>Ga0213833_1000008_pt1 | contig 1084915 bp, 1004 predicted proteins | sample SWATP21_FD_160575 | JGI IMG/M metagenome (GOLD analysis project Ga0213833, IMG submission 160575) | Coastal seawater microbial communities from Marineland, Florida, United States - SWA TP2 #1 | ecosystem: Environmental > Aquatic > Marine > Coastal | place: USA: Florida | collected 2016-08-14 | reverse complement strand
CTGAAAGCTCGCGAACAGCTTTTCTTGGTAATCTTTCTTGCCCTGCATACCTAAAGGTACGATCCATCCTTGGAGCAGCAATGATCAACGAACACTTTTTTTATTAACTTGTGCAACAGGCACAATGTATAAAAACAATAGCCGTAACAGGATTAACATCAGGCGTTTTAGTACGCTTCAACTTTCTTGCAACTTGACAGGAAAGTGTCACGCAGTCGGCTACTATTCTTATACTTACCGATAACGAAACCTCTCCCACAAATTTCCAACAAAGCGCTGTTGTTGATTCAAAAGGGCAATCGGTGAAAATCGCGCAAAAGATTCCCGCCTGCGCGGGATAATATAAAACAGCCGGCATCAAATGGTTGAACCCCACTTGAGCGGCCGACTGCTTTGAAAAAGCATAAGGGCTTATAAACAAGTAACCTTCTCAATTTTTAAACAGCACCCAAACAAACCTGTGGTTGCCCGGTGGCAACTATTTCCACTGGTGGTACTGTTACCTATGGCATATTGATATATATCTGCCCCATCTTCGTCCTGAACCCATATGGTGATTTCATAAGCACCATTGGGCGGTTGTATGGTTTTGATGGAACCACTCACATTGCTTGTAACCCATAAACCGGGATTATTATCAAGATCGCTTTTGGTTACACTCCCACCGGAACCCTGAAGCTGATTTTTATAGGAAATGGCAAATTTGAAGGTGCGACCGGTATCATTTATAAAATCAACTGTTCTATGCACCTGTCCTTCACTGGTGCAGGTTTCTGCCTGGTAATCCTCGGTATAACCCATTTTGGCAATGGTGTTGTCCTTCAAAAATCGAACCGTATAGGAAATGGGAGCACCCGGATTATCCCTACTGTATACTGCATTTTCACCTTTGATAATTGGGGAAAGATCTCCAAAATTTCGCGCGGTCACTGCTTCGGCCGCCACCTCGGCATTCCCTCCAATAACTATGGTAGTAATGTTTGAGCTTGCCAAAATTTCCCTGCTGGTCAATTCGGACTCAACACTAATACTGTTTGATTTTCCAGCTGCATAATCTAGAGCAGCTTCCAATTCGATTCCTGTGGCTTCATAGGAGGTTTCCAACCTAAACATAATGATACGTCCGTAGCTTACCGATTTAATATAGCCAGGAGGTGCACTGGAACTGAACATGGATTCAACTTCGGAGGCTGAAACATTGGAGCCGAATACTGCGGAAGGACTGGAAGGCGTCTCCATGGAAACGGTATAAAACACTTGTTTATAAACCATATTCGCCACTCTTTTCACCGAGGTGCTTTCATAACTGAGCTGCGAACTAAAGTCTGTGGACGCCCACTCGATATTTACCCCAAGATCCATGCTTACTTGTTTGGAACTGTATGAGGTTTTGGAATCCGAGAAGGAACTAGCTTCGTTGACATATCCATCTTGATAGGCATTTGCATTCCACCATTCAAGTGCAACATCGATACCGGCATCCACAGAGTTGAAATCGGGATTTTCCACCGTGAAGTTTCCATTTTCGCCAATTCCGGGCAAGTCGACCCGTAATGACAACGGTGCCCTGCTCGGTGCTACGGGCGTTGGAAGTCCATTTCTTAGATTGGCATCAATTTTAACCAAAGCACCGGGCCAAATAATTCCGGCATTGGGTTTTAAAATGGCAACATCCTCATAATTGGTTTTGAGGTTGTAGGCCGTTGTGGAACAATTTGTGGTAACATTGTTCTCCTTAACGGGTGGATCTGCAACCGTTTCTCCTTCGGTGCGCAACGTATTGGAACTTCCGGTATCCACCACACCCAAAAGTTCATTTGGATTGTAGGACAGATTTGCAACAATTTCATTGATGCTGGGGTCGGCACCACCATTAATGGGATCAGGGTCTGGGTCGGTTCCACTATCCTTACTACAGGAATGGATCAAGACCATCAAGACGATTAGGCCCAAGAACGATATCCTTTTTAAAAATGATTGATTTGTTTTCATAACTAACTGGTTTTAAGGTTCAACGATGCCGAAAGTAGCTGCAGAATGCTATCAAACCTATTTTTGGGCATGGACAAAGTATGGACAAGATGCTTGGACAAGCCCTAAAATCACCATGGACAGCCTATTTTCCGAAACGATGCCTTTCATCGGTTAAACCCAATAAAATCAATACGTTACAGTGTATTTTTAAATTTTGGAAAGGTCGGGGAGCATGGATTTTTTATGGACAAATAGCTTTAGGTCAATGGAGTTAGGCCTACTTGTACATAGAATTATTGAGTAACTTGTTGTCTCTCAACTAAACCCCTATGAAATATTCAGTCAAAGTCCTTTTGCTATTTTTGATTCATTGCCCTTTAGTTTTTTCACAAAACAAACTGGACATCGACAGCTTGATGTCTGTTTACGAGAAACAACCTTTGGATACCCTCAAGGTAAAAACAACCAATAACATTGTTAACTATTATATGTATCGAGATCCCAACAAAGCAAAGGATTTTGCAAAAAGGGAACTCTCACTTTCAAATCAATTGAATTACAAAACAGGAATTTCATTGGCCTATTATCAATTAGGAATTGTATTCAACAATTTGGACGTTGCAGATTCCGCAAGGCATTACTACAACTCAAGTTTAAAGATTGCAGAAATCATCAACAATAAAATACATATTTCACAAGCACGAAGGGGGTTGGCTATTTTGGAGTTCAGCCAAGGAAATTTAGCAGTTGCGGATAGCATCAATAATTTGGATCTTGAATTCACAATCAAGGAAAATGATACAATGGGAACTGCTCTAGCTTACGATTTTAGAGGTGTAATCAATCAAAATAGAGGCTATTATTCCATTGCCTTGACCAACGTACTAAAAAGTTTAAAGCTTTTTGAAGCGCTCGGAGATTCCATACGAATTGCGGATTGTTACAACCATTTGGCCACTTTGGAACACAACCTTAACAACAATGAGATGGCCATCGATTACAACAAAAAAGCATTGGCCATTTATGAAGATTATGATGACACCTACTATCAAGCTCAGGCACTTAACGATATAGGTGTAATGCACATGTCGCTGAAAAACGAAGAAGAAGCTTTGGCTTATTTTGAAAGAAGTTTGGAAAAATCCAAATTGACAAAAGTTTCTGCCTTGGAAGCTGCTGCACTGACCAATATCGGGGACAATTATGTACAAATAGGACAACCATCAAGAGCAATTGAATTTTTGAACATGGCCATAGATATAAGTGAGGAAATTAATGCGAACCACAGGGTTGCCCTAGCTCAAAACAAATTGGCTGAAGCATATCTAATGCTTGAATATCCAAAAAAAGCCATTGAACTTTTGAATGAAGTTAAAGTGTATGCCAAAGCATCTGAAAACAAATCTATTCTGAGGGATGCTTTAAGATTAGAGAGCGTTGCTAACGAAAATTTAGGCGAATTTGGCCAATCCCTTGAATTACATAAGCAATACATGCAACTAAGCGATTCACTGGTCAATATTGAAAAACTAAAAAAAATTGAAGAACTACGCATCATGTTCCAGACTGAAAAAAAGGAAGCCGAAATAGCCCTGCAACAGGAAGAAATCAATACCCTGAACGCACAGGCCAAAGTGGACCAACTCACCAAAGGTTTGTACGCCGGAGGTATGGCCTCTGCCCTAGCCTTGTCAGGTTTGATGGTCTTCGGATTCCGGCAACGGATAAAGAAAAACAAGATTGCACGGGAAAAACAGGAAGAAATCTATCGTCAGGAAATTGCCCACAAGAAAAAGGAACTCGCCACCCAAACCCTGCACTTGGTTCAAAAAAACACCTTTTTGGATGAATTGAAGGAGAACCTGGAAAACCTGAAGAATTCACCTGAAAAGTTCAAAATGGAATTTAGGCGTATAGTGATGCTCCTAAAAAAAGAAAAGGCATCGGACAAGGACTGGGAAGTGTTCAAGACCTACTTTGCCGAAGTGCACAACGATTTCGATCAAAAACTGAAGACCCTCTATCCCGATATCTCCGAAAAGGAAATCCGGTTGGCGGCCTTTTTGCGCATGAACCTCACCACCAAAGAAATTGCGGCTACCATGAATGTGTTGCCTGATAGCATCCTGAAATCCAAGTACCGTTTAAAGAAGAAGTTGGATTTGGATAAAGAGACCGATTTGGCATCGTTTCTCAGTTCCTTGTAAGTGAAGCATTCAGATGTCAAATTCATCCTCTACCCCTTCAGCTGTTGCTTTTGAACCCTATTTAAGCGAACTTAGAGACCAACTAAATACCATCTTTTGAAAATAACCACCATCACCCTCGCATTTCTGACCATGATCTTTATCGGTTGTCAAACTGAAAAGAAAAACGGTCCAGAAGAAAATCAGACCCAAACAGTATTCACCTCCAACGATTATAGGGACTTGGTCGCCTTGTTCAAAGAGTGGCGAACGTTCGAAAACCCTCCGCTGTTGGATGGCGCTCCCGATTATACCGCCGAAACCTTCGAGAAACGCTGGCCAAGGTTCAAAGAATTACAGGCAAGCTTACAAGCAATCGACACCACCAACTGGTCCGTGGAAAACCAAGTGGATTGGATGATCGTTTGGGCCGAAATGAACGGCTACGATTTTAACCATCGAATTTTAAAACCTTGGGTGCGCGATCCTGCTTTCTACAAAGTAGTTTGGACTGCTAAAAGCGATGTGCCCGCCCACGAGGGGCCCACCAACCATGGCACAACGGAACTGTGGACCTACAACTTCCCCTTAACAACAGAGGAACGGTTCAGACTTATGTCCGATTTAAAAGTAATTGCGCCGTTTTATTCCCAAGCCAAAAAAAACTTAACAGGAAATGCCCGGGATTTATGGATAGCAGGTATTCGGGACATCCAGAATCAGCGTGTGGTGCTCACCGAGTTAAAAGCGAACGAAGCCGTTACAGAAGATGCCGAACTGGTTGCCGTTATCGATGAGGCCAAAGCTGCCACCAACGACCTTGCTGCTTGGCTGCAGGCCGAATCCGAATCCAAAACAGGACCCTCAGGAATTGGCAAGGAGAACTATACGTGGTATTTACAAAACGTACACTTGGTGCCCCTCACTTGGGGAGACGAAGTAATGATCTTAAAACGGGAACTCGCCCGTGCATGGGCTTCTTTAAAATTGGAAGAACACAGAAATAGAAATCTACCCGAATTAGTGGATGCAGATTCCCCAGAAGCTTATGATACAATGGCCGATGCCTCCGCTAAAAGTTTGATCGATTTTCTGGACCAGCAGGATATCGTCACCGTAAAACCCTATTTTGAAACTGCCCTACGCGAGCACTTGGGGGAATTTATACCCAAGGAGCAACGTAATTTTTTCACCATAGGTGAACATTACGACCCAAGACCCCTCTACTCCCATTTTTACCATTGGTTCGAATTGGCACGAATGGACAATGAACCACACAAGAGCGAAATACGAAAAGGACCGTTGCTCTATAATATTTTCGATTCGAGAAACGAAGGTACCGCCACCGCTGTGGAAGAAATGTTTATGCAGGCCGGTCTGTACGATGATAGCCCACGGACCAAAGAGATCGTTTACATTATGATCGCGCAGCGTGCGGCCAGAGGTTTGGGCTCCTTGTATGCGCACGCCAACGAAATGACCATGGAAGAAGCCGGGGGAATCCACAGCGAATACACCCCACGCGGATGGATGAAGACCGAAAAGGAACTGCTCCTATTTGAGCAACACCTGTATTTGCGCCAACCCGGGTATGGATCTAGCTATATTACCGGTAAATATTTGTTGGAAGCTGCCTTGGCCAATTACGCCCGACAAAAAGAGCTACAGGGCGAACCCTTTGCCCCCAAAGACTTTTTTGATACGCTGAACAGTATAGGCAACATCCCTATTTCGTTGGGGCATTGGCAAATGACGGGTTCCAAAGCGCATTTAAAAATCATTACGGAATAAAAACAACCGGAAAGAGGGCCGCAAAGGCCCTCCCACCCTTCACCTTTTACAATTTTCCAATGAACAATTGGCACTGATCATTAGCCATTCGAGCAATCCGTGAAATGAATTCCAATCTGCTTTAATTTGAGTCTTGTTTCTTGGCTCCTGACTCCATTTTCAACTTTCCATCTCCCCACAACCATCAACCTTCAACCATCAACCTTCAACCATCAACCTTCAACCATCACCCTTCACCCTTTACCCTTCACCCTTTACCCAATAACCCGTTCGATACACTCCCACAGCCCTTTTATAAGGTAGAGGGCATCCTTTTCTTCCTCATCAATAGGTTCGGTGGAGTGGTACACGGCAATATCGTGCAGCAGTTTTAGGGATTTTACCAGATCGGGACCATCCAGCGCATCGGCGTAGTCCAGCAATTGTACTTGGCCCAGACTGAGCATGTGGGGGATTTTGGGAACGCTTTGTGCATTCGCATTGCCACAATTAGGGCAGCATTCTTGACCATCTTGTGTTGACATAAGTAAGTAGGTTATTAATGAAACAAAAAGGGAAGGTCACCGTCAACACATTCCAAGCAATGCTCAGATAGGTCTTGGGACTTACACCCATATGCCTTCCCCGTTTTTTCTGTTTAAACCGATTTTGAAATTTTCGCATTGCGAGATTATTAAAATGTGTTGACGTTTCAAATATACATTTTATCCCGAAATAGAAAAGAGATGATAGTTGATAACTTCTTACAACTGGGGAGATTACACTATTGTTTTTGAGGGAAATTTCGATGAAATTAGTAACCAATGATCAAATACATCGGTTATAGGCCTTATTGGGGGTATAGGGATGTATTTTATGCTTATATAAACAAGTTGTACGCAATTTGAGAAACCTATAAAAACCTACTGAATTTGGGAATTGTTTGTGAATTATACAGAATGTCTGACTCAAAAATTGAGGAGCTTAAAAAAATGGAATCAGAAGTTGCGGAGGAATTTCTTGATGAAAATTTCGCGAATATTTTTGGCAAATATCATAAAGAAAATGATACTGTTTTTTCAATGGACAAAGGTTGGGACATTACCAGATTTTTAATAAAACAAAACGACAATTCTGAAGATGGATTTTTAAAAATACTTGACTCAAAATACATTGAATCTGGAAAAGCAAAACGTGTGAATGAATTGCTTCTTGGAGTAAATAGTGACAAAATAAAAGAAGTTTGCGACCGAAAACTAATGACTGAAAAGCAAGTTTATCTTGCCAAAAGATTAGAAGATTGGACTGAATCTAACTTCTGGAATTACATTGTGCCTCATTTAGAGACATATAAAAAAGCATTTCAAAAAGCTGTAGAATTAAATCACGGAATAGTATTTCACTTTCACTAATGAATAAAAAACTGCGTACAACATCGTGTAAAAATAATTGCTAGGTCATTGCTCATAGGAAAGTCCTGCGGACTTTCCTAACATATTTTTCCATTTGCTATCTTGAGGGCTAAACCACGCAACTATCTTTACACCAACCGTTAGCCACAAGCAGAACAAACAAGAATGGTAAACCAAGAAGATATATTAAGTTTAATTCAAAAAGAAGCTTGGAAACCAGTACTTGACTTTTTGTATAAGCATAAAAAAGAGATTCCTACAGATTCCCTACTGCAATATTCGACCTCAATTTTCGAATCGGAATTTTTTGAGAATATAAAAAGGGACAATACAAGTGTCACTTTTGACAATCTTCAAGAATTATTCCTTCTTCACAATGGAAAGTTCTTCATACTCAATGATAATAATTATAAGGAATTGGTTTGTGAATTAGCTCGACAAAGTACAGGAGAAACTTCACTGAATTACGCCAAGCTATTCCCTGATGAGGGAATTTGTAAAGAAATCATTGAAAAAAATAAGAAAACAAAAAAGGACACTAAAACTTCGGAAATAAGAATTGAAAAAATGAATTGGATTGAAATTTATAATAGATTGTTTGAAGTAATTAATGTCCAAGGAGACGCAAGCACATATTTTTCGGGACCTCGTTTTATAAATACACTCAAAGAATTTAATCAATATCATCCAGATTACACTCAATATATTAGTTTAAGAAATGAGCAAGGAAAAAGCACTAGCAGAAGAATATTCTACTACGACATAATAATGGAACTTGATGAAAGTACTAGAGTTGACTTTATCAACAGAATACTTGAAATGGTAGAACCTTTCGAAAAAGAAAAGGTGATACCAATAAGAGCTTTGATTAAAGGGGAAAATCCAGCAATAAAAAAACCAGAACAAGAAACTATAAAAGATGATGTGGAAACGGTTTTCATATCATATTCTTGGGATACAGAAGAACACAAAAAATGGGTATTGGACTTAGCAAATAGACTAGTTAAAGAAGGTGTTAACGTGATTCTTGACAGATATGAACTTAGACCAGGTAAAAGTTTGCCTCATTTTGTAGAAACTGCAATTAAAAAGGCTGATAGAATCCTTATTGTGTTTACACCGAATTACAAATTAAAAGCTGAAAAAAGAGCCGGAGGAGTTGGATATGAATATTCGATAATGAATTCAGAACTTTATAAAAATCAGACAAATAATGAAAGGATTATTCCTGTATTAAGAAATGGAAATTCGACTGACAGTATTCCAGAATTTATGCAGCAATATATTCATATCGACATGAGAAATGATGAAAACTATGAAAACTCATATACTGATTTACTTAGGGAAATTTATGACGAACCTGAAATTGTGAAACCTGAAATTGGAACAAAAAGAAAAATAGCCAGTAGCTAACATGATGTATAATGCATGGCACCCTACGGGATGCTACGACACCATACACAGAACGTTGTATAATTAATTCATAATGCTAACAGAAAATGACATAGTTGAAAAAGTAGCCGAATTTCTTGTATCAAGAGATTATAAAATCGAACAAAGTTTAACTACAAATCAACAAGGAATTGACTTAATTGCGGAATCAAAATCGGAAAAGCTTTTTATAGAGGCAAAGGGAGAAACTAGTGCCTCTAAAACATCAAGTCGCTATGGATTACCATTTGATCGCAATCAAGTTAAATCACACATTGGAGTTGCTCTATTGGCAACAATGAAAGTGATTTCAAGCGAACCAGCAGGAAAAAGAACAAAAGCTGGAATTGCTTTACCAGATAATGAAGAACAAAGAAGAGTGATTGACAAAATTTATCCAGCATTAAAAAAACTAGATATCAGACTATTTTGGGTAACAAAAACTGAAGTAACAATCGAATAAATCCCCCACTCCCGCAAGATTGTATCTTGTGGGGCGCTTGGTTTATACTTTCCATTGTCATTTCGACATGAGGAGGACGGCGACGATTGAGAAATCTCCTGTACCCATTCCCATTTCTCACACTCCCTTCGGTCGGTTCGAAATGACAAGGATTTTTTTCCATTTAGGGAGTGTTACAACCAATGGCTAAAATTCATTGTTCCCTTCACCACTTAACTAAATTCCCTACTTTTAAGAAAACTAACCTTAATAGCTTAGTCCGTTAGCCAAAATCTTATGCCTAAAAACTTAATCCTAGTTGTACTACTAAACTTGTCCCTTTCAATCTTTGGTCAAAAAGAGCAAACCGACATAAGTGATTTTTTTTCAGCAGCCGAAATTGAAGACCTCAATTTAATTACAGACTTTTTCCAGACAGAACTATGCGGAATTGCAGACAGCACAAAATTCGAGAGTTGTATCAAAAATTTATTGCCAGACCTAGCAGATTGGAAACAATCTTATATACAAGACAAAATTAGTTGGAGAAAACAGAAAAAACTGTATTCCAAAATTTCAGATTCCACATTCAATAAAATTTGGAGTCTTTGCAAAAATTGGAGAACCCTTGAACCGAAGTATGAATATGAAAGCATCTGTTTCAGCCAAAAGGATAATTTTTCCTCCTTTTTAAAATCGTTGGGGAATTCAAATCCTTATCTAAAAAGCTATGGCAAAAAACTTGAAAGCGTTGGGGAGTTCGATTCTGGAAATTACTTGGTCTGGAATATTATAGAATATCCAAAAAATTGGAATTTGAAAGACCGAAATGTTCAAATTGTGCTTGCAATACATTTACTTACCCAAAACGATAAAGAAAAACGAGATAAAAAGGCAATACGACTTCAAAAGAGGGACCTAAGAAAAATGAAACGGGGGGCGAAAATAAAATCAATTAAACAAAACCCCTCCCAACCCTGGAATTAATCCATTGCCCACATTCCCTGCTCCCGCAAGATTGTATCTTGTGGGGCACTTGGTTTACACCGTCCATTGTCATTTCGACATGAGGAGCACTGCGACGATTGAGAAATCTCCTGTACCCATTCCGGTTTCTCACACTCCCTTCGGTCGGTTCGAAATGACAAGGATTTTTTTCCATTTAGGGAGTGTTACAACCAATGACCATAATTCGTTGTTCCCTTCACCACTTAACTAAATTCCTCCGCTCCCGTAAGATTTTATCTTGTGGGGCACTTGGTTTACACCGTCCATTGTCATTTCGACATGAGGAGCACGGCGACGATTGAGAAATCTCCTGTACCCATTCCCATTTCTCACACTCCCTTCGGTCGGTTCAAAATGACAACGATTTTATTCCATTTAGGGAGGGGTACAACCAATGGCAAAAATTCATTGTCCCCTGCACCACTTAACCAAATTCCCCGCTACCGCAAGATTGTATCTTGTGGGGCACTTGGTTTACACTCCATTTTCTTTTTGATGTAACATTTCCACACTTGAGGAGTCTCCATGGTAAATACATCAATAATGAAATCAATTAAAATTCTCTTAGTTTTATGTAGTGTAGTTGTAATCAGCAACTGCAAAAAATCTCCCGAAACGGCTGAATCCACCAGTACAGCCATAACCTTTAAAGAAGATTCCACCTCGTTCACGGCAAAGCAAAAAACCCTGATCCAAGAAACCATTTTGGCATCGGAAAAGGAAATTCGCGGTTTGTTGCCCACCCTACCGGACAGTATTGAAGTTGCCGTTGAAATTGTGGATTGGAACCTAGATGTGGTCGGTGGCGTTACCGGCCGCACCGATACCAACTCCCCACCCTTTGTGGCCATTCAAATCTCCGAAAAATACCCGGGCGGTGTTTCGGCAGCAGTCCAAACAGCACTAAAACATACTATTTTTCATGAATTCCACCATTTGTCCCGAGGTTGGGCCATACAGGACAACAAGTATGGGCCTGGAATTTCAATTGCTGCGGTCAACGAAGGCCTGGCTGTGGTTTTTTCTGAAGTCTATACCAACCAAACCATGGAGGCCGATAGTCCACCGGAACCGGAAATAGCCCATCAATGGATGCTGGAAATTTTGGATCTTCCCGTAACGGCCAACTACCAACATTGGATGTTCGAACATCCCGATGGTCGCATGTCCATCGGTTATCGAACCGGCAATTACCTCATCCGAAAAGCTATGGATAAATCAGGAAAGAACATTCTTGAGCTCAGTAAAGAAACCCCAAGCAACATTTTAATGCTGGCAGGGTATTGATCCCAAACAAGACACAAAAATTCATCACGGAAAACGTTTAAGAAATCAATGAAAAAATTATTTTTCATCCTCACTGTATTGCTACTTACGAACCATAGCGCTTGGGCAAAGGATGTCAAGCCCAATTTTGTGGTCACCAAAATTGCTGAAAATGTGTATAGCATCATTTCACCAAACATTGGATTACCTACCCCAGAAAACAAGGGCTGGAATTCCAATGTTCACTTTGTGATCACCCAAACAGGCGTACTTCTTTTTGATTCTGGATCATCGGAATCCATTGGCAACAACATCAAAAAAGCGATTAAAACAGTCACCGACCTTCCTGTCCGATGGTTGGTCAATTCACATAGCCATGCAGATCATTGGTTGGGGAATGCTGCTTTTTCCGACACCGTAGTTGAAATAATTGCCAGCGAACAAGCGGTAGTGACCATGAAAAAGTATGGCGAAGATGATGTGAAATTTTATGCCAAGGTGACCAAGGGCACCATTGGATCCACCCAATTGAGGTATCCCAATGTAATTTTGAAACAAGGGCAGAAACGTAATTTCGGTGGAGTTGATGTGGAATTCATATTTGGCGATAGTGGACACTCACCAGGAGATCTCTTACTGTGGCTGCCCAAACAGAAAATCATTTTTGGAGGAGATGTATTGAGTTCCGATTGGATGCCAATGATTACCGATCACGGCAATATTCCCAATTTAATTGATTCCCTTCATGAATTTGCCAAGTTAAGCCCCGAAATTGTTTTAACGGGACATGGAAATGCTACTACCGGCAAATCAGTCATTCGTGATGCGGAATTTTTGGCAAGTGTTTGGGAGCAGGTTGGTTTGGATCATAAAAAAGGTTTAGAGCCAAATGAAATCTTAATGCAAGTCAAAGCCAAACTTGGTCCAAAATACCAGCCCTTATATAAAGATTTCGAATCCGAAATTGAGCGCTATGTGGAGCTGATGTATCGTTTGCAACAATAACAACTATAAAAAAACATCAAATCACTTGGTGTTAAATCAATTCCCGTTACACCTAAATTTTTAAAAATAATGTTGAAGTTTTCATGCGTTTAGATTTTCTAACTTAGCATCGCAACCAACATTATCGGTCTTATCCAAGACGGATTCCAATCTTAATACATAACAAAATGAACAAAAACCTTATTGTACTACTATTCATATTCATTGGTATTGGCCAGGTTAAATCCCAGGAGACTGAATCAATCGTACTAGGCACAAAACATAAATTGCACTCCAATATTTTGAATGAAGACCGAGAATATTGGATTAGTCTACCGGACTCTTACGACGATACCAAATCGGCTTATAAAAACTATCCAATGCTTATAATTCTTGATGGCAACATACATTTTAAGAATATTGCAGGAATGGTAAATTATATGAGTTCCGATGCGTACCGAAGCTGGAAAATACCCGAGATGATCGTTGTAGGTATTCACAATGTGGATCGAAGAAGAGACTACACCCCGGACAAAATAATTACCGTTAGGGAAAACAATTCTGGTGGTGGTGAAAAATTTCTAAGCTTTTTGGAAGAGGAACTGATTCCCGAACTGGAACAAAAGTATAGAACCGAGCCCTATCGAATTCTATTTGGACATTCGTTGAGTGCGCTGTTGGCCACTCATGCCTATATGAAAGAAAAATCGCTTTTCAATGCATTTATTGCAGCGGATCCCAGCATGGGCACTTGGGATTCGGTAACCATGGACCAAAAATTGGAGGCCGTAACCAATGAGTCCTTTAAAAGGTTCTTTTATGTGGCTACTGCGAACTGGGGAAAGCGAAATATTAGAAATCGAGATCGTCATGTAAGATTATACGAGGGATTGAACAGTAAATGTGAAGGTACATTTCCTGCCAAATTGGAATATTTTGAAAATGAAAACCACGCTTCTGTACCGCCAATTGCTTTTTATAATGGAATCTCTACCATTTTTGAAGGCTATGGCATTTCTTATCGTGATGTGCAAAGCAAAGATCAATTGATTCAGCATTTTAAGACGATTTCCCAGCGATTGTCGTGGGATTTCAGGCCACCGGAAAATTTGGTCAACCAACTCGGCTATGGAATGCTCCGGAGCAGAACTGATGGTGACAAGGCAAAGGCCTTGGCCTATTTTATCTTGAATACGGAGAATTTCCCAAGATCTTACAATGCCTTTGATAGTTTGGGCGAGGCCTATGAAACTTTAGGGGATACTAAAAACGCCCTCATCAATTACAAAAAATCACTTGAAATGAATTCAGCCAATTCACATGCCCGAATGAAAATAGAAGACTTGGAAAGGGGTAACTAATTATAGTTGCCAAATAACCTATTCATCATTGTGTACAAATTCATAGCGTAATCTTATATCTTTAGTGTTCCGTTTATCCATTGAATTCGAAACACTTACAGCATGATAGATCAATTGAAAAAACTCCTCAAAAACAGGGAAGAAGACAACATCATCAATCTGATCATCGAACATCCAGAAGTTTTGGATGAACAGGACGAAAGTGGAAGCTCGGGAATCCTATTGTTGGCTTATAACGGATTGGCCACAGCCTTTGAAAAGGCGAAAGATCTAAAATCGAAGTTTACCTTTCATGAAGCCATTGTCTGTGGCAAAATGGATACGGTTAAAGCGAATATTTCTGCAGACGAAACTCTAGTAAACGTGTATTCCAACGACGGATTTACACCTCTGTCCTTGGCCGTTTTCTTTGATCAAACGGCTATTGCCAAAGTTTTGCTCGAACAGGGGGCAAATCCCGAAATGCAGGCCACCAATCCTTCCAAAGTGAATGCCTTGCATTCCGCTGTGGCCAAAGGGAATTACGAATTGTGCGAGTTATTGGTCGCCACTGGCATGGACCTCAACCTGGGTCAGACCCAACAAGTGACCGCATTGCATTCCGCAGCCCATCGAGGCAACTTGAAAATGGTACAGCTATTGGTGGAAAATGGCGCGGACATCCATACAAAAATGGAAAACGGTTCGACCCCTTTGGATCTGGCCAAAAAAGACGAACACCAAGATGTGGTCATTTATTTGGAAGGACTATCGAGCTAAATGACAAAGTCGCTTTCAACCGTCGTATCTTTGCTCCGTGGAAAACGATAAAAAAATTATTCTTTTTGATGGGGTTTGCAATCTCTGTAACTCCAGTGTCCAGTTTGTGATCAAACGGGATAAAAAGGACCGTTTCCGCTATGCTGCCCTGCAAAGTGACATCGGAAAACAATTGGTCCAAGAACGAAATATCGATTCCCGACAAGTCGACTCCATCATCTTGATTGAGCCTGGGGTTGCCTACTATACCAAATCGGATGCTGCCCTGGAAATCGCCAAGGACCTGGGTGGGTTTTGGAGCTTACTGGTGGTGTTTCAATGGGTGCCAACTTCCATCCGAAATGCAGTTTATGATTTTGTGGCACGTAACCGCTATAAGTGGTTCGGCAAAAAAGAGGCCTGCATGGTGCCCACCCCAGAATTAAAAGCGAAGTTTTTGGAGTAATACATCTCGATACAATTTTCTTCGAAAACCACTCGAAGTGACAAATTCCATCTTCGAGGCCAGTATTTTGGGTTGAATACATTGAGAAACTATCTAGAACCTCTTCTTGATACAATTTTCTTCGAAAACCACTCGAAGTGACAAATTCCATCTTCGAGGCCAGTATTTTGGGTTGAATACATTGAGAAACTATCTAGAACCTCTTCTCGATACAATTCTCTGCAAAAATCACTTCAAATTATTCAGAATAAAGTCCAAGGTCTTATTGGTGTTCAGCTTTTGGTCAAAACTGTAGCTTTTGTGGGTAATGGGTTGTGCCAATCCCAGGCTTTTAAGATACTTTATGGTCTCTTCATTATCAAGATTGACCTTGCCGGTCAACATAAGATCCATGCTCTCCTCATTTTTGTACCGCTTGTAGATCTTGCGAAGTCCACTGAGGTACAAACGGTCTTTGGTAAACCCACCTCCGCGATGCGCGCGTAGGGTAATGGTGAAGGCTTCATCGCGGTTCAATTTGTACTGCCCATGGATCAAATCAAAAGTGTCCGCAAAGGAATACCCCTTGATCAAGCTGTCTGCGGCCAAAACCCGATAAGCCAATTCTTTCAAGCGCTTTAAGGTCAGTGCCCCGCCCATATATTCACTGAATACCGCCAGTCCTTCTTGGGTTTCCACATTTTTGGGCAATCCGTTGGAGAAAATTTTCAACGGCTGTTGCAGTCCGTTGTAGGTAGTTACCAAATGCACCCCAATTTCATGGTTGGCCAAGGTTAGCAACTGGTTTTTACTGAATTTGGTGTTCTTTTTGATCAACAGGGACTGGGAACTGTTGCTGACCATTGCCTCGGCCGCAATATGGGTAGAGAATTTGATGTTCAACGGAAAATCGTACTGCCTTACAAACTCCTCAAAATAAGCTCTGGCCTCCTCTGCCGTATATACCTTTTCCATATCGGCAGCCATGGGTTCATCCGCAAAATGGAGGATGAATCGGGCGTTTTGTACATCCTTCTCCGTGGGCGTACCGTACACGCGAAGGGAGTTGTAATAAAAATTCTTTCCCTTTCCTATGGTCTCAATGCACTGTACCATATTGGAATAGTAATAAATCACATCTTGGTACAATTTCCGAATGCGGTCATCGGCTATGCGCTCAAGACGTTGTGAAAAAAACAGGCGGTGCAGTTTATAGGGGTCAAATTTGAGCTTGGGATATTTGAATTCAGGCTCCACCGTATATTTCGAAGTGAAAAACCGGTGTTTTTCCTTTTCAATGTTCATGGGGTTGATGTAGCTCAACAATTCTATCTTCCCCACCAAGCGGTCCAAATTGGCATCAATTTCGAACAAGTCGGCATAGGCCTTGGCCAATTCCTGATTCTCCTTTTCCCCAATCATACGTTTTCTATTTCAAAGGCACGGACCATTTTTGGGATCATCACTTTCAGTTGCTCCTCCACGGAACGAACCACTTCGGGAAAGATAATGCCCGTTTGCTCGTCACAATACACTTTTGAGATTTCCGTGGCCAAAACTAAGGTATTGTCGAAATTGTTGGTAATAAATTTCAAGAAATGTCCGTTCCCCTCAAAGGTATCGTTCACATGGGCCAAAGTCTTGATTCCGTTTGGCAGCACCATGTTCCCTAGCATAAACCTCCAAAATTCGACCAGTTCACCAAAGCGGGCATTATCGATATTGGTCGTACCCAGATTCCAAAGGGGCACTTCCCTATCCCAGCGTTTCCAGTTGTAACTGTGCATATCAAAAACAATCACCTTTGGGAATTTGGCTTCCAATTTCTGTATCAAAGCAGCAACAACTCGATAAAAATTATGATGTTTTTGGCGGCTGAGCTCCCTTTCTTTAATGGGCAACGGTTCTTTCCAGAGTTCCTTGCCCCAGGCATCCTTGTAAATGGCAGTTTCGGGTGGGCGGTTCAAATCGTATTCAAAACGACTGTCGCAACCAGCAATAACAATGGGATGACTTTGCACCATTTCCTTGGTGCAGGGGTCTTCTTCATACCAGCGTTCATGTTCGGTATGGGTGCAATTGTCCCAAAGGGATTTTCGGAACTGATGGCCATCATGCACCGCACCACATACATAGGGAACGTAGGCATCAATTTTTAGGGTAAAGGAGTAATCTTCGGACACCGCCTCGAAAAGTTCCTCGTTTTGAATGCGTTGAATGATGTCGTCAACGGAACACTTAAGCATTTTCAACTTCGTTTCGCAATCTTGACCTTCGGTCGAAAGCCTTCAATTTATCCAAAACCTTGCTCTCGATAAAATCGATTACTTTGGTCTGGATCTTGGTCTTGTATACCTTGTTCATGTAGGTAATGCCACCTGGAGACATCACATTGACTTCGACCAATTTTCCGCCTATCACATCAATACCCACAAAATACAGTCCGTCTTTAACCAATTTGGGACCAATTTGCTTGCAAAGAGCCTTTTCTTGCTTGGTCAAGGTGTGTTTGGCGACCGAGCCTCCAGCAGAAACGTTGGAGCGATGATCGTCCGAACCCGGAATACGACGCATAGCGCCAATGGGCTCCCCATTCAATAGTAAAATCCGGATATCGCCTTGATCGGCACCTTCAATATATTCCTGGAGGATCACATAGTTGGAGGATCCGTCCGAGTTGGTCACGTAAAAATCCAAAAGGGAATTGATATTGGACATGGCTGATTTTTCGATTAAAATCACGCCTGAGCCACCATAGCCGTTCAACGGTTTCAATATCATTTTATCCGCAGGTGAGTTTTTGATCTGCTGGATCAAATATTTCTTGTTTTTCGACACGTGGGTCACCGGGATGATATTACTATGCGAATCCCCAAAAGCGGCGGTGTACAATTTATTGTTGGCCTCGCGGAGTCCTTGCAGGGAATTGACAATGAACACATCGTCTTTCACGGAATCCAAAAAATTGAGCATTAAAGGATCTAGCGGTGGGTTGGCCCGCATGAATATAACATCGAAACCGGCCAAGGGCAACATCTCTTCGCGAGTGGTTGCCTGTTTGTAAAATGTCTTTTGACTGCTTGACACCTTGTCCATTCGATTGATTACCGTACAAAAAGCACTGGTGACACTGTTTCTAATGGTCAAGTTGGCCGGACTACAAATGGCAACGCCATGGTTGCGCCTCACGCATTCGTGGATCAAGGCCAGTGAAGTATCGTTCTCTGGATTGATCTCATCCCATGGGTACATCAGAAAGCAAATGTTCATACGAATTGGTTTTATTGGGCCGATGCGTCCTTATGATAATTGTCGTCCCAGTTTCTCACTTTGGGTTCCCCCAATTTCCCAACGGATTTGGCCACCAACATGGATACGGTTGCATCCCCCGAAACGTTAACTACCGTTCGGCACATGTCCAAAGGCCTATCCACGGCAAATATCAAGGCCAAGCCTGCTTCTGGAATCCCTGCTTGGGCCAGTACGATCACCAACATGACCATCCCTGCTCCCGGTACCGCTGCGCTTCCTATCGAAGCCAACGTAGCTGTTACAATGATGCCCAATTGTGCGGACAAGCTCAAATCCATCCCAAAGGCCTGGGCAATAAATACGGCTGCAACGGCTTGATACAAACTGGTCCCATCCATATTGATGGTGGCACCAATAGGCAACACAAAACTGGTTACTTCTTCTTCCACACCCAAATGTTCTTCCACTCGTTCCATGGTCACCGGCAGGGTCGCCGCACTTGAACTGGTGGAAAATGCCAGCAACTGGGCAGGCGACATCCCCTTCATAAAAAAGGCAGGACTTTTTTTGGTGAATATCCACACGATCAACAGGTAAACGCAAAGCATCAAAGCCAAACCGAGCACCACGCAGAAGGCGTACCAGGCCAAGGCTTTAAATAAATCTACGCTGGGTGATTCCACCACCAAGGCAGCCAAAAGGGCAAACACACCATAGGGTGCCGCCAACATAATGATATCGATGAGTTTCAGGATGACTTCATTAAAGCCATCAAAGAATTTTTTGACCGGGCTCGCTTGTTCTTCAGGAATCAAAATAAGGCCGATGCCAAAAAAGATGGCAAAGAAAATGACCTGTAGCATATTACCGTTGTCACTCGCTGCATTAAATATGTTGCTGGGCACCAAATCTTCCAAAGCCTGCAAAGGTCCTGCTTCTTTCTGTTTGTCCGCCTTCGATTTGATGGAATCCGCATCACCCTTATAACTTTCAACAAGTTCGTTTCGGGTATCTTCGGTAATGGAACCACCTGGTTTGACCACATTCACTACCAACAAACCGATCGATACGGCAATGACCGTAGTAATGATATAGGTTGCGATGGTTCGACCACCCATTTTGGAGAGTTTGGAAATATCCTTAAGATCGGAGACTCCTTTGATCAAAGAAGCCAAAATAAGGGGTACGGCAATTAATTTAAGTGCATTGATGAAAATGTTTCCAAAGGGTTTGATCCAATCGGCGACCAGCTTAGGGCCCCATTCCAATTGTACCATGATCAGCGCAAAAATAACACCAAGGGCCATCCCAATAAGGATGCGCCAGTGTAATTCCAATTTCTTCATAAGATGGTTTTAATGGCAGTAAGATACTTTTTTGAACGGAAACGTCCTAACGCCTTTCAGATTTTGTTGGTGCGTGCCAACAGGGTATAGTCCGCCAAGACCAGGGCTGCCATGGCCTCCACAATGGGCACGGCCCTTGGCACCACACACGGATCGTGCCTGCCCTTACCTTGAGTGGTCACTTTTTCGCCCTCCTTGTTGATGGTTTCATAGGATTGCAACACGGTGGCCACCGGTTTAAAGGCCACATTGAAATAAATGTCCATTCCATTGCTGATTCCTCCTTGCACACCCCCACTTCGGTTGGTCTTGGTGGTACCATCAGGATTGTAGGCGTCGTTGTGCTCGCTGCCCTTCATGGTAACGCCGGTAAACCCACTGCCATATTCAAAACCCTTAACGGCATTGATGGAAAGCATGGCCTCGCCCAATTTGGCGTGCAATTTGTCAAAAACAGGCTCACCCAAACCAATAGGTACATTTTGGATCACACAGGTGACCACACCCCCAATGGTGTCCCCTTCTTTTTTGATGGCTTTGATGTACTCCTCCATTTGTTGGGCCATATCGGGATCTGGACAGCGTACGGCATTGGCCTCAATTTGGTTAAAATCCAATGACTGGTAGGGCTTTTCCAATTTGAGATTACCGACCTGCGATACAAATGCATGGATACGGATATCTTTCAAAAACTGTTTGGCAATGGCGCCTGCCACTACCCTGCTGGCCGTTTCACGCGCAGAACTCCGACCGCCGCCACGATAATCGCGAAAACCGTATTTCCGATCGTACACATAATCGGCATGCGATGGGCGGTAGGAATCTTGGATATGGGAATAATCCTTGGATTTTTGGTTGGTATTGTGAATGGCAAAACCAATGGGTGTTCCCGTGGTCTTTCCTTCGAAAAGTCCCGAATAGAATTCAACCGTGTCCGGTTCTTTCCGTTGGGTTACAATGGCCGATTGGCCCGGCTTTCTTCGGTCCAGTTCATTTTGAATGGCATCGAGGTCCAATTCCAGCCCAGCTGGGCAACCATCCAACACACCACCCAATGCTTTTCCATGCGATTCACCAAAAGTGGTGAGCCTGAACAATTGACCAAAAGAATTTCCTGCCATTCGGTATAAAATTAAGAGAAACCCAAAGGTAGACCATATCCCCTTAAATCAAAAACCAAGGCACCACTTAATGTTATTGTAACATATTGAATCCGTGGATGATGATTTTTTAACGATAATGTTATGTATTGATGATTTGAATTTGATTTTCAGTTTATCCTGACCAGTTTATTTTGCATATAAATCCCAATAGCTTGAAAAAAAGGAAGATAGAACTCGCTGTAATTTCAGATGTCCACCTAGGAACCTACGGCTGTCATGCCGATGAATTGTTGGCCTACCTCAATAGCATACAACCCAAAAAGCTGGTGCTGAACGGGGACATTATCGATATTTGGCAATTCAGCAAACGCTACTTCCCCCCTTCCCATTTAAAGGTGCTTCGCAAAATCATTGGAATGGCATCCAAGGGCACTGAAGTTTTCTATATCACTGGAAATCATGATGAAATGTTGCGTAAGTTCAGTGATACTTCAATGGGCAATTTTAAGATTGCCAACAAATTGGTACTGGAACTCGATGGAAAAAAAGCATGGATCTTTCATGGCGATGTTTTCGATGTGTCCATCCAAAATGCCAAATGGTTGGCCAAATTGGGCGGTTACGGGTATGACATTCTTATTTTGATCAATAGTTTTGTAAACTGGTGCCTGGCCAAATTGGGGCGTGAAAAATATTCATTGTCCAAACGCATCAAAAACGGTGTAAAAAGCGCTGTGAAGTACATCAATAATTTTGAACGTACTGCTGCCGATCTGGCTATTGAGAACGGCTATGATTATGTGATCTGTGGACACATCCATCAACCCAAAAAAGAAGTTTACGAAAACAGGCATGGTAGCTGTATCTATCTTAATTCAGGGGATTGGGTAGAAAACCTTACCGCTTTGGAATATTCGTTCAAAAGATGGAAAATATACCATTACAACCACGACCGGTTGTCCCCTTTCTTTGCGGATGAAGACCTCAAGGAAATGGACATGAACGAACTCATCGCCTCCATTACCCAAAAAGAAGTGGAAATCGAGGAAATGAAAATCGACCCCGAGACCGCAAAACAAAAGTCTTTAGACGACCAAGGCCTCTCTCAAGATTGAGACGGGGTGTTTGGCCTCTCTTTTCGTCCCATCCTTAATCTGATGCCTGCAACTCGTCCCGTTGGCCGCAATAATAGTTGACGCATCGCTCTTGTTGATGGCCGGAAACAATTTTAAATTGCCCACTTGCATACTGGTTTCGTAATGTTCCTTTTCGTAACCGAAAGATCCGGCCATGCCACAACAACCTGAAGGAATAATAGTGACCTTATAGTTTTTGGGCAGGTTCAGCATGTCAAAGGTGACCTTTTGATTGCTCAACGCTTTCTGGTGGCAATGCCCATGTATTTTGATGTGTCGTTCTTTCTCGGTAAAGAAATCCGAAGAAATATGCCCTCCTTTGATTTCGGCAGCCAAAAATTCCTCGATCAAATAAGCGTTGGCGGCCAATTTGGCCAATAGCTCCTTATCATCATGCAATCGCTGGTATTCGTCCCGAAACGAAAGGATGGCCGAGGGCTCCAATCCCACTATTGGAATGTTCTCCTCCAAAATAGGCTTCAGTTTTTCCAAATTTTGGTCCACCAACTTTTTGGCCTGTTTCAAAAATCCTTTGGAAAGATAGGTACGCCCACTTTCTGCATAAAACAACTCCACCTCGTAACCCAACTTGCATAATAGTTCGATGGCATCTTTCCCCACCTCAATATCCAGGTACTTCACAAACTCGTCTACATAAAGCACCACTCTTTTTTTGGATAGGTCGGTGCGCTCCGCTTTGAACTTTTCCAGGTGTTTGTCAAAATCAAATTTGAACACGGGCGGCATGCTTCGCTGGATGGCCACGCCTGCCATTTTCTTCATTAAGCCACTTACGGTTCGGGATTTGTACATGGCGTTGGTTAAACCTGCCATTTTACTACTAAAGGCATTCAGTCGGGTGTTATAGGCAAACAATTTACTGCGCATCGAATACCCATTGGACTCCTGATACTGGTATAAAAACTCTACTTTGAGAGTGGCAATGTCCACATTGCTGGGGCATTCACTGGCACAGGCCTTGCAACTCAAACAAAGGTCAAAAACCTGCTTGAGTTCGGCATGGTCAAACCGATTGGTTTTTTCTGATTTGGTCAAAAACTCCCGTAAGGCATTGGCCCTTCCGCGGGTAGTGTCCTTTTCATTTTTGGTCGCTTGGTAACTGGGGCACATGGCCCCACTCATGTGATGGCTTTTGCGGCAATCCCCACTTCCATTGCATTTTTCGGTGGCACGGAGAATGCCTTCACTATCCGAAAAATCCATCACGGTTTTAATAAAAGGCTCCTTCCGATCTACTTCATACCGAAGGGATTCGTCCATGGGAAATGCATCTACAATTTTCCCGGGATTGAATATGGTGTTCGGGTCGAACAATGCTTTTACGCGCTTCAACAAAGCGTAGTTGTTGTCGCCAATCATTAGAGGGATGAATTCGGCACGAACGATACCATCTCCATGCTCCCCACTAAAACTTCCCTGATATTTTTTGGTCAATTTGGCCACTTCCGTGGTAATGGATCGGAACAGGACCACATCCTCCGATTTTTTCAGGTTCAATATGGGGCGAAGGTGCAATTCACCCGCTCCAGCATGGGCGTAATACACGGCTTCTTGCCCGTACTCCTCCATGATTTTGGAAAACTCACCGATAAAATCCTTCAGGTCTTCCAAGGCCACCGCGGTATCCTCAATACAGGCCACCGCCTTTCGGTCTCCCACCATATTGCCCAAAAGCCCCAATCCTGCCTTCCTGAGCTCTACGGCTTTGTTAATGTCATCCCCATATAAAACAGGGCTGGCATAGCTTAACCTTGAATCAGAAATGGTCTTTAAAAGTTCCTTCAATTGAACCTCAAGGTCGGCTTCATTATCTGCACGCACTTCCAACATCAGGATGGCTGCAGGATCTCCTTCCACAAAAAATCGGTTCGCCAATTGTGCCCGGTTGTTCTTGGTGCAATCCAGTATCACCTTGTCCATCATCTCACAAGTATGCAGTCGGTGCTGCATCACTGGCGCTACATCTTTCAAACTATCGGCTAGGGTACGGTAATGGGTGGCGACCATGGCCGAAAAGCTGGGCGGCAGGTCATCCAACTGAAGGGTAATTTCCGTGGTAAATGCCAACGTACCTTCGCTGCCCGATAACAATTTACAAAGATTGAATTCCCGTTCATCGTTTTCGCTAAAAATCGAATTGTGCAGCAACTCATCCACCGCATACCCCGTATTTCTTCTATGGATGCTGGGTTTGGGAAATTCCTTTCGTATTTCTTCCTGGGTCTCTGGGTTGGAGAGTTCCTTATATAATTCGTTGTAAATTTTGGCCTCCAATGATGATCCTTCCCTTTTTTGATGGAATTCCTGGGGTGATAGGCTGGAAAAAACCGCCTCGCTCCCATCGGAAAGAATGCACTGCATGGAAACGATCTTGTCCCTAGTTACCCCATATTGAATGGATGTGGTTCCCGACGAGTTGTTGCCAACCATTCCCCCGATCATACAACGATTGGAAGTGGAGGTGTTGGGTCCAAAAAACAATCCAAAGGGTTTCAAATATTGGTTCAGTTCGTCCCGCACTACCCCGGGCTGAACGGTTACCTGCTTTTTTTCCTTATCCAGTTCGACAATCTTGGTAAAATACCGGCTGACATCAACCACAATGCCCTCGCCCACACACTGTCCTGCCAAGGAAGTTCCTGCCGTTCTTGGGATCAACCCTACCTTGTTTTCATTGGCAAAAGCAATCAAATGTTTAATATCTTCCGCGTTTTTGGGGTAAGCCACTGCCAAGGGTGTTTTCCGGTATACAGAAGCGTCAGTGGCATAAAGGGCGCGGCTTAAATCATCAGTGAGCAGGTCCCCTTGCAGCTGATCGGCAAGGTGATTTAACAACTTTTTTTCCAATTTGGAATACTTTTTGGGAACTAAAACAGTTTTCTGAACGTAAATCTATAACAAAACTATCTCTAATTTTTAACTTAAAAGAGAAACACATGAAGATTACCACATTATTTACCGCTCTGTTGGTTTTTGCAACAGTATCGATGAGTGCGCAACAAATTTCCGACCATGCCCTAGGTCTCCGTTTGGGCGACAGCGATGGCTTTGGTGCAGAAATTTCATATCAAAAGGCCCTTGGCCAGTACCACAGGCTCGAATTTGATTTAGGCTGGCGCGATAGCCGCAACTTTGATGCCTTCAAGTTGGCCGGATTGTACCAATGGGTGCATCAATTGGATGGCAATTTTAACTGGTACTACGGTGTTGGTGGTGGATTGGGAAGCGTGGATTTTGCCGATCCCATTTTAGATGATGATGATGGATTGTTCGTTTTTGGTGCCGGTGATATCGGGATTGAATATAATTTCGATATTCCATTATTGATTTCTTTGGATTTTAGACCTGAAATCGGTCTGATCGGATACGATGGGTTTGATAATGATTTTGATTTTGACATTGCCCTCGGTATTCGGTACCAGTTTTAACGAATATTTATAGGAATTTTAAAGACTTGGCCCTCAATATTAAGGGCCAAGTTTTTTTATTGCCAGATGTAATGAATACCTTAGCGTTCTAAAATTTTTTAAATGAAAAGAGTATTTACAGGTATCCTTGGATTGGTGTTATTGGCATCATGTAATTCAGAACCCAAAGGGTATACCATTAGTGGAACAATAAGTGGTGAACCCGATAACGGGTTGAAGGTTTTCCTAAAGACCACCGATTCCCTTAACCAATTGATCGATATCGATACCACGACCATAGAAAACGGGCTGTTTGCCTTTGCGGGCAACCAAGCAGAACCCAAATTGCACTACATTTTTATAGAACAGACCAGAGGCAATGTGCCATTGGTAGTGGAAAATGGGGATATCGAAATTTCCTTTCCAAAGGACAGCATAAGCTTTGCAAAAATATCTGGAACTGCACAGAACGACATGTTCATGAATTTCTTGACGGAATCCAGAAAACTATCGGATAGGGCCCTATCCATGCAAAACGATATGCGTATGGCTGCACAGCAAATGGACACGGCAACCGTAACAGCCTTGCGTGAAGAATTCATCGAGTTTCAGGAAGAAGCGAAAAATTTTAACGTGGATTATGTGAAGAACAATCCCAATGCCTTGATTTCCGTGTTGATCATTGGCAATATGATGTCTTCCAAAGCCCTTCCCTTGGATGAAGTAAAAACCTTGTTCGATGGCTTGACCCCGGAAATGAAGGCAACTGAACCCGGTAAAAAACTGGAAGAGCAGTTGGAAAACATGAAATCCACAGATATCGGAGCCATTGCCCCTGATTTTTCAGCGCCAACACCCGATGGCAATGTATTGGCATTGAGCGATGTAACTGGTAAATCCAAATTGACCTTGGTCGATTTCTGGGCCGCTTGGTGTAGACCTTGCCGCGCTGAAAACCCCAATATTGTATCTGTCTATAACAAATACAAAGACAAAGGCTTCAACGTTTTGGGCGTTTCCTTGGACACACAAGCGGAACTTTGGAAAAATGCCATCGAATCCGACGGATTGGCATGGAACCACATCTCCAACCTACAACGATTTAACGACCCTGTCGCTAGATTATACAACATCGATGCGATTCCCGCTGCTTTTTTATTGGATGAAAACGGAGTGATCGTTGCAAAAAATTTGAGAGGTCCAGCCTTGGAAGAAAAAGTCGCCGAGTTGCTGAACTAGAAAAGCATTAACAGTATAAAGCCTCCCAAATGTGGAGGCTTTTTTTATGCGGCTATATTTTTCCCATTTTCTCCAGAACAAACAGGATAATGATCGGAATGGCCAAGACAATCACAATAAACGTGTCGGTCACAAAAAGCTCCGGTTTGAACAACAATGTCGTGGCATAGCCACCAACCGCTCCCCCAAAATGGGCGGTATGACCAATATTGCCCAAACGGCTCTTCATGCCATAAATGGAATACAGAAGGTAGGCAATACCCAATACATATGCCGGTAGCGGAATGGGAATGAACATGATGCCCAATTGCATGTCGGGGTTCAGCAAAATGGCGGCATAAAGTATCCCGGTAACGGCACCACTGGCCCCCACGGCACTATAGTACGGCTCATCTTTATGAAAAAAGAGGGCCAATAGGCTACCCCCCATCAAACTGACCAGGTATATGATCAAAAACTTGCCCGGACCGAACCAACTGATCACCACATCCGCAAAAAAATACAGCGTGAACATGTTGAAAAATAAATGGGAAATATCCACATGAAGAAAACCTGATGTGAACATACGATCCTTTTGTCCGGCCTGAATGGCATTGATATTGAACTTATATCGGTCAAAAAAGGCAGAATTGCCAAAGCCCCGAATGGAAACCAAAATATTGGCTGCAATAATGGCAATGGTAGCGATGTGTAAATTCATCATGGGGATAAGTTTGGCTCAAATATAGCTATATTTGCACACAAGAAAAGTCTATGCAGCTAGTAGTTTATTTGTTGGTTTACCCCCTACTTTGGTTGGTTTCCAGACTTCCGTTCCGAGCCCTTTACTTCCTGTCTGATGGCATTTATATTTTGCTGTACCACGTTATCGGATATCGAAAAAAAGTGGTTCGCAACAATTTAGAACTTGTATTTCCTGAAAAATCTGAAGAAGAACGTCTCCGATTGGAAAAAAAGTTTTTTCGACATATGTGCGACATCTTTTTAGAGATGATAAAAACCTTGGGGATCAGTAAGGAAGAAATCCAAAAACGATTCAGCTACACCAATATCGATCTATTGTTAAATCTGGAAAAAGAGCATAAAAATACCATGCTCATGTTGCCGCATTATGCGAGTTGGGAGTGGGTCCTGTCCCTAAATATCCGAATCGCTTCAAAAGGCTATGGTATTTATCAAAAAATTCAGAATAAATATTTTGACAAACTGGTCAGACGTATAAGGGGAAAATATAACACTACATTGATTTCCACCAGAGAATCCCGAAAAATTCTGCAATTGGCAAAGGAAAGCAACGAATTGCTGATGGTTGGAATAATTAGTGACCAATCGCCAATGGTAAGCAGGGCAAAATACTGGACAGATTTTATGGGAATTGTTGTGCCAGTGCATGTTGGTGGTGAAGAAATTTGCAAAACGAACGATATTATCCCCGTTTATTTAAAAGTGGAAAAAAAGAAAAGGGGGTATTACGAAGGAACCTTTAAAATTCTTTCCGAAAACCCTACCGAAGTCGAAGATTATAAAATAACCGACGCTTTTTTAAGGGAAACGGAAAAATCCATCCGCGAAGCACCAGAGTACTATTTCTGGACCCATAAACGCTGGAAACACCGGAATAAAGTACCTTCAAACTTATAATCAATTCTGTTCAACGATTTGATTAATAGAGATGTTTTATCTTTTTTCTTGTTTTAAATCAATGTAAACGAACAAATTGTTTGATAATATTAGGATAGTCAATCAAGATAAAATGAAACAATCCATCACCTTTCTACTACTTCTATTTTTTAGCGTAACATTTGGGCAAGATCCAGCCAAGTCTGTTTCATCTGAAATCATGGAATCCATCAAATCAGATGTTTGGGTTCCTTTTATGGAATCCTATGACGAATTGGACAGTCAAAAAATAAAAACCATTCATTCCCAAGATATTGTTAGAGTCCTAGTACACCAAAATCAGGTTGAAACAGGCTCAACATATCTGGACAATTTTGCAGGTTTCATTGAATCTGTAAAGGACAAGGGTAATAGAATTGGGATTTCCTTTGCTATTTTAACCACAGCAGTTGACCATATCGGTACCATCGCATACCAAACTGGGTATTATCGCTTCAGATCATACGGTAACGGAGCTAAAAATCCCATATTTCAAGGATATGGCTATTTCCATGTGGGATTGCGAAAAGAAAACGGGACATGGAAAATTTGGTTGGATTCAGACAATCACACCGATATTACGGATGAAGATTTCAACAATTGTGAAATCATTTATGAGCTTTGAGCATTTTTTGCTTAGTCCAATCCAGCTATATTCTTAATTTCATTTATAATCCGGTCTGCCAGGGCATCTGCTTCGTTTTGGGATTTTGCCTCTGTGTAGATTCGAATAATGGGTTCCGTGTTGGATTTGCGCAGGTGCACCCAATTTTCAGGAAAATCAATCTTTACGCCGTCGATGGTAGAAACCTCTTCATGTTGGTATTTATTATGCATTGCTTCCAAGAGGGCATCCACATCCAAATCCGGGGTCAATTCAATTTTCTTTTTGCTCATGAAATAGCTGGGGTAACTGGCACGAAGCTCCGCTACGGTTCCGCCGCGTTCTGCCATCAACATTAAGAACAGGGCTGTGCCCACCAAGGCATCACGACCGTAATGGCTTTCAGGATAAATGATGCCGCCATTGCCCTCACCACCAATAATGGCCTTGTTGGCTTTCATTTTGGATACCACATTCACCTCTCCAACAGCAGCCGCTTCATAACTGCCACCATGCTTTTCGGTGATGTCGCGCAGTGCCCTCGATGAAGACAAATTGGAAACCGTATTGCCTTTGGTCTTGCTCAACACGTAATCGGCACACGCCACCAAGGTATATTCTTCACCGAACATTTCACCATCATTGCTGATAAAGGCCAAGCGGTCCACATCGGGATCCACCACAATACCAAAATCGGCTTTTTCCTCCACCACTTTCTTGCAGATATCTCCCAAATGCTCCTTTAGCGGTTCTGGGTTATGGGGAAAATGGCCTGTAGGGTCGCAATACAACTTTACAACTTCCACCCCAAGTTCCTGCAATAATTTAGGTATGGCAATTCCCCCAGTGGAATTTACGCCGTCCACAACCACCTTAAAACCGGCCTTTTTGATGGTTTCCGCATCTACCAATGGCAATTCCAGGACTTCATCAATATGGATGTCGATATACGAATCGTTTTTAATGATCTCACCCAGATCGTCAACCGCTGCAAATTCAAAATCTTCATCCTCCGCCAGGGCCAAAATCTTGGCGCCTTGTTCCGCATCCAAAAACTCGCCACGTTCGTTCAACAATTTAAGGGCGTTCCATTGTTTGGGGTTATGGCTGGCAGTGAGGATGATGCCACCATCCGCTTTTTCCAATGGAACGGCAATTTCCACAGTGGGTGTAGTTGAAAGCCCCAAATCAATGACATCAATCCCCAAACCGACCAAAGTCGACACTACCAAATTCTGAATCATCTCACCCGATAGTCGGGCATCCCTTCCAATTACCACGGTCAATTTCTCCTTTTTGGAATAATCCTTTAACCAGGTGCCGTAAGCAGCAGCGAATTTTACAGCATCCACAGGGGTTAAATTGTCATTGGTTTTGCCTCCAATGGTACCTCGTATTCCAGAAATTGATTTGATCAGTGTCATAATTGTTAAAAAAGTTTTTGCAAATATAACCGCACCTACCCAATTGCATGTGTCTAAATCCTTAATTTCGACGGAAACGTTTTTTGCCCCGATGAATTTCTTGGCACATATTTATCTCTCCTTCGATGATGACCAGATTACTTTGGGCAATTTCTTTGCAGACCACATCCGTGGGAACAAATACAAGCATTTTCCCGAAAAAATCCAGAAGGGCATCATTTTGCACCGGGAAATAGACACCTTTACCGATGCCCACCCCATTGCCAAACAAAGCAGCAAGCGGTTGCACAAAAATTATAGCCATTACAGCCGGGTGATCGTGGATATCTATTATGATCATTTTTTGGCCAAGAACTGGGACAACTATTCCAACGTTCCACTTAAAGAATATGTGCACGGGTTTTATGATCTTTTGGAGGAAAACTATGAAATCCTGCCCTTGCCCACCAAACGGATGATGCCCTACATGATTGCCGATAATTGGTTGCTCAATTATGCCAATTTGGCCGGTATCGACCGCGTATTGAACGGCATGAACCGACGCACCCAGAATAAGTCCAAGATGAATTTTGCCATTTTGGACCTTGAAGAACACTACAAAGAATTCGAAAATGAATTCACCGCTTTTTTTGCAGAATTGATTACCTTTTCCCGACAAAAATTCAATGTTTTATGCGAAGACTGATACTCCTTCTCCCCCTACTCCTTTTTATCAATTGTAAACAACAACCTGCATCACCAACCGGACTGGTCACCGAAAAAGCAATGGTGGTGTCCGCACGTGAGGAAGCATCCCGGATTGGGGTGGAAATCATGCAAAAGGGAGGCAATGTATTTGATGCCATGGTAGCCACCGAACTGGCCTTGGCAGTGGCCTATCCCTTTGCCGGCAATTTGGGCGGTGGCGGATTTATGGTCTATCGTAAAAACAATGGCGAAGTTGGAGGCATCGATTATCGCGAAAAAGCCCCCTTGGCTGCCCACAAAGATATGTACCTTGATTCGTTGGGGAACGTGATTCCGAACATGAGCACTTCGGGGGCCACCTCGGCCGGGGTGCCCGGTACAGTGGCCGGAGTAATGGCCGTTCATAAAAAATTTGGCTCCTTGCCCCTTTCCGAAATTATGGAACCCATCATTGCCTTGGCAAAGCGCGGTGTTGTGGTCACGGAAAAACAGGCCGATCGTTTGGAAAGTTACCGCGACCGCTTTATCGAGGCCAATAGTGACAGTACAAAATTCGCAGGTCCTTTTAAGGCGGGTGACACCATAAAATATCCCGAATTGGCCCAAACGCTGCAAATTATAATGGAACAGGGCCACGATGGTTTCTATAAAGGAGAAGTGGCCCAAAAGTTAGCGGCTTTTGTACAGGAAAAAGGTGGATTTATTACCGAGGAGGATATGGCCAGATACCAAGCAAAATGGCGTGATCCCATCGAATTCGATTATAAGGACCTTCATGTGATATCCATGAGCCCCCCAAGTAGCGGAGGCGTTACCATCAACCAAATTTTTAAGATGATGGAACCTTACAATGTTTCCAAATTTGGGCATAATTCGACCAAAAGCATTCAATTGTTCACGGAAGCATCCCGAAGGGCCTATGCGGACCGGAATTACTTCCTGGGCGACCCCGATTTTGTTGATATTCCGTATGATATGCTCTTAAATGATGATTACTTACAAGATAGAATGGCCAATTTCTCCTTCGACAAGGCCACATTGTCCTCGGATGTGAGCCATGGTGAAGTGGAAATCATCGAAAGTGACGAAACCACCCATTATTCCATTGTGGATAGTGAAGGGAATGCCATTTCTGCCACTACCACCTTAAATGGCGGCTACGGTTCCAAACTCTATTGTGATGAACTGGGCTTCTTTTTAAACAACGAAATGGATGATTTCAGCTCTAAACCGGGGGTCCCGAACATGTTTGGCCTTGTGGGCGCTGAAGCAAACAGTATTGCCCCGGAAAAACGGATGCTGAGCAGTATGACACCAACCATCGTGGAAAAAGATGGCAAATTATATATGGTGGTGGGCACCCCTGGAGGTTCTACGATCATCACGGCAGTGGCGCAGACCATTCTCAATGTGTACGAATTTAATTTGAGCATGCAGGAAGCTGTGAATGCACCCCGTTTTCACCACCAATGGTTGCCGGATATGGTCATTTTTGAACCGGAAGGCTTCCCGGAGGAATTGATTGCCGAACTTGAAGCCAAGGGCTATATCATCAATAAGGAACGAACGCCCATTATCGGAAAAGTGGATGCCATTCGCGTATTGCCCAATGGAAAATTGGAAGGTGGTGCCGATAAGCGAGGCGACGATACTGCAGTTGGATTTTAATTGAATTTGAATGACATACGACGTAGTTGTCCTGACCGATCCAAGGTATATCAATCCCAAAAAAACCTCGGATTACATCAACAATGTGCTATTGGAAGACCGCTTGGTATTGGAAGCCTTACAAAACGAGGGGCTAAATGCCATCCGAAAATCATGGGATGACCCCGATTTCGATTGGTCCCAAACCCATTTCGCCCTTTTTCGTACCACATGGGATTATTTTGATCGATACCAGGATTTTTCCAAATGGTTCCAAAAGGCATCAAGTCAAACCCAGTTCATCAATTCCAAACAACTGATCCATTGGAATATTGATAAGCATTACCTCATGGACTTGGCCAACCGTGGAGTTCGGATTCCCAAAACCTTTATCGTGGAAAAAGGCTCCGATATGACTTTAAAAACTGCTTTTGACCGAGCTGTTCAGGCGCATAGTTTCAGAAATGACCTGTTTGTATTGAAACCATGCGTTTCAGGAGCGGCCAGGCATACTTATAAAATCAACAGTGCTGATATTGAAAATTTTGAAGGTATTTTCAAGGAATTGATTGCCGAAGAGGCCATGATGTTGCAGGAGTTTCAAGACAATATTGTTACCGAAGGGGAAATGTCCATGATGCTGTTCGATGGCGCATTTACCCATGCCGTGCTCAAAATTGCCAAACCTGGTGATTTTAGGGTGCAGGATGATTTCGGTGGGTCGGTGCATGAATACTCCCCAACAAAAGAACAGATTGCTTTTGCCCAAAAAGTGGTGCAATCGGCACCTGAACTTCCAATTTACGCCCGCGTAGATCTTTTTAAGGACAATGAAGGCGAATGGGCCTTGGCAGAATTGGAGATTTTTGAACCGGAGCTTTGGTTTCGACGCAATCCCAATGCAGCCACAACTTTGGCGAAGGCCATAAAATCAAGGTTTTTTTAGGATTTCATCGGGTAATCTGCCTTTTCAGCTCTTCCATGGACTCTTGCAGCTGTCGCAATAAACCGGTTTCCGTGGTAGCGTCCACATTAAAGGTCAATTTGCTGCTCACTTCCCAAATTTCCTGAATTTGGAACGGCTTGATTTCGTAGGGAGGGTAATTTTCGTTCAAAGACACCAAGGTAATGTTGTTGGAGTTGGGTCTCCGTTCAATTTTTTTCACCATCACGGAATCTTGCAAGACCACCACATACATTTTATTGGGGCTCACATGGTCTATGTGCTCAATGGCCCGAGCTAGAACCCAATCATTCGGTTTTAAATTGGGAAGCATACTATCGCCCTCCACTTGAAATCCGCGATAGGTGGCGTTGCGAAATTCTGGAATAGGCAAATCAAAGGCAGGCAATTGGCGGTACCAACTCGTATCGGCTATATTCTGTGGATATCCTGCAGCAGCTTTGGCGTTCACCAGGACCATGTTGTCATTATCCGAATTGTCCACGGTGACCACTTTTGGGATTACGCTGGTTTTGGAGGTATCCAAATGCTTTTGATCACTTTCGCCAAACAACCAGAGCGGATTGATCTTAAACTGACGCAACAATTCGGCAACCACCTTGCCGGATAGTTTGGTCCTACCCCGTTCAATATCTGCAGTGGTGTTTTTTACACCCAACAAATCCGCGAATTCGGTCTGTGTGTAGCCCAATTCCCTTCGGATATCGGTAAATCGTTTTATGGTCAATTCGTTCTCCACAACCCAAATATAGGTATTTTGGAATATTTCCAAAACTTTTTATGGATTATTTCCATTATTTGGATTATTTCCATATTTTTGATTGGAATATTTCCAAGCTATGAATTTTGATAGGGTACGTGAAAAATTGAACATCTTGGCCGATGCCGCAAAATATGATGTTTCCTGTGCCAGTAGTGGCAGTAACAGGAAAAATACCAACAAGGGTTTGGGCGACGCCTCCAAAATGGGCATTTGCCACAGTTATACCGAAGACGGTCGTTGTATTTCTTTGTTGAAAATTTTACTGACCAACCACTGCATCTATGATTGTGCCTATTGCGTTACCCGCAGAAGCAACGACATTAAACGCGCTGCCTTTAAAATTCAGGAAGTGGTGGATCTGACGATTAATTTTTATCGAAGAAATTACATTGAGGGTCTTTTTTTAAGCTCCGGTATTTTCAAGAATGCAGACTACACCATGGAACGATTGATTGCGGTGGCCAAAAAACTGCGGGAGGAGGAAAACTTTAACGGGTACATCCATTTAAAATCCATTCCAGGGGCCAGCGATGAACTGATGTACGAAGCAGGTCTCTACGCCGATCGCTTATCCGTGAACATTGAAGTGCCGACCGTTTCTGGGTTGAAGCTTTTGGCTCCCGAGAAAAAACACGAGGATTTCACCAAGCCCATGCTTAAGGTGAAAAACGAAATCGTAAGGTATAAATCCGAGCATAAGGTCATTAAAAGCACTCCAAAATATGCCCCAGCGGGACAAAGTACCCAAATGATCGTGGGCGCCTCCGGGGAGTCGGATAAGGATATCATGTATTCCGCGACCTATTATTACAAAAAATACCAAATGCGAAGGGTCTATTATTCTGGTTATGTCCCGGTTATGGAAGATGAACGGCTGCCAGCCATAGGTTCCCAAGTTCCGATGCTCCGTGAAAACAGGCTGTATCAAACCGATTGGTTGTTGCGTTTCTATGGATTTTCCGTTACCGAAATTCTCAATAAGGATTATCCCAATCTGGATATGGAGGTGGACCCTAAACTTTCATGGGCACTTCGGAACATGCACCATTTTCCGGTTGATGTGAACACGGCTGACAAAGATCTGTTATTGCGCGTCCCTGGGTTGGGCGTGAAATCGGTGAACAAAATCCTACACGCTCGACGATTTAGAAAATTGAACTGGGACCATCTGAAAAAAATCGGGGTGGCCCTCAACAGAGCCCAATATTTTATGCTCTGTGATTCCCGACATTGGGAACATCGAGACCTTGACTCGGACAGACTCAAAGGCATGATCCTTCAAAATTCGTCCGGCAAGTTTCGAAATCAGTATAGTACACAATTATCCTTGTTCAATTAAAAAATGAACGCTATGCAACCTTCAACAACACTAATTTACGACGGCAGTTTCAATGGTTTTCTAACCGCTGTGTTCGTCGCCTTCGATGAAAAAATCAACGTGGCCGATATCCAACGAAATGGACTGGGCCAAAGTGGTCTGTTTTCGGAGACAGAAACCATTTTCACCCACGTGGAAAAGGCCAAACGAGTTTGGAACGGCATCCGAAACAAAAGCCACAATGCCATTTCCCAAGTCTATTTTGCTTTTTTGAGCGAAACTGAAGGGGTTGAAAACCTACTGTACGACTACATCCAAAAATTGATGCGAACGAAAAACGGTAAGTACCTCGATTATTCGGACAGTACGATATTGCATATTGCCCAATTGGCACGGAAAGTGGGCCGTGAAAAACACCGTATGGAGGCGTTTGTGCGGTTTCAATTGACCCAGGACGGTATCTATTTCGCCAATATTGAACCAGATTTTGATGTGCTGCCCTTAATTTCCAAACACTTTCGCGACCGCTACGCCGACCAACAATGGCTGATCTATGACGTAAAGCGCAAATATGGCATCTATTATAATCTGGACCATGTGGAAATGGTATCCCTGAACCTGAAGGACATTCACCATAACCGAACCCGAAAGAGCGAGGTTTTTGTGGACGCGGAATACGATTACCAGGCCTTATGGAACGATTATTTTAAAAGCACGGGTATCAAATCACGCATCAACCCCAAATTGCATACGCAACATGTGCCCAAACGATATTGGAAGTATTTGAGTGAGAAAAAGGAGGCGGTTTAAAGTATCGTTTTTAAAACATCATATTATGTTAAGCCAAAGATTATGTAAGCAACAAAAAAAGACACTCCAATAAAAACGATTGATCCGACTAGAACATTGATCATATGTTGCTCTAACTTTGCATAAGAATCTTGCTTTCTTTGCTTTCCGGATAAATACTCAAGGGATTTGTAATTTCCAGTTATTTTAAAGAAAATATATCTAGTTCTTCTACCAAAAAAATCAACTATAAGCCCCCTAAAAAGTAATTCTGTTATCAGATTCATTTACTTTTCTCCCCTACAAAATAATCGCTTTTGTTCTTGAACAGCACATTGAAGCTGGTCAAACTGCCATAAATACGGGTGATATATTGTTGTAGGTCCACTTTTTCCTGATCATCGAGGTTGTTGCTACTGTTGATTTTTTGTTCCATCACCCGAATTCGGTCACGGACCATCACAATCTTATGAAAAAAGGTCTCAATGGGCATTTCCTTGTTTTGGGTAGCGTCCCCAGGGTCCAAAATAAGCTTGCCCCCTTTCCATTTATCGGCAATGGCCACCTTTTCGTGGGTGTCGCTCCACTTTTCCAGAATATTTACCAAAGAACGTTCAACATCAAAAAAACTGACCGTATCCACTTCATCCTCCACACCCTCAATCACTTCAAAATCGGAGTCCAAGTCAATGGTTTCCAATCCATTTTCCAAAAAAGTGACCCAATAATGTTTGGATGATACGTTGGTGACCACCCCTTTGCCATATTCCGGGTGGTTGATGCGAGAGCCGATGCCCAATAATTTCATAAATCTTGATTTAATGTTCCACAAATTTAGAATTTTTGGCAGTTTGCCCTACCTTAGTTCTCGGTTTTATAAACCATGTTTCATGGAACCACAAAAATTAAGAGTAAAACTCGGTGAGTTGGCCTCTACCTCCATCAGTGGTAACGACATTAGCTCTTCTTGCCTTTACGTATCCGCCCTTGCGGTGTTGCATGCTGGCCAATATGCTTGGATTTCATTGTTGATTGTCGGCGTTGTCCTATTCCTGTTTCGGAAAATCTATGGTGAGGTTGTTGGTGCCCTGCCGATGAACGGTGGTGCCTACAACGCCTTATTGAACACGACCAGCAAGGGTATGGCCTCTTTGGCAGCCTCACTCACCCTTTTGTCGTATATGGCTACTGCTGTAATTTCGGCCAATGAAGCCATGGCATACCTGAATACCTTGGTTCCCACCCTACCAGTGATCTTGGCCACCATTGGCCTGCTGGCCATTTTTATGGGATTGGTGATCATTGGTATTGGGGAATCCTCCAAAGTGGCCATTGCCATCTTCTTGTTCCACTTGTCCTCCTTGGTGTTATTGTCCTCTTTTGCAGGCATGTACCTTTTTGAACACGGATGGCAAGTTTTCACGGAAAACAATGCGCTTCCCATTAAGCATGAAACATTAACCATGGCCCTGTTCTTTGGGTTCTCTGCTGCCATGCTGGGCATAAGTGGATTTGAAAGTTCCGCCAATTTTGTGGAGGAGCAGAAAAAAGGGGTTTTTCCGAAAACGCTTCGCAATATGTGGGTGGTAGTGACCATTTTCAACCCTTTGATCGCTTTTTTGGCCTTGGCGGTTTTGCCCATTCCCGAAATTGAAAGAAACCGGGAAGCCCTATTGTCCATTATGGGCAACCAGGTAAGTGGTTCTTGGCTTTCCACACTGGTCTCCGTAGATGCCGTTTTGGTGCTAAGTGGTGCGGTATTGACCTCATTCGTAGGGGTTTCCGGACTGGTGGAGCGCATCACTTTGGATCGCATACTACCCCCCTTCCTTTTAAAACGGAACAAAAAAGGAAGCACCTATCGCATTGCCATTGTATTCTTCCTGTTGTGTGTGTCCATTCTCTTGATCACCGAAGGTAATTTGGAAGCCTTGGCCGGAGTATACACCATTGCGTTTTTATCTGTGATGGCCCTTTTCGGAGTTGGCAATATCTTGTTGAAGGTCCGTAGAAAACACTTGCCCAGACCAGAACGTTCCGGATGGCTGTCCCTTTTGATTGCCATTTTGGCCGTGATTACGGCATTGATCGGCAACATTATCCTCAACCCTGATTATCTGGCGGTTTTCATGGAATATTTTATTCCGACCATAGCCTTGGTTTTGGTAATGTTGAACCGAACTGCTTTGTTGAAACTGCTATTAAAACTGATTCGATATTTTTTGGACCCCATTAACCGATTTTTGGTCAAATCCTACAAAGGCATCAACCAGACCATCAATCGCATAAACGACCAGGAGTTTGTCTACTTTACCAAGCGTGATGATGTATCTGTATTGAACCAAGTTTTGTTATACATCCGGAATAACGAACATACCCGAAAACTGAAAATAGTATCGGTCTTTCCAGATGGGGAACAGGCCACCGAAAAATTTGTGTCCGATTTGGATGTACTGGACAGGGAATACCCGGAAATCAAGGTGGAATACATCCAACTTCACGGCGAATTCACACCGGCATTGATCAAAAAATTGTCCACTGAATGGAACATCCCAATCAACTTTATGTTCATTGGAAGTCCCAGTGACAGATTTCCTTATCCCTTGCAGGAATTGGGTGGCGTGCGATTGATTATTTGACAGTGGACAAGTCGTTCATCAATTAACATAACGAAAGACAAACCTCCTTCTTTTTTACAGGTCAAATCGCTACTTTTGAGGTTTTGCTATGAATTATGGTCAACTACGAAGAACATATTGAGGTTAAGGGCGCCAGGGTCCACAATCTTAAAAATATTGATGTTACCATCCCCCGGGAAAAACTCGTAGTGATAACCGGGCTTTCCGGCAGTGGAAAATCATCCTTGGCCTTCGACACCATCTATGCCGAAGGACAGCGACGCTACATTGAAACCTTTTCGGCCTACGCCAGACAATTTTTGGGTGGATTGGAACGACCCGATGTGGATAAAATCGATGGGCTTTCTCCCGTTATCGCCATTGAACAGAAAACCACCTCCAAATCGCCACGCTCCACGGTGGGCACCATCACAGAGGTCTACGATTTTCTAAGGCTCCTTTTTGCCCGTGCGGCAAATGCCTACAGTTACAATACGGGTGAGAAAATGGTGAGCTATAGCGATGAACAGATCAAAAACCTGATCATAGAAACTTATTTGGACAAAAAGATCAATGTGTTGGCACCGGTCATCAAATCCAGAAAAGGGCATTATCGGGAGCTATTTGAACAAATTGCAAAGCAAGGGTTTGTGAAGGTGCGTGTGGATGGCGAAATTATGGATATTACCAAGGGCATGAAAGTGGACCGGTACAAGGTGCATGATATAGAGATCGTGATCGATCGGCTAAAAGTGTCGGATTCGGAAGATTTCCACAAGCGCTTGGCCGAAACCATCAACACGGCCATGTACAGTGGCGATAATGTATTGATGGTCTTGGAAGAAGGGGAATCGGTTCCCCGGTATTTCAGTAGGGATTTGATGTGTCCCTCCTCTGGCATTTCCTACCCCACTCCAGAACCCAATACGTTTTCCTTCAACTCTCCCAAAGGCATGTGCCCCGATTGCAGTGGGCTTGGCCATGTGTACGAGGTGAACGAGCAAAAAATCATTCCAAACAAAAAAATTTCCATCAAATCTGGTGGTCTGGCCCCTTTGGGCGAATACAAAAAATCGTGGGCCTTCAAACAATTGGAGACCATTGCGCAACGCTACAATTTTGAGCTGTCGGATGCTATTGAAAAAATACCCGATGAAGCGCTGGACGTCATATTAAACGGTGGGAAGGAAAGTTTTGAGGTGGATTCCAAGACCTTAGGGGTCAAGCGGCAATATAAAATTGATTATGAGGGTATTTCCAACTTCATAAAGACCCAGTTTGAAGAAGCCAACTCCACTTCCATCAAGCGATGGGCCAAGGATTTTATGGATAAAATAAAGTGTCCGACCTGCCACGGTTCCCGTTTGCGAAAGGAATCACTCTATTTCAAGATTGGCGAGAAAAACATTGCCGAACTGTCCCAAATGGATATCGCCGAATTGGCAGATTTCTTCGAAAATCTAGAAAAAGTATTGGAAGGCAACCAAAAACTGATTGCCGAAGAAATCATCAAGGAAATCAGAGCCCGCATTGGATTCTTATTGGATGTTGGGTTGGACTACCTATCCCTTAACCGTGGTTCCAAGTCACTTTCCGGAGGTGAGGCACAACGCATTCGTCTGGCTACCCAGATTGGTTCCCAATTGGTGGGTGTGCTCTATATTCTGGACGAACCTAGCATCGGACTACATCAACGGGATAATGAACGTTTGATCCATTCCTTGGAATCGCTACGCGATATTGGCAACTCGGTAATCGTGGTGGAGCATGACCGGGATATGATCGAACGGGCCGACCACGTAATCGACATTGGGCCCATGGCTGGAAAACATGGAGGCGAGATCATTTCCGAAGGCAGTCCACAGGAATTGAAGGACCACCATACCATGACCGCGCAATATATTACTGGGGAACTCGAAATTCCTGTTCCCGAAAAAAGGCGAAAGGGCACCGGAAAAAAAATAGTGCTTTCCGGATGCACCGGAAACAACTTAAAAAACATTACCGTTGAATTTCCATTAGGGCAGTTGATCGGGGTTACAGGGGTGTCTGGCAGTGGAAAATCCACGTTGATCAATGAGACCCTCTACCCTATTATGAACGCCCATTATTTCAATGGGGTCAAAAAACCGATGCCGTATAAAAAAATCACCGGTCTGAACCACATTGATAAGGTGATCGACATCAACCAATCGCCCATTGGGCGCACACCACGTTCCAATCCGGCAACGTACACGGGGGTTTTTAGTGAGATTAGATCCCTGTTCGCAAAAACGACGGAAGCCGCCATTCGCGGATACAAACCCGGTCGGTTCAGCTTTAATGTGGCCGGTGGACGATGTGAAACCTGCCAAGGAGGCGGACTCAAGGTCATTGAAATGAACTTTTTGCCCGATGTGTATGTGGAATGTGAGACCTGCAACGGCAAACGGTTCAATCGGGAAACCTTGGAAATTCGATACAAGGGAAAATCCATCGCGGATGTCTTGGAAATGACCATCAACGAAGCGGTTGATTTCTTCGAGAATATCCCAAAAATCCACCGTAAGTTGCAGACAATAAAAGATGTGGGATTGGGTTATATATCTTTGGGGCAGCAGTCCACTACCCTTTCCGGTGGGGAAGCGCAACGGGTAAAGTTGGCAACCGAACTCTCGAAGCGCGATACCGGAAACACCTTTTACATCCTCGACGAACCAACCACAGGTCTTCATTTTGAAGACATTAGGGTGCTGATGGAAGTACTTAATAGGTTGGTGGACAAAGGCAATACGATCTTGGTGATCGAACACAACATGGATGTGATCAAAATGGTGGACCATATTATCGATATCGGTTATGAAGGAGGCCGCGGTGGTGGTATGGTGGTGGCCACAGGAACACCGGAAGAGATTGCAAAAGACAAAAAAAGCTACACGGCCAGGTTCTTGAAAAAGGAATTGGAGCAAACCAAACATAAAATTGCGAGAGCCGTTTAATTAGATTTAATTATGCACATGCGAAAAGAACAACATTCTAAAGCTTGGAATGAAATTAAGACAAACGATTCATGGGCCATTTTCAAAATAATGGGCGAGTTTGTCAATGGATTTGAAAAAATGAGTGTTATTGGGCCCTGCGTTTCCATTTTTGGATCGGCAAGGGTGCGACCAGGCAATGCCTACTACGATTTGGCCGTACAGATTTCCAAAAGGATAGCAGAAGCGGGCTACGGTATTATTACAGGAGGTGGACCGGGAATCATGGAAGCGGGGAACAAAGGCGCCAGTTTGGCCGGGGGCATCTCAGTCGGATTGAACATAGACCTTCCATTTGAACAGCATGACAATCCATTTATTGACGATGATAAAAGCTTGGATTTTGATTATTTTTTCGTCCGAAAGGTAATGTTTGTGAAATATTCGCAAGGCTTTGTGGTCATGCCAGGCGGTTTTGGCACTTTGGATGAACTTTTTGAGGCCATCACCTTGATCCAGACACACAAAATACATACCTTCCCGATTATCTTGGTGGGCACGGAATTTTGGAAAGGCCTGATCGATTGGATTCGAAATACCATGTTGGAAGCTGGAAATATCAGCGCCAAAGATCTTGATCTTATTAAAATTGTCGATACCGAGGACGAAGTTGTCGAAATCATCGACGCGTTTTACAAAGGTCGTACCCTCAGCCCCAACTTTTAAAATACCGAACGTTGATGAGCCATCGTTTGCTTTACAGGTTCCCTATCTTGCTTTTTTTGCTGGGCAACACCCTCTGGGCGCAGCATAAGAATGAGATAGTGGCTACCCTTGATGGTGCTACCAAACAAATTCGGATTCGTCAACATTTCACTTATGTGAACCACTCGGACAAGGGCCAATCCACCTTGTTCTTCAACGATTGGAACCATGCCTATTCCAATAAGAATACAGCATTGGCCAAACGATTTGCCGAAGAGTTCAATCGGGGATTGCACTTGGCAAAAGATCGCGAAAGGGGCTTTACCACCATCATCACTATTGTAGATGACAAATATGCGGGATTGGAATGGAACCGACTGGGCAACAGGGATATTATATTCGTTCAATTGAATGAAATTTTAAAGCCCGGGGAGTCCATTGACCTCTTCTTTACCTATACCATAAAGCTCCCCATGGAAAAGTTCACCTCGTATGGCCATCTGCCCAATGGAGGTTATAATTTAAAGGATTGGTATTTTACCCCAGCAGTGTTCGATGAAGGTGAATGGAAATTGTACGATAATATCAGTCTGGATGATCTTTATACTGACATCACGGAGACCAGAATAAACTTCACATTTCCAGAAAGGTTGTTCCTGACAACGAATTACCGACAATCCAATATAGCTCGGTTTCCGGGTGCGCAACAAGTTATTTTATTTGGGGAACAACGTAAAAATTGTGAAATCCTTCTATCCGTTGAAGACAAGTTCTCAAAGCACATAACAGCTAACCTCACGGTGACCACAGATATTGAATCCAATAAATACGATGAGATATCCCAAGGCATTTCCATCAATAAGATTACCGAATTTTTGAATGAGAACTTAGGGAAGTACCCACATGAAAATCTGTTGGTGAGTGAGTACGATTACAATAAATCGCCACTGTACGGCATCAATCAACTACCCTCTTTCATTCGCCCATATGAGGAACAGTTTCAATTTGAGATGAAATTCCTTAAAACGGCCATCAGGAGTTTTCTTAAAGAAACTATTTTCATAGATCCACGAAAAGAGCGATGGGTGAACGATGCCATTGGGTACTATTTGATGATCAAATATGTGGATGAACACTACCCGGAACAAAAATTGGCAGGTAAGCTATCCCAGATTTGGGGCATAAAAAACTTTCATTTTGCCCAAATGGATTTCAATGACCAATATACCTTGTTCAGCATGCTCTCGGTCCGCAAGAACATTGATCAAGCATTGACTACACGAAACGATTCGTTGATCAAGTTCAATGAAAAGATTGCCAACGGCTACAAGGCCGGTTTGGGCATGTCTTACTTATCAGCCTTTTTGGGGCATAACGAGGTAATCAACGGTATTCAGGAATTTTATAGGACGTACAATCTTAAGGACCATGTGCGGGCTTCCGATTTTAGGGGAATCCTCGAAAAACATGCAGAGAAGGACATCAGTTGGTTTTTTGACGAATATGTCTCCACTGACAAGAAAATCGATTTTAAGATCAAAAAAATCGAAAAAACGGAAGACTCCATCACCTTGGAAATCAAGAATAAACAAGGAACGAACGTCCCCATTTCCCTATTTGGCCTCCAAAAAGATTCGGTGGTTTCCAAATACTGGTTCGCCGATATTGACAGTGTTAAGACCGTAACTGTTCCCCGAACCACGGAAGATCGTATGGTGTTGAATTATGACCAAAAAATTCCAGAGTTCAATCAAAGGGACAACTGGAAAACCCTGAACGGTTTCTTTTCCAGCAATAAAAAACTGAAGTTCCAATTTTTCAAGGACACAGAAAATCCATATTACAATCAGGTCTTTTATGTGCCCGTAGCCAATTTCAATCTGTACGATGGTATTACCCCCGGCATGCGGCTTTATAACAAGACGTTTCTGGAGCGTCCTTTCCAATACGATATAACCCCCACCTATTCCTTTTTGGAGCGGACCATGGTGGGAAAAGTGAGTTTCAGGTACCGAAAATACCATAAAAAGACGGGGCTTTATATGACCAATTATTCCTTTACAGGATCCACGTCTCATTTTCAGAAAAATTCCCGGTTTTCTACCCTCACCCCAGCTGTAAGCTTTGCTTGGCGGCCCAATGACCTGCTTTCCAACAGAAGGCAGTTTCTTCTTTTTAGATATAGAAATGTGTTCCGGAATGTGGATGCCTTGTTGGATGGTCAAATTGACACCGAACCGGATTATGGTGTAATGAACGTACGGTTTACCGATGTGGACAATAATATCCTTAACTATTCGTCCTGGTCATTGGATGCGCAGCATTCCAATGATTTTAGCAAAATCGCCTTCGAAATGGAGTACCGTAAGCTTTTTCAAAGCAATCGCCAATTGAACCTTCGTTTTTATGCCGGTAAGTTTTTGCGCAATACCACCCAATCCGATTTCTTCAGTTTTGCCTTGGACAGACCGACGGATTATATGTTCGATCTTGCCTATTTGGGAAGGTCGGAAAGTACTGGCCTGTACAGTCAGCAGATTATTATTGCAGAAGGTGGTTTCAAGTCCAAACTGGAAAATCCGTTTGCCAACGACTGGATCGCCACAACCAATGCGAGCACCAATATTTGGCGATGGGTGGAGGCTTATGGCGATTTAGGTATGATCAAGAGCAAGGGACAGAATGCACGCTTTGTATATGATTCGGGAATACGGTTAAATCTGGTGACGGATTATTTTGAATTGTACTTCCCCGTCTATTCCAATTTGGGTTGGGAAATTGGTCAGGACGATTACGGCCAACGAATCCGATTTATTGTGACCATAAGCCCAAAGACCTTGATTGGATTGTTCACCCGAAAATGGTTGTAAAATTATTGATTCCTCAAAATCAATGTTTCAAAATTGCTGTTTATTGATTTATTGGTGATTTACACGACAATTTATTGACAGATGTTCATTTTATTAACAAGAAATACTATTGCCAATATCGTTGTGATTTTGTAATTTTGCGAAAATCTTCAACAGCCTATGAAACCCAAACCGAGCACCAGTAACGACATTTCCTTTGATGATTTTAAATCCCAGATTCTTCAGGATTATGAAATCGCGGTTACGAGTAGGGAATGTAGTCTTTTGGGACGACGGGAGGTACTATCTGGCAAAGCAAAATTCGGCATCTTTGGTGATGGTAAGGAATTACCGCAATTGGCCATGGCACGGGCTTTTCAGGACGGGGATTTCAGGAGTGGTTATTACCGTGACCAGACTTTTATGATGGCCCTTGGCTATTTGAGTCCAAAGGAATTTTTCCATGGGTTATATGCCACTACGGACCTTGATAAGGAACCCATGAGTGCCGGAAGGCAAATGGGAGGACATTTTGTGACCCATAGCCTAAACGAGGATGGCACATGGAAAAATCTGACCGAACAAAAGAACAGCAGCGCGGATATATCGTGTACTGCCGGTCAAATGCCCCGGTTGTTGGGATTGGCACAGGCTTCCAAAATCTATAGGAACGTTGAAGGTATTGATCAATCGAATTTCTCCAATAACGGAAATGAAGTGGCATGGGGTACCATAGGCAACGCCAGTACCAGTGAAGGTCACTTTTTTGAAACTTTGAATGCTGCCGGTGTGATGCAGGTTCCCATGGTTATCTGTGTTTGGGATGACGATTATGGCATTTCCGTGCCGGCCAAGTTCCATACCACCAAAGGCAATATTTCTGAAGCGTTGAGTGGCTTGCAAAGGGACGAGGAACATGATGGGTTCGAAATCTTAAAAGTGAATGGCTGGGATTATACGGCTCTTATCCATGTATTTGAAAATGCTTCGGACATTGCCCGTGAAGAACATGTTCCCGTTTTAATACACGTTACCGAACTCACCCAACCACAAGGACATTCCACTTCAGGCTCCCACGAAAGATATAAATCGGCGGAACGTTTGGAATGGGAACGTGAAAACGATTGCAACAAACGATTTAGGGAGTGGATTCTCGAGAACGGCATCAGTACCGAGGAGGATTTGAAAAAATTGGAACGGGAGATCAAACAAAAGGTGCGTTCTGCCAAAAAAGAGGCATGGTCCGAGTTTTTACAACCTATTGTAGAAGCGAAAAAGCAACTCGTACAGCTTCTGGACAACGCAGCCACAAAAAGTCCAAACCGCACCTTCATCAATAAACTCAAAAACGATTTGATTGCCATTGAGGAACCTTTAAAAAAAGACCTGGCATCCAAATCCAGGACAGCATTGCGGTACCTTTTGGGAGAATCCTCACCGGAAAAAACCCAATTACAGCAATGGGTCACACAATTTTTGGACACCAACGAACCGCATTTCAGTTCACACCTTTACAATGAACTGCCCACAAAGGCAACCAATGTGGAGGCCATTGTGCCGACATATGCCGACAATAGTGAAGAAGTAGATGGCCGTATCATTCTTCGTGACAATTTTGACAAGCTTTTTGAAAAATATCCAGAAGCCTTGATTTTTGGTGAGGACACCGGAAACATTGGTGATGTGAACCAAGGACTCGAGGGTCTTCAAAAGAAATATGGTGCCCTTCGTATTGCCGATACAGGAATTAGGGAAGCCACCATTATCGGGCAAGGCATTGGCATGGCGATTCGTGGCCTTAGGCCCATTGCCGAAATCCAGTATCTCGATTATATTCTGTATGGCCTACAAACTTTGAGTGACGACCTGGCCACTTTGAGGTATCGAACCGTCGGTAAACAGAAAGCCCCTTTGATTGTGCGAACACGAGGTCACCGTTTGGAGGGAATTTGGCATTCGGGATCCCCAATGGGAGGACTTATCCATTTACTGAGAGGGCTCTATATTTTGGCGCCAAGAAACATGACGCAGGCAGCTGGTTTCTATAACACGTTAATGAAAAGTGACGAACCGGCATTGGTTATTGAAAGCTTGAACGGGTATCGATTGAAGGAACCCAAGCCCGCCAATATAGGTGAGTTCTGTACCCCCATTGGAAAAGTGGAAACACTAAAAGAAGGTGCCGATATTACGTTGCTTTCCTACGGGTCCACCCTTCGCATTGTGGAAAAAGTGGCCCAAGACCTTCTGGAAGTTGGTATTGATGCCGAAGTCATCGATGCACAGACCCTGCTTCCCTTCGATTTGGAGCACGAGGTTGTGAAAAGTCTTCAAAAAACGAACAGACTATTGATCATTGACGAAGATGTTCCTGGAGGATGCTCAGCGTATTTGATGCAGGAAATCCTTGAAAATCAAGGTGGATACCAATATTTGGACAGCGCTCCACAAACGTTGACAGCCAAAGCGCATCGACCCGCTTATGCAACGGATGGAGACTATTTTTCAAAACCAAGTGCAGAGGATATCTTCGAAAAAGTGTACGCCATAATGCATGAAGTGGACCCCAGTTCATACCCTGAATTGCGCTGATTTTTTTAAGTACACTCATCGAATAATCGGTTTTTCAGGATAGATTATGCTAATTTTTGAATCATAATTTATTACTTTCACAAGAACTAAATCCCCCGTGAATGAAAAACAACACACTTATACACCTTGGACTAGCTATTTTAAGAATTGTACCCTCAGCCTTCATGCTAACCCACGGTTACCCCAAACTAATGAACCTTATCAATGGAAATACCGAGTTCGCCAACCCTTTTGGCATCGGTCAGGCTCCATCCTTGTTTTTAGCCGTTATTGGTGAATTTATATGTCCCCTGCTCATGATCATTGGCTTTAAAACCCGATGGGCGGCCATTCCTACAGCAATCACGATGTTTGTTGCAGGCTTTATGATTCAAGGTGCCGACCCTTTTGCCACCAAGGAAAAAGCATTGCTTTACTTAGTGGTATTTATAGTTATCATGTTGCTGGGTCCCGGTAAATACAGTGTGGACAAAAAATAGTTCAGACGATTTCGGCCAACAATTCCTTGAGCAGATCACCCTGCTCCATGTTACTGGCTCCTACTCCTTTACCTTTTAGATCCAGTTCCCTAAGACTGGAAATGATACCACTCACTCTTTTCATGGGATAGTTTTTGGCGGCAACCGTAAATTCCTTGACAAAATAGGGGTTGACACCCAGTACCTTGGCCACATTGCCTGGGGAATGGTCACTAAGCCCATGGTATTGCAATAGTTGGGTAAAAAAGGTATTCAACAAAGTAACAGTGACCACAAATGGATTGTCCTTGGGATTCTGTGCAAAATAATCGATGATTCTCGCCGCCTTTTTCACATCACGCTCGCCAATGGCTTTTTTCAATTCAAAATTGTTGAAATCCTTGCTAATGCCGATATGCTCTTCAATCAAATCGGGAGTAATCTCGGTCTCCTTGGACACCACCAAGGTCAATTTATCGAGTTCATTGTTGATTTTGCTCAGATCGGTTCCCAGGAATTCGACCAACATAATGCAGGATTTTGGCGAAATCGAATAGCCCTTGCCCGCCATGGCGCGTCGTATCCAATCGGAAACCTGATTTTCATACAACTTATTGCTCTCAAAAAGCACTCCGCTCTTCTGTACGGCCTTGTAAAGCTTCTTACGTTTATCGAGCTTTTTGTATTTAAAACAAATCACCAAAATGGTGGTTGGTTGTGGGTTTTCGGCATAGGAAACTAAACTCTCTATGGTTCTTGAAAGATGTTGGGCCTCCTTGACTATCACCACCTGGTAATCGGCCATCATGGGAAACCGCTTGGCGTTGGCAACCACTTCATCAACAGAGGTGTCCTTACCATACAACACCATTTGATTGAATCCCTTTTCTTCCTCAGAAAGCACATTTTCGGCAATATATTGGGAAATCTTATCAATATAATAAGGCTCCTCACCCATTAAAAAATATATGGGTTTGGGCCTACCACTGTTTATTTCCGATACTAGCTCCTTAACCTTGTCCATTCCAAAAAAAAATCATCAAATTTGTTCCATGCAGTCGTTGAACTTCCCCAAGTATGCGTTTCGAATCAAAAATAGCCAAAATAGGCAGTACATCTTTGATGGGATACGTAAAAAATTCGTGGTACTGCAACCAGAGGAATGGGTTCGCCAACATGTGCTCCATTTTCTGATTTTTACGAAGAATTATCCAAAAAGTCTTGTCAATGTGGAGAAACAGTTGACGGTCAACCAATTGAAAAAACGGTATGACATTGTGGTTTTCAATCCTGATGGGTCCATTTACATGTTGGTGGAATGCAAGGCTCCGGATATCCGCATCGATCAAACCACTTTTGATCAAATTGCGCGCTACAATTATCAAATGAACGCAAAATACCTCATGGTGACCAATGGTCTGGACCATTACTATTGTGAAACGGACCACATCAATGAAAAATATCGGTTTTTAGCGGAAATTCCTGATTTTAGCCGTTAATTTGCTCCCGTTTTGAAAATTGCCGTCGTCATACTCAATTGGAACGGGGAAGCCTTGCTCGAAAGGTTTCTTCCCTCGGTCATGGAGCATTCCAAAGGTGCCGAAATCCATGTGGTGGACAATGCCAGCACCGATGGTTCCATCGCTTTTTTACAAGAGCACTATCCAACAATTGGCATAGTACAAAACGATTCCAATGGAGGGTTTGCCAAAGGATACAATGATGGGTTGAAATCCATTGAGGCCGATATATACTGCTTGTTGAATTCAGATGTTGAAGTAACACCCAATTGGCTGGAACCCATCAAGGAAACATTCGAAAAATTCCCGGAAGCTGCTATCATCCAGCCTAAAATACTGGACCTAAAACAAAAGGACCATTTTGAATATGCCGGTGCCGCCGGTGGATTTATTGACATGTTGGGGTATCCATTTTGTAGAGGCCGGATTTTTCAGTCCATTGAAAAAGATGAAGGCCAGTACGATGATATCAAGGAAGTGTTCTGGGCAACCGGGGCATGCATGTTCATTAAACATGAGGTGTTTTGGCAACTCCATGGTTTTGATGAGGACTACTTTGCCCATCAAGAGGAAATCGACCTATGTTGGCGGGCCAAAAATGCAGGTCATAAAGTGTATTATGTGGGGTTGAGTTCGGTATACCATTTGGGAGGATCAACCTTATCCAACATGAACCCAAAAAAAACTTATCTCAACTTTAGGAACTCTCTGTATTCCATCACCAAAAACTTGCCCCGAAAAAAAGCTTTTCCAATCATCCTATTACGCCTATTATTGGATGCTATTGCAGCTGCACGATTCATTTTCCAACTTAAATTGGACCATTGTTGGGCCATCCTAAAGGCCCATTTTAGCTTTTATGCCCATTTTGGAAAAATGAACAAAAAGCGCGAAAAAGCTAATTTTATATTAAAGTACTACCTTGTGACATCCATAGTGTGGTCTTACTTCGTACATCATATAAAGAATTTTAACATTTTAGTAAAAGATTAACGAAGCCGAAATATAGAAGCCTTGCTTTTTCTATAATTTTGGTGTAGTTTTTTAACAATTGATATCTAACAATCCTTAAATTATACTTTGAACTATGAAAAAAATTTTTCTAGGAACACTGGCAATGACAGTTCTTCTATCTTCTTGCGTATCCCAAAAGAAATATGCAGAACTTGAGGCCAAGCAAAAAGAAACCCAAGACTTATTGAACTCTGCAACCGTAAAACTGAACGACTGTTTGGAAGATAAGGCCACTGCAGACGCAAGATTGAAAACACTTGAAGATCAAAACGCCTTTTTGAAGGCCAACAACCAAGAGCTCATCAACAACATGGGTAACTTGACCACTCTAACTACCAAAGGTGCAGAAAACCTTGAAAAATCTTTGGAAAGTCTTCGCGAAAAAGATTTGACCATCAGAAAATTGCAAGATGCCGTTACCCGTAGAGACTCTGTGAACCTTGCTTTGGTGCAAAGCTTGAAAGGTGTATTGGGCAACTTGGACGACGAGGATATCGAAGTAAGCGTTGAAAAAGGCGTGGTATTCGTATCCATCTCTGACAAATTGTTGTTCAGAAGCGGAAGTTACACTGTAACCAATGCTGCCAAAGAAGTATTGGGCAAAGTGGCCAAGGTTGTTAACAACAAACCAGACTTTGAGTTTATGGTGGAAGGTCACACAGACAATGTACCATACAGAAGCGGAGTATTGTTGGACAACTGGGATTTGAGTGCAAAACGTGCCACATCCGTTGTTCGTATTCTTCAAAACGATTTTGGTGTTGACCCAGCTAGAATGACAGCTGCCGGACGTAGCTACTACATTCCATTGGTGAACAATGACACCTCTGCCAACAGGGCCAAAAACAGAAGGACCCGTATCGTAGTACTTCCAAAAATTGATCAGTTCTATAACATGATCGAAGAGGGGATGAAAGATCCTGCCATTGGAGGAACTGGTAAATAAGCAGAAAAACAATGAAATGAAAAGCGGCCGATTGGCCGCTTTTTTTATTTATAAAATATCCAAATTGCCCTTACCTTCCCGAACAACTTCTGGTACTCCGGAAGAAAGGTCAATCACCGTGGAAGCCACATTGTCCCCATAACCACCATCGATGACCACATCGACCAAATTATCCCACTTCTCATGGATAAGCTCAGGATCCGTGGTATATTCCAAGATATCATCCTCGTCCCGAATGGAAGTGGACACTATGGGGTTGCCCAATCCGGCGACCAATGCCCTTGCTATGTTGTTATCAGGCACTCTGATACCCACCGTTTTCTTTTTTTTGAAATCCTTTGGTAAGTTGTTGTTCCCCGGCAAAATAAAGGTATAGGGGCCCGGCAGACAACGCTTTAAAATTTTGAACGTAGAAGAGTCAATTTGCCGTACATAGTCCGAAAGATTACTCAAATCGGCGCAAATAAAGGACCAATTCGCCTTTTCCAATTTTATGCCCTTTATCCGGGCCAGTTTTTGCAAAGCCTTGGAATTGGTAATGTCGCACCCAAGTCCGTACACCGTATCGGTCGGGTATATGACAAGGCCACCCTTCCGAAGCACGTCCACTACTTTTTCGACTTGCTTTGGATTGGGATTCTCCTCATACAACTTTATCAATTCCGCCATTTACAAAAATTATTTGCTTGTCCCTGTAAAAGTAGGAAAGAAAGGCCGTATAGTCTTTGAAAAAAGTGGAAACTGTTGCTGAGCCTTAAAACTAAGACCAGCAATGCCAAAAACATATGGTGAGCCTACCGCCTATTCAACCCCAAATCATCCAAAATGATCACGCCAATGGAATCTTTATCAAAAACCAGTTCCAATTGTTGGATTTTGCTTAAGTTCAAACTGTCGACATTTGATTTAAAACGAGACATGGGAATGTAATAGTTCCTCAATTGCACTTCCTCATTCTTGCCCATCATCTGTTTGTCCAAAAACTTAAACTTGGTAAACTTGGACCGAATGGGCTCTAATAATACGTTGGTTTCAGAAATGGCAACCGACGATGTATTTCCCAAGCTATCCTTTACCACCATACTAAAATCAAAACGGGTATCTACATCCTTGGGAGCCTTGTATTTCTTATTCTTCAGTTTTAATTCCTTTGGATCTCCCATAGCCATCGAGAATACCAGAGAATCAGTAAGGGACCAGTTTTTAAGGGAGTCCGGTAGTCCAATAGTATATGTAGGAAGAGAATCCAATTTGTGTTTTTGGTCATAGGCCCAACCCAATACCACGGCATTGTTTTCCTGGCTACCGCCATCGCGTGCACTTAGTTCAGTTTCACGCCAAACTTTTAGATTTTCAGCCATTACCTGTATTCCGAAAGACCCTGAAACCACATCGATATCTTCCTCAAAGTCGAGCAAAATTGATTTAGCGTTGTCCTCATACTGACTTAAATACCTCTCTTTGGGCAACCAATCCGCAACCATTTCGGCATTTTGAAACATAGGCTTATAGACTTTTTTCCCCTTAAAGACCCTATCAACAAAAGCACTGATGTAAACCTGCGCCACCTTCCTTTGCTCCTCCCCGGTCATCAACGGTTCCAAATTAAGCAACCAGGACATGGGTGGTCCAAAATCGGCCCTGCCCCATGTGGAATTGAATTGGCCATGATTGGCATGGTCGATATACAAACCGGCCTTAAATCCTTTGAAATCCTTTGAAAAGGTCAACCGATGATAGGGCCGCATCCCCCAAAAACTGGTCTCATCGGAATCGTAAGACCCTTGCAACGACAAATAATTGATGTTTTTAAGGTGCATTTGTCGATCATACCGATAATCAGTGGGCGCAATGGTTACAATACCCTTGATTCCGAAATTAAAGTCGAAGACTTCGTTGGCATTATCCGGAAAACGGTCCAATTGATTGAAAGCTGCCGCAATGGAAACAGCTTCACCTCCCCTGGAATGTCCTATCAAAATAATGTTGTCCATATCCACCTTTCCGTTCAAGGACACTTCCTCACCAGTATTCCAACGTTTCCACTGTTCCAAATGTTTGAGCAGCAACCAGCCTCTGGTGGGCATTTCCCTCCCCCTGAAATCGCCGGACCAATGGGCATTGATGAAATTTTCATCCACAGAGACCACAATGTTACCGCGACTTGCCAAAAGGGTGCCTAAATAGCCATACCCATCATCCGAATAATCGATCATACTATGGTTGCCATGCACAATCAGCACCAGCGGAAAGGGCCCTTCACCTTGCGGCATATATACCCGGCCGTTCAAAGGAAAATTGGATACCCCAAAACCCCAAAACTTTTCACGCCATTTTTTCTTTTTACCCTTCCAATCCGGTAACAACAGCGAAGCATCCACGGTCGGGGTTTTTATTTTCACTCCAGACGCATATTCGGGACGTTTTTTATCGGTACCACTGCCATAAGTGAACGTATCTACCTTAAAATGTCCTTCTACGGTTGGGTCTTCAACGCCTAAAGTAGCAAGGGTTGTGGTGTTTGAAGAATTGGATACCTCTCCGTCTTTGGTATACGGGTCGCCGTCCAGGGAAGAAAATCCAACATAACCCAAAACTGCCAAAACCAAAGCATCGGCCAAAAAAATCAACCCCTGTTTTCGTTTATTTTCTTTAGCCATCTTCCAGATGCCAAAAAGCAAAAACAAACAACAAATAAACCCAAAGGAAGCTAGGGCATAAAACAAGACGGACGGCCATCCGAATGCTATCGTGCGGAGCAACAGGAGCGCAACAAAACAAACTATCAAACTTGTTACAATCTTTGCCGGAATCCGTTTGAACCACGGCCATAAAAATATTGCCAGCAATTGCAACAGGAAAATTGTAATGGCACCCAAAAGAATGCCAACAATCATAGTTAGCCAAGCGGGGTACCCCAATTCAAAATAATAGCCTGCAATACCAAAAAGTAGGATTACGAGTAACGCAACGGATAAAAAAAAGGGATGGGTAAACTGTTTTTTCATGGATTTGGTCGGTTTGGTCGAATATGGTTCGAAATAGTGCTGAATTTAAACAATTTTGTCCAGCACTGGCACGACCGTGACCCATTTTACCATGTTCTCAAAAAGAAACTTGATACACCATGGACTTAATGGGAATCTCAGTTTTGATCCAAAACTTCCAATTTTGCAAAGCGAAGCAGCAGTTTTTTAATACCCCCCTGATCAAAATTGATTTCGGCCTTCTTATCGTTGCCCACGCCTTCAATATTGATCACTTTACCACGTCCAAAACGGGTATGGTTCACCAAGGCACCAATTTCCAAATCCGTATCCGTGGCGCTCGTGCTGGAAACGGGCATGGACAGGTCGGGTTTTAGTTTGCGTAGCTTGCGCAATTGGTTTTCGTTGGGGCGCTGCACACTGGGCGGTGTGCCATTCATAGGTTTTACCTGACGGAGTTTACTCTTGTCCACTTCGCCAAAAATATCAGCATTTATCATGGATTTGTATCGGTAGCCATCATTTACCGGGGTGAGGTTTTCCACGTATTGCTCATCGATCTCCTCCAAAAATCGGCTGGGTTCCGCATCAATCAATTTGCCCCACCGATATCGGTTTTGGGTATAGGTAAGGTAGGCTTGTTTTTCGGCCCGTGTCAAGGCCACATAAAATAACCTTCGCTCCTCTTCCAGCTCACTACGGGTGTTCATGCTCATGGCCGAAGGAAACAGGTCTTCTTCCATCCCCACAACATACACGTATGGAAACTCCAATCCCTTGGCCAAGTGTATCGTCATCAAGGCCACACGGTCATCATCACCCACATCCTTGTCCATATCGGTGGCCAAGGCCACATCTTCCAAAAACTCGGTAAGGCTTCCCGTGGCATCGGCCAATTCCTTTTGTCCCTCCACAAAGTCCTTGATCCCGTTCAAAAGTTCCTCAATGTTTTCCATTCGGGCAATTCCCTCCGGCGTGCCATCCTTTTTGAATTCCAACAACAAGCCGGTCTTTTTGGCCACATGTTCGGACAAGGTGAAGGCATCGGAACCTTCGTTCATGATCTGGAAACTTTTGATCATGGTGACAAAGTCTTCCAATTTGCGTTTGGTTCCCGAATTGATCTTCAGGTCCAGTTTGTCCAAATGCTCCATGACTTCAAAGATGGATCGGCCATAATGGTTGGCCGCCACGATCAGTTTATCGATGGTACTTTGTCCAATACCCCGTGCCGGAAAATTGATCACCCTTTTCAGCGCTTCCTCATCTTTGGGATTGATCACCAACCGCAGGTAGGCCAATACATCCTTGATTTCCTTTCGTTGATAGAAAGACAGTCCGCCATAAATACGATAGGGAATATCCCGTTTTCTAAGTGCGTCCTCTATCGCCCTCGATTGGGAGTTGGTACGGTACAAAACTGCAAAGTCACCATTTTGCAATTGGTGCTGCATTTTATTCTCGAAAATGGAACCTGCCACATAACGACCTTCCTCGGCATCGGTCACGCTACGGTGAATGATGATGCGTCCACCATCGTCGTTGGAGGTCCAAACGTTCTTCTCCAATTGGTTTTTATTGTTGGCAATAATGGAATTGGCAGCATTCACGATGTTTTTGGTGGAACGGTAATTCTGTTCCAATCGATACACGGCCACCTCGTCATAATCCCTTTGAAAATTGAGGATGTTGCTGATGTTCGCACCCCGGAAGGAATAGATACTCTGGGCATCGTCCCCCACCACACAAATGTTCTGGTAGCGATCGGAAAGGGCTTTCACGATCAAATATTGCGAATGGTTCGTATCCTGGTACTCATCCACCAAAATATAACGGAACCGATCTTGGTACTTCGCCAGTACATCGGGGAATCGGGTAAGGAGTTCATTGGTTCTTAGCAACAAATCATCAAAATCCATGGCTCCTGCTTTAAAGCAGCGGTCCACATAATTTTGGTAGATATCCCCCATCCTGGGCCGTTTGGCCATGGCATCGGCCTCCACGAGTTCAGGATTTTGAAAATAGGCTTTTACCGTGATCAGACTGTTTTTATAGGAAGAGATACGGTTCTGGATCTGCTTGTATTTGTAAATGTCCTTATCCAACCCCATCTCCTTGATGATGGACGCTATCAACCGCTGTGAATCCTGGGTATCGTAAATGGTAAAATTGCTGGGGAAACCCAATCGATGCCCATCAATGCGCAACAATTTGGCGAAAACCGAGTGAAAGGTTCCCATCCACAGGTTCTTGGCCTCGGAATTGCCCACAATGGATGCAATCCGTTTCTTCATTTCGCGTGCCGCTTTGTTGGTAAAGGTCAGTGCCAAAATATTGAAGGCATCCACCCCTTGTTCCATCAAGTGGGCAATACGAAAGGTTAACACCCGGGTCTTGCCCGAACCCGCACCCGCAATGACCATCAAAGGACCATCTTTGTGCAAAACCGGCGCTCGCTGCGCATCGTTCAATTCATCCAAAAAAGTACCCAAACCGTCGGTTTTTTTAAAGTAGGGGTGAAATTAGCCAATATTGCCAATCCGCTAAAATGATACTGTCAATTTTTATAAACACTTGTCTCGGATTTCAATTCGTTTTTAAATATATTTAGGGCCTCAACAAATTTGCTGATGAAAATTCACCATTTCCCCCTATTCCTTTTATTTTTTATTGGATTTTTAGGTTTTTCCCAAGAAAAAAGTACCGGACCGGTCATTGCAGCGTACGGGCCCGTCTTTAAAATTGAAAACCCTGATTTTAAAACCGACACCTCCCAAGAGTTCAAGGTAGTGTTCGATGTTATGGACTCTCCGGAATCGCATACGGAAATCAATAAGAAATTGGAGACGGCCGCTCGTTTCCTAAATCTGCATGCCCAAAGTGGCATCCCCGTTGAACAACTGAAAGCTGCTTTGATCGTGCACAATGTCGCTTCCAAGGACATTACCACGGATGAGGCCTACCAAAAACGGTTTGGGATGCCCAATCCGAATTCGGGGCTTATACAAGCCTTATTGGATGCCGGGGTGGAGGTTATTTACTGTGGACAATCGTCCATGGCCCGCAATTTTCCCAAGGAAGATTTGATTCCCGGGGTTAAAATTGCCCTTTCCGCAATGACAGCCAATATACAATTGCAAAACCAAGGATACCGTCCTATAAAACTGTAAACCAATATGATGAAGAACATTCTTGCACTTGCCGTTTTCACAGCAAGTCTATCGTTGCACGCCCAAGAACATGGGTTGGAAAAAGATATCAATGCCATTGAATCGAAAGTGATTGAGTGGCGACGCGACATACACCAAAGCCCTGAACTAAGTAACCGCGAGTTCAAGACCGCTGAGAAAATTGCCAAACACCTCAAATCCTTGGGCATTGAAGTCCAAACGGGAGTGGCCCACACGGGCGTGGTTGGCCTATTGAAAGGAAAACATCCCGGAAAAGTGGTGGCACTTCGGGCCGATATTGATGCATTGCCTGTTACCGAGCGTAATGACCTCCCTTTCAAATCGAATGTAACCTCCGAATATTTAGGCCAGGAAGTGGGTGTAATGCACGCATGTGGCCACGATACACACATCGCCATTTTGATGGGAGTTGCCGAGGTACTTGCCAAGAACACGGATAAAATCCACGGTACGGTAAAATTTATTTTCCAACCTGCTGAAGAGGGAGCGCCTCCAGGGGAACAAGGCGGGGCCGAATTGATGGTGAAAGAAGGCGTTTTGGACAACCCAAAGGTAGATGCCATTTACGGACTGCACATCGGTTCCTATTTACCGGTAGGACATATCGCATACAAACCCGGTGGTGCCTTGGCCGCTGCACAGCGCTTTGTGGTAAACATTAAAGGAAAACAATCGCATGGTTCACAACCGTGGGGCGGTATCGACCCCATCTATGTAGCCTCAAAAATTGTGGACGGTTTCCAGTCCATTGTTAGCCGCGAGTTGGAATTGACCAAGGAAGCTGCCGTGATCACCGTTGGCAAAATCAGTGGAGGCGTCCGGAACAACATCATTCCCGAAAGCGCGGAATTGATAGGGACGATAAGAACCTTGGACTATGATATGCAAAAGCAGGTGAACGACCGTATGAAGGAAATGGCCGCGGACATTGCCAAAGCCTACAGGGCCGAAGCCACTGTGGAAATTGCCAAAGGCGTGCCGATTACGTATAATGATCCTGCACTTACCGAAGCCTCGTTGCCCAGCTTGCAACAGATGGCCGGAGCCGAAAATGTGCATTTGATCAAAGCCATCACAGGAGCCGAGGATTTCTCCTTTTATCAGGAAAAAGTACCTGGATTCTTCTTTATTTTGGGAGGCAAAGACCCAAATGCAGGACCTGATGAGCATTTCCCACACCATACACCCGATTTTAAGATTGATGACAGCGGATTATTGCTGGGAGTTAAGGCCATGAGCGAAGTGGCTTTGGATTATCTCGACAGGAGCAAATAATCATATCGAACGTTTGAATAGGTCAAATTAACCCGGATCATGAACGATCCGGGTTATCTTTGAAAAAAACATTATAATTTAGCCCCACGATTAATGAACCTATTTTACTACTTATGAAAAATAATCTACCCCTTATACTCTTGATGGTGTTTACGGTAAGTGCTTTTGCCCAACGTAAAAGTGACCTGATTGCCGAGATTGATACGTTGAAGAGCAAAATTTCTTCAGTGGAACAAGAATTGGCCAAGGCCAAACGCGAAATCTCCTCGGCCAATGCACGGGCAGAATCCATGGAATCGGAGAATGCGAGTTTACGGGATGCCAATGCCACCCTTTTGAGCAACCTGGGCAATTTTTCAGAGCTTTCCAAACAGAATTCCGAAAACGTGAACAAGGCCATGGCAGCCTTGGCACGCAAAGAAAAGCAGTTGAGTGGTATCAACGATATGATTTCTGCCAACGACTCCACAGCTATTGTATCCTTGACCCGAATCAAGCAGACTTTGGGTGAAAATGCCAATGTAGGCGTTGGTGAAGGCATTATTTCCATTTCGAGTAGCTTGAGCAATCTTTTTGGGTCGGACACAGCAACCGAACTATCCGATACTGGCAAGGCATGGTTGGCGAATGTGGCCAAAGTGATCAAGGGCAACCCCAATTTCAAGACTGAAGTGGAAGGGCTGAACATTACCGGAGAATTTGGTCCAACCTACGACCAAGCTGCTGCAGTGGCCAAAGAACTGGTCGGAGTATTGGAGATTCCATCGGAACGTATCAGCATTGTGGCCAAGGACGGAAACTTCAAGGAAGGCATCAACATCAAATTACGACCCGATTACAAGGGATTTTATGCCAAGGCCAAAGAAAGTGCCAAAGCAGCGCAATAAGAAATCCTGTCAACATACTTTTTGGGATTTTGGTGCGTTGTAGGTAGTGTAAAATCAACAAAAACCAAACTATCCTATGAGAGGAGATCAAATCCTTCAGCTTTTTGCCTATTTAATGCCTGCCGTTGTAACCGGAGCCGTAGCCTTCTATTTTTTCCGATTGCACACCCGAAACGAAGACGGTCGTCGTCGTTTTCTATTGCACAAAGATTCCCAAAAGGAAACCTTGCCCGTTCGTTTGCAAGCCTATGAGCGCATGGCCCTGTTCTTGGAGCGTATTGCCTTAAACAGCTTGGTGGTACGTGTGGCGCCAAAGAGCAAGAGCAAAAGCGATTATGAAAATTTGCTCATCAAGCAGATAGAGACCGAGTTTGAGCACAACCTATCGCAACAGATCTATATGTCCGATGAGTGTTGGAACATCATCAAAACGGCCAAAAATGCCACTATTCAGATAATCCGGTCCGCTGGGATGAGTGAAACCGATTCCCCGGACAAACTTCGGGAAGACATCTTGAACCAGACCATGGAAAAACAGTCGCCTTCCAACACGGCCTTGGCCTATGTTAAAAAGGAAGTGAGCGAACTTTGGGATTGATCATTCCTGTAGTTCCGGACTGATCGGACTGGTTTCCTCATTTTTGTTCTTGGCATAGAGGTAACCCCTTTTCCACCACATCGTCATTCGTTCTTTATTGAATATCAATGAGTTGGTCGTCAATACCGTTGGTGTGTAATAAAAGTTTATGATGGCGTCCCTTTGGTTGGCCACCAATTTTCCGATTCGGATATTTTGGTTTTCGATACGATCGAGCATAAAGCCGAAAATGGTGGTGATCAGATCAAAAGGGTTTTTGGTAGACATTCGGTTCAGATGGTTCACCTCGGTATGCAATACCACCACATCTACCTCGGTGGCCCCACGTTGTAGTGCCTCTTCAATCGGAACCAAACTGCCCAGTCCACCATCGGCATATTCACATCCATTTTTTTTGGCCAAGCTCATAAAGGGCGTATAGTTGGAAGAAATCCAGATCCAATCACAAAATTCCTCGTAGGTGCAATCGTTGATGGATTTGTACTCCACTTGGTTGAGGGAAAGGTTGGAAACCGTGACTACTACATCGGTATCGCTTTCTTTCAACTCCTCAAATTCTTCAATGGTAATGGATTCACGGATCAGTTTACGGAGGTTTTCACTTTCGCCAAAAGTCTTTTTCCCTCGAATGAAGTTTTTCACCACGTTCCAGTGATTGATGGCGATAATCTCGACGCCGTGTTTTTTCTTGATAATGAATGGGCAATTGTTGAAAATGCTTTCCTGGTTGACGGAAGAATAGATTTCCTTGATCTTGTCCAATTTGTTCAATGCCAAATGGGAAATCAACAGACTACCAGTAGAAGTGCCCACAAACAGGTCGTACTTGTGTTGGGCGCCCTCTATCAAAAACTGCGCAACGCCACCTGCAAAAGCACCCTTACTGCCTCCACCTGAAATCACCAATGCCCTCATTCGCCCAATTTTTCGTCCAAAAATAGCCTTTCTGCTTCATTTAAGGTTGGATATAGTGACCGTATTCGTACCAGACCATTCTCGTTGGCCAAATACGTGTTCAAAATAGAGCGGGCGGATTTTTTAAAATGCCATACATGGTGGTCACAAGCATCGATAAGATTCTTTAATGCATCATCGCTGAACCCGCCAATACTTTGCAAATATTGAAAGGCCATCAACCGGGTCTCAAAATGATGTTCCGGACCTGTATATCCATTGAGTTCGCCGTAATAATCTGCACTTTTTTCGGGATGATATTCGGGTGTCACCAAGGCCAAGGCCAGCCATAGCAATCGAAGATTTTTATTGGGAAAACCTATCAAACCATTCGTTTGATCAAGATATTGGGTTCTATTTGCCGGAAAAGCCGACCACAATTTGAACAGGGCCGCTTCTTGGGTGGTATAACTCGCATCAGCCAGAAGTCCTTCCATTTCGTTTTTCAATTCTTGAGGAAACTGCTCCAAAACTAGCGCGACGGCCTGTCGTTCCTTTACCCCACCAACTTCCAAAATCTCCTTCAAAAAATCATTGGAAAATTGGGCGCCATGGTCCAAAATCAAATTGGATTTGAGTTGTGTTACAGCTAACGTTGCCCAAATTGGCCGAAGAATGGCCTCCGCATTTTCCGATTGATTGCCTATCTTTTGGGTAAGTTCAAAATAGTGTTTGATGGAGGGTTCCATTCTCGATAAATAGGTTTGTACCGCTTCCATTGGAAAATCCTCTTCAAATAACCAAGTTGATTCAAACTGGGACAGATCCATCCCGGAAACCCGTTCCATTTCTGCTATAAAATCAGGAATGGTCACATTTTGGTAGGCATGTTTCTTCAAATAATTTTGGATAGCCTGCTTAAAAAAAGTATCTCCCACCCTGTCACGGAGCATCACCAAGGCCCATGCACCTTTTTCATAAAAGGTAAGACTCCCAGCTCCGGGGTTTTGCAAGGCTTCTCCCTGCCCCTCTTCCGATAGGTTTTGTAGGGCTTTTGCCGTTTCCAACAGATGCCAATGGAAATGGGCATCACCAAAAATGTCCTTTTCGGCCAAATAAGCATAATAAGTCGCAAAACCCTCGTGCAACCAGTGGTGCTCACTGCTCGTCTCCGTGACCAAATCCCCAAACCAATGATGGGCCAGTTCGTGGGCGTTCACATTTACATAATTTTTATCCACAAATGCTACGGAATCGATTACGTATTGATTGGAAAAAATGGTGCAGGTGGTATTTTCCATGCCGGCGTACAAAAAATCCTGAACGGGCACCTGCTTGTAATTCTGCCACGGAAAGGGAACCCCAATTTCTTTTTCCAAAAAGTCGAAAATGTGTTGGGTGTAACGATATGTGGGCTCCACTTTTAGGCTATCCTTGGGCTCATAATACAGTTCTATCGGGACTCCAGAGGAGGAATTGATGGTTTTCTTTTCAAAATTACCGATGGCAAAGCCCACCAGATAGCTGCTCATGGGTTGTTTCATGTCGAATTGCCATTTTGTCTCTTGGCCCAACCTTTCCTTGTTAATCAAACTACCATTGGAGATAACTTGATAACCATTATTAAAAATCAGGGTTAAATCAAATTCCACTTTTTCGGTCATATCATCCAAACTGGGCAACCAATGGCTGGTATATTTACCCTGACCTTGGGTCCAAATCTGTTCATTCCCATCTACACTATCCTCCCATCCCAAAAAATACACAGTCTGTTTTGGATGGGCGGTGTAACTTACAATCAGCTGATGGGAAGCGTTCTTTTTAAAATCATAGTGAACAATTATTTTATTCCCTGTATTCTCGAATGGTACTGAAACCCCATCAAGTTCAACCTTGGAAAAGGACATGTTGTGTGCATCCAAAAAAAGGGAATCTACTGACTGAAGTACCTTAAATTCATAAGTTACAGCACCCTCAATTGTTTTTTCCTCGGTAATCGGGTTGACAAAAACGTTGGCATGGACAAAATCCACCTTGTCCTGAACCTGGGCGCTCAGGCATTGCACAATTAGGTAAAAAATAAGAATCGGGGTCAGCTTCATACCATCATCATATCAAAAGTCCTTCCAAATTACATATTTTAGTTTGATGAATCCCAATTTTCTGCAAACTCCCTTAGCGTATTTAAAAGGTGTCGGCCCCAACCGGGCAGAGACCTTAAAGTCGGAACTGGGCCTGGAAACCTTTCGGGATTTGCTCCATTTGTTCCCCAATCGCTACTTGGACCGCACCAGCTATTACAAGGTCAACCAATTGCAGCCCAGTGGGGCCGATGTGCAAGTGGTGGGCAAGATCATACACATTAAAACCGTGGAACAAAAACGGGGTAAACGCTTGGTGGCCACTTTTGTGGATGAAACCGGGCAAATGGAACTGGTATGGTTCCGGGGCCACAAATGGATCAAGGAAAGTTTACAAATCAATGAACCCTACGTGGTGTTCGGTCGGGTCTCCAAATACGGGAGCGTTTTTTCAATGCCCCACCCCGATATGGAATTGCTGAGCAAGCACCAACAAGGTTTAAAAATAGCCATGCAGCCGATCTACCCCTCCACCGAAAAATTGGTGAACAAAGGAATAACCAACCGCGTGGTAAGCCAAATGCTGCAGCAGTTGCTTTTGGAATCCGGGGGGCAGTTTGCCGAATCTTTGCCCCAATCAATTTTGGAGGAACTGCGCTTGATCTCAAAAAGTGATGCGCTGTTGAACATCCATTTCCCCAAAAATCAAGAATTGTTGGCCAAGGCCCAGTTTCGGTTGAAGTTTGAGGAGCTCTTCTTTGTGCAGATGCAATTGATCTCCAAAAAAATGCTGCGCAAACAAAAGATCAAAGGGCTTCCGTTCGAAAATGTTGGGGAGAAATTCACCGATTTTTTTGCAAACCATCTGCCATTTGAACTGACCGATGCCCAAAAGCAGGTAATCAAGGAAATCCGTAACGATTTGGGGAGCAATGCACAAATGAACCGACTTTTGCAAGGAGATGTGGGTTCCGGAAAGACCATCGTGGCGTTGATGTGCATGCTCTTGGCCATAGACAATGGGTTTCAGGCTTGTTTGATGGCACCTACGGAAATTTTGGCAACCCAACATTACAATGGTTTGAAAGAACTCCTAGTGCATATGGATGTCAAGATAGCTCTGTTGACAGGCTCTACAAAAAAATCCGAGCGAACCTTGCTCCATAATCAATTAGAAAATGGCAATTTGAACATTTTGGTGGGCACCCATGCTGTTTTGGAGGATAAGGTCCAGTTCAAAAACTTGGGATTGGCCATTGTGGACGAACAGCATCGATTTGGGGTGGCACAAAGATCAAAATTGTGGCGTAAAAATGAAACCCCTCCCCACATATTGGTGATGACGGCAACCCCTATTCCTCGAACCTTGGCCATGAGTCTGTATGGCGATCTGGATGTTTCGGTGATCGATGAACTCCCACCTGGTCGTAAACCTGTAAAAACGGTACATCGATTCGACAGTAACCGCCTCAAAGTTTTCCGGTTCATCAAAGATGAAATCAAAAAAGGCAGACAGATTTACATTGTTTACCCCTTGATCCAAGAGTCGGAAGCCATGGATTACAAAGACCTGATGGACGGTTATGAAAGTATTGCCCGTGATTTCCCACTACCGGAATACCAAATTTCCATTGTACACGGCAAAATGAAACCAACCGACAAGGATTACGAAATGGAACGGTTCTTAAAAGGTGAAACCCAGATTATGGTAGCCACAACGGTAATTGAGGTGGGCGTGAACGTGCCCAATGCCTCTGTTATGATCATTGAAAGTGCAGAACGCTTCGGGCTGTCACAATTGCACCAGTTACGCGGCCGTGTGGGACGTGGTGCAGAGCAGAGTTATTGCATATTGATGACGGGGCATAAACTATCCGATGACGCCAAAACCCGATTACAGACCATGACGGGCACCAACGATGGTTTTGAAATAGCCGAAGTAGATCTGAAACTCCGCGGCCCTGGCGATTTGATGGGTACCCAACAAAGCGGTATGCTGAACCTAAAAATCGCCGATATTGTTAAGGACAACCAAATCCTGAAAACGGCACGTTACCATGCCATTCAATTGTTGAAAAACGACCCAAGATTGGAAAAACCTGAAAACAAACCCGTACTCCAGGCCTATTCCAAAATGATGGCCAACAAGACCATTTGGAATTATATTAGTTGATTTGAATTCTGATTTTATGGAACTACATTGTCTTTGTGATATTTTGAAAATCAGATGATAATATTTGTTGTCTATCTGAATTTTGAATTAAAATAACGGTTGAACATCGTAATTTTAGCGTATATCGATTAACGGTTGAAAATTCAAATTTTAACTTTGTTAGCTTACAAATTATCGACGATACCATGAGCAAGACACTATTTGATAAAGTCTGGGATTCCCATGTAGTAAAACATATTGAAAACGGCCCCGATGTATTGTTCATCGACAGGCATTTGGTCCACGAAGTCACTAGTCCTGTGGCTTTTCTGGGGTTGAAGAATAGGGGCATCAAAGTTTTGTATCCTGAACGCACTTTTGCGACCGCGGATCACAACACCCCAACCCGTAACCAACATTTACCGGTCAAGGATCCTTTGTCTGCAAACCAATTACGGGCCTTGGAAGAAAATGCAAAGGCCCACAACATACCCTATTGGGGTCTTGGACATGAGAAAAACGGAATTGTGCACGTTATCGGACCTGAAAACGGAATTACCGTGCCCGGTGCCACTATTGTGTGTGGCGATTCACATACATCCACTCACGGAGCGTTTGGTGCCATCGCGTTCGGTATCGGTACCAGCGAGGTGGAAATGGTATTGTCCACCCAATGCATCATGCAGCCTAAACCGAAAAAAATGCGCATCAACATTAATGGAACCCTGAGCAAAGCGGTTACGCCAAAAGACGTAGCGCTTTTCATCATTTCCAAATTGACCACATCGGGCGCCACAGGTTATTTTGTGGAATATGCTGGGGATGTGTTCCAAAACATGTCCATGGAAGGGCGAATGACCGTTTGTAACCTGAGTATTGAAATGGGAGCACGTGGTGGAATGATCGCCCCGGACGAGACTACCTTCAATTACATCAAAGGGCGTGAATATGCACCAAAAGGAGCGGATTGGGACAAAGCAATGACCTATTGGGAAACATTGTACACCGATGCAGATGCCATTTTTGACAAAGAATTGACGTTTGAGGCCAGTGAAATCGAACCGATGATCACCTATGGAACCAATCCAGGGATGGGTATGGGTATCAAAAATGACATTCCATTGGCCGAAGCTGTGGAAGGTGGTGTGGCGACCTATAAAAAATCGTTGGAGTACATGGCGTTCAATGAAGGTGAGGCCATGATCGGCAAACCTATCGATTTTGTATTCTTGGGTAGCTGTACCAATGGTCGAATCGAGGATTTCAGGGCTTTTGCCTCTATCGTAAAAGGACGTAAAAAAGCTGACAACGTCACCGCTTGGTTGGTGCCTGGATCGCACAAGGTTGAGACGGCCATCAAAGAAGAAGGCATTTTGGATATATTGACCGATGCTGGTTTTGAATTGCGGGAACCTGGCTGTTCTGCCTGTTTGGCCATGAATGATGATAAGATCCCTTCCGGGAAATATGCGGTGAGCACCTCCAACCGGAACTTTGAAGGAAGGCAAGGTCCCGGAGCCCGAACCCTATTGGCAAGCCCATTGGTGGCGGCCGCCGCAGCTGTAACCGGAAAGGTGACCGACCCAAGGGAATTGATGGAAGAAATCTACGCGTAACAATAAACAATGTACAATGAGCAATTACCAATGATCAATTCAAACGTATTGTTTATTGTTAATTGAATAACTGAAAATTGAAACAACATGGCATACGATAAATTCAACATACTAAAGAGCAGTGCGGTACCCATGCCCATAGAAAATGTGGATACCGACCAAATTATTCCGGCTCGATTTTTAAAGGCTACCGAACGAAAAGGCTTTGGCGACAACTTGTTCAGGGATTGGCGATACAATACGGATGGCACACCCAAGGAGCATTTTGTCTTGAACAACCCTATTTACAGTGGAAAAATCCTTGTGGGGGGCAAAAATTTTGGCTCTGGATCATCTAGGGAACATGCCGCTTGGGCCGTTTACGATTACGGTTTCCGATGCGTGGTGTCGAGTTTCTTTGCGGATATCTTCCGTAACAACTGTTTAAATGTGGGCGTTTTGCCCGTTCAGGTTAGCCCTGAATTTTTGGATCAAATATTCAAGGCCATTGAAGCGGACCCGAAAACGGAATTGGAAGTGAACCTACCTGAGCAATCCATTACCATTCTAGCTACCGGTGAAAGTGAAAATTTTGACATCAACGGTTATAAAAAGCAGAACATGTTGAACGGGTTTGATGATATCGACTATTTGTTGAACATCAAAGAAGGGATCCAAAAGTTTGCGGAGAACACACCGTTGTAATCTTTTTTTAGCAGCACTATATCCTAAATGAAAGCACGAACCATTGAAATAATGGACACCACCCTACGTGATGGTGAACAAACCTCCGGGGTATCTTTTTCGGCCTCCGAAAAATTGACCTTGGCCAAATTGCTGCTGGAAGAACTCAAGGTGGACCGGATTGAAGTGGCCTCTGCCCGGGTTTCCGAAGGGGAGATGCAGGCGGTCAAAAATATTACGGAATGGGCCGCTTCGGAAGGGTATTTGTCCAAAGTTGAGGTGTTGACCTTCGTGGACGACGGTGTATCGTTGGATTGGATGCAGGAAGCCGGTGCAAAAATCCAAAATCTATTGACCAAAGGTTCGCTGAACCATTTGACCCATCAGCTCAAGAAAACTCCGGAGCAACATTTTTCCGAAATCGCAGCTGTTATTTCCAAGGCTAAAAAGTTGGGCATTGAAACCAATGTCTATTTGGAGGATTGGAGCAATGGCATGCGCAATTCGAAGGAATATGTGATGCAGTTTCTCGATTTTTTGACCCAACAGCCCATCAAAAGGATCTTGTTGCCCGATACACTTGGTGTACTTACCCATTCGGAAACAGGAGTATTTTTCAAGGAAATCATTGCACGCTATCCCAATACCCATTTTGACTTTCACGGTCACAATGACTACGACCTTAGTGTTGCCAATGTAATGGAAGCGTTAAAAGCAGGAGCCCACGGCTTGCACCTTACCGTGAATGGCATGGGCGAACGTGCCGGCAATGCCCCACTGGCCAGTGTGGTTGCCGTAATCAACGATTTTTTGCCGGAAATACTCATAGGTGTTAAGGAAAGTTCGCTTTATAAGGTGAGCAAATTGGTTTCAGCGTTCACCGGTTTCAGCATTCCCGACAACAAACCGATTGTGGGAGATAATGTTTTCACCCAAACAGCTGGTATACATGCAGATGGAGATAGTAAAAAGAATCTATACTTTAACGATTTATTGCCCGAGCGATTTGGTAGAAAACGCAAATATGCGTTGGGCAAAACCTCAGGAAAGGCCAACATCCAAAAGAATTTACAGGAGCTGGGGTTGACCTTGAACGATGACGAACTGAAAAAGGTTACCGAACGCATTATTGAACTGGGCGACAAGAAGGAACGTGTTACAAAAGAAGATCTGCCGTATATCATTTCGGACGTTTTGGACAGTAACCTGCACCAACAAAAAGTATTTGTAAAATCCTATGTGCTCACACATTCCAAAGGATTGAAACCCTCCACTACCCTTTCCATTGAAATTGAAGGCAAAACCTATGAGGAACATGCCCAAGGGGATGGACAGTTCGATGCCTTTATCAATGCTTTGAAAAAAGTGTACAAAAAAGAAAACCGGGAATTGCCCAAGTTGGTGGATTATGCCGTTCGTATACCTCCGGGCAGCACCTCGGATGCCCTTTGTGAAACTGTAATTACCTGGCAGACCAAAGACAAGGATTTCACTACCCGTGGTCTGGATTCCGACCAAACGGTATCCGCAATCAAAGCCACTGAAAAAATGCTCAACCTAGTATAAGGGTTCATCAACAAAAAAGCAACCATAAACCAACAACGATTAACGAAGAACGATAAAAAATGAAATTAAACATAGCGTTATTGGCCGGTGATGGAATCGGTCCGGAAGTAATAGATCAAGCCGTTAAAGTATCCAATGCCGTGGCCAACAAATTTGGACATGAGATCAATTGGACGCCCGCATTGACCGGTGCAGCTGCGATTGATGCCGTTGGCGAACCTTATCCCGATGAAACCCATGAAATTTGTGTTGCTGCCGATGCTGTGCTATTCGGGGCCATTGGCCATCCCCGTTTTGACAATGACCCTTCCGCCAAAGTAAGACCCGAGCAAGGATTGTTGAAAATGCGTCAGAAATTAGGGCTTTTTGCCAATGTACGACCTACTTTCACCTTTCCATCGTTAATCGATAAATCCCCTTTAAAAAGGGAACGCATCGAAGGAACCGATTTGGTGTTTCTACGGGAATTGACCGGTGGCATCTATTTTGGCAAAAGAGGCCGCGAAGACGGTGACAATACTGCATACGATACCTGCACCTACACACGAGAAGAAGTGGAGCGTTTGGCCAGAAAAGGATTTGAAATGGCCCTACAGCGTTCGAAAAAGCTATGTTGCGTGGATAAGGCCAACGTATTGGAAACATCGCGTTTGTGGCGGGAAACCGTTCAAAAATTGGAAAAGGAATATCCCGAAGTGGAAGTTTCCTATGAATTTGTGGATGCCGTGGCCATGCGATTGGTGCAATGGCCCAGCTCCTACGATGTTTTGATCACAGAAAACCTATTTGGGGACATCCTGACCGATGAAGCTTCCGTGATCTCAGGTTCCATGGGATTGATGCCCTCCGCTTCCTTAGGAGAAAAGACGTCACTTTTTGAACCGATACATGGTTCCTATCCACAAGCTGCTAGAAAGGACATTGCCAACCCATTGGCTACCGTGCTTTCTGCCGCGATGATGTTCGAAACGGCATTTGGTCTAAAAGACGAAGCAGAAGCCATTCGTGATGTGGTGAACAAATCACTGGCCGAAGGCGTGGTCACAGAAGACCTTGCCGATGGCGGAAAAGCGTATAAAACCAGTGAGGTTGGCGATTGGCTGGCCAAAAATATTTAATCAACCCTAACTGCAAACCAAGGGAAGCCCGGACATCTGTCTGGGCTTTTTTATGTCTAAAATACTGCATATGTCAATTGATTGTGGTTATCCGTCAATTTGACAGCTATGGCACTATAAGTTTTCTTCATTTTAGCACATGTAAAACCACAAATCTTTGATGATGAAAAACTTAATACTATTCGCAATCATATTGAGCAGTCTTGCCAGCGTTGCCCAAAATAAAGTGAAAACCATTAAAAATCCTGTTGGCTGGCAATATAGCGTAGCGCCAATAAATCCCTTACCTGAAGACTACACGCGCTATTCAATCAAAGTTGATACTGATTTGGATCCTATTGGATTTTGGGGAGAAGTTGGAGTTAGGATGACACTTGATATTGATGACCATTTTGAAGAACAAAAAGCGATTAAGGAGGCACATCAAGATACTATTGACTCATGGGTCAAAAAAAACATGGACCCCTTTGGTTATCCGTTCATAAAAACAAACATTAACCCCCATATTATAATCGAATTAAAAACCGAGCCCGTGCAAATGGAAAATGTTCAGGTGGATATTGACTACTCCAATCAAGAAAGTGTTCTTGGTGAAGTCAATGCTACCGCAAATCTCACGGTTATTGATCTAAATGGCGAAATATTATTGAATGAGCAATTAACATTCTTAATTGATGATATGGATGGTCCGACTAATTTGCTCAAGCTTAGACATCTTTTTATGAATCCATCTTTTAAACTAAAGTTCAAAATGACCAAAAAGCCCGAAAAGAAGAAAAAACTTTTGGAAAAAAGAATCAAAAAATTTGAAGCGGATATTTTATATTATTTCATCGAAGAATCAGGAAAAATGCTTGCCGACCATTTCACACATCAACGCTTGGATATGTATGCCGCTACTTTTGGCATAAAAGACAAATCATATGAAACCCTGAATAATTTGGCGGACGAGGTTGCTTCCAACATCAATGCATTGACCTCGTTCAACAAAAAGAAGCAAAAGACGCTGGAAGAAATACAACCTACCCTGCAGATGGCCCAACAAAAATGGAATGAAGCATTGGGTGAATCCTCTTTAAATCCTGAAATAAACGATATACTCAATTACAATTTAGCATTGATAAGCCTATACCTGAACAATCTTGAAAGCGCAAATGAATACATTGAAAAAATTGAGGAATACAAAGACCTCGATCGAAAAACGCTGCTTACAGGAAATTTTGTCTATTACCTAAAAGGGCTCGACAACGCCATTAAGTCCAAAGTATATTATGGGCCAAGGGCCAATTTATACCATCCCTAGACATTGATTAACAAAAAAAGCCCCTAATTTGATTAGGGGCTTTTTAATTCTCTGATTGTTATTACAAAATATAATCGGTACTCAAGAAATTACTCACCTTCGCCTCCAACAACTGCTCCACGGTCTGGTTGTTCAAATCGTTGTCCTTGAATGCCACAAAAGTTCGAATCGAGAACGAACGTAGGGCATCATGCACACTCAACGTGGATTGGGCCGAGTCCTTTCGTCCCGTAAACGGATACACATCCGGTCCACGTTGGCAAGAACTGTTCAGGTTCACCCGGCACACCAAGTTGGCCAAAGTATCAATAAGTGGTGATAAGGTGTATACATCCTTTCCGAATAAACTCACTTGCTGACCATAGTTGGATTCTGCCATGTCATCCAAAGGCTCTTCAATATCCTTGAAAGACAATACTGGGATTATTGGCCCAAACTGCTCCTCTTCATACACCCTCATATCCTTGGTTACTGGGTACACCACTGCCGGCCAAATGTAATTATCGAAATGCTTCCCTCCTTTTTTATTCAAGACTTTTGCCCCCTTCATTTTGGCGTCATCCAATAACTCCTGGATGTAAGCTGGTTTGTCTGGTTCCGGAAGTGGGGTAAGGCTAACACCATCATCCCAGGGATTTCCAAATTTGAGGGCATCTACCCTTTCGGAGAATCGTTTTAAAAATTCATCCCTGATATCCTCATGCACATAAACCACTTTCAGGGCCGTGCATCGTTGCCCGTTAAAGGAAAGTGTACCCGCGATACATTCGTTTATGGTCAGGTCCAAATCGGCATCGGGCAGCACAATGGCCGGGTTTTTTGCTTCTAGACCCAACACCAATCGCAGCCTGTTACTTTTTGGATGCTGATCTTGCAAAGCATTGGCCGATTTACTGTTTCCGATCAAGGCCAACACATCCACCTTGCCTGTTTTCATTATGGGAGCCGCTACGGCCCTTCCTCGTCCAAAGAGTATATTGACTACTCCTTTGGGAAAACTGCTCTGAAATGCCTCCAAAAGCGGTGTGATCAATAGAACGCCATGCTTTGCCGGTTTAAAAATGGTAGTGTTCCCCATAATTATGGCGGGAATCAACAATGCAAAGGTTTCATTCAACGGATAGTTGTATGGTCCCAAACAAAGCACAACACCCAATGGCCCCCTGCGTATGTGGGCATACACCCCATCGTGCTTTTGGAACTTGGCACAATCGCGATCCAACTGCTTGTAGTCTTCGATGGTATCATAAATATACTCAACGGTACGATCAAATTCTTTGTACGAATCGGGTTTGGATTTTCCTATTTCCCACATCAACAACTTTACCACCTCTTCGCGTTTTTGCTCCATTTTCTTCACGAAGGATTCCATGCACTCGATGCGGTCCTTCACCTTCATGGTAGGCCACACACCCTGACCCTTGTCATACGCTGCCAAAGCAGCTTCCAACGCAGACATGGCCTCAGGCTCTCCCATATCAGGGATGCTTCCCAAAGGGGTTGGGGCATATGCTTCGGTCGATGAAATGGTAGAAACTACCGGACTGGTCGCTCCCTCCCATTTACGGAGTTCGCCATTGACCAAATATGTTTTTTGATGTATCTGTTCCGTAATCTGAAAAGCTTCAGGGATTACCGTTTTTGTTTTTGACATAGGTTGTTTATTATAGCATTAATGTTCTCAAATAGGATTGCCCATCCCTAACAAAGCTAACACAAAATCGTTTTTATGGCTCTTCATTGCCGAAGGTTTTGGCCCGCAAACGATGGAAATCTTCAATTGGAACAAGATGGGGAATTGTTGTTATACCAGATATTGAAAAAGATCGGGTTTGTCGTTCAAATAATCCCCAAAAAAATGTCTTGCCTTCATTCGAGCAATCAAGGGCTCCAAATCTTCGGAAGATTTCAGTTCAATCCCGACCACAGCCGGTGCATTCTCCCGACTGGATTTCTTGGAATACTCAAAATGGGTGATGTCATCATCCGGGCCCAAAATTTCGGCCACAAACTCTTTTAAAGCCCCGGGGCGTTGTGGAAATCGAACGATAAAGTAATGTTTGAGGTTGGCAAACAACAAGGCTCGCTCCTTAATTTCAGCAGTTCGTGTGATATCGTTATTGCTACCACTTATCACACATACCACATTTTTTCCCTTGATTTCCGCTGCAAAATCATCCAAAACAGCAATGGTCAATGCTCCAGCGGGTTCCACCACAATGGCATCCCGATTGTAAAGATCCAAAATAGTTTGACACACTTTTCCTTCTGGAACGGTCACCATTTCGGATAAATATGATCGACAAATGGGAAAGGTCAATCCTCCAACGCGCTGCACGGCCGCACCATCCACAAACTTGTCAATCTGTTGCAATTCGACCAAATGGCCCTCCTCAATGGATTTTTTCATGGATGGGGCACCCTCCGGCTCAACACCAATGATCTTTGTTTTGGGAGATAACGCCTGAAATGTGCCACACAGTCCAGCCGCCAGTCCACCACCACCAACTGGTACAAACACATAATCGATGGGTTCGTTGGACTGTTGCAAAACTTCCAGGCCCACAGTGGCCTGTCCCTCTATGATCTTTTCATCATCGAAAGGATGCACAAAGGTTTTTCCTTCCTGATTACAGTATTCCTGGGCTGCCTTGTTGGAGTCGTCAAAAGTATCACCTTCCAAAACCACCCTGACCCAATCCCCACCAAACATTTTGGTCTGGTCGATTTTCTGTTTTGGGGTCACCACGGGCATATAGATAGTGCCTTGTACTTTTAGATGACTGCAGGCGAAAGCCACACCTTGGGCATGGTTTCCCGCACTGGCGCAAACCACTCCTTTTTCAAGTTGTGCTTGTGATAGGGACGCAATTTTATTGAAGGCACCCCTAATTTTATAACTGCGAACACGCTGAAGGTCCTCGCGCTTTAATAGTATATTGACCCCATACTTTTTGGAATAGCGAATGCTTTGCTGCAAAGGCGTTTCGTCCACTACTTGTGAAATTACCTTTGCGGCCTGATAAATATTCGCTATTTGTGGAAAATAGGTATCCACGGTCTCACTTTTCATGGGGCCAATACGCTTTGGGTTATATCGGCTTCATTGCCGTCATGGAGGCGCGTAGTCTTGCACCCACAATCTCTACATCATGATTTCGAATGGCCTTGTTCACGGCGATCAATTTTACGTTGTCCACGCCATTGTCCTTCCCGGCACCATACGTTTTTCCGATGATTTCCGTTTCCACCTTTTTCATAAAGTCCGTCAATAATGGCTTACAGGCGTGATCGAACAAGTAACAGCCATATTCAGCGGTGTCGGAAATGACACGGTTCATTTCGAACAATTTTTTTCTGGCAATGGTATTGGCAATCAACGGGGTTTCGTGCAATGATTCATAGTAAGCGGATTCACCGATAATACCCGATTCGGTCATGGTCTCATAGGCCAGTTCCACACCCGATTTCACAAAAGCAACCATCAACACACCATTATCGTAGTATTCTTGTTCAGAAATGGACATGTCGCCAGCTGGCGTTTTTTCAAATGCGGTTTCGCCCGTGGCCGCTCTCCAGTCCAACAAATTTTTATCACCATTGTTCCAATCTTCCATCATGGTCTTGGAAAAATGACCGCTCATAATGTCGTCCATGTGTTTTTGGAACAGGGGACGCATGATGACCTTCAACTCTTCCGCCAACTCAAAAGCCTTGATTTTGGCCGGGTTGGACAAACGGTCCATCATATTGGTGATACCGCCCTGTTTTAGCCCTTCGGTAATGGTCTCCCAACCGTACTGGATCAATTTGGAGGCATAGCCCTTATCGATTCCCTTTTCCACCATTTTATTGAAAGAAAGGATAGATCCCGTTTGCAACAAACCACACAAAATGGTCTGCTCGCCCATTAGATCGGATTTTACCTCGGCAACGAATGAAGATTCCAATACACCGGCTCGGTTTCCACCGGTAGCAGTCGCGTAAGCTTTTGCCCACTCCAACCCCTTGCCTTCCGGATCGTTCTCTGGGTGCACGGCAATCAAAGTAGGTACACCAAATCCGCGCTTGTATTCTTCACGCACCTCTGACCCTGGGCTTTTGGGTGCCACCATGATCACGGTAATGTCCTCACGCACCTGCATGCCTTCCTCCACAATGTTGAAACCATGGGAATAAGACAAGGTTGAACCTTTTTTCATCAAGGGCATCACGGTGCCCACTACATTGGTATGCTGTTTGTCCGGGGTAAGGTTAATGACCAAATCCGCTGTAGGAATCAATTCCTCATAGGTGCCGGCCACGAAATTGTTCTCCGTAGCACTTTTGTAAGAAGCTCTTTTTTCTTTGATGGCCGCTGCTCGAAGCGCATAAGAAACATCCAATCCGGAGTCGCGCATATTGAGGCCTTGGTTCAATCCTTGGGCCCCACAGCCCACTATCACAATTTTCTTTCCTTTTAAAGCGTTTACACCATCTGCAAATTCACTCGGGTCCATAAACCTACATTTGCCCAGTTGGGTCAATTTTTCGCGTAATGATAGTGTGTTAAAGTAATTTGCCATTTTCCTGTTTGATTTTATGCTATTTAGTTTTCTTGAAATTCTGTCAATAGTTCTGTAATCGGCATTGTAGCCTTGGTAACTGCAATACGGCCCGAACGTACAAACTGCATGATTCCATAGGGCTCCAGTGCATCGTGCATTTCGTCGATTTCATGTCGGCGTCCAGTTTTGGCCAACACAAAAAATTCGCGGTTCACGGTAACAATTTGTGAATTGCTCTCCTTGATGATATTCTGGATCTGTCGCTCGTCGAACAACAAATGGGAAGCAATTTTAAACAAGGCGGATTCCTGATAGATGATCTCATCATCGGTATGGTAAAATGCCTTGATCACTTCCACTTGTTTTTCAATCTGCTGGACAATTTTTCGGGTCCAATCCTCTGTGGTGTACACAACTATTGTAAATTTGGAAACATGCTCTATTTCTGATTTAGAGACATTTAATCCTTCTATATTAATGTGTCGCTTTAAGAATATTCCAGATATTCGGTTCAACAAGCCCACATTATTTTCGGAATACACCGATATGGTATACCATTGTTTTTCCATAGTGTTTTGCTATTGATGTCGATTGATGCGGGGCACTGCCAAGCCGTTCACCAATGACACTTATACTTTTACTTCTTTATTTCAATCGGATATCGGCCACGGAAGCCCCAGAAGGGATCATCGGGAACACATTATCTTCTTTTTCCACCTTGACCTCCAAAAAATAGGGATTCTTGGATGCCATCATCTCTTGCACAGCTTCCTTAAGATCAGCCCGTTCGGTCACCCTTCGTGATTGGATATGATACCCTTCCGCAATTTTCACAAAATCGGGGTTGGTCATCACTGTGGATGCGTAGCGTCTATCAAAGAACAGTTCTTGCCATTGCCGCACCATGCCCAAGTGGTCGTTGTTCAATACCACAATCTTAACGGGTACATTGTGCTGAAAAATCACCCCAAGTTCCTGTATGGTCATTTGATAACCCCCATCACCAATAATGGCGACCACTTCGCGGTCCATGGCTCCCATTTTGGCCCCAATGGCCGCAGGTAGACCAAAGCCCATGGTCCCCAAACCACCGGAGGTAATGTTACTCTTGGTCTGTTTGAACTTGGCATATCTACAAGCAATCATCTGATGCTGGCCCACGTCTGAAACGATGACTGCATTTTGGCCAGAAGCTTGATTGATCTGCTCGATTACCTCACCCATGGTCAATCCTTCTTTGGTAGGATGGATATCTTTCTCGATCAATTCATTGTACTCAATCTGGTGTTTTTTCTCAAATTCGGCCAACCATGCCTCATGCTTGTTTTCATTGATCAACGGCAACAACATGCCCAACGTTTCCTTTGCATTGCCCAAAACGGCCACGTCTGCTTTCACATTTTTATTGATTTCCGCTGGGTCAATATCAAAATGAATGACTTTGGCCTGCTTTGCGTAGGTATTGAGGTCTCCTGTTACGCGATCATCGAAACGCATGCCAATGGCGACGAGCACATCACATTCGTTCGTGAGGACGTTGGGTCCGTAATTGCCGTGCATCCCCACCATTCCTACATTAAGAGGATGGTCGGTTTCCATGGCGGAAAGTCCCAAAATGGTCCACGCCGCGGGAATACCCGCTTTTTCAACCAATGCCTTGAGTTCTGCCTCAGCCTCTCCCAAGATTACCCCCTGTCCAAACACGATATACGGTTTTTTGGCTTTATTGATCAATTCCGCAGCTTGCTCAATGGCTTGGGGATCCGGTTGTGGAACGGGTTTATAGCTGCGAACACCGGTGCACTTTTCATAGGAAAAATCCAACTCATCAAATTGGGCATTCTTGGTGATATCCACCAAAACAGGGCCCGGCCTACCTGACTTGGCAATATAGAATGCCTTGGCAATGATTTCTGGGATTTCCTCCACTTTGGTGACTTGGTAGTTCCACTTGGTCACCGGTGTGGAAATACCAACGATATCTGTTTCTTGAAAGGCATCGGAACCCAACAAATGTCTGGGCACCTGACCCGTGATACACACCATGGGAGTTGAATCGATTTGCGCATCGGCCAATCCGGTGACCAAATTGGTGGCACCGGGTCCGGAAGTGGCCATGGCCACGCCTACTTTCCCTGTAACCCTGGCATAACCTTGGGCCGCATGGGTAGCGCCTTGTTCATGACGGGTCAAAATGTGGGTCAACCTATCCTGAAACTTATACAATTCATCATAAACAGGCATAATTGCTCCGCCCGGATATCCGTAGATCAAATCCACTCCTTCTGCCAACAAACAATGAATGATGGCCTCTGCACCTGTAATTCTCATGGTGGTCTGTTTTTGCTGTTCTTTTTTTTGTGCCTTCAACGTTTCCATATCGTCTATTTAGGAAATTAAATATCCCGTAAGGGCCTTATCGCTTAAAACAAATCAGTTACACAGCCTTTGGATGCTGACGATACTGTTTTGGCATATTTATACAAACTTCCCGATTTGATCTTCAACTCGGGCTGTTTCCATTCTTTTCTGCGTTGTTCCAACTCTTCGTCGGAAATGTTGATGTCGATCGTATTGTTCACCGCATCAATGGTTATGGTGTCCCCATCCTTTACCAGGGCAATCCCCCCACCCACTTGGGCTTCGGGCGAAACGTGACCGACCACAAATCCATGGGATCCACCAGAAAAACGACCATCGGTGATCAACGCAACATCCTTGCCCAAACCGGCACCCATAATGGCTGAGGTCGGTTTCAGCATTTCTGGCATACCAGGGGCCCCTTTTGGTCCTTCGTATCGGATTACCACAACATCGCCTTTCTTGACTTTTCCGTTATGGATTCCTTGGTTCACCTCAACTTCACTGTTGAAAACCCGTGCAGTCCCTGTAAAACTGAGCCCTTCCTTGCCTGTAATTTTGGCTACCGCTCCCTCTGTGGCCAAATTGCCATACAGAATCCGGATATGCCCGGTTTCTTTTATAGGTTGGTCGATAGGTCGGATAATATCCTGACCCTCTGCCAAATCTGGCGCATCCAATAGATTTTCTGCCAAGGTTTTTCCTGTCACTGTCATACAATCGCCATGCAGCAATCCTTTCTTCAACATATATTTAAGCACGGCCGGTACACCTCCAATTTTATGCAGGTCTTCCATCAAATACTTTCCACTGGGCTTTAAATCGGCCAACAAAGGGGTATTTTCACTGATTCGGGTGATGTCTTCCAAAGTGAAATCGACCTCCGCAGCATGTGCAATGGCCATAAAGTGCAAAACGGCATTTGTGGAACCACCCAAAACCGTTACCAGTCGGAAGGCATTCTCCAATGCTTTTTTGGTAACAATATCCTTCGGTTTAAGATCCATTTCCAAAAGGTTCAGCAATGCGGCACCTGAGGATTCGCAATCGGCTCCCTTGGCTTCGTTCACCGCTGGTATGGATGAATTGAAGGGCAATGACATTCCTATGGCTTCAATGGCAGAGGCCATGGTATTGGCCGTGTACATACCACCGCAGGCACCTGCTCCCGGACATGCCTTATGGATTACCGCCTTGTATTCGGTCTCGTCTATGATGCCTGCGACTTTCTGCCCGTAGGCCTCAAAAGCGGAAATAATATCCAGTTTCTTGTTGTTGTGGCACCCCGGTGCAATGGTACCGCCGTACACTAAAATGGAGGGACGGTTCAAACGCAGCTGCGCCATTAAAGCACCTGGCATGTTTTTATCACAACCCACCACAGTTACCAAACCGTCATAGCTCATGGCCTGCACCACGGTTTCAATGGAATCAGCAATAATATCCCTAGATGGCAAGGAGTAGCGCATACCCGGCGTGCCGTTTGAAATACCGTCACTAACCCCAATGGTATTGAATATGAGTCCGACCATATTGGTGGACTCCACTCCCTTCTTCACTTCCAGGGCCAATTGATTGAGGTGCATGTTGCAAGGGTTGCCCTCATAACCGGTACTTGCAATTCCTATTAAGGGTTTTTGTAGATCTTCATCGGTTAACCCAATGGCGTGCAACATGGCCTGGGCGGCAGGCAACGTTGGATCTTGGGTCACACTTTTACTAAACTTGTTCAATTCCATTGTCAAATTTCATTCAAATACAGAATTCCACTGAATTTTATACTGTAATTCAAAGATAGATGTTTAAAAAGCCTCAAATTTTTAACAGTCTTTGCGTGTTTAAATCCACTGGAAACATAATATACTTATATAATTGAATATCAATATTTTAGATTAATTCAAAATCCAACATTCAATTATTTTTATTGAAAAGAAAAAGGGCCTGCATCCATCGAGATACAGGCCCTTTTTAGCAACAAGCAATCTGTATCACCCCTTAATCGGAGCAATAATGACCACGTTGTTGACTAGGATATTTCTTTCCATAGTCCAATGATACAAAAAATAACTGGGAATCTACAACAGCTTAAAGGTTAATTTGTCGCCCGATTTCTTTTGGGCCAGGGTACAAATGGAAGCTTCCGACAATTGAAAAACCCTAGGGTATCCTCCCGTTGTTTGCCCATCTTTCATCAAAATGATCAATCGGCCTGCCGGTGTTAGTTGCACCGTTCCTGGCAAGGTGCCCGAAGTGAGCATGGAATGGGAATGGCCTTCTATCAATTCAGCCATTTGATAGGCCATTCGATTGTTTTCCTTGGAGACCGAGAATGAGGAATCGAAAATTTGATTGAGTTTGTTATCGGTCAATAGGTCGAACTCTGGACCTTTATGAACCATCAACTCGTCATGATGGTAATGCTCTTCAATCTTCACCTCAGAAATCATGGGATTATAGGAATCGAACGCCTTATAAGGCACCTCATCCCCGTCCTTTAGGCGTTTGGTGGCAGTAACCGGGATGAACTGAGAACGGCTACCCATGATTTTTTCCGTTAAAAATCCGCCTTTTATGGCCAAATAGGATCTAAAACCGTCTGTTAACCGGCCATACGACAATATATCCCCCTTTTCCACCTTCACTACTTCATAATTTACCAAGGGATGGTTGTTCAATGTTGCGGAAAGGTGCGCCCCGGTCAAACAGATATAGGTTGGATCCTGGAATTCAAGGGTTGGGCCGGTCATTGTAATTTCCAAAACGGCATCGTTGGGGTCATTTTCCAACAACAGGTTTGCTTTTTTTACGGAATCCGCGTCCATGGCACCTGAGATAGGCACTCCAATATCACGATATCCAAATCTACCCAAATCTTGTATGGAGATAAAAAATCCAGATTTCAGCACTTTAAGCATTCAAAACGGTCTTTTCTGGTTGATAAATGCCCACTTCCGCCTCTATGATGTGGAGTTTGTATTCGGCCTTGGATATTTTTTCGAACTGTATCTTATCGCCCACTTTCACAAAGCAAGGTTGTTTGGCCGATGGATTGAAAAGGGATACCGGACAGTTTCCGATAATGTTCCATCCACCCGGTGAATCCTGCGGATAGATTCCTGTTTGTTTTCCTGCCAATCCTACGGAGCCTTTGGCCACCTGCAAACGTGGTTCGGCCCTTCTAGGAATTTCCAACGATTGGGGCAATCCTCCCAAATACATAAAGCCAGGTAAAAAGCCTATACCATACACTACATATTGGTGCGAGGTATGCTGTGCAATCAATTCTTCCACCGAAAGATGAAGCGAATCGGCCACCGACGCTATGTCCATACCGAATTCCGGGTCGTAACAAACAGGCAAGGTCCAAAGATGGCGCACTCGTTTGGATTCGGTGTTAAATCGGTTGCTATAACATTCCAAAAGCAAGGTTTTGGTTTCCTCAAAATCCAAATGATCCTGATTATAGACCATGGTGACGGAATTGTAGGCCACAGACATTTCCCAACCTTTAATTTTCAATGCTTTAAAGGCATCCATAAAAATCAGGATGTCTTCCAAAATGGTTTCTTTTACTTCGTTGGGCCATTCCATAAGAACGGCACGCTCTCCAAAGGGTTTTATGCTGATGGGGTAACTTTTCACTGATGTATCTTAACCTGGTGATTTGGTAATTCTGTTGAAAGATACATCAATATTTCCAATGCCGAGGAAGAGTCGCCGTGCACGCACAAGGTTTGCACTTCTATGGGGACCAACTGGTCCGAAATGGTAAGTACCCTGTTTTCACAAATCATCGGCAAGACATGGTCCAAAACCTCTTCTGGTCGATGTATCAAGGCTTTATCGGACTTTCGGGAGACCAAGCTAAGATCTGGATTGTAATTCCGATCCGCAAATCCTTCAAACCACAGTTCAAAACCTTGCGCTTTCGCCAAACTGGCAATCACCGAACCATAGGGTACATATACTATTGCCCTTGTCCTATATTCGGAAATGGCATTGAGATAATTTTGTGCCAATTCCTCATTTTTGGCGGTTTCATTATACAGTGCACCATGGGCCTTAATATGGTGCAGCTTCCCGTTGATTTCTTCCAAAATACCATCAAAGGTCGCCAATTGATTCTTGATGCTTGCTGAAAGTGCTTCGTTGGAAATATCCATCACTTCCCTTCCGAAATTCGGCTTGTCCGGATACGAAGGATGTGCCCCTATCTTGACCTGATGCTGTTGGGCCGATACTGCAATACTACGCATGGTGGCTTCATCACCGGCGTGTCCACCACAGGCGATGTTACAAGAACTGATATATGGAAAAAGGTCGGGCTCATTGCCCACGCCCTCCCCTACATCACAGTTGATATCGATAACAAATGGTTTCATATAGTCCCCACTACCTTTAGTATACTCTTAATGCCCAAAAACAGGGAAAACAAGACAATGGCCCATCCAAAAATGTTCTGCACAAGTGAATTTGCATTGGCGCCCATCACGTCTTTCTTGTTTACCACCCAAAGCAGTAACAAGGCCATTACGGGCAATAAAATACCATTGGCCACTTGGGCAAATTGAATAACTTGAATCGGTTTAACATCGAAGGAAAGAAAAACAACACCGCATAACAATACCGTGGTCCAAACCAGCTTGAAACGTTTGTCCTGCATCCCTCCTTTCCAGCCAAAACAACTACTGGCAACAAAGGCCGCTGCCAGTGGAGCAGTGATCGCTGAAGTTATTCCAGCGGCCAACAAGCCAAAGGCCATGAAATAGAGTGCCATTTTACCAAATAACGGTTCCAGTCCCTTTGCCATATCCAATGCATTGTCAATATAGGCAATGGGTGCCGCCGCTGCGGTTACCAAAATAGCAATGGATACCAGCCCCCCCAAAGCGATGGAAATTATGGTATCCCATTTTACAATTTTTAGATCCTCTTTCGATTGCCATTTTTCCTTGACCAAGGAAGCGTGCAAAAACAGGTTGTAGGGCACCACAGTGGTACCCACCAAGGCAATTACCGTCAACAAACTGCCTTTAGGCAGCTTGGGCACCAAAGCCCCTTTTACAATTTCATTCAAAGATGGTTTGGTCAATATGGCACAGATAACAAAACTCACCCCCATAAGTGCGACCAATCCGATAAATAGGCGCTCCAATACCTTATAATTACTGAACCACAACAAAAGAAAAATTACAATGCCAATAATGGCGGGCAGAAAGGGTCTAATTTGAGGAAAGGGAAGTAATTGTTCCAGACCTAATGTAGCCCCACCAATATTGCCGCCCTCATAAGCTGCATTGCCGATCAATATTGCACCCAAAACAATGATCAAAACCAAGTTTTTAAGCCAAGGTGTCTTGAGTTGGTCCTTAACCACATCCACCAATCCTTGTTGGGTTACCACGCCAATTCGACCTGCCATTCCCTGCAAAACAATGGTGGCCAAAACGGACACTAGAAGGGCCCAAATCAATGAATAGCCAAATTGCACTCCAGCCAGGGTGCACATCGTCAACGTTCCTGGGCCAACAAAGGCTGCCGCGACCAATACACCGGGTCCTATTTTTTTGAGCATTTGAATAGTTGGTTTGTGGTGTTGAAATTAACAGGATATTGGGACAAACCATGTATTTCATCCAAAAAAATGCATTTCGTCTAAAAGTGGGGTGTTTTACATCGACAATTTATACGATTTTGAAAAAGGCAAAGTTATAATAGTCCCAAATCGAACTTTGACCTTAAACTTTGCAAGTACTTATGACATGTAAGGATTGTGACAAGCGTATAGAACACCAACAATTTGAAAATTCCATGGAGTCGCTGGGTGTTCCTCTTTGCGATAGACATTCCCGTCTTATTAAAAAAGTGATCCTGGACAACGACACCCCGATCGAAGCCATTCACTTATTCTATGCCCTAAAGGAAGCCGGAGCGCATCCCATGTTGGAATGGTGGGATGGTAAAAAATCAGTGGATATCGCCATTTCCCGGGTAAAACTCAACATCGAAATCGATAAGGATTATAACATGATCACGCACGAACAGGCCATTAATGACCTGGAAGATGCCATGCACTCCTTTAAAAATGGGTTTACCACAATCCGGATTCCCCATTTGGCCATTAAGTACTATTTGGAGGATACCGTAAAGAACATTCTCGGCATTATTTCCGGACTAAGGGCCAACATCAAGGCCATTTAGTTGCAAAAGATATTGCTTGTGTCCTTTTGTGCTTGTTTATATTCCAGAATATTGATGACAATCGGGAATTCACCGATATTCTCGAGGTCGTTCACATAATTTTTGCCACAGTGCTCAAAAAATTCTGAATCGCCTGGCTCCAATTTCAGCATGTCTATTTTGCCATTGCCATACCTGGTCAACGCCAATCCACCCGTGGTACATGCCATCACGTAATTGGAATTATGTCTTCTAAAAGGTATCCGCTCCCCAGGCAGTAGGATCAAATCCCACAACTTCATGTTTTCATTTTCGAACACCAGTGTATTACTTAGGGCATCCGAAATATCTTGACGCAGCAACTCATCCAGCTTCTCCTGTTCCCATGGATCAAAGTTGCCCACCGGGTTCAATTCTACACATTGCATTTGTTCTCCTTTAAAAAATGGCGGCAAAGATAGGATTGTTTACGAATCAAATTGATTGAATTTGAACAGTTTAACTCATTTTTTGCGTTTTTAAAACCCTTGAGCCACAGGATTGTTGAATTCATTTTGAAACCCTTAAAAAATTAATGGGTCGAAAATCAATGGAAAGTAAGGTGTCTAACCAAATTTTCAATAATTTGTAGCTCTTGTGGGCTGGCTGTTCATCCAACCGGTCACAAACCAACCAAAAAAACCTATTCATGAAAAAATTACTTCTGGGCCTTTTGGCCGTTATCGTGGTTGTTGGAGCCTTATTGATCTTCAACACCTTATCGCTATCATCCAAACAAGTGGCCCCAGAGCCTTTGGAAGCCATGATTTTTCCCGATTCGGCATATTACAACCTTTCCAAGGCCATTCAGTTTAAAACCATTTCCTTTAGCGAAGATGCGATACCCGATTCCACTGCATTTAATGGATTCCATGAATTTTTAAGGGAAACCTATCCCTTGGTTCACGAACAACTTTCCCTTGAAAAAATCAATGAGTACAGCTTGCTGTACAAATGGCAAGGGACAGATGCCTCCAAAAAGCCGATTATACTCATGTCGCATCAGGATGTGGTTCCGGTGGACCAACCCACCCTATCGGATTGGGAAGCACCACCATTTGAAGGACGAATTACGGATACCCATATTATTGGTCGGGGAACTTTGGATGATAAGAGTTCGTTAATGGCCCTTATGGAATCGGTTGAAACCTTGCTTCAACAGAATTTCAGACCAGCCCAGACCATTTATCTGGCGTTTGGCCATGATGAGGAGCTCGGTGGCTCAACTGGAGCCAAAGAAATTGCTGCCCATTTAAAAGCAAAGGGGGTAAATGCTGCCATGGCACTTGACGAGGGTGGTTTTTTGGCCGTACAGATGGTCCCTGATTTTGACAAAACCGTGGCCATGGTCAACTTGGCCGAAAAAGGCTATGCCTCCTTCAACTTGATAGTTGAAACAAGGGGCGGACACAGTTCAGCGCCACCGAAAGACAACACTTTGGGTATGTTGGCCCAAGCCATCGTAGACCTAGAAAACAACCAATTTCCCTATAAAATGGTGAAGCCCATTGATTATCAATTTGTATATATGGGTGCCGAAATGCCGTTTATGAAGAAACTGGCCTTTGCCAATCCATGGTTGTTCAAAGGCCCTGTATTAAAAGCGCTCAATTCACATACCACTACGGCCCCAACCATTGTGGAGGGTGGTGTAAAGGACAATGTGATACCCACCGTAGGCAAGGCCACCATTAATTTTAGGATATTGCCCGGAGAAACGGTTGCATCGGTAAAAGAACATGTGCAAGAAACTGTGGGCGATAAGATCAAGGTTGAACTGGCCGGTTTTTCCACTGACCCATCCCCAGTTTCGGGAATTGATTCGGAAGCGTTCAAAAATCTTGAATTGACCATCCGTTCCGTGTTCCCGGAAGCTGTTGTAGTGCCCGGTCTGATTGGCGGTGGTACGGATGCCCGCTATTTTTATGATGTGGCCGACGATGTCTATCGCTTTTACCCGATTCGACTTGAACCCGATAGCTATACAAGGTTCCACGGCATCGACGAAAAAATTAGCAAGGAGAATTATCGTGAAATGGTGGAGTTTGCCTATCAATTGATCAAAAAGTTCGGTTAATACTCAGCCCAACCAGCCATCGCGGTCCAGACTGCGGTATTGAATGGCTTCCGAGATGTGTTCTTCGTTCACATGTTCCGATTGACTGAGGTCAGCAATGGTTCGGGATACTTTTAATATCCGATCATACGCACGTGCCGATAAGTTCAAACGTTGCATGGCATTTTTCAACAGATTTTTGGAAGTGGCATCCAATCTGCAAAATTGACGGATATGCTTGGTGCCCATTTGTGCGTTGTAGTGCACTTCTTTTAAATCTTCAAATCGGGCGGTTTGGATTTCTCGGGCCTTTTCCACGCGCTTTCGAATGGCAACACTGCTTTCTCCTCGACGGTCGTCCGATAATTTATCAAAAGGTACGGGGGTAACCTCTATATGGATATCGATTCGATCCAACAACGGACCCGAAATTTTTCCCAAATACCGCTGCATTTCAGCCGGGGATGATGTAACCGGAGCATCGGGATCGTTAAAATAGCCTCCCGGACTTGGATTCATACTGGCGACCAACATAAAGCTACTGGGGTAGGTAACCGCATATTGGGCTCGTGCAATGGTCACTTCCCTGTCTTCCATGGGCTGTCGCATCACCTCGAGTACACGACGTTCAAACTCCGGTAATTCGTCCAGGAACAAAACCCCGTTGTGCGACAAGGAAATTTCCCCAGGTTGGGGATAGCTGCCACCACCGACCAAGGCAGCGCTGCTAATGGTATGGTGTGGACTTCGAAAAGGCCTTTGACTCATCAGCCCCTTGTTCTTTACCTTGCCCACTACACTATGGATTTTTGTGGTCTCCAACGCCTCTTGAAGGGTCATCGGAGGTAAAATGGAAGGAAGTCGTTTGGCCAGCATGGTCTTGCCTGCTCCGGGGGGACCGATCAAAATAATGTTGTGCCCTCCAGCCGCTGCGATTTCCATACATCTTTTTATACTTTCCTGGCCCTTAACGTCGGCGAAATCAAAATCAGGAAGATCCAAATGGTCATAAAATTCCTGTTTGGTATCCACATGGGTTTCCTGCAAAGGTGTGCCTTGATCAAAAAAATCGATTACCTCCTTGATGTTGTCCACCCCAAAAACCGTCAGATTATTCACAATGGCTGCTTCACTGGCATTTTCCTTTGGAAGGATGAAGCCTTTAAACCCTTCCTCTTGGGCCTTAAGCGCAATGGGCAATGCTCCTTTAATGGGTTGTAGGCTACCGTCCAAGGAGAGCTCCCCCATGATGAGATAGTCCTGAATGTTCAAGGAATTGATTTGATTGGAAGCGGCCAATATTCCCAAAGCCAAGGTGAGGTCATAGGCAGAGCCTTCTTTCCGCAGATCGGCAGGGGCCATGTTGATGGTGATTTTTTTGCCCGGAATCTTGTAACCGTTGTTCTGCAGTGCCGCAGCAATCCGATAGTTACTTTCTTTAATGGCATTGTCGGGTAGCCCTACCAAATGGTATCCTACCCCTTTATCCACATTCACTTCCACTGCAATGGTGGTTGCCTCAATGCCAAAAACGGCACTTCCATAAACTTTGATGAGCATATTTTGAAAATCTCTTTAGTGTGGAATAAAATAGCTATTCCCACAACCAAAGAACCTTCTATTTGATGGATGCCCCAGTTTGGATTGACAAAAGCCTATTACCAACCAATAAATTGGTTAACGCTTGGTAAACGTCAGCACAGATTCGGCAGTTTCTTGGATCTCTGCTTTGTTCATCATCATTTTCCGAAACTGACCATTAACATACATCTCGGCTTGATCCTTGTAGTGTTTACTGAAAGGGTTGCCGGATTGCCCTGTAGGCAAAATACTGATGCTGTTTTCGATATCTGAAAAATCGATGATACGCCGCGTGGACGGTCCTGAACTTACTTTGTAAAAACCGGTTCCGTCATACGGAAAAGAAAGATTGTTGATTACTTCACGCGTGCCTTCCACTGGAAAAGGACCAACATTGAAATACGACCGCAATGATGCTACTTTCCCAAACGGGTGTTGGTGTTCCAAGGTATGTACTTTGTTCCATGTCCATTGGCTCGGATCGGGTCCAAGGTCGTTCTCGAGCGAGGCCCATGCTTCCGCAAACGACTTCATGATCATATCCTTTCTGGTTTCTACCACATCCGGGGTATTGATATTGTCCCACCATTTGCCATTTTCCATTTTTGCTCCCCAAGCAATTTGTCGTTTAAACAGGTGTGTGCCCAAAAACTGTTGGAACATTTCAGGCCCCAATTCATCTTCCATGGTGTTCTTGACCATGAAATATTCACTGCGATGAAATAACGTAGGGCTGGTGCTGGAAAGTGTATATCTTCCATCCCAGTTCTTCAACGAATCCACCAACACCAATTGTTCCTTGGTCAAATGGGAAACATCGAACCATTTGATGAGTTCGGTGATCAATTCGGTATTTACGGGCGAAGTCACATCCAAAATCATGTCGGAAATGGATTCCTTATCCCAGTCATTTTTGGCATCGAGCAACTGCACAATACGTTTGGCCCTGTTCTCTGGCAAATAATAGCCAGGGTACAGCATGCCAGCTATGGAATCGGGTTGGTTATTGGCTGAATATACATAGTTCCATGGTGGATTTATGGCACTGGGGTTTTCTGAAAAATCCAAAAAGCGTAAGGGTTCTTCCGTTCCCGACGCCCCGTTTAAAATAAATTTGGTGGATAGGCTATCGGGCATTTGATAGAGTTTTGCCGTGGCCCACCAAGCCACATTACCTTCGGCATCCCCATACATTACATTTAATCCCGGTGCATGGATCTTTGGCAAAGCACTTTTGAATTCACCCAGATTGGTGGAGTGGCTCAACCTATGCAAAGCGTGCAATACCTCATTTTTTTGTTGGGTATAGATCCATGACATGGCCACAGGTGATTCTCCAGTAACGAAATCAACAACTTGATTCATAACAGGACCATGCTGTGTTTTCTTGTAAGTGAAAGAAACGTCGTCACCATCCTTGACTTTGATGGTCTTGGTCACATATTCAAAATTCTTCCAACCTTCAACGGTTTTGTATTGGGTACTATCAGAAGGATTGACTTCCTCATAATAGAAATCGATATCATCATTTTCGAACATGGTAAGTCCATAGGCCAAGTTCCTGTCGTGACCCAAAAGCGGAAAGGGCACGCCGGCCAAATGATATCCATATTTTTCATACGTTGGGGTGTTCACATGGGCTTCGTACCAAACCGATGGCTGTGCAAACCCAATGTGCGGGTCGTTGGCCAAAATAACTTTACCACTTTTTGTTTTGGCCGGTGCCACTACCCAACTGTTGCTGCCTTCAAATAGTGGGACGGGCAAATTTTCCAGTGCAGCATAAACGCTGGCCGTAATATCCGTTCCCAAAGTATCGGCTGGGGTCCCTTTATAATTTTTGATCCAAACGGTTGTTGTATCCGAATCAATGGCCAAATCCTTCATGTACTCATCCCCCAACTTTTCTCGCATAGCGGACAACAAAGGATCGGTCTTTTGTGCTTGTGCAAAACTGAAGGCCATATACCCCACGGCATTGTACACATCTTCCAAAGTGAACGGTTCCTTGTCAATTCCTGTCAGGTAAAACTCAATGGGTGTCGGTCCCTGTTCAATAAACTCGTTAATGCCATCCAAATAGGCCTGGGCCCTTTCCACCATGGGATCGTTCTGTCTTAAATTGGAAACCGTGGCAACAGAATGATCTGCTATGCCCAAGGAAAGAAAGAACTTGTCCGTTTTCACAAAATCGGCTCCGAACACCTCGGCAATCCTTCCTTTTGCCACCCTACGCAATAGCTCCATTTGCCACAAACGGTCTTGGGCATGTACATAGCCCAATGCCCTCAGTGCGTCGGATTCATCATCCGCATAAATATGCGGAATTCCATAATTATCATAGTAAACCTTTACTTCATTTTGAAGATTGGCCAAGGATTTAGTTCCCTTATAATCAGGTTTTAACGTGTTGAAAAAGATGAAGATGCCAACAATAAGCAGTACAATGAGAACTGCAAGTGCAAGAAGTACTTTTTTAAGCGTTTTCACGAAAATTTGGTTAAGTCAATTAGTCAACCCTAAGGTATGATTAATTTCTTAGACCCCTATGAAATATTTGTCCGGGTTGGGATTATTTGTTCATGGACAACTGATACTTCTCCAACCCCGATTTTAACCATTCGCGATACGTTTCCACATCCACATATTGCACAGCCTCGTTCAATACTTCCAGATCTGATGAAAGCAACACATAATACGGCTGTGAAGCTGCATTGAAGTTAATGGTCTGGAAAGTGCCCCATTTTTGCCCTACGGTTTCAATGGCCTTTATCCGTCCTGAATCGAACTTAAAATCGAACTTTTCATCATCCGGCAGCTCCTTTCTATCATCCACATAAAGCGAAATCAGCACATACTCATTTTTCAAAATGGAATAAACGCTCGGGTCGCTCCAAACATTTTCTTCCATCTTTCGACAGTTCACACAGGCCCAACCGGTAAAATCGAGCAAAATGGGCTTGTTCTGCTCCTTGGCATGGGCCACGCCTTCTTCAAAATCCTTGTAGCAGTCCAACCCTAGCGGGCAATCACTTTCGGTTTCGACCACACTGTAAAAACTGGGTGGCGGGAAACCACTCAACAGTTTCAGGTCAGTCATCTTGAACAGTCCTAAAATCAAATAGATAGAAAATACTGCGCTCAAAATACCCGTGAGCTTCCGTGCTGGCGAAAGATTTTTTCTTGGGCCATCGTGCGGAAATCGAAACACACCGAACAAATACAGGGTCATCAGTACAAAGAGCACCACCCAAATACCCACAAAAATTTCACGCTTGAAAATGCCCCAGTTGCCCACCAAATCGGCATTGGAAAGGAACTTGAAGGCCAATGCCAGCTCTAAAAAGCCCAATACCACTTTTACGGTGGTCATCCATCCGCCCGACTTTGGCAAAGAATTCAACCAAGCCGGAAACATGGCAAACAAAGCGAATGGCAACGCCAAGGCCAACCCAAACCCAACCATACCTGCTGTTAGATTGGTGGCCACATTTCCTTCGGCCAAGGTAGTGCTCCCCAATAATCCGCCCAAAATAGGGCCGGTACAGGAAAATGAAACAATGGCCAAGGTGAGTGCCATAAAGAAGATACCCAGTCCCCCTCCTACCTTGGAGGAAGCGGAATCCATTTTGTTGGCCCAAGAACTGGGCAATGTCAGTTCGTAATATCCAAAAAAGGAAAACGCGAAAAACACGAAAATGACAAAGAAGAACACATTGAGCCAAATATTGGTGGCGATGGTGTTCAAAATTTGTGAATCCACCGAATTGAACAAATGAAAGGGCAGACTCAATAGAAAATAGATCAGAACGATAAAGAATCCGTACAACAAGGCATTACCGATTCCTTTGGTTTTTTGTTGGGTCTGCTTGGTAAAAAACGAAACCGTCAACGGAATCATGGGAAACACACATGGGGTCAAAAGAGCGATCAAGCCGCCCAAAAAGCCCAAGCTAAAAATCATCCAAAGATTGGATTTGCCCTCGGAGTCCGTCATCCCGCCCTGGTTCAACAGGGTTTTGTTCTTCAAATCCAATTTTAGCGATTGTCCAAGGGCCACGCTCCTATCATCCACTGCCTTGGTATCCGCAACATAGGTCCCACCATCCAACGAAATTTCAAAAAGGTGGTCCATGGGAATGCACACCTCTTTACAAATCTGGTAGAAAAGGTTTACGGAAATCTGGCGCACATTGGGATCGAGTAATTTGATTTTTTGGGTAAATATGGCCTCTTCTTTAAAAAAGGTTTCCTCCACTTCAAAAATATCGCTGTATTCCTTTATTGTCTCACTCTCCTCTGTCATGCCGACCAATTCGTAATCCTCACCGGCCCTCTCATAGGTAAATTCGCTCGGCAGCGATCCTCCTTCATCGGTAAATTGGGAATAGATGTGCCAGCCTTCCATGATCTTGCCTTTGAACACCAATTCGTATTCGGTGTCGGACAACTTATGTACCTCGTGGCTCCACAATGCGGGTTCTTTATCGGTTTGGCCAACCAATGAAAAGTTGGCAAAAAGCAATCCTAAAAGCAGTATAAAATATCTCATGCGATCCATGTAATCTTTACAATCTGTCGGGTTGATTCCTCAACCTTAAAACGTTCGTCGGCCCTGCGAGCCAAAACCCAAACGATTTGTTCGTCCGAGCACAAAAGCCATTGGTTTTCCTTGGAAATCAAATCCATTTTTTCATCCTTGAAAAACTTGGACAATTTCTTTTTCCCTTTCATTCCAAAAGGATAAAAATAGTCGCCTTTTTCCCATTTTCTTAACACTAGCGGGAAGTTTAACTTTTCCTTATCCAAATAAACGGTATTGTCATCGAATTTCTCCAATTCGCCAACAATTTCCAGTCGGAGGTTAATGGGCAAGTCACTTTTATCTCCCTGTTCAAAGACAAGGAATGTCTCCTCTACCCTATTTTTTATTTTGGAGAGCAACAAATATGCCCTGTCTTTCAACAATGTATGTGTTTTGGAAATGACCTGTTTACCGCTGGATGCTTTCAACAATGCTTTTAAAGCATCAAAATCGGTAAAGCCATAGCACTCGAACAATCCATACAAATAGGCAGGCAAAGGGCTCAATTTCTCCAAATCCGAAATCTTGATCTGGGTTATGCCATCATCGGCTACATGCCAACCTTCCCTGATTTCATTCAGATGGTTTTGAATCAGGGCTTGGGATTGTTGCAGATATTCCTGAGTTTGCTTAAAATTCTGTAGAAAAGTGGGATGCAGTGCTTTTAAATGGGGAACAATTTGGTTGCGAATCCTGTTCCGAAGGTATTTGTTATCGGCATTACTGCTATCCTCGCGCCACGTAATGTTTTGTTTTTCGGCATAGGTTGCAATTTGCTCTCTTGAAAACACCAACAACGGTCGCACCACCTCATTGTTCACTTCGGGAATACCGGTTAAACCTTCCATACCGGTTCCGCGTGACAAATTGATCAAAAAGGTTTCCAACGCATCATCGGCATGATGGGCCGTTAAGACAAAGTCAAATTCTTTATCCCTAATCAATTCCGAAAACCATTGGTACCGCAACTCCCTTGCAGCCATTTGTACAGAACCTCGATGGGTACTCGCAAAAGCCTTGGTATCGAACCCTTTTTGAAGGACTTCCACTCCCAGCTGCGCTCCCAATTGCACTACAAATTCGGCATCACCGTCACTTTCCGCTCCCCTCAACCTAAAATTGCAATGGGCCAGGGTCACGTCCAAACCGATTTGACTACACAAATGGGTCAGCACTACGCTATCCAATCCGCCACTACAGGCCACCAGCAGTTTTCTTCCCGAAAGGAAAGGAAAATGGATGTCCACGTGCTTTTTAAATTCCGATAGCATGGCGCAAAATTACAAATAAACCTTAGCTCTTTTCCAATACGCTGCGCATGGCTTTGGCCTTGAGCAGACATTCTTGGTATTCATTCTCGGGGATAGATCTTGATGTAATGGCGCTACCCACCGAATAGGAAATGTATTTGGACTTGGCATTGTACAAAATACTTCGAATGACCACATTGAAATCAAAATCACCGTTGGGTCCGAAATAACCCACAGCGCCACTGTACAGACCCCGTTTGGTTTCCTCCAGTTCCTCGATGATTTTCATGGCAGAGACCTTGGGTGCACCGGTCATGCTGCCCATAGGAAAGGTTTCTGCAATCAGATCCAATGGGGATTTGTCTTCGTCCACTTCTGAAACTATGGTTGAGATCATTTGATGTACCTGCTTGTACGTGTATACTTTACAAAGTTCTTCTACTTTTACGGAACCCTTTTTTGCGCTTTTGGAAAGATCGTTACGCACCAAATCGGCAATCATAATGTTTTCGGCTCGTTCCTTTGCATCGTTGGCCAATTTTTCGGCCAATTTTTCATCCTCATGTGGAGACTGACCCCTTTTAGCAGTACCCTTGATGGGTTGTGAAATGACCTTTGCGCCCGTCTTTTTGAGATAACGCTCTGGAGATGCACACATCAAATAGCGATCATCCAACCGCATGAACGCTGAAAAGGGCGGTTCGGAAATGGCATTTAATTTAGTGTGGGTGTCCCAAGGATCAATGGATACTTCTTCGGCAAAAAATTCCTGACAAAAGTTGGCTTCGTAAATGTACCCTCGGTGTATATGATCCAGAAATTTGGTTGCCTTTTCAAAATAAGCATCTTTATGGATGCGCATTTTTATTTTGATGGGTGTTTCATCCATTGTTTTGAAACCAACCACCAATTCATTCAAATACAATGTTTTAAAATCCAAATCGATTTCATGGGAGACCTCCTCCAAATAGAAGAAATGGAGTTCATTCCCTTTTAGGATAATTAACTTCAGGGGTTGATAAAAGTATAGGTTTGGAAATCCCAACTCATCGTGATTTTCGGAAACCAAATCTTCAAATTCGTTTTTAAGGTCATAGGAGAAATAGCCGAATAGCCAATCTGGTGAAAGATCGGTGAATTTTTTCAATTCCTCCAAACCATGAAAGGTTTTGTGCTTGCCTATTGCCAAACAGGCTTCGAAGGTCGAGTACAGATCCAAATGGTTGTTGCTGTCCAACCAAACTACATGATCGAAAGACTTTGACCAGCCAAACAGCGCTTGCTTGATTTTAACGGGGTCTTCGACCCTAAATGTGCGAGTGGTTCGCAAGTTTCATTAGTTTAGGGAATCCAAAAAAGTCTGAAGTGCTTTTTGGTGCTCTTCTTTCAACGCCTTGTCCAAGATTTCATCATCGCTGAAATTATCATAAAAAGAAGGTAAGGAGAATGTAGCGACAATTTCTGCCCCGAAGCGAGGCAACATTTTTTCAACAACGCCCAAAGAGCCCATTGCCCCTCGTTTACCGCCTGAAGTGGACATCAACAAAACCTTTGTGCCCTCCAAAAATTTGATGTCGATTCGGGACAACCAATCCAGTACATTCTTAAAATAGGCCGATGGGTTTCCGTTATGCTCGTTCACCGATAAGATCAATCCATTCGATTTGGCTATTTCATCCTTTAGTTCCACCAACGAATTGGAATACCCTTTTTGTTTCTCATCGTCCTCACTGAACATGGGAAACGGGTAACCTGTCATGTTTAACACCTGAACGTCATGCCCTTGCACCATTGAAACCGTCAGTTTTACCAATCTAAAATTGATGGATGTTGAAGAATTGCTTCCAGCGAATGCCAAAATTGCAGCCATAGTTATGAATTGTTGATTGTTTCGCTAAAATACCCCAATTGCCACAGAGATGCGAGTATTTTGCATATTTTTGGCCCGAGAAGCATCCAAACCATCTCTAAAACAAGTATATAGAGTAATTAGATTTTAATGGATTCCAAAAGTAACCGGTTGTATTTTATTGATGCCATGCGTGCGTGGGCCATCTTGATGATGCTGCAAGGGCATTTTATCGATGGGCTGTTGGATCCTGTTTTCAGGGACCTAAGCAACCCAGTGTACAACATTTGGCTGTATTTCCGAGGAATCACCGCTCCTGTATTCTTTACGGTCTCCGGTTTTATTTTCACTTACCTTTTAATTCGAGGCACCCAAAAGGGATGGGATAATCCAAGGGTGGCAAAGGGCATACGAAGGGGACTTCAGTTATTGTTGATCGGCTATTTGCTGCGTTTGAACCTCTTTGGCCTTTTTAAAGGACAACTATACCATGCTTTTTATTTGGTGGATGTGCTCCATTGTATCGGTTTATCCATCTTGGCCTTAATCGGCATCTACCTATTTAGTGTTTCGAAGAAAAGATATGTATTCCCTACCTTATTAATAGGTATCACATTACTCTTGTTCTTGTTTGAACCGCTCTACAAACAATGGTCTTTTGGCTTTTTGCCAGAATTTCTGGCTAACTATTTCACCAAGGCGAATGGTTCCGTGTTCACTATTATTCCTTGGTTGGGTTATGCCACTTTAGGTGCTTTTGTTTCGGTTTTGTTCACTAGGCACAATGACCATAAGTATTTGTACCCATTAGCCATGTCTATTGGTTTAGCGGTAGGTTATCTGTTGATTTACCAATCCTCTGGTTTCTTCAATACGCTATACGGTTGGACCGATATTGAATTGTTCAAGCTGATTTTGTCCAACAATTACCTGTTCATTCGGTTGGGCAATGTGTTCATGGTATTTGTTGTCTTCATGGTGCTGCGTAGATTTATGACCAACAAAACCGTTTTGGCCATTGGCGCAAGTACACTTTCCATCTATGTGATCCATTTCATCCTATTGTATGGAAGCTTTACCGGATTGGGTCTCCATCGTTTCTTTAACCGCTCTCTTGTTCCGAGTGTGGCCATTCCAGGTGCTGTTCTGTTTATGGTTGCCTGTACTTTCTTGGCTTTACGCTACAACAAATACGAGACGCAAATCAAGGGCACTATTGCTTCGGCTATCAACATGGTCAAATTTCAATGGAACGATTTACGGGAAGCTTTCATTCCCGTTTTAAGGGAATTGATCATTCGGGCCAGATTGTTTTTAAGAAGGTTCTTGCGTACGGTTCGAGGCTAATTTCCAACAAAAAAAGCATCCAACTTGAGGTTGAATGCTTTTCCAATTTCATTTCATTTTATTACACGTGCAATGCCCTATCGGCTGTTGCTGCCAAAGCGGCTTCTTTAACTGCTTCCGCAAAGGTTGGGTGGGCATGGCTCATCCGTGAAATATCTTCGGCGGATGCCCTAAATTCCATGGCCGTAACGGCTTCCGCAATCAAATCGGCACAACGGGCTCCGATCATATGGACTCCCAGTACCTCATCCGTTTTTTTGTCGGCAAGAATTTTCACAAAGCCATCCAAATCCATACTGGCACGGGAACGGCCCAGTGCACGCATTGGAAACTGGCCGACTTTGTACTCGACTCCTTCTTCCTTCAACTGCTCTTCGGTTTTACCCACAGCAGCCACCTCTGGCCACGTATACACCACTCCTGGGATCAAATTATAATCGATATGTGGTTTTTGGCCGGCCAACAATTCGGCCACTAGGGTTCCTTCTTCTTCGGCTTTGTGTGCCAACATAGCTCCTTTTATCACATCACCAATGGCGTAGATATGGGATACGTTGGTCTGCAAATGACTGTTCACTTCTACCCTGCCACGATCATCCAACTTCACTCCGGCAGCTTCCAGATTCAATCCATCGGTATAAGGTCTACGGCCAACGCTCACCAAACAATAATCCCCGGTCAAGGTTACTTCCTCTCCTTTTTTATCATCGGCCTTTACAATGACCTCATCGCCTTTGCGCTCAACAGATTTAACCTTGTGCGACAGGTTGAATTTCACTTTTTGCTTTTTCATCACTTTGGTGAGTTCTTTGGAGAGCGCCCCATCCATTCCTGGAATGATGCGGTCCATATACTCCACCACGGTCACTTCGGAACCAAGACGTTTATACACTTGGCCAAGCTCCAAACCGATAACCCCACCCCCGATTACAATCAGGTGCTTTGGAATTTCCTTCAGTTTTAAAGCTTCTGTGGAAGTAATGATGCGTTCCTTATCTATGTTGATGAAGGGCAAAGTGCTTGGTTTGGATCCCGTGGCAATTATGATGTTTTTGGCTCCAATGGATTCCTTCCCATCCTCTTTTTCTATAGTGATGGTATTGGCATCGGCAAAACTACCAAAGCCGTGGTACACATCTATCTTGTTTTTATCCATCAAAAACTCAATACCCTTGGTGGTCTGGTCGACCACGCCTTGCTTGCGGGCAATCATTTGTTCCAGGTTCACTTTGATTTCACCTGGAATCTCGATACCGTGCTCCTCAAAATGCTTAACTGCATCCTCATAATGGTGGGAAGAGTCCAACAAGGCCTTGGATGGAATACACCCTACATTGAGACAGGTTCCCCCAAGGGTTGCATATTTTTCGATAAGGGCAGTTTTCATTCCCAATTGGGCACAACGAATGGCCGCTACATAGCCTCCAGGTCCAGAGCCAATGATAGCTACATCATATTGATTCATACTATGATTTTTGAAAGGATAATTTGTATAAATGCTTTTTCAAACAAAACGAGTGTAAAAATACGAATGTTTTTTGGGAAGCACCCCATGCAAAAGGATTGAAATTCCAACAAGACCAATGGTCTACGCCACATGCACCGTGGGACTGTTCTTCACCTCATTGATCACAAAAGAGCTTTGTGTGTTCCCAATATTATTGATGGCCGTCAATTTAGTAATCATAAATTCCCGATAACTTTTCATATCCTCCACATTGATCTTTAAAATGTAATCGTAATCGCCACCAACGTGGAAACATTCGGAGACCTCATCCAGCTTCAGGATTTCCCTCTCGAACTTCAAAACGTTGTCCTTGGTGTGCTGCACCAACCGAATATGACAGAGAACGGTGAAGTTGCGGTTTACCTTCTCCTTGTTAACCAAGGCCACATATTGGGTCACAATGCCGTTCCGCTCCAAACGCCGGATGCGTTCATACACTGCGGTCTTGGACAAATTAAGTGCATCTGCATACTGTTTCGTGGTCTTCTTGCAATCCGATTGGAGCATTTTGACCAGCTCCAAATCTTTTTGATCCAATTCCATACCGACTATTTTTCTATAATTTCATCAAAAATAAATATTTAAAGAACAAAAATCCAATTTTATTATTTTAATAGAACCATATTCCTAAAATTGATATTTATATTGACTTTATATCACAAGTTGTTTAATTTTATCAAAAACTGTACATCATGGACTACAAAGCATCAGATCATATTCAGGATCTTCAATATTTTGGTGAATTCGGAGGCGTAAATCCCTCCATTTCAGATTCATCCACCTATACTTTCTTGTCTGCTAAGACGATGTTCGATACCTTTGAGGGCAATACGGAGGGTTGTTATCTTTATAGCCGACACTCCTCTCCTTCCAATTTATACTTGGGGGAGGCCATGGCACAATTGGAAGGCACCGAATCGGCCAACGTGTACGCCAGTGGTATGGGTGCAATCACTGCGGTCATTTTACAACTTTGTGATTCCGGCGACCATATCGTGTGCAGCAGAACCATTTACGGTGGCACCTACGCCTTCCTGAAAAACTTTGTAAAAAAGTTCAATATAGAAGTGTCCTTTGTGGACATTACCAATTTGGGTATTGTAAAGGAAGCCATAACTTCCAAAACCAAGATGATTTATTGTGAAGCTGTGAGCAATCCCTTGCTAGAAATTGCCGATATCGCTTCGCTTGCCAAATTGGCAAAAAAACATGATATGCCTTTGGTGGTTGACAATACTTTCTCTCCTTTGACCATCAGTGCTGCTCAATTAGGTGCGGATATCGTGGTGCACAGTTTGACCAAATTCATTAATGGCAGCAGTGATTGTGTAGCAGGTGCGGTTTGTGCTTCCTCTGAATTTTGCTTGAGTTTGAAAGATGTGAACAATGGTGCGGGAATGCTCTTGGGAAGCACTTTGGACAGTTTACGGGCGGCTTCCATCCTTAAAAATATGCGAACGCTCCACATTCGAATGAAAAAACACAGTGAGAATGCCCATTTTCTTGCTGAAAAATTTGAAAATGATGGATTGAAGGTGGTCTATCCCGGGCTTGAAAGCCATCCTAGCCACGAATTGATGAAATCCCAAATGAACGCCGAATTCGGTTTCGGGGGCATGCTTACCCTCGATGTAGGCACGCTGGACAAGGCCAATGCCCTTATGGAACTGATGCAAGAGCGCAAATTGGGGTATCTGGCGGTGAGTCTCGGTTTCTACAAAACACTTTTCAGTGCTTCCGGCACCTCCACCTCTTCGGAAATACCTGAGGACGAACAAAAACAATTGGGTCTTACTGAGGGACTTATCCGATTTTCCATCGGATTGGACAATGACATCCATAAAACCTACAAAGCCATGAGGGGCTGCATGGTGGATTTGGGCATCTTGGAATCCAAGTCGGCTTTGGTGTAGCATGTATGCCATTACGGTTTGCAGAACAGGGTTCAAAATCGTAATATTACCGCTATACAAACCCAATCCAAATGTCAAACACCGAAGAAAAGTCAAAGTTCAGGGAAGACGAACACATAGTTGAGAACAAAAACCTATCGATTTGGGAAGCTCTAATTCCCGTTATTGCACTGGTGGGCATGTTGGCCTATAATGTATTTGTCTTTGGTGATGATGCCCTAAGCGGTTCCAACCAGTTTATTCTGCTTATGGGCGGTGCTGTGGCAGCCATCGTGGGCTTTTTTAACAAGGTTTCCTATGAGCAGATGATTGCCGAAGTGGCTGAAAACGTGCGTTCCACCACTGGGGCTTTGCTCATTCTTTTGATGGTTGGTGCACTTTCGGGCACTTGGTTGGTCAGTGGGATTATCCCCGCCATGATTTATTACGGACTACAAATATTGAACCCCACCATCTTTTTGGCCGCCTGTGTGATCATATGCGCGATTATTTCCATAGCTACGGGAAGTAGCTGGACAACGGCAGCTACAGTCGGTATCGCATTGGTCGGTATTGGCAATGCCTTGGACATTTCCTTGGGCATGACGGCAGGTGCCGTGCTTTCAGGAGCATATTTTGGAGATAAAATGTCGCCCTTGAGTGATACCACCAATTTGGCACCCGCCATGGCAGGTGGGGATTTATTTTCACACATCCGGTATATGGCGTTGACCACCGTGCCGACCATAATAGTTACGCTCATCGTGTTCATTGTTCTCGGTTTTACCATTGATACTTCCGGCGAAGCTGATACCAGTGCCATATTGACCAATATAAGTTCCGCTTTCAATATCAATGGCTGGTTGTTCTTGGTGCCTGTTGCCGTAATTTTTCTTATCGTAAAAAAAGCACCGCCCTTAATGGCGCTATTGATCGGAACCTTGTTGGGTGGAGTTTTCGCAATTTTATTTCAAAGCCAAATAATTTGGAGTACTGGTCTCAAGTACACAATAGATCAAATTCCTTCACACCTCAATGAGTATGTTGAGTGGGATGCTGGGGATAAAAACTTTTACTCCCCAGGCGTTTATTCACTGTCTTCAAAGCAAAGCAACATTACATTTGATAATCCAATTAAGTTTGAACTACCGACTTCTTCTTCTAGGGTCAAAGAAACTTTTAGGGAAAGCACAAAAATTTATAAAGATGGAAAATTTATTGGGGAGTATGCAGCTATGGCTAAGCCAACATCTTTCCTGCAAAGTTCCTATTTTGCTGTAATAAATGCCATTACAGTAGATACCCAAATCGCAACCAGCGACCCTGCTTTGAACGATCTATTTTCTTCCGGAGGCATGTCCGGAATGTTGGGCACCATCTGGTTGATAGTTTGTGCCATGGTGTTTGGTGGCATTATGGACGGTATCGGAGCCTTGGAACGCATTACGGAATTTTTGCTAAAAATGGCCAAGACCACTTTTGGGCTTTTTGCCAGCACAGTAGGTAGCTGTTTGGCGCTCAATGTAACTGCATCGGACCAATATTTGGCCATTGTGGTGCCGGGTAAAATGTTTTCCAAAGCCTACAAGGAACGTGGGCTGGCTCCAGAAAATCTAAGCCGTACCCTGGAAGATTCCGGAACCGTAACCTCGGTATTGGTACCCTGGAACACTTGTGGAGCATACCACAGTGGGGTTTTAGGGGTTGGGGTGGCCGAATATGGAATCTATGCCATATTCAACTGGCTCAGTCCTATGATGACCCTATTGTTCGCCGCTTTTTCCATCAAAATCAAACAATTGACCACAAGCACGGCCTCGTAATTAACTTGAAGCTTTAATTTTTATTAAAATCGTTGAAGGGACTATGTCTTCAGCATGAAACTTTTTACCTTCACACCAAAAATCAAAGAACATTAATATGGCTTCAATCACATTTGGCGGAAACCCTGCCACAACCATTGGAGAACTTCCACAAGTAGGTACCAAAACACCTGATTTTAAATTGACCAAGACCGATTTGACCGATGTAACCCTATCGGATTTTCTTGGCTCCAAATTGGTATTGAACATTTTTCCGAGTGTGGGAACTGGCGTTTGTGCCCAATCCGTTCGGCAATTCAATCAGGAAGTTGCAAATATGGACGGTGTGAAGGTGCTTTGCATCTCCAAGGACCTGCCCTTTGCCCAAAAAGAATTTTGTGGCGCGGAAGGCATCCACAACGTGGAAATGCTCTCCGATTACAAAGCGGGCAAGTTTGGTTCCGATTATGGGGTCACCCTTTTGGACAGTCCTTTCGAGGGGTTGTTGTCCAGAAGTGTAGTGATCGTTGATGCAGATGGTACAGTGGTCTATACCGAACAAGTAGGTGAAATTGGAGAAGAACCTGATTATTCCAAAGCCCTGGAAGCTGTAAGGAATGCCTAACGAATCGTTTTTCAAAAATAGGGTCCGAAGCATTGGATATGCCCTAAAGGGCATGTTCCTTTTGGTGTGGACAGAGGCCAGCATACAAATACAATTTGTTATTGCGCTGGTCATGACCGCAGCAGGATTCTATTTTGAAATTTCCCCAACTGAGTGGATACTGCAACTTTTCGCCATTGGCTTGGTTATGGGCATTGAAAGTTTAAATACGGCCATTGAAAAAATATGTGACTATATCCAACCAGAACATGATCCCAAAATTGGCTTGATCAAAGACATATCGGCAGGTGCCGTTATGATCGTATCGATCATTGCCAGCATCATAGGCCTCATTATATATGTGCCCAAACTGCTCTAGTGGCATCCAAGGCATACAATGGCATCGTAAATTTGTAACTTAGCCCCGCACTAAAAAGGATTGATGGCAAAAAAAAGGACTACATCAAAATCAAAACCTACAACTCCCAAAAAGAAGGTTTCGTTCAAGCTTTCCAAGCAGAACAAAATTATTTTTGGAAGTCTTTTGATCGTTCTAAGCATCGCGCTCTTCTTCTCGTTCATGTCGTTTTACTTTACATGGCAGGAAGACCAAAGCATGCTTTCCGAATTTGCAAACCGCAATACACAGGCCAGTAACCTGCTAAACAAATTTGGAGCCAGCGTCAGCCACTTTTTTATGTACCAAGGTTTCGGATTGGCCTCTTTTGCTTTCCCTTTTCTTTTGGCCATTACAGGACTTTACCTTTTTTTGGGTCTGGATTCCAAAGGATTGATCGGCAAATGGATTTGGGGACTTACGGGAATCATATGGGTATCGGTGGCATTGGGCTTTTTTGCAGCGGATTTACCACTACTGGGCGGACTCATCGGATATGAAGTAAATGATTTTCTTCAGGACTATACAGGCAAAATAGGGGTGTTCCTTATTTTGATTTTTGTATTGATGGTCATCTTGGTGCGCTTGTTCAATTTTACCCCCGAAGGTTTTGCCAACTTCTTCCGTTCCCAAAAACAAAAGATCAAAACGGACTTTAAGGATACAGACACCGCTGATACAAGCAATAACCCGGATGAAACGGAAGAAAGCAGCATCGAATTGAGCATGGATGATGCCGTTCCTGAAAAAATTGACACCTACACCCACAAAAAGGACATTCCGCCTCTACAAAATGAAGCCGGATTGGACGTGAACCTTCCCAAAGAGGAAGAAAACGATATCGACCTTACTGTGGAAGAAACCAAGGAAGAAGAGGAAACCGATGTGAAAGCTGCCAAACTGGTCAAAGACTTTGGGGAATTCGACCCCAAGTTGGAATTGGGCAACTATAAATTTCCACCGCTAGATCTATTGGATGCCCATGGTGCATCAGGTGGGATTACCATCAACCAGGAAGAACTGGAGGAAAACAAAAACCGGATTGTAAGCACCCTCAAAAACTATAAGATTGGTATTGCGCAGATCAAAGCAACTATCGGTCCAACAGTAACATTATACGAAATTGTTCCGGATGCCGGAATCCGTATCTCCAAGATCAAAAACCTTGAAGATGACATTGCGCTTTCGTTGGCCGCGCTGGGCATTCGAATCATTGCTCCCATACCCGGAAAAGGAACCGTGGGTATAGAAGTGCCCAATAAAAATGCCACGGTGGTCTCCATGCGATCGGTAATCGCTTCCAATAAGTTTCAAAAAGCGGAGATGGAACTGCCCATTGCCTTTGGCAAGACCATTAGCAACGAAACCTTTGTGGTGGATTTGGCCAAAATGCCCCACTTGTTGATGGCCGGTGCAACGGGACAAGGGAAATCGGTAGGTTTGAATGCCGTGATCACTTCACTTCTTTACAAAAAGCACCCAGCGGAGGTCAAATTTATTTTTGTGGACCCGAAAAAGGTGGAACTGACACTCTACAATAAAATTGAACGTCACTTTTTGGCAAAACTCCCCGATTCGGACGAAGCCATCATCACGGATACAACGAAAGTCATCAATACACTGAATTCCTTATGTATTGAGATGGATAATCGATACGAACTGTTGAAATCGGCGATGGTACGGAACATCAAGGAATACAATGTCAAGTTCAAGGCCAGAAAATTGAACCCCAACGATGGACACAAGTTCCTGCCTTACATTGTATTGGTCATCGACGAGTTTGCCGATCTAATCATGACCGCAGGTAAGGAAGTGGAAACACCCATTGCACGTTTGGCCCAATTGGCACGTGCCATCGGTATCCATTTGATTATTGCTACGCAACGACCTTCGGTAAATGTAATCACCGGTATTATCAAGGCCAACTTCCCGGCCAGGATTGCCTTTAGGGTAACCTCTAAAATCGATTCACGTACCATTTTGGATGCCCAAGGTGCCGATCAATTGATCGGTCGGGGTGACATGTTGTACACCCAAGGTAACGATGTGACACGATTACAGTGCGCTTTTGTAGATACCCCCGAAGTAGCCAAAATAACGGAATATATAGGTTCCCAACGTGCGTATCCCGAAGCACATATGTTACCGGAGTACGTTGGCGAGGATTCTGGCACAAGTATTGATTATGATATTTCGGATAGGGATGCCATGTTCCGTGAGGCTGCTGAAGTAATCGTTACGGCCCAACAAGGTTCCGCCTCCCTGATCCAGCGAAAATTAAAATTGGGCTATAACCGGGCCGGCAGGATCATCGATCAATTGGAAGCTGCCGGAATCGTAGGCCCTTTTGAAGGAAGCAAAGCGCGACAAGTGCTCATTCCAGATATTTATTCTTTGGAACAACATTTAGAAAATGAATCAAAATAAGACCATGATTAAAAAATATTTCCTACTCATTGCATGCTCCTTGATCGGAGTTTTCTCCTATGCGCAAGGCGCCGATAAAGCGAAAGCGCTTTTGGATGACGTGTACAATAAGGTGAAATCCTATGATAACATTTACATTGAATTCAAGTCGACCTTGGAAAACAAGGAAGCCAATGTAAATCAGGAAACCACAGGCAATGTGACCTTGAGCGACGAAAAATACTTCTTGAACTATTTAGGAGCGCAACAACTGTTCGATGGCAAAAAAGTATACACCATTGTGCCCGAAAACGAAGAAGTGACCATTGAGGATGTAAATGAGGATGAAGACAATGTAAGTCCATCCAAAATGTTGACTTTCTACAAAACAGGACACAACTACAAATGGGACATCCTTCAAAATGTGGGCGGTCGCCAAATCCAATATGTAAAATTGACCCCGATCGATTCCAATTCGGAAATCCAATCGGTTTTACTGGGTATCGATACCCAGACCAAACACATTTACAAATTGATCCAAACGGGCAAGAACGGCACTAAAACCACGCTGACCGTTAATTCTTTCAAAACCAATCAGCCCCTTTCGAGTACTCTTTTTACCTTTAACGAGAAAAAATACGAGGATAAAGGGTATTACATTACAAGAAACTAGGCGTTGAAAATACTAGACCAGTATATATTAAGGAGATTTCTCTATAATTTCTTTAGTTCCTTTTTCATTCTGATCGTCATATTCATTTTTCAGGGAATATGGCTGTTCATCGATGATTTGGCGGGAAAAGGTCTAGGTATTGTCATTATCGGTAAATTCATTTTCTACTTCATCCCTACCCTAATCGATAAGGTATTGCCCTTAACGGTGTTGCTCTCTTCGATTTTGACTTTTGGCACGTTTGCCGAAAACTACGAGTTCGCCGCCATGAAAGCCTCTGGAATTTCATTACAACGGGGCATGCGAAGCCTTATCGTATTTGTACTCTTTTTGGGAGTGGTCACCTTTTTCTTCGCGAACAATGTGATTCCGAAATCGGAACAGAAAATGTTCAACCTGCGACGTAATATTGCCAAGGTAAAACCCGCAGCGGCCATAACTGAAGGGGTTTTCAGTGATTTTGAAGGCACCGGTGAAGGTATGAACATTAAGGTGGAAAAAAAATACGGGGAACAAGATCGCTTTTTGGACAATGTGATCATCCATAAAAAAACCAAGCAAAACTTAAACAACACGGTAATCAAAGCTAAAGGGGGCGAATTGATCAGTAGTGAGGAATCGGACATCATTCAATTGGTATTGAAAGATGGCAACTATTATGAAGAATTGATGCCCAAAGATGCCAAGGAGCGACGCAAGGAGCCGTTTGCCAAAGCGGATTTTGAAACCTACACTATCAATATCGATATTTCGGAGCTGAACAACCAAGATCTGGAAGAAGATCAGAACATCACCACCAACAAAATGAAAAATGTAAGTCGGTTGATCAAGGATATCGATTCGCTTCGTGAAAATAATTTGGAAAAAGTGGAAGCCTTCTCCAAAAACGTGGTGACCCGAATGGGAGCCTTCCCTGTGAAGGTACCAATGGATTCCATCAAGCCAAAGAATGTGACGGAGCAAAGTTCATCTTTTAAAAGCAAACCTGTGGCCGAAAAACCTGAGATTAACACGATCGATGAACTGTTGGATAACCTACAGCAGTGGGAACAATTACAGGTGATGAAAAAAGCCGAAAGTGATGTTTCCAGTATTTTAAGCACGGTCATTGCCAAAAAAGACGAGTTGCAGAGCAGATACAAATTTTATAACAGCCACATTCTTTCCCTGCACCAAAAATACGCCTTGGCACTCTCCTGTATCATCCTGTTTTTTGTTGGGGCGCCCTTGGGAGCCATCATTCGAAAAGGGGGATTGGGATTGCCCATGGTCATTGCCATTATCTTATTTTTGACCTATTATTTTATCGGGGTATTTGCGGGAAACTATGCCAAGGAAGGCAATATTCACCCGGCCATTGGCGCCTGGTTGTCCACTTTGATCATGCTGCCCCTGGGCATTTCGTTGACCAAAAGGGCCACAGCTGATAAGGGATTGTTTGGATTTGGCCATATTATAGATGGAATTAAAGCACTGTTCAAAAGGAAAAAGGAAGCAACCGAATGATGACAGCAAAAGAAAATAAAATACAATTGAACGCCATTGAGGACGCCATTGCGGATGTCCGTCAGGGCAAGGTCATTATCGTAGTGGACGATGAAAACCGGGAAAACGAAGGGGATTTTATCGCCGCAGCAGAAAAGGTAACCCCAGAAATGATCAATTTTATGGCCATGCACGGGCGCGGACTCATCTGTGCCCCCCTAACTGAAGACAGATGTGAAGAGCTGGGGTTGAACATGATGGTCCAGAACAATACCGTTTTACACCAGACCCAGTTCACCGTCTCAGTTGATCTATTGGGCTATGGATGTACTACCGGAATTTCAGTCCATGACCGGGCAAAAACGATCAATGCTTTAGTGAACAAAGAAACCAAACCGCATGAATTGGGCAAACCTGGCCATATTTTTCCTTTACGGGCCAAGAATGGTGGGGTGTTGCGCAGAACAGGACATACTGAGGCCGCCATTGACCTAGCAAGACTGGCAGGATTGGAGCCTGCAGGCATTTTGGTTGAAATATTGAACGAAGACGGCACAATGGCCCGATTACCCCAGTTGATGGAAGTGGCCAAAAAATTCGATTTGAAAATTATCTCCATTGAGGATTTGATTGCCTATCGTATGGAACACGATAGCCTCATCGAATTAAAAGAGACGTTCAATATCCAAACCCGATTTGGGGAATTTAGGCTACGCGCTTACCAACAGACCACCAACGATCAAGTACACATTGCACTTTTAAAGGGCAATTGGAAAACAGGGGAGCCCGTGTTGACCCGGATCAATTCCACGTTGGTGAACAACGATATTTTGGGCACCCTCACCAACAATCCGGATGAAGCCCTGCAACGTATGTTCAAGGTCTTGAACGCCGAAGACAAAAGTGCCATTATCTTTATTAACCAGGGCAACCAATCAATGAATTTGTTGGGTCGCCTGTCCGAATTCAAAAAATTACAGGCTCAGGGGATAACCAAAGCTCCCAAAATTGATATGGACAGTAAGGACTTTGGTATCGGAGCACAAATCCTACACGACCTCAATATTTCAAAGATTCGCTTATTGAGCAACTCAGCGCACACCCGTCGCGTGGGTATGGTGGGGTATGGCTTGGAGATTGTGGAGTACGTGAACTACTAAACCACACTTTTAATGGCCTTGACCATCTTCTCGGCCCTTTCCCTGGTTTGTTGTTCTGTCCAGCCCAACTTGATCAAGCAGGAAATGGTTCGGCCCATCCAATGGTCCGATGCGGAGAAATCTGCTTTACTGTAATCGGGTAGTTGAGTTTTCACCTCTTGTGGCACGCTGCCCAAGGATTTCAGTTGGGTAAGATGCTCCCACTTTTTATAATAATGCCAATTGTTGTTATACCAGTAAAAACAAGCATCGACACCATTTGCCGCCAAAGCTTTATGTGTCTTTTGGGCCAGTGCTTCTTTAGGCATGAAAAAATTAAGGAACGAATAGTTCTCTTCCCCACCCTCGGGCACTGAACGAAAAATAACTTCTGGAATTTGGGACAAGGCCGCTCGCAAAATCGTATAATTGGCTTTTTGGATAGCCAAGAATTCATCCAATCGAGCCAATTGGGCCACGCCCACAGCGGCATTCATTTCCGATATCCTGAAATTATAGCCCAAGAACGGATGGCTCTCCGCTCCCCTATCATTACCAATGTGATCATGGCCATGATCTGAATATTTATGGGCATTTTCATAATAAGTTTTATTGTTGGTGATGACTGCCCCACCTTCCCCACAGGTAATGGTCTTTACGTAATCGAATGAAAAGCAGCCCAAATTACCAATACTACCCAAGGGTTGGCCTTTGTAGGTCCCCCCTATGGCCTGACAAGCATCTTCCAACAATAATAGATTGTGTTTGTTGCATAGGTGTTGCAAGGCATCCAAATTAGCCATGGAACCGCACATATGCACGGGCATTACAACCTTGGTTTTTGGGGTAATGGCCTTTTCCACCGCATCCGGATTCAAGGTCAGGGTATCATCAATGTCGACCAAAACGGGTATGGCACCCAAGGCCAAAATAGATTCAAAACTGGCCACAAAGGTAAAGGTGGGCATGATCACCTCGTCCCCTGCCCCAACCCCGGCACTGGCCAAGGCCACAGTAAGCGCCGCGGTACCACTGCTCACCAAATGGGCGTGGTTGGTTCCCATACGTTTTGCCAAGGCCAATTCCAGTTCCTTGGCCTTCCAATGTCCGTTACGCATGCCATCAAATCCGTAGCGCATCAACACGCCGGAGTCCATGACATCCTGTACTTGTTTTCGTTCCTTATCACCAAATAGTTCAAATCCAGGCATATTCTTTCAAATTGAATTAAAAAAACCAAAGCTTAATGGCCATCAAAATTACCACTACGACCAAAAAGGTCTTGATAAAGCCATCGCCTTTCTTGACCGAAAATCGACTGGCCACCCAAGCCCCAGAGCCATTGCCAATGGCCAATATAAACCCAAGTTTCCAATTGACCTTATCGTAAAAAGCAAAAACTGCCAATGCTGAAAGCATGTATATAAATACTACGGCTACCTTGGTGGCATTCACACGTACTAAGTTCATCCGGTTGTAATAATGCATAAAAAACATCATCAAAAATCCAAGACCGGCGTTGATGAACCCACCATAGATCCCGAAAAGAAAAAAGACGATCAGGCTTACCCAAAGGTATTTGCCTGTCAATCGTTCCTGCATGTCCTCCAAGCGCATCTTGGGCTTAAAAATGATGATAAGCACAACCGCAAGCATCACAATGGCTAGAATTCGATTAAAGGTTTCTCCATCAATGTCTACCGCAATGGTAGCCCCTACAATGGATCCTAAAAATGCGGCTATGCCCAAACGCAGGTTAAATGGATAGGTGGACACGCCCTTACTTTTAAAACCAGCTGTTGCCAAGGCGGTTTGAATCACAATGGCCACACGATTGGTGCCATTGGCCACTGGGGCCGGTAACCCCAAAAATATAAGTGTTGGCAAAGAAAGTAAGGAACCCCCACCTGCAACGGTATTGATAAAACCCACGGCAAAACCAACGGTGATAAGCAACAAATAGTGGTACCATTCCAACATAAAAACAAAAATAAGACCATTGTTTTGAAGGGTCCCCATGAATGCCCATAAACTTTGTTTGAATCAAAATTTTGACGTATATCCATTTTAATTATATGTTAATTATTGTTTTATCATTTTATCTATGTCTAAAATATCATATTGACAATATTTTCTATTTTTGGAGTAATTCTAAAATCAATCTCATGAAAAAATTCACAGTCTTTACACTAGCCGTTTTCTTTGGACTTGCCACCATGCAGGCCCAAGGTGATTTTAAAGCAGGGATCCATGCCGGTTTGCCGGTTGGCGATGCCGGAGATTTTTCTTCTTTCGCCATTGCGGTGGAACTAGGTTATCTGTTTGATGTTTCCGATGACTTTCAAGCCGGACCATCCATTGGATTCTCCCAATCGTTTGGCAAAGATGTTGACACCGGTATTGGTACGTTCAAAGTGGACGATGTCCAATTCCTGCCTATTGCAGCAGCAGGTCGATTCCATGCAACAGATCAGTTTTCACTTGGATTGGACTTGGGCTATGCCCTTGGTATTAATGACGGCAACGATGGTGGCATTTTTTACGCCCCCAGAGCGGCCTATTCACTGAGCGAAACCTTGGATTTGGTCTTGGCTTATCGTGGTGTTTCACTGGACGGCGGTTCTTGGGACATTTTATCCCTAGGGTTGGAATTTGATTTGAACTAAGGCTATTTAAACATAGTATTGAAATCCGGTGTACTGATCCAGTATACCGGATTTTATTTTTAACAATAAAATAAAAAGCGCTTTCGGGATAACAAAAAGCTTTTTATATTTGCACCCGCTTAGGAGGAATGGCAGAGTGGTCGAATGCGGCAGTCTTGAAAACTGTTGAGGGTCACACCTCCGGGGGTTCGAATCCCTCTTCCTCCGCAAAAGAATCCCCGACGATTATCGTCGGGGTTTTGTTTTTTTATCCATCAAGTGACTTGGTGAACCTCAAATAATGCTCAGTTACAACCTCCGTAACCGGTTTTATAACTATTTTGGTGTGTATCGATAGGATTGACCTCCAAATGATCTAGTTATGTTTCACCATCACCAACCACTGACCCATGCTGAAATTCTTTCGAAAAATTAGACAAAAACTACTCTCTGAAAATAAATTCAGTAACTATCTGATTTATGCAATTGGAGAAATTATCCTTGTGGTTATTGGTATTTTGATTGCATTGCAGATCAACAATTGGAATGAGAAAAGGAAAGAAAAGGCAAAAACCCAAGCATTTTACATACAATTATTGGATGATCTTAAAGAAGACAAAGCATATGCCCAATTCATCATTAAGAAATTTGAATCGCAAAGAGCTGCTTACAATTCATATCTAAAACAATTTGATACCAATGGTGTTACGAGAAGCAAAATGTACAAGGATCTACTTTCCCTAAATTCAGAATCGTATGCCATAAACTTCAACATGAGCACCCTCGAGTCACTACAGAATAGTGGTGAAATAGTATTGCTTCCCCCTGGCTTAAGAAATAGCCTGCTCGAACTTAAACGTAGTCAAGAAAAAATAACTACGGATGAAAGTTTGGACAATAGAGCCAAAACTTCGGTTTCAGAACACCTTAGCATACTCATGGGTTCACCTAGTCTAGTGGAGCGATTGAATAATCAAAAAGATCTTAAAGCCGAATTGGACATAGAAAGCAATACAAATGAAATTATCTTGGCACTTGAGTCGATCCAAGGTTGGATGGACTTTTCAGAGCTGAAATCCATACGCCTTCTTACTGACTTATTAGATGAAATGGACGAGGTTGAAAAACTGATAAAAAAAGAGATAGGAAAGTAGTTCCTTGATGATAAAAGCACAGCAATAGCTTTAATTCATAGAGGTTTAGCGCAGACCGAAATATAAGCATTCATCCGTGGCTGATTTCACAAGACGATAATCTTACGCATCATTCAGATGAAATCATAAGACCATTAGGTCAAATGCTTAAAATCTTTATGCTGCAGTAACAACACAAGAAACAACATGAAAAAAACAAAGCACATTCTTTTGGCACTGTTGTGCATTACGATTTTCACATCGGGCCTATATGCCCAAACCGAGAAAGAACAAATTTTGGCAATAAGAAATTTATCGAATACGGCACTTAAAGCGTACGACAACGACAAAGTACTTTCCTATTTGACCGATGATGCATTGACAACCACTGGTAACGGAACACTGTGGTGTGGAAAAAAAGAACTGGAAAAATATATTCAGGAAGGTGGACCAAGTAAAATGTATTGGATACGAAATTCGGAGGAAATTATTGTGAACGATAAAAGAGGATTGGCGTGGGAAACTGGAACTTGGAACGGATATGATCCGGAAAAAGGGGCAGATGCAATAGTCAATGGACGCTATTCCGCCATGTGGACCAAAGCATCGGGTGTGTGGAAAATAAAATCCCAACTTTTTGTAACGCTAGGTGAAAATTAAAGCGTTATGCGCTGTTCATAAATAACCGCAAATTGGGAGTTCTGATTGTGCCCGAATCCTTTAGATATGGCCAACACCGGTTTTTGCACTAAAACTCAAAACCGATAAAAAAGACACAACGCTTTTGACTAAAAGCCCGCCCCCAAACGGTAAAATAAACTATCGCATTACTCACTCTATTTTTCTAGCTCACATGATCCAGATCATTTCAAGGCACGTTGGAATAATTGATCTTTAATGGAATTGAAAAAACAAACGCCATGAAAAAAATAAGCCTGCTGCTGACCCTTTTCATGTACCTTGGGTTAACTGCCCAAATGCCTGAAAATCTGGAATACGTGAGCCCCTTTCACGAAGGATTGGCAGCAATCAAAAAAGAAAACAAATGGGCCTTTGTGGATGAACAAGGTGCCATTGCCATTGATTTTAGGGATGATTTGTACTGGAACCCCGAAGCCAAAACCTCTTATGGCGATATGCGGTCTTCGGCCTATCCACAGTTCAACGATGGGCGATGCCTTGTGCAAAAAATGGTCGATGGCATTCCTGTGTTCGGTTTTATCGACACCAAAGGCACCTTGGTAATTGATTACAAATTTTTAAATGTAGCCCCATTCCATAATGGACTGACCACTGGTGTTATGTATGAAAAAGTACTGCGGGGCAAGAATGAATTCAATTTGGAGATTTATGAGTTCAAGTTCCATGAAGTATTGATGGATGTGGATGGGAACATCATCGAATTTTTGCAACGCCGGCACAATATCCAAATGACGCCAAAACGGTACAAAACACCCTCATTGGAATCCAAAATCCTAAACCCCCATCTGATTGCCGTAAAAACGGATAAGTTTTGGGAATTAAAGAAAATTGACCTTTAGTTTCCTTTTTTCCTATAAATTTCAATGGGTCATAAAACAAGAACTGGATTGTGTTTTACAAAGTAAATACAATCCAGTTCCCTTTTTAAAGGTGTTGCGATGGTTAGGCAACAACCTCTTCTTTTTTGTTGCGTTCGGCAACAAATTTTTCAATTAGATCGGGCACTTTTTCAAAAGCGGCTGCTAATCCATGGGCTTTTCCAGCTTCCAAAAATGAGATTTCGTCCTTTTTAGTCACCAAAAAACCAATGGGTTCGATACCAATACCTCCTCCGGCACCGGCACCTTCACCTTTTCGTCCTTTTGCTTCAACTCCTTCGCCTCCTCCAGAGCCAAATCCCAATCCAACTTTGATCACGGGAACACAAGTAAATTCTCCCAATTTAAAAGGTTCACCAATGACCGTTTCTGATTTTGCCTCTGACTTTAAAAAGTCAGTGACCTTTCCCATTAATTCTTCAAAATGTAAATCCATGGCCTTGATTTTTAATTATTAATAAATGATTTTATAAGGCGGTATGGTGTGTTGCGCACATCCATAACCAGTCTGTTCCTATCTTGAAAATTGATGTGGAACCTGCCCACATGCCGATCCAGCAACATAAACACCGGATACAATTTTGCGTTCACCACATAGTCGCCCGTATCCATATCCAAACGAAACTTTTGGACTTTGAAGGATCTGACCAAACGCAACATTGTCCGGCCACTCATCCTCCGCTTTTTTTTTGCTGGTTTGTCTTCTATTTTTTTTGGTTTGGTCGATTTTCGCAATGGGTAAAAAAAGTGCTCGTAAAAGAATACTTTTAATCGTATTCGCAAAATTTCCTTATTGTCTGACTCCAAACTTGCCTTGGCCAGTCCCTGTAAGCTTACAAAATAGGTCGCATCTGCGGTATCAACATAAATTTGTATGGGTACAAAGAGCAGTCCAACGATAAGCAACACAAGAGTCACTATGATGATCCAGAGTACCATTTGTTTTTGTTGCAAAGGAAAAAGGAACACAGCAGCAATGCAATGATGCAGGTCATTCACCGTGTTAAAATTCCAGGAAATTTTAAATTATTAATGGGACCAAAGGATATCCCATAAAACAGGAAAGCCCCTAAAAAAGGGGCTCTTATCCTGGGTAGGACCAAACATGATCTGACCTACCTTTGAAACGCAACCAATCATCATCTGCTCAACAGCCGTATAAGTAGGGGGATTTAATTACAACTTGCTTGCAGGCGTGCTAGAAACAGCGCGATGTCATTCAATTTCATTGCAACTGACCATTAATTTTTTGAAAACAGGGAGGGATAGGTTTCCGAAAAGTGAAAAGGCATTTCCACTTGATCGGGAGAACGCACGTACTCAACACTGGCCAAGACCAAAAGGTTTTCCCCAACGTTTTGGAAATCATGGATCATTGAACAGTTCTTAACTTGGCACTTTACATTTTCTCCTTTTTCGAACAGAACAAGGGAGATACCTCCATGCGAGTATCTGGAAACCAGAACGCCGCCTGTTAAACAGACAAGGTTAAAATCATTTTTGAATACCCTGAACGGTATCCTTTCATAAGGCTCCATAACAAAAATGCTAAGCTTCATACGCTCGTTTTGATAGATGAGATAGTCCTCATCCGAAGATTCACCAGCTTTTAAACTAAGCAGCTCCACCAGTCTTTTTTGACCCCAAGGGTCAAAATTGCCCTTTTGGTTCAATTCAACATGTTTCATGTAAAACGAATTGGTTTTTCATGTTTTGGTAACTCGTTGTTATTTGTAAACTTTAATGTTTTTATTCATCTGCCATTTTTGGAGTCGCGCTATCGACCAGTTTTTGCATGCTTTCGCTTGTTAGCGGTTTGCTTATGAAACCATCACAAATACAATGATTGTCTGCTGCAAAAATTTCATTTAACAGGGTTGATGAAGAAACAATGTAAACTTTGGTGTTTTGAAAGCCCTCATTTTTCAACTTGGCAAACGCATCCAAAAATTCGAATCCATCCATTTCTGGCATGTTGATGTCCACAAAAATGAAGTCCGGAATAAATGAATGATCCGCATTTGGGTGCTCGCACAAAGCAATAAAATGATCTAGCGCATTCTTGGCCCGTATAAATGTGAGAATCTCGACATCCCCCAACGATTTCTCAATAAATTTTTGATTGACGAACAAATCAATTTCGCTATCATCAATCAAAACAAAATTCAATTTCATCTTACTCTTTATCTTGTTTTCTTTCTTCATTACTACCTATTCCCTATTCCTTTTACTGAAAATGTACTTTCCAACTATTTTACTGACAAAGCTCAGCTGTCATCGCCAAACAATATGTCTCGGCATCGGATATGCGATTGAACAGGGCATATGGTATATTGGTTTTATAAATTCGTTTATAGGCCTGAACCAATAACTTTACGGACAAACTGTTCACCACATAGGCCTCACAGATTACAAATGGCATATTGCTGAAACTATCGGAAAGCAAATGGGCGGCATCGTTAGAAAATGTGCCTTTGGTATCCCTTAGATCAATAAGCAATGGTACTGGCTCGTCTGCGGACAATTTTCGTATTGCATCCAAATACAAACTTGCCGATTTGCAGTCCAACTTTAGGTCCGGCTGCAAATTCCTTAGCTTGCAAAACAGTATGCCATTATCCTGAGTCCAAAAAGTGGCGTTGCCATATGTGGTACTGCCTTGCCTAAACTTTTCCATTGGTCAATACATGTGATTTTTACTTATGGCTTTACTTTTTTCGATTTTCCATAACTGACGGATAATCAAATTTTTACATCAAAAAAAGGACATGCCAATAGCTGTGCCAAATCCTTGTATGATTTTTAAAAATCAATTAAATAACTGACAAACAGATATTTACATTTTACCTTACAAGTACTGCCAAAATAATGGGACACGGTATTCCGTGGATTGTTCAATCGATGAAATGCACTTTAACGGTATACCGTGGAAGAAGAATTATTTTTTAATGCCGAGTTTGGACATTTTATCACGTAACGTACTGGGTTTCAATTCAAGCAGTTCAGAAGCGCTGTTGGGGCCGGATATCTTCCAATCGCATTTCTCCAAAACACTGATGATATGATTTCGTTGTACGGTATCCAACGACAAATTTTTGGTGGTTATGGCCAATTTTTCCTTTTGTGCGACCGATTCAAAACCTGGGATTACCAAGGTTTCCCCATTGGTCAGAATCGATGCACGCTCGATTAGATTTTCCAGTTCACGAATATTTCCTGGCCAATTATACGCTTTGAGCTTTTCCATGGCAGCATCGGAGACGTATTTAATCGACTTGTTATACTCTTTGTTGAACTTGTCCACAAAATGTTCCACCAACAAAGGAATGTCCTCCTTTCGGTTCCGCAATGGGGGGACTTCAATCGGAAATACGTTCAATCGGAAATAGAGGTCTTCGCGAAATTGTTTCCTTTCAATCTCTTCCTTTAAGTTGCGATTTGTGGCTGCAATGATCCTAACATCCAATTTTTTAACTCCAGTGCCGCCCACCACTTCTATTTCACCTTCTTGCAAGAAACGCAAGATCTTGGGCTGCATCTCCAAGGGCAGCTCTCCTATTTCGTCCAAAAACAGCGTACCGCCATCCGCCAGTTCAAATTTTCCAATTTTATCGCTCGTAGCACCTGTAAAAGATCCTTTTTTGTGCCCGAACAGTTCACTCTCCAATAACTCTCTGGGAATGGCGGAGCAGTTCACCTTAATCAATGGTTTTTTATTCCGTAAACTAATATTGTGAATGGCCCGGGCCAACAATTCCTTACCTGTTCCCGATTCCCCCAATAACAATACTGTGGCATTGGTCGGGGCAACTTTTTCAATTTCGGAAAGTACATTGCTGAACTCCACACTACCATAGACCATTTCCTCAAAATTGAAGACCAGATCGAGCTCGTTCCGTAAATAGATGTTTTCTTGCTCCAGTCTGTTTCGAAGTACCATCAATTCGGCATTTGCACTGGCCAATTCTTTGTTGGAAACAATCAATTTGTTTTCCGCGATTTTTCGCTCATTGCTCTCTATCATCAAGGAAACGATATTTGCTATGGAACTTGCAAATTGCAGCTCATCCGGAGTCCAGTTTCGAGGAACTTTTCCAACGTGCTCAAAACAAATGATTCCGAAATAGCCTTCGGTACTGTTGATGAAAACATCCATCAACGATATGATTCTGTTCGGTATCAAATAATCTTTCGCAAATTGTTGGGTCACCTCATTGGTGAGCACATTTTCGATGAGCACAGCCTGGTTTTTATCCAGTGCCTCAAAATATTTTGGATTATCGGCCTTGGTGAGTACCATTCCCTTGGTGTGTTCCGCATTACTTTGGGTGAAAAGGTTCTCACATAAAATTTCCGACTTGTCCGGATTGAAACTCCAAACGCTTACTCTTTCAACATGCAATGTTTCCGAAGCAAGCTGGGTTATTTGTTTAAAAGAATTGTTGAGGTCATGCCCCACAAGACTGGCCAGTTTTAAAATGACCTCTTTCTTTTTCTTGGATTTGATCGCATTCTCTTCCAGCAACCTTTTGGATCGGATTTCCTTTGAAATGTCCATCATGGTGCCAAAGAGGGCAATAACCTTTCCTTTGTCGTCCGTAATGTTTCCAGTTAAAAAAGTAGCCTCGAAAGCTTCCCCATTTTTTCTGATGAATTCAATTTGAAAAGATGGGGTCTCCCCCGCGGCCACCCTTTTTTGCATCTTCAAAACTTTCTGAAAATCTTCGATTTTGGCAAAAGGATAGGGCAATTCCATTCCGATAAGTTCATCTCTGGTATACCCCAAAATATTGCAAGCAGATTCATTGACCATGATGATTTTGCCCTTCACGTCGACCAGCATCAAACCCTCCTGCATGGACATGATCAATTTGTCGGTATACTCTTTGGAGAGTTTCAACTCTTGCTCCGCCTTAATTCGATCGGTAATGTCACGGATGATCCCAACCAAGTACTTGTTGCCCTTTTCATCGACAAACCTGGCTTTTTTGGTCGAAATGAATTTTGTTTCGCCACCCCTAACGGTCAAACTTTCTTCATTAATGTTCTCCTTTCCCGTTTCAAGGACTTCCTTGTCAATTTTCAAAAAACTCAAACGTTCTTCCGGATCCACATCCTCCGCTAAGGTTTTTCCGAGGATATCGGCTCTGGAAAGTCCAAAAATGCTACAAAAGGCATCATTGACCACCACCAACCTACTTTGATCATCTTTTACGAAGATGGGATCGCCAATGGTATTGATAATGTTATCCCATTGTTTTTCACCAAAAGCAGAATTGGTCCTCACCGACCCTTCATTAGTCAAAAATGTTGCTTCACCTACCAAATACAAACAGTTGCCCTCCATATCGAACAACGGATCAATGGTAAAATGGATCGTTCCGAGGCCTGGTCGCAATGGCTCATTTTCTTGCCATTGTTCCCTTTGGTTTTGGGTTATTGCATTGCTAATCTTTTTTAGTAAAAGTTCTTGAAAGCTCATTGGAAAAACATCCTCGACATTTTTACCGATAACAGCATTTTCATCTGTATTCAAGGCTTCCAAAAAACTATGGCTCGCGGAAATAAATCGAAACTCCGAACCAGTCAGCACCTGCAGAATAAAGTGTGATTTGGTTATGGAATCGTTTATCATTAAGGTTTGTTTTTAATAATGGGACCATGAATCACCAAAATCCCAAAAACTTTTAAAAAATAAACAAAACCAAGTCGATGGTCCGTTTAATTCAACTTCTTTTTACAAATAAAACAATCGGGGGATAGATATACCTTTAATGTTTACAAATATTTAAACCTTGCAATGTAATACTAGACCTACTATCTGGTGCTAAATATCTGTAAACTTGGGTTGTTACGTTAAATTAAAGAATTTTTTCCAGAACAACATAATAACCCTACAATTTTGATGGGATTTACAGACCTATCTATCTACTTTTCGCCTTGGAGATATTCAATCAAATAGTTGTCCATTGCCCAAAATTTGAATTATCAATCAATGGCTTCCCATATACTCGTCGACAAAGACTTCCAACTCCGCTCCATGAAGATTTTTGGCCAATATTTTTCCTTTTTCATCCAAAATAAAATTGGCTGGAATGGTCCGTAAACGCAGTGCATCCATCAATGGGTTTTGATCACCTTGCAAATGGGAGGTGTGTGTCCACCGGAAAGCTCCATCTTTTTCAATGGCCTTTTCCCATGCTGTTTTATTGCTTTCGAGGCCATAGGCCAGTATCCCGAAACCTTTGGAATGATAAGTATCCCAAAGCGGTACCAATATGTATCGATTTTCAACACGGCAGGGGGCACACCAAGAAGCCCAAACATCCAATACCACCAATTTTTTATCCGTCAAAAAATCATGTAATGAAATGTCGCCTTCGGTATGTGTGGGCAAGATTAGGTTAGGAATCGTGTCTCCCAACATCATGGGCAATTGACTTTTGTCCGCAATCTCCATTAATTCTTGCACCCAAGGATCGTCTGGTGCAATGGAACTCCATTTTTGGGCCTGTTTGAACAATGCCTCGGGCAATCGTTCAAAATCACCTTCGGGACTTACCCATTTAATGGCCATCAAAGCCGAGATGGGTTCCTGCAGTGTATCGGTAAAGTCTAAGATTTCCAATTGATAATCCAATAAGGCCCGCCCCCGCTCCAACAACTGCTCATCCGAAGCTGTTTTCATCGCGTTGGATTGCTTAAACTTTTCATAAGCGGCCAACCGCATATTCCTAAGATCAAGGATTTCCTTATTTACGAATGAAGGATCTTGAATGGAAAAACTGGCCTGAAACCGATCTATCGAAGCATTGATCACCATAGGCATATCAGGGTCTACCATCAAAGGAAAATAATTATCGGTTTGCAGATTTTCATTCAACAATCGATTAGGGTACCTGTCCCCAAGTTTTTGCACTGCCACTTCCAGAAACGTAGGCCCATTCAATTTAGGTGTACCCAAAAATTCAAAGGTTCCATCTGGATTTATGTTGGTGGAATCCAAAACCTCACCCACAAAACTCTGGCCCACTTCTTTGTACGAATTAGGGCGTATTAGATAAACCTTTGGTTGCCATTCACTGTTTTGGGAATTCTTGATGGTACCAGACAGCCAGGGACGTTGTGAACATGCCTGCACTACCACTAAAAACAGGATTAAAGGCCAAATGCATTTATTCATGCGTCAAAACTAAGGAATGATGTTGTTCCTTAATCCATCTATTCGGAAGAAAATACACCGAAAATCTGTTTTTTGGCGATCTGTTGTCATTTGGATTCAAATCGTACGACCAAATTCCCATTAACTGTAACACGTCCATTATGAAGTTTCAATCCCTCTTCCGCATTTTATTAAAATGGATTCCCGCCATTATCCTTCTTCAAACCTTATTGTATAAGTTCACGGCAGCACCTGAATCGGTTTATATTTTTTCCACACTTGGTCTTGAGCCCTATGGAAGAATTGGGTTGGGCGTGCTGGAATTGATCGTGGCCATACTCCTTGTTGTGCCACGAACCACATGGCTTGGGGCATTGCTTGGATTGGGCATTATGGCAGGAGCACTATTTTCACACGTGACCAAATTGGGCATCGTGGTTCAGAACGATGGCGGCACTTTGTTCATATTGGCACTGATTACCTTCATTTGCTGTAGCCTCTTGGCATGGTTGCATCGGGATCAAATTCCGTTCATCAAAATCAAAGTATAACTTCCTTACCCTTGGCAGGGATCTGCACTTTAAGATGCAATACCTGAAACTTTTTAAAAGATAGGGGTGAATCTCCTTCCCTTTTTAGATAGACTCGTGTCTGCAAATTTGTATTTTCTAAGATTTGCTTCCCCAGTATTCCATTAAATGACGATTTGGATTTTTACCGGGAATCAAAACAAGATTGCTACTTTTGGGAACAAAGTAATTCCATGATAGCTGAGATCATTACCAAGATGCTTTTCCTATTTGCGGTAATCGACCCATTGGGTTCTGTGCCTGTCTATTTGGAAGCCACCAAACAGTTGGATGGGAAACACAAAAAGAAAGTGGCCATACGGGCTTCCCTTGTGGCATTTCTCATTTTGCTGTTTTTCATTGTAGTGGGTCAAATTATTTTGGAAGGGATGGAGATTACCTTGCACGCCTTTCAGATTTCAGGAGGGGTCATTCTTTTTCTATTTGCCCTTACCATGATCTTTGGCGAAGGAAAGCCCCAATCCGAAAAACATAGGATCACGGATTACCGACACGTAACAGTCTTCCCATTGGCCATTCCTTCCATTGCGTCACCCGGGGCGATCATGGCAGTGGTGCTTTTGACCGATAATCATATCTATACGATCCAGCAACAGGCCATGACCACATTCTTGGTCCTGCTGGTGGTATTGCTCACCATGGCCATTTTGTTGACCGCCAATCTGGTTCAGCGAAGGATTGGGGAATATGGGATAACCGTAATCAGTAAGGTAATGGGATTGATTTTGGCTTCCTACGCCGTACAAAGTATTTTGACCGGACTTCGGGACTTTTTCATTGTTCTGTAATAAGATCACTGAAAATCAATAGGGTAGCATCGAGTTAAACGGTCCAAAAAGTCCGATAACCGGTATTTTCGACTTTAGCATGCGTAATTCACCTAAAAAATATTCGATAAACTGCACATTTTAGTCGTTAAAATCAAAAACCTATGAAAAATTCATAAGTGTTCGGTTCAATTCTTTTTGATCTTTGTGATGTATTAACCCCCAAATCTATACATCATGACACGTTCAATCTTTTACAACCTACTTGTTATCGGAATGTTGATCACTGCACAAACCACTTTTGGTCAAATGGCAGCGGAGTTTATCAATGAAAATATTGATGGTAGTGTTTCCAGTACCGAAGGATACATGCCATCCATGTCCATCACCCAAGATGGAAAAACAGCCTATTTTAGTAAGGCAACCTATCAAAAGCCACTTTATGGTGTTTTCTCCAAAAAAGAGTTGATCCATGAAATCTACAGAGCAGAGAATGTAAACGGAAAATGGACCAATGTAACCAAATTGGAGGTTTGCCCACAACATTATTCGGCCAAGCACCCTACAGTATCCGAAGATGGAAAGCGTTTGTTCTTTGCGTCCAACATGAGAGGAAGTTATGGTAAATACGACATTTATGTGGCCGACATCAATGCTGATGGCAGCATGGGCGTTTCCAAAAACCTAGGGCCAAAGGTGAATACCAAGGAGGATGAACTATATCCAAGCTTGTACAATGGCACCTTATTGTTCTTTGCATCCGAAGGTCGTGACGGCTATGGTGGATTGGACCTTTATGCAACACAAGTGGTGCAGAACTCGTTGACCAAAGCGGTTAACCTTGGTGACCACATCAACAGCAGCAGTGATGAGTATGCCATTCAACTGAGCCCGGAGAAGAAATTAGGATTTGTGGTATCCAATAGAGGATTCAACAATACCATATCACAATATACCGTGGCATACGGACGTTCCAATAAGCAGGATTCGTACAACGACGTTGCCGAAAGGAATAGCGATCTGCAGAATGCCATTGAAAGCAGTGGCCACAAATATGCGGACACCTCTTTCGAGGATCAATAAAATATACTCAGATAACTAACTATATTAATCGGTCAACCATACCTGAAAGTGTCAATTGATGCTGTTTCATAGCCGAGATTCGAAACGCACAAGACCACATGATAAGAAAGACAGGGGGAACTGAACGTCTATCATAGAAAGCGGGTTGTATTATTTCAATCTGACCGATTTTACCAAGAATAGGGTGCTTATGGGACAGCACCCTATTTTTTGTTTATATATTTCTGTATTTCAATTGTTTAAATACTAAATCTTACTTCTCCTGATACCCATGGTAGATTCACTAAACGTGCAGTTGAACGAAAAACACTACAAAAAATACCATCGGTACTAAAAAAATTCTAATTTGACTCTTGAAATAATACGATCCCAAATCTATTAGTCATGAAAAAAAACTACAATTCTCGGAAAAAAGGAGTCCCAAAAGACATTTACCACCTACTTTGCTAAGACGGTAATCCTACCTCTTCCAAACGCTATTTTTTGTTCTTAATCCCTTTAGGGATTAAACCCAGCTTGAGCTATGCTTTGGGCTGAATTGTCTGTCCTGACACGTAAATAGTGGTTCATGGCCAGCTTTTCAACACCTTCAACCATTGGTTCTAGACTGTGGTACAGGGCGCCCATGCCCTATTCAACCCTTTAAATTGAAAAAAATGTAATTGATTGTTATCCCCCTAATCTTTCTTATCATGAAAACTAACACATTAAAAATTGCCATCATCGACAATGATGATACGCTTGCTCCCATTTACCCTAGTTATTTTGAAGCAAATGAAAGCTATGAACTGTTGGGCACCTACAGATCGGTGCAACAGCTATTGTCCGATTTTGGACAACAAAATCCGGACATCATCTTGTGCGAAGCCCAATTGAGCGGTATCTCGGGCATTGATGGCCTGGAGTATTTTTACAAAAAGAATGAAAACCTACAAGTACTGATGATGAGCCAAAAAAATGATTTCAAGCTCATTAAAGAGGCCTTTAAAAAAGGTGCTTGTGGTTTCTTGATCAAACCATTGACCAAGGAAAGGGTGTTACGTGCCCTGGATGCCTTGGGCCAACACGGGGTGGCTTTGGAACTGGACGTGGCCAAAAAGATTATCAACTCGTTCCAGACCAAATCGTTTGACTCTTTTTCGAGAAAAGAAAATGAAATCATTGAATTATTGACCCAGGGATTTACCTATAAAATGATCGCGGACAAATTATGTGTTACTCCAAGTGCGGTCAACTTTCACATTCAGAATATTTATGTAAAGCTAAACGTGAATTCTAAATCCGAAGCCCTGCAAAAGCTGAAGGAAATCGAATTGCGGCAACTCAATGCTGCTTAGTATTTAAGCTTATTGCAAAAGAAAAACCCTGACTCGCGTCAGGGTTTTTTATTATCGATCTTATGTTCAATTGGAATTATTTCACTTCTTCGAAGTCAACATCTTCCACATTGTCACCTTCTGTGGCTCCACCGGCAGCACTATCCGCTCCAGCAGAAGCATCTTGACCGTTTGCTTGGGCCGCATCTGCTTGGGCTTTGTACATTTCCTCGGAAGCTACTTTCCAAGCTTCGTTGATTTTGTTCAAAGCAGGCTCGATTACCGCAAGGTCCTTGCTCTCGTAGGCTTTCTTCAATTCTTCCAAAGCATCTTCGATTGGTTTTTTCTTGTCATCGGACAATTTATCACCAAACTCTTTCAATTGCTTTTCGGTTTGGAAGATCATACCATCGGCCTCGTTCAACTTATCCGCAGTTTCCTTGGCCTTTTTGTCGGCTTCGGCATTGGCTTCGGCTTCGGCTTTCATCTTTTTGATTTCTTCCTCGGTCAATCCAGAGGAAGCCTCAATTCGGATATCCTGGGTCTTATTTGTAGCCTTGTCAGTTGCAGAAACCTTAATGATACCATTGGCATCGATATCGAAGGTTACTTCAATTTGAGGCGTACCCCTTGGTGCTGGTGGAATACCATCCAAGTGGAACCTACCGATTGTTTTGTTATCGGTCGCCATGGGGCGTTCCCCTTGCAACACATGGATCTCTACCGAAGGCTGGTTATCCGCAGCAGTGGAGAACACTTGTGATTTTTTGGTCGGGATGGTAGTGTTGGACTCGATCAACTTGGTCATTACACCACCCATGGTTTCAATACCCAAAGAAAGTGGGGTAACGTCCAATAGCAATACATCCTTCACGTCCCCGGTCAATACACCACCTTGGATTGCGGCACCAACGGCCACCACCTCATCGGGGTTAACCCCTTTGGAAGGTTTTTTGCCGAAGAATTTTTCAACCGCTTCCTGTACTGCAGGGATACGGGTAGAACCACCTACCAAAATAATTTCGTCAATATCGCTTTTGGAAAGTCCTGCAGATTTCAATGCTTTTTCACAAGGCTCTATCGTTCTTTTTACCAAATCGGCGATCAACTGCTCAAATTTGGCCCTGGACAACGTGCGCACCAAGTGTTTTGGTCCTGAAGCTGTTGCGGTAACATAGGGCAAATTGATTTCGGTCTGTGCGGAAGAAGACAATTCTATTTTGGCTTTCTCAGCAGCTTCCCTCAATCGTTGCAATGCCATGGGATCTTTGCGAAGATCCATGTCCTCGTCTTTCTTGAATTCCTCTGCCAACCAGTCAATGATCTTTTGGTCAACGTCGTCACCACCCAAGTGGGTATCACCATCGGTTGCCAACACCTCAAAAACGCCATCGCCCAACTCTAGGATGGAAACGTCGTGCGTACCACCACCAAAGTCGAAAACTACAATTTTCTGATCGGTATCTTTTTTGTCCAAACCATAGGCCAAAGAGGCGGCTGTTGGCTCGTTGATGATTCGCTCCACGGTAAGTCCGGCAATTTCACCGGCCTCCTTGGTGGCTTGTCTTTGCGAATCGTTAAAATAGGCAGGAACGGTAATTACCGCCCTGGTCACATCCTGTCCCAAATAATCCTCGGCCGTTTTCTTCATTTTCTGAAGGATCATGGCCGAAAGCTCCTGTGGGGTGTACAAACGACCGTCGATATCCACACGTGGGGTATCGTTATCGCCTTTCACCACTTTGTACGGAACCCTTTCCGCTTCCTTTTGCGATTCGGAGTATTTGTTCCCCATGAATCGTTTAATGGAATAAATTGTTTTGTGTGGATTGGTTACCGCCTGTCTTTTAGCTGGATCACCAACCTTTATCTCTCCACCTTCCACAAATGCAATCATGGAAGGAGTGGTACGTTTACCTTCGGCATTCGGGATCACCACCGGTTCGTTACCTTCCATTACAGAGACGCAGGAGTTGGTCGTACCCAAGTCTATACCTATAATCTTGCTCATTGTATCTAAAGTTATATCTGTTTAAAAATTATTTTCTCTCGGTCTTAAAATGTCAATGTTCGTGCCATGACCACGAATCTGACAAGGTGTCATACATTTTAAAAATGCGTCATAAAACCAGCTGAAATTCAAGTACTATTGACAGAATCCCAAAATAAGCATCCCAATTTTTTGAATTTCTCAATATTGTATTGGTCGGCGCGTTATATTTGGAGCTTTAAACTGATTACATGGAGTGCATTAGTGTGTTCGATATGCTCAAAGTGGGGGTCGGCCCTTCCAGTTCACATACCCTGGGACCATGGCGTGCCGCCGAACGTTGGATTTCAGAGTTGAAGGAGCAACAGGCTTTTGATGCTGTGGATCGCATCAGTGTTAATTTGTACGGATCCTTGTCTTTGACCGGAAAAGGGCATGCCACCGACGTTGCCGTGGTGATGGGGTTGTTGGGCACGGACCCCGTGACGGTTCCCATCGATGGTATCAATACTTTAATGGATCAAGTGAAGCAAAACCGTGTATTGCATTTTGGCGGTAAACGTGAGATTCCGTTTGATTTTACTTCGGATATCCAGTTCAAACGAAAATTCTTGCCCTTTCATGCCAATGGTATGCGGTTCAAGGCTACTTTGACCGATGGCAGCTCTATTTCGGAAACCTATTATTCGATTGGTGGTGGCTTTGTGGTCAAGGAAGAATTGACCCACTCCAAAGAAAATGATGTCACTTTTAGTGCGTTCCCATTTCCCATAACTACGGGAAATGAACTGTTGCAATGCTGCGCATCGGAAGGAAAATCCATCTCCGAAATTGTTTTGGCCAACGAACTTTCCCTCCGCACGGCCGAAGAGATAGATGCAGGCATCCACCACATTTGGAATACCATGTTGGAATCCATGTACGTGGGCTGCCATACCGAAGGAAAATTGCCCGGCGGACTCAATGTAAAACGAAGGGCTTTCGAGATTCATCAAAAACTGAAAGGCGATGTGCCCTACTCCAACCCCCAGGAATGGTTGGAAAGCATACGTGACACCGAAGTTCGTTTTCGGCAAATTATAAAATGGGTGAGCTGTTTTGCATTGGCTGTCAATGAAGTCAATGCCTCTCTGGGCCGAGTGGTCACCGCACCCACCAACGGCAGTGCTGGGGTTATTCCCGCTGTGCTCATGTACTATATGGTGATCGAAAACCACGATGCCAATTTTGACGATGTCAAGCAATTCTTATTGGTAGCCAGCGAAGTGGGCAGTATTTTCAAAAAAGGGGCCACCATTTCGGCGGCTATGGGAGGCTGTCAGGCAGAAATCGGCGTCTCCTCGGCCATGGCGGCAGCAGGACTTACCGAATTGATGGGCGGTTCGCCCGAACAGGTGCTGATCGCGGCCGAAATTGCCATGGAACATCACTTGGGACTTACTTGTGACCCCATTGGCGGATTGGTGCAAGTGCCCTGCATCGAACGGAATGCCATGGGTGCCATAAAGGCCATAAATGCTGCAGAATTGGCGCTGGACACCGACCCGAAAGATGCAAAAGTACCTTTGGATAAGGTGGTGAACACCATGTGGGAGACCGCAAAGGATATGAGCTCCAAATACAAAGAAACCTCGGAAGGAGGTCTTGCTGTTGGGGTATTTTTGAGTGATTGTTAATCCAAACAACCTTCTTTACCGCGGGTATCGATCAAATAAATGATCTTCCATTCCCCATCAAAATTCACCATTTGGAACGAATTGATGCCACAATGACTGAATTTGTCGTTCAGCCAAAACTCATAACCCACCCAAGCATTCGCCATGGTACGGTCCACTTGAATGGAAAAGGATGTCAATTTTTCCTGAAATTTGATGCTGTCCGGAATACTTACAATGGATTTGAGGAATTGGGAAAATTCTTCATTTCGAAATTGTGTCTTGCCTTCAGCATTCCTACCTGTAGTCTGGAGCACCACATTATCAGCAACCGTGCTTTTAATAATGGTGGAATCCTGTTTATGAAAGCCTTCAAAGAATGTTTCGACTACCTGTTTGATTTGTTGTTCCTCAGAATCGGAAAGGGTCTGCGAACTTTGTGCTTTCACGCCATGGGTGATAATGAGTAATGCAATTGCAAGGGTTTGTTTGATCATTGCCTTAGTTTTTTGATTGGAACACAAATTAAACAAATCTGCTTACATTTAACCAGTAAATAATAAGCCAATGTCTGTTGCAAAAAAAGAATACAAAAGGGTCACGGTAAAATCCTTGGTCGAGATGAAACAAAACGGTGAGAAAATCAGTATGCTTACCGCTTACGATTATTCCATGGCCAAGATTGTGGATGCCGCCAACGTGGATGCCATTTTAGTGGGCGATTCGGCCAGTAATGTAATGGCCGGGCACGAAACCACTTTACCGATTACCCTTGACCAAATGATTTACCATGCCTCTTCCGTAGTAAGGGCTGCCAAAAGGGCCTTGGTCGTGGTCGATATTCCATTTGGAAGTTACCAAGGTGATTCCAAAGAAGCCTTACGTTCTGCCATACGCATTATGAAGGAAAGCGGTGCCCATGCCGTTAAAGTGGAAGGTGGGGCGGAAATCAAGATATCCATTAGCCGCATTTTGGAAGCAGGCATTCCCGTGATGGGCCATTTGGGACTTACTCCACAATCCATTTATAAGTTTGGAACTTATACGGTACGCGCCAAGGAAGAAGAAGAGGCTGAAAAATTGAAGGAAGATGCCAAATTGCTCGAAGAACTGGGCTGTTTTGCCATTGTTCTGGAAAAAATTCCTGCCAAACTGGCGAAAGAAGTGGCAGAAAGCGTTTCCATTCCAGTTATTGGTATCGGTGCCGGTGGCGAGGTCGATGGCCAAGTGCTGGTAGTGCACGATATGTTGGGAATGACCCACGAATTCCACCCACGATTTTTGCGCAGATATTTGAACCTGTATGATGAAATGAGCGAAGCCATTTCACAATATGTGGATGATGTGAAAAGCAAGGATTTTCCCAGCGAGGATGAATCCTACTAGGACAATTGGATATTTTGATGGTTGGATTTTTGGATTACTTGATTTTAATTTGAAGACTTATTTTTGAAAATCAACCTCCAATAACCAACAAATCAATAAAATGCATCGATTTAAAGATTTGGAAATATGGAGGTTGAGCAGAAAATTTTGCTCAGATATATACCAAACCACTTTATTATTTCCAGAAACAGAAAGGTTTGGTATTTCTAATCAATTGAGAAGAGCATCGGTCTCAATACCTTCAAATATATCAGAAGGTTGTTCCAGAAAATCAAATAAAGATTTCTCAAGATTTTTGGAAATCGCCATTGGCTCCATGTATGAATTGGAAACACAATTGTTAATTTCAAATGATTTGGGATTTATATCTGAGGAAAAAACAGAGGAGTTAATGCATAAACTTAGTACAATTATTAAGATGACTTCTAAATTCAAATCCACACTAAAGTGAAGTCCAAAAATCCAAATATCCAAGAATCTAATAAATCCAACCCCTCTAACCTTCAGGTTTTGTATGAGGACAACCACCTTATTGTGATCAACAAGCGTGTGGGCGACATTGTTCAGGGTGACAAAACAGGTGACACACCGCTTAGCGATGTGGTAAAACAATACCTAAAGGAGAAATACAACAAACCGGGAAATGTGTATTTGGGGGTGGTGCATCGATTAGATCGCCCCACTTCGGGCATTGTGCTGTTTGCCAAAACCTCCAAGGCATTGCCCCGACTCAACAAAATGTTTTCGGAAGGTAGTACCCAGAAAACCTATTGGGCCATTGTAAAAAATCCTCCTGAAAAAGAAACCGATACGCTGGTCCACTGGATGGTCCGGAACCCAAAACAAAACAAATCCTACGCCCATTCCAATGAAGTACCCGATAGTAAAAAGGCCATCTTAACCTATCAGGTGCTACAACAATTGAACAACTACTTATTGTTGGAAATCGATCTAAAAACAGGACGACACCACCAGATTAGGGCACAATTGACCGCAATGGGATGTTGGATCAAAGGCGATTTGAAATATGGCGCGGATAGAAGTAATCCTGATGGGGGAATACATTTACATGCAAGAAGACTCCAATTGCAACATCCGGTGACCAAGGAAATTTTGACCTTTACCGCCCCACCCCCCGAGGACCCAGTTTGGAATGCCTGCACTATCGCGTAATCGCCAAAGCCTTTTCCCGAATGATCTGTCCCACCGGTTTGTTCTCTAAATGGCTTTCCAACCACGATAAAATATCCAAATAGAGGAAAGCCCGTTTTTCATACGGATGGTTCTCGTATTTCTTAAGTTCGTTGTACAGTTTTTGGAACTCATTTTTTAGGTCTGTGGGATAAATATCGCCAAGGTTTCTCAAAAACTTGATCATCTCTTTTTGAACGGCATGCAAGTCGTTCATTTTCAGTAAGAATTTGTAGGTGCTTTTAAGTTGAACTTCCAAATGGTAGTCCATTCCTGCTTCGTAATGGGCCACCAAGCTCAGTACCCGTGCAAAGCACATAAGATCCTCCCTCATTTTAAGGTTCTTGTTGGAAATAATGCGTTTCAGATAAACAATGCAGTTTTTATTGTCGCCATTTCCAAAGTACAAACAGGCAATCTTGTAATAGAGCAGCATAATGTGGTGCTCATCTATGCGCTGTCGGTGTTTTTTGATCCCATATTCGATAATATTCACCAAATACAGGCCTTTTTCAAAGGTGCCCTCTAAAAAATGAAGGTTCAACTTGTTGGTATTGATATACAAAAAGGCCAAGGAGGCAATATTGTCATTTTGGGGAAAGTCCGGGTGCTCCACTTGGGCTTCCAAACGTTCCAGTGTTTCCTTGAACTGCGAAGCATACTTCACAAAGAATAAAGCTTCCAACAGGTAATGGTTGCCCTTCAGGAAGAACACTGGGTTCAAGGCGATCATATGCTCGTTGTCGTAAAACAGGTCCACCCATTTACTGGCGTATTTATAGGCAGAAAGAAAATCCTGGATCAAAAGGCTATACCATAAATGGGCCTTGTAGAGCCAAAGTTTTTCCCGAAATCCCAACGTATCGATGTCATAAACGGGCAAATGCTTCTCAAAATAGGACTTCACCTTGTTCAAATCCTCATCGCTTCGCACGTAGCCGACCTTCAGCATCATACTGTACAATTGCAACGAGAGGTTGGACAACTTACTGGTCATCACATTTTGTTCGGAAAGTTCCTTGGCCTGTAACGCCAACTCATCGGCACGGTCCGGGATACTTCGGGTTATGTACTGGGTCTCAATCACCTTTTCCAGCTCCACAATTTCATAGGCCACATTCTTTTCCTCGTTCTCTATTGCGAAAGATTTGGCCTTATCCAATATTTTCAAGCTTTGCTTGTAGAGTCCCTTTTGGTAAAGAATGGTGGCAAAATCCAACTGTTCCCGAATCTGAATGCGCACATTTTGGTTCACCGGGTTCAACCTAAGGCTGACCAATATCTGTTTGTACAAGTGGGCCTTCAGGTTGGATAACTGTGCCTTTTTTACAATTCCGCTGTCCAAAATTTGCCGTTCATCATACGTCCGCATCTTGTCCAACAAGTTGAACAGTGCCAAAAACTTGGCATCCGTGTTCACTCCCAAACGGCCAACATAAAGCTTAAATTGGCGTTTTTCCGACTTGGAAAGGGATTTGATCAGCACGAACAACGCATCCTTATGGGCATTTGTCATCGTAAAAAATATTATTTAAAATATTGTATTTCAGTTATTTAAACTACTCGGTAAGTGCTTTAACGTTGTAACGTGACCCAGCCTACTTTTCATCTTCGCCCTTCCTTCTCTATTTTCGTAAGTCTTAGAAAAACAGATGGGAATAATGGGTAAAGATAAGGTACAAATTTTTGATACAACACTACGAGATGGAGAACAAGTTCCGGGGTGCAAACTGGACACGGAACAAAAATTGGTGATCGCCGATCGTTTGGATGAACTGGGCGTTGATGTGATTGAAGCAGGATTTCCGATATCCAGTCCCGGTGATTTCAACTCTGTACAGGAAATTGCCAAATTGGTCAAACACGCAACGGTTTGTGGGTTGACCAGGGCGGTGAAAAAAGATATCGAAGTGGCCGCTGAAGCCATCAAATTGGCAAAAAAGCCACGCATACATACGGGAATCGGAACTTCGGAATCCCATATCAAATACAAATTCAACTCCACACAGGATAAAATTATTGAGCGTGCCGTGGAAGCCGTTGCCTATGCAAAAACCTTTGTTGAGGATGTGGAATTTTATGCCGAGGATGCAGGCCGAACCGACAATGAGTATTTGGCCAGGGTTTGCGAGGCCGTCATCAAGGCCGGGGCTACCGTGTTGAACATTCCGGATACGACGGGTTACTGTTTGCCCGAAGAATACGGTGCCAAGATGAAATACCTAAAAGAAAACGTTAAGGGCATTGACAAAGCCATCCTTTCCTGCCACTGCCATAACGACCTTGGATTGGCCACAGCCAATTCCATTGCAGGGGTAATCAACGGAGCGCGGCAGATAGAATGCACCATAAACGGTATAGGCGAGCGTGCCGGAAACACCTCTTTGGAAGAGGTGGTCATGATTTTGAGACAACATCCGTATTTGAACTTGGATACCAATATCAATAGTCAATTACTTTGGGACACCAGCCAAATGGTCTCCCAAAAAATGGGAATGCCAGTGCAGCCCAATAAGGCCATTGTGGGGTCCAATGCATTCGCCCACAGCTCCGGAATCCATCAAGATGGTGTGATCAAACAAAGGGAAACTTACGAAATCATCGACCCCAAAGATGTGGGCGTAAGTGAATCCTCCATCGTACTTACAGCAAGAAGTGGTCGTGCCGCTTTGGCCTATCGTGCCAAAAAAGTGGGTTACGAACTGACCAAGCTTCAGTTGGATGTGGTCTATGAAAACTTCTTGAAATACGCGGATAGAAAAAAAGAGATTGTTGATGAGGACATCCATGAAATTGTGGAAACCAGCAACATCAGAATTCAAAATATTGCTTAATTCCCCTTTTTATGAACCTAAAGATTGCTTTGCTTCCCGGAGATGGCATAGGGCCTGAGGTCCTGCATCAAGCGGTTAAATGTTTACAGGCCGTTGAGGAAGTCTTCAATCATCATTTTACGTTCAAAGAAGCTCCCGTGGGGGCTATTGCCATCGCCAAAAAAGGAGTTCCCCTACCCGATTCAACCTTAAGCTTGTGCAAAGAGGCAGATGCTGTATTGTTTGGGGCCATCGGAGACCCGAAATACGACAACGACCCCGAAGCCAAGATTCGTCCAGAACAAGGGTTGCTCCAATTGCGCAAAGAATTGGGACTCTTTGCCAATATTCGGCCCATTATGTCGCACCAGACTTTGTTGAACAAATCGCCCCTGAAGAAAGAAATCATTTCAGGAACAGATTTTGTGATCTACCGCGAGCTCACTGGCGGTATCTATTTTGGGGAGAAAAAATTGAATGCCGAGGGTACAGTCGCTTCCGATCTTTGTGAATATTCGGAAGAAGAGATCAGCAGAGTGGCCCATTTGGCCTTCAAAGCGGCAAAAAACAGAAAAAAGAAAGTCACCTTGGTTGACAAGGCCAACGTGCTGGAGTCCTCCAGATTGTGGCGAAAAGTAGTGGGCAAAATCGCAGAAAGCTACCCTGAGGTACAATTGGACTTTTTGTTTGTGGACAATGCGGCCATGCAGATCATTCTCAATCCCAAACAGTTTGATGTAATCCTAACCGAAAACATGTTCGGCGATATTATTTCCGATGAAGGCAGTGTTATTGGAGGGTCCATTGGTCTGCTTGCTTCTGCCTCTGTTGGCGAGGAAAATGCGCTTTTTGAACCCATTCACGGTTCTTACCCCCAAGCCAAGGGCAAGGATATTGCCAACCCAATTGCCTCCATTTTATCCGCTGCCATGCTATTGGAGCATTTTGGACTGCATGAAGAAGCTTGGGCCGTAAAGAAAGCGGTGGACAAAAGCCTTAAAAAGGGTGTGGTTACGCCAGACCTTAAGGCTAAAAGTCAATATGGAACCAATCAGGTAGGTGATTTTATTGCCCACAACATCGTTGATATTGAAGACAACTTCAACATGAACGATGAAAACATCGATTTGGGCAAATCCACAATCATTTAAACGCTGTTATTGCGCAACTTCTTGACCCGTCAAATCTTCCAGGGTTGCACGGAACTGCTCTTTAAACTCTTCAAACTTTTCTCCGGTTGCAGGACCATTGAAGCCGGTATGTATTTTTTTCACCTCCCCTTCCCTATCAATGTAAATGGTGGTCGGGTACGACAAAATATGGTTGAGCATGGGCAATTTTTCATTGGCCTTCTGCTTGTTGGATGTCCCATATTGAGCCAATAAGATGGGATAGGTCACTTCTTCCCTTTCTTGTAACCGTCGGATACCTTCGAAGGCCTTCTCCTCGGTTTTGGCATATTCAAAAGCTAGACCCACAAATTGGACATCCAAATCAGGGTTGTTTTTTAAGAAATCGACATAAAAACGGGTTTCATCCAAACAATTGGTACACCAGGTACCCATGATCTGTACCAACACGGGCTTATTGCGAAACATTGGATCGGAAAGACCCACCATTTTTCCCGACGCATTGGGAAACGAAAAATCAAATTTATCGTAGCCCTCCCTCAAGTAGGTAAGGTTGTCGGAATCGGGCAGTTCAAAAGCCTCGTTGCGTGCGCCCATAAATTCCTGTACCGCATGCCTGCCGGAATAGAATTTCCCGTTCAAGGTGCTATCGGTTACTTGGGCCAAAAATAGAAACACATGTGAACCATCAAATGCGGACAATTTCATGCTATCCCCAGAAACCACACCTTCCAAATACCGGTAATCCCCTGTATTGGTTCGAAACGTGCCTTTTACCTTATTGCCATTTTGCATAAAAATGCCCTTGGCCGGATACTCATTTTCAGTGTTTACGTTAAAATAGGATTCCCAAATGCCTGAAATGTTCACTTTGGCGTTCTCTTTCACTTCAAAGCGTTCCGATGGTCCCTGCACGGCGTGGAAAGGCACCTTACGTTCCTTGCTTTCCTCAATAAATTCCCCAACAATCTCGTTTTCGGTATAGGTGCCAGAAATGTGACCTTCGAATATGGGCATTCGAATATTGATTGAGTCACCATTAAAACTGAATTCATCTACCGTAACCACTTCTTCTGCATTGTACATTTTCATGGTGTACTTCCCATCAGCATCCATGGCAAGGGTAAAATTGAAAGGCAATAGTTGACCTTCGGATACTTCCATTTTGGCAAGCCAATCACCCACGGCCAAACTTGTATTTTCCTGTTTTTTACATGAGGTAATAAACAGGCTAACAACCAGTAACAGCAGTACTGTATTTTTCATTTAGTGAAAGATTTTTCTTAAAAGTAGCAAAACCATTTGACAAGAAACAACAACAAACGCCATATGACGGTTATTTCCGTTGAATCTGTTCCCCTATTGTTTTATATTTGTCCACTCTAAAAATGGGGTATGAAGATTTCTTACAACTGGTTGAAGCAATTTTTGCAAATTGATTGGGATGCACAAAAAACTGGTGAACTTTTAACAGATTTAGGTCTGGAAGTTGAAGGTATCTCACAATTTGAATCAGTTAAAGGCGGATTGAAGGGTATTGTGGTAGGTCATGTGCTTACGTGTGTGCCACATCCAAATGCCGACAGGCTAAAACTTACCACAGTTGATGTAGGACAGGAAAGTCCACTGCAAATTGTATGTGGCGCGCCCAATGTGGCGGCCGGACAAAAAGTTCCCGTAGCCACTATTGGCACTACGCTGTATACCAAGGAAGGTGAAGCATGGGTAATCAAGAAAGGAAAGATACGAGGTGAGGAAAGCCAGGGTATGATCTGTGCCGAGGACGAAATTGGCCTGGGTGACAGTCATGACGGCATTATGATCTTGAATGAGGCACTTGAACCGGGAACCCCATGTTCCAAGGTGTTTGATACGGAGAACGACGAAGTTTTCGAAATTGGCCTGACCCCAAACCGTGCCGATGCCATGAGCCATTTTGGCGTAGCGCGTGATTTAAAAGCAGGATTGGAACAAAAGGAGGTCATCAAGGAATTGGTAACCCCGTCCACCAGTAATTTTTCGATAGATAACCGCTCCCTTAAAATAGATGTAGAGGTCAAGGATAGCCACCGAGCCCCCAGGTATTGTGGCTTGACCATCAGCAATTTGATCGTACAGGAATCGCCGGATTGGCTGAAAAACCGATTAAGGGCCATCGGACTTTCCCCTATCAACAATGTGGTGGATGTGACCAATTATGTGTTGCACGAATTGGGCCAACCGCTCCATGCTTTTGACGCTTCCAAGATCAAGGGAAACAAAATTGAGGTGAAGACTTTGCCCACAGGCACCAAGTTCCGCACGTTGGATGATGTGGAACGGGAACTTCATGAAGAAGATTTAATGATCTGTGATGCGGAAAAACCCATGTGTATTGCAGGAGTATTTGGTGGCTTATATTCCGGGGTTACCGAGCACACTTCATCCATCTTTTTGGAAAGTGCCTATTTCGACCCGGTATCCATTCGTAAAACAGCCAAAAGACATGGGTTGAACACCGATGCTTCTTTCCGTTTCGAACGTGGCATTGATATCAACATTACCGAATATGCCCTTAAACGTGCTGCATTGCTTATCCGGGAGATTGCCGGTGGCTACATCAGCTCCGAAATCATCGATCTCTATCCAAAGAAGCCCCAGGACCGTCAAGTATTCTTGACTTTTGATAAAATCAACAACCTGATTGGCCAAGAGATTCCCCGTGACAAAATCAAGGCGATCTTATCCTCATTGGAAATCCGAATCAACAATGTGACCGAATCTGGCTTGGGTCTGACGATTCCAAGTTACCGCGTGGATGTGACCCGTGAGGTGGATGTTATTGAGGAAATCCTGAGGGTCTATGGGTACAACAATATCGATTTCAAGGAAAAGTTGAATGCCTCCATTGCCAAAACGTCCCGATTTGAGAACCACAGGATACAGGACATCATCGGTGATATGTTGGCCGGTAAAGGATTTTATGAAATCATGACCAATAGTTTGGTTTCTATTGATTCTTTAAGTGAGGCCGAGACAACTTCCGCTGTAAAGATGTTGAACCCGCTAAGTGCCGATCTTTCCGTTTTACGGACTTCAATGTTATCCTCTGGGCTACAGACCGTGGGTTACAACCATAACCGACAAAAAACGGACCTTAAGCTTTTTGAATTTGGCAAAACCTATCAGCACGATGGGACTTACAAAGAAAAACAGCATTTGGCCCTTTACATTTCAGGAGAGCGGCACCAAGACAGCTGGGTGGTACCCTCAAGAAAAACTGACTTTTTCTATTTAAAGGGTATCGTTGACACCGTGTTGGCACGTTTGGGTTTCAATTGGTTGGAAAGCCACCCATGTACCGACGAACATCTGTCTGAAGGTGTTTCCTATGTGGCCAACGACAAGGTTTTGGCAACCTTCGGGTTGATTGGCAAAGCCGAGCTTAAAAAACACGATGTAAAACAAGAAGTGCTTTATGCCGACTTTGATTGGGACGTTATCCTGGAATCCATCAATACCCAAAACAAGGTGTTCAAGGAAATTCCAAAATTCCCAGAAGTAACCCGCGACTTTGCCTTATTGGTGGATGAATCCGTTTCTTTCCAAAAGGTGTACGACCTTGCTTGGAAAACGGAGAACAAACTATTGAAAAAGGTCAATTTGTTCGATGTCTATACCGGCAAGAACTTACCTGAAGGCAAAAAATCCTATGCGGTGAGTTTTACCCTATTGGACGAAAACAAAACGCTTACGGATAAGCAAATCGAGAAGATAATGGGCAAATTATTGGCCCAATTCCAGAAAGAGCTGGGAGCCGTATTACGTTGATTACATTTGCGTGGGCAGAATCACACTGTCAATCTCATGGACCACCCCAATTTTGGAATTTAGGTCCGCAGTCGTAATGCGTGCAGTATTCCCCATGGGGTCCGTCAGCACAATGTCATAGCCATCAAGGTGTGCCAATAGCTTTTTACCCTGCACCGTGGTGAAACTGGCCTTTCCATTCCCCCGGCACATGGCACTCAAAATTCGGGAAGCCGTTAATTGCCCTGCCACTATGTGATAGGTAAGCAATGATTTCAACGCACTTTTATCCTTGGAGTTCAATAATTCGGAAATCTTTTCGCTGGAAAAACGCTCGAATGCCGCATCGGAAGGAGCGAAAATGGTAAATGGGCCGGCATTGTCCAATAAAGCATCCAATTCGGTGGCCTTTACCGCTGCGTTCAATATTTTATGGTTGTCCAAATTGGTCCCATTTTGGACCAAATCTTTATGTGATTCTTGATTGGAAATCTGGGCAGTTAGTGAATTGAAGGCCAAAAAAGCACATAGTAGGGTTAAAATTATGGGGGTTTTCATGTGTATTTCTGTGACTTTGGGACTTGCTTAACTTATAAATTTACGATTAACTGCCAAAAACTTCGATAAGATACATCATTTTGAATGATTTTGGCGAATTTTTTCATCTTCAAATTTATTTTAACACATCCTTAACATATCTGAAATATGACAAATGTCATGATCAAAAATTCTATTCCTTAACTTTGAGGGAATTGCTAAGAAAATTCTATGGAAATACAAAAAACCAACATTGAACGTAAGCTCCATCAAATCAGGAACAAACAGGCGGATGAGGCTAAAATTTTAGCCGAGGTTGAAGCCATTCTACAAAAAGATTTACAGCACGAAACCCAGATTTCCGATAACTTGAATTCCAACAAAAGTGGAGGTGGGAATGCTTTTGAATTTGATCTTTTGGACACCGACAGAATTTTCCACATCGACCAAATCAGGGAAATCTGCATTGATTACCGATTGCGGTTTTTGAACAGTTCCTACTTTAAGGGTACAATTCCACAGTCAGCAATCCAAAGGATAAAGCAGTTGGAAAAGGAACATGACATTGAAATCACTGGGTTTAAAATTATGGCCCCCTCCAAGTTGTTCAAGTTGGAGGACAAAGATGACCCCTTGTTGTTCGCTCCAATTGGGAACGACTACTTTTATTTGATCCATAAATGGGGAAATGATCTGCACCCGTTGCGCAAGCTGCTGGTTTGGCCATTCAAGAATATTGCGAACTTGACCTTGTTGGTGCTATTGATCAGTTATTTTGTCACGCTGCTGGTGCCCAATGGCTTGTTTTCCAAAAACAATAGCACTGCCGAATTTTGGATCATTTACTTTTTTATGTTCAAGTGCATTGCCTCGGTGGTCATTTTTTACGGTTTTGCCTTGGGCAAAAACTTTAACCCCGCCATTTGGAACAGTAAATATTTTAACTCTTAGGCTGTAACCGCATACATTTTGTCGCGTTGCTCCTTTATGGACTTGTCCGACATGTAGTCATCAAAGGTCAAATAGCGGTCTATGGTACCTTTTGGTGTCAATTCAATGATCCTATTGGCCACCGTATGTACAAATTCATGATCGTGTGTGGTCAATAAAACGGTCCCTTTAAAGTTTTTCAGGGAGTTGTTGAATGCGGTGATACTTTCCAGATCTAAGTGGTTGGTCGGTTCGTCCAATAGCAATACGTTGGCACGAAGCATCATCATGCGACTGAGCATGCAGCGCACTTTTTCACCTCCCGAAAGTACCGTACACTTTTTTAGGGCCTCTTCCCCACTGAACAACATTTTACCCAAGAATCCGCGAATGTAAACCTCTTCACGCTCCTCTTCGGTCTTGGCCCATTGACGGAGCCAATCCACCAAATTGATATTGTCCGTAAAAAAATCGGAGTTATCGGCAGGAAGATAGGATTGGGTTGTGGTAACGCCCCATTGGTACTTGCCACTGTCTGCCTTGGTTTTTCCTGAAATGATATCGTAAAAAGCGGTCGTTGCCCTAGAGTCTTTCGACAGGATGGCAACTTTATCTCCCTTGGCCAAGTTAATATTCACATCTTGGAACAAAATATCCCCATCGTCCGAGGTGGCTGCCAATTTTTCCACGTTCAAAATTTGGTCTCCGGCCTCTCGCTCCCTTTCAAAAATAATGGCCGGATATCTTCTGCTGGAGGGTTTTATGTCTTCCACTTTCAGTTTATCCAACATCTTTTTACGGGAAGTGGCCTGTTTGCTCTTGGCCACGTTGGCACTAAAACGCTGGATGAATTCCTGAAGTTCCTTGGCCTTTTCCTCGGCCTTTTTGTTCTGTTGGGCTCGTTGGCGCGCCGCTAATTGGCTACTCTCGTACCAAAAGGTGTAGTTTCCTGAAAAAAGATTGATCTTACCAAAGTCAATATCTGCCACATGGGTACACACTGCATCCAAAAAGTGCCTGTCGTGCGAAACAACGATCACAGTGTTTTCATAATTGGCCAAAAAGTTTTCCAACCAGTTGATCGTCTCATAATCCAGGTCGTTGGTAGGCTCATCCATGATCAGCACATCGGGGTTGCCAAACAAGGCCTGGGCCAATAACACCCGAACCTTCAATTTGGAATCCATATCGGACATTTGGGTGTAGTGCAGGTCTTCGGTAATTCCCAAGTTGGAGAGCATGGCTGCGGCATCGCTATCGGCGTTCCAACCGTTCATCTCTTCAAACTGTACTTGCAGTTCCCCGATTTTTTCGGCATTTTCATCCGTGTAGTCGGCATAAAGTGTATCAATTTCCTTTTTGATCTTGAACAAGGGCTTGTTGCCCATCACCACGGTTTCCAAAACGGTATATTCATCGTACGCATTGTGGTTCTGTTCCAAAATGGACATCCGTTTTCCCGGCTCTAAATGCACATGGCCCGAAGTAGGGTCTATTTGGCCTGACAACACCTTTAAGAAGGTGGATTTTCCCGCGCCATTGGCCCCGATGATACCATAACAGTTGCCATCGGAAAAGGTTACGTTCACCTCATCGAACAACACTCTTTTACCAAATTGAACAGATAAATTGGAAACTGAAAGCATGCAAGTATTTTTAATTTTTTGCAAAAGTAGCCAAAACCTATTCGTAATACCAACTAAAACCATTATTATTGAACGGTTTAAAAATTTGGTTTAACAACATTTAACGCACCATTAACAAGGTCAACTTTTTGGTATTGTTACATTTGTTAGCCTAATGGAACGTTCCCTTTATATGGTAAGACTTTTACTCGGCCTCACAATTCTCTCCATTATTTCCTGTTCTGAAAAATCAGAAACACAAACGTCCATTTACTTCGGAGGTGAAATTGTCAATCCTACCAGTGATTATGTAGTACTGTATCATAACGATGCCTATGTGGATTCCGTAAGGCTTGATGACAATAATCGTTTTGCCTTTAATCTTGACAATATTGAAGCGGGATTGTACCATTTTGACCACGCCCCAGAGCTGCAATATGTTTACCTGGAAGAAGGTGATAGCCTTATTGCCCGTTTGAACACGGTTGAATTTGACGAATCGTTGGTCTTTTCCGGCAAGGGCAGTGAAATCAACAATTTTTTGATCGAGATGTTCTTGGACTATGAGATGGAAGAACCTCTCATTGAAGATTTCTATGAATTAGATCCCAGTGAGTTCAGCATCAAGGTAGATTCGCTTCGCAACTTAAAAGTGGAACGTCTGAAGGTACTGGCCGAGGAATATGAATTCTCTGACCGTGTTTTGGCCATGGCAGAAGCTTCGATCGACTACAATTCCTTCATCAGCAAGGAAAAATACCCTTTTTACCACAAGAAAAAATTGGGAGAGGACACCTTTCACAATATTCCAGATTCCTTTTTTGCCTATCGAAAGCAAATCGATCTAAAAAACAAGGACCTTACCTATTTCAGGCCCTATTTCGATTTTATGAAATGGCACTTTGGCAATATTTCATACATGACCTGCCTTGAAAATTGTGCTACCGAAAACCAACCGGTGAACGATCGATTGCACTTCAACAAGCATAAATTGGCCTTGGTAGACAGTTTGGTGCAGCAGCCGGAGTTGCGGGACATCCTATTCCGAAACATTGCGGTCGACTATTTGTTGAAAGAACACAACCCAAGTGCAGAAAGCCGAATGTTCATAGATAAGTTCCGTTCCCTTTCCTCCAATGATGAGCACAAGGAAGAAATCGATCTTTTGTACAGGGGCATCGAAAACCTTCAGCCCAACACCACCTTGCCCAATATTTTGCTTTTGGATGCCAACAACAAGGAGGTTTCCATTAAGGAAGTGGCCAACGGCAAGAAGCATACGGTATTTTACTTTTGGACCGCGGCGCAAAAGAAACATTTCCGCAATGTGAACAAACACATCACAGAGTTGGAACAAAAATATCCGCAATACAATTTCGTGGGTATTAATTTAAGAACCAGCTATCCCCAGTGGAAATTATTGGTCGAGGAATACAAATTGGACACTAGCAAACAATTTTACGGGGAAAACTTCAAAGAAATCCAAATGGCCATGGTCATCGATGCCTTGAACAAGTGCGTCATCGCAAAGGACTCCGTTATCGTGAATGGATTCGCCGATCTGTACAAATCCCTTTGACCAAAAAAGCCCTGAATTTCTCCAGGGCCCTTTCACATTTATATATTTTATTAGGAATTACCCTTTCGGTAATCTGCCAAGAATTTTTCCAATCCAATGTCGGTCAATGGGTGGTTCAAGAGCCCTAAGATAGATGATAAAGGTCCTGTCATAACATCGGCCCCAATTTTGGCACAATCGATCACGTGCATGGTGTGACGGATGGATGCGGCCAATATTTGCGTTTCAAAGTCATAATTGTCATAGATTAATCGGATTTCCGATATCAAGTTCAATCCGTCGGTAGAGATATCATCCAAACGACCTAAAAATGGAGAAACATAAGTTGCTCCGGCCTTTGCGGCCAATAGGGCCTGACCTGGTGAAAATACCAAGGTACAGTTGGTGCGGATCCCTTTATCCGAAAAATACTTCAACGCCTTTACCCCATCCTTTATCATGGGCACCTTAACCACGATTTGCTCGTGCAGTTCGGCTAGCTCCTCCCCTTCCCGGATCATGCCAGCAAGATCGGTGGCCACAACTTCTGCGGAAACATCGCCCTCCACAATGTTGCAGATATCCACGTAGTGTTTTAAAATATTGTCTTTACCTGTTATGCCCTCCTTAGCCATTAAGGAAGGGTTGGTGGTCACTCCGTCCAAAACACCCAATGCCTGGGCTTCCTTAATTTGGTCGAGGTTGGCCGTATCAATAAAAAATTTCATTCTTGATGATTTAAAATTATGGTTCTCTTAGACTATAAAACTACAACTTATAATGGTTGAGCAATAGCTTTTCATAGACTTTATCCGGCAAAATCCGTTTTAAACACAACGAAAATTTTTGGAGAAATGCTCCAACGGGATTGTGCACTTTGGGCGCTTTTTGGTTCATGATTTTATAAACGGCATGGGCCACTTGCATGGGGTCTCCCCCACTGTCCACATCCACATTGATGCCATCCAGGGTCTGTGCATATTTATCCTCGTAAGCGGAACCGTCGAGCACAGGGGCATGGTAGCGCCCAGCCGCAATGTTGGTAGCAAAGTCGCCCGGGGCCACATTGGTAACGGTTACCCCGAAATCCTTCACTTCCATGCGTAACGCCTCCGTGATCAGGCCCAACGCACCTTTGGTGGCCGAATAGAACCCGCGGAACGGTAATCCCATATACCCGGCAATGGATGTAATATTGATGATGGCCCCACCTCCCTGCTTTCGCATTTGTGGTAGAACGGCTTTCATCATGTGTATGGGTCCATGGAAGTTGGTGTCGAAGACTTTCAAAATCTCTTCATGGGGGGTTTCCTCGATCGGTCCGGTTATACCTACCCCTGCATTGTTGATCAGCACATCGATTCGACCTTCTTTGGAAACCACATCGGACACGGCCTTTTTAATACTTTCCACATCCTTCACATCCAATTGGATCAAGGTAAAGGGTTCAAAATCGGGGTAGTTTTCAAGATTTCGGGTGGTACCGTAAACCTTGCATCCCTTGTTGGTCAAAAAAGTGCCGATGGATTTGCCAATTCCGGAAGAACCTCCGGTAATGAATACCACTTTGCTTTCCATGATCGGTGATTTTTGGGTACAAAAAAAGGCAAGCTACCTACATCGCACCGCTACGACCACATACCCTTGCTGCGTTCCCGCCCTGGGGGATTCTGCAGGAGCTGGTCGTGTAGGACTTGCCGACTGCAAATATACGGACTTTTAAATTTGTTGCAATCCCAATTCATTCTTAATTTCGGTGATCACGAAGAATTATCCATGAAACATGAATTTAGGACAATGGTGAAGCTGTTATCAATTTTTGGCGTATTGCTGTTCTTTTTGGGCTGTGGCGACAACGCCGACCCCGCCAAACAATTTTCCATTCAATTGGAAGAGAAAACTTTACAACAAAACCAACAAGTTGGGGTGAGTATCAAAAACCGGAAAAATCTCGAAATTTCCAATATCCATTATTTTGTGGATGAAAAGGAACTACCCGTCTCCGATGGAAAAATCACACTGGACCTCCCCACGTTGGGCAACAAGGTTCTGGTGGCACAATTTGACCTGGATGGACAACAACTGGAAATTGAGGAGAAAATACGCCTGCTTGCGCCAAATGCGCCCAGCGTGTATACCTATGATATTGTGAATACCTATCCACACGACACCAAGGCCTACACCCAAGGGTTGGAATTTCATGATGGGGTGCTTTACGAGGGCACCGGAAAAAGAGGGGAATCCACCATTCGAAAAGTAAACTTTGAAACCGGTGAGGTGTTGCAACAAATCGAATTGGACAACTCCCTCTTTGGCGAAGGCATTACCGTGATGAACGGCAAGCTCTATCAATTGACCTGGCAAAGCGGGATGGGATTCGTTTACAATCTGGAAACTTTTAATAAAATCAAAAACTTCACCTATGGTGAAAGCCGCGAGGGTTGGGGACTTTGTAATGATGGCGAAAAGATCTTCAAAAGCGATGGCACCGAAAAAATCTGGTTTCTGGATCCCGAAACCTTGGAAGAACAAGGCCATATAGAGACCGCTACCAATAAATCCATCTTTAACAAGGCCAATGAACTGGAGTATGTGGATGGTAAAATCTATGCCAATGTATACCAATTCGAAAGTATGATGATCATTGATGCCACTTCCGGGGCCATCAAGGGGGTTGTCAATTTTGGTGGATTAAAAAGTCACGTGAAGAAGGGTCCAGACTGGGATGAAACCAATTCCGTGCTCAACGGAGTGGCCTATCATCCGGAGCGAAAAACACTGTTCGTAACTGGAAAGAATTGGGACAAGTTGTTCGAGGTAAAAATCTATCCCAAGGAATAATGGAGCGCTACACCGAAATATTTGATGTGGTCGCGGAAGATTTGGATGAACTCAACCATGTGAACAACATCCGGTATATCGAGTGGATACAGGATATCTCCAAAAAGCATTGGCACCAAGTCACTACCGAAGCCATGCGCGCAACCATGGTCTGGGTAGTGCGCAACCACAACATTTCCTATTCCAAATCGGCCCTATTGGGCGACACTATTCAAATTTCAACCTATATTGAAAGCAACAAAGGCCCCATATCCACCAGAGTCGTGGAAATCTCCAATAAAATTTCGGGGGAGCTATTGGTTAAAGGCATAACGGAATGGTGCTTGTTGGATGCCCAAACCTTTCGACCCAAACGGGTCCCGGAAGAAGTCCAACAGTTGTTTGGCGGAAAATCGTAAACAAGCTATATTTCAATAGGTTATATCAATTCTACAACCTAAATCTCATGGTTTTGTGCCGTTCATCGAAATTTAGGACCTAAAACTGCAATTTGCCATTCCCAAATTTTGATTTTACCCCTTCAAATCGTAAACTGTAGTTAAAACCTAAAAACAACCCAAAAATATACCAACTTAACCCAAACAAAACTCCATTCATTTTTCGCCCTCAGGCCTCTCAAATTAATTAAAGGCAAATACCGTTTCAGGTGCTGTTGCACCTACCAAAAATCAGCATGTTTTTTATCCTGCTTTGGTTATGGAATTTCACCTGTTAACGAAATTTTAAGAGGAATTGTAGGAAAATCATGCGATTCAGTAAGAAATCCATAGTTTTTTTAAGGGAAAACTGCAATGAGTTTTTTTTACCCCTTAGTAACTTGCAATCAGTAAATTGCACATGGAATACACCTACAATATCATCGATTCCAATGCAGCCTCAAAACTGCAGCTTCAGCTCTATCTTGAAGAGTATGAAGATTTGGTGTGTACCGGTGTGGCCACAAGTGCATCGGAAGGGCTGAATACCATATTAAAGTACAATCCCGATCTGGTATTGATCAATTTGGGCGAGGAGGCCATGGACTATTTTCAAATGGTGACCGAACTTAGCCAGTATTTGCCGACAACTCCATTGATCATTGGCTATGCACAATCCAAGCAATTTGCGTACAATGCCATTAAAAGTGGTTTTTTCGATTACTGGATCTTACCGCACAATGAGTTCGATATCCGTAAAACGATATTGCGCTTGCGAAAAAGACATCCAAAACAAGATATGCCGGCTACCATTTGCCTGAAATCATACAACGATTACCGGTATTTGGACACCAAGAACATCCTGTATTTAAAGTCGGACAACAACACCACCGATTTCTTTATGCGGGACGGGAGTGTGATCAGCGCCTTTAAGACCCTGAAATCATTTGAGGATACCCTGCCCCCCTGCTTTATACGGATACACCAAAGCTATATTTTGAACAGCAGGTATGTATCCCGCATCAATTATGGTAAATCCATTTGTACACTGAACCACGGCCAAGAAGAGGACTTGCCGTTTTCCAAGACCTACCGCGACAAAATAGATGCACTGAAAGAGATGCTCTCCAAAACGGCCATTGGCGCCTCCAATTGATCAAATTCTATCAGTTTCCCGTAAAATTCTAGCAGAATTGCCCTGAATACTAAATTCCTGGGGCACTAACACAATAGGCTTAGGGCTCTTTCTAACTTGGCGTCATAAACCAAATTAATTAACACCCTAAACCTAATGATTATGAGAAAAGTACTAAGTATTTTGGCTTTGGCACTATTAACAGTTGGATTCTACTCTTGTGAGGCCGAAACAGATGTTCAGGATACCGAAGCGATGTTCAAGCAATTGCAAGTGGACCAGAATGCGACGGATGATGAAGAAGTTGTTGTGGATGACCGAGGTTAAGATTCCTTGTTATAGATAGGAGAAAGATTAACATTATGACAAGATTAATAACATCTCGTTTAATTCTTCCTTTGTTGCTAGCCTTTACTCTATTTTTTTTTGAAAACGATAACAATTCAGTAAGTGATTTGGACAGATTTACTGTCGTAGATAAATCTTCTGTTAACTCATCAGAGTCTGTTATATTAGGCATTAAGATTGAGGGGATACAAAGATTAAGAAAAAGTAAGCAGGACGATAGAGAACTATAATCCAGATAATTGACAAATAAGCCCCAATTAATTTTTGATTGGGGCTTTTTCGTTATTTTGGTTAAAATAAAACTTCAATTTGAAAAAATTATCAATCATATTTTCTTTCCTGCTATTCTTGAGTTGCTCCAACCAAGTCAATGAGATTAAAACAAGTTCTAATCCTGAACTTGATTCAATCCAATCATTGATCGAAATTGCCAAGGATGCAAAAGAACTATCAGTTAATGAAAGGTTGGATTATTTAAAAGATGCTGAAACAAAAGTGTTTGAAATTGACAACGATACACTAAGGCTTAACAAATTATCCGATATTTCTCTGGCTTACAAAAACTTAAAGGATTCGAGCAATTTTAGGAGGAGCAATGAAATGCTTGCAAGAATGTCTAAATCCTCAAAACTATATAAAACACTTGGCTACTCACACTGGGACATGGCCTCTTTTCACAAATCTTATGGCGTTTTAGACAGTGCCTTGTTTCATTATAAAAAAGCCCTAAATAGTTTTGAATTTTTACCCCGTGACTCAAGTTCTTTATCTCTTAAAGCAAGGATTCTATACAATATGGGTCAAGTTCAAGATTCTTATAAAGATTATTTAGGAGCTGAACAGAGTACTACCAAGGCAATTCAAATTTTCGAAGACCTAGATGATGATAAGCGATTATATGCCAATTATAATTTAATGGGCATTATTTCCAGTGGTATGAAAAAATTTGATCAATCGCTAATGTACTATGAAAAGGCAAGTGAATATCTGATGTATTTGGATGAAAAAGAGAAAAATGATGCCATTTGGATAAATCAAAACAACATTGCAAGTACCCAAATGAAAATGGAGCGGTTATCATTGGCTAAAGCATCCTTTGAAAACTTATTGGCAGATAAAAACCTAGAGACAAACAATCCAAAAATGTATGCGAAGGCACTCATTAGCTTTGCTTACATTCTTTTCAAAAAGGATAAGGAATATGAAAGAGCTAAGGATTTATTAAAAAAAGGAATAGAAATAACTGAAGCTCAGAATGATATAACGGACCTGGCCCGACCCTATCAATTTTATGCCGAAATTTTAGCTGAACAAGGCGACAGTATAAATGCAATTGAGTATGCAAAAACATCCTATACCACTGCAAAAGAAACTTACAACAACGATAGGTCGCTTAATGTTTTAAAAGTTCTTACAAATCTTGATACTAAAAATGCTGCTAAATATGCTAATGAATATTATTCCCTCAGCGAAAGTATTCAAATCGAAGAGAACACCAAACGAGATAAATTCGCTCGCATTCGCCTAGAAACCGATCAGGTCATTGAAGAAAACCAAGTGCTCACCGAAGAAAAGCAAATGTGGGCCGGTGCCGTGTTCGGGTTGGTCGTTTTTGGGTTTGCCTTTATCAGCATCGTGATCCTCTACATCAATAACAATAGGCTCAAATTCAAACAAAAACAACAGGAAAGCAACCAAGAGATCTACAACCTTATGCTATCCCAACAGGGCAAGTTTGAAGAAGGCAAACAACTGGAGCAAAAACGCATTTCCGAAGAACTGCACGATGGTATTTTGGGTGAAATGCTCGGCATCCGATTGATATTGAGCGGATTGAACGAACGCGAAGACATGGCCTCTGTGGCACAACGTGCCGATCTTATTGAAAAACTGAGAGGCGTGGAAGAAGAAATTCGGACCATTTCGCACGAACTCAACAGCGCGGCTTATAAGAAATTTCATAACTTTATTGTCTCTTTGGAGGACATGATCGGGGACATCGAACAGTCTTCCGGTATAACCTGTTCTTTTACATACGATAGCGAGGTAAGTTGGGACAATTTGTTGGGCGACATCAAGATCAATGCCTACCGAATTGTGCAGGAAGCCCTTAAAAACTGTATCAAACATGCCGAAAGTCAGCGCGTGACCATCAATTTTCAACCGGTCGGGGACAATTTACAATTGACCATAGCCGACGATGGGGTCGGGTTCGACGTAAACAAAGGAAGAAAGGGCATTGGATTGAAAAATATCATATCCAGAACCAAAAAAGTAAAGGGAACGGTTGATATTGATAGCAAAAAAGGAACTGGAACCACTATTACGGTGACCATACCAGCCAGATTTATCGAGTTGAATGTGATGGAGCAAACGCAAACAGCAAACGCCTAAATCTATATAAAATAACCGCATGAAAACATTGAGAATATTGGCAATAGACGACCACGAAATGACGATGCTCGGGTATAAATTTATCCTTGAGGGCATTAAGTTTGACGGGTACAATATTATTGTCGATACCGCAACAACCTACGAAACCGGCAAAAAATTGATCGAGGATTCCGTCAACTCTTTTAAGTACGATATCCTCTTTTTGGATGTACAATTGTTTGCCCCAAACGAAGATCAGCCCCATTCCGGGGAGGATCTGGGCATCTTGGCCCGTAAAATAGTGCCCGAGAGCAAAATTGTCTTCATGTCGTCCTTTAGCGACAACTTCAGGATCAACAGCATTTTAAAGGCCGTAGATCCAGATGGCTATTTGGTAAAAACCGACATCGACCCCAAGACCTTGGAAGATGCCGTTAAAACCATTGTGCAGAACCCACCGTATTATTCCTCCAAAGCGCTTTCCGCCATTCGCAAGAAAATGGCCAACGATATTGATTTGGATGAAAAAGACAAACAGATTTTATACCACCTTTCCAAAGGAACCAAGAACAAGGATCTGGAAAAATACATTCGTTTGTCGCCCTCTTCCATTGAAAACCGAAAGCGGCATTTAAAGACCCTTTTTGGCACCGAAAATGAGAACGACCTAGCACTTATTCTTGCGGCCAAAAATCGCGGCTTTATTTAACATTTACGACCGTTGGACCATTTTTGTAGTGTCTTGGTTTAATTTCTTGACATCAAAACCTTACAATTGGGGAAAATCCGCAGAATTTTTAAGGATTTCCTGCAATCCCATAAAAAAGATTCATTCTAATTTTAAGGTGGAAAAGAAATTATACCAGAAAACATGTCGTTTCCCAACAAGCCCAACAATTGGATAAATGGTGGTGGAAAAATTTTTGAGGCCGCCAACGGACTGGATACCTTCCTAAAAATCTTGGAGAGGGATTTTTTTGCATCCGTTAAGGTGAAATGCAAATACAACAATGTGGAGAACCGGGCCGATTTAATTCTGGACCTCTACCTCAATTTCGGGATTGTGGACTGTTTGCGGCATTTCAATCAAGGTAATTGGGGCGATGATTCCTTTTCCAAGGAAAGCAGTGAAAATATTACAGCATCGTTGACCAGTGCCTTGGAACATTTAAATGTACAGAACAGCCATAACATAGATATCCTGGAGATGTCGTTCCATTTTAAGGAAACCTCCATTGTGGTGACAAGGCTTTACCATCAAAGTATAGCAGAACAAATCGGGAAAGTCCTTTACAAAATAGGCTGTCATTTCGTGTATTTCACCAAAGGGCTAACAGAAATGCCCTATGAAATATTTGTTCCCGTTTTTGAGGACACCATGTTTGGAAAAGCCCCGGAACAGCAGCAATCGGGCTATTTTGACTATTGGGGCCTTTATTTCGATGAGGCCCAACAGCACAAGGCAATGATCTATTCCTTGGAGAAACGGAAACTACAGGAAGAAGATCTTTTCCTGTTTGAATAAAACATAAGCTCCCTTACATACTAAGCACTGAACAAAGGTCTCGATTTCATTAAATCGTTGACCTTTTGTTTTATTTGGGCGATTTTCTTTTCATTGCCGGCATCCATCAATACTTCGTCGATAAAACCAACAATCGTTTCCATATCGGCTTCCTTCAATCCCCTAGTGGTTATGGCAGGTGTACCAAATCGGATACCCGAGGTAATGAAGGGCGATTGGGTGTCAAAAGGCACCATGTTCTTGTTGGCGGTAATAGCGGCAAGCTCCAATGCTTTTTCCGCGTCTTTACCGGTGATGTTTTTGTTACGAAGATCGATCAACATCATGTGGTTATCGGTACCGCCGGAGATTACTTTGTAATCCCTGGCTACAAATGCCTTGGCCATGGCTTCGGCATTCTTCTTTACTTGGATCATATAATGCAAAAAGTCGTCGGTCAACGCTTCACCAAATGCTATGGCCTTGGCGGCAATGATGTGCTCCAACGGGCCGCCCTGGTTACCGGGGAATACCGCAAGATCCAACAGTCCGGACATTTTTCGCAATTCACCGTTCTTCAATTTGATACCGAAGGGGTTATCAAAGTTTTCACCCATCATGATCAATCCACCGCGCGGTCCACGCAACGTTTTGTGGGTAGTGGTGGTCACAATATGGCAATGTGGAATGGGGTCGTTCAAAATGCCCTTGGCGATCAAACCGGCAGGGTGTGAGATATCGGCCACCAAAATCGCATTGACGCTATCGGCAATCTCTCGGAATCGTTTAAAATCCATGTCGCGCGAATAGGCAGAAGCACCGGCAATGATCAAATTGGGCTTTTCACGCTCAGCAATTTCTTGGATTGTATCATAGTTCAACATTCCGGTTTCTTCCTCCACCCCATAAAATGCGGTTTTGTACAATTTTCCAGAGAAGTTGACGGGTGATCCATGGGTCAAGTGACCACCATGGGCCAAGTCAAATCCCAATATTTTATCGCCCGGGTTCAAACAGGCGTGGTATACCGAGGCATTGGCTTGCGAACCAGAGTGTGGCTGCACGTTGGCATAAGCTGCCCCGAACAGTTCCTTGGCACGGTCAATGGCCAATTGTTCCACTTGGTCCACGATCTCGCATCCTCCATAATAGCGTTTACCGGGGTATCCTTCGGCATATTTGTTGGTCAGTACCGATCCTGCAGCTTCCATTACCTGTGGGCTGGTAAAGTTTTCTGAAGCGATAAGTTCTATACCTTCAATCTGTCTTTCCTTTTCCTGTGCTATCAATTCGAAAATCTCGAGGTCTCTTTGCATTGCCATCAAATTTAATAAGCGGTAAAAGTACAAATTGAAAGGGGAATTGTATCCAAAAAAAACAGAATGGCCAGCAATTTTATCAAACGGAAATCAACAATTTCGATAACGGGTAAAATGACCCGAAAAGCCCTGAAATTGAAGCTTTTTGCCGATGATATACTACTGTTCAACCTTTTTCGTTAATACAATGTGGTTTTTTGGCACAGCTCTTGAACCCACATCAACAACCAATAAAATCGACGACCATGAAAAAAGTTTTACTCTTAACCGCAATTTTGATGTTGGCCGCCTGTGGCGGTGTCAAAAAGACCCAAGAGGCTTTGAACACCGGTAACTATACTACGGCCATGAACAAGGCCATTAAAAATTTGGCCGAGAACAAGACCAAAAAGGGCAATCAGGAATATATAACCCTATTGGAGGAGGCTTTTGCCAAAAACACCGATCGGGAGCTTCAGGAAATTGCTTTTTTGCAAAATGATGGCAATCCGGCCAACTTGGAGAAAATTTACAACAAGTATTTACAGTTGAAAAATACGCAAGAGCGCATCAAACCTTTGTTGCCACTTTTCATCAACGAAGAAGGCAGGGAGGCCCGCTTCGATTTTGTGAATTATGACAATAGAATTTTAAATACCAAGGACGATCTTTCGGAGCATTTGTATGAAAGCGCCAGCAACCTTTTGGCCAGTGCCAAGTACAAAGCCGATTATAGAGCGGCCTACGACGACCTTAAGTATTTACAAGAGATCAATCCCGGTTATAGGGAAACCGTTGCCAAAATGGATGAAGCCTACAACAAAGGCTTGGAGTATGTTCGTGTTAAAATTGGCAACCAGACCCAACAGATCATCCCGGAACGTTTGGAAAAGGAGTTATTGGACTTCAATGCCTTCGGCATCGACAACTTTTGGTTGCAGTACCATACAAATCCTCTAAAGAACATCAAATACGATTACGCCATGGACGTTGATTTTATGGAAATCAATGTTTCTCCAGAACGAGTGAACGAAACCCAGATCATTAAGGAAAGGCAGATCAAGGATGGTTGGGAATATTTGCTGGACAACGACGGTAATGTGGTGAAAGATAGTTTGGGCAACAAAATAAAAGTGGACAAAATGCGCACGGTAACCTGCAAGTTTTTCCAATTTACCCAAACCAAGAGTGCACAGATCGGCGCCAAGGTAAGTTTTACCGATTTGAAGAACGGACAGGAAATCAACTCCTATCCCCTTTCCAGCCAATTTGTGTTCGAACACATTTTCGCCAACTATCAAGGGGACCAACGCGCTTTGGACGATGATCTTTTGGTGTATTTGAATGCTAGGGAAGTTCCTTTCCCCACCAACGAGCAAATGGTGTACGACGCCGGTGAGGACCTCAAGGCGAGACTCAAGGGCATTGTTTCACAATACCAGTTCAACTAAAATATTCAGCCCCGACGAAAGCCGGGGCTTTTTTTTTAAAGCTTATCTCCCAAATTGGTGTCGGCAATGCCTCCATGGGAGGTATGAAAGGTAACCTCACCCTGTTTTACCACCAACAACTGAGGCGACTCATGCCGAATACCAAATCGTTCGGCTATCCCATTGGAAATGTCCCTATGCGACTGTATGGTCAAAAAATAGAGATCGCAATTCCAGTTAATATCATATGAATCCTTGAACATTTTGAGCACCACCCTACTAATGCCACACGTACTGGAATGTTTAAGTATCACCTGTGGGCGTTCTTGCGAAAGCTCTTTTATCGTTTCCAATTGCGCTAAGGATTCCAACGGAATCCATGGTAATTGTGCTTTATGCTCTGCTGTCTGGTCTTTCTTTCCAAAGACCCTGTCAAATATTCCCATAGTACAAATTTAAGGGGTAAGTCGCGGTTCTTCAAAAAGCTTACAACTGACGAAATGTCCTGTAATTAAAGGAATTGCACGACATTTTGACGGTGTTTGGCCTATGGTAGGGTTGTTGTCATCCTACAGAAAAAAAACGACCATGAACTTTAACAATTTTACAATAAAATCACAAGAAGCCATTCAAAGGGCCCAACAATTGGCCCAAGAATTAGGGCATCAACAAATTGAAAACGAGCACCTGTTCAAGGCCATTGCCGAAGTGGACGAAAACGTGATGCCGTTCATTTTGAAAAAATTGAACGTCAATGTCAACTTGCTCAATCAAATCTTGGATAAAGAACTGCAAAGCTTTGCCAAAGTGTCCGGTGGCGACATTATGTTGTCCCGTGAGGCCGGAAAAACAGTGAACGAAGCCAGTATTGTTGCCAAAAACATGGGCGATGAGTTTGTTTCCGTGGAGCATTTGCTGTTGGCCATTTTTAAATCCAAAAGCAAGATTGCCCAGATCCTTAAGGATCAAGGCGTAACCGAAAAAGATTTGAATGCAGCCATTCAAGAGTTGCGAAAAGGCGGAAAGGTAACCTCCCAAAGTGCTGAGGAAACCTACAACTCTCTGGACAAATATGCCAAAAATCTCAATCAGTTGGCAGATAGCGGCAAGTTAGATCCCGTAATCGGCAGGGACGAGGAAATCCGAAGGGTATTGCAGATCTTATCCAGACGGACCAAGAACAACCCCATGTTGGTCGGTGAACCCGGTGTTGGTAAAACCGCTATTGCCGAAGGATTGGCACACCGTATCGTTCAGGGTGATGTTCCTGAAAACTTAAAGGACAAGGTTATTTATTCCCTGGATATGGGTGCATTGATTGCCGGTGCGAAATACAAGGGTGAGTTTGAAGAGCGATTGAAAGCCGTAATTAAGGAGGTAACCTCTTCGGACGGGAACATTGTATTGTTTATCGATGAGATCCACACCTTGGTGGGTGCTGGAGGTGGACAAGGTGCCATGGATGCCGCCAACATCTTAAAACCGGCCTTGGCGCGAGGAGAACTTAGGGCCATCGGTGCCACCACCTTGGACGAATACCAAAAATATTTTGAAAAGGATAAGGCCCTGGAACGCCGATTCCAAAAGGTGATGGTGGACGAACCTGATACCGAAAGTGCCATCTCCATTTTAAGGGGAATCAAGGAAAAATATGAGAACCACCATAAAGTGCGTATTAAAGATGAGGCTGTAATCGGTGCCGTAGAGCTTTCACAACGTTATATCACCAACCGATTCTTGCCCGACAAGGCGATTGACCTAATGGACGAGGCAGCATCCAAACTGCGCATGGAAATCAACTCCAAACCCGAGGAACTCGATGTATTGGACCGGAAGATCATGCAGTTGGAAATTGAGATCGAAGCCATTAAAAGGGAAGATGACCAGGCCAAATTAAAGACCTTGAACCTGGAATTGGCCAACCTTAAGGAAGACCGCAACGAGATTTTTGCCAAATGGGAAAGTGAGAAAAGTGTGGTGGACAATATCCAGAAAACCAAGGAGGATATTGAAAACTTCAAACTGGAAGCCGAACGCGCCGAGCGGAACGGGGATTATGGCAAGGTAGCCGAGTTGCGCTATGGAAAAATAAAGGAAGCCCAAGAAAAATTGGACACTCTCCAAGATGAGCTGGCCAAACAGCAAAGCGCCGGAACCTTGATCAAAGAAGAGGTTACCTATGAGGACATTGCCGAAGTTGTTGCCAAATGGACAGGAATACCCGTGACCAAGATGATGCAGAGTGAAAGGGAAAAGCTATTGAAATTGGAAGATGTACTACACCAAAGGGTTATCGGACAAGACGAGGCCATAACCGCGGTATCGGATGCCATCCGTAGAAGTCGTGCCGGTTTGCAGGATGCTAAAAAACCGATTGGTTCCTTCCTTTTTTTGGGAACCACTGGGGTTGGTAAAACCGAGTTGGCCAAAACATTGGCCGCCTATCTGTTCGACGATGAAAACGCCATCACCCGAATCGATATGAGCGAATACCAGGAACGCCATTCCGTAAGCCGTTTGGTTGGAGCGCCTCCAGGATATGTAGGTTATGACGAAGGAGGCCAGTTGACCGAGGCCGTGCGAAGAAAGCCGTATTCCGTGGTTTTGCTGGATGAAATCGAAAAAGCTCACCCAGATACTTTCAATATTCTGCTTCAAGTGCTGGATGAGGGAAGATTGACGGATAACAAAGGACGAGTGGCAGACTTCAAGAATTGTATCATCATTATGACCAGTAACATGGGAAGTGATATCATCCAAGAGAAGTTTGAGGGTGCCGTGGACATAGAAAGTGCGTCGGAAGCAGCCCGGGTTGAAGTACTTGGCTTGTTGCGCAAGACCATAAGACCGGAATTCTTGAACCGAATCGATGACATCATCATGTTTGCCCCGTTGAACAAAAAGGACATCAAGGCTATTGTGGGCCTACAGTTGAATGGATTGAAGAAAATGCTGGCCAAACAGCACATTACCTTGGATGCTACCCCAGAAGCCATCGACTATTTGGCCGAAAAGGGATACGATCCACAATATGGTGCAAGACCGGTGAAACGATTGATTCAGAAGGAAGTGCTGAACAGCCTTTCCAAAGAACTGCTGGCCGGAAAAATTAAGACGGACAGTATTGTGCTCTTGGATTCGTTTGACGATGAACTGGTTTTCAGAAATCAGGATGAATTGGTGAAGTAAGATAAGTGACATTAAAAATGAAGCCCTTGTTTGTTAAAAGCAAGGGCTTTAACTTTTAAAAATACCATACAGTATCTGTTTTTTTATATCTTCGTTTTACCCAACGCCAACCCTTTACCACAATGACCAAAAAAGCAGAACGGACCACCGCCTATATCATTGAAACGGTGGCGCCCATTTTCAACAGACACGGATACATCGGCACCAGTATGAGCGACCTTACGGAAGCTACCGGACTTACCAAAGGGGCCATTTATGGTAATTTTGAGAATAAGGAAGCTCTGGCCTTATCGGCTTTTGAATATAACCGAAACGTTTTGTTGGGTACCATAGATGAAAAATTGGCCGTCGAAAGTGGTGCGCTCGACAAGCTTTATTCACTTATCCAATTTTACAAGCAATACGATGTGTTCACCTTGCCCATGGGAGGATGCCCCATATTGAACGTTGGTGTGGACGCCCAGGGCAACAACAAATTATTGGCTGCTGCCGTGAAGGAAACCATCAAGGATATTGAAGGGAAAATTGCCTTGGTACTGGAAAATGGAGCCAATGCACAAGAAATCAGACTTCCTGTACCCCCACTTCAATTTGCCAAACAATTGTTTACCATGATCCAAGGTGCTGTGGCCATGAGCACCATGACGCGCGACCGCAAATATTTGATCAACACCCTCACCTATTTGGAGCATTTGGTGCGACAGGAAATAAAAAAATGACCTTTTAATTTCCTTTCACCCTAAAAATCCAGGTCTTGTCGGCGTATTTGCCAAAAAATTGGCTATCCCTAGCCTTTCTAGCCTCACCCATGGTGTTGTACCGTTCCAGATACACATAGTTGTACTTATTGAGCTTACGATAAAAGGATTTGGGCTCCAACCCTTTTTCCCTTAGCGTCTTCATAAAGTTATCAAAGTACTTTTTGGTGCCATATACATTTGCGATCAAATAAAACCCAGGCTCCAGGCCTTCTTCATTTTCTACTTCCTCATATTTCTCATTGGGTCGAAGTTCTACTTTTTGGGCTTGTAATTGTGCAATACTATCCTTCTGTCTTTGGAGGTTTACTCGATCAATACTGTCTTTTTTGCGTTGTGCGGCCAAAAGTTCCGCTTCACGTTGCAGCAGGGCAATACTGTCTTTTTCTCTTTGCAGTTGGGCTGCCCGTTCCATTTCAAGTGCGTTGTCTTCCTCTGTTTCCAGTTCTTCTTCGACCTTGATTTGTCGGTTGGATTTGCCAAAATGATAAGATGCGATCAGTTCCAACGTAGGATCCTTTTCGTCCAAAGAGGCATCGGTGCCAAACTCCACAAGTCCACCGATGGAAAACGATTTGGCCAACGTAATGCCAACACCGCCTGAGGGGCCATAAAAACTATTGTAACCGCCTTGCACCCAAAAATAGGGGGTCGAGAAAAGGCCATTGAGTCCGTATTGGGTGTCACCATCTGGAATGGATTTTATATAGGCAACAGGCCTTATGATGCTCCGACCTTGACTTTCAAACAATGAAACCGGGATATCTTGGCTTACTGTTCCCATAAAAGTCTTGAAATAATCGTTGTTGCCGGCATCATCACCCGATAAAATAAACCCAAATGCATTTTCAAAGGCAATACCGATACCGGTTTGATGGACCATCAATCGCAAACCCGGGGAAAATTGCATCCTGAAATTTTTATAATCTTCCAAAACAATGGGATCCAACCCGCTATTGGACACAAATTGTTCATCAGCCAAGGTCTCCTGAAAGGCATACATATTCAAACCTGCCATAAAACGGATGTTTTCGGCCAATTCCACAGTCTGGGCAAAGTTGATGTTTCCACCCGTATAGAGAAAGATTCCGGTGTTATGCTGCAGAAAACCCAATCCAACGATGGAAGCATCACCAATTTGATGGGTGTAATTGGCAAATAGTGTTGTGGGATCTCCATCTAGGGTCTGCCATTGCCAGCGCGTCCAAACAGAAAGTGCGTTGGGGTTTTTCCAATCAACAGCAAATGCCGGGTTCAATAAACTTGCATTGAACTGGGAAAGGTTATGCTGCCTAAAATCGGGTGGCAAAGCCACTTCCTGTCCCCAAGCAATAAACCCTAAAAAGGCCCCAAGTAAAGAAACCAGACTTTTTCGCATAATGGAAAATCAAAATTAAACGTTACTTTTAAAACAGATTTATAAAATCCACGGGAACCTTTTACCTATCAACTATGCGAACCATCAAACCATTGATTGCCCTAGCAATTTTAATCGTTGGAAGTATCAGCTGCAAAAAAGATACGAAAAATGTAGAACCTATTGTGTCCACATTTTATTTTATTCGCCATGCGGAAAAGGACAGGACAGACCCTGAAAATCCCGACCCCGAACTCAATCAAGACGGTTTGAACAGAGCCATTAAATGGGCGGAAGTGTTCGACCCCATTCCTTTGGACGTGATCTACTCCACCAATTACGAGCGTACCTCCATGACAGCCGCCCCTACTTCGGTGAAGAAAAATATCGATATTAAATATTATGACCCCAGGACTTTGGACATCGAAGCATTAAAGCTAGAAAATGACGGGAAAAATGTCTTGGTGGTAGGCCATAGCAATACCACTCCGGTATTGGTAAACAAAATGATCGGGGTTGAAAAATATGAGCAAATGGACGACAATGACAATAGTAGTCTTTTCATTGTGCGCCTCATCGATGGCGTTCCCACCGACATCCGTCTGAAAATGGACTAGTCTTTCGCTACCTGGATATCGGTCAATTCAATTTTTGACAACAACTCCAGTTCACCTTTATCAAAAAGCTGCCCGATTTCCAAGATGGCGGTACCTTCATTTTTTGGCTTGTAGTTTTCATAATCCACGAACCGGATGCCGTTCACATACCGTTCGTTATACGCTTTTCGGAAACGTTGTCCACCTCCGTTCACCTGAAAGTCATACGCCAAATATTCAGGTTTAAAGGTTTCTGTATCAAACCAATACAAGTATATATCATCAAAATCATCACCACCGCCAGCTTGGTCAAAAGTCACCTTCACCTTATAATAGTCCTTCCCGCCAATGTTTTCTTTACCCAGAAGTTCCTTGTTGACCGCCGCATCATTGAGTCCGTAGGGCAATCGCGCAAAATAATGTACTGAGTTTACGGAGTTGCCATACCGCACTGCCATGGAGTCGGGAACAGAGACCAATGAATCGTTTACATAACGTTCAAAATCGTTTCCGTTCTTTACATCGGTTATGGTTACAGAATCCAATTGAAATGTGCGTTTTAGTACCTTTTTTCCATTGGTGTTCCCAGAAGTATAAGTCCTGTCCCTGAAAACAAAGGAGGTCGCATGGGAATTGTACAGTTCCCCACCACTATCTGCAATGGCGTTATCCACGATTTGTTGCGCCGTTAATTCTTCTTTTGGCTCAATTTTACATGCCATGGCCACTACTGCCATCAATCCAATCACTATTCGTTTCATATGGGAGGTTTTGTTCTTATTCGTAATTTCTGGCATAACATTACAATTTTCTTGCTCAAGAGTTTATACTTTTGCCAACGATGCAGCAAAATATCAACATAAAAAACAAAAGGGCCCGATTTGATTATGAAATCTTGGATACCTACACCGCCGGAATCGTGTTGGGAGGTACCGAAATCAAATCCATTCGGTTGGGCAAGGCCAACCTATCCCAGAGTTTTTGCGAATTTAATGACAAAGGGGAACTTTTTGTAATAAACATGAATATTGATGAATATAGTCATGGTAATTATTACAATCACCGACCCAAAGCCGAGCGCAAATTGCTGTTGAACAAACGGGAGCTCAAAAAACTGCGAAAAGAAGTCACCACCACGGGGTTGACCATTGTTCCATTAAACCTTTTTATCAACGACCGGGGATTGGCCAAAATGAATATTGCCTTGGCCAAGGGTAAAAAGTTGTACGACAAAAGGGAGACCATTAAAGATCGGGACAGCAAACGCAGCCTGGACCGCGTCAAAAAAAGTTTCAACAACTAATTTTTATCTTCCAACAGCGGAACAAAGCGAAAAGCGCCCAACTCCTGTTTTTCAAATTCCTTTTCCGACTTTCGGAGATATAAGGTCATTACTTGTTCAGCCACCCCCACAGGGATTACCAACCGGCCGCCAACTTTAAGTTGGGACAGCAATGCCTTTGGAACTTCTGGTGCCCCAGCGGTAACGATGATTCCATCAAATGGAGCCTCTTCGGGCAATCCTTTGTACCCATCTCCAAAAATGACTTTTTTGGGCCGATAGTTCAACTTGGCAAAGAACAATTTGGTCTTTTTGAACAGTTCCTGTTGGCGTTCAATCGTATAGACCTTGGCCTTTAAATGCAACAATACCGCGGTTTGATACCCGCTTCCCGTTCCTATTTCCAAGATCTTGTCGTTGGGCTTCACCTGCAACAGTTCAGTTTGAAAAGCAACCGTATAGGGTTGGGAAATGGTCTGATCAGCACCTATGGGAAACGCCTTGTCCTGATAGGCATGATCCTCGAAACCACTGTCCAAAAACAAGTGCCGTGGAATGGTCCGAATGGCATTCAACACCTTAGTGTCCGAAATTCCCTTGGCCTCAACAATCTCGGCCAATTTATTGCGCATACCCCTATGCTTGTGCGTATCCTTCATGGTCATTGGTCTGGTCCACGAATTTAAAAAGTTCCACAAGAATTATCTGCCAGTTCCCTTCTATTTTTTATGGAATAGTGGCACCATATCCGTATTTTTGGCAAAAACACGGACTATGTTAAAAGTTGGTGTCCTGGGTGCGGGACATTTGGGAAAAATTCACCTTAGGCTCTTAAACCAATCAGAAAAATATGAACTCGTAGGGTTTTATGACCCGGACGAAATCAACGCCAAAAAGGTAGCCCTTGAATTTGGCTATACCTTTTTTGAAAACATCAACACCTTGATCGATGCAGTGGATGTGGTGGATATTGTAACCCCTACCCTTTCGCACTACGAATGTGCAAAGAAGGCTATCGCGAAAGGGAAGCACATTTTCATTGAAAAACCGATCACCAATACCCTCGAAGAAGCCGAAGAAATCCTCGAACTGACCAAAAAACGTGGCATTAAGGGCCAAGTGGGCCATGTGGAGCGCTTCAACCCCGCTTTTTTGGCGGTAAAAGACAAAATCGAGAATCCAATGTTCATCGAGACCCATCGGTTGGCCGAGTTCAATCCTAGGGGTACGGATGTGCCCGTAGTCCTTGATTTAATGATCCACGATATTGATGTGATCTTGAGCGTGGTACCATCGAAAGTAAAACAGATCAATGCCAGTGGTGTTTCCGTGATCAGTAGCTCGCCCGATATTGCCAACGCCCGTATCGAGTTCGAGAATGGCTGTGTGGCCAATTTGACTTCGAGCCGCATATCGTTGAAAAACATGCGAAAATCCCGATTTTTTCAAAAGGACGCTTACATCTCCGTGGATTTTCTGGAGAAAAAGGTGGAAGTGGTCAAAATGAAGGATGCCCCTGAACAACCTGGTGACTTTGATATGATCCTTCAAAATGCCGAAGGGGAGAAAAAACAGATCTATTTTGAGAATCCCGAAATCGATGTGAACAATGCCATTTTGGATGAGTTGGAAACCTTTGCCGATGCCATCAACCAAGATACCACGCCCGTTGTTACTTTGGAGCAAGGTACCAATGCCCTTCGAGTGGCCCTTCAGATCATAGAATCATTTAATCAATAAAATTTCATCAGTTCGAGCGCAATCGAGAACGAGAAAATAAAAAATACCATGAAGAATATAGCAGTTATCGGTGCAGGGACAATGGGTAACGGAATTGCCCACGTTTTTGCCCAAAATGGTTTCAAAGTGAACCTCATCGATATTTCACAAGCATCCTTGGACAGAGGCCTCGTCACCATCACCAAAAATTTGGACCGAATGTTGGCCAAAGAGGTGATCGATCAAAACCAAAAAGAAGGTACACTGTCCAACATCACCACCTTTACCGAGATGAAAAAAGGTGTGGCGGATGTGGATTTGGTTGTTGAAGCTGCAACGGAGAACTTGGATATCAAATTAAAGATTTTCAGGGATTTGGATGAAACCTGTGACCCAAAGACCATTTTGGCCACCAATACTTCCTCCATCTCCATCACCCAGATTGCCGCGGCCACCAAACGGCCCGAAAAAGTAATCGGAATGCACTTCATGAACCCCGTGCCGATTATGAAATTGGTGGAGATCATTCGTGGGTACAGTACTTCGGACGAAGTAACCAAGACCATCATGGAGTTGTCCAAAAAACTGGGCAAGACCCCTACGGAAGTGAACGATTACCCCGGATTTGTAGCCAACCGTATTTTGATGCCCATGATCAACGAAGCCATAGAAACGTTATACAATGGTGTGGCTGGCGTGCAAGAAATAGATACCGTGATGAAATTGGGCATGGCCCACCCCATGGGTCCCCTACAATTGGCCGACTTTATTGGGTTGGATGTGTGCTTTTCCATTTTGAACGTAATGTACGATGGCTTCAAAAACCCCAAATATGCGCCATGCCCCCTTCTGGTGAACATGGTGATGGCCGGAAAATTGGGCGTAAAATCCGGAGAAGGATTCTACGATTATTCCGAATCCCGAAAAGCGGAAAAGGTATCAGCACAATTCAATTAGGACCATGGCGGTAATCAAACCTTTTAAGGCGATACGCCCGACAAAGGACAAGGCTTTTTTCGTAGCCTCTCGCTCCTATGAGGAATATTCGCCCGAAGAGTTACAAGCGATATTACGGTACAATCCATTTTCGTTTTTGCACATCATCAACCCGGGCTATAAGTTTGAAAAGCATATCACGGGAAAAGAGCGTTTTCATTTGGTCCGCAACCGTTACCTGGAATTTTTGGAAGAAAACGTCTTTTTAAAAGACAAAGAACCTAGCTTCTACCTCTATCAAATTCAAAAAGGCGATTTTAAAAGTCTGGGGTTTTTCTGCGCCTGTAGTGTGGAGGATTATCGGAACGATATCATTAAAAAACACGAGGATACCATCCATCATCGGGAAGAATTGTTTGCGGATTACCTCCATACAGTAGGATTTAACGCCGAACCCGTTTTAATGACCTATCCCGATAATCCCACTGTGGACGAAATCTTTCAGAAAAAAATCCAACGGGAGCCCGAGTACGATTTTACCACCACCGACAAAGTCAACCATAAACTCTGGAAAATCTCCTATCCCGAAGGGATCGAAAAACTCCAAAAAGCTTTTGAGGGGTTGGATGCACTTTACATTGCGGATGGCCACCACCGAAGTGCCTCAAGCCACTTGTTGGCCCAACAACTGCAAAATGAGAACCCGGCACATTCGGGTATGGAGCCCTACAATTTTTTCATGGCCTATTTGATTCCGGAATCACAGATCAATATTTTTGAGTTCAATCGCATGGTGAAGGACCTCAATGGACTTTCCAAGGAAGAGTTCCTCATTCGCTTGGATGAACATTTCCGTATAGAGAAACGAAGCGATGGGTTGTGCAAACCTTCCAAAAAGCACGAGTTCAGCATGTATTTGGGTCATGAATTCCACACCCTCCATTTACGACGCACCAATTACCAGTTTTCGGATGCCTTGAGCCAATTGGACACCCAAATCCTGTACAAAACCATATTGGAGTCCATTTTGGGCATTTCGGATCTGAGAAACGACAAACGGATTACTTACGGATATGGAAAAAACAACCTCATTAAAATGAAGGAAAGTGTAGACCGAGGTGAATATGCGGTAGGTTTCAGTTTGGTCCCCACTTCAGTGGAAGAAATCAAGGCTATTGCCGATGCGGGCTTGGTAATGCCCCCAAAGAGCACCTACATTGAGCCCAAGTTGCGTAGCGGTCTCGCTATTTATGAATTGTAATACCTTTATGGTATGGTTTGGAGCCTAGTTGGTTTGCCAATTTTGGCAATGCATACCATCAAATGAATAGGAATAACAGAAATACAATGTCCATAAAAGAAAATCTTGCCGAAATAAAAGCAGATCTCCCTGAAGGGGTAACCCTGGTTGCCGTATCCAAAACCAAGCCCAACGAGGCCATTTTGGAAGCCTATGAGGCTGGTCAACGTGTGTTTGGGGAAAACAAAGTACAAGACATGGTCCAAAAATGGGAGGCTTTGCCCAAGGACATTGAATGGCATATGATCGGACACCTGCAGCGTAACAAGGTGAAGTATATGGCCGAGTTTGTCTCCTTGATCCATGGGGTGGACAGTTTAAAATTGCTGAAAGAAATCGATAAACAGGCCCAAAAGCACAATCGAGTCATCCCCTGTTTGTTGCAAATGCATATTGCGGAAGAAGATACCAAGTTCGGTCTGGATGAAGACGAATTGAACGCACTGCTGGCTTCTTCAGAATTCAAGCAGATGAAACATGTGAAAATTATGGGGCTTATGGGGATGGCCACCTTCACCGACAATGAAAACCAGGTTCGAAAAGAATTCGCCCGTTTGAAATCCCTTTTTGAAAACCTTAAGATTCAGTTACCCGAAATTACCATCCTATCCATGGGAATGAGTGGGGATTATGGCATTGCCATTGCGGAAGGCAGCACCATGGTACGCATTGGAAGTAGTATATTTGGGGCAAGAAATTATTCATAAACGATCAACGGTATTCCATGTACGCCATATTGGACATTGAAAGCACTGGGGGAAAATACAATGAAGAGGGCATTATGGAAATTGCCATCCACCGGTTTGATGGCCATCAAGTAGTGGACCAATTTATCTGTTTGATCAATCCCGAACGGGAAATCCAGCCCTTCGTTTCCAAGTTAACGGGTATCAACAACAAGATGCTGCGATCGGCGCCCAAATTTCACGAGGTGGCCAAACGTATCGTGGAAATAACAGAAGGAACCGTGATTGTGGCCCACAATGCGCAGTTCGACTACAGAATCCTACGCACTGAGTTCAGGCGGTTGGGATACGATTTTCAACGCAAGACCTTGTGCACCGTGGACCTATCCAAGCAACTGATCCCCGATGCCGAGTCGCACAGTTTGGGCAAATTGGCACGCTCCTTGGGCATTCCGATGAGCGATCGTCATAGAGCCAACGGTGATGCTTTGGCAACCCTGAAGCTTTTTAAATTGTTGCTGAACAAGGATTCGGACAAAAAAATTATCACCGAGGTTATTCGGGAAGAATCGCACGGCGAACTCTCCCCCACCCAATTGGATATGGTATTTGAGCTGCCGTCAGACACCGGTGTGTATTACATGCACGATAAGGAGGGAGAGATTATTTTTCTGGGGAAATCGTCCAACATTAAAAAGCGGGTGAACCAACACTTTACCAATGTGGGCAAAGTGGCCCGAAAGCTGCAAAAGGAGACCAAAAAGGTTACCTATCAAAAAACAGGCAGTGAACTCATAGGTATCCTAAAAGCGTATTGGGAACAGAAAAAGAAACGCCCCAAATACAACCATACCTCCAAAAAAAAGTTGTTTACCCACGCAGTGGATTTCAATCTCAATGGTTCCGAACATATTGTTTTGAATATTGAGAAAAGTAGTCGTCTTGAAACGATGCAAATTGCGTTCAATGGGATGGATTCGGCCCGTAACTTCCTGGAACGTGTTCAAAGTGAATTCGAGTTGTGCCCTGGTTCCATAACCACCGAAGCCGAATGCATTCGAACCTTCCATGACGAATGTGAAGGCCCCCATTGCAATGAAAAGGTGACCGCCGCCTTTGAGAAGTATAGTATTGCCGGTAAAAGCATGGCCCTACTTGATCGAGGCAGGGAAACCGGGGAGCATAGTTTTGTATTGATCAAAAATGGTAGGCTTCAAGGGTTTGGGTTTGTGGAACTCAACCATCAGATCAATAATATTCATATCTTGGAGTCGGTAATGACCCCCATGCCAGGTGATGAAAACACCACGTTCATTATCGAATCCTATTTGCGGAAAAACAATAGGCTCAGAACCATCGACCTAACCCCATCATCAGCTTGAAAGCAGAAGAAAAGACATATTCCGGATGGCGAAACAAACTTCATGAAATAATTTATGAAGCGGATACACCCGCCGGAAAGCTTTTCGATATTCTTCTGTTTATCCTGATCATTTTCAGCGTGATACTGGTTATGCTGGAAAGTATAAAGGATGTGGACAAAGACTATCACGGTACGCTTTTGACCCTGGAATGGATCGTGACCATCTTTTTTACCTTGGAGTACATTGCCCGTTTGATCAGCATAAAAAAGCCCTTGAAGTACGTTTTTAGCTTCTACGGCATTATCGATTTTTTGTCCACAATACCTCTGTATCTCTCCTATATTTTAGCGGGTTCCCAAGTGTTGTTGGCTGTAAGGGCATTTCGATTGCTACGAATTTTCAGAATCTTGAAATTGGTCAAATTTATCGGGGAGGCTTCACAATTACAGGCAGCCTTAAAGGCCAGCCGGACTAAAATCGCCGTTTTCATTTATGTGGTTTTGATACTATCCGTGATATTTGGCACACTCATGTACATTGTGGAAGGCGATGAATCGGGCTTCACCAGTATTCCCCGTAGCATTTATTGGACCATTGTAACCCTGACAACCGTAGGGTATGGCGACATCGCTCCACAAAGCAACTTGGGTCAGTTTTTGGCTACCTTGATCATGATTTTGGGTTATGGCATTATAGCCGTTCCTACGGGGATTGTAACGGCAGAGTTTGCAAAAGGGAAGAAAAATGGAGAAGAAGGTGATCAGGTGCACATGGTACATGTAAATACGCAAGCATGTCCCAATTGCTCGGCAGAAGGACACCGGGACGATGCCACCCATTGTTATAATTGCGGCCACGAACTATGAGACATAAAGTATTGTTGGCTGTTGTGGGACCCACGGCTATCGGAAAGACTGCATTGGGCATTCTATTGGCCAAACATTTCAAGACCGAAATCGTTTCTGCAGACTCCCGACAATTTTTCAAGGAAATGAGCATTGGGACTGCAGTACCTTCGTCTCAGGAACTATCCGAAGTACCCCATCATTTCATTCAGCACAAAAGCATTTTCGAACCGTATTCCGTTGGCGATTTTGAAAGAGAGGCATTGCACCTACTCGACACCTTGTTTCAAAAACACGATGTGGTGGTGATGGTTGGCGGTAGTGGTCTTTATGTGGATGCTGTGGTGAAGGGATTGGATGAGTTTCCTGAGGTAGACCCAAAAATTCGGGAAGCTTTGAACGAAAAATTGAAAAGGGATGGCTTGGAATCGCTCCAACAGGAATTGAAGGAACGAGATCCCAATTATTTCGAGGTTGTCGACCGAGACAACCCGCACCGTTTGATCAGGGCCTTGGAAGTATGCATCGCATCCGAACAACCCTACTCCTCTTTTTTGAACCAAAACAAATCCAAAAGGTCCTTTACTACCATCTACATTGGGTTGGATGCGCCTCGGGAGGTTGTTTACGAGAGAATCAATCTGCGAGTGGACGTTATGATGCAGGAAGGATTATTGGACGAAGCCAAACAACTTTTTCCCCATAAAAATTTGAATGCCCTGCAAACAGTTGGCTACAAAGAACTTTTTGAATATCTTGAAGACCGTTGTACCTTAGAGACCGCTGTGGAGGAAATCAAAAAAAACACCCGGCGGTTTGCCAAGAGACAACTGACCTGGTTACGAAAGAATAAAAATATCCTTTGGATAGGACATCGTACAGAACCAAACAAAACCATCGAACTAGTGACCGACCAAATCAAAAACCTCGACCATGCCCCATAAAAAAACGGTACTCGTTCTTATGGGTGTAAGTGGATGTGGAAAGACCGAAGTAGGCCAATTGCTTGCCAAAAAATTGGATTATCCCTTTTTTGACGGGGATGATTTTCATCCGCCCGCAAATATTGAGAAAATGAGTTCGGGAACCCCCCTGAACGATGATGACCGAAAGGAATGGCTCATCCAATTGAACCAACTCTCCAGAAAACATAGGGAAAATGGCGCTGTCATCGCATGTTCCGCATTAAAAAACAACTATAGGGGACTATTACGGGCCGGTATGGGCAATTGTATGGCTTTCGTTTACCTTGAAGGGTCTTTTGAGTTGATAAAATCCCGATTGGAACAACGAAAAGGCCATTTTATGCCCATTAAACTCTTGCAATCGCAGTTTGATACACTGGAACCGCCCACCAAGGAAATAACGGTTTCCATTGACCAAACACCCTCAAAAATTGTCGCTGAAATCCTAAAACACATCAATTAATGGAGAACCAATTGCTCCTTTCGGTGCTTTTGGGCATCGCCGTATTGTTGGTGCTTATCCTCAAATTTCGGATACATGCCTTTATTGCGCTGCTCATCGGTAGTATAGTGGTAGGTCTGGTTGCTGGTTTGGACGCCCAGCAAATTATTGGCACTGTACAAAATGGAATGGGTGGTACGTTAGGGTTTGTGGCCACAGTTGTGGGCTTGGGCGCCATTTTTGGAGGTATCCTCGAAGCTTCTGGTGGCGCCAAAACCATCGCGGATTTTATGATTTCCAAATTTGGACTCAACAGAGCCCCTTTGGCCATGGTGATATCGGGCTTTTTAATAGCCATACCCGTATTTTTTGATGTGGCCTTCATCATTTTGGTGCCGATGATCTATGCGCTTCAGCGCAAAACGGGTAAGTCTCTCTTGCTCTATGCGATTCCCCTATTGGCCGGATTGGCAATTACCCATGCCTTTATCCCCCCTACTCCAGGACCCATTGCCGTGGCGGACATCATCGGGGTCGATTTGGGTTGGGTCATCTTGATGGGGTTTTTAGCGGGCATTCCCACTGCATTGATTGCAGGACTGGTATTTGGTAAATACATTTCCAAAAAAATATTTGTGGCTGCCCCCGATGAAATTAAGGACGATGGCGAACACCGACTTCCGCATATTACGGAAACCCTTGCCATCATTGGTTTACCCATTGTGCTGATATTGACCAATACCATATTTTCGGCAAGTTCCCTGGGCAAAGCCAATCCCCAAATCCAGAATTTTATCGCATTGATCGGGCACCCCTTCTCTGCTTTGATCATCGCCAATATGCTGGCTTGGTATTTCTTCGGGATCAGAAAAGGATTTTCGAAGGCACAACTAATGAAAATATCGACAAAATCCCTTACACCTGCGGGCACCATCATCTTGTTGACCGGGGCTGGAGGCGTTTTCAAGCAAGTGCTTACGGATACCGGGGCCGGGGAGCTCTTGGCTACTTCCTTAAGCAATGCGGGCATTCCCATTTTGGGATTTGCTTTTATCAGTGCGGCCATTGTGCGCATTGTACAAGGATCTTCCACTGTTGCCATGATTACGGCGGCAGGGCTGGTGGCTCCGCTACTATCTGGGTCTGAATTCAATTCCATTGAACTGGCCTGCATCGTAATTGCCATAGCATCGGGGGCCAGTATATTTTCACAAGTGAACGATAGTGGATTTTGGCTGGTCGGCCAATATTTGGGTATTTCCGAAAAGCAAACCTTTAGATCCTGGACCGTTATGACCACGATTTTGGCCTTTGTAGGTCTCATTACCGTTTCTGTGGTATATTGGATCGTATAAAAAATGAAAAGCCACCTAATGGCGGCTTTTTTATTCTCTTCATAGCAACTTTTATTGCTCGTTTTCTGCTTTTACCACAAGCCTAAATCCTTCTCCGTGTATATTCAGGATTTCCACCATATCATCACGTTTCAGGTATTTTCTCAATTTGGCAATGTACACATCCATGCTTCGTGAGGTGAAATAATTGTCGTCCCTCCAGATTTTGGTCAAGGCCAATTCCCTTGGCATCAAATCGTTCTCATGCAAAGCCAATAGGCGCAACAATTCATTTTCTTTGGGCGACAATTTCACAGGCTCCTCATCCTTGTATTTTAGGAAGCGGAGTTTGGAGTTCAAATGGAAGTTGCCGATTTGGAACTCAAACTGTTTACTGTCGGCCAACGAACTAGAGGCCTTTCTTTGAATGATGGCCCTCAATTTCATCAACAGCACTTCTGAATCGAACGGTTTGTTCAAATAATCATCGGCACCTGCCTTGTAGCCCTTCAATACGTCTTCCTTCATGGTCTTGGCAGTAAGGAAAATAATAGGGACGTTCTCGTTCTTTTCGCGGATTTCCTTGGCCAAGGTAAACCCGTCCTTGTAAGGCATCATCACATCCAAAATACAGACATCAAAATTGTCCTTTTTGAATTTCTCAAAGCCCTCCATCCCATTTTTGGCCAGCACAACGTCAAAGTCGTTCATGGACAAATAATCCTTCAATACGATGCCAAAATTTGGATCATCCTCTACAAGTAATATCTTCTTTTTTTCTGTTTCCATAGTTTGTTTTTAAATCAAGGGCAGTTTTATGAAAAATGTGCTTCCTTTTCCTTTTTCACTTTCTGCATAAACCTCACCTTGATGGTCATCAATAATTCGTTTTACATAGGCCAATCCTAATCCGTGGCCTTTCACATTATGTACGTCACCGGTATGTTCCCGGTAAAACTTTTCAAATACTTTTTTAAGTACGGCCTTGCTCATTCCAGCTCCTTGGTCCTGTACTTTTATGATGATGTTGTTCTTCACAACCTCTGTGAACACATCGATCTTTGGGGATTCCGGTGAATATTTTATCGCATTGTCCAATATGTTCACGATCACATTGGTCATGTGCATATCGTTGGCCAAAATATCCGACCGTTCTGCATCCAGATGGGTGTTCACATACCCGCCCCGGTCCTGAACGATCAATTCCACATGGGCTACCGCATCGCTTATGATCTCATGCACATCCACCCTATCCTTGGTGATATCCAATTGGTTCTTTTCCAGTTTTGAAATCCGCAACACATTCTCCACTTGGGCGTGCATGCGTTTGTTCTCGTCCCTGATCATACCCAAATAACGCAGTACTTTCTCCTTGTCTTCAATTGCCTTCGGGTTTCGTATGGCCTCTACAGCCAAGTTAATCGTAGCAATCGGTGTTTTGAACTCATGGGTCATGTTGTTGATGAAATCCGATTTTATCTCGGAAATCTGTTTTTGTCGAATCAACTGATAGATGGCACTGGTATAAGCCAAAACTATTACCAGCGTAAATATCAACGATAAAAGCGCCATGCCCATAACCGACTGAAAAATGTACTTTTTCATGGCCGGAAAGGTCAGCAGCAACGAAAAATTGGTTTCGCCCTCACTATCCTTAAAAATAGGAGCCTTGTACATTTTATCCCCGGAAAACCGAAACTTATTGGAACGCACCTTTGTTGGATAGCCTTGGCTATAGACCCCATATTCGTAATCGATATTGATATTACGGTTTTGGAGTTCCTGGCTCAACAGCAATTCCAACTCCTGCTTGGACACCCGTTTGTGTATTGGTGTGGCTTTGGCGTATTCCCTTAAGGCATCTTCCATCAACACCTTGTCCACATTGTTCAAGCTGTTGATTTTTTCCCAGCGCTCTATTGGTGTCAGACTATAGCTTTTGCCGTCAAGGCCATATTCTTCCCGGAAAATGGCTTTTGTTCGTTTGCTGGTAAAATTTTTCAGGGTTGTGGAATCTTCCCCATTGTTGTTATCAAAGAACGTCGATGTAATATTATAATCCTCTTCAAGGATCCCGTGTGAATAAAACAGGAGTTCATCCGAGTTCACATCCTGATCTACAAAAAATATTTTCCTGAACTGAACACTATTGGGTTCTCCAAGACTATCTGCTTGGGCGGCAATACGATCGGACAACCCTTTCATCTCCTCCAACTCCACTCTGTTCGCCACTTTGTCCAAAACATCGGTGACGGTCCTCGAAAATTGTTCTTCCTTATCGTTTATGGATGTCCGAATCCAATATACCTGAACGAAAATTATCCCTATAAGGGATAAGCTCATAAGAATGACCAGAAGAACGAATAGCTTCTTGTTCATTGGGTTAAAATTAAAAATTTAACATTTAGGCCTTTCTGCGTTTAACCTAACCTTAACAAAAATGTTAAAATTTCGCAGCCATGGACCGTAATTTGGCATGAAGTCCCCTTACTTTTTCCTTAGTTGCCTCCAAATCAATATTCTCGATACAAAATTGGGCCAGATCAATTTTTTGGTTGTCGTCCATTTGGTTTTTCATACGTTCGAGCACCACTTGTTTGCCTACTCCATCCCGCTCCATGACTCGTTTGAGACGCATTTCCAATGGTGCGGTGACCAAAATGGTGGCAGAGTAATTATCCTGAACACCGTTTTCAAAAATCAAGGCAGTTTCTTGGATTACATAGGGGGCCGATTGTTCATTTGCCCATTTCAAAAAATGTTGCCGGACCGCAGGGTGGACGATTTTGTTTAACTTTTGCAACAAACCAGCATCTTTGAATACCAGTTCGGCTATATAGCTTCGGTTGAGGGTTTTTCCGGTATATGCATTATCGCCCAACAAGTCAATAATGGCACTTTTGAGTTCTGGGGAGTTAACCATCAAGCTCTTAGCTTCCTTATCTGAATCGTAAACAGGCACACCCAAATCTCTGAAAATTTGGGCCACGGTACTTTTGCCGCTTCCAATTCCACCAGTAAGTCCGACCAACATCATAATTGTTCCATTACAAAATTAACGGTGGTTTCCTGAAGCTTGACATCGTAGACCCGTTCCGGGCTATTGATGATTTTCAAAAAAAGGGTATTGTTGCCGGTTCCTTGCAACTGGGCATAATCTGCGACCACTTCAAAATCGGCAGCGGTAATCTCCTTTAAACGATTTACCCCTGCCTTACAGAGCACGGTAACCGTACTTGGAAAGGTTTTGACTTGAAAGCCCTCGGGGAAATTGATCATCCGCACCGGAACATCAAAAACCTTCTCCGAAAATTTGGCCACTTTACCGTTAACGGTCACCCTGCTTTCTGAAAATACACTGTTTTCCAGTCCTTTGGGGAAATTGAGCAATGCCTCGGTTGCAAAATCCGTGGAAACGTTGTTCAATTGAATGGGAGCTGTCCATAGTTCCTTAATGGTATCGATTTCAGCACTTGGTCCCTTGATCATCACGGAATCGGGTTCAATTTGTAGGTTCCCTTCCAAAATATGGTTCTGTTCCAATTGTAGACTGAGATTGGCCCTGATCGGTACTTTTCGGGCTTCCACCTGATAGAGATCTACTGTGAGCTGCCTTCGATCTAAATCCAAAAGGGAAATGTTCTGGGACAATTGTTGATCGATCTGTTTTTTCAGTTCATCTTCATCCAAAACATAGTTTCCATTCTGGTATTTTACATCCGACACATCGATATTGATGCGTTTCTTGAAAAAGTTATAGTACAAAAATTGAAACCCGCTCGTCCGCATTTTCACCTCTATTTGCTCTTCCGAGTGCTTTCCCAACAGCAAAGTGTCTGGCAGGTTCCTAAAATTCAATATGAAATTTGATCTTGATTCATAAGTATCGGAGAGATTACTGATGAACCAGGCCAAAAATGAGCATAACAAGAACAGTGAAAATACCTTCACTTTTCTTCTATTCAGGCCGCTCAAAATTTTCTTGACCACGTTGTTCTATTTCTTGAAAAATAATTTGGGGAACAGTTCCTCAGGTTTCTTCCTACTAAAATTAAGCAACATTGTGGACTTGAAGAAACCTATTCCATAACCAATGAACTGGGTCAGTGCAGCATAAATGGCCAAACAGGCAATTACCACACTCCTTTCTTTGAAAAGTGCATCCAAAAAGAGGACTATAAAATACAGGACATACAGCAAAAATGGTAAAAACATACCAAAGGCAGCTAAAATCAGTGCACCAACTAGTCCAAGTATAAACAGAGTTGGAAACCAATAGGTGGGACGTGCCGTACCTGGGTGCCACTGGTTCAAAATGGGACGGACCATTCCGAACTTGTTTACTTGAATGTAGAACTTGTTCCAATCGATGCGTCGCTTATGGTACACAAATGCTTTCGGGAACAAACGGGTCTCAAAACCCGCTTTCCAAATCCGAAAGGTAAGATCGGGGTCTTCCCCAGGATGAATTTGTCCAAAACCTCCTGCCTTTTCAAATGCTTCCTTGGAAATCCCCATATTGAAACTTCGGGGCTGAAATTTCCCAACAGACTTTTTACCCCCACGTATACCTCCGGTGGTCAAAAAAGAGGTCATCACATAATTGATGGCCTTTTGCACAGTGGTAAATGAGGCATCCGCAGCGTCCGGCCCTCCAAAGCAGTGTACAAACTTTGTTTGGAGTTCCTTCTGTACTTCACTCAAATATTGTTTGGGCAGAATACAATCGGAATCCAAAATAATAAAGTAATTGCCCTTGGCCTTTTGCATGCCAAAGTTTCGGGAATCCCCTGGGCCCGAATTCGCTTTATAGTAATAGGAAATGTGCAAGTTTTGTTGAAACCTCTGTACAATGGCTTCCGAACTTTCGGTTGAACCGTCTTCCACAATAACCACTTCAAAACCTTCGGAGAAATCCTGTTTTTGAAGACTCTCCAACAGTTCCCTGATTTCTTCAGGTCTGTTGTACACCGGTACCACTATGGAAAAAAACGTGTTCATATCAAATAGAAAAGCCATCCCGAAAAAGGATGGCTCTCACAGTTATATATCTTGATTACTTGGTAAATTCATCAATAACTTCTTGGCTTACGCCGGTGTTGGAGAACCCTCCGTCATGAAATAGGTTCTGCATGGTCACCTTTTTGGTCAAGTCAGAGAACAGACTCACCGTATAGTTGGCACAATCATCAGCAGTGGCATTGCCCAAAGGCGACATTTTCTCTGCATAGTTGATGAAACCATCAAAACCCTTCACGCCTTGTCCGGCAGTCGTAGGTGTAGGTGACTGAGAAATGGTATTTACACGAACCTTTTTCTCCTTTCCAAAGAAGTAGCCAAAACTACGGGCCACAGATTCCAAGTAGGCTTTGTTATCGGCCATATCGTTATAATCCGGGAATGTTCGTTGGGCTGCCATATAGGTCAAGGCCACAATACTGCCCCACTCACTCATGGCATTGGCCTTATATAGGGTTTGCATTACTTTATGAAAGGAAAGTGCAGAAACATCCCAACCTTTTGCTGTAAAGTCATAGTTCTCATCGGTGTAGGCCCTGCCCTTTCTTACGTTGACGGACATCCCGATGGAGTGCAGGACAAAGTCCAGTTTTCCACCCAAAATCTCCATAGATTTTTCAACCAGATTTTTCAGGTCTTCCTCGTTGGTGGCATCAGCAGGAATAATTTCTGAATTGGTCTTGGCGGCCAGCTCGTTGATTTGTCCCATACGCATGGCGATGGGCGCATTGGTCAGTACAAAAGTACCGCCTTCTTCATGAACACGTTCCGCAGTTTTCCAAGCAATTGAATTTGCATCCAACGCGCCAAAAATGATTCCTTTCTTACCTTTTAAAAGATTATATGCCATAAGTTTTGCAATTGTTGATTGTTCGACAAAGATATTTATTCTATTTGAAGTTTTGGGCTTTTAGGGCAATCGCTTTGTACGGTTTACTGCAAAAGCTCCCTGGCATGGGCCAAAGCGGATTCCGAAAGATTTTTACCGCCCAACATTTCGGCCAGTTCCCGCACCCGCTCTTCGTTGCCCAATTGCCGGATGTGGGTGCTTGTACCCTGCTCTCCTTCCTCTTTGTAGACCTTGTACTGATACTTGCCTTTTGAAGCCACCTGCGGTAGATGCGTAATGGAAAATACCTGCATGGTTTTACTCATCTGTTGCATGATGTCGCCCATTTTGGTAGAGATTTCACCAGAAACCCCGGTATCGATCTCGTCGAACATCATGGTGGGCAAATGTTCGTACTGTGCCAAAATGGATTTGATGGTCAACATGATCCGTGACAATTCTCCGCCGGAAGCTACCTTTTTTAATTCGCCATAACTGGAACCTTTGTTTGCGGAAAACAGGAAAATCAAATCATCTTTCCCGCTGGTTTTGAATGTATTGGAAGGCGTTACTTCGATTTTGAAAGTTGCCGAAGGCATGCCCAGTTCCGAAAGGTTCTGTTGGAGCATTTCCTTTAACTGGGGAATAACCGACTTTCTGGCTTGGTGTATGGTGTTGGCCCATTGGTCCACTGTTTTGGTGATTTCAGCAACCTCGGCTTTTTTGGCGGCGATTTTGGCTTCAATATTGGCCACTGCATCCACCTTTTGCGCCAAATCTTCACGAATAGCGATTAGTTCGGTCACGGAATCCGTGTGGTGTTTTTTCTGAAGGTCGTACAATTGTTGCAAACGCCCATTTACCACCTCCAAACGTTCTGGATTGGCCTCCACCGTGTCCTTCATTTGTTCAATTTCAAAAGCTATATCGTCGGTTTCGATCAATACCGATTGGATGCGCTCATTCAAGCTCTTGTAGCCATCCCCGAATTCAGCGAGTTGTTGTATGGCCCGCTTCAAGTCGGCGAGTCTGCCCGTAATCCCCATTTGTTCGTCATTCAACAACTGGTAACCGGCAGCCAATTGTTCCATAATCTGTTCCACATTGCTCAACTGCTCGTATTCGGACTCCAGTTCCTCCTGCATTCCATCCTTCAACTTGGCCTCTTCCAGTTCCTTCAACAAAAAGCTGTTGTATTCGTGTTCCTTATCCGCATTGGATTGAAAATCTTCCAGTTCCCTTAGTTCCTTCGATGCGCGTTTCAATTTGGACAATTCTTCACTGTAATGGGAAATGTTTTGGGCATTATTGGCCAAGGCATCCACCACCTTCATCTGAAAGTCGTTCTCTGTCAACCGCATGGTCTGATGCTGGGAATGGACATCAATAAGTTGATCGCCCAAGGATTTTAAAACATCCAAGGTAACCGGTGAATCGTTTACAAAGGCCCTGGATTTTCCGCTGGGCAATATTTCACGTCGTAGAATGGTCACCTTCTCGTAATCGAGGTCGTTTTCTTCAAAAAATGATCGTAAATCGTAATTGGAAATATCAAATTCGGCCTCGATCACGCATTTCTGCTCCTCATTCTTCAGGGATGAAAGATCGGCCCGCTTCCCCAAAACCAATGACAAGCCACCCAATAAAATGGATTTACCCGCTCCGGTCTCACCTGTAATGGTCGTAAAACCATTGGCAAACGAAACGTTTACATCGTCAATTAGGGCGTAGTTTTGAATGGAAAGATTTGCCAGCAATTTTGAAGAATTTATCCGTAAAGATAAATCTCTTTGGAAAACTGCACTAGTAATTTATCTCATTCCATGTACTGGAATAAAAAGGGGCCACTTTATTGAGGGTTTCCTTCAATTTTACAATATCCACTTTGGGGCCATCGGAGAAGATATTTTGTATTTCCTCGCTCTTGGCATCAAAAAAGGTCTGAATTAAAAAAGCATTGGGTCTACGCTTGATCAAGGTTTCGAATAACCTTAAGCTTCCGGCAACAATCTGTTTTCCCGTGCTGTTGTTGTCCGCCAATATATCCAATCCTTTTCTGTGGTAGTTGTACATGGCAATACGATATTCCCTGAAGGAGTTGCTCAACAGGTTGTCCACCAATTCAAAACGGCTGCGTGTTCCTGTTTCTTGGCTCCAGCCACTGTAATTGGAACTTTGGGCCTGCGTTACGATATTCTGGGCCTGTCGGTAAAAATCATTGCCGCCTTCCAAGGAAAAGGTATCGGCATCCAATCCCAAAATAATGTAGACATAATAGGAAATAACCGCGACCAAATTGGAATCAAAGTTATTCGGATTGTACACCAAAGGTTGAAATTCCTGATATAAAAAATTGAAAGAATCGTCCTTATAATTAAAAACTGGGCTTTCGTAGGTGGTATTGAACACCGGACGGGTAGATTGAATCTGGATGTTGGCCTCAAAACGATCGGACTCATATTGGGTAACAGTGATGAACATGCGCGCATTTACACGCTCGTTTTCACGGTATACACGGTTGGTCCATTTGTTCTTATTGACAAAATCGTTGAGGGAACGCTCCAATGTTCGGAAAATCTGCTGGTTGGTCTGTCCTACTTGGTCGGAATTCACTGTAACGACACAATTAAGTTCTTGCGCCGGAAGGGCTGTAAACACCAATAAAAATATAACAAACAGTACGTTACGCATGGATCCTGGAGATGATTTCGTCCCAAATATCCGAGGCCACTTCGGGCTTCGTCTTCAATGCAAACGTTTTTACATCCAAATTCTTATCAATAAAGGTGATTTTATTTGTACCGCCCCCAAATCCTGCGCCTTCATCTTTTAAGGAGTTCAATACAATGCCATCCAAGTGCTTTCGCTCCAGTTTGCCCTTGGCATTTTCCATTTCATTTTCTGTTTCCAATGCAAAACCCACCAAAAATTGCTGTTTTTTGGCCTCACCAAGGGATAACAGGATATCGGGATTGCGTACCAATTCAATGTGCATATCCCCTTCCTTCTTTTTGATTTTTTCGGTTGCCACGGTCTTGGGCCTATAATCGGCCACTGCTGCGGCACATATGGCCACATGCACATCGGCATAAACGGCATGGCAGGCTCCATACATTTCTTGGGCCGAAGTTACCCGGATCAGTTCAATGTTTGGGTTTTCTACACTAAGATGCGTAGGTCCGGATATCAAAAATACCTTTGCTCCCAAGTCTGCCGCCCTTTTCGCCAACTCAAATCCCATGGCTCCTGTGGAACGGTTACCTAAAAAGCGTACTGGATCGATGGCCTCATGGGTCGGCCCTGCCGTGATCAATACTTTTTTGCCCCGTAATGGTAATCCTTTGGCCAAATGACCCTCAATAAACCCAATAATAGTTTCCGGTTCCGCCATTCTTCCTTCCCCGTGCAATCCACTGGCCAATTCGCCAGATTCGGCGGGAATCATAACATTGCCGAAAGATTCCAATTTTTCGATGGAGGCTTTTGTGGATGGGTGCTTGTACATGTCGAGATCCATGGCCGGAGCAAAATAAACTGGGCATTTGGCAGACAAATAGGTTGCCAACAATAAATTATCGCAGGTACCATGGGCCATTTTGGATAGTGTATTGGCCGTAGCCGGGGCAATGAGCATAATATCGGCCCATAAACCCAATTCCACATGGTTGTTCCATGAAATACTGCCATCTTCCTCGTTCACAAAATCCAACATCACGGGATTTTTGGACAGGGTGGCCAATGTAAGGGGGGAAACAAAAGAGCTGGCACTCTGGGTCATCACTATTTTGACCTGGGCACCAGCTTTAATCAGTAACCTAACCAGAAATGTGGTCTTGTACGCGGCAATTCCCCCGGAAATACCCAAAAGGATGTGTTTACCGCCAAGCATTTCTTAGGCGTCTTTCTCAGTGTTCCTGTAGTAGATTTTGTCTTCCAACCACTCTTGGACCGCCAAGGCATGTGGTTTGGGCAACTTTTCGTAGAATTTGGAAACTTCGATCTGCTCCTTGTTTTCAAAAACTTCTTCCAAGCTGTCGCTATAGGTGGCAAACTCTTCCAATTTCTCCAACAATTCCTTTTTAATCTCGGAATTGATTTGGATCGCACGTTTGGAGACTATGGAAATGGCCTCATAAATATTACCGGTTTTTTCATCGAACACGTTTCTGTTCAATGTTTTGGTGGAAACCGGAGCTTTGGTGTTTTTCAAATCTTGCATAGACTGCTAATTAAAAACTTTTATTTGGAAATACTGTCGTCAACGTTCATTTCTTCCCGAATCTTTTCGGAAAGCTTATCGGCATCTTTCTTGAACTTTGATTCTGGAAAGTACCGCATTAAATTGTTATAGGAACTCAGGGCATCCTGCAATCGTTCCTGTTTTTTGTCCTCTGTACTGTTCATGGCCAAATGGGTAGCCGCTTCAATACGATAGTACAGCGCATCTTCCCTGTAAATGGATCCTGGATTATCGGTAATGAAATTATCCAACGCGGTTATGGCCGAGACCAATATGGGAAGGTTAAATTCTCCCAGCTTATTTAACTGTTTGGCAATTTCAAGTTCTTTCTTTTCTTTTTTTGCGGTCAGCTCTGCAGCCATGGCATTCGCCTCTTCAAAATATTCAGATTCGGGGTACGTATTGATAAAAACCTGAAGTTTGGATAAGGCTTTGTCTGTATCACTTTGATCCAATGAATATCTTGGGGAAAGCATGTAATAACTTTTGGCTCCCAAAAATCCTGCTTCCTGAATCTTATCGCTTCTGGGGTAGGATTTCATGAATCGCTCGAACTGGTATCCGGCCAAATAATAATCCTTGGTTTTAAAATAGGAATCGGCAAAGAAGAACATTACCCTTTCCCCTTGTGGTCGACCCACGTATTTAGGGGCTATCTGTTCAAACAATCGAACCGCTCTTTTGTAATCCCCCTCATTGTAGAGTTTTTCGGCCATGTCATACTTGGGCTTCAAATCGGTTTCCTTGAGCACCTTTTGATACTCACTACAAGACACAAGAGCGACTGCCGCCAAACATAAAAGTAGAATTGACCTCATTCTTAAAAACATTTTGCAAAATTAGTGATTATGAACGGATTTAGAAAAAAAAGAATTTACCGCTCAAATGTAACAGGCAAAAGGGCCAATCCCCAATGTTTTGGGCAATTTTTAACGAAATTTAAACCGAAGCCTTCTCCAAAGATTTTAAGAATGTGCCAATTTTATTCTGCAACGGGGTGCTCGCTTCCACCAAAGGCAGCCGAACTGTACGGTTAGCCAAACCTAGATTTTCAAAAACGCTTTTAATCCCGGCTGGATTTCCCTCTTCGAAAATCAGCCCCATCAACGGCAACAGGGTATGATGGATTTGATAAGCAGCTTCGGATTCGCCCTGCAATCCGAGATTCATCATTTTGGAAAATTGCCTGGGAAGGCCTTGCCCCAATACGGAGATTACCCCTGCCCCTCCTGCCAAAACGGTTGGGAGTGCTGTAAAGTCATCACCGGAAATCACCAAAAATCCTTCTGGCTTTTCCTTGATGATCTTATCGATTTGCACCATATCGCCCGAAGCTTCCTTGATAGCGATTATGTTATCGACTTCATGACCCAACCGCAATGTGGTCTCCGGCAACATGTTGCTACCCGTTCTTCCAGGCACATTGTACAATATGATCGGTTTGGGTGAAGCTTCTGCCAAGGCCTTAAAATGTCTAAAAATGCCTTCTTGGGTCGGTTTGTTGTAATATGGGGAAACAGAAAGTACCGCTTCAAACTCGGAAAGGTCGGTGTTTCTCAATTCTTCCACCAAAGCCATGGTATTGTTGCCTCCAATTCCCAAAACCAATGGCAACCTTCCGGCATTTGTTCGCACCACCACGTCGATAACCAACTGCTTTTCGGATTTGGAAAGTGTGGCAGTTTCAGCCGTGGTGCCCAAAACCACCAAATAATCAACCCCTCCCTGCAGATTGAATTCCACAATACGTTCCAAAGCTGCTACATCCACAGTGAGGTCTTCCTTAAAAGGCGTGACCAAAGCAACTCCTGTACCAACCAATGTTTCCATTTAAATCTCGTTTAAAACCTTTAAATATTTTTTCAATTCACTCTTGAACAACTTGAAATCCTTCAAGGGCGTGTTTAAAATCAAATCGTTCACTTTGGCATCCTGGGTGCCCAAACCCACTTTTAAACGGGCCTGGGTTTTTACGGAAAGGAGCTTCATCATCAAATTGTCCTCCTCGTAATAATTGATCAACATGTCGTATTCCCGTCCCAAAAACTCCAGTACATAGCCGTTTTCAATTTGTCCTTTCCATCCCAAATCCTTGTCAGAAAAAATTTGGATGGCATAGGGCGAATTTTTATCGTATTCCCTTTTGTAGCCAATGATCTTTATGGCGTTTGGCCTAAGGGCGTACTCATCTATGAGTTCATAAAAGGATTCTGCCTTTTCAAAGTTGTCCACATCCACAATGCAACCTACGCTGGTAATGCCTTTTTCCCTGGCTATGGACTTTGGAGGCTTTTCCATTTCCTCCTTTAAAAATTTGAGTCCCGATTTAACCTTAAATTTGTCTTGGAGTCCCCTTATAAACATATTTTTGTGCATTTTTACAAAGGTAAATAATCTACCAAGACGACTTAACAAAGATACACACGTGATTGATTTAAAAATTAAACAAATTGTTGTATTTGCAACTTTTTGTTTTTTATTGGCCTGCAAGAATGAGACGGGCCAACTTGTTGAAATCCATGGCAAACAACTTCCAATCGATGCCAAGCTAACCGCAACAGATTCCATTGAGAACTTTGTGGTCCCATTCAGAAACAGGATAGACGAGGTACTGGACAGCACCTTGGCCTATGCGCCAAAATCGCTATTGTTGGATGATGGGGCGCACAGCACTTCCATGGGGAACTTAATGGCCGATATTGTTTTTAGTGAAACTGCACCCATTTTCAAATCGAGAACTGGAAAAGATCTGGATTTTGTTGTTTTGAACGAAGGGGGAGTTCGCTCCATTATATCTTCAGGCAATGTGACGGCAAGGAATGCCTATGAGGTTATGCCCTTTGAGAATTACATTGTTGTGGTGGAACTCAGCGGGTCGGCCACACGCCAGCTGATTGATTTTATTGCCAAATCATCCAGAAGACATCCTATTTCAGGCATGCAGATCGTGATTGATAAAAATCGGTCCTTGGAATCGGTCAATATTCAAGGTGAACCCTTTGATGAAAGTCGTTCTTACCATGTGGCCACATCGGACTATTTGGTCCAAGGTGGTCCCAGCATTGGTTTTTTCAAGGAAATGATTTCCGTTACAGATACCGATTATCTTTTGCGGAATGCCATCATCGATTATTTTAAGAAAGTAGACACCTTACAAGCGGTTGTGGACGACCGTTTTATTCAATTGGATTAAATGAAACGAAGGGATTTTATCAACACCACCGCTACTGCCTCTGCCTTTGTCGGATTGGGCGGATTGAGTTTGAATGCATGCTCCAATTTGGGCAAAAAACAAATTACCATTTTGCACACCAATGATGTGCACAGTCATATCGACCCCTTCCCTGAGACCCATTCCCGATATCCGAACATGGGCGGTATTGCGCGCCGTGCCACTTTAGTGGAGCAAATACGGAATGAAAATCCGAATACCTTGCTTTTTGATGCGGGTGATATTTTTCAGGGTACTCCCTATTTCAATTTTTATGGGGGTGAGCTCGAATTCAAATTGATGAGCAAGTTGAAGTATGATGCCGCGACCATTGGCAACCACGATTTCGATAATGGCATTGATGGGCTATTGGCCCAAATGCCCTATGCCTCCTTTGAAATGATCTCTGCCAATTATGATTTCACCAACACGGTGATGGATGGCTATGTAAAACCCTACAAAATCTATTTGGTCGACGGTATTAAAATTGGCGTTTATGGCATCGGGATTGCATTGGATGGTTTGGTGACCAAACGCTTGTACAAAGAAACCCAATATCTAAATCCTTATGAAATTGCCTTGGACATGGAGCGCAAACTCAAGGAGGAAGAACAGTGCGACTTGATTATTTGTTTGTCCCATTTGGGGTACGATTATGAAAATCCTGAGCGACCTTGCGATACCCGGTTGGCCCAACGCACCAAGAATACCAACCTCATCATTGGTGGTCACACCCACACTTTTTTGGACAAACCGGATGCTCGCACCAACCTTAATGGGAGTTCCGTTTTGGTAAACCAGGTTGGATGTTACGGCATTAATTTGGGCCGCATCGATTTTTATTTTGATTCGGATAAAAAAGCAACCGCCCAAGGTGTAAGTATTGTGGTCTGAGCCACAAAAAAGAAAACCACCGAAATACCCAACGGCATTTCGGTGGCAAAACAATCCAAATCAGGAAAATTTGAATGATGTGTTTTTTTAATTGCAGTTTTCCAAGAAGGTAGCGCCCGATATTTCCCAGCCATAATCCACATCCAATGAAAAGGCCGCCGTGTACACATCGATACCACAGGCCACCAACCCAGTAGCTCCCAATGCAATGCCAGTTGGGCCATTATGGTCTTTTGCATATGTATGCCAGGCCAAAATTGTAGCGTTGAAATTATCAGTTGACATGCCACATGAATTCAACATGTTCGTCATAGTGGTCACATTTCCAATATTCCAAGAACCTAAGTTTTGATCAAATGCTGTGGCACTATTGAACATCCACCACATGGTTGTAACATTGGAAACATCCCAATTACCGATGTCTTGATTGAACGACTTCGCGTTAAAGAACATATATCCCATTTCAGTTACATTGGAGACAATCCATCCACCAATATTTTGATTGAATGACGTTGCTCCCGAAAACATGGCCGACATATCGGTTACATTGGATACATCCCAAGCTCCTATATTTTGGTTGAAATTTGCAGCCATGCCAAATACACCCCTCATATTTTCTACACTACTTACATTCCAATTTCCTATGTATTGATTGAAGGGAGTGAAACCAAGCATCCCTTCCAAAGTTTTTACATTGCCAACATCCCAATTCCCTATATCCTGATTAAAAATATTGGCAGCAAAAAACATTTCGGACATATCCGTCACATTGGAAACATCCCAAGAACCGATTGCACCATTGAAAGCATTTGCATTGTAAAATAACTGTGACATATCGGTAACGTTGGACACATCCCATTCATCCAAATCAGCATTGAAGGATGTAGCGGAATAAAACATGCCTGACATCGACTTAACTTCTGACAGATTTGGGATATCAGTGGCGTTGTACGTCATATTCCCACACTCATAAAAGGCATGGTGCATGGATTGCCAATGTATCGCTCCCCAATTATCTATTGATAGTAGTGCCTGTTTGGATAGGTCGACCGAATTTTCCATCTGTAAGGCTGGAAAATCACCTTGAATGGCAATGGTATAAACTCCAGCCGCCTCGTAAATATGTGATGGGGACTCCTGTAGGTTGGTGAAGTGCTCCTCGACACCACCATCTCCCCAATCAATTGAAAAGTCGTACATCAAATCATTGTTGGTGCCAATCACCAACTCAAACCCGTCCGAGGGTATTTGCCATGTTGTCTTAAAAGATGCTGGGTCATTTAAAAGGTCACCGATCACATTTTCAACCTGAATGCTAACCATTGCCTCTACAGGATTGTTTATGCCATCGCTTACGGCAATGGTAATCTGGTGCTGGGTTGCAATCTCATAATCTAACGTTTGCCCGTCAGCTAGACTAAGTTGACCATCCGTGGTAATTTCGAATAGATCATTATCGTTTTGCACTATTGAAAACTCAACATTGCCACCGAATATTTCAGCTACAACTACACCTATTAAATCCGTATCGGAAATATCCTCGCTGACAGTAAAGCTCTGATCTTCCATTTGAGGTGGTTCCACCACATCAAGTACCTTGATGGTGACAATATTGAAGAACTCGCCCTTTCCATCGGTAACACGCACAGTAATCTGATGTTGGGCTGCAGTCTCATAGTCCAGCTGTTTACCCTCTTGAAGACTCAACTCACCAGAACTGGAGAGTGTAAATAGATTGGAATTGTCCACCGTCATCTTATAGTTTATGAGGTCGCCGTTGGGATCATCTGCGATTACATTGCCAATAAGTTCGGTGTCGGAAATATCTTCAGCTACCTCAAATGTTTGTGGACCGAAATCAGGAATGCCTCTAGTGTATTGATCATCTTCTTTGCCACAAGAGCTTATTATCAAGGTAATAAATAGGCTGTATAGCATCTTTTTCAATCTCATCGTATCTGTTTTATTCCGAATATCAGCAATCATCTGGTGATTTTATGGCACGAATTGACGAATGGGGTGTTCGGAATGACGGATCGGTGATTCCCATTGAGGAATTTAATGGAGGCCATTGATACGCTGAGGAATGTCGGTTTTTAGCTTGTAGGATATAAGGTCATTAATTTGAGCATATCAATTTTTATTTTGATGCTAATGAAAAGACCATTGCTCAGGGCGTGATCTTCTAGATTAAACTCGATTGCGGATGATTGATCAAAACGACACCTCTTTAATATCTCCAAAAACTTTAGCACAAAAAAAGCCATCAATTAGCGATGGCTTTCTCATTAAATCTTAAAATTGATTTTCAGGTTTCTTATGGACAGGCAACAGGGTTGCCATCATTGATGGTCCAACCGTTGTTTCCAATCAAAATGGTATTGCGTGCCGAATCCGTATCCAAATCATCACAATAGTCCAACCCAACAGCGTCCAAAGTTATGCCATCTGGAATGGCGGCATCACCTTGACCAGCCCAACCTTTCAAGGTTGCGCTATAATTTACAGAACTGAGCCCTGATTCAGTTAACATTCCTGTCATGAATTGAATTGAACCGATATTCCAGCTACCCAAATCTTGATCAAAAGATGACGCTCTCCTAAACACATCATTCATATTGACCACGTTTCCTGTGGACCAACCGCTTATATCAGCATTGAACATCGCAGCATCCCGAAACATAGCGTTCATGTCGGTTACATTGGCTACATTCCAACCACTTAAATCTTGATCGAAAGAGGATGCCAATTTGAACATAAAAGACATGTCCGTTACATTCCCCGTATTCCAACCACTGATATCCTGATTAAATGAGGTAGCTTCTGAAAACAATGACCCCATGTTGGTCACCTGACTCACATCCCAACCACCAATATCTTGGTTGAAAGATGTGGCGCCCCAGAACATAAAGCCGATATTGGTTACGTTGCCCATGGACCATCCACCGATGTTTCCATTGAATGAGGTTGCACTCCGAAACATTGCATACATATTACTGACCTGTGAAAGATCTGGGGAGTCTGTGGCAGAATGAATCATATTCTCACAGAAATAAAATCCATATTCAAAGGATTGCCATGCCCCGGTTCCCCATTGTACAATTTCAATAATCGCTGCCCTACTTTCGACATTACTGTCTAACATTCGTATGGCTGGGAACTGACCCTTAATGGAGATGGTATAGACTCCCGCGGTTGCATAGGTGTGTAATGGATTCTGATTGGTCAGGGTTTCTATGGTGCCATCTCCCCAATCCACAGTATAATCGTAGGTATAACCAGAATTGGTGCCTATTGTTATGCTTTGACCATCAGATACAGTTTGCCATTTAGTAATAAAGGATGCTGGATCATCGGAGAGCAGCCCATTATCCAATACGGTTATGGTTACAGTAAATTCGACAGGCGCATTGACCCCATCACTGACACTTATTGTAATGTTATGTTCCTGCACATTTTCAAAATCCAACAGTTGGCCGGGGGCCAAACTTAACATTCCGTCTGTTGTAATTTCAAACAAGTCATTGTCATTGGCCACAATGGAATAAGTAAGATTATCGCCATCTGCATCAGTTGCGGATACTGTACCGATGTTTTCAGTGTCAAGAATATCTTCATTGGCTTCAAAATTTTGATTCTGAGCCACCGGAGATGCATTGGCAACAACCGCTTCGGTCACATTTATTGTTACCTGGCCATTAGCACTTGCACTTCCATCCGTTACCGATACTGTTATTTGATGTTGTGTTGCAGTTGCAAAATTGAGGGACTTTCCTGCTGCCAAACTCAACGCTCCAGCAGTGGTAATTTCAAACAAATCTCCATCATTTGTTGAGATACTGTATGAAAGGGCATCCCCATCCGGGTCGGTAGCGACAATTGTTCCAATAATCTGGGTATCAGAAATATTCTCTGAAACTGTGTAGGCCTGTGCTTGGATTTTTGGAGCACCGTTTTGAGGAGGTTCTGGCGAGTCGCTACTGCTACAGGACCATAAAAACAAAATGGCCAAAATGGCCAGTCTAGATTTGATGAGTTTCATGGCAGTTTTAAAGTTAAGGTTTGAGGTAAGTTCTTACTTTTTTTGTAATAAAAAAAGTGTTACCACAGCGCTGCAATTTAACATTCTGATTATCTGATTATTAATTTTAAAAATATCGATTTCAAAAGTTCACCCTTGATACAGATAGCCAATTTTCACTTCGGAAATCAGAAGAATACAGTGCAAAATAAAAATTAGAGATTAGCCTTCACCAATAGCCAAAGTTCCTCCTTCAAACTGCACTCGGGCAAAGGTTTTCCAGCGCGGTCGTACCAATACCCTGCATTCCATTTGTCGCCCTCCACACGATGCAAATAGGCATGGATCCAACTTCCCATGGAGGAATGGATTTCTTGGGCAATGTCATGGGAGGATTCCCAATCGCCTTTGGCAGCATACCACAAGGCCCTTAGCGGTTCCGACCAATCTTTGGGCGGATGATTCTCGCCCAATGTTGATTTAAATGCCTCCAATGAATCGGGTCCTCTGCTCATACCATTTGCAAAAAATCCTGTTCCGAAATGATGGGTACACCCAAACTTTCCGCTTTGGTCTTTTTACTGGGACCCATGTTGTCTCCAGCAACCACATAACTCGTTTTAGATGATATGGAAGAAGCTACTTTACCGCCATTGTCTTCAATCATTTTTTTCAACTCGTCCCTACTCACAGTCTCAAAAACACCGGACACCACAAAGGTCTGGCCTTTTAATTTATCCGTCTGGTTTTCCAACTGTGCCTCGGAGAGTGAAAATTGCAAGCCGTGGGATCGTAACCTTTCCACAATGTCCCTATTGGTCGGCTCATTAAAAAATTGGATGACGCTTTGGGCGATTCGCTCCCCTATTTCATCGACGGCCATCAACTCTTCTTGGGTTGCAGCCATCAAAGCATCGATATTTTTATAGGCCCTTGCCAATTTTTTGGCTACCGTTTCACCCACATACCGGATGCCCAAGGCAAAAAGCACCCGTTCAAAAGGAATGGCAACGGAAGCAGCCACACCGTTGACCAAGTTTTCGGCCGATTTTTCGGCCATGCGTTCCAAGGGCATCACCTGCTCCTTCGTCAAGGTATACAGGTCGGCATAATTGGAAATCAACCCTTCCTTGAACAATAGTTCCACCGTTTCACTGCCCATACCTTCGATATCCATGGCCTTTCGGGAAATGAAATGTTGGATACGACCGGTAATCTGCGGCGGACAACCGGTATCGTTCGGACAAAAATGTTGTGCCTCTCCTTCTTTTCGTATCAATTCCGTGCCACACTCGGGGCAAGTTGTTATGTACTCCGTCGGAACGGAATCCACCGATCTTTTGGTGAAGTCGACCCCCACTATTTTTGGAATGATTTCCCCTCCTTTTTCAACAAATACAGTGTCCCCCTCCCGCACATCCAACTTTGCGATCTGATCGGCATTGTGTAAGGAAGCTCTTTTCACCGTGGTTCCGGCCAACAAGACCGGTTCCAGATTGGCAACGGGCGTAATGGCGCCTGTACGTCCGACCTGATAGGTGATTTTGTTCAGAACAGTAGTGGCCTGCTCGGCCTTAAACTTATACGCCATGGCCCAGCGTGGCGATTTGGCGGTATACCCTAGTTCCTGTTGTTGTTGGATACTGTTCACTTTGACCACTACGCCATCGGTTTCATACGGCATGGTATGTCGATGCGCATCCCAATAATCTGCAAATTGCATGACCTCTTGGGTCGATTTGCACAGTTTGGCCACAGTGGGCACCTTAAATCCCCATGACCGTGCCTTTTCCAATCCTTCAAATTGGGTGGTTATTCCCAAATTTTCCCCAACGATGCTGTACAATAAACAGTCCAAGGGGCGCTGGGCCACCATGGCACTATCTTGCAATTTCAAACTGCCCGATGCCGTGTTCCTCGGATTCATGTAAGGGTCTTCCCCAGCCTCGATGCGTTCTTGGTTCATTTTGGCAAAACCTTCGAATGGCAAAATGATCTCACCGCGAATATCAAATTTGGGCGGGTAATCGCCTTTCAATTGCAAAGGCACGGATTTGATGGTCTTCACATTGGTGGTCACATCATCTCCTTGAACGCCATCGCCACGGGTCACAGCTCTTACCAATTGCCCATTTTCGTAGGTGATGCTGATGGAGGCACCATCATACTTCAACTCACAGGTAAACTCCACAGCAACGTCTCCCAAAATTCGCTGGATTCGCTTTTCCCAATCCTCCAGATCTTCCTTGGAATAAGAATTGTCCAACGAATACATGCGATGTTCGTGCGCTACAGTCTCGAAGTTTTTGGTCACCATTCCCCCTACCCGTAAAGTTGGGGATGCGGGATCGTAAAATTCAGGATGCTGCTCCTCCAACTTTTGGAGCTCCTTCAATTTCATATCGAATTCATAGTCCGAAATGGAGGGTTGGTCGAGCACATAATATTTGTAGTTGTGCTCACGAAGTTCGTTGCGTAGGGCCGTTATTTTTTGTTCGATGTTCATGTACGAATTGCTTTTAGCATGCGATCATTTCCAAACATATCTTTTCGAAGCTCAATTTCCGAAAAATCGTGGGCTTTCAAAAGGGCTTTGGTCTCTGCTCCCAAATATTGGTTGATTTCAAAATACAAACTACCTTTTTTCTTCAAATGCCTTTGGGCAAACTTGGCAATGGCATCATAAAAAATCAACGCATCATTATCAGGAACAAATAAGGCCGTATGTGGCTCATAATCCATTACATTTTTCTGCATTTGACTTTGTTCCAACTGCCTGACATACGGTGGATTGGATACAATGATGTCGAATTGAAGTTCAAGTACAGGGGCAAGTTGAGAATCGAGAATATCTTGTTTCACAAAAGTCACATCAACATTATTGAAGACACTATTCTTTTGCGCTACCGCCAAGGCTTTTTCAGAAATATCGATGGCTGTTACCTTGGCATTGGGCAATGCTTTTGCCAAAGCGATGGCAATGCAACCGCTTCCTGTTCCGATATCCAAAATTTGCAACGAACGGTCCTTGTGCGTAGTTGAAGTGACGCTTCGACTTCGCTCAGCGTCCGGGCCAAGACCAGTATCATCCTGAAGATCCTCCAAAATCCATCGGACCAATTCTTCTGTTTCAGGCCGGGGAATCAGAACATGCTCATTTACCAACAACTCCAAGTCCATAAAATGGGCCGTTCCCAAAATATACTGTAGGGGTTTTTCTTGTTTCAATTGGGCCAAAGCTCCAAAAAGTGGTTGTTCTTCCGACTTGGTCAAGGTGAGTCCTGGTTGTATGGACAATACAAAGCGTTCCAGTTTTAGGTAATGTTCAATGCACCTATAAAAAAAGGAATCGATTTCTTCCTTAGGGTAGCCATCACCCAACTCTTTGTGGAAAATGGTCTTTATCTCCTTGAGCAGCATTATAGTTTCTTGAGCATCCAAACAGGACAGGAATAGTGTCCTGTATTGCCCATTGGGGCGTCTATGTATTCAAACCCGTTTTTCTTGTATAATTTTTGGGCGGCCTCCATGTAGGGCATGGTTTCCAAATAGCAGGCTTCAAAACCAAATTCCTTGGCCTTGTCCAAACAAGCCGCTATCATTTTTGCGCCAACGCCCTTGCCCCTGGCCTCTTCCAAAAAGTACATTTTTTGCAGTTCGCAAACATTCCCTTCGTAGTTGTCCAATTGGGCAATACCGGCGCAACCGATCACCTTGCCTTCATGCTCCACCACAAAATAGATGGCTCTCGGCTTGTTGTAATTCCCATACATGTCATCCAACGACTTGTCCGCATAGGCCGTACCTACTTTTGGTACACCCATATCCTCAAAAACCTTACGAATCACTTGGGCCACCTGAGCATTGTCCTCGGGTGTAATTTCCCGAATCACCATATCCCCCATAATGCGTTTTATTGTTCTATTTTTGCGGTGTGAATATACACCAAAAATACATCCTCCGCTGCATTGAACTGGGCAAAAAAGGGTTGGGCACCACTGCCCCAAATCCCATGGTGGGCTGTGTTATCGTCCATAATGACAGCATCATTGCCGAAGGCTTTACCAGTCCGTATGGCGGCCCACATGCCGAGGTGAATGCCATAAACGCCGTAAAGGACAAAAAACTTCTGTCTGAAGCCACGTTGTATGTGACCTTGGAGCCTTGCTCCCATTTTGGCAAGACACCTCCGTGTGCCGACTTGATAGTGACCCATAAAATTCCCGAGGTGTTTATCGGATTACAGGACCCTCATGAGAAGGTGGCAGGCAAGGGAATTCAAAGATTACGTGATGCCGGTTGCAAGGTCACAGTAGGTATTATGGAAGCGGAATGCCGCGAGCACCACAAGCGCTTTTTGACCTTTCAGGAAAAGAAACGTCCTTTTATTATTTTGAAATGGGCCGAATCCCAAGATGGATTTCTTGCCCCTCTAAAAAATAAAAGGGAAAACCAACCCGAACCGTATTGGATCAGCAACCGGTATTCCAAACAGTTGGTGCACCAATGGCGAAGTGAGGAACAGGCCATATTGGTGGGCACCAATACCGTTTTGGAAGACAACCCGCAGCTGACCACGAGGGATTGGGCCGGTAAGAATCCAATTCGGATGGTGGTTGACCGAAATTTAAAACTAAATGCAGATTTTAAGGTTTTTGATGCTTCTGCAAAAACTTTGGTGTTCCATGAAGATAACGAAAATGCCAAACGACATGAAGGTGTGGCATACGCAACGCTCGATTTCTCCAAACCCTTGGCCCAACAAATCTGTGATGCGCTTTATAAAAACAACATCAACAGTTTGATTGTTGAAGGTGGTTCCAAAACCTTGCAAACCTTTATCGATGAAGGCCTTTGGGATGAAGCCCGAGTTTTTATGGGACCGGTCCGTTTTGAAAATGGATTGCCAGCGCCCCATTTTAAAGGCTCACTAAAATGTACAGAAAACATTCTTTCCGATACCTTATTTATATATGGCCGCGATTAAAAACATTATTCTTGATTTTGGCGACGTATTGATCAATCTCGATAAACCGGCCACTGCAAGGGCCATGATCGAATATGGATTTCAAGAAATCACTCCAAGTTTGGATGCCCTCTTCAAGAATTATGAAAAGGGCCTAATTGATTCCTCGGGGTTCCTGGATGAAGTTGCCCTACATTTTCCCAAAGCAAACCGCGACTATCTTGTAAAGGCTTGGAATGCCATTTTATTGGATTTTCCTGAGCATCGTCTTCAATTTCTTGAAAAGCTTGCCAACGAAAAGGAATATCAACTGTTTCTTTTGAGCAACACCAACGATCTGCACATCGAATGTGTAAAACAACAAATGGGCGTGGAACGTTTCAATCGCTTCAAAAATGCATTCGATGTTTTTTACCTGTCCTACGAAATGGGCATGCGAAAACCCGATGCCGAAATTTTTGAATTTGTTCTTGACGAAAACCGATTGATTGCGGAAGAAACGTTTTTTGTAGATGATGTTCGGGAAAACACTGAAGCGGCCGCTCAATTGGGCATCCAGGTCTGGAACCTTCAAGTGGGCCAAGAAGATATTACCCAACTAAAATCCCGACTTCACCATGCTTGATTTAGCATTCAGTGTTTTGAGCTCCACTTGGATCTTTGTGGTCTTCAAACTCTATGATGTACACAAAGTACAGACTTTGGTGGCCATCATTATCAATTATTTCACTGCATGCACAGTTGGATTGTTATTGTACGATGGGGAAATAAATATTGGCCAATTGGCCTCTTCCTCTTGGATCTATGGACCCCTGCTATTGGGAGTGTTGTTCATCACCATCTTCAACCTCATGGCAAAAACGGCGCAAATTTCAGGCGTCTCCGTAGCTTCGGTCGCCACCAAAATGTCGTTGGTGATCCCGGTAATCTTGGGTATGGCCCTGTATGGGGAACAACTATCCCTTTGGCAAGGCGCCGGTATTGTTTTGGCCTTGTTTGCCGTGTACTTGGCATCCATAAAACAAAAGAACATTGCTTTTAATAGAAAAGACCTGATATTACCCCTAATGGTCTTTCTGGGTTCAGGGGCTATCGACGCCAGCATCAAATATTTTGAAGAAAAACATTTGACGGATCAAGAAATTCCCATCTTCTCTTCCTTGGTCTTCGGTTGTGCCGCTTTGTCCGGTTTAATTTTTGTTGCCCTTAAAGGCAAGGGTAACAACTTTAAGGTTAATGCGAAGAACATATTGGGCGGAATAGCCCTTGGGGTTCCCAATTATTTTTCCATTTACTTTTTGATACGGGCCTTGCGTTCCGAGACGTTGAGCAGTGCCGCAGTGTTTACGCTGAACAATGTGGCCATTGTAATGCTCTCCACTTTATTGGGAATTTTACTGTTCAAGGAAAGGTTGACCTTAAAAAACTGGGTGGGCGTCCTGCTTTCCGTTTTGAGCATAATCATGGTAGCGCTGCTCTAGCACCAATTCACAACAAAAAATGGGTAATGACCAAACCATAAATTCCAAATTCAAGAATTGATTTATGGTAATTCATGGAATTCGCGTCAAATTACAGCAGCTACTTTTCCCGGTGACCTAAATTGGTTTCCATGTCATTCTTATTGGATAGCTTTGCTACAATGGAAGAAGACGTTTACAAAACGGTTGAACAACCTTCACCTGAAGTTTTATACAAGGACAAAAAGAGTAAGTTCTTCGCAACTGTTTACCCCATTGCATCAGAAGATGACGTAAAACCTATTGTTGAAGCCCTTCGCAAAAAATACCATACCGCCAACCATGTTTGTTATGCTTGGCAATTGGGAACACACAGTCCAACTTACCGTGCCAATGACGACGGTGAGCCAAACAACTCGGCAGGCATGCCCATTTATGGGCAGATACAGGCTTTTGATGTAACCAATGTACTTGTTACCGTAACCCGGATTTTTGGAGGAACCAAACTGGGTGTGGGCGGTTTGATCCAAGCTTACCGAACCGCGGCCCAAATGGCCCTGGAAAATGCCACTATAGTTGAAAAGACCATCAAAGCCCACTTTCAATTAAAATTTGGCTATGCCGATATGGATAAAGTAATGCGCGCAATCAAACAGCACAACCTCGAAATTGATTACCAAAAAATGGAAATGAACTGCGAATTGATGGTTTCAGTGCGATTGAGTGAGGCTGAAACGATTCAACAGCTTTTTGAGGAGATGCAGCATGTAGATGTTAGGATGAAGGGTTAAGGGCAGATGTTTTATGGGACTTGGGGAGATTTTAGAGAGTGGGATTCTTCACTCGCTCCGCTCGTTCAGAATGACAGATCTCCTTTAACAATAAAATTTTTAATTCCTGTAATCTTGGAGTCCAAAAATCCATTAATCCAATTTGTCCAAAATATAATCGGGACACTTCATCGGTTTTCCTGTCTGTTTGTCCATAAAGGCCAAAACGGTATGGGCAGTGGCCAACAACTCCCCGGCTTCATTTAGAACCCTATAATCGAATTCAATCTTTACCAAAGGCCTGGACTTCAAACGGGTCTCCACTGTAAGAAGGTCATCATATAGCGCAGATTTTTTATAATTAATGTGTAAGGAAATTACAGGCAACATTACTCCATTGTCCTCCATACTTTTATAGGTGATTCCAAGAGCCCTTAACCACTCTACCCTACCCATCTCCAAGTATTGTGCATAATTGCCATGATAAACAACCCCCATTTGGTCGGTTTCTGCATACCGTACTCGAAAAGAATGTGAATTTAGACCCATTTTTAACTTAAAAATTATATATTTAGAGGCTTGCTTAATGCGAGGGTAACATGCGAAAAAAAAACAAAACTTTCAATGACAAAATGATTTTTTTTTTAGAAGATTTGTTCACATATTTGTCGCATCCAATAAGCATCTTGTCATCCTTTAGATGTTTACTCTTAAGTGTTAAAGCTAACCATTAAAACAAGGAAAAACTTCTATGAGTGTTACTGCTAATTCCGTATGGAACAACTGTTTGGCATTTATCCAGGATAATATCCAACCGCAGGCATTCAAGACGTGGTTCGAGCCCATCAAGCCTATAAAATTAACTGATAAGGCACTGAGCATTCAGGTTCCCAGCAAGTTTTTCTATGAATGGTTGGAGGAACATTATGTCAAGCTTTTGAAGGTGGCCCTAACTCGAGAATTGGGTAGCAACGCCAAATTGATCTACATCATAAAAATGGAGAACAAGTATGGTAACAAGGAACCGTTCACCGAACAGATTCCCAGTGCCAACCGTTCCGCAGTTGCCCCCCAAGAGTTGGATGTGCCCATTACCTCCAAAAGTCCTGAACTGAAAAACCCTTTTGTGATTCCCGGAATCCGGAACATAAAGATTGAATCACAGTTAAATCCCAATTATAATTTCGACAACTTCCTTGAAGGCGATTCCAACCGTTTGGCAAGATCAGCGGGTATGGCCGTGGCCAACAAACCGGGAGGCACTTCTTTCAATCCATTGTTGGTTTTCGGAGGCGTCGGATTGGGGAAGACACATTTGGCACACGCCATCGGTGTGGAAATCAAGGACAAATATCCCGAAAAAACGGTATTGTACATCTCTGCCGAGAAGTTCACCCAACAATATATAGAATCCGTAAAAAAGAACACCCGGAACGATTTCATCCATTTTTACCAGTTGATCGATGTGCTCATCATTGATGATGTGCAATTCCTATCCGGTAAATCGGGCACGCAGGACGTGTTCTTCCATATCTTCAACCATTTGCACCAAAACGGTAAGCAGGTGATTTTGACCTCGGACAAAGCACCCGTGGATATGCAGGATATCGAACAGCGTTTGTTGTCCCGATTCAAATGGGGACTTTCGGCCGAGCTGCAGAGCCCGGATTACGAAACCCGGGTTTCCATTTTAAAGAACAAATTGTACAGGGATGGTGTTGAAATGCCCGATGACATCATCGACCACGTGGCCAAAAACATCAAGACCAATATCCGTGAACTGGAAGGTGCCATTATATCATTAATTGCCCAATCTTCGTTCAATAAACGGGAGGTAACCTTGGAATTGGCCCAACAAGTGGTGGAGAAATTCGTAAAGAACACCAAACGCGAAGTTTCCATCGATTACATCCAAAAAGTGGTTTCGGATTATTTCGAAATGGATGTGGCTACACTACAATCCAAAACCCGTAAGCGACACATTGTACAGGCTCGACAATTGGCCATGTTCTTTGCCAAAAAGTTTACCAAAGCCTCTTTGGCCAGTATCGGCTCCCAGATCGGGAAACGCGACCATGCCACTGTATTGCACGCCTGCAAAACGGTTGACAACTTGGCCGAGACCGATAAACAGTTCAGAAAATACATAGAGGACCTCAATAAAAAGTTCTCTTAAACCCCCATTTATTTTATGAAAACCAAAGTGCTGATGGTCTGCTTGGGAAACATTTGCAGGTCACCTTTGGCCGAAGGCATTTTGAAATCCAAAGTGGACCCTGATAAGGTTTTTGTGGATTCTGCGGGAACTGCCGGGTATCATGTGGGCAATCCACCAGATCATAGGTCCGTGGCCGTGGCCCGTCAAAATGGTTTGGACATCAGCAACCAAAGGTGCAGAAAGTTTTCCTCCATTGATTTTTTGGAGTTTGACCATATCTATGTGATGGACAAGAGCAATTTCTCGAATGTTATTCAGCTTGCAAACACCGAAGATGATCGCGCCAAAGTAAAATTGTTGTTGGAGGAAATCGATTTTGACATTTCCGAGGTGCCAGACCCCTATTATGGGGGTGCCGATGGGTTTGAAAAAGTGTACCAAATGATCGATAGGGCTTGTGAGGCCATTGCAAAAAAACTAACTTGAAGTCATGGAAGAGGCAAAACCCGGATTGGTCATCGGCAAATTGTATTTGATTCCCACCACCTTAGGTGACAATGCGCCCTTGGAGGTCATGCCCATATCCGTGAAGGGAACCATTGAAAAGATCGACCATTACATTGTTGAAAACGAGAAATCGGCACGACGATTCATCAAAAGGGTAAGCCCAAACAAGCCCCAACCCAGTTTGCACATCCAAACCTTGAACAAATACACCAATCCAGAAGAAATCCCATCCTATTTAGATCCATGCATCCATGGCTTCAATATTGGTGTGCTTTCCGAGGCGGGTTGCCCTGGCATAGCGGATCCCGGTGCCGATGTGGTTCGTGTGGCACACGAAAGAAGAATCCAAGTGGTTCCCATGGTAGGCCCTTCTTCCATTTTAATGGCCATGATGTCCAGCGGCATGAACGGCCAAAATTTTGCCTTCAATGGATACTTACCTATTGATAAAGTGGAACGTAAGGCCAAAGTAAAGGCGCTTGAAAAGCTTTCCAAGGAGACAGGGCAGACCCAAATATTTATGGAAACCCCTTATCGTAACAACAAGTTTTTGGCGGAGTTGATCAAAATCCTACAGAAAAGCACCCGACTTTGCATTGCTTGCGATATTACCTTGCCCACCGAATTCATTCAGACCAAAAGTGTTCATGAATGGAGCGAAATTACTCTAGACCTCGATAAAAGACCCACGATCTATATCATTCAGGCATAAAAAACCCGGAACTTTGTTCCGGGCTTCCTTTCATTTTATGGTATTACTACACTTTTGCATTCTTCTTCTGTGGAATATTGGAAATATCGTACCCAGCAAACTTTTTCATATAGTAAGAGATACTGCTTCCGTATGCATCCGTAACATCGTCCTGTCCATAGGAACGTAAATACTTCTTCACGTTTCCGGCCCCAGCCAAATGGGCTGCAGCCAAAATGCCAGATTCCGTAATTTCGACACCACCGATCCTTTTACCCTTAAAACGCTTGATGTCCCTTCTCAAAATCCATTTGTTTCGGGCTATGTTCGTTTCAAAGGCCTTTTCCTGTAGTTCCGCATTGTCCAAAAAGGTATCCACATCGTAAATACCCATCAAATGCAACGTACTGCTGCCAAATTGGTATTTTCCCAAATAACCCAATGTGTTCACTACATGGTATTTTCCTTGGGACTCCTTAAAGGCCAGTGCCTCTTTAAAGCCATTATAGGCTTTACCCAAGAAAGGAGGTGTTACTTCGTATGCTTCAAGAGCGTTCTCTGGTTCTTGATTCACATACAGTTCATAGTTGCCACTTACCTTCAATGATTCGGGAACCTCTAGTGCTCCCTTATCCATCACTGTGTAAGAACCAAAACTGGTCAAAACTACTATCATGGCAAGATGTAGAATAAAACCTATCCATCTTTTCATAATGTTCGTATTTAAGATTTCAACACCCATAGGATTGAAATTAAATTCGGCCGGCAAATATAGGGGGAGTGTTCTTGTTGGGTGTTATAAAGCTCTTAAGATTTTCTTAAATAAGACCCAAAATCCGTTAAAGCGCTGAAAATTAACGTCAAAGAGTGCTATCTAAGTACTTTTTGCTCATTCAGCCATCGGGTGTATTGCACTTTATTTCGGTTGTGCTGCGCCAACGTTTTGGCAAACATATGGTAGCCAAAGTTGGAAACGTCGGCCACAAAATACAGGTAATCGTGCTTTTCAGCATTCAGTACTGCATCGATGGAAGCGATATCGGGCATGGTGATAGGACCGGGTGGCACCCCGACATATTTATAGGTATTATAGGGCGAATCCATTTCCAAATCCCTGTACAAAACCCGCTTTATGATCGTATCGTAATTGCCCGTTTCCTTTTTGATGGCAAAAATTACAGTTGGGTCGGCCTGCAAAAGCATCCCTTTGCGAATACGGTTCAAATACACTCCTGCTACCCTTGGGCGCTCCTCTGGTTTTACGGTTTCTTTCTGAACAATGGCCGCCAAGGAAGTAACCTCATTGGGGGTCAACCCCAATTTTTTGGCCTTTGCCAATCGGTCTTCATTCCAAAAACGTTGGTATTCCTTGAGCATTCGATCCCGGAACGCTTCGGCATTGGTATTCCAAAAGAATTCATAGGTATTGGGCAAATACATGCCCAATTTGGAATCTTCATCAAAATGCGTTTCGTTCAAAAACCCAGGATCGTTGAACGCCTCCACCAATGCTACGCTATCGGCCTCAATTTGTTCGGCAATTCTTCCTGCCAACGCAGATAACGACTCTTGGTTGTTAAAGGAAACCCGAACTGGAATATTGGCACTTCGTAAGGTGTTGATGATCTCGTTATTGTTCATCCCTTTTTTAAGGGCATATTTTCCTGGTTTTACGTTGGTGATGTATCCTTTTCGTTTGGCAACGGACTCAAAGGTCGAAAGGTCTTTGAGCAAGGGTTCCACTGCCATCTTCACATCGTTGAACGTGGCATCCGTAGGAATGTAAACATACGCTTCCTCATTGTTGAACTGGGTATTCGGGCCAAATATGGCCGTGTAAATCTGGTAGGTAATGAACCCACAGATCAGCAGACCCAATATGGCGGTTGCCCAAAGTACTTTTTTAAGATACATTCGAATTTATCTTTTGAAACATAATCTCGTCCTTGAACCCGGTACTGGTCCGTATCCATTCTTTTTTGACGCCAATCTTCTGGAATCCGAGGTTTTCGAACAGATGAATGCTTTTTTGGTTATCCTCCAATATATTGGCATACAACTGGTGCAGGTCCAACACCTTGAAGGCATAATTGCACAACAAGGTCATGGCCTCCCTTCCCAAACCTTTGTCCCTATCTTCTGGATCGGCGATAACAATGCCTACCCCTGCCCTTTGGTGTTTGGGGTCAAAATCAAAAAGGTCAATCAATCCAATACATGTGTCCTTGGTATCGCAAATGCACAATCGCAGTTGTTTTACCTCATAAATATCCCGATGGGCATTGTCCAAATACAATTGGAGCACTTTTTTGGAATAAGGTTTTAAGGTTCCACTGATTTCCCAAATGGAGGTATCGTTTTCCAACTGATAAAGAAAACCAAGATCGGTGGGCTCCAATGCCCGTAAACTGATATGTTCCCCTTTTATATTGAGCATGTTATTTCCCCTTTGAACACTTGAACGGCCGGGCCTATCAGAAACACATCAGTATACTTTCCATCAACTTGCTTAAAACTGATGGACAACTCCCCGCCCAAGGTTTGGATTTTTACCGTGTTGGTTGACGTCTTCCCGGATTTATGCATGGCCAGGGCCACGGCAGTCACGCCTGTGCCACAGGAATACGTCTCCGCTTCCACGCCTCTTTCATAGGTTCGCACCTGAAAAGTTTCGTCATTTTCCTGTTCCACAAAATTGATATTGCTCCCAGCTTGACCGTAAAGGCCATAGCGTAATTTTTTTCCTTCCTTTTCCACTTTAAACCCACTGAGGTTCTTCACCAATTGCACATGATGGGGTGAACCGGTATCCAAAAAACTGTAGGCGGGCTTTTCATGCACATCATCAACATCCTGCATTTTAAGTCGTACCATATCTCCTTCAATGGTGGCATAATGCAGGCCATCCACTGCCCTGAAGGTGGTCTCTTGCTCAAAGATGCCCAAAAAATGTGCAAACGAAACCAAGCACCTACCGCCATTGCCACACATACTGCCCTCGGCCCCGTCGGCATTATAGTACACCATTTTAAAATCGACCGATTCATCGTTCTCCAAAAGGATCAGGCCATCGGCCCCAATACCAAACCGCCGCTCACAAAGCGCTGCTACCAATTTGGTGTCGTCCTTCGGAAAAAACAGATCACGGTTATCAATGATGACAAAGTCATTTCCGGTTCCTTGATATTTGTAAAAAGATAATTTCATATGCACCTACAAAGGAACAAATATACGGGATACTTTAAGGAATTTTTTGCAGTTAAAACAGCGTTAAACCCACCGAGTTGAAAAATGAATTCCTTTAATTTTGTTGGAGCTAAATGTTAAATAATTATCGAATTATGAAAAGAATAGCCAATTTACTCCTAGTCTCCCTCTTTTCAGGAGCGATAACACTGGGAGCCTACAAACTATTTTTCGAAAAGGATACTTATAAATGGGTGGCAACTGCACAGGAAACACCCCTGATCAATACGAGTAATTTACCAACATCGGCCAAAGGAGCCGGAATCAATGAGGTTGATTTTACATTGGCGGCCGAAAAAACGGTGAATTCCGTGGTACACGTAAAAAACCTAACCATAAGTCAAGGTCCAGGTAGTTTGGCCGATTTCTTTTACGGCTTTGAACGCCAACAAACACCGCAAGTGGGTACTGGTTCTGGGGTCATTATTTCGCCGGATGGCTATATTGTTACCAATAACCACGTAATCGCCAATTCTACAAAACTCCAGGTTACGTTGAACAACAACAAAACCTACGAAGCGGAAGTGGTAGGTGCCGATGCCGACTCGGATATCGCATTGATCAAAATTGATACGGATGAGTCGCTTCCCTATTTGGCATTCGGGAATTCTGACAATGCTAAGATCGGGGAATGGGTATTGGCCGTGGGCAACCCTTTTAACCTTACATCAACTGTTACAGCGGGTATTGTTAGCGCAAAGGCGCGTTCGCTTTCGCCCGGAAGGGCCCAATCCTTTATTCAAACGGATGCGGCCGTGAACCCAGGTAACAGTGGTGGGGCTTTGGTAAATACCAATGGCGATTTGATCGGAATCAATACGGCCATTACTTCCCAAACTGGTTCATATGTGGGTTACGCCTTTGCTGTACCTAGCAATATTGCCAAAAAAGTGGTGGAAGATATCATGGAGTTTGGTAATGTGCAGAAAGGCCTTTTGGGAATCAAAGGTGGTGACATCAATCCCGAAGCGGCAACAGAATTGGGCATTGACGATGTGGAAGGCGTTTATGTTTCCGAAGTGACCGAGGAATCGGGCGCTGCCGAAGCAGGTTTGCAAAAAGGGGACATTATCAAACGAATTGATAATATTGAAATCCATAAGTTTTCGGAACTTTCGGGCTACCTCTCCTCCAAAAGACCTGGGGATATCGTGGCTGTTCAACTGGACAGAGACGGTAAGAACATCACCAAAAATGTGATCCTTAAAAAGCAATTGAGCGTAATATTACCCATGACCGGCTTCACGGTGAAGAACCTATCCAAGGCAGACCAAAAGAAATTCGGTATCTCCAAAGGAGTTAAAATTACCGATGTGCCTGCCGGCTATGAGCGCTATGACCTGAAGAACAAGGTAATCATTGAGTTGGATGGCAATGCCATCAACAACATTGATGATGCAAAAGCCCGCTTTGGGGAGATCACTCGATACGGCAGAACAAGTTTTACCATGATCAACGAGAATGGGGAAAAGGAACACATGATTCTTCAATAATTTGATTTTCATTCATTATGGAAAAGCACCCGAAAATGGGTGCTTTTTTTATGCGAAAATCGTTTTACGAAAACGTTTGAAATATCTAATTTAGCCGAAATTTTATTCACACTAGCGCAACACCAATCAATGAGCGACATTAAATCTTACGAAAAAGAGCTTGCCTTTCAAGCAGATAGACGAAAAGCAACCACGGAATTTATAAAGATCATCAGTGATCTTTGGTACGATAAGGCCATCGAAGTGGTGCTTTTCAAAAACCAGATCATCGACAAAAACGTCAGCGACATCATCAACCTGCATGAATACGCCGGGGAATTTGTACAAAAACCCATTTCCATTTTCGACTCCGTGGAAATTTTACGGGCCATCAACGACCTGAACCTTCCACCCGCCAAACTGGACATTGGAAAATTGACCTTCGAGTACCATTCCGACGTGCACAACAACCTTAATGTAAAGGCATTCGTTATCGATAAATTGAAGGATGCCCAGACTTCGGAGGCCGTAAAACCCAAAGATGTGGTATTGTACGGTTTCGGACGCATCGGTCGGTTGGTCGCACGGGAGTTGATGGCCAAAACGGGACGTGGCAGCCAACTGCGTTTGCGGGCCATTGTGGTAAGAGGTGCCATCAATCAGGAAGTGCTGGAAAAAAGGGCGGCCCTATTAAAAACAGACTCGGTACACGGGCAGTTTGCCGGTACCGTGGAAGTGGATGCCAAGAACAATGCGCTTTTAATCAATGGGACCACTGTGCGGTTCATCAATGCCGATAAACCCGAGGACATCGATTATACCAAATACGGCATTTATAATGCGTTGGTCATAGATAATACCGGTGCTTTTCGGGATAAGGAAGCGCTATCAAGACACTTGGAATCCAAAGGCGCCAACAAGGTATTGCTCACGGCACCAGGAAAAGAGGTGCCGAACATTGTACATGGGGTAAACCATAAAAGTTTCGACCCCGACAAAACCAAAATTTACTCGGCAGCTTCGTGTACCACCAATGCCATAACCCCAGTGCTAAAAGTAATTGAAGATTCGTTGGGCATTAAAAAGGGTCATTTGGAAACCATTCATGCCTACACCAACGACCAAAACTTGGTGGACAATATGCACAGCAAATACCGAAGGGGACGCGCAGCTGCATTGAATATGGTCATTACGGAAACCGGTGCAGGTCCGGCAGTGGCAAAGGCACTACCATCGTTAAAGGGCAAATTGACCTCCAATGCCATACGGGTACCGGTACCCAATGGATCTTTGGCCATCCTACATTTGGAGGTGAAGAACAAAACCACCGTGGAAGGCATCAATACCATCCTTAAAAAATATGCCCTGGAAGGGGATTTGGTGGAACAGATTAAATATTCCTTGAGCAATGAATTGGTATCGTCGGACATTGTAGGCACTTCTGCCCCATCCATTTATGATAGCAAGGCCACCATTGTGTCGCCGGATGGAAAAAGTATTGTCCTTTATATATGGTATGACAACGAGTATGGATATTCGCACCAAGTTATCCGACTTGCGAAATATATCGCCAAGGTTAGGCGTTATACGTATTATTAATGAACAAGGGAGGGCAAAGCCATACCCCTATCATTAGGCTTTTTCTTTTGATTTTGGCATTAATGGTGTAATTTCGCCCTACCCTTAATCTAAATTATACGAGAATTTATTGACCATGAAGCATTTACGAGCACTACTTACACTAGCCTTACTGATTCCTTTGGTAACGCTAACGGCACAGGAAGATGATACCCCTGTATCTGGAAACCAATCGTTAAAAGAGCAATTTGAGGAACTGGAACGAAAATCCACCAATTACCGTTCGGGCAATGGTGTACCTTATGAAGTAATAAAGCTTTCAGGACTTAATGAATTGAAAGCCAATATTTTTGACACCATCAGTACGGCCAACAAGAGCATAAAGGACCTTTCTGCAACCATAACGGCCAACACATCTGAAATTGAAAGCCTGAATTCAAAACTTCAAGAAACCACCAATAAGTTGAACGAAGTGACCGAAGAGAAGGACAGTATTTCCTTTTTTGGTGCGTTGATCAGTAAGGGCACGTACAATTTTATTTTATGGTCCATTATTTTTGGATTGCTGCTGCTGTTGTTGTTCTTCATTTACAGATTCAGAAACAGTAATTTCTTGACCCAACAAGCAAAATCTGCACTGGCAGAGCTGGAGGAAGAATATGAAAACCACAGACGCAGAGCACTTGAACGCGAACAGAAAATAAGCCGTCAGTTGCAGGACGAGCTCAACAAACAAAAGAAAGCATAAGATAAGGCTTCCCTCGGGGAGCCTTTCTTTTTTGGTTAGTACCACTTTTGAACTAGGATTACTTACTTTTGCGCCAAAATAGAATGGCACCATGTCCATGCGAATCGACATTATTACCGTACTTCCCGAGTTGCTCAAGAGTCCCTTTGAAGCATCCATTCTAAAAAGGGCCATCGAAAAAGGATTGGTGGAAGTACATCTACATAATTTAAGGGACTACGCTTCCGGCAATTACAAACAGGTGGACGACTACCAGTTTGGAGGGGGTGCAGGCATGGTGATGATGATCGAGCCCATCGACAAATGCATTTCAGAATTGAAGGCACAACGGGACTATGACGATGTGATCTATATGACACCAGACGGCAACACGTTGAACCAAAAAATGGCCAATGAGCTTTCCCTTAAAGAGAATCTAATCATACTGTGTGGACATTACAAAGGTGTGGACCAAAGGGTTCGTGATATGTTCGTAACCCGGGAAATATCCATTGGCGATTACGTGCTTTCGGGCGGGGAATTGGCCGCGGCCATAGTTTGCGATGCCGTGATCAGGCTGTTGCCAGGGGTATTGAATGATGAGACCTCTGCACTTACGGATACCTTTCAAGACAATTTATTGGCGCCACCGGTATACACACGACCCGCAGAATATAAAGGGAAAGAGGTGCCGAAAATATTGCTCAGTGGCAACACCCCTGAAATTGAAAAGTGGCGCGAGCAGCAGTCCTTGCAACGCACTCAGGAAAGAAGGCCCGATCTATTGGAATAGGAATGGATCTAAAATTCCACAGAAACTCCTTGTCAGTTTTAAATAATGCATTACTTTTGCAATCGCAAATTCAACCTCTGACGATGTACGTGAAAGTTGGCTTTGATAAACGCTAAAAAACAGACAATGGAATCGCTAATAAAATTTGTTGAAAACGAATTTGTTCCAAAAAAAGAATTTCCAAAATTTTCGGCCGGTGACACCATCACCGTTTACTACGAAATCAAGGAAGGTGAAAAAACCCGTACACAGTTCTTCAAAGGTGTAGTTATCCAAAGAAGAGGTAGCGGTGCCACGGAAACCTTCACCATCAGAAAAATGTCAGGAACCGTTGGTGTGGAACGTATTTTCCCAGTAAATATGCCTGCATTGCAACGTGTTGAGGTCAACAAAAAAGGTAAAGTGCGTCGCTCTAGAATCTTCTATTTTAGAGGACTTACCGGTAAAAAGGCCCGTATCAAAGAAGTTAGAGGATAAGCACTATCCCATACAAAACAGGAAAAGCACCCTATTTGGGTGCTTTTTTTATGAACAATTGTTAATAACTACGGTTTATATCTTGTTGATTTTAAATTGGTTACAAAATTTGTTTATTCCAATCATTACACTACTTTAGTAAAAGAAATGAGAGCGGGATACCATCCCAATCAAGTTTCCAAAATTTTAAAGTGACGTTCTTTAAAAGCCGTGTTTTCTCTTTTAATTGGTAACACTACTGATCACAAAAGGAATTTCAAATTGGAAAAAGCTTCGGTGGATTTCAAGGAGAAATCATAAGTTTTATGTGCGGATGGAAGAGCAATTTTCTGTCCTGATAAAATTTAGGAAAGTTACGGTACACTTTGTCAAGTGCAGTTTAGTTGAAAAATTAATATCACTGGCAAGGCAAACGTCGAAGGGACGAAGGATGCAATCGTCAGATTGCGGTTTTGTAGCAACACAGAACAAATCGTTTGATCCCATTCTGAAAGCCATATTTTCGTGCAAACGTAGATATGGCTTTTGTTTTTGTGAAAATCCCAACAAACCACCCTGTTTTTAGTAGAATCCATTCGTACTACCACCGCCATAAATCGTATATTTGCAACCGCTCAAAAAATTACATTTAAATGGCTAAACTATATTACACCAAAACAGATGAAGCGCCTGCACTGGCCACACTTTCCTTCCTACCCATTGTAAAATCCTTTACCGAAACCGCCAATATTGAAATCGAAACCAAAGACATTTCCTTGGCAGGACGCATCGCAGCTGTTTTCCCGGAATTTCTGAACGATGACCAAAAAGTGACGGACGATTTGGCCATTTTGGGGGAACTAGCCAAAACCCCTGAAGCCAATATCATCAAATTACCAAATATAAGTGCCTCTATTCCCCAGCTGAAGGAAGCCATTGAGGAATTGCAGAAAAAAGGGTACAATTTGCCCAATTATCCCGATGAACCCAAAACGGCAGAGGAAAAAGATATTAAGGCTCGTTACGACAAAGTCAAAGGAAGTGCTGTTAACCCGGTGCTACGCGAAGGCAACTCCGACCGTAGAGCGCCAAAAGCCGTGAAAAACTACGCAAAGGCCCACCCACATTCCATGGGTGCCTGGTCATCCGATTCAAAAACCCATGTGGCCACCATGTCACACGGCGACTTTAAATCGAATGAAAAGTCCATCACCATGCCCAATGCGGACGACATCAAAATTGAATTAGTAGGTTCCGATGGCAATAGTACGGTACTCAAGGAAAAAATTGTCCTTCTAAAAGGGGAAATCATTGATGCCACTGTAATGAGCAAAAAAGCCTTGGTGGAGTTTTTTACCAAGGAAATAGAAGATGCACGAAAAAACAACTTGTTGTTGTCCCTGCATTTCAAGGCAACCATGATGAAGGTTTCGGACCCCATCATTTTTGGACATGCCTTGACGGTGTATTTTTCTGAGCTGTTCAAAAATTATGGAGATACCTTCAAACAATTGGGAATAGATCCCAACAATGGATTGGAAACCCTTTTGGACAAGATTGGGGGACTTCCAGAGGACAAACACCAAGAAATCAAAAAGGCCATAACTGAAAGCATTGAAAATGGCCCAGATTTGGCCATGGTGAATTCTGACAAGGGAATCACCAACCTACACGTTCCCAGTGATGTGATCATTGATGCCTCGATGCCGGCCATGATCCGCAACTCCGGAAAAATGTGGGATAAAAATGGGGAACTTAGGGATACCAAAGCCATTATCCCCGACAGCAGCTATTCCGGCATTTACCAAGCCACTATCGATTTCTGCAAGGAACATGGGGCTTTCGACCCCAAAACCATGGGTACCGTACCCAATGTGGGTCTTATGGCACAAAAAGCGGAAGAATACGGTTCCCACGATAAAACATTTGAAATTCCATCCGCTGGAACCGTAAAAGTGATCAGTCTTTCTTCTGGAGAAACCTTGATCGAGCATACCGTGGAACAAGGCGATATTTGGAGAATGTGCCAAGTGAAGGACGCTCCCGTGCAGGATTGGGTTAAATTGGCCGTTTCGCGAGCGAGAGCTACCAACGACCCTGCCGTTTTCTGGTTAGATCAAGAACGTGCACACGACGCCGAGTTGATCAAGAAGGTGAACATATATCTTAAAGACCATGACACTTCTGGATTGGACATTCGAATCCTTTCACCGATAGAAGCCACCAAATTCACCCTAAAACGAATGAAGGAAGGGAAAGACACCATTTCGGTGTCCGGTAATGTGCTACGCGACTACTTGACCGACCTCTTCCCTATTTTGGAAGTGGGCACCAGTGCCAAAATGTTGTCCATTGTTCCCTTGATGAACGGTGGTGGGTTGTTTGAAACAGGTGCCGGAGGTTCCGCTCCAAAACATGTAGAGCAATTTTTGGAAGAAGGACACCTCAGATGGGATTCGTTGGGAGAATTCTTGGCCCTGGCCGTTTCTTTGGAATTTTTTAGTGAAAAGAACAACAATGCAAAGGCACAGGTCCTTGCAGATGCCTTGGACAAAGCCACTGAGGAGTTCTTGAACAACGATAGATCACCTTCGCGAAAAGTGAATGAGATCGATACGCGTGGCAGTCACTTCTATTTAGCCTTGTATTGGGCCGAACAATTGGCCAAACAAAATTCGGATGCCGAATTAAAATCCATCTTTACAAAAGTATTCGATGCGATGTCCACCAACGAGGCCAAGATTGCCCAGGAACTTATAGATGCCCAAGGCGCTCCTGTTAACATTGGCGGGTACTACAGGCCGGATGCAGCATTGGCTTCAAAAGCAATGCGCCCTAGCGAAACCTTGAACGCGATTTTGGCGTCCATTAAGTAACAATCTGTATTTTATACTATTAGAGCAGTCTAATTATCCAATTAGACTGCTCTTTTTTTATAATTGTTAAAGTTACCGACGGACTGGACGCCCATTTTAATGGAATGTCACAAATTTGTACTTTTAAAAAAATCCATCAAAAATGTCCAAATCCCTTGTTGCGTTATGGCTTGCCCTGTTAGGGCATTTTTTCTTTGCAACAGCCCAAGAGAAATACACCATAAGCGGAACCATTACAGAAGCCAACAGCAACGAAACATTGATAGGGGTCACCATCGCAGTTTCGGAACTCCGAACAGGAACCACAACCAACGAATATGGATTTTATTCCCTGACCCTTCCCAAAGGCACCTATCAGATTACGGTAAGCTATTTGGGATATCAGGATATTGTGGAAACGATAACGCTTGATCGCAATCTGAAAAGAGACTTCAGTTTACTGGAAAAAGCAGAGGAACTGGCAGAGGTTGTAGTTACCGATGATGCCGAACGATTGGATATCCGCAAACCACAAATGAGTGTGAATACCCTAAACTCACAAACCATAAAACAATTACCGGTGGTTCTGGGCGAAGCGGATGTGATCAAATCCCTGTTGCTATTACCCGGGGTGTCCAATGCCGGTGAAGCCTCTTCCGGGTTCAATGTACGTGGTGGTGCTGCCGATCAAAATCTTATTTTGCTGGATGAGGCCACCGTATTCAATTCCTCCCACTTATTCGGATTCTTTTCCGTATTCAATCCGGATGCCATCAAGGATGTAAAGCTGTTCAAGGGCGGTATTCCTTCCCGATATGGTGGTAGGGTGTCCTCTGTACTCGAAATATTTCAAAAAGAAGGCAATAGTAAAGATTTCAAGATAAATGGAGGGATTGGTGCCGTCGCCAGTCGCTTGCTAATGGAAGGTCCTATTGAAAAGGATAGAACGGCATTTTTGGTGGGTGGTAGAGCATCCTATGCCCATTTGCTACTACCCTTGTTCGATGTGAACAACAAGGCGTACTTCTATGATCTGAACACGAAGATCAGTCATAAAATAAACGAGAACAACAATATTTACTTGTCCGGATATTTCGGACGGGACTTGTTCAGTATCAATGAAAAATTTGTAAATACCTACGGAAATGCGGTCGGTAATTTTAGATGGAACCATTTGTTTTCCGATCGCCTGTTTTCGAACCTATCCTTGATCTATTCCGATTATTACTACGGTTTGGAGCTTGATTTTGTTGGGTTTGAATGGGATTCCGGCATCCAAAACTTCAACTTGAAGTATGACCTAAAATATTACCTGAATGATAAGCTACAGTTGAATTTTGGCATACACAACACCTATTATGTGTTCTACCCCGGTAAAATTGTGCCCAATAGTCCCGAATCTGGTATCCTAGAAGAGCAATTGACCAAAAAATACGCCAATGAGAATGCGGTCTATATTGATGTTGAGCACGACCTTTCAGACAATTTAAGCGTGGAGTATGGGGTACGGGTAAGCCAGTTTAACCGATTGGGACAGGATGAATTTTATGTTTACCAAAACAACAATCCAGTGGATTTTGATAATTTAACTTTGACGTATAGTGAAGCTGAACCTATTGACAGTATAAATCCAGGCAGAGGGGGAACGTTGAAAAAATTCCTGAATTTCGAGCCAAGAGCTTCTATTTCCTATAATTTTAATGGCAAAAGTTCCATCAAGGCCAGTTATACCCGTCTGGCACAATACCTGCACTTGCTTTCCAACACTAGCTCGCCAACCCCTTTGGATGTATGGACGCCCAGTGGACCTTTTGTGAAACCACAGCTCCTCGACCAATATGCCATGGGCTATTTCAAGAACGTTGAAAATGGTAAATACACGTTTGAAACAGAAGCTTTCTACAAGGAGATACAAAACCGAATCGACTATATTGACGGTGCCAATTTGATTGCCAACAATGCCATTGAACGGGTCATTCTCAATGGCGAGGCCAGAGCCTATGGACTTGAATTCCTTATTCGAAAAAATGAAGGGAAATTAACGGGTTGGCTTGCCTATACCCTATCGCGTTCCGAACAACGCACACCTGGCAGGACATTGGATTATACTACCGAACAACCCAACCGTGAAACCGGCATCAATTTAGGAAAGTGGTATAATACGCCTTACGACAAAACCCATGATTTGTCATTATATGGCAATTATGAACTCAATGATAAATGGAATTTCAATGCCAATTTTATTTATCAAACGGGTCAACCCACCAATTACCCAATTGGGCAATTTGAATTTGAAGGGGTGAAGGTGCCCTACTATGGGGAACGCAACGAAGAGAGGCTGCCCAATTATCATCGATTGGATATATCGGCGACCCTTACCCCAAGGAAAAACCAAAACAGAAAATTAAAGTCGGAATGGGTTTTTAGCATTTACAATGTGTACAACAGAAAAAATGCCGCCGCAATCAATTTTAGGGAGAATGAGGACACGGGACGAAACGAGGCACTTCGCACTTCAATTTTTGGCATTATTCCCTCGGTAACCTACAACTTTAAATTGTAAGTCCATGTTAAAAAGATCATTGCAAATAGTATTGTTGTTGTCCCTGTTCACCTCATGTGAGGATATCATCGAATTGGAACTTCCAACGGATGATAACCGGCTGGTTGTCGATGGCTTGTTACGTGTGGACAAAACCCAACAATTTATTGATGTCCGGCTAACATTACGGGAAACCAGTAATTTTTATGAAGAAAATCAAGCCACACAAGCCGAAAGTGTGCAAATTCACTATGGGGTATTAAACCAGGATAACCATTTTGAAAATCCATCCACTTCACATCTGGTAGAAGAGGTACCAGGAACCGGAGTATATGTTCCCGATTCCAATTCAGCAACAGACCAGCGCATACCCACTACTTCCGCCGAACAAGGCATGACCTTTGTTTTGGAAGTGCTACATAAAGGAAGGCACTATTTTGCCCAAACATTATATGCCCCTGCTGTGCCGTTGGACAATCTGGAACAAGGCGACGGAACTTTATTTGATGAAGATGAAACAGAAATTGTAGTGACCTTCTCTGATGACCCCAACAATGATAACTATTATATATTCGATTTTGGTTACGGCGAATTTTTAACTGTTGAAGATCAATTCTTTCAGGGTCAACAATTTCAATTCTCCTACTTTTATGACAGTAGCCTCCAACCGGGTCAAGAAATCAATGTGAGTATATTGGGGGCAACCAAGGATTTTTACGATTACATGGGACTGATTGTTGAACAAACCACCAATAGTAATGGTGTTTTTGGTACTCCAGTGGCCACCGTTCGCGGAAATGTGGTTGAAATAACCGGACAAGACTATATTGATGTATTGAACAATAATGGGCAACCCAATGATTATGCCCTAGGTTATTTCGCGGTAGTCCAGGAGTACTCGCGAGCACTTACCATCCAATAAAGGAAGACTACAGGACTAGGTACAGCAACAATATAATCGAAATACCCACAATCCCCTGAAAAAGGGTACCCAGGGTATGTCCACGTAATGCCATTTTTACATTAATGTTAGAAAATTGGGAAACCACCCAAAAATAGCTGTCGTTGATGTGAGAAACCGTCATGGCCCCTGCCCCAACCGCCAAAACAACCAAAGCTTTATCCGTTAGCGAAAGTAAACCAAAGGTTTCCAAAAGGGGTGCAATAATGGCCGATGTGGTAATTATGGCCACGGTGGACGAGCCTTGGGCCGTTTTGAGTACCGCTGCAATCACAAAAGCAATCAACAGTCCACCCAAACCCGTACTCGATTCCAAATTGATGACCGATGCGATATCAATCGTACGCAGTATGGCCCCGAAGGCACCTCCCGCCCCAGTGATCAATACAATGGCGCCTGCTTGTTTAAAGGCTTCTGCCACCCACCCCTGTTTTTCTTCCGAAGGCGACTTTTTAGCAAGTGCAAACGCAAAGAAAACACCAATCAACAGTGCGATGATGGGACTTCCCAAAAATCCTAAAACTTGAAATAGCATGCCTTCACCCAGGGGATGTGTGGGATAATCCGCCACCGATTTCAAGGCAATCAAAATAATGGGCGCCAAAAGTGGCAAAAAAGCTTGGTAGGGCTTCACCGAAGATGGTAGTGTTTCCGTTTCTTCGGTTACCTCGATTTCTTCGTTCTCGGTCAAAGTTTTCCCAATAAAACGGGCCCAAACATAACCAGTCAACGATACCGGAATGGCAACGGCAAGGCCCAATACCAAAACCAATCCCAAATCGGCGCCTAAAATGGCGGCGGCGGCCAAGGGACCGGGTGTAGGCGGTACAAAAACGTGTGCTGAATACAATCCTGTTGCCAAAGCAATGGCAAAAACCAATGCCGGTATGCCCGTTTTTTTGCTAATGGCCTTGTTCAAGGAGGAAAGAATGATAAACCCGGAATCACAATACACCGGAATGGAAATCACGAACCCCGCCAAATTGATGGCCAATGGCGACCGTTTCAATCCGATCAATTTTAAAATACTATTGGCCAAGACCTGGGTACTGCCCGTTTTTTCCAAATAGATACCGATAACGGTTCCAAAAGCGATGACCAACCCAATGCTGGACAAGGTTTTGCCAAAACCTTCACCTAGGGTAGACATAATTTCTTGGGGAGCAAGTCCCAGCATAAAACCAGAGGCAATGGCTGCAATGGTCAATGAAAAAATAGGGTGCATTTTGAATTTTACCGTTGCCACGATGATGAAAATGACGACAACGCCAATTACCAATAATTCCATGGGTATTTTTTGTGCTATTCCCTCTAAATATAAGCCATTATTCCTACTTTGGTCCCATGAGGCGAACAGACAAGGAACTTTTGGTAAAGGGAATCAAATCATTGGGGTATACCGTTATTGCCATGTTTATGGGCCCTTTTTTGATCTATGAGGCATTCAAGAACCAGGGCCATCCCTTTTATTATCCCGTTTTGATATTGGGTATTATCTGTGCCATCTTGGCCATATACCTCGGATTCCGTTCGGTAGGAATTGTAATGGATGCCGTTTTCGGCAAAAAGCAAAAAAACTAATCTTTGGGCTGAAGCGGGGCGTTCTTCCACTTGTTGGTCAGCTGGGCGTAATCGTAATCGAGTACCGATTTTTGTCGCTCCAATCGATTGGCGGCAAAGGCCCTTTGCAGAATATCCTCTATCAAGTAATCCTCATGGACGGTTTCGGGATGAAATTCCTCTTTTAAACTGATTTTGAACATACTGGCCGTAGTGTTGTACCAAAAGGCCCGCCAACCGCTCCGAAGTTCCTTCACCAAATCGAAAGCCGTGGTTCCCGTTTGACGGTGTATCAACTTCACCAAGATCTGACCTTCGGTACGGGTCAATTTTTTCAGTTCTGCCGAAAATTCCTCCTCAATGTACTTCTGGACCTTTTTGGTGTATTTTTTTTGGTGCCTTCGCTTGGTGATGTGTTTCAGGCTATCGTTCAGTTCCACCAGCCGCTCCGCGGCCAATTTGGCATAGGGATACACTTTCAACGTTTTCCGCCGTAAGATCAAATAGCGCAAACGTTCGTTCTTATCCGCAAATTCGAGTTTGCCAAAAATATAGACCTCTTCCAGTGCTATGGAGCTGTAGAGAATGGAATCGCCAGCAAAACGCACATAGTAATCCTCTACCGAATCTTTGGGGTAAAAAATGGAATCGTTCTCCATTTCTTGTGAGTATCCTAAGACTTGGAACAGCACAAACGCTATCAAAAACAAGTTTCTCAACATAAACTTCCAATCGCAAGAATCCTACCAAAAGTAAGGATAAAGGTATGATTTGGTTATTAAATAAAAGTGAATATTCTTATGTTTGTGTACTAATTCAATCCTATGGCTACTGATAAAATCATCAACCAAAAATCCCTTGAATTTCTTGAAAAATATTTGAACAACCCCTCGCCTACGGGCTATGAGTGGGAAGGTCAAAAAATTTGGATGGACTATTTGAAACCTTATGTGGACAAATTTATCACCGACACCTATGGCACTGCCGTGGCCGTGATCAACCCCAAGGCCAAATACAAAGTGGTGATCGAGGGACATTCGGATGAAATTTCATGGTATGTGAACTACATCACGGACAATGGATTGATCTATGTAATTCGTAATGGGGGAAGTGATCACCAAATCGCGCCCTCCAAATGGGTGGATATCCACACCAAAAAAGGTATCGTGAAGGGTGTTTTTGGCTGGCCCGCCATCCACACACGGGACAAGGGCAAGGAAGAACCACCAAAATTGGAAAACATTTTTATCGATGTCGGTGCCAAGGATAAGAAAGAAGTTGAAAAAATGGGCGTTCACGTAGGTTGCGTGATTACTTATCCCGATCAGTTCCATATTTTGAACAAGGACAAATTTGTATGTCGCGCCTTGGATAACCGCATGGGTGGCTTCATGATCGCCGAAGTGGCCCGCCTATTACACGAAAACAAGAAAAAATTGCCATTCGGATTGTACGTGACCAATTCCGTGCAGGAAGAAATCGGTCTGCGCGGAGCCGAAATGATTACCCAGACCATTAAACCCAACGTGGCCATAGTAACCGATGTGACCCACGACACCACCACCCCGATGATCGACAAGAAGAAGGAAGGTGATGCCTCCATCGGTTCCGGTCCTGTAGTTTCCTATGCCCCTGCGGTGCAGAACAAATTAAGGGAACGCATTATTGAAACCGCAGAGGCCAAGAAAATTCCTTTCCAGCGTTTGGCTTCGTCACGATACACTGGAACGGATACGGATGCCTTCGCCTACAGCAACGGAGGGGTAGCATCAGCCTTGATATCACTTCCTTTGCGCTATATGCACACCACGGTGGAAATGGTGCACAAAGAAGATGTGGAAAATGTGATCCGCCTGATCTATGAATCATTGTTAGCCATCAAAGAAGGGGAAACTTTCAGTTATTTTGATTAAATGGACGAGCAGGTAGACATTTTGGATGAGCAAGGAAAACCAACAGGGGAATCCTGTTTAAAGTCCGAAGCACACCGAAAAGGTCTACTACATCCCACGGTTCATATTTGGCTCTATACCCAAGATGGTCTGGTATTGATTCAACAACGCGGTAAACATAAAGACACCCATCCCCTACTTTGGGATGTTTCCGTCGCGGGACACGTGTCTTCGGGCGAGGAAATTTCTACAGCTGCCGTACGCGAAGTACAGGAAGAAGTGGGATTGTCCATTACAAAAAATGACCTGGAACCAATTGGCACATTTAAGGCAGTACACAAGATTGCGGATGATTTTATTGATGCCGAATTGCACCATATTTTTCTTTGTAAACTAGCCGTTCCTTTGGGTTCGTTGACCAAACAGGACAGTGAAGTGGAAGCTTTGGAATTGATACCACTCTTCAAATTTGCGGAGGAGACCTGGGGACTGGCCAATACGGCCAAATACGTGCCCCACGGCCCTACCTACTACAAAACCATAGTGAAGGCCATTAAAAGTCGGATTTGACGGCTTCGGCAAATTGGTGGACAGCATCTAGGCCAAAAGCCTGCTGGTCGCCGGTTTTCATGTTCTTGACGACAAAATTCCCATCGAGCAGTTCTTGTTCACCCAATAAAATTACGTAGGGCACACCCCGCTTATCGGCGTATTTGAACTGTTTCTGCATTTTAGCATCTGTTGGGTACAGGTCGGCACGCAAACCTGCTTTTCGAAGTTCTGTAATCAATTTTAACGCCGCAAAACCTTCATTCTTTCCAAAATTGAGGCAAAGTACATCGAGGGAGGTTTCAATGTTTTCCGGGAAAAGTCCCAATTCCTCCAAAACTAGATAAATTCGATCCAAACCAAAGGAAATACCTACACCGCTCACATCCTTCAATCCAAAAATGCCCGTGAGGTCGTCATAACGCCCACCACCACCAATGGAGCCCATTTGAACGCCTTCGGGTGCGGCTACCTCAAAAATGGCGCCCGTATAGTAGTTCAATCCACGGGCCAAGGTAACATCCAACTGCAATGTTGCCGACTGCAGTCCCAGCTTATCAACCGTGGTAATAATTTCATTGAGTTCGGAAACACCCTTCATGCCCACTTCAGATGCCACAAGAATATCCTTCAACTTCTCCAATTGTTCTGAAGCCGAGCCGGACATTTCAAACAAAGGTTGGGTTTTGGAAATAGCATTTTCAGAAATACCTTTTTCCAGCATTTCGGCCTTCACCTTGTCCTCTCCTATTTTGTCCAATTTATCGAGTGCCACAGTAAAATCGACCAATAAATGTTTGGCCCCGATCACTTCGGCAATACCTGACAGTATTTTGCGGTTATTGATCTTTATGGTGGTGCCCTTCAATCCCAAATCGGTAAAAACTGCATCGTACAGCTGTACAAATTCCACTTCCTGCAACAAGGAATCAGCCCCAACCACATCGGCATCACACTGGTAAAACTCACGAAAACGTCCCTTTTGTGGGCGATCTGCACGCCATACGGGCTGAATCTGGTACCGCTTGAACGGAAAATCGATTTCGTTCTGGTGCATCACCACATAACGCGCAAAAGGCACGGTTAGGTCGTAACGCAATGCTTTTTCCGATATTTTTGGCGTTAATGAAGCAGAATTCTTGGAGCTATAGGTCACATCGTCCACCTTGGAAATAAAATCCCCAGAATTCAAGATCTTAAAGATCAAGCGATCACCCTCATCCCCATATTTGCCCATCAGGGTTTCCGAATTTTCGAAAGAGGGGGTCTCTATCGGTTGAAAACCAAAGGTTTCGAAATGTTTTTTGATGGTTTGGATGATGTGGTTGCGCTTGGCCACCTCAGTAGGTGAAAAATCCCGGGTTCCTTTGGGTATGGATGGTTTTTGTGCCATAGATGTTCAAATTCTCGTGCAAATATACAGGGTTTATGGATTGTTCATGGTATTGAAGTAACCGTCATTTCGAACGAATGTGAGAAATCTCCTTTTATGGTTAGATTTCTCGTCGCTCATACTTCGCTCTGTCGAAATGACGAAGGATTGATAGTTGTCATGCTGACCAAAGTGAAGCATCCCAAACTGTACCTTCAAATAGATTCTTCAGTCACTTTGCTTCTTCAGAATGTCACTGAAAATTAAATCCCGACTTCTTATAATTTGATTTTAGGATTTCTCGTCGCTCATACTTCGCTCTGTCGAAATGACGAAGGATTGATAGTTGTCATGCTGATCAAAGTGAAGCATCCCAAACTGTACCTTCAAATAGATTTTTCAGTCGCTTCGCTTCTTTAGAAAAACTCTCTTAAAGTAATGACAACACCCTTTAACCTTTAACCTTTAACCTTTAACCTTTAACCTTTTACCTAATTCTCAGTTATTCCATAATCTGATCAAACCATTGGTAGAGCTCCCCCTTGGTGATTACGGCCCCTTGTTTGATGAGTTCAAACTTATCTGCGTTCTTATCCTCCCCGTACGCTTTGGAAGCTGTAAGGTATTCCACAAAATCGGATTGGAAATTACGCTTGAACCAATCGAAACCGATCTTGGTGCGTAAATCGATTTCAGGGTTCATTACCTTTACGGAAAGCAATTTCATTTCCTTATCGGTCAAATGAAAAAGATGCATGTGTTGTTCGGAAACATTTTCCAAGTACTCCACTTTGGAAAGCACCCCTTCCCAAATCAGGTCGCTGAACACATCGATTTCTTCTTCGGCCACTTTAGGTTGCTCCTCCTTGATTTTCTTCCATTCCTCTGCTGTAATGGACTGGGTGGACAAAAAGTTGATGAATTCTGGATGCAGTTCCTCCAATTGCTCTTTTGAAAGTCGTTTGTATTTCATGGTGCAACAATAAAAAAGAGAGCTATGCACGCATAGCCCTCCTTATATCCAAATACTTATTAGGTATCTTATTTTGCTTCAGCAATAACCTCGAAAGGGAAATCCACAACAACTTCCCTGTGAAGTCTGATCACTGCTTCATAAGGACCAACACGTTTGATCGCTCCACCTTTGATATTGATGAATTTGCGTTCAATTTGGTGCCCTTCCTTGTCCAAAGCCTCGGCCAAATCGATATTGGTAACCGAACCGAACAATTTGTCACCAGCTCCTGCCTTGGCAGCGATACGGATTTCCAATTGTTTTAGGGCTTCGGCAATCTTCGTGGCCTCATCAACGATTTTCTTCTCTTTGTGGGCTCTTTGCTTAAGGTTTTCGGCCAAAACTTTTTTGGCTGATGGAGTGGCCAATGTAGCCAATCCTTGTGGGATAAGGTAGTTTCTGCCGTAACCGTTCTTTACGGTAACGATATCATCCTTAAATCCCAAATCCTGTACGTCTTCTCTTAGAATAAGTTCCATTCTCCGGTATTTTTTATTTCAACATATCGCCAACATACGGCATTAACGCAATGTGACGGGCTCTTTTAACGGCCTGCGCCACTTTTCTTTGGTATTTCAAGGAAGTACCGGTAAGTCTGCGGGGAAGCAATTTTCCCTGCTCGTTCACCAACTTCATCAAGAAATCAGGATCTTTGTAATCGATGTACTTGATACCTGATTTTTTGAACCTACAATACTTCTTTTGCTTGTTGGTCTCTATGTTCAGCGGGGTCAAATATCTGATTTCCCCGTCTTTTTTTGCTTTAGCTTGTTGCTCGATGGATGCCATAACCTATGCCTTTGCTTTTAATTTGGTTCTTCTCTTTTCTGCCCAAGCGATTGCGTGCTTGTCCAATTTAACGGTCAAGAAACGCATAATGCGCTCGTCTCTTCTAAATTCCAACTCGTAAGGACCAATGGCCTCACCTGGAGCTTGGAATTCAAACAAGTGGTAAAAGCCACTTTTTTTGTGCTGAATGGGATAGGCCAATTTTTTAAGTCCCCAATCTTCCTTGGAGACCATTTTGGCACCATTCTTAATCAAGAAATCCTCAAATTTCTTGACTGTTTCCTCTATCTGTGTTTCAGACAGAACGGGATTTAAAATGAAAACAGTTTCGTAATGGTTCATTATAATATATTTTAAAGGAGCGCAAAAGTAGTAATATTTCTTTCTCCTTGCAAGAAAAGCGAAAAATCTTCGTTAAAGGTACAAGAGTTATTAACAATAGTTTAACCCTTTAACCCCAAATAACACATATGGCAAAATACACAACAAAATAGACCATGTTTACATCTTTTGTTGCTCCTAAACGTCTTTTTTATGTAATTTGCCGATGATTTAAAACCCTACAAATCACCCCATTCTATGAAATTAAAGAGTATAATTGTAGACGATTCCTCAATGCAGCGTATGGCCGTTGCGAAATTGGTCAACAATCATCCACACTTGGCTTTGGTAGCGGAGTACAGCAATGCCATTGAAGCTAAAAATGGCCTGAAAAACCACGAAATCGACCTTATCTTTTTAGATGTTGAGATGCCTATTATCAGTGGTTTTGACCTTTTAGAGGCCCTTGAGAACCCACCACAGGTTATCCTGATCACCGGAAAACCTGATTATGCACTAAAAGCATTTGACTACGACGTAACCGATTACCTGCACAAACCCATTACCCTTGCACGTTTTGAGGCTTCCGTAAAAAGAGCCGTTGCCAAGTACGAGCAGTTGAACAGGGTCGATGAGGACGAAGAGCACATCTTCGTAAAGAGCAACCTGAAAAAACGTAAAGTCATCCTTAACGACATTAAATGGATCGAGGCATTGGGCGATTACATCAAATTGGTGACCGATGAAGCCAATATTGTAATCCTTTCCACCATGAAATCTTTCGAAAAGCAATTGCCGGCCGATAAATTTCTACGCATCCATAAATCTTATATTGTGAATCTGGAGAAGATAGAGAAATTCAACAGCAAGAATGTTGAAGTAGGGGGCAGACAGATTCCTTTAAGTAGAAACAAAAAGACTGAATTGGCAGAGGCACTTGCCAATGTATAATCAGATGTGGTCCACATTGTAGACCAGTCGTATACTTTTATACTTGGAAATAGCATTAAAGGATTTTTCAATTCTTTTAATGCTATTTTTTGTTTGGGCCAAGGAGTCACTTTTCGGGATCTTGACAAGGATGTTTTTAAGGTAATCCCGCCTAATGCGGGAAACCGGGGGATACTCAGGGCCTAAAATTTGGGTGCCAAGCACATTGCGCAAACTACTGGCCATCCAGTCCGAAGCCTCGTTCAATTTATTAAAATCCCTATCCTTTAACGTTACCTTTATGATGCGTACCACTGGCGGGTATTTGAACTGCTCCCGCTCGTAATATTGTTCTTTGAACATTTTATCATAATCGTGGGTGGTGACCTGTTGCAATATCTGATGATAGGGATTGTACGTTTGGATCAATACTTTCCCCCTTTTTTGGGTACGCCCTGCCCTACCCGCCACTTGGGTAAGCATTTGGAAGCTGCGCTCATGTGCACGGTAATCTGGAAAGTTCAGCATGCTATCGGCATTCATGATGCCCACCAAACTCACATTTCTGAAATCGAGCCCCTTGGTCACCATTTGGGTCCCCACCAAAATATCCATTTCCTGGTTTTCAAAAGCGGAAATGATCTTTTCATAGGCATATTTGCCCCTGGTAGTATCCAAATCCATTCGCCCAACCTTGGTTTCCGGAAAAAGTTGCCCCAGTTCTTCCTGTATCTGCTCTGTTCCAAAACCTTTTTTATCCAAAGTGGGGCTGCCACAGGCCAAACAGGCTTGTTGCAACGCCATATGGTACCCACAATAATGGCACCGCAATTGGTTTCGATGTTGGTGATAGGTTAAACTCACATCGCAATTGGGGCATTGGGCCACATGACCACAGGTGGTGCATTCCACGACCGGGGCAAAACCCCTTCTGTTCTGAAAAAGGATGACCTGCTCCCCTTCCCCCAACGCTTCTTCAATGGCATGCAACAGGGTTTCGGAAAAATGTCCCTTCATTCTGCGCTTACGAGTGGCCTCCTTAATGTCCACAAGATTGATTTCCGGCATCAAAACCTCACCAAAGCGATATTTTATGGAAGCGTAACCGTATTTCCCCGTTTTTGCATTGTAGGCACTCTCCACACTGGGCGTAGCAGAACCCAACACAATAGGTGAACCATGGAACGAAGCAAGTACGATGGCGGCATCGCGGGCATGGTATCGCGGTGCAGGGTCAAATTGCTTGAAGGAGCTTTCATGCTCTTCGTCCACAACCACTAGGCCCAATTTCGAAAATGGTAAAAACAGGGAGGATCGGGCACCAATGACTATCTTGGCCTTCTCGGCATTGTGCAATACATTGTTCCAGACCTCCACGCGTTCGTGAATACTGTATTTGGAATGGTAAACGGATACTTTCTGCCCGAAATAATGACGCAACCGATTGATCAATTGGGAGGTCAATGCAATTTCCGGTAACAGGTAGAGTGCTTGTTTGCCTTCATCAATGCATTTCTGGATCAATTTGACATACACTTCGGTTTTTCCCGAGGAAGTAACCCCATGCAACAACACGGGCTTCTTCTCCAAGAACCCAACCGTTATATTTTCCAAAGCCTTGGTCTGATGCTCATTAAGCACAATATTTTTGGTAGTTTCAGAAGCTTCACCATGCTTTACCCTATCCTCCCTGATGCTGTATTCGCTCAGAATGTCTTTGTCGATCAATGCTTTTATAACGGCTCGAGAGCCTCCACTTTCCTTTTCGAGGTCCGATATCGGAATAGGTTTGTTGCTTTTTGATTTGAGCTGAAACAAGGACAGAACCACCTGACTTTGCTTGGGTGCTCTTGAAAGTTCGTTCAACAATGCTTCCAACTCGCCTTCATCATCATATTTGTCTGCTAATTTTACATAGCGGACCATTTTTGGTTTATACTGCTCATAAATTTCCTCTTTTTGAAGCACAACCCCCTTTTGGACCAAACGATTGACCAATGACAACACATTTTTTTTGTCCACGATGTCGCTAATTTCTTCAATTTTAAGGGCAGTTTGGTACTGTAGGGCCTCGTAGACCAAAAATTCATCATCGGCAAGCTCCATTTCATCTACATCGGCTTGCTTGTTCGGTAAAACCAATGTCTCACTCTCCAACAGGAAGGCACTGGGCAAAGCACTGCGGATCACCTCGCCCAACGTGCACATGTAGTAATTGGCAATCCACTCCCAATGTTTCATCTGGAATGAATTTACCAGCGGTTTTTCATCCAATATCTGGTAGATTTCCTTGGGCTCGTACGCAGTGGGTGCTTCAGCATGCACGCGATAGGCCAATGCCGTATATATTTTGGATTTTCCGAAAGGTACGGCCACCCGCATACCAGGTTCAATAAAGTCAGCTTCTTGCCGTGAAATCCTATAGGTGAAGAGCTTCTCCAAAGGAATGGGCAGGACTACTTCCAAAAAATGCTCCATATGCTAATCCTCGATTACCCTATGCCAAGTTTGGGTCCTGTGCAAAAAGGCCAGATAGCCCCTTACCTTTAAACGGTTACCATCGTCCTCATCCAACCAGACCTTGCCCCTGAAGGTCATTCCCTGTTCAGGATCGAACAAGCGATCACCCTTGTATTCCCCTTTGCCGTTGTGCTCAAAATCGTCCATGATTTTCATGCCTTCGATAGGTTTGTCCTTAAGTTCCCCATCACATTTGGTGCATTTGGAGTTTTCTTTACCTTCTTCGAGTATTTTCACAACCTTGGCCTGCAAGAGTCCATTTTCCTTATAAATTTCGATAATGGCCTTGGTAATGCCATTACGGTCGTCCACCGTTTTCCACTTACCAAATACGGTTTGGGACCATGTTAACTGAAAACACAGAAAACACATCAGGAAAATCCATTTACTCGCCATTTTGCTGTCTGTCATGTCTTCTTTTTAACGAATTAAGTGTGGCATTTAGTTCAAAACCCAACAATAATATATTGGAATTTAACCAAATAAACACCATCAAGATCAATAATCCTCCCAAAGCGCCGTATAGTTCGTTGTACCGAGCGAATTTTTCAACATAGATCCCAAATAGGTAGGATGTTAAAAAGAACAACAGGGTGGTCATTAGGGCGCCAGCGGAAAAGAACCGTGCCTTTCTGCCCTCCGCAGTGCCAAAATAATAGAGAATGGCAGTGGTCAGGTAGGACAAACACAGAAAGAACAAGATCTTTGCCACCTGAATTCCTACTGAGTCCCCCTTCTCCACATCGTACCCAAGGGTCTTGCCCAAATATTCGCTGGTATATTCCACAATGTAAAATTCAAAATATACGAAAGCCACGGCCCCAATGATCAACAATATGGATAGAATAAGCCCCACCATCAATGCGTAGGCGTATTGCCGAAAAAAATTGCGGGTGAGTTCCACATGGTAGGAATTCTCAAAACCACCAAAAATGGCATTCACCCCATTGGCCACCAAAAAAATGGACAAAATAAAGGCGGAGGACAGCAACCCACCTTGCTTTTGGTCCTTGATCTGTTGATAGACGTCGCCAAAATAATCACTAGTCGCTGCGGGAAGGAACGATTCGAGAAAATCCAAGAATTGTGAATCAAAATTTTCATTGCCAACACTTACATACGGTATCAGGAACGGAATCAGCGTTACCATAAAAATGAGCAATGGAAACAACGCCATGAACAAACTGAAGGCAATGGAACTGGCCCGTGTGGAAACGGCACCACGAACGATACCCAACAGGTACATTTCGATCAGATCGTAAAATGAGAGCCCTTCCAATGCCCCTAACTTGATTTTTTTCAATAGTCGAGCCGCCCAATTGATCACGGGTATCTTCTCCAACCGCTCTTCTATTGCCTTGGACATTTATACTGCTTTTAAACTTAGGTCCATATTATACACCGAATGGGTCAATGCACCGGAAGAAATATAATCCACGCCACACTCTGCATACTGTCGGATGGTTTCCTCGTTGATGCCCCCGGAAGACTCTGTTTGGCATTTCCCGCCTATTCTTTTGACCGCTTCCCGGGTTTCATCGTAATCAAAATTATCCAGTAAGATGCGATACACCCCTTCGGATTGCAAAATTTCATCCACTTCATCCAAATTTCGGGCCTCCACGATTATTTTCAAGTCCTTTCCCTTTTCCTTCAGGTAGTCTTTTGTCTTTTGGATGGCCTTGGTGATGCCCCCAGCAAAATCGATATGGTTATCCTTGAGCATGATCATGTCATACAGGGCGAAACGATGATTTTCCCCACCGCCGATCTTAACGGCCCATTTTTCGAGGGCGCGGATGCCCGGTGTGGTCTTTCTGGTATCCAAAATCTTGGTGTCTGTACCATTAAGTAGGGAAACAAAATCCTGCGTTTTGGTGGCGATGGCACTCATCCGTTGCATGGCATTGAGCACCAAACGTTCTGCTTTCAAAATACTTTGTGAGCTGCCTTCCACATAAAATACCACATCGCCATACTTTACAGGACTCCCATCTTGGATCATGACCTCAGTTTTCAATTCGGGATCCACATATTGAAAAACCATTTGGGCGAACGCAACGCCGGCAATGATACCTTCATCCTTCACCAAAAGCTTTGCTTTACCTTTGGCATTGACAGGAATACAGGCCAAGGAACTGTGATCGCCGTCACCCACATCTTCGCGGATGGCGTTGGCAATAATCAATTGGAGTTCGTTTTGAAATTGTGCTTCGGATATCATCCCTCTGGGGTTTTAACGAAAATAGTAAAAACATTTCTCCCCGACCATGCCGATATAGTGCTCATTTTTTACTTTGAATCAATTATTTTTGGGCATGCAGATAACTTTGATCGCCGTTGGCAAAACGGACAAGACTGAACTTGAAGACCTTATAGCCATTTATGAAAAAAGGCTGGGGCATTATGTGAAATTTGATTTCCGAATTATCCCCGATATCAAAAACAGTAAAAATCTCTCGGAGGCGCAACAAAAGGAAAAAGAGGGTGAACTTATCCTAGGGCAATTACAACCTACTGACACCCTTTTTTTATTGGATGAGAATGGAAAACAGTACACTTCCGTGGATTTTGCCCAATTCCTTCAAAAGAAAATGAACAGTGGCATCAAAAACCTTGTTTTTGTGATTGGCGGGCCTTATGGTTTCAGTGATTCGGTTTACGCAAAAAGTACTGGAAAAATAAGCCTTTCCAAAATGACGTTCTCCCACCAAATGGTACGACTTTTCGTTGTGGAGCAATTGTATCGTGGGTTCACCATATTACGAAACGAACCCTACCATCACCAGTGATTTTCTAGATTTAAGAATCAAGAATCAAGAGACAAGAGACAAGTCTTTGCTCTTGCATCATAAAGCGAAGTGATCTTGACTCGACTAATAAAGTACCCTGAACTTGATGGTATTCTCCACGTTTTTCAAAGCTTTGATCACCTCCTTGTTGTACTCTTTGTCCAAATCCGTGATCACATAGCCCACTTCACTATCGGTGGACAAATATTGTCCGGAAATGTTCAACCCGTACTTGGCACATACCTCGTTGATCTTGGCCATGATGCCTGGCACATTTTTATGGATGTGCAAAAAGCGGTGTGCATTGTTCTGCTTGGGCAAACGGATATTCGGGAAGTTTACGGCGTCCACGGTATTGCCCGAGTTGATATAATCCATGATCTTATTGGGCACAAAGTCCGCGATGTCCCGTTGTGCCTCTTCGGTGCTACCACCAATATGGGGAGTCAGAATCACATTGTTGAGGCCTTGGAGTGGGGTTTCAAATTCGCCGTTGCTTCGTGGTTCCACAGGGAAAACATCTACCGCGGCCCCACCCAATTTGCCACTCTTCAGAGCGTTGGCCAAGGCATCGATGTCGACTACAAATCCCCTGGAAAGGTTGATCAATAGGGCGCCATCCCGCATTTGGTTGATTTCACGTTCCCCGATAAAGTTTTTGTTGGCCTTGTTGTCATCCACATGCAGCGTAACCACATCGGAAACGGAAAGCAGGTCTTCCAAGGTGTTGCACTTAACGGCATTACCTAGGGCCAATTGATCCGCCACATCGTAATAATAGACCCGCATTCCGATGGCTTCCGCCAAAACGGACATTTGCTTGCCAATATTACCGTAGCCCACAATGCCCAGATTCTTGCCACGCACCTCCCTGGAATTGGTGGCTGTTTTGTTCCATTCGCCATTGTGGATTTCAGAACTACGTGGAAAAATGCTGCGCATGAGCATAATGATCTCCCCTACTGCCAATTCAACAACCGAACGCGTATTGCTATAGGGTGCGTTGAACACAACAACACCTTTCTTTTTACTGTATTCCAGGTCTATTTGGGTGGTTCCAATGCAAAAAGCGCCGATCACCATTAATTTGTTGGCAGCATCCAACACTTTTTGGGTCACCTGGGTCTTGGAACGGATACCCAATACGTGTACGCCCTTTATTTTTTCGATAAGTTCGTCCTCAGATAGACTGTGCTTCACCAATTCCACGGAAAACCCTTCCTCGGAAAGATTTTCGAACGCAGCGGGATGCACATTTTCCAACAAAAGGATCTTGATTCTATTTTTTGGGTAGGACAGGTTTCTTGGCAAATCGTTCACAAATAAAAATTCATCTAGGTTAGGTGCCACATGGTCTGCATTGCTTGCAGCTTTCTCACGGTGCACATTTTCAGTATAGGCAAAAAACTTATGGGCGATACCGGCCTCGCGCATTACATAATCGCTGTACCCATCGCCGATTACCTGAACCTCGCCTTCCAGGTCCAGACGTTTTAAACATTCTATTTTCCCATTATGGGCCGAAAGCACATTGGTCTCGTCAAAACCGATGATATTGCCCTCATCATCAAATTTAAAGGTATTGGCATATACCCGCTCCGATGGAATATTGTATTCTTCCACAATAGGGTCGATAAACTCTTTGAAGCCACAGGAAATCACATAAATATCCTCAGCGTACTCTTTAAAAAAAGCTTTGTTGGATGCAATGGACTTGGAGATTTTTTGTCGAAGCTCTATCACCAATTCGTGCAGATCTTCCTTATTGGCATTTAAAAGCCGTAGTCTACGTTCCAAGGATTCGGTAAACGAAATTTCCCCATCGATGCCCAAATTGGTGATGTGTTGTATTTCCTTGACGATCTCTTCCCGTTTTGGGTTGCCCTGCAAGGTCATTTCGGCCAACACATCAAGTGCCTCTACCCGGGTTAGGGTACTATCAAAATCAAAAACATATTTGCGTCCAGCTTCCACCATGATCCGCTTCAAAAAATTAAGCAGTAAAATTAATCATTATATCCATCCCATAAATCGGGACCCGCCAAAAACCTTACAGAATTGCGGATAAATCAAAAATCGCTTTCAAATTGTTTCAAATCCTACTGAAAATCACCCTTTCAATAATCCAGGACCATTAAAACCAACGCCGTGTCAGTTTGCAATAGTAGCGGTATTCTTTCCCGAATTTCTTTTCCAGGGCCGCTTCCTCATGTTTGATCTGAAAGTGGTTCATATAGGAAACAAAACCAGCCGCCAGCAAGCTGTTGAAGGCATTTCCCAACTTGAGGCCAAAGGCCAACAAAAAGAGTAGCATCCCCAAATACATGGGATTCCGGGTGAAGTTGTAGATACCGTTGGTCACGAGACCCGTGGTCTTTTCCAGATCCAATGGATGGGTGGTTGTTTTGTTGACCAAAAATTGGATAACGGATATCAAAATAACCAAAGCTCCCAATCCGGCCAAGACCAGATACAACGGCTTTCTTCCGAAAAAATCAAATTCACCAAAGGGCAAATAGCGGTCCAAGAGGTACATAAAGGCCCCAAATAGCAACATGACCAAAGCAGGAGGGATTCGTAGTTTCATTCAAACAGGTTGATGGACGAAATTACTACTTTTGAACCTCAAATGAATCATACACCATTTTGAAACTTGTTTTTGCCACACACAACGAACACAAATTAAAGGAAGTGCAACAATTGTTGCCCGATCACATATCCCTGCTATCCCTGAACGACCTCAACTGTTTTGAGGAAATCCCGGAAACAGGCCAAACCTTGGCCGAAAATGCCAAGATCAAAGCCGATTTTGTGACCCGAACCTATGGTTTGGACTGTTTTTCGGATGATACCGGACTTTTAGTGGATGCCTTGGATGGCCAACCGGGCGTATATTCAGCCCGCTATGCCGGGGAGCAGAAAAATGCCGACGACAACATGGCAAAACTCCTTACTGAACTACAGCATGAACCCAACCGAAGTGCCCGGTTCAAAACAGTAATTCATCTCAATTTAAAAGGGGAATCCCACACCTTTGAAGGTACAGTGGAAGGTATGATTACCGAGAAAAAACACGGGGAAAATGGTTTTGGGTATGATCCCATTTTTCAACCTGAAGGATTTGACAAAACGTTTGGCGAGCTGTCTGCAGAAATCAAAAATACGATAAGTCACCGAGCACGGGCCATTGCAAAGTTGGCGGCTTTTTTAAAAAAAGTGGCCCCATAACTTCCACTGAATAAATTTAATGTACCTTTGCCGCTTTATTAACGCCGCCGGTATGGGCAAGGTGTTGCAATGGGCCAAGAGGTAATACGTTAATCGCTCGATGCAACACAACATATTTGCGATTAAGGTATTTACCAATTATGACAAAATTTGAAGCCTTGGGGTTGGCTCAACCCCTATTGGATGCCATTTCCGATCTTGGATTTGAAACTCCATCAGAAGTACAAGAAAAATCAATCCCCGTTTTATTGGAAAAGGACACCGACTTGGTAGCCTTGGCACAAACTGGAACCGGAAAAACCGCAGCATTTGGTTTTCCGATGATTCAAAAAATAAATGCGGACAGTAGAACCACACAAGGGTTGATCCTGTCCCCTACCCGTGAACTGTGTTTGCAGATCACCAACGAACTGAAACTCTATTCCAAATACGTTAAGGGATTGAATGTGGTCGCCATTTACGGTGGCGCGAGCATTACCGAACAGGCCAAACAAATTAAACGTGGTGCCCAGATTGTGGTAGCCACCCCTGGCCGTATGAAGGATATGATCGGAAGGAACATGGTCGATATATCCAAAATTGACTATTGCGTGTTGGACGAAGCCGATGAAATGTTGAACATGGGCTTTTATGAGGACATCAAGGATATCCTTTCCAATACGCCCGAAGAAAAACTGACATGGTTGTTTTCGGCCACCATGCCGAAAGAAGTGGCTTCCATTGCCAAAAAATTCATGCACCAACCTGTGGAAATCACGGTTGGGACCAAAAATGCAGGTGCAGCGACTGTGCAGCACGAATTTTACATGGTTGGTGGCAGAGACCGTTATGCTGCCCTTAAACGACTGGCAGATGCCAATCCAGGTATCTTTTCAGTAGTTTTCTGCCGTACCAAACGCGATACCCAACGAGTAGCTGAAAAGTTGATCGAGGATGGCTACAATGCAGGTGCCCTGCATGGCGACCTGAGCCAAAACCAAAGGGATTTGGTCATGAACGCTTTTAGAAAAAAACAGGTGCAGATGTTGGTGGCCACCGATGTGGCAGCCCGTGGTATCGATGTTGACGATATTACCCACGTTATCAACTACCAATTGCCTGACGAGATCGAAACCTATACCCACCGTAGTGGGCGTACCGGTCGTGCCGGGAAATCCGGGATATCGATGGTGATCATAACCCGAAGCGAACTTCGCAAGATCAAATCCATCGAAAGCAAGATCAAGCAGGAGTTTATTCAAAAACAACTGCCTTCCGGTATCGAAATCTGTGAGATCCAATTGTACCACTTGGCCAACAAGATCAAGGAAACGAAGGTGAACAAGGACATCGATGCCTATTTACCAGCCATTTATGATGTGTTGGAAGGCATTGACCGCGAGGAACTGATCAAAAAAATGGTTTCCGTGGAGTTTAGCCAATTCTTCAATTATTACAGTAAGACCAAGGACCTCAACTCCTCAGAATCCGGAAAGGAACGTGGCGGTCGGGATGATGCCGGTTATGGCGATATCCCAAATGAAGGTTCGGTGCGCTATTTCATCAATATCGGTGAACGTGATGGCTACGACTGGATGTCCCTGAAAGACTTTTTACGCGATACCTTGAACTTGGAAAAAGAGGATATCTTCAATGTAGATACCAAGGATAGTTTCTCCTTCTTCAACACTGAAGCCAATATTACCGAATTCATCCTGCAGACCTTCACCGACTTTAAGGTAGACGGGCGCTTTGTAAACGTAGAGGTTTCCAAAAGCCCCGGTGGTTCCAAGGGAGGCAAGAAACGAAGTGGCCGTAAAGGTGGTGGTGGCCGTCGCAAAGATGGTGGCAACAAATCCTTTAAAAGCGGCAAAAAAGGTGGATTTAACAAAAAGGGAGGTAAAAAGAGGTCTGGTTTTTATTAGTTAATTCTATATTAAAGGGCCCTTCCGTCCTATTTATTTTTCTTTGTTTAGTACTTTTATACCTACAAAGATTGCATGAGAAGACTTTTACTGACACTTTTTATCCTTACCCCCTTGCTTTGTTTGGCACAGAATGAAGATGTCGACGACCAAGAAGTAATGGATCTGACCGCTACGGTGATCAATGCACAAACCGATTTTCCGTTGGAAAGTGTGCACGTGATCAACCTGAACCAGGTTAAGGGGACCATAACCGACCAAAACGGAAAGTTCACTATACCTGCAGCGGTAAACGATACGCTTTACCTATCCTATTTGGGATTTAAGACCCAAAAAGTGCGGGTAACCAACGATATGTTTCGGTTTGGGGATACCAAAATCGCGTTGACCGAATTGGCCTATGCACTGGAAGAGGTGATTGTTCGACCCTACCAGCTTACAGGCTATTTGGAAATTGATGTTAAGAACCTGCCCATCAACAATTCACGTCAGTACAGTATTTCGGGGTTACCCACCAGTTACGAAGCGGGAAACAAAAACCCAAGTGCCGTGACCAAGGTGCTGGGTGCCATCCTCAACCCTGCCGATTTGTTGCGGAACCTTTTTGGCAAGAAACCAAGACAGATGCGCAAGTTGCGTCAAATCAAGGAAGATGATAATATCAGAGACCTTCTCGCATCCAAATTCGACCGGGAAACCCTAATGGAACTGTTACAACTGGAAAAAGTGGATATTGAGGACATCTTAAACAACTGTAACTATTCAAAATCCTTCATCCAAACGGCGAACGATCTGCAGATTTTGGACGCCATCTCCAGTTGTTATGAAGAATACAAAGTATTGAACCGAAAACAATAACATTTCAGTTTTTAGTACGATTGGGAAAGGCCGCTGCCTGCTATAAATAAATTTTTGAATTCAATATTCATTTTATAGCTTTAGACAAAATCCCAATTCATGAAAAAACTACTTGTTATTCTTACCCTTTTACCCTTTTGTATAGGTTGTAACGAAGTGAAAAAGCAACATCAGGAAACGGCACAAGTAGTTGAGGTAGATACGCCTGATAAAAAAGTTCCCTTTCTTTGGGAAGGGGCCAACGTTTACTTTCTATTGACCGACCGGTTCAATAATGGCAACCCCGAAAACGATGTGAATTTTGGACGTACCGAGGAAACCGGTGTTCTTCGTGGTTTTGAAGGTGGCGACATCCAGGGGGTCATCAAAAAAATTGAAGAGGGTTATTTTACCGAGCTGGGCGTAAACGCCATTTGGCTGACCCCTTTGGTGGAACAGATTCACGGTGCCACAGACGAAGGCACAGGTCTTACCTACGGTTACCATGGCTATTGGACCAAGGATTGGACCACTCTTGACCCCAATTTCGGTACCAAAAAAGACCTGGAAAAATTAGTGAAGACGGCCCACAAAAATGGTATCCGTATTATTTTGGATGTGGTGCTGAACCACACAGGCCCGGTTACGGAAAAAGACCCTGTTTGGCCGGATGATTGGGTGCGTACTGGACCTCCTTGCGAATTCACCACCTATGAGAACACCACGGAGTGTACCCTTGTAGCCAATTTGCCCGATATTCTCACCGAATCCGATGAACCTGTGGAGCTTCCTGACGCCCTTTTGGCCAAATGGAAGGATGAAGGTCGCTTGAGCAAGGAACTCGATGAACTCAACCTGTTCTTTGAACGCACCGGTTATCCCAGAGCCCCACGTTATTATATCATCAAATGGTTGACTGACTACATTAACGATTATGGTGTTGATGGTTTTCGGGTGGATACGGTGAAACACGTGAACGAAAATGCCTGGTCCGACCTTAGGAAAGAAGCCGACTACGCCTTCGAAATGTGGAAGAAAAAACACCAGGATAAAATTTTGGACGACAATCCGTTCTACATGGTCGGTGAAGTCTACAATTATGGCATTTCCGGTGGACGTGATTATGATTTTGGGGACAAAAAGGTAGATTTCTTCAGCTATGGCTTTAAAAGTTTGATCAACTTCGAATTGAAGTATGATGCCAACAATCCATACGAGGAAATTTTCAAAAAATACAGCAACCTGCTCAATACCAAATTGAAAGGTAAGAGCGTACTCAACTATTTATCGTCCCATGACGATGGCGGCCCTTTTGATAAGGAACGCAAACAACCGTTTAGGGCGGCTAACGTACTACTGTTGACCCCTGGGGCCTCACAAATCTATTATGGTGACGAAACGTCCCGCCCATTGGTAGTGGAAGGAGCCCAAGGCGATGCCAATTTGAGGTCATTTATGAACTGGCAAGATCTCGATAGCCTGCCGGATGTTCAAATTGTGCACAGACATTGGCAAAAACTGGGGCAGTTCCGTAGAAACCACCCTGCCATTGGGGCCGGTAAGCATAAAATTTTGGGCAAAACACCGTATGTATTCTCCAGGACCTATACGGACGGAGAATACAAGGACAAGGTCGTTGTTGGTCTGGACCTTCCAAAAGGCAAAAAATCCCTATGGGTAAAAGGATTCTTCGGGGACGGCACCAAATTATATGACACCTATTCCGAAACCGAAGTTATGGTGGCCAATGGAAAAGTGCTGCTCGACAACGATTACGAGGTGGCCTTGTTGGAGTTGGTGGAATAAATTAATCCTCCATTTTTTCTTTTAGGCTGGCCAATCCTTCCTCAAAATCCTTCCCGATCATTTTGTCCATGTTCATGAACAGCATCATGATGCTCATCGGAAATTTGTTATGGCCCGTAAAACCCCAAGTCACTTTTGTGGTATTGGCATCAATGGACTCAGTGACCAAATAGGCATCCGATATGGATTTCCAAGGTTTTAAAAAACGTAGTTCCGACTCAATGCGTTCCCCGTCAACAATTTTGGTGAGTTCCTGCTCCCCTTCCCCAACTTCTTTGTTACCGTTCCAATAGCTAATGGCCCCGACTTCCCCATCGGTACCGGTGAACTTTTGTTCCATATTGGGATCGCGTTTGGCCCATGGGCTCCACTCATCCTGCTTTTTCAGGTATTTGAGATAATCGAATACTTCAGCCTTGGATCGGGAAATTTCGATGGATCGGGATACGTTGTAGGTCTTGGGGGCAAGGGTAGCCAAAATGACGATGAGCAAAACAATGCCCAAAAGGATATACAGTACTAACATGAAAGTAATTGATTGATTTACAGTTAAAAGTACAAAAAATCCTTACTCGGCCAAGTATCTTTTAATGATGCCCTTTACATGCTGAATGGACTTCTGGGTCCAGTCCATCCGCTTATCGAGAATTTCGGCCTCCGTGAGCTGCCAGTCCACTTCGGAAGCACGCACTTTGTGGGCCAAATCTTGAATAATGATCGCGGCCGCAACCGATACGTTCAGGCTTTCCGAAAAACCGACCATGGGAATTTTTAAAAATCCGTCTGCTTGATGCATTACAACATCACTCAACCCTTCCTTTTCGGTTCCAAAAAAGATGGCAGACTTTTGATCGGGATAAAACTCGGGCAATAAGGTGGAATCGTTGTGGGGTGTGGTGGCAATGATCTGATAGCCTTGCTGCTTTAAGTTGGTGATACAATCCTTCGTGTTGTGGTACCGGCGTACGTCCACCCATTTTTCGGCCCCCATGGCAATGTTTTTATCCAACCGCTTGGCAAAACGGTCTTCCACCACGTGTACTTCCTGTACCCCGAACACATCACAACTACGGATGATGGCGCTGGTGTTGTGCATTTGGTACACGTCCTCTATGGCAATGGTGATATGCTTGGTACGGTGCTGCAGCACTTCCAAAAACCGCTGTTTGCGTTCCTCGGTAAGGTACCCCTCCAAATAGGCCAAAAGATCGAGATCTACCATGGTGCACAAGATAGATATTTTTGGAAAACATGTGTTTTAGAAGATTTTGTGCCAAAATGGGGCATTTGGATGTATTTTGCATCCAAGAAAACAAATTCTTGACTTAACAACTCTTAAGGATTATAACTGTGAAAAAATTACTTCAAACATTGATTTTACCGGTAACGCCAATAACAGTAATAATCTTTTTAAGCATTATTATCACCATTTACTTTTTATATGTTGCGTTTACGTATTCTCCTGAATCCGCGATTTATGCCGCCGTCTCGGTTCCAATAACTATAGTTCTTGGATTATTGTATACCCTGGACAGGTATTTGGTCAAAAAAATAGCCTACTACAAATTGAATATTGGCGAGCTAATAATTGGCCTATTGATTTTTCTATACTTCGCCTATCAGGATAGCTACATGACTATCAATTTCCACACAGATCAGGATTATATCCTGGTACTATTTGATTCCAAAGAAAATTCCATTTCAAGATTTGAAAAAAAGGGACTTTTCAGCAAGGAGCTAAACCTGTACCATAGCAATATTGAGCACTTGGACAGGTCATTGGGTTTAAGGAAAGATCTTCGGATAAACCCACCAATAGAATGGAAAGGTGTTGTTTACCAGGAAGGATACTTTACATCAAAAAAGGATTCCATTAAATATATCTATCTCTTTAAAGAAATTCGGGATACAACCCGTCCAAAATTAAATAGCATAAGAGCATCTGAGGTTTATATAGACAGTTTGTTAAAAAGGGAAATAAAATCAAAATAGCTCACAAAAAAATATGGATCATTTGATGGATACTGCTAAAATTTTGTAGTAAAATCACATGGTAAATCGTTTTATGTCCATTATATACCGCCCTATATTCCATCCATGTTGCATCGTTAAGTTTAGGAACATAACCCTTCCATCTTGGCCAAAATCCGGAAACGAACAGAGAAAGAAAAAAAGGCTAGCACACTTTACAGAGAAACGTTCAACTTACAACGACTTAAGAACATGTACATCTTGCTACTTAATAGAATGAATGTGGTGATCACCAAAGGAGAAAGTTTGGAGTCGGAATACCAGAGTTTGATCGCTGATCTGGAAAATGAAATCAATAATAAAGAATAGGAAAAGTACACCGTTGGCCACGACAATTTGCTCGCACACTTAGCAGCCTGACGATGCAACTTCTCAACTCCCAGAATTCTCTCCCAACAAATAACATTTACTTAATTTTGGAATTGGAGGTCCGAAAACAATAATGATGTATCTTTTCAATGCTATGTAAATTAAATTGTTATGAAAAAGAAATTCCTTTTGCTCTTGGTGCCTTTCTTATTGGCCTTTCAATGTGATGAAGAAGAACTCTCCGGTTTTGAGACCAACTACCTTCTTCAAAATGACACTTCCAGCGACCTATTTTATTTGTCCGAAAACGACAATTTTATAGCCGTGGAAAGCCAATCCCGGTTTTCCTTTGGAAGTAGCCTGAATCCGGTCAGCAGTCCAATAACACCTGCGGACTCTGAGCTCTTCAGTGCCATTAAATTATATGTGTTGACTGGTACCGATTATGTTTTGGTCTATTCCCAAAACCCCGTCGATGACGCTGTCTGGCGCTTGACGGAACCGGAAACGAACCGATTTGAATATCGGTTGACCATTACCGATTCGGATATCGACTAGACCAATGCTGCTTTTATTGGGTAAATGGTTCGTAACCCCTTTCAATATAACTTGAGTTTCGTCACTCATTCGGCTTGGTCATCATATAGGGGCCAACTTAATTTCCTATATTTCAGGGATGAAAAGAGTTTTAATCGGAACCTTATCCACATTATTGATTGTTTTGGTGATCCTAGCTTGCCAAGACAAAAAAAATAATGGACCCAACACTGTTGATACTATTTTGTCCGAGGGGATCTTTACGATAATCGAGGGAGATTCCGGAAAGCAACAATCCTTGGTTAAACATCCGGTTATTGAGCGAATGAAGCAATTAAAGGTGCCCGGGGCGAGCGTAGCCGTGATTGATGATTACGAAATCCAAGATTTGATTACGTTAGGAAAAGCGGACGATGTAGATTTGGTGGATTCCACGACCATTTTTCAAGCAGCTTCGGTCACTAAATTTTTGACCGCGGTTATGGTCCACAAATTTATATCGGAAGGTTTGTTGGATATTGATGCGGATATCAACAAATACCTAAAATCATGGAAAATTCCTGAAAATGACTATACGGAACACACCCCTATAACGCTTAGGTTATTATTGTCGCACCAATCCGGGCTTCCCGGCACCAACTTTGATTTTGACAAAGACCAAGGTGTTCCAACTTTGATCCAAATACTGAACGGCGAATCCCCTGCAATCAATAAACCAGCCATACCAATAGCTAAACCTGGTCATAAATGGGCCTATTCCAACATCGGATACGTTGTCATCCAGCAACTTTTGGAAGATGTTACCGGTCAATCTTTTCAACAAATTGCCAATAAGGAAATTTTTAAACCGTTGGAAATGAATTCCAGCACAATGGATTATCCCCTACCCTCTATATTTACAAACAGCGAAGCAACACCACATGATGAGTTTGGCAATGCACAACCATCCCAATTGGAGTTACCCGCCAAGGCACAAGGAGGCTTATTGACCACTCCCAAAGATTTGGCAAAATTGTCCACAGAACTCATGAAAGCCTACAAAGGGGAATCCCATTTTTTTTCAGAGGAAACCGCAAGACGGTTGCTACATCCAGAAACTGAACTTCCCTTTAAATTCTATGATCAGACAGCATATATGGGGCTCGGAGTATTGTTGATTGGTGAGGGTGAAAATCTTGCCTTTATCCACAATGGGTATAATTCCCCAGGCTCGGTTTGCATTGTTATCGGTTTTCCAGCAATGGGGAAAGGTGCCACAATTGCTGTGAACAGCGCAAATGGAGAACAACTTTATCTGGAAATTATCGCAACACTTGCCAATGAAATGGGATGGCCCAACGGTCAATTCTTCAAATGAAAATGGGCAAAACCTGCTGGTCATTCCAATTATGGCCAGAGTACAACACATAGAGACAATCAACAATCCTTTTCCTATCTTTAGAACATCAAACCTAACACCATGGGAAAATTAACCAACCTCACCATTTGCCTATTTCTGGCAATCACTCTTTCAGCCCAGAAAAACGCCACGGACTCACTCTTGATCCCGGAACCGAAAGTCTTTGTCTCAAGCCACCAAATCACCAATGGTGGCAAATTAATCAAGTACCAGGCCATTGCCTCCGAAACGTATTTAAAAAACAAATCAGGGGAACCTGTGGCTTCCTTGTGGTCGGTGGCGTATGTGCAAACTGGAACAACGGATACCACCAAACGCCCGGTGACCTTTGTGTTCAACGGTGGCCCTGGTTCGGCGTCCATGTGGTTGCAAATGGGCATGTTTGGTCCCAAATTGGTGAAAGTGGATTCCGATGCCACCAAAGATGATGGTGCTGCCCCTTATACCATGGTGACGAACACAAACGGTATTCTCGATCTTACCGATCTGGTATTCATCGATCCTGTTGGCACGGGGTATAGTAAGGTCATAGGAAAGGGAAAGGTCGAAGACTTTTGGGGGCTTACCCAAGACGCCAATTCCGTTGCTCAGTTTATACGGCAATGGGTAACAGAGAACAACCGCTGGATGTCGCCCAAATACATTATCGGGGAAAGTTTTGGCACCACCCGGGCGGCCGGAGTGGCCAATGCCTTGGAAGGTGGGGGCCAAAACATGGCACTCAATGGCCTGATCTTGATTTCCCAAGCCCTGGATTATGCCGGCTCGACCTCGGAACACGACAACATTACCTCCTACCTGACCTATTTGCCCAGTATGGCAGCCACCGCTTGGTACCATAAAAAAGCGGGACAGGGCAAAACCTTGGAAGCCTTTGTGCAGGAATGTCGGGATTTTACCTATAACACCTATGCCCCAGCTTTGTACAAAGGATCGCTGTTATCAGCAACCGAAAAAGATAACATTGCCGAACAACTCAGTTATTTTATGGGGTTGGACAAGGCCTATATCCTCAAATCGAATTTGAGGGTATTGATGCCCCGATTCCAAAAACAGTTATTGGCCAATGAAGGACTTGCCGTTGGGCGGTTGGATGGTCGTTTTATGGGTGACGAAGTGGACAAACTTTCCGATGGACCCCATTTGGGCGATCCGGCCAGTTATCAGATCAGTTCGGCCTACACCGCCGCTTTGAACCATTATTTTGCCACAGACCTCAATATAAAAATGGACCGCCCCTATTTAACCGGCAACGGGGCCATTTATGGCAAATGGAATTGGAAACCGGTACCAGATGGCCAGGGCTGGGAACCTTCGTACGTCAATGTGACACGAAAATTAAGTGAAACGATGCGGCGAAATACGGGCATGAAAGTGATGGTGGCCAATGGATATTATGATCTGATCTGTCCCTTCTTTGATGCCGAGTATACGTTTTCAAGAAACGGCATTGAACGCGATAAAATCCAAATGTTTTATTACGAGGCAGGCCACATGATGTACACCCACGAACCGGATTTGGCAAAGTTGGCACGAGACGTCAGGTCATTTTTAACCCAATAAACCAAGCATACTTAAGGTTTCACCAATATTTTACATACCCCTTCATTTGATAGGAACTCAATACAGTTTGAGCAGTCAATGACACCTTAAAATTGGGCAACAGTGCCTCTTTGTTCACATCAAAAAAGAACATGGCCTGCGCACAGGCAATATATTTTGCCCCAAGAGCTTCCAAATCTTGGATCAATTTTAGGTTTGGATTGTCTTTTTTGAATTTTTCGTTGTAAAAAACATCCGTTGTGAAAGCATTGAGTGCCGGACCGTGCACCACAATCACCGGGAACAGTTTTTCTTTGGGAATCCCGGAAGCTACGTGTAAGTTGAGAACCCTTGCAATTTCCACCAAATCGGCATTCATACCAGAAAGACTATCGGTCTTATCCTTGGTGAGTTCGAACATTAATTTATAGTCCAAATTTGGATCGGGAATCTCCGTCACCTCTTCTACGGGCACTATACCGGAGAAGGGCCCCGCCTCTACTACAGGATAAGTGGCAACTGCTTTAAATTTTGCGATCATGGCTTCCATATCCCGCTGTTGGGTCATTTTTAGGGAATCTTTTGGTTCAATGACTTCTTCTTTGTCTTGGGAATACCCAATTATGGATATAAATCCTACAATCAGGCAAGTAATGGTGTTTTTCATATTCAAATAGTTGATGTTTCTTGGAGGTTGTAAAAGTTGGCCATAGGCCTTCAAATGCATTGGGTGAAGTTACCTTTAATTTTTCAACGGAAGGGGTCCGACACCTGGAATAAAAAGTCTCACAACTTTCCATAAACAACTAATCCCATCCAACATGTTCGGTTTTTCTATCTATTCGATATTTTTTGTGTTTATTGAAATGGGACATTATAAGGAACGACCAAAAAGATACCTCACATGCATTACTGGCTGATAATAGGATAAACAATTGCTAGGATATGAAAAAAACCAATAAATTAATTGTTGATTTGAGTCACACTATTGAAGATGGCCTTATCACCTATAAAGGACTTCCGGCACCTATAATTTGCGATTATTTAAGTAGAGAAGATTCCAAACAGTTTTATGAGAAAGGAACCGAATTCCAAATTGGTAAAATTGAAATGGTATCCAATACCGGGACCTATATAGATTGTCCATTTCACCGGTTTGAAGATGGAAAAGACCTTTCTGAAGTAGGTTTGGATTGTTTTACAGACCTTGAAGCCATTGTGATTAGTGTACCGTACAGTGAATCGCTGCAAATAACCGAAGACCATTTAAAACTCCATGAAGTAAATAATCGAGCAGTTCTGATCCATACAGGGTGGGACTGTCATTGGAAAACGGAAACATACTTTGAAAACCATCCTTACCTTACGCAAGGTGCTGCAGAATACTTAAAAAAGTGTAATGTAAAGTTAGTGGGGATCGATTCCTACAATATTGACAATACCCATGTAGGTTCAAGACCTGTTCACACGATACTTTTGGGCGCTGGAATATTGATAGTGGAACATCTCTGTAACCTGAACAATTTGCCAAGCAATGGCTTTACCTTTAGTGCAATTCCTCCAAAAATCAAAGGAATGGGTACTTTTCCAGTTAGGGCACATGCCAAACTTACTCCAAAAACAAAGCGCAAGAGGACTGCCTAATACCTTCATTAACTTTTGCATTTTCCTAAATTTACGGGAAACAACAAGCAAAGATGACCAAAAAGAGAATAGTTGTTCTGACTGGTGCTGGAATGAGCGCCGAAAGCGGATTGAAAACCTTTCGCGATGCCGATGGGCTTTGGGAGGGCCATGACGTGATGGAAGTGGCCTCACCCCAAGGTTTTGCACGCAATCCGGAATTGGTACTGGAATTTTACAACCAACGGCGACGACAATTATTGAAAGTAAGCCCGAACCAAGGGCATTTGGCCCTTGCCGAACTCGAAGCCCAATTTGATGTGAGCATTGTGACCCAAAATATCGATAACCTTCATGAACAGGCCGGAAGCACCCACGTGGTACATTTGCATGGGGAATTGTTCAAGGTACGTAGTACCAGGGATGAAAACCATATTTTGGAGTGGAAAAAAGACCTTGTTCTAGGCGATACCGACCCTTTTGGACATCAATTACGTCCCCATATTGTCTGGTTTGGGGAAATAGTGCCTTTGTTGCAAACCGCAGCCCAAATTACCCAACAAGCCGATATTTTGATCATTGTCGGTACTTCCATGCAAGTGTATCCGGCGGCAAGTCTGATCCATTATGTGGACACAAGGACTCCCATTTATTTTATCGATCCCAGACCAAACGTTCGTGAGTCCGATTTTGGCAACCTTACGGTAATCCCAAAAACGGCCGTAGCTGGCGTTCCACCTTTGGTGGAGCAACTTTTTAATACTTTTTCCTAGTTTCTTCGGCCCAAGTCAACAAAGCGGTGATCTGTTCTTGGGTCAAACGGGCATCGGCATGGGTCCAAGTGTACTCGTTTAGGGGCATTTCCCCTTCTTTGACCTCCTCTACCAATTCTTCCAATTTGTGGTCCTTCTTTTTGGCGGTGTAGTTGGCCCAATCCGAGAAATCCAAATGCTCCTTGCCCTCTTCAATGTGGTCGGCCAACCAATAGGAAATCGGTGCCACATTGCTGTACCATGGATAATTGGTGTTGGCACTGTGACAATCATAACAGGCTGATTTTAAAATGCCCTGAACTTCGGGACTCGGTTGTGTCTCGGCAACAAAAGCAGCCACATAATCGCCTTCTGCCTGATTCTTATCAGGTCGGAAAAACTGCATGCCCACTAGAACGACCAATAGGGCAATTGCTATTTTTTTTACTATTTTCATCACATAAGGGTTTTCGTAAATATACGCTTTTGTGACCGAAAAAGAACTGCATATTGCGCTCACTTCAGGACGGATTTCTAAGGATCGGGTAGATACTTTGGTTGGTGTTTTGGTGCATCAACCCGAGCTGGTCAAAAAATTGTTTCAATTGGTCCTTTTGGAAGATGGCAAGGGTGATTTTTATGCCAGTTGGACCTTCGACCATTTAATGCGCAAAAAACTGGAATACCTGCTGCCCATTTTTGATGTATTTGTCGATGGTTTATCGGAATTGAAAACCGATTCCTGCATTCGTCCCATGGCCCATGTCTGTGAGATGATCTGTGAGGCCTATTTCAAAAAGAAGGACCCAGTTTTTGTAAAGAACATCACAGATGACCAACTCGAGAAATTGATGACCTGTTGCTTTGATTGGCTCATTGGCCCGTTGAACATCGCACCTAAGGTGTTTGCCATGACAAGCCTGTACTATTTGGGCCTGAAATTCCCATGGGTGCATCCCGAACTGAAACAGGTTTTGTTGGACACCTACGCAAATGGCAGTACCGGTTATCAGAACAGGGCTAAAAAAACCTTGGATAAGTTGGCCAAATTGGGTAGCTAAACTGTGGCGTTTAAGTATCTTTGTAGCTTTCAAAATCCATAGGACCATGTCGTTGACCCAACTAAATGCCATTTCGCCCATCGATGGGCGATACCGAAACAAAACCGAGGCCCTTCAGCACTATTTTTCAGAGGAGGCATTGATCAAGTACCGCGTTCAAGTTGAGATCGAATATTTTATCGCACTTTGTGAGATTCCGTTGCCCCAACTGGCAGATTTTAACACGGCATTGTTTCCGGAACTGCAAAAAATCTATCAAGATTTCACCTCGGAAGATGCCCAGGCCATAAAAGATATTGAAAAGACCACCAACCACGATGTGAAGGCCGTGGAATACTTCATCAAACAAAAATTTGATGCTTTAAATCTTCGGAAATACAAGGAGTTCATCCACTTTGGATTGACTTCCCAGGACATCAACAACACTGCTATACCGCTTTCCATCAAAGAAGCCATGAACGAAGTCTACGTTCCGGCATATTTTGAGGTTTTTGAAAAATTGAAGGAATTGGCCTCGGAATGGGAGAACATCCCCATGTTGGCCCGTACGCATGGTCAGCCGGCCTCCCCTACCCGTTTGGGCAAGGAAATTGATGTGTTCGTGGAGCGATTTAAAGAACAGTTCAATTTATTGAACGACATTCCCAGTGCAGCCAAGTTTGGTGGTGCCACCGGAAATTACAATGCACACAAAGTGGCCTACCCGAAAAACGACTGGAAAGCTTTTGGGCAACAGTTCGTACAGGAAAAATTGGGGTTGTACCATTCCTTCCCTACCACCCAAATAGAGCATTACGACCACATGGCCGCCCTGTTTGATTGTTTGAAGCGCATCAATACCATCTTAATCGATTTAAATCGTGATTTTTGGACCTATATTTCGATGGATTACTTCAAACAAAAAATTAAAAAAGGGGAAGTGGGCTCCTCAGCCATGCCGCATAAGGTTAATCCCATCGATTTTGAAAATTCCGAAGGAAATTTGGGGTTGGCCAACGCCATTTTTGAGCATTTGTCAGCCAAATTGCCCATTTCCCGATTGCAACGCGACCTTACCGACAGTACCGTTTTGCGCAACGTGGGTGTACCGTTTGCCCATACATTGGTCGGGTTTCAATCCACACTGAAAGGCTTGAACAAATTGGTGCTCAACAAAGAGAAGTTCGAGAGAGATTTGGAAGACAACTGGGCCGTGGTGGCCGAGGCCATCCAGACCATTTTGCGTAGGGAAGGGTATCCCAACCCTTACGAAGCCTTGAAAGGATTGACCCGCACCAACGAGAAAATCACTCAGAAATCCATCGCCGACTTTATTGACACTTTGGAAGTTTCTAGCGCCATTAAAACCGAATTGAAACATATCACCCCAGCGAATTATACCGGGGTGTAATGCCATATGTGAGTGTCATTTCGAACCGACCTATGGGAGTGTGAGAAATCTTCTGATGAGATTCTTCGCTTCGCTCAGAATGACAAGGTGTACCCCTATGCCTTTTGTCCAATCATCACACGATGCGGATATGGAATCTCGATACCGGCCGCATCCAAGGCCAACTTGCAGTTTTCATAGGTGTTAAAGTACACATCCCAATAATCTTCGGGCTTGCAGAAGGGCCGTACCGCAAAATTCACGGAACTGTCTGCCAATTCCATCACATTTACCGAAGGTGGTGGGTCTTGTAGCACCTTTGGATTGGATGTAAGCACCTGTAATAGCACTTCCTTGGTTTTTTTGATGTCCTCGCCATAGCCGACCCCAATTACCGTGTCTACCCTCATTTTTCCCTCAGCCGTATAGTTGATGATGTTGCCGTTGGCCATGGCGCCGTTGGGCACAATGGCCAGTTTGTTCTGTGGGGTCACCAGCTTGGTGGTGAAAATTTCGATGCCCTTTACCACTCCCATCACACCCTGTGCCTCTATAAGGTCACCAATTTTGTATGGTTTAAAGATCATAAGCAGCACCCCTCCTGCAAAGTTGGACAAAGAACCCTGTAAGGCCAAGCCCACGGCCAAACCAGCAGCGGCGATTACGGCGGCAAAGGCGGTTACATCGACCCCCAATCGGGAAATTACGATGATGATCAGGAATATTTTAAGCGCCCAGGAAAACAGATTGAGCAGAAACCTTTGTAGGGATTCATCGTACTTACTCTTGGACATCACCTTACGGGTGCCCTTTACGATTTTTGTGATCACCCACATCCCCAAAATATAAATGAGGATGGCAGTAATGAGTTTGGGGCCAAAGTCCTTGGCCAGATCTAGACCGTAATTGATCCATTCTTCAGCTTTTTCCATGGTGTCTGATTTTGTTAGTGTTCTAATTTTGAGACACTAATTTACTAAAGAAGGTCACCAATTTGGAATAGTCAGGTGATTTAAAAAAGAAAAGGGCGACAAATGTCGCCCTACCCAAAATCTATGATGATTGGTCTTAGCCTTTCAAAAATTGGCCGATCTCGCCCAAGCCTTCGCCTTTGTATTCAGACTTTTGGATGGCCTGCATCAACTGCACAATGTGTGCGGGATTCATATCCTTGCCCAATACACGTACCAAGGCAAAACCTTTATCCTTGTGGTCGCCGTAGATGATCACTTCATCGATGGCATCTTCCTCACCTAAATATTTGATCACGCCCTTGCCGTACTGGGAGTTGATCTTCATCAATTCCACAAAGTCATCGCCCTTCAAGATTTCTTTCACCTTTTTCTTCTCCATTTCGTACTCCGCGGCGTTGTCATCATTCTTTTTGAAAGCCAACAAGTTGAACTTTCGCAAGGATTCCACGGCCTCCTTTTGGGTCGGGGTAAGGTCTATTCCCTCCATTTTCAGGATGCTGGCAGGCACATCGATGGACAAAAAGTTCGGATTCTCCGAATTGTCCACATAATACTCCTGCAAACTCTGTTGCGAGGAGCAGGAAGCCAGTAACACCGCCCCCATTACCATTATACTTTTAAAAATACTTTTCATGTCTCTATTTTTTTGATTGATACTTAAAACAACTTTTCAGCTGACAGTAATTAGTTGTTGAATTCACTGTATTGTTACAGTTTACTTCCAAATTACTGTCAGCTGATGCTGTTTTTAGTTCTTCTTACCTGCTTGGTTCAATTCCTCAGGAAGGTTCATCTTTTTGGTCAATGAATTGATCTTGTTCAAATCGATGTCACCGGTAAGGGATAGGATCACGGTCTCAAAATGTCTTCCATTGGAATCCACATCCTTCATTCCTGTAATGAACATCAACAGTTCGCTTACGTGGTCGGCATCGCGACCTTGTTTGATGTAGAATTTCACATTGGCATCTTTGTCCTTCACTCGCATCAACTCTTCCATTTTGGAGGAGCTCAGGTAGCTGTTCACGGCCGATTTCATATCGGCACCGATACTTTTGTTATCGGTTGTGAACACCTTCAAACTCTGTAGACTGCTGGCGATGTCCATAAAGTCCCTGGCTTCGGGATCATCCACCTCTACATCTATTTTCGCCAATAAGTTGAACATGCTCTTGTTCACGACCACCGATGTTACATCGTCCAGATCCTCGAACTTGTCGAAAAGGGATTGCGAAAATCCGGCTAGTGGCAATAAGGCGATAACTGTGATTAAAATATACTTTTTCATTTTTTACGTTTTTTAATTGTTGTTGTAAATTTTCTCTTTTGCTTGGTCGAACTCCTTCAGATAGGCCACTTTTTCTGTTCCCCGGCCAAAATTCTCTGCCAAAAGCTCGAATGCTTTTTTGGTTTCCTGATAGGCATATTCTGCCTGTTTTCTTTCTTGGTATTCCTTACCAAAATAGAGGCCAAAGGTCAAAACTACTGCCGCTGCAACGGAAAGCCACTTGTAATAGTTTACTCTAGGTTTTAATGGTACCTGCTTGGTGTACTTTTCTTCCTTGGCGATGGAAAAGTAGTTGAACATGGGTCTGTACTGTTCCAAGTGCGGTGCTACGCTATCTTGTGCGAAATACTCCCTGAGTGTTCCTTCTTCGGCCACTGTGGTAGAAGCCTCGAAATACTTTTCCAATATTTTTTCTATGTTACCCAATTCCATAGCTGTGTTTTTTTATCAATTCTTCTCTTACTGTTTTTCTTGCCCTCGACAATGCTACTCGTACTGCCGTCGGTTTCATGTCCAATAGTTCGCAGATTTCCTCGAACTCGTATTGCTCCACGTCGCGTAGTTGCAATACCATTTTTTGTTGTTCTGGCAGGTCCTCCATGATGCGCTCCATCCAACTTACACTGTCTTCGGCCTCCAATTGTCGCTGAAGCGACGCATTTTCATCCGTGTAATTGCTGTGCACCAATTTTAGGTTGCCTGCTTGCTTGGATTTCAATCGGTCCAAACAAAAGTTTTTGGTCATGGTCATGGCAAAGGCCTCTACGTTTTTGTACTCTCCCATCGACTCATTTTTCGACCATAACTTCAACAAAATTTCCTGTGTGGCATCCTCCGCTTCTTCCCTGGACACCAGTAGGCGCTTGGCCATCCGGTATAATTTGTCCTTAAAGGGCATCACCACGTTTAAAAATTCTGTTTGTTTCATCGGTTGTTTTAGTTGTTCAGGCTCTTTTTAATGGCCCTACATAATCACGACGACACATATCGAAATTTGTTACAAAAAATTTGCAATCTCCTGATATGTCCCTATTTTGCAGGGTAAAATACTATGAAAATTACTGGTGTCCCAACGGTTTTTATAGGTTTCCAACTGGTTGGAACGAATTTTGCGGAACCCTTGATTAAATTTTAGCTATGAAAAAGTTCTTTTTACTGTTTATGGGTATGGTAATGGTTTTGGCCTCCTGTAACAAGGATGATGACCAAATCAAAAATGGGCCAACCCCCGATCCCGATCCCGTTGCCCAAGACGTAACGGTCCAAAATTTTATGTGGCAAGCCTTGAACCTATGGTACTTTTGGCAAGCAGAAGTGCCGGACCTGGCCGACGATAGATTTGCCACCAATGCGGCATACACCGAATTCTTGGAAGCCAATCCCAATCCAGAAAGTTTTTACAATGACAAATTATTGTTCAGCGAAGACCGTTTCAGTTTTCTAAATGACGATTACAAAGAATTGGTAAACAATCTTTCAGGCGTGTCCAAAAGTAATGGACTGGAATTCGGTTTGGTTCGCTTTTCGGGTAGTGATGATATTTTCGGGTACGTTCAATATATTTTGCCCGATTCGGATGCCTCGACCAAGGACATCCAACGTGGTGATATCTTCTTACGGGTTGATGGCGTTCAATTGAACATTAATAACTATATCAACTTGTTGTTCGGGGATAACGATACCTATGAATTGAGCATAGCCCACATTGAAGGGAATACCGTGGTGGACGATAACCGAACCGTAAGCCTGACCAAAGTGGAAAACCAAGTGGAGAATCCCATCTTGATTGCCGAGACTTTGGACGTGAACGGCACCAAGGTGGCCTACTTGATGTACAACCGATTTTTGAGCAATTTTGATGAAGAACTGAATGCAGCCTTCGCCCAATTTGTGGCTGATGGGGCTACCGAACTGGTGTTGGATCTTAGGTATAATCCAGGAGGTTCCGTCAACACTTCAAGATTGTTGGCCAGCATGATCTACGGCACCAATACCAATGAAGTATACATCCGTCAACGATGGAACGATAAAATTCAAGCACAATTGAGTGACGATTTCCTCACCGATTATTTTGCCAGTTCCACCGGTTCCAGCCCTATCAATACAATGAATTTGAGCCGTGTTTTTGTGTTGGCACAAAATAGTTCAGCTTCTGCCAGCGAATTGGTCATGAACGGTTTGGATCCGTACGTTAATGTAATCCATATTGGAGAGACCACCCGTGGCAAGAACGAATTCTCCATAACGTTGGTGGATGATCCTGGTAATTCATTCATTTACAACAGCAATCGGGAAGGCAATATCAATCCCGACAACAGCTGGGGACTGCAACCTTTGGTTGGCCGAAACGAGAACGCCGATGGTTTCTACGATTACACCAGTGGCTTGTCTCCTGATATTGAACTGGCAGAAGACCTTGGTAACTTAGGCGTTTTGGGCAATGTGGATGAACCCTTGTTGGCAAGAGCCTTGCAAGAAATCACCGGAGTATCTGCAAAACAAGATTTCAGTGTACAAATGAAAGCAGAGTCTTTTACCACATCAAGAGTACAAACACCAATAAAAGACAATATGTGGTTGGACAAACCACTTCCGACATACGTATCCATTCAATAAAAAAAAGCGGTCAATCGGCCGCTTTTTCCTTTTAAAAATTTAAGTTCATCCCCGCTCGAAAGTTTCGGCCCCGTGTGGTAAAACCGATGACCTCGGTAAACTCTTCATTCAGTAGGTTCTCCACATTCAGAAAAACCCGTAACCGATTCGGAATCAGTTCATGCCCCATAGTAAGATTCACCAAGTAAAAAGCCTCCAATGTTTCATTGGAAAAGGTCATAAAATTGGTATCCAATCGACTGCCCGTGTACGCATATCCCAAAGTGAATTGGGTATTTTCCCATTGGTAGCCAATAGTTAGATTGGCCTTATGTTTCGGAATTCGGATGGCATTGTCGCCCTTTCTTTCCGTGAAAGTATAGTTGGCATCAATCTGCAGATTATCCACGGGTAACCAACCGAGTTCCACTTCCAAACCATGCGCGTTGATTTCATCTGATAAGTTAATGCTCGTAAAATTGGCATCGTACCCAATTGTGTTCTTTTCATTACGATCAAAATACACGGTGCTTAGTCTGAGTTGTCCGTTGGGCTTATATTCCAGTCCGCCCTCTATGGTACGGTTTTCCTCCGGTTGCAAATCCGGATTACCCCCAAACGCTCCGAACAATTGGGTCAAATTTGGTGTGATGTACGATGTGGCGTAGGACCCCAATACCTTCACATAGCCCTTTTTGGTAGTAAAAACGTAGGACGGGTTCACATTATAGACCAAATGGTTCCCGTATTCCGAGTGATGGTTTAAACGACCACCAACATTCAGGTTGAGTCCAAAGTCGGAAATGTAGACCACATTGGCATAGGGGTCAAAGATGGTAAATTCGGCCACTTCGGAGAAAACCGCTTCGTCTTTTATGAAGTTAACCCCAAGTACAGTGTGCCATTGTTTGCCAAAAACATACTTATTGTACACATCAAGAACCCAGTTGTTGCCTTCCGTCTCGCTTTCCCCAAACGTATCCTTGGATTGGGTCTCATATTCGGTATAGGCGGCATTTAAATGAACACTCCCCTTCCCATAGCTGAAATTGACAGCCACTCCTGCCCTATCCTGTTGGTTTTTGCCCAAATTGGGCGCATCGGCGTAGGAGGCATCATATTCGTTGCTAAATTTGGTCTGGTTGCCATACACAGCAACCTCCAAGGCATCGGAAAATTGATACCCCAAACGAACATTGGTGCTGAAATGCGAAAAGATGTCCTCTTCATTATCTGGTGTCACCGCTGCAGAAAGGCCACTTTTGTAGCGGTTTGAAAAATCAACAGCATAGCTGAACCGATCCAGCGTACCATTTACATTGACTGCATTGCTGATGGACCCCAAGTTGTAATTTTGTTCCTCAGCAGTCTGATTGGTACCTACACTAGTCTGAAAACGCCCTGCGATGTGCTTATCGGAGCTTCTTTTTGTAGTGATATTGATCACCGCAGTGGCCGCATTGGTGCCGTACAAGGTACTGGCCGCCCCCTTAATGATTTCGATGGAAGCAATGTTGGTGGGCGACAACAACCGCATGTCATATTCTTGGGAAAAAGTGGAAGGATCGGAAACCCGTACCCCATCGATCAGAATAAGGACTTGGCGACCGCGCCCCCCACGGGCATACACCCCCAAAACATCACCATCCCTACCACGACTTCCCGTAATTTCGATACCGCTTTTGGCGTTGATGACCTCCGCCACCGTTCTGCCTTGATTGCGTTCCAACTCTTCCGCCGTGATCTTGATCACCGTTTTACCCGAGTTTTCTCGCTTCAATTCAAATTTTGAATCGCTGACCACAACTTCATCAAGTTGATGCACTTTTAGGGTGTCTTGCTGATGGTTTTGTGCAAGGAGCCCCTTCCCCGCCAATAGGGCGGCGATTAACCACAAATGATTTTTTTTCATTTCGTTTAATTGAATAAACGGGAGAATAGTATGATGTCCATACGTAAACTTTTATCCCGAAAGTTTAACATTATTTGTTTGAATTTGGCAGGTCTCCTGGCTTGCGTATTGCACTCTACCTTCCCGCCCAAAGGGCAGTGGCTTTGAAGTTGAGACAACCACCTACTACGAACCAATGTTTAAAAAACAAAGGTGCCGGTTTGGCAAAGCTTACAGTTGCGGGAACAGCTCCGGATTTTCACCGGATTCCCTTTTAATCATACAAGAACAAAGTCCTGCATGAACCTAAATTCGGGACGAAAGTAATCATTCTGTTTAATCTTTTTATTCAAAAGTTAAATAATCTTACTTTTGACCCCATGGCAGCACTACGCAATTATTTTTATGCCCTTTTGGGCGCTATCCTACTGTTGACTTTCTCCTGCAAGGAACAAAACAAGCCCTTGGAACCGAGCCTTGAGCCCACTGATTCGGTGGTGCACCACGCCACTGGATTCAATGTCGTCCACTATCCCAATTATACCGAATTGGAAGTACTTTCGCCTTGGCCCGGAGCGGAAAAAAAGTACCGGTATGCGTTGGTTCCAAAGGAAAAACTGGCCTCCATAACCCTACCTTCGGATAGGTTCGATGCCATTGTAGGGACTCCTGTGGAAAAAATAGTGGTCACCTCCACCACACATATTGCCCCCATCGAGACCTTGGAGGAACTCGATGCCATTGTCGGTTTTCCCCACACGGATTATATTTCATCCCCTAACGCACGAAAACGGATAGCAGAAGGCCATATCAAAAATTTGGGCATGAACGAACTGCTCAATACGGAAATGGTGCTGTTGCTGAATCCGGAAATGGTGGTCGGTTTCAGTATTTCGGAAGACAATTCAGCCTATGATATGATCCAACGTGCAGGCATGCCTGTGGTCTATAATGGGGATTGGGCAGAACAAACACCTTTGGGAAAAGCGGAATGGATCAAATTCTTTGCTCCTTTTTTTCAGAAGAATCAAATGGCGGATAGTATCTTCAATAAAATTGAAGATTCCTATAACAAAGCAAAAGCCTTGGCTTTGAAGGCAAAAACAAAACCCACCGTGCTTACGGGTGGATTGTACAAAGATGTTTGGTATGTGGCCGGGGGCAACAGTTGGATGGCCCAATTTCTCAAAGATGCCAATTCAGATTACCTGTGGGGAGATACTGCGGAAACCGGGAGTATCGGTTTGGGTTTGGAGTCCGTACTTGATAAGGCCCAGCATGCTGATTATTGGTTCAATCCTTCCTCCCAAACTTCCTATGATGAACTGGCGGAGGTGAATGCACACCACACCCAGTTTGATGCATTCACAACTAGAAAAATCTATTCCAATGCGATTGAAAAAGGTGCAACAGGAGGAATCGTATTCTATGAAATGGCCCCCCAGCGACCTGATTTGGTCTTGAAGGATTTCATTGCCATTTTACATCCCGAATTATTGCCAAACCATACCCTTCGCTTTATCAAACCATTGAATTAAATGCAAAAGGTCGGCACATATCGCCTTTCTTTTGGCCTAATGGCCTTGGCCTTGGTGCTCTCATGTCTTTTAAATATCAGTTCGGGTTCGGTAAACATCCCTTTTGCCGACATGTGGTCCATCCTATTTGGCGGAACGCCTGAAATGGATTCATGGCAGTACATCATTTGGGAATATCGCATTCCTAAGGCATTGACCGCTATTTTGGTCGGTGGTGGACTTTCGTTGAGTGGTTTGTTGATGCAGACTTTGTTCCGAAATCCGTTGGCGGGCCCATTTGTGCTGGGCATCAGTTCAGGTGCCAGTTTGGGAGCCGCACTTTTATTAATGGGTGCCTCCTTGCTGACCGGAATGGGCACTTTTTCCGTTTTGGGCAATATTTCGATGGCTTTAGCCGCTAGCATTGGCAGTTTTTTGGTGTTATCGGTAGTGATGCTAGTGGCGCAACGGGTCAAGGACACCATGGCCTTGTTGATCATTGGTTTGATGTTCGGAAGCATCACTTCGGCCATTGTTAGTGTTTTGGCCTATTTTTCGAATGCGGAGCAGTTGCAACGGTTTATCTTTTGGTCGTTTGGCAGTGTGGGCAACCTCCATCCCAATCAAATATGGCTATTGGGCCTTATTGTGCTGGTGGGTGTTGTATTGAGCATTATTTCTTTAAAACCTCTGAATGCCTATTTATTGGGGGAACACTATGCGCAAAGCTTGGGGGTATCCCTTAAAAAGTCGCGATTGATCATTATTGTGGCCACAGGGCTTTTGGCAGGCGGAATCACGGCATTTGCCGGACCCATTGCCTTTGTCGGTTTGGCTGTTCCCCATCTTACCCGCCAAATTTTTGACACCATGGAGCATAAAATTTTGATTCCCGCTGTATTCCTATACGGTGCCATTTTAATGCTGCTCTGCGATATGATTGCACAGTTGCCCAACTCGGCAAACATTCTGCCCATCAATGCTATCACCTCGTTGGTTGGGGCGCCAGTGGTTATATGGCTTTTGGTACGAAAACGAAAAATGATATTTTGATGGATTACCAGTTTTCACATACTATTTCGATTGGCGGTTTATCCATTGGGTACGGCAAAACAAAAATTGCCCAAAATATCAATTTTTCACTGGAATCCGGAAGTTTATGTGCCATTGTGGGTATTAATGGGATTGGGAAATCGACTTTGCTTCGTACCATCGGCGGCTTCCAACCTAAGTTGTCGGGATTTATCCAAGTATTGGGGCACGATCTTGAAAGTCAACAACCGGAACAATTGGCCAAGGAACTCAGTGTGGTACTTACCGAGCCACCGGCATCCAAAAACCTGACCGTTCAGGAATTGATTGCGCTGGGCAGACAGCCGTATACCAATTGGATGGGGAAATTAACTGAAACAGACAAAAATCAAATTTCAGAAAGCCTGAATGCCTTTCTCTTGACCGATTTACGGGATAGAAAATGCCATGAACTAAGTGATGGACAGCTGCAGCGCGTACTCATTGCCCGCGCCATGGCCCAGGACACTCCCGTAATCTTATTGGACGAACCAACAACCCATTTGGACCTGTACCATAAAGTACAGATATTGAAAATGCTACGGGAATTGGCCCATGAGCGCCAAAAAACCATCATTTTTACCACCCATGAAATTGAACTGGCCATACAGTTATGTGACCGCATGTTGCTATTGGATGGCTCGGAAAATCCTTTCGGAGATCCCTGCAAATTGATTGAAGAAAAACATTTTGAGCACTTATTCCCTGCGGATATGGTCCAATTCGACCCGAATACCGGTTCATTCCGAGTGAATAAGTAAGGAGAATTTCTATTCCAGCTTCTATTCGAATCCGTTATCTTTATCCTTCATAATCTTTACATGAACGAAGCACTCATCTATATCATTATCGGTCTGATTACCCTTGTCTTAGGGCTTTTTGCAGGAATGTACATTCAAAAATTAAAAACGAAGTCCAACGAAAGTATTTGGGTGGACAGAAATCAGAAAGCAGAAAGTCAGATTTCTGAGTTGAAAGAAGAGTTGGACAACATTCGTGAGGCAAAATCAAATCTTGAAATAAAATTGGCCAGGGAAGAGGCCAATGCCGTCAATTTGGAAGATAAGCTCAACGAACAAAAGCTGGAAGTGGAAAAACTTCAGGAAAAGTTCACCAAGGAGTTTGAAAATCTGGCCAATAAAATCTTGGAGGAAAAAAGCGAAAAATTCACCAAGAGCAACAAGGAGAACATCGAAAATATCCTTACACCCCTCAACAAAAAAATAAAGGAGTTTGAAGAAAAGGTGGAACAATCCCAAAAGGAGAACATCAGTATCCATTCTGCATTGAAGGAACAATTGATCACCCTTCAAAGCCAAAATTTAAAAATCACCCAAGAAGCCGAAAACTTGACCAAGGCATTGAAAGGCGACAGCAAAATGCAGGGGAATTGGGGGGAATTGGTTTTGGAACGGGTACTGGAAAAGTCTGGTTTGGAGAAAGATAGGGAATACAGTGTACAGCAAAGCTTTCAGCGGGAGGATGGTTCACGGGTGATGCCGGATGTGATCATCAACCTACCCGATGGTAAAAAAATGGTTGTGGATTCCAAGGTTTCCCTCACCGATTACGAGCGGTACACCAATGCTGAGGAGGACGATAAACCCAAATTCCTAAAAGATCACATCAATTCCCTTCGCAGGCATGTAGAGCAACTTTCGGCCAAAAAATACGAGGACCTATATGAAATGGAAAGCCCCGATTTTGTGTTGATGTTCGTGCCCATCGAGCCTGCCTTTGCCATTGCCATCAACGAGGACAATTCCCTGTACAACAAAGCATTTGAGCAAAATATAGTCATCGTGACGCCTTCCACCCTATTGGCCACCTTGCGCACCATCGATACCATGTGGAGCAACGAAAAACAGCAACGCAATGCTTTGGAAATTGCCCGGCAGGCAGGGGCACTTTATGATAAGTTTGTAGGTTTTATGCAAGATTTGACCCAAGTGGGAAAAAAGATGGACGATGCCAAAGGGGAATACAAAAACGCCATGAACAAATTATTTGATGGGAGAGGAAATATCGTCACTAGTATCGAAAAGTTACGTACAATGGGTGCCAAAGCAAAAAAGGCACTTCCAGAACCCATTTTAAAACGCGCCCAAGAAGACGAATTGGAAGAACTAAACTAATTAGCCCATGAAGAAATTCCTGACCATATTGATCGCTGTCCTCGTTTTGGGATTCGGGTCCTATTTGGCATTTGTGTATTATGTGCCCTACAGTGTTGGCTATCGCTCAGGGGAACTCATGAAATTTAGTAGAAAAGGGGTTTTAGTGAAAACATGGGAAGGTCAGATCGGCCAAGGCTTGTCCGGGACCAACGTATTTTCCTTTTCCGTGGAAGACAAGGAAAAGGAGGTAGTTGAAAAATTGAAGGAATACCAAGGGCAATATGTAAAGGTCACCTACAAAGAACGCTATGCCTCTTTTTTCTGGCTGGGCGATACCAAATACTTCATTACCGAAGTAAGTGCTGAAAAATCACCGCTTTTAAGAAACTGAACATGCAAAAATTCAAGTCATCCAAAGAAAGTAGAGTATCGATCACCGAGTTGATGCTTCCCTCCCATTCCAACTTTGGGGGCAAAGTGCATGGAGGCCACATTCTGAACCTTATGGACCAGATAGCTTTTGCCTGTGCCTCCAAACATTCCCAAAGTTATTGTGTGACCGCTTCGGTAAACCGAGTGGATTTCCTCAATCCCATTGAGGTGGGCGATTTGGTCACCTTGAAAGCCTCCATCAACTACACGGGGAAAACTTCCATGGTAGTTGGTGTTCGTGTGGAATCGGAAAACGTGACCACCGGCATGGTGAAACATTGTAACTCTTCCTATTTTACCATGGTAGCCAAGGGGAAAGATGGCAAGAACAAAAATGTACCCGGACTCATTTTGAAGACCAAGCAGGACATTCGTAGGTTTGCCAGAAGCAAGGAACGCAAACGCTCAGCAAATCAAAGGGACAATAAGTTCGAATCCACCAATTTTAAGGTCAACGAGTTCTTGGAATTTCTTCAGGGTGAAAACGTTAAGATGGATTTTGACTGAGATTGGCAGCCGCCGCTGCGTCCAAAAACCAAACCAATTTCCCTGACATAGGTTGTACAAGTGAAGCCGGATAAGCTTCATGTCCGGGAGTTTTTTCAATCACCGCTTCCACTTTTTCGGCTTTTGAAGCACCCGTCACCAAAAAAGCCACTTCTTGAGCCATATTGATCACTTTTCCATTGATGGATACCCTTTTTTGCCCAGAATCAGGATGGGTTGCCACCACACAATGGTCAGCCGCTTCCCATAATTCAATTTCGTTGGGAAAAATGGAAGCCGTATGTCCGTCATCGCCCATGCCCAAAATCACCAAATCAAATTGGGGAATACCATCTACCCTATCCAAGTCGATTTCCAACAAATTGGCATATCGCATGGCTTCGGTAGCTGGGTCATTTTCTCCCAAAACACGGTTAATATTTTCATGAGGCACCTCAATCTTTGAAAATAGGTGCTCCACGGTCATTTTGTAATTGCTCTCATCATCCGTTGGGGGTACGCAGCGTTCATCGCCCCAATAAAAATGCACCCTGCTCCAATCAATGGTATCGGCAAAATGGGCCGCCAACACATCAAAAACAATTTTTGGCGTGCTTCCGCCAGATAAAGCCACATGGAAGGCATTCGTTCCCTTGACTTTCTCCGCAAAATAGGCCGAAAACTGATCAGCAACCTCGTTTTTATCCTTGTATACTCTTATTTCCATGTTTACTTGATTTGTGTTCTCGACTCCGCTCGAACCGACAATTGTTTATTGGTGATTGCACATTGATATTAGCAGATCACGCAATAGCCTGGATCATCGGCCAAGTTTTCACTTGGGTTCCTCCAAAATCCGTTGCCCTCAAACAGGCGGTCTGAATTTTCAGGGCCCCAAACCCCTGCGGAATATCCATACATGCGCACGTCTTTCCCGTTTTGCCAATAGTTCAAAATAGGATCAACGAATTCCCATGCGGCCTCTACCTCATCAGCTCGGGCATAAAGGGTGGCATCGCCTTGCATGGCATCCAATAACAAACGCTCGTAGGCTTCCATCACGTAGGTTTCCGCCAAACTAGAGTAGTAGAAATCGAGGTTGGCCCGCTCCACCTTAAATCCTTGGCCGGGAACCTTAACACCAAACTTGATCAAGATTCCCTCGTCCGGTTGAATGCGTATGATCAACTTATTGTCTTTTTTGTGCATGCCCGGTTCGTTGAAAATCTGATGGTGCGGTTCTTTAAAATGTATCACCACCTCGGTTACCTTGGTGGGCATTCGCTTGGCCGTTCGCACATAAAAGGGCACACCGTGCCAACGCCAGTTATCCACATAAAATTTGACCGCTGCAAAAGTTTCGGTGGTGGAATTGGGATCTACACCGTCTTCTTCCCGATACCCTTTCACTTTTTCGCCATTTACTACGGAGGATACATACTGGGCACGAATGGTATTTTTAAAAAGTATTTGCTCATCAGTCATCACCCGAAGGGACTTTAGGGCCTTCACTTTTTCATTTCGAATTTCCTCCGCCTCGGCCCCGATCGGTGGCTCCATCACCACCAACGAAACAATCTGGAGCAAATGGTTTTGGAACATGTCGCGCAACGCTCCGGATTTATCATAATAGCCGCCACGTTTCTCCACACCCACACTCTCGGCATTGGTGATTTCCACATGTTCAATATAATTCCGGTTCCAAAGGGGTTCAAAAATGCTATTGGCAAATCGGGTCACCAAAAGATTTTGGACGGTTTCCTTGCCCAAATAATGGTCAATTCGATAAATCTGTCCTTCCGAAAAATATTGATGGAGTCCCTTGTTCAGGTTTTTGGCCGTTTCCAAGCTGTAGCCAAAGGGTTTTTCCACGATCAAACGTTTCCAACCATTCTCTTGGGCGTTCATTCCCGACTCAGATAACCGTTTGGCAATGGCCTCGTACAATGTGGGCGGTGTGGATAGGTAATAAATGATATTGCCGGATATGCTATGCTTCTCCTTAAGTGCTTCTACTCGTTTACGCAAGCTCCCAAAATCGGTATCGTAGCTGCTGCCCAGGTCCTCATAATACAATCGATTCGCAAACCCCTGTATATCGCTGTCTTTGTTCTTTTTGATTTTTTCTTGCAGGTAATCACTGTTGTAGACCACTCGATCCCGGAACGATTCATCCGAAAGATTGCTCCGACTAACCCCCAGTACCACAAAGTTTTCAGGAAGGTGTTTGGCCAAATACAAATTGAAAAGCGCTGGGACCAGTTTTCGCGCCGTTAAATCACCCGATGCCCCAAAGATTACGAGCATTTGGTTTTCGGTCTTCTTCATAGTGTTTCAGGTTTCCGGTAGGTTGCTTTGCCCATTGCCCCATTCGGTGCATTAATATTTGAGCATGACGAATATAAGGTTTATTTTAGGTTCCTATTTCATGAAAAGGCAACCTTAGTGTTGCATTAACAGAACAAGACGAAAAAATAGCAGATGGCAGATACGTATGATTTTGGCCTTGTGGGCCTTGGGGTTATGGGACGTAATTTTATCCTGAATGTGGCCGATAACGGATTTACCGCTTTCGGAAACGATTTGGATGAAGAAAAAGTGAACGCATTGATCCAAGAAGGGGGCAATACAGACAAGGTAAACGCCGCCAGCGATGTAAAAACCTTCGTAAATGCGTTGACTACACCCCGAAAAATTATGCTTTTGGTACCCGCAGGGAAAATTGTGGACAGTGTAATCGAAGGTCTACTGCCCCATTTGGACAAAGGGGACATTATCATTGACGGGGGCAACTCCTTTTTTACCGATACGGACCGACGTGAGGCCTATTTGAAGGAAAAGGGCATCAACTTTTTCGGCGCCGGGGTATCCGGTGGCGCAAAGGGTGCTCGAAGGGGTCCCAGTATTATGCCCGGAGGTTCTAAAGAAGCCTACCAACACGTAAAGCCCATTTTTGAAGCCGTCTCGGCCAAATACAACGGAGAGCCCTGTGTGGCCTATTTGGGACCTAAATCGGCAGGAAACTACGTGAAAATGGTGCACAATGGTATCGAATACGGATTGATGCAGCTCACTTCCGAAATCTATGATCTGTTGAAAAAAGCCGGGGGACTCTCCAATGTGGAACTGCATGAAACGTTTGCGAAATGGAACCAAGGACGACTGCAGTCCTTTTTGGTGGAAATCACCTCGGAAATCTTTGAACAAAAAGATGATCTGGGTGATGGTGATTTGGTGGACAAAATATTGGACAAGGCCAAGCAAAAGGGTACCGGAAAATGGACTTCGCAAAATGCCATGGACCTTGGTATTCCCGTGCCCACCATCGATGTGGCCGTGAGCATGCGGGAAATATCCGCATTGAAAGAGGAACGGGTTCAAGCGGATGCGTTGTACGATCGTCCGACTCCATCCACTGTGAACAAAGCCGATTTTATCGCCAAAGCGGAACAGGCCCTTTATTTTGCCTTTATTATGACCTATGCACAGGGCATGCACCAATTGGCCGATGCCTCCAAGGAATATGGGTACGAACTGGAACTGGGCGAGATTGCCAAGATCTGGCGCGCTGGATGTATCATTCGGGCCGCCCTGTTGGCCGATATTACCAATGCCTACCGCGCCCATGAAAACCTTCAGAACCTTTTGTTGGCGCCAACCTTTGTGGAAAAAGTGAAAGGTACCGTGGGTGCCGCACGGGAGTTGACTGCCTATGGTGCCACCAACGGCATTCCCCTGGCCGGACTCTCCAACGCCCTCACCTATTTTGATGCCTATACGAGCAGCCGGTTGCCGTTGAACCTCATCCAGGCCCAACGGGACTATTTTGGCTCGCACACCTACGAACGTGTGGACCGCGAAGGGATTTTCCATACGGAGTGGGAGGACAATTAATAATCAATTACCAATACTTACAATGAACAAACTGTTTTTCGCAATAGCCTTCACCTTTTACCTTTTTTCCGTTTCGGCCCAAAAAGCCCCGTATGTGATCTATAATGCCAAAGGCAAAAAGGTCTCCTATAAAAAAATGCTGAAAACTTTGGAAGAAAAGGACATGGTGCTGTTCGGGGAACTGCACAACAATCCCATTGCGCATTGGCTGCAATACGAATTGACCTCCGATTTGCATGCTTCGCGTCCCTTGATTTTGGGCGCCGAAATGGTTGAGGCTGACAATCAGGACGAACTCGATGCCTATTTGGCTGGAACCATCGATTACAAGGCACTGGATTCCACAGCCCGACTTTGGAACAATCATAAAACCGACTATGCCCCATTGGTAGACTTCGCCAAGGACAACCAACTTGTTTTTGTGGCTTCCAATGTGCCCCGTCGCTATGCCAGCATAGTCTACAAAGGCGGATTTGAAGCACTGGATACCCTGTCCACCGAAGAAAAATCATGGATTGCCCCCCTGCCCATCACCTTTGATCCCGATTTACCGGGCTATCAAAATATCCTGAAAATGATGGGCGACCACGGAAGTCCCACCTTGGTGATGGCACAGGCCATCAAAGATGCCACCATGGCCCATTTCATCCTTAAAAATTATACCGACGGTAGCCTGTTCGTGCATTACAACGGCGCCTACCACTCCAACAACTACGAAGGCATTTTATGGTATTTGCAATTGCAGCGTCCAGACTTACAATACGGGACCATTTCCACGGTAATGCAAGAAAACGTCCATCATTTGGAAGCTGAAAACAAAGGGCTGGCGGACTTCATCATTTGTGTGGACAGCAACATGACCACTACCTACTGACCCAGTTACTGCAAATACTTTGTATCACAAGCCATTTTAGGAAATAAAATCCGTATTTTTAAGAGTCTTCGCCAACGGTAAAAGCGAATCTCGGCAATTTTTGTTCAGTTTGGCGGACCTATAACTGTAATGCACCTGCATGGACCTATTTGAAAATGTAAAGGATTGGTTCACGGATCAAGCCCTCACATCAAGCATCCTCAAATACTTGGCTTGGGTGGCCCTCATATTCATCCTCATTGCCTGGACAAGGCGTTGGATGAAAAAAAAACTTCACGACAACGACATTAAATACAAAGCGCAAAAAGCCATTCAAGTTATTGGCTATTTGTTGATAGTCTTGATCACCATCTCTTATTTTACGGGTAGCATCAAAGATTTTGGCCTGGCCATGGGACTGCTCACGGCTGGAATCACCATTACCTTACAAGAATTGATTTTGAGCATAGCAGGTTCCTTTTACATCTTTTTTGTCCGTGTGTACAAACCCGGCGACCGAATAGAACTCAATGGCATAAAGGGAGATGTCATCGATATTGACAGCATGTACACCACCATGATGGAGATTGGGGAATGGGTGTCCAGCGACAACTACAGTGGCCGAATTGTGAAGCTGAGCAATGCTTTTGTTTTTAAAGGGCCAGTGTATAATTATTCCTTGGATTTTCCCTTTGTATGGGATGAGTTCAACCTGCCCATCCGCTACGATTCCGATTTGGAATTGGCCAAAAAAATTGTGATATCGGTGGCACAGGAAGCCTTATCGGAATATGTTCAGGATTCCATTGCGGAGTGGAAGGAAGTGGTAAGCAAATACTATATCGAAGATGCTGAAGTAAACCCAACCTTGGCCATTACCATGACCGACAACTGGGTTCAGTTCAACTTACGGTATATTGTGGACTATAAGAAACGACGGGCGACCAAGCACCTATTGAATGAATCCATTGGAAAACGCATCAAAGAAACCAATGGAAAGGTGCAGTTGGCCTCGGCCACCTTTGAAATTGTCAACATACCTACAGTAGAAATCAAAGAATCCACAAACACCAAATAATCAATGTCATGAAAAAAGTACTCATTACCTTACTATTATGCTTGGGCTATGCCCCTTTCGGATTGGGTCAAGTTCAGTCCAATTTGGAATTATTGGACATTTTCAACATGGAATTTGTTTCCGATCCGCAAATTTCACCGGATGGTTCCAAGATCATTTACGTTCGCAATTTTAAGGATGTGATGACCGACCGCAACCTGTCCAACCTTTGGATTGTTAATTTTGATGGTTCGAACCACCGACCCTTGACCACGGGAAATCACAACGATTTTGCGCCGAAATGGTCGCATGATGGCAAAAAGATCGTCTTCAAATCGAACATGGCCGATGAAAAAATGAAACTCTACCTCATGTGGTTGGACACGAAAGAGGTTATGGCCCTCACCAATACTCCACAAGCCCCCGGGCAGGTGTCCTGGTCCCATGACGACCGCTATGTAGCCTTCAATATGTTTGTACCGGAAGCGGACAAGTCCATCATAAAAATGCCGGCCAAACCGGAAGGTGCCAAATGGAACGCACCCCCCAAGTACATCGATAAAATGAATTACCGAGGCGATGGCCAAGGGTATCTGAAAGGTGGGAATATGCAATTGTTTACCTTACCGATCAGTGGGGGTACACCAAAACAGTTGACATTTAAGGAGTTTGACCATGGAGGTCCGATTTGGGCCAAGGACAATACCCATTTGTATTTTAGCGCCAATTTCCACAAGGATGAGGAAATGGAACCTGCCGATAGCGACATTTACCAAATCAGTGTGAATACCGGCGAAATGAAAAAACTGACCGAGCGTTACGGTCCGGACGCCCATCCCGTTTTGTCGCCCGATGGTACCCAAATTGCCTATTTGGGATATGATGACCGCCTGCAAGGCTACCAATTGACCCAATTGTATGTCATGAACACCGATGGCTCGGGCTCTCGATTGATTTCAGGAGGGTTTGACCGCGATGTGGAGGACATGATCTGGAACAGCAAGGGTAATGGATTGTATTTTATCTATACGGATAAAGGCGAGGGTAAATTGGCCACCATGAGCTTGTCCGGCAAGGTTGATGACATTACAGATAATTTGGGTGGACTTTCCTTGGGCAGGCCTTATAACGCTGCCAGTTTTTCAGGTTCCAACAACAACAGGTTTGCATATACACAAGGGGATGCGAGTCATCCCTCCGATTTGGGCGTTTCCGACGGGAAAAGCAATAGACGACTAACAGCGGTTAATGACGATCTTTTCTCCTTCAAAAAGTTGGGAATGGTTGAGGAATTGTGGTGGAAATCATCCTATGACCAACGTGACATTCAAGGCTGGGTGGTAACGCCTCCCGATTTTGATCCTTCCAAAAAATATCCAATGATCTTGGAAATTCACGGTGGGCCGTTCACCAGCTATGGGGATGTATACTCAGCCGAAATTCAGGCCTATGCCGCCGCAGGTTATGTAGTGCTTTACACCAATCCTAGGGGCAGCACCAGTTACGGGGAGGAATTCGGAAACCTGATCCACCACGATTACCCCAACCACGATTACGATGACCTTATGTCGGGTGTGGATGCGTTGATTGCCAAAGGATATGTGGATACGGACAACCTCTTTGTTACGGGAGGTAGCGGCGGCGGTGTGCTCACAGCTTGGATCGTGGGTAAAACGGACCGTTTTAAAGCCGCTGTGGTGGCCAAACCTGTGATCAATTGGACCAGTTTTGTGCTCTATGCCGACGGGGTGCAGTTTTTCTCCAAATATTGGTTCGGTAAAAAACCCTGGGAAGATCCCGAGAATTACCAACGTCGCTCTCCGTTGACCTATGTGGGCAATGTGACCACCCCCACCATGTTGATGACGGGCGAAGAGGATTACCGAACCCCTATTGCGGAATCGGAGCAGTTTTATGCGGCTCTCAAATTGGAAAATGTGGAAACGGCCTTGGTTCGTATCCCAGGAGCTTCGCACGGCATCGCAAATAAACCCAGTAACTTGATCGCAAAGATTGCCAGTGTGTTGGCGTGGTTCGAGAAGTACAAGGGAGAATAGACTATGATTTAATTTACAACCCTAATTAAACATTAATGAAAATCCATTATTTACTCTTAAGTCTCGTTTTATTGATGAGCTGCAACACCCCAAGCAAGGAAGCAACCACAAACGAACCTGAAATGAAAAAACCAACAACGCATCTTCGGCATGTAGTGCTGTTTCAATACAAGGATACTTCCACCCCAGAAGATATCGCCAAAGTGAATGATGCCTTTGCTGCATTGCCTTCCAAAATTTCAGAAATCAAAGGTTTTGAAATGGGATTGAACAACAGCCCCGAAAATTTGAACAAGGGATTTACCCACTGTTATTTTCTGACGTTCGATAGCGAAAAGGATCGGGACACCTACCTCACCCACCCCGACCATGTGGCTTTTGGGGATATTCTTAGTCCGCACTTACAAGATGTGCTGGTGGTCGATTATTGGACGAAGTAGGTCTTAAATCCATTCCATATTCTCAATCAATCCAATTTAAATTCGTTTATTGGGACTTAAATTGCAGTCTTTTTATGACTGCAATTGTAATCTTATTCTATAATTAAATACATACAATGCAAAAAACACTGACCTCAATTATTTTAGTGCTTCTCACAACATTTTCTTATGCCCAAATCAATTACGAAAAAGGATATTTTATTACAAATGACGGAACCAGGACTACTTGTCTTATTCGAAACTTGGAGTGGTTGAACAACCCAACAGAATTCGATTATAAATTATCCGAAAATGGCGATCCAAAAACCGAGGAAATCGCATCTGTAAAAGAATTTGGGGTAGCCAATGTGCTTTACAAACGCTTTACGGTGGATGTGGACCGATCAAGTCAAAAAGTCGCTACTTTGGATTACAAGCGAAACCCTGAATTTAATGAAGAAACCATATTTCTAAAACAGATGGTTGTGGGTGATTATAACCTGTACCAATATGTGGATGGTAACTTAACGTTGTACTTCTATGATGGAAGTAATCAAGAGATTCAACCATTGGTCTATAAAAGATATTTGACCGATCGGGATAAAATCGGAATCAATAATATGTACCAACAACAATTGAGCAATTCCTTGAAATGCAATACCATTCAATCCAGGGAATTTGAAACCTTGGACTATGCAATGGACGATCTTACTTCCCTGTTCGAGAAATACAATACCTGTAAAGGATACAATTACACTTCGAAAGAAGCTGCAACAAATAAAGGCAAGCTTAATCTAATCCTAAGAGCTGGGATTACCTTGAATTCCTTTAAAATACCCTCCAGAGGCATAACCAATCCGTCGCCTTATGAATTTGATTTTGGCCAGATCATGGGTTTTCAAGTGGGAACCGAAGTGGAATATGTTTTCGGTTTCAACAAAAACAAGTGGGCATTGCTTTTGGAACCGACCTATACTAGCTTCGAATCGGAATCGACGTCCCTTAATTATAATCCTGAAACGGTGACCTTTGCCTACAAAACATTTGAATTGCCACTTGGTATCAGGCATTATTTCTTTTTAGATGATACATCACGCCTATTTATAAACGGGTCTTATGTTTGGATTTTTGATATGGGGTCGGAGTTCACCACTTCACGGCCAGGTTTTGAACTCGCCAATGGAGGAAACTTTGCTTTTGGCTTGGGCTATAATTATGATGGTAAATATAGCATTGAGGCAAGGTATGATACCAATCGAAGCAATATCTTCCCTGACAGCAATGGGTTCACCACAGATTTAGATAGTTTCTCCATTATATTGGGCATCAAAGTGCTTTAAACCCAACTAAATAAAATTTATTTTAGTTAACGAATAAAACCCCGATTTACAATTGTAAATCGGGGTTTCGCTTTGGGTAAATCAACAGCCAAGGCAAGTAGGCACAACAACCATCGATTTGGGGGTTCTTAATTCCAGCCGCCTCCCAAGGCCCGGTACATTTTGACCTGGGCCAGCATTTGGTCTTTCTTGGTCTCCACCAGCTCCATTCGCGATTCCAAGGCCTCTCGTTGTGCCAAAAGCACCTCAATATATTCAACCCTTGCGGATTGGAACAATCGAGTAGATAGGTCGATGGATTCCGTCAAAGCCTGTACTTGACCTTCTTTCAATGCATAACTCTTCTTCAAATTGTCTATATTGGACAACTGGTTCGCCACCTCGATGTAGGCATTCAAAATGGCCTTCTCATATTCGAACACGGCCTGTAATTGTCGGTCCGTGGCATTCTTGTACTGTGCCTTGATCGCATTTCTATTGATCAAGGGCGCCACCATATCGCCCATCACTGAATACAACATTGATTCCGGGCTACTTGTGAGGTACTTGGTGTCGAACGCTTCCAATCCCAAGCCAGCCTTAATGGTAAACTGTGGGTAAAAATTGGCCTTGGCCGCCTTGGTATCCAACTTTGCAGCTGCCAGTTCAAATTCCGCTTGGCGCACATCGGGTCGATTCTGCAACAATTGCGAGGGAATTCCAGCATACAACGTATCAATCTGAGTGTCGATGAAATGGTCCGAGGTACGATCGACATGTTGCGGTGAGCGGCCAATCAAAAAATTGATACGGTTTTCCATAACGGTGATTTCCTGCTGAATCTCATACTTGTGACTCTGGTTCTTCATCACTTCCGCCTGAAAACGCTTTACCGCCAATTCGGTGGCACGTGCTGCCTGCTTTTGCAGCTTCACCATTCTCAAGGCGTTTTGTTGAATCTCCAAGTTTTGGTCTATAATGGCCAATTCATTGTCCAGTGCCATCAATTCGTAATAGGAAGCAGCCACTTCCGAGACCAAATTGGTCACCATGAAGTTTTTGCCCTCTACACTGGACAAATACTCATAAACTGCCGCTTTTTTCTCGTTGCGCAGTTTTTTCCAAACATCGAGCTCCCAAGTGGCGAAGGCACCGAAGCCATAATTGGTCAAAGGTTCGGGAAACTCCTCCCCTTCCTTGATTTCCAGGTTCTTTTCCACGGCTCCATTTCGGGTATATTCACCTACTTTTTCCACTTCGGCGCCCGCCTGAAAATTGACAAACGGCAAATATTCCCCTTTTCGGGCCTGGATCACATTCTTGGCCATATCCACCCGTTGCAACATGATGTTCAACTCCTGGTTTTTCACCAAAGCGGTGTCGATCAATGCCACCAAATTGGGGTCCTTGAAAAATTCACGCCACTGTACCAATCCGGTGTTTAGGGTATCCGTGGATTGGTTTTGATAATTCTCGGGCACGGAAGTGTTTTCGTCCCTGATCTCCCGGGTCGGTACACAGGAATAAAGGCCGACCAGCACTATAATTCCCAATACAAGTGATTTTCTATGCTTCATTTTGGTCTCCTTTATTCTTTTTGTTTCCATTTCTTTTGGTCATTTTTTTCAAAAGTTTGTTCACCTCACGAAGTCGGGCACGTAGCCTACTTTCATCATTTTCCCTGTTTCGGAAAAGCTCTTCTGAAATAGGTTCGTCATGTTCATCACGAATAAGGCTTTTACCCTCGGCCATTTTGGCAAAGATGAAGTACAAACCGGGGATGAGCAGCACCCCGAAGATGGTACCGATGAGCATACCGCCCAATGCAGAACCACCAATGGTGCGGTTTCCGATGGCTCCTGCCCCTGTGGCCACCACCAATGGGATTAGACCCGCGATAAAGGCAAAGGAAGTCATCAAAATGGGCCGGAACCGTTGTTTAGATCCTTCGATGGCCGCCTCTAAAATGGAAGCACCCTCACGATGCTTTTGCACGGCAAACTCCACGATCAATACCGCATTTTTACCCAAAAGACCCACCAACATGATCATACCGATCTGTGCGTACACGTCGTTGGACAGTCCCATGACCTTCAACAGGAAGAATGAGCCGAACACCCCAACAGGCAGCGATAGGATTACGGCCAACGGCAGCAAGAAACTTTCATACTGTGCAGCCAAAACCAGATACACGAAAATCAATACCACCGCAAAAATGTAGATGGACTCGTTTCCACGTTGGGCCTCGTCAAAGGACAAACCTTCCCATGCGATGTCGTAACCCCGTGGTAGGGTTTCCGCGGCCACTTCCTTGATGGCCTCAATGGCATCTCCGGAAGTGTAGCCTTTAGCGGGCAGTCCATTGATTGCAGCAGAGTTGTACAGGTTATACCGCGTAATCTCATTGGGGCCGAGACGTTTTTCCATCGTCATAAACGAAGAATACGGCACCATTTCACCCTCTTCATTTTTCACAAAGAGTTTTTCCAGATCGGTGGGCAAGGCCCGGTATTCGGGCGCAGCTTGGGTGTACACCTTGAAGAATCGTCCAAATCGGATGAACCCTTGTTCGTAGGTACTACCAATCAGAATGTTCAAGTTTTCCATGGCCTTGCCGATGGACACGCCTTTTTGCATGGCCGCTTTGTTGTTGATCTTCAACTCGTACTGTGGGTAATTGGCCGCATAAAAGGTGAACAGACCTGCCAATTCCTTGCGCTTGCGCAAGGCATCCATGAAGTTGTTGTTCACTTTTTCAAACTCGTGGTAATCGGTACCATTGGTCTTGTCCAACAAGCGCATGGCAAAACCACCTGATGAACCAAAGCCAGGGACGGCGGGGGGCTCAAAGTATTCGATGACCGCCCCAAGGTCTTTGGTCTCTTCTTCCAACTCTTCCATGATCTCGTGAACGGTGTGTTCCCTTTCGGACCATGGTTTTAGGTTGATCAGACAGGTTCCCGCATTGGAACCACGACCTTCCGTCATGATCTCGTAACCGGCCAAGGACGAAACGGATTCCACCCCTTCGGTTTCTTCGCAGATTTCCTGCAGCTTTCTGGCCACCGCATTGGTACGCTCCAAGGTGGCACCCGGAGGTGTCTGGATAATCGCATAGATCATACCTTGGTCCTCGTTGGGAATAAATCCTGCAGGTAGTGTTTTATTCGTAAAGAAAATACCAGCACAGAAGGCAATCAACAATCCGAAGGTGACAACACGACGGTTCACAATTTTGTTCAGTACGCCTACATACCTTCCCGTTAAGCGTTCAAACTTGCCATTGAACCAATCGATGAATCGGTTTACGGGTGATTTTCTGCGTGGTTGTCCATGGGTGTTCTTCAACATCATGGCACACAGCACAGGAGTAAGTGTTAAGGCTACAATGGCCGAAATCACAATAGATCCCGCCATGGTTATGGAAAACTGTCGGTAAAACACCCCAACAGGTCCTGTCATGAAGGAAATAGGAATAAATACTGAAGTCATTACCAAAGTAATGGCAATAATGGCACCTCCAATTTCGCCCAGCACTTCATACGAGGCTTTGTAAGGCGTTAAGTTCTCCTCGTGCATTTTTACGTGTACGGCTTCCACCACCACAATAGCGTTGTCCACTACAATACCAATGGCCAATACCAAGGCAAAAAGGGTGATGAGGTTGATGGAGAGTCCAAACATTTGCATCACAAAGAAGGCCCCGACCAGCGATACTGGTACGGCAATGATCGGAATCAGCGTAGAACGCCAATCCCCCAAGAACAGGAAGACCACAATGGCCACCAGAATAAAGGCATCCCGTAACGTATGCAACACTTGGTCGATGGACGCATTCAAGAAATTGGACACGTCGTAACTGATCTGGTAATCCATGCCAGGGGGCAGGTCGGCTTCCAGTTCCTTCAACTTGGCCTTTACGGATTTGATCACATCACTGCCATTACTATCAAAGGTCTGCTTCAATACGATGGAGGCGGATGGCCTACCATCCAAATTGGAATAGATATCAAAAAACTCACTGCCCAATTCCACATTGGCCACATCACCCAATTTCAGGATTTCACCATCATCATTAGCTTTAAGGATAATGTTCCGATATTGTTCCGGCTCGTTGTACCTGTCTTGATATACCAAAACGTACTCCAACGACTGGGCATTCTTACCCGAACTTTGACCCAATCGACCTGGTCTGGCGATAATACTCTGTTCTTCCATCGCCTCCAACACTTCTTCTGCCGAAATGTTATAGGCCCGCATACGGTCTGGTTTCAACCAAACCCGCATCGCAAATTTTCGGCTTCCCAATATTTGTGCCGTGGCGATACCATTGATCCGTTGTATTTCGGGTATGATCTTGGTATAGGCATAGTTGTACAAAAACCGTTCGTCGGTGTTGTCTTCCTTGCTATACAGGTTCACGTACATCAACATACTGGGAATCACTGGGGTGATGATTACCCCTTCCCGTTGCACCAAATCGGGCAACAAGGGCATTACCTGGTCCACCCGGGTCTTGACCCGCACCACCGCTTGGTTGGGGTCTGTTCCCGGTTCAAAAATGATTCGAACGGTACCTTCACCGGCACTCGTGGCATCGGAAGCGATATACCGCATGCCCTGCACACCGTTAATGGCGGTTTCCAAAGGAATCAAGGTCGATTTTACCAATACGTCTGCACTGGCACCCGGGTAGGCAATAAAAATATTGACCGTAGTGGGTGCAATCTGCGGAAATTGGGATATGGGCAATTGTTTTATGGCAAGCAAGCCCGTAAAAACAATGATCACCGATATCACAATGGCCAAAACTGGCCTGTGTATAAATTTTTTAAACATGTTGTCTGATTACTTTTGGGTGATTACTCTGCGTACAAATCAAGACTGGACAGCATTTTTTCGGGCTTCATATATTCGAAATGGATGTTCTCCCCATTTTTGACCATACGAATGCCTTCCAACAACACCTTGTCGTTTTCCGATAGTCCCTTTTCAACTACAAACAAGTGCTGTAGTTCTGCACCTACATGAATTTCCCGTTGCTGTACTGTTCCTTTTTCGTCCAGCACAAACACATATTTTTTGTCCAACACTTCAAATGTGGCCTTTTGTGGAATCAACAGGGCATTTGTAAGTGGAACTGTCATTAGGATACTACCTGTTTCCCCATGGCGCAGAATTCGCTTTGGATTGTCGAATGTTGCTCGAAAAGCGATGTTTCCTGTCTCATGATTGAACTCACCTTCAATAGTCTCCACAACACCTACTTGATCGAATTTTCGGTTATTGGCCATAAGCAATTCCACTTGCTGTTTACTGCCATTGTTGGCACTGGTAATGTAATCCAGGTACTCGGCCTCGGGCACGTTGAAGTAGACCCACATTTTACTATTGTCCGACAAGGTGGTCAATAGTTCCCCTTCATCCAAAAGACTCCCTTCCCGTGCTTCCAAATGGTCCATTATGCCATCAAACGGTGCACGGATATCGGTGAAACCCAAATGGGTCTCTGCCAGTTTCACTTCTGCCTTGGCCTTATCGTATTCTGCCTTGGCCATGGCCAGTTCGTTGGCCGAAACCACATTACCATCGGCCAATAGTTGGGTGTTCTTATATTCAATTTCTGCCACTTCTGCTTCGGCCTTTGCTTTTTGTAGGTCGGCTTCATAGACATTGGGCATAATGTGGAACATTTGCTGGCCCTTTTTCACAAATTGGCCCTCATCCACATAAATATGTTGCAGGTAACCTTTCTCCAAAGCACGTAGTTCAATGTGTCGGATAGAGTGTATTTGACACACATAATCCTTGGTAATGGATGTATCCTTTCGGATTGGACTGGAAACCAAATACTTGGTCTCGTCCTTGGTTTCATGTTTTTTGGATTCGCAGCTTGTGTGGAACAACAGTACCACCAAGCCGATGAAGATGGAAATTTTCCTCATAGTTCGTACGATTAAATAAAATTGTGTTGAAAAATTCAAAGGAAAGCCCCAATCCGTTTAGCATGGACCTGCCCTTGGTTATTGATTATACTCAAAGTGATTGCTGATAGGCCTATCTACGGATGTAGCTTGACCTTCTGGAGAAAAATTCTAAATCAGGAATAATTGGAACCTCACGTGCCTTCTGAGGGGAGATCCTTCAAATTGAGGCAGATAACCAGCGTAGGCGGACGTGGTTTCCAAATGATGGATACCAGAAGGCAATCCATAAAAAAAGGCAGTCAAATAACCGCCAAATTGTAAATGTAAGTCTTGCGATAGGGCCTCCTCTTCCCTTTCCTCTTGTTCTTCTACTTCTGTTTCGGCATATAATTTTTTATCGCTACCAAATAGATGGGAAGTTATAGTGGCACTTTCAGAAGTGTTGAAACGCTCAATGGTGCAGGCATTTGGAGATAGCTGTTCGGCATCCGTATCTGCATACAAATTGATGAATCCTCCTAAGAGCAGGATGCAGATGGGAAACAGAAATTTCTTGAGTGCCGTTTTCATTCGGGGAACAAAACTAGTTTACGGAAAGAACCCATACAAGTGCAACGTGTTAATAATGGTTAAAAATCGTTGTGCTCTATTCATTTTTAAAGAAATTTTTGTATTCCACCATAAAATGATCACTACTGACAAATTATTGGGGTAATTTTAGGGATATTATGACGGAACATCCATTTCATAAGCATATAAATTCTTTTGTTTCCTTAACAGATACCGATTTTCAAACCATTTTGACCTTCTTTAAGGAGCAACATTTCCAAAAGAAAGAACTTTTATTGGGAGCAGGAGACATCTGCAACAACAACTTTTTTGTTGTAAAAGGGTGCCTTCACATGTACTTCATCAATGACAGGGGAACCGAGCGAACTGTTCAATTTGCCATTGAGAATTGGTGGCTCACCGATTTTCTGGCTTTCCAAAAACAGTCAGCCTCAGAATTTTATGTGCGAGCGATAGAAGACACCGATGTACTAAGTATTCGGCATAATAACCTAGAAGCACTATTGGAGCAATTCCCGATCATGGAGCGTTATTTTAAATCCATTTATCGAATCGCCTATGGTTCTTCCCTTAACCGCACCAAATACCTTTTCGACTTCTCCAAGGAAGATATCTATTTCCACTTCGTTGATCATTTTCCGGAATTCGCACAACGCGTGCCCCAGTATTTAATTGCTTCGTTTTTGGGATTGACACCAGAGTATGTCAGTGAAATTAGAGCCAAAAAGCGTTCTTAAACCCGTTTAAGTTAATTGGCAAACCCACGGGATACCTTCGTATCGAATTATAAAACACATAAAGCAATGGAACAAAGAATCCAAATTGATGCTGTTGAACCTAATGCCTTTAAAGCAATGTTCAACCTTGAAAACTATATGCAACAAGGCCAGTTGACCAAACAACATTATGAATTGATCAAGATACGGGCGTCACAGATCAATGGTTGTGCCTTTTGTATAAACATGCATACCGAAGAGTCCCTTAAACTCGGAGAAGACCCCAAACGCCTTTTACTATTGGACGCTTGGAGAGATTCCGATTATTTTTCCGAAGAAGAAAAAATGATTTTACAACTTACCGAAGAGGTTACCATGATTCATAAAAATGGCGTTACGGATCACACCTATACAAAGGCCCTAAGCATTTTTGATGAAAACTATTTTGCACAGATCATAATGGGCATTGTTACAATTAATGCTTGGAACCGAATTGCAATTAGCACCTTGAAGCCATTCTAAAGGTTGGTTCCTTTTTTTACGTTAAGAAGGTTCCCATGAGGAACCTTTTTGGCTTTATGGTTTATCAATATTTTAATGGTATTTTCGTTTAAACACTAAACCAACCCAATGAAAAAAATTTCTTCCTTATTATTTTTGGCCTGTACCATTAGCTTTACCTCCTGCATCGACTTTAAGACAAAAAAGTCAACAGAGGAAACCGATATGGAGGATTTCAATACGGTGGTGGTACCTGATGCCTACAGCGTGGAAATTCCCAAATTTATGCGATCTACCACGGGATTGAACGAAGAGGCCTCCCTGCAATACCAAAATATTTTCAAGGAAACCTATGTGATCGTAATCGATGAACCCAAATCCGGATTTGTGGATATCTTAAAGGATGTTGGGCAATTTGATGAAAATTTGTCCTTGGTCCAAAATTACAGGGAAATCCAAATGCAATTGTTATCCAGCACCATGTATATTTCCCATCAATCCGAACCAAAACCCTTAAAAATAAATGGCTTGGACGCCGAAATGGTGGAGGTGGATGCCACCGTGGACGGCATAGACGAAGGAATTTCCTATTTGCTCACTTTTATTGATGGAACGGACGATGCCTATATGATGATGGCCTGGACCCTGCAATCCAAAAAAGACGAGCATAAAAAAACCTTTGAAACGATTGCCAACTCATTTAAATTGGTCGACTAAAACCGTTTCAAAGGTCTTGAAGCATGCCCGGACACCCGGGTATTATTTGCTCAAATACATCTTTCTCCTGGAATAGAGGTTGTAGAATTCATCGTCTTTTAAACTGTCGATGAACAAGATGCTTTCCCCTGTACTCTTCATTTCAGGTCCGAGGTTTTTGTTCACATTCGGGAACTTGTTGAAGGAGAATACGGGTTGTTTTATGGCATAACCTTCCAATTGTGGGTTAAAGTTGAAATCCTTCACCTTTTTCTCGCCCAACATCACTTTGGTGGCATAATTCACATAAGGTTCTTTGTACGCCTTGGCAATGAATGGAACTGTTCTCGAAGCCCTCGGGTTGGCCTCAATGATGTATACAGTATCATCTTTAATCGCAAACTGAATATTGATCAGTCCTACGGTATTCAAGGCCAAAGCAATCTTTTTGGTGTGATCCTTGATCTGTTGCAACACAAATTCACCTAGGTTAAAGGGCGGCAACGTGGCATTGGAGTCCCCTGAATGGATTCCACAGGGCTCAATATGCTCCATGATTCCTATGATATACACATCCTCACCATCACAAATGGCATCCGCCTCTGCCTCAATGGCTCCGTCCAAATAGTGGTCAAGTAAAAGCTTATTGTTTGGTATGCTTCTCAAAAGGTCCACCACGTGGGCCTCCAATTCCTCTTTATTGATAACAATTTTCATCCCTTGACCGCCCAACACGTAGGAAGGTCTAACCAACAATGGGAAGTTCAGCTCATCTGCCAAGTCCAAGGCTTCATCCGCTGTCTCCGCAACACCGAATCTTGGATAAGGGATATCATTGTCCTTCAACAAGGTGGAGAAACTTCCCCTGTCCTCGGCCAAATCCAGGGATTGGAAACTGGTCCCGATGATATTGATACCGTATTTATCCAGTTTTTCGGCCAGTTTCAGAGCGGTTTGGCCACCCAACTGCACAATCACTCCTTCCGGTTTTTCATGAAGAATGATATCGTAAATGTGCTCCCAGAAGACAGGCTCAAAATACAGCTTGTCCGCTGTATCAAAATCCGTGGAAACGGTTTCGGGGTTACAGTTGATCATGATGGTCTCGTACCCACACTCGGCAGCTGCCAATACTCCATGAACGCAGCAATAGTCAAACTCGATACCCTGCCCGATACGGTTGGGTCCTGAACCGAGCACCACTACTTTCTTTCGATCGGTTACCTCGCTGTCATTCGCCACATAACGATGACCATCAGCGGTTTCTATCTCTTCTTCAAAAGTAGAGTAGTAATATGGCGTAACCGCTTTAAACTCAGCGGCACAGGTGTCTACCAATTTGTATACCCTATTTATTCCCAAATCGGTACGTTTGCTGTGCACCTCACTCTCGTAACAATCCAACATGTGAGCGATTTGACGGTCGGCAAACCCTTTTTGTTTGGCCTCCAACAACAGGGACTTGGGCAAACTTTCGATGGTGTATTTGGAAATTTCCAGTTCCAAGAAATGCAGCTCTTCGTATTGCTTCAAGAACCACATGTCTATTTTAGTTACTTCGTGGATACGTTTGAGGGGTATCCCCAATTGAATGGCATCGTAAAGTACGAACACCCGATCCCAACTGGGCACCCGCAATTTTTCCATAATGGTATCGTAATCCTTGTAACCCTTGCCATCTGCACCCAAACCATTTCTTTTTATTTCGAGGGATTGTGTCGCCTTGTGCAAGGCTTCTTGGAATGAACGGCCGATTCCCATTACTTCACCTACGGATTTCATCTGAAGCCCCAATGTTCTATCGGAACCTTCAAACTTATCGAAGTTCCAACGTGGTATTTTCACGATCACATAGTCCAAAGTAGGCTCGAACAATGCCGAAGTGGACTTGGTGATTTGGTTGTCCAACTCATCCAAAGTGTATCCAATGGCCAATTTGGCCGCGATTTTTGCAATCGGATATCCGGTAGCTTTAGATGCCAAAGCTGAAGAACGGGAAACCCTTGGGTTGATCTCGATGGCGATAATATCTTCTTTTTCATCCGGGCTAACGGCAAACTGTACGTTACATCCTCCCGCAAAATCCCCGATGCTGCGCATCATGTGGATGGCCATGTCCCGCATTCGCTGGAACGTCCTGTCTGATAAGGTCATGGCAGGTGCCACGGTGATGGAATCCCCGGTGTGGATACCCATCGGGTCCATGTTTTCAATGGTACAGATAATCACCACGTTGTCATTTTTATCACGAAGCAACTCCAACTCGTATTCCTTCCAACCCATCAATGCCTTATCGATCATGACTTCGTGGATGGGGGAAACTTCCAATCCATGGCTCAACATATCGTCAAAATGTTCGGGATCATACACGATACCCGCCCCTGCACCACCAAGGGTAAAGGATGCTCTGATCACCAATGGGAAACCGAATTCCTGTGCGATTTCCTTTCCTTTCAAGAAAGAGGTAGCCGAAGCTTGGGGCGGCATGCCGATGCCGATTTTTAGCATCAACTCCCTAAATTTCTCCCGATCCTCGGTAATATTGATCGCATCAATATCCACCCCAATGATCTCTACACCAAAATCTTCCCAAATGCCTTTTTCATCTGCCTCAATACAAAGGTTCAATGCTGTTTGTCCGCCCATTGTGGGCAAAACGGCATCAATATTCGGGTGTTTTTTAAGGATCTCAACAATGGATTTGGTGGTCAATGGTTTTAGGTACACGTGATCGGCCATGGTGGGATCCGTCATGATCGTTGCTGGATTGCTATTGATCAAAATGGTCTCGATACCATCTTCCCGAAGCGAGCGAAGTGCTTGGGATCCAGAATAATCGAACTCACATGCCTGACCAATGATGATGGGGCCAGAACCAATAATCAAAATGGAATTGAGGTCTTTTCTTTTTGGCATTCTACTAGGGTGTTTCTCGTTATTTGGTTTTATGTCAAAAAAAAGGTGTTACCTAGAAAAGTAACACCTTTAATTTAAATTTTAAAAACTATCATTATTTTTTGTGTCTTGGCTCAGAGGAAACAGTCAATCTCTTTCTTCCTTTGGCTCTTCTTCTCGCAAGAACTTTTCTACCATTGGCAGTCGCCATGCGCTCTCTAAAACCATGTTTGTTTCTTCTCTTCCTTTTTGACGGCTGATACGTTCTTTTCATTGCGAAATTGTTTTATCTATATTGTTGACGGAGAAACATTGGTCCCCGGAAAATTCTGGGCGCAAATATACGAAGACTTTTTACTTTGACAAGTCTTCATCAAAAATATTTAAATAAGTTTTTAGTACTTTTGCCAGCTCTCGAACAAAGCTAAAAAATACCGATCCATGTTCAATAAAAATATCAAGCTCGTCATTGCTGTCCTTATTATCGCCTATGCCGTTTATCAGTTCGTGGAAGGAAATATTGGCAATGGCATTGCCCTAATTTTGCTGTCGACCGTGTTCATTTTCTTGTATTTTAGGAACGAATTTATCCTGTTGGCCTTTTTACAGATGCGGAAACAGGATTTGGAGGGCACCCAAAAATGGCTTGATAAGATCAAGAACCCGGAAGCTGCCCTGATCAAAAAGCAGCAAGGGTACTTTAACTACCTGCACGGGATCATCTACTCCCAAAAAAACCTGACCCAGGCCGAAAAATACTTCAAAAAGGCCCTAAAGTTTGGATTGACCATGGATTATGATGTGGCCATGACCAAATTGAGCTTGGCCGGCATTGCCATGCAAAAGCGCAGAAAGCGTGAGGCCACCCAATTGTTGCAAGAGGCCAAGAAATTGGACAAGAACAATATGTTGACCGAGCAGATCAAGATGATGCAGCAGCAGATGAAGAAGATTTAGTCCATTACTCCTTCTCAATTACTTTTCTTTTTAGTTGGATTGGCCATGCGTCAATCCAAACATTTTATTGCTCAATTTCCGGTGGAACTTTAACCCGAAAAATACTAACTTCACTTATCGTACGCTAAAAATCATTGAAACGATGTTTAGCTAACCGTTGGCATTCATTAAAATATGGAACTTATATTATTACAATGGTGGTCACCTGAAGTTAGACCTGATCATTCTCAAGATGAATATTGGGACCAAATGATTCATCCTGAAGATTTAAATTTTGTTTCAAAAGAGAAGTTTAACACTTCAATATTTCTTCATCTAAATAACGATGGTGAGTATCTTGTTTTGAGTGATTTAAAAAATGAATTTCGTGTAAAACCAATTTGCACAAGAAAAGTCAAATATGAAGGATTTTCCTTAAATGATAATGTTGAAACCATTCCAAATGAAGGTAAGAACACAAAAAGAGAAGGAAGAATAATCTCCATGTTCTACCATTACAAGGATGAATGTATCATCTATCAAATCTCTGATCAAACAGGAAATATTTTAAAAAAACAATACAGAAAATCTGATTTAAAAAAAACGAATGCCAACAAAGGCTAAGTTACTTACCTAACCTACCACACCGTCTGCGAAACTTAGCCGGGGACGATAAGTGCAACTCCAAAAAGCACATTCTTTTCGCCTTTTACATGTAGATCAAATCTTGGATTGACTAATCGTTATATCCCTACATTTGTTAGATTTACATTATTACATGCCAACCCTATGTATTACCCGCTTTGCCTCAATGGCATTACCATCCATCCTATATTCGGCGATTTCCTAAAAGGAACCCCCTATATTTTCGATTTTTCATCCAACAATCCAAAGACACTGGAATACAACCTATTCGATTTCCAGCAGTTCAATGCGATGGTTTTTGATGAGTTGGAGGCATCCAATCACCAATGGGGCATTGGCAAATATCTGGAAGAACGAAAAAGCCTTTTAAGGGCTTACCCCAATATTATTGAAGAACAACGGTATTATCATCTTGGACTGGATATTGTAGTGCCTTACAATACTCCAATGTTTGCACCACTGGATGCAGAGGTCTACGAAACCGGGAAAGAAACCAAAGTGGGCAATTACGGGGGATACATCATCCTAAAACATGATGTTGGCGGAGTCGTATTTTATTCCTTGTACGGACATTTGAAAACCCCACATTTGGTAAACGTAGGAGAAAAGATTAAGGCGGGACAAGAATTTGCGCGCATCGGACAAGAAAGTGATAGCGGGGGTTGGTTTTGCCATGTGCATTTACAAATTCTCACCCAAGCAGCCATGGATGAGGGTTATAAGAATTGGGGGTACATTTCGCCAGCATTACTGCCAAAAGTGGAAACGTATTTCCCTTCGCCGTATTTTCTGTTCAACTATTAATGGGATAGATAAATATCTGCCTACTTCCCAGCGTTCCCTACGCGGTAGTACCCCTTATTCGGAATCTCCACCACATATTTTTTTCGGGATGTATTGTTCAAATGCGGTTCGCGCAACCATGGATTGTGGCGCTTCAACACTTTGTAGTTGATTTCGTAGAGTTCGGCAAAATCGGCCCAACTGGTCACGGCCGTATCCACCTCCACGGTGAAGGTGGGCACTTTTTCATACAGATCCTTTTCCTCTACCTTAAACCCATATTTCTCAGGATGGGATATAATTTCCTTGATGGCCATGATACGGAACAGGTAACGACCTGTTTCTTGACCCAACAATAGATCATAGTAATCGTCTACCTGTTGGATACCCATATACTTCTGGATACCGCTAGGTCCTGCGTTGTAGGCCGCAGCAGTCAAGGTCCAGCTGCCGAAACGCTCTTTCCATTTTTTGATATAGTCACAGGCCACTTGGGTAGCTTTTTCCACATGGTAGCGCTCATCCACATTATCGTTTACTTCTAGACCATATTCCCTTCCGGTGGCTTTCATGATTTGCCAAAAACCAGTGGCACCCGCAGGGGAAACCACATTTTCCAAACCACTTTCGGCCACGGCCAAATATTTAAAGTCATCAGGAATACCGTTCTTTTTCAAAATGGGCTCAATGATGGGGAAGTATTTGTTGGCGCGCTTCATCAACAACAAGGCGTTGGACTGCCAATAGGTGTTCACCAAAAACTCACGGTCCACACGTTCCATGATCTCCGGATCGTCCAAGGGAACAGGTTCCCCTGCAAAATTGAGATCCTCTGGAATTTCGATGGCACTGATCTGATACCCCTCCGCCACATTTTTATCCGAAACTTCATTTTCAGTTGTAGTGGATTCCGGAGATTCCACCCCGTCGGTCGACTGTACGGCAAAAATCAAGGTACCTGCAACCGCCAACAATCCAATAAACGCCAATATATTTTTGATGTATTTCATAGCCAAACCTTTTAAAGTACTGTAAAGATAGTATTTAGACGAGATTATTGTGAAATTATTGCCGGAAGATGTTCATTGAACCATTTATATCGATGAATGATCATCGTATGGGTTCCATTGTGCACTGGAATACAGTCCTTTATGTTGGAAATTGGGAAAACGGTGTCCTTTTCGCCATGTATGTGCACCACATTGGCTGCCGGTACTTCCTGGTCCCAATTCACGATTTGATCAATGGACCAATCAATATAATATTTGTCACGAAGCGATAGATATTGCTCGTACAAATGCAGCCTTTTGTTGACGGATTCCCCAAAGGCATACTTGGCCAACAACTCCACATTGTTCACCAAACCCGTCGGCAGCAATTTATGCACCTTGGTGTATTTGGCAAACAACATTCTTTTGGGAAGCTCATGTTTGCTCTTTACGGAAGAAACCACAATGGTTTTTTGTATCGGCATGATCCTGGCCATTTCCTGTACCAACATACCCCCAAACGATACACCGAGCAGCACTGGGCTTGGCACATCAATATAACTGCACATCTTTTGGGCATACTCGGGGAGTGACATGCCTTTATCAGGTACGAACCATTCCAACCGATGTGTTTCAAATTGGTCTGACGGTAAGGAGATCCCATCAAAAATGGAGGGGTTGGCCGCCATCCCGGGCATAAGGTAAACATGGGTTTTATTATCGGGCATATCGCATCAAATATCGATAAGCCCTAGGAATTTAGCAATATTTTGACTAATTTTGTATCCCTTTTGCAGCTTACCCCAACTAATTGACTAAAAATTTTAACGGGGATTGATAAAATTGTCGTTTTGGCAATTTTACAAAGTCATTAACAAAACAGGACTCTATGACACAAATGGAAATCAATGACAATAGTTTCTTACGCCAATTTGAAACTAGGGTCAATGGGCATTTAGCCAAAATTGAGTACTCTTCACAAGAGCGCAAGGTATTTTTGACCAAGCTGGTTATTCCAGAAGAAATTGAACAAGAAGGTTTTAAAGAGGAATTTATCAAAGCTGTTCTTCACGAAATTCAGGAAAAAAACCTAAGAGTGGTGCCCACAAGCCCACAAATTGCCGGGTTCTTGCGAAAAAACAGACAGTATAAGGAAATGTTGCCTGTTGGTATCCGCATCTGATCCAACAGCACCTCCTTACAAATTAAGACCTCTCTGAAACGGGAGGTTTTTTTATGCCATAACGTTATCGGAAATAAATTCGAAACGCACCAGTCCGTCCTCATCGATCTCGGTCAATTCCACTTGGTGCAGGGTATTTACCAAATCGGGGTTCCATGGTGCCTTTACCTTTACATAGTTTTCGGTAAAACCGTGGATATAGCCCATTTTGTTCTCCCCTTCAAATAAAACTGTGCGCACCGTGCCCAGCTGACTTTCATAGAAAGCCCGTCGCTTTTTGGCAGATAGGCCGCGAAGCATTTTACTGCGTTTGCTGCGCACTTTTTGAGGCACCACATCGCCCATTTCGGCCGCAAGGGTGTTGTCGCGCTCCGAATAGGTGAATACATGGAGGTAGGAAATGTCCAATTCGTTCAAGAAATGGTAGGTTTCCAAGAAATGTTCATCTGTCTCCCCGGGAAAACCTACGATTACATCCACACCGATACAGGCATGCGGCATAGCCTTTTTAATGCGCTTCACCCGGTCCACGTACAAATTGGACAAGTAACGGCGACGCATTTTTTTCAGGATGTCGTCACTGCCACTTTGCAAGGGTATATGAAAATGCGGTACGAAGGAGTTGCTTTGGGCCACAAAATCGATGGTCTCATTTTTCAATAAGTTGGGCTCAATGGAGGAAATGCGCAATCGGTGAATCCCTTCTACCTGATCCAAAGCTTTAACCAAGTCAAAAAAGGTATGTTCGTGCCGCTTGTTGCCAAACTCACCCTTGCCATAATCTCCAATATTGACTCCAGTTAAAACAATTTCCTTGATGTCCTTGGAAGCAATCTCCTTGGCATTGTACAATACGTTATCCAAAGTATCGCTACGGGAGATGCCACGGGCCAGCGGTATGGTACAGTAGGTGCATTTGTAATCACAGCCATCCTGAACCTTTAAAAAAGCACGGGTACGGTCGCCAATGGCGTAACTGCCTACGTAAAAATCCGCATCTTCAATCTCGCAAGAGTGCACCTCGCCCCTATCATTTTTTGTGAGATCGTTCAGGTAATCGGTGATCTTGAATTTTTCCGTGGCACCCAACACCAAATCCACACCATCCACGGCGGCCAGTTCTTCGGGCTTCAATTGGGCGTAGCACCCCACCGCCGCTACAAAGGCTTCGGGATTGGCCTTTTGGGCCTGTTTTACGATGGTCTTGAAACGCTTATCGGCATTCTCGGTCACGGAACAGGTGTTGATCACATACACGTCGGCCTTTTCAGAAAAATCCACACGCTCAAAGTCCTCCTTTTCAAAACTCCTCGCAATCGTGGAAGTTTCGGAAAAGTTGAGCTTACAGCCCAGTGTGTAAAAGGCTACTTTTTTGTTCATGGGATCACTTTGCCAAATAGGGCCGCAAAGATAATGATTTGTTGGGAGTTATGGTATAGGGGTGAAGGGTGAAGGGTAACGAACCAAATAATCTAGAAAAAGGAAACTGGGCTTAAGATTGTGGATTCTTTTTGATCATTTAAACCTTTCCAATCGGGGATTCCTTTTGTACACTGTTTTTAGTACCTTGGAAGTATCTTAAGGTTATTTAGCCAACGATTCCAGTTTATCACAAAACCTTTTCAATGCCAGCCACAATCCCAATCCAAAAAACCATGTTTTCCCGTTGCCTTATCTTACTCTTTCATTTCTTTACAATCACTGGTTTTAGTTGGGCTCAGCATCCCAACGACCCTGTAAAACCACGAATCATCATCACCGCCGACCCCGAACTCGACGACAACAATTCCTTGATTCGATTGCTACTGCACAGCACCGACATGGACATTGTGGGATTGGTGTATGCCAGCAGCGGTTTTCATTGGAAAGGGGATGGCAAAGGCACCAAATGGTATGTGGCCGGGAGGGAATACGACCGATTTCAAATGGACGATTGCCCTTGCGAATCGTGGCGCTGGGCAGAAGATGAGCGTTTCATCCACGAGGTAGTGGAAGCCTATGAAAAGGCATATCCGAATTTAAAAGTCCATCACTCAGGTTATCCTACCCCCGAATACCTAAAATCCATCATTCGGTATGGCAATGTGGAGTTCGATGGAGATTTTTCCAAGGACACTCCAGGTTCAGACCTCATCAGAAAGGCGATTTTGGATGATAAACCGGGAAAACTATTCATCACGGCCTGGGGCGGTGCGAGCACCATCGCCCGCGCCTTAAAATCCATTGAAGATGATTATCAGAATACGATGCTATGGGATGCCATCAAAGAAAAAATTGCCCGAAAGGTGGTGTTGCTGCCCTCTGGGGACCAAGACGATACCTTTGCCAGCTATATTAAACCCCACTGGCCCGATATCGAATACCGTCAATTCAGCCACAGTCCCAATTATGGATATGGGGCACAGATCAATGCCAAACCCCAAAATGCAAAACTGTTGACCACGGAGTGGATGCAAAAAAATATTTCCAGCAAGGGCCCTTTGGGGGAACAATACCGGGTTTGGGGGGATGGCAAACAAATGGTGAAAGGCGACAAGGTGGATTATTTTGGTTTTGATGGGATTTCCAATGAACAGCTCCGGGAAATGGGCTATAAGGTTTGGATGCCCGTACAACCCAAGGGGTCTTGGTTGGGTGAAGGTGACAACCATACCTTTATGAACATGTTGGGCAACGGGCTTCGCGCGTTTGAAGACGCAACCTATGGTGGCTGGGGCGGTCGTACCGACCCCACGGAAACGGCCGAGGTCATATCCTTTTCAGGCGGGGGTGATGCCGATGCTATGGCCAATCAATTGGGCAACCAAAACAACAGCAAATCACTGGAGTACCCCGATTTTTTCCCTATGGCACAGCACGATTTTGCGGCACGGATGCAATGGTCTGCAACTCCCAAATACAAAAACGCCAACCATGCTCCTGAAGTTGAAATCCTTGGGCCCCTGCATTTGCTGGTTAATCCGGGACAAAAAGTACCTTTATTTGGCAAGGTAACCGACCCTGATGGTGATAAAACACTTAATAAATGGTGGCAGTTTCGGGTGGGCACCTACCCTAACCCAGTGCAAATTGCAGATGCAGATACCTTGCATGCCACCATTGAAATTTCCAGTGATGCCAAAAGTGGGCAAACCATCCATATTATTTTGGAGGCCACAGATTCCGGTAGCCCGAGCTTAACCCGATACCAGCGTGTTATATTCACAATTAGGTAAATTGGCGGCAATTCACCTTTAACCTTTTTTAAGGATCAACAAGTTGGACAATGTTGAAAACCATTGTACATTAGGCAAGCCTGTAAAAGGCAAATGTTGCCCATAACCCCTTTTTATTAATCACAAAGTGCTTTTACCCTCAACCGTCATTTAAGTTTCGGGTAAAACAAGCATTCAAACACACACAAAAAAATGAAAAGGGTATTAAAATATGTACTGCTTGTTGTGGGGTCTCTTCTGATTGTATTTGCCGCCAATTTTTTCATCATCAAAAAATTAGATCAAAAGGCCCTAGAAAGCATCGACAATCCCCCCTCTGCCACTACAACCGAAAAACCTTATTTGGTCCCATCCAAATTTGTGGATAGCTCTCAATTTTTCGTGAAAATACCACTCAGGAACAAGGATACACTCTTGGCCTTTTGTGATACCGGAGGAGGTATTTCAATGTTGTCACCATATAAGAAGAAAAACCCGGCAATTGACCCTTACATCCGAATGGGGGTTGTAAAAGGAATCATGCCGATGGATTATGCCTTTTTTAATGAAATTGTCGCTGATGAAGAATTTCCGGTACCCAATCCTGTTCCCAATTTGGTTTTACGAAATCCCTTTGCAAGGGTCACTGATCCTTACTTCATTATCCCTCGACTTAGCGAAGATCTTCAAGAAAAACTTGACAAAGTGCCAGAAATGGATGCTTTTTTGGGTCAAGGCTTCTTCATGGGCAAATCTTGGACCCTGGATTATCCGAACCAAGAAGTTTGGGTCAACACACCTTTACCTTTAGTTAATGCAAGGAAAGACCAATCCAATATCCAAAAGCTCCATTTTAAAAAGAATGACTTTGGGACATCAGTATATGGCCACCCAAGAATGCAGATCGAAATTGATAGCACGGTTTTGGATGTTCTTTTTGATACCGGTGCAAGTTTCGTGCTTTCCGATGATGGCAAAAATTATTTCAATACTTCCAAAAACACCATGGCAGGCTCTTTTATTTCTGCCACCATTTTTGACGGATGGAGAAAAAAGCACCCTGATTGGAAATATTATCCCGCGTCTGATGGGGAGCAAGGAATTATTGCGGTTCCAAAAGTCAGAATTGGCCCTTATGAAGTGGGACCGGTTTTGTTTTCTCGACGACCTGACTATGTTTGGTCCGAAATCATGATTCATACAATGGATAAAGTAGTGCAAGGTGCAATAGGGGGAACGCTCTTAAAGCATTTTAAAGTGACCATTGATTACAATTCAGAGTTGATCAAATTTGAAAAGTGAATAAACAATTCCTGATCTCAAGACAACTGCCTCTTTTATGATCATCCATTGATGTACTTAAACAGGTATTTCTTACCTTAACCTGTACCATGCCAGATCTACAATCATTGAACGCGCTCCATAAGAGCCTGCCCCATACCGAAAAAATGCCGGTATTGTTCCTGGGACACGGTAGTCCCATGAATGCCATTGAAGAAAATGAGTTTGTATGGCAATTTCGGAAATTGGGAAAGGAACTTACCAAGCCGAAGGCCATCCTTTGTATCTCTGCCCACTGGGAAACCAAGGGAACCAAGGTGACCGCCATGCAAAATCCGCCCACTATCCATGATTTTGGTGGTTTTCCCCAAGCATTGTTCGATGTGCAATATCCTGCACCGGGAAGTCCGGAACTGGCTGCGGAGACCAAAAAAATAATCACCAAAACCGAAGTGGAACTTGATCACCATTGGGGATTAGACCATGGGGCTTGGAGCGTGATCAAACATATGTACCCCGAAGCCGACGTGCCCGTGATCCAAATGAGTTTGGACTACACCAAAACACCCCAATACCATTACGAATTGGCCCAACAATTGGAAAGTTTGCGCCATAAAGGCGTATTGATCGTAGGGAGTGGAAACGTGGTACACAACCTTCGTCGGGTGGCCTGGAACAAGCTCAACGAAACTTATGCGTGGGACTGGGCGCAAGAGGCCAACGAACAAATGAAAACGTTCATTTTGGATCAGAACCACAATGCCCTTATCCAATACGGCAAACAGGGTGGCAGCTTTGCCCTATCCATACCCACTCCGGAGCATTACCTTCCCCTACTCTACATTTTGGCCTTGCAGGACAAGAACGAGCCTGTAACGCTTTTCAACGATCAGACCGTTGGTGGCTCTATCAGCATGATGTCGTTACATATCGGTTAAACTTGGCGAGGTGCTTCGGATTCCTATCCTGAAAATCATTACCTTAACGCCTCTCTAAAATAAACCGACTTTATGAAACTTCGCATTGCTTTACTGGCCCTTATTTTGGTGGCCGGTTATTCCTGTAAACAAGAAACCACTTCTTCCTTGGCCAATTACCAAGGAGACGAAAACTATACCGTGATCATCGGTGAGAACAAGGTGGGTTACCTTAAGACCCATACGGTTGGTGACACCATCCATATCGATTACGACTTTAAGAACAACGGTCGGGGACCGACCATGAAAGAGACCCTGGTGTTGAATGCCGAAGGCTATCCCATCGATTGGCAGATCACCGGCAACACCACTTTTGGCAATGCCGTGGACGAACATTTCACCTTGGAGGGGCAAAATGCCTCTTGGACCGATGCCACAGGCTCTGGAACCGCCACCGTTACCGACCCACAGATCTATGTCAACCAATTTGGAAGTCCCTATTCGGTAGTTTTGGCTGCCCGTTTGCTCTTGGATGCTCCAGAAAACACCCTATCCGTATTACCCGCAGGTAATTTGAAATTGACCAAGATGGAAGATTTGGTCATTCCGAAATTTTCCGGGGAAGGTGAACTCGCCTTGACTACCTATGCCCTATCCGGTGCCGACCTAAATCCCTCCTACTTCATTTTGGATGGGGACCAACGCTTTTTTGCCGCCATATCCCCGCGCTATATCGTAATTCGAGATGGGTATGAAAATGTGGAAAAGGACATGAGGGAACTTGCCGAAAACTACTCCGCCAGTCGCTACGAAACCCTTCAAAAGCAATATGCCCACAACTATGATAAAAAAGTGCGCATCCAAAATGTACACGTATTCGATGCCAAGAACATGACCGTGACCGACCCGGTTTCCGTGGTGGTTGAAGGGGATAAAATCGCAGCTATCGAAGCGGCCGATGCCACTGGTGAAAATGAAGTGGTCATCGAAGGCAACGGCGGTACCTTGGTACCCGGACTATACGAAATGCATGCCCACTCCGGCGACAATGGTGCCTTATTGAACGTGTTGGCAGGGGTTACCTCCTTCCGCGACATGGGGAACGATACCGAAGTACTCGCAAACCTCATCGACAAGATCAACAACGGTGTGTTGGCCGGACCACGCATCACCCGCTTGGGCTTTATTGAAGGTAAAAGTCCCTTCAACAGCAACAACGGTATTTTGGTGGAAAGCAAAGCAGAGGCCTTGGCCGCGGTGGACACCTATGACAGCCTCGGCTTTTATGGGATAAAGCTCTACAACAGCATGAACGGCGATTGGGCTCCGGCGATTGTGAAGAAAGCCCATGAAAAGGGATTGTTCGTGACAGGTCACGTACCAGCCTTCTCCAATGCCAATGCCATGCTCAATGCCGGGTTTGATGAAATGACCCACATCAACCAGACCATGTTGGGCTGGGTGTTGGAACCTGAGGAAGATACCCGTACCCTTTTGCGTTTGACCGCCATGAAACGCTTCCCGGAACTCGATTTGAACAGTCCGAAAGTACAGGAGACCCTGGGCTTGTTCGTGGCCAATAACACTGCCATGGATCCTACCTTGGCCATTCATGAGCGATTGATGCTCTCCCGCAACGGGGAAGTGGCGCTCGGGGCGAAGGATTATATCGACCACATGCCGCCCAACGAGCAACGCGGACTAAAAGTGGCCTTGGCCCAAATTGCGGACGCGGAGGAGGACAAAGCCTATCGCGAAGCCTATGCTAAAATTGTGGAGACCTTGAAAATGATGAAGGACAAAGGCATTTTCATTGTGCCCGGAACCGATTTGGGGGGTGCCTTTAACCTGCACCGCGAGTTGGAACTTTATGTGGACCAATTGGGCTTTACCAACGGGGAAATCCTAAAACGGGCAACCTACGACATGGCCCAATACCTGGGTCAAGAGGATTTGGGTACGATTGAACCCGGCAAATTGGCCGACTTCTTTTTGGTGCCCGGCAATCCGGTGGAAGACATCAAAGCCATTAAAACCATTGGCATGGTAAGCAAGGGCGGTACCTTCTACTACCCTTCCGAGGTGTATCCGGAGTTTGGCATTACCCCATTCACAGATAAACCGGCAATAAAGGAATAGCAAAACAGTAACAGCATACGTAAAAGCCAGTAGCCCTAGTTACTGGCTTTTTTTATCCAAATCCATAAAAATCATATATTTAGGGAAACCAACCTCCATGTTCAAATTTTTTCGAAAAATCAGGCATCGCTTGCTCGCTGAAAACAGGGTGAGCCGATACTTGCTGTATGCCCTGGGCGAAATCGTCCTTGTGGTCATCGGTATTCTCATCGCCTTGGAAATCAACAACTGGAACGAGGGCCAAAAACTCTTGCAACAAGAAAAAGCGACCATTGCCAGCCTGAAGCTCGAATTCGAAAAAAACCTGAGCAGCCTCAACGGGGATATCGCCTCACTTCAAGCGATTATAGGCTCTTGCAATAAATTGTTGGCACATACCGGGCCCGATTATGCAGATGGTACATTGCAGGGAGTGGACAGCCTGGTGAGCATGACTTCCCGAATGTCCGTCTGGGACCCGAGTCTATACACTCTGGGTAATATCAAAAACTCTGGAAAACTATCCAGCTTGTCCAATGAGGAACTGAAGATTTTATTGATCGAATGGGAAACATTTTATGCCAATTTATTGGATTGGGGTGATTTTTATGTCGATCGTGGGAGCACCTATTTCGATTTTTTGTTGCATAACTCCCTCAACCGAAATCTGTTTTCCGGTAATCCCTTTCAACTGAGCCCTTCTAAGTTTAATCGTTCCAATGAAGAATTGCTCCGAAAACCGGAGTTTGAAAACTATATTACCAACCGGGTGTTTATCAATGGGTTTATGTTGGGCTATTATGAAGAGGCCAAAGAGCGCATCACGGCCATTATCGAGCAATGTAAAACCTATGAGGATACCCCTTGATTTTTTATCCACTATTTCACCCTAAAATTGAAAGAATCCGATAGCCCTTACTATTGGTTTTATGATTACGATATGAACGCAGCACAACGATTGGGCTTTCCGGCCGATGCCAAACTATTGATGATTCATGCGGACGATGCCGGGTTGGCGCATTCCGAAAACCAGGCCACCATTCAGGCATTGGAACACGGTATGGTGAATTCGTACAGCATGATGGTGCCTTGCCCTTGGTTTCATGAAATGGCCATGTTTGCCAAAAACAATCCGCAATTCGATTACGGTATTCACCTGACGCTCACCTGCGAATGGGAAACCTACCGATTTGGACCGGTATTGCCCGTGTCGGAAGTTCCCAGTTTGGTGGATGAAAACGGACATTTTTTTAAAAAACGGGAACAATTGCGCGAAAACGCCACAGCCGAGGATGTGGAAAAAGAAATAAGGGCTCAAATGGACAAAGCCCTCCGATTGGGGCTGTCCCCTACCCATATCGATTCCCACATGTACAGCGTGGGAGCCCATCCCGATTTTTTTGAGGCATACAAACGGTTGGGCAAAGCGTATGGCTTGCCCGTATTGATCAACAAACAGTTGATGCAACACGTGGGGCTGGACCCGAACCTACACGCAAAAACGACTGATTTTACCATAGACCATGCCTACGTGGGCGCATACGCCTACTTCGAAAAAGGCCAATTGGGTGACTTCTACCAAACCACATTGGAACAGTTGGCACCGGGGATCAATCTCATCTTGATCCACCCCGCTTTTGATGACCGGGAAATGCAGGGCATTACCGTAAACCACCCCAACTTTGGGGCCACTTGGCGGCAACTGGACGTTGACTTTTTTACCAGCGAACAAACCAGAGCTACCTTGAAAAAGCACAACATTAGGTTGGTGATGTGGGGGGATATCAAAAATAGGTTGAGGAAATAGGTGTTTCAAGGAGACTCTAGATAAAATCGAAGTTCCCCATTATTTGCTTATAAAATCATTTAAACAATGTTTAGCTTTATGGTTACCACCAATTTGAAGAGCGTAAACTGCAGATTTTGAAACATGAACGAAATAGAATACATATATAACATCATAACTTTATGTCTGACATTATTGTTCTCCTTTTACCTGTTTTTTAAGAGTTCCCAAGAGCGTATTGGCAATGTTTTCTTAGGTTTATTTCTTTTCTACATGGGGTTGGAAAGTATAGACACACTTTTGGCTCAAACATCATTTTATTTTGACAATCCTAATTTTTATTTACATATTCCAATACTTGGACTGTTATTGTATCCCATTTTCTTCTTTTACATCAAATCTATCTCATATAGAAGGATTAAATTAAAATGGTATCACCTGCTTCATGCGACTCCTTATCTCATAATAGTTATAATATCCATATTTGAATATTACTTAAAACCGACAGACGTCCAATTAAAAATAATGACTCGTGGAGGCGAAATGCCATGGTTTGTTGGTTTAATTTATTTAGTGTTACGATTGCAAGGGGTTATTTATATGATATTAACCATTCGAATTGCATTGCGCTTCAAACAAATAGTAAAAGAAAATTATTCTTCTGTAAACAAAAGAAACTATAAATGGCTTCTGCAATTGACCCTGGTCTTTATTTATTATGCCTTTGCAAACCTACTTTTCAATATTAATCGATTTGGCATAAACTTACTTTCAACGGATGCTACATTTTATATATCAGCATTAATTTCATTAACCTTTATAATTTGGATTTTCTATAAAGGTTTATCTCAACCCTATTTATTTAATGGGGTTGATGCTAACATGCAGTTATTAAAAGAATACATAGCTGAACAGAAAAAAATAATAAAGCCTTCCAATACGGAAGAAGAAAATCTTACAAACCAAAAGTTGAAATTAAAACTGGAAAATTATATTACCTCACAGGAAGTATATTTGAACCCATCATTAACCATTTTTGAACTGGCTAAAGGACTCGAATTAACAAGTCATGAATTATCACTCTTCTTGAATAAATATTTAAAGAAGAATTTCTTTGATTATATAAATGAATTTCGAATTAATAGGGCAAAAAGTATTTTAATAAATCCTGAAAAAAGACATTTAACCATTCTGGAAATATTATATGAAGTTGGCTTCAATTCAAAATCTTCATTTAATACCGCTTTTAAAAAATATGTGGGAACAACCCCAACTGAATATCGTAAAGCGCATAAACACTGAGCATTCAATAAAAGTCGAACGTTTTAAGCAAAAAAGTCGTACCAATTATTTTCTATAAAAGGGTTCGACTTTTTTATTCGGTCGACTCGCCTAGGTTTCTGTAACATATTTGCTTCACTAAACAAGTAAAATCAGGAGCCATGAAAAAAATAATCTTCACTGCAATTATCCTTCCTATAACTTATTTGTCATTTGCGCAAGAAAGCAAAGTCATAGACATTTTAACAGGAATTGAGCATGCTGTCATCAACAAGGAAATTGGCAAAGCTTTGTCCTACTTTGACGTTACCGAGGAGGCATTTTATACAACACATAAGAGGTATTTGGAAAACCTAACAAAGAGGGACAGCCTTGATTATAACCTGGAATTACACAGTTTGACTTCTGAAAAAAACAATATCAAAACCATTGTATTGGAAACGATAAGTTATTGGAAATATGGAAGGCCAAAAACCGAAATTGGCTATAAAACTTATGAGTTCTCACTTTCTAAAAATCAATGGACAATTCATGCTGTTGAAGAACGCGTTTACTTAAAGGGAAAATACGCCAACATTGAGGCTAACTTCGAACCTTCCAAAAAGTCGATGAGTGCGACTGCAGAAATTGATTTCGACATTGTTGAAGGCGGCGAAAAGACCATTCTTTTTTGGTTAAACAGAGGATTAAAAATCAATAAAATAGAAAACAAATCCGGAAAGAACATTTCATTTGTTCGTAAGGATCTTGCAGTAATAATTCCATGGAATAAAATTCTTAAGAAAGGAGAGAGCCTTTTTTTAAGGATTCATTTTTCAGGCTCTTTCTATAATGAATTCAAAGAATTAGGGTATGGTTTAGTAAACATTGGGGAAGAAGGTGTATTTGGAAGCTGGGGAACAGATTGGTACCCAAAATTAAATGGCACGTTGACCAAAGCAAAGGCTATACTGCAATACACGGTGCCCAGCGATTTAATTGTCGCATCCGTAGGGCGTCTAGAAGAGAAAACGGAGCAAAATGGAAAAGCAACTTATACATACAGAGTGAATACACCTATGGATTACACCTTCAATGCAAATCGTTTTATCCACCATAGCAATGATGTTAACGGTGTACAAGTAAATGTCTACCTACTCAACGGAACTCTGGAAAAGGCAAAAATGTATGCTGATAAATCCAAAGAAATGATAGAATATCTTACAGAATTATATGGTGTATTTCCCTGTGACAGCTATGGTATTTCTGAAGTGCCGATGGAAGCAGTACTAGGTCTTGGAGGTTCAGGTGGCCAAGGGTTAAACTTTTATCCAACCAATACTTTAAGAGACGATACATTTGAATTTCCACTAATCGCTCACGAAGTGGGGCATATTTGGTGGGGGGGACTCGTAAAGACTGATCTTATTGCTGGAAAACTCTTGGATGAGGGAATGGCACAAGTAAATGCATTCCTTAGTTATAGGCATTTTTATGGTGAAGAAGCCATGTGGGACTTCCTAAATAATGGCAGCGACATGTTTACCAAATCGGCAAAATTTTATTTCAGACAGTTTAACAACAATAATGATTTTCCAATTGGCGTCTATAATGAAGAAAGAGAAAATGATTATGCTGTAATATCATACTTGAAACCTCATTTTGTAATGGCCATGCTTATGGAGACTGTTGGCTATCCAGTCTTTATTCGCGGAATCAAAAGAATTATATCTGAATATTCTACTGGTAAACGACTGGACCTTGACGGGATAAAGAACATTATGGAGCAAGAAAGCAATCTAAATTTAGAATACTTTTTCACACAATGGTTTTATCAAGCAGGCGCTCCTGAATTTAAGATGGATTACAATGTACAAGTTCTGGAGGATAAGAGATACCGGATAGACGTAGAGATAGATCAATTAAGGGAAGTGTTTAAAGTTGAAGCAGAAATTATGTTCTCCAACGATTTAAACGTTATAACAAAAAAGATAGGAATTGATGAGAATAAAGAGTTCTTTTCTTTCATTATCGATTTTGAGCCCAAATCAATAATATTTGATCCACATCACAAAATATTGCGTTGGTCAGAAAAAGTTAATAACCTGTATTTGCTGAGTACTGGAATGCGCGAGTATTTCTCTGGCAATAAAGAAAATGGATTGGAACAATTAAATCAATATGTAAACTATTATCCCTTTGATCCTACGGGTAGGGTAATACTGGGCGAGTTATTCCTAAATGAAAAGAAATACGGTCTGGCTCGGAAACATCTCCAATTTGTTATTGATGAATATGAAGCTCAAAGAAAGATGACTTTTGAGGTTCCATTAGCATATGCCCTAATGGGAAGTTTATATGAATCAGAAGGTAACTTTGAACTAGCAAACGAGCACTTTTCAAAAGTATTGAGCATGGTGAATATTGAAGGGTCTCATGCTATGGCTAAAAAGTATTTTTCCAATAGGAATGGAAATAAATGAAACGAGCAGAAATATAACCTCCGGTAACTGAACATTTTCAAATTGATCATGTATTGAATTGGGTTCGTAGAATGAAAACTAGTACACAAACCGTATCAATGTATTAATAGAATAGGTTTATTGATATTAATTTCATGGGTGTTAGTTCGCTACAATATTGGAGCAATCGGATAAATTTGAAAACCTCAATTACCCACTTTGCATATTCTTACCTATAACAATACCTCCCCAACAACCAAACTTTACCGTTAAACCAAATCTCTGTAACTTTAGTTACAGCACAATTGCCCAGATCGTTTTTACTTTGGAATATGCAGGGAATCCACAACGCAACACCAAAAACCCATCTCTGGCTGTCCGTCCTATTGGTCGGGCTGCTGTTATTGGCCCCCTGCAAGATTCGTAATTCCATTGAATCCTCCCTTGGGATGACCACCTCCAAGGTATCCAACAAGATCAAGGCCACCCAGGCCAAAAGTGGGTGTGCCCAGTATACCGCCAACGATTTGGCCCGCACCGAAACTTCGCATGCGTCCCATCCGTTGGTGCCCATGCTACCTACTTTGCTTTCGTTGACAATTGTGGTACGGGAAGAGCAAGTGGCCCAGTTCCGCAGCATCGTTTCCAAAACGGTAGTGGCCCTGGCCGTGCCCCTATACATTCTGTACCGACATTTTAAGGTCTACCTATAACTTTTCATATCCCAAAAAGTCAAGGACAATACCTTGCAAAAACACATTACAATAGTTAAAAATACCACACATGTTATCACACAAAAATTTAGTTATGGTTGCCCTGGTGGCACTTACCGCAGGCCTATTTTCCTGCAAGGACACCAAAACAGCCGACAACAGTACCGAACAGACCATTACCATTCTCCAGACCGCCGACATCCACGGGCAATTACAGCCCCACGACGAGCTGTTCTGGGAAGATGAACACATTACGTTCCGTAAATTGGGCGGCCTCGCACACATGAAGACCCTTTTTGAGGAAGAACGCAGGAAAGACCCCGAAGGCACCTTGATCGTGGACGGTGGGGACATGATCCAAGGTAGTGCTGTGGCCGCTTTGAGCCATGGAAAGGCCTTTGCCCCCATCATCAAGGCCATGGGCTACGACTTTTTGATTCCCGGCAACTGGGAGGTGGTCTATGGCAAGGAAACCATGATGGATGTATTGACCCACTACGATACCCCGGTGATTTCGGCCAATATGTACCACGAGGCGACAGGCGAAAGTCTGTTTCCCCAATATTTCATCAAGGAAATGAAAGGCGTGAAATTGGGATTTATCTCCTACAACGACCCCGAGATTCCCGTACGCCAGAACCCTTCGTTCAGTGCCGGCATCCGTTTTGATCCCATCGATGCCAATTTGGAAGCCTTGATCAACGAATTAAAGGACAACCAAGGAGTGGACATCCTTTTCGTGGTGACGCACATCGGCATCAGCAAACAGTACAATTTGGCACAAAACCCGGCCATGGCACGCGTAGATTATGTGTTGGGGAACGATACCCACGAGCGTATTCGCAAACCGTTGCAAACCGAATACACCAAGGTGACCGAACCTGGGGCCTTCGCCTCCTTTGTGGGCAAACTGACCCTGACGGTAAAAGACGGCAAGATTGTAAAAGAGGACTACGACCTTATGGAAGTTGATCCCGAGAAATATCCCGCCGACGAAAAAGTGGCACAAATTATTGATCAGGAAACCGCGCCCTACAAGGAAGAAATTGACCAGGTATTGGGCTATACCAGTGTACCGCTGTACCGCTATTTTGTGGTAGAAAATCCCATGGACAACTTCATTACCGATGCCGCCCGATGGAAAACGGGAGCAGATATTTCCATTTCCAACGGATTCCGATTCAGTACGCCCATTTCGGTGGAAGAAGGTGGCAAATCCCCTATTACCAAAGCCGATCTATGGAGTATGCTTCCCGTGAACGAAAAAGTGAAAGTGGGTAAGGCCAGTGGTAAACAAATCAAGAACTGGCTCGAAAAAGAATTGAACAATGTGTTCGCCGCGGACCCCACAGAGCGATTTGGGGGCTGGTTGGTGCGCTTTTCGGGCATGGAACTCACCTTTTATGCCAACAAGCCCATGGGCGAGCGTGTGGCCTCTATAATGATCGGTGGCAAACCGATGGTGGAAGACCAACTGTACACCATGTCGGCCTGTAGACGGGAAGGGGAACCCTTGAGCACGCTTTGCCGTATGCCCAATACTGTGGAAACCGTGGTGATGGACTATACCATTCATGATGTGATCGAGGAATATTTGAAGGAAAAAGGCACCATTGCCCCTGCTCTGGATGGTAGGGCCAAAGCGTTGGACTTGGGCGAAAACGTGCTGTCCCAATTGCCCGGTACCGATTACCAATTCCACTAATTCCTGACTTGTATGCAAAGTAATACCGTTGAAGTAAGCGGTTTTTCGGTTCGCTTGCTCAGGGTAATGGTAAGCCTCATTTTTATTGTGGCCAGCCTGAACCATTTGATCAATACCGACAAGGCGGTGGCACGCATTGCCAATGCCAAATTTGGTGCTTTGGGCCATTTGTTGGGGCCACCGGAGTTTTCGGTGATTGCCTCCGGAGTAATTATGCTGGTGGCCGGATTGGCCTTGGCGGTGGGATACCGCACCAAATGGGCCGCCGCGCTATTGATCTTGATGTTGATCCCGATTACCTTGACGATCCAAGTGGGGCAAATGTCCACCATTGGGCCGTTGTTCAAGAACATCGCCATTTTGGGCGGACTCCTCTTTTTTGTACTGAATCCAAAACTAAAAATGCAATAACATGAAACAAATCATAACATTGGCCTTGGTGGCCCTAACCCTAGTGACCGGACTTACCGAAGTGAGTGCCCAAGCCACATATAGCAAAGACCAGAACAACTATTTTGTGCTCACCCGTAAAGTGCCGCAACTGAAGGCCATATTACTGGCTGCCCATCAATTGGCCAAGGACGATGGTGAAAAGTTCGGCGTGTTTCATGTGGTCATCTGTGGCGAGACCGTAAAAGAATTGACCAATCTGGAAGCCATGCAGTCTTATTTGGATTTGGCCCAAAGTGAAAAGGTAAAGATCTTGGCCTGTGGATTTTCCTTGAAAAAATTTGGCGTGAATGCCACCGCAATACCGAAGGAAATGGGTGTGGTGGATAATGGCATTCTATATGGGTTCAACCTTCAAAAGGATGGTTTCTTGAGCATTACGCTTTAAAAAGACTCCTACAGTAAAGTTAAAAGGGGGCAACCGGAACGTTGCCCCTTTACTTTTTTTGGTACTTTAAGTGTCCCGCAGACTTTGTTTTTCATCAGTGACCCCTATTAATTTAAAAAAATGGAACAAAACAACCTTTCCCGCAGAACACTTGTAAAGACCACCGCCTTGGCCGCTTTGGGCTTGGCTATACCTGCTCCTTTGGTGTCGGGAGAATCACCTCAAACACAGGCAAAACAGGATTTGGACACCATCCCGGAACATTTCCCCAATATTCCCCCTAAGATCATTGTGGAAGTGGTAGGCAGTTCCCATTTCGATTTGGAACGGGTAAAAACGTTGGTTGATAAACGACCAGAACTATCGCGCTCGGTGTGGGAATGGCGTTTTGGCGATTTTGAATCCGCTATTGGGGCAGCCTCCCATGTTGGGCGAAGGGACATTGCATTGTACCTCATGGGCAAGGGAGCCAGACCTACCTTGTTCACCCATGCCATGTTGGGGCATTATAAGGTCATCCAATCAGCAGTTGAGGCAGTTCCAGGCATTCAGGAAATTACAGGTCCCCATGGCATCAGTCTGTTGGATCATGCCCTCGCAGGAGAACGCATGATAAATGAGACGACCCCCACAGAAATTGAAAACTGGGAACAGACCATACACTATCTAAAAGAATTGGGGAATGCAGGTGGTCCGACCTACATCGATATGAGCCCTCACGAGCAGCAAAAGTATGTGGGCGATTACAAATACGGTCCAGGGGAAACCGAAGGGTTTACCATCGGTGTAAACATGCGGAAACTACTGTCCTTGGGACCCATTGGAGGATTTGGCGGGGCTTTGTACAAAATTGGGGACAACCTTTTTACCTACAACGGCACACCGTCGGTCACCCTAACCTTCGATATGCAGGACGATCAAGTAAAATCCCTCACCCTGGTTGACCCAGATATCACCCTGACCGCCCAGAAAGTGGAATCCTGACTTTCCAGGTATGGCAAAATCAGTGGTAAGAATCGTTTTTATTTTTTGTATTTTGGAGGGTATCAACTTTTAGTGAATATAACCATGCCTGACCAAGGACACCTCAATCCTACTCCGTTCAATCCCGCTTTACTGGAATTTCCAAATAGCTGTCCCCAAACCACTTGATGACCAAAGGTTCTTCGGCATCTTTGATGGTTTCTTCACTTACGTTTTTGCCCGTGCCATAATTGATTTCAGTAAAAGGGGCTTTGATACCATTGACCACAACCACCAATCGACTGCCCTTGCTTATTTTTTTGCTGGTCATACGAACAATTCCAAAAGGAAGTTTGATCTTTTTATTTGGAATCAGCAATTGTCGATTTTCCCTATCCAAAACATAACTGGCCCTTCCCACATAAGGTAATGCCAATGCAAAGAACTTGCCTTCCGGGGTCTGCTCGAACAACAGTACGTTATAATCAAAGTCCTTTTTGTTGATGGTTACCGAAATTTCTCCTCCGAAAGATCCGTTCAGTTCAAAATCGGAGTCAAAAGGTTCCGTTACTAAGGAAAACCCATTGCCCACCATAAGACTATCCGAAACAATGTTTCGCCAGCCACTCGAATTCCAGGTAAGGTTGCTCCGGTCGGAAAAATCAATCGTCTGCTCCAAATAACCATTGAGATTTACAGGTTCTTCGGAAAGGGAGTAATGGACATCCTTTCCATTGTTCCCGGTACCAAACAACGATGCAAAGGCCACTTCCGAACGCTGGTTGTTCAAATAGTAGACGAGCGTATCACTGGCCATTTGTTCCAAAGAGGGTACATGTCCCCATTTATTGGCTCCCATCACTTGATAATTGATCTTGTCCTGTAACAAATCGGGTTTGGGCTTCCCTTTCAAAATATAATCGAACCAATCAAAGATCAATTCCGTGATATCAATTTGGGCCACAGGATCAATGTCGTACCCAAAAATGTGGGTATCGGGTTTTGCTTGGGCGCCAAAATGGGTGTACGGTCCGATGACTAGGTAATGCTCTGCATTTGTATTGTATTTGGTATGCTCCCTCAAGTAATATTGGGTCCCGATTTGACCACCATCATAATACCCTGTCGTGGCCAAAACAGGAATGTTGATATGGGCAAAGTCCGCTTTGTACGGTATCATGCTTTGCCAATAAGCATCAATGGTTGGGTGCAACAATCGTTCATTAAACTGTGGATTGGGCAACCCATCCAAACTGTCCATGGCATTATAGGCCACTCCTCTTTCGTACCATTCCATATTCAGGTCGCGCCACCGTTGCCCATTGAAATACAAAGTGGTGTCCAAATACTTGTTGTTGGATACATAATGGTGCCACGGATAGTGGAAATTCATAAATACCCCATTTTCCATGGGCTCCGCAATGCCCGGAGCTGCAGAAACCGAGGGTACAATGGTTTTCAAGGCCGGATGCACCTTATGCTTTACCGAAGCCCATTGGGTATACCCCACATAACTGCCGCCGTACATGCCTACTTTTTGATTGCTCCACTCTTGTTTGCTGATCCAATCGATGATCTCGTAGGTATCAGATGCTTCATGTTTATAAGGCACAATGGAGTCAGGGCTCAGTCCCTTGCCCCGTGTGTAGGATACCACACCCACATACCCATGATCTGCGGCCATTTTTGCTTTTTCCAGATCGTTTTTACGTGCGTAAATGGTGTGGAACAACACGGCAGGAGTGGGTTCGTCAATTTTGGCGTTTCGAACCACGATCGCATGGATTTTGGCACCATCTTTCATAGGAATCAAAACACTGTCTTGAATTAGGTAAGTGGTACTGTTTTCCGTGACTCTCCTTGGGGTTTGTAGCCGTTCTTTCTGCTTGCAAGCGGACAAAAAACCAAGGAGCGTAATTGCAATTAAAAAGGATGTGCTGATTAAATTTTTCATTTTGATTGATTTTTTTTGGGCATACTTTGCCCCTCAAGCGTTATGCTTTTATTGTTCGATATTTTGATTTGAATGAATTCAGGTCTGCTACAAACTGTTCCGCTTTTTGAACTTTACGGATTGCCTGCTCGAGACCTCAACAGTTTCTCCGGTAATCAATATCATTTGTAGTTTGTTGTTGAAATACGGATGAATCTCCTTGATGTATTCCGTATTGATGATTTGGCTCCTATTGGTCCTAAAAAACACGGCTGGATCTAATTTTTCTTCCAGCTGGTTCAGGGAACGTTTGATCATGGCTTTTTCCTTCCCAAAATAAAGTCGGGCATAGTTTTCCATGGATTCGATAAGGCGCACTTCCGTCAACGGAACAAAAAATACCTTCTCACCATCTTTGATGAATATTCTTTGATGGATATCCAATGGCTTTTCCTTTTCCTCGTCCCGCTTTTGCAGACCCAGTCTGACCTTTTCCATGGTCTTGGCAAAACGTTCTTCCCGCAATGGCTTCACCAAATAGTCCAACGCATTTACCTCAAAGGCCTGAACGGCATATTGATCGTAGGCCGTGGTAAAAACAACCTCAGGGACTGTGGTGAGTTCTTCCAAAAGATCAAATCCTGATTTACCGGGCATGTGTATGTCCAAAAAGATAATGTCGGGTTGACATGCCTCTATCAGTTCCAAGGCCTTGTCCACATTGTTGGCCTCACCCACAATATCAAATTCTGGATACCCATCAAGGGCTCTTCGAACCTCTTCGCGGGCCAATCGCTCATCATCTATGATCAATGTTGTATAGGTTCCCATGTTTTTTCGGTTGGAATCATAAGGGTAGCCACCACCTCATGTTCTGTTGTTGATTCAATTGTAAATTTTGCCCTGCCATCATATTGCAGCAACAGCCTTTCTTTCAGGTTTTTCAGCCCCAAGCCTTTCGGTTCCCCAACCGAAATTGTTCCCGGATTTTTAACGGTAATGGCCACATAACCATCACGTTCTTGTATTGCAATATCGATAGTGCCCCCTTCAAGTTGTTTGTCCACTCCGTGTTTAATGGCATTTTCCACCAAAAGTTGAATGCTCAATGGCGGAATCTTACACTTTTTAAGGTTGGGGTCAATAGTAAAATTTACGTGCAACCGTTCCTCAAATCGCAATTGTTCGAGTTCCACATAGTCTTTCACCAAGGCCAATTCCTCTGCAATGGAAAGGGTTATGTGCTCTTTTTCATACAGGGAAGAACGCAGCAGATCGGACAATAGATCAATGGCCCTTCTCGCAATCGATGGGTTTTCAATGATCAAGGATTTAATGGAATTCAGGGAGTTGAACAAAAAATGCGGATTGAGTTGGGCCGATAGGTTGTCCAACTGGCTTTGCTTTGCAATAACAGAAAGTTGGGCGTTTGCTTTAGCGGTATTTACCTCTTTCACGTAAAAATGGTACGCATGGTAGGCCAGCACCCAAATCGCCATATGTCGCAATCCCGTAATCAAAACCGGGTTCCAAACCGATAGGTTTTCAATGAAAGTATTGTTATGGTTCACCAAATAAATATAGACCGATGTCTTCAGGTTCATGATCAACATAAAAAGCACCGCCAAAACCAAAATGGAAGGTACAACCCGCTTTATCAACCCTTTAATTTCCAACTGGTTCCAATTTGCTCCCAAACCCATGGCCCTGTAAGCATGGGTAAGACCAATACAGATGGTAACATCGAGCACATAGTTGATCAAGGCATGGGTAAGTGCAAATTGGTCTCGCACCAAAGCAATGTACAACCATAGCAACGATACGGTCCCCCAGCCAAAAATCTGGCATTTCCAGTAGAGCGATAGTCTTGTATGTGTCCTTTTCGTTCCCAATTGTCCAGTGGTTGATCTTGATGGTTGCTATTTGCCGTTCGAATAGCTCGTCAATTCATTGGTATACACACCATAGCCATCTTCATTAACATGTTTGATATAGGTTTTTAATTCGGGTGCATACCACCAAATATCCGTCATCTCGCCTTTAAAACCTCTGGAATTTGTTACAATTCCTTTATATACTATTTTGTATGCCTTGAATGTGCCCGCGACCACATTCATATCTTCAAACGAAACAATTTCGGCATCTTGACTGGTTTTTCCGGTGGTGCCTTCATTATTTTCCCATTCCGACTCGTATTTCCACTTTTTGCCCACCTGCAACGGCCAGTTACGAAAGGGAGTTTTACCCGGCTTGTGATCTATTGTTGCTGGAATTTGAACGGTATCCATACCATTCCATAATCCTAAAGTACCATTATAATCCACAACCTCTTGAAGATCTTCGCCTTCGGCACGAACCTCGCCTTCCACTTTACGTTCCCATTTCCACACCCATTTTTCACCAAGTTGATAGTCATTTAAAGTTGGTTCTTGAGTTGACAAGGTAGCACAACAGGTGAAAATTAGAAGAAAGGTGATCGGGATTAATACTTTGTTTGTCATGATTTGTTTTTTTGATTGATTTATAACTCCTTAACTACTGTGCAACATGAAACAAAGCAACAAAAAACCTTCAATCCCAAAAAGATAAAGTACATGAACGCCAATAACACGGGATAAGCGTTACCTAATTGGTCTCATTGAGTGTTCCAAGGTTCAACTTTTGGAACAAATACAATTCCGCCCGAAACAAATCGTCAAAATTAATTTGGCCGATATTTGCTTCAAATCCTTGAATTAAGCGTGAGGAAAACTTCCTTTCAACGACTATTTAATAATGAAAAAATCCATACCCAACTCAAAAGGAAAACCCTTGAAATCCATAATCTTGATTTTACCGGTCATTTTCCTTTCTTTAAAGATGGCTTATGCCCAAGCAGTTGTTGAGCATCTTCCCCTACAAGGCCCCTACCTGGGGCAAAAGCCACCGAATTTGATCCCTGAATTGTTTGCCCCCGGTATTGTGTCCGTAGATGGTAGGTATGAACATGGCATCTCGTTTTCACCCGAATTGGACGAGGTGTTTTTTTCAGCCAATTTTGAAGATGATATCCCACACATTTACTATTCAAAGCTTCAGGACAAAGGATGGACTAAGCCCCAACAAGTAAATTTTACCCAGGGTAAAAAAGAAGCTGAGATGCATCCATTTGTAAGTTTTAGCGACACTAAAATCTATTTTACAGCCCATAATCCCGATTATACGGATTCCAAAATTTGGTATGTTGATCGTTTGGAAGATTCATGGAGCGACGCAGTTAAACTTGATTCGCCCTTAAATGATGATGAAGTGCTATATTCGAACCAATCGATAAACGGAGATTTCTTTTATACCAATGTGTCCAAACGGAAAATGTACCATGCTCCACAAGAGAATGACACTTTTCCCGAGGCATTGGAACTGGATATTGCATTTGGCGTCCATGGATTTATTTCTCCCAACCAAGATTTTATTGTGGTCAATGCACGAAATGCAGAAGATCCCAATAGAAAAGATAACGACATTTATGTCTGTTTCAAACAAGACAACGGAACTTGGACAAGCCCCATCAATCTTGGCGATGCAGTAAATTCCCATTTCAATGAAACCTGCCCTGTTATCACTCCGGATGGTAACTATTTATTTTTTGGCAGATATAACGAAGAAGGAGGGCTATCTAACTTTTATTGGGTAAGTGCGAAGGTCATTCATAATGTGAGACCAAAAATATAAAACAATTCATTTGTCGCTCCATTTGTCCATTTTGAACGAATCAATTAATCACAACATGAAAAAAACAACTGTCGGTTTAATCGCAGCTTTGGTATTGATTATTAGTGCCTGTAAAACAAAAAATCAAGAATCAAAGGACATTGAAAAACCAATTAGGGCAAACGATTACCTTGGTCAAAAAACACCTAGACTCATTCCAGAACCTTTTGCACCTGGCTTGGTTACCACAGAGTATTGGGAATATGGTGGTGTCTTTACACCTGACCTAACTGAATTCTATTTCCTTGCCAGTGGAGGGGAATATGAAGCTTCCACCTTTGTGGTTTTTCAATATGTTGATGGTGATTGGGTAAAATCAGCAGTATCACCCCGGGTTGGTCAACCCACATTTTCACCCGATGGAAAGACCATGCACCTTGGCAGGCGCTATATGGAGCATACCCCAACAGGATGGTCGGAAATTAAAACTATGGATGCCCCTTTTAACGATCAGTTGATCATGCGGCTTTCGGTAGCGGCCAACGGCACCTATTATTTTGATACATACGATAAAGACAATCCGGAATTTCCCATTCGTTATTCCCGATTGATCAATGGAACGTATGAGGAACCCAAACCGTTGGACAAAGCCATAAACACAGGAACCCAATTGAACCATCCTTTTATTGCGCCAGACGAGTCGTATCTACTTTGGGATGCCAAAAGGGAGGATGGTCATGGCAATTCTGATATTTATATCAGCTTTAAGCAGAAAGATGGTTCTTGGGGCAACGCCATAAATTTAGGGGACAAGGTAAATACAGATGCTTGGGAAGCCGCGGCCAGTGTAACGCCAGATGGCAAATACTTGTTTTTCAACAGGAACATGGGGTCGGATGACTACGAAAATGTAGATATTTTTTGGGTAGATGCGCAGCTTATCGAGAATCTCAGACCAAAATCATAAATGGGCCAACTCATACATTTATCCATCAATTGAGAATCACAAATCTTTGTTAGGATGATTTTAGGTGTCCGACAGAACCGCTAACTTATCCTTTAAAAAACGAGCGCATGGCACTTTTTCGGTTATTTTTTCTTGTTGGCTTACTTTGGTCCACTCAGTTAGTTCAGGCACAAACTGCCCAAACCATTCCCCTTCAACCTAAGTATTGGACCATAACCCAAGGCGGAAAATCGTCATTTGAAAATTTTGACGGAAGGGAAACCTTAGTATTGGATGGCAAGGCCGTGGTAACGGATATGGAGTTCTCTAATGGCATTCTTGAAGTGGATGTCTATGCCAAACAAGCACGCAGCTTTGCTGGTTTTATCTTTCGAAAACAGGATGGCACCATGGAAGAAGTGTACATGCGCATGCACAAATCTCGCCAGCCTGATGCCGTTCAGTATACCCCCACCTACCATGGGGAAAGCAATTGGCAGTTGTACCCGGAACACCAAGCGAATGTCACCTTCAAAGAGGAGGGTTGGCATACACTTCGGGTGGAAGTCAACAACTTGATGGCCACCTTTTACATCAACAATGAAAAGGTTTTGGATGTACCTACCTTAAAATCGGGCAATTTAAGTGGCGAAGTGGGCCTCTTTGCCTTATTTGGCAATCGGTTTTCCAATTTTAAACTCACGAAAACGGGGAATGCCGTGGTGAAAGAGCCTTACCCTATTGTCACTCCTGCGAAAGGCATTATCGGTGAATGGGATATTACAGAGGCCCAACCTTATGTTGAAGGTCAACTAAATTTTGAAGATTTTGAAAAGGCAAAGATCATTACTGCCAATACGGAACAATCCGGCTTGTTGCCCATTTCGAAATATCTGGCCAAACCGACTTCGGGCAATTTTGAACGCAACCAAGAGGCTTTCACTGTAGCCTCTACAACCATTGCCGTTGATCAGGCCCAGACTAGGTTCTTTTTGTTCGATTACAGCGATAAAATTGTTGTGTACTTAAATGGAGAACCCATTTTTTATGGCAACAATGCCTTTCGGTCCAAAAACAACCAGTTTCAAGGACATTTAGGCTTAAGTGCCAATAAACTGCCCTTACAACTTAAAAAAGGCTTCAACACCCTGCATTGTGTAGTAATTGACAAAGCCAACGGTTGGGGACTAATCGGAAAATTGGAATAGAGTGGGTTAATAGTTACGCCACTTTTGGGTGAACTCGTAAACGTGTTCCAAGATATCGGCCTCGGTCTGGGTAAATTCCATGTTGCGGCGTTTCATCATTGCCGTGGCCACCTCAAAGGCTTTGGCAGGTTTAAAACCAGTGAATCCGGAAGCCCCTCCCCAGCTAAAACTGGGTATAAAGTTTCTGGGGAAACCATCACCAAAAATATTGGCACTGACCCCTACGACCGTTCCCGTATTGAACATCACATTGATGCCACATTTGCTATGGTCGCCCATCATCAGTCCACAAAATTGAAGTCCTGTTTTGGCAAAACCTTCTGTTTTGTAGTTCCATAGACGAACTTCTGCGTAATTGTTCTTGAGGTTGGACGTATTGGTGTCGGCACCGATATTGCACCATTCCCCCAATACGGAATTGCCCAGAAAGCCGTCGTGACCCTTGTTAGAATTGGCAAACAACACGGAGTTGTTGACTTCACCGCCTAATTTACATCCCGGACCAGCCGTGGTGGGACCGTAAATCTTGGCGCCCATTTTAACTATGGCTCCTTCACATAGCGCGAAGCCTCCGCGGATCATACAACCTTCCATCACCAAGGCATTTTTACCTATGTAGATGGGACCTGTGGAAGCATTCAAAATGGAGAATTCAACCGTTGCCCCCTCTTCGATAAAAATATTCTCCGGATGCAACACCTGATTGGTTGTTGAAATAGGTTGACTCTTTCGGCCTTTCGTGATCAGGTCAAAATCGGCCAGTAAGGCTTCACCATTTTTGGCAAAAATATCCCACGTGTTTTTTACGGTACAACAATCCCGATCGTAATGCACAAAGGCATAATCAACGCCGGAAAATGGGATATTTGGATCAGTGGTAACATAGGCAACATACTCCTCCCCCTTCATCAATGCCTCACCTTGTTTCAACTTACAGATCGCATCCACCAAATTTTCATCCGGCAAATAACTGCCATTGATCACCATATTCTTATCGGATAAGTGCAACGGAAATTTTTCCGAGAGATAGTCTTCTGTTAAAAAACTAACCGAACCGTCCAACCATTTTTCCCATTTTTCATGAATCGTCAAAATCCCGATGCGGATATCGCCCACCGGTCGGGTAAATGTGAATGGAAAAAGATCTTCGCGATGGTTACCGTCGGAAAGAATATAGTTCATAGCAGTGTTTTGAATACTGTAAAAATAAAAAACGCCCTCGAATACCATCGGGAGCGTTCCTATATTTCGTTAAAAGTGTCAACCTATTCGGCCTGCTTCTCTTCTTTGCTGAATTTCTTGTACTTGTTCTTGAACTTATCGATCCTACCAGCAGTATCGACCAATTTGGTCTTCCCGGTGTAGTACGGATGTGAAGTTCTTGAAATCTCCAATTTCACCAACGGATATTCAACACCATCAACTGTGATGGTCTCTTTAGCCTCAGCAGTGGATTTGGTAATGAACACATCTTCGTTGGACATGTCCTTAAAAGCAACCAATCTATAGTTTTCTGGGTGTATATCTTTTCTCATTGTCTAAAATGCTTAATCTCTGAAAATTCAGGGTGCAAATTTAATGATTTCTTCGAGACCTCCAACTTAAAATTTATAAAAAAATAAAAAGTAAATTTAATGTAACAATTTCATCCGATCGCCAACTAACTAACAACAATCAGCACTTAAATAAATTAAAATGGAACAACAACAACCTAAAACAGGAAAATTTGCACTGAATTACGGTCTTTTATTAGGGGTCGTGTTTGTGGTTTTCGGGGTAATGCTCTACACCCAGAAAATGCATTATGAAATGAACCCGGCAGTAATGGTGGTATCCGTACTGCTAACTTTGGCGGCCGCATTTTTGGCTACCAACGCTTTTAAGAAGGCGAACGGAGGGTTCTTGACACTTGGCGAGGCCCTAAAAATTGCAGTAGGTGTCGCGGTAGTGGCAACGGTAATCTCCCTGATCTACCAGTACGTACTTACTCATTTTATTGAGCCCGATTATATGGACAAAGCCATGGAATTGGCCAAGCCAAAGGCCTTGGAGCGCAATCCCAACATGACGGAGGAACAATGGCAACAAGGGGTTGAGATGCAGAAAAAACTTGCATGGATCCAATATCCAATTGGTCTTATTATCAACAGTATCATCGGACTAGTGGTTGGTCTTGTGGTTGGATTGATCCTGAAAAAATCCAAACCGGAATACTAAACCAAAAAATACTACTTTTGAAAGGAATTCGAGAAACAAGCAATGCAGATTTCCATTGTAATTCCTTTACTTAACGAGCAAGAATCGCTTAAAGAACTACATGATTGGATTGTAAAAGTAATGCAATCCAATCATTTTTTATATGAGGTCATCTTTATAGATGACGGTAGTATCGATGGTTCCTGGGACATCATCGAATCGCTCACCAAATCCGACCCCAACGTTAAGGGTATCCGTTTTTTGAAGAATTACGGCAAATCCCAAGCCTTACATGCTGGGTTCCACGCGGCACAAGGCGATGTGGTCATCACCATGGATGCCGACTTGCAGGACAACCCGGAGGAAATCCCAGAGATGTACCGAATGATTACCGAAGGAGGCCAACAAGTCGTGTCTGGGTGGAAAAAGAAACGATACGATTCAGTCATTACCAAGAACCTCCCTTCCAAACTCTTCAACTGGGCAGCCCGAAAGACATCTGGTGTAAAATTGCACGATTTCAACTGTGGACTTAAGGCCTTTGATAAAAATGTGATAAAAACCATAGAAGTCCATGGTGAAATGCACCGCTATATTCCTGTTTTGGCCAAAAATGCGGGCTTTTCCAACATTGCAGAAAAAGTGGTACAGCACCAAGCCCGAAAGTATGGTTCCACCAAGTTTGGGGCAGAACGTTTTATTCACGGGTTTTTGGATCTCATCACCATTTGGTTCGTTTCCAAATTTGGACGAAGGCCCATGCACCTTTTTGGCGCCTTAGGGGTACTGATGTTCATTGTTGGTTTTGGTTTTTCATTATATCTGGGCATCGATAAATTATTCCTGAACCCCACCGGAAGATTGATTACCGAACGGCCACAATTCTATATTGCATTGACGGCCATGATCATAGGTACACAGTTATTTTTGGCCGGTTTTATCGGTGAAATCATGGTGCGGTCCAGAAAAAATGACACCCGATATACCATCTCGGAGAAAATTAATATCTGAGAGGGTGCAAAATCCCTAAACTTTGTATTTTTAAGAAAACTAAACACGCATAGCACTATGGATTCCATTATGGCAACGGCACAATCTTGGCTCACCGATTTTTTTGATGATCGAACGAAGAGCGAAATCCTGAACTTGATAAAGAACGATCCCGAAGAACTGAAGGAACGATTTTACAAGAACCTGGAATTCGGTACCGGTGGCATGCGTGGGGTTATGGGTGTTGGCACCAATAGAATCAACAAGTATACCTTGGGTAAAAACACCCAGGGATTAAGCAACTATCTTAAAAGATCGTACACCGACAGCGAAATCAAGGTGGTGATTGCCTATGATTGCCGACACAACTCCAAAACACTCGCAAGAACAGTGGCAGAGGTGTTTTCAGCCAATGGGGTACATGTATATCTTTTTTCCGACTTGCGAACCACGCCCGAACTTTCCTTCGCCGTGCGGTATTTGGGATGTCATGCAGGCATTGTACTGACCGCGTCCCACAATCCACCTGAATATAATGGCTACAAAGTGTATTGGGCAGATGGAGGTCAAATTGTACCCCCGCAAGATGGGGAGATCATTGCCGAAATCGACTCCTTATCTTTTGAGGATATTAAGTTTGAAACCAACGAAAACCTCATCCATTTGATCGATGAGGAAGTGGACGAAGCTTTCTTCACGGCTTCCGTGAATAATGGAAATTTCGACGCCAAAGGTAAGGATGACTTCAAGATCGTGTTCACCTCATTGCACGGCACATCCATTACCGCCATTCCCGAAGTTTTGAAGCGGGCCGGCTATAACAATGTGACCATCATCGAGGAACAAGCCAAACCGAATGGCGATTTTCCCACCGTCGTCTCCCCCAACCCGGAAGAACCCGAAGCGTTGGAAATGGCCATTAAAAAAGCGGAGGAAATCGGCGCCGATATGGTGGTAGGAACGGACCCCGACAGCGACCGTTTGGGTATTGCCGTTCGAAACCTTGAAGGGAAAATGGAATTGCTCAACGGCAACCAGACCATGGTACTCATGACCAAATTTCTTTTGGACAAGTACAAAGAACAAGGTTTTAAGGGTAACGAATTTGTAGCTTCCACCATTGTTTCGACCCCAATGATGGGTCAAATGGCAAAAGCCTATGGCGTGGAATTCAAAATTGCACTCACCGGATTCAAATGGATCGGAAAAATGATCAAGGACTTCCCCAATTCCAAATTTATTGGAGGTGGCGAAGAAAGCTTTGGCTACATGGTGGGGGATTTTGTCCGTGATAAGGATGCCGTCACCTCTACCCTATTGGCCTGTGAAATTGCCGCCAATGCCAAGGCCAACGGCAGTTCATTTTACAAGGATTTGATCGATGCTTACGTGCAATTCGGTTTTTATAAGGAAAAACTGATCTCCCTTACCAAAAAGGGTATGAGCGGGGCTGAAGAAATCAAGCAAATGCTAAAGGATTTCAAGGAAAACCCGGTCGAATCCGTTCAAGGCTCCAAATTGTTGTGGATCGAGGATTACAATACCTCCATTGCCAAAAATGTACAGACCGGCGAAGAAAAGCCCATCAACATTCCCAAGTCGAACGTGTTGATCTACGAAACAGAGGATGGTACACGCATTGCGGCCCGACCCAGTGGTACGGAACCCAAGGTGAAATTTTACATCAGCACAAATGCAAAATTGGCGAATGCGGCCGATTATAAATCCGTAAATTCGCAGCTGGATGCCAAGTTGGACGGTATCCAATCCGAGCTGAATTTATAAGTGAATGAACTACTTTAAAAAGATTCTCCGGTTTGCTGGTCCCTATCGCAAATACGGCTATTTGAATATATTTTTCAATATTCTATATGCGCTTTTCAGTGCATTGTCCTTTGCTGCATTGATCCCAATGCTCAATGTGCTGTTCGATAAGACCAAACAGCTTACCGCCCCACCTTCCTTTGAAGGCATCGGCAAAGCCAAGGATTATTTCATGGATTACATGAACTATCAGGTCACCCAGTATTCGGGAGAAGACCCCATGAAGGGCTTGGTATTGGTGGTCGGACTGGTCTTGGTGCTCTTTTTGCTAAAAAACATCTTCAATTATCTGGCGATGTACTTTATCACCTTTCTACGGAACGGTGTGCTTCGGGATGTCCGAAACAAGATGTATGAGAAAATTGTGGACCTGCCCATTTCCTATTTTTCCGAAAAACGAAAAGGGGATGTCATTGCACGGATCACTTCGGACGTACTGGAAATACAACATTCCTTTCTATCCATTTTGGAACTGATTGTGCGGGAACCCCTTACCATTCTCTTCACCATAATCGTCATGTTTTTGATCAGTGTGAAGCTGACCATCTTTGTTTTCGTCTTTATTCCCATTGCTGGAATGCTTATTTCCCGCATTGGAAAATCCTTGAAACGTAAGTCGGATAGGGTGCAAAAGGAACAAGGTGAGTTTTTATCCATTGTGGAAGAAACCTTGGGCGGACTTCGGGTCATCAAAGCATTTAATGCAGAATCCCGCTTCTTTAAGACATTTGAGCAATCCACTTCGCGATTTTTCAAATTTTCCAATACCCTTTTGAATCGACAAAACTTGGCCTCACCTACCGGCGAGTTCCTTGGGATTTTGGTCATTGGAATCCTGCTGTGGTTCGGTGGGCGCATGGTCTTGGTGGAAAGCACTTTGGATGCCGCTTCCTTTATTGCCTATATGGGATTGGCCTACAATATCCTGACACCGGCAAAGGCCATCAGTAAAGCCTCCTATGGGGTTAAAAAAGGAAATGCCGCAGCGGAACGTGTCTTGGAGATATTGGAATCCGAAAATCCAATTAAAGATGCCGATGGAGCCATAGAAAAAATGGACTTCTCCACCGCTATTGAAATGGCCAATGTTGGTTTCAAATACGAAGATGACTATGTTTTGAAAAACTTCAACCTTAAGGTTGAAAAAGGAAAGACCGTGGCATTGGTCGGCCAATCCGGTAGCGGAAAAAGTACCGTGGCCAACTTGGTCACCCGATTTTACGATGTGAACAAAGGGGAAATCCTGATCGATGGCACCAACATCAAGAACATCACCAAAAAATCCTTGCGCGGACTCATGGGACTGGTTACCCAGGATTCCATATTGTTCAATGACTCTGTGAAACAAAATATTTCACTGGGCAAGGAAGATGCAACCATGGAAGAGATCGTTGCCGCAGCAAAAGTGGCGAATGCGCACGATTTTATCATGGAGCTGCCCCACGGTTACGATACCAATATCGGCGATGGAGGGAACAAACTGAGTGGCGGTCAAAAACAACGCCTATCCATTGCGAGGGCTGTTTTGAAGAATCCGCCCATCATGGTTCTGGACGAGGCCACCTCGGCCCTCGACACCGAAAGCGAAAGATTGGTGCAGGATGCGTTGGAAAAAATGATGAAGAACCGCACTTCCATTGTGATTGCCCACCGATTGTCTACCATTCAAAATGCCGATACGATTGTGGTGATGAGCAAAGGGGAAATTGTGGAACAAGGTACCCACGACGAGCTGATGAAATCCCAAAAAGGCTACAAACGACTTGTGGAGATGCAGTCCTTCACTTCGTAGGTCTGGATTTCTGGATTGTTGGATTTCCGGATTTTTGGATTAACAGATTTTCGAATAGAAGTATTTCTGGCTCTTGGCTCTTGGCTCTTGGCTCTTGGCTCTTGGCTCTTGGCTCTTAAAAACAAAAGTCTTTTTATTCAACCCTCACTACCACACCTCCATTAACCTTTCACCTTTAACCTTTAACCTTTTACCTTTTACCTTTCACCTTTTACCCATCCCCTTTTTCATTGTTGATTGTTTATTATCCATTGTAAATTGACCCATTAAACCTTTTCCCCTTACCTTAGTCAAAGCATCAAATAGTTCGAACCGTTGATCGCTGAGGAAACCTTAGTTCAGGAATTAAAGGACCAGAAAAGTCAAGCAAAGGCCTTTGAGGTGTTGGTGAATACCTACAAAGAACGCCTGTATTGGCATATTCGGCGCATTGTGCTAAACCATGATGATGCCGATGATGTGCTTCAGAACACCTTTATCAAGGTGTATAAGAACATAGACGGGTTCAAGGGCGAGAGCAAGCTATACTCTTGGTTGTATCGTATTGCCACGAACGAATCCCTAACTTTTCTCAAACAAAAATCCAAGAAATTGGGCATTGGCGATCAGGAATTAAAGGACCGGATGGTCGAAAACCTACAAGCCGATGTATATTTTGAGGGGGATGCCATTCAATTGAAATTGCAAAAAGCCTTAGCCGAACTCCCCGATAAACAAAAGTTGGTGTTCACCATGAAGTATTTCCAGGAAATGAAATACGAGGATATTTCCGAAGTACTGGAAACCTCGGTGGGCGCCTTAAAAGCCTCCTATCATTTGGCGGTTAAGAAAATTGAAGCGTATCTTAAAGCAGATTAAACCTTAGATGCCTTTTGGCGTCTTATCATACAATGAAAAAGGACAAAAAAAATAGTTTCAACACTCCGGAAGGCTACTTCGAAAGCTTCAACGAGCGACTGATGTCCCGATTAGGCCAAGAGGAAACGGATGCTTCGGAATCCATCATCCCCAAAACGGATGGATTTGGTGTGCCTCCGGGCTATTTTGAAACGATTGGTCCTACCATCCTATCAAAGACCACAACCGAAAAAGGAAAGGTCATACCCCTACGCTCGTATCCCAAATTCTATTACGGGGCCGCAGCTGTGGCCGCTGTGTTGATCATTGTTTTTGGACTTAACTGGAATGCAAAGACCGATCCTGTCACCTTCGATGATTTGGCCAATACGGAAATCGATGCCTATTTTGAGGCGAATGCCTCCGAATTGACTTCCTACGAACTGGCGGAAGTGGTTGCCTTGGAAGACATTCAATTGAACGATATGTTGGAAGAGGATTTGAATAACGAACACATTTTGGAATACTTGGATGAAAACGTGGACGATGTACGAGATCTAAATCTAGAAGAAATTGATTATGAATAAAAAACTACCCATATTAATCGCTTTTTTGGCCGGTATCTTTTGGATGCAGGCCCAAGGACCGGTGCGTGATCGTATTAAAACCCTGAAAGTAGCTTTCATTACCGAACGGGTTGGACTGACCAGCAAGGAGGCCCAGCAATTTTGGCCGATTTACAACGAACACGAAGCTGTTTTGGAAGATATTCGACAACGGGAACGGTCCGAGCTTCATTCGCGCATGCCATTACAAAACCTATCCGATGGTGACACCGATGCGCTTTTGAACAACTTACTGGCCCTTCAATTTGAAAAGGAAAAGGCAGATCGGCAATTTATAACTGATGTTAGAACCGTAATCCCTGCCAAAAAGGTGCTCCTGCTCCTCAGAGCAGAAGAGGATTTCAAAAAACAATTACTGCAAACCTATCGCAAACGGCGTGGGGGCGGATAACATTAAACTTAACCCATTTCCGTTCCCCTATGGTCGAAAAACCAATCTGGCAATCCGGTTGCGACCTGCGGCATAGGCAATGGAGTCGTTCAAAAACCGTAGGGTAAAGAACGATTCCCCACTCAAATCCTTCCAGTTTTCCCCACCGTTAGCAGAATACGAAATTCCGGTAAAACCAATGGCCACCAAACCCTTACCTTCGGAATTGGGTACAAACTGCACACAACTTTTATACCCCGGGGCCATACCATCGGCAATCAACTGCCACGTTTTACCACCATCATGGGTAATGATCTTGTTCTTTTCGCTGGATTCAGGGGAAGTATAATCCCCGCCAATGGCAAAACCGAGGTTTTCATCATAAAAATCCATGGAATAAATACCTTGAGTGGGTGCTTCATGAATGATCGGCGTTTGTTGTATTGCCCATGTGGCTCCTTGGTCCACGGAATGATAGACCCTTCCTTCCGTTGTGCCGATCCACACTTGTTTTCCTTTAACCACTATATTACTGTTACTGGCCGCAAAGGCACCCTCCCCTGCAATCCCATCAGGTAATCGGTCACACGGCAATTTGGTCCATGAATGGCCCCCATCGCTCGTAACAATAATGGAAAGGCAACCATCCACTGTATCACCTACTGCAATGCCGTTCCGATCATCCCAAAAGATTAGGCTATCATAAAAAACACCTTCCCCTTCTTGCTTGTACACCAATTCCATTTTTCCTTGGCTGCCCGTTTTGAACAAAAGGGCCGGACTTTCCACCGAAAGCATAAAAAAATCATTTGTGGTCTTTCCCACAGCTCGGAAACTTGGCGTTATGGAGTCAAAGGTTTGAATACTGCTCCGCACCTGTTGACTGTTCACATCCACAGTGCCGTACACGCCACCGCTTCCGGCAAACGCCAAAGTATTCGCATCCAAATAAGTAATGGCCCGAATACTCACAGAATCTTCAAAAACTGGAGTGATGGTAACCGATTGGAATGGCTGGTATTGCTTTTCGGGTGTACATGAAAACAAAAGGATAACAACTAAAAGGGTCAAGGAATACCTCATGGAATTTATTTTCTTCAAAAGTAAGCAGAAATGGTACCTTTGCAACCTTATTTTATGTCATGCGTTTACACCGAAATTTGGTTTTTGCCGTAATAGATGCCCTTCAAATGATTTTCAATGATGGGGAATATGCCGATAAGGTCATAGAAAAAGTATTGCGCTATGATAAGCGTTGGGGCGCCCGCGATCGTGCCTTCATTGCCGAAACCACCTATGATATTGTACGTTGGAAGCGATTGTACACCGAGATAGCTGAGGCCCACGAGCCCTATACCCGTCCCCACCTATTCCGCTTGTTCGGCGTATGGTGTGTGTTGCGCGGTATTAAGCTGCCCGATTGGAAGCAATTGGAAGGTACCCCGGAACGACGCATCAAAGGACGTTTTGATGAATTGTCCAAAATCAGAAAATTTAGGGAATCCATTCCCGATTGGCTGGATGAATTGGGGGAAAAATCATTGGGAACCGAGCTTTGGACCAAGGAAATTGCTGCGTTGAACCAACAGGCCGATGTAATCCTTCGTACCAATACCCTGAAAATTGCCAAACCGCAACTCAAGCTCTTTTTGGCCAAGGAGGATATTGAAACCGAATTCCTGGAAGGGTATCCCGATGCACTTCGCCTGAAGGAACGAAAAAATGTCTTTACCACCGAAGCCTTCAAGGATGGACTTTTTGAAGTACAGGATGCCTCTTCCCAACTGGTCGCTCCCTATTTGGAAGTGGAGCCCGGCCAACGGGTCATCGATGCGTGTGCAGGAGCTGGTGGCAAAACCTTGCATTTGGCGTCCATGATGCAGAACAAAGGGCAACTGATTGCCTTGGACATCTATGAAAGCAAACTGAAAAAATTAAAGGTCCGCGCCCGTCGAAATGGGGTACACAATGTGGAAACCCGCGTTATCGATTCCAATAAAGTGATCAAAAAATTGCACAACAGTGCCGACCGACTGCTCTTGGATGCGCCATGTTCCGGATTGGGCGTTATCCGCCGTAATCCAGATTCCAAATGGAAACTGGAACCCGAGTTTGTGGAACGCATTATGGGCGTTCAACAGGAAATTCTTCAGAATTATAGCAAAATGGTGAAAAAAGGTGGCCAAATGGTGTATGCCACTTGCTCTATCCTACCCCAAGAAAACACCGAACAGGTCCAAAAGTTTTTGGCTTCCGAAAACGGAAAGGAATTCGAATTGATTAGGGAAAACAACGTTTATGCCTCCAAAAATGGCTTTGATGGCTTTTATATGGCCCTCATGAAACGAAAAGCCTAAGTTGTCAGTTCGAGCGGAGTCTGAATAAGCTTTTTTGGATTTTCAACTCCCCTCGAACTACCAACCCGAAGATTTCCAAGAAATAGTGAACAGTCCTGCGGAAGTGCGTTTCGCAAAGCGAAAAAGAGCATGTAGCAGCAGACTGGAACGATTTTATCAAACTGACAAAAATTTCCTAGAAATCCTCATGATTTTTTTGGTTCGTTTTGTATCAAGACAAAACGAACATATCTTAAATCATTGCTTTACCGTCGGATATTCCACCCCTAATTGCTCCAAATAGGAATCATATTTGGTTTCATCGTAATAAAACGGCTCCAACTGGGCGCGAAACATGCCTTGTTTGTCCTTGTTCAAATAGATGGGCGGCAGATCGTCCGCGGTGATCATGGGTTCGTACTTGGTCTCCTTGGTCTGCTCATTGTTGAAGTAATCCCAGGCCTGGGTCAATAGTTCGGGTTTCAACAAGAAATCAATCAAGGTCATGGCCTCGGCTTTGGCTCCGGCTGTTACGCCTTTGTGTGCAATTGGTGTAGCCATGGCAATGGCGTTGGCCCAATGGTGACCGGGCAACCCCGGAATGTTGGACGGGAAACGCATGGTCACGGTAGGTACTTTCCAAGAAATGTCCCCAATATCATCCGAACCACCGCTAATGGGTTCCAATACCGGCAAGCCCAATTCGGACAATTCGGTGGGCAAACCTTCAATCTCTCTGGCCTTAACTTCGGTCTGTACGGCTTTGGCCAAGGTTTGGTCGGCCTCAGACCATTCTGGCAAGCCCACTTGCTTGATGTTTTCGTACATCGTTTCGGCAATCACCTTGTTATAGTGTCTGGGCCATGCCGTGCCCAAAACCCTTGAAGTCATAGTAGTGTTCGTCATCAAGGCCGCACCTTTGGCAATGTCGTTCGCTTCGGCATACATTTCCATAATGCCTTCGTAGGTCACATCCCTAAAATAGTACCAAATTGCCGCCTTGGAAGGCACTACGTTGGGTTGGTCGCCCGCATCCGTAAAAATACTGTGCGAACGTTTTAGCGGGTGTAAATGCTCTCGTTTGTAGTTCCAGCCTACATTCATCAATTCTGCTGCATCCAAGGCACTACGTCCACGCCATGGTGCCCCGGCTGAGTGGGCAGACTCCCCTTCAAACAAATATTCAACGGAGATCAAACCTGTTCCTCGTGTCGGACCCCATGATACGCCCAAATTATTACCAACGTGCGTAAAAATGCACATATCGATATTATCAAACAGTCCATCACGCACGTACCAGGCCTTGGCAGCTACCAATTCTTCGGCGATGCCCGGCCACAGGATCAACGTACCCCCGATATTTTCACGTTCCATGATTTCCTTCACCGCCAAGGCGGAAGTGATGTTCAAAGGAATACCGGCATTATGGCCTTCCCCATGTCCCGGAGCCCCTTCAACAATGGGTTTATGATAAGCTACCCCTGGATATTGGGAGGCTTTGGGGATACAGTCCACATCACTGCCCAAGGCAATCACGGGGCCTTCCCCATTGCTCCAAGTGGCCATCCAAGAGGTGGGAATACCGGATACAGAATGCTCAATGGTAAAGCCATTGCTTTCCAAAATACCGGTGAGGTATTTGGAACTCTCTTCTTCCTGAAAGCCAAGTTCAGCAAAGCTGAAGATCTTGTCTACCATCACTTGGGACTGTTTATGGTTGGCCTCCACAATGGCGGCAGCTTCATTTTTTAATTTTTCAATCTGTTTTTTGGAGTACTTTTTTTGTGCACTGACAGTAAACAGGCAGCTGAAAAGCAGCATGCCCGACAGCAGGTAGTTGGTGGTTTTCATACGGTTGGTTTTTGAGTGAGTTATAATCCTTCTAAGATAATGAAACATTGGTAATTGTTTCAGGTTCTTGTTTAATTGATAACCCTTTTTATAAATCCCTTGATTATGCTTTGCTTTTTTTGAATTATTGAATTGCCATTGCAACTAATCAACATCCATCGTTAACAAATCCCAAAAACACCACATCATATTCCGCAGCAAAATCGTAAATTTGCACTTTCTTAAACCGCTCAACGCACCAATTGTATGATCCATTTTTTTGGGGACAAGGCGACCAAGGTTTTTGCCGTCCAGACCACACAGGAATTCTCTCAGCAAGACATTGAAAAATTGACTTGGTTGTTCGGCAACCAACCTAAGATAGAAGCGGCGTCACTCGACGCCTTTTTTGTTGGGCCACGTGCCGCCATGGTTACGCCATGGAGTACAAACGCCACAGAAATCACCCAGAATATGGGCGTTTCGGGTATTGTACGGATTGAGGAATACCATGCCGTTGCCGAGAGTTTTACGGATTTCGACCCCATGCTCTCCCAAAAATACAAGCGTTTGGATCAGGATATTTTTAACATCCATATTGTTCCGGAACCGATTTTGGACATCGATGACATTGCCGCCTACAACCAAAAGGAAGGCTTGGCGCTGAGCGATGAGGAAGTGGCCTATTTGGAAGGTCTTTCCAAAAAATTGGGCCGCAAATTGACCGACTCCGAAGTGTTCGGTTTCAGCCAGGTGAATTCGGAGCATTGCAGGCACAAAATCTTCAACGGCACGTTCGTCATCGACGGCCAAGAAATGCCTTCTTCCCTATTCAAATTGATCAAAAAAACCTCCGAAGCGAACCCCAACGATATCGTTTCGGCCTATAAAGACAACGTGGCCTTCGTTAAAGGCCCAAAAGCGGTGCAGTTTGCGCCAAAAAGTGCCGACAAACCTGATTTTTACGAAGAAAAGGAGTTCGAGTCCGTGCTTTCCCTAAAGGCTGAGACCCACAACTTCCCGACCACCGTGGAGCCGTTTAATGGTGCCGCGACAGGTTCCGGAGGAGAAATCCGAGACCGTTTGGCCGGGGGAAAAGGGTCGTTGCCATTGGCGGGTACGGCCGTGTACATGACCTCCTACTCCCGTTTGGAAGAAAACCGTCCGTGGGAGAAGGTCATGCAAGAAAGGCAATGGTTGTACCAAACCCCAATGGATATTTTGATCAAGGCCTCCAACGGGGCTTCCGATTTTGGTAACAAATTTGGGCAACCCTTGATCGCTGGTTCCGTTTTGACCTTCGAACATGAAGAAGAAGCCCGCAAATTGGGGTTTGATAAAGTCATTATGTTAGCGGGTGGTATCGGTTATGGCAAAATCGACCAAGCGCTGAAAGATACCCCGAAAAAGGGAGACAGAATAGTCGTTCTAGGTGGTGACAACTACCGTATCGGAATGGGTGGCGCCGCAGTATCGAGTGCAGATACGGGGGAATTCAGTTCCGCCATCGAATTGAATGCTGTACAACGGTCCAACCCCGAAATGCAAAAAAGGGCTTCCAATGCCATCCGTGGATTGTTGGAGAGTCATGATAACCCTATTGTTTCCATTCACGATCACGGTGCAGGGGGCCACTTGAACTGTTTGTCGGAATTGGTGGAAGAAACCGGTGGAACCATTGATACCGATAAATTGCCAATTGGCGATCCCACCCTATCGAAAAAGGAATTGATCGGTAACGAATCCCAAGAACGTATGGGTCTCGTGATCGGTGAAAAAGATTTGGACCTTTTGGACCGCGTTGCCCATCGGGAACGTTCCCCAATGTACAACGTGGGGACCGTTACTGGCGACCACACCTTTAAATTCACCTCGGGTACCACTGGAGAAACCCCAATGAATTTGGACCTTTCGGACATGTTCGGCAGCTCCCCGAAAACCATCATGGAGGACAAAACCGCACAAGTCAATTACCCTGCGCTGTCCTACTCCTTGGAACATTTTCACGATTATCTGGAACAACTGTTGCAATTGGAGGCCGTGGCCTGTAAGGATTGGTTGACCAACAAAGTGGACCGATGTGTGGGTGGTCGTGTGGCCAAACAACAATGCGCCGGTCCCTTGCAGTTGCCCTTGAACAATTGCGGGGTAATGTCCTTGGATTTTAAAGGAAAGGATGGCATTGCTACCAGCATTGGACACTCGCCCATCTCCGGACTTATAGACCCTGTTGCCGGAAGCCAGAACAGTGTGGTGGAAGCTTTGACCAATATTGTTTGGGCACCCTTAAAAGATGGCCTGAAATCGGTTTCTCTATCCGCCAACTGGATGTGGCCCTGCCGCAACGAAGGGGAAGATGCCCGCTTGTACAAAGCTGTGGAATCCCTATCGGATTTCGCCATCGCCCTGGGCATTAACGTGCCCACTGGAAAGGATTCGCTTTCCATGAAACAGAAATACAAGGACGGGGAAGTTTTGTCCCCAGGTACAGTGATCATATCTGCTGCTGCACATTGTAACGACATCAACAAGGTGGTGGAACCCGTGCTTCAAAAAGAGGGGGGAGATTTGTATTACATCAACCTTTCCAAAGATAGCCACAAGTTGGGTGGCTCGTCATTTGCCCAAATATTGAACGGTATTGGAAACGAAGCACCAAAAGTAGTGGACGCCGCGTATGTGAAGACCGTTTTCAACACCTTACAAGAATTGATCAAGCAAGGTCATATTTTGGCCGGACACGATGTCGCTTCGGGAGGATTGATCACCACTTTGCTCGAAATGTGTTTTGCTGATACCGATTTGGGAGCCAACCTGGATTTGACTTCCATCGGAGAAACGGACACCATCAAATTATTGTTTGCCGAAAATGCCGGGGTGGTCATACAAGCGAAGGATGCCTCTATCGAAGTAATACTCGAAAAAGCGGGTATTTCCTTCAACAATATCGGAAGTCCATCCAACGAAGACACCCTTCGTGTCAAAAACAATGGGGTCGAAATTGGCTTGAACATTCCATCCTTGCGGGATACGTGGTTCAAAACCTCCTATTTGTTGGACAATAAGCAAACTGCCAACGGATTGGCCAAAGAGCGCTATGTCAATTGCAAAGAACAACCGTTAAGCTATCAGTTTCCTGAAGATTTTACCGGTAACTTACCTCACGTTCCAAAGACAAATCGACCCAAAGCGGCCATTCTAAGGGAAAAAGGCAGTAATTCCGAACGTGAAATGGCCAATGCCATGTATTTGGCCGGTTTTGATGTGAAGGACGTGCACATGACCGACCTAATCACAGGACGGGAAACCTTGGAAGACATTCAATTTATTGGTGCCGTGGGCGGATTTTCCAATTCCGACGTGCTGGGCAGTGCCAAAGGTTGGGCCGGAGCCTTCAAATACAATGAAAAAGCAAACAAAGCCCTAAAAGATTTCTTTGCCCGACCCGACACCTTATCCGTTGGGATTTGTAACGGTTGCCAATTGTTCATGGAATTAGATCTCATCAATCCAGAACACGAGACCCACGGCCGAATGACCTATAACGATTCGCACAAGCACGAAAGTAATTTCACCTCGGTAAAAATCCAAGAGAACAATTCCGTGATGCTGTCGAACATGGCAGGTACCACCCTTGGTGTTTGGATCAGTCATGGTGAGGGTAAATTCAGTTTACCGCATGCCGAAGATCAATACCATATTGTTGCCAAATATGGCTATGAAGGGTATCCGGCCAATCCGAACGGCAGTGATTACAACACGGCCATGCTGTGTGACAAAACAGGACGACATTTGGTGACCATGCCCCACATTGAACGCTCCACGTTTCCATGGAACTGGGCACACTATCCAAAGGATAGACAAGACGCGGTTTCACCTTGGTTGCAGGCATTTGTGAATGCCAGGGAATGGTTGGAGAAATTGTAGAATCCTTAAAATAGAGAGCGTTACGTCCTCTTTGTTGGGAATTTTGCAAAAATTACACGGGGTAATTGTTAATTCTGTTTCTTTGTTAAGGTCTGATTTGCTAATTTGCAATCGCTTAACATAAAACTTACTATGCAAACTGTTACCCGACTCTTTGATTTCCCGTATTATCAACTGGAAAAATTCCCGCTAGAAAAGTCATTGGTCACCAAATCCAATGGCAAATGGGTAGCAACCTCCACCCAAGAATACGTGGACAAGGCCAATGCGGTTAGCCGTGCCTTGCTCCGAATGGGTGTAAAGCCCAACGATAAGATTGCCATTATCTCCTTGACCAACCGTACCGAATGGAACATCATGGATATTGGCGTATTGCAGATCGCTGCACAGACCGTACCTATATACCCAACGATTTCAGAGGAGGATTACGAATACATTTTAAACCATTCCGAGGCCAAATACTGTTTTGTATCCTGTGCCGAGGTGTTGGAAAAAGTATTGGCCGTAAGCTCCAATCTCAAAAATTTACAAGAAGTCTACTCCTTTGATGAGTTGGGCAACTGCCGAAACTGGAAAGAAGTTTTGGAGAAAGGTACGGATAGCTCCAACCAAGAGGAAGTGGAACAACTGAAGCAGACCGTAAAACCGGAAGACCTAGCCACGCTCATCTATACTTCAGGTACCACTGGAAAACCGAAAGGGGTAATGTTGTCGCACCATAATATTGTGTCGAACGTCATTTCCAGTGAAAAACGGGTGCCTTTTGAAACAGGTGGTACCGCATTGAGTTTTTTACCGGTATGCCATATTTTTGAGCGTATGATCCTCTACCTCTACCAATATTGCGGTATTGAAATCCATTTTGCCGAGGGATTGGAAAAAATCAGTGACAACATTAAAGAGGTAAAGCCCAATGTGATGACGGTGGTGCCCCGATTGTTGGAAAAAGTGTACGACGCCATCATCGCCAAAGGTGCTTTGTTGACCGGAATTAAAAAGAAACTGTTCTTCTGGGCTGTGGAACTCGGACTGAAATTTGAGCCGTACGGCGCCAACGGTTGGTGGTACGAAAAACGTCTCGGATTGGCACGCAAACTGATCTTTAGCAAATGGAAGGAAGGATTGGGAGGCAATTTGGAGACCATGGTATCCGGTAGCGCGGCCCTGCAACCCAGATTGGCCCGTATTTTCGGCGCTGCGGGCATGCCCGTTATGGAAGGGTATGGTCTTACCGAGACTTCCCCTGTGATTGCCGTGAACGACCAACGCAACCGGGGATGGAAAATAGGAACAGTGGGTAGGATCATTGAAGGGGTCGAGGTGAAAATTGCTGAAGATGGTGAAATTCTGTGCAAGGGACCCAATGTGATGATGGGTTACTACAAAGACCCCGAAAAAACGGCCCAAGTTATGACCGGGGAATACTTTCACACTGGTGATATTGGCGAAGTGGATGCCGATGGCTTCCTGCGCATCACCGACCGAAAAAAGGAAATGTTCAAAACCTCGGGCGGTAAATATGTGGCACCACAACTACTGGAAAACCGATTCAAACAATCCCGCTTTATCGAACAGATCATGGTAGTGGGCGAAGGGGAGAAAATGCCAGCCGCCTTGATTCAACCCAACTTTGAATTTGTGAAAGAATGGGCCAAACGACACGATATTGAAGTTTCCGATAACAAAAAATTGGTGACCAACGATAAGGTAATCGCCCGTATTCAGGAAGAAGTGGACCATGCCAACGAGGAATTTGCCAAATGGGAAAAAGTAAAGCAGTTTCGTCTAACCCCCGACCTGTGGAGCGTGGATGGTGGTCATTTGACCCCAACCATGAAATTGAAGCGAAAGATCATCAAGGAAAAGTACCTAGATCTGTACAATGATATTTATGGACACTAATCTATGTTCAAACAACAATGAACAGTTAACAAGGTGCAACAAACACTGATCAACTCATCTGTCGAGCTGCCTTCCTGAGCGTTATCGAAGGAGCTGTCGAGAAATCTCTTTTTAAAGTTTTCGCGAAGCTTTTGTCATTCTGAACATCGCCCTTCGGATAGGTGGGCAGTGAAGAATCTATAATTGCTAAAAGAGGCAAGACCCAAGAATCAGGACAAAAGACACAAGAGCCAAGAATCCAAGAATCCAACTAACCAATTATCCAACATGCGTTTTCATTCTGAGGTGTTACCCTGAGCGCCCGCCTGCCGGACGGGCAGGTAGTCGAAGGGACGCGAAGAATCTCGGAAATCTGATCACTAAGTTTGGCCCTAAGCCTTCCAAGTATCTATTAAATTATTGTTCTTCATTTAACCGAAATTTATTATGCATGCATAATAAATTTTTATATATTTGGAAACACCAAACTGGTTTTATGAAAGATTTGACCATTGACCACGCCCTGAGGGCCACTTGGCAAGCGGTAAGCAAAATGTACAATGAAGAGGCCAAAAACTATGACCTTACCATGGCCATTGGCTTTACCTTGTTGAGCATTGACCCAAAAGGCGGTACACCGAGTACCACCTTGGGACCCAAAATGGGGATGGAAGCCACAAGCTTGTCCAGGATATTGAAAACCATTGAGGAAAGAGGTTACATAGAAAGAAAGCCCAATCCCAATGACGGAAGAGGCGTTCTCATTTATCTTACACCACTCGGGTTGGAAAAAAGGGAAGGCTCAAAAGATGTGGTCCTTCGATTTAATGAGGTAGTAAAGGAACATGTTTCCGCACAGGACCTCAGTGGTTTTTTCAAGACGATGGATGTGATCAATAAGCTTATTACCGATAAAAAAATCTATATCAAAACAACTAATAATTAACATACAAACGCGCACATGAAAAGGCATATCAACAAAGTTGCCGTAATCGGTTCGGGTATCATGGGAAGTGGCATCGCTTGCCATTTTGCCAATATTGGGGTCGAGGTTCTACTGCTGGACATCGTTCCACGCGAGCTCAACGACAAGGAAAAGGCCAAGGGGCTTACCTTGAACGACAAAGTGGTTCGTAACAGATTGGTGAACGATTCTTTGGCAGCAGCCCTAAAATCGAAACCCTCCCCTATTTACCATCAAAAATTTGCAGATCGAATCACCACGGGAAACTTGGAAGACGACATTTCCAAAGTGGCCAAGGTGGATTGGATCATTGAAGTGGTCGTAGAACGTCTGGATATCAAAAAACAAGTGTTTGAAACCCTGGACAAACACAGAACGCCAGGTACTTTGATTACTTCCAACACCTCTGGGATTCCCATCAAATTTATGAGCGAAGGGCGTAGTGACGATTTCCAAAAGCATTTCTGTGGAACGCACTTCTTCAACCCAGCACGTTATTTAAAATTGTTTGAGATCATTCCAGGTCCAAAAACGTCGCAAGAAGTCTTGGATTTCTTGAACGGATATGGTGAACAGTATTTGGGCAAGACCTCCGTGGTGGCCAAAGACACCCCCGCATTTATTGGTAACCGTATCGGTATTTTCAGTATCCAGAGTCTGTTCCATGCGGTAAAAGACCTTGGTATGACCGTGGAAGAAGTGGACAAATTGACCGGACCAGTGATCGGAAGGCCAAAATCGGCCACGTTCCGAACTGTGGATGTGGTTGGTCTGGATACTTTGGTCCATGTGGCGAACGGAATCAGTGAAAACTGCACCGATGATGAGCGCCATGAACTGTTCCAGTTGCCCGATTTCATCCAAACCATGATGGACAACAAATGGTTGGGAAGCAAAACCGGACAGGGATTCTATAAAAAAGTAACCGGCAGCGATGGTAAAAGTGAAATCCTTACTTTGGATTTGGACACCATGGATTACCGTTCCAAGAAAAGTGCCAAGTTCGCCACCTTGGAATTGACCAAGACTATTGATAAGGTGATTGACCGTTTTCCAGTGCTTGTTGGTGGAAAGGACAAAGCCGGTGAGTTTTACCGAAAAAGTTTCGGCGCCTTGTTTGCTTATGTAACACATCGTATTCCAGAGATTACGGACGAACTGTATAAAATTGATGATGCCATGAAAGCCGGCTTCGGCTGGGAACACGGTCCCTTCCAAATTTGGGATGCCGTTGGCTTGGAAAAAGGTTTGGAATTCATCAAGTCAGAAGGCTTGGAAGCCGCTTCTTGGGTTGCCGATATGAAGGCTGCCGGCGTAAATTCCTTCTATTCTGTAAAAGATGGAGCCACATATTTCTATGATATTCCCAAAAAGGCCATGGAAAAAGTACCTGGTCAGGATGCTTTCATCATTTTGGATAATATCAGAAAATCCAAGGAAGTGTTCAAGAACAGTGGTGTGGTCATCGAAGACTTGGGCGATGGCATCCTCAACTGTGAATTCCAATCCAAAATGAACACCATTGGCGGTGATGTTTTGGCCGGATTGAACAAGGCTGTAGACTTGGCCGAACAAGATTTTCAAGGTTTGGTTATTGGCAATCAAGGAGCCAATTTCTCTGTGGGCGCCAACATTGGAATGATATTTATGATGGCTGTGGAACAGGAATACGATGAATTGAATATGGCCATCAAGTACTTCCAAGATACCATGATGCGCATGCGCTATTCCTCCATACCTACAGTTGCTGCCCCTCATGGCATGACCCTTGGCGGAGGATGTGAACTTTCCATGCATGCCGACAAGGTTGTAGCCGCTGCCGAAACCTACATCGGTTTGGTGGAGTTTGGTGTCGGTGTAATACCTGGTGGAGGTGGTTCCAAGGAAATGACCCTTCGTGCTTCCGATACGTTCCGAAAGAACGATGTGGAGTTGAACGTGCTCCAGGAATATTTTCTGACCATAGGAATGGCAAAGGTATCTACTTCTGCGTATGAAGCTTTCGATTTGGGCGTTTTGCAAAAAGGCAAGGATGTAGTAGTCGTCAACAAAGACCGACAAATTGCAACCGCAAAGGCCTATGCCAAATTGATGGCCGAAGCTGGATATACCATGCCTGTGAAACGTAAGGATGTAAAAGTGCTGGGAAAACAAGCCCTAGGTATGTTCCTGGTCGGAACGGATTCCATGGAAGCCGGACACTACATTTCGGAACACGACAAGAAAATTGCCGACAAACTAGCCTATGTGATGGCCGGTGGTGACCTTTCGGAAGCCACTTTGGTAACCGAACAATATCTTTTGGATTTGGAACGTGAAGCTTTCCTTTCCCTTTGTACCGAAAGAAAGACCTTGGAGCGTATCCAACACATGTTGAAAACTGGTAAACCGTTGAGGAATTAGACACAAGAATCAAGACAAAAGAGCCAAGACACAAAATCCTGACTCTTGGTTCTTGAATCTAAAAATCAAAAAGAAAAATGAAAACAGCATATATAGTAAAAGCATACAGAACCGCAGTGGGCAAGGCGCCCAGAGGCTTGTTCCGTTTTAAACGGCCTGATGAACTGGCAGCGGAGACCATCGAATACATGATGAAAGAGCTTCCTAATTTGGACAAAAAACGTATCGACGATGTTATCGTTGGTAATGCGATGCCCGAAGCCGAGCAAGGTTTGAACATGGCCCGTCTTATTTCCTTGATGGGACTCAACGTGGAAGATGTACCTGGAGTAACCGTAAACCGTTACTGTGCATCCGGATTGGAGACCATCGGTATTGCCACAGCAAAAATACAATCTGGAATGGCCGATTGTATCATTGCCGGTGGAGCGGAAAGCATGAGCTACATTCCAATGGGGGGTTACAAACCTACCCCTGACTATGCCACAGCCAAGGAAGGTCATGAGGATTATTACTGGGGAATGGGACTGACAGCGGAAGCGGTGGCCCAACAATTCAAGGTTTCACGGGAAGATCAGGACGAATTTGCCTATCAATCCCACATGAAAGCCTTGAAGGCACAGGCTGAAAATCGTTTTCAGGACCAAATTGTGCCCATTGAAGTAGAACACACGTTTGTGAATGCTGCTGGTAAAAAAGAAACGAATACCTACACCGTCAATAAGGATGAAGGACCACGAGCCGACACCAATGTAGCCACACTGAACAAATTGAGACCAGTATTTGCAGCAGGTGGAAGCGTTACAGCAGGTAATTCTTCCCAGATGAGCGATGGAGCGGCTTTTGTGATGGTCATGAGCGAGGAAATGGTAAAAGAACTCAATCTGGAGCCCATTGCGCGCTTGGTCAACTATGCTGCGGCAGGTGTGGAGCCCCGTATCATGGGTATTGGACCTGTAAAAGCAATTCCAAAAGCCTTGAAACAAGCCGGACTTAAACAAAGTGATGTTGACCTTATCGAGTTGAACGAGGCGTTTGCCTCCCAATCATTGGCCGTTATCCGTGAGCTTGGCCTGAACCCGAATATCATCAATGTGAACGGTGGAGCCATTGCATTGGGCCACCCACTCGGATGTACCGGGGCCAAATTATCGGTGCAGCTTTTTGACGAGATGCGGAAACGAGAGATGAAAGGTAAATACGGAATGGTCACTATGTGCGTGGGAACCGGACAAGGGGCCGCAGGCATATTTGAATTCTTAAATTAAGAACCAAGATATTTAGATTCTAGAACAAGGACACCATGCACAATTTCAAGAAGATGAAAATTTGGAAAGAGAGCATGGACTTGGTATCAGAATCCTATAAAATTACAAGGAGCTTCCCTGATTTTGAAAAGTTTGGGTTGACAAGTCAGATGAATAGGTGTGCAATATCAATTCCATCTAACATTGCCGAAGGCTCCAGTAAAAGTTCCGACAAGCATTTTCGGAACTACCTTGAAATTAGCTTAGGCTCTGCCTTTGAATGGGAAACCCAATTGATCATTGCGTTGAATGAGCAATATATCTCGAAGGAAATATTTGAAAAATTAGAACATAAAATAAGACAAGTACAAAAAATGATTTCAAGTTTTCAATTCAATCTCGACACTTAAGTCTTGGCTCTTGATTCTTGAATCTATTAATCTAAACAACTACAGCCATGAGCGATACAATGGAAAAAGACATATTGAGAGGAGGTCAATTTTTGGTCAAGGAGACCAAATGTGAGGACGTTTTCACCTTGGAGGACCTGACCGAAGAACAAAAAATGATGCGCGAAAGCACCAAAGAATTTGTAGACCGGGAACTTTGGGCACATTGGGAACGTTTTGAGAAAAAAGACTACGCCTACACCGAAGAATGTATGAAAAAAGCAGGTGAACTTGGGCTTTTGAGCGTTGCCGTTCCCGAAGCGTACGGTGGTATGGGTATGGGATTCGTTTCCACCATGTTGGTTTGTGACTACATATCCGGTGCAACTGGGTCTTTCAGTACGGCCTTTGGTGCCCATACCGGAATCGGCACTTTACCGATCACCCTGTATGGCACAGAAGAGCAAAAACAAAAATACGTGCCCAAATTGGCTACCGGCGAATGGTTTGGCGCCTATTGTTTAACAGAACCGGGTGCTGGTTCCGATGCCAACTCAGGAAAGACCAAAGCCGTTTTGTCCGATGATGGCAAATATTACAGCATCACCGGGCAGAAAATGTGGATTTCGAATGCTGGATTCTGCAATATGTTCATCGTTTTTGCCCGTATTGAAGATGATAAATACATTACAGGTTTCATCGTTGAAAACGACCCCGAAAATGGTATCACCTTAGGTGATGAGGAGAAAAAATTGGGTATCCACTCCTCCTCTACCCGCCAAGTGTTCTTCAGCGACACCAAGGTACCTGTTGAAAACATGTTGTCCGAAAGGGGTAATGGGTTCAAAATTGCCATGAACGCCTTGAACGTAGGTCGTATCAAGTTGGCGGCCGCTTGTTTAGAGGCACAACGCCGAATTGTGAACGAGGCCACCAAATATGCCAACGAACGTATCCAATTCAAGACTCCGATTATAAACTTTGGCGCCATTAAGGCCAAAATAGCCGATATGGCCACCAATGTGTTTGTGGACGAATCTGCTTGTTATAGAGCTGCCAAGAACATTGAGGACCGAATCGCAATGCGTGTTGCTGGTGGAAATACCCACCAAGAAGCCGAATTGAAAGGTGTAGAGGAATATGCCATTGAATGTTCCATCTTGAAAGTGGCCGTTTCCGAACACGTTCAGCACACCACAGATGAAGGTATCCAAGTTTTTGGTGGTATGGGCTTTAGCGCCGATACACCCATGGAATCCGCATGGAGGGACGCCCGTATATCAAGAATTTATGAAGGAACCAACGAAATCAACCGAATGCTTTCGGTAGGCATGTTGGTGAAAAAGGCCATGAAAGGCCATGTGGACCTCTTGGGCCCAGCTACTGCAGTTGGAGAAGAACTCATGGGAATACCTTCCTTTGATACCCCTGATTTTTCGGAGCTGCTTTCCGAAGAAAAAGATTTGGTAGCCCGATTGAAAAAAGTGTTCCTAATGGTTGCCGGAAGCGCCGTGCAGAAATACGGTCCAAATTTGGAAGAGCACCAGCTTTTGTTGATGGCTGCATCAGATATTCTGATTCAGGTATACATGGCCGAATCCGCCATTTTAAGAACCGAGAAAAACGCCAAACGCTTTGGTGAAGAGGCCCAAGCCACACAAATTGCCATGTCCAAACTTTACTTGTACAGAGCGGTGGACATCATCCAACAAAAAGCCAAGGAAGCCATTGTATCCTTCGCTGAAGGGGATGAACAACGCATGATGTTGATGGGATTGAAACGATTCACCAAATACACGAACCAACCCAATGTGGTGGCCCTTCGTACACAAATTGCCGATAAAGTGGCCGCTGATAACGGGTATACCTTTGACTAATTCAAATAAATGCTGGCTTCAAAACCCAGATGGATTTGAAAACGCCCCTTTTTAGGGGCGTTTTTTTTAACTGATGGATTCCATGATGCGGTCTTCCCGGTCCTTATTGGAAAAATTGATGGCGCATTCAATCAATGCCAAATGGGAATAGGCCTGTGGAAAATTACCCAGTAATCGCTTGGTCTTAAAATCGATATCTTCACTAAAGAGTCCCAAATGGTTGCTATAGCTCAAGAGTCGTTCAAAATGCGCAAGGGCCTTTTCCTCCTCTCCTATCCTAAACAGACTATTGATGAACCAAAACGTGCAAATGGTAAAGGAAGACGATGGCAGGCCAAAATCATCTTCATTTTTGTAACGGTACAACAACCCATCATTGCTCAAACCTTCCTCAACGGCTCGTACCGTGCTTACAAACTTGGGGTCTCGGGCATGGATAAAACCGTAGGATTCCATCAATAAAACCGAGGCATCCAAATGGCGCGACCCATAGGATTGCACAAAGGCGTTTACATCACTGTTCCATGCCTTATCGTGAATATCCTTCTTAATTTCTTGCTCCAAGGACACCCATTTCTCAATTTTATGGGTTTTACCAAACATCCGGGCCACTTTTATGGCACGATCGATGGCCACCCAACACAATACCTTCGAAAACGTAAAATGTCTGTCCTCGCCTCTAAACTCCCAGATGCCTTTATCGGGCTCCTGCCAGTGCTTGTTCACGATCCATACAATTCCCTTGGTAATGCTCCAAAGTTCCTCGATGTTTTCAATATCGTTGCTAAAGGACAGTATCTGCTCGTAAATCACATCCATCAAAATACCATAGATGTCGTTTTGCTTTTGCATGTACGCGGCATTTCCAATCCTTACCGGTTTGGATCCTTTATACCCATCCAAATGGTCCAACGATTTTTCGGTCAAGGTCTTTTCCTTATTGATGCCATACATGATCTGCAATTTTTCATCCTTGTCGGGCATCAGGTCGATGATGAATTGGAGGAAACGTTTAGCGGAGTTCTTATGGCCGAGCTCAGATACTACCTTAATGGCCATGGAGGCATCCCTGATCCAACAGAAGCGGTAGTCCCAATTGCGCACCTCCCCGATGGTCTCGGGAAGCGAAGTGGTCGCTGCGGCAAGCACCGCCCCTGTTTTATCGTAGGTGAGCATTTTTAGGGTAATGGCCGATCGAATGATCTGTTCATTGAATTTCTTATAGGTCGGGGTTTTGTCCACCCAATCCAACCAGTATACTCGTGTGCGCTCCAGTTCCAGGGCCATTTTTTCGGTGGTGGGCTTAAAGATCTTTTCATTATAACAGATCAAAAAATACCCATCTTCCTTTAAGGTGAGCACCTCCCCTTGCAACACTTTGTTTTTGTTGAAGGACGTATATAGGAACAGGGTGTCATATTTCATTTCGTGGGTTAGGCTCGCAATAAAATCCTTCTTGACAAAATGCGAGGTCTCACCTATTCCATATTCCAATCGGGGATCATACTTTACTGCAAACTTGGGATTGCCGGAGATATACTTTACATAACGTATGATTTCTGGTGGGGCCTTATATTTCCCGTTCATTTTATGGTGACGGGGCATAAAATCGTGAAACTCAAAAATATTGGTGCCCTCGGTGAAACGAGTAACCAAAACAGCGGTGTTCTTATAATATTCCTGATGGATTGTATAGTCGCCTTGGGGAACTATTTCAAAACTCCCCCCTTTGTTTTCGTCGAGAAGTTTGGCAAATACGGAAGTGGAATCAAACTCCGGCAAACAGCACCAGTCCAACGATCCCTTGTACGATATAAGGGCCGCACTTCTGCAATTACCTATTATTCCATAATTAAGGTTGTCCATAGATCAAATATTCCTAAAAGGGTTAACACAAATTGGTTTTGCGGTCGAATTTCCCGAAATTTAAAGAAACTATGAACTAAATTCTTGCAAAACCATCCTTTTATGGGCAAAACTATCATTATCTCAAATCGATTACCCGTTCAATTACAAATTAGCAATGGAACCATCAATGCAATACCAAGTGTGGGTGGTTTGGCCACTGGAATGAAATCGGTTCATAGCGGCGGAGAAAGTCTTTGGATCGGTTGGTCTGGTTTGACGAATGAGGAGACCCCGGAAGAACTGGAACCAGATATCGACAAGGCATTGGCAGAACATGGCTGTGCCAAGGTAAAACTGACTGCTTCGGAAGTGGATGGATTTTATTTCGGTTTCAGTAACCGGACGGTTTGGCCCTTGTTCCATTATTTTATGGAATACACCGAATTCGAATTGGATTTTTGGGACACCTACAAAGCAGTAAATCAAAAGTTTGCTGACGCTATTATTGAAAAATCCAATGAAGATGACACCATTTGGGTACACGATTACCAATTGATGCTGGTACCACAGATGGTTCGCGAAAAACGTCCCGATACCAGCATTGGGTTCTTTTTACATATCCCTTTCCCGTCCTACGAAATTTTTAGGACCATGCCCTGGAGGGTAGAAGTGTTGGAAGGTTTATTGGGGTCCGATTTGATCGGTTTTCATACCTACGATTATGAGCGACATTTTTTAAGTTCGGTAAGACGATTGTTGGGATTGGATGTAAGTTTCAATGAAATCTATCTGGATAACAGGGTCATCAAGGTGGATTCCTTTCCCATGGGCATCGATTATAAAAAATTCAAGGATGCTGCGATTGCCCATGATAGCAAAAGCATTGAGGAACGCAGTGATCTTCAGGAGCGGTTGGACAGCCATAAGGCCTCTGCACCGGATACCAAGCTCATCCTTTCCATAGACCGATTGGATTATAGCAAGGGTATCGCCAAACGCATCAATGCATTTGAATATTTTCTGAACAAATACCCCGAATACAAAGAAAAGGTCCGTTTGATCATTTTGGCCGTGCCTTCACGCTCCAATGTGCCCCAATACCAATTGCTGAAACGTGAAATTGATGAGCTGGTTGGACGAATCAACGGGGAACTTTCCACCGTAAACTGGACGCCCATCTGGTATTTTTACCGCTCATTGCCTTTTAACAGCCTTATTGACCTGTATACCTCCAGCGACATTGCCTGGTTGACCCCGTTACGTGATGGGATGAACTTGGTGGCCAAGGAATATATAGCTACCCGGACCGACAAGACCGGGGTGCTCATTTTAAGTGAAATGGCCGGATCGGCTTATGAGATGAACGAAGCACTGTTGATCAACCCCAATAATTTTGAGGAACAAGCGGATACCCTTAGGCAGGCGATTCATATGCCCAAGGATGAACAGATTGCACGTAATTCCTTTCTTCAGAATCGATTGGAACGCTATAATGTGGAAGTCTGGGCCAATGAATTCATGACTGCACTGAATGAGAAAAGGGATGTGGGCAAAGCCTATGTTTCGGAAAAAATATCCACCGCTATCTTGGACTCCATGGAAAACCAATATACCAAAGCCAAAAAACGCTTGTTGTTTTTGGACTATGATGGTACATTGGTCGGATTTCACAAAGATCCCCAAAAAGCATCACCTGATGAAGAACTTTATGCACTTTTGGACCAACTGCAGCAACAGGAAAACACCACCCTATTTTTGATCAGCGGCCGTGACAAGCAAACCTTTGGGAAGTGGTTCCTACCCAAAAAGTACAACATGATCGTTGAGCATGGCGTATGGATTTCAAAAAATGGGGAAGAATTTAAAATGCTGGAACAAGTTAAAAGTGACTGGATGGGTAAAATACGGCCCGTATTGGAATCTTTTGTGGATCGGACCCCAGGTTCCTTCATCGAGGAAAAGAACTACTCCCTTGCTTGGCATTATCGAAATACCGACCCCGATTTTGGAGAAAAAAGGGCCACGGAGTTGAATACGGTTCTGCGAAGTCTTATCGGAAATGACGATATTAGTGTGCTGAACGGCAACAAGGTCATGGAAGTGAAAAGCAGCAATGTAAACAAGGGCAGAGCAGCGGTACGTATGATGGCAGATGATGATTATGACTTTGTTTTTGCCATTGGTGACGATTGGACGGACGAGTTCATGTTTCAAGAATTGCCCGATTCGGCAGTAACGGTGAAAGTAGGCCTCAAAAAGACCCATGCCAAATACCATGTGGAAAGTACCAAAAGGGTTCGCGAACTTTTAAATCGATTTACACAGTAATGATAGTCCGATTGTTATTTTTGGCCTGCTTGGTCTGTAGCGGCAAAGTAGTTGCCCAGGCCAGTACCGAAGTTTATCTCTTCGATTTGGAAATGGCCGATGGAAAACCCATGTTGACCAATCCCAAAAACATCTCCAATAACGATGGGTATGACAACCAACCTTCCTTTTGGGATGATGACACCGTGCTCTTTGCCTCTACTCGGGCCGATCAGACCGATATCCGGCAATTGAACATCAACGAGGGAAGTACCTACAAATGGTTGACCAACACCCCAACCGGAAGCGAGTACTCCCCACTACGGATTCCAGGCAAAAATGCGGTATCCGCCATACGCTTGGATTTGGATGGATTGCAACGCCTCTACGAATATGACCTAAAAACTGGGGTATCCACACCACTGTCCGATTTAAAGATCGGCTATCATGTTTGGTTCAACAAGGATATACTTGTGGCCACCGTTCTGGTGGAAAACAGAATGGATTTGGTAATCATCAATTTTAAAGATAATTCAACCCGTACCGTTCAAAAAAATGTGGGGAGGTCCCTTCATAAAATTCCGGGTGAAAACCTAATAAGTTATTTGGATAAAACCCATTATGAAGATGAAAAAACAGTTCTTAAATCATTAGATCCTATAACTGCTGAAACAGAAATTATTTTAAATTTTCTTTTAAAGGTCGATGATATGACCTGGCTGCCAAATGGATCTCTTTTGGTGCCAAATAACAACAAAATTGCCATGTATAATCCTGAGCAAACAAACAAATGGCAGGATTTCCATGTTTTTGATCAAGCCCAGGTTTTTAAAATTTCCAGAATGGCCGTAAGTCCAAATGGAAAAAGATTTGCACTTGTTACCGAAGTTTCACCAACCCAAATCGCAGAATTACAGGTAGATGGGTTCAACAGTCGTGATTTGGACGCGTTTATAGCATGCTTTGCCGAGGGCATTACTGTAAAGCGTTTTCCTAGTAGCCTTATGTATCAAGGTAAGAATGCCATGCTGGAAAATTATGAAAGGTTTTTCGCTAATACCAAAAATTCAAGTGTTGAAGTAGTTAAACGCATATCTATAGCCAATAAAATTATCGATGAAGAAAAAACATTTGTCGATGGAAATGAAGGTCATCAAGTTGCCATTTATGAAGTCAAAAATGGATTGATTTCTTCAATGACATTCATCTTCTCAGAGCAAGTAATATCAGATGCCGAGACAGTAGTGCAACAACAATTGGATGCCTATAATGCCCGCGACATTGATGCATTTATGGACACCTATGCCGAAAACATACAACTGTTCAATTTTCCCAATCAATTAATTGCTCAAGGAAAAGGTCCAATGGAAGCCCAATACATGGGATTTTTTGAAAGTACACCGGACCTCCATTGTGAAATTAAGAACCGAATTGTAATCGGGAATAAAGTAATTGATGAGGAATATGTAACCGTTAACGGCTCCCAAATAAGTGCCGTAGCCATTTATGAAGTGGAAAATGGCAAAATTGTAAAAGTTACATTTTTACGTTGAGTTCTTTTTTTCTACTTTCAACAGGTCAAAATTAATACGACTTCCACATCACGTTAATAGACCCATTTTGGGTCACTGGTATACAAATTGAAAATCAAACCTTATCAACATGAAGAAATTGTACCCCCTTTTGGTCGCATTGCTTAGCATGCCCCTACTCCATGCACAAACCGACCTGAAAATTTATGACATTATCAACTCCGTTTCGGCGGAACGTATCAAAAATGACGTGACCACACTCGTCAATTTTGGAACGCGCCATACCTTGAGCGACACGGTTTCCCAAACACGTGGAATTGGCGCTGCCAGACGATGGATCAAATCCGAATTTGAAAAAATATCCTCGGAATGTAATGATTGCTTGGAGGTATTCTACCAAAAAAACCTGATTCCCAAGGGCGATAATGCCCGAATTGTAAACGACGTGTGGGTGGTAAACGTGGTGGCGATCCAAAGAGGGACCAAATTCCCCAACCGCTACATCATTATGAGTGGCGACATCGATTCCCGTGTGAGCGACCCTACCAACTTTACCTCCGACTCCCCGGGTGCCAACGACAACGCCAGTGGAATGGCCGGCACCATTGAGGCGGCTCGTGTACTGTCCAAATACCAATTTGAGAGCAGTGTTATCTATGTAGGCCTTTCAGGAGAGGAACAAGGTCTTTACGGTGGTAAGGGGTTGGCCGAATATGCCAAGGAAAAAGGATGGGACATCATCGGTATTCTGAACAACGACATGATCGGTAACATCACCGGTGTGGATGGCGTGGTGAGCAACAGAGATTTCCGTATTTTCTCCGAGCCGGTTCCCCCTACGGAAACGGAACAAGAGCGACGCGCAAGACGATTTTATGGAGGTGAGGTCGACGGTATTTCCCGCCAATTGGCCCGATATGTGTACAAGACCACCAAAACCTATATGCCCGAAATGAACCCCATGATGATCTACCGTTTAGACCGTTTTGGCAGGGGCGGTCACCACAGACCCTTTAATGATGCAGGTTTTGCCGGTATCCGAATTATGGAAGCCCATGAAAACTATACTCAACAGCACCAAGATATCCGTGTTGAAGACGGCATTGCCTATGGTGATGTTTTGGAGCATGTCAACTTCGGTTATGCCAAAAAATTGACGGCTGTCAATGCCATTAATCTGGCCTCTTTGGCCTGGGCACCACCAGCACCCGAGACCGTTGAAATCGGCGGAATCGTGGAACCGAACGCCAAATTGCGCTGGAGCAAGGTGGATGGTGCCGTAGGCTATAAAATATACTGGAGAGACACCACCTCGCCAACTTGGGACCATGCGCGCTATGTGGGCGATGTAAATGAATTTGTTTTGGAAGGCATTGTGCTGGACAATTACTTTTTTGGGGTAGCTGCAGTAGGAAAAGATGGGCATGAAAGTCCCGTGGTTTTCCCGAACAAGGTTTTTAGGTAAGAACATTTATGATGAAGCACATTGTTTTGATGATGGCCCTTCTATTCGGGGTCGGAACGGGCTTGGCCCAGAATTTTACAAGGCAGGATACCTTGAGGGGCAGCATTACCCCCGAACGTGCTTGGTGGGATTTGAACTATTATGACCTCAATGTAAAAGTGGAGCCGGACAAAAAGTTCATATCCGGTTACAATGTGGTACGTTACAAAGTGATGGAACCTGCCAAAATCCTTCAAATTGACCTGCAGGAACCCATGAAAATTGAATCGGTAACTGAAGAAGGCAAAAAACTGAAAGTGATTTCCGAGGGGAATGCCCATTTCATTCATTTGAAGAAAAAGCAGGTGCCCGGTGACTACAATGAAATCAAAATCACCTATTCCGGCTATCCCAGGGAAGCGATACGAGCCCCTTGGGATGGTGGTTTTTCGTGGAAAGAGGATGCACAGGGCAATGCCTTTGTGGCCACCTCATGCCAAGGGTTGGGTGCCAGCGTTTGGTGGCCCAACAAGGACCACATGTACGATGAAGTGGACAGCATGCGAATCAACGTGACCGTTCCCAAAGATTTGATGGATGTGTCCAACGGCAAACTGGAAAGTGTGGAAGAAAATGGGGATTTTAAGACCTACCATTGGTTTGTGAACAACCCCATCAATAATTACGGCGTAAACGTCAATATTGCAAACTACGTTCATTTTGACGAAGTCTATATAGGTGAAAAAGGCATGTTAAATCTGGATTACTATGTCCTGCCCGAAAATTGGGAGAAGGCCAAAAAACAATTCGCCCAAACCGACATGATGTTGCGGGCCTTTGAGCATTGGTTCGGCCCCTACCCTTTTTATGAGGACGGTTTCAAGTTGGTGGAAGTTCCCTATTTGGGCATGGAACACCAAAGCTCCGTAACCTATGGCAATCAATACGAGAATGGCTATTTGGGACGTGATCTTTCCGGGACCGGTTGGGGTTTGAAGTTTGATTTTATTATCATCCACGAAGCGGGGCATGAATGGTTTGCCAACAACATTACGTACAAGGACATTGCCGATATGTGGATCCATGAAGGTTTCACGGCCTACTCGGAAAACCTGTACCTCGATTATCATTTTGGCACCAAAGCGGCCGAGGAATATGTGATTGGCACCCGAGCCAACATCAGAAACGATAGACCCATTATTGGACCCTACAACGTAAACCAAAGCGGTTCCGGGGATATGTATTACAAAGGGGCCAATATGTTGCATACACTGCGACAGTTGATAGAGGATGACGGGTTATGGCAGCAAATTCTAAGAGGATTGAACAAGGATTTTTACCATCAGACCGTGACCACGCAACAGATTGAAAATTATATTAGCGAAAAAACAGGCAAAGACCTAACCGCCTTTTTCAATCAATATTTACGTACTACCCTGATCCCAAAATTGGAATACAAAACGGAAAATGGCAGTATCACCTATCGTTATGTGGATATTGTAAAGGACTTTGATATGCCCGTCCGTGTTTTTGTTGATAATATGGAACATTGGCTTTTTCCCAATTCTGAATGGAAAACCGAGACACTTGAAGGCAACACGATAACCATCGATAAAAACTTTTACATAGCGAGCCAAAAACTGTGATTTGGATAAATTAACCGAACATTACTTTGCTTCCGACAAGGAATGGCGCGATTGGTTACATGAAAACCACAACACTTCGGCAGGTATTCACTTAATTTTTTATAAAGTGGAACACCACATGGACAGTATGCGTTGGGAGGAAGCAGTACGGGTTGCATTGTGTTACGGATGGATCGATAGTACGGTAAAAAGCCTGGGGAATGGAAAACGAAGACAATATTTCTGCCCTAGAAAACCAAAAAGTACGTGGAGCAAGGTCAACAAAGCACATATTAAAGAATTGAAATCCCAAGGTTTGATGCACCAAAGTGGCCTGGCGGCTATTCGGTTGGCAAAAGAAAATGGGGCATGGACCGAATTGGACGATGTGGAAAATGGTGTTGTTCCAGAAGACCTTCAAAAGGCATTCAGCAAGAACAAAAAGGCCTTTGAAAATTTTCAAGGGTTTACCCGTAGTCAACAAAAAAGTTATCTCTATTGGCTGAACCAAGCCAAAAGGGAAGAAACCCGACAAAAAAGGATCGAGGAAATCGTATCCTTATCCCGTCAAAACATCAAATACAGGAATCCTTAAGTTGCTTTGCCATATTTTCGGTGATAGACCAAGGCTGCAACTCCCCCTACCAAGGCAAAGGCACTCAGCATCCAAAACACATGTTGGTGCCCAATTTCCTCTCCCGGATGGGCATCCAAAAGCGTACCGTAGGCCGGGCCGGCAAACACATCCGGAGTATAACCGACCAATGAAATTAGTCCGACCGCAGTCCCGGTCAAGGTCAAAGGGATTTTGCCCACCTGCATCACACCAAAATACAACGCCCTAGTAGCATAAACACCGGCAGCTATTACCACTACCGACATAAAGAACAATAACGTAGTGGTCGGTGCAATAATGCCACTGGCGAAAAGGAGTCCGCCCAGCAACGTTAACACAAAACTCACCACCAACAACCAGGTTATTTTAAGCTTGTCCGCTATCAGTCCGAAAATAATCCCGGTAGTAGGCCTCAGAAACTGCAAGAGGGTACCCACTTTGGCCGCATCCACTTGATCGTAGTGCATCACTTCTTCCGCATACTGCGAAATAATATCCGTGATCTTGTAGCCTACATAACCACAAAGAATGATCACCATTAATAGCCATACGGAGGGTAACCGCAAGACCTGTTTGATATCCTCCCAAGAAATGCGTTCGAGAACCTCCTTTTCACCTGAATTCGGAGTCTTCATAAAAAACCAAACCAGAACCCCAATCAAAATGATGATCACGGAAGATGAATAGAGAACATAGGTAAATGCCTCCTTACGTTGTTCGAGGGTGGCCTCTGCAGGAAAGTCAGACAGGAAAAAGGAAAAAACCACCACGCCCAACAAACTGAACAGCGCACCGGTAAGTCCACGACCACCATCTAAAAATCCGAATGCCTTACCCTGGGAATTGGCACCACCCCAAACTCGGGTTGCCTTGATCATAGGTGCCCAAAAAAGGAAGATGGTGGTAAAGCCCCACCATCCATACAATACCTGAAGTAGCCACAAAGCTGGGTATTGCAGGAACAAAAAACCACCAATGGCGGTCAACCACAATGCAATGGCAATCAATTTTCGGGGCGGATACTTATCGGCCAAAGGACCCCCCAAGATATAAGAAACCATTGCTACTAGCCCGTATACCGAAAAACAAAGTCCCAACTGTACATTGTCGACTTCCAATACGTCCAACACGGTTGGCCTAAAAACGCGTGGCAATACAAAAGGAAGGATAAAAATGGCCTCTCCGGACAGAATCAACAATAATAAATAGAACCAACTTGGCTTAGTATCCTTCAAAACGTGTATTTGGTTAAAAATCACTAAAAAACCGGAGATACCCAAAAGCACACAAAATAAAAATTCAGGTATCTTTAAAAAGTGAAAACAGATTTCCTATGATTCGACCTCTTTTTGTTTTACTTCTATTGTTGGCCTTCGGGTGTAAAAACCAAGCCCACCAAACTTATGACCTGGCCATTACCAACGCCAATGTGATTCATTTGGATACTGGAGAGGTTGAATTGCAGAACATTTACATTTCCAATGGAAAAATAGCTGCTATCGAAACTGTGGACACCAAAAGGAATGTAAAGGCCGATTCCACAATCGATGCTACAGGAAAATATGTTTTACCCGGATTTTGGGACAACCACATCCATTTAAGGGGTGGCGATTCCTTAATTGCCAACAACAAGAATTTCCTGAAACTGTTTATGGCCAATGGTATTACCACGGTTCGGGATGCCGGTGGGGACCTTACCACTTCTGTTATGGAATGGAAACAACAGATTACCGATGAAAAATTGATGGGACCCACCATTTTTACGGCCGGACCAAAAATCGATGGGCCTGGTGCCCGATGGGGCGGATCGCTGGAAGTAGCGACTGGGACCGATATCCAACAGGCTTTTGATTCACTCGAAAAACTGATGGTCGATTTCGTAAAAATCTATGATAGTCGAATTGATGCAGACAACTATATCAGATCTATCGAAGAAGCCAAAAAGAGAGGATTTGTGGTTTCGGGTCACATGCCCTTTACTGTGACCCTTGATGAAACCATTGATGCCGGCATGGATGGCATTGAACATCTGTATTACATCATGAAAGGGTGTGCTTCCAACGAAACCGAAGTAACGGAAAAGCTGAAAAATGGCGAAATGGGTTTTTGGGATGCCATGCCAGCCTTGATGGGCGCCTATTCCGATAGTACAGCCCAAGCAACCTTCGATAGCTTAAAAGAAAAAAATGTGTATGTGGTACCCACGCTGCATATTGGCAAAACATTGAGCTATTTGGATGAAGTGGACCACACCAAAGACCCCTATCTTCAATATATGGGTAAAGGTATGATTGAAACCTACGAGGGGCGCATCCGCAGTGCGATGAATGCCTCTGAGGAAGCTCGGATAAGCAGAAAGGAACTGGATACCTTCTTTGGTCAGCTCGCCAAATCGTTGGATAATGCAGGAGTACAACTTTTGGCAGGTTCGGACAGTGGGGCCTTCAATTCCTATACCTATCCGGGCATCTCTTTGCACATGGAACTACAGGAAATGGTAAAGAATGGCATTTCCCCTTTGAATGCTTTGAAAACCTCTGCCTATAATGGATCCCAGTTTTTGCTTCAATCCGACGACTATGGAACAATTGCCGCAGGAAAAATTTCCGACTTGGTACTATTGAACGACAACCCATTGGATAATATCGAAAACACCCAAAATATTTATATGGTCATCAAGGGAACCCAACTTTTTGATCACGAAAAATTGCAAGCACTTTTGGATGAAGCCATCATGGATTGATCCATAACAAAAACCAATAAACATGCGCCAACCTTTTTCAATACTTCTCGTCTTAATTTTTCTTGCATCCTGGGCAAAGGCCCAAACCTTGTTGGTGCCCGACCGGGTATTCGATGGTATGGAACTCCACACCGATTGGGTGGTTGCTGTTCAAGGCAATAAAATTGTATACGCCGGACCGGAAGCCGGATTATCGCGGAAAGCATCGTACCAAAGAAAGGATTTGCAGGGCATGACCTTGATGCCGGGATTGATCGAGGGGCACTCCCATTTGTTATTGCACCCCTACAACGAAACGGAATGGAACGATCAGGTATTGAAAGAATCCCCGGCTGAAAGAGCCATTCGAGGGGTGGTGCATGCCAAGGCCTCCTTACTGGCAGGGGTAACCACCATGCGTGACTTGGGCTCGGAAGGTGCCGGCTACACCGATGTCTATCTTAAAAAAACCATTGAAGAAGGCATAATTCCGGGACCACGATTATTGGTGGCAGGGCCGGCCATAGTGGCAACCGGAGCGTATGGTCCAAAAGGGTTTCATGAAGGAGTCACCGTTCCTTTGGGTGCTGTTCCGGTAAGCGGCAGGGATGCTGCCATTCAAGAGGTGCGTACCCAAATGGGCAATGGGGTCGACCTAATTAAAATTTATGCCGATTACCGTTGGAAAACAGGGGAACCTTCACAACCCACCTTTTTGCAGGAAGAAATTGACGCCATGGTTGCTGCGGCTACCACTGCCGGCAGATATGTAGTGGCCCATGCCAGCACACCCGAAGGTATGCGAAGGGCCATTTTAGGTGGTGTGGAGACTATTGAACATGGTGATGGCGGAACTATGGAAATCTTCCAACTGATGAAAGAAAAAAAGGTGGCCTTTTGCCCGACCATTGCCGCTGGAGACGCCACCGAACAATACAAAGGTTGGAACAAGGACAAGGAACCGGATACCGACCGAATTGTCCAAAAGAAGAAATCGTTCCGATTGGCACTGGAAGCTGGCGTCGATATTGTTTTTGGTGGTGATGTAGGGGTTTTTGCCCATGGGGAAAATTACCGGGAACTAGAACTCATGGTCGCCTACGGAATGGAACCTCTTAAAGCATTACAATCTGCCACGGCTGTCAATGCCAGGGTTCTTCATTTAGACGGATTGGGCAAAATTGAAGCCGGTTTCTTGGCAGACATCATTGCCGTGGAAGGTAATCCCACGCAGCACATCCAACAAATGCGCAATGTTCGGTTCGTCATGAAGGATGGGGTTGTCTACAAGTCCGAATAAGTGGATGAAAGCAATTCAAATGCCATTTCATTAACATCCTTTTAAGAAATCCGGAGGGGCTTTTTGGTATCTTTAAGCGACTAATTAACGACCAAAATGAAAAAGCCGCTCTTCCTCTTGATGCTACTGGCATCAATACCCCTATTTTCCCAAGAAAAAAAAGACGATACCAAGTGGGATGTGACCAATCCCAAAGGTGATTTTAACTTCAAAGAACATCAATTTTCCACCGACGAAGGCACTTGGATGAACCTCGACGTGAGCCCTGATGGCAAAACGCTGGTATTCGACCTTTTGGGCGATATCTATTCCCTACCGATTACAGGTGGTAAAGCCAAGGCGTTGCGTTCGGGCATACCTTTCGAGGTGCAACCACGATTCAGTCCGGATGGAACCAAGATCGCATTTACCAGCGATGCAGGTGGTGGCGACAATATTTGGGTGATGGATGCCGATGGTTCCAACGCCAAACAGGTTACCGAAGAAAAATTCAGATTGCTGAACAACCCCTACTGGACACCCGATGGCCATTATCTGGTTGCCCGTAAACATTTTACCTCAGGTCGTTCCCTGGGTGCTGGGGAAATTTGGCAATACCACATTACCGGCGGCTCCGGTCTGCAACTCACCAAACGAAAAAATGACCAACAAGATGTGAACGAACCTTGCATCTCACCCGATGGAAAATACCTCTATTACAGTGAAGATGTGTATCCTGGCGGATATTTCCAATACAACAAGGATCCCAACAGTCAAATTTATGTCATCAAACGTTATGATTTTGAAACCGGGGAGACCACAACGGTAACCGGTGGTCCTGGAGGTGCCGCAAGGCCCCAAATATCCCATGACGGTAAAAAACTGGCCTTTGTTAAACGGGTCCGAACCAAAAATGTCCTTTACCTTCATGATCTGGAAACAGGAGAAGAGTGGCCCCTATTTGACGATCTGAACAAAGATCAACAGGAGGCCTGGGCCATTTTTGGGGTGTATCCCAACTTTAGTTGGATGCCCGATGATAAAGCAATTGTTTTTTGGAACAAGGGAAAAATTTATAAAATCGATGTTGCGACGTTGGCGGTCACCAACATCCCATTTACCGTGGATGCGAATATTAAGATTGCAGAAACCTTGCATGTGGATTCACCAGCAGCACCAGACCAGTTTACAGCCAAGGTGATACGGCATGCCGTAACCTCCCCCGACCAAAAAACTTTGGTTTTTAATGCTTTGGGACATTTGTGGACCAAAAGATTGCCCAATGGCACGCCCAAACGATTGACCAATGGTTCCGATTTTGAATTTGAACCCACCTTCTCACCGGATGGGAAAACCATAGTTTTTGTGACTTGGAACGATGAAAATCTTGGGGCCATATACAAGATTCCTGCATCGGGCGGCACCATGACCAAATTGAGCACTGAAAAAGGCATTTACCGTACACCATCCTTTAGCCCAAATGGAAAAATGATCACCTACCAAAAAGAATCGGGCAACAACGATCAAGGCCGTGTTTTTTCGAAAAAATCCGGTATTTATACTATCAGTTCGGATGGTTCCAACAAAAAATGGGTGGTAGATGAAGGGGCCTATCCCGTTTTTACCAAAGACGGAAAGCGCATTTTCTATCAAACCGGAGGAACCTATTTTGGCAACTTGACCAAAACACTCAAATCGGTGAACCTTAATGGAAAGGATGAACGTTCCCACGTGAAATCCAAATATGCCAATCGATTGGTACCTAGTCCGGACAACGAATGGATTGCCTTTACCATCTTACATAAGGCCTACATTGCCCCATTGGTGATGAACGGTCAGGAAATTGATTTGGATAACAACAGTAAAGCTGTGCCGGTTTCCCAAATTTCCAAGGATGCCGGAATCAATTTGCATTGGTCGATGGATAGCCAAAAGATTTTTTGGACATTGGGAGATGACTATTTTACCAACGACATCAAAGATCGGTTCACTTTCTTACCAGGATCTCCTGAAAAAGTGGCAAAAATGGACAGTGTGGGTATCAAGATCGGCCTCACTTCAAAAACATACAAACCTTCTGGCAGAATCGCTTTCACCAATGCCCGCATCATAACCATGGAAGGTGATGAGGTTATCGAAAACGGCACCATTGTCATCAATGAAAACAAAATTGAGTATTTGGGCAAGGTGGATGAAATCAATGTACCATCCAATGCAAAAGTGTATGATGTCGCCGGCAAAACCATCATGCCCGGTATTGTGGATGCCCATGCCCACGTGGGAGGCTTCCGTTATGGTTTGACCACGCAAAAACATTGGCAACTCTATGCCAATTTGGCCTTCGGGGTAACTACGTCGCACGATCCATCGGCCAATACCGAATCCATCTTTGCCATGTCGGAATTGATCAAGAGTGGTCAAATGGTAGGTCCACGGCTATACTCCACCGGTATCATTCTCTATGGTGCCGATGGCGATTTCAAGGCGGTGATCAACAGTTTGGACGATGCCCGCTCTGCCATACGACGAACCAAGGCCTTTGGGGCCAAATCAGTAAAAAGTTACAACCAGCCTCGAAGGGAACAACGGCAACAAATCATACAGGCGGCCCGTGAATTGGGCATCAACGTTGTACCCGAAGGAGGCTCCACCTTTTACACCAACATGTCCATGATCATGGATGGACATACGGGAGTGGAACACAATATCCCCGTAGCGCCAGTTTACAAAGATGTTTTGGAATTATGGAAAACGAGTAAATCTGGCTATACGCCTACCTTGATCGTCAATTATGGCGGGGTTAATGGCGAATTCTATTTCTATCAAAAGGACAATGTGTGGGAAAATGAAAAACTATTGAAGTACACCCCTCGAGAACTCATCGATTCCCGATCACGATACCGAACTATGATTCCCGATGAAGAATACGAAAATGGACATCTTTTGGTTTCCCGTACTACCACAGACCTTGCCAACGAAGGTGTTAAGATAAACCTTGGCGCGCATGGTCAGTTACAAGGCTTGGGCGCCCACTGGGAGCTTTGGATGCTGCAACAAGGTGGCATGACAAACATGGAGGCACTGCAAGCAGCCACGATTAACGGCGCCAATTATATTGGGGCAGGGAATGATATCGGTTCCCTTAAAGTCGGAAAATTGGCCGATTTGATCGTGTTGGACAAAAACCCGCTGGAAGATATCCGAAATACTGAAACGGTAAAATACACGATGGTAAACGGACGCCTATTTGATACGGAAACCATGAACGAAATAGGCAATACCGAAGCCGAACGGAGCCAATTCTGGTGGGAAAACAACAAATACAATGCAGCTTTTCCATGGCATGAGGAAGCACAAAGCTTTACCCAACCAGGGTGTGGTTGCCATATTGGACATAACTAATCTCAAAACAAGAATAAACTCAAACTAAACTGATGAAAAAATTAGTATTCCCTTTTCTCCTTTTGTTTGTGGCCCTGCTACAAGCCCAAGATTTTAACATGGACCTGCTCCGGGACATGAAACCAAGGAACATCGGTCCCGCAGGAATGAGTGGTCGTGTGACTGCCATTGATGTGGTCCATTCCAATCCGGATGTAATGTTCGTTGGAACCGCATCCGGCGGCCTCTGGAAATCCACTTCGGGCGGTATTAAATGGGAGCCTGTTTTCGATAATGAAGTTACCGCTTCGATCGGGGCAGTCGCCATTCAACAATCCAACCCCTCCGTAATTTGGGTGGGAACCGGGGAAGGCAACCCAAGAAACAGCCTGAATGGTGGATATGGCATATACAAATCCTTGGATGGCGGCAAAACCTGGAAATCCATGGGATTGGAAAAAACCAGGCACATCCACCGTGTAGTGATTGACCCGACAGACCCCGATGTGGTCTACGTGGGTGCGATTGGGTCTCCTTGGGGCGAACATCCGGAACGCGGTGTGTTCAAAACCACCGATGGCGGAAAAACGTGGGAGAAAATTTTGTACGTGAACAACAAAACAGGGGTTGCAGACCTGGTAATGGATCCCACCAATCCCAACAAATTGATTGCGGCCATGTGGGAACACAAACGTGATCCGTGGTTCTTTAAATCCGGTGGTGAGGGAAGCGGTCTTCACATTACCTATGACGGTGGCGAGACATGGAAAAAAATATCATCTGATGACGGACTCCCCAAAGGGGATTTGGGACGAATCGGTGTGGCCATCGCTCGAAACAAACCGAATATTGTCTATGCGTTGGTAGAAGCCAAGAAAAATGCGCTCTACAAATCCACCGATGGCGGCAACAAATGGACCAAGGTCAATGACAAGGATGAAATCGGAAACCGACCTTTCTATTACTCCGAAATCTATGTAGATCCACAAAATGAAAACCGGATCTATTCCGTGTTCACCTATATCAACGTATCGGAAGATGGCGGAAAAAGTTTCACACAGTTGATGCCTGCCTACGGTGTGGACAATGGGGTACACCCGGACCACCATGCTTGGTGGATCCATCCGGAGAACGGGCAATTTATGATGGATGGGAACGATGGTGGCCTCAACATCACCAAAAACGGCGGACAATCTTGGCGTTTTATCGGGAATTTGCCCGTGGCACAATTTTATCACATCAATGTAGATAACGAATTCCCGTACAATGTATACGGGGGCATGCAGGACAATGGTTCCTGGAGAGGCCCAGCTTATGTTTGGAAAGCACAGGGCATTCGAAACAGCTACTGGCAGGAAATTGCCTTTGGGGATGGATTTGATGTTGTTCCCGATAAGGAAAACAGTCAATTCGGCTATGCCATGAGCCAGCAAGGATTTGTAAGTCGGTACGATTGGAAAACAGGAAACAACTATATCGTCCGACCCACCCCACCCGATCCAGAAACCATGCTTAGGTTCAACTGGAATGCGGCCATTGGACAAGACCCCTTCAACAATGCCACCGTATATTTCGGTAGCCAGTTTGTGCATAAATCAATGGATAAGGGATTGACATGGAAAGTGATCTCCCCCGATTTGACCACCAATGACCCCGAAAAACAAAAGCAAAGTGAAAGTGGTGGTTTAACGATGGATGCAACCGGTGCGGAAAACCACTGTACCATTATTGTAATCGAACCTTCCCCAGTGGAAAAAGATATGCTTTGGGTCGGTACCGATGATGGCAGGGTACATTATACCCTAAACGGAGGCCAAACTTGGGTCGAAGTGACCAAAAACATCAAAGGACTTCCAGCAGGTAGTTGGATTCCCCAAATAAAAGCTTCACACAATAACAAAGGTGAAGCCCTTTTGGTCGCCAACGACTATCGAAGGTTCAACTACACCCCATACGTTTATCGCACCAAGGATTATGGAAAAACTTGGACCCGTATTGTGGATGGCAACGATGTGGCCAGTTATGCATTGTCCATTCTTGAAGACCCAAATAATCCCAACCTGATGTTCCTGGGTACCGATGACGGTCTGTATCTCTCCATGGACGCTGGGAACAAGTGGCAAAAATGGAACAAGGATTTTCCAACGGTATCCACCAAAGATTTGGCCATCCATCCCAGAGAACAGGATTTGGTCATTGGCACCTTCGGAAGGGCTGCATGGGTGTTGGATGATATCCGTCCGCTCAGGGCATTGGCTGGCAACCCAACAGTATTGCAAAAGGAAATCAGCCTGTTCGAAAGCCCGGATGCCTACTTGGCAGCCTATCAACAACCAACCGGGAGCCGATTTGGTGGGGATGCAATCTACCAAGGTGAAAACAGAAATGGTGGGGCCATGATCACCTATTATTTGAAAGAAGGTGCGAAAAAAGACAAAGAATCGAAATCCGAAGAGAAAGAAACCGATAAAAATGGGGCCGAAGAAAAAGCCAAATCGAAGGATTCCATTGCCTTCGAATTCTATGACGGCGATCGACTGATCAGAACCCTAAAATTCAAAACACCTGAGAAGGCCGGGTTCCACAGAATTTTTTGGGGATTGGACGAAAAAGGACCCGATCGTCCGTCCCGTACCATTCCAAAACGCAATAGGGAACGTGGCGGCATGGATGTTAAACCAGGAACTTACAAAGTAAAAGTAATTTACGGCGATGCAGTGGATTCCACTTCGGTTACCGTGAAAACCGATCCACGATTGGACGTTTCCATGGCTTCCATCAACGAAGTGTATGCGACAGGAAAAAAACTGGAAGCCTATATCCAAACTGCAGCCGATGCGGTAAAACAATTGGTGGAAAGCAAGGATTTGGCCAACAAGTACAAGAAGGAACTCAAGGATTTGGACAAAGATAAATTTAAGGACCAAATCAAGGCTTCCGAAGAAATCGTAAAACAAATCGATTCCGAAATCGACCTTTATTTGGGCAAGGACGATAAACGACAAGGGATTGTGCGTAGTCCAGAACCCAATGTAACCAACCGTTTGGGTACAGCCAGTTCGTACGTTAGGTCGAGAAAAACAGGAATAACCGAAACTGAAAAACAGCTCATTAAGTTCGCTGAGGATGACCTGAGAAATGCGTTGAACAAGACCAACGCGTTCTTTAATGAAAAATGGAAAGCCTACCGCTCCTCCATTGAATCATTGGATCTTTCCCCTTTTAAGGAAACACAAACATTCAACATTAACTAAGAAAACATGAAAAGAGTATTGGCCATTTTGGCCCTGGTCACATTGATTTGGGGCTGTAAAAAAGAAGAAAAGGCCCCTTCCATTGCGGAGACCATGCAAACCTATACCATTGCCCAAATGATGGACAATGAGGCGATTGGCGGAGGAAGTTTTTCACCGGACAATTCCAAATTATTGATTTCCAGCAACCGTTCGGGGATTTACAATATGTACACCATTCCCACTGCTGGCGGTGAAATGTTGCCCATTACCGAATCCGACAGTTCATCGGTGTTTGCCATTTCCTATTTTCCAAAAGATGAGCGCATGCTCTTTAGAATGGACAACAATGGGGACGAAATCTATCACATTTTCGTGAGGGATACGGATGGAACGCACAAGGACCTGACTCCTGAAGAAGGTGCACGCTCCATATTTTACCAGTGGGCACAGGATAAGGCCTCCTTCTTTTATGGTTCCAACAAAAGGGACAATCGCTTTATGGATCTTTACGAAATGGACTTAGAAAGCATGACCCCTTCTTTGGTATATCAAAATGATGATGGGTATGATATCAATGTCATTTCTCCTGACAAAAAATATGTCGCGCTTAGCAAATCCATCAACACCAACGACAGTAATCTTTTTCTCTATAATTTGGAAGCCAAGGAATTGACAAAGATCAACCAGAATCAAAGTGGCAATAGCGGACAGGATTTTTCCCATGACAGTTCCACCTTTTACTATACCACCGACGATGGCAGTGAATTTGCCTATTTGATGAAGTATTCCATTGCCGATGGCTCCTATGAAAAAGCATTGGAGCGCGACTGGGACATCATGGGTACCGGTTTTACACAGAATGGCACCTACCAAGTGGTTTATATTAACGAAGATGCCAAAAACACCATTGAGGTGATCGAAGTGGCTACGGGCAAACAAGTGGAATTGCCCAAAGTGGAGAACATGGAAATTACCAGTGTCAGTTTTTCCGATGATGAAACAATGATGCGGTTCTATGCGGGAGGTTCCTTTACTCCATCCAATCTCTTTGTATATAATTTGGATAGCAAGAACTACAAACAATTGACCAACGTATTGAATCCGGAAATTAGGGAACAAGACTTAGTAAAAGCAGAAGTGGTTCGGTACAAATCCTTTGACGGGCTCGAAATTCCGGCCATTTACTACAAACCCCATCAAGCCTCTTCAGAAAATCCCGTTCCGGCATTGGTTTGGGTACACGGCGGACCTGGAGGACAGTCAAGACAAAATTTTAGTGCCTTTATCCAGTATTTGGTGAACCATGGCTATGCTGTTTTGGCAGTAAACAATCGCGGTAGCAGCGGTTATGGGAAATCCTTTTACCAAATGGACGACCTTAACCATGGTGACAAAGACCTTAAGGACTGTGTGGAAGGAAAAAACTGGCTGGCCCAACAACCGGAAATCGATGGGGAGAAAATCGGTATCATCGGAGGGTCGTACGGTGGTTATATGACCATGGCCGCACTTACCTACGCCCCTGACGAATTTGATGTGGGCGTTAACCTGTTCGGGGTAACCAACTGGATGCGAACCTTAAAAAGCATTCCGCCATGGTGGGAATCCTTCAAGGATGCACTTTACAAAGAATTGGGTGACCCCTACAGTGCCGATTCGGTTCGGTTGAAACAAATCTCCCCACTATTCCATACGGATAAAGTGACCAAGCCATTGATCGTGTTGCAAGGCGCACAAGACCCGAGGGTCCTTCAGGTCGAATCCGATGAAATCGTGGCTGGCGTACGTAAAAATGGTGTGCCTGTGGAGTATGTGTTATTTGAAGATGAAGGGCACGGATTTGTCAAAAAGGAAAACCAAATTACGGCCTACAGCAAAATTTTGGAATTTTTGGATGTGTACCTCAAGGGCGAGGAAGGCACACCAATAAAAGACGGTAATTTATGATCAAAAAAATGATGGTGCTCCTGGTATTTCTGGGAGCATTTTTTGCCAACGCCCAACAACCCGGCGAAGACAAATGGGGAGCCTGGTACATGTATTTTGGCACCAACAAGGTTTCTGAGCGTTTTAGCATTCATACAGAAGCCCAAGTGCGTTTTTATGAGACCACAAACAATTTTAACCAATTGTTGTTGCGAACGGGGCTCAATTATCACATTAACCCCAATGCCATAGCCACAGCTGGCTATGCCTTCATTGATACAGATCATACCTTTGGAGATTTTGTTTTTGAGACCAATAGCAATGAGCATCGGATATTTGAACAGTTCATTCTGAAAAACCAAGTTTGGGAATTTTACTTTGAACATCGGTACCGACTGGAACAACGGTTTTTGGATTTTGGAAATGGGACCTCCACCGAACACCGTGCACGCTACCGGTTGCAAGTTACCTTACCTTTAACGGATACGTTCTATTTGAATTTTTATGATGAATTGTTCATCAATCTGCAAGACGATTTATTTGGTCAAAATCGATTGTATGCGGCGTTGGGCATAAACATCACTGAAAATAGTAGTGTACAATTGGGGTATTTACGCAATCAATTTGCCAATGCGGTCTACGACCGGTTTCAAGTAGCTGTTTTTTATAATCCCGACCTGAGTGGTTTGTTCAAAAAGAAGTCATAGGCTTTCATGACCGCAATAAGCCAATATTGTGTTGAAATAGGAAGATCTACCTTCAATTTGGTTGAAACTACCCCAAATAATAAGTAACTTAGTGCTAAACCTAAAAATACAAGAAATGAAAAAATTACAAATAGCAGCATTGGGGCTACTATTGGTGACGGCCTTTAGCTGTAAACAAGCAAAAAAGGAAGCAGAGGAAACCACTGAGGAAGTAGTGGAGACTGTTGTTGAAACCATAGAACCCAAAGTCATCACCTTCACCATGGAACCCAAAAGCGACAGTAATGTGAATGGCGAAGTGGTTTTTACGGAGCAAGACGGAAAAGTGATCATGAGAGCAACTTTCACCGGACTTGAACCAGGTGAACATGCCATCCACCTTCACGAAAAAGCCGATTGTTCCGCTGCGGATGGAACCTCTACCGGTGGACACTGGAACCCTACCTTTCAACCACATGGAAAGTGGGGAGATGAAGGAGGCTACCACAAAGGGGATATTGGTAACTTTACGGCAGATGCAGATGGCAATGCCGTTTTGGAATTCTCAACGGACCAATGGTGCATGGGCTGTGATGACGACACCAAAAACATTATTGGAAAAGCCGTAATTGTGCACAAAGGCATGGACGATTTCGTCTCGCAACCTTCCGGAGCGGCAGGTGCCAGGGTTTCCTGTACCGGAATTATCGAATAAAAACCTATCAAGTTATATAATAAGAGCTGCCTTTTGGGCAGCTCTTATTTTTTTAAGCAAACCGTACTAAAAAAGGCCGGGCAGTTTGCTTTTCCAAACTGCCCGTTCCTATCAATTAACCTAAAAAAACAACTAAAGTTTTACACCCACACCAAATCCAATGATCCATGGGTTGATATCCACATCGGCGTCCACAGTGGCACCCAATGCTGTAGTGGCATCCACGGTGGCCGTGGTATTTAGAAATAATTTTTTAACATCCAGGTTGAGGAACCATTTATCGTTGAGCATAAAATCAAATCCTCCTTGCAGGGCAAAGCCAACAGCTGTATCATACTCCACATCATCGGCAACGGGACCTTCATCCACGCCATAGAAAAGGGTAAGATTGACCCCGGCACCCAAATAAGGGACAAAATCGCCGCCCGTAAAATGGTATTGACCGGTCAAGGTAGGTGGCAAAAGCCAAACACTGCCCAAATCAATGTCGCCAGCAGCAGTTCCCACTGCCTCCACATCGTGTTTTGTGGTGGCCAAAATCAACTCAGCAGACCAATTTTCATCAAAGAAATAAGTGATATCAAATTCGGGGACAAATGCCGTTGAAATGGATGCATCGCCTCCAATGGCTTCTATGTCGGCACTTTCATCTGGCGTTACCACAATGCCTCTCAAGCGAAACTGCCATGTACTGAAATCAGCGGTTGGGGCATCTTGAGCCATACCCATGTTCGACCATCCCAAAATTGCCACAAGGGCTGCAAGTATTGTTTTTCTCATTGTTTAGAATTTTAAAGATGAGACAAAACTACCCAGTGCCCTTTCCCGAGAATATGATGATTATCATTGGTTGAAAAAGCATTTTTGACTAATTCCAAACCATTCTAGGCAACAAAAACCATCAGAAAGTTCAAAAATGAACGGTTTTTATCGAATTAAGTGTTGTCGAAAACTCAAAACCACTTTTTTCGTTTAAAAATGATGATGGAGATAATGGTGACCACCAACATCAAGCCCAAAAGAATGAAGTAGCCGTAGGGCCATTGCAGTTCCGGCATGTTGGTAAAGTTCATCCCATAAATGCCGGCCATAAACGTAAGGGGAATAAAAATGACCGAGAAAATGGTCAACGTTTTCATGACTTCGTTGAGGCGGTGGCCCTGAATACTGAAAAATAGGTTGATCTGGCTTTCCAGTTCCAAAATATCCGAATCGATGTCGTTGATCAAACCGTTGATTTGTTCCCGAAGTTCACTGAAATACTTGGTATGAAAACCCTTCACCTCTACCCTTTCCAGTTTGATGATGATGTCCCGAAGTCCGTGGGAAGCTCTTTTGAATTCATTGATCATGGCCTTCTTGTTTTCCACTTCGAACATAAACTCGGGTGTTGGCTCTTCCTTCACAATGGCATCCAACGTACTGTCCATAAGCACGCTCTCCTCGTATTTTTCCTTGTAGTTGGAAATGAGGGTTTCCAAGATGAAGAACAACAAATAATCGGCTTTTTTCTTTCTGATGATTCCCTTGTTCTCAAAGATGCGGTGGCGAATCCAATCGAAATGATCGCCCCATTTTTCCTGAATGCACCAAACAAAATCCTTGGCTACCACAAAGAACATTTGCTCCGATTCCAAATTATGGTGTTCCGTTTTCACAATTCGGGCAGCCACGAACAACTGCTCTTCCAGTTGAATGACCTTATTACCCATCTTCTGGTTGAGCAACAACCGTAGCAGGAAATCATCCAGCTCGTTACCATTGACCATTTGCCGGAACTCATCCATATATTCGAGGCCATAGGTGTTGATCCATGTAATGGATTTGTCTCCCTTGGAAAGGGCCAGATTTTCGCCAAAAGAAAATTGACGGTTGTAGAAATTATCCGATGTATAATTGATCACCCAGGTGTTTTTTTCGAATTCTGTCTGCATGGCCATAAAAATGAAACGGGTTATTTGTAGTTTAGACAAGTTAATTCAAATATACCAAGAATAGCCCATGATCGACCCCATGTCTTTTAAAACCGAAATTCTATTGACCGTTATTTTGCTGGTCATCATATTCTCCCTCAACTCTTTGAGCAAAAGGGCCATCCGAAGATTTGGCCGAACCAGCGCCATTGATATGAACAGCAGAAAAATCATCTTTTATCTGAGCAATCTGTTGTTTTACCTTTTGGCATTTGTCGGCATATCCTTGATTTGGGGCGTGAACCTTAAGGATTTTTCCGTTTTTCTGTCATCGGTATTGGCCATAGTGGGCATTGGGTTTGTGGCGCAATGGTCCATTTTGTCCAATTTAACGGCCAGCGTGATTCTGTTTTTCAGTCACCCATTGCGTTTGGGCGATCGCATCAGGGTCATGGACAAGGACTTTGATTGGACGGGCAAGGTGGAGGACATTAGCGGATTTTATCTGTTTATGCGAACCGATGACGGCCGAAGAATCACCATTCCCACCAATTTGGTGATCCAAAAGGGGATAGAAATTTTGAATCAGGACCCGCCGTCGAAAAACGACCAGGATTTTGAAGATCGTTAATTTGCAAAGAGTAGAACCATAACCTAACCGTAACCTTGGTTTACAACCACAACATCGGTATGTAGCGGATTTTGCTTTACTTTGAACTGTAAACCTTTTTAAATGAACCCTTCTACCTCTGGATGGATCAATAAGTTCGGTCACTTGGTATCTGACAACGTTGCTACCTATGATGATTTTTTTGGTTTGTACAAGGACCTTAAAATAAATGGGTTCATTTATGGCGTGCATTTGAACATTCCCACCTTTCTGGAAGTGGAACACTCTTTGAGTGAGGATGAGATTGCCAAGATCAACTTGCTTACGGCACTCTATTTTACCTATACTTTTGAGAAGGGAAAAACGGATTTCACGAAATTCGTGGACACGGTTTTTGCCTTTTATCAGTCGTTGAACATAGGCAGTATTTCCTTTCTTCAAAAAATATTGAGTGGATCTAAAACCGAGGACCAACTTGAAAAATTGATCGACTCCAGAATCTATTTAAGTGGCAACACCTTTAATCGGGCATTCGGAAACAGCTTGACCAATTCATTGCTATATGTGGATGTTTTGATCTTCATGAACTATGTGAAGGACAAAAAATCGGTGGTGCAACATGCCCAATTATTGGAGTATGTTACCATTAATATCGCGTACAATGCCCTGAATGCAAAAGAGGGTCATGAGAACGATGAAAAGCTCATCCAACTGTTGGGGTCCTCCCTAAGTTTTTTGGACTTGGATACAGCGAAATTTGATGGTTCTTACCGCGATCTTTTGAAGACAGATTTCAACGATTATGAGAAGCGCTATTTTATGGATATGGCTTGCCTCACGATATGGGAAGACAAGTCGTTGGACTATACCGAATCGGATTACATTTTTGGTCTTGGAACCGACTTGGGAATGACCCAAAAAGTGGTCAAAAAAGAGCTCGGATTTGTCATGGATTTTTTTGAAAAAAATCGTGAAAAAATTGCCTATCTGAACGACAAAAATTTGGCTGTTCAATTCTATGAAGGCATGTCCAAAAATGTAAGCAAGTTGATTTTGAGAAATAGCAAACGTCTCAAAAAAGAGCTTGTTGAAAGTAGGGAATTGGTCGCCCTTTTATCCAAGTCCACCGTGAAGGATTTGAGCGCCGAAGAAAAGAAAAAAGTACAGAACCAACTCTTGGATATTTTTAAAAGCATTCCTTCTTTGGCCATTTTCATGCTGCCAGGTGGAGCTGTTTTACTGCCCATTTTCATCAAGCTGATCCCTAAACTATTGCCATCGGCTTTTGATGACAATCGTATCGATGAAAAATAGGCTTTTAGCCGAAAAAAGCCACTATAAGAAAAATTTATAGTAGCTTTTTTAAAATCATTTAAATTCTGGATACCAGAATATTAAATTACTTTATTCCAACCACAACTTAAAGTTGTTTACGCGCTCCCTGCTTACGATGATTTCTTGCTCATTATAACGTTTCAACTTGATCTGTAGCCTCGAATTGGTATAGGAAATGATATCGTTGATGTGGTCGATGTTCACAAAAAACTTGCGGCTTACCCTGAAGAATTTTTGGGGCGACAACTCCTCTTCCAATTGTTCAAGGGTGGTGTCCAGCAAATAGTTTCTTCCGTCGGAAGTTGCTGCATAGGTACCCTTGTTCTCACTATAAAAACATTCCACCTCATCGGCGTTGATGATCTTCAGGTGCTGCCCCACCTTAACGGTGAACCGTTTTTTGAACTCACGTTCCAGCGGGTTCACCAAGAGGTTTTTTATATCGTTAAAATCAATTGATATTTTTTGATTTTCCGGCTTAAAATTTCGGTACTTTTTTACGGCCGTTTCGAGCTCTTCGTCATCTATCGGTTTGAGCAAATAATCGATGCTGTTCAACTTGAAAGCTTGGAGTGCATATTCGTCATAAGCGGTGGTAAAAATGATGGCGCTTTTTACCTCCACGGCATCAAAAATTTCGAAGGAAAGTCCATCGGATAATTGAATGTCCAGGAAGATCAAATCGGGGTGGTTATTTTCCCTAAACCATGTAATGGATTCTTCCACGGAATGCAGCATGGTGGCCACCTCAATATCCTGCTCCGAAAGCAACCTCGAGAGTCGTCGGGCAGCCGGTTTTTCATCTTCAATAATGATTACGTTCATCGGTCGGTTTTTTGTATTGTTGGTCATTTGAATTTGTCGACTTGGTCCCGCTCCTCCTCCATGTATTTTTGGATCTGCCGTTCTTCCCATTTTTTGAAGAATGTGAATTTGTGTCGGAACACTAAAAGGGTGTGCACAAGCAATATCAATCCCCAGATGGCAATATTGCCAATAATCCAATCATAAAAATACGGTTCGTCAGGAAACCCATCCGGCATCATTCCATTCAATACACCCATCCGTACCACCAACAAGAGGCCATTCACAAATAAGAAGATGAAAATATGCCTGTAGTATCCCTTCAGCTCATTGACCCTCTTTTTTGCTCTTTCCAAATTTCCGCTGTCTCTGGCCATCACTTATTTGAATTTGTCCATTTCCTTCTTATCCTCGTCCATGAACTTTTTGATCTGGCGTTCTTCCCAATCCTTCCCCAAAAACGGATTGAACCCGAATACCTTGGAGGCATGAAAGGCCAAACCGATGCCCCACGCAAACAAAGTGATAAAATGGGGCCATTGCCAAAAGTTATCGGTATTTAGAAAGATGTTCACCAAAATAAAGGTGTTGATCACCACATAGATGCTGGAGTGAATGTAAAAGCCTTTGAGTTCATCCACTTGCTTTTTCGCCCTTTTGTATTTTTCTTTATTGAAATTTTCCATGATTATTTCCATTTATCCGTGGTATCCTCCTCTTTCATAAACTCCTCAATCTTACGCTTCTCCCACTGTTTTCCAAACAATGGGTTAAGGTCAAAGGTCTTAATGGCATGGAAAACCAATCCAATGCCCCAGCCAAACGCGGCCCACAAAAACCACATGTACTCAAATCCGTTGGTGTAGTAGTTGACAAGTGCCAATCCCGTTATCACCAAGACATAGGAAGTAAGGTTTCCATAGAATTTTTTTAGTTCATCGACCCGTTCCCTGGCCCTCATGTATTTGCTTTGTTTGTCCAAATTATCCATGTTATCGGTATTAGTTGGGATACTGTAGTTAAAGATACTCATTGTTAAAAATCTTCCCGGTTCATAAACTCCCTTATTTTACGCTCTTCCCAATCCTTGCCGAGGATGGGGTTGCGGCCGGTTGCGGCCATATAATGGCCCACCAACCCTATGCCCCAGCCAACTGCTGGAAATATTGACCAAGGAAAACTGGTCGTCCGGTAGTTCAAATACACCAATAATGGGATAATGATCACATAGGCCGTTGCATTGGAATAAAATTCCTTGACCAACCTTACCCGCTCTTTGGCCCTAAAATATCGTTCTTGATCTGTAGTTTCCATGACTGTTCGTTTTTAATTACATACCAAAATTCGCACAAGGAGGACACGATTCAAAAATAGAATTCGCGAACTGTTGAAATTGAAGGATGAACTGTGGGTTGTAGGTGGAGGGTTAAGAGTTATGGGTTATGGGTTAAGAAACGTGGACCAAAGGATGTATAAAAATTAATAGAAAACAGTGCACGTATTAAAAATCGTCCCGCTCCATTAGCTCCCGGATTTTACGATCCTGCCATTTTTTACCCCATAAAGGATTGTTGCCATAAGCTTCCATGCCATGGGCCAACAGCCCAAATCCCCAACCGATTGTCGGAAAGAATGCCCATAGAAAATCCACTGTCCTTAGGTTTAACCACCACAAGAAGGGAATCACCAAGCAATAGGCCATTAAATTGCCGTAAAAGTCCTTAATGGCCTTTACACGCTCCTTGGCCTTGGCATAACGCTTTTCCTCAATATAGTTTTCCTGGTTTTCCACAATGGAATACTGCTGGGTAAGTATGGGTAGTGAGACACTGAATTCCAACGCCGTCTTATTGATTTTAACTTCCCTATCCGTCAAAATGCCGTAGCGCTGTCTAATGTTCTGCAGCCCTACCCCACTGCTCTTTTTCACAACTTGTTTCTCTTGAAGGTTATTGCTGACCACCAGCATTCCATCCTTTTCAAAAACCTTAATGTGCAAAGGTTTTGAAGAGGTAACCACATTGTGCTTTACCGCATTTTCCAACAAAAGTTGCAGGGACAGGGGCACGATCTTGGCTTCGGGCATACTGCAATTCTCAGGGATATCAAAAACAATACTGTCCTCGAACCGCATTTTAAGCAATCGCACGTAGGTTCGGGCAAAATTGAGCTCTTCGTCCACTGTGACCAGGTCCTTGTTCTTTTGTTCCAACACATATCGGTACACTTTGGAAAGTGAGGTGGTAAACTTCTGGGCTTGATCGGGGTCTTCCTCGATCAAACTGGTAAGCACGTTTAGGCTGTTGAACAAAAAGTGGGGATCCAACTGGTTTTTTAGGGCATCGAATCGTGCCGAAGCCGAACCAGCAATAATCTTTTGTTCCTTAACCTGTTTTTCCTTGTAGAATTTATAATAGTACCCAGCATAGAACAGCAGGGCGACCACCATGGAAATCAAAAAGGAATTGAGGTAATATTGGGGGTGCTCCCCCTGTAAAAAATCAGCTATTGGGGTTTGGTTGACCAGTACCTTGAGCACAAATCGGGAGAAAAATATCCCGATAATGGAGGCGATGATGTTTCCCAACACTCCATAAGCGATATATTTTCGGGTAAACAGCTCCTTATTGTACTTGCGCATCAAAATAATAAAGGAAGCGGCGTTGCAGAGATAGATGATCATGGAGTAGACCATACTTTCCCAGAACTCGTTCCACAATTGCTGCATGGTCAGTTCCCAACCGTTCAAGAAAAATATAATGAGGACCACCATAAAAATGGCAATCCCCACTATAATTGATTTTATGACTTCCCTGAGTACAAGTTTCATTTTATCCTATTTACATGCCTCCAAAACCTGTTGCGCCCGCTCTTTGCCCCAACTTGGATAATATGGTATTTCTGAATTAAAGGTAGCAAAAAGTTCCAAGGCCTTTTCCACATCCTTGCAGTAGGGAGCCGTATCCTTTCCAAAATATCGGGCCGTGCCCATGTCCCACTCCGCTTTGGACAAAATTACCCTGGGATTGTTGGGCGCCAATTCCATTGCCCTGTTGTACAACTGTACATTTTTTTGGGATAGGGTCATTCCATAAGTGGCCCCATCAAAAGATATCCAAGCTGTGTTGATGAGCGCTTCTTGGATCAAAAGTTCGGGATTGTCGGGTGAAATGGCTTTGGCCACATCCAAAAACTCCTTTGCCTTTTCCAATTTTACAGATAGTTTTTGAAGATCCTTTTCCCCAAAAGAGGCGAGCGTGTTTACTTGCGCCACGTAATAATACGGCAACCAATTGTCGGGTTCCGCAGTTGCAATACGCTCAAAAAGGTTGGATGCCTCCACAATTTTGTTTTCCCGCCAAAGCGCAAATGCCTTGTCCATACCTTGGGTGTAGCGATTCTGTGCCTGTACCATCGAAGTGGCCGAGAAGACTAAAAATACCAATAGTTTTTTCATGACTGATGTTTAATTGATTATTGATGGTCCAAAATTCCTTATTGGCACCTCCTGTTCAAATTAAGAGTTACCGAACTGTGGATAAAGGGAGATGAACTGTTTAGCTAATGAATAAAACAACTTCTCGATCAATACCTTAGTATTGGGATATTTCGTGTTAAAACGGACCTCAACCCTGCATTTCATCGAAAACCCACCATTCCCATGAACAATCCTGCTGTTTTCACCGTATCTAGTAACAGTAAGAACATTAAATAAAACCCCTTATTTATGAGAACGAAGATCTTTTTGTATGCATTGAGCATTTTTTCATTGGTATTTGTGGCCTGTTCAAGCGATTCGAACAACGGTGGCAATGCAGAAACCATGGGAAAACTTACCCTGCAACTCACCGATGCCCCTTTTCCTTTTGATATGGTCGCCGAAGCCAATGTGACGCTATTTAAAGTTGATGCCCGTTTGGCAGAAAGCGAAGATGAAGACGTGGAAGGTGATTCCGAAGAGGATGGCTATCCTTTCATCACCTTGATGGAAGAAGAAATCCCTGTAAATCTTTTGGACCTTACCAATGGTGTTACCGAGCAATTGGCTGATTTGGAGGTGCCAGCCGGCACATACGATCTTATCCGCGTATATGTAAAAGGCGTAAATGTGGTGCTAACCGATGGTCGCACCTTCGACCTTAAAGTACCCAGCGGCGAACAAACTGGTATAAAAATATTCATTGATCCTGCATTGACCGTTGCCGGCGGACTGAGCAGTGATCTTTTGTTGGATTTTGACGTTAGCCGTTCCTTTGTGGCCAAGGGAAGCACCAAAAGTGTGGATGGCATCACCGGATTCAACTTTAAACCTGTGATCAAAGTAAGTAATCTTTCCACTGCAGGCACATTAAGCGGCGTGGTGAGCACTTTGGATGGTGAAACACCCGTGGCCTTGGAAAATGCGCAGATTACCGTTCTGGACCTTGAAGACAATGAAGTGACTTCAGCTGCCAGTGATGTGGATGGCGCCTATGCCATTATGGGATTGGAAGCTGGAACCTACAAAGTATTTGCTTCCTTGAACGGATATATCAGTACCGAAACGGTGGAAGTGAACATTGTGGCGGCCAACAAAACCACTCAGGATTTTGTTCTGGAGGCAGAAGCCACGGAAACAGGCAATTGATAAGCAACAGACAACAATTTCAAGCGGGGTGAATGCCCCGCTTTTTTTATGCCCAAGAACCAAGCACCTATTTAATTTTATATTTTAGGGCCTTATTCCACAAAAGCATGTATATCCCTCCCTACTACGAAAACAAGGACATCGATCAAATCAAGCAGTTTTTGCGCGAAAACAGTTTTGGAATTTTGGTGAACGTGGTGGACAACAAACCCTGGGGCACCCATATACCCTTGGAACTGGAACAAGATTTAAATGGTGCCGATGTTTTGGTAGGGCATATTGCCAAAGCCAATCCACAATGGAAGTATTTTTCAGACAACGCCGAAGTGCTGTGCATTTTTAACGGGCCGCATGCCTATGTGTCTTCATCTTGGTACAAAGAGGAAGAAGTCCCTACCTGGAACTATATTGCAGTGCATGTTTATGGTACTCTAAAGGTATTGAGCGAAGAAGAGACCATGGCATGCATGTTCCGTTTGGTGGACAAATATGAGGCCGGTTCCAAAAACCCAATCAACTTGAAGGACATGTCCCCCAAAACATTACGACAGGTGAAAGGTGTTGTCGGCTTTCAAATACAGATTACCGACATACAGGCCACCTACAAGTTATCCCAGACCCGCCAAGCCGATCATGCCAAGATCATTTCAGAACTCAAGGAAAGATACGACCCAGGTAGTCAGGCCATCGCCGACCATATGAACCAGTAGCCACTTATTCGATATCTTGGAAAATGGCATCGGCCCAGTTGGAGTATCTTGGGTTTTCCACATGCATGATCCAAAGTTCATCGGTATACTTTCCTTTCATTTTGGAACGATAGGCTGCGTAGGCATCCTCATTCTCGTCATATTTGGCCAAGTACACATAGTTAAGTCCGTTGTCCGGATTCTTGAAATATTGGGCCTCCAAACCTTGCGCCTTCAACTCGGCCATAAAGTTTTTTAAATAGGTTTCGTTCTTGAACACATTGGCCACAATGTAGTGCCCCTTGCCCACTCCATCGAGGTTGATGAATTTTTCAATGGGTTTGTAGGCCCCGCCATGAAATCCTCCTTCAGCTTTTTTGGTTTCGGTCTTCTTCACTGGTTTGGTATTTTGGGCAACCGCAGTGGCCTCTGCCTGTATGGCACTATATATAGAATCTAAATCTTTGCTATCTGCCAAATACAGTTTTTGGGCCTTGGCCTCAATATCAGGGATTTTGTTCCCTGTATGTCTTTTTACGATCCGCATCACCATTTCAAATCGTTTTTCCATATCACGCTCGCGGTTCTGCTCCATGGAATCCATGCGATAGACCAATTCATTGATCACAGCATAGTTGTCTTCCTGCTGCGCTTTCAATTCGGCCAACTGGGCTTCCCAAAAGGCCAATTCCTCCTTATTGGTCGGGCGTAAGGTAGTCTCCACGTCCAATTTGCCCTTTTTGTCCCCTTTTTTGGCCTCGTCCTTCGCATCGGCCACGAAGGTGCCTTCGATGGGTTTCTTTTCCTTTTTCTCCTCTTCATCACTTACAATGAAGGTGTTCTTGGAAAGATTGGGCACAAAGGAATAGGCAATGGAGATTTCGTGGGTCACTCCTAAATTGGCAATACTATTGCCAATGTTCTTCTCAAAATTATACCCGAAGGACAATCTCCTGTTCAAGTTAAAGCCCGTTCCCGCGGAGGCTCCATAAAATTGATCATAGCCACCCTGTATCCATCCCAATTTAGGAAGGTCCAAAATGATTCCTCCCCCAAAAATAGGGTCTTCCTGACCTTCAAAACGGGCTCTGGCCAAGGGCAGCAAACGGCCATCCTCAAAAATGCCATGACCATTGTCAAACTCATAAGTATATTGGATATGCCCCGAAAAGGTCTTTTGGGTCAAATTGGTCAGTGATTTTCCTGATTTAATGTTGTAATCGACCAGGTTCTGGGCAAAAACTCCAAAGTCGAATTTCCCCAAAGAAAGGTTCAAACCCGGTTGCAAGGAAATAATGGAACTTTCCGAAGCATCGTTCAAAAGTGGGTCCTCCTCCAAGGTAATGGCCCTACTGGGATCATAATTACTTACATAATAAGGAATGTTCACCCCAAAGGTGAGACTGCTTTCCCGACCCAATTTGATACCGTGCGAATAGTTGGCCATGACCCCAAGGTTGGAGATAACCCCTTCTTGTTGATTGTACAAACTAAAACCGAGCCCGACCATATCGTTCAATCGGCCGCTATAGCTCAAAAAATAGTTTTGTCTGTTGTTTTCGAAATCGGCACTTTGACTCCGATGGAACAAATTGATGTATGATTTGTCTTCCCTAACCGCAGAAAAGGTAGGGTTGATCAAAAACCGGTTGAACTTCAACAGGTTTTGAAAAGGGACGTCATAACTTACATAAGGATTGCTCTCTTGGGCATGGGCCAACTGGGCCAACAATACCAAGGCAAACAATACAAAAGGCCGGTTAAGGCTCCTTTTTATGGACTTTTTTGGAATAGGGGGTAATTGTATATCCATAGCCGATTGGATTAAGTAGGTTAAAATACCCGTTTGGGACAGGTCGATATTTTTTGTTTGGTCTCATTAGCAAGATTTGGGACTTGTAAGAGTTTTATTACTAATAGTACTGTAATATTACGCATTTTATCGGCCACACACCAATTTTTTCGTTGAACGGACAACTGAATTGACAATTAGTCCTTTTTGATCTACAAATCAATCGACAGAATGTATGAATTCCTCGGATTCCAATTAAATTAGCATAAAAACCAATTACCCCTCAATCGTGGAAGAAAGCCTGACCATTGTTCCCTTTTCAGACCAGTATGGCAAAGCCTTTAGGGAGTTGAACGAAGAGTGGATAAACACCTATTTCCAAATGGAGGAAATGGACAAAAAATCGTTGCATCACCCAAAGGAATATATTTTGGACAAGGAAGGCTACATTGCTGTTGCCCTACTAAATGGAAATCCTGTCGGGGTATGCGCCCTTATTCCCAGTTCCGATCCAACCTACCAATTCGAGTTGGCCAAAATGGGCGTAAGTCCAATAGTACAGGGCCAGGGAATCGGTAAAAAGTTAGGGGAACATATTCTTGCCAAGGCCAAATTGATGGGAGCTAAAAAAGTATTTTTGGAAAGTAACCGAAAATTGGTCCCTGCGCTAAAACTGTATGAAAAATTGGGCTTTGAGGAAATCAAGGGCAAAGCCTCACCCTATGCACGCAGTGATATTCAAATGGAAATTGCTCTTTAAGTAGGTTTTAAAACCTTTAAAATCCCAGAAATACTATTTAACCAACGTAGCTAAAATCAATTTTTATTGCCAAGAAGCGTAACAATCACGCTCATATCCTTTCTTATTCCGTTAAAAATGAATAACTTATATGATAATTTTAATCACAAGTTATCATGGAAAGGGTTAAAAAGTTAAACAAATGGGCCAATGCGCACACCAATTATCCTTTGGATTTCTTGCGTATGGCCCTTGGCGTATTTCTCTTTATCAAAGGGATTGAATTTATGACCAATTATGTAGAAATGGCCACCATGGTCAAACCTTTTGAAGGTTTACCCGGTGGTATGATCATTCTGCATTACATTGCACCGGCCCATTTTGTGGGTGGTGTATTGATCGTAGCTGGACTATTGACCCGATGGGCCGCGGTAGCCCAATTGCCCATTTTGGCAGGTGCGATACTCACTAATTTTTTGGGTACGATGAACGTTTCCAATTTAGTAATCGCCTGCATTGTTTTTCTAGCTTGTATTTTCTTCATTATTTATGGTTCTGGAAAACATTCTGTAGACTATTATCTGAAAATGCAGCAATAATTACAAATTATCCAGTTGGTTGCTTTTTTTATCGGAACTAATGGTCCAAAAGAATCCAACGAAGAAGAAACTGTTTGCCGGAGGCGTAATCGCTCTTCTATCAAAAGTTCCGGTCATATTGGGCGCATCGGCATATTGATAGTTGCTGATGTTGTTGATGCCCATAAGATTGCTCACCGAAAAGTAGAGGATCTTCTGTTGATCGATCAAATAGGCCCAGTTAAAACTCAGATTATTGTACGATCTGGTTTTTTCGGCCATAAACTCAGGTGTATTTGGATTGTTATACGGTCTGCCCGAACCGTAGGAATAGGAAAAACCTATCTGTGAACGTAGTTTATCCAGCCAATACTTGGTTACGATGGACAAATTGTGCTTAGGGGCAAAATTGGGGGTTGCCCGTTCCTCGAAATTCTGAAAATCCCTTTCGGTATCCAAGTAAGAATACGACACCCAATAATCCAAGTTGTCAATACTCTTGCTATCACGCCAAAAAACATCCAACCCTGAAGCATACCCATCCCCCGAATTGCTATACACCGAATTGAACTGGGGCATTTCTGTATCATATTTGGTCAAACCATCATAATCTTTATAGTAGGCTTCTGCCCGAAAGGTTTTGCCATTGTTCACCAATTGATAGTTTAAAATGTAATGGGACGCTTTTTCCGACTCGATGGCTGTATTGAACTTGGCGACATCCCGATTGGGCCTTTGATAGAAATCGCCATACGCCAATGAAAACTGACCTAACTCACCAGGTTTATAGGCCACCGATACTCTTGGGGACAATTGTATATCATCCATCAAACCATTGTAGGTGGCTCTAACACCGAATTTCATGGCCAGCTTGTTGCTCAAGAACAGGTCCGATTCTGCAAAACCTGCCCAAAGCTGCTCATCAAAACCATAATCCACAGAAAAGCCATCCGTACTTGTGAAGGATTCGTTGTAATTGGTATTGAAGTATTCCGCACCAAAACTAAGATTGAACCGATTGCTGAAATTTTTGTGCGCTTTAATTTTGAGGTGTGAAGCGGTTTCCTTGCCATCGACAAGGTCTTTCTGAATGCCAATATCGTTGGTATCCCAAGATATGGAAGCGCCGGAAGTGATGCTCCAATCGTGATTGAAGAATTGCTTGTAGGTGGAATTGAAATAGAGGTTATTGTTCTTCAATTGAAAACGGACATCATCTACCAAGTTGATATCCTCTTGTTCAATGTCCAAATTGCTGTAGTTAAAACCGGTATACAATTTAAAGATGCTCTTGTCTCCAATGCTTCTGAAAACTGCCTCCCCGGCAATGGATTCGTAAGGACTGTTCCATCGCATGCCCTGGTTGGAAGGTATCAATGCCTCATAAGGTGCCAGATTGATGTAACTGGTGTTCACGCTTAGGGATTGATTGCCCCAAATTTCGGTATGTCCCACTCCCCCGCCTACCGACATGATGGAAATCTCCGTTTTCTCCTGATCGGGCGCATCAATCGTGTTCAACAACAACACGCTCGACAAGGCTTGTCCGTATTCGGCGGAATAGCCCCCGGTGCTAAAAGTGATTCCTTTAAACAGAAAAGGGGAAAAACGTCCCCGGGTCGGAGTGTTGTTGGCCGTTGCATTGAAGGGTTGAAATACCCGAAGGCCATCAATAAACACCTGGGTCTCTTCGGCCGAACCTCCCCGTACAAACAAACGGCCATCCTCATTTACAGTGGTGGTGCCCGGTAACGTCTGCAAAGCGGCCACAAAATCCCCAGCCGCTCCTGCAGTGGTCACAATATCCAAGGGTTTTAGCACGGAGACTTTGGAGTTGTCCCCAGCTTCGAACGTACCAGCGGTCAAGGTTACACCAGATAGGGAATTGATGGCTTCCAACATCCGGATTTGGACATCCGTAAAGTAAGACACGTCACCAATTTCATAATGGGGCTCAAAAGACAACATGGAAACCACAAGGGTCTGCGTGCCCGATTCGGTGGTTTCAAAAGTGAAATGGCCGTTAGCATCTGTGGAAGCACCATCATAAGTGCCCTCCAAATACACATTGGCACCCTCAATCGGATTTTGTTTGGCATCGGTAACAGTTCCGGTAATAACGGTCTGTGCACACAAGGCACTTAAGTTGAAAAGGAAAGCGATTACAATAAGGTTGTTTTTCATGACTGTTCGTTTTGTTGATGTCACAAAATTGCCCCAACCCGAAGAGCTTCCCCAAAAGGAAATACCCAATTGTAGAATTGAGGTGATGAATTGCATGGCCATCCACCCCTTCACAATTCACACCCAAAAATCAACAGTTCAGTCCAATGGAATTTTGAAATCGCATGTACAGAACCATTTTTGCTGCATCCATAACATCAAAAACAGCAATTATGAAAACTGTAACCTTAGCATTGAGTTTCTTATTCGTTAGCCTAGTGGCCATGGCCCAAGAAAAAAACGGCGCCACCATTACCGTGACCATTGACAACGTTACCAGCAACGAAGGAAAGGTATTGGCCGGATTGCATACAGCCGAAACCTTTATGAAGGGACCTGGTATCCAAAATACGGAAAGCACCATCGAAAATGGAAAAGTGGTGCTCACATTTACCAATGTTGCTCCAGGCACCTATGCCATTATGGCCATGCACGATGCCAACGACAACAAACGGATGGATTACCAGGCCAACGGAATGCCCATGGAAAGCTACGGCATGTCTGGCAACGACATGACCATGGGACCACCCCAATTCAACAGTGCCCAGTTTGAAGTTGGGGTTCAAGACCTATCCTTTACGATACGATTCTAAATTTGGTCAGAAATCCAGAAATAGCCTGCCTTGCGCAGGCTTTTTTTTGCAGGATACCGACATTAACAGTACATTTAAATAACTGCACATCAACCTTTAAAACCAATTTATCAAACAGTGTATCCACATAGGGTTACTTGCATTGTTCGCCATTTCCACAATCCAAGGACAGAACAAGGTCATTGATTCACTGGAAAGAAGCTATGAACAAGCCGAATCGGACTCGATGCGGGTTCGCATTTTAAAGGATATTTCATGGGAATACATCAACAACCGTGGAAATGCAGAGTTGGCCCGCCAATATGTGGACAGTTTCAATACGATCAGTCAACGGGCCAACATGCCATGGGGACTTTCGGTGGCACAATACCAATATGCGGTTTTGGAACGGCACAAAGGCAATTATAGCCAGGCATTGACACATATCGATGCCTATCTCAATTTTGAAAAAACCAAAGCCGACCCGTTCGCAACGGCAAACGGATTGTATCAAAAGGCCAACATTCTAGACAACCTGGGCAGTTACGATAAAAGCCTGGAAATCTATTACGACATCCTTAAAATCTACGAGGATAATGAAGACCCCTTTAGCATAGCCACAACTTTGAATGCCATCGGGGAAATACTGAAAATTACGGGGAAAAGTGAACAGGCCATGGAAAATTACCAAAAAGCCTTGGCTATTTTCACTTCGTTGAATGATGAGGGCGAAATGGCCAATTGTCTCTACAACATGGGGGACACTTATATGCTCCAAAAAGAATACGACTTGGCCTTGGAACATTTCAACAAGGCCCTTACGTTGGATGAGGCCATGGACAGTGATTGGGGAAGAGCCTACGACCTTGAAGCCATAGGAAAGGTGTATGGACTCCAAAAGAAGTATGCGCAGGCTTTAAACTATCATAAAAGAGCTTTGGCACTTCGCGATAAACTAGGGCAACAGTTGGAGCTGTCCATGAGTTATGCGCAGATCGGTGGCATCTATTTCGAAATGCAAAACTATCCCGAAGCAGAGAAAAACATGCTCGAAGCTATTGCTATCGGAGAGGCGATTCGTGCAAGGGCAGAACTTCATGGATATTACCAAACCCTGTCCCATATTTATGAACAAACTGGGGATTTTGAGAAAGCCTTGGCATTCAAAAACAAGTCCGTGGGCCTTAAAGACAGTATTTTCAACGAAGCAAAATCCAAACAAATTGAAGAACTGCAAGTTCGTTTCGATACGGAAAAACAACAAGATGCAATTGCCACCCTCCAAAAAGATGCCCAAATCAACGACCTCAAACTGAAGCAACAAAAAACCCTTCGGAATGTGGTGATTGGTCTCGCTTTCGCCGGGCTTCTCCTACTCTACCTTGCCTTTAATCGATACAAGCAAAAACAGCGGGAACAACAGGCAGAAGAAGAAAAAAAACGGGCCATTTTGGAAGAACGCAACCGAACGGAAATCGAAAAACAACGTGTGGCAGAGCTCCAAAAAATCGATGCCCTTAAAGATGAGTTCCTGGCCAATACTTCCCACGAACTGCGCACACCATTGGTGGGCATTATTGGGCTGTCGGAAGCCCTAAAGGATGGTGCTGCGGGACAACTACCGGAAGCCGCCATTGAAAATCTCGACATGATCGCCAATAGTGGCAAGCGATTGTCCCATTTGGTCAACGATATCCTCGATTTCTCCAAGCTGAGGAACAACGACCTTGCCCTTTCGCTGAAACCTGTCGATGTTTATGCCCTGGCCAATATTGTGGTACGACTTTCCCGGCCATTGGTACAGGATAAAAAACTGAAGCTCATCAATTCCATCCCCAAAGAGGTGCCCTTGGTGGAAGCGGACGAAAATAGACTGCAACAAATTTTGTACAACCTCATTGGCAATGCTATAAAATTCACAGAAAAGGGATATATCACACTTTTTGCCGAGACCAAGGAAAATTGGTTGGCCATTTCCGTTTCCGATACGGGAATCGGTATACCAAATGATAAATTGGACACCATTTTCAATTCGTTCGAACAATTGGACGGATCCATTCAAAGAGAATATGGAGGTACCGGATTGGGTCTTTCCGTGACCAAACAGCTGGTCGAATTACACGGCGGTAACATCAGTGTGGAATCGGAAGAGGGAAAAGGGGCCATTTTCACTTTTACCTTGCCAATTAGTTCAGAAAAACGTTCCGCCAAGACCAAAGTATTCCCCAAGCGGGAAGAATTGTTGCAACCGATGAAGACCTATGGCGAAAAATCGGCAGTGACCCCCATGGAAAAGCCTCCAAATTCGAAGGGACTTAAAATTTTGATCGTGGATGATGAACCTGTTAACCGGCGTGTTTTGGAAAACCATTTAAACGTTGCGGGATATGAAGTTTTGGAGGCCAACTCTGGCAAAGAGGCCCTTAAAGTATTGGATGAGACACCTGATATCCAATTGGTGTTGTTGGATATTATGATGCCCGGACTTTCTGGCTATGAGGTATGCGAGAAAATTCGGGAAACGCGCACGGCCAGTGAACTCCCAATAATACTCCTCACCGCAAAGAACACAGTGTCCGATTTGGTCAGTGGTTTCAATTCAGGGGCAAACGACTACCTGACCAAACCCTTCTCCAAAGGAGAATTGCTGAGTAGGATCAAAACACACATCAACCTCAACACCATCCATAGGGCCTCTTCACGATTTGTACCCTCGGAATTTGTCAAATCCATCGGAAAGGATTCGATCACCGATATACAATTGGGCGATTACACAGAGAAAAACGTTACGGTCCTATTTTCAGATATTCGAGATTACACAACGCTTGCAGAGGGTATGACCCCCGAGCAAAATTTCAAGTTCGTGAATGCTTATGTAGGTCGAATGGGCCCTATTATTAAGGAAAATGATGGATTCGTGAACCAATACATGGGCGATGGCATCATGGCCCTGTTCCCCAAATCCCCCGAAAGTGCCTTGGACGCGGCCATAGAAATGCAACGAACCTTATCGCTCTATAACAAAAGAAGGGTTGAAGAAAAAGGGTACAAACCACTCACCATTGGCATCGGCCTCCATACCGGACCGCTGGTTATGGGGATTATAGGTGATTCTAAAAGGAATGATCCTGCCGTGATTGCAGATACCGTGAACAGTGCAGCAAGAATGGAAGGGGTGACCAAATATTTTGGTGCCAATATCATCATCAGTGGCGCATCCCTAGATCAGATGAAAGATCCCACCGAATTCAATTTTCGGTATTTGGGAAAAATACGAGTGAAGGGCAAACAAAAATCCATAGCCATCTATGAATGTATTGATGGGGATGCCATGGAAAGCCTATCCCTAAAACTAGAAACCAGAAAACGCTTTGATGAAGGTATTGACCTGTTTTTCAAGGCCCAATTTGGCGAAGCGGCCTCTGCTTTTGAATGGGTTCTTTCCAAGAATCCTAGCGATACAGTGGCCCACTATTTCGTAGAAAGAGCGAAAAAATATGCCGTTAATGGTGCACCCGAGGACTGGGCCTCGGGTACCGTAATGCATGAAAAATAGCGTTTAGACAGGCTCATATACGGTCGATCTAACAACATCACGTATACCGGCCATGGCTTGATATTTGGCAAATCGTTTGTTCACCGCTTGCTGTGCATCCTTTATCCAAACACCTCCAAAAGAATCCCTGGAATTCTCGAAAACATTTTGGAAGCGTTCCTCCATGGCCAAGTAATGAGCAACAGGAATCTTTGGACTTTCCGAATCCAGTTGTAGTGCAGGCATCCCTTCCAAAATTCTTTTAGGGTTGTTCCTGTAAAGCAACCATTGACCCGATGCCACGGCCGCTTTGTGGTATTTACTGGGATACTTGCTATCAATACCATGTGTAATACTATGGCAATAAGCAATAATCAATGAAGGCCCATCATGCGCCTCAGCCTCCAAAAATGCCTTCAATGTATGTTCTGGGTCAGCACCAATGGCTACTGAAGCTACGTACACATCATCATACTGCATGGCCAAAATCCCCAAATCCTTCTTTTGCTTTTTCTTGCCCTTGCTGGCAAACTTAGCGGATGCGCCATAGGGTGTGGCTTTCGACATTTGCCCCCCAGTATTGGCATACACCTCGTTGTCCAACACCAATATGTTCACATTCCTACCCGATGATAGCACATGGTCCAATCCCCCAAAGCCAATATCATAGGCCCACCCGTCACCACCTATGATCCATACACTCTTTGAAACCAAGGCATCGGCCACCTCCCTAAGTTGTTGTGCCTTGGAAAATGGCATATCCTTCAAAAGGCGTTTCAAAGTTGCCACACGATCTCGCTGTTGGGCAATCTCCCGTTCATGGGTCTGTGGAGCGTTCAAAAGTGCCGTAACCAATGTTTCATCAAAATAAAAGGATAGCTCTTGTAAGAGGTTTTTGGCATGATCCTTTTGCTGATCTAGTGACAAACGAAATCCCAATCCGAATTCGGCATTGTCCTCAAACAATGAATTTGACCATGCGGGTCCCCTACCCTCCTTATTTTTGGACCAAGGTGTTGTGGGCAACGCACCACCAAAAATGGAACTCGCACCAGTCGCATTGGCTATCAACATTCTATCCCCGAACAACTGCGAGGCCAACTTCAAATAGGGTGCCTCCCCACAACCATCTTCCCCGTTCGGATAGGTGAACAAAGGCTGCTGCAGTTGCTGCTGGTTCAATTTGCCGGTATCCAACAAGCTTCTATCGATTTCTGGCAGTACCTCAAAATAGGACCAGTTTTCTTTGGCGACTTCCAACCTATCGGGGTCGTTCTTCATGATCAGGGCCTTGGCTGGGCAAGCATCCACGCAATTGTTGCAGCTCGTACATTGATCGGCATTCACCTGTATCGTATATTGCATTAAATCAACATCTTCGCCAAAAAGGATAGCTGGAACCGCATTCCAATGTTCGGGAGCACCTTCCAAATATTCCGGGGAATAGGCCTTCGCCCTCAAAGCACCGGAAGGACAAGCCAAACTACAGGCCCCACATTGGGTACAAAGATCTGCGTTCCACTCGGGAAGCGACTCAATAATCAATCGCTTGCCAAGATGGGAAGTATGGGTCGGATAAGTACCATCCACCGGAAAACTGCTCACAGGCAAAGCATTCCCCTGCCCTGCCAGCAATTGTTCTGTCAAGGACCTTTTTGATTCACCGTTCAATTGATTTGGTTGGTTTTGGTTCATCACTTCAACAGATATGTCAAGATTTTTACTATCTAGATCAATGGGATTTCCTTCTAACATACCGATTAAATCCAACAGGCTGTTGTGTAGGGATGTTAGAGAAAGTCCCCTTTCTATGGCTGCATTTTCCAAAACCTGCTCCGTAACCAAATAGACTTGTAATGCTTTTGATAATATAGTTTGTCGGACTTTTGATTCCAACGAAGTCCAAAACTGAGTTTCGGATTCATTCGTTTGAACCATTAAAACACCGTGGGATTCAATGCGGTCCAAAACATTGTCATTTTCAAGAAAATGTTTGTTGTCAATCACCACTGCATTGGCCTTTTGAATGAGATAAGGCGCCTTTATCGGTTCCTTGGCCATTCGAAGGTTGGTCACGTGTCTGGATTCCGACTTTTTATAATCGATTTCAAAATACCCCTGAACATATTGGTTTCCCCTCTCGACCAATTCTTGAACCAGTGAATGGAAAGATGCCTGAGTATCCTTCCCTTTGGTTTCGTAAATCAGTACTTCCTTGAATGTATTCGGTAAGTCAAATGGAACAATTTCCAAACTGGTTTGGGTTACATCATCCGTAATCCCAACTGTAAAGGAATGCTTGGGAGTTTCCATTTTTAATTCATCCACAATGGCCCTGACCATTGACGGTGTAAATTCCTTGGAACCCAACCCGTAACGTCCCCCAATAACTTTGGGTTTTCTACCAAATTTTGTGGATTGCGAAACCGCGCTTTGCACATCCAAAAATAAAGGTTCACCCAACGAGCCTGGCTCTTTGGTTCGGTCCAGTACGGCAATGGCCTTACAAGACGCTGGCAAGCAGTTCAGGAAAAAATCCAGTCCAAAAGGACGGTACAATCGAACTTTGACCAATCCTACTTTTTCTCCCTTAGCATTCAGTTGATGAATGGTCTCTTTGATGGTTTCCGTAGCGGATGCCATGGCAACAATAACTTGCTCGGCAGCTTGGTGTCCGATATATTCGAATATCTGATAGTGCCTACGTGTTAACGTGGCAAACGCATCCATTTGCTTTTGAACCAAGATGGGACACTGTTGGTAATAGGAATTGGTCACTTCCCTGCCTTGAAAATACACATCCGGTCCTTGGGTGGTGCCACGGATTATGGGATGGTTGGGGTCCAGAGCCCTTTGTTTATGGGCAACAATATGTTTGGAATCCATCATGGCCTTAATGGTTTCTTGATTTATCTTTTCCACTTTGGCAATTTCATGGGAGGTTCTAAAACCATCGAAAAAATGTACAAACGGAATTCGTGATTCCAAGGAAGCGGCTTGGGCAATCAATGCGAAATCCATCGCTTCCTGCACAGAGGCAGAGGCCAACATGGCATATCCGGTACTGCGGATGGCCATAACATCGCTATGGTCGCCAAAAATTGAGAGGGCCTGGGTTGCAACGGACCGAGTGGCCACATGGATCACATTGGGGGTAAGTTCTGCGGCAATTTTGTACATATTGGGCAACATTAATAGAAGGCCCTGTGAAGACGTAAAGGTGGATGCCAAGACACCCGTTTGCAACATCCCGTGCATGGCGCCTGCCACTCCGGCCTCGCTTTGCATTTCAAAGGTTTCGGGAACGTTGTCAAAAATATTTTTTTGTGAAAGGGCACTCCATTCCTCGACCAATTCGGACATTTCCGAAGAAGGTGTAATCGGATAAATGGGAAAGATATCGTTGCACTGATAGGCCACTTGGGCCACTGCTTGATTTGCGTTAACGATGATGTGCTCTTTGTTTTGCATGATAATGGTAATGGTACTTTTAAATGGCTGGGTAAAAAAGAAAAAGCCACCCTATGGGCAGGGCGGCTTTTTTCTAGCTGTTTACTTTTCGAATTCGATGGTAACAGGAGTTGGATTGGTGATCATGTCGAACACTGGGGAGAATTGGGCCAAAGCTCTCAATTGCTCTTCAGAGGCATCGGATTTCACCTTAAACTTAACGGTAATTCCTTGATAGCCTTTTCTCACTTCTGGATCAAGGCCCAAGAATCCGTGCAGATCCACACCACCTTTCAAAGTACTTTCCACACCTTCAATTTCGATGCCGTTGGCAGCAGCATGGTAGGCCATGGCTCCAGTTAAACAAGAACCTAGTGCATGCAATACAATCTCTGCAGGGTTAGGGGCCTTGTCGTTGCCCAAAAGCACTTCCACGTGGTCGGCTTCCATGGTAAAGGAATCTTTTCGGGTTGGATGCTCTTGACCCACACCATAATAATCTTGGATACTGGTCACACAATGACCGCCATCGATCCAATTGTTCTTGGCCCTGAACTCGAATTGTGCCAATTCAGGATTCCCTTGTACTGCGTTGATGGTTTCCACCAACTGATCTACGTTTACTCCGTTTTTAATGTTTGCTGTTGTAATCATTTTTTTTGTTTTTTAAAGATTAGATTAATTGATTAACATTTGACAGAGTAGTTGCATTTCGCGTGCCAAACTATTCAAATAACTAATTATCAATTGATTACAACATTTATAGACACGCATTAATATAACGATATTTCGTTATATTACGATATATCGTTAATATAATTACGATTTTTCGTTGTTTATATAGGTTTGGTAATGCCCAAGGCCTTAATCTTGGATGCTAAAGTAGTAGGTGGCAAGCCCAAGAGCCTGGCCGCACCATTGGTTCCGGAAATTTTCCACTTGGTTTTTTTAAGGGCCTTGAGAATATTCGCCCGCTCCAGTTCTTGCAGTTCTTCAACGGTAAGGATGCGTTCGTCTTCCTGCGTGGTGGCTTTTACCAATCCCTGCGCATTGGGAATGACAAGGGACCAATCAATTCGATCTTTGTTCGCCACAATAACTGCGCGCTCCACCAAATTCTGAAGTTCCCGCACATTTCCGGGCCAATCGTAGGACAACAATTGCTTTTTTTGTTCCTGCGTCAAAGGTTTAATGGCCTTGTTCAGGTCTTTGGCATAATGCTCAATCAGTTTATCTGCGATAAGGCACACATCGTTGCCACGATCACGTAGAGCCGGTACCTGAATTGGAAACACATTCAACCTGTAGTAAAGGTCTTCCCGAAACTTGCCCTCTTTTGATCGGGCCAGCAGATCACGGTGGGTGGCCGCAATGATCCTAACGTCCACTTTTTGGGTCACCGAACTGCCCACAGGATCGAACTCCCCTTCTTGGATCACCCGCAATAACTTAGGTTGCAGATCCAAAGGCAGCTCGCCGATCTCGTCCAGAAACAGAGTACCCTTGTCCGCCAATAAAAATCGGCCCTTACGACTGACCGTAGCCCCTGTAAAAGCGCCCTTTTCATGGCCAAACAATTCACTTTCTATCAAATTGGCCGGAATGGCCCCGCAGTTGATGCGCACCATTGGGCCCTTTGCTCGGGAACTGGCATTGTGGATGGCCCTTGCCACCAATTCCTTACCGGTACCCGTTTCGCCATGGATCAGCACCGTGGCCTGGGTGGGCGCAACCCGTTCAATCAATCCCAAAACATTTTTCATGGAATCGTGCTGGGCGATGATCCCATGATCATGGGTCAATTCCTTGATTTCTTCTTTTAGGTATTCGGCTTCATCGGTAAGGGAAGAAATTTTGTGTTCTGCCTGAAGGCGATCATCGATTTGTCGAAGTATTAAAGTGAAGTAACTCTCCTCCTCGTTTCCATAACTACTGATGGTCCCCTCATTCATGGATGTGCCTTCGTTGGATCCCAACACCTTGATGATTGCGGGCAAGTACGTATTCATCACCTTCTTTTTGGAAGTTGCTCCCGCCACCAAATTTTCGATGAGGGCAGCACTGGGTTCATCAAGAAAGAAAAGTAGGTTGCGTTGTTCCACATCATCGTTTTCCAACATAGTCTTCGCCGAGTCGTTGGCCAACACAATCCTAAAATCCTTATCGAACATGATAATGGCATCCATGGCATATTGAATGAGTCCCGTAATTTGGGAATGTGCCAATTCCATGGCTTTTTTGGAGGCTGCCAATTTTTCCTGTGCCACATCCAACTCCCGGTGCCTTTTGATCAAGACCGACAAAACACCACGGACAAACCCTTTGTTGGATTCTATCAGGTCCAAAAAGTGGTCGGTTCCGATTTTCAGTAATTTGGTTTCCTCCAAGGCCGTGATGGAAACCGACCGTGGTTTTTGATCGATCAAGGAATATTCTCCAAAGCATTCTCCTTGCGACAAACTGCCATAGTCGTGCGTCTTATCATGTACCTTTACCTTCCCCTTGAGAATTACATACATGCCGTCGCCCTTATCGCCTTTGTCCAAAATGCGATGGCCCGGCATATACAATTGTTCCTCAGATTGTTTGCACAGATCCAAAAGCGATACCTTGTCCACCTCCGAAAAAAGGGGAACGTTTCCCAAAAAATCTAGGGTTGCCATAAGCTGCGAGGAGGTCATAAGTGCTATTTAGGAATACTGAATACCAAATAAATATAAATATTTGAATTCATCCCAATCGGCGATTACCCCTATTTTATTGAAAGAAAATGTGGGAACGGCCCTATCCATCTAAAATCACAATAGATTATACTGATAGTTTTTTATATTTTTATTTTTCAAATTTATCGAACAATGACCATTACCCAATTACAATATGTGCTAGCCGTAGCAGAATACAAAAACTTTACCCTGGCCGCCGAAAAGAGTTTTGTAACCCAGCCTACCTTGAGCATGCAGGTACAAAAATTGGAGGATGAACTCGGTGTTTTAATTTTTGACCGTAGCAAGAAACCCATTTCGATAACAGAAGTAGGCAAAAAGATTGTGGACCAGGCCAAGAATATTGTAGCTGAAGCGGAACGCATCAAGGATATTGTGGACCAGGACAAAGGGTTTATTGGAGGTGACTATGTGTTGGGGATCATTCCCACCGTAATGCCCACCCTTTTGCCCATGTTCCTGAACACCTTCGTGAAAAAATATCCCAAGGTCAACCTTATCATTAAGGAGCAATCCACCGAACATTTGATCAAAAACATTTTGGACGGCCATTTGGATGCCGGTATTGCCGCGACCCCATTGGAAATTGAATTTATTAAGGAAAGGCCTTTGTACTATGAACCTTTTATTGGGTATGTCCCTAAAAATCACAGACTAACCAACGAAGCAGAGCTGACCACCGATCATTTGGACGTGAACGATATATTGCTCTTACAGGACGGTCATTGCTTTAGGGATGGGGTGATCAACTTATGCAAGGCATCCAAAAACATGAATGGTGAGCAATTTAAAATAGAAAGTGGGAGTTTTGAAACCCTGGTGAACCTTGCTGATGAAGGCATGGGCATGACCTTGCTCCCTTATTTGAACACATTGCATTTGGAGCCTCAGAAAAAAGAAAACCTAAGATCTTTCAAAGCACCTTCGCCCGCAAGGGAAATTAGCCTGATCTACCACAAAAGTGAATTGAAGATACAGATCACGGAAGCGCTCAGGGATGTAATTTCAAGTATCGTTCGTGGGGCCATTGCTTTTCAGGACGTAAAGATCATCAGCCCATTGGCCAAAAATTAAAAGAGCCGCTTTTCAGCGGCTCCAGTTTTAGGCTTTTAACAATACTAGTGTAGGTTGTAAATCCGGTTTGTCCACAATAAAATAATGTAACCAGATCTTAAGTTCTTCAATTTCGTTCGGCAGAAGCCTGGAAATCGCTTTCTTCAATTCCTTGGTGAAGAGTCTCACATCAAAACTTACCTTTTGCAAGATGGTCTTGGTGTAATCTAACATAGCTCTCGGCATAGAAATTTGATTAAATTGGATTAATGGTTGTGTCCCTAAGTTAGGCAAAAACTCAATATTCAAACTAAAAAATCGGTTAAAAATTGAATAACTTCGTGTTAAAATCGATGAACTACGTCTATGAATACCCATAAAAACACATTTAATAAATCGCTGTTTATCAGTTTATTATCCACTTTTTATTTACTTTCCGGGTGTTCTTCCGTTCGTAAAAATATCAGCAATCATCTGCATAAGGAAAGTCTAAAAAATTCGTTTCATGGACTCTTGATCATCGATGCCGATTCAGAAAAAGAACTGTACAATACCAATGCGGACAAGTATTTCACCCCTGCGAGTAACACCAAGCTAGTTACCTTTTATACCGGTATAAAATTATTGCCCAAAAACATCCCTTCGCTACATTATGTCGTTGCCAACGACACCCTTTTTATTGAGGGCACCGGTGATCCATCGTGGCTTCACCCCTATTTGAACGATAGCACTGCCCTCCAATGGCTTGGGAACCAAAAAAACATTGCACTGTACACCGGCAATACAGACGAGCAACGTTACGGACCGGGTTGGGCCTGGGAAGATTTTGACACCTACTTTTCACCCGAAAAATCGACTCTGCCCCTTTATGGCAATGTGGCAATTTTATCAAAATCCGAATTGGACAGCCTTCAGGTATCTCCGATTGAATTTTTTAAATATACAGCCATCAAGGAAAGCGCCTTTAAAAGAGAGGAATACCAGAACCAGTTTTATATCGACCCCGAAGAACAGGATACCTTGGAAGTACCATTTATAGTCAGTGATAGTTTGACAAAACTTTTACTTGAATCCGTATTGCAACAAAAAATTACATTGAGCGACCATTTTCCCGACCAACCGAAACAGACCTTGTTTGGCATGGAAACCGATTCGATCTACAAATACATGTTGTTCAAAAGCGATAATTTTTTGGCAGAGCAACTCCTTATGGCCGCCTCATCGGCCCTATCGGATACCTTGGGCACAAAAAGGGCCATTGATTATATGTTGGAAAACGACCTTAGTGATTTAGCACAACAACCTCGTTGGGTAGATGGTTCCGGTTTGTCGCGGTACAACTTGTTCACCCCAAGATCTTTTGTCCAAATTTTACAAAAACTGCATCAAGAAGTACCCGAAGAGCGTTTGTTCGCCCTGATGCCCATGTGGGGACCCTCCAATACCGTGGCAAAATGGGATGATCCAGAAACGGAGCCCTTTCTGTTTGCCAAATCGGGTTCGGTGGGCAACAATTACAACTTAAGCGGGTATGTGCGAACGAAATCGGGAAAATTGCTCATATTCAGTTTTATGAACAATCATTTTAGAACCCCTTCCCTGGAAATCAGGAATACGATCTACGCTACTTTGAAAGAGCTTTATCAGCGTTATTGACCGAACAAGTTCTGTACTTGTGCGTATTGCAGCAGCATGATGGTCTTTGCATCCCGAATCTCACCAGTTTCCATCATTTGAAGGGCTTTTTTAAAAGGAAGTTCCAAGACTTCAATGTTTTCGGTTTCATCTTCGGCTCCACCACCTTCGCCCACCTTCATGGCATCGGTGTACTGTCCGATAAAAAAATACAATATCTCCGTTACTGATCCTGGTGACATGTAAGCTTCGAACACTTTTTTTACGTGGTCGATCTTATATCCGGTTTCTTCTTCCACTTCCATTTTAATGGTCTGCTCTGCATTGCCCTTCTCCAAGAGTCCGGCACAGACTTCAACCATCATCCCATCCGTGTTCCCGTTCAAAAAAGTGGGCATCCGAAACTGTCGGGTAAGCACCACGGTTCCCTTCTGTATATTATATAAAAGAATAGCGGCCCCGTTACCCCGATCGTAGGCCTCCCGAATCTGGGTTTCCCAGGTACCATCTTCCCGTTGGTACTCAAAGGTCACCTTGTTGAGCGTATACCAATTGTCGGAGAGTAATTCCTTTTTGATGTTTCGAACGTTGCCGTATTTCATAATTGGGATTAAACGGTTACTGATGTATTCAAATAGCGCCTAAAGGGGAGCATCTCTTTGTAAACTTCAATGATTTTTTCTTTGAAATCAGGTTGTAGGACTTCTTTTTTTGAAAGCTCGTGCACCACAGCAAAGGTTTTGTTCCTGAGTAGCTCAATATGGGGGTGATCATTGGAGAAGCCTTTGGGCGCATTGGTCAATTTTTCATCTTCATATAAACCTCCAAAGGTTCTTTTGAACGAAGGTTTGTCCAATATTTCCTGAAGCACCTCCCCGTTATAATCGATACCGTCACGAATGCTACGAAGAGTCTTGGGATCGGGACGCCAAAACCCACCGGCCAGCAGGCATTGCTTAAGACCAATTTCAATATAAAAATCGGCCGAATGGGGTGCTTTATCCAAACCCGCACCAAAATGATCCTTGTACACCGGTTTGTTGGGGTGGAACATCAAATTGTTGTTGATGCGATTAATGCCCTTCTTGCCCGGTGTGGGATAATAATCGTCATGCAACTGTGCAATGGTCAGGTCGAGGTCGTCCAACCAGGCAATGAAATCGGAACGGAGGGAGCGGTACCATTTACGGTTGGCATCCATCCATTCCTTATTGTTGTTTTGTTGTAGTTCTTCCAGAAAATGGAAAAGGTCGTTGAAATCCATGGAAACAAAGGACGGTAATAATTATCAGACTTCAGACTTCAGACTTCAGTTATCAGATTTCAGATTTCAGACTACTGACTACCGACTACCGACTACTGACTACTGACTACTGAAATTAAAACCTATTATCCCCATCCAACAAATCGCCAATACCGCCCAAAATGCTGCCTTCACCCTTGTCTTTTCCACCACCACGAGGTGCCGCGGCCCATACTCGTCCTGCCAATCGGCTGAATGGCAAGGATTGGATATACACGGTTCCAGGTCCCTTAAGCGTCGCAAAGAACAAGCCTTCACCACCAAAAACGGTGTTTCGTATACCCCCGATGAACTCGACATCATAATCCACGGTTTGCGAAAAACCAACGATACAACCCGTATCCACTTTTAGGACTTCCCCGGGACCCAAGACTTTCTTTGCCAAGGTGCCACCAGCATGCACAAAGGCTAAACCATCGCCTTCCAATTTTTGCATGATGAACCCCTCACCACCGAATAATCCGCGACCCAAACGTTTGGAAAATTCAATCCCTACGGAAACACCTTTGGCTGCACACAGAAAGGCATCTTTTTGGCAGATGAACTTTCCTCCTTTTTCTGAAAGATCGATGGGTACAATTTTACCCGGATAAGGCGAAGCAAAGCTTACCTTCTTTTTGCCATGACCAATATTAAGGAAAGCGGTCATAAAAAGGCTCTCACCGGTGAGCAAACGTTTCCCTGCTGAAAACAGCTTACCCAATACTCCGGAATCCTGATTGGAGCCGTCGCCGAAAATGGTATCCATTTTAATATCGGTGTCCATCATCATAAAACTGCCGGCCTCGGCCACAACGGCCTCTTGGGGATCCAATTCGATCTCCACATATTGCATTTCCTCTCCGTAAATATGGTAGTCTATTTCGTGTGCGTTCATTTTTTACTGTGTTTTTTGATTGTTTCTTTTCCTATAAGTGGGTAAGGTTTAAAAATTGTTACACTAAAATGGAAAGCACCTTTTACCTTTTACCTTAAACCTTTAACCATTATCCCTTCACCTTCACTGTCCATTCAAAATGAAAAGTGGAGACTTCCACCCCATCTTGGTTGACCCCAACCGCTTTCATCCATAAGGTCTGTCCCTCTCCGGTGGCAATGGTTTTTTGGATGGCATCTGCAATCAAATGTCCGTCCTCACAGGTAAACGTAATGCGCCCCGTGGCCTTTTTGGTGAATGTGGCCTTATTGTTCGCCACCAACATGGACACTTTTTTACCGCTCTTTTGGATTTCGTTCATCACCATGGCACCCGTGCTCAACTCGGCCGCCATGCCCTGCACCGCCCAAAACATGGATTTGAATGGATTCTGGTTCACCCATTTGTGCTTCACGCTGGTTATAGCCTTTTGGTCATCGATATACTTGAGTCGCACCCCGCACCACCAGGCCGAAGGCAACTTTAAAAACGTGAACGTATTGATTTTACTGGGAGTGAGTGCCATATCTAGTATTTAAGAAGTCTAAAAATAGCCAAAATTCACGGATTTAATATTGTTAATTTATTGTTAATATTTAGTACTTTGTTTTGCATAGTACTGTCTTTTGGATATATATTTGCATGGTAAGCTAATAGGTAAACTAATTTGCAGTCAAAAATCATCAATCAAAAATGGCAACAACAGTAACCAAACACGAACGAAATTTATCCGCGATCATACACGCGTCCACCTTCTCCAAGTATTTTATTCCTTTTGGGAACTTTATACTTCCGTTGATCTTGTGGACCGCCAATAAGAACCAACACGATTTTGTGGATTATAATGGTAAGCAGGCACTTAACTTTCAAATCAGCATGCTGTTGTATGCGATTATAGCCGGATTGCTCACCATTCCATTCTTTATCGGAGTTTTTCCCGACCTGTTCGACTGGCACTTTTTCGGTTTTCGAAAATTGAGCGACCTCAACACCTTGAACATTCATTTTGACAGTGACGATTTTCGGTTTGGTCGATTGTTTTGGCCCTTGGGCATTTCGGGTATTTTTCAAGTGGCGTTGACGGTTTTGAACATCGTATTCACCATTTTGGCTACGATACGCACCAACGAGGGACAGTATTTTAAATATCCGTTCACCATTAAATTCATCAAATAAAACTAATTGGGAGCTTCATCACCTCCATTTATAGTAAGTACATCATCAATCAAAAAAAGGAGTTTAATCATCAATCAAAAAACGAAATCATCAATCATCAATTAGCAATCATCAATCAAAAAACGTTTCCACTCCCCTGCCCAATTCAGGGGATTGGAGTGGAAACCCGACCAAACCAAGTTTGGTGAATCAAAAACGAACAGTTAATTTAATAGAACCATGAAGTTATGAACATAGAAAACACAAAAGCTCAGATGCGCAAGGGGGTTCTAGAATATTGCATCCTGTCCATCCTAAAGGATAACGACAAGTATGCCTCTGAAATTCTGGATGCCCTTAAGGACGCGAAGATGCTCGTAGTGGAAGGGACCATATACCCTCTGCTCACAAGGTTGAAGAATGCTGGGTTGCTCAACTACCGTTGGGAAGAATCCACCTCTGGACCTCCCCGTAAATATTACGCGCTCACAGAAACAGGTCGGTTGTTCCTAAAAGAATTGAACGGAACCTGGGACGAACTAAGAAATGCAGTCAATCTGGTAACCAACACAAAATAAAGAATCAAAAAATGAACAAGACAGTAAATATAAATTTAGCAAATACGCTCTTCCATATAGACGACGACGCGTATAACAAGCTGAGGCGGTACCTCGAGTCCATTAAACGGTCCTTTGCAGGCACTACCGGAAGCGACGAGATCATTGCTGATATCGAGGCACGGATCGCAGAGCTCTTTTTGGAAAAAATGGAAAACGAGCGCCAAGTGATCACCCACAAGGAAGTGGACCAGGTCATCTCTGTAATGGGACAACCCGAAGATTACATGGTGGACGAGGATATTTTTGAGGACGAGCCCAAAAAGTCACAGACCAAGGAGACCACCCGTGCCAAGAAATTGTACCGCGATATCGACAATAAATATATTGGCGGTGTGTGTGCCGGTCTGGAGCACTACTTGGGCGTTGATGCCCTTTGGATCCGATTGATCTTTGTGCTTATGGCCATATTCACGACAGGATTCGGTTTGATCGCCTACATCCTATTGTGGATCTTGGTACCCGAAGCCGTGACCACCTCGCAAAAATTGGATATGCGGGGAGAGCCTGTCAACATCAGCAATATAGAACGCAAAGTTAAAGAGGGGTTTGGTGATGTTGCAGACAAGGTAAAGAACGTTGACTACGAAAAAGTGGGCAACAAGGTCAAAAGCGGCTCCAAGACCTTTTTCGATACCATTGGCGATATCATTTTGTTCCTGTTCAAGGTATTTGGCAAGTTCATCGGTATTTTGTTGATCATCATTGGTGCGGCCACTTTGGTGGGTCTGTTCTTCGGACTGTTCACAGTAGGTATGTTCGATGTGATCGAATTTCCCGGTGTTGATTTTTATGAAATCGTGAACACCACCGGCGCACCGGTTTGGTTGGCATCCCTGTTGTTGTTCTTTGCCGTGGGCATTCCCTTCTTCTTTATCCTGTATTTGGGATTGAAGATATTGGTGAACAACCTGAAATCCATCGGAAACATTGCCAAGTTCTCCCTTTTGGGACTATGGTTGATCTCTGTTGGGATATTGATTACCTTGGGTATCCGTCAGGCCGCTGAGTTCTCCAATACCGGAAGCGTGCACGAGCGCGAAGCATTGGTGATGGAAACTGTAACCGACACCTTGGTCATCAAAATGAAGAATTCCGCTTATGAACATTCCATGGGCGATATCCATTTTGGTCGCATGACCTTGACCTATGATGAAAATGACAAGCCACTATTGGTTTCTGACGATGTGGAGATCAGGGTGCGCAAATCGGACGATGCCAACGTGAACATCACCGTTCGCAAGGATGCCGATGGTAGTTCCATTGTAACTGCCAGGGACCGGGCCCGAAACATCCAATTCGGATACGAAGTAGTGGGCAACCAGATTATCCTTGATGAATATTTGACCACCGAATCGTCCAACAAGGCCCGAAACCAAGAGGTGAACATGACCATTTATATCCCTGAAGGCCGTTTGGTCCATTTTGATGAATCCACACGTGGACATATTGGTAGAGGAATCGAAAACGACAGGGATTACTATCGAAGCAGCATTGTGGGCCACGTTTGGCTTATGGACAAGGATGGCGAACTAAAATGCCAGGACTGTCCGTTGGACGATGACGATGACAGGGATGGCAATGGCAAGATCATCATCAATGAAGATGGCATCGATATCGACATCAAAGACAATCAGGATTCGTTCGAGATGAAGATCAATGAAGACGGCATCAAAGTAAAAACAGGTGAAAAAAGTAACAATTGAGTTGGTGAAAACTACAATTGGGTAATATTAAATTCAAAATCAATCAATCAAAATAGACCTTTGGTCAATCATTAAAAACAACAATCATGACAACACTAGCAAGATTAGCAATCGCAGTACTCTTATCCCTCTTTGCATCATCCTGTATGATGGATGTGAACTTTGGGAACGGCAAGACCGGAAATGGGGAAATTGTGGAAGAAACCAGGGCCGTATCCGAAGATTTTACGGAAGTTTTGGCCTCTGAGGGCATCGATGTCTTCGTGACCCAAGATTCCGAGTTCAAGATATCCGTGGAGGCCGACGAGAACATCATCGATCTTATAGGCACTGACATTAGGGATGGTAAATTAAAAATCCATGCCATTGAGAACATTGGCAGGGCCACCAAAAATGTATATGTTTCCCTACCACGGATAACGGCCCTTAATAGCTCTAGTGGTGCAGACCTAGTGGTACAAAATGTTATCGAATCGGAGAGCATTGAATTGGATGCCAGTAGTGGTGCAGACCTACGTGTGGAACTACGGGCCAATGAAGTATCTGCCGATGCCAGCAGTGGTGCGGACATCAGAATATCGGGAAGTGCGGATATCCTACATGCCGATGCCAGCAGTGGCTCTGACATTAAGGCCAGGGAACTGGAAGTGAAAAGATGTAATGCCGACGCCAGCAGCGGAGCCGATATTTCGGTGAATGTATCCGAATCCTTGGTGGCCGATGCCAGCAGCGGGGCCGATATTACCTATTCAGGGGAGGCCAGCGTACAAACCAAGAAATCAGTTTCTGGCAGCGTGCGCAAATACTGATACAACAACCAATCAAAAAACGAGAAGGCCCATTGTAAAATCAATGGGCCTTTGTGTTTTCTTACCCATTTCGATGCGTTATCTTAGCTACTCTTTTAATCCAATAGATAAATGCAGTTAACACTCAAAACCTACACCCTTCAATTGGCCCACACCTTTACCATATCCAGGGAATCCCACGACACCCAGGATACCTTGATCGTTTGCTTGTCGCACAATGGGAAAACAGGTTACGGGGAGGCCACTTCCAATCCCTATTACGGTATTACCCTAGAAAGTATGAAGGCCGAAATAGAAGCGGTTCGGGATGCCATTGAAGGTTACGATTTTGATACTCCGGAACAGTTTTACTTGCACTTGGAGTCCCTAAAACTTCAAAATTTTACGCTTTGCGCACTGGACTTGGCTGCCAATGACCTTTATGGGAAGCTAAAAGGCCAACCACTTTACCAAATTTGGGGTACGACCAACGAACAGTATCCCGTCACCAATTATACCATTGGCATCGATACCATTGAAAAAATGGTCGAAAAACTTCAAGAAAAACCATGGCCGGTATATAAAATAAAATTGGGGACAAAAAATGATGTTGCCATCGTGAGGGAACTCCGCAAGCATACCGATAGTATTTTCCGTATAGATGCCAACTGTGCTTGGACAGCTGAAGAAACCATAAAAAATGCACCCTTGCTCAAAGCGCTTGGTGTGGAATTTTTGGAACAGCCCCTTAAGGCCGATAATTGGGAAGGTATGGCCAAAGTCAAAGAACGGTGCGAATTGCCCGTGATTGCGGATGAGAGTTGCATTGTGGAAAGCGATGTGGAAAAATGCGGTCCCTATTTCGATGGCATCAATATAAAGTTGACCAAATGCGGTGGGTTGACCCCCGCTAGGCGCATGATCCAAAAAGGAAAGGAACTGGGCCTTAAAATTATGGTGGGTTGCATGACAGAATCCAGCGTGGGCATTTCGGCCATTGCCCAATTATTGCCCCAATTGGATTTTGTGGATATGGATGGTGCCATGCTTTTAAAAAAGGATATCGCCAAGGGCGTGACTATTTTGGAAGGCGGCAAGGTCGTATTTCCAACGCTTCCGGGGAACGGCATTGAACTATTGTAATGGCATTTCCCATAGACCATATCCCGGACCGTCAGGTTTATATCGATGGTAAACCCCACTTGTATTTTGGGGGCACGGCTTATCTCGGTGTTCAGAACCATCCGGAATTTATAGAAATCTTTACCAAGAACATCCGCACCTATGGTTTGCAGTATGGGGCATCTCGACGCTCCAATGTGTTTTTGGCCGTATATGCCCAAGCTGAACAGTTTTTGGCCGATTGGGTGGGCAGTGAAGCCTGCATTACATTGTCTTCCGGGTATTTGGCGGCCCAATCGGTCATTCAAAAACTACTGGAAGAAGGCCATGTGCTCTTCGCTGCCCCGAATGCCCACACCGCACTGCTACGGCCAGGAGTAACATCAACTTCTCATTATGGGGAGCTTAAAACGCTATTGGAATTGGAAATTGACAAAAACACAGCTGCACCGGTGCTTCTTTTTGACACCATTGACTTTTCTGGCCAGCATTTTCCGGATTTTGACGGATTGCAATCTCTTCCATTGGACAAATTGATTTTGGTCGGCGACGATTCCCACGGTATTGGAGTTGTAGGTGAGGAAGGAAGCGGTTGTTTTGGCTATTTGCAAAAATTGGGGCCAGCCGAATTGTTGGTCTGCTGTTCCCTGGGCAAGGGTATGGGCATCCAAGCTGGAGCGATATTTGGAACAGGTTCCATGGTTAAGAAATTAAGAAATACTTCGTTTTATGGCGGGGCAAGTCCTGCCCTACCCGCTTTTATGGGTACGTTGTTGGAAACAAGGGAATTGTATCAAAAACAAAGGGCCAAACTCATGGAAAACTATGCCCTATTCCGAAACAATATCGACAAACCATCTTTTTTCAACCATTTGGAGGGGCATCCCACTTTTGAATTTGTGGATGCAGAGCTCGCGAAGTCGCTAGAAAGCAATGGTATTGTTTTTACCAACTTTACCTACCCCGACGAGAATGGGCCTTTGGTTAGCAGATTGGTATTGAGTGCCTACCATAAAAAAGAGGATGTTCTACAATTGGCAAATTGCTTGAACACCCTCTTGTCTTAAAGGATTGTTGCTAATTTCTATTCATCCCACCAAACAGGTGTAACCGGTGTTTGTTGATTGGCCAAAACATTGGCCTCGTTTCGGGTCAACTCCGTATCAGGGTAATTGGCTCTTCGGAACCATTGTCCTAAGAATTCATTATCGGCACTGTCTTCTTCACTACGTATTTGTAGACCGGTAAAGACCTCATCCGAAAAATCATATCTTCTGTAATCCACAAAAGTTTCCGGGTTCAAGAAGTTATGGATGTATTTTTCCTTCATGATATGGTGCAACATCAAGGCTCCTTCCCCTACGTCGATTGCGGCATCGGCCATATAATCGGTACCATCCACGCCGTACATATCCATACTCGCAGCAATACCATCCATATAGGCCGTATATGCCGTGGCATTGGAACCAACGCTAGTACTGGTTCCACCGTTGGCCAAGAAGGCTGCCTCTGCCTTAATGAACAAAACCTCTGCATACGTGATCAACATCAATGGGGAGTCTACACTGGTATAGAAACCATCTGTTCTAAACCTGGCATTGGCATCGGTGCCATCGGGCGCCAAACCGCCACCACCACTGACGAATCCTTTGTATTCGGCCTCGTCGCCATTTTGGGCGAACAGGGGCAATCTAGGATCAATTTCCACCAAACCACCTTGAAAAGGATAATAATCCCCATTCATAGAGCTTACTAATTGACTGGCAATATCATTACTCAAGTTACCTGTGTTCCTGGCCAAAACTTCGGACGAATACCATGGATTGATGTTCTTTTCATCATAATACATGGCAAAATTGTCGTCGTTGGACGTAAAACCATTATCCACCGTGGCCAAAACATCCGCAGCGGAAACGATTCCCTTGTTCACCAAATGCAATTGGTAACGTGCCTTTAAGGAATAGGCCGCTCTTAGCCACTTATCGGTATCCCCTCCATAAATCAGATCTGATGACCCTAGCTCGAAACCAGAGTTATCGGCCCCACTCAATTTTGCAATGGCCCCATCCAAAAGAGCAAAAATCTCCGTGTAGATGGATTCTTGGGTATCAAAAGTGGCAAAATTGTTATCGGGACCCTCACTGGCCGAGGAATAGGGAATGTTATCCCAGGTATCGGTAGCTATGCCCAGATTGGCTGCGATCAATATATCGGCTATACCATCGATATGCGTGGCATTGGTTTCTACAGCCTTCAACTTTACGGCTTGTAGGTTGGGCAAAATGTACAGATACACCTGGCTCCAAAGACCACTGGCCGAAGTTTGGCCCGCAGCACCGCCCCCAGCCGAAACAAAGTTTTGAACGTAGTTTCCAAAAGCAAGTTCAGCAGATCGTTGTCCTTCCATGGTGCTATGGATCACCGGTGCCATGAGGTCCTGCATACGAAGGTCCTCCAAGGTGGCCGTATTGGAAGGCGTGTTCACATCAAAATAATCTTCGCTACATCCCACGAAAGTTGCCGTGGCACAGAGCAGAAAAACCTTTATTTTATTTATTTTCTTCATAGTTCTTTTTTTAAAATGCAATGTTCAATCCCAATGAAAAGCTTTCAGCCAATGGGATGTTCAATCCTGTAAAACCATATACGTTGCTTCCTGCACTGTATTGGTTACCTTCCGGATCGTATCCGTCAAAAGGAGTCCAAAGCAAAATGTTGTTGGCATTGGCCGAAACACTGACCTTGTCCAAACTGAAATTTTTGATCAAGCTGGTCGGGAAATCATAGGACAAAGAAATGTTACGGATCTTCAACCAAGAGGCATCCTGAACCAAAACTTCGGAAGCCCTGTTGTATACACTTGAATTACGATAGTAGTTTTGGTCGATCAGGGCTTCGGTAGTGTTGGGTATGAACCCTCCGTTACCATCATCCATTACGCCGTCCAAAACCACATTCACATCCCGTTGCAAGGTACTGGCCAAGATTCCATTTCTGATGGAGTTTCGTTGTCCGGCATCGTAAAGATCCCCGCCTTTTTTCCATTCCAATAGGAAATTCAAACCAACTCCCTTATACTTTAGGTTACTGCCAATGGATGCAATGAAATCAGGGAACGCGTTGCCCACGATCACCCTTTCGTCCAAATTAATGGAAGGATATCCGTCCGGACCGATATAGCGCTCACCATTTTCATACCGCCATTTGTAGCCGTACAGATTTCCCATTTTATCACCAGCCCTTACTTCGGAGGTTACTCCCGCAAATCCGGAATCGGCAAAGATTATGGCTTCGATATCATCAGGAATTTCAAGTACCTCGCCCTCACTGGTAGACCAGTTCAGAATCAACTCCCATCGCAAATCTTCATTACGAATCACATCCGCACTCACCAACAATTCATGTCCGAAGACCTTGTAATCCCCTGCATTTCTTGTGATACCTGAAAGACCTGAGGAATAGGCGGTACCAACCGTAAAAATCTGATCCTTCACCCTTGTATTATAGTAGGCATAGTCCACACGGATGCGATTATCCAAAAACCGTAAATCCGCACCCAATTCTGTGGATTGGTTTCGTTCCGGTTTAATGTTTACATCACCCAAAAGCGTACTTCTTCTGTAGCCACCAACACCTCCGAACGGAAAATCGCCATCCACTACAAAGTATTGGCCCACATCCCCAAAGCCGGGTCCTTTACCCACTTCGGCCCAAGATGCTCTTAGTTTTCCAAAGGAGAATAGATCGTTGTCGCCAAAAAGGTCGGATACATCATACGCCAAACTCACTGATGGATAAAAGAACGACCTATTTTCTTTGGGCAGCGTTGATATCCAGTCGTTTCTTCCTGTTAGTGAAAGGAAAAGTTTGTCCTTATATCCAAATTTTAGTTCACCAAACACACCTACCGTTCTATTTTGAATAATGTTTTTGGTAATGAAGAAATTGGTGGTGTTTCCAATTTCGTTTACACCTGGAACGTTCAAACCTTCGCCCCTGGCTTCCAAATACGTTCGCTTGGTGTCCGAAAGTTGATGACCCAAGGTTAGGTCCGTGGTAAAATCTTCCGACCAAGCCTTGTTCATGGCAACCAAGAAGTTGGATTCCAACCCAGTGAAATTGATGTTTTGTTCCAAAACGAAACCACCAACTTGCGACCCACCATCCAAATCGGGCCCTACATAACGATTACGGGCATCGGAATAGTTGTCGATCTGTGCTGCATAGGTTATGGTCATCCAATCTTTTGGGGACCAGGTAAGGGTGGTGTTTCCTATCCAACGGTTTACGTCGTCTTCGAGGTTACTGGTTTCCATCAAATATCTTGGGTTGTCAATAATACCGAAGGAATAATCCCTTTCGCTTCCATCGGGATTTCTATAATCATTGATTGGGAAAGTACCGGAGTAATAGGACAATGCACTCATGACCGATTTATCACCTCCATTGGCCCTTCTTCCCCCAGAATTGGTAAAGGCTACGGAACCATCAATGTTAAAATTGTCTGTCACCTTGTAGCCGGCCTTCAACCTAAAGTTGGTCTTTTTATAGTCGGTATTGGGCAATATCCCCTGTTCGCTATTGTTACCTACGGAAAAATAATAGTTCAACCGTTCGCCCGCACCGCTCAAATTGAGGTTGAGCTGCGAATTGAACCCTGTTCTGAAGATATCGTAGGGACTATAAAATCTATCATTGGAAAGATCCACAATATTGCCATCTCCCAAATCGTAGGAATCCAATGCGTATTCAGGACCCCAAGAATAGAAGGAAGTGGCGTTTTGCACCCTGTTGAATCCAGTGTCGGAATCTGGATCATAAAGTGTTCGTGGAGCTCCATTGAAACCTTCTCGATAGGTAGTCTGTAAAGGTGGGGTGGTTTTTACATCCCTGAAGGTTGTAGAGGCCGTAATATTGATCTTGGCCTTCCCCTGCTTTCCTTTTTTGGTGGTGATCACAATGGCACCGTTGGATGCCCTCACCCCATAAAGTGCGGTAGCGGCAGCACCTTTCAACACGTTAAAACTTTCGATATCCTCGGGGTTCAAGTCCATGGCCCGGTTGGAGAACGCAAACTGCTCCGAACTACTGGGCGAGTTGGAACCGGCACTTGGCCGCACTTCCCCCGCAAATGTATCGTTGTTCAATGCAAGACCATCCACAATGATCAAGGGCTGGTTGCTTCTGTTCGGATTGATGGACGTGACCCCACGAATCAAAATATCCACACCGCCACCTGAGGTCCCGGATGAACGATTGATCTGCACACCTGCCACACGTCCTTGTAGACTTTCAATCGGGTTGGCCTGGCCCACCAAATTGAGGTCCTCCGTGTTCACTTTCGTCACGGAATAGCCCAAAGACTTTTGCTTTTGTTCCACACCGAAGGCAGTGACCACTACTTCATCCAGAAGTGTGGAATCTTCTTCCAGAACCACGTTGATGGTGGTTGCCGAACCTACGGTTACTTCTTTTGGCTTCATTCCCAAATAGGAATAGCGAAGCACTTGCCCACTCGAGGCATTGATGGTGTAGTTTCCATCAAAATCAGTTGTTGCCCCAATGTTTGTACCGGCCACTACGATGGTAACCCCAGGTAATGGTGTTCCCGATGTATCGGAAACCGTACCTGAAATAGTCTGCCCAAATGCAGTAACACAAGAAAACAGAGCAACAATTGTTAAAAAAATGTTTCTCATTGATTAAGGTTGAAAATGAAATCGAAATTTGTTAATTATTTTTTACATTTCAAACATTTTGAACGTTAATTGTTATTTTTGTAAAATTTTTAAGTAATATTCGAAATATCCTCAACAAGTCAACACCTCTATTGATAATGATTTTATGCTCCCCAGTAAATCGTGTTTATAGAAATTATCTTTTTTAAAATGAGTGTTTATTTTTTGTTAAAGTTTTAACTTTAAAAAGTTAATATTTTCAAAATATATCACTATCTTTTGTTTATTCTTTAATCCCATTAACTCGTTCGTTATGAAAAAAACATTCTTAGTCCTTGCTTGCTTTGTTTTCTTCTTGATTGCGGGAAGCTTTAGTGGACCAGTGCAACATGCCCCGTCTTTAGAGGGCACTTGGGAGCTGCAAAGTTTTTACAATTACGATGGGCAAAATATAATTGACACTGTTAAAAAAGCCGATGGCTACAGACAGGTTAAAATGTATTCCAAGGGAAAAATCATGTGGACCCGTTATGTGCCTGACGAACCCAATGGAAGGTTTGGATATGGTTCCTACAAAGTTTCCGACGGCATGTTGATGGAGACCATTGAATATGGTGATGCTGAAATGATGAAGGCTTTGGATACCATGCGCCTTTTTTCCTTCGAACTGGTTCTTGGGGAGGATACCTTTAGCCAAATAACGGTTGACAACGATGGCAATCGAACATTTTCAGAAAACTACAGACGGATTGATTGAGTTAGCATTCCTTCAAAAAAAAGGCACTGAAAATCAGTGCCTTTTTTAGTTTGAGTCCATTCCGCATTACGACGTCATCATTTCCTTGCTTTCCACTGCAGCAAGATAACGTTCGGCATCCAAGGCTGCCATACAACCTGTTCCGGCTGCCGTAACCGCCTGACGGTAAATCTTGTCTTGGGCATCCCCGCTGGCGAAAACCCCTGGTTTATTGGTTTTGGTCGACTTTGGCTGGGTAATGATGTAACCCGTTTCATCCATATCCAACTGACCCTTGAAAATATCCGTATTGGGTTTGTGCCCAATGGCAATAAAGAGGCCTGTAACCGTAATCTCTGATTTTTCGTTGGTTTGGTTGTTCACAATTCGAAGACCCTCTACCACTTGATCTCCCAAAACCTCATCCACTTCAGTGTTGTACAAAATCTCGATATTCTCTATACTGTTCACCCTATGTTGCATGGCTTTGGAAGCACGCATATGGTCTTTGCGCACCAACATGGTCACCTTTTTACAAATATTGGCCAAATAGGATGCTTCCTCGGCAGCGGTATCGCCAGCTCCCACAATCGCCACTTCCTGACCTTTATAAAAAAATCCGTCGCAAACTGCACACGCTGAAACTCCTCCGCCCCGTAGTCGTTGTTCGCTGGGTATATTCAAGTATTTTGCTGTTGCCCCTGTTGAAATGATCACGGTTTCCGCTTCAATTTGCTTGGAGTCGTCAATGGTCACTTTATGGATACCACCAACTTCATCACTAAAAGTTGCGGCGGTTACCATACCGATTCGCACATCCGTACCAAATCGCTCAGCTTGTTGTTGCAATTGAATCATCATGGTTGGGCCATCTATTCCTTCGGGGTATCCGGGAAAATTATCCACTTCTGTAGTGGTAGTCAACTGGCCACCTGGTTCCATTCCTGTATAAAGTACAGGTTTTAAATCGGCTCGTGAAGCATAAATGGCCGCAGTATATCCTGCAGGCCCAGAGCCGATGATCAATGTTTTTACTCGTTCCACTTGTTCTGACATATCAATATTCTTCCACTGTTCAACAATCTAACAAAAGTAGGTTTTTTGGCAAAAACCTTACACTTACAAAACAATAGGTTTTCTTAAAAGATGTGAACAATTTTCAGTGCCTTGAGCGGAAACACGCATAAAAAAAGGAGCCGAAGAATGGCTCCTTTTTTACCAAGTAGGTCAAATTTATGGGAAAAATTTGATTTAAAAACCGTTACAACCAAGGAGGCTCAACCTCAAAAACCCCCCTGGTGCAACGTAAACCTCGTTCATGATAAGATTTGGGCATAAGAACATGTTGTCCCTACAGTCAACCCTTCCTATTACTGGAGGTTTGTGCGTTAACTGGGACAAACATATAAAGGATGATGGTCACAAAAAGCACACAATTAACCAATGGGGCATCTCCCTTAACGGATGCCCCTTTTCAATTCATGATCAAAATAAAAAGGACCATTTTCAGTCGAAATGGTCCTTTTTAAAATTCGTTTGAAGTGAAAAAAATGTGATCTAGGTCGTATAGCGCAACTTTCGCTCGATAGTCTCTATCATTACATTGGCTATATCCATTCCTGTGGTGTTTTCGATGCCTTCAAGACCTGGTGATGAATTCACCTCCAATAATAAGGGTCCCCTGTTGGAACGAATAATATCTACACCAGCCACATCCAAATTGAGCACTTTGGCCGATTTGATGGCCAATTTGCGTTCTTCCGAAGTGATCTTGATCTTGGAAGCTGCACCTCCTTGATGGATATTGGCTCTAAACTCTCCTTTCTGGGCCTGCCGCTGCATGGAAGCCACCACCTTACCGTTGACCACGAAACAGCGAATATCCTGTCCATTAGCCTCCTTAATGAACTCCTGCACCAAAATGTTGGTCTGCACACTTTTAAACGCGTTGATCACACTTTCGGCCGCCTTATTGGTCTCTGCCAACACCACTCCCTTTCCTTGGGTACTTTCCAGCAATTTGATGATCAAAGGTGCCCCATTCACCATTCGGATGAGGTCTTTGGTGTCCATTGGAGATTTTGCAAAACCCGTTATGGGAATATGGATGTCATTTTTGGAGAACAATTGCGAGGCGAAGAGTTTGTCTCTCGATTTGCTGATGGAATCGGCTGAATTCAAACAATACACCCCCAAGGCATCGAACTGACGCAACAAGGCACACCCGTAAAAGGTGACCGAAGGCTTTATTCGGGGAATCACGGCATCGAACTTATCCAAAATATTTCCACCTCGATACCGTATCTCCGGGGAGCTGGCATCCAGTTTCATGTACACGTTTTCCACGTTCAGGAACACCACCTTGTGGCCACGCATCTCCCCCGCCTCGATGATCCGCTTATTGCTGTAGAGTTCGGGGTTACTGGCCAAAAGTCCAATGGTCAATCCTGATTTTTCCGAAGTGAACGGTTTGTATTTATGGGACAGTTCCTCATCGGAAATGTCGCCTTGACAGAACCCTTTGGCGGGATCCACCAAATACCGGGCACTTATCGCTTCCCGGCCCAAAAGCATACGGTACTCCATAGTATCGCGGTTGGCCAAGGTGAGCTCTATTTCGAACACTTGACCTCCTATGTTCACCGGGGTTTTGATCACGGGACGTTCTTCAGATATTCCTTGGGAACTTTTCACATTGCGCATGTCCACCAACTTGGCCTGGCATAAAATGGAAATGCTCCGGTTATCCTGTAATGGATTCACCTCAAAACGCACCCATTCTTCCAATCCCTTAGTAAAAACCTTGATCTTACTGGCTTGGATGGAAGAGGTCTTCGCCCCCGAATCCACCCGTGCCTTAATGGCGGGTATGCCCAGTTCTTCAAAACGGCACCATTCTTCGCTGCCCAGTATGTTTATGTCTTCCAAATCGACAAATTCTTTAATTGATTATTCGCATTATAAATAGGTCCATGACCTCGACCAAAATCAAAATAATAATGATCCATTCGAGCCTACTGCTCTCCCGATGATCCATGATATCCTTGAAAAGGCTCAGGTTTTCCTTAATGATGTAGCCCTGTTCCTTAATGGTTCGATAGCGTTCCTTTAGATCAAAGATCTGCTTCAGGCTTCTATCCAACCGGTCCAATTCCTCATCTTCCCAAACCACTTCCGGGGAATCAAAAATATAAAGGTTCTCGGAAATTTGATTGTTGATGTTCAACACACGGGCGATGTAACGCTTCAGTTTTTTTCCGCTCAGATCCAAATTACCCTTGTTTTCCAGATAGTTGGTATGTTTTCGGGTTTCTTTCATGATCTGTTCCGAAAGTCCTGCAAAAAAATCCAACGCCACGGACTGGGATAAGTGCATCAAGGTCAATCGCATGCCCTCCACATTGGATTCGGGCAGTGAAATTTTACTATTTGTAACCTTTACCCTGCTACCATTGGGCAACAGTTCCAATTCGATGGCCTCGGTAAGGTCGGATGGCCGCCACTCTTCACAAAATGGCTTTAAATCCAACAGAAAGGCCTGAACGGCATCATCATCAAAGCCGTAAAATGAGACGATGCCATATCGAAAAATATAAACATAACGGTTGGCATCGGCATAACAAAGTTCATCCCTGTCGCCAAAGATGAGTTCCTTTTTTATGGCCTGTCTACAACCTGAAATATCAATACTTTCGGCAAGGTGCAATGCTATCGCTTGGGAATCCATCATTGGGTGGAAAAAATATCCCCGGGATTCTTAAAGCTCTTGAACTCGACCATATAGCCGTTGGGATCCTGGACAAAAAACGACAGATGCTCTCCCGTTTTATCCTGCATGAAGGTAGCCTCCGTGGTTATTTCAAGATCCATTGCGTTCAATCGATCATACAGTTCATGCCATTGCTCGGTGGACACGATAACTCCAAAATGGAAGGAGGGCAGAATGTAATCTTCCAATCGATAATTTTTAAAATCGAAATTAAAGTTCCCCGATTGGGTAAATGTAAGTTGGTGGCCAAAAAGGTCCACGTCCAACCAATGCTCGGCCTGCCTTCCGAGTCCGGCCTGCACCACATCTTGGTAAAATGCTCTTGTTTCGCCGATGTCCTTACATGGCAAGGCGAGGTGGAATTGAGTTTCCATTCGATTTGTCTTTCCTGTCTTTTCTACCTAAACTTTTGTAATACGATCGAACGGCCATACGGTCCATCTTGTCCATAAAGGGCAATGCATCCTTCCACTCCAACCATAGGGCTTCCTCGAACTTGTGTTTTTCCTTCACTTTGATGGGCTTTGGTTTGAGCACCACCAAATAATAGTTCCTGACCACAGTCTCGAATTTACCCTTGCGTATATGCGAAAGGTAAAAGTCGAACTTCTTTTTGGCCAATTTAAGTTTGATCTCTTCCCCTACTTCCCGTATCAGGGTTTCGGCTTCGGTCTCTTTCTTTTTCTTAACTCCTCCGGGGAGCGTGTACCTAAGGGGTCGATATACCTTCTTCAACACAAGGACTTTGTCCTTATGAACGGCAATCAACCGCGATTTGATCACTTTTTTCATAACGGCCCCTTTATGTTAGTTGTTTTGGCCTTATAAACGATTTACTGGCTCACTCTTCTTCGGTGCTTTCCAGTTCATCGGTGTTCAAGGATGTTTCATCCTCGCTATCGCTTTCCGTATCGGAATCGTCAAAATCTTCCATCGCCATCACCAATCGTTTGCTCACCTTGACCAGGTAAGCGGTATCTTCCGTTCGCACTTCGATGCACTCCACTACCTCATTGTTTGCGTTTCGGTAGGTCACAATATCGTCATCATCGTAGCCTTCGGGGAATTTTTCCACCAATAAATTGAGCATATGGTTGTCCAGCTTCTTGTAATCCACGATTACCCTTTTTAAAGCTACGGTCTGCCTGTTCTTCATCATCACATGTTTAGGAGGTATGCAAATATCAATGGGGCCACAATGGTGGCATCGGACTCAACAATAAATTTGGGCGTGTCGATATCCAATTTTCCCCAGGTAATCTTTTCGTTCGGTACGGCCCCGGAATAGGAACCGTAACTGGTGGTGGAATCACTGATCTGGCAGAAATAACTCCAAAAAGGTGTTTCGGTCTGTTCCAGGTCTTGGTACAACATGGGCACTACACAAATGGGGAAATCGCCGGCAATACCCCCTCCAATTTGGAAGAAACCAATGCCTTTTTCCGAATTCTTCTGGTACCAATCCGCCAAAAAGGTCATGTACTCAATACCGGATTTTACGGTACTGGCCTTTAACTCGCCCTTAATGACATAGCTTGCGAAAATATTGCCCATGGTGCTGTCTTCCCAACCGGGAACCACAATGGGTAGATTCTTCTGTGCTGCGGCATACATCCACGAATCCTTTATGTCTATCTCATAATATTCTTCCAACACCCCTGATAACAATAGTTTGTACATATACTCATGGGGAAAATAGCGTTCGCCCTTATCATCGGCGTCTTTCCAAATTTTGTAGATGTGCTGCTGCAATCTTCGGAACGCTTCTTCCTCTGGAATACAAGTGTCGGTAACGCGGTTCAAACCTTGCTCCAAGAGATCCCATTCTTCTTGTGGGGTAAGATCCCGGTAATTGGGCACTCTCTTGTAATGGGAATGTGCCACCAAGTTCATCAGGTCTTCTTCGAGGTTGGCACCCGTACAGGATACGATGTGTACCTTGTCGGTACGGATGATCTCTGCAAAAATTTTCCCCAATTCAGCGGTACTCATGGCCCCTGCCAAGGAAACCAACATTTTGGAACCTTGGTTGAGCTGGTCTTCGTACCCTTTGGCAGCATCCACCAAAGCAGCTGAATTGAAGTGTAAAAAATACTTATGTATAAATTGTGATATTTCGCCTTTGTTGTTCATTTTCTCTTTTTCTTGTACTTGTGGATTCCCCTCTTCATTTTGCTGTTTCACCACAAGTCCTAATTCTATGGTTTTAATTAATTTTTAGTTGTTACTGGGTACTGGCAATTCCTTGGTATCGATCAAGGTATTTGCCGTTTTCTTGCCTTGATAGCCCAAAATGGACAAAAATTGATCGGCTGTTTGTTGTTCCGCAAATACAGAAGATTGCAGTTCCCCATTTTCATCACGGTTGATCAACACATGTTTTGGATGCGGAATCAGGCAATGCTGTAATCCACCAAATCCACCAATGGTCTCCTGATAGGCCCCTGTATTGAAAAAGCCAATGTACAGCGGTTTGTCCTTTCGGTATTTTGGCATATAGATGGCATTCATGTGCTGCTCCGAGTTGTAGTAATCGTCGCTGTCACACGTTAATCCTCCCAACAAAACTCGCTCATACTCATCGTTCCACCTATTGATGGCCAACGTGATGAACCGTTTACTGATGGCCCATGAATCGGGCATTGTGGTGATGAAAGAAGAATTGATCATATTCCATTTCTCCCTGTCGTTCTGTTGTTTCTGGTACAACACTTCGTATATGGTGCCGCCACTCTCGCCAACGGTAAAACTCCCGAACTCGGTAAAAATATGGGGCACATCCACCCCAGCTTCTTCACAGGCCTGGCTAATTTGATGGATGATCTCGTCCACCATATATTCGTAATCATACTCGAACGCCAATGAGTTCTTTATCGGAAATCCACCCCCAATGTTCAAACTGTCGAGCGTTGGACAAACCTTTTTGAGGTTGATGTAGACCTTCAAACATTTCAAAAGCTCGTTCCAATAATAGGCCGTGTCTCGAATGCCGGTGTTGATAAAAAAATGTAACATCTTTAGCTCCACCTTCGGATTGGTCTTGATGGATTGATTGTAGAAGGGTACAATATTTTTATATCCAATACCCAATCTGGAAGTGTAGAATTCAAATTTTGGTTCTTCTTCAGAAGCTATACGGATGCCTATCTTGAAATTGCCATCAATATCCTCACTCAACAAATCTATCTCCTCATAATTGTCGATGATCGGAATACAGTTCTTATGACCATTGTTGATCAAGCGTGAAATATTCTTGATGTATTGATCTCTTTTAAACCCGTTGCAGATTACATAGGTATCTTTGGTAATCTTACCCGAATTCTTGAGATGCTCCACAATATTGATGTCAAAAGCGGAGGATGTTTCGATATGGATATCGTTCTTCAGTGCCTCATTGAGCACGTGCTCAAAATGCGAGCTTTTTGTACAGTAACAATAATGGTATTTCCCCTTATATTGTTGTTTCTTCATTGCCGAGGCAAACCATTGTTTCGCTCTCTGGATATTTTCCGAGATTTTGGGCAAATACGTAAACTTTAACGGGGTGCCATATTGTTCGATCAACCCATATAGGTCAATGCCGTGGAATTGTAGTTTGTTGTCCTCAAGCCTAAACTCCTCTTGGGGAAAATCATATGTCTGTTCGATTAAATCGATATATTTTGTTTTCATTGAAAATTCGCGTTGTTGATACTATGCTTTTTTTGAAATTATAAAAAAAAAAGCAGAATCAGATACGAAATTCAAAAACAGTGCAGGGTACAAAATAAGGGGCCCGTGAGCTATCACGGAAAAAGAAGATTTTTTCGGAAGTCAGCCCTAATATTCGGTGTCTTATCTTTAAGACGGCTTTTTGGGTAGACTTCCTTATCCCCAAAAGCCCGAACATGAAAAAAGTTTTCAACGATACAAGGCAATGCGTCCTACTGGATATTGACTCATTTATGGGTCAAACATAAACAAAAATCCAATATTGCATCGTTTTTGTTTTAAAAAAAAATACCCTTTCAATTAATTGATTATCAATAATTTGACTATTTCACGAATCTGAAATAAAATATAGGGGTCGGAGAAGAACACAAAAAAAAGGGCTTTCGCCCTTTTTTCACTTATTCATTTTTATGTTACCAAAGGCAAGTGTTACCCTACCAATGGTGGTTTATCGTTAATGAAAGGTTGGTTGTAATACCTTCTCCCTTTTGCTTTGTAAAGGGCGTTGGCCAATGCTCCAACCACTGGTGGCAAAGAAGGTTCCCCCAGTCCAGTGGGATCTATGCCATTGTCCACAAAGAAGGTTTCCACGGCTTTGGGCGCTTCCGAATTGCGTATCAATCGGTACCTGTCAAAGTTGCTTTGGTTCGGCACCCCATCATTAAAGGTCATGGCACTGTAGGTAGAATGGCCGATACCATCTACCATACCACCTTCCACTTGATTTTTGGCACTCAATGGGTTCACTACAATACCGCAATCCACGGCACACCATATTTTTTCCACTCTTGGCATATCACCTCCGCCGTCTTCCAGATCCAAGACCTGGGCCACGTAGGAATTATGGCAATAGTAGGCAGAAACACCCCTTGCCTTTCCATTTCCGGAACCATTCCAATTGGATTTTTCCTTCACCAATTTCAATACACCAGCATAACGTGCAGGATCATAATCGTTCTTTTGAGGGTCGCCCACAGGGTTGTTAATGGCTCTATCAAACAATTCCAGCCTAAATTCGATGGGATCTTTGCCCGATGCTTCGGCCACCTCATCCATAAAGGCCTGTTCGGCTCCAGCGATAAAGTTGGAACGTGGCGCACGCCATGCACCGGTGGTCACATTGGTGGGCAATGCATGTTTTTCGGCCAAATAATTGTCCACAGCACCTGCAGGAAAACGATCTTCAAATACCAAATCATCGTTGGTACCTGCACCACGTACATGCCACGCGATCAAATTGCCATTTTCGTCCAAACCAGCCTTGTATTTTACTTTGTAAGCAGGTCGGTAGGTACCCTGGGTCATATCATCCTCACGGGTATACACCAATTTGATCGGTGCGTTCATCTTTTGGGAAATCACCGCGGCTTCCACTCCAAATGTTCCGTACAAACGGCGGCCAAAACCACCCCCTTGACGGGTCATCATGATATCTATTTTTTCCAATGGCATGCCCAATCGGGACGCCAAGGTCTTTTCCAGGAATTCTGGGGTTTGAATTGGACCGAGAAGCTCTGCTTTTTCTGGGGTTACATGGGCAAAGAAATTCATAGGTTCCATGGTATTGTGGGCCAAATAAGGAGCGGTGTAGGTGCTCTCAACTATTTTTGCAGCCTTTCTAAAGGCAGCTTCCACATCCCCATCTTTACGGGCGGGTTGCTCTGGAGCTTTTTCCAATAAGGCAGCAAGGGCTTCATCGTGGTAGGAGCTGCTTTCCAATTTGGAGTCCTCCTCCCACTCCACCTGCAAGGCTTTTTTGGCCTGCATGCACTCCCATGTACTATTGCCGACTATGGCCACCAACTCGGGGATTGCCCCACCATCTGACCATTGTCTTTCGGTATCTTCAGCATAAGCTTCAAAATGGAACACATCCTTGATGCCCGGCATGGATTTAACCGAATCCGCATTCATACTTTTGAACTTCATGCCAAATGCGGGCGGATGCACAATCATGGCGGTAAGCATGCCTTCTTTATATACATCGAGTCCGAAAAGCGGTTGCCCGGTCACGATTTTTGGTCCGTCAACATTTTTGCGATCCGTACCAATGATGGAAAAACTGTTGTTGTCCTTTAATTCCACCTCTTCGGGCACCTCCAATTTTGAGGCTGCAGAGGCCATTTCGCCAAAGCCAGCGGATTTACCACTGCCTTCGTGCATCAACATGCCTTCTTTTACGGTGATTTCGGCAACGGGTACCTGCCACGCTGCAGCGGCGGCTTCCTTCAACATGTGCTTGGCTGTGGCCCCAGCCATGCGAAGGCTTTCCCATCCTTGACGAATGGACTGGCTACCTCCGGCCAACTGTCGGGTAAAAATATCGGTATTCAACGGTGCCTGTTCCACGATGACATCTTTCCAGGCCACATCGAGCTCTTCGGCAATGATCATGGGCATGGCCGTCTTCACGTTTTGGCCAATTTCCGGATTGGGCGACATAATGGTCACCAGACCGTTGTCACCCACTTTCAAAAAGCCATTTAGATCGAACCACTCCTTGGGCAGCGAGTTCACCTGCTCCGGGGTCATTTTGCACGAAGCGAGCCAATTGAAGCCCAGCACAAGTCCGCCACTGGCAAGACCTGTATTACGAATAAAGGCACGTCTTCCTATTTTTGTTTTAACTAGTGTCATGTTCTTAGATTTTTACTGATGGGTTGGTTATGAGTTAGCAGCCATTTTTACAGCTTTTCTGATACGCAGATACGTACCGCAGCGGCAAATGTTGCCGTTCATTGCCATCTCGATCTCCTCGTCTGTGGGATTGGGGTTTTTCTCCAAAAGTGCAGCGGCCGACATGATCTGTCCGGCCTGACAGTATCCGCACTGCGGCACGTCCACTTCCAACCATGCTTTTTGGACAGGGTGGTCACCGTTTTCGGACAATCCCTCAATGGTTGTGATTTCTTGGTTTCCTACTGAGGATACCGTGAGCATACAGGATCGGGTAGCGTTGCCGTCCACATGAATGGTACATGCGCCACATTGTGCAATTCCGCATCCGTATTTGGTTCCTACCAAGTTCAAATGGTCGCGAAGGACCCAAAGGACGGGTGTGGATGGATCCACATCCACTTCCTGTTTTTTTCCGTTGATGTTGAGTGTAAAGTTTGCCATGATATAAAAATTCCCTTGAAGTTATGGATTTCCTTTCAATTGGCCTTTTTTTAACTAAAGGATTCGTTAAAAATTAACAGGATTTTTAAGGTTCTTTCCTTTAATTAAAATCAGTATAAATAATTACCACAGTGAAACATATCACCTGCTGCACTTTTGAAGGCAAACAGAAAACCAAAAATCAAAATTTAGACATTGGGATTCTATCTGTTAAGCGCTGCGATATGGTCACTTCAAATGCAATCGGGCAAACACAGGCAAATGATCCGATGGATACCGACAATCCTTGGAGTCGCTCAGGATCGCGCTTTTACGAATTTGAACATTATCAGGGGAAACAAAAATGTAATCGATTCGTCGCTCCACCGGTTTATTGAACTCAAAACCATTAAAGGTCCCGGATGGACCGAAGGCTGCACTTTCGGCACCTACGAACGTATCATCCATGTATTCTAGAATGACCTGGACACCCGGACTATCACTCTCCAAATTGAAGTCACCCGTCAAGATTACAGGTAAGTTTTCAGGATTCAATTCCTTTATTTTTTCAAGGATCAATTTGGCACTTTCCGCTCGAGCTTGAACACCCACATGATCAAAATGGGTATTGAACACCAAAAACTTGGCCCCATCGGCTTTTCGTTGAAAAAGACCGTAGGTGCAAATTCTGGGCAAAGCTGCGTCCCATCCTTTGGATGGAACATTTGGTGTCGTGGAAAGCCAAAATGTGGACTGATCCAATAATTGTAATGCTTCGGTCTTGTAAAAAATAGCTGAGAATTCGCCCTTTTCTACTCCATCGTCCCTGCCTACTCCAAAATAGGTGTATTCGGGCATACCCTGATCCATTTCCTTTAATTGGTGCAAGAGTCCCTCCTGAATACCAAAAACATCCGGCGCATAAAATTGGAGTTGGGCCATTAAAAATTCCTTTCGGTTGTCCCAATTGTTTGGGTAGTCCTTTGGATTGTCATATCGAATATTATAGGAAATGACATCGATGTCCTGTCCCTGAACTTGAAACAGGATTCCGACTACCAACAGAATAAACAAGCTCTTTTTCATTGGATGGGTGTGCCTCTTGATTTTTAAAAACCTTCGTATGTCTGGTCCACTACTTCCTTGGGAGGTGGTCTTAAACGCTTTCTCGGTTACTTTTTATACTATCTGCAAGCTATCCAATTTTTGATACATCAAGGTTACCATATGTTTATTTTCTACGCAGGAATTGGCCTTTTCCAAAAATCATTTGTTCTGTTCACGAAATAAATCAAAATCCAAATTCACAGAGGTTGTAAACCTAACACCTATCATATAATTGAGGGTAAAACAATGCTCTACTGAAATAAAAATCATGTCAATGAACATGAAAATTAGCTTTGCTTAATCATTATTAACCATTTCACAATCCCTTTACCCTTTCCATAACTTTTATTGTTCCGCCCTTAATCCCTTGCAATGGGGTAGCCGGTTACTTTAGCCGCCAACAATCATTTTAAACATTTACAACTTTTTTAAGATAATGAAAATCAAATATTTAAAAAACCACTCAACCTTATTTCATTTATGATTCAGACCAATTATATCCAAAATCACAACCCCTTTACTTTCAACAAGTTCCATTATCGCACTAAATGGATAATAGGGTTATTGATCGGCCTGTTGTTGCCAATCTCTTTAAGTGCCCAAACTCCCTCGGATGCCTTAATGATGCCTTCAAAAAATATTTGTGTCCTATTTTCTTATGACATGGGCTCCTTTGATAGGTATTGGGAAGGCTCCTATTTGAGGGAAAATCAAACAATTGCCACTGTAGACAGAAATACCGTGCTCCCGATGGCAGCAATTGGGATTCTGGACAACCTGAATTTTTATATCAGCTTGCCGTATGTTCGAACAGAATCTTCAGAACCCAATGGTGGAAGGTTTGCCGGTGCAAGAGGGTTTCAGGACATTGGTTTTGCAATAAAATATCGTGCTATTAAGAAAGAACTGGGCAAAGGCACTTTTTCCGCACTCGCAACAACGGGGTTCTCAACACCTTTTACCAATTACCTTTCAGATTATCGACCATACAGCATAGGTGCGGGAGCACCGGAATTTTCCATAAGGGGAATCGGTCAATACGAATGGCAGAACGGTTTGTACTTCCGTGGGTCGGTGGCCCATTTATGGCGGGGTTATACCGAGGCAGAACGGGATTACTACTACGACAACGGTAGCTATTACACAGCCTGGATGGATGTCCCCAATGCATGGACCTATGAAGGTGTTTTCGGAAAATGGTTTCTTGGATACTCCCTAAAATTGGAGTTAAGCTATGTTGGCCTTAATTCGACCAGCGGTGATGATATTAGGGCCTACAATGCCGCCCAACCTACCAACAAGGAAAAATTTGACCGAGTCGGCCTATCTGCACAGTATTTTTTCAAATCCATCAAAGGATTGGGGGTAGTTGCCTATCACAACAGGGTTGTAAATGGAAGAAATACCCCAAAATTGAGCAATACCGGTTTTGGTATCACCTATCAATTCAATGTAATTAAAAAACAAACAGAAGAAAATGTCACACAATAAAACTTACATATACTTATTGGCCCTGCTAACAATATTTTTGGCCTCTTGTGAAAAAGATACACCACGCTACTTACCTTATAAAAGTTATGCCTATTCCGAACTCAATGAAAATGGTGGAAACTGGATTCCAATACTACAAGAATCTGGGTCCTCAATTGCTATAGATGCCCCCTCCAACAGTGATTCACAAGCGTATCTTAATGAAATTCAAGAGGTAAAAACCTTGATGTCCAATATAACCTCGGACCAAAAAAGGGCCGTGACCTATTGGACCAACAACCCAGCAATTCGATGGAATGAAATAGCGTTGGAATTGATAGCCAAATACAACCTAATTCCAGGTCCAAACGAGGATGGCACCTATACTTTGCCCAATCCATCAAATCCAGAAGGTCCACCAGCGTTCCCTTTTGCCCACCCTCCCTATGCCTGTAGGGCATTGGCCTACATGTCTGTTGCCCAATTTGATGGGCTCATTACCGCATGGAACTACAAATTTCAATACAATAGAGAAGCGCCATATCAAGTGGACACAAGTATAGATTATGCTTACGAAGCCAACAATTTACCGTCATATCCTTCAGATGGGGCAGTTGTTGCAAGAGCATCCAAAAACATTCTTACTGCAATGTTTCCTTTGGAAGCCGAGTATCTTGAAAGTTTGGAGGCGGAACATCTACAGAGCTTGCTTCTTTCAGGTGGAAATGTTCAAAGTGACATTGATGCTGGAGTTGAAATCGGTGATGCTGTCTCAACCACCGCTTTAAATAGGGCTGCCAACGATGGGATGAAAAATGCCCAAACCCCAAAAGCAGTTTCGGACTCCATTAAACAAGCAGCATATGACCGTTTCGGTTGGGCCTGGGACAATCTTGAAATCCCTGAACGTCCGGTTGGTTTAACCCCTTTGTTCAGTCAAGTGACCATGTGGAGTATAGACGATGTGGAAAGTGTACGCCCCATACCGCCCCCACAATTGGATTCCCAAGAATTTTTGGATGATGTGGCCCTCCTAATAGACCATGCCCAGAACATGACGGAAGAGAAGAGAAGAATTGCCAATTTTTGGCAAGATGGTTTAGGTACATACACCCCACCTGGCCATTGGAATCGAATTGCCAATGAAATGATGGTGAAACACAATTTAAACCCCTTACAAACCACACGAACATTGGCTTATATGAATATGGCCATTATGGACTCCGGAATCAGTTGTTGGGATGCCAAATACTATTATCATTATCCAAGACCCATACAACTTATTGAAGGTTTCGAAACCATTGCCGGAACTCCTAATTTTCCAAGTTACACCTCTGGGCACAGTGTTTTTTCTGCAGCGGCCTCTGAAATTCTCGCCTATGTATTCCCAGATGAGGCTTCAAAAGTCCGTGCTTGGGCCGAGGAGGCAGCCATTTCCAGAGTATATGGTGGGATTCATTGGAGTTTTGATGCCACTGTGGGCACTGAACAAGGAAGGGAAGTAGCACAATATGTATTGAATATTGCCAAGGCTGACGGCGCTGACCAATAAAAACCATAATTACGGTTGAACAATGGCCCTGAAGGTAAGATTTACCCTTGGGGCCTTTATCAATTTTGTCGGGGGCAACCGATGCAACCAATGGGTCTGTGTGGTTCCTTTCATTAACAACAAACTGCCATGATCGAGCAACACTTCCACCTTTTCTTTGATATTTTTATGCTTGAAGACAAATTTTCGGGTTGCGCCCAGACTTACGGATGCAATGGTCCCCTCTTTTTTGAGCTCCTTTTCATCATCACTATGCCAAGACATGCCCTCTTCGCCAGAATGGTACAGGTTAAGCAAGCAGGAATTGAAGGTTTCACCGGCAGCTGCTTCCACCATCGATTTTAAGCTAAAAAGATCCTGGGTCCATGGCAAAGCCGTTTTAGTGGTATTGGAATAGGTATAATCGAACGGTAAATCACCGTACCAGGCTACCTTTCGTTTGGTTTCCAAACGTTTCCCGAACATTACCAGCACATCTTTTTCCCACGGAATGGTAACCAATAATTTTTGAAAATATTCGTCGGCAGTTTTTCGGTCCATAATAGGCCCGAAATAGTGTACAATCCCATCTTTGGGCAACAAATTCAAGCTTTTAGGGTCTGAGTTGGTGAATAAATCCATTATTGGCAAACATCTTATAACAAACGTTCATGATTCCTTTGAAGCAGGAAGGCTATTCGTTCCTTTAACGCTTGGGGTTCCACTATTTTGGCATAATCGCCAAACATGAGGTACCAACGGGCAAACCCATTATCAATATCGGTGACCATAAAGCTCATTTCCACTTCACCATCCACTACCCTTTCCGAAACAAAGCCATAATGCTTTTTGCTTCCTTTGATAAACTTGGCCACCTTTTTGTCCACCAATATCTTCACCTTGGTCCGCTGTACGTTTTCCTTTTTACTCTGATGATCGTCCAAAGTGCCATGCTCCAAGGTAAAATTTTCCTGTGTGCGTTGAATTTTATGGATGCGATCGGTTCGGAAATGTCGGTAATCCATTCGAAGGTGGCAATACCCCAAAATGTACCAAAATCCATTCTCGTGGAAAAGCCCCACAGGTTCAATTTTGCGATTGGAGGGTGTTTCTTCCCTCAGTGATTCGTACTTGAGATAAACTTGTTTACGTTCGGCAATGCTTTCAAACAAGATCTCCAGTGCATCGGGTATCGTGGCATTGAACAACTCTTGTCCGGGAACTATGGACACCTGGGTTTCCAAAGCCTCCACCCAGTCCTTTTCCTTCCCTCGGAGCACTGATTTGAGCTTGTACATGGCCGATTCGTAATAGGCACCGAGTGACCTATCGGTAAATTGCTGCATCAACTTTTCAGCGGCAACGAAACTGCCTGCCTCTTCCCTAGTGAACATCACCGGGGGCAAGCGGTACCCTTCCATGATGGAATATCCTACCCCTGCTTCACTAACAATGGGAACCCCTGAGGATTCCAAGGTTCGGATATCCCGATAGATCGTTCGCAAGCTTACCTCAAATCGGTCGGCCAGATCCTGTGCCTTCACAATACGTTTGGATTGCAATTGGATCAATATAGCCACGATCCGGTCAAAACGTTTAACGGTATCCATTCCCATAATTGCTTGTGCTATCTCCCAAAGATAGGACTTCAAACCAAGCTCGGGAGACCATTTCCATTTCATTTTATGTGGTTTTTTCAATCCTGACCTTACCATAGGTCATCAAAACATTCGTGGTACAAGAATACCACCAAAGGGTGACAACGGCTTGTCAGCACCATTTTTTTCAAAAGCAAAATTTACTGTTGACAAAGGGCTGTCACTAGGTCATTCTACTTTTGAATCCACAATGTTTAACCTTTAAAAATAAATTAGTCATGGAAAACATCACAGCAAACAAAACAACCCAAGTAATTACACCTGCACAATTGTTGGAACATTGGCAGGGCCACCGTAGGTTGACCCGGAAAGTGATCGAAGCTTTCCCCGAAAACGATCTGTTCAATTATAGTATTGGGGGCATGCGCCCTTTCGCGGCAATGGTATCTGAATTGTTGGCGATTGCCGTACCTGGTTTACAGGAAATGGTAAGTGGTAAAACAGCCACCTTGGATGAACATATCGATTTTGGCAACAGCAAAACCAAAGTGTTAGAGCTTTGGGACAAGGCCACCGTAGAAATCGATGCACTTTGGGCCCAACTTGGACCCGATCGCTTTCAGGAGCACATTAAACTATTTGGGCAGTATGAAGGTTCGATCCAATCTTCCATTTTCTATTTTGTGGACAATGAAATGCACCATCGTGGACAAGCTTATGTGTATTTGCGTTCCTTAGGTATTGAACCACCTCTATTTTACGACCGGGATTAACGCCAAGCCATGAAAACTGTTCTTGTATTTAAAACTTCGGTCGAAGCACCACGCGATGTTCGACAATTACAGCCTAAGTTGAACCAATTGGTGAACGGTTCGGGTTGTTGGAACTTCGACCTCGAGGATTGTGATAATATTCTTAGGGTGGAAACACAAAATTTGCAAGCACACTCCATTTCCGAACTATTGGAAAACCATGGCCACAGTTGTATTGAACTCCATTGAATCAGTTCGTATAAAAGAACAATAAAGCCCCGGTTTCGGGGCTTTATGTTTATAGGTCTGCTTTTTGTTTAAGTGCGTTGAATTGTTCCAACAATTCTTGATATCTATCTTTCTCTTCCTGACCGGGCTGTTTATCCCCACTGCTCAAAATATAATATAGGTAGGAAATCTGCGGCACCATCATTTGTTGGGGATAGGCCCCTTCCTCATTTTTCAGTTGCTTCAGGATTTCTTTGAAGTGGTCCAGCTTGGCATCTCCCACTTTGGATTTTTCCAACTCCTTGATTTTCTGCTCAACCTCATCTTGGAACATTCGAGCTTCGGACAACAAATCGATAACCTTAAACTGAAGGTCTTGTTGTTCCAAAATGTCTTCTAGGGAAACACCATCCTGCTCCAAACGGGGATCGATAAGCACTTCAAAAGGATGTTCGATGGAAGTTTCGCCCACGGTCAACCTTGCTGTGTATTTTCCAGGAGGCACCATGGGTCCATTTTTATAGCGACGGCTCTTGTTTTTATCCCAAGGTCCTTTTTGGCGTAGATCCCACGCAAAGCGATTGATGCCTTTTTTGGTTTCCAACTTTTTGTCCATATATACAAACGTGGCGCTTAATGCCATGTCTTCCACTTTCTCGGTGGTGGACTCCAATTGGGTGGAATCCGCCACGATGGAAGCAACCACTTGTCCTTGAACGTCCAAGATATCGAGCTTGACCCCACTCTTCATATCGCTGGGCAAATAGTAATCGACAGTGACATTGGTTGATGGGTAATCGGGATAATCACCACCTCTGGGACTATCATATCGAATGGTATTGTCGGGCTTGAACAAAACCACTTCATCACCCAAGTTTCCTATTTTGGGATCTTGCATAGCGGAAACATTGTCCAAAATCCAGAAACCACGTCCCATGGTGCTCAAAATCAAATCACCACGAAACAAGATGATATCGGTTATGGGCACTACCGGAAGGTTCTGTTGGAAACTTTTCCAAGTCTTGCCATCATCCCAAGAAACAAACATACCGAATTCAGTTCCGGCATAAAGCAATCCTGCCTTGCCTAGGTCTTCACGCAAAACGCGGGTGGTATAATCCGAAGGTATGCCGTTACTATCGGTACTGATCAACTCCCAGCTTTCCCCATAATTTTCGGTTTTGTACAAGTAGGGTTTGGTATCGCCCAACAAATGACGGTCCACCGCGATATAGGCCTTGGCCGGATTAAATTGTGAAGGCTCAATGGATTCCACACGTCCGCCTTTTGGCAACTTTTTGGGGGTAACATTCTTCCAAGTGGCCCCGCCATCCCTGGTCACGGAGATGACACCATCATTGGAACCTGTCCAAATTAGCCCTTTGGTTATTTTGGACTCCCTGATAGAGTATAACGTGCTGTAATATTCTTCACCGGTGATATCCCTAGTAATGGGATTTCCGGAAATAACTTGCTTATCAGTCTCATTGGCTGTAAGATCAGGTGAGATGATCTCCCAATGTTTGCCACCGTCATTGGTTTTGTGTAAAAACTGTGATCCCATATACACTACTTTGGGATCGTAAGGTGACACATGGATGGGGGCCACACGCTGAAAACGGTATTTCAGATCCTTTGGATTGTGGCCGTAAATATTGGAGGCCCCTATGGAATATTCCCGATCGATTCCCGTAATCTTACTGTACACACTGAAACGGCCCTTACAGTTGTTGTACACCATATAGTGATTACCCGGCATGGGAATGACCGGTCCGGTTTCACATCCGCCAACGTTCATCATAATGGTGTTCCCTGGTGTAGTGGATGCCAAAGGTGAGGTACTGGGTATGGCAATTGTAGTATTGTCCTGTTGGGCACCGTACACCCAATACGGGTATTGATCGTCCACCGCAACTTGATAGATCTCGGCGGTAGGCTGGTTGAACTGGGTCGACCAGGTTTCACCTCCATTGTGGGACACATTGGCCCCTCCATCATTACACTGGATCAACAGGTTCGGATTGTTCGGGTTGAGCCAAATATCGTGGTTGTCCCCATGGGGTACACTCATCCGTTTCCAGGTTTTTCCACCATCCGTGGATTTGATCAAGGGATTGGCATTGGAGTATACGATATCGGGATTGGTAGGATCCAACTCGATATTGGTGTAGTAAAAGGGCCTGTTCACCAAACGTTCATCATCGGAAACGTGTGTAAAGGATTTGCCCTGATCCACGGACTTATACAAACCCCTTTCTTTTTCAGGGGCTTCGATTACGGCATATAAAATACGGGAATCCACAGCGGAAACCGCCAAATCGATTTTCCCGATCAAGCCTTTGGGCAATCCCTCTTCCAACTTCTCCCAAGTTTTTCCGCCATTAACCGACTTATAGATGCCGCCTTCGCTGTTTTTACCGCCAGAATCAATGGTCCACGGGGTACGACGGGCTTTCCAAGCGGCTGCATACACCACATTCGGATTGCCGGGCAACAATTCCAGATCGGCAAAACCCACCTCATCGGAAACGAACAGAACCTTTTCCCAAGTCTTACCGCCATCCATGGTTTTAAAAATGCCCCGTTCCGGGTTGGACTTAAAGGCATTACCAATGGCGGCCACCCATACGATGTTGTTGTTGGTGGGGTCAATTTCCACAGCTCCGATCTGTCCCACATTATCGAGGCCAATGTGTTCCCAAGTTTTTCCGGCATCGATGGATTTGTACATCCCTTTACCGGCAATGATATTACTTCTAATACCATCGGATCCCGTTCCCACATAAACAATATTGGGGTCGTTTAGGGCCACCTCTATGGCACCGATGGAGGGTGTGGTAAAGAAACCGTCTGATACATTGTTCCAAGTGGTCCCGTAATCCGTGGTTTTCCATACCCCTCCTCCTGAAGCACCCAAATAAAATGTACCAGGTTCCATAGGTGTTCCCGTTACCGTGGTCACCCGTCCGCCTCTGGCCGGCCCAATGGTCCTATATTGAAAAGCATCGAAATCCTGCGCCAATAGGCTACAGGTCATTAAAAATGTGAGCAGAAATTGAAAAGAACGAAGTTGAATTCCCATGAGTCAGTCGTGTAGTTTGGTTATTTCCCAAATCTACTAAATACCTATCCAATCTGAAACGTTCCTGTTTAGAATTGCCTACTTTTTCACAAATAAATAGCACGGCAACCCTTTGTCTTGGATGCCAATCATACAATTGGCCCTTTTTGGGATAATGAATCATGGCAAGGTTGGAAATTACAGCTATACAGTTTTTAAAAAATCCTCCTCCAATATTGTAACAATTTACCTACCTTTTGTACTTATGATTATTCAACATTAAAACTCACAAATGAAAACACTAAAAATCACCATTGCCCTAATTGCTTTTGCTCTCGCTTTGCCCATACAGGCGCAAACCGCGGACGAAATACTCGAAAATTATTTTGAAAATACCGGCGGACTAGATGCCTGGAAGAATTTAAAAGGGATGAAAATGACCGCCAAAGTCAACCAAGGCGGCATGGAAATTCCTTTGGAAATCTATAATTTGAAAGATGGTCGTCAAATGACAAAGATTACCTTTCAAGGCAAAGAAATTAAACAAGGGGTTTATGACGGTGAAACGCTTTGGAGCCACAATTTTATGACTATGAAGGCCGAAAAATCAGATGCTGAACAAACGGCCAATTTCAAATTGAACACCAACGACTTCCCGGATGCGTTTATTGGCTACAAAGAAAAGGGATACACCGTGGAACTTCTTGGAAAAGAAACCATTGACGGAACTGAAACGTTTAAAATCAAACTGGTAAAGGAGCCCTTGACCATTGATGGCAACCCACAAGACGACATTTCGTATTACTTCTTCGATGTGGACAATTTTGTGCCCATTGCCGTGCAGTCCGAGATCAAATCAGGCCCTGCCAAAGGCCAAATAAGCGAGGTTACCATGAGCGATTACCAAGAGGTCGATGGTATATACTTTCCTTTTTCGATGACACAGGGCGTTAAAGACGGCCAAGCACAACCCATTACCATTGTAAGCATCGAGCTGAACCCTACAATCGACGACGCTGAATTTGCCTTCCCCAAAGAAGAAACCGAGAAAGAATAAATTTTAATATTGAGACCCTAATTTTTTAGGGTCTTTTTTTAAACTGACTAATCATGAAAAAACTCCATTTTATGTTGGCCGTTCTTTCGGTCGGCTTTGTTACATTGGGACACGCCCAATCTTTGGAAGCTATTGACGGCAAAGCCCTTTTTGGGGATTTGACCGCAAGACATATTGGGCCTGCTTTAATGAGTGGGCGAATTAACGACATGGAAGTGCACCCATCCAACAGCCGCATCATTTATGCGGGCACCGCTGGTGGCGGTGTATGGAAATCGAACGATGGCGGTGCCACCTTCAATCCTATTTTTGACGACTACTGCCAATCGATTGGTGCAGTGGAATTGGACCCCAACGATCCAGATAAGACCATTTATGTAGGCACCGGTGAAACCTGGACCAGAAACAGTGTTTCGGTTGGCGACGGACTCTACAAAACGACCGATGGTGGAGCCAACTGGACCAAAATTGGGTTCGACAAATCTGAACGAATAGCCAATATCATCGTCAACCCAAACAACTCACAGGAAATTTATGTCGGGGTATTGGGTGCTCTTTGGGGCGATAGTGAGGAACGAGGGGTCTATAAATCCACCGATGGTGGCGCGACTTGGGAGCGACTGCTCTATATTGACCCTAAAACAGGATGTGCCGACCTGGCCATGGACCCTAGCGACCCCAATATACTTTATGCCTCCATGTGGGAGTTTCGCAGAACAGGCTGGTCCTTTGAGTCCGGTGGTGAAAAAAGTGCGCTTTACAAATCCACGGATGGTGGAAAAACCTGGAACAAGATCCACAATGGTTTCCCAGAAGGAAAGTTGGGCCGATTGGGTATTGCCGTGGCACCGTCCAACCCCAATGTACTCTACACTGTTATTGAAGCAGAAAAAGATGAGCGCAAGGGTTTGTACCGAAGTAATGATGCAGGTGCCTCTTGGGAGCAGTTGAACAACGATTTTGGCATCACGGTCCGACCCTTTTATTTTTCAAGGATTGTGGTCGACCCCAAAAATGAGGATGTAGTTGTTAAAGGTGGCCTTAGTGGTTCCATTTCCCGAGATGGCGGAAAAACTTTTAAAGATTTGGGCAATATGCACTCCGACATCCACGATATTGTTTTTAGCATCAAAGATTCCGATATCATGTATGTGGGCACCGATGGTGGTGTCTATCGCACTTGGGATGGGGGCACAACCATGGAAATCGTTGAGAATCTTCCCATTTCCCAATTTTATCAAGTAAGTGTGGACGACGCGGAGCCTTACAATGTGTATGGCGGACTGCAGGACAACGGTTCTTGGTGGGGACCTTCCTCCTCCCCAGGCGGTGTTGAAGCACGGGATTGGAATTCCATTGGCGCGGGAGATGGCTTCCGTGTGTTGAAGCATCCTACAAAACCCATCATTTATTCCGAAATGCAGGGCGCGGAAAATGTTTGGCGAATCGATACCGAACGACAGTTGACGAAAACCATTCAACCCCTACCCACCTCCGAAGGCCAAAAATTGCGATGGAACTGGAATGCTCCAATGGCCATCAGCACCCATCAACCTGACCGCTTTTACATGGGCAGCCAATACCTTCATAAATCTGAGGATATGGGGGATACCTGGGAAATTATTTCCCCCGATCTGACCACCAATGACCCAGCAAAACAAAATCAAGAAGACTCCGGCGGACTTTCCATGGACAATTCAGGGGCCGAAAACCACACCACTATTTTCACCATTGCCGAATCCACGTTGGATGAAAATGTGATTTGGGTAGGTACCGATGATGGCAACGTTCAGGTGACGCAAGATGGGGGCAAAACATGGACCAATACAGTTGGGAATATTCCCGGCCTGCCCAAAAATACGTGGTGTTATCATATTGAGCCCAGTGTTTTTGATAAAGGCACCGCCTATGCGGTTTTTGATGGGCATACGATGAACGACAAGACCCCATACGCCTACAAAACCACGGATTTTGGTAAAACTTGGACGAGCGTCATTTCTGATGATGTGGTTGGCTTCGCCAGAAACATCCAAGAAGATTATGTTAATCCCGATTTGTTGTTTTTGGGAACCGAGTTCGGATTGTACATCACCATGGATGGGGGCAAGAACTGGAAAAAGTTTACGAACAACATGCCATCCGTGGCCGTTCACTTCATTGAACTGCATAAAAAGACTAATGATCTCGTGATGGGTACACACGGTAGGGGTGTTATTATCATTGATGATATTTCGCCGCTTCGAAGCATTAACAACGAGGTGTTGACAAAGACCTTGCATTTTTTCGATACTCCTGATACCGAAATAAGTGAAACCAGCTCCTTTAGTGGCAATTTTGGTGCGGAAACCCAGTTTGTAGGCAGCAACAAGACCAAAGATGTTCAAATAAAATACTACCTGAATAAAAGACACACCTTTGGCAAAATGACCATGGTCATTGAAGATATGGAAGGAAACCAAATTGCCGAATTGGGTCCGGGCAAATCCAAAGGAATCAATGTCGTCAATTGGAACTACACCCGAAAAACACCCAAGGTGGCCAAAGGGAAAACCTTCAGTTTTGGTGGTTTTACAGCACCCCAGGTACCTGCCGGCACCTATAAAGCGGTGATTACCAAAGGAAAGGAAACCTTTGAGCAAACCTTCAACCTTGTTTATGATAAAAACTCACCGCTAACGGAAAAAGATCGCGAACTGAAGGAAACGACCACCATGCGATTGTATGACATGACCCAGGAACTTGCCTACTTGGTTTATGAATTGGATGCGATTTTGGAACACGCAAGTTCAAACGGTGATAAAAAAACGGCCGACAAATTGAACGCCCTTAAGGAAACCTTGGTGATCACCACGGGTGACAATTATGTGGGATCTGCAGAACCTCAATTACGCGAGCGTATGGCCGACCTATACAGTAAGGTGGCTACAAGTTATGATAAACCTTCTGGTGCAGAGCTCAACAACTTGGAGGTAATCGCAGAACGCTTCAATAACGCGAAAATGGATTTTGCTAAGATCAAGGACAAATACCTTAAAAAGCAAGAAGTTCAATTGATGTCTTTTGACGATTTCTTGGAAAGCAACTAAATAGTATTTCCATAATATTTTAAGAGCCGCATCAACATGCGGCTCTTTTTGTTCCCCCTTCCTAGAAATACCTAATCAGATGCTTTTACAGCCAATACTGTCTCCATAGGTAGTTTAAATGATGCATCGTTACAAAATCCATCAATCGCTCCCGTGATAAATATCATTGCCCAAGACCGATGTTCGGGGTAGTTTCAACCTATAAAATCGTCTAAACATGGTACGTATTTTCATTATCTCTATTTGTGCCATTCTCTTTGTAACTGTACGACCTTCCCAAGAAATTGCAGCAAAGGAAGTGGTTCGCATAGCGGACAATAACATGCGTGGAAATACGTCCCAGGCAGATATCACCATTACCATCGTACGACCCAATTGGCAGCGGGAAATGGAAATGAAAGCATGGACGAAAGGTGATGATTATACCCTGATTCTTGTGAAAGCCCCTGCCAAGGAAAAAGGCATTGCCTTTTTGAAACGAAAAAAGGAGGTATGGAACTGGATACCGGCCATTGAACGCACCATAAAACTACCTCCCTCAATGATGTCGCAAAGCTGGATGGGCACCGACTTTACCAACGACGACCTGGTGAAGGAGGCCTCTTCGGTGGAAGACTATGAACACAGACACTTGGGCAGGGAAAACCTCAACGGCAAAGAATGCTACAAGATCGAGATGGTTCCAAAGCCTTCCGCGGCCATTGTATGGGAAAAAGTGATCGTTTGGATCGATACCCAAGATTTTTTACAACTCAAGGCAGAATTTTACGATGAGGACGGCGAACTGGTAAACATCATGAATTCAAGCAACATAAAAATGTTCGGATCCCGAAAAGTGACCACCCAAATAGAAATGATACCCACCGATAAGGAGGGTTACAAGACTGTGATCCAGTACAACCATCTCCTCTATGATGAGGAGATTCCCGAAAATTTCTTTACCACAAGAAACATGACACAAATAAAATGATGTTCCTAAAATTGGCATGGTTGAATATTTGGCGAAACAAACGACGGACACTGATCACCATCGCATCTGTTTTCTTTGCCGTTTTGTTGGCCATCACTTTTCGTTCGGTAACGGATGGGGTATATGAAAACATGATCCACAATGTGGTCAGTTACTCATCGGGCTATCTGCAAATCCATAAAAAAGGCTATTGGGACGAACAATCCATAGACAACTCTTTTGAAGCCAATGAACAGCTGAACCAAAGGTTGCTCAGTAATCCCAGGGTTACACAACTGATGCCCCGATTGGAAACCTTTGCCCTTTCATCTTTTGGTGATAAGACCAAGGGCGTGCTCGTTTTGGGTATCGACCCTGCTAGCGAAAAAATGGTCAACCAGCTTGATGAAAAGGTAATCGAAGGTGGCTATTTTCAAAGCGAAAATGCTAATGCAGTATTGGTGGGAAGCGGTTTGGCCGAACAACTGAATGTTAAGGTAAATGACACCCTCATTTTGATCGGACAAGGATATCATGCCAGTAGCGCAGCAGGAAAATTCAATATTATTGGGATATTGAAATTGGGGTCCCCGGAACTGAACGGGAACGTGATTTATATGCCCTTACGAACGGCCCAAAACCTGCACGGTGCGGAAAATCGATTGACGTCCCTGTCCATTATGCTTAGTAAAACCTCAGATTTGGAAGGTTCAAAAAATGCGGTTGAAAGTACCCTTGACACCGATGCCTACGAAGTGATGACCTGGAAACAGATGATGCCCGAAATGGATCAGTTTATCGAAGCGGACAGTGCAGGGCATTATATTATTATCATTGTTTTGTACATCATTATTTCGTTTGGACTATTCGGCACCCTGCTCATGATGACGTTTGAACGAAACCGTGAATTCGGCATTCTCATTGCCATCGGCATGAAAAAAAGGCTGTTGGCCTTTGTGGTTTTATTGGAATCCATAATGATTTCCTTGATAGGGTGTTTCATGGGTATTTTGGGGGGCATTCTATTGGTTCGGTTGTTTACGGAACACCCCATTCAATTTAGTGGATCGTTACAGGAGGTTTATGAAGAATATGGTTTTGAGCCCATTATTTACTTTTCGGGCCACCCCCGTATTTTCATCAACCAGACCCTGATTGTATTGGTGTTGGCCATATTGTTGGCCCTATATCCCGGATTTAAGGTAATCAGGCTCCGGCCCGTGGAAGCCATAAACAGTTGATCATGTTGGTGCAAATTGCTTGGCGGAACATTTGGCGGAACAAAACACGCAGTTTTGTGGTAATCGGCTCCATTGTGATCGGTCTGTGGGCCAGCATCTTTATTTTGGCATTTGCCTGGGGACTCTACAAAAACAACATTGATGAGTCCGTTAACAGGCAACTCTCCCATATTCAAATTCACCATCCTGAATTTACCCACCAACAAGAATCAAAATTTGTGATTGAACATTCCGATTCCATCCTTTCCCTATTGCAGAAAGATGATCGGGTTCAAGCTGCAAGTGCCCGGACCCTAACCAAAGGGATGATCACCTCGCCTACCACTGCAACCGGTGTTACGGTTTATGGCATCTCCCCTGCAACTGAAGAAAAACAGATTGGATTGAATGATAACCTGATTGAAGGGGACTACTTTGAATCGGGCAAGTCAAACGAAATCTTTATTGGAGAAAAACTGGCCAAAAAACTAAAGATAAAATTGCGGAGCAAGGTGGTGGTCACCTTCACGGATATTGAATCCAACATGGTTTCCGCAGCCTTCCGCGTTGGTGGCATTTATAGGTCACGAAACCTTTCCTTGGACGAAGTGAATGTTTACGTTCAAAAACAATCGCTGGACAATCTTTTGGGGCTAAAGCCTTCCGAAAGCAATGAACTGGCCATCTTACTAAAAAATGAGAGCGCGATGGATTCCTTCAAATCCGATGTACAACTGATGGTCCCTCACAAAAAGGTGGAGGATTGGATGGACCTTTCACCAGAGTTGGAATTGGTCATCGAATCGTTCCATCTCTACACCTACATCATCACAGGCATTATTCTGTTGGCCCTAACCTTTGGTATTGTGAACACCATGCTGATGTCCGTTCTGGAGCGAATTCGCGAACTGGGCATGCTCATGGCCATTGGCCTCAACAAGAAAAAGATATTTGTCATGATCATGTTGGAAACCCTTTTCTTGACCCTTATTGGATGCCCGGTGGGTCTTTTGGTGGGTTGGTTGAGTGTACTGGTATTGGGCTCAATCGGCATAAACATTGCCATATTCTCCGAGGGTTTGGCCAGTTATGGTTTCAGCTCGATCATCTATCCGGCACTGGATAGCCAGAACTATTGGACCGTGGCCATCATGTGTCTGATCACCGCACTATTAGCTGCGATTTATCCTGCGTTCAGGGCACTTCAATTAAATCCTGCCGAATCCATCCGTAAAATTTAGAATCATGGGAATAACAATTATAGACGCACATAACGTAAGCAAGACCTACAACGAGAAAATGATTCCAGTTAAGGCATTGCAGGATGTGCACCTCCATATCGAAGAAGGTGAATTTGTCGCTTTGGTCGGGCCTTCGGGTTCGGGCAAATCCACCCTGTTGAACATGATCGGTGGACTTGACGAACCATCTTCAGGAACCGTTTTTGTGGACGGTGTTGAAATCACCAAACTGCCTGAAAACAAATTGATCGATTTCCGGTTGGAAAACATCGGATTTGTTTTTCAATCCTTCAACCTGATTCCTGTGCTCACTTCCAAGGAAAACATTGGGTTTGTGCTCCAATTGCAAAAAGTTCCGAAAAAAGACCGGGAAAAAAGGGTATTGGAATTACTTCAGGAAGTTGGTTTGGCAGAAAAAATAAACAGTAGGCCCGGTGAGCTTTCAGGTGGACAACAACAGCGTGTTGCAGTGGCCAGGGCATTGGCCTCAAAACCCAAGATCATTTTGGCCGATGAGCCAACGGCCAATCTGGATTCCAAATCGGCTGGCAATTTATTGGACATTATGGCCAAATTGAACAAAGAGGAAAAAATAACCTTCTTGTTTTCGACACATGACCAACGCGTGATTGAAAAGGCCAGGCGTGTAATCACCTTGGTCGATGGCAAGGTTGATTCAGATATTGTACAAACACCAACTTAAGCACAATGGCTCGTGCAGCACACATATGGCTCATTTTTATTCTCCTTTTCCCCCTTTGTATTTTTAGCCAGGAAAAGGAACAGCCACTGGTATTGAACGGATATGTCAAAAATCTTCATCAGTTCCAGTTTGTGGATAACCTGGATCAGTTGCAATGGACCACATTTCTGCACAACAGATTGAATTTTGCCTATGCCCCTTCCGAAAGCATCAGCTTCCGATTGGAACTCCGTAACCGAATTTTTTATGGGGATGCCGTTGCCAACTTCCCAGGATTTTCGGACTTGATGACCCAAGACAATGGATGGGTAGATCTGACCTGGAGTGTTGCTGAAAATGGGCATATGCTCCTAGTGTCTGCCATCGACAGGGCATCGATGAGATTCACCAAAGGCAATTGGGACATTACTGTGGGCCGACAACGGGTAAACTGGGGCCGTAACCTGATCTGGAACCCCAATGATATTTTCAATACCTACAATTTTCTCGATTTTGATTATGAAGAACGCCCGGGAAGCGATGCGGTTCGGGTTCAGTACTACACCGGTGATTTCAGCCGGTTGGAACTGGCCGCCAAAAAAGGCAGGATAACAGACGATCATATCGTTGCCCTACTGTATGGCTTTAATACATGGTCGTACGATTTTCAGCTGATTACCGGCATCTATCAAAACGATTGGGTAATGGGTATGGGTTGGGCAGGCAACCTCAAAAATATGGGATTTAAGGGTGAAGTCTCCTATTTTGTGCCCCGAAAGAGCTATTTGGAAAATGACCGAGCACTCAGCGCCTCCGTTTCGATGGATTATGGGTTTAAAAATGGTCTTTACCTGTATGGTTCCATGCTGTACAATGGCAGTGCATCGAGTTCCGAAGGTAGCATCGAAAATCTATCCTTGGGCAGTATAACGGCCAAAAACTTAATGCCTTTCAAATTTTCAGGCTATGTACAACTGGCCAAAGAATTTTCCCCCATTTTTTCGGGGTCATTGGGAACCGTTTACGCTCCCACCAACCATTCGGTGATCGCCATCCCCACATTAACCTATTCCCTTGCGACCAATTGGGAAATGGATCTTATTTCACAATCCTTTTTTGAGTTCAAGAAATACCGCTCCTTGGGCCATGGCATTTTTTTTAGGTTACGCTGGAGCTTCTAAAACACACACTACAATGTTACCATTAACCTTATAACATCTTCACCTGTGTTAGGTTATTTGTGGTCCAAACTTATTAAGTGAAATTAAAAACGGGGGCAAGTGCCCCCGTTTCCTCATTTGCATATATGAGGTATCGCTACCTAATATTACAAGCCCAATCTGTAATTCTTTATCATCTTTGTTGCCATCGTTGACCCGTATGCTGCACCTTGATGGGGCAAGATTGTATCTGTTGGTTCGGCAAGGCAGAAATACCGGCCATTAGCATAGATAAGCAAGTCAGTATACTATGTTTCGATTTGAGGTCGGTTTTCATATTCTTTTGGTTGGTTATTAGTTTTAGTTGGTTTGGTATACGGTTGACTTTTTAACTGGCTTTGGATAGCCTTTTCATCCATACATGTTGTCCCATGTCAAGTCTGGATACTTTTTCCACGGACATATTTTTGATGGCCTTATCCACTGATTTTTCAAAACGTGGCTTGTTCATGGGCTTTACCAAAAAATCCTTCACCTGATCGTATTGAAAAGCATGCAAAGCAAACTGTGAACGGGTAGAGTTCAATATAACTTGGCAATCGCACTCCAACAACTCAAGCACCTCAAAGCCACCCAAGCCTGGCATTTCAATATCCAAGAATAACACATCCGGTTGAAATTTATTTACGGCTTCCAATCCTTTTTTGGGATCATCAAAGGTTCCCATCAAACGAAGATTGGGGTGGTTCTCGATCAATCTACCGGTGGCTACTCTTTGTAGGGTTGAGTCGTCGATTACTATTGTGGTTAAAGTCATTTTTCTGAGTTGAGTTGGTTGGTTGGTTTTGAATTCTATTACTGAAACAAGCTATGGGGTGATTTTCCTGATACCTTTGGATAAACGGTCATTTTTTTCGATGAACTGCAACTTGATGTCCAAATCCGTTGAAAAGTATGCTCCAATCTGCATTAACAACCGTTTTTAAAACGTAGGGTATCCGTACCAATACGCACAACCACCAATCCTTGACTGTTGGATTGGGCCGATTCATTCACGTCCCAAACACCATTAAAATCATCGAGGCCTACCACTTTGATTTCCAACTGCATATCATTACCTGATCCGGAAACACTCCAAGTCCCCACAAATACATCGGTGGTATTGAGCACAGTGATGGATAGGGTGCCATCTATTTGAAAATTGAAAACAAATTCGGTGTACAGACTCGTTAAATTTTGATTGTCCCGTGATAAGGCGTCCACGGTCCAAACCGTGCAACTGGTCAAGTTATCTTCAAATTCAGTTGGATTGCAGTCGGTACAATCATCATCGTTGAAATCGTTGTTGTCGTCCTCGTCACAATCATCCTTATAGGTATCAATTAGGTTTTCCAGATCCACCAAATCAGAGGCTTGGATAAGGGTGCCGTCCGAAAGAGTCAAGCCAATGGGAAATTGAATATTGGCCACATCGGTTTCTTGCAAGGAGGCTATAAATTCATATAAGGACTTATCATCGGCAAATGATAAGGTATTCAACGTTTCCTTTGTTGTATTGAAAAGGGTTATGACAGTTGGGTAATTAATATCGACACATTCAATATCATCATCATTTTGATCTTCTCCGGAACAAGTGCTGGCATAGGTGTCGAATTCTGCCTGATCGGCAACCAAAACCTCGCTATGGTCGGAAAAAATGAGTGTAACTGGAAAGTTGATTTGCAATACATCGGTATCCACGGCACTTTCGTCAAAAATGGCCTCTATGGCATCATACCCATCCGAATTGGTAACCGTTACTTCAGTACCATTGGCCACAACCACTACAGGCAGTTTCAACGAAAAACAACTGGCATTGTCAATAATATTGTCCATAGATCCATCGTGCATGGTAGTGCGCAACAACAAATTGGCAACAGTCGTGTTGGCTTCCAAAGCTTGGTCTGGTGGAGCTCCCTGAAAATCGAACTCCTCCTTCCTGCACGATGTATTGACCAAAAAGGCCGCCAGCAATAGAATGAGGGTCAAAGATTTGGCGGTTATTTTCATAATGTTTGGCTTAAACACGGATACTCCATTTAGTTATTAAACAACCAAACGATCAAAACTCCTGAAAATTTTTAAAAAGATTTTTATCTTTAGTCGAACCAAAAACCAACCTTATTGGAAAAGTCCCTCCAAAAAGATGTTTGTGATGAATCCTTATTCGCAAGTATCTATGAAAAGTATGCCCAAAATTTACATGATTTCCTCTATTACAAATACGGTGATCGATTAAATCCCGGAGACAAGGCACAGGATGCCTTTGCAAAACTTTGGGAAAATTGCAAAAAAGTTACCGCGGACAAAGCAAAATCCTACCTGTTCACCATCGGCAACAATTTAATGCTCAATGAGGTCAAGCACCAAAAAGTGGTCTTGAAATACCAGAACGAAACCCCGAATGCCCGCGATATTGAAAATCCCGAGTTTTTGCTCGAAAAGGATGAGTACCTTAAAAAGTACCAAAATGCGCTCGCCAATCTTTCCGAAGAACAGCGTGTTGCGTTCATGTTGAACAAGGTGGAAGGGAAAAAACATGAAGAAATTGCACAAATTTTAGGAGTTACCCGAAAGGTCGTGGAGTATCGTATTTACTCGGCTTTTGACCAATTGAAAAAAGAATTGGAAAATTTTAGGGTAAAATAGTCAGGAGAAAAGGAAAGTTGATTGTTATATAGGAAAGAACCGAAAACATGGACCAAGAGAAATTGATGGAAAAGTGGCTGAACAACGATCTTTCCGAGGCGGAAAGAAAAGCCTTCGATGCTTTGGAAGATGCTTCATTTTTTAAAGACATCATTGCGGATGCGTCCCATTTTAAGGCATCCCATTTCTCTGCTATGGCGGACTTTGACACCTTCAAGAAGCGCTCCATGCAACCTGAACAAAAGGTCAGGAAAATTGATTGGTTCAAGCCCATGATGCGGGTGGCCAGTATTGTTGTGGCCGTTTTGGGTCTATACTACATATTTACATCAAATTCGTTGACCGAGGTACAGACACAGGTTGCTGAAAAAACCAGCATCAGCCTGCCAGACGCGTCCCAAGTAACCATCAATGCCCAATCGGAAGTTGCCTATAATGAAAAGGAATGGGCAACCAAGAGAGAAATCACCTTGAAAGGTGAGGCCTTTTTTGATGTGGCCAAAGGGGCCAGGTTTGATGTGGTGACCGAGTCCGGTACGGTAAGCGTATTGGGTACGGAGTTCAATGTGAAACAGCGCGGTTCATTTTTTGAAGTGGCCTGCTTTGAAGGCACCGTGCAAGTTGCCACCAATGAGGGTACCGTTATTCTACATGTGGGCGACAATGTGACCTTAATGAACGGATTACTTACCACGGGAACCAACACCTTTGATGAGCCCCAATGGACCCAAAACAAAAGTTATTTCCAACGTACCCCGGTTTCGGAGGTTTTTGCTGAACTGGAACGGCAATATGGGGTAACTGTTGGTCAAGAGAATGTAAATACCGATCAACTGTTTACTGGCGGATTCGATCATAACAACCTATCCCAGGCCATAAAGGCCATTGGTGAACCATTGAATCTGGCCTATCAAATAAATGGCAAAGAAGTGCTATTTAGCACAAGAAATTAGTTCTCCCAACTTTAAGAAACACCAGTTCCCCCTGTTTCCCAACACCATGTAGGCACTACACACCATTCCTAACGAGATTCATACTAAAGCGCACTACCATGCGTTTTAGTTGTTATGGGAAAAAGATTACTTTTTCTTATTGTTTGCCTAACCGCCTTATATACAAACTTTACGGTTGCCCAAACAAAAGAAAATCAACCTCTGACCACAATCCTTGCCCTAGTGCAGGAGCGTTTTGGCGTACAGTTCAACTATGTTTCCACTTTGGTGGAAGACATCGCCATTAATGCGCCGGATGATTCTATGGATCTGGAGCAAACCCTTTCCTATTTGAACCAAAAAACCAAATTGGGCTTTGTTATCATATCCTCCAATACCATTTCCATCAGGGAGGAAAGTTTCCGTGTTTGTGGATTTCTGAAAGATAGAGATACCGGAGAGTCCTTACCTTTTGTGGCCATCCAAAGTGGTTCAACAGGCATTTACGCCGATGAGAACGGCTATTTTGAATTGGAAGAACTAACCCGAAACGACAAGGTTCTTATAAAATTGATGGGGTATAAACCGCTGAGCTTGGAGGCAAAGGATATGAACACCTCGGGTTGCAATCCTATCTTCATGGTGCCCTACCACGAACTATTGGCCGAAATTACGGTGTATGATTTTTTGGTCCGTGGACTGGATAAACTCGACAATGGTTCCTATCAATTGGATCTAGATCGCTTTAGCACCCTTCCAGGTCTGGTTGAAGACGATATTTTGTTTTCGGTGCAATCCTTGCCGGGGGTACAGAGTGTGGACGAAACAGTTTCCAACATCAATATCAGGGGTGGCAGCCACGATCAAAACCTGATTACTTGGGATGGTATCAAAATGTACCAATCCGGGCACTTTTTTGGGCTTATTTCCATGTACAATCCGCAGATCACCAATGTGGTTGAGCTGCGAAAAAACGGTAGTGACGCTTCTGAAACCGACGGGGTATCCGGAACCATTGCCATGAAAACCGAGGAACGGCTCAACAACAAACTCAAAGGTGGCATCGGTGCCAACCTCATCGATGTCAACAGTTTTATTGATGTACCGATCGGGGACAAACTATCCTTTCAACTGGCCTCGCGTAAGGCCATAAGTGATTTGGTGGAAACCCCGACCTATTCCCAGTATTTCAACCGGATAGCACAGGATACCGAACTCGAGCGAAATGCATCAACGGTTCGCAATTCCGATTTCAACTTCGATTTTTACGACACCTCCTTTCGCCTGCTATACCATCCTTCGGACAAGGACCGCATTAGGGTGAATTTTATCCATACGGCCAATGAGGTGTTCTTTGATGAAGTGGCTGAAATGTCTGGCACAGAAGTTTCCAAACAAAGCAATATCGATCAATCCAGTTTGGCGGCAGGTGTACAATACCATCGAATCTGGTCGGATAAATGGAGCACTGATTTTGCGTTTTACAATACCGATTATAAACTGCAGGCCACCAACGTCAACATTTTGGAAGACCAACGGTTTTTACAGGAAAACAAGGTCTCTGAAACCGGTGTAAAAATTCAGATCGTCGATGAAATTACAAGAAAGACCCATTGGACTCATGGTTATCAATTGGTGGAAACCAAAATCACCAATCTTGACGATGTGGACGACCCCCTCTACCTTCGATTGGAGGGTGAAGTACTTCGAACCCATGCCTTTTTTTCACAAATAGGAATGACGTCCAAAAATACGGCCTCCCACATTAACGTTGGGTTGCGTTTTAATTACCTCACCGAATTCGATAAGCAGATTTGGGAGCCAAGGTTTACATTCAACCATAAAATGAACGATCATTTCAGCTTGGAAGTCTTGGGGGAGTTCAAACACCAAAGCTCCTCCCAAGTCATTAATTTCCAAAATGATTTTTTGGGATTGGAAAAACGAAGATGGCAGCTTTCCAACGACACATCCATTCCTGTTATAACCAGTAAACAGGGATCATTCGGTTTATTGTACAACAAGAAAGGTTGGTTGGTCAATGGCGTTGCATTCTACAAACAGGTAAATGGGATCACCACCCAGAGTCAAGGGTTTCAAGACCGGTACGAATTTGTAAAAACAGCGGGGTCTTATGTAGCCAATGGACTCGACCTTTTGCTTCGAAAACAGTTCCAGAACAACCATGTTTGGTTGAGCTATTCCTACTTGGATAGTGATTATACTTTCAACCAGTTACCGGAGCAAACCTTTACGAACAATTTTGAAATCGCCCATGCCGTAACCTTGGGCGCCAATTATAATGTGGGACATTTGGTGTTCGCCACGGGATTGAACTGGCATTCCGGCAAACCCATAACGTTGCCGGTTACCGAAAATCCGGTAATTGATGGTGAAATCAACTATGGTCAGGCAAATGCCGAGAACATGACGGATTATCTGCGAATGGACATCTCGGGAAAATATGAAATAACCTGTGGGGAACATACCAAATTGGAATTGGGGGCCGCTTTGTGGAACGTTTTTGATACGGACAATAGTCTTAATGTCTTTTACAAGCCCGATGAGTCCAATACGGCACAACGGTTTGAAAAAAGTGCTCTTGGCCTTACGCCCAATTTTTCGGTAAAATTAATGGTGAATTGACCTATCCGGCCAACGGATGTTGAAATTTAATTAAGCCTCTACATCAAAAAGTATAAAAAAAGAAACGGTGCACCATACCTAAAGTGCACCGTTGCCAGCATTGCCCCTGGAACTATCGCGATCTGACTCGAAACAAATCGCTACAGTGTTTGTAAAATAATGAGTAGTATTATGTATTGTAATGAAAAGAATAAGATAAGTCGTTTAATGAATTTGGATTGTGCTTCAAAAATCTTTTGAAAATCCTCTGTTTCCAATGCTTCTGTTACCGTTATTGAGTTAAATTTCTTCATATCTCATGGTGTTTGGTATAGATTAAACAATCGAAAAGAAGAAATTCCCGAAAAAAATTGATTTTTTTTTCGTAAAAATTGAAAATCAAAACAATCAGCAATCCTTTATTGTTGCAAATACGCTAAATGCCAGTACCACCGAACAGTTAGTCGAATATTGTAACCGGTCTGGAATCATATGCCTAGTTTGTTAAAGGAACCATAGTTATTATTACTTTAAGAATCCTGAACCTACAAGAGCTTACAAAAGCAACATTGACTTCACCATTTTTCTTTTTTTAAATAGAAGTATGTCTTCAGTTACACTGTGCGGTAAATAACTTTGATATAAATTTGAAAACCTCATTCGGAAATAATTTTTTGGGATACAAAGTATGAACCAGTTCCTTTTTAATATCGAAAGAACTTTTAAAGCATCCGAAGCGGAATTGTCCGCACTAAAAAATGCCATGAAGGAAGAACACCTCAAACGAAACCAGGTCTTTCTTAAATCTGGTCAGGTCTGTACAAAATTGGCATTTATTTCAGAAGGATCTATGCGACTGTTCTATGATTCTCCCAATAAAGAGGTCTGTAACGATTTTTTCTTTGAAAACTCCATAGTGGGTTCTTTGGCCAGCTTTTTATCACAAACCCCATCCTTGACCACCATTACCTCGATTGAACCCTGTAGGCTGTTTGTTCTTCACCGGGACGATGTAATGAACCTTGTTGCCAACCATGCGTCACTACGAAAAATGGCCGACATCGTGGTACAGGAACAACTGCTCAGAACCGAGAAAAGAGAGGCTGCTTTGCTCAGTGTGAATCCCGAGGACCGATTTAAAAATTTGATGGAAGAGCATCCAAAAGTATTTAAAAGAATTCCACTTCATTATGTGGCCAGTTATTTGGGAATAACCCCGGAGACCCTGAGCCGATATAGGACGAAATTCCTGGTCTAAGTTTTCTTGATTTGAATCAATTGCATTTATAATAGCTTGCCCTTTCTTTGTTCAAGTAATCAATACATTTCCGATGAAACTTGAACATGTTGCCATTTGGACTTCCAATTTAGAAAAACTCAAGGACTATTATTCCACCTACTTTTCTGGCAACCCCAATGAAAAATATACCAATCCCGATACCAATTTTCAAAGCTACTTTTTGACATTTGAATCGAGTGCACGACTGGAACTTATGAGCATGCCAGGTATACCGGAAAACAGCAATGACACTATAGAAAAACAGCACAAAGGTATCATACATCTTGCTTTTGGGGTCGATTCCAAAAATGAGGTGGACCGGATGGCATTGGAATTGGAAGCAGGCGGGTTTACTATTTTAAAAGGCCCAAGAACAACTGGCGATGGCTATTACGAATTTGAGACCCTCGACCCAGATAATAATCGGATAGAAGTAACAACATTGGCTTAAAATAAAAAATCAAAGATTATGGAATCACCATCAAAAAACGAACAGTTATTGATTTTGACAGACGTCATAAAGATTTTGGTAAGTAATACCGAAACCAAAAACACCTACGCCATTTTCGAGGAGAACGTACCTCCGTTGGGAGGCCCACCTCCCCACTCCCACCCAGATGAGGAAGTATTCTACATTTTGGAGGGCGAATTCGAATTCATCAAAAACGACCTGAACAATCCTTTTAGGGCATTGCCCGGAAGCGTAATCCATGTAGCTTCCAATGAGGTACACACATTCAAAAACGTTGGTAAGAAACCAGGTAAAATGATTGTTTTGCTTACACCTGGGAACTTGCTGGACTACTTTAGGGTCATTGGGGATTCCTTGGACGAAACAGTGGATTATCCAGACTTGGAAAAAGTGCCCGATTTTTCCAAACTAAATGTGGAAAAAGCATTTAAACATGCCAGTGAACACAACGTTCAATTCATTGTTCCCAAAATAGCCGAAAACTGACTATCTTAAGCATTTCATTTTCATAATCATGATAGTTGTTGACCTTATTCGAAATAATGATGGGGAAATCTATGCCAAATTGAGCTACGAACCCCAAAAAAATTATCTGTTGATGAAATGGATAGGGTTCTGTTCGGAGGAGGAAGTAAAATCTGCCTCCATGAAAATGCTGGAGTGGCAAAAAAGGGAGGGCTCCAAAAAAGGGTGCAAGTTCCATGTCCACGATACCAAAGAGATTGAAGGTGCATGGGCGGGTCTAGTGGATTGGATAACCAACTATTTTTTTCCGCTCAATTACGAACATGGTCTTCGTTACAATATAAGCATAATTTCGCCCGATCTGTTTTCCAAACTATCCTCCATCGAATTGCAAAAAAGGAGCAATGACAGGGTAAAAACCGTGTTGTGCGAAACCATTTCCCAAGCCGAAGCATGGTTGACCAAACGCTATACGGAACTTTCGAGCTAAAATGCAAATAAGAGATTTAAGCAACACGCCTTTTAACGATATTATGGTGTGCTTTTTTCAAGCTTTCCATGATTATTATGTTGATTTGTTTAAAGACCATGGGTATTATGAAGAACGCTGGAGGATGGCCAAAGTGCAATATGACCTATCCTTTGGTGTTTTTCACCATGGCAACCTAGTTGGTTTTGTACTACACGCCATAGATGCTAGGGATGGTTTGCTTACTGCCTATAATGCCTGCACTGGTGTATTGCCCGAGTACCGGGGCCAAAAATTGATCCATTCAATTTATGATCATTCCATCCCAGTATTTAAGGCAAATGGAATTAAGAGATGTACCCTGGAAGTGATCACTGAGAACATTCGAGCCATTAAAACCTATACATCGATTGGTTTTAGGACCACCAAACTTTTTCATTGCTTCAGTGGAAATCTGAATGGCGTACAGATGCAGGACCAAGAAATTCGTGAAGTTGAATTCGATGTAAAATCCCTGATGTCCCATTCAAGCCAACAATGGTATTCGTGGGAAAACCATGTTCGCGCCTTGGCTCGTGGAAATTTTCGGGCATTTGAAATCCATGTTAACAATCAGGTGGAATCTTTTTTCATAATGGCACCAACTGGCGGATACGTGGCACAGATTGAGGTGATGACAGACAATATCCTTGCTTGGGATCGATTATTTTCGATAATGTCAAGGCACTCGGTACACATTAAGATCAACAATGTGGATAGTAGGCTGTCCGATAAAATCACTCATCTATTAAAAGCGGGACTCCAAAACAAACTGAACCAGTTTGAAATGGAAATGACGCTCTAAAAATTTGGGGCCGCCCCCAAACCAACAATCTCTTGATCCAAATCAAGTATTTTTTTCCATCTACCAAGCAACTTTGTGGAACAAAAATCAAGAAACATGAGTACAAGAAAAATTGTAATCAAAGGAGGCACGGTATTGACATTCCAAAATGACAGATTGGTTTGTGATAAGCTAGACATTTTAGTAGATAAAGATACCATAACCTGCATAGAAAAAGAGATTGAGGTTTCCTCGGATATGGAAGTAATTTCGGCCGAGGGAATGATCGTTAGTCCCGGATTGATCGACACGCACCGGCACCTATGGGAAAGTGCCTTTAAAGGAACCGCGAGCAACTGGACCTTGATGGAGTACCTAAATGGGATGCTCGGAGGCATTGCCCCAAAAATGAGCCCCTTGGACGTGTATCTGGGAAATCTATTAGGGGCACTGGAGGCCTTAAACGCAGGAATCACCACCATTTTTGATTGGTCGCACATCATGAATTCGGACGAACATGCGGAAGCGGCCATAAAAGGACTCCGCGATTCCGGTATCCGGGCAAAATTTGGTTACGGAACTCCGGGCACCTCTGTTTGGGAATGGTTCTACGAAAGCAAAAAACCGCACCCCGTCAACGCCTACGATATTAAAAAGAACTATTTCAGCGCTGAGGATGATTTGGTAACCATGGCTTTGGCGATAAGGGGACCGGAATATTCTGAATTGGAAGTGGCCAAACAAGACATTTTGATGGGCAGGGACCTTGGCATCCAAATATCGATGCACATTGGTGGAGGTTCATTTGGTCCTAAGTACAAAGGCGTCCAAAAACTAGATCAGCTCGGTCTTTTGGGCCCCGATTTAAACTTTGCACATGGAAATACCTTGAACGACCACGATTTCAAGTTGTTGGCAGACCATGGTTGTAGTCTATCCATCACACCTGAAATGGAGCTTCAAATGGGATTGGGGCTGCCAGCAACAGGAAAGGCCTTGAAACACAACATCATCTGTAGTCTTGGAGCAGATATGGTTGCCGGTACCTCCGGTAATTTGTTCGATCAGATGAAAACAGCATTACAGGCCGAACGTGCCATTCAAAACGAAAGGCATTTCCAAAAAGGGGAAATGTCCGAGCAATTGGCCATTCAAGATCTGGACATTTTTAAAATGGCCACCATGGGCGGTGCCAAGACCCTTGGTCTGGAAAACAAAATTGGATCATTGGAAGTAGGGAAACAGGCCGATATCATATTGGTAGATTCCCATAAACTTGGTATTTCCCCAATTCACAATACGGTATCCGCTATGGTCCTTTATGCAAAGGAGCATGATGTGGATACTGTAGTCATTGCGGGAAATGTGGTGAAGAAAAACGGAAAATTGGTTTACCAAACCACCGATGAATTGATTTTGGAATGCCAAAACAGCGCTGCTGTGATCATGAAGCAATTGAATCCAGAAACCGAATCCAAAATGACCTAAAAACTCAATTTTATAAATGCATCCAGTTATTTTTTGTCGCATTTTTGAGAATTAAAATCCATACAATGCAACACCGACCTAATCTTTTGGAAGCCTTAAGATCTGTAGAATACCTGAAGTCGGAAAAACGGGAACTATCCAGGCATGAATATTTGTTGACCCCTGGAGTGGTGGAAAACAATATCTATTTTATAGAAGAAGGCGCACTGCGCCTTTTTTACGTTTCCAGAAATGCGGAACACGACATTAGGTTTGGTTATTCCGGTAATATTATCACTTCCTTGGGCTCTTTTCTTACCGGAAAATCATCTGAATACTACATTCAAGCCATTCGAAAAACAATAGTTTACCAAGTGCCAAAGACTGCGTTCTTTCATTTTGTGCACAGTGACCTTCAAAGCATGAAGGAATATGGGGAATTGATGGAGCAATTGGCCTTGCAACAATTGGAAAGGGAACTGGATTTGCTAACGGATTCCCCTTCAGAACGTTATCAACGAGTGCTGGAAAGAAGCCCACAACTTTTCCAGGAAATCCCATTAAAATACATTGCATCTTACCTTCGAATGACACCGGAAACCCTAAGTCGGCTTAGAAATCGCTGATTGCCACAATTCTTGATTTGAATCAATGGCAATCGGACGGATGGGGAGGATATTTGTAAAAAAAAGCAATGCAACTATCCATTGATGAAATGTTCGAAGAATTGACCGAATTGACCCAAAAGGCGATTCAGTTTGGTTATGCACTGAAAAGATTGGAGCACTACCAGTTAAAGTACAAACCCTCATCCAATGTTTGGAACATCTATGAATGTTTGGAGCACCTTAACCTGTATGGTGATCATTATTTACCTGAAATAGAACAAGCCCTGAAAATGTCGAATCCGAATTCGAAAAATTCGAATTACCAGGGAAGTGCTTTGGGCAATTACTTTGTTAAGATTATCAGACCTGTTGAAGGTAAAATCAAAAAAATGAAAACAGCAACTCCGATGAACCCAATTGCCAAAGAACTCAATAAGGGAACGGTGGATCGCTTTATTGACCAACAACAAAAATTGCTGGAGCTTTTGGAAAAAAGCAGGAATCATGATCTAAAAAACATCAAAATCAAAACAACCCTATCCAGATTTATAGCACTCCGCTTAGGTGACACCCTAAGGTTTGTGGTCCATCATACCGAACGGCATTTGGTGCAGGCCGGTGAACTATTGCATAAGGTGGGAAAAAACGTGGAACTGAATATGGCGTAAGTTCCAACGGAGGAGCCTACATCAAATCATTGATCATCAATCAAAAAATGAACATTACATCAACATTCCGATATAGCCTTATACTGCTCCTTGTACCGCTGTGCAGTACAATGTACCCGCAAATGTCATCGAAACAAATTGATGAACTGGCGGGCAACGCCCTCGAAACGTTCGGAGTGGCCGGCGCGTCCATAGGTGTGGTAAAGGATGGTAAAATCATTCATCTAAAGGGTTACGGGGTAAAATCTGTGGACACCGAAATTCCCGTAGCAGAGACAACGCCCTTTGCCATTGCATCGTTGAGCAAGGCCTTCACCACCACAGCCCTGGCCATTTTGGTGGATGAGGGAACAATTTCTTGGGATGACAAGGTGATCAAATACATTCCAGAATTTAAAATGTACGATTCCTATGTTACGGAGAATTTTACCATAAAAGACCTGTTGACCCATCGAAGTGGGCTTGGTATGGGTGTGGGCGATCTTATGGGCTATCCATCGGGAAGTGATTTTACCATAGCAGATGTCTTGAACAGTTTCCAATATTTTGAACCCCAATCCCCATTCAGGACCAAATTTGATTATGACAATCTTTTGTATTGGGTTGCGGGGGAAGTAATCGCAAGGGTTACGGATTCCAGTTGGGAACGTTTTGTGGAAAAAAACATCTTTGAACCACTACAGATGGAAAACACCTATTCCAGATTGGAAAATATAGAAGATCTGGAACAAGTTGCAAGTCCACATATAAGGGAAACTAGCGGTATAAGAACCATATCACATTTCAAGGAAAATGTGAATGGTGCAGCAGGCGGTATTTTCTCCAGTGCGGAAGATATGTGCAAATGGATGTTGGTTCACCTTAACCAAGGGAAATACGGAAACAATTTAGAGCAACAATTGTTTTCACCACAAAGCCAATATGAAATGTGGAAAATCAATACGATCATGGATGCCAGTAAGGATCCAAGATACAATTCCCACTTTATGGGCTATGGTTTGGGTTGGTTCGTATCTGATATCCTTGGGAAGAAAAGCTTGGTCCATACAGGTGGAGGGCCCGGAATTATGACCAAAATTTGGTTGCTTCCCGAGTTGGATCTGGGCATCATTATTTTAACCAATACCAGCGAATCCGGTGGGGCATTTTTTTCGTCGGTTTCCAAGACCCTTGTTGACAGTTATTTGGCACTGGATTCCAAAAACTGGATTGCGGTATACAACCAAAGGTTCAAACAACGACAACAACAGGGTGATAGGGTTACCGAAGAGGTTTGGAAGACCATTGATGCCAACAGTGATCCACAGGTAAATCCCGATGACTATATTGGGATATATGAGGATCGTTGGTTTGGCAAGATTGAAATCTATAGCAACAATGGACAATTGTGGTTCAGATCATACCGCTCTCCCAAATTAACTGGTCGCATGTACCATTACAAGGCCAACACTTTTGCCATAAAATGGGAAGATCGGGACCTGCAGGCCGATACATTTGCTTCCTTTTGGTTAAACGAAGATGGTGTGGCCACCGAAATTAGAATGAAGGGGATATCACCCAACATCGATTTCAGTTATGACTTTCAAGACCTATTGCTGATTCGAACAAAAAACTAAAGCTTTTTCATCATCAAACATCAATCATAAAACATCAATCATCAAATGAAAACACATCTAATTTTAAGTACTGTCCTGCTAGTATTTCTGAGCTCCTGCCAGAACAGCGAGGACAAAAAATCAACAGCAGCGGGTAAATTGGTTCAAACAGAATCATCCATTGAAAGAGGCAAATATTTGGTGGAAATCATGGATTGTACGTCTTGTCATTCCCCAAAGGTTTTCACACCAGAAGGCCCCATCCCCGATCCAACGCGTCTTTTTGGGGGGTATGATGCTGCACAACCCTTTCCAAATTTGACCGAGGAAGAACAGGATTTTGCCAAAAAATGGGTGCTCTTCTACCCTGATCTGACCGCAGCTGTTGGACCATGGGGAGTATCCTTTGCTGGAAACATTTCTTCCAGTGGCTCTGGCATAGGCTCCTGGACATACGATCAGTTTAAACGGGCCCTGACCCAGGGCAAGTTCAAGGGACTTCAAAATACACGGACCCTTCTACCTCCTATGCCATGGCAGGCGTACAGAGCATTGAAGGATGAAGATATAAGGGCCATTTTTGACTACCTGAAAAGCACGGAGCCAATAGACAATATAGTCCCCAGTCCTATGTAAAATTCAGCGCTCCCGATCAACCATAATTTCATGCCCCTTAAACCCTGTTTGCACTTTGCGAAAAAATGTCGAACTGGCTTGAAACGGACCTATTCCCAGCTTTGAAGCTATGCAAAAGGAAAATTCAATAATCAAAAAATAAAAATCATGACTGCAAAAAATATACTGACATCTATGCTGTTCCTGTGCATTTCTCCTTTGATTTCGGCACAAGAACTGGTAGAACGAGCTGCAAAAATCGACAGCTTTTTAACCGCTCAAATCGAAGAACACCACATTCCGGCCTTATCGGTTGCCATCATTGAGGATGGTGAGATCAAATGTATCGGTTCCTATGGTACCGCCAATTTGGAGTACGACGTTGACAATACGGAACAAACGGCCTTTCAATTGGCATCGGTCACCAAATTATTGAGCGCAACGGCCATTGCCATCTTGATCGAGGAAGGCAAACTGGATTTGGAAGATAAAGTGAGTACTCATGTGAAGGATCTACCTGAATCATGGGACAACATGAAGATCAAAGACCTGGTTGCCCACCAATCGGGCATTGTCGATCTCTTGGCGCTGAAAAAGGAATTCAATTCAGTTGATGAAGCTATACTGACCGCTAGGGAAAATCCTTTGGATTTTGAGCCAGGGACCAAAACCGTATATGCAGGGGGCGACTATGCCCTAGTGATGAAAATTATCGAAAACATAAGCGGCATGCCCTTTCAACAATTCATGTCCAGCTATGTATTTGATAAAGTTGGGATGAAAAACACCTTATACAACAATATGGAGCAGGACTTCATTTATCGCACACAGGATATGATGCCCAATGCCGCCACTACCTATGTTTGGGACAACGAAAACCAAAAACAGCGGATTTTCTCCATGCTGTTCCCCAAATGGACCTACCCTGCAGGGGGATTGTTCGCCTCCATAGAGGACCTGGCCAAATGGATAGTCGCTTTGGACAAAAACACTTTGCTTTCAGAAAAATACCGAAACCTACTTTGGACACCCACACAATTACGAGATGGTGTCAATTCACCTTTCGGCATTGGATGGATTGTGGACAAGTTTGGGGATGTAACAGCCACGGGGCATAGTGGTGGGCCGGCCTTAGCCGACATCATGCGTCTTCCGGACAGGAAAATTACGGTGATCGTCCTGACAAACCAGATTTCACTCCGTCCATTTTTAACATCAAGTGTGCTTAAACTCTATTTACAACCTATCAAAAACTAAAGGGCCTTCCTAACCAACAACAGTAACAAACCTTTTAATAATCAGTCTATGAAATTTTTTAAGAAGGCCGTTTTGCTTTTGGCCGTAACCGGAATTTTAAGTGCTTATGCTTGTTCCAAGAATGATGGAAATGAGCCCGTCAAAGAACCCCAAAAAAGTGAGGTGCCCTCTGCCCTTGTTGGAGATTGGATGGAATCTTGGAGTCTGTACATGCAGTACAACTTTGATCCCTTGTTATATAATCCTGATACCAAGGTATGGTTTCGTGGCAGCCATGATGCCTGGTCCATGGATCCCCGACCCGGCTTTGGGGTACGAATTGGTGATGCAGGTGATTTCATTTGGGCCATCGTGGAAGGAACCGGTTCGGGAGGATGTCAAATCTATACGGCCGACTATGTAAAAGGAACGGTATCCGTAGAGGGGAACAAAATTACCTTCTACCCGCAGGTAAGACGCCAAAAGTATAACAGTGTCTGCAGTCCTGGCAACAACTTTGACCGGGATGAGGACAAAAGCAGTTTCTCCCTTACCTATGCACTCTCCACCTCCAACAACAATTCGGGTCAGGTGTTCGACGTGCTCACTTTCACCAGTCCCGATGGCTCACAAATAGCATTTTCAAAATTGAAGACCCAATAAAAATTAAATACTCACTCACATACTAAAAATTACACACACATGAAGAAGTTTCAATTTTATTTGGCTGGATTGTTCTTATCGCTCCTAGCCGTATCTTCTTGCCAGAATGATGATGCCGAGGTTTCCATAAATCCTTTGTCGGCAAAAGCGGGCCAAGACAAACAAACCACAGTGGGCGTGTCCGTCTCTTTGGATGGAAGTGCCTCCACGGATGCTGAAGGAAAAACGTTTAGCTATGCTTGGCATGTTAAAACCAAACCTTCCGGAAGTACAGCTACCTTGACCGATAAAGAGACCGCAACACCTGACTTTGTGGCCAACACGGTTGGCTCCTATGTTGTGGAGCTTGTAATCAGCAAGGATAAATGGACCGCAAAGGATGAGGTTAACGTAACCGTTTCCGGGGTAGCTACTCAACAGATGGTCATTATATCCGAGGACATTACCACGGACATGGTTTTGGACGATATTTTCACCGAGGATTATACAAAAGTTGACTATTTGATCACCAAGCCTATCAAGTCTACGGCAAAACTGACCATAAGACCTGGGGTAAGGGTGGCTTTTGCCGAAAATGCAGCCCTAAACATAACTTCTACAGGAACTTTCATATCAGAAGGTGAAGCAGCTGAAGAAAAGAAGGTGTATTTGGTTGGTCAAAATGCAACTGCCGGATATTGGGCAGGGATCTTCATCCAATCCGACAGTGAACAAAACATCATGAAATACACCGAAATCAACCATGCCGGGGCAGAAAATGACCTTTATGCTTCCCAAGCAGCAGTTTGGATGGATAATTTTAGCAAATTGGGTTTTGAAAGTTCCGTTTTTGAGGACAATGCCGGTCTACAATTATATATTGCCCCAGATGCTGTGATAAATTCCTTTGTTACAAATTATTTTATGGGTTCCGATGCAATTGATCATGCTATTGCCGTTCCGGCCCATGAAGTGGAAAAAATTCAACCCGGCAACCAATTTTGGAACGGGGACATTGCCGTTACCACTACCTATCTCGATAGTGGGGAAAACATCGTATGGGGGCAATATTTCTACACCTTGTTGGAAGACCTAAAGGTGATTGATGGCACAACCTTGGAATTGCCACAGTATGCCAGTATCAGGGTCTCGCAGGACAAACAAATTGCCCTCATGAACGGAGGAGCCATAAAGGCCTTGGGTGCCGATGCCAAATGGGTAGAGTTCAAGGGCGTGGAAAACGTTGCCGGCTATTGGAAAGGTATTTTCATTCAACATAGTGGTGCCAATCCTTCCCAATTTGAATATGTAGTGGTGCAAGATGCAGGAAGCTCTCCCTTGGCAGGCAACCAACCGGCATCAATTCACTTAGGACCCTATGGAGTTGCTTCCATTGATCATTCACACATAAACGCAGGAGGCGGGGACGGCATTGAAGCAACTTCGGAAGGTGCACAAATTACCAGCTTCGTTCAAAACCAAATCAGAGGTCAACAAGGGTATCCCATAGCGGTTTCCACTATGAATGTAAGTATGATCGATCACGAAACCTGGTTCAGCAACAATGGGATTCCTAAAGTAAGGGTCGATGGAAATTATCCCATTGCAAGTGACCAAGAAACGGTTTGGCCTGGATTCATGTTCGAAGGCATGAGTTACCACATTAAAGGCCTAAGCAAGGACTTGGTGGTTTGGTCAGGATTGAAACTGGCCGAGGGCGTAATCATCGAAATGGAAAACGATGCCCGAATCGTTGTGGAAGATGCCAATGGCAGACAAGGATACATCAATGCCTTGGGAACAACGGACAAACACATTGTTTTTAAACACATCGATGAAATTGCCGGAAGTTGGTACGGAATTACATTTTCCAATGTCAATGCATCCAATATTTTTGACTACGTGGAGGTACGTCACGGGGGTAAAAAGGTAGCCAATAGCTTTTCGGCCAATATTGTGATAGACAACAGTCCACAAGGTGCCTTGTCCATTACCAATTCGATTATTGGGCAAAGTGGCCAGCATGGCATTGCCATATTTAATGATCAAAGAGCAAACCTGAAAGATGTGAACATTTCGTATGTTGACATTCCTGAAATTCCGGTGTATGCTTGGCAATAAATTTCAAAAGAAAACTGTTCCATCATAGTTTTTTAATTCATGTTTAGTTAAGCGAAAACCACCAAATGTTCGTATTTGGTGGTTTTTAAATATTGGTAAAAAAATCAGCAAAGTGAAAAATGATATCACCTATCTTAGAATGGCGATTGATCTAGCCAGAAAATCAATGGAAAGTGGAAATTTACCTTTTGGTTGCCTATTGGTCGATCAACATGGAGAAGTGCTACTTACAGGAGAGAATAGGGTTAACACGGATAAGGATTGTTTGGCCCACGCCGAAGTCAATCTGATCAGGGAAGCCGGAAAAATATTTGATTTTTCCTATCTGAACAGTTGTACCCTATTCACCAGTGTGGAACCCTGCCCAATGTGTGCCTCGGCCATTTACTGGAGTGGTATTGGAAGATTGGTCTATGCACTTGCCAAGACAAAGTATTATGATATTGCGCAAAGGGAAAATCCAAATTGGGTTTTTGAAATGCCCGTTAGGGAACTGATGGAAAAAGGTGGCCGAAAAGTGGCAATAGTAGGTCCCCTCTTGCAAATGGAAGCATATGACGCCTATTTACAAATGTTGAAAACCTAAAAGTATGGGGCTTAAAAAATTAAAAGTTATTGTTTTCGGTATTCTATTATTGTCGAGTTGTGTTGATGCTGATAAGGATACCATTGAAATTTGGAAGAATGAGATTCGGGAGACCGAAGCCAAATTTTCTAAAATGGCCGCCGAGGAAGGCATTCATAAAGCGTTTTTGGCCTATGCAGCGGAAGACGCCGTTTTAATGCGGCAGGATAGTTTAATCTTTGGCAAGAAAGGCTTGGACCATTACTTTCTTCGGAACACTTCCAAAGATGTGAAGGTTGATCTTAAGTGGGAACCGGATTTTGTGGATGTAGCGCAATCCGGCGATTTGGGATATACCTATGGCACCTATTGGCTTACCGTACAGGATTCCACCGGACATCAAACCCAAAGAGAAGGAGTTTTTCATACGGTTTGGAAAAGACAAATCGATGGTACTTGGCGATTTGTGTGGGATTGATTCCCGTCGACTAAATATGTACATCTGTCCTTCAACCACCTTTTTTTTTTATGGACATGAAACCATCAAATCATAAAATCAGTTCAAGTTGATTCCAATGATACAGTTGGCAGTCTTTTTAAATCAATACCAGTAAATTGAAATAAAAAAGCCGAACGGTCGTTCGGCTTTTTTGGTCGGGATGACTGGAAGAAAGTGTAACTTACAACACTCTAACAATCAATATTTTACACTAGTCTTAAAAACTGGTTAACCGAACTCTAAACTGTCTATAAAAGGCACATTCAGAAGCAAAACTTATGATGCTTTGCATTACCAAAATAAGTAATAAATCTAAAATAAACTTAAAATAGAACCTTAAACTTCCAACTTCAAGTTCGTCTACTTCTTTATCAAGCCTTTCAATAGACTTTTTGCTTAATTATGTTTTCCATAATTTAAGAACATAAAATGGCATTCATTGAAGAATGACCCCAATGAGTCAGCTACTTTCTTTTTTATATTTGTTTGCTGCATTTCCCAACTTGACAGCAATCCGGTTTCTTAAATTTTCGGGCTTTAAAACCTCAATGGAATCACCAAAACCCAACAACAGACGTTCCAGTTCAAAATTGGGTTTGACCACGAAAGTAACCTCAATACTATCATCATCGTGTTCCTTGACCAATCTTTGGGAATGATGTATAGGTTTGGTCAATACATAAGGAGCGTTATGGCTGTCTATCCATAATTTCACTACAGAAGGACGTCCTCTGATTACCGTAACCCCCACAACATCCTTATAGAAGTCATCCGCATCAAAGTCATGCTCTATGTAGGACAATGCCAAATCGTAATCCAAGGAAATAATCCGGTCAAGGGCGAGGTTTACCACTCCCCTATTCTTATTTCCCATCCCGATCAGAAACCAGCGATTGTTGAATTCCTTCAACAAGTATGGGTGAAAAGTAATGACATTGGACTCGGTGGCTTTAAACGATTTGTACTCCACTTTGAGCACAATCTTTTTTTGAATGGCTTGATATAGTTCATCCAACCAATGAAGGCCTTTCAGGTTTTCATTCTTGTCCAAATGGATGATGGAAGACCTATGGGTTTTCTCCGTATATACCTTATCCTCCAATCGCTGTATAATACCACCAAGTTCCGAAAAGAGGGAGAAATCCTTGAATTGCTTCAACATTTCTACCGTTTCCGTGAGTACGTTCATATCGTTTTCATTCAAAGGAATGTCCGTAATGGAATAATCCTCGTCCTCGTAACGATAAAACTTCTTGTCATAGACCACTATCGGTGCATTATAGCCCAACTTATCGCTGCGCATCATTTGAATGTCCAACTGAACGGTACGTTTACTGACATTGACGGACCTTCCCTCATACTCGTAGAGTGCATCGGAACATGCATCTATCAAATCCTCCAAAGTCCACTGACGGAATCTATTCTGTAAGCATTTATCAATGGTCTTATATCTGATCAGGGCATTTTTATTAAGGGCCATTATTTACTTATTACATTCATTACAGTACAGGTTTTTCAGAGCATCATCCCTTAAATTTTGAAAATCCAGATCCAACCAAGAACACCACCTTAGCCTATTAAATGAAAGCGCCTTTTTATGCAATTCAAGAATCACAGCTTGGGATAATCTTTCAGAATTTTCTGAGTAGGGATATGCCATGGCTGTTTGGGCCAAAATAAAAGCAGATTCCTCATTTAGTCTATCATCAACAAACCGTTTGAATAGCAGTTCATTGGTAAGATGGTACATGCTCCAACTATTAAAAAATAGACAAAGAGCAATATCATCTTCTATTGTCAATGCTTGGTTCCTAAAATAATCTGTTATAAAATCAAAAGATTCTCCGGTTTTATCGTATTCATTGATTTGGCCATAATATCGAATCCTTGTCATATGAAAATTCAGAAACAAAGGATCGACCTGATCATCAGCTTTGTAACTCTCGAACAAAGGTTCCACCTTTTCCGGATGCATGATCTTTCTAAGATTAAAAGCACTTAAATCCCAGTTTAAAAGCATTCTTCGACTAGTGATGGTATATAGGTTCAATAGGTTTTTTTGAGCATCTATGGACAATTCTCCGGATTTGTTAAGCCATGTCCTGACAAAAAACACAACATTATCAAGTGTATATTTATTAATGTCTTTTAGCATTAGAGCTGACACATTTTGAACCAGTTCAGATTTATTGAACAACCTATCCATGATGAAGCTTTCTTCCAGAAAGAAAGTTTTTGTGGAATCCCTGTACATTTCCACCAAAGCCTTGTTCGCTAAATCCATATCGTTTAGGATCAACCCATTCACCAAGTTATAATACAAATGTTTCTCGACGGAAATCGACCAAGAACCCTTTTCATATAAAACCGCCGTTGATTTCCTTTGCTCCTTAAGAGAGTACAGCAATCTTCCATTGGCCTCTCGATTGACAAACTCCCTAATTTTAGTTTTTGGCAACTTACGTATATCCTCCAAGCCCAAACGTTCCAATTGATAATCCAAAAGCTCCCAATTTTCTTTGGCATCAATGGTTATCTTGGTTTTTGATAAATCAACCTTAGACCCAATGTGATTCTTGATAAAGTCTGCCCTTTTTAAATGTAAATCATGATTGTTTGTAGCATTGCCGTCAACCGAGGTATGGCTTTTAATGTCAAGAGCAAACAGATCACCTGTACCTTCAGGAAGTAATGGGGAGTTGGTAGCTTCACTTTCGCCTGTTTTAAACTCAAAGAGGAGTTCGATCACATTTTTAATGCCTTCTGTTTTTAGTTTAACATTGGGGACAAATGGTATAGGATCAATACGTTTTAAAGGGTAATAACCACTTGGTACGGTCGTCGGAGTAACATAATTACATTTCATTCCCCATTTTAAAAAAACCATGTTCGGGCTTAATTCCTTACCTACGAGATGCGGGGGCACCTTACCCAATGATACTATGATTCTATGTTCGCTCTCCGCGGTATTTTTGGAGAAAAACTCATCCTTATAAATGGGTTTTAAAAGCACTCCATCATATATCTCAGACGCATCCAACTTATTTGCCTCACCACACTTCATTTGTTCTCGGGCCACCAAGTCCACAGCTACTCCGTCTTTTGGGTCTTCAAGGGCCTCTCCTATGAAATCCTTATCATGAAATCGAAATATTACCTCATCCCCTTCAATTGAAATGGAATTTCCCATGTTGGTCAAAATATTTTGCTTGCCTCCCAAAAGGTGATTACAATAATCGTCTGTTTTTAAGATTCCGAAAGCATTATCCGATAATTGATTGGGGACTGAATATCCTAGTTTGCCAAAGACATGGACAGCATATACCCTTTTTGTTTTAGTATCATAATCAAATGCCAAGTCACTATGATCGTACACATCCGAAATCATGTTGGCATAGTGCCCCGGTGAATTTTTCCAAGAACGGAACATATCAAAGGCAAGCTTATTGATTTCCACTTGGTCCAGTGGTAAGTCGGTAGGTTTCGAGTAGAGCACATTTTCTCCCACTGCCACAAAGCTTTTACTGAATTTATCCACCCTTTTTTTGGGGTTTTTTAAATCAGAATCGGGTTGGTCATGTGAAAGGTCGCCCAATTTGGACAAATAGCTACTTTGAAGCGCAGCGGCCTTCATTAAATCCGAGTTGCGCTCCAACAGTAAATGCCCCGTCTCTTTCCGATGGTCATTGATCCTTTTTAAAAGTGCTGTGGTCAGTTGGTCCTTTTCTGCGGTGCTTAGCTGCGCCTGCAATACAGTTACAGGTAGTAAACATAGGAGTAAAAGTAATAGTCGATTTTTCATATAACGGTGCAAATCAAATAACGGGCCATACTTCACCCATTCCTATTTGCGATGGATTAAATTAGAAAATAAAAACATCTGCGCAAAATGTTTGCGCAGATGTTATGAAATCTTTGTATGGAATCATAAGAGTCTATCTGGCTCATCAGTAGTGCTCCGTCGAACAGGGAGTCGACGGAGCTTTAAAAAGAAAAACAATGGAACCAAAAATGAATATTACCGGAAAGGAATTGATAGAAATGGGCTTTACATCCGGAAAGTGGTTTAAAGAGGCCATAGCACATATCAATGAGAACCAATTGCAAGGCAAGGCTTTGACCAACTATTTGGAACAATTCAAGTCACCCCCTGCAGTAGGATTACATACAGAGGTGGTTCCTTTTTCAGTGAACATAAAAGCCGAAAATGAACTGGAGGAGACCAATGTTAATTCCGTTATTGAGACCATGGATGTCCTTATGCGTACTCCTACCTTGGTAGATGGTGCCTTAATGCCCGATGCTTGCCCTACTGGTCCTATAGGAACCATTCCTGTTGGCGGGGTGGCCGTTGCCAAAAATGCCATCCATCCTGGAATGCACAGCGCGGATATCTGTTGTTCGGTATTGTTGACCGATTTTGGAAATACCGACCCCAAAGATGTATTGGATGCAGCACATAGTGTTACCCATTTTGGGCCTGGGGGCCGTTCGAGGGAAAATCAGTTCAGGTTTCCAATGGATCTATTGAAGGAAATGGAAACCAACTATTTTTTGAATGACCAAAAGTCGCTTTCGGCGGCTAGATCTCATTTGGGAACCCAAGGAGACGGAAACCACTTCCTATTTGTGGGCATTTCTAAAAAGACTGGCAATACCATGATGGTAACACATCACGGAAGTCGTGGCTTTGGTGCAAATCTCTACTCAAAAGGGATGAAAGTTGCCGAGCGGTTCAGAAAAGAACTGTCACCTGAAACACTCAAACAAAACGCTTGGATTCCTATCGATACCGAAGAGGGTGAGCAATATTGGAATGCGCTGCAAATTGTCCGAAAATGGACCAAGAAAAACCATGAGTGCATCCATGATGCCACTTTGAACACATTGGGAACCAAACCAGAAAACCGATTTTGGAACGAACACAATTTTGTGTTCCGCGATGACGAGCTCTTTTATCACGCCAAAGGAGCGACTCCTTTGGATGCCAAATTCATGCCAGACATTACGGGTCCAAGATTGATTCCTTTGAACATGTCAGAACCTGTTTTGATCGTTGAGGGTGAAACCACCAAGAACAATTTGGGTTTTGCTCCCCATGGAGCCGGCAGGAATGTGAGCAGAACACAACACAGAAAAAGTAAGAGTGGTACCTTGCAAGAAATCTTTGAGGAAGAGACCAAAGGTCTCGACGCTCGTTTTTTCTCCAACGAGATTGACATTACCGAATTGCCCAGTGCCTATAAAAATGCGGAGGCCGTCAGAAACCAAATGGAAGAATTTGGTTTGGGAACTGTGATTGATGAAGTAATGCCCTATGGTTGTATTATGGCCGGGGATTGGAAAAAGAATGCACCATGGAAGAAAAAGAGATAATTATGGCAAAAGATTTCATTGAATATTATAGGGCCAGCGGTAGAGCAGAAAAGAAATTGTCAGAATCGTTGGGATTGACGTGGGATAAAAGTATCCAGGACTGGGACTTGATAAATTCTAATCCAGAAAGAATTGATGATTTTTTGAAAGCCTATAAAGTACTTGATGATGACGATGAAAAATTCATCCTTATGCAATTGATAGTTGCTTCATTTGATGATTTTCAGTCAGATAAAAATTTTGATTTTAAATTGTGGGATAAGTGCAGTAACATTCTTGAGAATGAACATTTTATTCATATTCACACAATTTTTTACTGGTCTAAGAAAGAAAATCAATCTGATCACTTCTTTATATCTCCATTTATGGATGTGATTTTTAGGAAGGTTATCTATTATTATCAATAAAGTTGAAGACCAATTACTTTTATCAATTATACAACCGTTTTCTATTCAAAATTTGGATGTAGAACCTAATTTCATGCATATTTGCACCACAAATGAAAAACACTAGAGCACATAGCAAACCGGGAGCACTGTTCAGTCAGTGTGACTATCGCTGGATTTTGGAATTATCCTCGCGTAAGGGACGTGATGTGTCTAGTTGTGAATCTATTTTATGTTGATGTAAAGCAAATCATGATACAATACACAAGCGTCCAACAACATTGGGCGCTTTTTTTATGGAAAATTTTAAAAAAATGAGTGAACATTAAAACGACATTAAGAAAAATAGTTGAAACAGAAATCAATTGAGAGACAAGCGATTGTAAAATGTTCAAAATCTGCTGAAAAGCGGACAGGGGAACTATTACCTAAAATGAATTTAACTAATTGATTTTCAGTAAATTAAATTCATATTTTTCTTGTGTATTCAAAATAATGGTTTCATATTTGCACCGTCGAATCAAGAACGACACAAGTGAATCATAACAGTAAAAACGAAGCTATGCTTTTATATCAAAGTTGTTTTAAAAGCCGATTGCTCAGCGAGCGATCAATCAGAAAGCTTCGGTTCTTTCCATAAGGGGCACAGTATCCCATAAAGAATCCGAAGCATTCAAGAAAATGGAGTGTTTCGGATTTTTTTATGCCCAATTACCGCATAAACATTTCCGAGGCCAATGCAAACCGCATCATGGGATTGGCATGTCAATACCCAAAATGCACTAGGAAATTTATATCATGGAAAGAACAAATTTTAACATGTACCTGTTCAAGGCACTGGATGCATATCCGTATGACCTTGAGGAAGCGATAGAAGCATTGAACTATGCCCTATCCTATGATGACAAAAATGCAAAAGCGCTTTGTCTGATGGGAAAGGTATACGCTGAGCAGTTGGGTGAATATGAAGCGTCCAAGGAATGCTACGCCCAGGCCATGGCCAGCAATATGGAAGTGCCTTATATATACCCTGATTATGTCAGGACCTTGATCATGAACGAGGATTATGAAGAAGCCCAGAAACTATTGGATTTCGCCATGGCGCTGAAGGCGGCTGACAAAGCAGCTTTGTATTTCTATCAGGGTTTGCTCAACGAAGTACAAAACGAGTACAAGGAAGCGATCAATGCATACAAGCAAGCAAAAAAACACGGACTGAACAATGAATTCATTAGACGGATTGAAGAAGAGATAGGTCGTGTAAAAGGAAAGCTTGGGAAGAAGAAAAACAAGAACAAGAAAAAACGAAAGGAGGATACATCTAAAAACCGCTCCAAATAAGGGGTGGCTGTATGGGAGTGCGCCGAAGTTGGAGAGTCGGGGCGGACTGTAAATCCGTTGTCTTTGACTGAGTAGGTTCGATTCCTACCACTCCCACCATAGGTCTGAAGCGCATGGGTTGTCCATGCCCCTAAAACTTGGGGTTGGAAATCAAGTGCTGACAGATGTATCAAAGTACCGTAACTCAATGGTTAGAGTGCCCAACTGTCTCTTGGGAAGCAATGGGTTCGATTCCCATCGGTACTGCAAGGAGGGTAGGCAAATATTGGTTCGTTGCGCTCGCCTGCTAAGCGAGTCTATCGACACGGTAGTGAAGGTTCAATTCCTTTGCCCTCCGCAAAATGACAAGGTGGCTGAATAGTCAAGGCAATGGATTGCAAATCCATCATTTATGAGTTCGAATCTCATCCTTGTCTCACTAAAAACAATTGCTCCATTAGCATAGTGGCCAGTGCATCCGGCTTTCTACCGCAAGACAAGGGTTCGATCCCCTTATGGAGTGCAAAATGAGGTATAACTCAGTTGGTAGAGTACCGTGCTTTTAACACGGGAGTCTTGGGTTCAAACCCCAATGCCTCAACAATATGCAGGGATGGCGAAAATGGTAAACGCGCCTGATTTAGGATCAGGAGATTGAGAGTTCGAATCTCTCTCCCTGTACAATGCTCCACTAGCCCAAGTGGTAGAGGCAAAGGACTTAAAATCCTTAAAGTCCAAGTTCGAATCTTGGGTGGAGTACGAGACCTGTGATGTAACGGCTAGCATGCAAGAATTTGACTCTTGCCGAAAAGGTTCGATTCCTTTCAGGTCTTCAAGGAACAGTAGCAAAGCTGGTCAATGCAACGGATTGAAGATCCGTGGATACAGGTTCGAAATGCTTTGCATTCACGAGCTCCGCTTTAAAAAAATATAAAATAGGCGAGCTAATCCTGTCTGTTCCACCATAGGAGTATAGTTCAAATGGATAGAACGCTAGGCTACGAACCTAGAGATGCGAGTTCAAATCTTGCTATTCCTACAATGGGACAAATGAAAATAAACTACGCATGAACATTGCGTAGTGCAGATACAACTTTGTCATGTAGTTAAGATTAACCTCTTTAGCTCAAAGGGAAGAGCTGTGGTAAAAGACCTTGGATCGTAACCATGGAGTGATTGGAAGATGTTGTTGGCGGCATGCCTGCCAATGAATAGAATTTGCAGAAGCACCGAAATGAACAAGAATCAAAGTAGGGAAGCGCATTTAGAGCCAATCTGTTCGTTTCGACGAAAGTGCCAGTTCGAATCTGGCAAGGGGTACAATGTTCATTGAAACATTATCCATTCAAAGGATAATAAAATATCAAGCGGGTCTTGTTAGGTGTTTCTGTAGGGCACCATTGTATGGAACGTTGCCGAGAGGTATCATGCTTTCATGTGCAACTTGACTTGGAGGTTTGGATTGTTAGCCAAAAAACAATCGCCAACATCTGTAGGACGTGGGTTCGAATCCCACTCCCAATTATTTGGGATAGTTCAGGGGTCAGAACAACAGACGTGGATGTCGCGGGTTCGACTCCCGCTCTCCCTCCCCGGAGATAGCTCAGTTGGTAGAGCACTACGCTTTTAACGTAGGATTATGGCCTGAAAAACCATACCAAAGCCGACCATCTTGTAAAACTGGTCTCCAGCCTGTCACGCTGTAAAATTGGCAAAAAACAGTGCATGCAGATCTGTTGGATGTCCTTTTGGACATGCGACAATCTGAAAAGTACCTTGAAATCTGAATGCATTGTCAAGTAAAGGGTTCACTTTTTTGTGGTCAGCCCATTTGGATACACTGGTTGACCTGCAACTTGAATCCTAATTTGGCCCACTGCTCAAAACTGGTCTTGGAACTTGGCAATGGTCGGGTTTCCGTAGTGGACGGATGATTTGTATCCACTGTTTTTTAATACGAAATGAATCAACTAAAAATACCCTTGGGATAAATGCGGTACCCGTAGCGGATATCCTAAGCTAGCAAGGCCACAACAGGCCTTGTGTCCAATGATTGTTTAATTAAAAATGTAAAAAAATGAAACGAGTAAGAATCAATGCGGGAAAAGTAGGTTTAGTTTTTAAAAAGGGAGATTACAAAAGAGTGATCGACCATGGAACCTATTGGTTAGGGTTTAATGAACAATTGGTCCAATATGACCTTACAAGACCTTTTGCAGCCCCAATAGCAGCGGAGATCTTGCTTGAGGATGAACGATTGGAGAAAATGCTCCATGTGGTCGAGGTCAAGGACAACGAATTGGCCGTGGTCGTCGAGAACGGAAATTTCAAGCAGGTTCTTACCGCAGGCAGGTATTTCTTCTGGAAAAATCTGTTGGACTACAAGTTCATTACCGTGGACCGCAGCAAGATTGAAATCACTGAGGAAATCGATAAGTCTTGGTTAAGTCGACCTGAATTAAGCCAGTACATCCGTTTGTTCGAAGTGGCAGCGTATGAAAAGGCCATTATGCTGGTTGACGATGTATATGCCAAAACCCTTGCGGGTGGTACTTATCGCTTCTGGAAGAACGACACCACCATTAAAATTGCAAAGGCGGATATGCGCCAATTGCAATTGGAGATTGCCGGACAGGAATTGTTGACCAAGGACAAAGCCGCCGTTCGTATCAACTTTTATACACAGTATAAGGTAACCGATATTGAAAGGGCGCTTTTGGAAAACAAGGACTATGAAAAGCAGCTTTATATTGCCATGCAACTCGTATTGCGTGCCTATGTAGGTAGATATAGCTTGGATGAGCTTTTGGAACGCAAGGAGAGCATTGCGGAAGCGGTGTTTGACGACATCAAAACCGAGGCCACCAAATTAGGGGTGACCGTTTTGAACTGTGGTATCCGTGATGTGATCCTTACAGGTGAAATGAAAGATATCATGAACCAGGTTTTGGTGGCACAGAAGAAAGCCCAAGCGAACATCATTACCCGACGTGAAGAGACCGCTTCTACCCGAAGCTTGCTGAACACAGCAAAGCTGATGGAAGAAAACGAAATGCTCTTCAAATTGAAGGAGATGGAATACGTTGAAAAGATTGCCGAAAAAATCGGTGAGATCACCGTCTCTGGTAACGGGAGTATGGTAAAACAGTTGAAAGAGATTTTCTCTGTCAATAAGTAGATTGGAATGCGCCAGCAAGAGTTGGCGCATTTTTTTGCTTCTTCATCTTTGGAACATGAAATTCAACGAAAAACAGCGTTTAAAAAAGACAGAAATTTCCTCATTAAAAATATTCCCCTATTTTTAAAACCTAACTTAAGAATAGCCTACTAGACCAACCTCAATGTTCCGAAACCCATTTTCTTTTGATGGCCGTATAAGACGGTTAGAGTACGGTCTAAGCTATTTGATCTATATAATCCTTTACCTGAGCGCGTCATTTTTATGGCAGGAGTTTCAAGCCGCAGCTCTCTTTTTTTATCCCTTCATTGCTGTTTTGATTTGGTTTTTATTGGCACAAGGCGCTAAACGCTGCCATGATTTGGGGAACAGTGGTTTTTTTCAGTTCATCCCATTTTATGGGCTATTAATGGTATTCCAAGACGGTCAAAATGGAATCAACAAGTACGGAGAAAATCCCAAGGAAGTGGTCGTTTCGATGAAGGATTCAGAAGAAAATACCCTACAGTTTCCTCTAGGAAAGCTTTCCATTGGCCACTCTTTACTGCGATTAAGCAGTCCGATCCTCATCAATGTGCTCCTAGCGGCAATGTTAATGGAATATCTCAATGTCTCCGATATGGAACTGTTCATATATATATCAATTTCCGTTATTCCATGCTATTTTCTGGCTTTGATAATGAACCACAAAACCCACATACTGGAGATGAACGGAAAAGGACAGTTCAAAGAAGGGGTCATTTACTCCAGTGTATTTTATGTTTTGGTTCGGCTGTACACCCTTTATTTCCGGGATACCGAAATCTATGTCCAGGCCATCTTTTTTGAATTGATCATTGTTGGCCTGTTCCTGTGCCTTACTTACTTTTCTTTTCAGCTTTATAAAGTCATTTTTAGAAAATCTTCGCTCACCCTATGAAAATTAAGCACCATATCATTTTATCCATCATTTTGATAGTGGTCATAATCACGTTTGGCTTTACCTATAAATCCGGAAGCGGTAACAAAGCCATTGTCACTTGGTCGGAAAGACCACTGGTTTGGGATGATTTTGAGTTGGTCAGATTTATGGAGGAAGATTATGTGGCAACCATATACTCCTATATTGCTTGTCCTAAATTGATAACCGATAAAAACTCCAGGGTATATGCCTATATGAACCCAAACCTTTCTGAACGCCTGAGGAACGAATACGATGGGTATAATGTATTGGTCCATGAACAATACCATTTCAATATTACAGAATACTGCGCCAGATTATTAAGAAAAGAGATTGTGGCAAAAGGGCTTGGGGGCTTATCGTATAAAACTATGGAATCATTGCATAAAAAATATGCAAAAAAATTGGATAACCTGCAAGATGTATACGATAGTATTACCGATCATAATGCCAATACCGACCTACAAAGATACTGGGAGCTTCAAATAGATGATTGGCTAAGGGAAACAGCCTACTATGAAAATGAAGATATTCTCAGCTATTATGATTTCACCAAGAATCGAACACAATTCTATCGGCATATCTATTTCACACATACAAATAAAGTTTTGACCTCATATCCAGTGGGTGAAAAGGATATCAAATTTGGTGAAACCTATGAGGTATCCTATCGCAATCTCGATGAGAAGGTTATCAAATTTTATAAAAATGGCAAACTGGTCAATGGAGGGTATTTTAAGACCGCAATAACACGGGTCTTGAAAAACAAGGATGATGTTTTTGAAGTTCATTATCTGAATCCTGATGAAAGTTACAATCAAGATTTGGAGACCAGCTTGAATAGGACCTATGTAGATGAAGCTAAAGATAGGACCGTTCATTATTTCAACCACAAAGGTGAAAGAATCAGCAGGAATTTGGTATATGAAACCAAGTGGAAATATAATTCAGATGAACAATCCTACATCTCCACATACCTTAATGAGCATGGAAAAATCATTTCAAATGATGAGGGGATTTATCACGAAAAAAGAATACTGGACGAAGAAGAAAGAACTGTTGTCTTTATAAATTTTGATGGGAAAAAGAAATTAAAAAATGACAAAGATTTTATTGCCAAACGTGAGCTTGAATTCGATGAAAACCATAAAAAAACCATATACAGGCTTTATGATGAAAATGGAGATTTCGCATTTCATTTAGACGACTACCATTTGGCCTATGACTATGACGAAAGGGGAAATATCATTAGGATAAGCTCATTGGACGAAAATGGCAACAAAACTTATGACGACAACGGCGCATCGATATATGAATATACCTATGACCTTTACGATAGGGAGATTCAGATCAAAAGATTCAACAAAGAACACAGACCCATTGTGGCCAATGATGATTATTTTCAAAAAGTATACGAATACGATTCACTAGGAAAAATCACATTTGAAGCCTCTTATTATCCGGGCAAAGTACTCAGATACAGTGACACCCAATGGGGCGCAACAAAATTTGTCCATGAAGGGGATAGTATCGTCAGGGAATACAACACCGATGCCTACGGGCATACCATTCAGAATGAAAACCATATTGCCATAGTCAAGAAAAGATTTGACAAGAACGGTTTAGTGGTGTCCGAAAGCTATCTCGATAGTGAGGGCAAGTTTGCAAAAGCGGATGATGGTGTGGTGGAGTATAGATACCGATATGATGCCCAAGGCAAACAAACGGAAACTGCGTGTTACGACTCCATTGGCAAACTAATAGCCTTCGAGAAGGATGTTGCCATAATCCGGTGGGAGTATGACCAGAATGGGAACAAGGCAAAAACAACCTACTTCAATTCCCAAGACCAATTGGCGTATGCCGTTGACAGCATCACATACAACATCTACAAATACAACAACAAAGGAGGGCTATTGGAGCGGAGCAATTACGATATCAATATGAAACCGGCCTTGACCGATGGCGTATTCAAAACACGCTTCCTCTTAAATCGTGCCGGTCTCGATTCGGTTAAATATGAGTACAATGCTAATGGAAAATTGAAATCAGGGGTTGCCATAACCCGATTTTATTATAATAAGTATAACAACCTGACGAGAACTGAATATTTCAATTCCTTGAATCAGAGAACCAAGGACCCAGAAGGTATCAGTGCCATTAACACCATTTATAACAAAAGGCAATATATCACAGGTTATGAATATTTGGATGAACAAAACAGATACACCAATAATTCCAGTGGTATATCGATTCTAACTTGGGTTTTGGATGAACTGGGACATACCTTATCCCATAGCTATTTGGATAAAAACCGTGAGCCTGTAATAGGACCATCCGGCTACTATAAAATTGAATATGAATGGGCCGACATGGGCGAAACCTCGAAAGTAAAGCGATTTGATAAGGACTTATCCCTAATAGAGGATGAGTATGGCACCGCCATTTATGAATATACCATGAGGCCTTCCGGTCTGTACACCGAGGTAAGACGTTTTAACAAACAAGGCCAACTAGCCGAAAATAGTCTTGGGGTTGCAATCACACAGTATACCCCATATCTGGATGGATTATATTATTTGGAGAAAGAGTTGGATGCCAATAGGGAAATGGTAAACGATACAATCAATAAAACGGCAGAGGAAATTCAGTGAATTTTAATAATTTCCAGAAGACATTGAATCAGTTGTCATAAATCGATGGTTTTGTTCCCTTCCCTAACCCATATGATAGGTATACTCATTGGCACTTGTACTTAAGAGTGTAACTTTAGTTCTTTCAGGAAAATTGACCACCATGAAAAAACCTTTACTTCTTTTACTCCTAATTATAGGACTCCAATGTACCACAGCACAAACCAAATACGATAATCTTTGGAAGGAAGTTGAACAATTTGAACTCGATGGGAAGTTTAAAAGTGCCTCTGAAGTCGTTGACAAGATTCTTAAAAGGAGCAGCAAAGCCAACGATAGTGATCAAATCGTCAAGAGCTTTATCTACAAAACCAAGTTTGCACTTTTGCTTGAAGAAAATGCCCAACAACAGGTTATCAAAGAAATACAGGGATATATCAACACTTCCAAATTTCCGACCGATGCACTTCTTACATCCGTGTATGCAGGTTTTTTGGAGCAATATCTCGCCCACAATCAATATAAAATCCGAAACAGAACGGAAACTTTAAATAGTGAAGAAACCGATGATTTCGAAAAGTGGGATGCCAATACCTTGGTAGCCCATATAGGAGAACTCCACAAACAATCATTACAGCATGCCAATCAGCTTAAGGAAACATCCATTGATAAGTTCAAGGCAATACTCACGGAAAGCAATACTTCTAAAAAATATAGGCCTACCCTCTACGATTTTTTAATGCACAGGGCCCTGGCCTTCCATAAGATCGACCGATGGTATGTAAATAGGCCCGAAGAACGGTTTTTCCTCAACGACCCCGTGATTTTTGAATCCACGGAAGAATTTATCAAAGAGCCTTTCACGACCGTTGACAGTATTTTTTCGAATCAAAAGGCCTTAAAGCTGTTCCAAGAACTAGAAGCCTTTCACAAAAACAACGATACCATTGCCTATGTAGATGTGGTAATCCAAAGATTGAAGTTTTCAAGGGACAACTCCCCGTTAGAAAATAGAGATCGATTGTATTTGAACGGGTTGCAACGGCTATATGAAAAATATCCTGACCATAGAGTCTCCGGAATCATAGCCTATGAAATCGCGGAAAGCTTGTTCAATGCGACCAATAGCAACAATGCAAAAAATGACCCACTACTTGCGGAACAAAGGATCAGGGCCTATAACTTGTGCAAAGAAGTAATCGATAAATATCCAAATTCAGATGGTGGTCTGCTCTGCAAAATTTTAAAGACCAAGATTGAAAAACAAGAATTGGATATTGAGATGGAGAAAAATGTCATTCCCAATAAACCATTTCTTGGAAAGGTCACTTTTAAAAATGTAGATTCCCTTTATATCTCCATATATCCTATCCCCAACGAATACTTTACGGACACCTACTCGTATAAGCGTGACAGTCTTGCACTAAACGTGATCAAAACCACAAAACACATCGCCAATAGGTTTTACGGCCTACAAAAGAAAAAGGATTTCTATAGTCACAACATAGAGATTGACTTTCCTGAACTCCCTATGGGCAGCCACTTGATCATTGCATCTAAAGTTGGGAATCCAATAGCCCTCAATGAAATATATGCGTATGAAAAAGTCCAGGTCACAAACTTGGTGTTGCTCTCTACAATGGCCGAAAACAGTCTTGATTTTAAATTATTGGACCGGTCAAACGGACACCCAATTCCCGGAGCCAAACTTACCCTAACAGATGACGAAGACTACGTTAAAATGGGAGAGACCGATGCCCATGGCTTTTTCTCGGTAAAACGACCAAAAAAAGATTTCTATGATTTAAAAGTCGTGGCCAGCAAAGAGCATGACACGATTGTAAACTATGATCAAAGGCTGTATTCAAAAAGCAACTATTCCAATAATGAGGATGAGCGCCTGGCCAAAATGTCACTCTTTTTGGACCGAAGTATATATCGTCCGGGGCAAACCCTCTATTTCAAGGGAATTCTAACGGAACAAAAAAAGGGAAAAACCAACGTTGTGCCGAACACTTGGGTGACCCTGTTCATCTATGATGCCAATAATGAGGAAATCAAAGAAATACGATTAAAGACCAATGATTTTGGTTCTGTCCATGGCCAATATGAGATACCCCGCAATGTACTCACGGGTGAGTTCTTGATCGAAATGGACGAAGATTATGGAACCGATGAAGAGGATGAAGACCCCTACTGGTACAAAATCGATGATTTTGAAATGGCTGAAGTCTATTTCTCGGTGGAGGAATACAAAAGACCGCGTTTTGAAGTGAATTTTGAAGAGGTAAAGGAAAACCTTCTGGTCGGGGATTCCGTTGTGGTCAATGGTAATGCCAATGCACTGCTTGGCACGGCCATTAAAAATGCTAAGGTCCAATACACCATAAAACGAAATTTGACCTCATTGCGTGGTAGTCTGTACTATCAAGGTGAGGCACAGATCATAGCTCAAGGTGAGGTTGAAACAAATGGGGAAGGAAGCTTTGAAATTCCATTTGTATCCAACCCCGATTCCACCGTTTCCAAAACGCATAGGCCCATTTATTCCTATGACATCACAGCGGATATCACTGACATCAACGGGGAAACAAGGTCCGCCGAAACTACGGTCCGGGTAGGCTATCATAATCTACAGGCCAATCTCAAGATGGCCGCTACATTGAACAAAGAAGAATCCAACAGTATCGGTGTAACGGCTCAAAACCTGAATTCCCAACCTATACCTGCCCAACTGGAGATAAAGATATTTAAGCTAAAAGAAACTGATCACGTATTCCGAAAAAAACCTTGGGGTTTACCAGAAGGGCAGATAATGGAAAAAGAAAGGTATCGACAGCTCTTCCCCCATGAGCCATTTGATAGTCTCGACCTAAAGGAACATTGGCCCAAGGGAGAAATGGTACTCAGAAAACAAATCGAAACCAATGGTGAGGAAGTTATCGCTTTGGGGGATATGAAGGCATGGCAAGCCGGATCCTATACTATCACACTGACCGCTGTGGACCAATTAAAAGACACGGTCACAATTGAACAAACGTTTGATGTATATGGCAACAATGAGGCATTCGCATCCAAAAGTCAACTTTTTGATTACAAACTTGTCAATAGTGCCTATAAAAGAGATGGCTTCGTACACCTTCAACTTAGTACCGCAGCAGAGAACCTAAAGTTTTTCTTGGAAGGTTATTGTAATGAAAAGAAGGTGTACAGCAATGAAATTGACATTAAAAAAGGGACTTCATATATAAAGGTTCCCGTTGAGAAAGGCTATAAGGACAAATTGGAGTTCAATCTGTATTTTGTAAAATTCAATAGTCTTTACTCCACGCAATTTGCGGTAGATTTTCCCGAAGTCACCAAAGGGCTGACCATCGAAACGATGAGTTTTAGAAACAAACTTGTTCCCGATACAAAAGAAACATGGAGCTTCAAGATTACCAATTCAGATAATAAGGGTGCCAATGCAGAAGTCTTGGCAAGTATGTACGACACATCACTAGATCGGTTCAAGCAACACGATTGGGACAACCAATTAGGACATCAATATTACCGTAGTGCTTATGCACCGAGAATAGATGATGGCTATTCCTTTACAACCACGAATTTTAGAAAGTTCCATTACACACCACCATTAAACGCACTTACTTTTCTTAAAAACTATCATCAGCTCAACTGGTTTGGACTCGATTTTGGAAGTACACAATATGACAATGACCGTTATCTCCAAAAACTCAAACTTAAAACACATCAACCCCCAAAGGCTGAAGGCAACATCAGTGGTATTGTGATGGGTTCGGACGGGATACCCCTTCCCGGTGTGAACGTAATTGTAAATGGTACCACTACAGGGACACAGACCGATTTCGATGGTTTTTACTCCATTAATGCCCCGATCGGTTCCGAATTGGTCTTTAGCTACATTGGTTTTAAAAGTGAACTTGTTCCCATAACACAACCGAACTCCGTGAACATAGCTTTGGAAGAGGATTCGCAAGCTTTGGAAGAAGTCGTGATCACAGCTATGGGTGTTCAGCTCAAAAAAGATTTGACAGGTGCGGTTTATATTAATGCCTACAGTATAAGTGCTGATATTGAAAACAAACTTGCTGGTAAAGTGGCCGGAATACAGATTACCGAAGCGGCCGGAAACGCAGGTGCAGGAGCTGAAGTCATCATTCGAGGAATGACCTCCTTGAACTCTAAAAATAGGCCCCTCTTTGTCATTGATGGTGTTCCCATCGAATTTGGTCCGGATGGATTGAATGAAGTGACCATTCTTCCTTCCGACATTGAGGATATCACCGTGTTAAAGGGCGATTCCGCCTCGGCTATTTATGGCTCACGAGGCGTCAATGGTGTGGTCATCATCACAACAAAAAAAGGTCTTGAAAATGCCCTGCAGGTAGAAACCAGATCTAACCTGAAGGAGACGGCATTTTTCTTGCCCAATCTCACAACGGATTCCAATGGTGCCATCAACATCAATTTTGATTCCCCTCAAGCTTTGACCAAATGGCGGTTTATGATGCTTGCCCATACCAAGGATTTAGAGGTTGGTCGATTGGAAAAAACGGCCGTAACCCAGAAAGACCTGAGCCTAGTTCCAAACTATCCACGTTTTTTAAGGGAAAAGGACACTTTGGTGTTTTCTTCCAAAATCAGTAATCTCACTTCCGATCCGCAATCCGGTGTTGCCATCCTGCAACTGTTCGATGCGGAAACCATGAAACCATTGGACCAGAACGTCTTTGGAAATGACCAAACCCAGAACTTCAGTATTTCCCCCAACAGTGATGTAAACGTTTCTTGGAAGCTCCATATCCCTGAAAACACAAACGCTGTTCAGCTTAAAGTGCTGGCCAAATCAGGTACTAAAAGTGATGGGGAAAGTATGGTCATTCCCGTTTTGTCCAACAGGATATTGATAACCGAATCCAAACCCATCTGGGTGCTTCCCAATAGTACTAAAGAGGTTGTTCTGGAGCAATTGAAAACACAAAATTCCACATCGCTCCAACATCATCGATTTACATTGGAATACACTTCAAATCCAGCATGGACCGCCATAAAATCATTGCCCTATCTTATGGAATTCCCCTACGAATGTGCAGAACAGACCTTTTCAAGATTTTATGCCAATGCCATTGCGGAACATATTGTAAACAGCAATCCCAAAATAGCCGAAGTGTTTCAGAGTTGGACAGATACTGGGCAAGAGAAAAGTGCCCTGGAAAAAAATGAAGAATTACAATCCATTTTTATTGCTGAAACACCTTGGGCAAGGGATGCCAAAAATGAAAGTGAAAACAAAGCAAGGTTGGGTAGACTTTTTGAAAAGAACGCCCTAACTGACCATCAAACCCAAGCCATAAACAAATTGAATGAGCTGCAGTTGGCTTCTGGAGGTTTCCCATGGTTTGCCGGAGGTCGTGAAAGTAATTTTATCACTAGGCACATAGTAGCCGGATTTGGGCACTTGAAAAAGATGAACGTCACGATTGAAAATAGTTCCAATACAAAAGAACTTATAGAGAGCGCTTTGAAGTATTTGGACATGGAGTTTGTCCAGAACTATAGGCAAAAGCTGAAAGAGGCGGTGGACTCGACCCAAGTTGTTTTGACCAATGCCGATATCCATTACCTCTATGCCAGAAGTTTCTTTTTGGAAAGTCATCGGGTAACCGGAGAGTTAAAAACCATACAAGAAAAGTATGTAGCCTTGTGCAAGGAAAAATGGTTGACCAAACCGCTTTATGAGAAAGGATTGACTGCACTCATCATGAACAGGTTTGGCAATAAGGACATTGCTAAAAAAATTCTGGAGGCTCTTGACGAACAAGCAGTGCACAGTGAAGAGAACGGGATGTATTGGAAGGCAAATAAATCCGGTTGGTATTGGTTTCAGGCTCCCATTGAAACGCAGGCGTTGCTCATAGAGGCATTTACCGAAATAGGGGCAACCAATAAAACCATTGATGGCTTAAAGTTATGGCTGTTAAAAAACAAGAGAACACATCAATGGGATACCACAAAAGCGACCACGGAAGCCATCTATGCATTGCTTATCCAAGGAAATGATTGGTTATCCGTAGCCGACAACACCTCCATCTTGATAGGGGAGCAAAAGATCCAAACCAAAAAAATGGACCAGACCCAAAAAGAAGCAGGTACCGGTTATATGAAACTTGTTTGGTCTGAGGAGGAGATATCACCGGAAATGGCAGAGGTCAAAATTCAAAATAAGAGCAAGGTTTCCGGGTTCGGAGGAATATATTGGCAATACTTCGAGGATTTGGACAAAATCGTTGATGCTGAAGATAGTCCTTTGATGATTGGAAAAAACATATTCCTCACCGAAATAACCACAGATGGAAAAAAGTTGAGGCCCATAGGTCCAGAATTAAAATTAAATCTTGGCGACCTACTCACGGTTCGATTGGAAATTACTTCCAAGGATGAACTGGAATTTGTACACCTTAAGGATTTAAGAGCTTCTGGTTTAGAGCCCATTGATGTACTTTCTGAATACAAATGGCAAGACGGACTAGGGTATTATCAATCCACAAAAGATGTCGCGACCCATTTTTTCTTCGACCGTCTCCCAAAGGGAACATACATTCTTGAATATCAGTTGAGGGTCAATAACAGTGGGAACTTTGGTTCAGGAATAGCAACTTTGCAAAGTATGTATGCCCCTGAGTTTTCTGGACATTCGAAAGGTGGGCGATTAAAAGTCGAATAATAAATTTAAAATGGACAAAATGAGAGTCGTTCTCCTTGTTATCATTCTACTTCCAATAATTCACAGTTGTAAGCCCAGGGGAAAGTCACAACCTAAAGAGCAATTCTTTTCAAGAATTCATTAGGACGGGTCTTGGGGCTATATTGATAATAATGGGGATACCTTGATTCCACTGGACAAGTACGAGTTTTTGAACCCAATCGATGCCGAGGGGATGATATTGGCGCACAGCTCTGGGAAGTCAGGTTATATCAATATCCATCAGGACACACTCATTGATTTCATATATGAAGATCTGGGGGTCTTTTCAAATGGTCTGGCTCCGGCCAAAAAAAATGGTAAGTGGGGTTTCCTAGATCGTACAGGGAACATAATCATATCACATAAATTCGATAACGAGAGCTACTTTTATAAATGTGAGCTTGCATCGGCCAAAGTGAATGGAAAATGGGGATTTATCGATAAGTTGGGAAATACTGTGGTGCCAATCATCCATGATGGCGCTCGGTACACTAAAATCGATAGCCTGGTCTGCCTATAGATGGATCAAAAATGGGCTTTCTTCTCCTGTAATGGACAACAATTAACGGATTTCCAATATGATGCAATAACAGGAGGATTGCACAACCAACATAATTACACCTATTTCAAGAACGGTCCTTGTTTGGTAAGTATTGAGGGAAAGCTCGGTTATATCGATGAAAATTTTGAACCAATTATTCCCTTTGGCAAATTTGAAGAGTACAACGCATTTGATGGCTCAAAAAGGGCCATTGTGAAGACTTCCTCAAAGTTTGGCCTGATCGACCGGGAGGGACAATTTATTATCATGCCAAAATATGACACCATAGAAAGCTTCCCGTATCCCCCAGGGAGATATAAGCTTAAATTTGATGGATTGTACGGGATAATGGACGCAACCGCAGACCAAATATTGCCGATTACCTATAGGTCCATAGCTCCAAACTATTTCAAGCACGATTCCATAACCATAGGTACACTGATCTTAAAAGATGACAATGGAAAATTTGGTGTGACCGACCACAATGGAGCGCCATTGATACCCATGACATATGATTCCATAGATAGGTTCCAAGAAGTCAATGGTGAAAGTTATGGCATAGTACGCCGCGATGGAAATTATGGTGTCATCGATTCAAAAAACAGGGCGGTCATCCCTATCGAGAATGACTTTATTTATTCGGATAGGTGGATGGAAAATTTGATTGTAGAAAAGCAGGGTTCCTTTGGTCTCTATACCAAAGGTGGCAAAGAAGTTCTCCCTCCCCAATACGACTATCTCAGACCGTGTTATTATGATAAAAACAACAGGTTTATTGCAGGTCAACATGGGAAACTTGGGTTGATCACCAAAGAAGGGAAAAGCATCATACCCATTGAATATGACTATATTTCTAATTGGGTGGAATACGGTCCAAACGAACATTTTGTGGTAAAGGATGGAAAACACGGTCTTGTCGATCGAGATGGAAAGACCAAGGTGCCACCGGAGTATGACGAAATTATCTACAATAACCCAACATTGATCAAGGTGAAACGTGACGGGCTATTTGGTACCATTGATCGAAAAAACAATATAGTGCACCCAATTAAATATGAGAAAATGTATTGGGAATGGTCTTATATTACCGGACGTCCTCTGGATACCATATTTGTAAAATACAACGGAGTATATTTTGCTACGGACACCAAGGCCAATAATATCGATATGGAAATATCGGAGAAATTTATAAAAGAAAAGTTTCGACACCTATCCAATTGAAGACGAATGGAGCAAGGCTAAGTGCTGTCAAGCCTTTACATCAGGTAAATTCCAAATTGGAGGAATTATGATGTATTTTAACCCATATAAATAAGTTAGGCAAATTGCTATGCCAAAAAATTTAACTCTATTGATTCTCATAAACTTCTGCCTTTTAACATTCGGGCAACAAGAGCGAACTGATTTGAATGATTTCTTCACAAAGTCAGAGATTGAGGACTTAAATCTAATTGCGGACTTTTTTTAGACCGAATTATGCGGGATTGCAGATAGCACAAAATTCGAGAGTTGTATCAAAGAATCTTTAGCAGACCTTGCAGATTGGAAACAAACTTATATACAAGACAAAATAAGTTGGAGGAAACAGAAAAAATTATACTCAAAAATATCTGATTCAACCTTTCAAAAAATCTGGAGTCTTTGCAAGACATGGAGAACCATTGAACCGACGTATGAATATAAAAGTATATGTTTCAGCCAAAATGAAAATTTCATCAGGTTGTTAAATAAAGTCGGGGAATCAAATCCTTATTTAGAAAGTTATGCGGAAAAACTAGAAAACGTTGGGTCTTTTGAATCTGGAAATTTTCTGGTCTGGAATATCATAGAATATCCCCAAAATTGGCATTTGGGAGACAGAAAAGTTCAAATTGTTCTTGCGATTCATTTTCTGACCCAAAATGACAAACAAAAAAGAGATAAAAAAGCACTACGTCTTGAGAAACGTGACATTAGAAAAATGGAACGAAACCGAAAAAAGAAAAATAAAAAAAGGAGTTCGCCTGACTATGGTTTCAATATATTGTGGTCTAGGTTTAATTAACACAAAGTTCAATTAATCGATTAAGATAGCTTGGAGATAGTCATATACCTTTTTGTTGCAGTTTTTATCCTTTTATTAATAGGACTTGCCTATACACTGGTAAAAGACTTCAAAGAGATTGTCCTTGGATTGGTCAATATGTCTAAACCACAACTGTTTCACCCAATAACTTGGCTTCTTAGTCCAATCTGGTTAATTGGATACGCATTGGAAAAGAGCTTTGGATGGGACATCATTGAAAAATATGATGATAGTGATGGTCTTGAAAAATACCCTCACACAGAAATATTGCCTTTTGATTTTTCAATGGGCGACAAATATATTATTGCAAAGACATCCCAAAAGAATGTAGAATTATTGATTGAAGACTTTATGGGCTTTTGTGATGGAAAACTGAGAAAGGAGAATTTTCAGATAAAAAACACTGATCTTATTACTATTCAATGCCCAAATCAAATCACTTTTTATGACTTCAGTATCTTGACACAACATTTTTGTAATGACATTGAAGATTGTTGGGGGATTTTCAAATCTGGTAGGCTCGATTATTACTCTTATTCCGATAAAAAGACGGTACATAATATTGTTGGGCAGACCAGAGATGGACAAAAGTTTTCCATTTATACTTTGGATGATTTGTATAAAGACCAACATTTAAGATTAAATCAAGAACTTAAGGTGAAAAAGTTTGACTGGAATTTACTCAATAATGGCCCTGTTTTAAAGCTAAAATAAACGATAATCCCATTAACCTTTGGATATGCAAATAACCTTTAGGAAATCACTATCCATATTTATTATTCTTATAAATCTTTATTTCTTGTGGTGCTCTTTGGTCATCATAATGGATAAAGGAGGACCTATGGGTTTCGGAATAATGTTATTACCTATAACCCTTTCGATAAACTTATTATTAATTCCTGCTATCATCAATATCAAATACAACAAAAAAAGCAACTTTTTGACGGTTATAAATTCATTTGGTTTGATATGGGCATTATTCTGGTTAATTTTCTTTTTACAACCTCGATAAGTTCAAATAAACGATTACATCAAACCCGACACACCCACATTGCCTAAGATTAAGTTACAGAATATTAAAACTAAGCTGCAAGAAGTTTATCTGTCGTTTCTTATAGTTTCTATTGGAACAGTTTTCATATATACCTTTGTTATGTGGTTGTTGGATATTAGGTTTGGCATCATTCCTCTTAAACAAGATTTACTGGATTTTTGGATACCCTTCGCATTACCGTGGGTTCCAATACTCATATGGATGAGAAGGAGAATACGTATTTTAAATGTTCGAGGAAATAATGACAATGGCTACTTTCTCTATCAAGCCGTAATAGCAGGGACTATTTTTGCCACTCTACTGAATGCTCAAAATTACACCACAGCAAATTCATATGGTTTGAATGAAATCAAATCCATTGAGGAACTTGATGCCTTAAAAAGAGAAAAATACTTTAAGGTGTCGTCCTTTCTTGTGGAAAAAGAGTTAAAAACATCTTATACAACCGCAAGAACATCTGGAAAATATAAGGATAGGTTGAATATAACCGAATTCATTGCACTTCCATTTGAAAATTCCAAAATCGTATGGTACGGAATTGAATACAAGTCAAGCATGAGTAATCACATGTCCGAGGCAGAAAAAAACAGAACCTACAGAAAGTTTTTGGATTCCTGGGAAATACAATATAAGCACCATAATTTTTATGGAACCAGATACTTTGAAAAGCTTGGTCATTCGGATGAACTTGATGGATACGTGAATGCCATTCAGTTGCGGTATCCCAATCTGGAAAGAGTTGATTTGACCATATTAATTCCCCATAAAGGTGAATTTTTGGAAAGAAGTGGTAATTCATTGGAATGGGCTTTTGGGTCCTTTGCCATTGGCTCCTTCATTTTTTTGATAATGGTTTTGGTTCCCAAAACAAACGAAGATGAGTTAGAAAGATTAAAATCAGGTAGACCTTCTAAAGATGATGATCTAAAGGACATCTTAAGTGCTCTTAATCCCATAGGAGAATATAAGGGCACAGCCATATTGGTTTGGATGAACATTCTTGCTTTTGTTGTTATGATATTTATGGGAATCAATATTATCTCGCCCAATGGTGATGAATTATTGGCAATTGGAGGAAATAGAAAGCATGAAGTTTTAAACGGTGAATATTGGAGATTACTTACTTCTGTTTTTATTCATGGAGGTGCTTTGCATTTATTGATGAATTTGATGGGACTTGGATTGTGCGGTTTTATTTTGGAACAAAAACTCGGGTCATATAAATTAATATCGTCCTTTTTAGCATGTGGTCTGTTTGCAAGTTTATCCAGTATGTATTTTAATAACAATGTTGTAAGCGTTGGTGCCTCGGGTGCCATTTTTGGATTGTTCGGTGTTATTCTGGCCTTTACGGTATTTAAGGTTTTTGACTCACAAGTACGAGGCTTTACTTGGATGATTCTCATTCTTTATGCTGGGGTTAATCTTGTGCTTGGGTCTATGATAAGGGGGATTGATAATGCAGCTCATTTTGGCGGCTTGATTTCCGGGTTTATAATTGGTTACTTTTTAATGCTTGTTTATATTAAGAAATCGATTGACCCCAAATGATCCTTGTGATTTAGATTGTAAATAGAGAAACAACATCGAACTTTAGATCCAAAGAACATTGAAATGAGCATATTCTCTTACCATTTGGCCGAAATTCACTTTATTGAAGCGATAAGAGGTATATTCTCCACTCCTATTTCCAAAAACACAAAAGGTCTGATTCACTCCGAATATATGACCGTGATGACCCTAGGTTCTCCAATAATTTCAACCTCCAGAGTTTTAATAGGACAAGTAGCGGTTTTTGCACAATGGGAAAATGAAATTGCACTTCAAAATTATTTGGAACAAACCAGCTTTGGAAAAATCTTGGCAAAAGGTTGGCATGTACGATTGTCTTTTATAAGGGAATGGGGGACATTCAAGGGATTTAAAATCCCATATAATAAAGATAAATTGGAAAGCCCAAATTCTCCCGTAGTTGCCGTGACCATAGCAAGAATGAAGCCTTTTGCAGTACCGAGATTTATTAAATGGGGAAGGCCCGTGGAAAAACTGGTAAGAGACCATCCAGGAACCACACTTTCCTTAGCATCAGTGAAGTTTCCAAATACGGTCTCTACTTTTTCAATTTGGAAAACGGAGGAAGAAATGACCGACATGGTTCATGGACATAGTGCCGTGGAAAAACCAAAAAGACACAAGGCTGCTATGAAAGAAAGAGAACGAAAAGACTTTCACTTTGAATTTACCACACTAAGGTTTAAACCTATTGGCGAATTTGGTACTTGGAAGGGCCAATCGAATTATATTCCTAAAACTTAAAGAATTTTAGGGTAAATGGGAACACCGCATAAAAAACAAACTTTTCAAGATTGGATCACACAGCAATGGGTCATTCTTTTTGGCCATAGAATTGACAGAATAAATCACCAATGGCTACTCGGCCCTTTTGGTGGAACAAAAGGTATTGGTCTCAAATTTATAATGCAATTAGCGGAGAAGGAAAATTTGGTCGTTGATGACCAAACAGAAGCAAGGGGATTGATACAATCAATAGGTCAGCTCAACTTAACTGAAAACGAATTGGTAGCCCTGTCCCAAAGTGTAATTGATTTTTATGAAAACACATCCAATTATGACCTTCGATTAAAAGTCAAGTGGAACCCATTCTTTAAGGTTTTTGGTATTTTACTTAGAATAATTTTCAGTAAAAGAATAGAGCAATTAAATGTTCCTATTGAAAACATTGCGGATTCTAAAGGATTGAAAAGCGAAATAATCCATTTGCTTGATAAAAAAACGAATGAACTAAAACGGACAATCTGGCTCAGATCATTTAAGACAACGGGACAAGTAGTATATTCAGGAGTATATGAAGCTTGTAACCTTCCTTCAGGCCAGGCATGTATAAAGGCAATTTTTCCTTTACCAAATGGAAGTGCAACAGTCATTTTAACTCCTAGAGTCGGTGAGAAAGGTGACCTAATCTTGGAGTCATCGGGAAGACAAATTGGCGATAGTGGATTTTACTTTTTGTTAGAAGACTCAAAAGGAGAACTATGGGCAAAATTCATCAAATCATTTAAAGATAAACTGGTAGTAGCTGGCGAGAATGGAAAAATAACTGCAATACAAACGCTAACTTTATGGAATTTAAGGGTTTTGCGTTTTGAGTACAGTATAGAGAGTATAAGGCCCAAGTAACTCTAAACTTAAATGAACAATGCCAAAGATTGAATTGAAAACTGAAATTAAGGCCGATATAGAAATCGTTTTTGATTTATCCAGAAGCATTGATTTGCATAAAATTTCGACCGAACAGACAAAAGAAGAAGCAATAAAAGGCAAAACTTCCGGTCTCATTGGCAAGGGTGAATGGGTGACGTGGCGAGCTAAACATTTTGGATTCTACCAATCCCTGACTTCTAAAATTGTCGAATTTGAAAGACCTGATTACTTTGTAGATGAAATGGTTAAAGGTGCCTTTAAAAGTTTTAGGCATCAGCATTATTTTACAAAGTCTGATTTCGGCACCTTGATGATTGATTATTTTGAATACAAGTCACCATTGGGATTTTTGGGAAACCTTGCTGATAGTCTATTTTTGGAGAAATACATGAAGAAATTGCTTGAAAAACGCAATCAAACGATAAAAGAGTTTGCGGAATCAGAAATCTGGAAGGAAGTACTGAAGAAATAAAATTTCAAATAAACAATTTAAACAAGCGACTCAAACTATGAAAAATCTGCTATATCAAATATCGGAGTTGGCGTTAAAGCTAAAGGATATTGAGTTTTCTAAAAGGCAAGTGGATAATCAATGGTTGGGTGAAGAGGCAACCAGTGAGTTTGGAATATCGGAGGTGGAAAATAGGCTTAAAGTTCAATTTCCCGGTGATTATAAAGAGTTCTTATTGATTTCGAATGGATTTGCAGCACCAAATGATATTGAACCAACTTTTCTGCCGATAGAAAGTGTTGATTATTTAAAAAATATTGACAACGAATTAATTGGAATTTGGACGAGGGATGGGATACCAACAATTGGGGAAGAATTAGAAAAGAGCATCCTTATTGGGGGAATTAATGAAGAACAATATTTTTTAATCATACCTCCTGATTCCAAGAATCTAAAATGGAGGTATTGGAAGTTTGCAAGTTGGATTCCCGGTGAAGAGGAATATAAAAGTCTGTACAATTATTTTGAGGAAGTCTCAGATTTTCTGAATCAACAAATGGTTGCGAATTAGTAATTTGAGGTATTCAAAAACTTAAAAGCTCAATTAAACGATGACTGATTAAACCAATGACCAATAAATTCAGAAAAATTGAAATCATCATCAATTACAAAGCCAGTTTTTCTTTATATAAGCTATAATTTTCTTCATCAAAACAAACAAAAATTAGTTTATCAAGACTGATTGGATATTCCCTTATAGCATTGATTGCTATACTTGCAGCTTTTTCCTTTGGGAATTTATAAATGCCAGTGCTTATGTTTGGAAATGCTATTGTTCTAAGTTGATAATCCTCTGCGATGGAAAGACAATTCATATAACAAGACTTCAATTTTTCTTCCTCATGGGACTCTCCATTGTTCCATCTAGGACCAACCGTGTGAATCACATATTTGGCAGGCAGGTTCCCCGCAGTAGTAATGACAGCCTCTCCAACCTTGCATCCCCCTTGTCTGTTCCTAATTTTGATGCATTCCTCCAGTATTTTTTTACCTCCAGCCCTGTGGATGGCCCCGTCAACTCCCCCACCTCCCAACAAGGAGGAATTGGCCGCATTCACAATGGCATCGCATCTAATTTTTGTAATATCTCCCCTAATCAATTCTATTTCCATCTTGCTTCCAAACGATTACATAAATCCTCAATCTGGTTTAACATCACCAAATTGTTTGCCCAATTTTCGGGAAACGAATGTGCACCATAATAAATTCCGGCCAACCCTCCTGCTATTGCTCCTATGGTATCGGTATCTTCCCCAAGATTTACAGCTTTCAAAATACAATCCTTATAATTTTCAGTATTTAGAAAACACCAAAACGACGCTTCCAAGGTATGTATCACATAGCCGGTAGATTTTATATCCTCAACTTTTAAGAGTTGAATGTCACCTTCAACAATCCTATCAAATAATTGCTTTTCCCTATCTACTATATCTTTCTCCTGAAAGAAACCGACAATACGGTTTCTTGTATTTTGATAGGATTCCTGTTTTGTTTTTCCGCTCATCAGTTCATCAACCATAATCAAATAAATCAGACAGGCTATTGATGACCTAATGTGACCATGGGTCAAAGCGGATACCTCCCATATCATATCAAAATTATCTTCAATATTGCCTTGTATACAATAATAGAGCGGAAGAATCCTCATTAAAGAGCCATTGCCATTGGTATACTCGTCTGCATCATATTTTAAATATTTGAGATTGTCATATTCTTGCGAGTTTACAATTTCCCTCAGTCTTTCTATAGCCCTACTGGTTTGAATCCCAATATCAAAAACCTCTCCATGCGGAGTCCAAAACATTCGATACTTCCAAAGAATAAAATTCCTTGCGATTTCAAGCAAATTAAATTCTTTTAACAATGCTTCCGCTGTACAGAACGTTAGCGAACTATCATCTGACCAAGTTCCTGGAGGTTGGTAATGGACTCCGAATCCCCTTAGATCAACTACGGGATTTTGCTTCAATTCCTCACGAGATTGAAACTCTACGGGAACTCCAATCGCATCTCCAATAGCTAAGCCCATTATGCCATCTTTGATTGTTTTCATTGAATTTTCGTTCTTTCAACTATCTCATTGATTACAACATCAGTGGTTGGCACATAGTCCTTCCCCAAAAAGGACTTTGTAATTCGGATTCTACCAAGGATATTTGAATTGAAGTCCTCCAGCTCTTCCGCAGGCACCCATAGTTCATTATGGATTTTGCCACCAACATTCTGTATTTCGTATCTCTCGATGTATTTTTCGTCCATATCAAAAGCGGTAACAAATCCACTATAGCCCGAAAATTCATCTGTTGTATTCCATTTTAAGGCAATTTCAATGGCATATTCCTCGTTCATTACTGGATAAAAAATGGGCTGCCATTCCAATCTCGGTGGAAACGCTTTAAATCCATTTTGAATAATCAATTCCAATTCTTTTATCCCTACTGGGCGATACAGTGTTATGCTATTCATATTAAAAAATCAAACAGGCCTTGTCTTTTGCTACTCCAATTTTCAACGAGCTTCCCGAATTAAAATTAAGGAAGTCAGATTCAATACCATCGCTAAAAATAACCCCATTAGCGGGCATTTTAGACTCGATCCTTAAATTCTGATGTTTATTGATTACGCCATACCCTAAATCTATCTGCGACATTTTACTCAAAAAGGGTTCACGGACCACAAACAACAGCTTCTCATCTTCCCAGTCCAACCCAGCGTTGAAATCTCTTTTTTGATTATAGAAATAGTTGTTGATATTATTGGCCATATTAAAAACAGAACTTACCCAGCCTGTTGAGCCCGCCCCAGTTGAAACCAATATGCCGCTAGAAGATTGACTTTCTCTCTTCCCACCAAATTCCAAACTATAACGGGATGAAATATGGGATGAAGCTCCAATATAAAAATCATTGAAGGCCAAGAGGGATTGCCCATCATTCAACGTTGCTTTTGCCATGGTGACCTGTTTTGATGTATGGTCGTTACGGGTAAAGGCCTTTATGGCCGCCAAAAAATTGCTTGGGGTATGGGGAAGCAATATCCCATCATACCTCTCTTCATCCGGATTGATGGCCACCATTGGCAAACCATTGACATATTTAGCCGTATTGGCCACGAGTCCATCCTGACCGATTACCACTATCAAATCTCCCTCTGCAAACATATACGTAGGCAAAAATGAACGAAATAGAACTTTATGTTTGTAAAGTGGGGATATGGAATTCTCAACCAGTTTTAGAGAAGAATAGAAGGTACTGTGCTCCTTTTCATAAAAATCAAAATCCTCCCCGGATCTTTCCAAATAAAACTTGGCCTGAGCTTTGGAATTGAACCGCTCAATGAGCTGCTCAAGCCTAGTCTTATCCCTAACAATGATTACTTTTTCAAGTTCCATATTACTTGGTCTTACTATTCAGCATAGAATCCAACAAATCTGGGGAAATATTCAGATTGCCAATCTTACCCGCATTTTCAGCCAATTCCCTAAAGGCCAAAGCAATGTTGTTCTTAGGGTCTATACCATTGGTATTGATAGCCATAAGTGTTTTCCAATCCAATTCCTTGTAAGGCCTAAGTGAGGCATTCAAAACATATTCTTTGGCATCTGCCTCTTTCTTCTCGTTTTCCACTTTAAGGCTAATGAGTTTTTGCTTCTGATCCTCCAATGAAATATTGGAGGTCATGTCCATCTCCTTTAGTTTCTGTTCGTTCTCTTGCTTGACCACCTCGGTTTCCATTTGCTTTTGAGCTATCTGCTTTTGTTTTTCCTCAATGGCGATTTCTGTATTCAATTCACTTTCCTTGATCGTTCTTTCCTGCTCAACAGCAAAGTTCCTACGTTCATAGATTGCCTGATCTGCCTCCTTTTGTAAAGCCTCCCTTGTTTGGGCTTCCAATGCCCTGGCCATTTCAGGATTCGGAGAAACACGAAGCACATTCACACTCAATATTTCAAGCCCGAGCATGGCAACTGTTTTCGAGTTCTGGACACTTTCCAAAATTTGGGTTTCAATTTTCTGGAGCTGTCTAAGAGATTCTTTTAGGGTCAACTGTTGGATGACACCCGCGCTTGCTGTCTGGGCCTCATTGATAATTCGCTGTTGGATCTTGTCGTGATCATCCTTGAGGTAATTTTTCCCACCATCCACAGTAAAATCTAAAACCTCTGCCAATTGCTTTGGATCTTTTACTTTAAAAGTTATTTGCCCTTGAATGGAAATTTCTTGATAATCTTTGGTTGTCTCATTGAAAATAAACTGAAAGTCCTTACTCTCCATGGGTATGGAAACTATTGAAGAATTTGGGGCAAAGTAAAAGAACGAAAGCCCTCTACCCTCTTTCTTGGTTTTACCATTTTTAAAATGGATCACATAATTCATGGAATCGAATTTGATAAAATTTACGCCAAACATAGTATTGAGTTTTAAATTAATTTGTGTATTTATTACGCAAATATAGATCGTGAATTTGAAATCACAAAGATATTTTGTGTTTTTTTTACGCAAATTAAATTTTGGGCAGTGTAACTAGCTATATCTCAAAGATTATCCCTTCCTTTTTAAGCTGGAAATATCTTTGCTTATTGAATTGGAACAAACTGGCAGGTCTCCCTGGACCTTGGGATACTTTTTCCTCTAATTCATCCAACACTTTCAGGCTATTTATTTTCTTTTTGAAGTTTCTTCTATCTATATCCCTATCCAAAAGGGTCATATATAACTTTTCCAAATCGGAAAATGGAAACTTTTTATCCAGTAACTCAAAACCTATGGGTTCATAGGTAATTTTACCTCTGAGTCTTTCAATGGCTACATTTAGTATCTTTTTGTGGTCAAATGCGAGTTTTGGTAATTTTTGGATATTGAACCATTCAGCTTTTTTGGCATCCGTAGAAGGACTTAATTTAAATGCTTTTGGTTTGACCAGCCCAAAATAGGTTACTGAAACAATCCTTCCCCTTGGATCACGCCCAAGTTCCCCAAACGTGTATAATTGTTCAAGGTAGTTGAATTTTACCCCTGTTTCTTCCGTCAATTCTCTTTCCACTGCTTGTTCCAAATTCTCATCCTCCAAAACAAAGCCTCCCGGAAGAGCCCATGTGTCCTGAAAAGGCTCATACTTCCGTTTCACCAATAAAACCGATATGTTTCCCTCATCATATCCAAAAACCACTGCATCCACTGCCAGTCGAATAGAATTCTCCATATTATGCGTATAATATACGCAAATATAAACTATTTTAGCTGTTGAAACTAAGTTCCATACAACAAGCTTCTCAAAAATTTAACTTGATTTCAAAAAAAAACACTGAAAATCATAAGATTAACAGTGTTTTGATTTTACTTAAATAAGGTAAGTCGGGATGACTGACCTCTTGAAGAGGCGCTAACCCATTAATATCCAGAATATTATGTCGATTTTCCCAAAATAGGACATCCCATAGGACATCTTCGTGTGAAATAATGATTTTCACAACGTAAATATCGATATTTAAAATCAAACCACACCATCTTGTTTTATTTAATTTTAAATCAAAATAGACAAAGGAATTTTTGTGAGTTCAAAATCTCATCACAAACAAGATGAGTATCTATTCGCCCTATCGACAAGCAGATATAATAAGAACTTTGATTGTCATTTTTAAACTAGCTGTATAAATTACAAGATTTAGATTTTTGCCACCAGTGTTCCAGCCAAGCCATTACTGGTCCACCTTACATGATGGACACAATCAAGTTTAGAGGTTTTGATTGCAGTGATACCTGAATCTTACGATGTTTTCAATACTACCAATGACCATGCCTATACCGAAGTTGTGTAGAAAAATCCAATAAACTTATACAACCCGAATAGGATTAAGGTAACCCCCAACCCTATTCGAACCATTTAATATATTCTTCTGGACATTCCTTTATTTCTTGGTCAAATGATATCCAGCCGATTCAACAGCAGAAGTGATTTCCTCTTCCGTAGCACTTGTAGTCTGTACGGTCAACAATTTGTCTTGGGAGGCAAAGTCAACAGACCAATCGGTCACGCCATCCACCTTATCCAAAAATGGTTTTACGGTATTGGCACACCCACTGCACTTAATATTTGATTTGAATTGTAATGTACTCATGTTCATCGATTTTAAATTAGAAAATTACTATAGTTTAATCGTTTTAAGCCTCAAACTGTTCAATACGACCGATACACTGCTAAAAGCCATAGCGGCACCAGCTATCATCGGATCTAACAAAAATCCATTGATCGGATACAGCAGCCCTGCAGCTATAGGAATTCCAATGATATTGTATATAAAGGCCCAAAAAAGATTTTGCCTTATACCTATAACGGTCTTATGGGAGAGCTTCAACGCTTTGGGAATGGCATTTAAATCAGAGGTGATCAAGGTCATTTTCGCGACATCCATGGCAATGTCGGACCCTTTGCCCATCGCGATACTGACATCTGCTTGGGCAAGTGCCTGCGAATCATTGATACCATCGCCCACCATGGCGACCACCTTTCCACTTTCTTGAAGCCTTTTCACAAAATCAGCTTTCTCTGATGGGAGTACTTCGGCTTCATAGCTTTTGATACCCACCTGTTGTGATACGGCTTCGGCGGTCATCTTGTTATCACCGGTCATCATGTAAACTTCCATACCATTCCCCTGCATTTCCCGTATGGCTTCCTTTGAGGATTCCTTTATACTATCCATAATGGTCAAAATCGCCTTCACCTTGCCTCCACCGCCAAAGTATATGACCGTTTTGGCCTCCTGCTCTAACCCTTCGACCATGTGCCCCAGGTTGTCATCCATGGCGATTCCTTTTTCGACCATCAACTTATGATTGCCCACAAGGTATTGGGTTCCATCCAATGCCTCAGCGCGAACACCTTTTCCTGTAATACTATTGAAGTTCAAAATTTCGACCGGATTTACCTTTCTATTTTTTAAAAAGGAGACCACGGCTTCAGCCAAGGGATGTTCGGACTGTCCTTCCATGGCATATAAAATTTGCTCCAGGGCCCTGTGATCGGTCACATGGTCCGCAAAGACCATATCGGTCACCACAGGCTTTCCTTCAGTTATGGTACCCGTTTTATCCAGGACAATGGCATTCACTTTGTAACCCAACTCCAAACTTTCCGCATCTTTGATGAGGATATTGTGTTCGGCCCCCTTGCCGATTCCCACCATGATGGCTGTGGGGGTTGCCAAACCCAGCGCACAAGGACAAGCTATTACCAATACGGCAACTGCGGTCAACAGTGCATGGGTAAAAGCGTCCTCACCTCCCAGGAACATCCAGGTGATAAATGTCACCACTGAAATCGTCATTACCACGGGAACAAAAATACCGGCAATCCTGTCCACCAATTTTTGTACGGGCGCTTTGCTCCCCTGTGCTTCCTGCACCATCTTGATGATCTGGGACAAAAGGGTCTCCCCTCCCACCCGGTCAGCTACAAACTGAAAGCTTCCTTTTTGGTTTACGGTACCGGCAAAAACTTTTTCATCCTTTGTCTTTTCTACAGGGACGGGTTCGCCTGTGATCATACTTTCATCAACATAGGAACTTCCTTTGGACACCGTTCCATCCACAGGGATTTTCTCTCCCGGTCTGACCAATATCGTTTGACCTACCTTGACCGAAGAAATAGGGATTTCCCTTTCCTCCCCATCTGCTATCACCTTTAAGGTCTTGGGCTGCAACCCTATCAATTTCTTTATGGCGGAGGATGTATTTGATTTCGCCTTTTCTTCCAATAATTTCCCCAATGAAATAAAGGTGATGATCACTGTGGCCGCCTCATAATATACATGGGGTTCCATGCCTTTACTGAGCCAAAATTCAGGAAAAAAGGTATTGAATGCACTGAACAAAAAGGCAATGCCCGTACTGAGTGCGACCAAGGTATCCATATTGGCCTTACCGAATCTGGCCTGTTTGAGGGCATTTATGAAAAAACTTCGGCCAAACCAGAACAGGATAGGAACGGCAAGTACCAACGAAATCCACCTACCCAGGACCCAATCCATAAAAAACATCCCCAGAAGGAAAATGGGAAGTGTCAAAATAGCGGACCAAAGGGTTCGCTTTTTTATGGATACATAATGCTTTTTCGAAAGCTCTTCCTGTACTTCGGTAGGATCCTCGGCATCCACAATTATATCATAACCGATTTGACGTACCGCATTTTGAAGATCGCTTAGGTCCATAGCACTGTCATACTCCACAAGGACCATACTGTTGGCAAAGTTGACACTGGCATTGTAGACCCCTTCGGTATGGCCCAGCATGGATTCCACGCTGGATGCACAGGCAGCACAGGTCATTCCAGTGACCGGGAAAGATTTTTTTGACACCATCTTCGCTTTCCTTTCGGTGTCCTCAATAATATCGATTGCATCCATTTTCTACTCCGATTTGTATGGTACAAATTTCAGAATAGACCTAAAATGCACTGTTACGTTATTTACTGAAAGAGTTGTAGAATTTTCCGAAAAATCAACCTTTACCTTTCTTCGTCAAGTACTTAACCTTAATTGGTGAGTGGTTTTTAGAATTCGGCAACATCTATGAGATCAGGTTCGCCCACGTCAATCTTTTTTGGAGAATTTGCACCGATCAGTTTAGAATATATTCGATAGGACAAACCATTGTAGTGAACTTGGGGCAAAACAAGAACATTGGTAGTAAATAATCGCCTCTCATTCGGCCAGATTCTTTGTTTCTTCGCTAAGCGATCCCTCGAATTTAGGAATAGGCCGCTTTTCTTTTCCTGCTTCGGTTTCCACTATTCCATTTTCCTTAATGTCGTTTATCAACCACTGCATTTCCATTATCTCCCTGCGTTGTGCCTTGATAATTTCATTGGCAAGCTCCCGTACCCTGACATCTTTTATTTGAGAACGTTCACTGGTCAAAATAGCAATGGAATGATGGGGTATCATTCCTTCCATGTAGTCGACTCCTGATACGGTGACCTGACTCCTGACCAGCCATATCCCACCTGCAATCAACAAAACACCCAAGGCTAATATTGACATGTTCTTGCGTCGGTCTTTATACATCTGTAGCATATATAGCAGCATAATAATGATCATCGATCCCCCCATAATCAAAGTCATGAAAAATCTAGTCTCACTATACCAAAAGTGATCAATGATTTGATATGAGTGGGTGTACATTAAAAAAAACATGGCGACCATTGAAGTACCAATCATCGCAAAAAACTTTAAATAATTATTGGATTTCCTTTGACTATCTTCCATTGTGCAAATTTTATCTGGTTATTGTGATTATTCCTTGACTTTCGAGTATTGTATTGTTCCATTCCAATTGTAGGCCTGACAATTTACCTGTCCCAGTTATCGTATATCGGTTCAATTGGCTTTGTTCATCGCTTGTATTTTATATTGACCCCCCTTATTTTCCAATGCCTTTTGTAGCTTTTCAAGGGGGACCTCAAATTGCGACTCCACTGTAGCTTCTGCGTTTTTTAGATCGACCGCTACATCGGCTACACCGGCCACATTGAAAAGAGTTTCTTCAACGTGCCCCCTACAGCCATCACAAGTCATTCCTTCTATTTGGTATCTTCTTTTCATGTTGTGATCATTTTTTATTTTAACAATTTTACACCTAGAATCAACAATGTTGGTTCCAACACGTATGGGAAAAGTAACACTTTCTGTATAAGGGCGTTGTTTGAAAAAAAACAAACCTTGACCCATTTGCGAAGAAAGGTGTTTTTTAAATAGCGTTTAGGAGGATGGTTCCTTGGAAAGGTATTGCGCCCTTAATGGTAGAGGTTAAATATCATCAAGCGATATTCTATTTTGTATGGCACTTTTCTTAAATTGTGTAGGTGTCATTCCAGTAACTTTTTTAAATTGGTTGCTTAAATAGGCAACGCTGCTATAGTCCAATTGAAACGCTATTTCCTTTAAGCCCAATTCGTCATAAACAAGAAACTCTTTGATCTTTTCAATCTTTTGGTTGATGATATATTGCTCCAAGGTAATGCTTTCCACCGCGGAAAACAGCGAACTAAGATACTTATAGTCAAGATGCAATCCATCGGAAAGGTATTCGGGCCATTTGACCTTTTCCATGGGTCCGGTGTAGTGTATCGCCTCAATCACTAGGTTTTTGATCTGTTCTATCAACTGACCTTTACGATCGTTGATGATCGTAAATCCAATTTTCTCAAGTCGTTCGTTGAGACCTTCCCGTTTTTCAGGCGTGATTTTCCCATTGAGGGTTATTTCACCCAACGACACATTCATATAGGGAATGCCCTCATCGTCCAAAATACCTTTGACGGCCATGATGCATCTCGGACAGACCATGTTTTTGATGTACAACACATCTTTCGATTTACTGGACCCAACTTCCATATCATGCAGTGAATTTCCACAGGGCCTTCAAAAAAATGACGACCACTGCCAATATAATGATCAATATCAAGGCCAATATGCCAAGGATTTTCATTCTTTTTTCCTTTCTTTTCTTGGCCGAATCCCGTTTCTTTTTCGCCAGATCCCTTTTTTTCTTTCGTCTTTGCCTCCTAAGTTCGCTCATTTTTCCCAAAATGGTTCAACTGGCACAATAGTCAACTATTTGCTCCTAACAGGAGTCCTTTGCCAAATAAGTATGTCAATGTGTTTGAACTATCGCCTTTTCCATAATTTTCTGATCGTTGGTGAGCTGACATACCACAACAAGAATCCGCTCAAAACGGTAATCAATCCCATCAGGGAAAAAATCCGTAAAACCATGGTGTTAAAATCGTCCCGTCCCTCATAGTCCATGGTATGGGTCATCCACAAAAAATCGAACCATCTCCAGGACCGATACCTTACACGTTGAAACGACCCATCGGTCTCTGAGACATACGCTTTTAGGTTTTCATCCGTTTCATAGGTGATCACATAGGCCGGTAATGGACGTCCACGATACTCGTGCTGCCCACCTGTTTGGGTGAGTCTTTCGACACTTTTGACCTTAAGTTCGGGCAACATATACTGTGAAGCAACGGCCAAGGCCTGTTGTTCATCGATACCCTTTTTGATCTCCCCCGTTTGTGCATCCATCAAAACCCCACCATTGATCCAATAATAGGGACTTCCCCCTATATTTCTCATTTCCAAAGATTTGATTTTAACGTTCCCGTGTCCATTGGGAGCAATTAAATTCCCAAATTCTGACTGGTCCGGATGCTCCTTGATGAATTGATCTCCATGGATCTCGTCAATGTCCGTCCAACTAAAATATAGTCCACTGATGGTCCACATTAGGAACTGGATCCCAATAAATAGGCCAAGATATCTATGTATCTTTCTGACCTTCATCGATGTTTTTCTTCCGACCATTAGTTCTTCCCGTTGTTTCGTGAGGAGTTATGCATCTTTACAATTTTCCATTCCCCATCCGTTTTTTTAAGGATGGCGGTGGCAACCCCTTTTCTGCTGATCGTTTTGCCCTCACCTCCATTTTCCGATTTTAGGCCAATGGTATAGACATAGCTTTCCGTAGTAAAGGCAAAGGGTAGCTCCACCTTCACTTCAATGGTATAATCCGAAAACCTAAAACTGTTGAAATGTCCAAGTTCTGGACCTATATGATGGTCGAGATAATGTTGATAGGTGCCTTCCACGCCCCCGGATTCAAAAACTTCGGAATCTTCCGCAAAAAGCTCCAAGGTACCTTCCGTGGTCAAATTTTGCAGTGCTTCTTTATAGCTTTCCAAAATCCTCAGCACAGCGGCCCTGTCCTGGTCTAGGTTTTCCTTGTTAGGGTTTGTTTGGCCAAAGCTTGTCCCTGTGAGAAATACGGCCATTAGAAAAATCTGTAAAGTAATACGTTTCATTGGTTTGTTTTAACATTGTTTAGGTTAGTATATATTGTATGATAAAGGCTCCCAGGACAATCGAAATGACGATCCCATACAGGATATGGGCCAACCATTTTTTTAAAATGGCCTTTTTCGGCTGCACAGGTCCATTGTCACGACAACAATCTTTCATCCTTTTTTTCCATTAGTGCCTGACAAGGGAAGGGAACGATTAACTAACTAACTCACCAACCAATCAACTTTGGGTGTTCCCCTCCCTTTCAGGACTTTATTTCCTCATTCATAGTAACCGGACATGACCAACAACAATAGCAATATCGTTTGTCCCGGTTTTAGGGTAATTTCCATGTCATTTTCAATTATCCAATTCTTCCATTAGATCATTTACCAAGGTCAATATCCGTTCTTTCTCTTCCACCGATAATTTTGCATCCTTATGGATCAGGGTATAGGAAGATAGGGGCATCTTATCGTCTTCGATCTGACTTGCGATGGACTTTAGTTTGCTCCTTTTTCTTCGATCCGAATAGTCGCCCCATTCATTGAAATTGAGTTCTTCCTTTCCCTCTTTGATGTGTTCTTCCAAAAACCAGGCGATGGGTTGGACCTTATTGTACCACGGGTATTGGGTGTTGTTACTGTGGCAATCATAGCAAGATACCCGCAAATCGTGTTCGATATCCTTGGCAACCTGGTTCACCGACATGAAGTCCGTATCGGGAACCACATCGCTCAAGTTGGGTTCTGTGGGCACAAACTGGATGCCCACAAATCCCAATAGCACTACCAATGCTATGATTTTCAGCACTTTCATTTAATTGATTTCCTTTTGCACCTTACCACAGGTCAACATCTTACTTCCAAAAAATGGATTCTGGATTTCGTTGCTTGCGCTGAGCCACGTTCCTCCTTGGTTGTTGTTGTACATGGGGCAGAATTGTTGGTACAAGGTTTTGGAAGTCCCGGTTATGGCAATAAAATCGACCATATCCTTGCCCAGTCCCTCAAAGTGTTCCCGTTGGTGACCGATATCACTTTTGGCGATATGCTCCCCATGTTCCTTGGCCACTTCAATGATATCGGACAGCTCCTTCTGTTGCTGTTCATCGTATCCGCTGATATCAAAGCTGCCCAAGGCACTGGCCAAGGCTTGGCCCGATTTGGCCGCTTCATCCTTATTGTCCGCCACCAGGGCATCCTTCAGTTGGAGGTAGCTGTCGATCACAGATGTGCCCTGTGCATCGGACGAACCCATATCATGGTCCATGGTCCCGTGGTCCATTTCCCCCGCAGAGCTCTCATGGTGATGGCCCTCTTCCGTTCCCATCTCCATATGGGCTCCTTCCTTGTCATTTGTTTCCTTCTTACCGTCCTTACAGGAAATCACGGTAATGGTCAAAAGCGCAATGGCAATTGTACTTAATGTAACTGTTGTTCTTTTCATTGTAATTGATTTTAAGATTAATTCCTCATTTTGATTGCCCAGGGTCGGCATATTTGTATTATCCCCCATTATTGTTGCTATTTTAATTTTTTCATCTAATTTTCCATTTCTCCCACGCAGGCACTCTACCCTTATTCTTCCTCGACCGTACGCTTTTTCCCCAAAAACAATCGTTCCCCGAAAAAAATAAGCACCATCAATACCAGGGCAACAATGACCACCAAAAGATCACTACCGGCCTTTGACCAAATAAAGGCGCCCAACACCAGTACATCCAGCACAAGGGCCGTAATGAGGATAATGGGATTTGCACCGATTTCCTTTCGTAGATTGTTTAGGACCCCCCAATGGATCCCGATATCCATGATCAAATAAAAGATGGCCCCCAATGCAGCGATCCGGCTCAGATCGAACAACATGGTGAGCCCTATGGCAATCACCACGGTATACACCAACATATGTTTCTGTATGTCCCCGGGAATCCCAAAATGTCGATGTGGTATCAATTCCTTTTCAGTGAGCATGGTGGTCATCCGGGAAACGGCAAAAATGCTGGCAACGACCCCGGAAACGGTGGATATGATCGCCAGACCAACGGTGAACCAGACCCCATATTTTCCAAAAGCGGGTCTGGATGCCTCGGCCAGCGAATAGTCCTTGGCCGCAATGATTTCCTGGATGGAAAGATTGGAAGAGACCGCAAATGCCACCATGAGATAGACCAGGGTACATATCACCAAAGAAATGACAATGGCCCGTCCCACGTTACGTTTGGGATCGACGATCTCATCCCCACTATTGGTAATGGTGGTAAAACCCTTATAGGCCAATATCGACAGTGCCAATGCCCCCAAATAATCCACCAGGGAATGCTCGGTCAAGGACTGGGAAGGAACGACCTGATCAAAGGTAAATCCAGCTGCCCAAAGGCCACCAATGGCAAAAACCGCTATCCCGCCGATTTTTAGTATGGCCATGACCAAGGACGATCCCCCGATAGCTTTGTTTCCCATCACATTGACAATAAAGGCTGTGATCAACAACAATACCCCAAGGATCGGGGGCCAGAATCCTTTCGACTCCACATCAAAAAGCTCCAATACGTAGGTCCCGAACGTCCGGGCCACCAAACTCTCATTGATGACCATGGAAAGGGCCATCAGCAGTGCACCGGTAGCGGTCCAGGCCGTTTTACCGTAAACCTTTTTGAGGTACATGCCAATGCCCCCGGCAGAGGGGTAGGTATTGGACATTTTGACATAGGTGTAGGAACTGAAACCTGAGATGACTGCCCCGATTAAAAAAGCAAAGGGAAACCATTGGCCGGAGAGTTCGGCAACCTGACCCAAGAGCGCAAAAATTCCCGCACCGATCATCACACCGGTTCCCAAAGCAATGGTATTGGTCAGACTCAGGCTATTTTTTTTGTATTCTGCCATTTAAAAACGGGCTAGCAGGCCTCCGCCCCAACCATATCGGTTGTTGTAATTGGCCTGGATTGAAAAATTACGTGAAAGGATATAGGAGGCCCCTACCAGCCATTGGGTCTCACTTTCATAGGATGAATTCCCCAAATCGTTGACCCATCCAAAATCGGCCCGAAATTCATATTCCCCCTCGAGGAAAATCCTGGGAAAAAGCAATAGTTCCCTATCCAACCTTATTCTTGGACGCAGCTGGTGGTCCATACTCACATCCATATTAAAGCGGTATGGGGTAAAATACTTGACCCCTATCAGTCCCACTGTATTGAAACGGTCATAGGAATCAGGGATGGAGGTTTCCGTGTTTACCCCTGCATAGACCCGTACCCAGTCATTGAGATACCTGTTATAATTGACTTCCACCTCGGCATTTTGGTCGTAGTCAAATTCTGCCCGTACCCCAAATTCATTCCTGATATTACTTGAAACAAGGAAGAGTTCATTAAAATTGGAACCCAATCTGGCAGCACCCCAAGCATAATAATGGTCAGTTTCATCTACCAACTTTTGAACAGGAAAATCCTTCATCCTCAGATCCCTTGGGGTATCATAACTGAAAACCCTGGCCATGCCCCCCATCATGTGGTAGAGGATATGACAGTGGAAAAACCAATCCCCGTACTCTTCATTATAAAATTCGATGACCACTTTCTGCATGGGCGGCACATTGACCGTATGTTTCAAGGGTGACTTTTCACCATTCTCATTGATGACCCTGAAATAATGCCCATGGAGGTGCATCGGATGGTGCATCATGGTCAGGTTGTTGAGGGTGATCCGGGTTACTTCCCCACCTTTGATCTTGATCTTATCGGTTTCTGAAAGTGGCACACCGTTCATACTCCAGATATACCGTTGCATATTTCCCGTCAGGTTCAACAGAATGTCATTGACGGGCAGATCGGCATTATAGGTAGTACTTTCCTTTGCTTTTAAGAAGTCATAGTTGAAATACGTTTTACGGGTATCGTAATCAAAAGCTGAAGTGTCTTTCTGCATCATTGGCATAGTCTGAACCATAGGGTTTTCCATCTTGTCCTTATGTCCGGTGGATTTCATTGACGTTGAATCCTTTTCCATTCCTGCCATATCCCCCATCTTTTTATCCATCTCCATGTGCCTATGATCTTCATTCGCATTCATAGGCCTTTTATCATCCATCTTCGCAATGGGTTTATCCTTTTGACCGCTCATTTCGGTCTTATCCATCGACATCCCATTGTGCATACCCATATCCATGCTGCCATCCTTCATGTCCATCTGCATCCCATACTTTTGCATCAAATATTCGGGTGTATTTTTCTTCTTGTTGCCGGCCATTGCCGGAGCTCCCATTTTCATGTCCATTTGGGCCATTTGTTTCATCATCGCCACTTTGTCGGGCCTATCGATGGTCGTTGCGGGAAAAAGCGTTCCCTGCCCTAAATGCAACGAGGTATGCCCGGAGCCGTCCTGTGCCGTGGCCGTTACCTCCAAAGTGCCTTCAGGAACGGTCACGATGACATCATAGGTCTCGGCAATGCCAAAAAGAAAACGACTTTTGGAAACAGGCTCCACATCGACACCATCCCCGGAAACCACCATGGGGTTACCGCCACCGAAATCTATCCAATAATAGGTGGAGGCAGAGGCATTGACGAACCGGAGCCGCACTTTTTCCCCTGGTTTGAAATCAGGGTATTCGGCCAATGTTTTCCCATTGGTCAAAAATGCGGGGTAGTAGATATCCGCAATATCCGCTCCTTCCATACGATCTCGCCAAAATTTGAGTTGTGCACCTAGTGCACCTTCCTTGATGACCCTGCTCAAGGGCACCGCGGTCCCTTTTTTGACCTGGTACCACTCGTTTCCCCGTTTAAGGTTTCGGAGCACGTTCATGGCCTTTTCGTTCGTCCAATCGGAGAGCACCACGACCAAATCCTTATCGTAGTCCAACGTCTTTTCCTTGGGATGGATCAGTATCGAGCCATACACCCCCTTTTGCTCTTGCAGCATGGTGTGGGAATGGTACCAATAGGTACCTGATTGGTTGATCGGAATCCGATATTGGAAAGTTGTGCCAGGTTCTATGGGCGGTGTGGTCAAATAGGGAACCCCGTCATAAAAATTGGGCAAGATCAATCCATGCCAGTGTACGGAGGTTTCCACATCCATCTTATTGGTCACGTTGATCAGGGCGAAGTCACCCTCGTTGAATTCCAAGACCGGTCCCGGAATACTCCCATTGATGGTCATTGCATCGGCAGTGACCCCACCGAGGGTCAATTTGTTCTGTTCCAGTACAAGATTGTATTCCCGAACGGGTCTACCTTCCTCTTTTCTGTCCTCACCATTTGTCCCCACTTGCCCAAAAACATGGGTCGTCAAGGCAGTTAGGACAAAAAACAAGATTTTAGATTTCAATATTTTCATCATTCATTCATTTACATTTGTTCAATTACATTTCATCGGTGATTTCACCGCAGGTCAACATAGCCTCTCCGAAATAGGGATTTTTGATCTCTTTGGTCGTACTCAACCAATAGGCACCTTTGTTGTTATCGGCCATCGGGCAAAACTGTTCGTATATCTTTTGATCGACCCCAAAAAGCTTGACACCTTTGGATAGATGGGCGGACAGATGTTTAAAATGATCGCGTTGGGCTTTGATATCCGATATCTTTGAAATGGAATTCGCCGAATTGGAGATTTCCTTCGATATCGTCATCCAATGGCCGTGCGCCTTTTTGTCCGTCAATTGTTTCATATCCACATGTTCCAAGGCCGACAACACTTTTTTTGCAGCGGCATTGGACTTGGCGGCATTATCATTGACAAGCGCATCCTTTAACTCCAAGTAGGCGCTCAACACCTGTTTTAATTGGTTTTTAAAAGTCGCTGTCGCCGTCATTCGCTGGTTCATATCAGAATGGTCTGTTTTGTTTTCCAAGCCGGGATCCCCCATATCCATTTCCGAATGATCGCTACCGCCTGTACCCTTGTCATCCCCCATCTTCATGCCTCCGTGGTTATGTCCCGTCATGGCGGGCCCACCTTCAGGATTCATCATGCTCGGTTTCCCGGCCAATTGGGCCGCCGCGTCGATACTAAAGGTCCCGTTTACCGCGATCTCATCCCCTTCTTGCAGCCCCTCCTTGACAATGAAACCATTTCCCAACGATGGTCCCAAGGTGACATCGCGCAACACAAAATTCACCCCATTGGATGTGGTATTCTTGATGTATACCACAGAACGTTCCCCGGTCCACATCACTGCCGACTTAGGAATGGTTATCGCTTCTGATGCAATGGGCTGTTTTGCTTTTACGGTTCCGGAAGCGAACATTTCCGGCTTTAACCTTAAACCGGTGTTCCCGATCTCGATTCTGGCCTTGGCAACCCTTGTCATGGGATTGATCACCGGGTCGATATAGGAAATCCTGCCTTTGAAGTTTTCGCCCGGGAGCGAGGGTATGGTAAAGACCACTTCATCGCCTTTTCTTACCCAGGGCATGTCGGACTCATAAATATCGAACAGTACCCAAACGCTGTTCAGGTTGGCAATTTGATATAATGCCTTGCCCTTGTTGACATAGTCGCCAAGGTTTACCATTTTTTCGGTAACGTAGCCTGAAACATCGGCATGTATCGGCAATTCCTCCTTAACGGTCCCGGATTGAAGTATCTGTGCGATTTGGTTGTCGGAAAGCTTCCAGTTTTTTAATTTTTCCTTGGCGGCATTAAAAAACTGCGGTTGGGTGTCCGCCACCTTTCTTGCTTCAAAAAGTTCCTCTTGTGCAGTGACCAGATCAGGGGAATAAATATAGGCGATGATCTGCCCCTGCTTGATATACTCCCCTGTAAAATTCACCATTAGCCGTTCCACCCTGCCGGGAATATGGGAAGATTGGGAATAGATCGATCGTTCATCCGCTTCCACCTTGCCATTAAGATCGATCAATTTGACCGGGGCGGTCTTGCCCACGATTTCCGTAGTGACATTGGCAAGCTGCATGGCGGTTTTCGACATGCTAACGGCCATGGGGTCCAGTTCCGAACCGTTGTCATTTTCCAAAGGGATCAAGTCCATCCCACAAATGGGACAATCTCCCGGTTCCGTCTGTCTGATCTGGGGATGCATGGAGCAGGTCCAAATGGTTTCTCCCGATACTTCCGAAGTATGTTGGTGTTCCTCTGTGGCATTGCCCTTGGAGCCCCCGAACAATAGCCATCCCAGCAAAAGTCCAAGAACCAAGGTGGACAAGGCTATTTTTACTATTTTTTGTGTTTCTGATTTCATCTGATTATTTTTTTGCCGTGATATAGTTAAACTTGGCCAACGCTATTTCATATTGCGTCAATGCGCTTATTTTCAATTTAGTATACTTCAACAATTGTTGCTGCATTCGTAACACCTCCTCGAAGTCCTTCCCGGAATTCCCATAGGCTGTGAACAACAGATTGAGTGCTTGTTCCGATTCCATGATCTGTTCATCAAAGAGGGAAATCAAATCCGTCTGCTGCCTTATGTCAAAAACGGCCATTTCATAATTGGTCTTCAATGTATTGGTGACTTCCTTTTTTTGCAGTGCATAACTTTCCTGCATCAATTGGGCCTCCTTTTCGGCTGCCCTGTACTTACCCCTGAATAGGGGCAGGCTCAAGGTAACCATGGGCATCAATACATCCTTGCCATTATCGGGAACCACCATGTCGGTACGCTTATCAACCATTACATAGTCCAGTCCGACCCCCACTTTTGGCAGGCCTTGTTTAAGGGCTGCCCTTTCGGATGCCGCTGCAGCCTTGACCTTTAATTCCAGGGAATTCAAGAGCGGATGGTCCACTACCAAGGAATCTTTGACATAATCAATGGGCAGTACATTGACCCCAAAGGTCTCAGGGATGTTTATTTGTTCATCTTCCTTACGGTCCAATAGTTTATTGAAGGACGCCAAAAGGGGGATTTCCTTATGTTTAAGGATACCCAGATTCGTCCGGGCTTCCTTTAAAAGCACGTCCACCCTTAAGACATCGACCAATGATCCCAAGCCATTTTTGAATTTCGTATTGGAAACCGTCCTGTAGGATTCCAGAATGGCAATGTTGTCCTCTTCGATCCGTACCCACTCCTTAAGTTCGTACAATGGAAAATAAGCTGCTGAAACCTCGTAATAAAGTTTGTTCCTGGCATCCAAAAAAGACTGGTACTTGGCCTCTGCCATAAGTGCAGCGGCATCACCTTGGGCCTTTAAGGTTCCAAACCAAGGAAACATCTGAGTCAGTGAAAACCTTGCCTTTTGGGGCCCTACCCGGGTTTCGACCGGGGAGATGAAGTACCCAAAGGACAGGTTTGGATCTGGTAAAGCCTTCACCTGCGGTACTTTTTGTAACGCCGCCTCAAAATCTTTGTACTGTGAAAGCAACCCTGGATTGTTCTCAGCCGCTACCTTAAAGTAATCCTCCAAGGTCTGGCCGTTGGAAAGGATACTTGTCAAGACAAATATGATGGTCAATACATTTTTCATTTTACTGTATTTTTTTCAATGCTTTGTTGCGATTTATAATGACTGTTTCCCTCCAATAGGCTTGGAGTACCGGGACCACGAACATGGTCATGATCTGAATGGCCATTCCCCCAAAAGTCGGGATGGCCATGGGAATCATAATGTCGGCCCCTTTTCCGGTAGAGGTCAGCACGGGCAAAAGGGCGATGATGGCCACGGCGGCCGTCATCATGGCGGGACGGACCCTTTTTTTCCCTGCCTCCAAAACCGCCGCTCTTACATCCGGTACGGTTTGAGGGTTCTTTTCCTCAAAAACCTGGTGGATGTACGTACCCATGATGACACCATCATCGGTGGCAATACCGAAAAGTGCGATAAAACCAACCCAAACCGCAACGCTTAAATTGATCGTGTGCATTTGGAACAGATCCCGCATGTTGACCCCTGAAATGGCAAAATTCATGAACCAATCCTGACCATAGAGCCAGAGCATTATGAAACCTCCCGCAAAAGCAACAAAAACTCCGGAAAAATGGATGGAGGATGCGATGACCGTCTTGAACTGAAAAAACAGGAGCAAGAAAATCACAATCAAACTGATCGGTATGACAATGGACAGTCTTTTCACTGCCCTGATTTGGTTCTCATAACTCCCAGAAAACTTATAGCTTATTCCGGCGGGAACCGTTAATTCCCCTGCATCGATTTTTTTCTGGATGGCTTCCTGGGCATCGTTCACCACATCGACTTCCGCAAAACCGTCCCGTTTATCAAAAAGCACATAGCCCACCAAAAAGGTGTTTTCGCTCTTGATGGCCTGAGGCCCGCGGACATATTCAAAATCCACCACTTGGGATAAGGGAATTTGCGCCCCTACCGGTGTGGGAATCAAAATTTTCTTCAACGATTCCGGGTCGTCCCTCAATTCCCTCGGGTAGCGCACCCGCACGGGAAAACGTTCCCTACCTTCAACGGTGGAGGTGATTTTCATCCCACCGATCGCTGTTTCGATGCTTTGCTGCACATCTTCAATGTTCAAACCATATCGGGATATCCCGTCCCTGTTGATATTGAGGTGCAAATAAGGTTTGCCCACTATTCTATCGGCGAATACGGCTTCTGCCTTGACCGAGGGCACTTCCTTCAAGATACCTTCCAATTGCATCCCAAAATCCTCGATGGTCTTCAGATCGGGACCAAAAACCTTGATCCCCATAGGAGCGCGCATTCCGGTCTGCAACATCACCAACCGGGTTTCTATGGGCTGTAATTTGGGAGCAGAGGTTATGCCCGGGATCTTGGTGACCTTTACGATCTCATCCCAGATATCGTTGGGGGATTTGATATGAGGCCTCCAGTTTCGGAAAAACTCACCGTCCTCATCCACGATCAGGTCCTTCTCGGCAATCCCTAACTGCAAGGCCTCCTCATTGGTCAAAGTGTCTTTATGCTGGGTAATGAACCTGTCCTTTCGATCTACTTTATAACGGACCCTATGTCCGTCTTCATTCACAATGAATTCAGGTTTATAGTTGATGATGTTCTCATACATGGAAATGGGTGCAGGGTCCAGTGCGGATTCAACGCGACCGAGTTTACCGACAACCAAGTCCACTTCGGGTATGCTTCCCAAGAGCATATCCAACTGTCCAACCACCCTTTTGTTGTATTCCACCCCTGAATGCGGCATGGATGTCGGCATCAACAGGAACGAACCTTCATTGAGCGATGGCATGAACTCGGATCCTATTCCCGGGAATCTCTTGGAAGCTGCCTGCCATCCCGAGGTCTGTCTGACACTTTTCCAACCTACCGATTCAAAGCCTTTGGCCACGATTCCAAAGGTGCTATCGAACCCCAGCCAAACCAATACCCCAAAAAACAGGGTCACGAATGGGATGAGCATGAACTTTCCTTTGTTTTCCAGACACCACTTTAGGACCGGGGTATAGAAATGTACGATTCCCATCAAAGCGGCCAGGATAATGCCCACTAGGAACAACACAAAAAAGTAGTTGACCACAATACCGTTTTGGGGTCCCAAGGGCATCCATTCCTCGGTCAGGAAGAAGGAAGCGATAAAAACGGTCAGTCCCAAATTGATATAGTTGGGAAACGATTTATAGTGCTCCGGCCATTTGGGTTCCATCAAATTGTTCAACCCAATGAGTGAAATGACCAATGGCAACCACATCTGGGCATAAAATGCAAAAATAAGCCCGGTGGATATCAATAGAATGGACCAAAACCGTCGCACCCGTTTCTTGTCATAATCCACCCCCATTACAAAATGGGCCAATGCCGGAAGCACAACGATTCCCAGCACAAAGGCGCTCAACAGGGCAAAGGTCTTGGTAAAGGCCAAGGGCCTAAATAGCTTCCCTTCTGCCGATTGCATGGCAAAGACAGGCACAAAGCTCACGACGGTGGTCGCCAATGCGGTCGTAATTGCCGAGGCCACTTCCACGGTGGCCTTATATATTACCTGAATGAGTTCCTTGCCCTTGGCACCATGGTTCTCGGGCATTTCCAAATGACGGATAATGTTCTCGACGAACACGATCCCCACGTCCACCATCACCCCTATGGCAATGGCTATCCCGGAAAGGGCCACCACATTGGCATCTACCCCGGCATATTGCATGACAATAAAGGTCATTAGGACCCCGACAGGCAATAGACTGGATATGATCACAGAGGCCCTCAGGTTGAGGACAAGTACCAGTACAACGATGATGCTGATCAGTATTTCGTGGGACAGGGCATTTTCCAAAGTACCTATGGTCTCGTGGATGAGCTGTGTCCGGTCATAAAACGGGACCACGGTCAATTGGCTTTCCACACCATTGGCCAATGTCTTTTTGGGCAAACCGGGTGCGATTTCCTTGATCTTGTCCTTCACATTATTGATGACCGCCAAAGGATTGGAACCATAACGGGCGACCACGACGCCACCTACCACTTCGGCGCCCCCTTTATCGAGCACGCCCCTTCGTGTGGCCGGTCCCAAGCTGACCACCCCAATATCCTTGACCCGAACCGGGACATTGTCAAAGACGGCAACCACGGCCTTTTCTATGTCTTCCGTATTTTTGACATATCCCAAGCCCCTGACCAAATATTCTGCTTGATTGACTTCAATGGTCTTGGCGCCCACATCCCTGTTCGACTTCCGTACGGCCTCCATGACCTTGTATAAAGGAATATTATAGGCTTTCAGGGCATCTGGATTTACATCCACTTGATATTCTTGGACGAAACCACCGATCGAAGCCACTTCGGACACCCCGTCCACGGCATTCAACCCGTATTTCACATAAAAATCCTGGGCAGTCCGTATTTCGTGCAGATCCCATCCTCCTGTAGGGTTCCCATCCTTGTCCCTTCCTTCCAGGGTATACCAATATACCTGTCCCAATGCCGTGGCGTCAGGACCCAAAGTCGGGGTTACCCCATCGGGCAACAGCCCTGCGGGAAGTGAATTCAATTTTTCAAGGATCCGGGAGCGCGACCAATAAAATTCCACATCATCATTAAAAATGATATAGATACTGGAAAATCCAAAGATGGATGAACTACGGATCGTTTTCACCCCTGGAATTCCAAGTAAATAGGTCGTCATTGGATAAGAAATCTGATCCTCGATATCTTGTGGCGATCGCCCGGGCCATTGCGTGAAAACAATTTGCTGGTTTTCCCCAATATCGGGAATGGCATCCACGGGCACCGGGTCTTTTGGGAGAAAGCCCGTATTCCAATTGAAGGGGGAAGTGACAATCCCCCAGGTAACCAACGTTATTAAAACGAGAACGGTCACCAGTTTGTTCTCTAAAAAGTATTTTATGATTTTATTAAGCATATCATGAGTTTATTGTGTTGGAAATAGTGAAAATGTTCCAAAGGCAATAAATACCTAGGGCCATGCCAAAAACCATAGCACGGCCAAACGTCATCGATATGCTCTTAAATAAGGAAAGTTTGATCAAGAATCTGAATATCCTTGACCAAAAGGGGCGGAGGGTAATGTACGACAGAAACTATATTTTCCTGTAATCCCTCAAAAAGATTGATGTAACTGTACGTGAAGGCAACCAGGAACTGATGCTCCCCAACACTTAAATTTTCAACGGAAAGCAATAGATCCCCATTTCCTTGTACGGAAAGCGTTTCGTCATCGCAACACTGTTTTTTCTGCAGCTTGTGCTGGTGTGAATCCGATGGCTGCTGCATATCCATTCCACAGGATTCCGCTTTACCGAAGAAGGAAAAATCAACAAGATCTTCCCCACAATAGTGTTGTGCCACCGCAAAGGAAAAGGTGGATGCCAGCACGTTGAGTGCCATAAAACAAGATAATATTTTGAACCAAAATATTCTCATAAGCGGTTACAAAACTACAAAAATTTTAACAACCTCATTAAATTTAACACAATTTATACAAGGATTCCGCATAAAGCCCCTGCTTTTCAAAGTACCGACCATGGCACCCCATACTTTTGACCATCAATCATTTATACGACCATCGTATCTGGTCCGGGACGGTATAAAGCACATCGTGGTTCGAAGGCCCTCCTTACTGGCAACGGATGGAACCCTGACCAATAGCATTGTATTTTCAACCCGATTAAAGGTGGAACCCTTGTCTTCAATCGAACCATAACAGACCTTAAAGTTCCTCGATACCGAATCCGATCGTTGGACAGCTGACGGTCATTCCTTTCCCCACATATTGTATACCAGTATAGTATTGTGATCCTTGTGGTGGCCCAATGCCAGTACTTTTGGTAAACCTGATATTTGTCATGTTTTTTCCGAATCCCATACCTTACATTTGGAACCAAATCCTGCTGAAATCACACACAAACAGTAATCATATGGATAACTGCATAATTGATTACAGTTTGATTTTTAGCGAGTTAAACAAAATTTAGTAACTTTAGGAAGTGAAGCAAACCACATCGAAAATATTGTCCCTGTTTCTGGCCTGTTCTGTATTGATCAGTACCACTTCCTTTGCATCGAATGCCCATTTTTGCTGTAACAAGTTGGTCAGTTTTTCTGTGACCGGCAAAGCAAAACCCTGCGACCAAAAGCTTCAAAATCCCAAAAACACCTCAAGGAAGTGCTCTTTGGAACAAAAGGATTGCTGCAGCACCGATACCTATGCCAATATTGGCAAGGATGACCTGATGCTGGATTCCTTTGACCTTGATTTCGGCACACTTGTATTTCTAAATGCCTTTATTTTTTACCATATCGATCGTTTCGAAGGGCTACAGGAAAACATAATCCCTTTTAAAGACTACGATCCCCCGTGGATCGAACAGGATCTCCTTGTCCTTCATGAAACTTTCCTAATTTGATTTTTACACTGGCGGAACGTCAATGCAATCGTTCGCTCTTCACATTGGTCATGGCCACTAAATGACCTTTTTTGTCGTGTGCTATCTCCACGACGGCATATCCTGATCGATTCTCCTATCGGGTTTTGACCCGATATTATTTACGCTTAACAATAACTCAGACACCATGGATTCCAAAAAGGAATACTGGATAAAGCATATGGTCTGTAGGCGATGCCTCAAGGTCATAAGACAAGAATTGCATGACCTGGGCATTGAGGTTCTATCCCTTGAACTGGGGAAACTTACGGTAAATGCCCCGGAAATAGGGATTGCCGAAGTTGACCAAAAAGTCGTGGACGTCCTACATTCCAATGGCTTTGAAATAGCCAAAAGCGAAGAGGAAATGATCGTTGAGAAAATCAAGATAGGCTTGATTTCCTTAGTGACCAACGTCCCGATTAACCACAAAGGGAACACCTCGGACTACCTTGTCGATTTATTGCATCGCGATTACAAAGTACTGAGCAAGGTTTTTTCCAGAAATGAAAACATCACGATCGAAAAGTACTTTATCAAGCTCAAGATCGAAAAGGTAAAGGAGCTTATCCAACTGGGACAATATTCATTTTCCGATATCGCCTATATGCTCGATTACAGCAGCGTCAACCATTTGTCCGCACAGTTCAAGGAAATTATGGGGATGAGCATGACGGATTACAAAAACGGACAAATGTGGCAAAGGGATTTTCTTGACGAAATAATATAAAAATCCAGGAATATTATGAAGATGGCCTGTCAGGTCAAACAGTAGTTTTAACGCAACAACCTAACAAATAATAAAATGAAACTTACACAAAAAAAATCAATACCCATAATGCTAACGTTCCTAATGACCCTTTTGGCCCTACAGGCGACCAGAGCACAGACCCAATGGGAAGCCCCGGCCAGTGCGGACAATTTGAACAATCCCTTAAAAAATGATGCCACGGCGACAGAAAGCGGCAAACGGACCTTCAGAATGCTCTGTGTGATCTGCCACGGGGCCAAGGGTAAGGGAGACGGCATGGGCGGAGCCGGATTGACCCCAAAACCCACCGACTTGACCAGTGCCAAGGTACAGTCCCAATCGGACGGTGACCTATTCTGGAAATTGACCAACGGTAAGCCCCCTATGGCTTCCTATGAAACCGCACTTCCCGAAAACAAGAGATGGGAATTGATCAACTATATCAGAACCTTGAAAAAATGAAAAAACTACTAATGACCCTAATTATCTTAGGGTTGGGATCTTCGGCTTTGGCCCAGACCTACAACACCTTTGAACCCAGTAAGACGCAGTTCATGCTGCGTGGTTACGGACACACCGGATTTGAATATTTGGATACCGGTGGTGAACAAGAATCCACCTTTCTAGGGGCCACATTCGCCCCTATATTCCTCTACAAGCATTCCGACAAGCTCATGTTCGAGGCCGAACTGGAGTTTGAGCTCGAAGGAAATGAATTGAAAACGGGACTGGAATATGCCGATGTGATGTATGTGCTCAACAAGCACATGACCGTAAGGGCCGGTAAATTCCTGCTTCCCTTTGGAACCTTTATGGAGCGTTTGCACCCTGCATGGATCAACCGACTTCCAAGCAGACCCCTTGGATTTGGTCACGACGGAATTGCACCGGCCTCCGATATCGGTGTCGAACTCAGGGGGGCATTCGATCTGGGCGGTCCCAAAATGAACTATGCGGTTTATGTGACCAACGGTCCGCGCATCAAGGATGGAAGTGAGGAGCCTGAAGAAGCGGGTATGCTGGATTTCGGTTATTATGAAGATGTGAACCTGGCCAAGGCCTTGGGTGGCAGGATCGGCCTACTCCCGCTCTCGGATTCATCCATGGAATGGGGGATTTCCGCCTATACCACCAACAGTACCGGCGCAGAGGACTCCGATTACAAGGAAGTGGGTGCCTTTCTTTGGGCGCTGGATCTTTCCTATGTAAAATCGATCACCCCCTTACAAGGGGTTGTGGACATCAAGGCCCAGTACAACAGTTCCAATGTGGATACCGCCACCTACTATGAAATCGAAGATGGGATTTCCGAACCTTACTCCTTTGACAACTAAAGCAGCTCCTTTTATACACAATTGAGCTATCGCCCCATCATGTCGGGAAGCGACTTTATAAAGCAACTCGAATTTGTGGGTCGATATTCCGATTTTAACGCCCCTGAAGGAGCGGAGTGGGAAGAGAAGTCAACGCAGTACGCTTTTGGTTTGAACTATTGGCTGAGTTGGCGTTCCGTGGTCAAACTCAGCTATCAAACCACCAAGATGGAAGGTGGTCATGACAGTGATGGCACGACCCGAACCAATGGATTGTTTGTGCATTGGGCCATTGGATTTTAAAATCAAAAAAAGAAAGTGAAATGAAAACAACAACGAATTTTAAAGCAGCAATAATCCTGTCCGTCATGGCATCGATCATGGTCGCCTGCTCCTCCAATAAAAAACCCATTGCGACGGATACCGCGACCGAGGTGGCGGGGAGTGAAGTGGATTTCAAAATTGAAAAATCCGGGGCGCAGCTCTGGGGCGAGGTGTGCAACCGATGTCATATCGCCCCTTCACCCGCGGATTACAACGATACCGATTGGGAAACCATAAGCCTGCACATGCGGGTTCGGGCCAACCTGACGGAAGAGGAGATCACCAAAATCGAAACCTTTCTGAAATCAGCCAATTGACGTATAATCTTTAATTCATATACAATGAGAACTTTAGTAATTTTTTTTTCAGTGATGGGTCTTATGTCCTTAAACGGTTGCAAACAATCAACCGATGTAGAAGCCTTGCTTCAAAACGAGGAAACAAGAAGCGAGATCCTTAAAGATCTGGTACAAAACCATGATTATATGATGGAATTCATGGAACAGATGCAAGGGAGCGACCATGCCATGCAAATGATGCAGGGAAACAAAAAAATGATGGGCACCATGATGAAGGGACAAGGCATGCAAATGATGATGGGCGACAGCACCATGATGAACCAAATGATGGGCAACAGACAAATGATGCATTCCATGATGAACGGAATGATGAAGGATGGCGAGATGATGGGCGAAATGATGCAAATGATGCATGACAAAGGGATGATGAGCGAGGAATGCATTCAATCCGGCATGAAAATGATGGGGGACAAAGGAATGGGGATGAACCATTAGACCATGGGTTCGATCGGCCATGCCGAACACTTTGAATTCTTGACAACTAAAACGGATATCTCATGAAAAATCACTGGATATGGATGGTCCTGGGATGTGGACTACCACTGCTGTTCATTTTTTTGGCGCCTTCAATCGGGATGGGCGATGGCGCTTCCCTTTTCATTTTCATCCTGGTCATGTTCGCCATCCACCTGTTCATACCGCACGGTTCGCATGGACATGGTGGAAATGGCCACACCCATGACAGGGAAAACGAACAGGGTTGATCGGAACAATAGCACCCATGGACTCCAAGGAACGAAATATTTTAATACAACCTTAAATCAAGTATCATGCATTATTACGACGGACATTTTGGAGGTATGCACCTTATATGGTGGATTATCTGGATCATCTTTTTGGCTTGGATATTCTTTATCCCATCGGACATTCCCTATAAAAGGCACCAAGAGGATAGCCCACTGGAAATTTTAAAAAAAAGATTTGCGAAAGGCGAAATTTCCAAGGAGGAATTTGAGGAATCAAAAAAGGTCCTTCAAACTGACAATGAATCTAAAACAGAAAAACCATGAATCGATTTAATGTAAAAAAATTAGGCTTTGCCTTTGGTCTTACTGGGGCCATAATCTATTTGGGCTGTATGATCGTAATGGCAACGGCCGGCAAAGAGGGTACGATATCCTTTTTCAACAGTCTACTGCACGGATTGGACACCACCAGCATCATACGAATGGATGTGCCCCTGTCCGAGGCTTTTTTGGGGCTTGTACAGACCTTCATCATAGGTTGGCTCATCGGGGCGTGCATAGGTGGGCTTTACAATGCCCAGATCAAACATCGAAAATAGCCTTACGTTTCGAAGATCATGCAGTACGTTTGGTTCATATGGTCCCTTATCATCCTGGCACTCTGGGCACTCCTTTTTGTGTTGAAAAAAGGGTATAGGGAAGAAATGCTCAAGATGAGTCTTATCACCATGCCCTTTGGATTGACCGAGCCCCTGTTCGTGCCGGAATATTGGCTTCCCCCCTCTTTGTTCCAATTGGCCGAAAAAACGGGTTTTGACCTGGAAAGCTTGCTGTTTTCCTTTGCGATAGGTGGGATAGGCACCGTGCTCTACAATTTGATATTTGGAAGGGTCCTTTCCAAAATCCCTTTGATCGAGCGCCATCATAAAAGGCATAATCTGCACCTATATCTTCTTTTTGTGCCCGCATTGGTCTTTGTCCCCATGGCGTTGTTCACCAAGCTTAATCCCATTTATTGTGGTGTTTTGGCCCTGCTTGCGGGTGGGTTGGCCACCCTTTATTGCAGGCCCGATCTAAAGGGAAAGGTCTGGGTGGGCGGCTTCCTGTTCACCTTGTTGTATTTTTTGTATTTCGGGAGCATACTTCCCTTCTACCCCCAATACGTCGATCTGTACTGGAACCTGGACAATCTTACCGGTATCCTTGTTTTCGGCATTCCCATGGAAGAGCTATGGTTCGCTTTCACTTTTGGAATGTACTGGTCCGGTTTGTACGAACACCTATTCTGGAGAAAAACCGTGAAATCCGAAACCCTATCCATTGACCCAAACCCTAATTGAACATGGACACAACAAATTGCGACACATCAAAGATAATCTGTCTACCAGAGCCGGGTATGCCCCGGATAGTGGTCATTGGCGGTGGTTTTGCCGGACTGGCCTTGGCAAAGGAATTGAAAAACAAGAAGGTTCAAGTGGTCCTATTGGACAAAAACAACTTTCATGCGTTTCAGCCTTTATTGTACCAAGTGGCAACGAGTGCCCTGGAACCGGACAGCATAGTTTTCCCATTCAGAAAGCAGTTCAATGGCTTCAAAAACCTAGTGTTCCGATTGGCGGAAGTATCAGAAATCCAACCTTTGTCCAATACGGTAGTGACCGACAAGGGGGCCGTTTCCTATGATTACCTGGTTTTGGCCACTGGGACAACGACCAACTTTTTTGGTATGGAAAGCGTTGCTAGGAACAGTTTGGGCATGAAGGGCATACGTGATGCCCTCAACATCCGGCATTTGATGCTGCAAAATCTGGAGCAGGCCGCCATTACCTGTGATGGGGAGGAACGCGATGCCCTCACCAATTTTGTCATCGTGGGCGGCGGTCCGGCCGGGGTTGAAATGGCAGGGGCCTTGGCCGAATTTCGTAGATACATCCTGCCAAAGGACTATCCAGAGTACCCATCCTCCACCATGGAAATCTACTTGGTGGAAGCCCTTGACGAACTATTGGGCACCATGTCGGACAAGGCCTCCACCAAGACACTGGCCTATTTAAGGGAACTTGAGGTAAACGTACTGTTCAACGAATCGGTAAGTGGGTATGACGGTAGTGTGGTCACCACAAAAAGTGGAAAGGAGATCAAGGCAAAAAACCTCATATGGACCGCAGGGGTGCAGGGGCAGTTCCCCAAAGGCATTGCCCCTGATAAAGTGGTAAAGGGCAACCGGCTCAAGACCGATCCCCATTTACATGTTGAGGGGTATGGGAATATTTTTGCCATTGGGGACATAGCCGCCTTGATCGGGGAAACGACTCCCAAAGGGCATCCCCAAGTGGCGCAGGTAGCCATCCAACAAGGCAGGTACCTTGGGCGGTCTCTTTGGGCCACCCTTCATGGAAAACCAACAAAACCCTTTTCCTACAAAGACAAGGGATCATTGGCCACAGTGGGCAAGCGCAAGGCCGTCGCCGATTTGGGCAAATTCAGGTTTGACGGGTATCCCGCCTGGCTATTGTGGTCCATCGTTCACCTTATGTCCATCAGTGGTTTTAGAAATAGAATCCTGGTCGGTTTGAACTGGGCCGCAAGTTATTTCACCTATGAAAAGGGCAACCGTTTGATTATAAGGAATTTTAGCCCTCCAGACCAAGGCCCACCTAAAAAATCCAGAACGGGAAACTTCGGGAACCATAAAGAAAAAGTCCAATGAAGCGGAAACCAATATCCTATGATGTGATCAAAGGGAGGCTGATTTTTGAAAGAAAGGCCTTCCATGGACCCTTCAGGGGTAGCATCCAATTTTTGAACAACGTCCAATGGATATATCTGGACGACACGACCACAATTGCAGAACACATAAAACCCTATGAGCCATGAACAATATTCTAGTACCCACCGACTTTTCCAAAAACTGTGAAAAAGCAGCACAATTGGCCTTGGAAATGGCCAAGGCATACCAATCCGAGATCCATTTTTTGCACCTTATGAAAACACCCGTGGATTGGATAAAGCTGGATAAGGAAAAGGAAAAGCGCTATCCGGAGACCCTTAAACAGATCGGCAAGGCCAAAGCCGCCTTACGGGAGTTGGAAAAAACGGCCGAACGGAAGGGACTGAAGTGCCGGACCTTTCTTCAGTTTGATGCCGGACAAGCAGATATCCTGGAGCATTCGGGACATTTTCACCATGACTTCATCATTACTGGGAGCAGCGGTACCAAAGGAGTCGTTCGCGAATTGACGGGAAGCAATGTGGAACAAATTGTACGAAAGGCCCATGTCCCCGTTATCGTTGTAAAGGATGAAAAGCTACACTTTCCCTTCAAGAACATCGTGTTCGTTTCGGACTTTGAGGAAGATTGCAGCCAAGCCTTCGAGAAGGTCATCTCCATTGCCAAAAAATGCAATGCCCGGATACACTTCTTGCGCATCAATACCGAAACCGACCACAACAGTATCCGATTGGGCCTGTCCCCCATTGAAAATTTGCTGAAGAAATTCCCGGGATTGGAAAACTATGCGCTGGCGGTCTATAATGAACCTTCCGTTGAAACGGGGATCAATACCTTTGTTGCACAGCATCCCATTGATCTTATCGCCATGGTCACCCACGGCAAAACAGGGTTTTTAAGCCTGTTCCGAACCAGTATTGCCGAGGGCGTCACCAACCATGCGTCCTTGCCCGTAATGACCTTACACCTCTAAGCCATGGCCAAATCCGTTAACCTTATCAAACATTCGGGCGATGTAGTCCCGTTCGATCGTAAAAAACTGATCCATTCCTTACAACGTGCCCGCGCAAGCGATGTACTCATACAACAAATTGTGGAGCAAGTCGAGCACCAGATCCAGGATGGCATGACCACAAAAAAAGTATATCAGCTGGCCTTTACAATGCTTCGGAAAAAGTCCCGTGTGAGTGCCTCTAGATACAAGCTCAAAAAAGCATTGATGGAATTGGGCCCCTCCGGTTTTCCCTTCGAGAAATTGGTCGGTGAACTCATGGGGCGCGAAGGATTCTCCACCCAGGTAGGTGTCATAGTAGCGGGCAATTGCGTACAGCACGAAGTGGATGTCATAGCCCAAAAGGAAAATGTACATTATATGATCGAATGCAAATACCACAGTGACCAAGGCCGGTTTTGCAATGTCAAGACCCCTTTGTATATCCATTCCCGCTTTCTGGATGTGGAAAAGCAATGGGTCCGCCAAAAGGGACATGGTGCCAAACTCCATAAAGGTGGGGTGTACACCAATACCCGGTTGACCACTGACGCCATCCAATATGGGAACTGTGTTGGATTGCTCCTGTGCAGTTGGGACCATCCGAACGGAAACGGACTCAAGGATAGAATAGACAAGGCGGGTCTTCATCCCTTGACCGCCTTGACGACCCTTACCAAAGGGGAAAAAACAAAATTACTGGATAAGGGCATCGTCCTTTGCAAGGACATCCACGAAAACCCAATGTTGTTGGATGACATGGGAATCTCCAGATCCCGGCAAAAAAACATCTTGAACGATTCAAGGGAATTATGCAAAACCCATAGTCATGGACCTAGATAAAACAAACATTCATTTTTTGGGGGCGTCAGGTACGGTCACCGGCTCAAAATATCTTTTGGACACAGGAGACAGAAAAATACTGGTGGATTGTGGACTGTTCCAGGGACTGAAGGAACTGCGCCTTAAAAACTGGGAATATCCACCCGTAACGGTTTCGGAAATAGATGTGGTATTGCTCACCCATGGCCATATGGACCATACGGGATATCTTCCCCGATTGGTGAAACAGGGATTCAATGGGTCCATTTATGGAACATATCCCACCTTGGACATCACAAAGATCATTTTAAACGACACTGCCAAAATACAAGAGCAGGAAGCCGAACGTGCGAATAAGGAGGGCTATTCGAAACACCGTCCTGCCCAACCTCTCTACGACCTAAAGGATGTGGAAAAGACCCTTCCGCATTTCAAGGGGGTTCCCCAATCCCAATGGATTACCCTATTCGATGGCATAAGGGTACGGTTCCAATACAACGGACACATCCTGGGAGCCACACATATCGACTTGGATATACACGGAAAGCGCTTTGTTTTTTCAGGGGATATTGGAAGAACCAAGGACCTATTGCTTTACCCACCCCTAAAACCGAGAAAGGCCGATGTGCTTTTCATTGAATCGACCTATGGTGGAAGGTTCCATCCCGATGAGGCGGAAGCCCTCCCCTTGATCGAAAAATTGGTCCAGGACACCATAGCCAGGGGCGGTAGCCTTTTTATCCCCAGCTTCTCGGTAGAACGGGCCCAGCTCATGATGCTCATTTTTTGGAGGTTGCTGAAGGAGGGCAAAATCCCCAAGGTCCAAATGATCATGGACAGTCCGATGGGTACCGATGTATTGGAGCTTTTCCATCGTACAAGGGATTGGCACAAGTTGGAAGACCATGAATGTGATGAGATGTGTTCCCACTTCAACGTGGTAAGCAGCTATCGTGAAACCATGGAGCTGCGTATGGACCATAGCCCCAAAATCGTCATTGCGGGAAGCGGGATGCTAACCGGGGGGAGAATGCTCAACTATTTAGAGACCCAGGCCCCAAACCCGAACAATACCTTGCTTTTTGTAGGGTATCAGGCCGAGGGTACCCGGGGCAGAAAGCTGTTGGAAGGTGAAAAAGAACTAAAAGTATATGGAAAATGGGTGCCTTTCAACATGCAGGTCTGCGAGGTCGAAGGCCTATCGGCACATGCGGACCATGAGGAACTCCTGGGCTGGATGGACAGGATGGCCAATGCACCGGAACGGATATTCATCGTCCATGGGGAAAAGGATGGTGCCATCGCCCTACAAAGGGGCATCAAGGAAACCTATGGTTGGGAGGCCGAGATCCCACAATTATATCAAATCGAAGAAATCGCATAGACCATGGAACCCAATTCAAACACCTTAACATACAAACACCTTGGCATATACACCCAAAATGAAAATGTGGTGTACATGCGGTATGATTGCCACGTCTGTAAATCGGAAGGATTCGAAGCCCTTGTCCGGATAAGGGTCTCCAAGGCACCCCGTTCCATTGTGGCAAGCCTGAACGTGGTAAGTTCGAACATGCTCTTACCCGGTGAGATCGGTCTGTCCGATGCTGCGGCCCAGAAACTGGACGTTTCCGAAAACGACCTGTTGCACGTCTCCCATTTGGAGCCCATAGCGTCCCTTGGCCATGTCAGGGCAAAGATCTACAACAACAAACTCGACCGTGAGGCCTATGGGCATATCATTACGGATATCCTTGCGGGGGACTATTCCAACATCCACCTGTCGGCCTTCATCACGGCCTGTGCCGGTGACCGTATGGACTTGGATGAGATCACCGACCTGACCAAGGTCATGATCACCTCGGGCAAAACCCTGGACTGGAACCAAAGCATCATCGTCGATAAGCATTGCATCGGTGGACTTCCCGGCAACCGCACGACTCCCTTGGTGGTGGCCATGGTCACCGCATATGGGCTAACGATGCCCAAAACATCCTCAAGGGCCATCACCTCCCCGGCAGGTACTGCGGACACCATGGAGGTCATGACCAACGTTACGCTTTCATCGGATGAAATAGAGCGGGTCGTAAACCAGGAAGGAGGCTGTTTTGTGTGGGGCGGAACAGCGCAACTGAGCCCTGCGGACGATGTGCTCATCAAAATTGAAAAGGCCTTGGATATCGATAGTGAAGGGCAACTTATCGCCTCGGTCCTATCCAAAAAAGCGGCCGCAGGCTCCACCCATGTGGTCATAGACATTCCTGTGGGCGAGACCGCCAAGGTTCGAAGCATGGAGATGGCCCAAAAACTTCAGAGGGATATGGAGGCGGTCGGCAGGGCCGTTGGCCTCACGGTAAAGATTGTGATAACGGACGGTACCCAACCTGTGGGAAGGGGCATAGGACCATCCCTGGAGGCCATGGATGTGCTCAGTGTGTTGAAAAATGAGGCCAAGGCCCCACAGGACCTAAAGGAACGTGCTGTTTTATTGGCAGGCGAACTGTTGGAACTTTCAGGAAAGGTGGTGTCAGGGGAAGGCAACAGAAGAGCACTTCAAGTATTGGAATCGGGAAAGGCCTACGATAAATTCATTTCCATTTGTGAAGCCCAGGGACGTTTCTCCCTCCCCGTCCCGGCACCCCATACCTTGGAGGTCAAAGCTGAAAGATCAGGTGTCCTACACCACATTGACAACAGAAAAATTGCCAAGCTCGCCAAGCTTTCAGGGGCGCCCCGGGCCAAATCCGCAGGGATTTCACTGTACGTCCGTTTGGGGGACCGTATAACAAAGGGCCAAACCCTTTATACCCTGCATGCGGTAACAGAGGGTGAACTACGATATGCACTGGACTATAAAAACGATCATGAAGACATCATAACCATCCTATAAAACTTAAACAACACCTATGGAAACCATTTTGTTCAGTCTACCCGGAAATGAAGAGCTCACTGCCCTTATGGCCAAGCAAATGAATGCCGAAGTGGGAAGGGCCATCTTGAGGAAATTCCCCGACGGGGAATCCTACACACGCATCCTTTCAAAGGTGGAAGACAAGTGTGTTGTCCTGGTCTGTACCCTTCACGAACCGGATGAGAAACTGTTGCCCCTCTATTTTTTAAGCCACACCGCCAAGGCACTCGGGGCAAAGTGTACCTGTTTGGTGGCCCCCTATCTCGCCTATATGCGACAGGATACGATCTTTCAGGAAGGGGAAGGTGTGAGCGCTGCATTTTTCGGAAAGTTGGTTTCGGGCTTTGCCGATAGCATGGTCACGGTGGATCCCCATCTGCACAGGATCACCTCCTTGGGCAAGGTCTATACCATCCCCAACAAGGTCATCCCCGCGGCCGACAACATATCCAAGTGGATAACGGAACATATCAAAGATCCGGTATTGATCGGCCCCGATTCAGAAAGTGAGCAGTGGGTCTCGGAGGTCGCCAAGAATGCCGGTGCCCCATTTACCGTATTGCAAAAGATTCGCCACGGCGATCGGGACGTGGAAGTTTCGGTCCCCGAAATAGATACCTACAGGGATGCCACCCCGATCTTGGTGGATGATATCATATCCACGGCACGAACCATGATCGAGACTGTCGGCCATCTTAAAAATGCGGGCATGAAACCACCAGTTTGTATCGGTGTCCACGCGGTATTCTCGGGCAATGCCTATGGTGACCTATTGGCCGCCGGGGTCGGGAATGTGGTGACCTGCAATACCATCCCCCACCCATCGAATGCCATCGATTTGAGTGGTATATTGGCAAGTGAAGTACAAAAAATGATGCATCACTTATGAAAAAACAAGGTTTTTTGTTATTGTTCCCATTCCTGATGTTCGCTCTCACCGCGAACGGACAGACGGACATGCTTATCGGCCAAATTTCAGGCCGATCCATCGTACGGGAAAATTTTGATGGCCAAGGAGCATTGCTCAACAAACAAACGTTCAAAGTCGGCGCGATCATGGAGAAAAATGGCAATTATGCCATTAAGGTGGTCGCACAAATGTTCGATAGGGACAACGAACCGACCGACACCTACTCCACCCTCTATAGCTGCAAGCCCGATCAGGCCAGTATGATGGTCATGGCCTTCCCGTTTTCCGACCCAGGTTCAAAGGAGACCGAGATCAACGCCACATCCACGGGATTCAAGGGGCTGTATGACTTGGACCACCTTGGGGACATTGAGATGAAGTTGACCTTTGATTCGGGCCTTTTGAACTTTTTTGGATCCAAGAGCCTGATACGGATCTACGGGCGGACTTGGGACAACGGGCAAAATGAACTTGATTCAAAAATCGAGATCAAGGCCTATGCCCTGGGCATACGGATAAAACAACTCCACTATACCGTCAAGGAGGAATTGAACGAGGACGGTTTATTGAAATTTCAGAAATTTACCGAAGAGGACCAAAGTTATTTCACGATGACCTATAATTGAAAGCCCATGAAAAATTACGATACCCTTTCAGAAGCCATATCCGATTTACAGGCAAAGGGCTATACCTATGATTTTAACCTCAAGCCCCATTGCCTGGAATGCGCTTCCCTTAAAATCGAAATTCGACCGGAGGACTTTAAGGTCGACCAGACCCATCGTTTTGAGGGGATGAGCAGCACCGATGACAACAGCGTGCTGTACGCCATATCCTCCAAGGATGGCATCAGGGGCATCCTGGTGGATGCCTATGGCGTCTATGCCGAAAACATTTCTGAAAAAATGAGAAAAAAATTACGATAACCCATAAAAAGGACCGATCATGGAAAAGCACCAACACCACGACCATTCACAGATGAACCACGATAAGACCGACCACTCCAAAATGGACCATGGCCCCGGGGGCCATTCGGGGCACAACCCCGCACATGGCCAAATGGGCCACGACCACCACAAAATGATGATCGCCGACTTTCGAAAGCGATTTTGGGCAACGCTGGTACTCACCATACCCATCTTGTTCCTATCGCCGATGATCCAGGATTTCTTTGGATATGAATTCCTGCTTCCCGGTAACCCTTACTTTCTTTTCGGGCTTTCCACCATTGTATATTTCTATGGGGGATGGCCTTTTTTGAAAGGTTTTTGGTCAGAAATAAAACAGGGTGCACCGGGAATGATGACCTTGATCTCCATGGCCATTTCCGTAGCCTATTTCTATAGCACGGCCACCGTATTCGGACTGAAGGGCCAAGACTTTTTCTGGGAACTGTCCACCCTTATAGCCATCATGCTACTCGGGCATTGGATAGAGATGAAGAGCGTCCTTGGTGCCTCAAAAGCCTTACAGTTGTTGGTCAGCATGATGCCTGCCGAAGCACACCGTGTCAAAGGGGAAACCATAGAGGACATACCGTTGGAAGCGGTATTGAAAGATGACATCATACTGGTCAAGCCGGGGGAAAAGGTCCCAGCCGACGGTACCATCGTCGAAGGCAGCAGTTACCTGAACGAATCCATGCTCACGGGGGAATCGAAACCTGTAAAGAAAGAGGAAAAGGACAAGGTGATCGGCGGTTCGGTCAATGGCAACAGCACCTTAAAGGTCAAAGTGGAGCACACGGGCAAGGATAGTTACCTCAACAAAGTGATCACGATGGTGGAAGAGGCCCAAAAGACCAAGTCCAAAATGCAGAACCTTTCCGATAGGGCCGCCAAATGGTTAACCTATATCGCCTTGACCATTGGTTTTGGAACCCTGGCGGTATGGCTGGCCCTGGGTTTCCCCTTTGTTTATGCCCTGGAACGCATGGTGACCGTTATGGTCATTGCCTGTCCCCATGCCCTGGGTCTTGCCATCCCTTTGGTGGTGGCCATTTCCACCGCGGTATCCGCCCAAAACGGCCTATTGATCCGCAACAGGACCGCCTTTGAGGAATCCCGGAAGATATCGGCCTTGTTATTTGATAAAACGGGGACCCTGACCAAAGGTGATTTTGGCGTTACCCGAATCCAATCGGTCGATGACAACTATTCCCAGGATGAAGTCCTTCGCCTGGCAAGTGCCTTGGAACAAAGCTCGGAACACCCCATTGCCGTGGGTATCATCAAAAGGGCCCAAGAGAAAAAGGTCACCATTCCCAATCCCTTGAACTTTCATGCGATCACTGGAAAAGGGGTCGAGGCAACCGTGGAGGACAAACCGGTAAAAGTGGTCAGTCCCGGTTTTTTAAGGGACAACAACATTCCCATTCCCAAAGACGCCTATAGCGATGCCGCCGAAACCGTGGTATTTGTGTTGATCGAGGAAAAACTGGCCGGATACATTGCACTGGCCGATGAGATACGATCGGAATCCCAAGAGGCCATTCAGGTATTCAAGAAGAACGACATCAAGGTATTGATGGCCACTGGGGACAATGAAAAAACGGCCAGGGCCGTTAGCGAAAAACTCGGTTTGGATGGCTATTATGCCGAAGTGTTGCCCCACCAAAAAGTGGAAATAGTGGAAGAACTCCAACGTAAGGGCGAGTTCGTGGCCATGACCGGGGACGGTGTGAACGATGCCCCGGCCCTTGCAAAGGCCAATGTGGGCATTGCCGTTGGTTCCGGTACGGACGTTGCGGCGGAAACCGCCGACATCATCTTAGTCAACAGTAACCCCAAGGATATAGCCAATCTCATCCTGTTCGGCAAGGCCACCTACAACAAAATGATCCAGAACCTGATTTGGGCAACGGCCTATAATGTGGTCGCCATTCCGTTGGCCGCCGGTGTACTGTATTCCTCAGGGTTTGTCATGGGCCCTGCCGTCGGTGCGGTGTTCATGAGCCTGAGCACCATCATTGTGGCCATCAATGCGCAGTTGTTAAAACGTAAGATAGGAAGTAATCAGATAAAAGGATGATAGGCAAATAGAGCAATTTAGCATATAAAAGGGTGCATTCCCAATAGCAATACGGATTTTCAGTGTTCCCGCAATCCTATTAGGCCACTACGAAGAGAATACTGGATTCTGGTATTAATACTGCTGGAAGCCAGTTCCATTTTTCCTGAGGTGTACCATTCCTAATTTATTTCCTTTCTTGGTAACCATTATAACCTTTGTTATGGCAAAATTTTGTTTTCATGTTAAAGTGTATACCCTATAAGGGATTCCACTTCTCTTTATCGATAGGTCAATAGTTGAGCTCCAACCTTCTGCCTCCACGGCTTTCCAAGAGAATCAGTCTTAGATGCTCCTTATGGAATAGGACAAATTTGGGTAGCACAAGTACAAATCGTTGGGAAGTCCCGGTTTTAATAATTTTGGGTCGTTCAAAGATAAAGTGGGGTTCCAACCTGGTTTCTTGATACGAGGATCTCCGTTTCAAGCTGCCATTTATCCTTAGGGCCTCAAGGGTGCCTACTTCAAAATCAATGCCTGATCGGTTGCGCACCTCTACAACCATAAATACTTGAGCGTTTCGGTAGACCAACCTTTTCAACAGCAATCGGATTCCCTTTCTTCGCACCGATGCCAAGGCACCATTCCCATCACTTGATGGCAATCCCCTTAAAAGAGGAAATCGAGCTGTGTGGGAAGCCAAGGAATCCCCTTTTTTACCAGGTAATGGCTGTACTGGACCAATGCTATGCGCCTTGTCCACAAAAAAATGGGTTTGGGCAACGTTTTCCCTATAGGCCACCTTAAATTCATATGCTTGTCCGTCCATGGTGACCACCAAAAGGTTGGTAATGGTGTTGGCTGTGGACTGCAATAGCCCAAAATATTGAGCTTCTTCCCGGTTATAGGTAAAGATCGCTTTAGTGTTTCCCGTTATAGCCTGTTTGATGGGACTGGGAAAAAAGAGGGCCACGTTCATTTGTGAATTGGCTTGGATGGTGTCCAAAACCTTTTGGCCCGATACGGTGTGCCCATAGGCCATTAGCATTACTGCAATGATGACGTTTAGTGTTTTCATGATCTAGGTATTAAGAAAAATTGATAATGGTCGGAAATCTGAACTTTAACGGTACGTTGATCACGCTGAAATATGCGTTTGATCCCATTGAACTGGGGCACACCCGGCACATTGATCTCTCCAAGGCCCTCATCCAAAGACCGATCCACCACTTCACCCCGCAGATGGTTCTTCACATAAATCCCTTCCTGCCCATCCTGGGCATCATAGGCTTGCATATCCATAAGGGTTGTCCCCAATCGGGTAAGTTCCACCATCACCCGGTTGGGCCTTATCTTTACAAAGCCATAGAGGCGGGTACCTCCTGGCATCCTTTTCCCATCCACAACATAGTCATGGGCGAGTCGCAAGTCCAATCGTTGTCCATCCCGAAGGGTCTGGTCCCCATCCACATACACCTTGGCCACAGCAGTAGTTGGTAAATTTCCATCGGAACGGTTCCTTTTTGGATTGGAGGCAAAGAACAGTTGATGTACCAATCCTAGCTCCGTTTCCGTCCTTGGGGAACCCATTGTCAACTTTTCATCGTCTACCTTTACCTTCTTTACAGTCCCCAACCTGGGCATTACGCCTGCATCCGACACAGAAACTTTTTTCGCAGTAAAGGCATTGGTATCAAAGACACTGTCTATGATACGCTGCTTTTCATATTCCATATAATCGGGATTGAAATACCCTTTATCATCCACCATGTGGTCGGGATACACTTGTGGTGCCGTGGATTGTTTTTCCACCTTGATGGCTTCCACGGCTTCCAGTTTGGTTTCAAACTCCACCGAAGTGTCCTCCAGATCCGGCATGGGGATCCTCCCTACATCAAGGCTTTCCTTTTTTGGCTTACCAAAAGTGACGATGCTATATATGGTGATAAAGAGTACCATACATGCCAGTACCAGCACAAAAACTATTTTATTCTTCTGTGTTTTCATGAGTTTCTAGTTTACGAAGTGAGTTTTCAAAAAAATCAGTGATCAACAATCCATGAGGATTATGGGGAAAATTCCGTTCCACCTGGATCAAATGTCCCGAGGTCACCAGTTCATAGGTATCGGTGACGGTTCCCCGATTGATCCGTATGTGCAATTGGGTCCTAAACGCAAAGGAAGACCCATCCCAATCCAGCTCTGTATCGATTCGGATGACCTCTTGCACAAGGGAATATTGCAACAACCGGTTATAGAAACCGTCTGCCTTTTTCTGTTGAAAGACAGCACCAACGGAGGCATTGCCCAACCAAAGGGCCTTCTCCATGTTCTTCTCATAACTGCCGGCATCCACCCCATAAAACCACCTATGAAACTGTTCCAAATGGGCCAGGGCCTCCACTTCCAGATGATCTCGTTGTTCGGCCCAGGAAAGCGGTATGACCTCCCCTTCCCCATTGACCACGAAGGCCCCGTTCAACGATTCACGGTATATCCTGCCCACTAGGACCATAGCAACCATACAGACCAAACCCGAGGCGATAACCACGCCAAGAACCACAAAACGGTTGAGCCGCAGCACATGAACAATACTTTTAAAAGGTGTTTTCATAGACTTCAATTTAACCGGTGAACAATCGAAGGGTAAAACTGGTCGCCCTTCGGTACAATTTAAATTTGAGCAAGACAATAAAGCCAATGGTCCCGAGTTCAATGATGGAGGCAAAGAATTCACGCCCAAAATCAAAACCAAAGAGGTTCCCCCAGAAGTTGGTACTGATCTCCGTATAAAGGTTGTTGACGAAGACATTGACCAAAAAGAAGGCGGGAACCAGCATATATACTGCTGCATAGAGCTTGAAATAATTATAGGCCAATGGCCTGAACTTTTCAAAGACGGCCAAGCTGATGACCAAGGGAAAAAAGGCCTGTAGGATCCCCAATAGGAAATATCGCTCTGCAAGGAACAAAGGATAGATGAACAGGTCCATCAACCAAAGAATGACCCCGATGATAAAGGCCAAGACCTTTAATCCGTACAAAGGAGTGACCAAGGCCTCATACAACAGTGCCATGGCTTTCTTGGCGGCTTCCAAGGCACCCACATCCCGTTCCAGGTCCACATCCTGCAACTGTAATGGGAGGAGTGCCGGAGCCGTGTCCCGGTATTGGGCCTCAATGGCCACCAGGATCCCATCGAACACTCCCAATACCTCAGTGGAGAAAATGACCAAGAGCACCACCAAAAAATTCTTGGCCAGTTCCGTGGGGGTCAACCCCCAGGTATGGCCATCGGTGGAAGCTATTCCCTCATTGTATTTCTTCAAAATATTGATCAAAAAAAACAGTACGGCCAGGGTCTTCATCCCCACAATGGTATATTGGGAGAAATCACTGTCCTTGATGGTCTGGAAGACGGCATCCACATATTCCAATCCTATGCCCAAAAAGATTCCCGCCATCAGTAATTAGTTTCCCGGTTATTGATGATATCCTGCATACGCCGAAAGGAGATGATTTCCCGGTACCTTCGTGTCTTGACCTCCAACTCGGCCACCATTTCCTGCGACTGCACTTTTTTTTCCATCAAAATGGCCGTGCGCTCCGCATCGGACATCTTCAAAAAATCACTGGACAAAATCTGGTTTACAAAATCGAGATCATCAATGGCCGTATCCATGATCTGTTCAAAGGCTCTGGATACCTGTTCCACCTCCCCGGCTTTGATATAGGGGGAATTCAAAATATCCCTCAATTCATTTTGCACGGTATTGAAAAGGATTTCATTGTTCCGTGCGAGTTCCCGCACCGCCTTCAATTGTTTAATGGTATTGTTGACTTTGACAATATTGTCCTTCTGTTCCTTTAAAAACTCCACGGTCTTTAGCAGTTCAGAGGTCTGCTTTGCAGATTCCAACAGGGATTTGGTCATGCTGATAAAGTTCGTATTGTCATACACCGGCATTCCCTGGGCCGTAGCACGGCCGGGCAAGGAAATGGCCAAGATCAGAGCGAGTATCAAAGTCTTGGGATTCTTCCAAAGGGTTTGTTTTATTGTTACTCTCATATCATTTTCTTTTGTTGATTTATAAATTCAGTAATGGCCCGTTCCATATTCCCAAACTGTTCAAAGAGCTCCATAAGCTGGCCATGTTCCACCCCATCGGTGAGATAGGCGGCATAGACCTCTGGGGGCACCTCCAAGCGAAAGACATTGCTTTCCTTCCCGATTTTGATAAAGATTTCGGTGTATTTGCGCACCCCGGTAAGGTTGTTTCTAAGGGACTTCAATTGATTGAGATCATGGTTGGAGAGGTGCAACCGTCTAACCAATTCATCATAGCCCTTCTCGTTCCGTAAACTGTACACGACCTGCGTATTCTCCAGGATACTTGCCGAAGTGGCATTTTCCGGTAATTGGTTGATGGATTGCAGGATGATACCAATGGCCCCGTTTTGCTTTCGGATGGCCTGGTAATAGAACTCCACACTCTCCAATACATGGGGAAATTTAAGCTGCTTGGCAAACTCATCGAAAAGAATAATGCCCCGTTCCGACCTGTTCCTCCAAATGGTGCGTTGGATGGCGGACTTGATCAATTTGAGCATTACGGACAGGATTTCCTTATTGTCTCGCACTTTGTCCAGTTCAAAGACAATCAGGCGCTTGTCCTCTATTTTATAGGTCTGGTCTTCTGCCACATGGAACAGAAAACTGTACAGTCCCCCATCCACATATTCGGAAAGAATGTGCAAAAATCCATAGACATTGAAATCGGATTCATGAACTCGGGTCTCCTCGATCAAGGTATCCTTGTGCTTATCAACAAACTGATATAGGGAAGCCAAGGAATGCCCCGCCCTGACAGCATCATAATAGTGCAACAACACTTTTTTCAAGGCCACTTCCTTGGATTTGGTCACCTGGTTTTCAGCCAAGAGCTCCAAAAGAAAGAGGGCCAGATCTTCCAGTCGTTCAGGGGTCAAATCGGACGGATCGGCGATATAAAAGGGATTAATACCCAAATTCTTGCCTTGCTCATAGCGAAGGACCACGTGATCATCGGGATACAATTGGGCAAATTTGGCATAAGAACCCCCTAAATCGATAATGACCAGTCGTACATCCGCCTCAAAGTATTGACGTAGGATATTATTGGCCAAGAAGGATTTCCCTTCTCCTGTCGGGGCAAAAATGGCAAAGTTCCGGGCCTTGATACGCCTTTTCCCCTCGTCCCATACATCCTTGACCACAGGAATATTGTACTGTCTATCATTAAAAACGATTCCTGTTTCATCAGAGCGATAATTGGTATTGTTGATATACAGACAAAGGGCTGCCTTCAGGTCCATCACAAAAAGATCTTCATTGGAAAAGTTGGAAGCATAACTGGGATAGGAGTTCAAAAAATAATGTTTGCGCTCCTCCCCATGGGGATGATAGGGTCGTATATCCAGTTCCTTCAATTGCGCCTTGATGCCAGAAGCAATTCGCTTCAACACCCCAACTTCCGTATGCCAATAAACAATATTCACATGGCCACGAATTATTCGTGCGGTATCATCCCCATTGATCCTGTCCAAGATATGTTGGACCTTGTTGCGGACCACTTTGTTCTGGGAACCAAAATTGGAGCTCTTGGAGAGTTCCTCAATTTTTTTATCCAATAGTTTACGCCATTGATGGGTATCATCTAGATATAGGATTTGGTTGATGATATGGTTCTCCCCCAATTCCAGTCCCAGACCGTCCAAAAAACCTTTATGAAAACTGAATCCGTCCGAACTGAATTTCCCGTTGGGCACACTGCTTTGCACGGTTTCTCCAAAACATTCTTCATGGTTGATGGCCATCACATCAAAATAATGGTCACCAATTTCTATGGGGCCTTTCCCAAACTGGATATCCGTATCAAAATCAAGATTGTATCCATTGAAATAAGCATGGGTATGCTCCAATATGGCTTCAGGTTCCATGGGTACCATGGACACGCTTTTGGAGTTGTTGATATAGGATACCGCATCGTTGACGGCGGTCACAAATTCCGCTACCTGCACATCCAGTTTCCGGTGCAACCCTTTCTCTACTTTTCGAAAGGGATTGACATATTTGGTGGCATTAAGGGCTTTATCAAGAGGAAGTACAAAGAAGAGATAACTCTGATGGTCCAAATGCTCCCTACCCACAAAATAATCATGGGTGGCCTTGGCCAGAAAGGTTTCCTTTGGAAGGTTCCTAGCATCATAACCTTTCTTTTGATACCTATCCTGCTTATGGATAATAGCACCCACGGGCAAGGATTTAAAGGCCTGGAACCACATCCCGTGCAGCTCCTCAAAATCCGTCTCAGAAAGGGAGTATATCTCAGGTAATTCCACTTGATAACACAACACCACATCGCCATTGCTCCCAAAAACCACATGGTTCTGGATATCCAGGATTGGGTGATATGCATTGAAATTGAGCTTAGACATAGTCAATGGGATTCAATTGTTTGAGGCTTATAATCTTGGGAAAGGTTTGCACTACCTTGAATTGGAAGGGTTTCTTCACCCACTGCAACAATGCCCCATAGAGCAGGGCATTGAAGAGCAGTAGGCACACGATGACACCAAAATGAAAAGAAAAAATGATGATCAAAAGCGAACCGATGACAGCAACCATCATCAAGGCAAACAGGGAAATGGACAGTCCCATGATCATGGCCCGTTTTCGTATATTTCTATAGACCTCGAACTGTTTCATCAGACCACAATTCCGATGAGATAGGTAAAGATGCCCACAACGGCCCCGGCAATCAACACAAAGACCAAGACCCGGGTAATGCCCCTTTTTAGGTCAGCATTCTCTCCAAAGAAATGTCCGGCATTAAAAAGGAAGCCCACTAAAAAGATGACCCCCAATATGATGGGAAATATGGCCCGAATGGTGTCTGAAATATCGTTGACCGAATCCTCAATACCCCCGATCTGGGCCAAAAGGGCACTGGAGGTAAAAAGCAACATTAAGGTGATGAAGAAAGATTTTCGCATATCGTAAACGTTTAAGGGTTAGACGATTATTGATATGTGAAAATTAATGGAATACACATCACAAATAATTGATAATCAGTTATTTGTGAATATCATTATAGTTGCATTGAAACAGGTTCAATTGGTCTGGAATCCATGCAGATTTAATGAAAAAGCGAACACTCCCTGTTGATAAGTGCCATCTGGTTCCAATCCCTCCAGCCCAAAAACGTCAAAAGTGGCTGATCGGCCCATCAAAAAGTGTTGCAATTCGCCAAAATTCAAAGCTACATACTACACCGCCACAAAACCTTATTTTCTTTTGTCCTTACTGTCCTTATCGAATCCCACTAGGTTAAAGAGTTCCCGCATTCTTGACCTTACTCGGTTCCCATACCTTAATTCGAGTTCCTGTGCATTGAGATTGGTGGTGGCATGGGTCTTGATCTTATGGTCAGTGAACAGCTCATAGCGGGACAATAAGATCTCCCCCATGACATTGCACTCCTTTCCAAAATGGACCCCATCAGGTTCCACACCCAGGTCGTCAAAACAAAAGGATTGGGTGTTTCCATAGTCCCCAATAATCTTATAGCCCAAATGGTTGAAGCCAAAGACAATGTTCCTGGAGGGAATGACTTCATAAGGCCTTTGGTGGGGCACCATGAACTTGAACAGTTTCATCAAACTGGTCTTCCCACAGCCTACCGGACCTGAAAGGAGAAGGCCCTTATCCACATCGATGCCCAACTGTTTGCAACGTTCCCTGTCCCGGATAAAGTAGAGACTGAGCTTGTACAGCATTTCCCGGTCCTCCCTATGGATCCTGAACTTTTTGCCGAACAGGAGTTTTCCCTTGGCATCGAGATAGACCAGTATCTTCTCGAAATCGTATTTGATCTCCCTGCCCTTCAGGGAGCCCAGTTCATAACTTATGTCACCTTCGGTGATGATATGTGGGGCCTTAAAATTCATAACGGCTCATTGTAGTCTTTGTCTTTGCTGGTCCGCAAGTTGTCCAGATATGGGACAGTGGGGGTGCGTTTGGCATTGTTTTCTTCGATCTCAAAAACTTTCTTTTTCATTTTCTTTTGTTTCTTCCCGTTTGTATTGTTTTTAGTTGTTTGTATATGTTTGTTTATAGGTACCAATGCTTGTCCATTGCTTGTCCCGAATTTGGTACGGTGGTTGTCCATAGCTTGTCCAGTACTTGTCCCAAAATCGAACATCTTGATCCGGCTGCCCTTGTAGGGGTTATGGGATGGAGTATACAGAATATAGTTCCAGTGACTGAGCTCGCGGATGCAACGGTGATAAGTCGATTTGGACCCGATCTTGGCATAAGCCATGGCCTCTTCCCTACTGATAAAGAACTCGGCCACAAAATAATTTTGGTTCCATAATTGGAACAGTCCGATGTACAGGCTGATATGGGTCGGGTTCAACCGGTTGTCCTTGGCAAACTGGACAAACACCCCGTTCAGGTGTTTGATATAATTGATGTCCTCCATCTTAGATGCGGTTATGGACCTTGTTCTGCTCCAGTACTTCCATGATCTCATGGTATTCGTAATAGAGCACCCCTCCTATCTTTGTATAGGGCAGGGTCCCATTGATCCTTAGGTTTTGAAGGGTGCCCGGGGATATGCCCAAGAGGTCCCGCACCTCATTTGATTTGAGCCATTTTTTGTTGCGTTGTCCCTTTTCGTTCTGCAAAAGGTCCTTGATGTCCTCCAACAGTTCTATCTTGAACTCCCTTAAATCTTCGGTGGTAATGATGGTCGCTCCCATGTGTTTTGTGATTTAATAGGAAGGGCCACTACATGATTTTCATGTCATTTGGTGACCCATCCACTGATTTGACTTTCTGGGACAAAACTCAAAAACAAAATTGAAAAAACTTCCCAAGTTGGTACCAAGGTGGGTGTTTTTTTCAATGCATAGGATTTGATGGTATTTGGTTGAATTTGACCTTTGTAAACCTATTGAAAACCTCAGAAAACCCATAATCCTGGCACTATGGCCCATCAAAATGCAAATTCCCAAGTTGGTACCAACTTGGGAAAAACTAAAACTCATTCATCCAGGGAATCCATCCGTTGGTTGAGCATCTCAATGAGCTTGTCCAAAAAGCGGGTCTTACTGGTCTTTCGGGACCGGATATCAATAAAAGTGTGGTAGTAGTTACCGAGGTCCACATTGTAAAAATGTTCAAAATGCGAGGCCAACTCCTTGATGTCCGTGGTACCGCTATTGATGCATTTGCTGGATTGGAGTGCATATAAAAGTTCGATCAAATCGGTCTTGTTTCCGGTCCAGAAGAGTTTTGAAGGTTTTTCCATGGTCATGTTCTTTTGGGGTTCTAAATTGTTTTGTAGGTCATCCACCTCCTTTCTCAGGTACACGATGAGCATGTCATAGGCCATAATCGTGGCCACGGTACCATCCTGACAGGTGGAAAACTGGTCATCGATCAAAAAGTGGAAGGATTCAAGGGGAAGCCTTAGATCTCGGTTCCCCCTAACAAAATATTGTTCGTCCAGGGACATCGCCCCACGACGGTAATAATTATAAAACTCCAGATTATCGTTAAAAAAGGTCTGGAACTTGTCAATCTGAAGTTGTAGGTACTTGATCTGTGCCGTATCATTTCCCCTAGGCCGCTTGCTCTCGATATTGAACAATTTTACATAATAGATCAGCTTACTAAAAATTTGGGGTTTGACATGCTTAAAGAAGTAGATTTCGTCTGCTTGGGTATCAAAGGTCTTGCCCGTAATCTGTTTTTGTAGTTTTCGGATGCTCTTCTCCACAAGTACGATTCCCTTTTCCGCTTTGAAAAGGATATCCCCGTTCCCGCTTTCCAACGAATCCAATTGGCCTTCAAATTCTGATAGCAGCTTTTGGTATTTCATGACGATTTTCCATTAATGCTGGCCTTCCATGATTCCGAGCAATTCCAGGATGAAATTGTCATTGGTCTGGAGATAGGCATATTTTTTCTCTACCGTTGCACCGAGTTTCCGTTTCTCAAAGGCAGCGGTCAACCCAAAATCGATTTTGGGAATGCCCAATCCAATGGCCCGTTCAATGGTCCGGTAGAGCAACTGGCGATAAATGGCAAACTCTTCCAGACCGTCATAATCCATACCCACAAAGGCCGGCACATAGACTTGCTTCAAGTTGGTATAGCAGAACATTACACCCACTATCTTTTCAGGTTGGTATAATGAACAAAGGACAATAAACTCCCACAAATGGTTTTCGTTCATCTTTTCAAACAGGGAGTCCGGAAAGGAAAAGGTATTGAGCCCCAAATTTCTGGACTGTACTTCCCCGAACAAGGATTTGACCTGTTCAATTTGATTTGTTGACATGGATGGGAGAACAACTGTCTTTGCCCTATCGAGATAGGGTTGGACATCCTTTCGAAAATGTCTTCTGTTTCTGGAGGACAATCTTTGCAAATAATCTTCCATGGAATCCACCTCGTCCAGGACAACATAACAGGAGTTGGGCATTTGCACCCTTAAAAATCCCTGCCCGTAAAGCGGTTCGTTCCATGAAGTATCTTCACCAAAGTCACGTAACACGGTCATTTTGGCTCCAAACTGCTGTTCCAGTTTTTCCATGGTTGCCAATAGCTTGTCCCTGGCCTCCTTGCCCAACCTATGTGATGCATTCCAATACAGGTGATCACCTTCAGTGAACAGACAACCGAGGGACAGGACCATGGATGACAAATGGTAGGGATTTGTTTTCCTTTCCTCCTCAATGGCAGCAGAAATTTGTGCTTGTGCCAACATATCATCCTTCCAAAGGGAAAGCGTCACAAAGGTCATCAATACTGGTACCCCATCAGCATCCTTGATGACCACATATCGAAACAACCAATTATGTTCCTTTCTTGGGTTACCCTGGAATACCTCTTCCAAAAACTTCAGCCCCTCCCAATCGTAAACCCCCTGCCCACCTAAACTTTGGTTCCATTCTTCCTTTTCAACTTGATCAATGGTATCGAATACTTCAACGGTAAGTTCAGAGGATACTTTCGGTCCACTTAGGGTCCTTGGTTCCATTTTAAAGGCGTGGAATACCCTTTGGGCATCTGTCTGGGTATCTTCCAATGCCTTTGGAAAATGATATTCCATGGCGTCCACCAATGCTTTGATTTCCTCTTTTTGGTTATGCCTTGAAATCGTAATCCTTACACCTGTATTCTTTACAGGTACTGCTGGAAAGATACCGAGATTGACAAAGAAGCCCTCCCCCATCAAACGGTTCACAAAATTGTACCCGGTCTTGGGCATACCGGTCCCGATATAGAACACCGGTGATTCATTTCTATCGATCAAGGGAAGTTCCGTTATCAAAAGGCAATCATTGAAATAATCGATACGTTCCCTCAATTCTTGTTGAAGCACATAAATCTCCGGGGATAGATGGATTTGTGCCGAGGCCATGGCAGCAGCTACCGAGGCTGGTTCCAATTGGGCAGAAAAGGTCAACGGTCCACCAAAGGTCTTGATCTTATCATATAGTTGTGGGTTGGAACAGGCCAATACTGCACCACTGGCCCCAAAAGTCTTGCTCAGGGTACCGAAGAGCAATACATTTTCGGGCAATTCCCCCAATTGGTCCAACACATATCCGGTACCATTCCTTCCCACCCAACTCATGCCATGAACATCATCGAAATAAAAATGCAATTGGGAATATTTCTTTGCCAACCCCATCAGTTCCTTAACCGGGGCATAATCCCCGTACATGGAATAAATGCCATCGGCCATATACCAAATCCTGCCTTTGGAATGTTGGTACTTTTTGATCTTGTCCTCCAACATTTCCAAATGGTTATGCCGGATCATTTCGATGGGAACACTCCGGGTCTTTAGCATTTTGGCCGCATTCTGTACACTCCAATGGACCTGGTGGTCCAGAATGATTACGTCGTCATCATCCACGGCACTTGGAATGACACCTAAGTGCCCAAGGGTACTGTTTTTGGTAATGACAATGGGATAGCCATACATTTCGGAAATCGAGTTTTCCAATTTCTCATATAACGGATTGGAGATATAGGATTTGGATAAGGGAAATTGCGTCCCATAGCTATCAATGGCCTCCTTGGCGGCCTTTTTCAATCTGGGATCCAGTTCCAACCCTAAATAACCCGTGGTCCCAAAATGGTACAGTTCCCTTCCGCCAACTTCTATCGTCCTTCCCGAAAAAGACTTTCCGCCGGCATAAAGGTGCAATACCCCAGCTTGTTTTGCATCAGTGAATACCTCATGTACAGTGTTCAAAAAATTGTGGTGTTTGATCTTGGCCATTTTATTTGATATTATTTGTGATAAAAAGAAACGGATTTTGTAAGTTGATAAATCATACTTATTCTATTTAATCCCTTTCAGATAACAAATACTCCTTTTCAGATAACCAAAATCCTTTTATTAACGTCAATAGCTCTCCTGTAAAAAAATCAATTGCAGTAATTTTGTAAATTGATTGCGCTAACCAGTTTTCCGGAGATGAAAAAAACACATGAAAACAGCTATGCCATATATCTGTTGACTGATGATCTTTTACATATTATCTACAAGAAAGTGCCGTGTATCAACCGTAAGGCGGCACAACTCATAGTCAAGGATCGGATGGAATTACAAGAAGGTAAATCGATGCCGGTGCTATGCGATATACGGGAAGTCAGAAATATCGATAAGGCCGCAAGGGACTATTTGGCTTTGGAAGGTTCCCTTTGGATCGAGAAACTGGCCTTTTTGATCGATCCACCGGTTACGGATATGATCAGCTCCATTTATTTGGACACCCATTCCCAGAAAGTGCCTACACGATCCTTTACCAGAAAAGCGGAGGCCTTGGCCTATTTGGGCATTAAGGAAACCGATGAAAACTAACCAATTTAATGAAAGGATATGCCGAACAGCGATGACTTTAGGGTAAAACGGATACAAAAGATGCTCTTGGAAATGGCCAAGGGCAATTTCTTCTATTCCATTGAGCCTTCCGATAAAAATGACAATATTGCTTCTTTGGTGGTCATGTTGAACATGGTCAATGAGGAAATAGGGGCGGCCTTTATCCATCAGGGTTTTGCAAACGCACACAACACCCCACAATGTGTCATCCAACTATCCATGATCTTAGATGGGAATGGTCACATTGAATTGCTCACCAATGGCACCTGCTCCCTATTGTCCTATCCCCCTAAGGATCTTTTCGGAAAACATATCTCTGAATTCATGACGGAAAGGTCCCGTGAAAGATGGAACAAGAAGATGTCAAAACATTTGAAACGGGAGCGGTCTGAAACGGTATTGTTCCTGGAATTCATTACCAACGATGGTCTTTTGCTGGCCAAGGATTGCCAAATATCGGTGTACCAGGCCTTGGATGGGAGCGGTCAAAAAACCCTGTTGAACTCCGTATTCTTTTCCAAGGGGGAACCTTTTGAAACAGGGCTGCCCAAAAATAAACTCAAAGTGACCAAGGGCATCAAGGAGCATAAGGTCACATTGACGCCAGAGGATATCCAAATCATCAGGGACGTCCATGATATGATCATCAACAATCTGGACAAGGATCTTCCCACCTTGCAGGATCTTGCCCGTCAGAAGGGCACCAACGAGTACAAACTGAAATATGGCTTCAAACAGATCTATGGTACGACCATTTTTAGATTTCTGATCAGGGAACGTCTTCGAATGGCAAGGACCCTAATCCAGCACAGCACCCTGACGATAAAGCAAATCATCCAAATGACCGGCTTTAAGAGCAAGACCCATTTTTCAAGGGCATTCAAGGACAAATATGGACTATCCCCTACTGATTTAAGGTCATAAAATCCTTAATATCATGCATTTACTCCGTTTCAGATAACAAATACTCCCTTAGGGATACATCAGACTCCCGAACTTTGTCATATCAAATCAAAGGATATGTCTCACAAAGGAATCTACTCCAAACTTATTACCCTGTTCAGCCTTTTGTTGACCCTACTGTTCGTTTATACTGCGGTCAGCAAATTGATGCATTTGGATACCTTTCAATTGAGGGTGGAGCGTATGCCCTACATTGCATCCTATGCCACAGTGATCTCATGGGCCGTGCCCTTTGTGGAGCTGGTGATCGCAGGCCTATTGTGGTTCGCAAGATACCGCACACTTGCCCTGTATGCCAGCTTGGTCTTATTGGGTTCATTCACCATCTATATCAGTATAGTTCTAAAATACAGTGAGTCCATCCCTTGCTCCTGTGGCGGGGTCATTTCAACCTTGGGGTGGACGGACCATATTTTGTTCAATATCACTTTTATGTTCATGGCCTTGTTGGGAATCATTTGTAACAACAAACAGAATATCATGCAATCGCATCAAAATACTGTGCAGTAGGGGAAGCCGAAAACCTAGAAAAGAGTAGGCATTAACGTTTATACTTAGTATTATGAAATCTAATTTTTTAAAACTTGTTTTACCGGCCTTCGCCATCCTTTTGGCGGTCGGCCTGGCATTTGCAACTGAGGATAGGGCTGTCTTTCAAGATGGTCACTATTATGACACCGCTGAGCAGGAATGGCGATCCATTCCCGCCGAAGGCTGTGGTGAAACCGGGAATACCCTTTGTAAACATCTTGGTTATCAATTGTATTCCATGCCAAGCTTTGGCAGCACGCCTTTGCGCAAAAATGTGCCATAATCGGTTTTCTGATTCAATTAAAAGGTGCCTTTTCCAAGGCACCTTTTTCACTAATTCAACAAACTTCCACAAACATTAGGGCAATTCTCCCAGTTCATGAAATTCCTTCAGACCTTAGCTACATCCCATATATTTTTTCCAGACATCTTTCCCAATGGGCCATACTGACATCATCCCAATTTCTTTTCATTCCATTTTGGATAGTCTTTTTCAACCCTTTCAATTGCATCCTAAACTGAGCCACTACATAATCAGAATGGAAAAAAAAACGCTCCTCGGAATTTGGCCCATGTCCCTTCTGTTGCACAAATCTGACCAAAAGGTCAATATATAATATCTGTATCGTTTGCCTTTGACTTTCTACAGGGGCATGGTTATATTGCAGTTCCCTGAACAGGCCGGATTGTAGTTGGTCCAAGTAATTTTGGACCATATTTTCAGAAGCAGAACTGCTTTCCATGAATTCTAAACGCCTCAATCGGGGAGCCATGACCAATTCAGACAAGAGCCTTTGTTGATAGCCCAAGATATAATCAGGAAAAGTAGAGTACATTGTCTTTGAATAAAAGCTTGGTTGGGTCAACCATTTAGGTGGATCAAAAGCATTGGCAAGTAGAAACTCCATTGCTTCTGATTGTTTTTCCCAAGGTATCGGCGTGTACATTTGCCCTTGTTGACCCAAGGGTTTATACTGGATATCATATCCCCCGATCAGTGTCGAAACATGGACCATATGGTTGTACCATAGTTCCAACGTTTTTTCATGCAAACGACCCAATCGTGCATTGTCTTTCTGATCTAGGGTTACTTTGGGCAATAGGGAGATCACCCTTTCCAAGTTTTTCAAGGCCAATCCGGTACTACGAACGGGATCATTGGTTTCGACCACCTCACTGGAAGTCGCGGGGCCAATGGATTCAAAAATGGCATTGTTGAACCGGTACCAAGGAACGGAATCCTGCCACCGTATCATTTTCTCCAAGGCCATACTTTCCCCTTTCCCTGAAATGTCCTTGGGAAACTCCGTATAGGCCCATTGGATATTGTACCTATCCGTCGGACCTACCCTTTGGACCAAAAGGTCAGGTGGAACACTGTCCTCTGGTTGGGGAAGGTTCGAAGATCTGGCATAGTTCATAATGCTTGGTGTGTGACCCATATTCCGTAACCACACACTATCTTTCATTTTCTCCCATGGATAACTGAACTCTCCATAATTGGCATCCTTGAGTCCGAAAACATGGCCCGCCTCATGTGCCACTATCACTTGGAAGAGGGAGCCGACAAGTTCATCGGGAAATGGGAATTGTCGGGCCCTTTGATCCAAAGGCACTGAACGGACAAAATAGCGTTCCATTACGGTCCGTTCCGAGGCACTTATAAAGATATCCCCCCGCAAAATCTCACCTGTCCTGAGATCGACGATTTTGGCAGCCGTACCCCCATAGTCCCCGTATTCCGAACCCCTTATATCATTGATCCCGGACCAGTACACGATATTGGAATGGATGCTATGTGCCGTCCATTCATCCAAAGTATCCAATTCCTTGACCACCAATGCATCCTTGAATCCTGCCGACTCAAAAGCAGGCAACCATTCTTCAATACCCGCCTTGATATAGGGCCTCCATTTTTTGGGAATGTCAGGTGACAATAAAAAGTTAATTGGATTGATGGGCACACTGACCTCTTGGTCTTGAAACCTTTTCTCCAAACGCCATCTGGAAATATTGGCCAATCCATTTCTTAATTGGAGATGCATGCCCGAGGACTCCTCATTGTAAAACCCCATCCGATAGTCGAACCTTCTGGCCTTCATCGGGTCAGGTAAAACGGTAAATCCGAAGAATATGGGCACCGATACTTTGAAACCTCCCTTGACCAGTCCCCTACGGGTCTTGATGATCACTTCGTCGTCCAAATCCTTTGCCCCCATCAGCATGGTAATCTCCGGCACCAGTTCCTCGGCAAATCCAGGTTCCCATTCTATTCTTTGCTGCAACACCAAGGATGTGATGTTTACCCTATACGACCCTGGTTCTCCCTTGTCCTTTTTCAAAGGAAAAATGGCCAGGATATTATCCGTAATGGTGAGATTTGGTGCGACGGGCAAGGTAATACCTGTTGTTGAGCGGACACTCGGAACCTTCAACAACATCCGATCCCCTTGCAAGGACCAGATAACCTGTAAAAACCTCCGATGGCTTCCTTGATCGTACCGGACGAAAAGAAGTCGTCTACCCAAGACTTCTTTTGGCACATCCAGAAAAAGTTCGCCGTCAACCACTGAAGTGGTCAGAAAAGGATGGTTCATTTTTGGTCCTGCGTTCCGAATCCCAGATACCTGAACTGTATCGCAATGCTTTACCAAAGCCATACTTGGGAGTGTTGAAACAAAAATCCAAACAATAAGTTGTACCATCCTCATGATCATATAGGGATAGTTTCGTTTTCGCAGCTGCGGAACACCCAAACGATCTTTGCAGGTAACATCAATAGCCATCATTCTGCGGCAATAAATTGGGATTGGCCTCCAGCTCAGACTCGGGAAGGGGCAGCAGCACATCCGTTGACTGCCAATTGGGTTTGAGGGCACCCATAACTTCTTCGGTCAACCCGGTCCGTCCAAGATCAAACCAACGCAAACCCTGTTCAGTGAACAGTTCCCGTCTTCGTTCTAGGACAATGGCATCCAGTAAATCGTCAGTTGTACTGATATTCACATCGGGTAAACCGGCCCGGTTCCGTATTGCATTGAGGTCCGCTCGCGACCCGACCATATCCCCCATATGTGCCCGGGCCTCTGCCCTGATCAATACCTGCTCCGCCAATCGCATAAGTATGGAATATTCCACGGATTCCATCTCATTGATATCGGCTTTGTACTTGTGTGCAAAGTAAAGGGTAATGGTGTTGTCCACATCTGACATACTACCCATCCAATGGTCCCTTCTCAAATCATCCGCTTCAAAGGCCATCAAAAAATCCGCTGTCAAGGCATAGGACTGTCCGGGAATGGACCGAATGATCAACTGCTCCCCTTCCCTTGTGTTCAACGGGAATTCGGTATCGGCCTTGAGTTGCCATATGGTTTCTTGGGAATCCTTAAGGAACACTCGGTCAAGATCATTTTCCAAGGAATAGGAATCGATAAGTTCCGTGGCCAAGGATGCCGCCATTTCCCAATTTTCTTCATGGAGGTACATCCGAGCCAACAAAGCCTTGACCACATCCCCATCCGGGACTACCCTTTCACTTGACACAAAATCAACACTTTCCAAGGCATCCAGTGCTTCGGAGAGATCCCGAATGATATAAGCATAGACCTCGGTTGTTGGGATTCGGGACACCCTACCGTTTTCCAGATAGTCCGTGGAAGTGATATACGGCACATCCCCAAAGGCAAGTACCAATTGACTATGCAAGTAGGCACGGATGAACAAAGCTTGCCCCTTGAATTCATTCTTTTCATCCTTGGTCAGTCCATTGGATGCATCCACCCCATTGATTATATCATTAGCACTATAGATCAAGTGGTAAGTATGGCGCCACCAATTGGCAATAATACCATTGGCCGCAGCTACTTCACCCTGGTAGAATTGGATCAAATCGGCTCCAAAACCATAGTAGTCCAATTCATCAGCGTATATGCCCAGTACTGGGGTCACCCCTGTGGTTCCCGAAACCATTCCCTGTTCCCGCATCCCAAAATAAAGATTGGCAAGGGCGGATTCCACTGTGGACGGGTCATCGAACACGGTCTCCCATACCAAGGTGTTCCTTGGTGGATCTACTTCTACAAAATCGGCACAACCCATCATGTTCATAACCAAGATCAATAGGAACGTCCATGGAGTTCCAAATGGCGCTCCAATCGCGGATATTCCCTGGCCTATATTCTCAAATGCTGTATCGTTCAAACGTTTCATATTAAGGGTTTAAGGTTAAAAACTAAGTTGGAGTCCAAGGGTCATCTGGCGTAAGGCGGGCAAACGTGTATTGGTCGGCTGTTCGGGATCCGGTCCCTTATACCCCGTAATGGTCCAGAGATTCTGGCCTTGGAGGTATACGTTGATGTCAAGCCCCTCCTTTATGTCGGGAATCTTGTAATTCAATGAAATATTCCTCAAACGGATGAATGAAGCATCCGAAACTGCAGCATTGCTTTGCTGTTGGTACTGGTCCAGATCCCCGATAGGCACCAAGCCACTATAGGCCCTAGAAAAGGGCACCAGGTCTCCAGGCTGCTGCCAACGATCGTACATTTCCTTGGGGGCATTACCCTTTAGGCCCGGGACGGTCCCAAACAGTAGATTATTCAACGCCTTTTGCTTTTTGAACTGAAAGAAGACATCCAAGGTAAAGTTCCCCATGCTTAAGGTATTTCCCAACCCCCCATAAAACTTGGGGGCCAAGTCCTCGACCCATTCCCGGTCCTCCAGCCTGCTGATGATCCCATCCCCATTAAAGTCTTCGAAACCATACATCCCAGTTTCAGGGTCCACCCCTAGGGAATGGTACAGTTTCAGTATGGTCAGGGGCTCCCCTATGATATACCTATTGGCAAAGGTTGAGTTTTCAAGTCCATCAAATTCCACCAACCTATTTTTCGGAAGGGTCAGGTTCAGGGTGGTGGACCAATTGAATTTCCGCGATTGGACATTTACAGTCCGTATGTCCAATTCAATCCCGGTATTCTCAACTATGGCATCAAAATTTCCCGTCAGTTCCGAAAATCCCGTAGTGGCCGCCAATGGAATCCCGACCAACTGATTGGATGATCGGTTACGGTACCATGATGCATTGAGCAATATTCGGTCCTTGAAGAAACCCAATTCCAGGGCAGCCTCCAATTTCCTGTTCTCCTCCCAACCGAACAAGGGATTGAACAGTCCCGTAGGTTCAATGACCGTTACCCCATCATAATGGTCCCCGGTAACGGAATAGGTATCCAAGAATCGATAATCACCGACATTATCACTTCCCGTAGTGCCATAACTCGACCTTAACTTTCCATAGCTCAGAACAGAATTTTCACACCAAAGACCCTCCTCGGAGAAAAGCCAGGCCAATCCGACCGCACCAAAGTTTCCAAACTGTTTGCCCGGTCCAAATCGGGAAGATCCATCCCTTCGTCCGGTCAGGTTAATGAAATACCTATCCAAGAATTTAAGGTTGATACGCCCAAACACAGCATTATAGTTATATACATTGTCTGTATTGGAAAGGATATCCAGATTGTCCGCAGCGGCCATGTTAAGGATCAGTTCATTGTTGGGGAAGCCCCGACCCCGCAGAGCGAGCTGTTCCGTGGTCTCCTGCTGAAAGGTGGTACCCAAAAGGACGTCCAACGAAAATTGGTCCCATTGTTTCATCCAATTCAATTGGGGTTCCACAATCCATGATTCCCTTTTGGACACATTGGTCATCAGGTAGGAGTAATTTTGGGGTGTCAGTCCATATTGTGGGTTTCTTGACGAGGAGGGCATGGCCCTTTGGGCATCCAATCGATAGTTGGTAAAGCCCATGCTGGACTTCACTTCAAGATTGTCCAAGATCTTATAGGAGACCACTGCATTGGTGATGAGGGTATTGGAAACGACCATATATTTTTCCTCCAATGCAGCCATAGGGTTTTCCCATGTATTGCCTTCCCAGTTGATATTCCCTTCTGCATCATAGAGTGCAGGGGCATTGGGTTCCAAGGTATATGCCATGGTACTAAAATCCGTGCTGGGCAAATAATTATCCTCTTTGGCGTAAGAGGTCGAAAGGCTGACCCCAAACTTGCCATCCTCGGAACGATGGTTCAGGGAGGTATTCAAATTTGCCCTTTTGTATCTAAAATCCCCTGGAAAGACCGTGGTCTCCTTTTGATAGGCTCCACTGATCAAAAATTGGGTTTGTTCACTGCCACCGGAGAAAGAGAGTTGCGCATTGTTTCGGTATGCCGTGCCCCCGATAAGTACCTTTTGCCAATCGGTATATCGATTTTGGTCCCAAAGGGTCACATCAGGCCAAAAGAAATCCAACCCTGGATTGCCCAAAAGGTTATCAACCCCATCATTGATGATCCCCTCCCTGCGCAATTCCAAGTATTCCTTTGTTTTCATCAAGTCCATAAAATGGGATACCTGTCCAAGGGAAGTACTCAACCGGGCATCGAAGCGGGTCTTGCCCGCCCTGCCCTTCTTGGTGGTAATGAGCACCACACCATTGGCGCCACGGGACCCATAGATGGCCGTTGCATCAGCATCTTTCAGCACCTCTATGCTCTCAATATCATTGGGATTGATGGCATTGAGGGGACTAATGTTTCCGCCAACGATCGCGGTTGACAGACGGGCCGACCCCATCGATTGGGAACTAAAGGGTACACCATCCACAATGAACAACGGATCGGATGCCCCGTTGATGAAATTCCTGCCCCGGACCTCAATGGAGAACCCACCTCCGGGCACCCCTGTATCCTGAACAATATTGACTCCTGACATGTGTCCCTGCATGGCGGCCAAGGGATTGCCCACGGGCTGTTTATCGATGACCTCTGCCTTAATGGTGGCAATATTTCCGGTGCGTTCCTTTTCGGAAACTTTATAGTACCCTGCATTGAGCACCACTTCACCCAATACGGTAACATCCTCCTCCAAGGAAACAATAAGCTCTTCCCTATCCCCAATGGCCACTGAAAGGGTTTTGTAGCCCACCATGGAAAAGATAAGCACATCGGTAGGACCCGCATTGATAGAAAAGGAACCATCTAAATCTGAAATAGTTCCAATATTCTTGGATTCCACCACAAGGTTCACCCCGGCCAAGGGATTCCCTGAAGTATCGGTCACGGTGCCGGAAACAGTGGCCTGTGTTGGTTCCAAGACTTTGCCCGCCTGCATTGTGTTTGTAAAAAAGGGCATTAAAAAGACATATAGTGGCATGAACAGGGAAACCCTGTACATGCGTGATATTGATTTTTTCATAAATTGAGTTCGTTTGATTTCTTTGTTAATTGTTCATCACACTACCCAAAAAAGCCACGGGAAAGTCGTAACTTCCAGAAGGGCATCAAGGTTCGGGCAAAGGCCGTCCTGTCCAAAGGGCAAAAGCCCGTGGAAATGGATTCCTTAACCAAAAAAAGACCATGATTTCGTGCTGGGTCGGTTACCCAAAAAGTGTAGTCGTTGGTTGCGGGACTAAAAGATCTCGTGAACCGAAAAATCAGTGTAACGGGTATCCCACAACCCTAGCCTTGGGATTATACGGGGTTTTTTGGCTTTTTCTTAAACAAGATATCGAACACTGAGTGAGATGTCCCAAAAACAGGACAATCACACAGAGTGAACCCCACATAAAAAAGTTGCCAATTGTTTCCCATAACCTAGAAGGTTGGGCGATGCTTCGAAAATTTAAAGAAACCAAACGCTAAGAAAAAGTTGGGCGTGAAAACTCAACTTAACCGCTAGTGGTACTGGTATACCTTGCAGAGATAAGTGAGCTCACGCCCGGGTCGTGAGCAAATCTACTTATCATCCCTTCTGCAAAAAGTTACCAGTTTTCTAGCGAGAGATTCAAAGCGATAGCTTCAAATATTATCAATACGAAGAATCGCAAAAATAAATAATCAAGGCTAATATATAAAAAAATGTTCACGTAGTCATGTATATGTGAATAATGTTTTTCAAGTCCCGTGATTCACATACTTATATATATGCAAAATGAGAATAGAAATAATAATGTCACATATAGACTTCCATGTGATTGAAAGTATAAGAGAATTGAGGGTAAAATCAAACCCATATATAGATCAAGTAGAACTGGCACAACGCATAGGGGTATCTGAAGGTTATGTTGGGCAAATAGAAAACCCGAAGAGTAGAGCTAAATACAATATGAGAATGATGGCTAGAGCTGCAAAAGCGCTGAATTTAAGGTCATATCAAGATATTTTTCCCAAGGAGATTTTAAAAAACGATTTAGTAAAAATCAGACTTAAATTGCTTAAAATGGACACCAAAAAACATGAGGTTGATGAAAACGGAAATGTAAAAAAACGCTTTGAAGTTCTCTCAATCAAAAGTTTAACCAACCATGAAATTCTTCAATGGGAAAACGGTGAATTAGAATACATGACTATAATTGAAGAATAAATCTAAATTACTTTTTTGGTAACAAAATAAATGGAAATAAGATGGCAACTTAATCGAACAATGTTTGATTGAGAATTTGAAAGGGGAAATGTCTGCATAAAATTGGTAAAGTTTTACAAGCAGCCAAACTAATAAATATAGCCAATAAAGTCAAATATAATCGAATTCTGCGTATCATAGTTTTGCCTTTAATAATTAATATTTAGTTCTTCCTCAAAATACCAATGATTGAAAACATTAAATTTAAAGAAGCCTCGAAAAGAGAAATAACTCTCTACACCCTTTTGGGTGAATCTTTATGTGCCGTTCAAATATTGGAGGATGCTCTAAGTCACTCCATTGTCTTAAAAAAAACAGAGCCTGACCAAAGGAAAGAAGCAGACGATCTTTTAAAAAAACAACAGAAGTATACACTTGGCATGGCGATAAACATTATCAAAAAAGAATCTCTATTCTCTAAACCCTTGGAGTTGGAGTTGTCAAAACTTTTAACAGAAAGAAACTGGCTTATTCATAAGAGCACTACAGAGAATAAAGATGATTTAAAATCAGATTCATACTTTGAAAAACTTTATGAAAGAATAAAAGCGACAACAATAAAAGCTCACAAATTGCAGGTTTCAATTGAGCTCGATTTAATTGAGTATTCCGAAAAAAAAGGAATAGACATGACTAAAGTCAAAAACGAAATGAAAAAGTACTATGGGGCCTAATTTTTAAAAAATAAGAAACTCCTTTGGATGTGTTACATGTTCCAAAATGGAAGGAAAATTATAAGGGTCTATCCTGAAAGATCATCCACACAAATTACTTTCAAAATAACACTTTGCTTTAGTTGGTTCTCTTCTAAAACTTACATGATAAAGGAAAAATTTAGTATACATCTATCAGTCAACTATTTAGGCATGAGTTTTGAATAAATATTAACAATTTTACGGCTCCAAAGTCAAAAGAAGTATTTTAGTTGTTCTTTAAGTAATTGTATAATAACCCTATGGATGCCAAGTATCAAAATCCTCATATAGAGGATGCCCAATACGCAGCTAAAGCTTTTGTCAGTTGTAGTCTGCGAAAAGAGGACGAGCCGTTTGTTGAATTTGTGGAACGAATATTACTGCATTGCCAGATAAAGCCTATGGGCACTGTGGGGCGTCACTCCATTGCACCAGTTCCTATCGTGGAACAAATGAAGAAAAACATTCCACTGGCGGATTTTCTCGTTGTGGTAGCCACCCCACGATATGTACAAAGGGACATGGCCAATAGCTCAAAATCCCTATATGGACTCTCCGAAATGATCCATGTGGAGGCGGGAATGGCCTATATGTTAGGCAAACCTGTTGTTGTTTTTGTCAAGCAAGGGACGGCCGTAGGTAGTTTTTTGCCCAATGTCACACAATACATCACCTTGGATGGTACTGTCAGAAACCTTCAAGAGCAAGGGCACCAAATCAGCCAATTATTAAAGAATGCCGTTGAGCAGATACGGAAAGCCAAGGAAACCGAAGACCAGAAATCCTTTTGGAGAATGGTGCGAAATGGCTTGGCGATTGTAGGTGGAATAAAAGTGTTGGACTATATGACTCGGGAAGTGGAGGATTAAGCCTTCATTTGGTGTACAGAAAATGACGAAAGGAGGCAACAGTGGAAAATTATTTGAGGAACAGGCCAAAGTGTTCTTTTCAAGGATTTTCCAGCGATTGGGATACACCATATTAAAAGAACGCCCTCAATTTAGTGGTACACAGGATGGGTTCGACATACAGTTTATGGTCACAGATGGCATGACCGTGCGCAATATCTATGTGGAATGCAAGGATTACACTACCGACCCAGCTTTCGGGAATATCTATGCAAAGCTCCATGACTTGGAGACCTCGGGCTATTTGCTCAAAGAAAATGATATTGCAATATTCATTAGTCCAAGATCCAATTTTGGGAATCACAGAAATCCAGAAAAATCAGAGCGCACCTTTAATCGGAGCAAGTATCCCTTCAGGGTTTGTCTGTTCGAAAAGGCCCATGGTATTGATAAGCTTTTTGCATTGGAACCTGAAATCTATGAAGCCGTGTATGGCCATTCTCTGTCTTTTGAAATTGACGAAGAAAAAGAACTGGACAGGTTCAAAACACTCCTTTTTTATAAGACCAATGAAGAATTCACGATAGCTGCTGTCAGAAAAACCAGATTCATTACCCATCTGGTCAAGGAGGCACACTACATCCAGAGAGGGGTTACGCTTATCCAAGATCCTGAGACTGATGACAGACACCTATTCAATATCCTTAACAAAGAAGTCGCACTGTTTGGAATAAACGATGTGCTACACAACATTTTAACCGATGCGGTTTGTCCAGGATTGGTATTATTGGGCAATCCAGGTATGGGAAAGTCCATTGAACTCAAGGAACTGGCCATGGATTATTGGGAACATAGGGAAGAAAACCTGTGGATTCCATTTTACCGGTCCATCAATAGTTTCGGGAAACAAGATACCCTTGAAAATCATTTACCACCGAATTGGAAGGACATCCCACAATTGTTGGTCATTTTGGACGGTCTGGACGAAATTTCATATGGGCAGACCTTCCGCACCATGATTGAAAATTTCATTCAAAACCATGACGGTGAGACCACCGTCAAATTTGTCATCAGTTGCCGCACCAATATATATGAATCAACAATCAGGGACATCACCAATTTTAGATGCTGTACCTTGAACAGCCTGGATTTTAAGCATGCCCTTAAATACTTGGTCGACAAATATCAAATGCCCTCAGAGAGCGATTATTACCACGAAATTGCAGGTGTACAAAAGGAATTTTTCGAAAACCCCTATTATCTGAACCTATTGGGGGATTATTACCAAGAAAGCCAAAAGTTGCCCAGCAACAAGTCGGAGTTAATGGAACGTTATATAGCGAAAAGGCTACATGATGATGAAAAATCCAAGGGAAAGACACAAGATTTTGATCCAGGGAAAATACTACGAGCATGTAAAAAGGTGGCTTTTTCATTGGAAGCCATGCAAACCCGTAATATTTCGGGGGAGCAATTAACCATGTTATTACAGGAGACCAAACCCATTTTCGTCAACTCAGGATTTGCACAAAGGGTGGTCAATGCGGACAAATGGGAGTTTGAACACCGCAATCTCCAAGAGTTTTTTGTGGCGAAAACGCTCAGTAATTTTGAAGTGGACAAGATAATAGAATTCATAGCCTTGGACGATGCCAAACCAAAGACTCATCCTTCCTGGTTGAATTCGATTTCCTTTTTGCTCAACCTTTTAGACTCTAAATCAGATAAAATGGCCAGCCTGGTCAAGTGGTTGCAGGAAAATGATGCCATTGTTTTGTTCCAAGCGGACCGTTCAAGGATCAATGATGGTATACGCAAAGAGGTATTTCAAGATTACTTTATCAAGCGTTGCAAGGAACAGACGCTTTGGGTGAGAAAATATGACCAAGAAACCAAAGACGTGGCCAGGTTCGCAGATTCCGATGTTAACAGGAATTTTCTAATAAAGGAACTTAGTGATAAAGACAATCATAGGCGAACTCGTATTTCAGCAATGTTTCTGCTCTCTCAAATGGATACTGCCTTAATGGATGAGCGATTCAAAAAGGTTCTGTTTTGTTGTCTGCAAGCTTCATTAGAAGAGGTTGATATTGACTTCAAAGCGGAAATCCTCCATCTTATCCATGAAAAGGGCTACCACAGGTCAGAGGAATATCTTTCCAAATTGATTTCCACGGTTTCCCACATTGATCATGAACGTATTACCAGTATGTTGCTCAAGCTGATTTTGGAATCGGATGTTGACAAGCACATTGAATATATAAGGTCAATCACTGCTATTGTGGCCGGCGAGAAACAGCGGAAACACCAAACAAGGGAGAACTATATGACGAGCGAAAAAGGGTACTTCAGAAGTGCCCTTATAAATCTTGGACAAGCACGTAACCAAGTATATGCATTGCAGGTGTTTTTGGAACATGGGGATGACATACGATTGGAAAATAACGATTTAGCGAAGTTGACCCAAAAAATGGCCGAATCCTATGCGAATACCAAGGAAATGTATGGTTATACTATGGAGTGGTTGACAAAAGCCTTGGAGAATAGGCTGACAACTTATAGAAATGAGGAAGATTTGGCAGCATTTTTCAAAAAAACGGGAACAAATGACAAAGCCTTCATGGATATTTACCAATCCCCTCCGACCATGGAGAACAAAAGATACTTTTTGGCCTATCTGATTTCGGATAACACACTTCCCGTCCTCGTTGAAGATTACCAAAAAGGAACACTTGAAGCTAATGAATTGTATTTTTTCAGAAACGTTTTGAGCCGAGTGGATGTAGACCTTGCACTCAAGTTTGAAAAAAGGATTTTGGAAAGTACAGAGTATCGACTGAGGGAGGATTTCATAGATGTCGAGCTAAGAAAACTATGGGCGGATTACCATGAAACCAAAGAGCAAAGCTCCTTTGACCTTTTGTTTGATCGAAAAGGGCTCAAAAGACTTGCAGAAGACTATTTTGATTTAATTGGCAAGTCCAAATTGGATTGGGAGGACATGAGGGACCACAAGGAAAATTTCTGGGATGATCTAGAATTGCAAAAACGGTTCTTACCCACCTTCTTGGAAATTGTCAATGATGCCAGGCGACAGATAGGTAAAAGTATAACATTAGCAGATGTGCATAAATACGTCGATGACGAGCTTTATATCCTGTTCAAGATAAAAAGGGAATTGACCAATCAATCAAAAAAGAATATTGTTGAACGACCTGAGCATATTGCGTACCTTAAGAAGTGGTGCCTAAAGAATGAGAAAAATGGAGATTTCGAACATGCTTTGGGACGGTACCAATCCAAAAATTACCTAATCTGTGAGTACCTGTGGTTCTTTGGAAGACGCTATGATTTCAAATACCAAGAGTCTACCTATTTGGACATGCTCTGGGTCGATTATCATTTGGAAAAAGGTGGCGTGGTAGGGTACGACTATATTTTGGAGCAAGTGGATATCGATAAGATCAAGGCCAGGGTTATCAAAAATTTACATAATGGTTTGGAAGAGTTCATTGTTTTCATCAATCATGCAGAGTTCGCGCTATCTCATGGGTTGAGCGAAGTTTATTCACTGATTGGGGACTATCTGTTGGACCAAAGCCAAAACAGATATCGTCGTTGGAAATTGCTGGGGTCATATGTTGAGACCACAGGAGATGTGCAGTTGCTTCGGCACATTTTGGAAAATGAAGCCCCTGTAGAGGACGATAACAGTCTTTATTGGGATGCCACTGGTCACTTAATCAATTTAGGCCAGAAGGAAATCGTAATCAAAAAGACCATGGAGGTATTAAAGAAAAATAAGGGGGGCATGGAAGGGTTGACCGCCATAAAGTATCTTATTAGGGCAGGTCATCCCAAGGCTCTTGCCTTTTTCAACAAGTGGCTTAGAGCTGGCAATAGGTACAATCGCAAGGAACATCGGTTTTTCAGCACTGTGGACTTTGGCGATTTTTATGCACCTGGAGCCATCAATGCACTATTGGAATTAATTGAACTATCGGTGTCTAAGGAGATCAAAGGGGATGATTTTTTTGACCCCATTCGCACCGTGTATGAAATCCTGAAATCGTTCTATGAAAATGCCAACCAGAAAGATTTCACCAAACTCCTTACGGGATTGGAAAACAGCAAACACCGATTGGCCCAAATATCAGGATTAGATCTGTTTTATATTCACGACATTATCAATGAAGCCAGGGATGCCTATTTCAAAATGCGGTCCAGACCAATGGCATTTGCTGAAATAGCTGAAAGAATTGATGCCTCCAAATATCTTATTTAGAACAAGAGGCTTTTCCTGCTTGATGCCGATGTAAACGAGCATTCCAATTCCTAAAAGGTGTATTTCCTCGAGGATTCCGCTACAATTAAAGTGAAAGCCAGCTATACTAAGGGAAAATTTGTAAGTTAAGAACTACATTTAATAGCTGAACTGACCAAAATGAAAATAAGCAAATTGCAGATTACCCATTTCAGGGGAATCCAGGAGGCCACCCTTTTCTTTAAGGACCATACCTTATTGGTGGGGAAAAATAATATTGGCAAATCCACCATATGCGAAGCCCTTGATCTAGTTTTGGGTCCAGACCGTCTCAACCGGATGGATGCCATCGATGAATATGATTTCTACAATGGGGATTATTATTATGAGGAAGGTGAAGCTCCAAAACAAATCCATATAGAGGTTATTCTCACCGACATTTCAATAGAGATGCAGGGCGTCTTTCGAAATCATATGGAATTTTGGCATCAAAAACGGCAAGAAATCCTTGATCAGGGGGAGATTGAAGCAACCGATGAAGAATTCGTTGAAATGTGCCTGCGGTTACAATTCATTGGTCAGTATGATCGGGATGAGGACGAGTTTTCGGCAAAAACCTACTTCTCGCATTCCCCCGATGAAGATGAAGGAGAGTTTAGAGAAGTCCCAAAACGCAGAAAAAGAGAAATAGGGTTTCTCTACCTCAGGGCATTAAGAACTGGAAGAAGGGCGTTGAGTCTGGAGCGGGGAACCCTTTTGGATATCCTACTTCGAATTGGTGAAATTCGGCCAAAGTTTTGGGAGAAAACAAGGACCAGACTTGAAGAGCTAGACCCCCCTTTGGAGGAGAGCATCGGAGTTCTTAGGAAAGTACTCGATAACTTGGAGCTGCGTATAGGACAATATATTCCCCTTCCCAACGACGAAAAGGCTTCCACTCTTCATGTGTCCCAATTGACCAGGGACCATCTTCGAAGTACTCTATCTTTTTTTATGAAATCTTCGGGGGAGCAGAAACCGGTTCCATTCCAGAGATTGGGCACGGGAACACTCAGCACTATGGTCTTTGCAATGCTTTCCGCGATAGCAGAACTAAAGAAGGAAAACATCATATTCGCTATGGAAGAACCGGAAATAGCGGTGCCTCCCCATACACAACGACGAATCATTGAGTACTTGTTGGAACAGACCACTCAGGCATTTGTGACCTCCCATTCCCCATATGTAATAGAAATGTTCGACCCGGAGAACATCAAAATACTGAAAAAGGAAGAAGGCTCCAAGGTGACTGGTGTGGATATTACCTATGCCGGTTTAAAACCAAAGAACTATCGGAGAAAAATACGGCATTCCATAGCTGAGGTAATCTTGGGAAATGCTGTCATCGTTGGTGAAGGTCTGACTGAATTGGAAGTCTTGTCAGCTGCTGCAAAAATACTGGAGCAGGATCGGGACAATTTTCCATTCGATTTATCAGGAGTGACCATTTTTGAAGCTGAAGGTGATGGAAATATTACGGATTGGGGGAAGTTTTTCAAATCAATAGGACTTTCAACCTTTGCTTTTTTTGATAAGATGCAGCGCTCCGCCGACCAGATCCAAGAACTGAATGAAGCTTTTGACTTCTACAAGGAAATTGACCATAAGGCCATCGAGAAATTATTGGCGGACGAGGTGCCGGTAAGCATTCAATGGGCATTTCTACAAGAGCTCAAAGAAAATGGAGAGATTGCAAATGGACCACATCTCCCTGAAATGCAACCGGATGATGTCACAGTGGGAAAGTTATTGGATGAGGCATTGAGACAAAAGAAAGGGGAAAGGCGCTCGGCTTCTTTAGTGGAAAAGTGTACCATGGAAGAACTCCCCATTACAATTAAGACTTTCCTGGAAGAAATCTACCGTAAGTTCAAACAACCTGAGGAAGTGCCACTCATGGAATTTGAAGAGGAGGGGAATGGAGCCACAGAACCAGATGAGGAATAGCCCATGGCACTTGAGATTGATGAAAATAGACGTGCCATCCTTGACTGTAAAAGAAACTTGTTGGTCATAGGAGGCCCGGGGTGTGGCAAAACCACCATTGCCCTGGCCAAAGCATTCTCCTATATTCGGGAACAATCATTGAACCGAGGCGAGAAAATCCTTTTTCTCAGTTTCTCCAGAAATGCCAGGGCCAGAATTTTAGAATCTGCGGAAAACTTTCCTGATTTCAAGGAACTTGGTGCCAAGTTGTATGTTCAGACATTCCATGCCTTTTTTTTGGAAATTATAAAGACCCACGGCTATCTTTTGGGTTGTCCCAAAAAAATATCCATCATACCACCCCATGATGAAGCTGCTTTGAAAGGGGACAGGAAGGACGATGACCCAGCTTGGCTAGTGGAAAAACAAGACCTTTTCAATCAAGAAGGAAAGATAACCTTTGACCGTTTTGCAGCAATTGTATTGGAACTCATCACCAGGAGTGAGCGTATTCGGGATTCCATTGGGAGCGCCTTCCCCCTAATCATTGTGGATGAAGCTCAAGATACTGACACGGAACAATGGCAAATTGTACAAGCTTTTCACGGGATTTCCCAATTGTTGTTGTTAGGCGATTTGGATCAACAGATTTTTGATTACAGACCAGATATTGATCCGAGACGGCTTTTGGAAATAAAGGAGCAAATCAATCCATTGGAAATAACATTGGCATCGGATAATTTCCGGAATCCCAATACAGAGATTCTAGATTTTGCAAGGGACTTACGCGATAATAGTCCCAGAGATAGGGGATATAAAGGTATGACATCCATGAAGTATGCTGTAATTGCGAAATATCGTGACCGTAGTATTTGCCAAAGCGTAGGTATATTAAATTCCAAAATCGAAGAAGCAACTGGAGAAAAACCAAAGAACATTGCCATCCTTACCCCCTGGTGGAAAGGAGTTAAAATGGTTTCAAGTGCACTTAAGGCCCGAAAAATACCACATAGGGTTCAATTTGATGAGACCGCCACTAACTTTTCCAGTAGATTGGTAGCCTGCCTGATGGAACCCATTTTGGACAAAAAGCAACATTTGGTTTGGGTTTTGGTAATCCTAAGGGACTACCAAAGTGCAAAAGGAAACAGAAAGGAAAGTACAAAATATGATGGTTGGATAGCTAAAGTAATGGAGGACGGAAAAGTTAGTGGTAAGACCATACCCTATTTTCAAGGAGTGATTGAGAAAATTAGTCAACATCAATTTTCAGGCAATCCAGCACAGGATTGGAAATATGTACAAGAACTTCTGTTTACTTGTGAAATGGGGCCAATACAAAAATTCGCACGACAATCGGAATTTTTAGTAGCATACAACCGAGGGAGAATCATCATGAGAGACTTGGGAAATGCATGGTTGGAACATTCTGGATATGTGGATGCACGTGGAATCCTACACAGGGCAGTTTTGGAATCCCAAATGTCATCAGATGTGGTCAAAGAGGAGGGCATACACGTTATGACCACCTATAAGTCCAAAGGGAAGGAATTTGATGGTGTCATCATTTTTCAAAATGAACACATTTCCCCTATCGAATTGCGGGATGACAATGCTGGAATGGACAGGTCTAGAAGACTATTGTTGGTAGGGGTGACAAGGGCAAGACACCATGTCCTTATTTTAAGACAGGCCGGTTTCCGTTCAAAGTTGTTGGATATGTTCAATTTGGATGGGTTGTGAAAATAATTGCAATGAAATGGTGTTAGCTGCTGTCCGAACTTTTTGATTTTACCAGAAAGGTTATGCCTCTCTTAACATCGCAACTCGGTTGATTTTGGATAAAAAATGAATATTCTTCCTATCGGTACTTTGATTTAGGGCAAGGTCAATCTTTTCCTGGATTCTTTGTGCTGGCGAAATTTTTTTCATGTACTTGTTCGTAGCCCACTGTGAAAAGTTGAAAATCGAACCTATTGGAAGTCCCATGGGACTCCCTATAATCTCGAATAACGTTTGGACCCCTAAATCCAATAAGCGTTCCGTTTTTTGTGTTTTACCAAGATATCTGGTTACCTCCCGATTATAGAAGGCAATTTTCTTCTTTTGCTCATCCAATGAGAGATGGGAAAGGGTCTTGATTAAACGTTCGCTATTGGGAAATACAATTTCCTTGCTCAAGACCTCTTCGAATTCGAGAATGGAAGGGTAGGGATTGATTTTAATCAGCTCAATGGGTAAAACAAAAGTATTTCCATTGGCCAAAAAGGACTCACAATCCGTAAAATCCTTAAGGTTACTTATTGTTGCATTCCTGTAAAAATTCAGAAGCTTCCCCATAACTTCTGCATAACTTTCATCAGTATACCCTTCTTCTCCCCTGACTGGAAAATAGGTAGCATTTAAAGAATGTGACAGATGGGTGGCATAAGAAAACATCTTCAATAAAAAGCTTGTATCTTCACTAATATCACTACTGGGAGGATTATCTATAATTTGGTCCACCCCGTAGAGGGAAGCACTGAGAACACCTCCCCGGTGTAAGACCTCAAAGCTTTTACGTCGGGCCTTGATAGGCCAAACTAATGCATTATAGAGCATCTTTGTATCCTTTTTTAATTCTTTGGCCAAGAATTCACTTATTAGTTTCAGTTCTTGAACCAATTTCATTTCATTAAAGATGTATCGATTTGACATTTCTACGATATCACATTGTTGCAGACAAGAAACACCCCTTTTAGAGATTATGGCGTTGGGTCTCAATTCATAAACCTCATTTAAGAAACCCAGGTCATATCTTGAAGTATCATTTATAAGAATCAGCTTTACGCGCCCTCTTTCAATCAAGGTCAGTAATTCCCGTACTGTTACATCAAAACCCTTTAACCATTCAGAAATCTTCGTATCCAAGGGAGGTGACAAATACATCGTTTGATAAAGCATTAAAAAATATCGCAAGTCAATATTGGGAAAAGCACTAAAATCAGCATAACAGGAATACTCTTCTTTGTCATAGAAATAAAGATGTTCCTTGGTGTACTTTGATTCAAAAATGGCGTCGATGTTGTCGAACCACAAGGATTCGTCCCTTTGAACAAACAGAGGTTTCTGGTTTTTTTCTCTCACATAGGTAAAGGTTCCACCACGTTCATCAAATCCTTGGGTCAATTCCGGTTTTTCCTCAAACTCATCAATTATAATGTTGAATGTGATTGGACTTTGGTGACTTGATATAAAAGCTTCCAATTCTGCAATAGAAAATATATCTGCATACACATACTTGGTCTCCTTTCCACTTTTTATTTTATAATTGGCGATATGTATGCCAACGACCCCGTCGTCATCGGAAATCTTGTAAAAATTGATTTTTGGAAATTTAGCGGCTAGAAGAAAAATCCATTCTACCTTGTTCATGAGCATTCCTTGAAATCCCTTGGAGATTTCTAAATCCGATAATCCCGGGATAATCTCCTGAAAATGTTCTGGCTTTGTATTGACAAGTTTTACTGGAGTGAGCAAAGGCCTTATTTCATTTTCGAATCGTTCTGTTAGAACTTTAAAATCCCCACTAAAGTTGGTCACATAGATGAGATATTTATTTAGCTCAATTTTATAAATGGTTGTTGCCAATTCGGGAAACAGCGTTCTCAAATTCAAGTCCACTCTTTTTACAGGTCCAACCCCATTGTTCATTTTCATAATTATATTTATTTGGGATAGTTTTGATATCGGTATAACCTTCTTAGCAATGCCTTACGTCTATATTAAGTAAATTACTCAAATTTGTGCAATAATAGGATGGGAGAGATAATAAGAACAATTTAAAACAATCCTTTCATTTCATTTAAAAATCATCCCAATATCATGGTGCACTTTTAGATAATGCTGCTCCAGTTCCGATTCTGAAACCAGCAAAGGCTTGGACAATCCTCTTTCAATTTCTGGCTTTTGAAACTGCACCTTTCTGTCCTTCCCATCTGCAAAAACCACAAACTCCCCCTGCTTTAACCGAAAAAACACCTCGGCCCTACGCTTGGACACTTCCTTTTCCCCTTCCGTGATGCGTCGTTCCAGGTTCAACCCTGAACTCTTGCTCACACTACGGGTCGGTATCTTGACCAGTTCAAAAAAACGTTCATAGTATCGAGCGGTGTCTGGGTCATTGACTTTCCCGAAAAACTGATAAGATAAATTTGAGAGAATCGCTTTACTGGCCTTCTCCCCGTACATCATATCGTTCTGGATCTTGTCCTGCAACACATAGACACTAACAATGTCATAACTCCGCAAAGTGGCTGGAATCCGATGCATGTTCAACAATCGCAAAGTAGAAGCCTCTTCCAACAACATAAAGGAAGGTTTACGGTTGCGTTGGCTCATCTGCTTGGAAATGGTATGGATAATGGTAGCAATCACCGGGGAAAGGGAAGCATCCTTTTGGGGGTTGTTCACCAAGGCAATGATGGATGGATGGTCTTCATTATTGATATCCAAGGAGATCTCATCCTTGGAAAGCACCATAAAGATCTTTCGTGTACTGATCTTTTTAAATCCATTGGCCAGGGTACTGAGCACCCCTGCTGTCTGTCGTTCCGATCCTATGCCACTGATAAAGGCATCCGCCATGGCACGGGAGGTGATGTTTCCCTTTAGGAACTTGATCAAGCTCTTGGTGGCCAATTGTTGGAAAACAGCCATGAGATGGGGCAAGGTGCAATAGTGTGGATAATCGGTCTTTAATCGCCAAATCAATCCACTGATCAAGCCCTCGGCTGCATCCTTAAAAAAGCGGGAGGTACTGTTCTCGTCCGAGTCCCTATGTTCCATCAAATTCTCCAATAGCACCCTTGACACCTCATGCACACTTTCCTCATCGGGCAGGTATCGGGGAGCTATTGGATTGACCCGATTATAAATAGGTCCAAAAGAAACAATCTTAAAGGGGATCTCTTCACCATTCCACAAGGGATAGGCCATTTCGGTTATCTCAAAATCCTTGTAATCATGGATGACCCCGGAGAAATGCTCCTTTTGAAAATGCTTTAAAAAATTATAGATGACACTCTCCGTCTTACCGCTTCCTGCAGAAGCCATCACTGAGACCCCCCTTCGGATGTTTCCCAGTACCAATGGCCTCCCCTTTACCCTCATTTTCACCTCAAAGACTTTGGAGGGTTTCTTATTGTCCTTGTAGTAATCCACCAGACCATAGATCACCACATGGACAAAAAACAATGGCAACCAAAGGGTCAATGATCCCTTTATGAAACCATCCCATCCTCCTACTAAACCATTGGCCACCGCCAAAAGAACTATGCCCAAAAACCATATCACAAACCCATATTTGAGAAATCGATTTACTGCAACCGAGATTCCTCCCCCGAATACGATCCCAGATACTATTTCAATCCATCCTAAATTTTCCATATCTACACTATTTAAATTCCAATGGATCCCGATTCCATGGCCTTTCCGATGCCTTTTTTGAGCTGCATCATCGCTTTATAGGCCAACTGTGCTTTATTGGTGGGGATACTTGGCACTTTGATTCCGGCCTTGAACAACAATTGTCTTGCTGCCTGTTTTTCATTGGTTGGCAATCCCAAAAGGGCCGCAAAAAATTGTTTGGGATCCTTATCCAGAAGGTTTCGGGCATGGTAGGTCTCCACAAAGTTCCTGCGATAACCAAATTGTTTGTCAAAACTGTTCTCCGCTGCTCGATAGAATTTGTCCCGGTCAAAGCCCTGTTTGACCTTTTCCCCATTGAGGGTGGTCTCCGAGGTGCGGAACTTAGATCCTGGGGAGAGGCTATGGGAGTTGGTGACATCCTTACGACTGACAATGATATGGATATGGCTCTGGTGGCCTTCCTTTGTCATTCCGGGAACGATGCGCTTGCCATTTTGTTTATGGGGCGCCTCCGTTTCCAAGACCTGAATTTTTTCCTGTAGTTTGGCGATATCCCCTTGCTCCCTACCCTCTTTGATGGCCCTGATCTGGTGTTGCAGTTCCAAGATCTTGCTGGCATAGGCCTGGTTCTCCTTGACCTTTTTGTCCTTTTCGGAATAGGCACGTTCCCTTTCCAGTTTCGCGAAATACAACACATCCTTTACGGTAACCTCTTTGTCCCTATAAAAGGAAGCCGCATAGGTTTTCATGAGTTCCCGGGTGTACTGCTTCAGTTTTTCAGGGTCATTCCCGATATGGTTGAGCTCCGCTTGGGATGGACTGACCATGATGGAATAGAACTTGGGATCCCGTTTCGAAAGTTTGGCCGTATTGGCATCGATCTCGGCAATGACCCTTTGGGCATCGATATCATTTTCCGTTTGGTTGAAAAAAAACTCTTGTTCTTCGGGGGCCTTACCTTCGTTCTCCTTTTCGAGATACTTGACAAAATCACTGGCACTGCCGTGATAGTTATCTCCCAAGTGTTGTCTTGTGATGGCGATGTACATGCTTATAGATTTTTGAGTTTGGTGCGGTACTGTTCAATGGCCCCGGGTTTGAGGTCCACTTTGAGGTGGTCCTTTCCAAAGCGGTTCTTGGTCACGGACACATGATCCAGAACATGCGCAAAATCCTCCTTCAGTTCCACCAATTGCTCTTTTAGTCTTTCATGCACGATCTTGGGCACCGTGGTCTCCTTGTCCAACAGTTCAGGATTGGTGGGGGCATTGATCTCGGTCAGTTGCTTTTCAAAAAACTCAAAGTCCCCTTCCCATTCCTCGCCCTCTTCGGATTCCAGTTCCTGCTGAAAAAGGGCCTGTATCATACTGACCGTGGGCAGGGTCTGCTCTTTTTCGATACTGCGCATAATGGCCACCATGGCATTGAATCGCCGTTTGATCAAATATTTAAGGCTTGCAATGGTCTCGTGCATCCGTTCATCGGGCGATATACCATTATGGTCAAAGAACTCCACCATGGCCAACAAGGTCATGGAATGGGACTTTCCTTGCCGTTTGGAAAAGCTCCGAAATTTCATGGCCACCGAGATTTTGATCCTCAGTCCCGCAAATGTCTCTTTTTCGTATCCTTTATCCATTTTTTCAACAAAAATTCCTTGGTTTTACTGGGCCCGGCCCATTTTTTCAACAAAAACCGAATGCCCCAAATCTTCAAGATTCCCCAAAACCCCCATGAACAGGGCCTTGCGGAGCAATCCTAATCGGTAGCGCTGCGCCAGCACGCTATCCTCTTGCTTCTCCTTTTTGCGCCAAAGGCCCAAAAAGCATCGCACAAACCATCTTAAAAAGACAGCCGTCCCTTTTCATATTTTACCCTATGGAGCACGGACTTTTGGAAAGTCAGATCAAGTTGGGTTGCCGTGCAAACTTTGCTACGATGTAGCATCTTAAATATACCCACATTCCTTCAGGCTCAAAAATGCGTTCTGCGGGCAAATGGCATCATTTGCCCGCAGCAAATATGAAACGTCCATTTTTGGGTTTCCACAACGTCAGGAGTTCCACGGGAACGCCAAAAAAAAAGACCCTTTTTCAAGGGTCTTGTTCCCGTCAGTCCTCCGATGGAACAGTATTGGTCTGTTCCCTGTAATACTCATACCGAAATATCCAGAGATTGACCACCAGGGAGTAGGTTTTGTCCACCGAGGCATCCGCTGTCTTTTTGACTACACTTTTCTTTGGGTGTTTCTTCGCTGGGATCTCCAATGACTTTTTTACAATTGCTTTCATAATACATGATTTTAGATTATTAATTATTTGAGGGCATCCCCGCACTTCCCAAAAATTTCAGCTCAAAAGGAAACGGAATAAGGAGTGAGGTACGAACGGTTTATGCCGTAGTCTTTTGATGGGAACATTTTTGAAGGGCGAACTTGCGGTCAAATAAGGGATAGGTATACTTTGGGGTTGCCCAATACTTTGCAAACAAGAATTTCCCAAATTGGTTTTTGGGTGTTCGACCCACCTAAAAACCAACCATGAACCCATAAAAAAAGCCCATCGTGATGGATGGGCTTCGATGGTGTGTTTTGGCATTCACATATTGAATACGAAATCATAACTGTAGAGATTTCGCATTGCCTCTTCTTCCAAGAGGGTATCATAGTCCTTATCATGCGTTTCTGCAAATTGGAGCAATTCGGTCCCGGAACGGCTTTCCACATCTTCTTTGGATACGGAAAGCAAACGTTCCTGGGTCTCGCTATCAAGGTTGGTAAAGTTCAAATAGACCATTATTCAAAACTTTGATAGTTCATTGCTCACAGATCATATAGGCTTGGATCGAACCCATCGGGGTAATACCTTGGGTCATATTGTTCTTCCAACCATTTTTCAAATTCCATCATTTCTGTATTCGCTGTATTCGCTTCCATGACCATTGGATTAAAGAATTCCATTATCAGCAAAACTGTAATACCTACCATCAGGCGCAAGGATGATATGGTCCAAAACCTTGACATCAAAAAGCTGTGCCGCCTCTTTGATCTTTTGGGTCAATTGTTTATCCTGATAACTGGCCTTGAGTTGTCCAGAAGGATGGTTATGGGCGAGGATGATCCCCACGGAAAGGGTCTTTAGGGTAATGGCAAAAAGGATGCGCAGATCTACCAAGGTACCTGTGATGCCCCCATGGGATAGTGGATAAATGCCCTTTACCTTGTTGGACTGGTTGAGCAGCACGATCTTAAAGGTCTCGTGCAGGCCTATGGTCTTGTTGTCCCAATTTTGGAACAATAGATTCGCCACCTCATTGGAGTTCGTCACGGACAGGGATTTCAGCGTGCTGAGTTTTTCCCGATAACTGATCTGTATTTCATTGACACGGTGTTCCATTTCAAATGTGTTAAGGATGAAAAAAGAAAGGGATGCCCAAAGACTGGACACCCCCTATCCATTTTACTCGGTGGTATTGTTATCACCACCACCCAACAATAAAATCTCACTGGCCACCACTTCGGTCACATACTTTTTATTGCCCTCTTTGTCCTCATAGGAACGGGAGGTCAATTTCCCTTCGATGGCAACTTCCTTGCCCTTGGTCACGAACCCTTCGATGATGTCGGCCAGTTTTCCCCAACCGATGACGGTATGCCATTCGGTATTGGTCACCCGTTCCCCTTCGGAGTTCTTGTAGTGTTCGTTGGTGGCCATGGTGAACCGTGCCACACGTTTCCCTTTGTCAAGGTCTGTGATAGTGGGTTCCTGCCCCACGTTTCCGATCAACTGCACTTTGTTTCTCAATGTACTCATGATAAAAAGTTTTAAAGGCCTGCCGTCTTCCTTTATTGGATAAATCAGCAAACAGGGTTAAAATTTCCCCTCTTTTTTTGGTTTTTGTTTCCCAAATTTTAAGGGGCGTTTGTTTGCTTCTTACGTGCGTAGCACAATAAAAGAAGGGGGTTCTGTCAAGGCTTTTGGATTGAAATCGGGAGGCTCCGCGACGTAGCAAAATCCTAGGATTTTCAAGGAAGTGGAAACCCTATTTATGGACAAAACCTGCCTTGGCCTTGACAGGTTCGATGAGGGCCCTAGGAATTCCATCCGACCCATTGGTAAGGGAGCGTACGGGAAGTTAAGCGACTGCAGGCGATGGTGTCCTGATTGGAAGTCCTTGGGCCCTGCCCTGTTTTTCGATGCCCCGAAAAACAATCAGGGCTTCTTTTATTACGGGACCCTTAAAATTTGATGGGCGGACAAGCGGATTTGCGGCCTTATAGGCAAAACCCCAAGAAGGGTTTGCAAAGGAAGGACGCACCAAAAATCCGTTTGGGCGACTTCCGTTTTGCCCAAATGAAGTTTCATCAAACATTACGACAATAAGGGAACAAAAGTATTGGAGTTACCCTACGACCGGATTATTTTTCATCTACAGTGATAAGCATTTCGTAATTGTTCGGATAAGATTCTTTATGCCCGGAAGCTTTCATATTGTCTCATAAGTCCTGTCGCCGTTTCTCGAAGAATCAGACCCCTAACCTTCCTGAAGTCCCCTCCAATACACGGACAGTTGTTTGGGTGACACAACCTGCGAAGCCTCTCATGTACAATTTTATTGAAGGTCTTGGCGAACCATGGGGCTGCCAACAACGGCTGAAATATAAGTTAGCCCAAAAAATGGTTCCTCTTTGAAACTAAGTGTTCCACTTCATCCGCTGAAGTCGAACAGCATTCAATATTGCCAATAAGGCAACCCCCACATCAGCAAAAACTGCTTCCCACATCGTGGCTAGGCCTCCCGCTCCAAGGATGAGCACAAATGCCTTCACGCCAAAAGCGAGCCCAATATTTTGCCAAACTATCTTTCGGGTGGAGCGTCCTATTTTAATGGCTCGTGCCATCTTGCTCGGTTGGTCGGTCTGAATGATGACATCTGCTGTTTCAATGGCCACATCACTACCCAAGCCTCCCATGGCAATGCCCACATCGCTGATGGCCAGAACGGGCGCATCATTAATGCCATCGCCCATAAAGGCCACTTTGGTGTCTGATTGTTTTTTGAGTTCTTCGACTTCGCCGAGCTTATCTTCTGGCAACAGGCCGCCCTTTGCCCAATCAAAGTTCAACTTTTTCGAGACTTGTTGCGTTATGGAATCTTTGTCACCCGAAAGCATTATGATTTTCGAAATCCCGGCATCCCTGATTTGTTGGATGGCTTGATGGGCATCTTCCTTGAGTTCATCTGCAATGGTAACATAGCCTGCAAATTTTTCATCAATGGCCAACATTACAATAGAATCTACAATATCATCGGTTTCTGAAGGTACATCAATGTTGTTTGAGGCCATTAGGGCTTTATTGCCCACCAGCACTGTTTTCCCATTGACCGTTCCCCTTAATCCCTTTCCTGCAACTTCCGATACATCGGTTGCCTTTATATCCGTGCCTTCGGCTTTGTATTCCAAAATTGCTTTTGCTATGGGATGGGTAGATTGTTCCTCCATGGCCATCAGGTATTTCATAAACTTGGCTTCCTCAAATTGCGCGGTCTTGATCTCCTTGATTTTAAAAACCCCTTTGGTAACGGTTCCCGTTTTGTCCATCACTACCGTGTTCACTTTGGTGATTGCTTCCAAAAAAGATGCACCTTTGAAAAGAATCCCATTTCGGGATGCCGCTCCCAGACCACCAAAATAGCCGAGCGGAATGGAAATGACCAAGGCACAGGGACAGGAAACGACAAGGAATATTAAAGCGCGATAAAGCCAATCCCTAAATACATAGTCATTTAGAAAAAAGTAGGGCAAGAACGTTAATCCAATGGCAAGGAAAACTACAATGGGCGTATAAATTCTCGCAAATCTTCTAATGAACAGTTCTGTCTTTGATTTTCTGGCTGTAGCGTTTTGTACCATATCCAAGATTCGAGTGATGGAACTGTCCTTGAATTCTTTGGAGGTTTCTACATCGATAACACCCTCGAGATTAATACTTCCGGCATAGACTTTTTCGTCTTTATTTATCGTATCGGGCTTACTTTCGCCAGTAATTGCCGCCGTATTGAGGGAAGCTCTTTCGGATAAGAGAATACCGTCCAAGGGGATTTTCTCCCCCACACGTACTTGTATCCTTTCGCCAATTTCGACGGTTTCGGGGTTTACGGTAACGAAATTCCCGTTACGAAGCACCAAAGCTTCGTCCGGTCGCGCATCCAAAAGGGCCTTAATATTTCCCTTTGCCCGATTGACTGCTGCATTTTGGAACAGTTCGCCCACGGCGTAAAACAACATTACGGCCACGCCCTCTGGGTATTCGCCTATGGCAAAGGCCCCTAGAGTGGCAATGGACATCAGGAAAAATTCAGTAAAGAAATCACCATGCTTTATACTGTTCCAACCTTCTCTGATGACAGGGAAACCAACAGGCAAATAGGCAAGGGTGTACCATGCGATCCTTATCCAGCCCTTGAAAAACGGGAAAGCATCAAAATAGTCCACTGCTATGCCGATGATGAGCATTACAAAACTGAAAATGGCCGGTAAATAGGTCTTGAATTTAGATACACCTTCAGGACCGCCATGGTTATGGCCACTCTCGTGTCCGTGTTCGCCTTGGCGTTCCTTTGAACCTAGATCACGTAGTTTTACTTTTTTCTTTTTCATAGACGGTAAGGTCGTAATTAGTTTCGTGCAACGGAAGTGCATTTATTGACCGCTGCATTTGTCGCAGATTCCCTTAATGACCAAATTGGCATTTTCTGCCACATACCCATCAGGTAGATTGATATGGGGAATCTTATGCTCAGTGAGACAGACCGTTTCATCACAGTTATCGCAATGAAAGTGCAGGTGCAGATCTTGTTCCATTTCACAATTGCAACCTGGTTCGCACAGGGCATACTTTGAAATATTGGTGCCATCATCTATTTGGTGCACAATGCGTTTTTCCTCAAAGGTCTTCAGGGTCCGGTACAATGTGGTTCTGTCCGCTTTTGAGAAAGCGTTCTCCATATCGGTCAGGGCAATGGCCACTTCCTTTTCAGCCAAATATTTATAGATCAAAATACGCATCGCCGTTGGGCGTACACCTTTATTTTCCAATGTTTTTTCAATGTCTGTCATCATATTGTAATTTTATCAATGGCTATGTCCCGCATCCCCTTTTTTCATTTGGGCCATTAAATAGTAGGCATTGTTGTATGCAAATGTAGTATTTGGCCCAACGGAATCTACAAAATCGATGGCGACCCAATCCCCGTCATTTGGGCCTGTGTTAATTTCGACAGGTTTGAAGCTCCAGTCATTGCCTTCACGCTCCGCTTTAAAAATATACTTCTTTCCCTCGTTCGAACTTATTGCACTTTCAGGCACCGCAACGGTCTCGGATTTTTGGATTTCAATCCGTCCTTCAACATACATCCCTGGAATCAGCTGCCCTTCCTTGTTCTCGATTTCAGCATGGACGTGTATCGCTTTGGGATTTTGCTCGAAAGTTTTCCCTACGGAATAAATTTTCGCAGTAAGTTCCTTTCCGGGAATGGATTGTACATTGAAGGATACTTGCTGGCCTACCTTTACTTTGTACACATCCTTTTCAAACACCATTAAATCGGCATGGACGTGATGGGTGTCAACGATTTCAAATAGGTCGGTCTGCGGTTCTACGTACTGCCCGGTCTTCACCGCTACTTTTTGGACAAATCCCTCAATGGGACTTCGCAATGCCACCCGTTGGTAAATCGTACCGTTTCTGACCCCGGATGCACTAATGTTCAATTGTTCCAACTGTGCTTCCAATCCTTTTGCTAGGCTTTGGGAGGCCCGGTATTCCGCTTCGGCCTTTTGAAAGTTGGCCCCGCTGCCCACCCCGGCATCATACAGGGTTTTTTGTCTTTCAAATTCCTTCTTAAGAAACTGGCTGTTACTGTAGGCGTTCAGGAAATCGGTCTGTTTCTGGATGATATTGGGGTGGGACAGATAGGCAACCGTTTGACCTTTGCTTACTTTGTCGCCTTCAATGACCTCTATGGACACCACATTGGCACCCACGACGGTAGTAATGGTCGCTTCGTTCTGTGGTGGGACCTCCAGTTGGCCATTGGCCTCCACATATTGCTTCATAACACGTGGGGCAACGGTATCGATTTTCATGTTAAGGTTGCGGAATTGCGTTTCCGTTAGCATGGCTTCTTTGGCTTCACCTTCTTTGTGCATTTCACCCACTTCAGGATTTTTTTGCTTTGCTTCCTCAGTATCGGCTTTGGAATTCCCACAGGAAGTAAGAACCAAGAGCATCGTCACGAGCCCGATAACGCTATATTTAAAAAGATTGTTCATTTGTCTATTGTTTAAAATATTGTAGTTCAAATACTGATTCCAGATAGTTGTCAAGAGCGTCAAGTGCATCCATTTCCGTGTTTATGGCATCCCGAATAATCTGTGTGAACGCTGCATAGTCCACCGCACCCTCCGCGTAGGCCAACAATGCTCCCCTGCGCTGCTCTTGGGCAAGCGGCAAGGCCTTGTCCCTATAAAATTGCCACGATGCGCTCCATTTCCGATAGGCTTGCACCGCCTGCCGATATTCGGATTGCAGCTGGCGTTTGGTATAATCCGCATTGGTCTTTGCGATTTCACTTTCAATTTTGGCGGCCTTGGCTTGACTACGCTGTCCACCTGAAAACAAAGGAACCGAAATGCCGGCTTGATAGGTGTAGAACCCGCTATTGCCATTGACCTGTTGCAGTCCGCCCTGAAGGTTGAACTTAGGCAGCAGGTCAGCCCGTGCCGCATCATATGTCGCCTCGGCCTCTTCGATGCGCCTTTGTGAAAGTTCCAGCTCTGGGTGTTTTCCCAAATCCCCGTCCCATCCCAAAACCGTTACCGCACTTTCATCAAGCTTTTCTGGAACGGAATAGTAGATGTCCGAAACCAACCAAAGATTGAGCTTTTGCAGGGCGATGGCATAATCACTTTCGGCCTGTTGCAGTTGATTGTTGATTTGTAAGGCCTGATTTGTGGCCGATGAATATTCCAGCCGGGAAATGGCTTCTACCTTGAAGTTGAGTTCTATTGCTTTTTTAAACTGTGAATAAATGGAATCCAGTTCACGGTACAGTTCAAATTTCTGTCGTTGTCGATAGGCTTCTGACCAAGCCTTTTTGACCTCCTGTTCCACTTGCAGTTCGGAAAGGTCAAGAGCTGTCTCGGCCAAAGCGATGCGTTGTCTCTGCAAACGCCTTTTTGCACTGATGCCCAACAGGTCGATATTCTGTTGTCCAACCCCAACCAAGGTATAAATTCCTTGTCCGTCCGCAATTTCTTCGCCACCTGTAAAGACTTGGGTATTGCCAAGGTCGTAAGCCATACCTTTTAGGGCGGTTTGTTTTTGGACCTCCCATTGTTTCGCTTTCAACAGCGGGTAGTTTTTCTTGGAAACTTCCACCGCCTTTTCCAATGAAATAGCGGGCAGTGAATCTTTAGGCTGGATCTGCCGTGCATTTTCAAAACCTTCTTGCGCATGCATTTTGGCAGGCAGTGCGGTGGCGAACAAAAGAAGGACCATGACCACAGGGGTACCCCATTTCGGGTCGGGTTTCCTCATCCGTTCCGAACGTCCCTCGACCCATTGGTAAAAGATGGGTAGGATAAAGAGGGTCAAGAGGGTCGAAGTTATCAAGCCACCAATGACCACGGTGGCCAAAGGTCGCTGTACCTCTGCCCCGGCCGAAGCCGAAACGGCCATGGGAAGAAACCCTAAAATATCCGTAAAGGCCGTGAGCATAATGGGACGAATCCGTCTTTTGGTGCCTTCTATAATTCTACCTTTAAGATTGGTCACGCCTTCTTCCTTCAGTTCATTGAGACCACTTATCATGACGAGTCCGTTCAGAACGGCCACGCCAAAAAGCACGATAAAGCCGACCCCCGCGGAAATACTAAAGGGCATATCCCTTAACCAGAGGGCGAACACACCGCCAATGGTGGCCATCGGGATGGCGAGGTAGATCATCAAGGTCTGTGGAAATGACTTTAGCGCAAAATAAATCAATATGAAAATCAGGAACAAGGCAATAGGGACAACAGTTTGCAATCTATTGCTGGCGCGTTCCAGATTTTCGAAAGCACCACCATACCGAATGTAATATCCTGTGGGCAGGTCAAACTGGGCATCCAATTTTTCTTGGATATCCTCTACAACGGATTTTACATCACGGTCGCGAATATTGATGCCCACATAGGTCCGCCTATTGGTATTGTCACGGCTTATCTGCATGGGGCCGGGTTCATAACTTACCTCGGCAATTTCCCGTAATGGGATTTGCGAACCATTGGGCAGGTTGATGAACAGGTTCTGGATGTCCTCGATGCCTTGCCGGTTTTCCTTTTGAAGTCTTACGACCAGGTCAAACCGTTTTTCACCCTCGAAGATTACGCCCGCCTTTCCTCCTGCAAAGGCGGCCTGTACCACTTTATTGAGCTGTTCGATCTTTAGACCGTACTGTGCCAATTTATTGCGGTTATAGTCAATGGTGATTTGTGGCAGGCCGTCCGTGGCCTCAACTTTCATATCTGCCACACCGGGAACGGTGGCAATGATTTCCCCCATTTCCTCGGCCTTGCTTGCCAATATGCCGAGGTCTTCCCCGAACAATTTAATGGCCACATCCTCACGAACACCCGTAAGCAATTCGTTGAAGCGCATTTCTATAGGTTGGGTAAACTCAAAATTCACACCGGGAACGATACTGATGGCCTCCTTCATTTTTTCCACCAATTCATCCTTGCTTTCTGCAGATGTCCATTCATCCGTTGGTTTGAGGATAACGAAGACATCGGCGATATCCATGGGCATCGGGTCCGTTGGTACATCGGCGACACCGATACGGCTGAGAACGGTTTCCGCTTCGGGAAATTCGGCCTTCACGATACGTTCAATCTTTGTCGTGGTTTCGATGGTTTCCGACAGGGAACTGCCGGGTTTCAAGATCGCGTGAAAGGCAATATCACCTTCGTCCAATTGAGGGATAAACTCACCACCCATTCTCGTAAAGGCGAAAATGGCAATGGCAAAAAGGCCAAGGGCAATGCTTACGACCATTTTGGCCTTTGAAAGTGATTTGGTCAACAACGGTTCATATTGCTGCTCAATCCAATGCACGAACCTATCGCCATAGGATTGTTTTTTGGATTTTGGCGGCCGTAGGAACAATGACGAAACCATGGGCACATAGGTAAGACACAATAGCATGGCCCCGATCATGGCGAAAATGAAGGTGAGGGCCATGGGCCGGAACATTTTCCCTTCGACGCCCTCCATGGCTAAAATGGGCAGGAACACGATTAGAATGATCAGCTGGCCAAAGAAAGCGGCGTTCATCATTTTTTTGGAGGCCTTGGCGGCGATGTCATCCCGTGTTTCTGCACTAACGCCATTCTTTTTGACCACATAGGAGTACATTAAAAAAACGGTGCCCTCTACGATGATCACCGCACCATCCACAATGATTCCAAAATCGATTGCCCCCAAGCTCATCAAGTTTGCCCATACGTCAAAAACATTCATCAGAATAAAGGCAAACAATAGGGATAAGGGTATGGTCGAAGCCACAATGAGTCCGCCACGCCAATTTCCCAATAACAAGACCAACACGAAGATCACGATAAGCCCACCTTCCAAAAGGTTCCCCGTTACCGTGCCTGTTGTCTCGGCGATCAATTCGCTGCGGTCAAGGAAAGGTTTGATGGAAACACCTTCAGGAAGGGACCGTTGTATCTGTTCTACCCGTTGGCTCACATTTTCAATCACCTCATTGGAATTAGCCCCCTTGAGCATCAAGATCATTCCGCCCACGGCTTCGCCTTTACCATCTTTGGTAAGCGCACCATAGCGTACCGCACTTCCCATGCTTACCTTACCTATATCCTTCACTTTGATGGGAATGCCATTAACGGCCTTGACCACCATGTTTTCAATATCAGATATGGTCCTGGCCAGTCCTTCACCACGAATGAAGTTGGCTTGATGGTTACGCTCGATGTAGGCCCCACCTGTATTCTGGTTGTTGTTTTCAAGGGCCGAGAACACTTCTGTAATGGTTATACCAATGGCGCGAAGTTCGTCCGGGTCAACCGCCACTTCGTATTGCTTTTTGTTTCCGCCAAAGGCGTTTACCTCGACCACGCCGGGTACCATGGCCATCTGTCTCCGTACAATCCAGTCCTGCATCGTTCGCAGTTCCGTTGCCGAATATTCACCTTGATGTTCATCATCTACTTCAAGGGTATATTGATAGATTTCACCCAATCCCGTTGAAATTGGCCCCATAACGGGTTTGCCAAAGCCAGAAGGGATCTGTTCCTGAACCTCGGGCAGTTTTTCGGCTACAAGTTGTCTGGGCAAATAAGTGCCCACCTCATCGTCAAATACAATGGTCACCACAGAAAGCCCAAAACGGGAAACAGAGCGGATTTCCTTGACATTGGGTAGGTTGCTCATCGCAACTTCCACGGGATAGGTCACGAATTGCTCAATATCCTCTGTTCCCAGATTAGGTGATTGAGTGATGACCTGCACTTGATTATTGGTGATATCCGGTACGGCATCGATGGGAACTTGGGTCATGCTATAAACGCCCGCACCAATCAATGCGAGGGTCAGCAGACCTATAATAAATTTGTTATTGATTGAAAAATCAATGATTCTGTTGATCATATAAAATGTGTTTTAATTCAGTTGAACCAATGCAATAGGGTTGCAAGTATGAGGGAACAGGTCTTTGAAAAGTTCAAAGTCCATAAACCTCATAATCGGATATAGCTATCCTGTAAAACTGAATTAAACCTGTGGAGGTTGAAATAGTGGGTCGGTAAATTCCTTGCCCAATCCTTCAAAATGGGTGAAATCATCTTCAAGGTAAGTCTCTTGAAGCGGCTGGAATCGAGCTATACCAAAATCCACCGTGTGCACATGGCAGCAATGGCAGTGGCAAAATGGTGAGCATAGTTCACAATTCTCGCTGTGTTCACCATCAAATTGAACCAGATAAACACCTTGGGAGTCTTCTGTTACGTTACCCGCATCACTGCAAGGAACCACATTGAGTGCCAATACGTAGATGGATAATATGACGGTAAAAAATTTCACTTTGCAAAGATAACAGAACTTTGGTGCAACTGCATTGCAAAATCCGGAAAGGACCTATTGAAGATTTAGTGTATGGAACCAAGAGCATTCCATTTCAAATTTCAAGGGATGATCAAATGGGGCAATCCGGACCATCCAAAATTCAAGACAGGAAATTTCCAATCCATACCGACCCCCAAAAGGCTATGGTCTATACCAGAGTACGTCCCAATCCCAATTCGTCTGGAAAAAATCAAAGTATCCAAGAACGCTCATGATAACCGAAAAAATAAATCACTGCTGGAACAAGCCACTACAACTGCCATGGATCACGAAACAAAGTACAGTTGGCAAATGGAACAAGCAAACGTTCCTTGTAATGGACAAGCTGTCCAACTGACCGTAATAAACGGTCTTAATCATAGTACAAAATGGTGGCTTATAAGATTTAATTTATGTAGTGGGCAGTACTAAAGGCCACGTCCGATGTATAAAAGTCCTATTCAAACGGGGCAAGTTGACCTGTAATGGGATGCTTCCTTGAATGATAAGCCAGTCGTTCCATAAACCGGTCATAAAAAAACAATTTATTTAAGCATTTGCTTATATAATGATATAACCTTATCTTTAATAAAATTTTTATCATGGCCCTTGAAATAAGTTGCACCCGCGCCGAGGCGGATCAAAAGCAGTTGATGCGCTGTCGCGAGACACTACGGATGAGTTCGAATTCAATCAACACTATTGGTAAGGTACTGGCCCTAGCAGGAAATGAGACCAGATTGAAGATTCTTTTCCTGCTGAACAAGGAAGGTGAGCTCTGCCCTTGTGATTTTTCAGATATACTGGAAATGACCGTACCCGCAATTTCGCAGCATATCCGTAAGATGAAGGATGCTGGTCTAATTACCTCCAGACGGGAAGGTCAAACCTTGTATTACTCACTGGTAAAAGGCCAAAGCGAGGTGTTGGAAGGCATCTTCAGCAGGCTTCAGGAAAACAAAAAAGTTGCATAGAATGAACATAGAAAGATCATCATATTCAGCAATGTTCACTGGAGTTTTTACAGCGATCACAGCTTCATTATGCTGCATCACACCTGTGCTTGCATTGATTGCGGGCACCAGCGGAATGGCATCTACCTTTGCATGGCTGGAAGCTTTCAGACCATTTTTTATAGGCCTGACCGTATTGGTACTTGGATTTGCCTGGTACCAGAAGCTAAAGTCAAAATCGCAGCAAGAAATTGATTGTGCCTGTGAAAATGAAGTAAAACCTTCCTTTCTACAATCAAAAAGGTTCCTGCTATTTGTTACCCTCTTTGCGGGACTGATGCTGGCATTTCCATATTTCTCAGGGCTTTTTTATACCCAACCGACCAAGGAAATCATATATGTGCAGCAGGGCAACATGGTAGATATAACCTTTACAGTGGAAGGAATGACCTGTTCCGGCTGCGAAAACCACATTGAGAGCGAGGTCAACAAATTGGACGGTATCGTTTCAGTAAAAGCAAGCTATGAAAAAAGCAATACTACAGTTAAATATGACCGTACCAAAGTGACGGAGCAACGAATCATAAAGGCCATCAACAATACGGGCTATAAGGTTTCTGAATAATATGGATACGAAAATATTATCTACCATTACCTGTCCCAAATGCGGGCACCAAGAGGATGAACAAATGCCCACCAATGCTTGCCAATTCTTCTATGAATGTAAAAATTGCCACGAAGTGATTCGTCCAGAAGAAGGTGATTGCTGTGTATTTTGTTCATATGGTTCTGTCGCCTGTCCACCCATACAGAATCAGTCTTCCTGTTGTTGACCAAAATATTTGGGGACCACCCCTTCCACAACCATATATTGCAATGAAATCGAAACCTATGATACCGAAAGATTTAAGCCAGGACATCAAAACGAGACTTCAAAGCATCAATGGACAGGTGAGCGGCTTGGCCAGGCTATTGGACGAAGGTTCTGACCCCGAGAAGATTCTGGTTCAGTTCAAAGCGGTGAAGAAGGCCTTGGACAAAGCGCATTACCTACTTCTCGACGAGACCTATCGAAAGACCCTTGCCATCATGATATCCGAAACTGTCGAGGCCTGTCCAGGAAATTGCGGCAATGAAGAACGTATCGAATTTATCAGAAAACAATTTCCAGATTTGGAATTGGACAACCTGACCGAAAAGATGAAGGAGATAGATGCGCTCAAGGCCAAGCTCGAAAACCACAAAAATGATTGACCCCACAACCACAGGCGATTTGATGGCCCGCACGATGTGGGCCATTTTTTTGAAATTTTATTTGGTGACCACCCCACCTACCTATCTACCTTTGATTCGTTGTTTGAACTCAATGACGCTTAAAGAAATTTTAAATAGTTAAAAACAGAAATATGAAACGTCAAGTAGAAGTTTTTACGGCCAATTGTCCGGTCTGTGACCCAGTGGTCAAAATGATAAAGGAACTGGCCTGCGATACATGTGAGGTAACGACCTATGATCTGGTCAGGCAATGTGAAGACAAGACCTGTCTTGAGAAGATAGATGAATACGGCATCAAGAAAGTGCCCGCCGTGGTAGTGAACGGCGAGCTCTTGGATTGCTGTAGGTATTCGGCAATCACCGAGGCGAAATTGGTGGAAGCAGGAATCGGACAATCCTAATTAAAAAGTGTTTGAGTATGACTCGCAAAGTATTCCCGAAAGTATCGCTGAACGTTCACTATGTCAAATTGATATTGCTATTGGCCATATCAGGATCGGGGATGGCCCAGGGCCACGGCCCGCTCTATGGACTTCAGACACCGACCCTTGCCAAAGGCGGGGTCGATTTGAACGTGGCCGGCATGAGCCTAGGCACAGAAACCGAAACCTCCTATATGTTGCGCTACCTATTTTCCTATGGCATTACAGAAGATCTACAGGTAAACCTTACCACGCCCACAATGATAGAACGGTTGGGCGAGACGCCAAGGACACGGGGCAATAGCAATATGCCCGCCAATGGGGATATCGAGGCTTCCCTTTGGTACCGTTTTTTCTCGAACGCCTTTGGTGTGGGAAAGCGGTTTGAGTCCACTGCCATCGTGGGTGTTTCCGCTCCTACCGATAATGTCAGGGGACAGGTCAATGTCGGCAACGCTATACATGCGGCCATTTCCACGGGCTATGCCTCACGCACTTGGTATGCATGGATCGGTGGCGGTTACCAATATTATTTTGAAAGTGATGACGAACGATTGGGCGACCTGCCCTATGCGAGTGCCGTTGTGGGGTACCGGCCCAATATCTTTATGGGTGATTACCCAAAACCCGATTGGCGCATCTTTATCGAATCATTGGCCGAATTCCCTGGAGGCAATAAAATTGATGGACAACTGGATTTTAGCGATACGCGCAGTACAAAGGTTTTGGTGGGACCTTCTTTCCTAGGACTTTACGGTGGTTGGGGCATATCCTTTGGTGCGATGGTTCCAGTAGTACAGGATTTGACACCCGGTTCGGTAAAAGAAAGGTATCGGATTGCCGTAAATTTAAGTTATTGGTTGTAAACACAGTATAAATTAAAAAGCACATAAAATGAAAAACATCAAAATGATGGCCCTGATCGGTATTTTTGGAATAGGCACGATAAGCGGCCAAATCGCCAGGGTTGACCAAGAAGTCTATGGAATGGACTGCGCACCCTGTGCCTATGGATTGGAACGCGGGTTGAAAAAGATGGACGGGCTTCAGGAGGTTCGCGTCAGCCTGAACGATGGAAAAGCGTATTTGGGATTGGCCGAAATAAATGACCTTACCTTACGTAGCATTCAGGAAGAGGTCAAAAAGAACGGTTTTTCGGCAAAGAAAGCCGAAGTGGTTCTAATGGGTAACGCAACGAAAGAGGATGGCCAATGGTACATCGAGACCGATAACGAACGGTTTGCGGTATCGCAGGATACATCTATCGAATTGGTTCAAAAATTGGCGGTGGGCAGGACAACGCTAAGTGGCACGGTACAGGATGAAGATGATGATAATCTCTCGGACCAATGGGAGATCATACTGTCCAAAATAGAATAGGCCTTATGAAAGTAATTCTCAAAATGGTATTGGGCACCAGCTTGGTAGCGGCCCTTCTTCCGGTAATGTGCTGTTTGGCCCCGACCTTGTTGTCGGTCGTGGCGGGACTGGGTTTCTTGGGTGGGAATTTTGAATGGGTGCATCCCGTGCAGCCCTATCTGACCACTATTTCGGCAGGAACGCTTGGGTTCGCCCATTTTAAAAACATCAAAAATGAAAGGAAATGTGGGAATGCAGGTCCTTGTCAAAACCATGGACAAAAGCACCTCATTAATTCGTGGACGCTTTGGACCGTTACATTTCTGGTTTTAATACTTACGATAGTAAACTATGGATATGAATATTAGACCCGCACATATTATTCAGGTTGTTTTTTTACTGTCCCTTATGTCAAGTTGTGAGCAGCCCGAGAAACAATGGCAGTTCGAACGGAAGATCATGCTGCCCGAGAAAGCCCGACCCTTGGCTTTGGCCAAAGATGGTGATGCGATATGGTTTTCCGATCCTGATTATTTTAGGCTTTACAAGATCGACCGGGACGGAGAGCTGTTGGATTCGATTACTGGTATCCAGCGACCAATGAACATCCATATTGACAATGGCACCCTGTTTATTCCCGAATTTTTGACGGACACCATCTGGCAATATAGAGATGACAAAAGATGGCCTTTGAAACTATCCAAAAGACCACAGGCCCCATCAGGGGTTTCCATTTACGGAGATACAGTTCTTGTAGCCGATTTTTATAACCACCGAATCATCGTACAGACACTGAATGAATGCTTCACTATTGGTAGGCAGGGGCACAAAGATGGGGAGCTGTACTATCCGATAGACGTAAAGATGAAGGATAACAGGATATATGTGGCCGATGCGTACAACAGCAGAATACAGGTATTCGGGTTCAATGGAACACACCTAAAAACCATTGGTGGAAATGAAAAAATGAACGTCGCTTCAGGTATTGCAATGGGGGAAAGGGAGTTCGCAATTACCGACCAGGAAAATAGTAGGGTGCTGATTTACGATTTTGACGGAGTATTGAAACAGGTATTGACCGACCATATCAATTATCCAACGGATGTTCTGTTCGACGGGAATTACCTTTATAGCACGAATTTTAAGGAAAACTCAATTTTAATCTGGTCCAGAAGATAGTGACATAAATCGGGGTTAATTCACTGGCTCCTAAAAAGGAATATTTTTCATAATAATAGAACTTTTTTTTATAAAAAATTTGGTTTTTAATAGAGAATATAGAAAGTGACATCGGCTACGGTTTTATGCCCTCCCTTGTCCGAGAAATATTTTCCCGGTTTATCTTTGGGCAGTATTGATCGGAATAGGTTCTACACCCCATTATTTGGCCATCAGTGCACCCGTACCTACCTGCCTTGGGTCAGGTTTCAAGGGCTGTTTGAGGGTCGAGATCACCTCCAGACTGTAATGTCCGAACTCCTCGGTCACAGTTCCGTGGCATAAATAGATGCCCTTTCCGTGAATGGGAGTGGATGCCATCGTTTGGGGGAAGTGTACACAATCAAAAAAGTGGCCTTCCAGATCGAGCATGGTGGTAAAGCGCATGGTGTCCCCTTTGGACGTGGTGTTCAAACGGGTATGTACCAGGGAACCATAGATCCAAATCTTTTGATTGACTTGGGCCCCAAAATCACTGGCGGTCAATCGGCTCCTTACCTTGCCATCCATGAGTTCGTAATATCCACATAACGGAAAGCCCAAGAGTTCCATTTGGTCATAGGCATCCTCATTGGGATGGGAAGGTAAATTCGGCAATGTAAAATGCCTGTGATTGGGTTTAAACAGCTGTTTCTGGACAGTTTCCTTTCGATGGGCCTTGGTCTTGAACACGGCCTGCCAAAGCAGTTGTTTCTTGGGCACTCCAAAGACACGAAAGGCATCGATACGCACCAAGATGGTCAACTGTTCAAGGGCAATGGGGATACGGTCGATAAAATCATCAAAATCCCGGAATTTGCCATGGAGTTGCCTTTCGTTGAGGATGCGTTGGATGACCAAACGTTCCAAACTCCGAAGTTGTCCCAGTCCCAAATAGATGTGTTTCCCATAGATAGCATTGACATGGTCACTGCGGTTGATACAGGGCGGATGGATAATTCCTCCCCACATTTTAGCCTCATGGACATAGAGTTCCGTATCATAGAACCCTCCCCCATTGTTGAGCACAGCCACCATAAACTCCAGAGGGAAGTAGCATTTCAGATATAGGCTCTGGTAGCTCTCCACGGCATAGGAAGCCGAATGTCCCTTGGCAAAGGCATAGCCCGCAAAACTCTCGATCTGTTCCCAGACCATTTGGGTCAGGGCAGCATCGTGACCCCTTTGCTTGCAGTTTTCAAAAAACTTCAACCTGACCGCCTGGAACTCTTCCCGGGAACGGAATTTTCCGCTCATCCCCCGTCTCAGGACATCGGCTTCCCCAAGGTCCAATCCTGCAAAGAGGTGTGCCACTTTGAGCACATCCTCCTGATAGACCATGATGCCATGGGTCTCCGGCATGATTTCCAACAGGATGGGATTGGCTTCCTTGCGTCGTTCCGGTTCACGTTCCCTTCGGATGTATTCATCCTTCATTCCAGAGGAGGACACCCCGGGACGGATCACGGAGCTGGCCGCCACCAGTCCCAAATAGTCATGGGTCCGCAATTTCTTCATCAGACCCCGCATGGCCGGGGATTCCACATAATAGGCCCCAATGGCCCTCCCTTGGCTCAACAGTCGGTTGATGTTGACATCCTGCTTCATCGCCTCCACGCTCTTGATGTCCCAAAGCACGGCATCCGGTTGGTTGCACTTGATGACTTCCACTGCCTCCTTGATCTTGGCCAATCCCCGTTGCCCTAGAATATCAAACTTGAACAGGCCCACATCCTCGGCAATGACCATATCGAACTGTACCGTCGGGAACCCTTTGGGTGGTAGTGTCGTGGCCGAATAATAATGCTCAGAACGGTCCAGGATCAGGATGCCCGAGGAATGCACACTGATGTAATTGGGCATCCCATGGATATAGGTGGCGTATTTGAGCACCAATCGGGCCAGTTCGTCCAAGGCTCCCTGCTCGTACCGACCCGAACTAAGCTTATCGATTTCCTCGGTGGGCAGGCCGAACACCTTGCCCAGTTCCCGAACGGCAGCCCGGTACTTAAAGGTGTTATAGGTGCCCAATAGGGCCACATGTCCGAAACGCTTGAAGATATAGGCCGTGACATCATCCCGGTCCCAAGTGGAGAAATCAATGTCAAAATCCGGGGGCGAGGCTCGAAAGGGATTGATGAACCGTTCGAAATAGAGGTCCAGTTCAATGGGATCCACATCGGTGATCCCAATAAGGTAGGCCACCAGACTGTTGGCCCCACTTCCCCTACCCACATAGGGATAACCCTTGGACTTGGCATATGAGACGATATCATGGTTGATCAAAAAGTAGGACACAAAATCCAGCTCCTGGATGGTACGCAGTTCTCGGAACATACGTTCCCTGACCTTTTTGGTCGGATGGGCATAGCGTCGGGGCAGTCCTTCCAAGGCCAGTTCCCGCAATCGTTCCACATCCATGGCCTTGGATGCTAAAAAACGGGACTGGTTTTGGGAAACCCGTTCACTTCCAAACCCAAAGGCAATTGTACAGGAGTCCATTAGCCGCTGTGTGTTCTCCAAAATATGGGGAACATCGGCCAAAGCCCTTTTCAATTCCTCCATGGGCCGAAGGGTATCGGTGGGTCTGGCCTCCTCAGACTGGGGGAGTTTGCTCAATAGTGTGTTCAAGCCTATGGCCCGAAGTAACCGATGGGTATTGAAATCCTTTTTGCTACGAAAGCTCACGGGCTGTAACAACACCAATCTGTCGGTATAATCCCGATACTTGGAGAACCGTAATTTCCGGAGCTCTTCCACGGATACCCCAATGTACTCATAAGCCCGGAAGTCCGTTCGTTCCTCTTCCTGTATCTTCTCGAAAGGATAGATGACATGGACATGTTCAAATATTGGAGCCACGGAGGGAATGGATGTTCCCTTATGCAAATGTTCAGAAAGAAAGGCATTGATTTCCCGAAACCCCTCATTGTTTTGTGCCAGGCCCACAAACTCCTGTACGTTACCGTTGCGAAAATCAATCCCCAAAATGGGACGTATCCCCTGTTCGTTGGCCAATCGCACAAAGTTCATGCCCGCCGAACTATTGTTGATGTCGGTCAGGGCCAAGGTTTCCACCCCATGGGAACGGGCCAACTCCAAGAGCTCTGTTTCGGAGAGCACCCCGTAGTTCAAAGAGTAATATGTATGACAGTTCAGGTACATTATTGCTGTCTATGGGCCAATAAAATGGGAGGCTGTCCGTCAAAAGGGTTTCCGCCCCTTCCAATACTGTGTGCCCCCATGGCCGAGGCCCGCATCAGACTGGATTCCCCAAAACGGTTCCGTACCCGGTCCATGGCCTGGTAGAGGTTGAGCAGTTTTTCATCATCGGCAAAAAGGTCTATCTGATAATGCCCTCCCACGATATGACTGTAGTTGACCCCAACAAGTCGGATCAGCATCCTCCGGTCATAAAGGGAGGTAAAGAGTTCCTTCACCAAGGGTACCAACACATGGTCCGCAGAGGTATAGGGAACCCGTTTCTGCTTCGTATAGGTCTTAAAGTCACTATATCGGATCTTCACACTCACACAGCCCGTCATCTTGTTGGCCCTTCGGAGTTGGTAGGCCAGGTTCTCCGCCATGGCGAACAAGGTAGTCTCCAATTTGACCATATCGGTGGTATCCTTCCCATAGGTCCGTTCCGTGGAAATGGACTTCCGTTCATGAAAAGGGACCAAGGGGGAATTATCCAGCCCTTGGGCCCGCATCCAGATGGTCCGTCCATGCAGGCCAAAGGCACTTTCCAACATTTCCAAGGGCAGTTCCTGTACGGTCTGTATGGTGGTCACCCCCATATTGGACAACAATCCATAGGTCTTCTCCCCCACCGAGGGCAGTTTACGGATGTGCAGGGGTGCCAAGAACTCCTTTTCCAGTCCAAGGTCAATCTTCATCTGGTTGTTGGGCTTGGCCTCCCCTGTGGCCACTTTGGAGACCACCTTGTTCTGGGACAGTCCAAAGGAAATGGGCAACCCCGTTTCCCTCAGAATCCGTTGGCGCATTTCGGAGGCATACTTATAGCAGCCAAAGAAGCGGTCCATCCCCGAAAGGTCGGCATAGAACTCGTCCACACTGGCCTTTTCAAAGACCGGCACGCTCTCCTTGATGATCTCGGTCACATTGTCCGAAAACTTCATATAGGTCCCAGCATTACCTTTGATGACTGTTGCCTCAGGACACAACCTCCGGGCGACTTTCATGGACATGCCGGAGTGCACCCCAAAACGCCGGGTCTCATAGCTGCAGGCCGCCACAACCCCTCTGTCCCCCAACCCTCCGACCAAAAGGGGCCGCTTCATCAGACGACTGTCCAGTAGCCGCTCACAGGAGACGAAGAAGGTATCCAGATCGAGATGGAGAATGGTGGGTTTCATAAAACTTATTGGATTTATTCCTATTTATTGGAAAATATCCAAATTTACTAAAAGTGATAATCCATTTCAAAACTTTAACAATTTTGCCTAACTTATGGCTACATTAATGCAACCTCAAGATGTGTTACTCGACAAGACAGACCCGCGAACGAAAGGAACTGGAGAAATTGCTCTCCGTCAAGGCCATGTACGGTGACCTTGACACTGATGTGGAACTGATCTATTTCCACGCCAATGGATGGAGCCATCCCGTGATGTGGACCTTGGGCCAGGAAGAGCCCAATAATTTGCTCCCTGCCATGTGGAGTATCATGCCCCCAAAGGAAAATCAGGAAAATTATACGGAGTATTTCAAGAACCCCAAGACCTTTGGGGGATTGAATGCCAGATCCGAAAAGCTTTTTGATCACTTCGTGTACCGGTATTGTTGGGAGGACCAACGTTGCATCATTCCCGTGGACGGTTTCTTTGAACCGCATAATACCAAGGTGAAGGTCAAGGGCAAGGACTTTAAGGTTCCCTTTTACTTCCATAGAAAGAACGGTGACCCGCTATATCTTGCAGGCATCTATACAAACACCTCAGATGGAAGAAGGACCTTTGCTGTCCTCACCAAGGATGCCACCCCTATGTTTGAAGAGATCCACAATGAAAAGAAAAGGCGACCCGTGATCATAGATGATGAAAATTTAGATGCTTGGTTACATAACGGCAACAATGAATCCGACGTTCAAGATCTTATCGATGACGATTTATGGGAAGGTGATCTCGAAGCCTATCCCGTCACCAAGGATCTATATAGTAGAAGTGTGGATTCCAACTATCAGGGTATCATAGACAAAGTGGATTACGAAGAAGTGTCGATCTCCTATAGATGACCATAAAAAAAGAGGGGCCTGTTTCCAGACCCCCAGTGATAAAAATCAATCCTTGAATACCTTGGCCTGCTGCTCCAGGGCAACTACCCTTTCCTTGATCCGTGCTTCTCGCTTTTGCCGACTTTCGACATAGGTTTCTTCAATGGCCGAGATCTTGTCCTTGTAAAAGGATAGCATCGCCACATAGAAGGATTGGTTGGTCATGTCATTGGTATGGTTGCTTTCCCCAAGGTGTACCTGCCTGGTCAACAAAAACCGTATCAGTTTATAGAAGGCCTCTTTCTTGAAGTTTTGTTTGAACCGGGCCACCAGCTCCTCTCGGGACAATTTGGAATCCTCCCCAATGAACCCCTCAAAATGTTCCCTTTGACTATAATATCCAATGTTGTTCTCGAACAGTGAGATGGAGATGGCCACCATTTCATCCGTGGTCAAAGGTTTGTTCCTATTGATGTAATCCGTTTCCCGGATCATATCCACCACTTCCTTGAACTGGTGGTTGTTCTCGATCTGTTTTTTCCTAAGTTCCCGTGCATTGATCTTGATGATCTGTTCCTCTGGGGAACATTCGGCCATCTTCCGTTCCTCCAAGGACTTGGCATCTGAACTTCCATTATTGGTTTCTTCCCTGACCTTTACAAAAATGGACTGTGTCAAGTAGGTATCCGTTTCCAGTAGAATACCCTTTTCAAATCCATTTTCCACGGCCTTGTCCCATGCCTCCTTTTCCTCGGTGAAGGATTCCAAAGCTTCGTCAAGGAATTCAGCCAATTCTTCCTCGGTGTATTCATAGTGCCGGTGCTCTTCTTTAATGCTTTTCATGGTAGGCTCAACAGGCTCCTTTAAAATTTCGAATTCATTGGTCAAATGTACTTCTAGACCTTCTTTTTCCATTTGGGCCATGACCCACTGGTTGCGTTCCTCGTCCACCCAATATTTGTTGATGTTGGGCACCAGTTTCAATCCTTCCTTTTTTACTCTTTTCAGGAGTTGCAAAAAGGTCTTTGTCTTTTTGTTCTCAAAACAGGAGGTCCGGGTACAGACCATCTTCCCTTCCCCGAACAAGTTGCCTTGGTTGGCAGCGTTGAAAGGGCAGGCAACACATGCCCCTGCTTTGGGCAATAAGGTCTTATCTGTCACATCAAAGCTGGCCTTGGTCAGGTCAAAGGTTCGGCTCTCGATCATCCGTTTGATTCGATGTTCCTGAAATTTCCCTTCCAGGCTTTCCAATAACATCTGTTGTTCGCCGGGCTCAAAAAGTGCCACTGCGACTCCCAAGGACAAGGTCATTTCCCCATTTCGGACAAAGGCCTTGAATCCCTCGATCAAACCGGCCAATTTGATACGCTGGCGGATAAAGTTCTCCGAACGCCCGAGACGTTTGGCAATCTCAACGGGTTCGTAACGGTCCAACAAAAATTGGATGGCCTCGGCCTCCTCAGTAGGTTCCACATCTTTCCTTTGGAGGTTTTCGATGATCTGGACTTCCAAAATTTCAGAGCCCGTATATTCCCTTATCATGGCTGGAATAGTAGACAATCCTGCCAATTTACTGGCTCGAAATCGCCTTTCACCCATGATGATGATATAGCCGTCATCAGATTTTCTCACAGTGATGGGCTGCAATACACCATGCTCGGCAATACTCTGTGCCAAATGATTGAGACTTTGTTCATCCAAGGTTTTTCTGGGTTGTGTCGGATCTGGCGAAACCAAACCGATTTCCAACATCTGGATCTGTGGAACAGAGTACTGTTCCTTCTGCGGTGCGGGTCGCTTTGCTTTTGATGATTGGTCCGCATTCCTTTTGCTTGTCGTTCTTTGTTTTGTTTGTGCTTCCATGATTTTTTGGATTTTTGGTTAAACAATATTTGAGCGGAAACCAAGCGGAAGACAAAATTTTGGAGTGGCAAGGAAACGGAATAAACAGTGACCATCGGAACGGTTTTATGCCGTCCCTTGTCCGAGAAAATAGTGCGAGCTTAACTTTCGGGAATATTGGTAAGAAAATAAAAGTTATAAGGCAAAATTCAAGCGTTGGTGCCTGATGTGATTTATAATGGTTTCAAAAGCGCTCCTTGGGAACCCAATGGTTGCCCTTACCATGCATATAGACAAGTTTAAGAATTTTGGCCCAAGAGCACACTGTTCATTAATTTGTTTATAACACACCGTCGACAAAGCCCCTACCCCATTGACTTTCTTCCTGGAAAAAACTAACTTCACTACATGGTAAACATCGGTGTTCACAATTCACTTGAAATATCAAAATAGCTCGTGAACACCGATGTTTACCATGTGGAAAATTTGCCTAGTGCTGTTGGTCAAGACCAACAGCACTAGGTTTACACCCTCCATCTTTTGTAATTTTCACTCTTGTCTCCCCAAAAATTTATTCGTCACATTTTTTTACTAAATTTGTGACGAAAAACAAGTTACAAAATGCCCATACCCACTGAAAAACTTATAAAAAACTCAATTTCGAACCATAAGCGTGGAAAAATTTTTTTCCCGAAAAACTTTTCCAAATTCGGTACATCTGAAGCGATAAGGCAAGCATTGAAAAGGTTAGAGGACAAAGGTTTTTTGATCCGATTGGCCCAAGGCATTTATCTATATCCCAAAGAACACAAGCTACTTGGGACGTTATATCCGTCTTTGGAAGAAATTGCCAAAGCAATCTCTAAAAGGGATAAGGCCAGAATTATTCCCACTGGGATTCAGGCGCTCAACCAACTGGGGCTTTCCACACAGGTACCTTTGAATTTAGTTTACTTGACGGACGGAACTTCCCGTACCATATCCGTTGGGGAAAATACAATAAAGTTTAAAAAGGCTTCCCCTAAAATTCTAGCCGTCAAGAGTGAGACCAATATTCTTATCATGCAAGCCCTGCGCCAATTGGGCAAACACAATATAGATGACAAAACCTTGGAGAAAATAAATATGATACTCCAAAAGGTTGATAGAGAATCAATAGTTCATGATATGAAGCTAGCTCCTGTTTGGATTTCTGAAATTATGCAAAATTCACTATCAAAAAGGGAACCGACATGAAGGAATGGTTTGATTTATCCGAACAGGACAGAAGAGAAGTGATTGTTCAAACAAGTATTTTAAAAGGCCTTCCACAGGCGGCCATAGAAAAGGATTGGTGGGTGGTCGCTGTCCTTCGCACCCTATTCGAAACCAAATATTCAAACCATCTGGTTTTCAAAGGAGGTACATCCTTGAGCAAGGCATGGAGACTTATTGAGCGCTTTTCGGAGGACATAGATCTGGGAATGGATAAATCCTTTTTTGAATTTGAGGGAGATCTTTCCCGAAAACAGGTTAAAAGACTTAGAAAGGCATCATGCAAGTTTGTGAGCGAGATACTGCCGCAAGATTTAGAGGATAAGCTTCATGAAATGGGCATCAAGGATTTTACCATCCATGTCCGCGATTTTGAAGAATCAGATACTGATCCCTTGGCCATTGAAATCCGCTATAAGTCATTGGTCGACAAGGTTCCCTATTTAGAACCAAGAATACTGGTTGAAATAAGCTCCAGGTCACTTCGGGGACCCTTTGAAAATAGAGAGGTTATATCGTTTATTGGGGAAATGTACAGAGGCCTATCCTTTGCTGATAAAGCCGTTAATATACCCACAGTTTTGCCTCAACGTACATTTTTGGAAAAACTGTTCCTATTGCATGAGGAATTTCAGAAACCAAAAGAACGGGGACCAATAAGAGGTCATCGTATGACAAGGCATTTATATGATGTATCCAGAATGATGGATACAGGATTTGGGGAATCGGCAATAAAGGACAAAGCATTGTACGACAAAATTGTGGCACACCGAGAAGTATATGCACGAATATCTTGGATCGATTATTCAAAGCATGGTTATGAAACTTTGAATTTCATTCCACCTGAAGAAGTTATGGCAGAATGGGAAGAAGATTATGCGGAGATGAAAGAGAGCATGTTCTATGGTAAAACGGAAAGCTTTAAAGATTTAATCAACAAGCTAACCGGCTTGAGAGATAGGTTTAATACAGCCTAGTTCATTTTGATTCCAATTGTTCTCAAATAGCCCAGAAACAGGACTCAAATGTTAAAGTAGCGTTGAAGTAGAGTCCCTTTCCGCGACAGCTGACTTTTGACCCCTTGAAACTAAGTGTCCTGTCTTATCTGTTGAAGTGGAACTTCATTCGATATTGCGCATAAAACAACCCGCACATCAGCAAAAACTGCTTTCCTGAAAGGTATTCTAAATAGAAATAACAATACCCCTACAGCTCTACCGTACAATTCTCAAATTGGGAACCCCACTGTTATCTTGAATTTTATGGCTGCTCTCATCCAATATGTTTTTCAATTGGGCCATGTCCTTACTGATTTTCTTTTCCACCACCCTTGCATACTTTTGGGTCGTGGAAAGCTTGGTATGCCCCAAGAGCTTGGAAACGGTCTCTATGGGTACGTCGTTCATAAGGGTGATTGTTGTTGCAAAGGTATGTCTGGCCACATGGAACGTTAGGTGCTTATCAATATTTGCCCTTTGTGCAATGATCTTTAGGTATTGGTTCACCTTTTGATTTGAGTACACAGGAAGAACGGTATCTTCATTTTTGGGAAAATCCGCATACTTCTCCAAGATTTTCTTGGCTTTGGGCAATAGGGGGACCTTGACTTCGGTCTTGGTCTTTTGGCGCTTTACATCAATCCATAGTTCCCCATCGATGCCGGATACGATACCGTTGGGTTTGAGAAGTTTGATCTCGATGTAGCTCAGTCCAGTATAGCATGCAAAAAGGAAAATATCGCGGACCAGTTCCATCCCCTTTTCCTCGAATTTCAATTGGCCCAGTGCCAAGATTTCCTCCTCTTCCAGAAAAGCACTGTCATAATCCTCCATTTTCACTTTATAGAGGTTGAAGGGATTCTTGGGGATGCAATCAAATTTATAGGCCATGGTCACCAATTTCTTGAACCGTAGCATATGTTTCATGATGCCATTGTTGTTCAATGTTTGGAACGACTTGATGGGTTCGCAGTTCCGCAGGAAGTTTTCAAATTCAATCAAAAAGGCATAGTCAATGGAGGCCAACCCAATATCGGGCACCCGATATTTTTTGGCAATGAAACGTTTCAGGTAGGTCTCTGTAGAAGAATAGTTCTTGACTGTCCCTTTGGCCAGTTTGGGCAACTCATAGGTTCGGTTATACTCCAAAAGGTCCAATAGGGTGAGCATCACCTTGTCCTTCCCCAGATATCGAAGCTTGATGGATTGTGCCGTTATAAAGTTGCTCTCCGCACAGAGTTGTCGATGGCATTCCAGTAATTTTGCCCGGACGTCGTCCAAATATTTGTTGACAACAACGGATTCACTGGCCCTATGGTCCATTTTTCCCAAAATAGGACACCATCGTTCTTCAAAAGTTGATCGATGGACACTGAGATCTGCATTTTTTCCTTTACATCTGATTCGGACATAAATTGGAAAACGTCCATCTTTTTTTCTTCCTGATTTTTTCAGCCAAAAACTGATACTGAAGGCGTTAGAGGTATTCATGTGTTCTCGCTTTAAGTTAAACTTTGGATTAAGCGAAAGTCAAATCACACGAAAAATCAATTACGGAAGTACAATTTAGGGAATTTTTCCCGACAAAAATAGGACACTCTATAGGACATCCTCATCGATGGTTTCAGATGGAAATAAAAAAAACCAGAAAAAATTAATTTTCTGGTTTTCAATTAATTAAGGTTTTACTTAGTGTCATAAAACCATGGTTCGTCGGGATGACTGGATTCGAACCAGCGACCACACGCACCCCATGCGTGTACGCTACCAGACTGCGCCACATCCCGAAAACGGACTGCAAAAATAGGAATTTTGGTGAAAAATGAACACAGACTCCCTAAATCTTTTCTTGTTTTAATCCCTAAAAGTTATTCTGTGTTAACCAATATCTACCCATATAAAAAAAATGTTGGATGCCTGTTCAAGGAAACTTGATGTAAACAACTAAACCTCAGCCCAATATTTAATTTACAAACAACCCTTTTTTGAATGATCTACATCATTGCCCGTACCGTTCCAAGTATTTAGCTTAAGGGCATCCTACGGGAAAACAAAGCAAATAAAATGCTTAAAGAAGAAGTTCAAATTGTTCTAGAGGATGTCACCTTGGATGGAAACTTGGTGATTCCAGACAGCCCCAAGGGCCTGGTCATTTTTTCCCATGGAAGTGGCAGTAGTCGCTTTAGCCCAAGAAACAATTATGTTGCTCGATTACTCCAACAAAACGGTATGGCCACTTTACTGTTCGACCTATTGACACGTTCCGAGGACATGTTATATGAAAATCGCTTCGATATCGACAGACTTACACAACGACTCATTGAAACTACCCAATGGGTAAAGGGCCAAAAAGATATACTAAACTTGGCCTTGGGTTATTTTGGGGCCAGTACAGGTGCCGCCTCCGCGCTTAGGGCCGCTGCTTTTTTTGGAAATGGAATTCAGGCGGTTGTTTCACGTGGCGGCCGGCCCGATCTTGCTCTTGGCGAATTGCACGGGGTCGAGGCACCGACCCTATTACTTGTGGGGTCTTTTGATACAGAGGTGATCCGGCTTAACCAAAAAGCACTTGATAATCTCCAGTGCCAAAAGAAAATGGAAATTATACCTGGGGCCAGCCATCTTTTTGAGGAGCCCGGAAAATTACGGGAGGTAGCCAATGCTGCTGCTGATTGGTTTGAGAAATGGTTTGATCAAAAGTGAGGAAAAATGTTTCAAGACAGAACGGATGCCGGCCAACAATTGGCTGCACAATTGCAAAAATTGCCACTTGAAAATGTGGTGATCCTTGCCATTCCCCGAGGTGGACTTCCCTTGGGCGCCATTGTTGCCAAAACACTCAATGCCCCATTGGATGTTGCCCTTTCCAAAAAAATTGGCCACCCCTTCAATAAGGAGTATGCCATTGGCGCGGTAAGTTTAGACGACATTATCCTTAACGACATTCCTTCCATTAGCGAAACCTATATCAAACAAGAAACGGTTCGCGTGCGCGAAAAACTTCGAAAAAGATATGACCAATATTATCAAAATTGTGCTCCGTTGAACCTGAAGGGAAAAACAGTGATTATAGTTGATGACGGGGTTGCTACGGGGAATACGATTAAAATTACAGCCCAAATGGTGCATAAAAGTCAACCACTACAAACCATTGTGGCCATTCCCGTTGCCCCATGGGGAGCTGTAAAAAACATGGAATCTTCGGACTACATAGACGAGGTGATTTGTCTGGAAAGCCCTTATAACTTTTATGCCGTAGGCCAGTTTTACCGGGAATTCGGAGAAGTTTCCGACCAAGAGGCCATTCAGATTCTTGAGGCATCAAGAAAAATGTCCCCCTCATAAAAAGCCTCGATTTTCGAATGAATCAAAGGTATTGCTAAACCGTTATTTTCATGGAAACAATACCTTTCAACCCTTTGGGCAGACCATCCCTAATATCTTCCAACTCACCCATGGAAACATATTTTCTCAGGTAGATGAATGTTTGATAAATGTACCTTTCGGCCAGGTCATTTTCGTACCCAAAGTCGTTGATTGCGGATTTGCCATCAAACTCCTTGATCAGTTCAACAAATTTTTCCATGTTCTTGACCCTTTCCTTTCTTTTTTTGGGGTTCCACCCATTCACGTAAGCGGCTTTCAAAAACATGGGCAATTGGGCCATAAACTGCATGGACTCCTCCACAGAAATGATCTCGCGGAGCGCATGCAGTATCGAAATACATATTCGGCCCGCTTTGTCGAGATCCTGCCCCACTTCCAAATGCTTGGCATAATCCTTAAGGAACGTATTCCCCTCGGTTGCGTATTGATTAAAATCCAGTGCCATCATCATTAATTTTAAGGGTTAATGAATAAAAATGACACTAAAATTTCTGCAATGAAATGACCTAGATCACTGTTGGTCAATTTTAGGAACGTCCACTATTCCCGATACAGGGTAAAGTGACCCACAAACTGTTGCTTTTCATTGTCGTTGGCATTCACAACATACCAATAATCACCGGTAGGCAATGGTTTGCCCTCGTAATTGCCATCCCATTTTTTCACTTGGTCCAATCGGGCCACTACCCTACCATAACGATCGTAAATGATCACTTCGATATTGGGGAAGAATTCCCGATTTTCTGGATACCAGTAATCATTCAGGTTGTCGCCATCCGGCGTAAAGAAATTTGGCATTTCGGGCATACCTTCAAAATTGAACGGCATCACCAAATTGGCCTCGCATCCATTTTGATCACGGACCATGATGTTGATATTGGCATCGAACGTGATATTGAAAATATTCTCTTCTCCATAGGATTCCCCTTGGAAGAAATATTCATAGCCTCCAAAGCCACCGGTTGCCATTGCGGTAACTTCATTCGGACCGGATTTTATGGCTTCCAGGGTCAACGGTTGGTAATCCTCGATTTCAAACTCCACAAAAGTGACGCAGCCATTTTCATGGTAAATGTAAACGGTATGTTCTCCGGCAGGCAGATCTCCAAAGGTTCGCTGCTCTGTCGCCATTTGAATATCGTCCACATCCAAAGAGAACAATAACTGTGGTAATTGTGAACTATCCCCTATGGCAACAGTGGCCGTACTATTCGGGAAGATACCATCACAGCCATATTCCACAATCGGTTCGGCCTGTACATCCACCCCGATTCCAATTTCGGCCACCACATTGGTCTGGCAACCGTTGGCATCGCGCACAAAGATGACATAGGTCTCCCCACCTTGAAGGTTATCGAAGAACATGGTATCATTTTGCACAAAATCGGCATCATCGGCAGAATTGACACTGGTAAAGTACGGTGCAGTTCCTCCTGAAACATTCAAGGTCAACGTGCCATCCCCATCGCCCATACAGGTTTCTGGTGTGGTGGAGGCAACCCCTGCCACCAACTCCATGGGTTGTGTAATTTCCACAGTTCGGGTAATGGTGCAGCCCAAATCGTCCTGAATAATAATATCGTAGGTCCTAGGTGCCAAATCGGTGAATATCCTTCGGTTCGGATTCATGGGATCGTTCCCTTCAAAGAACTCACTTAAATTATCCGAAATAGAATACCGGATGGAACCGGAACCTCCACTGGCCTCAATAATGATCTGTCCGTTGGCATCGCCGGCACAAACCACAGGTACTGCCTCCAAATAATCCAACACCAAAGGTGGTTTCGGATCAATAACAATGGGGTCGGAAATGGCCTCACAACCACCACTTTGGGCGAAGACATAATACGTTCCTGGTGGCAATTCCCTAAAAATACCGGAGCTCTGCGCAGGGCGTACAATAGTGGCCGCACTCGGTGGCAAGGTGTTCGAGTTCACCAAAGTGTACACATAGCTACCGATGCCTCCAAAAGCTTCGGAACGGATAATACCCGTTGCTTCACCGGCACAGTTGATGGTGGCATTGGTCAAATCCAACGCAATCACCAATGGTGCGGCAGGATCCAACGAAATTTGGTTGGATTTTTCAAACGGACAACCATTGGAATTTTGAACATCATACTGGAAGGGTCCTGGGTCCAAGGTAATATCGGCAGTGATTTCCACACTGGTCATCCCTGTACCAAAAGGCACAAAAGGATCTGTGGTTCCTGCCCTACGGTAGAAATAATCCACCCCAGGCTCTGGATTGGTCACTGTCAATTCCATCCGACCCAGATCCCCACATCCTGGTGGTTGCAATTCCACCAATTCGGCAACCACAATTTCTGGGTCTTGGACCGTGATGGGCACTGTTGTAAAACTACAATTCCAGCCATCAAAAATGGTGATGGTATAATCCCCTGCTGAAAGATTCGCAAAGGTTGGTGTAGTCTGAAGGCCACTATTGGTACCATCGGTCAATCGGTTCAATTGGAACAAATAATTGCCCGGACCTTGACCTCCGGCCATGTTGTATGCTTCTATGGCTCCGTCGTTGTCATTGTTACATGCCAACGGGTTAACTATCCGGATATCCGCCGAAATAGGTGTTGGCAACGGCAAATCTATGGTTGTCGATGACTCACATCCTCTAACATCACGCACATTTACCGTATACATTCCCGTTGATAAATCTTGGAAAACAGGATTGGTGTTTGGGTAATCCACCAATACCGTAGATCCATCAGGGGCGATCAATTGGTACTCATAAGTACCCCAACCGCCATCTCCTGCAACCGTGATTTCACCCAAACCGGGCACATTACAGGTTACCGGGGATGTTTGTACGGCATTTACCGTCAAAGCCCTATCTGGAGAACGAACCGTGACTACATTACTCACTACATCGCAGAACGGGCTATCCAGGGCCTCGATACGAACCACAAGGTTACCGGCAGGCACATTGTTGATCAATTCTGGGGTGTTGATCGGTGCATTGGTATCAAAACTACCCGTAACACCTGTAGACGTTTCAACCCCTGCGTTGTCGCGGCTGAACACTTCGTAATTGTACTGACCACTGTAATTGTTGATGGCCAGACTGATAACCCCATCGGAACCGTTGAAACAGGTCACAGGTGCCACTTCGGCAATGGTTGCTTCAATAGTATTGTACTCGGGCATATTGATGGTGGTGGTCAAATAAGAACATCCACCACTGCCTATATCCGTTACGGCAAAAATATAGTCACCGGGAGTAGTTATGTCCCAGGTTACTCTATCCGAGCCACCTGAATTTCTGGCGGGTTCCGAGCCCAACGGCAAAATTTCCACTTCGTAGTTGCCCGGACCTTCATTGATGATGATGTCAATGGAACCTGGGCTTACCCCTGTTCCCGTAACATCACAGGTCAATGGATTTACATTGTAACTAAAGGTAATATCCGTTGGCGTATTGATGGTCACCGTAGCTGTTTCCTCGCAACCGTTTTGATCGCGTGCAGTCAATGTTATGGTCTGATTGGTCCCATTATCAATCACCTCAAAAGTATTGCTGGTCTGGAAGTTGGTCCCATCAAATTGAGGGGTACCATCGTTCATACTATAGGTATAGGGACCTGTACCCGTTAAGGTGCCGGAGCCATCACCATTGGTATCGGTATAAATGGTAATGGTTGCCGTACTGAACTGGTTACTGGAAGGATTACAGCTAAAATCGGTATTGATGGCATTCACCATCAGTTGGGTCGGTTCACCAATAATAATATCAGTCGTACGATCGGTACAACCCCTATCCGAAACTACCTCCACTTGATAGGTATTGGGTGGAAGGTCATCAAATACTGGGGAACCTTGTGGTCCTGCCCAAATAGTTGAACTGGACCCGACGTACAAAATATAGCTCAATGGGGTATCCGTATCACTTCCTGGCTGTAATTCCACGGCAATTGTTCCATTATCGGCTCCAAAACAGGTCACATCACTGCTGGGTGTCGCCGTAATGATCGGTGAATTCACAGTTGACACATTAACAATCGCCTCATCGGAACATAATGGTGAGGTGTTCGAACTCAAGTCGGTTACTAAAATGTTATAGTCACCGGGCAACACATTGTTGAACACATTGGTATTTTGCGCTGGACCAATATTGGCCAAAGTACCAGCATCCCGCAATTGGTATTCAAAATTGCCACTTCCCCCGGTGGTGTTTACGGTAATCACCCCATCCCCTGCATTACAGGTAGGAAATGAAGTGGCATCGGCAGAAATCGAGAAGAAATCGAATACCTCCGCAGTTACGGTATTGGTACATCCATTGCCATCCCTCACAGTGATCACATAAGATCCAGGATTGGGAACAATAAACGTGGAACCTGTTTGGTAGCCACTACCGATATCATATTGAAACGTTTCTTCCGGCAAACCAGAACCAGTGCTCAAAGGCGACAACATATTAATTTGATATCCACTGGTGGCCGTACATTGATTCACCACATCAATTGTGGGAGAGGGCACACCAGCTTCTTGCGTCACTGTCAATGTGGTCAAAGCGGTACACCCATTGGCATCCTGTACATAGAAATCATAAGCTGACGGATACGGTCCTGGAATTTCAAACGTGGTTGTGGGCACAAAAGTGGTTGGAGCAGGACTTCCTGCTGGCACATAAGCGTAATTATAAGGTTCTGTACTGCCAAAGCCACGAACGGTTACCAATGCCCCAGCATTACACGTGGCTTCCACAAAATTATCGATGGCGATGGTCGGCGAACTAAAGCTGATGAATACCAAGGTACTGCCGCTACAGCCGTTTGTATCGTCCCTAACCACAATTTGATAATTGCCCGGGGCCAAACCTGCGAAAGTTCCATTGTAAGGAATAGTTTCTCCCGTCAACGATGTGGGACCAGCAACCGTTGCTCCGGTATCCGTATTTTGCAGGGTAATAGTAAAATCACCGGCAGAAATTCCAGAAACTTCATAGTCAATGGAACCGCTACCCGAAACATTACAGGATGCTGCCGTTGATGTAGCGGTGACCGCAACAGGGTTGGAAGGCCCGATGGGGTCTATTTCTTCAATATAGGTACAACCCAAAGCATCCCTTACCTCCACAAAGTAGGTAACTCCTGGCACCACTTGCCCAGTAAAATCATATGTATCACCACCTGAAGTGGCCGGATTGAAAGTAGGTTCACCCACCAATCGGAATTCGTAGGGGCCCGTTCCTCCTGTGGCCTGAACCCGATATGGGAAGGTGGTATCGGAACAAATGGCCGGATCGGAATCCAATGGAATCAAATCCAAAACATTTTGATCGATGATAACCTCATCTCTATCCTGACATCCTTGGGCATCGGTGGTCACCACCGTATAATTGCCCAAAGGCAAATTCGGGAAGTTTACCGTTGTACTGGCGGTTCCGGTTGATGAAGCCACCAAATTACCGGCCACATCCAACAGAATGTAATCGAAAGGCGCCACCCCATTATTTATGGTTGTTGAAATGGAACCGTTTACAGATCCAGCGGAACAAACTGCATTGGTAGGTGTTGCCGTAGCATCCAATGGATCGCTGGGTGCAATGGTCACATCATAGGCAGGGCTAACACAGCCACGACTATCACGGATCACGAATCCGCCGTGGGTACCCGGTCCGTATCCGGAGAAAATATTTTGATTGCCAAAAGTGGCACCATTATCATTACTGAATTGATATGGTGGCACTCCTTGTGTAGTATCCGGAATCAATTCCACAATGCCACTGGTATTGTCACCACACTGGGTATCGGTAGCAACCACTGACCCTGCAATGGTCTCCGGTGGCGAAATGGTCACCACATTGGTTTGGGTTGTACAGCCCCTACTATCCGTAATCAAGAACTGGAAGGTGGTATCCGTAATGATGGAACCATCATTGGGAATACTGTACACAAATGAATTCCCGGTAATGTTGTTGTTATCGGATGTATATGGAGCCCCGTTGATACTTACCTCATAAATATCATAATTGCCCCCTGAGGTATACCCATTGGATATATTCACCTGGATTTGTCCAGGAGGACCGGCACAATCCAATTCCTGAATGGTTGTGGCATTGGCAATTACTTGCGGTTCAATGGTTGCAGTTACTGTATCCCTACAATCATTGGCATCTACCACCTCAATGGTATAGGTTCCTGGTGTTAAGCCAGCAAAAGTATTGCTCGCCCCCAGCTCCCCATTGTTGATTCGATATTGATACGGAGCCAAACCACCAGCGGCATTCACCACCAAAGTGGACGCCGTAAAATTATCATAACAGAAATCCGAAGCCCCATTGTCCAAAGTCAATGTTGGCGCATCCAATCGGGTCAAGGTAAAGCTATCCGTAACGGTACAGCCATTGGCATCGGTTACCGAAACTTGGTACAGACCGTCTTGGGAAAGGTTGGAAAACGTACTGCCATTCTTGGGTCCTCTGGTGGAACCATCGGGTTGGGTCAAGGTATAGCGGTTACCACCCCATCCGCCTACGGTATTAATGCGAACTGCCCCGATATTTCCATTCTGGCAACTCATGGCGGTCACATCCAAACTTGAAACGGCAAAGGCTGTTACAGGTTCTTCGATGACCAATGTGGCCGTATCGGTACAGTTGGTTTCCTCATCGGTCACAGCAATAACATAACTCCCCGCAGCCAATCCGGTCAAAGGCACTATACCACTACTTTGGCCAGTAAATACAGGCCCAGAGTCGATACTATAGCTATATGTGGTGTTAAATCCATCCACCAAATAACGTCCTTCACCATCCGAATCTCCAACACAGGTTACCACCCTTGTTTGTTGGGCCTGGACGCCTATGGAACTGATATCCGTGATGGCATAATTTTCATCGTAGGAACATCCTTCTGAATCGGTAACCCTAAACGTATAGGTTCCCAATCCCAATCCAGAAAAAGTGCTGTTATTGCCATTGTTCACTGCACTTGCAGCAGGCGCAATAATTTCATAGGTATACGGACCTGTCCCTCCTGCAATGGTCAAATCCAGTGATGCTGTTGTAGTGATACAATCCAGGCTTGAAATACTGAATGCAATATCTGTTGGTTTGTTCAAGGCATTGAATACGATATCGGGAAGTGCCTGAACACATCCGTTGGCATCCCGAATCATAGGAGTGTATGATCCAACTCCCAAATTTGGAAAAACCGGATTGGTTCCAAAACCTGCTCCAATACTGTATTCATAAGGTGCCGTTCCCCCGGCAACTCCAGAAATGGTAATCTGACCTCCATTCTCATTGGTACAGGTGGGCACAGAATTGGGTGTTGCTGTAGCTGTTATTGTAGATGGTGTACCAATGGTTGCGGTTTGTGGTGCTGTGGTACAGGTAAATGAATCCTGCTCATATCTTAAAACAATATCGTAGTTGCCGGGAGCCAAATTGGAAAAAACATTGCTCACTTGGAAGGTCGCACCATTGTTGATACTGTATACAATTTCATAACCGTATCCGTTGGTCACGTTAATGTTGATGCGTCCATCATTGGCACCCCCACAATTGGCATCTTCTTCGGTAAAATTGAAAACCGGTGGAGGAATGTCTTGCACATCCACAGCTGCACTCCGTTGGCAGCCATTGGCATCTTCCACCAAAATGGTATAGGTGCCGGCAGTGGTAACGGCAAAGGTTGTGCTTCCGGAATAAGGGGCGCTAAACGCACCGCCATCAACACTGTAGCGATACGGAGCCGTTCCACCTGTAGTGGATAAATTCACATTTACGGATGAGGCACCACATCCAAAACTGTCAGAAGCCGTGGCCGATACGGCCAAGGGAGCAATACCGTTACCTATTTGTATAGGATCCCCATCAATATCGGTGGTGACGGTTTCCGAACAATTATTGGTCTCTACACGAATACTATAAGTACCCGGGCTAACATTGGCAAAAGTGTAGGTATCGGAGCCGTTGGGACCAAAAGTATCCACGGTAACTCCATTTTTCACCAAACGATACGTATAAAAACCGGGTACACCAGAGACCTGTACATCAATGCTTCCCAATTCGCCACTACAAAGAATATCATTGGCGGTTACATCCACGTTAATGTCCAAATCGCCAACGGTCACCATATTGGAAGGAAACACACAGGCGCTGGCCGATACATTTTTCAACCGCACATATACCCTATAATCCCCTGGTGATGTTATATCGAAGAATGGAGCATCTTGGTAGGGTCCGGAAGGACTGTTCAAACTGTATTCATAGCCTGCAGGCACATTGGTCACCTCTACCCTGCCCGGATTTCCACAGATTATATCCCCTTTGATCAGTTGTGGATCTAGTGGATTAAGGGTGGACTTGAAATAATAATACTGGCCAGAATCGACCCGTACACGAAATTCACCCGATGACGATAGATTGTAAGTTGGTCCCGTACCCACCGTATTCCAGGTACAAGCACCATTTATGGTGGGGCAATCATCCACTACTGTGGGTGCACAGGTATTGGGATCTAATTTTTGCCATTGATAACTGCTTCCCGTTTGACTCAGTGAGAGTGTACGGATATCGCTGGTTCCACATAGAAAGAATTTGGCAAGGGTACTTCCATCATTGGGACACACCACTTCTTCGTTCGCCCCAACAATGATGGTGGCAAACATGGCGCTGGACGCAAATAAGGTTTCTTCCGCGATTGGGGTTACAGTGGAATTGGTTTCAACCTCTTCTTCTTTTTCCGGCGCAACCATTGTGGAAACCATATCGGTCAAAATTCGTTTGACCGCTGTCTTTGCCAATACTGTTGAACCGAAGATAGATATGAACACCAACAACACGACATACAATACATGCCTTGTTTTTTGTGGTAGCATAGGTTAAGTCTTGTTAAGAAGAATATGTCAGATTTGGGCTCGTAATATTCTTTTATAGTAATTATCTATTCTTATATAATTCTCTTTATATTCATTACACCCGGTCGATAAAAAAATGACCGTTTATCTATAAAATCTATTATTTCAACGTAAAACTATGAAAAAAAGTACCTTATTCCCTTATTTTTTCGTTGTACTGCTCAGTACATCTTGTGCCCAGAGGTCCGATTCGGGCATAAATCTTCCCAAAACTCTTGATTTTACTGAGGAATTGGTCATTGGTGGCATCCAAAACCCTTGGGGCATGGCATTTCTACCAGATGGAGGTATTTTGGTGACCGAAAAGTCTGGAAAACTATACCTATACCAATCAGATAAGACTATTGAAATCAATAATTTACCCGAAGTCTACAACAGGGGCCAAGGTGGTTTGATGGACATTGAACTCCATCCCAATTATACCAAAAACGGGTGGATCTATTTTTCGTATGCTTCCAGTGAAGGTGACGGCAAAGGGGGCAATACAGCCATCATGCGCGCCAAAATATCCGATAATAAACTGGTAAGTACACAATTACTCTACAAAGCCACTCCCAATACTACTCGGGGACAACATTTTGGCTCCCGATTGGAATTTGACCGCGAGGGATACCTCTATTTTTCCATTGGTGAACGAGGCGACAGGGACCTGAATCCACAGGATATCACCCTGGATGGGGGCAAAATCTATCGCCTACACGATGATGGTCGAATACCCACCGACAATCCTTTTGTTGGCAAGAATGGTGCGAAAACAGCCATCTACAGTTATGGTCATCGCAATCCACAGGGATTGGCTCTTCACCCCGAAACAGGCCAACTTTGGGAGCACGAGCATGGACCTCGCGGTGGTGACGAGATCAACATCATCCAGAAAGGTAAAAACTATGGTTGGCCCATCATTACTTACGGCATCAATTACAGTGGCACCAAGATTACAGATGAAACTTCCAGACCTGGTATGGAACAGCCGCTCCACCAATGGACCCCTTCCATTGCACCTTCGGGCATGTGTTTTGTGACTTCGGACAAATATCCAAAATGGAAAGGTAATTTGTTGGTAGGCTCATTGGTCTTTCAATATTTGGAACGCCTGGAAATTAAAAATAACAACGTCGTCTATCGTGAAAAGTTATTGGATGGGATAGGTCGGGTACGCAATGTACGACAGGCACCCGATGGATATATTTATGTGGGTGTTGAGGGAAAAGGCGTTTACCGATTGGTCCCGAAGTAAATTGGTCCTATTTTAGAGCATCGATGGCCAGCTTTACAGAGCCATATTGTTTTAAGGCTTTTTCAGCGGCTTCATAATCCAAACCAAGTTCCTCCATAAGGTAACGGGTACCGCGATCCACCAATTTCGTGTTGCTCAATTGCATGTTCACCATTTTGTTGCCCTTCACACGGCCAATACGTATCATCACCCCTGTTGAAATCATATTGAGCACCATTTTCTGGCTTGTGCCACTTTTCATCCGGGTACTTCCGGTTAAAAACTCCGGCCCAACGTTTACCTCAATGGGAATATCCGATTGCAGTGCCAAAGGCGACCCGGGATTGTTGGTAATGCCAACTGTCAGAATCCCATGTGCCTTCGCATCTTCAATACCCCCCAACACATAAGGCGTGGTGCCCGAAGCTGCAATACCTACCAGCACATCGTTATCATTAATGTCGTATTTTTTAAGATCTTTCCAGGCTTGCTGGGTATCATCCTCGGCAAATTCAACCGCTTTTCGAATGGCCCTATCGCCACCGGCAATCAATCCAATGACCCGATCATGCGGCATGCCAAAGGTGGGCGGTATTTCAGAAGCATCCAATATCCCCAACCGGCCACTGGTTCCGGCCCCTATATAAAAAAGCCGTCCACCTTTCTCGAACCGCTTGGCTGTTTCGTCCACCACTTGGGCAATTTTGGGAAGTACCAACGCAACGGCATCTGCCACCTTTTTATCTTCGTTATTGATGTTGGAAACAATTTCCATGGTTTCCATTTGTTCCAAGCGATCGTACAAGGACGGTGCTTCGGTAATTTTTTTATGCTTGTTTGTCACTGCCTACATTAATTGTATGTTCCTATTTCGAAATGCATCGAGTTTCACATCCCACGGATCCAATTCCGTGATCAAGACGTCCAACTCCTCCACATCACATATTTTATAGCGCTGTAAAGATCCGATTTTTTCAGAAATACATGGAGAAACCACTTGCCTTGCACTTTGTATCATGGCTTTTTTCATTTGCACAATTTCCCAATCAAACTCGGTCAAACCTTCATTGGGGTGAATGGAATTGGTTCCCAAAAAGCAGATGTCGACCTTTATATCGGAAAGCGTGTTGATGGCACTGCCACCTACCGTTATCTGCGAATCCTTTGAAACATGCCCACCAATAAAGATGATATCCACATTGCTTTTTCCCAACAATTGGGTGGCAATGGGCAAACTTGGCGTAAAACAGGTCAGTTTCATCTTGGGCGGAAGTTTTCTGGCCAATTCCAGATTGGTGGTGCCCCCACTCAATAGAATCACCTGTCCATCCTTGATCAATTGTAACGCCTTGTCCGCAATCTGGGACTTCTTTTCGAGGGAATAAATGTTTTTTCCGGTGGGATTAAAATTGTTGAATCCCAACGAAACGGCACCACCATGTACCTTTTTCAATTGTTTGGCGTCGTGAAGTTCCTTGATATCACGACGTACCGTATCGACTGAAACCTTGAGCTGATCCGCAATATCGGATAATAGAATCTTATTGTGGATGCCCACCTCGTTCAGGATATATTGATGTCTTTCTTCTTTTAACATATGCAGGCGACAAAATTAACCAATTGCATTCATCACTTCACAAAACAGCAAAACATTGCAATTATTATGCAATAATATGCTGTTTTAATAAATTATTCTAATTTTATTGCATTAAAATGCAGTTAATGCTGTTTTTTGCCTACATTTGCAATTCACTCTTCAGTTTTTTGCTGACTATTTATTGAAAAATTATGTATCAACCCTATTCGGAAGAATTACGATTCGAAAAAATCCACACCCTAATCCATGAAGATTCCAACTCAGCCTCATTGTCCGTTGCCAATGAGATTGCGAGTTTGATCAAACAAAAACAAGAACAGGGCAAAAAAGCAGTTCTTGGTTTGGCCACTGGCTCCACTCCCACCAAAGTGTACGAGTATTTGGTGCAATTTCACAAGGAAGGACGATTGAGCTTCAAGAATGTGATCACCTTTAACTTGGACGAGTATTTTCCCATGCAACCAGATTCTATCCATAGTTATGTACGTTTTATGAACGAACACCTGTTCGACCATATCGATATTGACCCAGAAAATGTGCACATTCCCGATGGAAGCCTGCCCATGGATCAAGTACGTAAGTTCTGTGAGGATTATGAGGAGAAAATCAAGAACGTCGGGGGAATCGATATTCAGATATTGGGAATCGGGCGTACAGGCCACATCGGTTTCAACGAACCTGGATCTACACTGAACAGTAAAACCCGTTTGATCCGTTTGGACCGTGTTACCCGATTGGATGCAGCCAGTGACTTTTTTGGGGAAGAAAATGTTCCCAAAAGAGCCATAACCATGGGGGTCGGCACCATTATGAGTGCACGAAAGATCATCTTGATGGCATGGGGCGAAGGTAAATCAAGCATTATCCATCAAGCCGTTGAAGGTAAAATCATGGAATCCGTACCCGCCACCTTCCTACAACACCATGAAAACTGTGATTTTGTGTTGGACGGTGCCGCCGCATCATCCTTGACCCGGGTGAAAACACCATGGTTGGTGACCGAATGCGACTGGAACGACAAATTGATCAAGTCTGCCACCATTTGGTTGTCCGAAAAATTGGGCAAAGCCATCCTAAAGCTTACCAACGAGGACTATAACGAATACGGGATGGGAAATTTGATCGCCGAGATTGGATCTGCGGAGCAAATCAACCTAAAAGTGTTCAACCAACTACAACGAACCATAACCGGATGGCCCGGTGGCAAGCCCAATGCCGATGATAGCCAACGGCCTGAAAGAGCAGAGCCCTACCCAAAAACATCCTTGATCTTCAGTCCACACCCAGATGATGATGTGATCTCCATGGGTGGAACCTTGCTCCGATTGGTAGACCAAGGGCATAATGTGCACGTGGCCTATCAAACTTCAGGAAACATTGCCGTTTTTGATGATGAAGTAATCCGATTCCTGGACTTTGCCACGGACATTCAACAAGAGAACAAAGAGCTCAAGAAAAAGTTCAAAGAGGTGCGCAAATTCCTGGCCAATAAAAAGCCAGGCGATGTGGACAGTCCCGAAATTCAAGAGTTCAAAGGGCTGATTCGAAAAGGAGAAGCCTTGGCAGCCTGCAGGTACTGTGGCGTGAATGAAGACAATGCCCACTTTTTGAACCTTCCCTTTTATGAAACCGGAGCAGTTCGGAAAAAACCACTTTCCGAGGAGGATATTCAAATCACCTACGACCTCCTTAATAAATTGAAACCCCATCAAATCTTTGCAGCGGGTGACCTTTCCGACCCACACGGTACCCACCGCGTGTGTCTGGAATCTATTTTTAAAGCCTTGCAACGCTTGGTGGATGATCGGGCCGAATGGATTCGAAACTGCTACGTATGGTTATACCGAGGTGCTTGGCAAGAATGGGACATTGCGGATATGGAAATGGCCATTCCAATCGGACCCAAGGATATGGCCCGTAAGAAAAACGCCATCTTCAAGCACCAATCCCAAAAGGATAGCGCCATGTTCCCTGGAAACGATGAAAGGGAGTTCTGGCAACGCGCCGAACAACGAAACAAGGAAACGGCATTCCGTTACAACGCACTTGGAATGGCCGAATATGAAGCAATGGAAGGATTTGTCCGCTATCATTTTATCTAATCAAAAACAAATTTTGAACTAATTGTTGTTTTGATCAATCTATAAAAAGGTCTACATTTAATGCACAAGTAGACCTTTTTTATTGGATTTTGAAAAGGCGTTGCTGAAAACCCAACCCTTGAAATACCCGCTTTTATGACCGAACCCTTGGAATTGACACACAAAACACCGAAAGACAAAAACGCCTGGCTCTGGATCCCTTTTCTCTATTTTACCCAAGGTATTCCGTATATTCTTGTAGTAACGGTTTCGGTGATCATGTACAAGCGCCTCGGAATCGGTAATGCCGAAATTGGCCTGTACACCAGTTGGCTGTATCTTCCCTGGGTCTTAAAACCACTTTGGAGCCCTTTGGTGGACATCAATGGCACCAAACGTAAATGGTTCTTGTCAATGCAATTGGTCGTGGCCCTTGCGTTTTTGGGAATTGGCCTCTTTCTGCCCTCCAATGCTTTTTTCACCATTACCTTGGCTTTCTTTTGGATGGCCGCTTTCGCATCCGCTACCAATGACATTGCCTCGGATGGGTATTATATGATTGGTCTTACCCAAAAAAAACAATCCTTTTTTATTGGGCTGCGGAGTACCTTTTATCGTTTGGCCATGATAACGGGTCAGGGATTGTTGGTGATTTTTGCTGGCTATTTGGAAAATACATACGGTGACAATACCAAAGCCTGGTCCATGACCATGATCAGTGCCGCAGTTCTGATGATCATACTTACTTTGGCCAACTTTTTTGCGGCACCAAAGTTTGAAGAAGCAATACCACAGAAAGGTGAAAAACCGGTAAGTTTTTGGGAAGTGTTCGCCTCCTTTTTCCGTAAAAAACAAATCGGATTGGCCCTTATGTTCGTCCTGACCTACCGATTGGGAGAATCCCAGTTGGTGAAAATGGCCTCCCCCTTTTTATTGGACAAATTGGAAGTTGGCGGACTGGGGTATTCCACTGAAGCGGTAGGTACCATTTATGGAACCGTCGGGGTCATCATGCTTTCGCTTGGAGGTATTGTCGGGGGCATCGTAATCTCTCGGGATGGCCTTAAAAAATGGATGCTGCCGATGCTTTTGGCATTAAATCTTCCGAATGCCCTGTATGCGGTTTTGGCCGTAACACAAGCCACTAGTATTTATGCAGTGGTCGGAACCGTGGTGTTGGAACAGTTCGGGTACGGCTTTGGCTTTGCTGCTTTTATGATGTATTTGATCTATGTGGCAGAAGGGGCATCAAAAACTTCTCATTACGCCATTGCCACAGGTTTTATGGCCCTGGGGATGATGCTGCCCGGCATGTTGAGCGGTTATATTCAAGAATGGTTGGGGTATGATGGATTTTTCATTTGGGTGATCATCGCCGCCTTACCTGCCTTTCTCGTGCTTCGTTATTTGAATTATCCGGCCGATTATGGCAAAAAAACGATGGAAACCGATGGCCAATAAACCGTATACCCTTCCCGAACCAGATTTGACCCTGGAAGAAAAAGTGGGACAATTGTTCATGCCCGCTGTTTTCATCAACGATTCTGAGGAAGAAGTCCAAAAAATGGAACAACTGATTGCAGCCGGCAAAGTGGGTTCCATTTGCTTCTTTCATAGTCGGGCCAGTGCCGCCACCAATTTTGAGGGGAAGAAAAAAATCGTTTACAATGAACAAAGTCTCGAGCGGCTCAAAGGACTAATCGAACGGTATCAAAAAGTGGCAAAAATACCCTTATTGGTGGCCATAGATGCCGAATGGGGCCTCGCTATGCGCATTGAGAACACGCCACAATATCCTTATGCGATCACCTTGGGCGCCTTACAAGACAACTTGGCGCTTATCCAAGAGGTCGGAAGGGCCATCGGGCTCGATTGCAGGGAAGCGGGCATTCATTGGAACTTGGCACCGGTGGTGGACATCAACAACAATCCCGAAAACCCGGTAATCGGTTATCGGTCGTTCGGTGATGACAAATCGATGGTGCTTCAAAAAGCAAAGGCCTTTGTGGATGGCATGGCGTGTAGCGGAACCTTGAACTCCATCAAACATTTTCCCGGACATGGCGATACGGCCACCGATTCCCATTTAGGGCTTCCCGTTATCGATAAATCATTGGATGACTTGTTGGTAAATGAATTGTTCCCGTTTAAAGAACTGATCAAACATGGTGTGGATTCCGTTATGGTTGGACACCTGTTGCTCCCACAATTGGATGCCCATAACCCCTCCACAACTTCCCCTATCATCATCCAAGAACTGTTGAGAAAACATTTGGGTTTTAACGGTGTTGTTATTTCCGATGCCCTAAACATGCATGCAGTATCCAAAGCCTACTCCGAAAAAGGAAAATTGGAATGTGAAGCTTTTTTGGCCGGTTTGGATGTACTCTGCTTTAGCGAACATGTGGAAGAAGGCATACAGCATATTCTGAAAACAGCAGCCCCAGAGCGCATCGAAGCTAGTTTTCAACGCATTTGGAAGCTAAAGGAACGCGCCTTTGCCCCAACTCTTGACTTAAAAACGCTTACGCCTCTGCAACATGGTGAATTGAACCGTTCCGTTGCTGAAAACACCTTAACAGAACTCTACGGAAATCCCGATGGCGTTTTGGTATACAAGCAGGAGGATGCCCTCCACATAACCGTCAAGAATGCCAAGCCCAACCTATTTGCCCAACAATTGGAAAACCAACTGGGCCTCTCCTCCGTGGAGTTGGAGTTGAAAAAAACGGAACTACCCCAGAACAAGAAAGTGGTTTTGAGCATTTTTCCACCTGCGGTCAAACCTAAAGATCACTTCGGATTTGATCCAAAACTTTTGGAGGCCATTCAACAAATCATTGCCAACAATGATGTGTTGCTCTACTTGTTTGGCAACCCGTATGTTTTGGACCTCCTTGCGCTAAAACCATCCTCCAATGTGGTGGTGGTCTATCAAGACTTCCCCGAATTTCAGGAAGCGGCGTTTAAACATTTTGACAATCAAATTTCGGCGAAAGGAAAATTACCCATTGCTCTAAAAACATTTACCGTATGAGGACTTATAAAGTTTTAGGGTTGATGTCCGGCACTTCCCTTGACGGATTGGACATGGCCTATTGCCATATTTGGGAAGATAACGATCATTGGCACTTTTCCATAAAACACACCAAGGATGTTTCGTACACTGATGAGATGAGGGACTATCTTAAAAATGCCATCTATCTCTCCGTGGAAGATCATTCACAACTCCATAAGGACTATGGTGTTTGGCTGGGGGAACAAGCTAAAGTATATATTGAAGAATTGGGTGAAGAGGTGGATTTCATTGCCAGTCATGGCCATACCTCCCATCATCGTCCGGATGAGGGTATTACCTTTCAATTGGGTGATGGCCAAGTCCTGGCCAACACCAGTGACAAACAGGTGGTCTGTGATTTTAGAACAAAGGATGTGTCCCTAAAGGGACAAGGTGCACCCTTAGTTCCCATTGGAGATCGGTTATTTTTCCACGATTACGAATTTTGCCTCAATTTGGGCGGTATAAGCAACATCTCATTTGAAAAGGAAGGAGAACGTATTGCTTTCGATATCGGATTGGCCAATATGCCCTTAAATTACATCACCCACAAAATGGGCCTATCCTATGACGAAGATGGCCAATTGGCTCGATCTGGAAATTTGGACCAAGGCTTGCTCGATCAACTAAATAGGTTGGAATACTACGCCCTTCCTTATCCGAAATCAACAGGCTATGAGTGGTTTACTGCCAAAATTATCCCGATGATTGAAGCCTCAAAAGCTACGGATGCCGACCTTTTACACACCTTCATTCACCATAATTGCGAACAGATAGCAGCCGTGGCCCATACCTATGCCACAAAACCCCAATCAAGGATATTGGCCACCGGTGGCGGAGCCTTGAACGGTTATTTTATGGAAACCCTGCAAGATAAATTGGGAACTGACATTACGGTCGTGGTGCCCGATACAACCTTGGTTGCCTACAAAGAAGCCTTGGTATTTGCCCTGATGGGAGTCTTGCGCCTAAAAGGCAAAATCAATGTATTGTCATCGGTTACGGGAGCCATTGAAGATTCCTGTAGTGGTGAAGTATTTTTCCCAGAAGGAAATTGATCACGCCGTAGCCATTTTCTTTTTGGGTCGATGCACCAAAAGAAAAATAGCCAACGCACATATACCGCAAATGGCCAAACCTGCAAACAGGGGCCATACGCTGTTTTTCACGAACTCACCAATGAAGGTAGCTATGGGAATGGACAACACAGTTGATATAAAACCATTGATGGCTGCACCAATTCCCGCGATATGCCCAATGGGCTCCATTGCAATGGAACGGAAATTACCCCACATGAATCCCAAACAAAAAAATTGGATCGATAAAAAGCCGACCAAAATATAAATACTGGGATTGGGCGAATTCAAGAACAAAAGCGTGTAGGTCAAAGCCACCAAACAGAATACAATAGTGGCCATCAAAGACAATTTTCGCATGCCAAATCGCATCACCAGGGTACCATTCAAAAAAGTGGACAACCCGATGGAAATGGCCAACCCAGCAAAAATGTAGGGAAAGACTTCCTTTAAAGCATATTGATCTTCAAAAATATGCTGAGCGGAACTCAAATACACCAAAAACGCACCAGTCACCAACCCAGAAATCAAGGTAAAAGCGATGGTTTCCCGATACTTCATAAATTCCTTGAGGCCATCCACAAAAACATGCCTTGTAAAGGGTATTTTATATTCAGGATGAAGGGTTTCTTCCTGTCTTTTCCAAAACCAAATGGCCACCACAAACACAAAGACCATTTGCACATAAAAGATGGCTTGCCAGCCGGCGGCGTCCAAAATCAATTTGCCAATGGCAGGAGCCACAACGGGCACCAAAATAAAAAATGCGGTAACAAAGGACATGACCTTGGCCATATAATCACCATGGTAGGTATCGCGTATTATGGAAATGGAAATGGTCCGTGGCGCGGAAAGTCCAATACCCTGTAGTATCCGTCCGACCACCATAATTTCCAAGGATGGTGCAATCAAACAGATGATACTGGCCACCAAAAAGATGGAAAAACCCAAATACACAACTGGTTTTCGCCCAAAACTGTCCGAAATGGGACCAAAAAAGAGTTGTCCCACACCCAGTCCCAAGAAAATCATAGTTACCAACAATTGGTTATCCGTGGAATCATAGCTTTTAATAGCCTCCCCAATGTTGGAAATGGCGGGCAAAATGGCATCAATGGCCAATGCCACAATGGACATCAAAGCGGCCATCAGGGCCACAAATTCAAAATTGGGTTTCTGGGCTGTTTTTTGCATGGTGCAAAAATAGGCATACCCCTTGGACCATTAAAGCTTTTATGAAAGCTTTAATGTTATGGAAACACTTCCAACGTTATAGTTTGTGATTGTGTCGGGTTTTGCTCGATCCAGCAACCAACAAATCCTGTTTTCGACTTATTCAAAAGTTTGATTAGCCGTATCTTTAAAGTGTAAATCAGCATAACCATGGGCACATTAAAAACATTGATTGTAGGCTGTGGCAATATGGGAACTTCCCATGCCCGCGCCTACCACAAATTGGATGGATTTGAACTCGTTGGATTGGTCAGTAGAGGTACCAAAAGTCGGGAACGGTTATCGAAAGAGCTGGATGGAGTCCCAACATTTTCAGACTATGCACAAGCCCTTAAAGCCACCCAACCTGATGTGGTTTCCATCAATACTTATCCGGACACCCATTTTTCCTATGTGAAAATGGCCTTGGAGGCCAATGCCCATGTTTTTGTGGAGAAGCCTTTGGCATTGACGGTTGAAGAGGCGCAAACCTTAGTGGATCTAGCCCACAAAATGGGCCGTAAAATGGTTGTCGGCTATATTTTACGAGTACACCCAACTTGGGCCAAGTTCACTGAAATTGCCCAAACCTTGGGCAAACCCTTGGTCATGCGCATGAATCTGAACCAACAGAGTTCCGGCGAACATTGGTATACCCACAAACAGTTGATGCAGTCCATGTCGCCCATTGTGGATTGTGGAGTGCATTACGTAGACGTGATGTGCTCCATGACACGCTCCAAACCCATCAGTGTTTCGGCCATTGGCGCCCGATTGTCGGATGAAGTGGCTGTCGACATGTACAATTATGGGCAACTACAGGTTCGCTTTGAAGATGGTTCCGTGGGATGGTATGAAGCCGGTTGGGGGCCCATGATCAGCGAAGCCGCATTTTTCATCAAGGATGTGATCGGACCCAAGGGCTGTGTTTCCATCAGTGATCAAGACAAGGGAGCTTCAGATGATATTGAAGGCCATTCCAAAACGGGCAGTTTAAAACTGCATCATAGCCATTTGGATGCAAATGGCCATTTCACCCAAAAAGATGAAATCATAAGCACGGCAGATGAACCCGACCACGATGGCCTATGTTTATTGGAACAGGAATATTTTTACGATGCCATTGTGAATGATAGGGATCTTACCCATCATTTAAATGATGCCGTGAACAGCCTAAAAATTGTGCTGGCTGCAGACGAATCAGTCAAGACTGGGAAAACAGTTCTTCTTTAGAAATTACTGTCAGGTAGAGCGATTTCGAAACCTGTTCTAAAAACTTTGTTATGTTTGATGTCAGGTCGAGCGCAGTCGAGACCCTACCAAATCATGAAACAGTATTATGTTTACATACTTGTATGTGCTGATGGACTAACCTATAATGGCATTACGGATAATTTGGCCAGAAGGTTCTCGGAACACCAAAACGGTTTGAACAAAACCGCATTCACGTACAAAAGAAGACCTGTCCAACTGATTTTTCAGCAAGAATTCAACGATGTTTTACAAGCCATCTATTTCGAAAAGAAGATAAAAAAGTGGAGTGCCAAAAAGAAGCTTGCTCTCGCAGAAGGCAATTTAAATCTATTGCAAATTCTATCGGAATGTAGAAATGCCTCACATTATAAGTATAAACCGAAACATGAATGAGGGCTCGACTGTATAAAATGTCTCGACTGCGCTCGACATGACAAATCCTCGCTTCTGCTCAAAAACTTATATTTCTTGTTAATAAAAACAAGCCCATCATTAAAATAATGATGATTACCGCCCAAGTATTAACCAACACTTTCCAAGAAAAGATATTATAATCTTTCATTTTAAAGGAATCTTTCTTGCCCAATCGATACAATAGCAATAATATTCCCAAAATGATTAAATAAATTCCAGTAGCAATTGGGTAATCATTTAAAATTCCAACAAACAAGTCCTTTATTGATTCCCATTCAAAGAAGTTCTATTACAACGGAATATTCCCGTGCTTTCGCTTGGGCGCCTGTACCTGTTTCTTCTCGAGCATGGCAAAGGTTTTCAATAGCTTTCTACGGGTTTCCTTAGGCAGAATTACCTCATCGACAAACCCTCGTTGGGCCGCCCGGTAGGGATTGGCAAACTTGTCAGCATATTCGTTCTCCTTTTCCTTCAATTTGGCTTCAGGATCGTCAGCCGCAGCAATTTCACGCCTAAAAATGATTTCACTGGCACCTTTGGCTCCCATTACCGCAATTTCAGCAGTTGGCCAAGCATAGTTGAAATCCGCACCAATGTGTTTGGAGTTCATTACATCATAAGCACCCCCATACGCTTTTCGGGTAATCACCGTTACACGTGGCACCGTAGCCTCACTCAACGCATACAGCAATTTGGCCCCATGCATAATGATACCGCTCCACTCCTGGTCGGTTCCCGGCAAAAAGCCTGGTACATCGACCAATACCAGCAACGGAATATTGAAAGCATCACAGAAACGGGTGAAACGTGCAGCTTTTCTTGAACTTTTTACTCCCAACACTCCCGCCAAAAACATAGGTTGGTTCGCAATGATACCGATACTTCGACCTCCCAATCGGGCAAAACCTGTGATAATGTTCTCGGCATAATCCTTATGGATTTCGTAGAAGGAATCCGCATCGATAATGCCCTTGATCACATCGTGCATATCGTATGGCTTGTTCGGATTGTCTGGAACAATATCGGAGAGTTGTTCCCGAATCTCATCACCCAAAATATAGGGTTTCAAAGCAGGGGGTTCGGTATTGTTCTGTGGTAAATAATCCAACAATTTTCTGATGTCGTCCAAACAAGCAGCATCGTTCGCAGCCGTTCGATGTGCAACCCCGGATTTAACGGCATGGGTACTGGCGCCTCCCAATTCCTCGGACGTTACTTCTTCATTAGTCACCGTTTTGACCACGTTCGGACCGGTAACAAACATATAGCTGGTCTCCTCCACCATGATGATGAAATCTGTCATCGCTGGCGAATACACCGCCCCGCCCGCACATGGGCCCATTATGGCAGATATTTGGGGAATAACCCCAGAAGCCTGAACATTGCGATAGAAAATATCGGCATAGCCACCCAGAGATCGCACCCCTTCTTGAATACGGGCACCCCCTGAGTCATTCAATCCGATGACCGGAGCCCCCACCTTCATGGCGAGGTCCATCACCTTGCAAATTTTTTCGGCATGGGTTTCGGACAATGCACCTCCAAAAACGGTAAAATCCTGGGCATACACATAGACCAACCTACCGTTTACGGTTCCGTAGCCCGTAACCACACCATCACCGTAATAGACTTCTTTGTCCATCCCAAAATCGGTGGTACGGTGGGTGACTAAAATTCCCATTTCCTCGAACGAGCCTTCATCCAAAAAATAAAGGATACGTTCACGGGCGGTCAATTTTTTCTTTTGATGTTGCTTCTCGATTCGCTTTTCGCCACCACCAAGGTGTGCTTGGGCTATTTTATCCTGAAGTGCTTTTATCTTGGGTTCCATTGGGTTCAATTTGAAGGTAATCGTACTATTTTTTGGTCTTCCAGAAATTGGTGAAGCGCCATTAGTGCTGCCACTTCGGCCATCTTGGCCTTGGCTTCGTGAATCATTTCCGGAGCATAATAATTCTTCACAAAATGGGTATCAAAATTCCCCGAACGAAATGCCTCATGGGCAAAAACAAAACTTCCGAACGGCAAAGTGGTCTGCACCCCTTTAACTTTATAATTGTTGATGGCCTCGAGCATCAGTTCGATGGCTTCCTCACGCGTCTGCCCATACGTGATCAACTTGGACAACATGGGATCGTAATAAATGGGAATGTCCATGCCTTCCACAAAACCATTGTCCACCCGAACACCTTCTCCCACAGGAAGTTGGTAGGTTTCCAAATTCCCCACACTGGGAAGGAAATCGTTCAAGGGGTCTTCGGCATACACCCTTAGTTCCACGGCATGTCCTTTAATTTTTAGGTCTTCTTGTTTCATGGGCAGTGCCTCTCCCCGAGCGACTTTGATCTGCAATTCCACCAAATCGACACCGGTGATCAGTTCGGTAACCGGATGCTCCACCTGCAATCGGGTGTTCATTTCCAAAAAGTAGTAATTATGATCTGCATCCATAAGAAACTCCACGGTACCTGCCCCGATATAATCGCAAGCCTTGGCCACTTTGGTTGCGGCAATACCCATTTCTTTCCTTTTTTCGGGTGTTAAAATAGAGGAAGGGGCTTCTTCCACCACTTTTTGATGACGGCGTTGCACACTGCATTCCCGTTCAAAAAAGTGGAGCACGTTGCCATGGGTGTCGGCCATGACCTGCACCTCGATGTGTCGTGGGGATTTCACATATTTTTCCACAAAAACAGATCCATCACCAAAAGCGGAAGTGGCTTCACTGATGGCCCTTTTCATTCCTGATTCGAGATCGGCCTCTTTCTCCACGATCCGCATACCTTTCCCTCCTCCACCGGCCGATGCCTTGATCAAAATGGGGTAGCCCACTTCGTTGGCAATTTCACGGGCTTTTTCCACATCCGAAATGGCTTCGTCGATTCCGGGCACCATCGGGATATCATAGGCTTTAACCGCTTCTTTGGCCGCCAATTTGCTACCCATGATCCGAATCGCCTTGGACTTGGGACCGATGAACGTAATACCACTCTTCTCGACAGCTTCGGCAAAATCTGCATTCTCACTCAAAAATCCGTAGCCCGGATGGATCCCATCCACGTTCAATTCCTTGGCCACCGCTATGATCTTGTCGCCCCGCAAGTAGGATTGGTTGGAGGGCGCTTCACCGATGCAAACGGCCTCATCCGCAAACTGGACGTGGGGCGCATTTCGGTCTACCGTTGAAAAAACGGCCACGGTACGAATACCCATCTTTTTTGCCGTTTTCATTACCCGCACTGCAATTTCACCACGGTTGGCAATCAATATTTTTTTCATGCTGTTTTATTGAAATTCGATCAACAATTGTTTTTTGTCAACTGCCTCGCCTTGTTTCACCCCAATTTTTTTGACGACTCCGTTTCGGGGCGATGTGATGATGTTCTCCATCTTCATGGCTTCCAGAATCACCAATTGATCGTCCTCTTTCACCTCTTGGCCCTCTTGTACCAGAATATCCAAAATCAATCCCGGCATGGGTGCTTCAATGGTGTCGATGTTCTTATTGGAATTGGAGGCAAATCCCATCTTTTCAATGAGTTCATCCAAAGGTGTATGGATCTTAGTGGCGAATTCACTCCCATTGATGCTGATGGTATAGGTTCCCTCCGTAAAATCGGCATTTAAAACCTCGATGTGATAGGATACCCCATCCTTCAAGAAATGATAGGCATGGTCGCCGGTTTTAATCAAATCCAAGGAAGAAATTTGGTCTTTGGAAAGTTTAAAATCAAAGTCATGGTCGACCTTGACCGAAAATAAATTGTCCATAAATAGTGTTTCCACAGGTTAGCTGGTTAAAGATAAGACGAAAGCGTTAGAATTCCACAAAGCTATGGCCATTAACTTGGCAAGGTTATGATAATGATCATGGTTTATGAATTGGGACATGCCTAATTATGTATTCTGTTAACAAGCGTTCAGATCTAATCAAATGTTTATTTTTGGGGTAAATTTTCATCTATGCTGATTTTAGGGATTGCTGGCGGAACGGGCTGTGGAAAAACCACGGTGGTCAACCAAATTGTGGACCAACTTCCAGAAAACGAAGTAGCGGTCATTTCACAGGATTCCTATTACAACGACCTTTCCCATTTGAGCAGGGAAGAGCGGGCAAAAATCAATTTTGACCATCCCAATTCCATAGATTTTGACCTTTTGATCGCCCATTTGGAACAATTGCGGCAGGGCCAAACCATAGAAACTCCGATTTATTCCTTTGTGGAGGAGACACGATTGGAAGAAACCATATCCACCTCACCCAAAAAGGTGATGATCGTGGAAGGCATTTTGGTACTGAGCAACCCTTTGTTACGGGATATGTTCGATATCAAAATCTATGTGCATGCCGATTCGGACGAACGTTTGATACGCCGTTTACAAAGGGATATTCGGGAGCGTGGACATGACCTGGACAAGGTTTTGACCCGGTACCAGACCGCTGTGAAACCCATGCACGAACAATTTATAGAGCCTTCCAAGGAGTTTGCGGACATCATTATCCCGAACAACCATTACAACACGGTGGCCATCGACATTGTCCGAACCATCATCAACAATAAACTGGCTGAAAAATGGGCCTAAAAGCACTCCGACAAAAAAAATGGTTCAAGGTGATGACCAATACCTATGTATTGGTTCTTACAATTTTTGTGATTTGGATGGCCTTTTTCGATACCAACTCACTTTTGATCCATATGGAATTGCGCAACGAAATCAAGAAGCTGGAAAAGCAGAAGGATTTTTTAAAGGGAGAGATTGAAAAGGATCGCGAGGTCCTCAAAAAAATGTCGGATGAAAAGGAGCTTGAAAAACTTGCCAGGGAAAAATATTACATGAAAAAAGACAAGGAAGAAATATTCCTGATCGAATACGAAGACAGCCTAAAGCAAAAACAAGATGAGTAACACCGGCCTTTTTGAACATTTTCCCAAAATCTCCGCGAAACAGTGGAAACAACAGATCCAATATGACCTGAAAGGCGCCGATTATAACGAGAGCCTTGTTTGGGAATCGCTGGAGGGCATCAACGTAAAACCGTTTTATAATGGGGAGGATTTAAAAACCGCTCTGCCTACAACGCCCGAAGGACATTCCTGGAAAATTGCCCAGTCCGTATTCTGTGGAGATGCGCAAAAAGCCAATGCCAAAGCCAAAGACATCCTCCAAAAAGGCGTAGAAAGCCTACTATTGGTCATTCCCAACGAATCCATTGATTTTTCTGTGCTACTGCACGAAATCGATTTAGCCAAGGTACCGTTACATTTTCAGTTTCAATTTTTGGCAATTGAGCCGATTCAGAAATTATTGGCGTTCACTAAAGGCAAACAAGCGAATATGTACCTCAATATTGACCTGAACGGGCATTTGGCCCAAGAGGGCAACTGGTATCATAACATGGGTGAAGACCATCGTATTTTGGCGGATATCCTTCAATTGGCCAACAGTCATGGCGTTGAATCCGCAGTATCGGTAGACTTAGCACTGTATGAAAATGCCGGCGCCAACAAGGTGCAACAATTGGCCTATGGGATGGCACATGCGACTGAATATCTCAATCATTTTTCAACCTCGGGCGCAATCGAAAAGTCGTTCAACATTACCTTTAAAGCAGCTGTTGGCAGCAACTATTTCTTTGAAATAGCCAAATTGAAGGCACTGCGCTGGCTTTGGAAAAGCCTAACTCCTGCCTATGATCTGAAACATGATTGTCACATTTGGGCCATGCCTTCCAAACGCAACAAAACCTTGTACGATTACAACGTGAACATGCTGCGCACCACATCCGAATGCATGTCCGCCGTACTGGGTGGTGCCGATACGGTTTGCAATCTGCCTTATGATGCCATCTACCACAAAGACAATGCATTTGGGGAACGCATAGCTCGAAACCAACTACTATTATTAAAGGAAGAAGCCTATTTCCAAGAAGCTTCACAAATTTCGGAAGGTGCCTATTATATTGAGTCCCTTACCCAGCAATTTGCTGAAAAAGCCCTGGCCTTGTTCAAACAAATTGAAGCCTCCGGTGGATTTTTGGCTGCCTTGAAAAAAGGCACCATCCAACAAAAAATAAAGGAAAGTGCCCAAAAGGAACAGGAACTTTTTGACACAGGAAAGATCATCGCACTGGGGACCAACAAATACCCCAACCCCCAGGATCGCATGAAAGATGATTTGGAACTGTACCCGTTCGTGAAAACCCAACCCCGTAAAACCCTTGTGGAGCCCATCATCGAAAAACGATTGGCCGAAGCCTCGGAACAAAAAAGATTGGACAATGAGTAGAAAAGACCTTCAAAACCTAAAATTGGCTGACCAATCAAGGGCAGTCAAGACACAAACATACGGACACGAAGATTTTGCGGCAGGGATTTCCCCATTCTTGCGAGGGCCCTACTCTACCATGTATGTTCGACGACCTTGGACCATTCGTCAATATGCCGGATTTTCAACCGCTGAGGAAAGCAATGCGTTTTACCGTCGTAACCTGGAAGCCGGACAAAAAGGGCTTTCCGTGGCATTCGACCTCCCTACCCACCGTGGGTACGATTCCGACAACGATCGGGTCGTGGGTGATGTGGGCAAGGCAGGTGTAGCCATCGACTCGGTTGAGGACATGAAGATTTTGTTTGATGGGATTCCCTTAGATCAAATGTCGGTTTCCATGACCATGAACGGGGCAGTTATCCCCATTATGGCCTTTTATATTGTGGCCGCTCTGGAGCAGGGCGTGCCCATGGAAAAATTGGCTGGTACCATTCAAAACGACATTTTGAAAGAATTCATGGTGCGCAACACCTACATTTATCCACCTACACCCTCCATGCAGATCGTTGCCGATATTTTTGAGTTCACTAGTCGAAACATGCCTAAATTCAACAGCATCAGCATTTCGGGCTATCATATGCACGAAGCGGGAGCACCAGCTGCCATGGAGCTCGCCTATACGTTGGCAGACGGTATTGAATACATCCGAACAGGTATTAAGGCGGGACTTAAAATCGATGATTTTGCGCCACGCCTTTCGTTCTTTTGGGGTATTGGAATGAACCATTTTTCTGAAATAGCCAAAATGAGGGCCGGACGGATGTTGTGGGCCAAATTGGTGGAACAGTTCGAACCTTCAAACGACAAATCCCTTATGCTTCGCACCCACAGCCAGACCAGTGGATGGAGCTTGACGGAACAGGACCCGTTCAACAATGTGGCACGAACAACGATTGAAGCCATGGCAGCCGCTTTTGGAGGCACACAAAGCCTGCATACCAACGCCTTGGACGAAGCCATAGCTTTGCCGACCGATTTTTCGGCCCGTATTGCACGAAACACCCAGCTATATCTGCAATTGGAAACCAACATCACCCGAACGGTCGATCCTTGGGCAGGTAGCCATGTAGTGGAAAAACTGACCCACGAAATTGCAGAAGAAGCTTGGAAATTAATCGAAGAAGTGGAAAAATTGGGGGGTATGACGAAGGCCATCGAAGCCGGCATACCCAAAATGCGCATTGAAGAGGCAGCTGCCAAAAAACAAGCCCGAATCGATAGCGGACAGGATGTGATCGTGGGCGTGAACAAATACCAACTGGAAAATGAGGACGACCTTCAGATTTTGGAGGTGGATAACGCCAAGGTGCGCAAACAACAAATGGAACGACTTCAACAAATCAAATCCACCCGCAATTCAGAAGCCGTGGAGCAAGCATTGGAGGCGATTCGCACCGCAAGCAAAAAAGCCATGGAAAATACGGGCGACCGAGGAAATTTGCTAGCTTTAGCCGTAAAAGCCGCCAAAGAACGTGCTACCCTGGGCGAAATAAGCGATGCCATGGAAAGTGCCTTTGGTCGGTACAAAGCCAAAATCCAATCCTTTACCGGAGTGTATTCCAAAGAAATCAAAAACGACGAGAGTTTCAGCAAGGCCCGAAAAATGGCCGATGACTTTGCACAGCAGGAAGGGCGAAGACCCCGGATTATGGTAGCAAAAATGGGCCAGGACGGGCATGATCGCGGTGCCAAAGTAGTGGCCACTGGCTATGCCGATTTGGGCTTTGATGTGGATATCGGACCCTTGTTCCAGACTCCGGCCGAGGTGGCCAAGCAAGCTGTGGAAAACGATGTACATATTTTAGGTATTTCATCTTTGGCAGGTGGACACAAGACCTTGGTCCCCGAAGTGGTCCAAGAATTGAAAAAATACGGTCGCGAAGATATTATGGTTATCGTGGGTGGTGTCATCCCCAAACAGGATTACCAGCATCTGTTGGACCATGGCGCTGTGGCAGTGTTCGGTCCAGGCACCAAAATAGCCGAGGCAGCCATACAGATCCTGGAGATTTTAATGGACTGAGCGGGCATAACACGCTGCCCTATATAAGTTTAACTTACTTTAACGCCGAAACCCGGGGTTATTCACCCCATGTTAACAAATTACATTTTTTAGCGTCTTAAATAATCGTATTTTTAACGCCTAACTTACTATGAAATGGGCAAGATTATTGCTATTGCAAACCAAAAGGGCGGAGTAGGCAAAACCACCACCACGGTGAACCTCGCAGCCTCCCTCGGTGTTTTGGAGAAGAAAGTGCTTTTGATTGATGCCGATCCCCAGGCAAATGCCACTTCCGGTCTTGGTATCGATGTGGATTCCGTGGAGCATGGCACCTACCAGCTCTTGGAGCATACCATGCAGGTAGACGATGTGATTGTACAGACCGATTCCCCCAACGTAGACCTTATTCCGGCACATATCGACCTTGTGGCCATCGAAATTGAATTGGTGGACAAGGACAATCGAGAGTACATGCTCCGTGAGGCCTTGAAGGATTTGGGAGATCGCTACGATTTTGTGCTGATCGATTGTGCACCTTCTTTGGGGTTATTGACCCTTAATGCATTGACCGCGGCTGATTCGGTGATGATTCCCATCCAATGTGAATATTTCGCGCTCGAAGGGTTGGGCAAATTGCTCAATACCGTAAAAAGTGTACAAAAAATACACAATAACGACCTGGATATCGAAGGCATGTTGTTGACGATGTACGATTCCAGATTGCGTCTTTCCAACCAAGTGGTGGAAGAAGTGAAAAAACACTTTGCGGATATGGTGTTCGATACCATCATCCAGCGAAACGTGCGGCTAAGTGAAGCACCAAGTTATGGCGAAAGCATTATAAAATATGATGCGAGCAGCAAGGGAGCTTCCAATTACCTTAACTTGGCCAACGAAATTTTGAAGAAAAACAAGGAGAAAGTTTAAATGGCGAAAGCAACAAAAAAACAGGCTTTAGGAAGAGGCCTGTCCGCTCTTTTAAAAGATCCCGACAATGATATCCAATCCGTTGCGGACAAAAATGCGGACAAGGTGATTGGAAGTGTCGTGGAATTGGACATCGATTCCATTGAGGTTAACCCTTTTCAGCCACGTTCCAATTTTAACGACGAAGCCCTTGAGGAATTGGCCAGCTCCATTCGTGAGTTGGGCATCATACAGCCCATTACCGTTCGAAAATTGGATTTCAACAAATTCCAATTGGTATCAGGGGAGCGAAGGTTCCGAGCCTCCAAATTGGTGGGACTCGAAACGATACCAGCCTACATCCGTATTGCAAACGACCAGGAGTCCTTGGAAATGGCCTTGGTGGAAAATATCCAAAGACAGGATTTAGATCCCATCGAGATTGCTCTTTCCTACCAGCGTCTTATCGATGAAATACAGATTACTCAAGAAAAATTGAGTGATCGTGTGGGCAAAAAACGATCTACGATCACCAACTATTTGCGTTTGCTCAAACTACACCCCATCATACAAACAGGTATGCGGGACGGTTTTATCAGTATGGGTCATGGCAGGGCACTGATCAACATCGAAAAGAAAAAGGACCAGATTGCCATCTATGAAAAGGTGGTGTCCAATGGGCTTTCTGTTCGCGAGACCGAACGCATGGTGAAGGAATTCAAAGAACCAACCTCTGCCTCAGGAACTTCATCTGTCAAGAGCAAAAAAGAAGTACCCAGCTTTGTTTCCGATGGTATTACGGCCATAAAAGAGCGATTGGCGGCCAAAGTGGATATTACCGCATCCAAAAATGGAAAGGGTAAAATTGTGATTCCCTTCCATTCGGAGGAGGAGTTCAAGCGTATTCAAAAATTGTTGACAGGTGAATAAAAACCTTCTCCTTTTAGGTTTGGCCCTCCTTGGTCTGCACGTTGGTTTTGCCCAAGAGGAAGAAAATAAACCCAAAAAGCAGGCTGTAAAGACCCAAGAGACCGATTCCATAAAACAGGATTTTCAAGGCAAGGGCATCACCTTTGAGGAAGTCCGTAAAAAGCAGGAAGTAAATCCCTTGGCACCCAGCAAGGCGGCCTTCTATTCCGCCGTTTTACCGGGATTGGGACAGATTTACAACAAGCGATATTGGAAAGCTCCCATTGTTTGGGGCGCCATCGGTACCGGAATCTATGTTTACTCCTTCAACAATACCGAATACCACCGTGCCAGAAATGCCTTTAAACGCAGATTGGCCGGATTCAAAGATGATGAATTTTATAGGGAGGATGGTACAGTCATCATTTCGGATGAGGCTCTACAAGAAGCACAGGAAAGCACCCAAAGGGACCGTGACCTCGCCCTTGTGATCACCATTGCCCTTTACGCCCTTAATATTATCGATGCCAATGTCGATGCCCATTTAAAACAGTACAATGTGGATGATGATCTGGCCATTGACTTTAAACCTTATCTAGATATTAACCCACTGACCAACCGACCGAACTATGGCATGGCACTGGTCGTAAAATTTTAAACAATGAAAATCGGTCTTTTTGGATATGGAAAAATGGGAAAAATGATTGAGCGCATCGCTCAAGAAAGAGGCCACTCCATTATTACCAAAATAGATGCGGATGCCCAACATATTGATTATACGGCCATGGACCTGGCCATCGATTTCAGTATGCCAGATGCCGCTTACAACAATATTACCGGTTGTTTTAAAAACGGGGTGCCCGTAATCAGCGGAACCACAGGCTGGCTGGACAGGTATAGCGAAGCAGTTGCAATCTGTGAAAAGCACCAAGGTGCCTTTATTTATGCCTCCAACTTTAGCTTGGGCGTCAACCTCTTTTTTGAACTGAATGCACAGTTGGCCAAAATGATGGCCGGACTGAAGGAGTACAACGTATCGATGGAAGAAATTCATCATACCCAGAAATTGGATGCTCCAAGCGGTACCGCAATCACGTTGGCCGAGGGAATCATACAAAACTCTGATTACGAGAAATGGGAATTGGATAATGCGGACGAACGCACCCTACCCATTACCTCCATTCGGGAAGGTTCGGTACCAGGCACCCACAGCATTACCTATGAAAGCGCTGTGGACAAAATTGAAATCAAACATGAGGCGTTCAACAGGGAAGGATTCGCCTTGGGCGCGGTTATCGCTGCGGAATGGCTTCGGGGAAAAACTGGGGTTTTCACCATGAAAGATGTGTTAAACCTAAGCTAAATAAGTAACAACGCGATAGACGGAGAGTTTAACAAAGAAATTTTACTATGGACGGAACACAATGGATCATTTTTATATTGATCATTCAGGTCATCCACTTTTTGGGCACCTGGAAACTTTATGTGAAGGCAGGACGTAAAGCTTGGGAAGCCGCGATACCCGTATACAATGGCATCATCCTAATGAAAATCATCAACAGGCCGTGGTGGTGGGTACTCTTGCTGTTTGTTCCCATTATCAACCTTCTTATGTTTCCCGTTGTTTGGGTAGAGACCATCAGAAGTTTTGGAAAGCACTCCCTTTTGGATACTTGGTTGGTGATTTTAACCCTAGGCTTCTACATCTATTACATCAATTACGTAGAAGACGTAAGCTACATTGAGGACAGAAGTCTGAAACCACGCACTGGATTGGGAGAATGGGTAAGTTCCATTGTGTTTGCGGTTGTTGCCGCCACCTTTGTACACACCTATTTTATTCAGCCTTATGTGATACCGACCGGGTCCTTGGAGCGAACATTGCGCATTGGTGACTTCTTGTTCGTTAGCAAGTTCCACTATGGCGCCAGGGTTCCCATGACCACCTTGGCCGCCCCAATGGTGCATGACACTCTTCCTGTTCTGCATACAAGATCGTATTTGGCCGATGTGAATCCAGATACCTACGAGAAGAGTTGGATCAACAAACTCCAACTGCCTTATATGCGTTTACCCGGTTTTGAAAGTGTAAAAAAGAACGATATTGTAGTGTTCAGCCTTCCCGCCGATACGCTGTACCAATTCTTTAAGGCTGAAAAAGCAGTTCGAAAACCCATCGACAAAAAGTCCAACTATGTGAAACGTTGTGTGGGCACCCCAGGGGATTCTTTGGAAGTGATCCACGGCTATGTGTATATCAATGGAAAGCAATTACAGCTTTCCGATCGGGCCAAAACCATGTACAATTATGATATTTATGCCAAAACAGGCGTATCGACCCGGTATTTGGAGGAAGTGGATGCAGCGGATTACTATAGAAAATACATTGCCACCAATATCAACGAAGCCCAATACAATGCCTTGGCCCCGTACGTTTCAGGTGCTAAAAACACTGCGGACGGCAAAATTGAACTGTATACCAATGAGAAAGGTATTCCCACCGAAGTAATCAGACAACTGCGTCTTTCCCTTACAGAAGAGAAGCCATTATCCAGAATGGCCAACATGACTTCTGAAATGGTGGAAAAGCTGCGTGCCAACCCAGCCATTGATTCCGTGGTGCAAACAGAAGAACCCAAAGGGACCTATGGGTATAACATTTTTCCTCAAAAACCCAATTTATATCCTTGGAACAATGACAATTTTGGACCCATTTATATTCCAAAAGCGGGAACCACTGTGGAAATCAATGCCAAGACGATTCCGTTGTACAAAAAAATCATTCGTGACTATGAGCACAATGATGTAAAAGTAACAGGGGATAAAGTGTTGATCAATGGCAAGGAAGCCCATTCGTATACCTTCAAACAAAATTACTATTGGATGATGGGGGACAATCGGGACCATTCCGAGGACAGCCGGACCTGGGGTTATGTCCCCGAAGACCATATTGTGGGCAAACCTGTTTTCTTGTGGATGAGTTTCGATAATTTCAGGGAAGGGATTGCCAATTGGCGAGTGCGCTGGGATAGGGTCTTCACCACTGTGGGCGGAAGCGGCGAACCGGTTTCCTACTTCAAATATTTTATTGCAGTACTTTTCGGTTGGTTTGTGTTTGATTTCTTTAGAAAACGTAAAAAGAAAAAAGCCTAACATTCTAAAATATACATCTCTTGGAGCTGCTGATTCATCCCACCTATTTTCCAAGTATCGCCACCTTTGCGATGTTGGTGCAGCACGAGGTGGTTTGGGAGGCACATGATAATTTTCAAAAACAAACGTATCGAAACCGTTGTTATATCTGTACCGACAAGGGCAAGCACATGCTCAATATCCCCATACAACATGTAGGGGGTGAAGAAGGGCGACAAAAATATGTCGATGTACGCATGGACAACAGTTATGGCTGGAAGAAAATACACTGGCGCACCTTGGAAACCGCTTATCGCACCTCTCCATTTTTTGAATTTTACGAGGACGATATCAAACCCCTATTTGAAGGTAAAGAGGAATCTTTGTTCGATTTTAATATGAAAACAATCGAAATTATTGGCGGTTGTTTGGGAATCGAAATTCCAAAAGAAAAGACAACAACCTATGAGCTCCAACCTTCCGAAGTAAGGGACCTGCGCTTTTTGGTCAATGCGAAGAATGAGAAGGATTTTGGTTTGGAACTCTACCCCCAAGTGTTTGAGGAACGCCATGGCTTTATTGCCAATTTGAGCATTTTGGACCTTTTGTTCAATGAGGGCACCCAGACATTGGATTACTTGAAATCACAATCCATCAACACAAAAGATGCTTAGGCACCTGCTCCATTATGGCATTCATTTTATAGTGCCAATACTCATCGCGATTTTCTTTTTTAGAAGTGATTGGAAAAAGGTAATGGTAATTCTTTTGGCGGGGATTTTAATTGATTTGGACCACCTGTTTGCCACCCCTTTGTTCGACCCTGGTCGTTGTAGTATAGGCTACCATCCATTGCACAGCTATTTGGCCATAATGGCGTACGCCCTACTGCCTTTATTCAAGCCCACACGTATCTTGGGCTTGGCATTGCTCCTCCACATTTTTGCGGATCTTTTGGATTGCCTATTGATGTGATTTTAATCGCAGGGTGGACATTACCGGATAATGGTCGGACAGCTTTATATTGAAATTTTGATGGGACAGCACTTCAAAATCCGGGTCGGCAAGAATATAATCGATGCGTATAGGAAACTTCAACAAATCATAGGTGCGACCAAAGCCCTCTCCTTTTTCTCTAAAAGTATCTTGTAAATCTCCCTTTACAATTTTATAAATGTTGGAGAATTGCGTATTATTCATATCACCACAGACAAGATTTTGATAGGGGCTATTTTCTAAGTGCTCCTTAAATATTTTTGCCTGTTCCAATTGCTTGGTAAAAGTGGTCACCAAACGATTATAAGTCCGCTCCGATCGCTCCCCACTGGAAAAAGAGTTTGCACTGGGAACAATACTATACGATTGAAGGTGAAAATTATATACTCTGATGGTATCCTTCCCATATTGAATATCGGCATAGATAATGTTGTTAATTGTACCCGGTAAATCCAACGAACCACTTCCAACTATTGGAAACTTGGAAAAAATAGCTTGAATGCTTCGCGGAGTGGAGTATGGAGTCTCACTACGAAATGGGTATTGCTTCAATTGCCTATATCGTATTCTACTATGTTCCTGTAAACACAAAATATCCGGATCCTCCTTTTTAACAAAATCTATTATCCGATCTCCAATATTAGGTTCCTTGATCCAACCATTTTTATTGAAACCCCAAACATTATAGGTCATGACTTTTAGATGGTTCTCACCAGACTCCACAGCATCACTTCCTAAGCCATAAAAAGAGCCAAAAACAATGTATCCCAGAATAATGGCCCATAACGACCATAAAAACTTTCTTTTCCGCAATACGAGCCAGTAAAAAACGAACAGTCCGTTCAAAACAAACAAGATGGGGACGAACAAGCTCAAAACTGCCAAAGATGGGATGGGCTGAAATTTCAAAAAAGAAAAAAGACCAATCAACAAAAGGAAAAATGCAACCAAAACATTGATTACAAAAACAACCCTGTTAAACCATGAAAGCTTTTTCATAGTCAGTCTTCTTTACCGGCCTTGAACAAAAAGTCCTTTTCTTCCTTGGACAGGCTCTCGTAACCCGATTTACTGATCTTGTCCAAAATGGTGTCGATCTTACGCTGTCGGGCCTGCCGATCATATGCTGCCTTACTATCGGCACTCTGTTTTTTGTACACTGTTTTAAGGGGGGACTTTTTCTTGGGCTTGAACAAATTGGCGATGCCTTTCATGAGCTTGGCAAATCCCCCACCAATATCCTTGCCGTTCATCAACTGTCGAGCATAAATGTACCCAAGGAAGGCTCCACCCAAATGGGCCAACCGTCCTCCAATATTTCCACCGTAGGGGATTTGAATGAGATCTACCAGCACAAAAAATGCCCCTATATACCACAATTTCACATTGAAAAAGAAGACACGCACCTCTTGATTGGGAATATAGGTACAGACAAAGATCAGCACCGCGGTCACTCCTGCGGAAGCGCCGATCAAGGCAGTGTTGGTGTTCAAAAGGGTCGGAAACACATTGTAACTGAACAGAAATACCAATCCGCCCACAATAACTCCCAAAAAGTAGACATTAAGGAACCTTTGACCATCAAACAGGTTTAGAAAAATTCTGCCGGAAAAGTAGAGCATGACCATATTCCAAAAAATATGCATAAACCCAGCATGGAAAAAGGAATAGGTCACCAAGGACCAAGGTTGTCCGATAAACTCGATGAAATCCTTGGGAAGCAAAAACCAATTGGACAATGAAAAGGCCATAAGTGCCTTCAGCAGACCATCTACCAAAAAGACCAAAATATTGGCCACGATGAGCTTTTCAGCAATGCTCAACCGTGCAAATTGGTATCGTAATCCTCCGTTAGCCATATATTAATCCCACCTTTTGTTATTGAACTGGTTCTTTTTCCAGTACCACATCATTATAAAACCGATCAATGCACCCCCGATGTGGGCAAAATGGGCCACTCCTGTATTCACGTTTCCGATACCAAAGATCAGATCCACTGCAATCAAAATCGGTACAAAATACTTGGCCTTGATGGGTACCGGTAAAAATATCAGCATCAATTTGGCTTCTGAATACATAAAGGCAAAGGCCACCAAAATACCATAAATGGCACCGGATGCGCCAACTGCTGGTGTATTGAAAGCAGCCAACATACTATCAATGGTACCCTTGGACGCTATATTGTACCACCCTGGACTGTATTGCCCATTGGCCAAAATATCCAAAATCTGCGTTCTTGCAATGCCAGCCCCTTCCAAAGCACTCATTCCTTCGTTGAAAAGGAAATAATTAACACCTGTATGTAAAGCAGCAGAGCCCAAACCTGCCGAGAAATAAAAGAAAAGAAACTTGTTTCGTCCCCAAACTCGCTCCAAAGGCGTACCAAACGCCCACAAGGCATACATATTAAAGACGATGTGCATCAAACTCCCATGCATAAACATATGGGTGATAATCTGCCACCATCTAAAGTTGACATTTTTGGGAAACCAAAGCGACATCCATTGAAACATTTGATCCCCATACAATTGTGTGGCAAAAAACATGATCACGTTAATGATCAACAAATGCTTTACTGCCTCGGTCATTCTACCCATCTAACTGAATTTTTTATCGATATCCCCTTCGGAGATAATAGTATATGTTAATTTTTGGAACGGGCTCAGAGTCGGTTCCTTGCAAGCGAATAAATTGTTCACCAAGGCCAACTGCGATTCCTGGTCCAGCACATCGCCGGTTTTCACGGCCAAATTTTTGGAAAGCACCTTGGCCAAGACCTCGGCCTGGGATAGGGAGCCATCCGAAAAGCCCTCCTTGTAATCCGAGATCAACCGATCCAATACTGTGCCAATTCCGCTCTCGGGCACCGCCAAGGGCATGCCTGTCACTTTTACCGTTTCGTGTTCCAAACTTTCGAATGCAAAACCAATATTGATCAAACTTTCCTGTATCTCGTTGAGTATGCCCAAATCTTGCTTGTTAAAAGTAAGCTCCAACGGAAACAACAATTGTTGGCTCACCCCCTCTTTCACAGTGATTTCCCCTAAAAACTTTTCAAAGAGAATGCGTTCATGGGCCCGGTTCTGATGAATGACCAACATGCCGGATTTAACGGTGCTCACCACAAATTTTCTTCGCAATTGGAATGTGGTGGCCAAGTGTTCGGCCAATTCATCTTCGCTGTACAACGTGCCCTGTTCTTCACCCTCCGATTCGATCACCACACTACTGAAGGTGTCCCCTTCCGCATCCGATTGCAACCCTTCATAAAGTCCCTCCCAACCTTTGGTGCTTGGTTTTTGGAACGACCTGGAGACCCTGCTCACTGTTCCCGTCTCCTTAAAAGGATTGAAGGAGGCATCAACGGTAACCTTGGGCAAAACCGCATCCTTTTCCTTATAGGCATAGGGCGTGTCCAAGTTGGGGTCGTGGTCAAAATCGAGGACCGGGGCCACATTGAACTGTCCCAAGCTATGCTTTATGGTAGAACGCAGAATGGCATACAGGGTGTTCTCATCGTCAAACTTAACTTCGGTCTTGGTCGGATGAATATTGATATCGATGGAAGAAGGGTCAACCTCCAAATACAAAAAATATCCAGGGTGCATATCTGCTTTGATCAACCCCTCAAAAGCGGCCACCACGGCATGATGGAGATACGGACTTTTGATGTAGCGATCGTTGGCAAAGAAAAACTGCTCGCCCCTACTCTTTTTCGAGAATTCCGGTTTACAGATAAAGCCAGATATTTTTACCACTTCGGTTTCCTCCGTCACCGGTACCAAACGATCTTCCATGCGACTGCCAAAAATGTGGGCGATGCGCTGGCGGTGTTTGGTTTTGGGCAGACTGAAAATCTCAGACCCATTATTGTAAAAATGAAAGGCAATATTTGGGTGCACCAAAGCCACACGATGAAACTCATCCGTAATATGGCGCAGCTCCACTTGATTGGATTTTAAAAAATTACGGCGGGCTGGAATATTAAAAAATAGGTTCTTTACGGAGATGGATGTACCCTTGGGCATAGCGACCACTTCCTGGGAAACAATTTTACTGCCCTCTATTTTGATGTGGGTGCCCACCTCGTTGCCCTCCAAACGCGTTTGCATGTCCACATGGGCAATGGCGGCAATGGAAGCCAAGGCCTCTCCCCGAAAACCTTTGGTATGTAAATTGAAAAGGTCCTGGGCAGAAGAAATTTTTGAAGTAGCGTGCCGCTCGAAGGACAATCGGGCATCGGTCTCACTCATTCCCTTACCATCATCCACCACTTGGATCAGGGTCTTGCCCCCATCCTTTATGATCAATTTAATGGACATTGCCCCGGCATCAATGGCATTCTCCAAAAGCTCCTTGACCACTGAGGCTGGTCGTTGGACCACCTCCCCTGCTGCTATCTGGTTGGCAACATGGTCGGGTAAAAGTTTGATGATATCCGCCATTATGGATTCAGGAATATCGATAAATCGAAGTCGATGATGAAAAGGAACAATAGCACCAAAACGGCAATTATGATTGCAAAACGCAGCTTCATATTCTTATCGCCCTCAGTATTTAAATCATCCATTGCCGACCGGAATTTGTTTTTCAGTCCCCGGTTGGGTTGGGCCGTACTTCGGAATTTATCCAGTTTATGTTCAATTTTATAAGGATTGCCCTCGCCTTTATAGTAGCGCGGGGCATAATCAAAGCTCTTATTTTTCCTCAGTTTTAAAGGGTTTCGCATGATATCCTTATCCAATAGTCTCAAAGGTACTCAAAATAGAAAAAAAGGGTTGGGAACACCTCCCAAAAAATGTTAACAGTATAGGGAAATCGGATAATTGGATAATTGGACGACTTGGATTGTTGGATTGGACCTTTCGTGGGTCCAATTACTTTCCTATAACCGCCATTTGGATGGCGACTATGGCCGCCTCGGCTCCCTTATTGCCGTGTTTGCCGCCGCTTCTGTCCCTGGATTGTTGAATGTTATCATCCGTTAGCACACAGAAAATTACGGGCACATCGTAGTTTACATTCAGGTCCATGATGCCCTGGGCGGTTGCACTACATACAAAATCGAAGTGGCTGGTCTCCCCTCGAATGACACTACCAATGGCAATGATGGCATCCACCGATTGGGTCTGTATCATTTTTTTACAGCCATAGGTAAGTTCAAAACTTCCAGGCACGTTCCAACGCAGTAGGTGTTCCGGTTGGGCCCCGCAATCCAAGAGTGCCTCCCGTGCTCCTTCAAAAAGGGCTTCGGTGATTTCTCCGTTCCATTCTGAAACAACAATCCCAAACCGAAGGTCCTTCGCATTTGGGATTGCATTTTTATCGTAAGCTGATAAGTTTTTGTTCGCTGTGGCCATGGTTTAGTTTTGGGCCATCCCGATCAAGGCATCAATATTGTTGCCTTCCTGGGAATTCGGATATTCTTCCTTGATGCGCTCAAAATAGTCAAGTGCCTTGCCCTTTTGTCCCATTTCAATCGCCAATACACCGGCCTTGTACAAAAATCGGGGTGCTGTAAAATCGTTGTTGCTATGGGCAATGGCCTTCTCATAATAATCCAAGGCATCCTCTGGCTGGTTCAATTGGGAAAAAGCGTCGCCAATACCTCCTTTTGCCATTGCACCCATGATATCGTCATCCGATGAAAAACTTTCCAAGTGGGAAATGGCCTGATCGTATTGTTTCAAGTTCAAATAGGTCATACCCGCAGCATATTTGGCCAAGTTGGCCGCTTTGGTACCGCTGTATTCCTCGATGATGTCCAAGAAACCATATTTACCTTCTGCCCCGTTCAAGGCCAAAGTAAACAATGAATCACGTTCAGCCTCACTGGCCAACGCTTGGTCAAAATATTGTTGTGGATAAAAAAGTTCGTTCGCTGCAGCAGCTTCCTTTGGTTTTTGGATGAACTGATGGTAACCCAAATAAGCCAAAACACCGATTGCAACGGCCCCAATTACGCCCAAAATATAATTTTGGTTCTTTTGGACCCATGCTTCCGTCTTGGAAGCACCTTCATCCAATGTATTGAAAACTTCAGCAGTTGTACTGTCGTGTTCTTCTATTTGAGCTTCCTCAGCCTTGTTTTTTGGCTTAAAGCCTCTCTTCTTGTATGTTGCCATCCGTCATTTAATTGGTCGCGCAAAAATAAAGTTTTTATCCAAAACCAAAAGGTAATTTATTCGTTATTTTTGGAATCGCCCAAATGGGACAAAACCCACTGAACAAAATATTTCTCAAACCCTTTATGTTTTTAAGACATTTAGCCTTAGTCAATTATAAAAACTTTGACTCCAAAGAATTGGAATTCGACCCCGTCATCAATTGTTTGGTGGGTGACAATGGTGTGGGAAAGACCAACATTTTGGACGCCATTTACCACCTGTGCTTTGGTAAAAGCTACTTTAATCCCGTGGCCACCCAGAATATAAAGCATGATACCGATTTTTTTGTGGTGGAAGGGGAATTTGAAAAGGAAGGTAGATCGGAAAAGATCCTTTGTAGTTTTAAGAAAGGGACCAAAAAAATGATCAAACGCAACGGAAAACCTTATGAAAAGTTTTCCGAGCATATCGGGTTTTTACCATTGGTGATGATCTCCCCTTCGGACCGCGACCTGATCTTGGAAGGCAGCGAAACCCGGCGCAAGTTCATGGATGGGGTCATTTCCCAATCCGATAAGGGGTATCTGCAAAACCTGATCAAATACAACAAGGTGCTCACCCAGCGGAATTCGCTTTTGAAGTACTTTGTGGCCAACCATACCTTCGACCCCAACACCCTGGCCATTTACAACGAACAGTTGCACGGTTTGGGAACACAGATTTACGAAAAAAGGGTGGAGTTCATCAATGCTTTTCTACCCATTTTCAAGGAACAGTACCACCATATTTCAGATAAGGACGAACAGATCATGCTGTCGTACCAAAGTCAACTATCTGAGGGCAACCTATTGGACTTATTGAAGGCCAACGTGGACAAGGATCGTGCACTGCAGTATACATCGGTCGGGGTCCATAAGGACGACTTGGATTTTTCCATTGCCGGACATCCCATTAAAAAATTTGGAAGCCAAGGGCAACAAAAATCCTTTTTGATCGCATTGAAGTTGGCCCAGTTCCATTTCATTAAGGAACAGGCCAAAACCACTCCCATTTTGTTGTTGGATGATATTTTTGACAAGCTGGATGAAAACCGGGTGTCGCATATTGTTGGGCTGGTGAAAAACGACAATTTCGGGCAGATATTTATCAGTGATACCCATGCAGAACGAACAGAAAATGTGGTAAAGAACATTCACCAGAGCTATAAAATATTTACCTTGTAGTGCCATGAAAAAGCTGATTCCCCTTTTTATCGCGATTCTGATCTTAGGCTGCAAAATTGACGGCGTTTCCGAAGCCGATGTCCATTTTTTGAACGGGTATTGGGAAATAACCGAAGTGGAGTTTCCCGATGGTTCGGTAAAGACATATGGCCTCAACCAGAATATCGATTTTATCCATTTGGAAAATGGCGAAGGCTATCGAAAAAAACTACAGCCCAAGTTTGATGGCTCTTTTGACACCTCCAATGATATGGAATATTTCACCCTTGCAACCACTGAAAGTGAGATTGTCCTACACTACAAAAGTGATTTTAGCGAGTGGGAAGAGCAATTGGTACACATCGATTCCATGACCTTCTCCGTGACCAATCCGGAAGGTGTCCGGTATACCTACAAACGTTTTGAACCCATCAAAATTCCACAGTAATGGCCAAGCGACAAAATTCCCATTTGCCATTAAGTGAAGCCTTGAGCGAATTTATCAAGGAAAACAAACTGCAAAAGGGCATGGATAAAGTGGATGCTCGCGAGGCTTGGGCCAATTTGATGGGCAACGGGGTGAACAATTACACCACGGCGGTGGAACTCAAAAACGAAACGCTTTTTGTTTCCCTATCCTCCTCCGTGCTTCGTGAAGAACTGAGCTTGGGCAAGACCAAGATCATTGCGATGATCAATGAGGATTTGGGAAGGGAATTGGTCAAAAAACTGGTGCTTCGGTAAACAAAAAAAGCCACCCAAATTGAGAGGCTTTTTTTATTTTTTTAACGTACAGCTCTAGTAAATTTCCCTTCCTGAAAAATGGAAAGCACCTTCAATGGCTGCATTATCATCACTGTCGGAACCGTGAATGGCATTTTCACCAATGCTGGCAGCATACAATTTACGGATGGTACCTTCTGCAGCTTCAGCAGGATTTGTGGCACCGATCAACGCACGAAAATCGTCAACCGCATTGTCTTTTTCCAAAATGGCGGCCACAATGGGACCACGGGTCATAAATTCGACCAACTCGCCAAAGAACGGACGCTCTTTGTGGATGGCATAGAACTCCTCGGCATCCCTCTTGCTCAATTGGGTATATTTCATGGCCACAATCTTGAAACCGGCAGCTGTTATTTTTTCCAAAATCGCACCGATGTACCCGTTTTCAACGGCATCTGGTTTAATCATGGTAAACGTTCTGTTTCCTGTCATTTCTTAAAAAATTTTGCGCAAAAGTACAGTTTTTCGAACAACGGGCAAGGTTTAATAGGTTTGTTTTAACTCTTGGAGCACGGTCCCATTATCACCCATCATCTTTAGATCCAATTCTTTCTCATCAAAATAGATGGAAACCGTACCATAACTTTTATCGGATACCACCTCCCCCACGCGATATTGATTGGGTTCGCCGTTAAAACTTGAATAGGAATGCGTGAGACCACTGCTGGTAAAATCAATCAACGGATAGGCCAAGCCCGATACCTCCTTTTTCGAAAATTCGGAAATATGTCGGTCTCCGGAAAGTATCAAAACCCCCTTCGCGCCCGATTGTGCAATCAGGGTTTCCAATTTTTCGGTTTCCTTTGGAAAATTGCCCCAGGTCTCAAAACCATGCTCCCCGGACAAAACTTGAATACTGGACATGATCAGGTTAAAATCGGCCTGGGAGGAATCCAATTCGTTTTTTAGCCACGCCCATTGTTCCGCTCCCAGCACGGTTGCCGAATCCGAAGTATCTGGCTTGTAACGCCTGTTGGGATCTTCATCCTTGATCAGGTCGCTTCGAAAATACCGTGTGTCCAGGACCAAGATCTTTACCGAACCCTTGGATGTCTCCAAGGTATGGGCGGCATAAACCCCTTCCCTATTTCTTCGATCGCTGTTGGCCGGTACGCCCATAAAATCCAAAAATACCTGCTGGCTTTCTTTTTTTACAGTAAAGCCGGCACCGCCATCGTTTAGGCCAAAATCGTGGTCGTCCCAGGTACCGATAATGGGAATTTTGGCTTTTAGTTTGGCATAGCCCGGTACGCTATCTTGTTTGGCATAAATGGTTCGTAGTCGGTTCATGTCATCGGTATCCGCATAAACGATATCACCTCCCCAAATCCACACGTCGGGGTTTTCTGCCAAAATATCGTCCCAAAAAGGATTGTTTTCCTCGGGCATGTTGCACGATCCAAAAGCCACCACCAAATCTGGGAATCTTTCTTGAGTTGGTGCTTCCGCTGGTTCTGTTTTCGATTTGCATCCCAACAAAAGTGAAAAGCAAATCGACAAAAGGGTAAAATACTTCATGGTTTATATTTAGTGTTCCAAAAATACGGATATTGCAGGTAAGCACTCTATGATATTATTGTATATTTGGCCGCATGAATCCAGAGGACATCACTACCGTAAAGTCGTTACTCTCCCAACCCCAAAAAATTGCCATCATACCCCATAAAAACCCTGATGGTGATGCTATGGGTGCCGCCTTGGCAGTGTATGCCTTTTTGAAGGACAAAGGCCATGAGGCAAACGTGATTTCCCCCAACGATTATCCCAAATTCCTGAAATGGATGCCCGGCAATGACGCTGTTGTGAATTTTGAAAGGGAAAATCAAAAGGCCCAACAATTGCTACAGGAGGCTAATTTGATTTTCACTTTGGATTTCAACGATCTGTCCCGGGTCGGACAAATGGAAACGGCATTGAAGGAAGCTTCTGCCGATTTCATCATGATCGATCACCATCAGCAACCGGGCGATTATGCCAAGGTTACCTATTCGGATGTTTCCATGAGCTCCACCTGTGAGATGGTGTATAATTTTATTGATTTTTTGGGTGAAACGGACAACATCACCAAAGCGATAGCCACCAACCTGTATACCGGTATTATGACGGATACGGGCTCTTTTAAATATCGGTCCACATCGAGCAAAACGCATCGCGTGGTCGCCGAATTGATTGATAAAGGGGCCGAAAATATGGAAATACACCAGCACGTATTCGACACCAATTCCCCTTCCAGGTTGCACTTGTTGGGCGTTGCTTTGAGCAATATGGTCATTCTTTCGGAATACCGTACAGCCTATATAACCCTAACCCAGGAAGAATTGGATGCCCATGATTATAAAAAAGGAGACACCGAAGGTTTTGTGAATTACGGACTTACTTTGGAGAATATTGTTTTTGCGCTCATATTCATTGAAAACAGGGAAGAAGGCATCATCAAAATATCGTTGCGTTCGGTAGGGGATTTTTCGGTAAACGAGTTTGCAAGAGCACATTTCAATGGTGGTGGACATACCAACGCTGCAGGAGGAAGAAGTGATTTGAGCATGGACGAGACCGTTGCCCGATTCCAAGAAATCCTGACAAATTATAAAAGTGAATTGAATCCATGAGACTAGTTTTGATCCTTTTGCTGGCTTTGCTGGTGGTGAATTGTTGCGGACCGGAACCCAGAAGACCTGTCGAGGTAAAATCCGGAAGCTTTTATAAGGAATCCATTGAGCGAAACAAATTATTGATTGCCAAGGAAGAAGCCCTTATCAAGGAAATTATAGCAAAAGATACCGCACACAGTTACCAATCAAACCCAAACGGGTTTTGGTACTATTTTGAAACCAAGAACGACACAGCAACCTATGCGCCAAAGACCGGAGACCAGATTTTGTTTTCTTATAACTTGATGGGATTGGACAACGATACCATTTATACCGCTGAGCAAATTGGACCCACGTCTTTCGTGATCGATAAGCAACAGCTCTTTCCCGGCCTTCAAAATGCGGTGAAATTGTTGAAGGTAAATGAAAAGGCAACCTTTATATTTCCATCCTTGCAAGCCTACGGTTATCAAGGGGACAATAAGGCCATTGGTCCGATGACGCCTTTGAAAGCATCCGTGGAATTACATACCATAATCATCAATAAAGACAGTATAAACTAAATAAACAAAAATGAAAAAATCCCTTTATATCCTGACCTTGGCCACCTTGGCCTTTCTAGGGTGCAAAACCAGTAAATATGCTGATTTGGGCGATGGTATTTTTGCCGATATCCAAACCAGCAAAGGAGATATCATCGTTAAATTGGAATACCAAAAAACACCGGTAACGGTGGCCAACTTTGTTTCCCTTGCCGAAGGGAACAACCCTTTCGTTAGCGAAGAATACAAAGACAAAAAATTCTATGACGGCATTGTTTTCCATCGTGTGATCAAGGACTTTATGATCCAAGGTGGTGATCCTACCGGCACAGGAAGTGGCAATATCGGGTATACCTTTAAGGATGAGATCAACGATTCGCTACGCCATTCCAAAAAAGGAATCATTTCCATGGCCAACAGGGGACCAAAGACCAACAGCAGTCAATTCTTCATCACCCATAAAGAAACGCCCTGGTTGGATGGCAAGCACACCGTTTTTGGTGAGGTTGTCTCGGGAATGGACGTGGTGGATTCCATCGCCAATACCAAAACCGCAGCTCGGGACAGACCCGAGGTCGATGTGGTCATGAACCATGTGGAAATTGTTCGTAATGGTCGTGAAGCCAAAAAATTTGACGCCGTTAAGGTAATGTCCGATTATTTTGAAGAAGCAAAATTGGCTGAAGCCGAGTTTATCAAAATGAAGGAAGACCTTGCTGCAGAATTTGCAGCGCAAATGGCCACTGCAGAAGAAACCGCTTCTGGACTGAAAATCTTAAAATTGACAGAAGCCAATGGTGAACAACCCAAAATCGGCCAAAAAGTGCTGGTGAACTATGCCGGTTGGTTGTCCAACGGTGAGTTGTTCGATAGCAACATCGAGGAAATTGCGCTCAAGTTCAACCAATTGAACCCAGGCAGACGGGACCAAGGCGGTTACACCCCCTTCCCCATGGATTACAGTCCAGATGCCCAGTTGGCTGCAGGCTTTAGGGAAGGTCTTTTGACCATGAAGGTTGGAGACAAGTTCCGTTTGTTCATTCCACCGCATTTGGGATACGGTGACTACGATTACGGACCCATCCCAGGTGGCTCCACCTTGGTATTTGATATTGAAGTGGTGGGAATCGCCGAATAATCACTTAGACATAAAACTAAAAAAGCCGTACTTTTCAGTTCGGCTTTTTTTATGGACCATTAGATCATTTCCCAACAGCACATATGCAACCGAAACTTAAAAACGCTTTAGCGATTGCCTTGCCTATCCAGATTATAATGGTACAGTGGTTGGCCCAGTATCCCGATGTGGTGGAAACCTATTACAGTAAAGGGCTGTATCCGTACATTGCTTCCTTTTTACAGATCCTCTTCGGATGGCTTCCCTTTTCCTTTGGGGATGTACTCTACACGCTCTTGTTTCTATTGGCCGGAAGATATATATTCAGAAAATGGAAGTCCATCAAAGGGCAACCCTGGTCGTTTGTTAAAAGCATTTTGGCAGCCTTGTCCATGGTGTATTTTGCATTTCACATGCTTTGGGGAATGAATTATTACCGACAACCCATCACCTGGAAATTGGGTATTGACCGGGAATACACCGAAGCGGAATTGATGGAGTTCACCCAATACCTCATTGCACAATCCAACCAACTTCAAATGGAGTTGACGGGCGATAGCATTTCCCCGGTACATATTCACTATTCGCGAAGTGAAATATTTAATAAGACGGTTCAAGCTTACGAACAGCTTCAAAATACCTATCCCGATTTTGCCTACGCCCACCCCAGTTTAAAATCATCCCTTTACAGCTTTCCTTTGACAGTCATGGGCTATGGGGGCTATCTCAACCCCTTTACCAATGAAGCTCAGGTGAACGGTTTGACCCCCTTGTTCCGAATGCCCGTGGTCAGCGGCCATGAGGTGGGACATCAATTGGGCTATTCTGCAGAAGATGCCACTAATTTCATCGGGCATTTGGTCACTTTGGAAAGTGAAGACCCCTATTTTAAGTATGCTGCGTACCACCATGCATTGGGCTATTGCCTCAATGATCTTTTTAATAAAAACGAATTGCAATACACCGAAATATTGCCCTCGATCAACAAAGGGGTGAAGGCAAATTTTAAGGAACTACAGGATTTTTGGAAAAAATATGAAAATCCTTTGGAGCCGGTGTTTAAATCCGTGTTCAACACATTTTTAAAGGTGAACAACCAAAAGGAAGGCATCAAAAGTTATAATTCGGTCGTGGGGCTCATGATCAACCACCGAAAACAGCAAATCGGCAACAAGCCAAACTTGTGAGGTACTTGCACATAGGCTATATTTAAACCAACTAATTCAATTACAAACCGTATGAAAATTAAACTCTTGGCCCTCACCCTCCTCTTGGGTGGCGTTTCTTTGTTTGCGCAAGATTATTTTCCAAAAAATGATGGTGTAAAAACAGAGAACAATAATTACACGGCATTTACCAATGCCAAGATCTATGTAACCCCTACACAGGTTATTGAAAATGGAACCCTACTGATACAAAACGGTAAAGTGGTTCAGGTCGGTAAATCGGTCAGTATTCCGAAAAACACCGTGGTAGAAAACTTGAACGGGAAATCCATTTACCCTTCCTTTATCGATGTGTTCTCCGATTTTGGTGTGGAACTTCCGAAAAGAGCTGCTGGCGGCGGAAGATCGGCCCAGTACGAACCGGAACGTGAAGGTTTTTACTGGAACGACCATGTGATGCCCGAAAACAGTGCCATAAACAGTTTCAGTTACGACTCCAAAAAGGCAGACGAACTGCGCAAGGCCGGTTTTGGTACCGTAAATGCCCACATTCAGGATGGTATTGCCCGAGGCACAGGTCTTTTGGTCGCTTTAAACGATGAAGGTTCCGAGGCCCAACGGATCCTTTCCGACAAATCGGCGCAGTACTTCTCCTTTAGCAAAAGTATCGCCAAAAGACAATCCTACCCTGGTTCGCTAATGGGTGCCATGGCCCTGTTGCGTCAAATGTACTACGATATGGACTGGTACAGCAAGGGCAATGTGGATACCAAGGACCGTTCTTTGGAAGCCTTGATCGCCAACAAAGGGCTTACCCAAATTTTTGCTGCTGGAGACAATGGCAATGTAGTGCGAGCTGATAAGGTTGGGGATATCTTTGGCATCCAATATGCCATTTTGGGTGGCGGGGACGAATATCAACGTATAGACGATATCAAGGCAACCAACGCCAAATTGATCTTACCGTTGAATTTCCCGGATGCTTATGATGTGTCCAATCCATACGAAGCAAATTACATTGCACTGAAAGATATGCGCCACTGGAATTTGGCACCCTCCAATCCCAAGGTGTTGGCAGAAAACGGTATTGAGTTTTCCATCACACTGCACGATTTGAAATCTCCAAAGGATTTAAAGGATAAATTGATGAAGGCCATCACTTATGGTCTTCCCAAAACCAAGGCTTTGGAAGCGTTGACCACGGTTCCTGCTGCCATTTTGGGTAAATCCAGTGAAATTGGCTCCCTACAACCCGGAAGCTATGCCAACTTTTTGATCACCTCTGGTGGTATTTTTGACAAAGGCACCGTATTGTATGAAAACTGGGTGCAAGGCAGTAAGAACATTATCCAATCCATGGACTTGGTGGACATCCGCGGTGATTATAATTTGGCCGCTGGTGGCAGCACCTTTACCGTTTCCGTTACCGGCGATATCGACAAACCCAAAGTCGAGGTCAAAAAAGGGGACGAGAAATTGGATGCCAAATTGGAGTACGCCTCCGATTGGTTGAACCTTTCCTTTACCGAAGATGGTGAAACTTCGTACCGTATGGTGGCACATGCCATGCCCGGTTCCGAGACCATTACCGGCAATATGGTACTTCCCACAGGAAATGAAGCTAAGGCAACCTTGACCAAAACCAAGGCATTTGAAGAAAAATCTGAGGATGACGAGACCATGTCCCCAGAATTGGTGGAGCTTACCTATCCCAATGTAGGGTATGGCTACAAAACCAAGCCCAAACAAGAAACCATTCTATTTAAAAATGCCACCGTGTGGACCGGTGAAAGCATATTGGAAAACACGGATGTTTTGGTGAAGAATGGAAAAATTTCCAAAGTGGGGAAAGACCTTCGGGCCAGTGGCGCAACGGTGGTTGATGCGACCGGCAAGCACCTTACTGCTGGCGTTATTGACGAACACTCCCACATCGCTGCTTTGGCCATCAACGAGGGCGGTCATAACTCTTCAGCAGAAGTCCGCATGAAGGATGTCATCGACCCGACCGATATGGACATTTACAGAAATTTGGCCGGTGGGGTGACCACCATCCAATTGCTTCATGGTTCTGCCAACCCGATCGGTGGACGCTCGGCCATTCTTCGTCTTAAATGGGGCGAAAATGCAGATGGGCTTATTTTTCCTAATTCGCCCAAGTTCATCAAGTTTGCCTTGGGTGAAAACGTAAAACAGTCCAACTGGGGCAGTAATTCCCGTTTCCCACAGACACGTATGGGCGTTGAGCAGGTGTACACCGATTACTTCCAACGCGCCAAGGAATATGATGCCAAAAAGAAAAGTGGCCAGCCGTACCGTTATGATGAAGAAATGGAGACCTTGGCCGAAATCTTGAATGGTGAGCGCTTTATCAGCTGCCACTCCTACGTACAAAGTGAGATCAACATGATGATGAAGGTGGCTGAGAAATTCAATTTCCGCGTAAATACCTTCACCCACATTTTGGAAGGTTACAAAGTCGCCGATAAAATGGCCGAACATGGCGTGGGAGGTTCCACCTTCAGCGATTGGTGGGCCTACAAATATGAGGTGAACGATGCCATTCCGTACAACGCTGCCATCATGGCCAGCCAAGGGGTAACCGTGGCCATCAACAGTGATGATGCCGAAATGTCCCGCAGATTGAACCAAGAAGCGGGTAAAACGGTTAAATATGGTGGTGTTTCCGAATTGGAAGCCTGGAAAATGGTGACCCTCAACCCTGCCAAATTGTTGCACTTGGACGACCGCGTAGGCAGCATAGAAGAAGGAAAGGATGCCGATTTGGTCCTTTGGTCCGACCATCCCCTTTCCGTGTATGCAAAGGCAGAAAAGACGTTGATTGAAGGTAAGGTCTATTTTGATCTGGAGAAAGACAAAATGCTACGTGAGTCAGTTAAGAAAGAACGAAATAAACTGATTGGCATGATGCTCAACGAGAAGAAAAAAGGAGGCAAGACCCGAACTCCTGTTCAGAACAAGAAAGAACGATTTGAATGTGAAACCGAATAAACCAGAAATCATGAAAAAGTATTTAATAGCAATAGCAATCATATTCGGGGCTACATTGAACGCACAGCAGACCCCTGCCCCACCGCAATCTGAGCAAGTGGCCATAATAGGTGCCACAGCCCACGTTGGCAATGGGGAAGTCATAGAAAATTGCACCATCATTTTTGTGGACGGCAAAATCACCGCCATCGGTGCCGATCTAATGGCGACCACCATTGGCACCATGATCGATGCCAAAGGCAAGCACGTTTACCCTGGCTTTATTGCCCCAGCCAAATCCCTAGGCTTGGTGGAAGTGGATGCCGTTAGGGCCAGTGATGACCAAGATGAAATCGGGGAAATGATTCCCCATGTACGCAGTATCATTGCCTACAATGCGGAGTCCAAAGTGGTGGAAAGTATGCGTCCGAACGGGGTATTGCTCGGTCAGGCAACGCCACAGGGAGGAACGATTTCAGGAACTTCCTCCATTGTTCAGTTCGATGCTTGGAACTGGGAAGATGCGGCGGTTAAAACCGACGATGGCATTCATATGAACTGGCCTTCCTTCTTTAGGAGAGGTAGATGGTGGCTGGGTGAAGCCAGAGGATTTGTACCCAATAAAGATTACGACGAACAAGTGGGTAAAATCAAAACCTTCTTCCAGAATTCCAGCGCCTATGGCAAAGCCACCGAAAAGGTAAAAAACCTGCCGTTTGCCGCTATGCAAGGACTATTCGATGGTTCCAAACGTTTGTACATCCATGCCGATGGCGAAAAGGAAATGACAGATGCGGTGATCATGGCCAAAAATGCCGGTGTAACGCATGTCGTGATCGTTGGAGGTTATCATGCCAATAAAATTGCGGATTTCCTTAAATCCAATAACGTAGCCGTTTTGGTGGGAAGGACGCATTCTTTGCCGCAATACGATGATGATGACTACGATTTCACCTATAAATTGCCCAAATTATTGGTCGATGCGGGATTGTTGGTCGGTCTGCAAAATGAGGATGCCGCCAATTTCCAGACGCGAAATATGGCCTTTTATGCCGGACAAACAGTGGCCCAAGGATTGGACAAGGAGACAGCCTTAAAACTTTTGACCAGCAATACGGCAAAAATATTGGGCATTGACGATCGGTATGGCACCTTGGAGGTGGGTAAAAGTGCAACCCTTTTCATTTCGGAAGGAGATGCACTGGACATGCGTACCAATAAGATCAGTAAAGCATATATCGACGGAAGGGACGTTTCGCTGGAAACCCACCAAACGGAACTTTGGCACAGATATATGGGCAAATATGAAAGAGAGAAAGCGGGACAATAATCCCCATACAAAAAGCGGCGCTCCAAGGGGCGCCGCTTTTTATTTGAGCAAGAGTGTCAATTGACAAATTCAGCGTTTTCCGGTTTCTGATAAAAGTTATCAGGCATTGGCTTTCCCGACAATTTTGCTTCTTCAAAGGTCAAGGTATTTCGAGGCTCCAAAATGGTTTTACCTTCATACTTATGCCATGAAATGGATTTGGGCAATAGGATACCATTCACTTTCTGCCAATCGTGATAGCGAATCCAACGCACATTATCCGAAGTGGCCTCGCTTCCAAAGGTAACGGTATACCCCAACCAAGCCATTTGATGGGTTTCTGGGTCAAAATGGAGGAAATACTCATCGTTGGAAGAGGCACCTACGCCCGATTGAAATCCTATTTTCAACCCCGGATAGGCCTTGCCCTCATACGTTAAATCTTCTGTTTCACTATACACGATACCCTGATCGGACAACACAAAGGGCATGGCATAAAAGTAGAACATCAAATTATGGTAAAACATCACGTTCCCTTTATAGGCTTTTTCCGTATCCAACAGCCAGGCACGGTTACCATCAAACCCCATGGAAAAGGCATCGGTATCGATTCGGTCCCTTCTGGACCAAAGGTCGACGGTATGCGTTTCAGGCGTGCCATTTCCGGGCAGTACAAAGGATAGGGTCCGTTGTTGTTTCCAATGGTTGAACCCACCGTGGGCGTCCAACACCTTGGTCAAGGATTCCGGAAAATTTGGTTCCGCCTTTTCCTCGGTTACGGGTTCTGGGTTTGAATTTTGAGATTTTTCAGGTGCCTTTTTACAGGCAAAAACGGCCAAAAGGGCCAGTAGCATGGTTGATTTTTTCATGGATTAAATTTTGTCAGTTGGTCGAAAACCACTTTGTCACATTACAAGAAACGCTATTTTTACCCTGTGATGGAACCCAAATTGATAAGCAGCGCCCAAAATCCTTTGGTAAAACAAATCCTGCTTTTAAAGGACAAATCCCGTGAGCGAAAAAAAACCGGGCACTTTGTCGTGGAAGGACAAAAGGAACTGGAGTTGGCCCTATCGGGAGGCTACGTTCCCAAGCAATGCCTTTTTTGTCCCGAAGTGAATCCGTCCTTGAACATTGCTTCCTTTCATTTTCCATCCGGCGTGGAGGTGGTACAAATCACACAACCCGTTTATGAAAAACTGGCGTACAGGGGTACTACAGAAGGCGTCCTGTGCATAATGGAAAGTAAACAGCATGGACTGGACAGCATCCAATTTAAGACCGATACACCTTTGGTTTTGGTAGCCGAAGCTCCCGAAAAACCGGGCAACATCGGCGCTTTGTTGCGTACCGCCGATGCCGCGGCAGTGGATGCCGTTTTAATAGCAAATCCCAAATCAGACCTATATAACCCAAACATTGTGCGATCTAGTGTGGGCTGTGTCTTTACGAACCAAATTGGCATGGGCACCACCGAAGAGATCATTCAATTTCTCAAATCGAACCAAATCAAAATTTACTGCGCTGCCCTATCTGCTTCCAAAAACTATGTGGAATGTGATTTTACAGGTGCTTCAGCTATTGTCATGGGTACGGAATCCACCGGATTGACGGAGGATTGGCTCCAAAATTCCGACCAAAACATCATTATTCCGATGCACGGGAAAATAGATTCCATGAATGTTTCGGTATCCGCGGCAATACTTATATTTGAAGCAAGGCGGCAACGCGGGTTTTAAGCTATGGAAAAAAATCTACTGTTTTATGTCATTCTGGTCATCCTGATTGTCCAATATGTGGTCCATCAAATTCTGGAATATCTCAATGCCAGGCGTTTTAAATCGCAAGTGCCCACCGAGCTTTCCGATGTTTTTGACGATGCCGAATATCAAAAATCCCAAAAATACAAGCAGGCCAATTACCGGTTTGGGCTTTTCTCAGATGGTTTTTCCTTGGTTTTGACCCTTGGATTTTTAGTATTGGGCGGTTTTGAATGGGTGGACCAACTTACCCGTTCCATAACCGATAAAACCATACCCATGGCCTTGGTTTTCTTTGGCATCATAACCTTTGGAAGTGCCATTTTGGGTATGCCCTTCTCCTATTATCGCACTTTTGTGATCGAAGAGGCATACGGCTTCAACAAGACCACAAAAAGCCTCTTTTTTATCGATAAAATCAAAGGTGGAATCCTGGGCGCCCTTTTGGGTGGCGGCATCATGGCCCTGTTTATTCTCTTTTACGAATGGACAGGAACCAATTTTTGGCTCTATGCCTGGGGATTGGTGGGTGTGTTCATTCTCTTCATCAACCTTTTTTATAGTCGGTTGATCGTTCCCATTTTTAATAAGCAAACCCCACTAAAAGATGGAAGCTTGAAGAACGCCATCGAAAATTATGCGAAGAATGTGGGCTTTGAGCTTAAGAACATCTTTGTGATCGACGGTTCCAAGCGCTCCACCAAGGCCAATGCTTATTTTTCGGGATTTGGGAAGCAGAAACGCATCACCCTCTTCGACACCTTGATCCATGACCTTGACGAAGAGGAAATTGTGGCCGTTTTGGCACACGAGGTTGGTCATTACAAAAGGAAGCATATCATTTTCAACTTGGTGCTTTCGTTGAGTTTGACAGGGTTGACCCTTTATATTCTTTCCCTGTTCATCAACCATCCGGAAATGTCCAAAGCCATAGGCGTTTCCACACCCAGTTTTCATGCTGCCTTGGTTGGTTTTGCCTTGTTGTACAGCCCTATTTCGGAGATTACCGGGTTGGCCATGAACTATCTTTCCAGAAAGTTTGAGTTCGAAGCAGATGACTACGCTAAAAATACATTTGCGGCAATGCCCTTGGTCACCTCGCTGAAAAAATTGTCCAAGAACAGTTTGAGCAATCTAACTCCCCATCCGGCCTATGTTTTTGTGCATTACTCGCACCCGCCTTTGGTGGAACGCATCCGAAACCTTAAGGCATAGTTTTTGTTGTTTACCTAACAAGATTGTAGTAATTTTAAAATAGTATGACAGAGGCTGCTATCGAAAAAGAAAACAAGGAGATTGCCAAGCAGTACAAGGAATTGCTTCGCATCAGCTATCAAACTTTGACCGATGAGGACAAAAAGTTGATACGCTCTGCCTTTGATGTGGCCGTTGATGCCCACAAAGACCAGCGCCGCAAATCCGGGGAGGCTTATATTTTCCATCCGATTGCAGTGGCAAAAATCGTAGCCTCTGAAATTGGACTGGATGCTGTTTCCATTGCCTCTGCCCTGCTCCATGACGTGGTCGAGGATACGCCGTACACCTTGGACGATATCGAGCGGATGTTCGGGGAAACCGTGGCTCGAATCGTGGATGGCCTTACCAAAATCGCCCACCTAAAAAAGGACAAGGACATAAGTCAACAAGCGGAGAATTTCCGAAAAATGTTGTTGACGCTGCATGATGACGTTCGAGTGATCATCATTAAAATAGCGGATCGCTACCACAATATGCTCACCATGGATTCCATGCCCGAGCACAAGCAGGTCAAGATTGCATCAGAAACCCTCTATATCTATGCGCCAATGGCCCATAGGATCGGTTTGTACAATATCAAGACCCAATTGGAGGACTTGGCTTTAAAGTATACGGAACCGGAGGTGTACAATGATATCTTGGGCAAGATTGAGGATACCGAGGAGGAGAACTTGGCGTACATTGAGTCTTTTGCAGACGTAATTCGGAACTCCTTGGACAAGGAAGGCCTGAACTACTACATCAAAGGACGGATGAAATCCATCTTTTCCATTCGCCGGAAGATGAAACAACAAAACGTCTCCTTTGATGAGGTCTATGATAAATTTGCCATCCGTATCATCTATAAGTCCGATCGGAAAAATGAAAAATTCCTGGCTTGGAAAATCTATTCGATAGTTACGGATCACTTTACCCCCAACCCAATTCGTTTGCGTGATTGGATCACCTCACCTAAATCGACAGGTTATGAAGCCTTACATATTACCGTGATGGGGCCAAAAGGCAAATGGGTCGAGGTTCAGATTCGAAGTGAACGGATGCACGAAATTGCCGAAAAAGGGTATGCGGCCCACTTTAAATACAAGCATGGAGCACAAAAGGAACAAGGCATTGAAGAGTGGTTGAACAAACTCCAGGAAGCCTTGGAATCTGCCAATGGCAATGCCGTTGACTTTGTGGAAGAGTTCAAACTCAACCTTTATGCCAAGGAAATCTTTGTGTTCACCCCAAAAGGTGATCTAAAATCCATGCCCAAAGGCGCTACGGCCCTGGATTTTGCCTTCAACATCCATACGGAGATCGGTATGCGAACCAGAGGAGCCAAGGTAAATGGAAAATTGGTCCCCTTGGGCACCGTGCTCAAAAGTGGTGATCAGGTGGAGATCATTACTTCGGATAGTGCCAAACCTTCGCAGAGTTGGTTGGACTATGCCCAAACGGCAAGAGCAAGGGCAAAGATCAAATCCTCCTTGAGCGAGGAGAAAAAAGAGGTCGCTGCCGAGGGCAAGGAAATTTTGCGCCGAAAACTTAAAGCGCAAAAAATCAACCTGAATGAGGATACCGTCAACAAATTGGTGAACTATTTTAAATTGAAGACCAGTTTGGACCTGTTCTATCGGGTAGGCATCGGTGTGATCGACAATGAAAAGTTGAAGGATTTTTCATCCTCCTACCATAATGCCTTCATCAATTTTTTTAAAAACCGAATTCGAAAGACACCCGTTCCCAAAGATGTGGACAAGGATGAGATTACCGTAAAATACGACATGCTCGTCTTTGGTAAGGAAGAAGAACGGTTGAACTACAAACTTTCCCAATGCTGCAACCCAATTCCTGGTGACGATGTTTTTGGTTTTGTCAGTGTAAATGATGGCATTAAGGTCCATAAAAAAAACTGTCCCAATGCCATAGCACTGCAATCCAATTACGCCTATCGGATCATGAGTGCCAAATGGATCGATTCATCCCAGGAAGAGTTTTCTGTGGATATTGAACTTACCGGTATCGACAACCTGGGACTGGTGAAGGAAATCACCAAGATCATATCGGACAACATGCACGTGAACATGCGTAATCTTAACTTTAGTGCGGACGGGGGCACTTTCAAGGGGAAGATAACACTGGTCGTAAAAAACAACAATATCCTTAAACGACTCATCGACAATCTAAAGCAAGTTGATGGTATCGACAAAGTGAACAGAATTTAATTTTTAACTGTACCTTTGCGTATTAGGATAGGTACGATACCATGGACAACAGCAAAAATCAAGAGATTGTAAAAAATGTGTTCACCGCTTTCCTCGAGGAAAAAGGACACAGAAAAACACCTGAACGGTACGCAATTTTACAAGAAATCTATGAAAGTGACGATCATTTTGATGTAGAGTCCCTTTATATCAAAATGAAAACGAAAAACTATCGGGTAAGTCGTGCGACCCTCTACAATACCATCGAACTGTTGTTGGAATGTAAGTTGGTCAGAAAGCATCAATTTGGAAAAAACCAGGCACAGTACGAAAAATCCTATTTTGACCGTCAACATGACCATGTCATTCTAACGGACACAGGGGAAGTGGTCGAATTCTGCGATCCCCGTATCCAATCCATAAAAAAGACTATCGAAGAGGTTTTTGATATCAAAATCACCAACCACTCACTCTATTTCTACGGAACACGAAACAAAAAAGAAGAAAACCTAACTGAATAACCCACTCATTTCATGGTAGATTTATTGCTTGGACTCCAATGGGGAGACGAAGGAAAAGGAAAAATTGTTGATGTACTGACCAAGGAATATGATATCATCGCCCGATTTCAAGGGGGGCCAAATGCCGGCCATACTTTGGAGTTTGATGGTATCAAGCACGTTTTACATACGATTCCATCCGGAATTTTCCATAAGAACGCCATCAATGTTGTGGGCAACGGGGTGGTCATCGATCCCGTTATCTTCAAAAAGGAATTGGACAACTTGGAAAAATTCAACATCGATTTTGTCGCCAAACTGCTGATATCCCGAAAAGCACACCTTATTCTACCCACTCACCGTTTGTTGGATGCCGCATCAGAAGCATCCAAAGGCAAGGCAAAAATTGGTTCTACATTGAAGGGCATTGGCCCTACCTATATGGACAAGACCGGCCGTAACGGCATGCGTGTGGGAGACCTGGAATTTGATGATTGGAAGACCAAATATCGAGCTTTGGCGGACAAGCACGAGGCCATGATCGATTTTTATGATGTGGATATCCAATACAATCTGGAAGAACTGGAAGCCGAATTCTGCGAAGGGGTTGAAACCTTGAAAAAATTGACCTTTATAGATAGTGAGGAATTTATTTTCAAGGCCCAGGCCGAAGGAAAGAAAATCTTGGCCGAAGGCGCGCAAGGCTCCCTTTTGGATATTGATTTCGGAACCTATCCATATGTAACCTCATCCAACACAACAGCTGCAGGAGCTTGCACCGGATTGGGTGTGGCCCCCAATAAAATTGAAAAGGTATTGGGCATCTTTAAAGCCTATACCACCCGAGTGGGCAGTGGACCTTTTCCAACAGAACTTTTTGATGAGGATGGTGCCACCATGGGCCGTGTCGGAAACGAGTTTGGAGCAACAACGGGAAGACCCAGACGTTGCGGTTGGTTGGATTTGGTCGCATTGAAATATGCCGTGCAGATCAACGGTGTAACCGAACTGATGATGATGAAGGCCGATGTGCTCAGTGGCTTCAAAACCATAAAGGTTTGTACTGCCTACGAGTACAAGGGAGAACACATTCAACACTTGCCCTACAATATTGAAAGTGAATACGTTACACCTATCTACACCGAAATGAAAGGTTGGGCCAAGGACCTGACCAAATTGACCAAGGCCGAGGAACTTCCACCTGCCCTGAACGACTATATTTTATTTTTGGAAGAGCAGTTGCAAGTGCCGATCAAAATTGTTTCCGTAGGTCCGGACAGGGTGCAAACAATCCACCGATAGCCTTCATTTATTTGGCAAATTTCACTATCTTTTAGGGATAAAATCGTAAAGGAAAACCTTTTGTTTTGCGGAATACCCCGCTTTGTAAATTTTCCAAAATTAGTAAGATGAAATCTATTCTGACCCTCCTTTTTTTGGTCGGGACGTTCATGTCCTGTACCCAAGAACCAAACACTCTTTCCGTAACCTCCCCAAGCGGGAACAATGGTATCGTCTTTCAATTGAACGATGCCGGTGAAGCCTTTTACCGGGTGCAACACAACAACGGCACCATTATAGACACTTCCTACCTGAGTTTTGATTTTCAAAACCAAAAATCGCTGAAGGATAACCTTACCCTATTGAACGCAACTACCAATAGCCTAAACGAAACCTGGGAAATGCCCTGGGGCGAGCAGAGGGAAGTCGTTAACCAGTACAACGAACTTGTGGTGGAACTCGAAGAAGCAACAGCACCCCATCGTAGGTTCAACATCTATTTTAGGGCTTATGACGATGGCATTGGTTTCCGCTACGAATTCCTTCCGCAACAAGGTATCGACAGCATCATCATTATGGATGAGAATACGGAATTCCAACTCACCGAAGACTATACAACTTGGTGGATACCCGGCGATTGGGACATTTACGAACATCTGTACAACACGTCCAAGTTGTCCGATTTGGATGCCATTTCCAAAAGAAACCACCAAGACCTCGCACAGACCAACATCCCTGAAAATGCCGTGAACACCCCAGTGACCATGCGTGGTGAAAATGGATTGCACCTCAGTTTTCACGAAGCCAATCTGACCGATTATGCCGGGATGACCTTAAAAGTGGACAATGAAACTTATCAATTAACGAGCGAATTGGTGGGATCGGACCGATTGGGATACAAAGTAAAACGGGCACTGCCTTTTAAAACTCCTTGGCGAACCGTTCAAATTGCGGACAAAGCCACCGAACTCATCGATTCCAAATTGATCGTAAACCTGAACGAACCGAACAAACTTGGTGACGTGAGTTGGTTCGAACCCAAAAAATATGTGGGTATTTGGTGGGAAATGCATATCGGTAAATCCACTTGGGACTACGCCGGTTCCCAAGACATGAATACGTTCATCGAAAAACTTAATCCCACAGGAAGACATGGCGCGACCACCGAAAATACCAAAAGATATATCGACTTTGCCGCCAAAAACAACATTAAAGGGGTGTTGGTGGAAGGTTGGAACACCGGTTGGGAACATTGGATCGGTTTCGAGGACCGCGAAGGGGTTTTCGATTTTGTGACCCCCTACCCCGATTACGATTTGGAAGGATTGACCCAATATGCCAAGGACAAGGGAGTGGAGATCATCATGCACAACGAGACTTCAGCTGCCCCACGCACGTACGAGCAACAGCTGGATACCGCCTACCAGTTGATGCACAAACTGGGTATCCATTCCGTTAAGACCGGCTATGTGGGCAAAATCATACCCAAAGGCGAATACCACCATGGCCAATGGATGGTAAATCACTACCGAAAAGTGGTGGAAATGGGCGCTAAATATCAAGTGGCTATCAATGCCCACGAACCGATCAAGGCCACTGGTCTCCGCAGGACCTATCCGAACGTGATCGCCAGGGAAGGACTTCGAGGTCAAGAATTCAACGCCTGGGCAACCGATGGCGGCAACCCTCCGGAGCATTTGCCCATCGTTGCCTTTACCCGAATGTTGGCGGGCCCCATCGATTTTACCCCCGGTGTTTTTGACATTGCGCTGCCCACCAAACCCGACAACCAGATCAATACGACCCTAGCCCAGCAATTGGCCCTCTACGTGGTTATTTACAGTCCGATACAAATGGCGTGCGACCTACCGGAAAACTACGAAGGCCAACCTGCTTTCCAATTTATTCGGGATGTGGGCGTGGACTGGGACAAAACCGTTGTCTTAAACGGCGAAGTGGGCGATTTTGTCACCATTGCCCGAAAGGAAAGGAAAACCGGAAACTGGTTTGTTGGCGGTATTACGGATGAAAACAGTCGGGAATTGACCATTGATTTCGACTTTTTGGATGAAGGAGTTTCGTATGAAGCAGTCATCTACAAGGATGCGGCCGATGCCCATTATAGGGACAATCCCACGGCCATTGCCATTGAAAGCTTGGATGTGGCAAAAGGTTCGACCTTGACTGTGGATTTGGCCGAAGGCGGTGGTTTTGCCATAAGTTTGCTGAAAAAATAGCGTGTTGGTGCACAATCGGAAGAGAATCCATTTGAGCTTAAGACAAGTTGGTGGTTAGGTATTGTGCATATCGAAATCCATAGCACCATAGAAGTAAATCCCAAACCTTTCTAAACGGTTTATGACACTTTGCCCAAAAACCCTACTTTTGGGCAAAATTTCATGCATTTGAAGCAACTAGCGAGCATAGTTCTGTTCCTCTCCTGTGTTTTGTCATGGGCACAAGAACCACCGTCCAAAGGAGGGAGGCAGATCAATATTGTGTACGGAGCCAACTTTACGAAGGATGAGGCCCAATTTCCGGGTGCTTCCATTTTTAGCCGGGACGATGAACGACAAGTGCAATTTGAGCACCAGGGTGCCGACCTTTGGTGTGATATCGCCATATTTTATGCTGAAGAAAATAGGCTTAAGGCCATTGGCAACATCCGAATGCAACAAGGGGATTCCATTGAGATGAACAGCGGCAAAATGGATTATGATGGCAATTCCAAATTGGCCAAAGCATGGGAAAAGGTCGATTTGACCAACGGCCAAATGACCCTGACGACAGATACCCTTTATTTCGATCGTGAAAACCAAAAAGCCTACTACAATTCAGGGGGCAAGGTGGTGGATTCCGCCAATGTGCTCACCAGCAAGATTGGCACCTATTTTATGACACCCAAGAAATATCAGTTTCAAAGGCAGGTGCATATCGACAATCCCGATTACATTATCGATTCGGAACAGCTGGATTACTACACCACATCCAAGAATGCGTATATGTATGGCCCTTCGACCATAACGGGGGAGGAATATAAAATATATTGTGAACGCGGTTTCTATGATACCAAGATCGAACAGGGATACGGCATCAAGAACACCCGAATCGATTACGACAACAAGATTATTGAAGGGGATAGTCTTTATTTTGACAAGGCTTCTGAATTCGCATCGGCCACCAACAACATCAAGATTACGGACACCATCAACAATGGGGTGATTCGGGCGCACTATGCGGAAGTGCACAAGGCCAAAGACTCGGTTTTTGCTACCAAAAGAGCAGTTTCCATCAGTTTGGTGGAGAAAGATTCCCTTTACATGCACGGAGACACCTTGATGGTGACCGGAAAGGCCGAATCCCGAATTTTAAGGGCGTTCCGAAATGCGAAGTTTTACAAAACCGATTTGAGCGGGAAATGTGATTCCATCCATTTTGATGAAACCACGGGCATTACCCAATTGATCAAAGATCCCATTATCTGGAATGTGGAGAACCAGATCACTGGCGATAGCATCCACCTTATTTCCGACATGGAAACCGAAAAATTGGATTCGTTGAAAGTGATTGAAAATGCATTCATCATCTCCTTGGACACTATTGGTGGAACTGGCTACAACCAAGCCAAGGGTATCAATTTGTATGGCAAATTCATTGAAAACGAACTAAAGATCATCGACTTGGTCAAGAACACGGAATTGGTCTACTACATTTACAACGATGACCAAGAATTGATCGGTGTCAATAAAAGTAAGTGCAGTAAAATTAGGCTGGAAATGGCCAATAACGATATTGAGGACATTACCTTCTTCGTGCAGCCCGATGGTGATATTTTTCCGCAGGACCAATGGAGCCAACAATCACAAAAGCTACAGGGGTTTATCTGGCGTGGTGATGAACGCATTATGTCCAAGGATGAAATATTCGATGAAGACGACAATAATATACAATTGGTCAAGATTCGGGGCATCGATAATCCCATAGATATTGATGCCGAGGAGAATGAACGACAGAACAATGAGAACGATCCTCTGAACAAAGTGGTAGCCCAACCCAATACCAAGGCCACCAAACCTAAAAAACCAGTGCTTACCAAGAAAGAGCAAAACCCATAAATGGCAACGGACGATTTTTTCAAATATCAGGCCCAAACGACTCCACATCCCTTGGGGTTGGAGATTTCGCACGCGAAAGGCAGTTATATTTTCGATGCCAACGGCAAAGCCCATTTGGATTTTGTAGCTGGGGTTTCTGCCTGTGGCTTGGGACATTGCCACCCAAGAGTCGCCAAGGCCATAAAAGACCAAGTGGACCGCTATATGCACGTTATGGTGTACGGGGAATACATTCAGTCACCCGCAGTGGAATTCACCAAACTATTGGCCGCACAATTGCCCGAAAATTTGGAGACCACCTATTTGGTCAACTCGGGTACGGAAGCCATGGAAGGGGCACTGAAATTGGCGAGACGCTTTACGGGACGTTCCGAGCTCATTGCGGCCAACCATGCCTATCACGGCAATACCACTGGCAGTTTGAGCCTTATGGGCTACGAGGAGCGCAAAAGTGCTTTTAGGCCCTTGATGCCCGATATCCGATTCATCAATTTCAATGATGAAGGCGATTTGCAAAAAATTACGGAGAAAACGGCTGCAGTAGTCTTGGAAACCATTCAGGGTGGCGCAGGTTTCATTCTTCCAAAGGAAGGCTATTTGGAACAAGTCCGAAAACGTTGTGATGAAGTTGGAGCCCTCTTAATTTTGGATGAAATCCAACCCGGCTTCGGCCGAACTGGAAAATTGTTCGCTTTTGAGCATTTCAACTGTGTGCCGGACATATTGGTGATCGGAAAAGGCATGGCATCCGGTTTGCCAGTTGGCGCATTTGTAGCCTCCCATCAAATGATGGCCACCTTGCAGGACAATCCCAAATTGGGACACATTACCACTTTTGGAGGAAATCCGGTGATAGCGACCGCCAGCTTGGCCACTTTGAACGAACTATTGGAAACCACGTTGATACCCGATACCCTGGAGAAAGAAAAATTGTTCCGAAGATTGTTGGTACACCCATTGATCAAGGAAGTTCGAGGCAAGGGACTTATGCTTGCCCTGATATTGAAAACCAAGGATATAGCAGATTACCTGATCTTGGAAGCCGCCAAAAACGGACTGATTCTATTTTGGCTATTGTTCGAGACTCGGGCCGCCCGAATTTCACCACCGCTGACCATTTCGATGAAAGAAATTGAAGCCGGTTGCGACCAAATCATTGCCATTTTAAACAGTTACCGACCCAGTACTGTTAACTAATTTGTTGATAACATACCCCATTTTTGGACTTAAACCGAAAGGCAAAGGGTTAATTTTAAGTCCATAGTTAAACCAAAAACGTTCCTATGGCGTTAGATTCTAACGAATATCCTGATAAATCCATAAGCAAATTTGAGTCCATGCTCAAGACGGATGACGTCTATTTCTTTGATGCGGAGGACTTTGAGGAGATCATCCACCACTACCTGAACAATGGTAAGATGTCCTTAGGAAAAAAAGCCATTCAAATTGGTCTGGAACAGCACCCCAACTCCCTGGAATTAAAATTATTACAGGTTGAAGTATTGGCTTTTGAGGACAAATTTGAGGCTGCAGAAAGGCTTTTGGACGAAATACAGAACATCGATGCCCACAATGAGGAGATTTACATCCAACGGGCCAACATACGATCCAAACAAGACAACCATCAAGAGGCGGTAAATCTGCTTACCGAAGCCCTTCATTTGACCGATGACAATTTTGATATCCATTCCCTGTTGGGTATGGAATACCTGTTCATGGACGACTACGAAAAGGCCAAGCGCAGTTTCATGAAATGTGTGGAAATGGATGACAGTGATTACTCCTCCCTTTACAATGTCATCTATTGCTTCGAGTTTTTGGAGGATTTTGATGGAGGCGTCCATTACCTCAACGATTATTTGGAACGGAACCCTTATTGCGAAGTCGCTTGGCACCAATTGGGAAAAATGTATTACGCCATGGATATGTTCCCAGAAGCTCTGACAGCCTTTGATTTTGCGGTGATTTCAGATGATACGTTCATTGGCGCCTATTTTGAAAAGGGCAAAGTATTGGAAAAACTGGGGCGTTACAATGAGGCCATCGAAAATTATGAATCCACCATTTCCATAGAAGACCCTACTTCCCACGCCTTCTTACGATTGGGCAAATGCCATGAAAAATTGGGCAATTACGAAATGGCAAAATACTATTTTTACCACACCGTACACGAGGATCCCTTATTGGACAAAGGTTGGTTGGCCATTACCGATTTTCATTATCGACAAAAAAACTATGAAAAAGCCCTTTACTACATCAATAAGGCCATAAACATTGATGGGGAAAATCCACTGTACTGGAAAAAAGCCGCCAAAATTTATTTTGCACTGGAGAATTTTGATGAGGCGGACTTTGCCTACAAACAAGCTGTAGATTTGGGCAACTATGAATTGGAAACCTGGAAAAACTGGGCCGATGTGCTCAAACGCATCGGGGATTTCAATTCCTGTATCCAAGTGTTGATCCAAGGCATTGAATTTTATCCACAAAGTGCTGTCTTGAACTACAAACTGGCTGGGATTTACCTCAAAAACAGGGAATTGGAAGAAGCCAAAAAGGTATTTGGGGAAACACTTCAAAAAAACAGTTCAAAACTGCAGTTGTTTGAAAAGGAATTTCCAGAGTTCGCAGAGGTTAAGTGGATAAAGGACATGATTTCCAAAATCAAGAAAACAGCAAAGTAATCTTAACACCTTAGCCCAAATCCATGAAAGAGCGCCGCATATTGGACTACATTTTTATTACCCTAAAGGGAATGGCCATGGGAGCCGCCGATGTGGTTCCAGGAGTTTCCGGGGGCACCATAGCCTTTATCTCGGGCATCTATGAAGAATTGATCACCTCCATCAACAACATCAATTTGTCCCTGATTGGAATTTTCAAAAAAGAAGGGATAAAAGCAGTATGGAACAAGATCAATGGTAATTTTCTCGTATCCCTATTTATCGGCATTTTTGTCAGTGTACTATCACTTGCCAAATTTTTGAGTTGGCTTTTGGAGAATGAACCTGTTTTGCTCTGGTCCTTTTTCTTTGGCTTGGTGGTCGCCAGTATCTTTTTTGTGGGCAAAGAAATCAAACGATGGAACCTGGGCAAAATCACCATCCTTATTCTGGGTGCCGCTTTGGCCTATTTCATCACCGAGCTGCCCGTAAGTGAAAATACCGATAGCCTACCCTATCTCTTCATGTCGGGAGCACTGGCCATTTGTGCCATGATCTTGCCCGGCATCTCCGGGGCCTTCATTTTGGTACTGTTGGGATCGTACAAAACCATTTTGGATGCCGTGCATGAGCGGGATTTGAAAATCGTTATCACAGTGGCACTTGGCGCTATATTTGGACTTTTAAGTTTTGCCCGATTGCTCAAATGGATGTTCAGCCATTATAAAAACACCACACTGGCCCTGCTCACCGGTTTTATTTTAGGCTCCCTTAATAAGATTTGGCCTTGGAAAAAGGTTTTGGAAACCCAAACCTTTGGGGACAAGACCGTGGTTGTGGCCGATAAAAATGTACTGCCGTGGGCTTTTGAAGGTGATAATCAGTTAATGCTGGCAATTATCCTAGCCATCATTGGTTTTTCCCTTATTTTTATCCTGGAAAAAGCAGCCACCAAAAAATAAGAACAACCCAAACCGGTCCATGGCACAAACTAGAACATTTCTGGACAATTTCTTTTTGGTCGTAAAAGGGCTGTGCATGGGTGCTGCAAACAAGGTGCCCGGGGTTTCTGGGGGCATTGTGGCCTTTGTGGCGGGTTTTTATGAAGAGTTCATCTATTCCCTTCAAAAATTGAATGCGAAGGCACTGAAACTGCTTTTCAATGGTAGGTTCAAAAGTTTTTACCAATATACCAATGCCCAATTTTTGGGCCTTTTGATCTTTGGGATGCTGGTGAGCTATTTCAGTGTTTCCCGAATCTTGGATTATTTTTTGGACCACAACGAAACCTATGTTTGGGCCACTTTTTTTGGCATGGTCATTGGCTCCATTTACCATATCGGCAAGGATTTTAGACCGTGGAACCGTAAGACCATACCTGCTGGCCTCATCGGTTTGATCATTGGGGTTTCCATCAGTTTTTTAAGCCCGGCCAGGGAAAACGACAATCTTGTTTTCATTTTCTTTTGTGGCATTATCAGTGTTTCAGGCATGACCCTCCCCGGCCTATCCGGTTCTTTTATTTTGATCCTATTGGGGAATTACGTCCTGCTTCTGGTTGATTCGGTAAATGCCCTGTACGATACATTCTCCGAAATTTTTTCGGGTGACTTTGGCTTTGTCAACAATACCGAACGCATGGAAGTCTTGAAGATTTTGGCCGTTTTCACCTTAGGTTCCGCTACGGGATTGGTCACCTTTTCCCATTTGTTGACCTACGTACTCAAACATTACAAGGCCACCACCACTGCAGTTATTTTGGGGTTTATCACAGGCTCTTTGGGCGTGCTTTGGCCTTGGAAACGGACCATGTTCAAGTTGGACGAGTTCGGCAACGCCCTTTTGGATTCCAATGGCGACAAGATCATTCGCAATTACCAAAGATACCTTCCCGATGTATCGAACGGGGAAACCCTGTGGGCCATTGTTTTTATTGTACTGGGGATTTTGGTATTATTGATTTTGGATTGGTATGGAGACAACAGAAAAGATAAAAAACAGGTTCGGGCTAATCGGTAAGAATATTTCCTATTCTTTTTCACAAGGCTTCTTCACGGAAAAATTCAAGGCGTTGGGTCTTACGGACCACAGCTATGAAAATTTTGATATCCAAAGCATTGAAGAGGTTACCCAGGTTTTTGCACAGCCCCATATCAAAGGGTTGAACGTGACCATACCCTACAAGGAACAGATCATCCCCTATTTGGATGAATTGGACCCCATGGCGGAAAAAATAGGAGCGGTCAACACCATCAAAATCACCAACAATGGATTGAAGGGATTCAACACAGATGCCCACGGCTTTCAAAAATCACTGGAGCCCTTTTTGCGACCACACCATACCAAAGCCTTGATTCTTGGTACCGGAGGCGCCTCCAAGGCTGTTCGTTTTGTTTTGGAGGAAATGGGAATCGCAACTACCTATGTCTCCCGAAATCAAAAAAAAGGGCAGTTCACCTATGCAGTCCTAGATAGACATATCCTTGCGGAGCATACCCTTATCATCAATTGTACACCTTTGGGCACTTCCCCAAATATCGCCGCCAAACCCGACATTCCGTATCAATTTATCACCCAGAACCACCTCTTGTACGACCTCATATATAATCCTGCAAAGACCACCTTTTTGGCCCTGGGCGAAAAACAAGGGGCTACCATCTGCAACGGACATCAAATGTTGGTCCTTCAAGCAGAGAAGGCATGGGAAATATGGACCATGCCCTGAAAACAGGTATCGATATAACGAAATCCACTATTCATACATCCCTGCGCCGGCCCTAAAGAAGAATGGGTACTTTTGCTGTTAGACGATTTAAATTTGTTAAATTGGCTATAGAATATCATCAATCAACAGGAAAAGAGACTACTAATGCAGGAAAATGATCGTAAACTTCAGCAAGCTGAAGGTGGAACAGAGCAAAATTTGGAATCTAAGAATGCATCCCTGGAGGAAAACCCCAAATCCGAGCCAGAGGTAAAGGAGGAACATGTTGCTGAAAAAACAGAAAAATTAGATACCGAAGAAACCACTGCCCAATCCGAATCCAATCCCGAAAATAGCGAACCAAAACAAAAAGAGGAGTCGTCCGATGACCCCATAGATGAAATCGACGAATCCAACGCCGAAGATGCAGAGGATACCGAGAATGAAAAGCGGCATTATATCCCCATGTTGGATTACCACTCCATGCCCATGGAAAACTTGGTGGGTGAACTCCAACGTTTGGTAAAAAATGAAAAGGTTCAGGCCATTGGCCGACATGTCAGTGCCATCAAATATGAGTTCGATCAAAAGTTCCAGGAGTTTATAGAGCACAAGAAGGAAGAGTTTGTGGAAAAAGGTGGAAATGAAATCGATTTTCGCTACAACTCCGTGGCCAAAAGACAGTTCAACGAAGTTTATTCGGAATATAGGGAGAAACGCGACCAGTACTACAAACAGCTGGAGCAGAACCTGAAAACCAATCTTCAAAATCGATTGGCGATCATTGAAGAGTTGAAGGGACTCATCGATGTTGAAGAAGACATCAATACCACCTATAACAATTTCAAGGATCTTCAGGAACGATGGAAAAATGCAGGCCCCATACCCCGGGCCAATTATAACGATGTGTGGCGCACCTACCACCATCACATGGAAATTTTCTATGATTTCCTACACTTGAACCGGGAGCTTCGTGACCTGGATTTTAAACACAATCTGGAGGAAAAACAAAAATTGGCGGAACGGGCAGAAGCTTTGGCCGATGAACCCGATTTAGGAAAAGCGTTCCGGGAACTACAGACCTTGCACAAAATCTGGAAAGAAGACATTGGCCCCGTTGCCAAAGAACACCGTGAGGAAATATGGGAACGGTTCAGCAATGCCACCAAGGCCATGCACCAACGCAGGCAGGAACATTTCCAAGAGCTTGAAAAGGGTTACGAGAAAAACTTGGAGAAGAAACAAGAAATCATTGCTTCCATAGCCAAGATTGCGGACCATGTGGCCAACAACCATAGGGCCATACAGCAACAAATCAAGGAAGTTGAGGTGCTTCGGGATTCTTTTTTCAAGGCAGGGAAGGTCCCCCAAAAGGTGAATGAAGAAACTTGGAGCAGTTTCAAGGAAGCTGTCCGAAAGTTCAACCGAAACAAAAACGCCTTTTACAAAAACCAAAAGCGGGACCAACAAACCAACTTGGATAAGAAAAGGGCCCTTCTGGATTTGGCCATCTCCTTAAAAGATAGTGAAGACTGGGATACTGCTACCCCGGAAATGAAACGCATCCAAAGTGAATGGAAAAAGATAGGCCATGTGCCCAGAAAATATTCCGATAAGATTTGGAATGAGTTCAAAGAAGCCTGTAACCACTATTTTGATCGTTTGCACGCAGGCAAGAACGAGGCCCACAAGGAAGAATATGAAAATTTTGAACAAAAGAATGCCTGTCTAGACCGCTTAAAGGATTTTCAACTGAGCGGCGACAAAAAGAAGGACTTGGAAGACATCAAGGCCTTTTTGGCGGAATGGAAAAAATATGGCCGTATCCCGTACAATAAAAAACACATCAATGGCAAATTCAACAAGATCATTGATGCACTGTTGAAAAAATTAGGGGTGAGCAAACAGGAATCCGAATTGCTCAAATACGGAAATAAGGTACAGGAACTGGCCAAAACGGAAGACGAGGTGGCCATTGGCAACGAACGGCTTTTCATCCGACGCAAAATCAATGAGAGCAAATCCGAGATACGGCAGTTGGAAAACAACCTTCAGTTCTTCTCTGATGATTCCGAGGACAACCCATTGGTGAAAGAGGTCATCAATAACATCAACAAACAAAAAGAGTCCCTTCAAACTTGGAAGGAAAAGTTGAAAAAACTGAATATCCTTGAACACAAACTGAACAAGGAAGCAGAAGAGGAAAACGACGAAGACAGCACAGAAGAAGAATAGTCCTTGATTTCAACATAGGTTTCTATACACCACCTGTTTAAATTTTAAAGGTCAGGATTGGGAAACGTTCGTCCAGCATCAAAACATTTTCAACATGTACTTGATCAAATCTGTGGTGGTCACGATTCCGACCAACTTTTCATTATCGACCACGGGCAGGGCATGAAATTCCCTTTTTGCCAATAGCTTGGCCACATCCTTTATGGAAGTATCGGAGGTAACGCTTACCACGTCGCTCACCATAACTTGGGGGATACTGAACATATTGTAAACGATGGTATCCACATACTCTTCGTGTTCGTCTATGGCATCGGCGAAACTGATCCGGAGCAGGTCGGTATAACTCAACATTCCCTTTATATATCCTTTTTCCACAACAGGTATATGACGGATATGATGCTTTTTGAAAAGCCTTTCAGCAGTGACCAAATCATCTTTTGGGCTCAAAGTGACCAGTTTTTTGGTCATTATTTCGGAAACAGGTGTGCTATTTTTCATCGTTGCATGTTTTAATCAATCCCACAATGAAGTTACCTTGATATCTTATGGCAAAGTATGATATAAATCAGAAAACCAGTTTCATTTATGAACTCGGAGACACCCCATAACCATTTGGATTTGAATCCTATTCCCATGAATTTATTCCATTCCCTGATGGAATTTGACTGTACATCCCATTTTTTTGCGTTTTGAAAAATTATGGAGAATATTGTGTTACCAAAACCAAACAACCAAACCCCCGATTATGAAACAGTTTTTCTTCGTTATTGCCCTGTTGTTATTCTTCCCAAAAGGATCAGCACAAGATTATTTCGAGACCAGTTGGATCAGCAATGGAGTAAAATATACCGCCTTGGTGGTTTTCTATGATGTAAACGATGCCATCGTCCGGGTAAAATACTACAACAACGGAGCTGATAAGCTTGCTGGGTTTAACTGCTCTTATCAAGAGTTCACAAAGACAGATGGAACCAAGGACAGATTCCTGAACGGAACCGATGCCACTATTGTGAGGGGACCTTCGGGTTCCAGTTACAGTGCCGACAACTTTTATTTAAAAGTAAAAGGCGATGGCACCTACAGTGCCTATACCGTGGACGACAATGGTTTTAATGGTGGAGATATTACACAATACATGAAACCCATGCTGTACTGGGTGAAGTTGAACCCTGAAGCCGTTACGAAAGGGTATTTGGATGATTATTTCGATGCAGACGAACCGCTGTTCCAATTGTTGGACTTTTTCACCAATGGGGAAGCCGTTTATAACACCTCTTTTACAGCAGTCAATACGTTAACCTACGGATTGAGCAGCGATGAAGGTTATGACGATGGCATTTGGTCGGTGGTTATGAGCGATTTGGGCACCAAGGCCTATACGGGCCAAAGCATTAAGGAATCGAGCAGTTTTCCCAGCGAATGGATCAAAAAGGAATGGGACAAAGGTTACTTTATCACTACCATGGCCTACGATACCATTAAGAAGAAATTTGTAGTGATCATGAGTAAAAGAAGTGCGGCCGTTCCCCAATCCTGGAAAAAGGAGAGTGCCTTCCCTAAAGATTGGGTAACCGAAAAATGGGATGCGGGCTATCATATTACATCGATGGTCAATGATGGCAAAGAATGGTACGTAGTGATGGATAAAAACACCGGCTTTTCGGGACAACGATGGAGAACCAGATATGAAATTCCCAAAGATTTTATCAAAGAAAGCTGGGACGAGGGCTACGCCATTACCTCAGTAACGTACGGTAATGGACTTTGGGCACTGTGCATGAGTTCCAATTCCAGTTTGGGTACACAAACATGGCGGACACAGTACGACTATCCGATTGATTGGATTCGCGAAAAATCCGAAGAAGGTTATTCCATAAGTACCATAGCCTACGGCAACAACATGTGGTTTGTGGTCATGTCCAAAGGAGGGTATATTTCCTCCAATAGGTCAACCACATATTACAATGACCTTCCTGTGGATTGGATCATTAAAAATGCCAACTGATCTACCGATTATTTGGCGACATTCACCGAACGGGTCTCCCGAATAACAGTCACTTTAACCTGACCCGGATAGGTCATGTCCGTTTGGATTTTCTGGGAAATTTCAAAGGAAAGTTCTGCGGCCTTGTCGTCGCTCACTTTTTCACTTTCCACAATAACCCGTAATTCCCGACCTGCCTGAATGGCGTAGGCTTTTTGCACCCCATGGAATCCAAAGGCAATGTCCTCAAGGTCTTTCAAACGCTGTATGTAGGAATCCAACACCTGTCTTCTGGCCCCTGGTCGTGCTCCGCTGATCGCATCACAAACCTGCACAATAGGGGAAATGAGGGTGGTCATTTCTATTTCGTCGTGGTGGGCACCAATGGCGTTGCACACCTCTTTCTTCTCTCCGTATTTTTCGGCCCATTGCATACCCAAAATAGCGTGGGGTGTCTCCACCTCCACTTCGGCCATGGGCACCTTACCGATATCGTGCAATAGTCCTGCCCGTTTGGCAAGTTTGGGGTTCAATCCCAATTCGGCGGCCATAACGCCACAAAGTTTGGCTACTTCCCTGGAGTGCTGCAAAAGGTTTTGTCCGTAGGATGAACGATATTTCATTCGACCCACTGCTTTGATCAATTCGGGATGAAGACCATGGATACCCAGGTCGATAACGGTACGTTTTCCGATTTCCGCAATCTCCTCGTTGATCTGCTTTTCGGTTTTCTTCACTACTTCCTCGATTCGGGCAGGGTGTATCCTACCATCGGTCACCAAACGGTGCAATGACAATCGGGCCACTTCCCTTCGAACGGAATCGAAACAGGAAAGGATAATGGCCTCTGGGGTATCATCCACAATGATCTCCACACCTGTAGCTGCTTCCAAGGCACGAATGTTACGTCCTTCACGGCCGATGATACGACCCTTAACGTCATCGGATTCCAAATTGAAAACGGAGACACAGTTTTCCACCGCTTCTTCCGTACCGATGCGTTGAATGGTATTGATCACGATCTTTCGGGCTTCTTGTTGTGCGGTAAGCTTTGCTTCTTCCAGCGTATTCTGCAAATAGGCCATGGCATCGGACTTGGCCGTTTCCTTGAGCGATTCCATCAATTGGGCCTTGGCATCCTCCGCGGACAATCCTGAAATAACCTCCAATTGCTGAACCTGGCTTTTGTGCAATTTTTCGACCTCGGCCTGCTTTTTCTCCAAGATCTCCGCCTTGTACTCCATATCCTTGATCTGGTCTTGGAGCTGGTCGTTCAATTTTTTGCTTTTGGCGAGTTCACTGCTCACTTGGGATTCCTTGTCACGGGTCCTTTTTTCGGCCTCGTTTATCTTTTTATCCTTATTGATGATGACCTTTTCGTGCTCGGCCTTTAGTTCCAAAAACTTTTCCTTGGCTTGGAAAATTTTATCTTTTTTTATGTTCTCTCCTTCTTTCTTGGCCTCCTTGATGATATCCTCGGCCTCTTTACGTGCATTGGCAATGGTTTTGGAAGCCTTGCCCTTTTCAATGGTCTTTGCGATGGCAAATCCAATGGCAAGCCCTACAACGGCTGCCACGACCACTAGTATGATGTTATCCATTTTTGATAGTGTTTAGTTTAAAAAAAAAGCCCACATTGATTGAAGTTTTGTACAAACTCCTGATTACAGGTTTAGGGCTAACAGGCTGATCAAGGATCCCTATACAGGTAGGGCCTGCTTTTACAACCTAAACTCACCCTTTTTAATTATAATAACGTTGAGTTTGTCAAAAAATATTTACCAATGTGGGCAGTAACAATATTTTATTTAAAAGAACTTATTCCCCCAGCTGTGAATGTACCAGTTCGTCCAATGCTTTGAGTCGCTCTATGGCAGCCTCTGCATTTTCGGACCGGTCTATTCCTCCTTGCTCAATTTTGGATGCAAACTGAAGGGCACACATGGCCAGGACATCCTGCTTATCGCGTACCGCATAGTTTTGCTCGAACTTTTTGGCCAGACTTTCGATATTCTTCGCCGCCCGGCGCAAACCTTCCTCCTGTTTGGGATCTATCGTAAGTGGATATACCCTATCGGCTATGGAAAGCTTTATTTTGAGCTTTTCATCCATAATTTTTGAATCATCAATCCGCCAACTTGGCTATGCAAACATCCAGTTCTCGGATCAATGTATTTATCTTGAGCTTTGCTTCAGTTTTACTCGTATTACTACCCAGCATCGTGTTCGCCATTTTCAGGGAATTGTATTTTTCTTCCCATTCCCCTAGAGCCTCCTCCTTGAGTCTGTTTTCCTCTTGCAAGGAGCCAATTTCTTCTTTCAACTTGGTGTTCACTTGGTGCAACAGCTCCATTTTGTGCAGCAGTTTGCTCACCTTGTTCTCCAAAGAATCCACAATCTCAACAAGTTCGCTCATAAATGCAAACAACAATGCGTACTACACAAAGTTAACCAACCTTGGTCAACCTCGCAATACTTTTGGAATTTATTCTCGTCACGCTTTACGGACCCGCCCATCTGAACAATAAATCTTTTTCATAAAACAAAACATTGGTTACTTTCGTAGGTAATTATAAAGTCCGTATGCGCCTTACAGTTTTTCTGGTTCTTTTTGCAATCGCCCCGTTGCTTTACGCACAAGAAAATTACCCACAAGATGTTTTTCAATCCCCTCTGGAGATTCCTTTGGTCTTGGCAGGAACATTTGGAGAGCTGCGATCGAACCATTTTCATTCGGGCATCGACATCAAGACCCAACAACGCGAGGGACTTCGGGTTTTGTCCATTGCCGATGGCACCATTACCCGAATAAAAGTGTCGCACTGGGGATACGGTAAAGCACTATACATTGCCCATCCCAATGGGTACACTTCGGTTTATGGTCACCTACAAAAATTCAGTCCAGAGATTGAGGCTTATGTTAAAAAGGCACAGTATGCCAAACAATCCTATGAGGTAGAGCTCTTTCCCGACTATGGCGAATTAAAAGTGACCAAAGGGGAAACCATCGCCTTTTCAGGAAATACGGGTGGATCGGCAGGTCCCCACCTACACTTTGAAATACGCAGCAGTGTTTCCGAAAAACCGACCAACCCCCTCCTCTACGGCTATGAAGTGCGCGATGCCACAGATCCGACCTTGGTCAGCCTTTATGGGTATCCATTGAGCGACGGGGCACAAATAAACCAGAGTGGTGAAAAAATACAGCTCAATTACAGCCGACAGGCCGATGGTTCTTTCCTGGCAGAAAAAGTGACTGCCATTGGCACCATAGGGTTCGGCATCAATACGTTTGACCGTCAAGATATGGCCGCCAATAAAAATGGTGTGTATGCAGTGAAGCAAACCGTAAACGGACGGGTGTACTCCGAATTTGACTTTGAAACTTTTTCATTCGGCGAAACCCGGTACATCAATACTCTGATTGATTACGCCCATTTTTATAAACATAGACAACGTGTCCAAAAATTATTCAAGGAGCCCTTCAACCATTTGGGCATTTACAAGACCTTGTACAATAATGGGGAAATTGATATTGAGGAAGGCCTATCGTACAATGTGGAGCTTACCATTTCCGATATTGCGGGCAATACGACCAAGTTGGTGATCCCTGTGGAGGGTAAAAGGGAACCCTTGAAAATCCCCAAGGATGAAGGCAAAACGGAAAATTTCATCCTGGCCGACAAGCCCAACAATTTTGATCTGGGCGCTGCAAAAGTGTATTTTCCAGCGAATACTTTTTACGAAGATTTTTACATCCGTCTGGAAAAAGGATCGGACACCGTGGCTATCCATGACAACAGTGTTGCCGCACACCGCAACTTCACCATTAGTTTTGACCCTTCCAAATATAACGAGGAGGAGCGAAAACAACTTTTCATCGCCCATTTGGATGAAGATTACCGCCCATCCCATTCCAAAACGTACAAAAGGGATGGCGCCTTCACCACGCGAACAAGAACACTGGGCACTTATACCTTGGTTCGGGACAGTGTGGCCCCAGAGATCAGACCCAAAAATTTCAAGGAAAAACAATGGTTGAGCAATTACAACTACCTCAGCATGGTCATTACCGACGACCTCAGCGGTATTGATACCTATTCGGCCACATTGAACGGGGAATGGATCTTGATGGAATATGAACCGAAGACCAATACCCTGACCTATGATTTTGATGATGAACGGGTAAAGGCCACCGAAAACGAACTCAAACTCACGGTAACGGACAATGTTGGGAATTCCACCACCTATACCACCACTTTTTTCAGGAATTAGCCCTATTTTTGCAACCGCTTTTATTTCATGCTTAAAGCGGAATAATCCGACCAAACCGATAAAAGTTGACCTTTTACCAAGTCAAGATTACAACTGTTTAGGTTTGATGAAGAAAATTGTAATGAAAAAAATAACCCTTGTTCTTGTTCTACTTACCAGCATGGCCTCTTTTGGCCAAAAAAACATTTATGAGAACCCGCGGTTTGATGAAATGACCGAAAGACATGCCGTATTGGCCATTGTACCGTTCATTGCCCACTTGGAGCTCAAAAAGACAGTGGACCACGATGAGCTTAAGGTTTTGGCCAAGAAAGAAGGTTATGCCGTTCAGAATGCATTGGAAACCTATTTTTCCAAACGGAAAAAGCGAAAAAAGTTCAATGTGGATTTTCAGAATATTGCCAATACCAATGCCATTTTGGCCCAGAACGGTGTTGAGTACCATAACATTGACACTTATACCACACAAGAGTTGTGCAAAATATTGGAGGTAGATGGTATTGTTAGCGGTAATCTGAGCCTCAATATTTTGTTATCTGAAGGTGTGCCAACAGACTTCAGTATTTTGGATTACTTCAGTGGTGACGCCAATTACGGCCGCATCGGATTGAAGATCAGCGACGGACAAACCGGTAAACTGCTTTGGAAATACGAAAACGAGATCACCAAGAAAACTGGCAAGAACACCACGGAACTCATCGATAAAATGATGAAAACCGCATCACGTAAATTTCCCTACGACCGCGAAAAAAAGAAAAAGAACAGGGATTGATCAACTCGCCGCAAACTCTTTGAGCACTTGCACCGTATAATCCAATTCTTCCTTGGTATTGTACATGGAAAATGAAAATCGCAAGGATGGTTTTTCCAGTTCCTCGCCTTCCAAAAGTTGTGACAACACATGTGAACCTTGATCACTGCCCGATTGACAAGCGCTGCCTTTGGAACAGGCAATGCCTTTCATATCCAAATGAAATAAAAGCATCAAGGCTTTTTGAGCATCAAAAGGCAAACGCACATTGACAAGCGTGTAGGTGCTTTTTTCCATATCGCCCGACAATCCGTTGAATACGGCATCCGGAATTTCCTGTTGTACCTTTTCGATAAAGTACCTTTTCAATTCTTTGACGGTTTTGGTCTCTTCTTCCAAATGTTCGTAGGCTTTTATAAAAGCTTCCTCCAGCCCCACAATATTATGGAAGGGTTCGGTGCCGGCCCTAAATCCGCGCTCCTGTGCACCACCGACAATCAAAGGTTTTAAACCTGAATTTTTTCGAATAAATGCAAACCCGATACCTTTTGGACCGTGAAATTTATGGGCCGCCGCCGTCATAAAGTCGATGGGGATTTCCTGTACATCCCAGGGATAATGCCCAATGGACTGTACCGTATCGGAATGAAAAAGGGCATTGTGTTCCTTGCAAAGCTCCGCAACCGCTGCAATATCGGTGATGTTTCCGATTTCATTGTTCACGTGCATTAAACTGACCAGTTTTTTGGAATCGTCCTTTTTCAGCAATTGCTCCAAATGCTGCAAGTCTGGATTTCCATCTGCATCCAACTCCACATACCAAACCTGGGTGCCATATTCCTTCTCCAGTTCTTCCACCGTATGCAAAACAGCATGGTGTTCGATCCTTGTGGTAATAATGGTCTGCACACCCAAATCGCGAACCGCACAACGCAAGATCATGTTGTCTGCCTCGGTTCCGCCAGAAGTAAAAATAATCTCGGAAGGTTGGGCATTCAAGGTTTTGGCTATGGTTTTTCTGGCCTGTTCCACAGCGGTTTTGGCCGATCTTCCAAAACTATGGGTCGACGAAGGGTTGCCATAATGAACGGCCAAGGCTTCTTGCATCCGTTCGATCACCTCACTCCTTACCTGTGTGGTCGCTGCATTGTCCAAGTACACTTTTTGCATGGTTCGCTTGTAATTTTAACAGGGTCAAAAGTACGGGAAATAAAGTTAATTTCTTTTAAAGTGACCCTTAGTATTGGGCTATTAAAATGGAATTGCTTTAAATTTGGTGCATGAGAAAATATTTCTTTTTGTGTATCACATTCTGTCTGCTGTTTTCGTGTGGCGATGGCGACCTGGAAATCGAGACCATCGACTTTGATAGCGTAACCTTACAATTTTGCACCACACCTTCGGCCACGGAAAAAAACATTCTGTTCAAGATCAACAATACCGAAGCCCTTATTTTGGAATTGCAAAGTGGGGTGCTCAATAAGGGTGTTGTCGGGGAGACGGTTGTCACCCAAAGTGCAATTTCCAACCAATCCCAATTGACCTACCGTATTTTCTCAGATGATGTCGCTAAAAATTATTTTTGTGACGACATTCCCCCCGCGGAGCCCGTTGTTATTGACGAAGTGGAGGCCGAAGATGGTTTTGTGACCATTTCGACGACTGCCGATGAAGCTAATGGCAATTTTGTGCACACCATTACTTTAAACGAAATCTCCTTTATTACGGAAAGCGGTGAGCGTATCACCAATTTGAGCGTGAGCACCTTTGGTGAGGTCACTACGGCGATTCCTGCACCCTAGCCATTTTGATAGATGTACACCTCGGTGGCGCCCAAACCATATTTTTGGTAATCGGCATCGTAGTACTTTAGGTTGTCATACTTTTTAAAGAGATAATGGAGCTCTTCTTTGAGGATGCCCTCACCTACCCCGTGGATAAAAACCACTTTTTGAATACGCTTTTCCATGGCAAAAGCCAACTGTCGCTTGGCCGTTTCCATTTGAATGTTAAGGATATCGTAATTGCTCATCCCTCTGGTCGATTTCACCAATTGGTTAATGTGCAGGTCCACCTCCATCTTGGGTGCGCTGCGTTCTTTGGGCTTTACGACGTTTGATTTTCGACGTATGGGAAGCTCCTTTTCCTTTTTTACCTGTGCTATCTCAAAATTGGAGACAGGGATACTTCCCCTCACCTTTACTAAATCCTTTTGATCGTATTTCATTGGAAAACCTTCTGTGGTCACCAGGGTAATTAGGGTGCCATCAATTTGTTCGACTACACCTGAAATGGCTTCATCCAACACCTCTACCTTGTCCCCAACTGAAAATTTATCCTTGTCCATTGTCAATAAAAATGGGATCAAAGTTTATCCCGTGAACAAAAATAATAGTATTTTTCAGCAGTCACTAACTATGATGTACTTACAACCAACCATATTGGCATTCAGCTTGAAGGATTACATGCTGCCCTGTCTCAACAAACAACTGTTGGGACTGGATTGTCCAGGTTGTGGCATGCAGCGCTCCGCCGACCTTTTGCTCCACGGGGAATTTTTGGCCGCATTTCAAATGTATCCGGGCATCTATCCCATTGTGCTTCTGTTAATTTTTCTGATTACAAGCTCTTTTGTGAAATTCAAATTTGCACAACAGATCAAATTCGCACTGATGCTTATCACCGCTGGCACCATCATAGTCAGTTACATCCTAAAAATGAATAACCTTTTTAATTAAAAACTTTAGATTATGGAACAACAAAAATTACCAAATGCTACCCTGATCATGGTATTCGGGATCATTTCCATCATCACCTGTTGCTGTTATGGTGTTGTTGGTTTGATCTTCGGTGTCGTTGCATTGGTCTTGGCCAACAAGGCCATGAAACTGCACGCCGAAAATCCAGACATGTACGAAGGCCTTCAAACCGTAAAAACAGGAAGAATATTGGCAATCATCGGTATTGTATTGAACGTGCTTTACCTATTGATGTCCATTTGGGCGATCAGTACATTCGGATGGGATGCCCTTCAGGATCCTGAAAAAATGCAAGAAATCCTTCAACAATATCAATAAGATAGTTTTATGAGCCAACAACCCTTGCCGGGTGCAAGTACAGTGCTGACGATGGGTATTTTATCCATTGTCGGCACCTTGTTTTGCTGCGGGCCCTTCGGTGCCATTTTCAGCATTATTGCATTGGTCAAAGCCAAGACCGCCAACCAATTGTACCTGCAAACCCCAGAAAATTATACGGATTACAGCAATGTTAAGACAGGAAAAATCCTAGCCTATATTGGCTTGGCCCTATCCCTGATCTACTTGGTTTTGTTTATCTTGTATTTTGGATTTATAGTGGCAATGATCACTGCCGGAGAGTTTAGTGGCGAATATTAATTCGCCACTTCACTTATAAATTTGAGTCGGTACAACCGTAATTCCTCATCTTCATAGTCGCCATCAAACTCTTCAATGGCCTGTGAAATGGAATCCGTTTCCGCTTCCAGGAAATAATCGTGGATTTCTTCCTGTTGATCTTCATCCAATATTTCGTCTATCCAATACCCTATGTTCAACTTGGTACCACTGAAGACGATTTGCTCCATCTCCTTGATCAGTTCTGCCAACTCCAGTCCTTTGGCCGAGGCGATATCATCGAGTGGTAATTTTCTATCGATACTTTGGATCACATATAATTTTAGAGCGGAATTGGCCCCGGTACTTTTTACCACAAGATCGTCTGGACGCACAATATCGTTTTCCTCAACATATTTGGATATTAGGTCGATAAAGGGCTTCCCATATTTTTTGGCCTTGCCTTCCCCAACACCTTGGATATTCAACAATTCATCCATGGAAATGGGATATTTTAGTGACATATCCTCCAAGGAGGGGTCTTGAAACACCACAAAAGGGGGTACATCCAATTTTTTGGCCTCCCTTTTACGAAGGTCCCGGAGCAATTTCAATAATGTATCGTCTGCTGCTGCACCTCCAGCTTTTCCAGCTGAGACAGCACTATCGTTTACTGCTTCTGAATAGACATGATCCTTGGTCATCATGAAGGATTCGGGCTTGTCCAAAAATTGCTGGCCCGCTTCCGTTAGATGTAGGATACCGTAACGCTCAATTTCCTTTTTTAGGAGACCGGCCACCAAAACCTGGCGCACCAACGCCATCCAATAGGCCTTGTCCTTTTCCGCGCCAATTCCAAAAAAGGGTTTTTCATCCGTTTTATGGGAGGAGATCATCGCATTGGTCTTGCCCACCAAAATCCGAACGATTTCCTTGGCCTTGAATTTTTCTTTGGTTTCGCGGACCACACTCAGTAGTTTGACCACTTCTTCCATGGCCTCTTCCTTGGGTTTTGGATTTCGGGAATTGTCGTCCATATCAGCTCCTTCCCCATTCACTGCATCAAATTCTTCCCCGAAATAGTGCAAGATGAACTTGCGCCGCGACATGGAGGTTTCGGCATAGGCCACAATTTCCTGCAGGAGGGCATTCCCTATTTCCTGTTCGGCCACGGGTTTTCCCGACATGAATTTTTCCAACTTTTCCACATCCTTGTAGGCATAAAAGGCCAAACAGTGCCCTTCGCCCCCATCGCGTCCTGCCCTACCGGTTTCCTGGTAGTAGCTTTCGATACTTTTGGGAATGTCGTGATGGATCACAAAGCGAACATCGGGCTTGTCAATGCCCATTCCGAAAGCAATGGTAGCCACAACCACATCCACTTCTTCCATCAAAAACATATCTTGGTATTTGGAGCGCGTCTTGGCGTCAAATCCTGCGTGGTAGGGAACAGCACTAATGCCGTTTACTTGGAGTACCTGGGCCAATTCTTCCACTTTTTTGCGGCTAAGGCAATAAATAATGCCCGATTTGCCTTGGTACTGCTTTACAAAACGAATGATGTCCGCATCTACATTTTGGGTCTTGGGGCGCACCTCGTAGAACAAATTGGGCCTATTGAAGGAGGCCTTGAAGACCTCGGCATCATTCATGCCCAAGTTTTTGATAATATCTTCTTGAACCTTGGGTGTTGCGGTAGCTGTCAATCCGATTATGGGAATGTCATCGCCCAATCGGTTGATGATGCCCTTCAGGTTCCGGTATTCCGGCCTAAAATCGTGTCCCCATTCCGAAATGCAGTGGGCTTCATCCACAGCAACGAATGAAAGCTTTACCGAACGCAGAAACTCTACGTATTCTTCCTTGGTTAGGGATTCCGGTGCCACATATAATAATTTGGTGATCCCATTGGAAATATCTTCCATCACCTGTTTTACCTCGGTTTTGGTCAAAGAGGAATTCAACACGTGGGCAATCCCATTTTGTTCGGATATGCCACGAATGGCATCCACTTGGTTTTTCATCAATGCAATTAGGGGCGACACCACAATGGCCGTACCTTCTTTCATAATGGCAGGCAATTGGTAGCACAATGATTTACCGCCACCAGTGGGCATAATTACAAAAGTGTCCTTGTCATCCAACACATTTTGGATCACCTGCTCTTGAAGACCCTTAAATTTTGAAAAACCAAAATACTTTTTGAGTGAAGAATGCAAATCGGTATTCATTAGGCTCATTTCCGCATTTTCAATTTATTACAAGCAACCTAAAAGGCCGTTGACGCATTTTTAAAATCATTTATCCCTTCCCAAAACTATTATGCATTCCATAATGGTCTGAAATAGATAGTTTGATTAGTTTTGTAATCTTAAAGATAAGATATTCTTTTAGGAATACAATTAGATAATCCGTTAATTACCTTGAACGACATTCAGTCCATTTTATCCATTGCCAAACGCACTCTTGAAATAGAGAGTGAGGCCATTGGCAACCTTACCAACCTGCTTGATGAGCAGTTTGCCCTAGCCGTCCAATACATTTTGGAATCGCGGGGAAGAGTGGTGGTTTCCGGTGTTGGCAAAAGTGCCATAATCGCTTCCAAAATAGTGGCCACCTTCAACTCCACCGGTACGCCTGCAATCTTCATGCATGCGGCAGATGCCATCCACGGGGATTTGGGCACCATCCAAGAAAATGACATTGTGATCTGTATCTCCAAAAGTGGGAATACGCCCGAAATAAAAGCCTTGTTGCCCCTGATCAAGATCGGAAAGAACAAACTGATCGGTATAACGGGCAATATGGATTCCGTTTTGGCCAAACAAGCCGATTATGTGCTCAACACCTATGTGGAAAAGGAGGCTTGCCCGAACAATTTGGCTCCGACTACCAGCACTTCGGCACAAATGGCCATGGGCGATGCCCTAGCCATCTGTCTCTTGGAGCTCAAGGGCTTTAGCAGTGCCGATTTTGCCAAGTACCACCCAGGGGGTGCGTTGGGTAAAAAATTATATTTGCGCGTTGCCGACATTGTAGTGAACAACGAAAAGCCCTTGGTGGACATCAACACCAGTGTAAAGGATGTGATCGTTGAGATTTCCACCAAAATGTTGGGAGTGACCGCAGTAATGGAAAACAATAAGGTGGTCGGTATCGTTACCGACGGTGACCTTCGTAGAATGTTGAGCAAGTATGACAATATCAGTGGACTAACCGCCAAGGACATCATGACCTCCAATCCCAAATCCGTAGAAGTCGATACCTTGGCCATCAAGGCTTTAAAAGTGCTACAGGAAAAGAACATTTCCCAATTGTTGGCTTTTGATGGCGATTCCTATGCCGGAGTGGTCCACATCCATAACCTTATAAACGAGGGTATCCTATAATGGCAAAACAAGAAAAGAAAAATCCGGATGAAATGTCCTTTTTGGACCATTTGGAAGAGTTACGCTGGCATTTGATCAGATCTACCTTGGCAATTGTGATCATTGCCTGTTTCGCCTTTGTATTTAAAGGGTTCATATTCGATACGATCCTGTTCGGGCCCAAAAACATGGATTTCCCCACCTACAGGTTCTTTTGCAATATTGCGACCTTTTTTGGGGTTACCTCGGAGTTCTGTGGCGATTCCCTGCCCTTCACCATTCAAAGCCGATTGATGGCCGGACAGTTCTCTGCCCACATTTGGACCTCCATTTGGGCCGGTGTGATCTTGGGCTTTCCCTATATTCTATTCGAGCTTTGGAAATTTATCAGTCCGGGGCTGTATGAAAAAGAACGAAAACATTCCAGAGGTTTTATCCTTACCGCATCGTTCCTGTTCTTTTTGGGCGTGTTGTTTGGATATTTTGTGGTGGCGCCGCTTTCCATCAACTTCTTGGGCACCTATCAGGTAAGTAAAGAGGTACTCAATGAAATCGACCTGTCATCCTATGTGGGTACCGTACGGGCATCCGTAATTGCATGCGGGATCATGTTCGAATTACCGATTGTCATCTATTTTCTGACCAAAGTCGGATTGGTGACCCCGGAAATATTGAAAAAATATCGAAAAATAGCCTTGGTCATTGTGTTGATCTTATCGGCGATAATTACCCCTCCCGATATCACCAGTCAGATTGTGGTGGCCATTCCGGTGCTTATCTTATATCAAATAAGCATTTATATCTCCAAGATTGTGGTTAAAAGGGAAGAGAAAAAAGAAAAAGCTCGAAAAAATGCCAAATAAAGTAGAAGAGTTCAACGCCTACCGTTCCCAGATGAACGAAAAATTGCTTGCGGATAACAACAAGCTCATCAAACGTATTTTTAATTTGGATACCAATGCGTACATGGCCGGTGCCTTGGACGTGAAAACCAAGGAACTGTTGGGTTTGGTGGCCTCGGCCGTACTTCGTTGCGACGATTGTGTAAAATATCACTTGGAAAGCTCCAAAAAAGCCGGAGCCAATAAGGAAGAAGTAATGGAAACCCTTGGTATTGCCACCTTGGTCGGCGGTACCATTGTGGTGCCCCATTTGCGCAGGGCCTACGAATTTTGGGAAGCACTTGAGGAGCAGGATGCTTAAAAAAATCCAAAAGAGGCCATAGTAGAGAAAGAATATGTTTAGTTTTGGCTCGTTTGTATGAAGCTACGCGCAGAAAATATCATGAAGGCCTATCGAAGCCGAAAAGTTGTAAAGGGGATTTCCCTCGAGGTTAATCAAGGTGAGATTGTAGGGCTTTTGGGCCCGAACGGTGCCGGGAAGACAACCTCCTTTTACATGATCGTCGGGTTGATCAAGCCCAATGGCGGCAATATTTATCTGGACAGTACCGATATTACTAGTTTTCCCATGTACAAGCGCGCCCAGCATGGCATCGGTTATTTGGCACAAGAAGCCTCTGTTTTCCGTAAACTGAGCATCGAAAAAAACATTTTGAGTGTATTGCAGCTCACCAAATTGAGCAAAAAGGAGCAGCACATGAAAATGGAATCGCTCATTGACGAATTTGGCCTGGGACACATCCGTAAGAACCGTGGCGACCTATTATCCGGTGGCGAACGACGCCGAACCGAAATTGCACGTGCACTGGCCACTGACCCCAAATTCATTTTATTGGACGAACCTTTTGCCGGTGTGGATCCTGTGGCCGTGGAGGATATTCAACGTATTGTGGCCCAACTGAAGAACAAAAACATCGGAATCCTGATCACCGACCACAACGTTCAGGAAACATTGGCCATTACGGAACGATCTTACTTAATGTTCGAAGGCGGAATCCTAAAAGCGGGTGTTCCCGAAGAATTGGCCGTGGACGAAATGGTGCGTAAAGTATATCTCGGACAAAACTTCGAGCTCCGAAAAAAGAAGCTCGATTTCTAGGACTATTTCTCCGAAGGCATCAACAAAGAGGCCAAAATGTAGAATACAATGATCAAGGGTATGGCCAAAAACTTCAAGGTCAACAACATGATCAAACTTCCTATCAAAAACAGATAACGCACCCCATTTTCCTTAAAGCTCCAGTTCTTGAATTTCAACGCGAACAATTTGATCGGGGAATTCAACAAATAGGCACTGAGGGCCGTTAGTCCGACCAAAAACCAAGGGTTTAGGATAATACCGCCTAAGAATTCGTTGTTGTGATACATTAAAATGAGGGGAAGTGAAAGAATCATCAAGGCATTGGCAGGCGTTGGTAATCCGACAAAAGAAGAGACCTGATTTTCATCCACATTGAATTTGGCCAAGCGATAGGCAGAGGCCAGCGTAATGGCAAAGCCCAAAAAGGATATGGTGTTGATTTTGCCCCCATACCATGCCATGGACTCAGTCACTTCATGGCCAAAAGCCAAATTCCATCCGCCGGATTGCGACATGTTCAACAATTGGAACATCACTACACCGGGCACCAATCCGCTGGTGATCACATCGGCCAAGGAATCCAACTGTACCCCAATTTCACTTTGTACGTTAAGGGCCCTTGCCGCCAAACCATCGAAAAAATCGAAGAAAATGCCGATAAAGACAAACAATGCGGCCCATTCCAACTGGTTCAATACCGCAAATACAGTGGCAATACAACCACTCAAAATGTTCAAAAGCGTCAAAAAATTGGGTATGTAGGACTTCATGCCTTAAGATTTTGGTAAAAATAAGGGAAAAAACAAACTGATCGGGTTAAGATGGTCTTCGAGACAGATTTATTCTGATATTTGCCCTGATAAACTCCAAAATGAAGCACAAATTCCTTTTGTTCCTATTGGTTCTTTCGGTATTCCTACCTGCAAAGGCCCAAGCACCCCAGCTAAGTGAAAAATCGCAGATCAGTTTGATCACGTGTGCCGCCGGTGATGAAATTTATACGGCTTTTGGACACAGTGCCTTCAGGGTCCAGGATCCCGTATTGGGCATCGATGTAGTGTACAATTATGGCACCTTCGATTTTAAACAACCCAATTTCTATCTCAACTTCACCAAGGGACGCATGATCTATTCCCTTTCTCGCAGAAGTTTCGATGATTTCCTGTTCGAATATGAATTGGAAAAGCGATGGGTAAAGGAACAAATCTTGGATATCAACCTAGAGCAGCGCAATGTTTTGTTGGCCTTTTTCGAAGAAAATTATCTGCCCCAGAACCGTGATTACCTGTACGATCCTCTTTTGAACAATTGCTCCAGTATTACCGGCACCATTTTAAAGGACCAATATGGGGATGCCTTGGTATTTGACGGATCCTATCTGGATAAACAATACACTTTCAGGCAATTGGTCCGCCAATTTTTGAATATCAATTCGTGGTCCATGTTCGGAATCGATCTTGCTTTTGGATCGCCTGTTGATAGGAAAGCGACGGTGCAGGAGCATATGTTCTTACCATATTATGCCATGGAGCAGCTTAATCACACCACCTTAAATGGCAAACCAATGGTTAAACGAGAACGCACCATATTGGACTACAACGAACACACCCACGAAACCTTTTTCCCGTTGACCCCTGGGTTCTGGTTTATGCTCCTTTTGGCATTTACCGGGGTCATCACCTATTTCGATCACAAGCACCACACCCGAAGCCGCTGGTTGGATTTTTCCCTATTTTTCATAACCGGAGTGGCCGGCACCCTTTTACTCTTGCTTTGGGTTGCAGCCGATCATACATCGACACCCTATAATTTTAATATTCTTTGGGCTTTCCCTGCCAATGCCGTAGTCGCATTTCTTATTGCATTACCGGCAAAACTGCCAAAATGGGGTTCAAACTATCTCAAGGGACTGCTAGCACTCATGCTGTTGACTTTGGTCCTATGGATTTTTAAAGCGCAGGTGTTTTCGCCCATGATCCTAATGCTTTTTGGCACATTGTCCCTGCGTTACCTCTACCTCATCCGCTATTCCAAATTATAAGCTTCAGAAACGGAACCCATGAATTTATTGACCGTTGAAAATATTTCGAAATCGTATGGCGAACTGGTATTGTTCTCCGATATTTCCTTTGGGGTAAACAAGGATCAAAAAATTGCCCTTATTGCCAAAAACGGAAGTGGTAAAACATCCATCCTCAATATTATGTCGGGCAAGGATGTTTCGGAAACGGGTCAGGTGAATGTCAGGAAAGGAATAAAAATTTCATTTTTGGAGCAGGAACCCAACTTGGACCCCAACCTAACCGTGGAAGAAACCATTTTTACCACGGACAACGAAATTTTGAAAGTGATCGCCGCCTACGAAAAAGCGGTGGAAAATCCGGACGACACCGAGCGTTACCAAAAAGCGTTCGAGGCCATGGAACGTCACCATGCCTGGGATTTTGAGACCCAGTACAAACAGATTCTGTTCAAACTACAATTGACCCAACTCGATGCCAAGGTAAAAACCTTATCGGGTGGTCAACGAAAACGATTGGCACTGGCCAACGCCCTATTGAACAAACCGGACCTATTGATTTTGGATGAGCCCACCAACCATTTGGACCTTGAGATGATCGAATGGCTCGAAGCCTATTTCGCCAAAGAAAATATCACCCTGTTCATGGTGACGCACGATCGATATTTTTTGGATCGTGTCTGCAATGAAATCATAGAATTGGACAACAACCAACTCTATACCTACAAAGGCAACTATACCTACTATTTGAACGAAAAGGAGGCTCGCATGGAACGTGAGGCCGTTGAACAGCACAAATCCAAACTGCTCTATAAAAAGGAGTTGGATTGGATCCGCAGACAGCCCAAGGCCCGGACCACCAAATCCAAATCGCGGATCGATGATTTCAATGAGATCAAGAAACGGGCCCACCAACGCAGACAGGAACACGAGGTGCAGCTAGAGCTTAACATGGAGCGATTGGGCAGCAAAATTTTGGAACTGCACCGCATTTCCAAATCGTATGGTGACAAGGTTATCCTGGACAAATTCGATTACAATTTCACCAAAGGTGAACGGATGGGCATCATCGGCCAAAATGGAACAGGCAAATCCACCTTTTTGAACATCATCACCCAACAGGAAGACGTGGACGGCGGCAAGGTGGTAGTCGGAGACACCCTAAAATTTGGTTACTACACCCAAAAGGGCATTCCGGTAAAGGAAGGACAAAAAGTAATCGATGTGATCCGCGAATATGGCGATTACATCCCATTGAAAAAGGGAAAACAGATTTCGGCCCAACAACTCTTGGAGCGCTTCCTGTTCGACCGTAAAAAACAATACGATTTTGTTGAGAAGTTGAGCGGCGGTGAACGCAAGCGGTTGTATTTGTGTACCGTTTTGATTCAAAATCCCAATTTCCTGATTTTGGACGAACCTACCAACGATTTGGATATCGTCACCTTGAACGTATTGGAGAATTTTTTGTTGGATTTTCCCGGTTGCTTGATTGTGGTATCCCACGACCGTTATTTCATGGACAAAATTGTGGATCACTTGTTTGTTTTTAAAGGCAATGGGGTCATCGAAGATTTTCCAGGCAACTATACAGATTACCGCGTTTACGAAAGCAGTAGAATTGAAGAGGAACGTGAAAACAAGGCCCCTTCCACAGAAAAACAGGAAAAAAACTGGCGCGATTCCAGCGGTGGCAAATTATCCTACCTCGAACAAAAGGAATACAAACAGCTGGAGAAGGACATTCAAAAATTGGAAGAAAAAAAGGAATCCCTTCAAAACAAGTTTGCCGATCCTGAATTGGATGGTAATGCAATTGACCAACTTTCCATTGAGTTGAAGGAAGTCACGGATGCCATTGATGTCAAAACAGAACGTTGGTTCGAACTTTCTGCCATATTGGAAGGATAAATTGCCTTTGAGTTGATAGCATCATGTTTTACAAAACACAATCATATCTACAATTCCTTTGGAAATCCACCAACGAACACGGAGTCCACTCCCCTTTTGTTTTCAATTATGTGACCCAATGTCTTTACGGAAAAAAGCAATATCCAAAGAACAAGACTATGGATGTATTGTTGAAAAGCATGGCCCATTTTAATTTCAAAAATATCCATGCTCACAATTTAGAGGTAAAACAGCATGTGAAATCGAAATTTCCTGCGATAACATTCGAATCGTCCATTTTTGATCTGATCTACGCAGATGAATTATATAAGCAGCAATTCAAAAAGCTATTTTTGGAAGGAAGACTGCACAATGATAGCATGATTTTGATCAATGGTATCCATAACAATCCCAAAACTTGGCAACAATGGAAGGAGTTGATCACATTGCCAGAAATCACCGTGAGCATCGATATGTTTTATTGTGGCGCCCTCTTTATTCGAAGTGAACAGGTCAAGGAGCATTTCACCATTCGGATTTAAAACGGTAATTTTAGATTATGGAAAATTTAGCGACAGACAACACAATTTGGTACGTGCTCGGTGTATTGGGGCTGATTTACCTTGTTATTTTGTTCCGGAACAAAAAAGCCGCCCGACGCAGAAAATCGAGACGTTTTATGGAAGGAAAACGCAAACATGAAAGGGACAATTGACAATGAACAATTTGCAATTACCAATAAACAATAAAACCTATCAACCTACTAACTAGATGAAAATATACACCAAAACCGGTGACAAGGGCACCACTTCACTATTTACGGGCAGAAGGGTTTCCAAACACCACATCCGAATCGAGAGTTACGGCACCATAGATGAACTTAATTCCCATTTAGGATTGTTGCGGGATCAGGATATGGACCCACATGCCAAACAAACCCTAATGTTGATCCAAGAAAAGTTGTTCACCGTAGGCTCCATTTTGGCCACAGAACCGGACAAGGACAATCGGTTGAAGATTCCTCGGATTTCCAATGCGGATATTGAACTTTTGGAACAGGAAATGGACCAAATGAACGAGAAATTGCCTGAAATGACACATTTTATACTTCCTGGGGGGCACCCTACCGTGTCATACTGTCATATTGCCAGAACGGTTTGCCGTCGTGCGGAACGCATCATCGCCTTTTTACATGAAAATGAGCCCGTTTCCGAAATGGTACTGTCATTTATCAACCGGCTTTCCGACTACTTGTTTGTATTGGCAAGGAAATTGTCATTCGACCTAAAGGCCGATGAAGTCAAGTGGATTCCTGAGAAATTGGACTGACAAAATCATTTTTTTGACCCAAAAGTTTTGTCAACAATAAAATAATTTTCAAATAATCCAGTTTTTACTTGACAAATTGGGTTTAAAAATTATTTTTGCAAAAAATTTAAAATCAAACCGTTACTATGTACTGGACGTTAGAACTAGCCTCATATTTAAGTGATGCCCCTTGGCCAGCCACCAAAGACGAACTTATAGATTATGCGATTCGTACGGGAGCGCCGTTGGAAGTTGTTGAAAATTTGCAGTCCATGGAAGAAGAGGGCGGCGAGATATACGAATCCATCGAAGAAATCTGGCCAGATTATCCAACAGAGGAAGATTACCTTTGGAATGAGGATGAATATTAAAATCTGATTGCACAAACCAAGTTAAAAAGTCTCATTTGAGGCTTTTTTTTATGTAATTTTGACAGCCCAGCAAAAGAATTCCGAGGCAATCCCATCTATGGAACAGCTTTTGCCATTCTAACGAAAAATTATTTCATGAGTTTTATCAATTCCGTACTAAAGGTATTTGTTGGAGATAAATCGGAGAAAGATGTAAAAGCGCTCCAGCCTTTGGTAAAAGAAATAAAATCCTTCGAACAGCAATTGGAAGGATTGTCACACGATGAATTACGACAAAAAACCGTTGCCTTCAAACAACGTATAGCGGATAACTGCAAGGAAATCAACGAGAAGATCGCTGCCCTTCAAGAAGAGGTGGATAACTCGACAGACATTGACCGCAATGAAGAAATCTATTCGGAAATCGACAAACTGAACGAGGAGGCCTATAAAATTTCCGAAGACACCCTAAACGAAATATTGCCCGAAGCCTTTGCCGTGGTAAAGGAAACCGCCAAACGTTTTGCGGCCAATGAGACCCTGACCGTAACAGCCTCGGAGTTCGACCGTAAACTTTCTGGTGACAAGGATTATGTAACCCTGGAAGGGGATAAAGCCGTTTGGAACAACTCTTGGGACGCCGCTGGAAAGGAAGTCACTTGGGATATGGTACATTACGACGTCCAGCTTATCGGAGGTATCGCCTTGCACCAAGGAAAGATTGCTGAAATGCAGACCGGTGAAGGTAAGACCTTGGTGGCCACCCTTCCACTGTATTTGAATGCCTTGGCTGGGAAAGGTGCCCACTTGGTTACCGTAAACGATTACCTTGCGAAAAGGGACAGCGCATGGATGGCCCCTATATTCGAGTTCCATGGACTTTCCGTGGATTGTATCGACAAGCACCGACCCAATTCCGATGGAAGAAGGGCTGCCTATAATGCCGATATCACCTACGGAACCAACAACGAATTCGGTTTCGATTACCTGAGGGACAATATGGCCCATACGCCAGACGACCTGGTACAACGCCCCCACCATTATGCCATTGTGGATGAGGTGGATTCCGTATTGATCGATGATGCCCGTACTCCTTTGATCATTTCTGGGCCCGTTCCAGAAGGAGATCGACATGAGTTCAACGAACTCAAACCAAAGGTTGCCGACATTGTTCAAAAACAACGTCAATATTTAACGGGGGTTTTGGCAGAGGCCAAACGCTTGATCAAGGAAGGTGATACCAAGGAAGGTGGATTTTTATTGCTTCGGGTGCACCGTGGTCTACCCAAGAACAAAGCGTTGATCAAATTCTTGAGTGAAGAGGGCGTAAAACAGTTGCTCCAAAAAACGGAGAACTTCTACATGCAGGACAACAACCGCGAAATGCCCAAAGTGGATGAAGAGCTGTTGTTTGTGATCGATGAGAAAAACAACCAGATCGAGTTGACCGATAAGGGGGTGGAATACATCTCTGGGGATCAAGACAGGGATTTCTTTGTGATGCCCGACATCGGTAGTGAAATAGCCAAGATCGAGAACCAAAACTTAGAAATAGAGAAGGAAGCGGAACTTAAGGAAGACCTCTTCAAGGACTTTGCCATAAAAAGTGAGCGCATCCATACCTTGACCCAGTTGTTAAAGGCCTATTCCCTGTTCGAAAAGGATGTGGAATATGTGGTGATCGACAACAAAGTGCTCATTGTGGATGAGCAGACTGGTCGTATCATGGACGGTAGAAGGTATTCCGATGGTTTGCACCAAGCCATTGAAGCCAAAGAAAATGTAAAGATCGAGGCCATGACCCAGACCTTTGCGACCATCACCCTTCAGAACTATTTCCGTATGTACAACAAGTTGGCCGGTATGACAGGTACCGCGGTTACGGAAGCAGGTGAATTCTGGGAAATCTACAAGTTGGATGTGATGGAAATCCCGACCAACCGACCTATCGCACGGGATGACCGACACGATTTGATCTACAAGACCAAACGTGAAAAATACAACGCAATAATCGAGGAAGTAACCCAATTGGCCAATGCGGGCAGACCGGTATTGATCGGTACCACTTCGGTTGAAATCTCCGAATTGCTGTCCAAATTATTGAGCGTACGGAAGATTCCACATAACGTATTGAACGCCAAGTTGCACAAAAAGGAGGCCGACATTGTTGCCGAAGCGGGTAAAGCAGGTGTGGTAACCATTGCCACTAACATGGCAGGTAGGGGTACCGACATCAAATTGACCCCCGAGGTGAAGGAAGCCGGCGGTTTGGCCATTATTGGTACCGAGCGCCACGACTCCCGAAGGGTGGACCGTCAGTTAAGAGGTCGTTCCGGTCGTCAAGGAGATCCAGGAAGCTCACAATTCTATGTTTCCTTGGAAGACAATTTGATGCGCTTGTTCGGATCGGACCGTGTGGCCAAAATGATGGACCGCATGGGCTTGGAAGAAGGTGAAGTAATCCAACATTCCATGATGACCAAATCCATCGAACGTGCCCAGAAAAAGGTGGAAGAGAACAACTTCGGCATCCGTAAACGTTTGTTGGAATACGATGATGTAATGAACGCCCAAAGAGAGGTGGTCTACAAGCGAAGAAAACACGCACTTCAGGGCGAACGTTTGAAAGTGGACATTGCCAATATGATCTACGATACCTGTGAGGTTATCGCGGAAACCAATAAAATGGCGGATGATTACAAGAACTTCGAGTTCGAACTGATCAAGTATTTCTCCATTACCTCCCCTATCAGCGAAGAGGAGTTCAAAAAAATGAGTTTCCAAGAAATAGCGGGCACCATTTACAAGGCGGCCTACGATTTCTACAAACAAAAAATGGAACGCAGTGCCACCATCGCCTTTCAGGTTATCAAAAAGGTATATGAAGACGATGCGAACAAATTTGAACGCATTGTGGTTCCCTTTACCGATGGCATCAAGACTCTGAATGTGGTCACCAATTTAGAAAAGGCCTATAAAACGGATGGCAAACAATTGATCACCGATTTCGAGAAGAACATTTCCTTAGCCATCATTGATGATTCGTGGAAAACGCACCTTCGCAAGATGGACGAATTGAAACAATCGGTGCAATTGGCCGTACACGAACAAAAAGACCCCCTTTTGATCTACAAGTTCGAGGCATTTGAGCTTTTCAAGGAAATGATAGACAAGGTGAACAAGGAGGTGATTTCGTTCCTTTTCAAAGGGGAACTGCCCACTGAGAACACCAGCCAGATCCAAGAAGCCAGATCCGTTAGACGACCCAAGGAGAACCTACAGACCTCCAAAGAGGAAATCCCTAACAGTGATGAATTGGCAGCACAGAACAGGGCCGCGGGACAAACCCAGGGACAACGTCAACAGATTACAGAGACCGTAATTCGCGAAAAACCAAAGATTGGCAGAAACGATAAGGTCACCATTAAAAATGTGATGTCCGGCGAGAGCAAGACGTTAAAATATAAACAGGCCGAACCCATGATCGACAAGGGAGAATGGGTGTTGGTTGACGAATAAACATCGGAACCCGATAAGCTTCGAAGTGACAGTTATTTATAGCTGTCACTTTTTTTATATCAAAAACATAGTTAGATTTACACCGTAAAACACCCCATATAGCCTGCCTTGTCACAAAATTCTTAACCTTGACTGTGACAGGGGAGAACTCAACCAGCGCAGTATATGAAAATTCCTGTTAAGGATAAATATCGTTTACAAGACAAAGTCGATTTGATTATAAAGGTCAACTATAACTCTTCTTTACTTGCGCTACTCTTTGGTATCGTATGCATGTTCTTTTTGAACATTCAAGGGGTGGTTCCTTTTACTTTTTTTGGGTTTGCCGCCTTGAACCTGTTGAACACGGTGCTTTATAAATGGCACAAAAATGTGGCCCTAACCTACAACATGACCTCCATTTTGTCGATGGTCAGTGCCATTTTGATCACATTGTTCACCGGAGGTATCCGAAGCCCCTTTATTTTTATATTGGCCATCATTGTTTTTGCAGGATACGTGACCACAATGGTGTACGGGCAAATCTACCTGATCATCAATCTATCCATTATTGCCATACTGTTTTTGTACGAGACGGGCGATTTCAAAATTTCCGAAAATACCGTACCGGAAGCATCCCAAAACTGGTTTGCCTTTTTAAGTACCGGTTTTGCCATTTACCTGCTCGGTGGGGTGTTCGGCCGAAATTTGTTGCGGGCGCACCATAAGCTTTATAGATCTAGAAACGAGATCCAGGAGCGCATTGTGGAAAAGGAAACCTTGTTGAAGGAAGTACACCACAGGGTAAAGAACAATCTTCAGACCGTTTCCAGCCTGTTGAGCCTGCAATCACGGTCGATTGCCGATGACAAAATCAGCAACATCATCAAAAGCAGCCAAAATAGGGTGGTCTCCATGGCCATGGTACACGAAATGTTGTACAAACGCGACGATTATTTGTCCAAGATTGAGCTAAAGCCCTACGTAAAGGAACTCTGTGATTATCTGGTGCGTTCTGTTAAGGGCAGCAATAGCAATGTGAAACTGGATTTAGATATAGACGACCATAAACTCAGTATCGATACCGTAATTCCCTTGGGGCTTATTATCAACGAAACCATTACCAATGCCCTTAAATACGGAATTAAGGAAGGAACCGCTGGGGAAATCCATGTTTCTGTGCACCGAATTGGTGAAAACCGGTTCGAGATGTACCTGGGGGACAATGGTGTTGGCTATTCCGAGGATATCAATCCGAAGACCTCCAATTCGCTTGGACTGAAGTTGATCTACAACCTGGCCCGTCAACTAAGGGGTACTATAAGCCGGGATTACAACAAACCGGGCACGTATTACCGTATTGAGTTCGAAGAAGTAATCGAAGAGTTCAATTCGGTGGACCAATAAAAAAAGACCGGTAAAACCGGCCTTCTTTCAATCTATATCCCACTATCAACCTTGATTTTCTTGAATTTTCGTTCCCGCATCGAAAATGCTATCGAAGACAGCACAAATGAAATGCTCAAAAAAAGTGTAAAAGGAACTATAAAACCTAACATCTTTCCAGTTATTAAGCCAACTTGGCCTTATTGTTTTTGGTAGCGAAAGAAAGTTCCTTCTTAACCCTAGAATTTTTGAATTTGTACAACCTTGCCACTTCACCTTCCTTTTTGATGGTCTTTTGAACATCAATGTTAAGGGTTACACCTGCAGCGATCGTATCGACCTTCACTTCTTTCGAATTTTCTTGGGCCATGGCCACTGTTCCGAAAAAAACTACTGCGATGATGGTAAAGATTGCTTTCATGATTTGGGTTTTTATTACGATGTAAAGTTACCTTCGCACCTACCCTAGATCAGATTTGTGTCGCTCAACGACCCTTTTTTTTCGGTATAAAAACTTTTCTTGGGCGAAGTGCATTTTATCGTCGACGAACGTTTTTGGGGTAAAAATCAACTTAACGAAAGCAAGTGCATTTCATCGATCATGAAAGGTATATGCTTGTTTCCGAGCAGTGATGAAAATTGAATATTTTGTAAGAATTAGATTATACTAAAACATGTTATTGTAGGAATTTTTGTAGGTTTTGATGTAAATTCGACCCCCTACAATTCGAGGAAAAGGATGCTTAACAATTTTTAACAGCGTTGCCAGTAATCATTCGTAACTTAACCCAACTAAGAAAGAAAACACATGACCAACATGAGATTATTTCTATTATCCATTTTGGCGTTGGCATCCACGAGTTGTCGACCAGAGGTAAAATCCAATGAAACCGTTTTGGCCCAAAAGGAGTCAACCGAGCCCATTAAAATCGAAAAACCGAGCGCCAAAGATTTACAGCAATATGAAACCGCTTATTTTGCCAGTGGTTGTTTTTGGTGCGTGGAAGCCATCTTTGAAAGTGTAAAAGGGGTTAAGGAAGTATATTCCGGTTATTCCGGTGGTACAGAAAAGAATCCGACATATGAGGAAGTATCCTATGGCAGAACACATCATGCAGAGGCGGTGGAAGTTTTCTATGATCCAAAGGTAATTTCCTTCACACAATTGGTGCAGGTGTTCTTTGGATCGCACGACCCGACCTCCTTAAACCGACAAGGACCGGATAGAGGAGCCCAATACCGCTCCATTGCCTTTTATAAAAATGAGCGGGAGAAAAAAATCATTGAGGATTATATGGCCAAGTTGGAAGCTGAAAACGTGTACGGTAGGCCCATTGTAACCGAAGTGAAAAAGTTTGATGTCTTCTACAAAGCCGAAGATTATCATCAGGATTATGAACGACTGCACCCCAACAACAGCTATATCAGAAACGTATCCATTCCTAGATTGAATCGATTCAAACAAAACTTTAAATCGTTCCTGAAAGAAGATGCCCATTAAAGGGATTTAGCAAGTGAAGTAATTATTAGGAGGTTGTTCGGCCCTGTAGAAGAGTTGGGCCTAAAAAGTAGGAGGTGGTGTTTTGGGACTGGCAAGTAGTTGCAATGCTAGTTTTGAAGCACCACCTCACTGTATTTGGAGTTGATCTTGATGGACCTACCATCGGTTTTATTGATGTTATAACCCTTGTGCAAAATGGTTCCATGGTTTGTGGTGGACACCAATTTGAGAGCATTGGGGTATTGAAAACCAGAGGTGGTCTCGTTAACGGAAATCACATAGGCTGTTGAGGGCAACTTGCAATTGAATTCCCCATTTTCAACGGTAATGTCAATGGTATGGAATCCATCGGCCACCGAATCTATGCTGAGTGCGCCAAAGGTATTGGTCACCAAAGCCTTGCCCGCTAACCTTCCAATAACCACATTGGAAGATACTGAATTCAACTTCAGTTCCTTCACATCTTTAAGAAGCACATTTTCGGAATAATCCGTTTTTAGTGTGCCATAGTTCCATTGCTGTACCTCAATTGGCGAATAGGCCGCACGGATATCGGTATGAACACCGTCAATGGTAGTGGCATGCAAGCTTGCGTAGGACAAGCTTGCATTTATATTTCTGGTATTGGCGGCCAATTTGACCTCTCCGTGCCTCACGTTCATGTTCAATTTCAAATACTTGGGCATTTTGATCTTGATGCGCTTCTTCACCTTGTATTCCTTATTTTTTCCGTCTGAGGAAAAATAGAATACATTGGGGCTCACACGTGCAGCTCTGAGCACCTCCCGTTGTTGTTGCCTCACAGCCTCTCGCTGACTTCGGAGTTCTTCTCGCTGGGCTCTAATTTGTTCGCTCATTTCTTTGCGCATTTCCTCACGCTCCTTCTGCATCTCCTCTCTTTCCTTTCGTAGCTCTGCCCTGCGCTCTTCACGCTCTTTGGCCATTTCTTCCATGTGCTTGCCCCATTCCTCAAACTGCTTTTTATACTCTTTATCAAAGGACTTGTCGAATTTCTTCTTCCATTCCTTCATGTACTTTTCGCTGTCCTTTTTATAGGCATCGTAATCAAAATCAATCATGGGAATTGGAGGCATGGGCGGCATCGCCGACATCTCTGCAATTTCGGGAAGTACAGCAATTTCGGGAAACTCCAACACCTCCACATTGGCCATGATTTCTGCCACCGAGGGAACTTCGGGCACTTCAAAATCGATTCCCTTAAAATCGTAGACATACGGTCCTGCACCTTCGGTACTGATCTCGATTTCCCGGCTGTTGCCCATGATTTTTACACGGTCCTTTTCAAAATAGGCCTTGGCCTCTTCATCCTCCACACCTTCAAGTTCAATGGTAGCTGTGATTTCCACTTGATCCTTGTCCCAAGTTTCAAATTCAATATCGGCATAGCTGGTATTGATGTTGAGTTCCGTGTCCTTGTTTACAACGTAGGTTTCTTTGTACGTCTTGGACTTTTCCTGTGCGTGTGAAGCGAATGCCACCAGAACGGTAAGCACACCGCTACACAATATTAGACGATTCCTGTTCATTTTTTGATGATTTTAATTGATTCAACTTTGTTTTTAGTTTTTGCAACAACTGCAGCCTAAGCTGTAGATTATTTATCAGGGCACCTATCGTTTGATCATTGGGGCCCATTTGATTCAACTCCTGGTTCAACCGTTGGTATTCTTTGTTCAGTTCTGCCAAACGATCCATATAGCTGTCCATTAGCTCCTTGTTATCCGGATCAATTTCCAGATCAGACAGTTGCAGGTTGATATTGGTGGTATAATAGGTCTCTATTTTTTTTAGGTCTGGCGATAAATCGCCCAAAGAAATGCTCTGAGGCTGTACACTGGGATTGTCCCTATCTACTAGGGTCACTTTTTCATCCGGCACCTCATTGCCGTTCCCCGATGCAATGAAATATACGGCTAGTCCCACAGCCACTACAACCGAGGCCGCTATCTGCAACCACCAAATGGGTCTATGCTTTTTGGGGGCATCCGTGGACAGCTCCTTTTCCAGCTTGGACAGGAACCGGTCCTCATGTCCATCTTTCATCTGAAAGCGCTTTAGCTCCCTTTCTTTTTCGAACAATTCCCTAAGATCACGTGCCATAAGCCAAATCTTTTAGTTTTTCCTTTAATTGTGTTTTGCCCCGCAACAATCGAGTTCGTGAGGCAGTTTCCGTAATGCCCAATATTTCGGAAATTTCCGCATGGTCATATCCTTCCACCAAGAACAACTGTACTACATATTTATATTTGGTCGGCAGTTCCTCAATGGCCTTTTTCACTTGGTCCAGCGAAATACCCGGTTCCACGTTCCAATCCTCATCATCGGCCACATGCATATAGGATTCATCCAACTCAACGGTCCGCTGGTGTTTCGACTTCAAAAAATCGATACTGCCATTCACCACTATTCGTTTTAACCATGCACCGAAAGTTACCTCTCCCTGAAACTGGTCTATGCGTTGGAATGCTTTTATAAAGGCTTCCTGCAACACATCCTCCGCATCATCCACATTTTTTAGAAAGCGCATGGCAACGGCAAACATTCCGTCACAATATTGACGGTACAGTTGAAGCTGTGCCTGTCGATTGTTGGCCTTGCACTGCTCTACCAGTTCGATATGGAACACACTTGGTTCTATGCTTGGTTTTTTAGTTGTTCATCTTAAGGACGATACAAAAAATGCATCGTTGCAAATTAGCGTGAAATTTCATGCTTTTTAACAAAAAAATCCCGCCGATTGTATTCGACGGGATTCATTTATAAGCAGTTACACCTTTTATTCGTCCAACAACAAATTCAAATGAACCGTGATGTTGTCCCTTGTTGCCTTGCTGTACGGACAGATTTCGTGGGCACCGTTGATGATTTTTTCCCCCATCTTCTTGTCCACAGTCGGCAAATAAGAATCCAAGGTCGCTTCCAAAAAAGCGCCATCATCCTCTGTATTGAAGGAAACCGTAGCCGTTACACTGAAATCGCCCAAATCGGTAACACCATGTTCTTTGGCGATAACCTCCAAGGCACCTGCAAAACAGGTGGAATATGCCGCAGCAAAGAGTTCTTCCGGATTGGTGGACTTAGGATCTTTCTTTCCTTTGGAAGAAGGCATGGAAATTGGAAAATCCAATACTCCGTCCTCACTTTCCACGTGGCCCGAACGACCTCCCGTATTTGTAGCTTTGGCTTCAAAAATAGTTTTCATCTTGTGATTGTTTAAAGGGTTCGTCTGTTCCAGTTGTTCAAAAACAACTCAACATTTATTGAAAAATACCAATTAGATTTAGGAACACCATCAAATCCGCTATTAAATTTATGTGAAAAGGCAAGACAAAACAGTACTACCGCCATTGCTTCTTCACCATAACCCATAAAAACTTTTTACCTTAGTGATGAATTGAAGGATACATTCACTTGGCAGCAGAAAAAAACAGACCCAGCAACACCATTTCTAAAATTAAAGCACTTCGTAAGCGGGAACTTTCCGTGGAGGAGCTTGCCAATGGTATTGTGAACGGCAACAAAGCTTTATTGGCCAAGGCCATCACCCTACTGGAAAGCACACAACCTACCCATTTTGAAAAGGCGAATGCACTGATCGAAAAATGCTTGGCACAACCGAGCAACAGTATTCGTTTGGGAATCACAGGGGTGCCGGGAGTCGGTAAAAGTTCGTTCATCGAAACCTTGGGCACTACCCTTACCTCCCTTGGAAAAAAGGTCGCAGTTTTGGCCGTAGATCCCAGCAGTTCGTTGAGCAAGGGCAGCATTTTGGGGGACAAAACAAGAATGCAGTCCTTATCCAAAGACCCCAATGCCTTTATCCGTCCTTCGCCCGCAGGCACTTCATTGGGAGGTGTTGCGCAAAAAACCCGGGAAAGCATCATTTTATGTGAGGCTGCGGGTTATGATGTGATCTTGGTGGAAACCGTGGGGGTCGGGCAAAGTGAAATCGCCGTCCACAGTATGGTGGATTTTTTCCTCCTACTGAAACTGTCCGGAGCTGGCGATGAACTCCAGGGCATCAAAAGGGGCATCATGGAAATGGCCGATGCCATAGCGATCAACAAGGCCGATGGCAGCAATCTCGAAAAGGCAAAACTTGCAGTGACCGAATTTTCACGGGCATTGCATCTGTATCCACCGAAAGCAAATGGTTGGACGCCCAAGGTGATGAAATGCTCTGCTACCGAAAATACCGGTATTCTGGAGATTTGGCACATGGTGGAAGCATTTATCCGAGAGAATAGGGAAAATGGCTATTTTGAAGAAAACAGGAAAACACAAAACAAAAATTGGTTCCTTCAAACCGTGGACGAACATATCAAACAGTTTTTTTATCAACGACCTTCCTTCCAAAAAGCCAAAGCGGAACTTTTAACCGATGTGGAGGAGCGTAAAATATCCCCTTTTTATGCCGCCAAAATCCTGTTGGAGCACATTACCAAGGAACTTTAAATAAAAGCGATAAATTTGCACAGATTTTATACTGAATGAGCACTGTCACCGATTCCCTTTTATCCATTGTGGTTCCTTTGTACAACGAAGAGGACAACGTGGTCCTGTTGACCGAAAAAATCCATGAAAGCCTCGTGGGCTACAATTACCAAATTGTTTACATCGATGATTTTTCCACCGATGCCACAAGAAAGAAGGTCAAGGATATGGACGATGACAAGGTCCACCTCATTGAACTGAAAAAAAATTACGGACAGAGCCTAGCCTTGGCGGCAGGTTTGGATTACGCTGAGGGTGAATACATCATCACCATGGACGGAGATCTGCAAAACGACCCTTCGGACATCCCCCACATGCTAGAATATGCGGTTAGTGGTGAATTCGACGTGATAACGGGCATCCGACAGAAAAGAAAGGACTCTCTTGTGAAGAAAATCCCTTCCAAGATTGCCAACTTTATGGTGCGAAGGGTAACCAAACTGGATATTAAGGATAATGGATGTGCCCTAAAGGTGTTCACCAAGGATATTGCCAAGGGATTGAACCTTTACGGCGAAATGCACCGATTCATCAATCTATTGGCGTATTTGGAAGGCGCTCAGATCAAACAGGTACCCGTAAAACACCATGCCCGCCATGCCGGGGTCTCTAAATATGGCTTGGAGCGGGTGTTCAAAGTGGTTGCGGACATGATGTTGTTGCTTTTCATCCGTAAATACTTTCAACGACCCATCCACCTCTTCGGAATTTTTGGGGTGTTGATGGTGATTTTGGGTATTTTCATCAACATTTATCTGCTTATTGTAAAACTTGGTTTTGGTGAAGATATCGGCAATCGGCCCTTACTCATTTTTGGGTTGATGTTCATCTTGGGTGGTATCCAATTGTTCACCATTGGTATTGTAATGGAACTCTTGATACGCACCTATTACGAATCACAACAGAAGCGACCTTATCGCATCAAAAAAATAACTGTAGGTGACGGAAAAGCTTCGTAAAAAGGCCATCACGGCCTTAAAAATTGTAGTCAGTGCGGCACTGATCTATTTTATTTTCACCAAAATTGATTTTAAAGATGTTTGGGAAACGCTGAAGAAAAGTGACCCACTTTATCTTTTCTTGGCCTTGTTGTTTTTTGTACTTTCCAAACTAATTGCTGCCTTCCGATTGAACGGTTATTTTCATCAAATCGGGGCCAAGCTTTCCCATTTGAGCAACCTAAAACTGTACCTGCTTGGCATGTTCTATAATTTGTTTCTGCCCGGTGGCATTGGAGGAGATGCCTATAAGGGATACGTGGTGCAAAAAGCTTATCAACCAGGCACCAAAAAGGTTGTTTCCAGTCTGCTGTTGGATCGTTTAAGTGGCATGCTGTTGCTATTTATGTATGCCTGTGCCTTGGCCCTGTTGTCTAAAAACAGTTTTCTCCAACCCTTTTTTTGGTTGTTCTTCGCTGCCATCCCGTTGAGCGTGATCGTGTTTTGGTTTGTGAACAAAGTGTTTTTCCCCACTACCCTACCTGTCTTTTGGCAATCGTTTGGGTATTCGGCTCTGGTACAGTTGGCCCAATTAGTCTGTGTACTTTTTATTCTAAAGGCGCTTTCCATTGAACTTAACACCTTGGAATATTTGTTTGTATTCTTGGTATCCTCCATTGTATCGGTCATTCCATTGACCATCGGGGGCATCGGAAGTCGGGAAGTGACTTTTTTATATGGTGCTGAATGGATGGGGTTGAATGAAAATTTCTCCATCAGTATCAGTTTTACATTCTTTTTGATCACAGCACTCACCTCCTTCTTTGGGATTTGGTACCATTTTAAAAAGCCCAATCTGGAATCGGTGGATCATTCCAAATGAACCAGATGCATTTGGTTCAATTTATCCTGACGGGTATCCGGATTCAAGAATTTGATCTGTAGTCGTGTGATTCGGAATTGATCTACTGTAATTTGGTCGGTCCAAACAATGCCATTTTTCTGCAATTGCTCCAGTTCTTGATCATCAGCATATACCCAAACATCGTTTTTGGCCTTTAAATCGTTTAGTGAAATGATATTTACGGGATTTTGGTTGTAAAAATCCAAAGCCCAGGTATGTCTTGTGGTTATTTTGTAGATTTCATCCACAGGAATATTCTTTTCCTTCACCTTTTCCGCCATCGAGGAACCGCCTTGGTATTCGAGCAGTTTTGGGTAGAACTGGGTATTCATCACTCCATTCAGCAACACGGAACTAAGAATGGCCACAGTGGCAATTTTAGCGTAAGTCGCATCCTTTTTCCTGATGAAATAGAACACCAATAACAAAACCGCAATCAAAAGCGCATAACCATACCAATGTCCCAGCGGAAACACATAAAAACTGACCAACAGCGCAAACACCACCACCAGACCCAATATAAAATATTGGAAGCCCAAGATTACCTTGGCCATTTTCAATTTTTCCTGCTGGTACAATGTATAGAGGAAAGCAGCCGATAGAATGGCATACAAAGGCATTAAAATATTCATGTAATGCGGCAGTTTGAACTGCGCAAAACTGATGAGAAGAAACAGGATGGAAATCCCGCCCAAAGTCAAAAATTCGAGGTTGGGTTTATAGGCAAATTTGGCTTGCCAAAATATCTTCAGTTGGTTCCAATACCCTATCAAAGCCAAAACCGTCCAAGGTAAAAACACCCACAAAAAAGTATGAAAGAAGAAAAAGAAATCGCTACTGTTCTTCCCTACACCTTCCCCACTCATCCGCTCAAAACTCTGTTCCCAAAAAATAAAGAAGATACCACTACGGTGATCTTTTCCCCTTATCACCTTTTCGGGATGCAAATCAAATTGATGGTAATAGGCATACAACATCGGCGATATTGTTATAGCAAAAAACAATAGGGCCACCAACAATTTCCAACTGAGCAATCGCTGCCATTTTCGAGTATAGGCCAAATGGCACAATAACGACACCCCGATCACCACCAAGGCAATCTGTCCCTTGGTGGAAAAGGCCATTCCTGCACCAAAAGCGCCCAGAGCAATATTCTTAAGTGAATCCTTTTCAATAAACGCTACCAATTGCCAAATGGCAAAAATGGCAAAGCCTGTTAGTACGGCATCGGTGCGGACATCGATATTGGCCAGCACAATGGTCTGGGCTGTCATAAAAATCAAGGAGGCATATCGACCCACATCTTTATTGTAGAGCAATTTTCCCAGGCCAAAACAACTGTATGCCCCCAATAATGTGGCCAATATTCCAGGAATTCGGTAGGCCCAATCGTGAATGCCAAAAATTTTATAGGAGATTGCCGCCAGCCAATAATGCATGTGGGGCTTGTCCAGATATTCCTCGGGGCCTTTGAAAAGGCTTAGGAAATCATTTTCCTGCACCATCCGCATGGCCATTACGGCAAATTGGGCGGAATCGTTTTCAAACAGGGTTACAAACATGCCCATGATGTACACCAGAACAATCAGGCAAATAAAAAACCAGTATCTGGCAGTAGAAATCATGTTCCTATTTTTTGAAAAGCAAATATAGCCAACTTGGCAAACAACCATCCGAAGAGCGACCCCACCAAAGCACCCGTGAGCACATCCAAAGGATAATGTACCCCAATGTAAATTCTGCTGTAGGCCACGAAGCAAGCCCAAATAATAAGTACTTGGGAAATGTATTTTACTTTATTTCGAAATAGCACCGTAAAAAAGATGGCTGGACCAAATGAATTGGCAGCATGGGCCGAAAAATATCCGAACTGTCCACCGCAATAGCTTTTCACCAAACGCATGACCCCACTCACTTCGGGATCATGACATGGTCGTAAACGACCAACGCCATATTTAAAAAAATTGGACAATTGATCGGTGCAGGTAATCAGTAAAGCGATGGCGACCAATACAATTCCAGTCTTTTTCCAACCAAAATGGCGATAGGTGAGGTATAATAGCAACAGATAAAGTGGTGCCGAATTACGGGTAGTGGTCATGAACATCCAAAAACCGTCCCAGGTTTCAGTCCCGAGTCCGTTCAGGAAGAGGAAAAGCTCTTTATCCAGTTGTAGGAGTTGGTCCAACATTAGGCATCGTATCTGGAGACTTCGCGATCGTAAAATGCCGTAGCGGCTTCTATCAAGCTTTCTGTTTCTTCCATTAAATCGGCCTCATCCTCTTTGGAAAATTCTTCCAGCCATTCCACCTCATCATTTTCCAGATTGATGATGAAGCGTGGAAATTCGGTATGGACAATAAAAATGGCCTCGGGATAGTCCGTGTTGTCCGCCAATAAAAATTTAGGTAGTTCCATATGTTCCTTAATTCTGTTCCAAAATTTGGAATGCTGATTATTGAGTGATCAATTTTTGGGTCAAAAACCGGAATCGAAGATACAACATTACCGCAGATGCTGTTAGCCCCGAAAGCAGCCCGATCCAAATTCCAGTGCTCGTCAAATCGGTGTACAATCCCAAATAAAAACTGATGGGGAAACCTATGAGCCAATACGCCACAAAGGTAATCAACGTGGGCACTTTAACATCCTGTAATCCACGTAGGGCCCCCAATACCACTACCTGAAGGCCATCGGAAATTTGAAAAAAAGCGGCCACCAACAACAGTTTGGCCGCAATTAGGATCACTTCGGTATTATCCGCTTGGTTAACAATGTCGTCCACATCCAAATAAATCGTAGGAAACCAATAGCGCCCTACCAAAAAGAGAAGGGCAAAGACCACTTCCAATAAAAAGGTCAAAAAGAAAATGGATTCGGCAATTCGTTTCAATTCCTTGAAATTTTGCAACCCTTTTTGATTACCGACCCGTACCATCGCCGCTACACTGAGTCCCATGCCCACCATAAACGTCATGCTGCTCAGGTTGAGGGCAATCTGGTTGGCCGCTTGGGCATTTTTGCCCAACACACCGCTCAACCAAATAGCCGCTGTAAAAATGGCCACCTCAAAAAACATTTGCAAAGCGGATGGGAAACCAAGGCTAATAATCTTTTTGATCATCTTTTCCTCAATGGCCCTGAAATTGAAATGGGTCACGTAGGGTTTAAATTTCTCCTTCCGCTTCAACAAATACCAAATGTAAAGTACCATGATCGCCCGGGAGGCCAAGGTACCGATTGCCGCACCCACAATGCCCAGTTTTGGAAATCCAAAAGAACCAAAAATGAACAGATAATTTAAGGTGACATTTACCACATTGGCCAAAATAGTGGCATACATGGGGTATTTGGTCTGGGATAGTCCTTCGGAAAATTGTTTGAATGCCTGAAAAATGATCAAGGGCACCAAGGAGAAGGCCACCAACTCCAAATAGGGCATTGCCAATTCCACCACCTCAGGTGGCTGTTCCATGTGGTACATCAAAGGTCTACTGAGCAATATGATCCCGAAAAGGGACAATCCCAATAGGGTACACAACACCAAACCATGTTTCAAGGCCTTTTTGCCAGCAGCTTGGTCCCCAGCGCCATCCGCCTCGGCCACCAACGGTGTTATGGCCGTTGAAAAACCGATACCCAACGACATGGCAATGAACACAAAGCTGTTGCCCAACGATACCGCTGCAAGTTCGGCAGTTCCCAATTGCCCCACCATAATGTTGTCGGCAAAAGCCACAAAGGTATGTCCCAACATCCCCAAAATGACGGGATAGGACAATTTTAAATTATAGGCAAACTCTTTGGTGTACTGTTGAAACAAAACGGATTTTTAGAGAGCGGACAAAGATAGGTAGATTGGCAAAATTATTGGGACAACCAAAGGTTATCAAATGGAAAAATGATCAGAGGGTCTTTGCCTCTTCCCAAAACACATCCATTTCGGCGAGGGTCATCTCCTTTAAGGTCTTTCCGGATTCCTTGGCCTTTTCTTCCAAGTACTGAAATCGCTTGATAAATTTCTTATTAGTACGCTCCAGGGCATTTTCTGGATTGATCTTCAAGAAACGGGCATAGTTCACCATAGAGAACAGTACATCCCCAAATTCGGATTCCATTTGATCGGCATCATTTTTCTTCACTTCCTCTTGTAGTTCTCCCAATTCTTCCTTCAGTTTTTCAAAAACCTGCTCGGGATGTTCCCAATCAAAGCCCACGCCGGCTACTTTTTCCTGTATTCGGTTCGCCTTCACCAAGGCCGGCAAACTGTTGGGTACTCCCTCCAAAACACTTTTTTTGCCTTCTTTGAGTTTAATGTTTTCCCAATTCTGTTTTACTTCCTCCTCATTCTCGACTTTCACGTCACCATAAATATGGGGATGCCTGTTGATGAGTTTTTCACAAATCCCATTGGCCACATCGGCAATGTCAAAATCTTGGGTCTCGGAACCTATTTTGGCATAAAAGACAATATGGAGCAGCAAATCGCCCAATTCCTTTTTCACCTCATCCAGATCATTGTCCAAAATGGCATCGCCCAATTCATAGGTTTCCTCAATAGTGAGATGACGGAGCGTTTGGATGGTCTGCTTTTTATCCCATGGGCACTGTGCACGGAGCTCATCCATAATGGTCAACAATCTATCGAAAGCGGCCAATTGTTCTGATCGGGTATTCATCGAATTTTATTTTGTTCAAAAGTACGAAGACCACTTATTAGGGCATGAGGGAATTTTGGCTTAATTTAGAAGACTTACAACCAACTTTTTAACACCAAAAGCTAATATGAAACCTCGTTTAAAGCATTCGTTGGTATTTCTTGCCTATTTTGCGTTGTATAGCATACCTAACATGGCCCAAAACAAAACCATTACCCAAAAGGTGGACTCCTTGTTAAACTTGATGACCCTTGAGGAAAAAGTGGGTCAAATGAATCAGTACAACGGTTTTTGGGATGTTACGGGACCTGTTCCCGAAGAAGGAAATGCAGCCATTAAATACGAACATTTGAAAAAAGGCTGGGTAGGTTCCATGCTCAACGTTACCGGAGTGGAAAATGTTCGGAAACTTCAAAAACTGGTGGTTGAGGAATCAAGATTGGGCATTCCTTTAATTTTTGGATTTGATGTAATCCATGGATACAAGACCGTTGCCCCCATTCCCTTGGCGGAAGCCGCCAGTTGGGATTTGGATGCCATAAAAAGATCGGCCCAAATTGCCGCGGACGAAGCTGCAGCTGTGGGCATCAATTGGACGTTTGCCCCCATGGTCGATATATCCCGCGATGCCCGCTGGGGAAGGGTCATGGAAGGAGCGGGTGAGGACACCTACCTCGGAATGCAAATCGCTAAGGCCCGTGTAAAGGGTTTTCAGGGAGATGATTTGACCAGCAACAATACCATTGCAGCCTGTGCCAAGCATTTTGCCGGATACGGCTTCGCAGAAGCAGGACGGGATTACAATACTGCAGATTTTGGTACCTCTACACTGTTCAACACAGTACTCCCACCGTTTAAGGCAGCAGTGGATGCCGATGTAAAAACAGTTATGAATGGATTCAATGTGCTCAATGGGGTTCCGGTTACTGGCGATAGCTATTTACAACGGGATATTTTAAAGGAAAAATGGGGCTTTGATGGCTTCGTGATTTCGGATTGGGCCTCGATTGGTGAGTTGGTGCCCCATGGATTTGCGGAAAATTTGGCCCAAGCGGCCGAAATTGCAGCAAATGCTGGTTCCGATATGGATATGGAAGCCACCGCTTATGTGACCCATTTGGCGGATAAAGTTAAAGCGGGAAAGGTTAGCGAAAGCCACATTGATGATGCTGTACGCCGTATTTTGACCGTCAAGTATGAGCTGGGCCTCTTTGATGACCCTTATCGCTATTGCAACGCACAACGTGAAAAGGAACGTTTGAACCACAAGGAACACCATGCCGGTGTCCTGGATATGGCCAAAAAATCCATCGTACTGCTCAAAAATGAGGGCAATTTGTTACCCTTCAAAAAGAACCAACCCAAAATCGCAGTCATTGGGGAATTGGCAAATGACAATAACAGTCCATTGGGCAGTTGGCGTTTGGGATCGGACAACAACACGGCAGTTTCTGTATTGGAAGGCTTAAAAAAGTTTTCTTCCAACATAGCCTATGCCAGAGGACCAAAAGTATTTGACCCGGAAGCCAGTTTTCTGAACCACGTAAAAATCAACGAATCAGACGAGACAGGGATGAATGAGGCCGTGGCTTTGGCCAAGGAATCCGATGTTGTATTGATCGTACTGGGCGAACACGGTTTTCAAAGTGGCGAAGGACGAAGTCGTACCAAATTGGGATTGCCGGGGCTTCAATTAAAACTATTGCAAGAAGTTTACAAAGTAAACAAAAATGTAGTTTTGGTGCTTATGAACGGAAGACCGCTGACCCTAGAATGGGAAGCCGAAAACATACCGGCCATTTTGGAAACGTGGCAATTGGGCACACAAACCGGGAACGCCATAGCCCAAGTAGTTTTCGGGGATTCCAATCCCAGCGGTAAACTCCCTATGACCTTTCCCCGCAGCGTAGGACAGGTTCCCATTTATTACAATCACAACAGTACTGGTAGACCAAATCCCCAACCCAATGTGTTTTGGTCCCATTACAGTGATGAAAAGAATGAACCCCTGTTCCCATTTGGATATGGCCTAAGCTATACCACCTTTGCCTATTCCGACCTTAAAATTGACACCAGTGACAAAAACAACATAAAGGTTGAGGTCACCGTAACCAATATGGGGGAAAGGGAAGGTGAAGAAGTGGTCCAATTATACATCCACGACAAGGTGGCCAGTATAGTGAGACCGGTCAAAGAATTGAAAGGCTTCCAAAAAATCAATCTGGCTCCCAAAGCATCCCAAAAGGTCCAGTTCAATCTAACCGACAAGGAATTGGGATTTTATAACAATGCCTATGAGTTTGTTGTGGAATCGGGTACCTTTGACATAATGGTGGGCACCAATTCCCAGTTGGGTCTGCAGGGCAGTTTTACCCTAAATTGATGTAAAAATGATTCGATATTTTCTGATTTTTCTTATTGGCTTGGGCACACTTTGTGCACAGGAACAACTTCCCTTTGCAAAAGAAGTGAAGGAAATTGAACAACACACCCGGTCCATTTGGGACCAAAGCAAGGAAACCATCGTTTTCACCGGAAGTTCCAGCATTCGGTTTTGGAAAGATATCCAAGAGCGCTTTCCGAGGCAACAAGTATTGAACACGGGGTTTGGGGGCTCCCAATTTTCCGACCTTGCTCTTTATCTGGATGAGTTGATATTGGATTACAGACCGGTAAAAGTGTTCATCTATGAAGGTGACAACGACATTTTTTCCAAAAAACGACCCCGAAATATCTTGAAAACGGCCCAAAAAATTCTGGGGCAATTACAGCAAAAAAGCCCTGGAATGGAAATTGTCCTGATATCTGCCAAACCAAGTATTTCCCGATGGAAATTTCGCGGAAAATACCGTCGTTTGAACCGCAAATTGGAAAAATTGGCCCAAGAAACCGAAGGCATCGATTTTGTGGATGTTTGGTACCCCATGCTGGACAAGCGCAAGGTAAAACAGGATATCTTTGTGGAAGACGGCCTTCACATGAACAAAAAAGGATATGACATCTGGTACGATGTCATTAAAGATTATGTACAATAAAAATTAAACAACCGTGATTTACAGAACCCTATTCGTATTTGTTGCCATCATCGCTTTGGCAGCTTGCCAGCCCCAAAAAAAAGAAATCAATTATCCGAAAACGGATTTGGCGGCGGCACCCCTGATTCCGAAACCCGTTAAAACCATTGCTACCCAAAGTGCTTTTGGTTTGGATGCACAAACAGCCATCTATACGTCGACCAATGACCCAGCTTTTGAAGCAGTGGGGCAATTTTTGTCCGAGAAAATAAAGGGCAAAACCGGTTTGGATCTTGCTGTGAACAATACTTCGGATGCTACTGTAGAACGGTTGATCTTTATCAACCAATCCGACAGCACCGATTTGGCCACCCCGGAATCCTATCAATTGTACATTAAAAAGGACTCCATTTTACTGAACGCCAAAACAGCCGAAGGCGCATTTCGGGGAATCCAGACCCTACGACAATTGATTCCCGAACAAAGCAACGATACCTTGACAGACCATCCGCTTTGGGTGATTCCATCAGGTAAGATCATGGATGCTCCAAAATATGCCTATCGCGGTAGCATGCTCGATGTTTCACGCCATTTCTTTTCCGTGGACGAGGTTAAAAAATATATCGATGCCATGGCCTACTACAAAATGAATACCTTACATCTTCACCTTTCCGATGACCAAGGATGGCGCATCGAGATCAAATCCTGGCCCAAACTCACCGAAGTTGGTGGGGCTACCGAAGTTGGTGGTGGTGAGGGCGGTTTTTATACCCAAGAGGATTACAAGGATTTGGTTGCCTACGCGGCAAAACACCACATCACCATTGTTCCGGAAATTGATATGCCCGGCCATACCAATGCAGCTTCGGTAAGCTATCCATTTTTGAATGGAAATGGAAAAAAAGTAGAACCGTACACCGGAACTCAAGTAGGATTCAGCACCTTTGATGCGCAAAAAGATACGGTGTACAGCTTTTTGGATGATGTAATCGGTGAAATTGCCGCGATGTCTCCGGGCCCTTATTTCCATATTGGAGGGGACGAAAGCCATGTGACCAAAAAAAGTGATTACATACTGTTCATTGAAAAAGTGGAAAAAATAGTCCAAAAACACGGCAAGCGAATGGTTGGATGGAACGAAATTGCCCAAGCTAAAATTGACCCGTCTACAATTGCCCAACTTTGGAGCAATCCAAAGGATGCGGAAAATGCGGCAGCAAACGGCTCAAAAATAATCATGTCGCCTGCACACAAAGCCTACTTGGACATGCAATACGACTCCCTAACCAAGTTTGGATTACATTGGGCCTCCTATATTCCTGTTGACGTGGGATACAATTGGGATCCCGAAACCATAGTGGAGAATTTACCGAAGGAAAGTATTTTGGGCATTGAAGCCCCACTTTGGTCAGAAACCATTAGTAACATTGCAGAACTGGAATACTTGGCGTTCCCTAGATTAATTGGCTATGCCGAACTGGGCTGGTCCCCTACCGAGCATTTGAATTGGGAAGACTATAAAGAAAGGTTGGCCAAACAGGCTGCCTATCTGGAGAAAATGAACATCAATTATTACCCAAGTAAATTGATCGACTGGAAAAAGGATTAAGAATTATTCTTCCTCAATAGAGGCATCGGCGGCAGCTGGTGCCTCTTCTTCTTTTACTTCTACCTCAACAAATTCAGTGATATTATTGTCCACAAGAATGTTGTACCACTGGATGATTTTTTTGATATCACTGGCATACACCCTATCCTCATCATAATTCGGCAATACTTCGAAGAAATATTCTTCCAATTCTATTTTTTCGGCCTTGTGGCTAATGGAAGTCTTATTGCCATCTTCCTTTTCCTTGATTTTTTGGAACACTTCTCGGAGCGGCATTTCTTCCTCCAAGGTATAAATGGCAATCTCGGACAATACGCTTACATTGCTTCGGATACCAACGGTTACCCGCTTGCCATCCAAAAGGGATTCGCCCACAAAACCACTTCGGGTCTGGGTCAATAATTTGTAAAGTCCAGGTTTACCTCCAATGGATAAAATCTTGTCAAGTGCCATGCAATATCAATTTATGCGCGCAAAAATATGTTTTTCTAGGAAACCGCGATTTTTTTAACGCCCTTTTTTGACATTCGGGAAACGCATTCGGTAATCCACGTCAATTTTTCCCTTGGAAATTTTCTCCAAACGGCTTTTCAGCAACCGTTTTTTTAGGGACGACAATTTATCGGTGAACAAAACGCCTTCGATATGGTCGTATTCATGCTGAATTACCCGTGCCAAAAGCCCGTCATAGGTTTCCTTTTGGGGCTTGAAGTTTTCATCCACATAGCTAATGGTAATTTCTGGCTTGCGTTTTACATCCTCCCTAATATCGGGAATACTAAGGCATCCTTCATTGAATTCCCATTCTTTTCCACTCTCCTCCTCTATCTTGGCATTGATGAATACTTTTTTAAAACCGTTCAACGCCTTTTGTTCGGCCTCGGTTAGGTCATCATCATCCGAAAACGGAGTGGTGTCGATCACGAAAACCCGAATGGGCAGGCCAACTTGCGGAGCCGCCAAACCAACACCATGGGCATTGTACATGGTCTCCCACATATTTTCCAACAATTCGTTCAATTTGGGGTAATCCGTTCCAATATCCTTTGCCACTTTCCGCAATACGGGGTCACCGTACGCCACTATGGGTAAAATCATAAATCAAATTCTATTTAAATATGCCTGTAAAATCAAGGTGGCACTAATTTCGTCCACCAAGGCCTTGTCCCTTCGCTTTTTCTTTTTCATGCCACTGTCCAACATGGATTGAAATGCCATCTTGGAGGTAAAGCGTTCATCCTGCCGTTCCAATGGCATGGAAGGAAACTTGGCCTCCAACTTTTTCAAAAATTCCTGGATTGACTCCTCCGACTCGGATGCGGTGTTGTCCATTTGTTTCGGTAGGCCCACCACAATACGTTCCACCGATTCCTTTTTCAAATAATCATCAAGGAAAGGGATGAGCTCCTTGGTCTCCACCGTGGTAAGTCCGGAAGCAATCAACTGCAACTCATCGGTTACTGCGATTCCGGTTCTTACTATTCCATAATCCAACGCCAAAATTCTAGCCAAGAAATTTTTTTGGCAAAAATAACCCTAAAAATGTTATAGCCTTAAAATTGGCAGTCAATATTCTGAAGGGGAGCGTATCTTTGTGCAAAATTTAAGAAAAATGACCAATTTAAGGACGCTGATAGAAGAAGCGTGGGACAACAGAGCCCTCCTGGAAGAAGAACGGACCCAAGTGGCCATCCGCGAAGTGATCGAATTGATAGATATGGGTGAACTTCGCTGTGCCGAACCCAAAGGTGATGGATGGCAGATCAACGAATGGGTAAAAAAAGCAGTGGTACTTTACTTCCCGATCCAAAAAATGGAGGTTTTGGAAGCTGGAATTTTTGAATATCACGATAAAATTCCCTTGAAGAGAGGTTATAAAGAAAAAGGGGTTCGGGTGGTGCCGCACGCGGTTGCACGTCATGGAGCCTACATATCCAGTGGTACGATTTTGATGCCGAGTTACGTGAACATTGGCGCTTTTGTGGATGAAGGTACCATGGTGGACACATGGGCAACGGTTGGTAGTTGCGCACAGATCGGAAAAAATGTGCACCTAAGTGGTGGTGTGGGTATTGGTGGCGTCTTGGAACCCTTGCAAGCTGCGCCCGTAATCATCGAAGACAATGCTTTTATCGGTTCGCGATGTATTGTTGTGGAAGGCGTTCGTGTCGAAAAAGAAGCGGTTTTGGGTGCCAATGTGGTATTGACCGCTTCAACCAAAATTATCGACGTTACCGGAGACGAACCTGTGGAACTTAAAGGAAGGGTACCCGCACGATCTGTTGTAATCCCTGGCAGCTATACCAAAAAGTTTCCTGCAGGGGAATATCAGGTACCATGTGCCTTGATCATTGGTAAGAGAAAGGAAAGTACCGATAAAAAAACTTCACTGAACAATGCACTTAGGGAACACAATGTAGCGGTTTAAATTTTCGTTTATTATACTATTGTAAGAATAGGGTTACTTTTTTTGTTAAAATGAAGCAACCCTATTTTATTTTTGTACTCTAGTGGGTACATACCTATTCGACTATTGGAATTTAACACGAATCGGGTAGGGAATTTAAGGTTTGGATTGTTATAAGAAATATAGGCCTCAGAACAATTTTCAACCCTTTTTGATGTTATAATAAATGCCAGAGTAAACACGATACCAAAAAAATATGGCTGAATTGAGCACCCCAAAGCAAAAATTATCAGCACTCATCATCACCTACAACGAAATGGGTTACATTGAGCGATGCATTGATTCCATCACCTTTGCCGATGAAATTATTGTAGTGGACTCTTTCAGTACTGATGGCACCTTCGAATATCTTAAGAATCACCCAAAAGTTCAGGTAATCCAACATCCGTTCGAAAATTTTACAGCACAAAAATCCTTTACCCTGGCACAGGCCAACCATGATTGGGTGCTTTTTCTCGATGCCGATGAAGTGGTTAGCGAAATGCTCCAAAAAGAGATTCTGGCAACAATAAACAATCCATTTGCACATGAAGCGTACTGGTTTTACAGAAAGTTCATGTACCAAAACCAACCGCTACATTTCAGTGGCTGGCAAACCGATAAAAACCATCGATTGTTCCGCAAAAGTAGAGTTCGATTTGCCAAACATAAATTGGTGCACGAGACATTGGAGGTTCAGGGTACCTCTGGCGTTTTCAAAGAAAGACTGACCCACTATTGTTTTAAGAATTATCAGGACTACAAAAGCAAAATGGTTAGCTACGGGCAGTTAAAGGCCCAACAGGAATTCATTAATGGAAAAAGTTTCAACTATCTCAAATTAGCCATTAAACCAGCTTGGAAATTTTTCCATAATTATATTATTCGTCTGGGATTCTTGGACTTAAAAAAGGGTGTTTCCGTTTGTTATTTGAACGCCTTGAGTGTCGCTGTTCGATACCAACACTTGTACTTTTTGGAACAACAGTTCAAAAAAGCCATCAATTTCAAAGGATATTCAAAATCCAAAAGATTGCTCAGTGGCGATAAGAAAACTTTGGTTTCCCAATAAATCTGCTTTTCTAAAACAGGCAACCACTTCCTCCCTAAATTATCATACTTTAGCAATAGGGTTTTGATAACATGAAAGTAGTACTAGAAAGTTCCTCCTTATTTTTTAAGGAATATACCGGCATTCCATTTTACATCCTCAACCTACACCGAGCACTTTTGGAGCATAAGGAAGTTGATCCAATTTTGGGATTTAGACTTAAAAATTTTTTCAAAAAGAAAAGTGACCCCCTCAAAGAACTTTTGGACCATCCACATGTTTGGTATGCGAACAATCTGCTGTTACCTTATCAAAAGGCAGCGGTTGCACATACCCTGCATACGCCATTTCTCAATTTGAAGGGCTCCCTGAAAGTAGCCACCGTCCACGACCTAGCCGTGCATCTCCCTGAATTTGATTCGTATAATTTTGCGAGTCCATATTTTAAGGACAAACGATTCAAACTATTTGAAGAATTTACCAAGAAAGCGGATGCCATCATCACTGTGAGCGAGGCAACCAAAAGCGATTTTTTACGTTTTTTCGATTACCCTGAAGAGCAAATCCACGCCGTGCCCTTGGCCCCCTCCAAATTCAGCATATCGACAACAACTGTTGCTTCCGATGGGATTCTTAACCGATTTGGATTAACGGATAAGGGATATTTCCTATTTGTTGGAGGGGTCTCCTTGCGCAAGAACACCCTCAATTTGATAAAAGGGTACCATTTTTCAAAATCCAAGAACGATTTCAAATTGGTCATTACCGGAAAAATTCAGGATGACTGTGGGCAAAAAGTAAGGGAGTTTATTGCCAAGAACAACCTTGAAGAAGATGTGATCATTACCAATTACCTCGAAAAAGGAGCGGTGCAAGACCTATATTCACATGCCAAGGCTTTTCTTTTCCCAACATTTTATGAAGGTTTTGGCATACCCATCTTGGAGGCCATGCACCACGGATTACCAGTTCTGACGAGCACAACAGGAGCCGCACCGGAAACATCGGGGGGACATGCCATATTGGTCGATCCCTTCAGCCCTGAACATATTGGTGATGGAATTGACCAACTGGACACCATTGACGTCAGACGTTTACAATCGGCCAAATCCTATGCAGAGCAACATACCTGGCAACGAACGGCGCAAATGACCGTGGATGTTTACAAGCAATATCTCTGATTTGGTTACGGTCGAAGGTTTGTCGGCCAAGAATATTGGCCTTTAGGCAGTGGGTCGTCATTTTTGTCTTATTTTTGACCGAACCCCCAAGAAAGTCAATCGAACATGAGAATAGGCTTCGACGCCAAGCGTATTTTTCACAATTCCACGGGACTTGGAAACTATGGTAGGGATGTTGTGCGAATTCTAAATTCACGGAACGACATTTCCCATTTTTTTCTGTTCAATACCAAAAAATCGAACAGGGAGAACGCCGTCCCAATGGACAAATCGACCATTGTTTTTCCGAAAGGTTGGCTTTGGAAAAAAATTCCTTCCCTCTGGCGTTTGTTGGGCCAATGGAAACAAATCAACGAAAACAATTTGGACTTGTATCATGGCCTATCGGGGGAGATTCCATACAGTTTCAAAACAAACAGGGTCCCCAGAGTGGTTACTATCCATGACCTTATTTTCTTGAGCCACCCTCATTATTACAACCTTTGGGACCGAATCATATATAAACTCAAATTCCGGTACGCTTGCAGGATCAGCGACCATATCATTGCCATAAGCGAACAGACAAAAAAGGAGATCGTCAAGTATTTCAAAATTGATCCAAACAAAATATCGGTGGTATACCAAGGTTGCCATGCCCTATTCAAAACAGCAATGGCGTCTTCAAAGAAACTTGAGGTCAAAACAAAATACAATCTCCCGGAATCGTATGTTTTGTATGTGGGAACGCTCCAAGACCGCAAAAACGCCTTGAACCTGATCAAAGCCATTCATGGTACCCAACAACACGTAGTCTTAGTGGGCAAGGAAAAGAAATATGCACAAAAGCTGTATGCATATGTGAAACAGCACCAACTCCAATCGCAGGTTACTTTTATTAAGGATGCCAATTTGGAGCAACTTGTGGCCATTTATCAAGATGCCACGGTATTTTGCTATCCGTCATTTTGTGAAGGTTTTGGAATTCCGATCATCGAAGCATTGTACAGTAAGGTTCCTGTCATTACCACAAAAGATGGCTGCTTTCCTGAAGCGGCGGGGCCCAATTCCATTTATATAGATCCAAACGATCCCGTGGACATCAGAAACCAGATTGAAAAATTGTTTGATGACCCAGAGGAGCGGGCAAAAATTGCAGCAAAGGGATATGATTATGTTCAGCGCTTCTCCGACGAAAAAGTAGCGCAAAACCTGATGGAAGTATACCAAAAAGTGCTATAGTGGGGGCAATTTGTTTTTTCAATACGGCAAAGGCTTGGGGCGGAGGCGAAAAATGGCATTTTGAGGTGAGCAGTTACCTGCATCAAAATGGACATAATGTAAAGGTTTTTGCCCGAAAGGATAGTGTTTTGCTCCAACGCCTCCAAGAAGCGGGCATTCCATCGGAAGGCGTCCACATTACCAACCTGAGCTTTTTGAACCCATTCAAACGGTGGTCCATCCAAAAAATGTTACAAAAGGGGAATTTCGAAACCATAGTGATGAATCTTTCCCGTGACATCAAAATTGCCGGGCCCTGCGCCAAAAAAGTCAATATTGCCAGGATCATTTACCGACGGGGCAGTGCTATCCCAATAAAGAACACCATTTTGAACCGCCATTACTTCAAAAATATACTGACCGAGGTCCTTGCCAATTCCGAAGCGACCAAAAAGACCATTTTGGAAAACAACCCAAAATTGTTTCCTGCGGATAAAATCAAGGTCATTTATAATGGAATCGATATTGACTCCATAAATCAAACTGCGGCATATGAAAATCATTCGCAGCACAAAGAAATCAAATTGGTAAACCTGGGCAGATTGGAATTTCAAAAAAACCAGGAGTTTTTGGTGCGGCTTTCCAAAAAATTGAAAGATAAAAATGTTCCCCATAAAATGATCATTGGGGGTGCTGGCAGACTAAAAGAAAAGTTGGAGCATATAGTCCGACAACTTGATGTGACCGACGCCGTTGAACTGGCAGGTTTTATTGACAACCCCATCCCTTTCATGCAAAAAGGGGATGTTTTTTTACTGTCGTCCCTTTGGGAAGGATTCGGGTATGTGCTGGCCGAAGCCGCCCTCTGTAAAAAACCGATAATCGCTTTTGATGTCAGTAGCAATCCAGAACTCGTTGTCCATCAAAAAACAGGTTTTTTGGTGCCCTTGAACGATCTGGATTCCTTTGCCGACAAAGTGATTACCCTTTACAACCAACCTGACATGCGAACCCAGATGGGTGAGGCAGGATATCAACACATAACCACCCATTTTGACAAAAAGAAACAAATCAAAAAAATTGAAGCTTACTTGATAAATGGTGAATAAAAAGTCCCAAAAAATATCCGCATTGCTCATTACCCTGAACGAGGAGAAAAACATGGAGGAGATCTTGGATAATCTGAGTTTTGCCAATGAGATCATTGTTGTGGATTCTTTCAGTTCAGATAGTACCGCACAAATAGTGAAGGAAAACGGAAAGGCCAAACTCATACAACGAGCCTTTAAAAATTATACCGATCAAAAGGGGTTTGCCATGGAACAAGCCACCCATGATTGGATCCTTTTTCTTGATGCGGATGAGCGTGTAACCACGGAACTAAAAGATGAAATCCTGGACATCGTAAATTCTGAAACGGAAACAGCATCAGCCTACTATTTTCTAAGAACTTTCATGTTCCAAGATCAAGTGCTTCGCTTCAGCGGTTGGCAAACGGATAAAAACTACCGCCTTTTTAGAAAAAGTAAAGTGCATTTTGCCCAGGATCGTATTGTGCATGAAACTTTGGTGGTCGATGGGGAGTCGAAAACCCTAAAAAACCGCTTGATCCACTACTCTTACTCCAGCTATGAGGATTATAAAGGCAAAATGATCAAATATGGCACCATGAAGGCTCGGGATGAGTTTAAGAAAGGGAAGAAAGGCAGTTGGTTCCACAGTGTTTTTAGACCAACCTATAAATTTTTTAACCACTATATTCTGCGGCTTGGGTTTTTGGATGGCAAAAAAGGCATCATCATCTGTTATCTCAATGCCCTCGGCGTACATGCGAAATTCAAGGAATTAAAACGATTGAACAAACAAGACTGATCATGGATACATTTCAACACGAAATTAATCAATGTTATGCTGTACTAAAGGATGGTGGCCTAATTCTATATCCCACCGACACCGTTTGGGGCATTGGGTGCGATGCCACCAACCCAGAGGCAGTAAAAAAAGTGTATCAGCTCAAAAACCGTGAAGATACCAAGGCCTTAATTTGTTTGGTGGGCAACCAAGCCATGTTGGAACGCCATGTGCAAGAGGTTCCCGATGTGGCTTATGATATCATTGATCTTGCCACCAAACCTACCACCATTGTATTTGATGATCCAAAAGGCGTGGCCAAAAATCTGATTGCGGAAGACAACACGCTTGCGATTCGCGTAGCATCGGATAAGTTCTGCCAATACCTCATCAACAAGTTTGGCAAACCCATTGTATCCACCTCCGCCAACATATCGGGAGAGCCAACCCCAAAACGATTTGCGGATATCGCCCCCGAAATTTTAAAAGGAGTGGACTATGTGGTAAATTTGCCGGACGTAAATAAAGATCCTTCGCCATCCTCGATCATTAAACTGGGCAACGATGGCCAGGTGAAGGTAATCCGGGAATAAAACATGACGCAGGAGTTTCATACAGAAGCCATACAACATCCCATTTTTAAACTGATTGGTGAAGCCTCCGATGAGTTGGGTGTGGATGCCTATGTGATCGGCGGGTTCGTCCGCGACTATTTTTTGAAACGGGGTACGCCCAAGGATATTGATATTGTCGCTATCGGAAGTGGAATCGAACTTGCCAAAAAAGTAGCTTCCAAATTGAAGGGGAAACCCGAGATTTCCGTTTTTAAAAATTTCGGCACGGCCATGATCAAACACCATGATCTGGAACTTGAATTTGTGGGTGCTCGAAAAGAAAGTTACCATCGTGATAGCCGTAAACCCATAGTGGAGGACGGTACTTTGGAAGACGATCAAAACAGGCGCGATTTTACCATCAATGCCATGGCCATTGCCCTGAACAAGGAGATGTTCGGTAAACTTCTTGACCCCTTTGATGGCATTTCCGATTTGCATGAACAAATCCTCCGCACCCCATTGGAACCGGGTATTACCTACTCCGATGATCCTTTGCGTATGATGCGTGCCATCCGGTTCGCCACCCAGTTGAATTTTACCATTGAACTGAAATCGCTCCAAGCGATAACTGAAAATAAGGAGCGGATCAAGATTGTTTCCGAGGAGCGAATTGTGGACGAACTCCATAAAATCTTGTTGAGTCCCAAACCCTCCATGGGGTTTAAACTCATGCACCAAACGGGATTGCTGCCTATTATTTTACCGGAATTGACCGCCCTACAGGGAATTGAAGAAGTGGAAGGCCAACGCCATAAGGACAACTTTTGGCATACCTTGGAAGTGGTGGATAATATCTCGGAGGCCACAGATAACCTTTGGTTGCGTTGGGCCGCCCTTTTGCATGATATCGGCAAGGCACCGACCAAAAAATTCCATAAGAAAATCGGTTGGACCTTTCACGGCCACGAATTTGTGGGTTCAAAAATGGTGTACAAACTCTTCAAAAGGTTACGGATGCCCTTGAACGAAAAAATGAAGTTTGTACAGAAGATGGTGTTGATGAGCTCCCGTCCCATCATCCTTTCAGAAGACCATGTCACCGATTCTGCGGTACGCCGCTTGGTCTTCGATGCCGGAGATCATGTGGACGACCTGATGACGCTATGCGAGGCGGACATCACTACCAAAAATCCGCGCAAACAGAAAAGATACAAGAACAACTTTTTGATTGTTCGGCAAAAAATTGTGGAGGTTGAAGAACGAGATCATGTACGAAACTTTCAACCGCCAGTATCGGGTGAGGAGATTATGCAAACCTTCAATTTGAAACCTTCCAAAGAGATCGGTATCATAAAAGAGGCCATTAAAGAGGCCATTTTGGAAGGTGAAATTCCGAACGAGTACGAAGCGGCCCATCAATTTATGCTCGAAAAGGGCAAATCCATGAATTTAAAAGTCCATTCAAAATGAAAAAGAACAAATATGTAGTGTATTGGTTGTTAACGGGATGTGCACTTATTTTTATCATGGTCCTAGTCGGTGGAATCACCCGATTGACGCATTCCGGACTATCCATTTCGGATTATAAATTGATCCATGGCACTCTGCCCCCAATGAACGAACAGGAGTGGCAAGAGGCCTTTGAGCTGTATAAGCAATATCCCGAATACCAAAAATTGAACAATCATTTTGATTTGGAAGATTTTAAGGACATCTATTTTTGGGAATGGCTCCACCGTGTTATCGGTAGGTTTATCGGAATCGTGTTTATTGTACCCTTCCTATATTTCCTGATCACCAAAAAATTGGACGGACCTACCACCAAAAAAGCCATTATCCTATTGATCATGGGTGGTTTTCAGGGCTTTTTGGGCTGGTATATGGTCAAAAGTGGCCTGGTAGATCGGCCAGATGTCTCCCATTTTCGATTGGCAGCCCATTTGACCACGGCCTTTATCACCTTTGCCTATAGCTTTTGGGTGGCTTTGGATTTGATCTATCCGGATAAAAAAGAAGTGAATACTAAAATCAGAAACCTCATCCGTTTAGGATTGGTCGTTTTGCTCATCCAAATTATCTGGGGCGCCTTTGTTGCCGGATTGGATGCGGGCTTTATCCACAACCATTGGCCTTTGATGAGCGATGGTAAACTAATACACGAAACGGTCTTTATTGAACACCTGCCCGTAATCAAAAACTTTTTTGAAGGAAAAAGCGGAGTACAGTTCATCCACCGCTATTTGGCCTATGTGGTTGTAGGAATCATTGTGTATATCTGGTTCAAAACGGGACAAACACAACGTACGGCCTTGCAGGAAAAAGGGTTAAAAATGCTTTTGGCACTCGTTTTCGTGCAGTTTGTACTGGGCGTGCTCACCTTGATCTATGCCGTGCCCCTATGGTTGGGCATCGCACACCAAATCGGGGCATTTTTCCTTTTGGCGGCCATGACCTTTACCCTGCACCGATTCACCAAATAAGGGCTATTTATTGTACCTTTGTGCCCACTCAAAAATTTAATGGATGATTTATAAAATCAGGATAATACTTGATGCTGAGGAAGATATTTTTCGGGATATTGCGATAGAGGACAACAATACTTTGGAAGATTTCCACAATGCCATTACGCAATCCTTCGGTTTTGGGGGCGGTGAAATGGCCTCATTTTATACGTGTGACGAGGAATGGAACCAAGAAGAGGAAATTGCGTTGTTCGACATGAGCGAGAATGGGTCCGATATCCGACTGATGAACGAGACCACAATTGAAGATGTGTTGAGTGAGGAAAATCCCAAAATGATCTATGTGTACGATTTTTTCAGCATGTGGACCTTTTTTGTGGAACTGGCCGATATCGTTGAAAAAGAAGATGGAAAAGTTTATCCGGACCTACTCTTCAGTTTTGGTGAACTACCGGATTCGCCCCCTGAGAAAAAATTTGAAGCCGAACCCGGTGAGGAAGACGAGAATTTTGATGATTATCTCGACAACTACGACGATATGGATTTCGACGAAAACTGGAATTGAACAAATTATTCCAAGTCTTTCACCATTAACCATTAACCCAATACCTTATACCCAAAAATGCTGAACCTATACAACGCCCAAATTGAAAGTATTTCATTGCACCGTGTCGGCAATAAGAGCAAGAACGAGACCGCCTTTTTGTCTGCGGAGCCTTTTACGTTGAACGATGAAATGTCTGGATTGCTCAAGGAATACTTCTTCAAACCCTTTCGGGAAAAAGAGGAAAACTATTACCGTTTTGCAAATGACGTGGATGTAGAGTTCAACGAGGTCTTCAAGTCGGTTGCCGAGCTTTTTGAAAACCCATCCAAGGGACATGAACTTTCCAAAAAAATCACCACCCATTTGTTTGAACAATCGAACCATCCGCATATCAAAAGTGGTGAGGTGTATGTGGTGCATTTTACCGACATGGTCGTCGACAACAAAAAAACAGATGCTGTTGGGATCTTCAAGAGCGAGTTGAAACACGATTTTCTTCAGTTTAAGGAAACCGAACAAAATTTGGAGATATTGATCCGCCAAGGCATCAACATCAACAAATTGGACAAGGGCTGCATTGTCTTCAATCTGGAAAAGGAAGAAGGCTATAAAGTGCTATCGGTGGACAGCAACCGCTACGATGCCAAATATTGGTTGGAAAACTTTTTAGGTTTGGTTCCGTTGACCGATGAGAACTTTTACACCAAAAATTACCTGAAGTTCTGTCAAAATTTCGCGAAAGATGTGGTTTTACCGGCCGAGGACAAACAACAAGAGGTGTTGTTCATGAACCGGGCCGTGAACCATTTTGCCAAGAACGATGCCTTTGAGGAAACCTCATTTTTGAACGAGGTGATGGAAAACCCCGATCTAATTCCCGAGTTCAAACATTATAAGGTCGAGAAGGGTCCCAAATACAGTATTGAGGACGTATCCAACTTTGATATTGCCAACAAGGCAGTGAGCGATGCCCGAAGGAAAATCAAAAATGTGATCAACCTCGATACCAATATTCAGATCAAGTTGGATTTCATCAACCCGGAATCTGCCGAAAAATTTGTGGAAAAAGGTTGGGATGAGGAGCGACAGATGTACTACTACCTGGTTTATTTCAACAAGGAGCAGAAAAGCTAGAATTTTTTCTCGATGATCTGTTTCATGCTGACATCCTCATAGTTACGTTTAACAAAATCGAGGGCATAGGTCAATATTTCGCCCATGTTCTTGCTGTCACGAAAATTGATGTCTCCCGTAAGTTCCAATAGTTGGGCCTTTAGTAGTTCAATATTTTCGGGAGTGGAAATAACATCTTTGCGACAGGCTTCCAACAGGGCGGACAACCGTTGTCCCCAGCTCAAAATCCGCTTGGCAATAATGGACCGTTCCTCAACGATATATTGGTTCACCGAGTCCAATTTTAATTTATTCTGCACCATATCCACCATAACCTTGTTCTCCTTGAAGAACTGGGGTCGGTATACCTTCAATTTGCCTTCGTAGCACTGTTGGTCAAAATCGATGGCACGTATTTTATAGACCACACTATCAAAATCGTGGGTAGGCACCACCACATAATTGTAGGAGCGCATGTCGCCCAACAAACGTATCATGCTCCGTTCATTGAACTTCACAAATTCCTTGGCAATCTGGGCTTTATCGAATTCTGAGAGTTCGGGCAGGTTTTTTTTGATGAAGACATCGCCCGGTATCCCCACAATATGTTCCTCAATAAGGGTATTCTCGTAGATCACGAAGTTGAGGTTGTAAGGCGAAAGCATGTGTTCCAGTTCCAGCCCGTAGACCCTGGATGCATCGGTTTTCTTTACATAAAGCAAAGTATAGTTATCGTTGAGGATGTTCCTGACCTTGATCCGGAACGGTTTGGAGTTCCCGAAGGTGCAATAATCCACATAATCCACGTTCAAATACTGCAAAATGGTATCACTACCATCGGATACGAAAATGGAATAGACCCGTTTAAGTGCCAGATCGATCTCGTCCCGATCGTATTCGGCATAATACACACGTACCCAAAGCGTATCTTCGTCCTCAGCGTCATATACCGCCACACTGCCCGAAAACCGAAGCAGGTCTTCGTAATGGATGGGAATCTCAATTTTTCGATTGTAATAATCCAAATATTCATCCAGCTCTTTACTTATCGGATAAGCCGGTTTTTTTTTGGACATCAATTTTTCTTCGGACATTGTATGGGACTTTTTGTAACAAATCGGTATAAACATCGTCAAGTTAGTATAAACCATTCAAAAAAACGACAGCATCCTTTGGAAACAATTCTGACCGTAAACCATCTCACCAAGAAATTTGGCTACCTCACCGCCGTTAAGGACCTTTCCTTCACCATTGAAAAAGGAAATGTCTATGGCATTTTGGGGCCTAATGGTAGTGGTAAATCCACAACCTTGGGAATCATCCTCAACGTGGTCAATCGCACATCGGGCGATTTTAGTTGGTTCGATGGCAACACCTCCACCCACGAAGCACTCAAAAAAGTTGGGGCCATAATAGAACGGCCCAATTTTTATCCGTACATGACCGCTATCCAAAATTTAAAATTGGTATGTAAGATCAAGGAAGTACCGGATACCAAAATTCAGGAGAAATTGGAGTTGGTCGGACTTTGGGAACGTCGTAACAGTAAGTTCAAAACCTATTCGTTGGGTATGAAACAGCGTTTGGCCATTGCCTCTGCCCTACTCAACGACCCAGAAATCTTGATTTTGGATGAGCCTACAAATGGTTTGGATCCACAGGGAATCCACCAGATCAGGGAAATCATTAAACAAATTGCAAGTCAGGGCACTACCATTCTGCTCGCTTCCCACCTTTTGGATGAAGTGGAAAAAGTGTGTTCCCATGTAGTGATCCTTCGCAAAGGGGAAAACCTGTATTCGGGTCCTGTAGACAGCATGCTGGCCAGTCACGGTTTCTTTGAGCTGCGCTGTAGCGACCTTGATAAACTAAAGGAACTGTTGGAAAAAAATGCCAGCTTCGGAAAAATCGAAAATTTCAATGGTACGCTTACTGCCTATTTAAAAGAGGAAATGGATGCCGAAGCATTGAACAAAATGCTTTTTGAAAAAGGTATCGTGCTGTCCCATCTGGTAAAACGTAAAGAAAGCCTCGAAGAACAATTCCTAACCCTGACCAAAAACAACTAATCAAAAAACGAATGTTACGTCTCCTTCAAATAGAATTCATTAAACTCTGGAACAACAGGGCAAGCAAAGTACTGATCATCGCTTACTTTGTACTATTGACCTCCATTGCATTGATCGCCGCCATAAAATTTGACATTGGCCCGGTGCAGTTCCATTTAGCCGATCAGGGCATTTTTAATTTTCCCTATATCTGGCACTTCAACACCTTTATTACGGCTTTGTTCAAATTGTTTTTGGCCATTGTCATTGTATCCATGATGTCCAACGAGTATAGCAACAAGACCATCAAACAGAATTTGATCGATGGACTTTCCAAGAAGGAGTTCATTATGTCCAAATTGCTCACCGTGATTTCATTTGCCTTGATTTCCACCGTATTTGTATTTGTGGTCTCCATGATTTTGGGGTTGATTTATTCTGATTACAATGAAGTGTCCATCATCTTTTCGGATATGGAGTATCTCATCGCCTTTTTTATAAAATTGGTGGCCTTTTTCTCTTTCTGTCTCTTCTTGGGCATTTTGGTCAAGCGTTCCGCCTTCGCACTGGGCTTTTTAATTCTATGGACGATACTGGAGCAAATAACCTTTGGTCTTTTGGGGTGGAAAGCGATGAGTTGGGATATGGCCAGAAAGGTAAAAGACTTCTTCCCCCTACAATCGATGTCCAATTTGATCAAGGAACCGTTCACCCGTTTATCAGCGGTACAGAACATTGGCCAGCAAATAGGTGAGGATATGAAATTTGATTACCATGTGTATTGGTACGAGTTTTTGATTGTCTTGGTTTGGACGGCATTATTCATCTATTTATCCTATGCCTTGTTGAAAAAGCGTGATTTGTAGTACGCTATCGAGTACGCAAAACAGCTTTCTACTTAACAGATTGGTCTTCATTTTTCTTGATGATGTAACAAGTAATGTAAAGCTCTTTTCTCCTTGACATTAATTGTATTCCCTTTGTTTCGTTTTGCCTGTTTCCTTTAGTATTTTTACCGAATGAAATTTCAGGTAGTATCGGATTTTAAGCCCACTGGGGACCAGCCAGAGGCTATTCGGCAATTGGTCGAAGGTATTGAAGGTGGTGTACCCCATCAAACCTTATTGGGGGTTACAGGTTCCGGTAAAACCTTTACGGTGGCCAATGTGGTGGAAACAGTACAACGGCCTACATTGGTGCTGGCCCACAATAAGACTTTGGCCGCCCAGTTGTATTCGGAATTCAAGCAATTTTTCCCGAACAATGCGGTGGAGTACTTTGTTTCCTACTATGACTACTACCAACCGGAAGCCTATATTCCGGCCAGTGGCCTATATATTGAAAAAGACCTGTCCATCAATGAGGATATTGAAAAGTTACGTTTGAGTGCCACTTCTTCTTTGCTCTCCGGACGAAGGGATGTTTTGGTGGTCGCTTCGGTATCCTGTCTATATGGTATCGGGAACCCGATAGAGTTTCAAAAGAACGTGATCACGATCCACCGAGATCAAGTAATAGCGCGTACCAAATTTTTGAAACAACTGGTACAAAGCCTTTATTCCCGGACCACGGCAGATTTCAGAAATGGGAATTTTAGGGTAAAGGGTGATGTGGTCGATGTGTTTCCAGGCTATGCCGACCACGCCTTCCGCATTCATTTTTTTGGCGATGAAATCGAAGAAATAGAAGCTCTTGACCCCTTCAACAATAGGGTAATTGAAGTATATGATTCGTTGAACATTTATCCCGCCAACATGTTCGTTACCTCGCCGGACATCCTTCAAAATGCCATTCGGGAAATTCAGGATGATCTGGTGAAACAGGTGGACTACTTTAAGGAAATTGGCCGACCATTGGAAGCCAAACGCTTGGAGGAACGCACCAATTTTGACTTGGAAATGATTCGGGAACTGGGCTACTGTTCCGGCATTGAAAACTACTCCAGGTATTTGGATGGCAGGGAACCAGGGACACGGCCTTTCTGCCTATTGGACTACTTTCCGAACGATTATTTGATGGTCATCGATGAAAGCCACGTGACCATTCCCCAAGTACATGCCATGTATGGCGGGGACCGCTCCCGGAAGGAAAATTTGGTGGAATATGGGTTTCGTTTGCCCGCTGCCATGGACAACCGCCCCCTTAAGTTTGAGGAATTCGAAGCACTTCAGAACCAAGTGATCTATGTGAGTGCTACACCAGCTGATTACGAACTGGAACTCAGCCAAGGGGTTTATGTGGAACAGGTAATCCGACCGACCGGATTGTTGGACCCCATCATCGAGGTACGGCCCAGTGCCAATCAAATTGATGATTTGGTGGAGGAGATACAGCAACGGGTAGAATTGGATGAACGGACCTTGGTGACCACCCTGACAAAACGGATGGCCGAGGAACTGACCAAGTATCTGACCCGAATCGATATTCGATGTCGCTACATCCATAGTGATGTGGATACGTTGGAGCGGGTAGAGATCATGCAGGATCTGCGTAAAGGCCTTTTTGATGTCCTGATAGGGGTTAACTTGTTACGGGAGGGACTAGATTTGCCCGAAGTTTCGTTGGTAGCTATTCTGGATGCGGACAAAGAAGGTTTTTTACGCAGTAACCGCTCGTTGACCCAAACCGTGGGCAGGGCAGCCCGAAATTTGAACGGTAAAGCCATTATGTATGCCGATACCATTACGGATAGTATGCAAAAAACCATTGATGAAACCAACTACCGAAGGGACAAACAAATGGCCTATAACAAAGAACGCGGTATTACACCCAAGGCGTTGAACAAAAACTTGGACAATGCCCTGGCGAGGAATTCGGTGTCCACCTATCATTTTCAAAAGGAAGAATTGCGTGCCGCAGAACCGGATTTGGCCTATTTGACCCAGGATCAAAAAGAAAAATTGATTCGGGAAAAACGCAAGGCCATGGAGAAAGCGGCCAAAGAACTCAACTTTATGGAAGCGGCAAAGCTAAGGGACGAAATCAAAATGTTGCAGGAAAAGGAATAAAAGACAGCGCCCCCCGAACATTTCTGCAGGAGGGCGCCATCAAACTAACCAACTAATCCAACCATCATGAAACACCTATAGTTGGTGTATTTTTACCTTAAGCAATTTCAATCATTCGCTTTGGTTTGGGCAATGCCTCTTGTTTTTTGGGCAATGTCAATCTCAAGATGCCATCCTCATATTTTGCATCAATTTTTGCCCCATCCACTGTATCGGGAAGGGTAAAAGCTCTTTTAAAGGAAGTGAATGAAAATTCTTTACGTGTGTAATTGTCCTTGTTTTCTTCGTTCTCGGTCTGGACCTCGCTGGAAATGGTCAATACATCATTATCGATCTCTACGCTGAAATCGTCCTTTTTCATACCGGGAACTGCAAGTTCCAATTCAAAATTTTCGGTATTGTCCTTTATATTGACCGCAGGAACAGAAGTATTCCACTTTTCCGTTCCACCGAACCAATCAGGACCCATAAACTCGTTCATCAAGGATGGAAAAAACAGGTTGTTTCTTTTTACTATACTCATGGCGATTCAATTTTAGTTAAACATTTAAATCAACCTGTATAGGACAAAAGGCATACCAACACCATTAAACTGCCTTTATGGCATTTATAGAAAGAAAAAACATGTCGTTTTGACATTAATTGTAATGTGCTTTGAAGATGTCGATCAGCACATCCGGCGGAACCACGTTGTCTGGGTATTTGTGCATCACTTCCAAAACCTGGCCAATGGCAACAGGCGGAAGGCCCATTTTAAGCCCTATATTGTAAAGGGTATTGATCTCCTTTTTATGTTGTTCTTGGTCTACATTCATCAACAACAACAACCTATGGAACTGCACAATGCGCTCCGCTTGGGTCTTGAGGGGCACTTTGGGTGATTTTTGCCTGAGAAGACCTTCGAAAGTAGCCTCATCAACCCCAAGGTTATTCGCAACCTTGAGCAAAAATTCATACTCGGATTGTTTCAACGTATGGTCCACCCTGGCAAAGGCAATCATCTCAGAAAGTATGCTCAACTTTTCTTCGTAGGTGCTCATAAATCTTTGTTTTGGAGGACGTTCCTCTAATACATAACTCCAAAACCTTCATTTTAGTGCACAAAAAAGGCCTCGGAGTTCCAAGGCCTTACCAGCTAATTCGAATAATTTTTACAATTATTCTGTGATTCGTACCGGCACTTCGTAAACTTTGCCAGGTACAATTTTATCCAATTCAACTTTTTGATAGTTCAATCGATTCTTAACAAAACCTTCCAAGGCTTCATTTTTGGTATCGACAGAAAGTACAATCAATTCGGCGTCTTCATTGATGATAAAACGCACTTCTGCTTTCAACTCATCCGCTTCCACGTTGAATTGATTCTTTTTCAGCATCTCATAAATTTGTGAGGATAGGCTTTTTACTGGAACTTCTTCGTTGCCAATGTTGGCAAACACACCTACGGTAGCAAATAGCATGGCAGCTACCATTACAGCTTTAATTTTTCTCATGATTTTGTTTTTTGATGTATTGATGAATGATTTGTTGTTCTGTCAAAAAAATGCATTGATTTAAATGACTTCACAATTATAAGACTGGAAAAAAAATGAATTGTTACAGGTCAAATCGGATTTAACCGAAGTTTAACGATCTTGTTTTTAGGGTGGATCTGTTCAAATGCCCGTCAAATTTAGCGTTTGCGAATTATTTAACATTTTCCAGAAAAGTTAAGGAATTTTATAATTTTTCAAATTTTTAACTAAATTATTGTATGGTTTAGCCCCTAAAAAATATCAAAAACAAAAAGGGCAACATTAAAAAACGTCACCCTTTTAGCGTTATTTTTTAGGATTGTAAGCTACCCCAATACTTCTTTTACTTTATCAGCCGCTTCTTGGAACTGCACTGCAGAGTGTACCGCCAATCCAGAGTTGTCGATTATTTCCTTGGCCAATTCGGCATTGGTACCCTGCAATCTTACAATAATGGGTACTTTAATGGCATCTCCCATATTTTTATAGGCATCCACAACACCCTGGGCAACACGGTCGCAACGAACAATACCACCAAAAATATTGATCAGGATGGCTTTTACGTTGGGATCTTTAAGGATGATCCTGAAAGCTTCCTCTACCCTTTTGGCATCAGCTGTTCCTCCAACATCCAAAAAGTTGGCTGGCTCACCTCCGGCCATTTTGATCAAGTCCATGGTTGCCATGGCCAAACCGGCTCCATTTACCATACAGCCCACGTTACCGTCAAGATCGACATAATTCAATCCGACTTCCCTAGCTTCCACCTCGATTGGATTTTCCTCACGAAGATCGCGCATTTCGGCATAGGCCTTTCTTCTGTACAATGCGTTGTCATCAATCGTAACCTTCGCGTCAACTGCCATGATTTTATCATCGGAAGTCTTTAGCACTGGGTTGATCTCAAATAGGCTGGCATCGCTCTCCACATAGGCCTTGTACAGGGCAGAAACGAATTTGACCATTTCCTTGAAAGCTGTTCCAGACAAGCCCAAATTAAAGGCAATGCGTCTGGCCTGGAATGGCAAAAGTCCCAACCCTGGATCGATCTCCTCTGTAAAAATCAAGTGTGGGGTTTTTTCGGCCACTTCCTCAATATCCATTCCCCCTTCGGTTGAATACATGACCATATTTTTTCCAGTGCCCCTGTTCAACAACACGGACATGTAAAATTCGTTGGTTTCACTATCACCGGGATAATACACATCCTCGGCTACCAAAACTTGATGTACTTTTTTACCTTCAGCGGAAGTTTGTGGTGTTACCAGGTTCATTCCAATAATGCTACCTGCCAACTCCTCGACCTCCTTCAAGTTTTTGGCCAGTTTTACACCGCCACCCTTTCCTCGGCCTCCTGCATGTACCTGGGCTTTTATAACGTGCCATCCGGTACCGGTTTCTTGGGTGAGCTGTTTTGCGGCATCCACCGCTTCCTTGGCATTTCGGGCAACGATTCCTCTTTGCACCCTTACTCCGAAACTGGCTAAAATCTCTTTTCCTTGATATTCGTGAAGGTTCATCTGTGAATTTACTTTTGTTTGCCGACAAAAATAGAAAACAACGCCGACAAATTGAAGTCGATAAATGAATAATTACCAATTAAAGGCAGTATTTCGCCCAAGCGGTACTATATTTTAAAATCTGGGAAGTCCAAGGGGTCAAAATTTTTAAAGTGACCGTTCATTTCGATGACTGTCTTGGTTCGGTTTACCTCTGTCAACACATGGGCAGTGGCTTCCAAATGGCTTTTGATAAACCGCAACCGATCCGACTCCCTGCGCATTTGTAGCAATTCGTATTCTTGATGGAAAGACAAACCCATTTTATGGGCCAATGAATAGCTGTTGAATTGTTTGGGTGGAGTTTTGGTGAAGGGTACGTCCATTAAATCATATAGCTCTTCCACCTTTTGGAGCACTTCCAAACGGAGCTCATCCGAAGCATCGTTTTCCATATCCAAAAAGACCACTTCACCACCACCATACAATTTTCCTTGCATCTGCCTTTCATAGGAGCGCACCTTGAAAATTTGGCGTGCCACACAGACAACATCCATTTCTCCGTTGGGATAGGTATTCACCACCTCTACCAATTGCACTTCCGTTCCAAATTTTATCCCATTATCTATAAAAACCGGAATCCCAAAGGTAAGCGCCTCTTTTCTGCAATCGTTTATCAACTGTTTATAACGTTCCTCAAAAATGTGGAGCGGCACAGTTTCTCCTGGATAAAAAACAGATTGCAATGGAAATAACGGCAGTTTCATGTTCAACAATTTGCTTAAAAATACAATGCTGACCCGAAAGCACCAAGCCTCCACAAAAGAACAATGTTATATATGCAACTTAATGTTAAATAAATATATTATTTGTTTTTTATTCTTGTGTAACAGCCCAACATCCTTTAGTTTTGTTGTTTTAAGACTGATATAGCATGAATTCCAAGGATTTATTGAAACTTGTTGGGCAATTTGGCGCTCCCTTATATGTGTACGATGCGGATAAGATTACTTCCCAATATAAAAGATTGACCAAGGCTTTTGAAGGTGTACCTCATTTACGATTGAACTATGCCGCGAAGGCACTCTCCAACATTAGCATTTTGAGATTGATGAACAGTTTGGGCAGTGGCCTGGACACAGTTTCGATTCAAGAGGTAAAACTTGGACTAATGGCCGGCTTTAAACCGGAATCCATCATTTTTACCCCTAACGGCGTTTCCTTGGAAGAGATCGAGGAAGCTGCATCGCTTGGGGTTCAGGTGAATATTGACAATCTTTCCATTTTAGAACAGTTTGGCAGCAAACATCCGGACATTCCTGTTTGCATCCGTATCAATCCACACGTGATGGCAGGTGGCAACACGAAAATTTCTGTGGGACATATCGATTCCAAGTTTGGGATCAGCATTCATCAAATTCCCCATTTGCTGCGCATTGTGGAATTGACCAAGATGAACATCAACGGCATCCACATGCATACGGGAAGTGATATTCTGGACATCGATGTCTTTTTGTATGCTTCGGAAATTCTGTTCGAAACAGCCAAAAATTTCAAAGACCTTGAATTCATCGACTTTGGAAGTGGCTTTAAAGTTCCATACAAAGAAGGTGATATCCAGACCAATGTGGAGGAGCTTGGTAAAAAGTTGACAACCAGATTCAACGAGTTCTGTCAAGAATATGGCAAAGATCTGACCTTGGCCTTCGAGCCCGGAAAATTTTTGGTAAGTGAGGCAGGGTATTTTTTGGCCAAGGTAAATGTGGTAAAACAAACCACATCCACTGTTTTTGCCAGTGTGGATTCAGGATTTAACCACTTAATTCGACCCATGTTGTATGGTTCCAGTCATGAAATCGTGAACATTTCTAACCCGGAGGGCCGCGAACGCTACTATTCCGTTGTGGGTTATATCTGTGAAACCGATACGTTTGGTAGCAACCGAAGAATCAATGAGATATCCGAAGGCGATATCCTCTGTTTTAAAAATGCCGGCGCCTATTGCTTTACCATGGCCAGCAATTACAACTCCAGGTACCGACCTGCAGAAGTTTTGTGGTACAAAGGAAAGGCGCACTTAATTCGGGAGCGTGAGACCTTTGATGACATTATCAAAAATCAGGTAGATCAAAAAGCGCTTTTCGAAACACCAAAAACAGAAACCGTAAAGTAGCATGGAAGTAATTTCCTTGATACTTGCCATCATATTCATTTTCTTATCAGGGCTCCATTTGTATTGGGCCCTTTTTGGTTTAAAGGACCCGGCATCGGTACTTCCTGCCGATACCAATGGAAGCTTAAAGATGCGACCTGGTAAATTGGGAACAATACTGGTTGCCCTATTTCTGGCCTTTTTCGCTTCCATTTACCTGAATAAGGTGTTGAATTTCATTCATTTTGATGGATTACAATACATTTCAACGGGTATCGGAATTGTGTTTTTGTTGCGGTCCATTGGGGATTTTAAGTATGTGGGCTTTTTTAAATCCATTAAAGGAACTCGATTTTCAACAATGGACCAAAGGTACTATGCTCCCTTAGCATTGGTTGTCAGCCTTTTAATTTTGGCTTTGGAGCTGTGGGGCTGAATACTATTTTGGCACAATTTTCGTTAGATTTGTATTGAACGAACGACTATTATGTCCAAAACCGAGATGATGCGCGCAACAATTACCCAAATCAGCTTATTTTTTCTACTTCTTATTGGCTCACAGGCCAGTGCCCAAGACATAAAATGGTTATCCTGGGAAGAGGCTGTTCAGCTATCCCAAACCGATGCCAAACCCAAAAAGATGTTTATCGACGTCTATACCGACTGGTGTGGATGGTGTAAAAAAATGGATAAGGAAACCTTTCAACATCCTGAAGTGGCCAAGTACATGCAAGAGAACTTCTACATGGTGAAAATGGATGCAGAAGGAAAAGACCCCATTGAATACAAAGGCAATACATTCAAGTATGTTCCCTCTGGCCGAAGAGGCTACCATGAGTTGGCCGCAGCCCTATTGCAAGGCAAAATGAGCTACCCTACCGTGGTTTTTTTGGATGAGGAAATGAACATGTTGTCCCCGGTACCCGGATACCAGCAAGTGGGTCCTTTCTTGCAGATTGCCAAATATTTTGGCGATAACATCTACAAGGACAAGGACTGGCAGAGCTACGCCGGCAAATAACAGGCTTCTTCCAACCCTTATTTATCTACTATAATTCGGGCTTTCTTTGGTGATGGTCACATTATGTGGATGGCTTTCGTGAATACCACTTGAGGTAATCTTCACAAAACGCCCTTTTTCTTTCAATGCAGCAATATCCATCGCCCCACAGTAACCCATTCCAGCACGCAGTCCACCTATAAATTGGTGCATACTTTCGTAAAGGTCACCTTTGTACGGCACTCGGCCCACAATGCCTTCTGGTACCAATTTTTTGATATCATCTTCCACATCTTGGAAATAACGGTCTTTGGAACCTTCTTTCATGGCTTCCACAGAACCCATACCCCGGTACGATTTGAATTTTCTTCCTTCGTAAATAATGGTTTCACCTGGTGATTCTTTGGTACCGGCCAATAATGAGCCCAGCATTACCGTATCGGCACCTGCTGCAATGGCTTTGGGAATATCACCGGTATATCGGATACCACCATCAGCGATAACAGGAACACCACTGCCCTTAATGGCTGCAGCCACTTCCAAAACCGCGGAAAACTGTGGAAAACCAACACCTGCTACCACACGTGTGGTACAAATGGAACCTGGTCCAATACCCACCTTCACTGCATCGGCACCGGCCTCCACCAAATATTTGGCAGCCTCCGCGGTGGCAATGTTCCCCACTACCACATCCAACTCAGGGTAGGATTTTTTGACCGATTTCAAAATACTGATTACTCCTTTTGTATGACCATGGGCGGTATCTATAACAATGGCATCCACCCCTGCATTTACCAAGGCACCTGCACGTTCCACCGCATCGGCAGTAACCCCGATGGCTGCGGCTACCCGCAAACGGCCGTATTGGTCTTTATTGGCAATGGGTTTTTGGGTCAATTTGGTAATATCCCGAAATGTGATCAATCCGATAAGTTCGTCATTATCATTGACCACCGGGAGTTTTTCAATCTTGTTTTCTTGCAAGATCACTTCAGCTTGTTCCAGGGAAGTCCCCTCAGCCACTGTCACCAAATTTTCAGAGGTCATGACTTCGGAGATCGGTCTATCGTTGTCCTTCTCAAAACGTAGGTCCCGGTTGGTGACAATACCTATCAATTTTTTCTTATCATCCACAATTGGAATTCCACCAATACTGTGCTCCTTCATGCTTGCCTTGGCATCGCGAACTGTGGAATTTAACGGAAGTGTCACGGGGTCCATGATCATACCACTCTCGGCACGTTTCACCTTTCTTACCTTAAGCGCTTGCTGCTCTATAGTCATGTTCTTGTGCAGCACCCCAATACCTCCCTCACGTGCCATGGCAATGGCCATACGCGATTCGGTCACCGTATCCATGGCCGCAGAGACAATGGGCACATTGATCGTAATATTTCTGGTGAATTTGGATTGGATGTTTACTTCCCTGGGAAGAATTTCTGAGTAAGCAGGCACAAGAAGAACGTCATCATAAGTAAGTCCTTCGCCAACAATTTTGTTAAGGTGGGCTTCCATTGCAATTACCGATTAATTGCGTGCAAATATACCACTATTTTAATCAATGTATGGCATGCAACTTACTTTCTGCATAATTAGTAATTCCTTACCCCCCACAAATTTATACACCCCACCCGTTGACAATCAATAAATTCGTAAATTTTATTTTTATTTGTTCTAAATAAAATTTGAATTATTGATTTCACACCCTACATTTGCAGCAAAATTAATTCATTATTTGTAATCAGTCTTAATTAATACAATGCAACGATATACTTTACTAACAGCCCTTTTTAGTTGCCTGTTTCTTTCTGCACAACAAAATCAGATCAGCAACGATTCTTCCTTGATCAAGTTGGATGAGGTGGTTCTTTCCGCCAAAGTAATTTTTGGAAGCAAGTTTGTCGCCAAAAACCGAACCGGTTCTTCCTACTACCTTTCCCCCGAGGAAATCAAAAAATTCAATTACACCGATATCAACCGAACCTTACGCACGGTACCTGGGGTCAACGTGTATGAGGAAGATGGTTTTGGTCTTCGCCCGAACATCAGTTTGCGAGGTACATCACCCGAACGGAGTTCCAAAATTACCTTAATGGAGGACGGGGTTCTTATCGCTCCGGCACCCTACAGTGCCCCTTCTGCCTACTATTTTCCAACCATTGCCCGTATGCAGGCTGTTGAAATTTTGAAAGGAAGCAGCCAGGTGCAATTTGGTCCGTATACCACGGGTGGTGCCATCAACATGATCTCCACCGAGATTCCCGATAATTTTGGAATTTTCTTGAACAGTAGCTATGGTAGTTTCCAAAGTGGTCGCATCCATGCACAATTAGGTGATAGCCGTAAAAATTTTGGGTATTCCGTGGAATACCTCAACTACAATTCCAATGGTTTTAAAAACCTTGAAAATGGTGCCAATACCGGTTTCGATAAGAACGACTTGGTGGCCAAATTCAAGGTGAACACCAATCCCGAGGCCAAAATCGGGCAAGAGTTTGAGGTCAAGTTCCAATACTCCGACGAAACTTCCAATGAAACCTACTTGGGATTGACCCAGGAAGATTTTGAAGCCGATCCCTTCAGCCGTTATGCCGGCTCCCAAAACGACCAAATGAATGCCGATCATTTCCAGATCATGGGAACCCACGCTTTAAAATTCAGCGATCAATTCCAGATTACCACCGTGGGCTATCTCAACGATTTTAGCCGAAACTGGTACAAAGTCGATTTTGTGACCATCAATGGCGAACGACAAGGAATTGGCACCATTTTCGGTGACCCAACAACCTATGCCCCTTACTTGGATTTGGTTAAAGGAACCACCAATAGTGGTGCCGACGATACCTTGAATGCAAGAAACAATAACCGGGATTATCTTTCCACCGGAGTACAGACCAAGTTGGATTACCACTGGAATGGCGAAAATACCTATCATGATCTGGAAGTGGGCCTCCGATACCATTATGATGAAGAGGACCGTTTTCAGTGGTTGGACGATTACGCCATGGTGAATGGAAACTTGCAATTGGTCAACGCTGGTATTCCCGGCACCAACGCCAACAGAGTTAGCAGCGCAAATGCCTTTGCCACCTATGCTATGTACAAATTAAAAATCAACGAACTTACCTTGACCCCTGGCCTTCGTTATGAAAACATTACGTTGGAACGTTTGGAGTACGGGACCAACGATGTGGACCGCACCGGAAGCAACCTTTCCGAAAGACAAAACAAAGTGGATGTGTTCATCCCCGGTATCGGTTTCAACTATAATTTTGATGCCCTGTCCATTTTTGGTGGTGTGCACAAAGGATTTTCACCTCCTAGCAACCAGCCTGGCGAAAATCCAGAGGAAAGCATCAACTACGAGTTGGGTAGCCGTTTCTCTTTTGCCGGTATTTCGGGTGAGGTAGTTGGTTTTTACAACGATTACAGCAACCTTTTGGGTAGTGACCTCGCCGCAACAGGTGGAACAGGTTCTTTGGATCAATTCAATGCCGGTGAAGTTAAGGTACAAGGAGTGGAATTGCTGCTCAATTATAACTTTTTGGAGAACAACGACAGTTTTCAACTGCCCTTTACTTTTGGTTACACGTTGACCGACACCGAGTTCTTGAACAGCTTTGGCAGTGAAAATGATATTTGGGGTGAAGTAACCGCCGGTGACGAACTGCCCTATATTGCCAAGCACCAGTTCAATGCCTCTTTGTCATTGGAGCATCAAAAATTTGAAGTGAACCTAAGCGGTCGTTACAATGGTGCCTTCAGGACCATGGCGGGCAATGGGACCATACCTGCTGACGAAAAGGTTGCTTCCAATTTCATCATCGACTTGGGTGGCCGCTACAAATTCAATGACCACATTGCCGTTACTGCAAATGCCATCAACCTATTGGATGAAACCTATGCTGTGGCCCGAGTGCCCGCAGGTCTTCGACCAGGACATCCCTTTGGTGTATATGCCGGAATAGAGATTCGCTATTGATCTTTACTTATGAAGTGTTTAAAGGGTGCCTCAAAAGGGTGCCCTTTTTTAATGGTAGATGGTAAACAATTCGGTGGCCTTGTTAAAGGCGGCCTCAAACACCATCCAATTGACCCCGGTATCTGCCCTTTCGGCTGTAAAGTAGGATAACATTTTTTCGGTGGGCATGTTGCCCGTCAACTCATCCTTGGCCATAGGACAACCGCCAAATCCCTGAACGGCTCCATCAAAACGACGACACCCCGCCTTAAAGGCGGCATCCACTTTTTCGTGCCACTTGGTCGGTGTGGTGTGCAAATGCGCCCCAAACTCAATATCGGGATATTTGGGAATCAGATTGGAAAAGAGATAATCGATCACTTCCGGGGTTGAACTGCCAATGGTATCGGAGAGGGATAAGATTTTGGTGCCCATAGCCGCCAATTTTTCGGTCCATTCCCCCACAATATCCACATCCCAGGGATCCCCATACGGATTGCCAAATCCCATGGAAATATAGGTCACCACCTCTTTATCGTGTGCATTGGCCAAATCCAAAATGCCCTTCAATGTTTCCACGGATTGGGCAATGGTCTTATGCGTATTCCGCATTTGAAAGTTCTCGGATATGGAAAAAGGGAATCCCAAATAATCGATGGCCTTGTGCTGACAGGCATCTTCTGCCCCACGTACGTTGGCCACGATGGCCAACAGTTTGCTTTTGGTCCGCGACAGGTCCAATTTGGCCAATACTTCAGCGGTATCCTGCATTTGTGGAATGGCCTTGGGGGATACAAAACTTCCAAAATCGATGGTATCAAAACCGCAGCCCAACAAGGTTTGAATGTACTTGACCTTTTCATCCGTAGGAATGAAGGTCTTTATGCCCTGCATGGCATCCCGTGGACATTCTATGAGCTTGATCTTGGACATATGCAGTGGTAAAAATAGTACTATTTATCCGATATGACCAGATAGATAGCAATGCCTACAAAAACGATGATCTGCACCCATTTCAGGTACCATCCCGCGCTTCGGTGGTTGGTTAAATAGGAAGAAATTTTACCAGCGAGCACGGCAATGGCGCCGAACACCAAAAAGGCGGAAAACATAAATAAAAGTCCTAAAATGTAAAATTGTGGTACTGTGTTCAACGTATCGCTAAATAAAAACCCGGGGAAAAAGGCCAAAAAGAAAATGGTCACCTTTGGATTCAACACATTCATGGTAAAGCCGGTCCAAAACAATTTTTTGGAAGACCTTGAGCTGCTATCGCTGTTCAGTACAATGCAAGCATCACTTTTAAAAACCTTGTAAGCCAAATACAACAAATAGGCCGCACCAAATAGTTTGATCGCAAAGAAAAGGGTATCGCTTCTTTTAATGATTTCGGATACCCCGAACGCCAACAGGGTCGTATGCACCAAACAGCCACTCACAAGTCCCAAAACGGTTGCCAATCCCGATTTTACCCCATTGCTGATGCTTTGGGTGAGCACAAAGATATTATCAGGTCCAGGCGAAATGGCCAATGCCAGGGAAGAAACAAAAAACCCGATCAAAATGGGGTATTTAATGGTCTCCGACGCCAGCAAGAATAAACTCTCCATGGGTTAGGTGGTTCGCGCCAAAACCGCTTTGTTGATTTTCTTGATGAGACCGGGGCCTTCATAAATGAAGCCCGTATACAGTTGCACCAAATCGGCACCGGCATCCAACTTCTCCAAAGCATCCTCGGCGGAATGAATCCCTCCCACACCAATGATTGGAAATGCCTTATTGCTTTTCTCCGCCAAAAACCGAATTACTTCGGTACTTCTTTCTCGCAAGGGTTTACCACTTAACCCACCCTGTTCTTCGGTAAGTATCAAGTGCGACTTCAACCCTTTTCTTTCTATGGTCGTATTGGTGGCGATCACCCCATCAATTTTAGTATCGTCCACAATTTCGATAATGTCCAAAAGTTGTGCATCGGTAAGGTCTGGGGCTATCTTCAACAAGATGGGTTTTTCTTTGCCCTTGTGCAGTTTCGCCTGTTTGGCATTCTCCTTTTTCAGTTTTTTGAGCAGATGGGTCAAGGGCTGTTTGTCCTGTAGCTCCCGTAACCCTGGTGTATTGGGCGAACTTACATTGACTACAAAATAATCCACATGCGCAAAAAGGGCATCAAAACAGATCAGATAATCCTTGATGGCCTCTTCGTTTGGGGTGACCTTGTTTTTACCAATATTCCCGCCTACGATTACGCGGTGTTTTTTCTTCAGTTGTTCCACAGCTTCAAAAACGCCTTTGTTGTTAAATCCCATGCGGTTGATGATGGCCTTGTCCTGCACCAAGCGGAACAAACGCTTTTTGGGATTGCCCGGTTGGGGCTTTGGGGTAACGGTCCCTATTTCCACAAATCCAAAACCAAAATCGGAAAACTCATTGTATAGCTTCGCATCCTTATCAAAACCTGCCGCAAGACCCACGGGATTCTTGAATTTCAACCCAAAAACCTCGCGTTCCAATTTTGGGTCGTTTTGGGCAAATAATCCCCTAAAAATCCGATTGATGCCCAACCTTGATAGCAATCGTATGGCCCAAAATGAAAAATGATGGGCAGTTTCTGGATCAAACAAAAAAAGTATCGGCCGGATAAGGATTTTGTACATTCAAAAGATTTTGGACAAAAATAAAAACTCTGGTTCCAGGAATGGGTGTTTCCTTCATTTTTCGTCAACCGACCTATTAACATGGATAGGGAGCAGGGACATTTGATTGCATATCTTAAGGTACCGTTCGTATTGCACTTCATTAAAGGTACCCAGCAGCCGCTTATCTATCATTCGAATGTTCTGCCTCATGCTGTCAATAAGCCCTTTGTATTCCTCCGAAACCGTGACCAAGATCTCTGGCGAACTTTCTTCGTGCTTTTTCATGAGGTATTTGGCCTTGTCTTCCAACAACTCGTTGCGTACCTTGAGCTCCGCGCTCCAATTCTTCAGATTTTCCTGTTGTTCTTCCGTGAGTTCAAACACCTTGGTAATGGCCTCATTATCCTTCCCTCCAACTCCCAAAATACATTCCAATTGGGCAAATCCGGTATATCCGGACAGGAGGAACAACAAGAAGATGGCTCTTTTCAATTGCGGTTGATTTAAAAGTTTGTGAAAGATACCGTTTTTCAGGAAATGGATAGATCTTGGCCTAGCGATAAATCTTATTTTTGAAAAAAAACCGACATGGAAAATTTGCTGTCCCGCTTTTTGGAATATGTAACCACCGACACCCAAAGCGACCCTTATTCCAAAACCACCCCGAGTACAGAAAAACAATGGGACCTGGCCAAGAAACTGGTCATGGAACTGCACCAGATCGGTATGCAGGAGGTGTCCATTGATGAGAATGCCTACATCATGGCCACCCTGCCCAGCAATATGGACAAAAAAGCGCCCACCATCGGTTTTATTTCCCATTTTGATACTTCCCCTGATTTCTCCGGAAAAAACGTAAAACCACAGGTCATAGAAAATTATGATGGCGGGGACATTATCCTGAACAAGCAAAAAAACATTGTATTGTCCCCCGACTATTTTGAAGACCTGTTACTATACAAAGGGCAAACTTTAATTACCACGGACGGCACCACGCTACTGGGTGCCGATGACAAAGCGGGCATCGCCGAAATCATAACCGCCATGGACCATTTGATCCAACATCCCGAAATCAAACACGGTAAAATTAGGGTGGCCTTTACCCCCGATGAAGAAATCGGGCGGGGCGCCCACAAGTTCGATGTGGAAAAATTTGGGGCCGAATGGGCCTACACCATCGATGGCAGCCAAGTAGGGGAACTGGAATATGAAAATTTCAATGCGGCCAAAGCGGAGGTCACCATAACCGGAAAGAGTGTGCATCCCGGTTATGCCAAGAACAAAATGGTGAACGCCATTGGTTTGGCCAATGAGTTCCTGAGCCTGTTGCCCCCTCGGGAAGTCCCCGAACACACCTCGGGCATCGAAGGCTTTTTCCATGTACACAAAATAAAGGGAGAGATTGAAAAAACGACCTTGGAGCTTATCATCCGTGATCATGATGCCACTCATTTTGAAGCTCGAAAATCCCTCATTCAGGACATTGCTGATAAAATGAACCAAAAGCATGGTGAATTCATCCATGTGGAGATCGAGGACCAATACCGCAATATGAGGGAGAAAGTGGAACCATTGTTCCATATCGTGGAAATTGCCGAGGAAGCCATGGAGTCCTTGGGCATTGAACCGATCATAAAACCCATTCGTGGAGGTACCGATGGCTCCCAATTAAGCTTTATGGGTCTGCCCTGCCCCAACATATTCGCCGGTGGCCATAATTTTCATGGGAAGTACGAATACGTTCCCTTGGAAAGTATGCAAAAAGCTGTACAGGTTATCGTAAAAATTTGCGAACTTACTGCTAGTCAAATCCGGTAAGGTGGAAAAATCCGAAAAACTGCATGCGTATTATGATGCCGAACATCCCTTTAGGGATGGCATTGCCCAATTGCGGGAATTGGCCTTGCAATCGGGCGCACAGGAGGATTTTAAATGGCAATTTCCTGTGTATACCTACCAAGGCAAAAATGTGTTCGGCATCTGTAAGTTCAAGAACCATTTTGGGGTATGGTTTTTTAACGGGGTGTTTTTGAAGGACCCCAAAAACGTGTTGGAAAATGCCCAAGAAGGCAAGACCAAGGGCATGCGCCATTGGAAGTTCCATTCGGTGGATGACATTGATGAAAAGGGAGTGTTGGCTTATATGTTGGAAGCGTTGGCCAACCAAGAGAAAGGGCTCGAGGTAAAAGCCGAAAAGACCAAAAAAGTGCACATTCCGGCGTTACTGCAAGTGGAACTGGACAAGAACGGTGTTTTAAAAAGCGGTTTTGCCTCCTTTACGCCCTACAAGCAAAAAGAATTCTGCGAATATATCGCCGAGGCCAAACAAGAAAAGACCCAATTACGGCGATTGGAGAAAATCTTGCCCATGATCGAAAAGGGTGTTGGGTTGAATGATGGGTATCGGTAAATCAATGGACAATATTCAATTTTCAATGAACAAAGACATTTTAACTCAAAAAAACTAACTTCACTCCTGTCTGCCGAAAGGCAGTAACCGTCTTTTAAATATCATTGAAACAATGTCTAGCTAACCGATGCCGTTCATTGTTAAAAAATTAAAATCCTATCAATTTTAAATGGAAAACAAAAACTGGAATTATAATTTGATTCTTGGAATTGTTTTCGCCTTGATATTTTTTTGGCTCTTAAAAGAATCCGAACCTATCAAAATTTATCGCGTGCCTATTGATGTCAAAATAGTGAGAATGCTATGTTTGTTGATTGCGGTCCTAAACTTTGGTAGTTATTTTGGTTTGAAAAAATGATACTGAATAAAAAATGAACCTACAACATGGGCTTTTAGTAATTGCTTATTTATACCTACTTAGAAAAATTCCACCTATTGTGGTGCTCTTAGCAACATCCGCCAATCCATTTGACACATTGGTCAATTCTCCTGCTTTTTATTCAATTCATTTTTTGAACTTCATTTGATGAACCTATTACTTCAAATTGGGACGTATAAAAATCAAGCTAAAAAAATGAACTGCAAATGCCAAGCGTATGCCTGCCGAGAATACATTACCACCAAAAAACAGTTACAACAGTTTTTAAAATTAACTTCTTGGTTAATGGAGCGAGGCAGTTTTATTCTCGAGCAAGATTTAAGCAAATATCCAGATGTATTCTTCAAGATTTTCAAATGCAGTAGTTGTGGGGAAACTTTCCAATTAGATTTTCAAACCAATCCATTGAGCGTTGGGTCTTTTGGGTTAAAACCAAAAATAACTTCGGAACATCTCATCAAACTGGACCAATACTGCCAAAAGCGTTTAATTAAAGAGTTAAGTAGAAGCAAAAACGACCGAGAAGGTATTTGTGGCGAAATGGTTTATTACGATTGCTATTTTGATGCCGAAAAAATCAAGAAACGGTTCAACCTGCCCAAAACCATCACCTACTTTGAATATGATGGTAAAATGGCCGGACAAGAAAGCGGTTTTGTTGATGAAACCACCAATGATGCCATTCTTGGATCCCACCCCTTATATGGAAAGCGTAGAAATCTTATAAAATTAGAATAGACTAACCTATTTTAGGAAAAGCCCAACCATTATGGTAAGCATTGGCCAACAAAGCATCTGCGGCCGCGTGGTTGAACTTTTTGTTTGCTGCATCCCAGAACAACCGTTCACCCGTTTTATAGGCAATATTGCCCAAGTGGCTCACCATTGCGGCATCGTAACCTACTTTGATGGGTGCTTTTAAGATAGAGGCATCACGGGTTTTTACGGCTTCCAAGAAATTTTGGGTGTGCAATCCCAACCCTTGCCCTATTCCAGGTTGTAAGGGAACCGCTTCTATTTTTGGCCCCAAGTCTTGGCTCCAGTGGGGTCTGTCATGTTCTGGAATTACTTCCCAACCGCCACGATCCAACACCAAGGTTCCATTGTTGCCGATATAGGCAATGCCATGGTTTCGTCCATAATTACCTCCATCGATGCCCGTAGCATGTTCCCAAAGCAGGGAAAAGTCACCAAAATCGTAAACGGTCTGCAACGTATCCGGTGTTTCGGCGGCATCTCCGGGATAGGCAAACTTACCGCCCATGGCCATTACGGATTTGGGAGTGGATGCTTTCATGCCAAAAAGGGCATAATCGATCAAGTGCACGCCCCAATCCGTCATTAGTCCACCCGCATAGTCCCAAAACCACCTGAAGTTAAAGTGAAACCTATTCTTGTTGAACGGCCGGCTTTGTGCGGGTCCCAACCACATTTCGTAATCGACCCCTGCGGGCACGGCACTGTCGGGCACCACAGGAACGGATTGCATCCATCCTTGGTAGGCCCAAGCTTTTACCAATCGTATCTGTCCCAGTTTACCCGAGTGTACGTAATTGATGGCATCCACAAAATGGGGCTCGCTACGTTGCCACTGCCCAATTTGTACCATACGGTCACTGGCATTCACTTTGGCCAACATCACCTCGCTCTCGGCTACGGAGTTGGCAATGGGCTTTTCACAGTACACATCCTTACCTGCGTCAATGGAATCCGTCAACTGTAGGCAATGCCAATGGTCTGGTGTACCTATGATCACAATATCAATATCCTTGTCCTCGAGCATTTTTCGGTAGTCGGTGTACCATTTGGGTTTTTTGATGCCCCCTTTTTCCAGTTCTGCCGTTTTCTCACGCAATACATTTTCATCCACATCACAGAGGGCAACCACTTCTACTTCACTATTCTGCAGCATGGAATTCAAGTCGGAAAATCCCATCCCGTTGCAGCCAATGAGCCCCACTTGGATTTTATCGTTCGCACTAACGGTCTTGCGCACCATGGCCAACATTTCGGTCGGGAACAGGAAGGTGGCCCCTAGTCCAGCCATTCCCAAGGAGCTTCTTTTTACAAATTGCCTACGAGTGTTCATGCTTTTGGAATTTGGGATAAGTTACAAAAAAACACCCCTTGAAAAATGAATCTTCAAGGGGTGTTTAAAAATTGTATGTTGGAGTTTTATTTTTTCTCCTCTGGAGCGTTCAATTTTTTGCTCATTTCCATGGAAATGGCCGAACGATCAAACTTGAGGCGACCGGCCATGGTTTCAATAACACAGGAAAAATCCTTGTCATTGAGTTCCACGATTTTACCGTGCAGACCACTTTTGGTTATGATTTTATCTCCCTTTTTTAACTCCGATGCAAATTTTTTCTCATCCTTCTGACGTTTGATCTGCGGGCGTATCATAAAAAAGTACGCCACCGCAAAAATCATGATCAGTGGTAAAAACTGTCCTAGGTTTTCCATTAAGTATTATGACTTTTTAAGTGGGATTGATGGCAGGGCGGCCTGTGCTCCATCAGGTGAGTTCACAAATGCCTTGATCCTCAATATCTCCGATCCCTTCGCTGTATTGGCCGTTACCGTAATGGTCTTGGTCACTTGGTTTTGTCCAGAACCATTGAATTTCACCAACAACTCGCCCGTCTCTCCTGGAGCAATCGGATCTTTTGGTGGGTTTGGAACCGTACAACCACAGCTACTTTTTGCACTGGTAATCAATAAAGGTGCATTGCCGGTATTCGTAAATTTAAATACAGTTTCCTGAGGAGTTCCCCTTTCGATGGTTCCGAAGTCGTGCTCTACTTTTTCGAAAGTCATTACGGGTACCATTTTTTGTGCTTCATCCCTGATGGTGGCACTTTCCACATTGTTCGCAACTATTTTGTTCGAGGCTTTGTCCTTACATGACACTCCAACAAGAGCAACGGCCAAGATCAAACTAAAAAATGTTGGTATTCTTTTCATGATAAAAATTTGTTTTTCCAAAAATAATACAAAAATGTTTATTGAAGTCCCCTTCCTATTTTTTGCAGTCTTCCTGTAGTTTTGTATTCCTTCGCCAACTTGTCCAAAACCCCATTGATGAAAATACTACTTTTGGGGGTAGAGTACTCCTTCGCAATTTCTAGATATTCATTCAAGGTGACCTTTTCGGGAATGGATGGGAAGTTCAACAATTCACAAATGGCCATTTTAAGGATAATGGAATCGATTTCAGCTATACGGTCATTGTCCCAGTTCGGGGTCTTACCTTCAATTTCCTTTTCCCATTTGGCGTCGTTGAGTAAAGTTTTGGTCAACAGTTCATTGGCATAATCCATATCTGCCTGATCCTTTAACAATGCTGGGAGGAAAAATCGCTCCCCAGAATTTTCGTTGGCCTTCTTCAAACGTTTCACCAAATAGGTGTTCACAATGGGGAGATCATCAACCCAGGTCAACTTTTCGTCCTCAAAGAATTCATACAGTTTTTCATTCGGGGCTATAATTTCACGGAACAAGTGCAGTATCACATCCCGATCATCCTCGTAGCTATCCTTGCCATTGTTCATGTACGCTTGGTACACATCGCTGGCCACAACGGCCTTATAAATGATTTTGATGTATTCCTCATTAAGGTACCACTGGTTCAATTTCCTTTTGGCAAGTTCATTGTTCAGGGATTCGTTGTTGGCTATTTGGAGCAACAAACGGTTTTTGATGAATTTTTCACGGTCGGGAAAGTTGTCATCGGCCGTGGCCAAGTATTTTTTGGAAGCATGCCCCACATGCATTACTGCCATTTTGTGGAGTTCCACCAAAAGGCTCAACATCAGCAAGTACAGCACATACATGTTTTCCATACTCACTCTTAGGAATTTCTCCTGTTTGGCCAAGGAATCGTCCTTGGACTGGACCAATGCATAAATGCATTGCATCACCTTTACTCTGATATGCCTTCTGGTAAGCATTTTAAAGAACTTTTAAAGTCGTTGATTGGCTTTCACTCCGCAAAAATAATCTTATATTTCAATCTTGCCCACCAAAGTTGCTTTCTTATCAGTTTTATAACATTTACTTTGTGGGCAATGGTATATATTTGCTGGATTGTCCACCAAAAAAGGACCGTCAAAAACCACCTTTCCCTTTTATGAAGGAACTCAAACACCTGAACAAATACTTCAAAAAATACTGGTTAAAATTGCTTGTCGGTATTTTGATCACCATAGTAGCGCGCATTTTCTCGTTGGTTATGCCTTCTTATGTAAACAAATCGATACAAGCTATCGAGTCGTTTATGTCCAAAGCCATTTCGTTGACCGAGGCCAAGGATATGCTGCTGCAATACATCCTCATTATTGTGGGAACGGCCATTTTATCGGGAGTTTTCACTTTTTTGATGCGGCAGACCATTATCAACGTATCCCGCTACATTGAATACGATCTTAAAAATGAGGTTTTCGATCATTACCAATTGCTGAGTCTCAATTTTTATAAGAAAAACCGCATTGGCGACCTGATGAACCGTATCAGCGAGGATGTCAGTCAAGTTCGGATGTACGGTGGTCCAGCCATTATGTACGGTATTCAGACCTTGACCCTCTTTGTTTGTTTGATTCCCCTCATGTTTATTAAGGCACCCACATTGGCAGCCTTTACCCTATTGCCCTTGCCCATATTGTCGGTATTGATTTACCAAATCAGCAAGGTGATCCATAAGCGCAGTACCAAAGTCCAGGAATTTTTGTCCACATTGTCTACGTTCACCCAAGAATCCTTTTCGGGGATATCGGTGATCAAAGCGTATAGCATAGAACCACGGATCAATGCCGAACTTCGTGACCTTTCCAATGAAGGAAAGGATACCAGTATGGCCTTGGCCAAGGTAAATGCTTGGTTTTTCCCTTTAATGATCCTATTGATCGGGATCAGTAACATTTTTGTAATCTACATCGGAGGACGCCAATACATCAACGGTGATATCGAATCCGTGGGTATTATTGCAGAGTTCATTCTTTATGTGAATATGTTGACTTGGCCCGTGGCCATCGTGGGTTGGTTAACTTCCATCATACAAAGGGCGGAAGCCTCCCAGAAACGGATCAATGAGTTTTTGCAAGAGGAACCGTCCATTCAAAATGTGGTTACCAAACCAACACCCATCAAGGGTGATATTGAATTCAAGAATGTGACTTTCACCTACGAGGATACCAATATTACGGCCCTTAACAACGTTTCGTTCAAGGTAAACGCCGGAGAAACTGTAGCCATTTTGGGAAAAACGGGGGCGGGAAAATCCACCATTCTGGATCTTGTGGCACGCTTATACGATACCACTTCGGGCCAAGTTTTGGTTGATGGCGTTCCCGTGCAACAACTGAACCTTGATAGCCTACGTCAAGCGATAGGGGCTGTACCCCAAGATGCGTTCCTCTTTTCGGACACCATTGAGAACAATATCCGTTTTGGCAACGAAAATGCCACATTTGAAGACATTGTGGCCGTAGCCAAAAAAGCGGTGGTACACAAAAATATTGAAGGCTTTGCCAAAAAATACGATACCATCCTTGGCGAACGGGGAATAACGCTTAGCGGAGGGCAAAAACAGCGGGTTTCCATTGCCCGTGCCCTATTAAAGGACCCCAAGATTTATTTGTTCGATGATTGCCTTTCCGCCGTTGATACCGAAACCGAAGAAGAAATATTGAACAATCTAAAAAAAGTATCGGAAAGCAAGACCACGTTGATCGTAAGCCACAGGGTATCCTCCGCCAAAAATGCGGACAGGATCATTGTTTTGGACAGGGGGCGCATCATTCAAGAGGGCACCCACGAAGAGTTGAACAACATAGAAGGCTATTATAAAGAGCTTTATCTAAACCAGCTCTCGGGTAAAGAATCATAAAAAAGTTGCTGAATTAGCATTTTTTTTACATTTTTGGTAGCGTAATTCAACATTATACCAAATACACTAGACCATATGGGAGAGAAAGATTTAATGGACCAGGAAGAGATTTATTCTAAAGTCTTACGGGCAGGGAGAAGAACCTATTTTTTTGACGTTAGAAGCACGAAGGCCGGTGATTACTACCTTACCATAACCGAAAGCAAAAAGTTCACCCATGATGATGGGTCTTTCCATTACAAAAAGCACAAAATCTATTTATATAAAGAAGATTTCACGGCTTTCAAGGAAATAATGGAAGAAATGATGGATTACATCATCGACGAAAAAGGCCAAGAAGTGATTTCTGAACGCCATCAAAAAGATTTTAAAAAGGAAGAAACCAGTTTTAGTGAAAACGGATCCGCAACGGGCAACTTTACCGATGTGGATTTTGATGACATTTAACCCAAGTTCCAAAATAATTGAAACGGCCTGTTTGTTAGCAGGCCGTTTTTTATTTTTGTATAGAACAAAAGCAGTAACACCATGGCAAGAACCCCCAGTAACATGCTTCCTTTGGGCACCACGGCACCCGATTTTGAACTATTGGACACGATAAGCGACAACAAGATGTCTTTGAAGGAAATCAAAGGTAACAAAGGGACCGTGGTCATGTTTATCTGCAACCACTGCCCGTTTGTGGTGCATGTAAATCCAGAGATTACGCGTTTGGCAGGGGAATATCAGGACAAAGGAATCGGCTTTATCGCCATTTCCAGCAATGATGTGGAAAATTACCCCCAGGATGCACCGCATTTGATGAAAGAAAAGGCAAAGGAAGAAGGATACGCGTTCCCATACCTCTATGATGAAACCCAGAGAGTGGCCAAGGCCTATGATGCTGCCTGTACACCCGATTTTTATCTTTTTGATGCAGACCTTAAATTGGTCTACCGTGGCCAATTGGACAATTCACGACCCGGAAACGGGCTCCCCTTAACTGGCGAAGATCTCAGAAAGGCCATGGATGCGCTTTTGACAGGAACGGCGATCGACCCAGAGCAAAAACCAAGCTTGGGGTGCAACATAAAATGGAAATAAACGTAATCCCACATCCATGTCAACCGCATTATCTGTTCAAAAAATAGATTTGGTACCAGTAAGTCCTGAAAATCTGGAAACCTATCTTCAGGTGGGCACTACTTCCTATTGTCAACATTACTTGCACCTTTGGGAAAATGAAGACCCATCGCCCTACATCAACCATGGTTTGACCAAAGAAGTGGTTTTGCAAGAAATCGCAAATTCCAACGCCCTGAATTATTTGATTAATCAGGAAAATACCACCGTGGGCATTCTTAAATTGGTCAAGGATTGTGGTATAGACGAATTGACCGATGAAGAAGCCCTAAAAGCGGAAAAAATCTATTTCCTGAAAGAGCATTCCAGAAAGGGTTATGGAAAACAGGTGCTTCAATTTATTGAAGATATGGCCACAAAACTCGGTAAAAAATACGTTTGGTTGGATACCATGCAAAAGGGAAACCCCATCTTCTTCTACCAAAAGAACGGATATGTCATTAAAAGGGAGAGCGAGGTAACGCTACCGAATGCCAAGCCCGAAGAAAAACCCATGTGGATTTTGACCAAAGCTTTGTAACTACCAGCCTTCTCGACGAATCAAATTGGCGATATGGGCAAAATGATGGTTGCTATGCCAAGCATACCTGCCAATATTTTCTTCCAAGGTAGAAACGGTATTGCCATCGGGATGGACAAATGTGCGCTTCAATTGTTCGCTGGAAAGACCACGCAACAAATAGATCAGTTTGGCATGGACGGCCTTTAGGTGGTCCAATGAAAGCTGAATGGGTGCGGTACGGGTATCGAACAAATCGGCCCAGGCCTTTTCATTATACGGTTTTATGACCGGATTATCCTCGGTCAATGCCCATTTGAACCGGATGTAGCTGTTATGGTGGCTATCGGAAATATGGTGCACCAATTGACGAACGGTCCATCCACCCGGACGATATGGGGTCTCCAATTGTGTTGCCGTGAGAGGGGTCACCATCAATTCCAAGCGTTTGGGCAACTCTTCAAGTACCGAGATCCATTCCTTCAATTGGGCATCGGTGATGGTTTTGGGTACTTCAAATTTTCCGATGGGATACCGTAATTGTTCCAAGTTATCTTTTTCCATATTCAAAATTACATGGTTTTGGTAATAATGCACCCATTTAATACCATTCAATAAGTGAAATCTAAACTTTAAAACAGTTTTAACCTAAAATAATCATACAACCCATTTAATCCATTACTTTTGTAGGATAGTTTATTCATCCTAAAATCAAAATATATGGCAACTCTACGATTGGGCGATACTGCCCCCAATTTTACAGCGGTCACTTCCGAGGGCACCCTTAATTTTTATGATTATTTGGGCGACGGTTGGGGCATTCTGTTTTCACACCCTGCTGATTTTACGCCGGTATGTACCACTGAACTGGGTACAGCGGCCAAGTTCAAAGACGAATTTGACAAACGCAATGTAAAAATGATGGCTTTGAGCGTGGATGGCGCAGCTTCCCATAAAGAATGGATCAAGGACATCAATGAAACCCAGCACACCACGGTGAATTTCCCCATCATTGCCGATGAGGACCGCAAGGTTTCAGACTTGTATGATATGATTCATCCCAATGCCGACGACACCCTCACGGTTCGTTCCGTATTTATCATCGGCCCGGATAAAAAGATTAAATTGATCCTTACCTACCCGGCTTCCACTGGTAGAAACTTTTATGAATTGTTGCGCGTTGTGGATTCCCTTCAATTGACCGCACACCATAAAGTAGCTACCCCTGCCAACTGGCAACATGGTGAAAAGGTAGTGGTAAGTCCTTCAATTCCAACGGAACAGGCCAAGGGTATGTTTGCAAAAGGGGTGGAAGAAATCAAACCTTATCTTCGGTTGACACCGGACCCTACGGCTTAATTTTTGATTATTTTAATCAAAAATGCTGTTTCCCAATAAATTAGCCGTACCTTTGTGGCTTATTTAATTATTTAATTTTTATTATGAGTAAAGGAACAGTAAAGTTCTTCAATGATTCCAAAGGCTACGGCTTTATCACTGAAGATGGTTCAAACACAGATCACTTCGTACACGTTTCAGGTTTAATCGACGAAATTAGAGAAGGTGACGCTGTAGAATTCGAACTACAGCAAGGTAAAAAAGGATTGAACGCGGTTAATGTACAAGTACTAGACTAAGTAAACAGCACACTTTTTTATACGAAAGCCTGAGTTTTTACTCAGGCTTTTTATTTTTTTCTTTTCTCCACGCAACCAATTGCGAAATCACAATCTAAGCTATAAACACGTTCCCCAAAACTGTTTAACCGTACATACATGAATACTTTTTTTGGCCTACTTACATTTTTGTTGATTGTTAATGCACTATTGCTGGTTTTGAGCGTGAACAATTCCAAAAAGTGAGAATTTTCCATCATTTGGGCAATAGGTAGGGTTTTTTACCGTTGGATTGTTATACAAGAAACACACCATTATCATGAATACCTTTTTCGGCACGTTAATCGTTTTATTGGCCTTGAACGCTTTTCTCCTTTTGATCAGCGTAAACCGGTCCAAATAAAAAAAGCTCCCATTTCTAGGAGCTTTTTTTATTTCAAGAAGTATTTATTGTTTATTTCACACCCATCAATTCCACATCGAAGATCAGGGTTGCATTTGGTGGAATAACCCCGCCGGCACCAGTACTGCCGTAGGCCAAATGTGAAGGAATCACAAACCGGGCCTTATCTCCCACATGTAACAAACCAATGCCTTCATCCCAACCCGGGATCACTTGTCCGATACCCAGTGTAAAATCTATGGGCTGGTTTCTTTTGTAGGAGGAATCGAAAACTTGTCCGTTGTCCAATGCACCTTCGTAATGCACGGAAACCGTTTTTCCTTTCTCTGCTTTGGGTCCACTACCCTTTTGGATGATTTTGTAACGAAGTCCACTATTGGTCTTATCGAACCCAGCGGCCAATTTTTCCATTTGCGCCTCTGCCATGGCCTTGGCCTCTGCAATGCGCTTCTCCCTAGCTCCTTCGAAGGTGCGGAAGGCTTCTATGGCATTCCAGTTTTTGGCATCGTCCCCTACCCTGATGATTTCCAAGCTTTCGATGGTATCACCTTGGGCAATGGCATCCACAACATCCTGGCCTTCCACCACATTACCGAACACGGTATGTTTGTTGTCCAACCAAGGGGTTGCCACATGGGTAATGAAAAATTGGCTGCCATTGGTACCTGGACCCGCATTGGCCATGGAAAGTACTCCGGGGCCACTGTGTTGCAGTTCGGGATGGAACTCATCGTCAAATTTGTACCCAGGATCACCCGTTCCCGTACCTAAAGGACACCCTCCTTGGATCATAAAATCGGCAATTACCCTGTGGAACTTCAGTCCATCGTAATAAGGTTTACCCTGTGGTTTGGCGCTGTTTTCCATATTGCCCTCTGCCAAGGCAACAAAGTTGCCCACGGTTCCCGGGGTTTTATCATGGGTCAGCTTTACCAATATTTCCCCTTTTGGGGTATTGAACTTTGCGTAGATTCCGTCTTGCATGTTTTTGTGTTTAAACGGTTATTCGATTTCTCGAAAGTTTGATTTTTATAAAAATGCAAAGGTAGGAGTTTTATGGGGCAATACCTTAAGGTAACTGGAATTTGAAGGCAAACAAAGCACCTATCCCCCATAGTTAAATCAACTTCTTGTATTCCGCTAATAACACCATGGCAACATTGAACTACATGGTCATCCCAACAAGCCCAACAATGGATTGATCTAAAATTACCGTAAATTTAAAGGATAAGAATAATTAAGAATTAATCAATCCCAACGGTAAAACCTATTTGATGAAACTAAGCGATATCGACAAAATTGAATTGCAATATTTCCAATTCGAAGATTATTTGGAGTTAAAAGATGTAATGGTTTCCGCCTATACATCCATGCCCGAAGCCTATTGGAAAGAACATCACATAAAATCTTTACTTGAAAAATTCCCAGAGGGCCAGGTGGTGATAAAAGTCAATGACCAAATTGCAGGATGTGCCCTTTCCATCATAATCGACCACGACCAATTTGAGGACAACCACACCTATCGGGAAATCACGGCGGATTATACCTTCGAATCCCATAAAAGCGATGGGGATGTACTATATGGGATCGATGTATTCATTAAGCCCGAATTTAGGGGTCTCCGGCTGGGTAGAAGATTGTACGATTATCGAAAGGAACTTTGTGAAAAAATGAACCTCAAGGGCATTGCATTTGGAGGTCGAATTCCCAATTACCACAAATATTCCCAACAAATGACCCCAAAGGAGTACATCGAAAAGGTTAGGCGAAAGGAAATCCACGATCCTGTACTGAATTTTCAGATATCCAATGATTTCCATCCCGTTCGAATCATTAAAGGATACTTGGAAGGGGATGTGGCATCCAAGGAATTTGCTGTTTTGTTGGAATGGGACAATATCTTTTACGAAAAACCGGCTAAAAAAGCGGCAATAAAAAAGAAAGTGGTTAGATTGGGTCTGATTCAGTGGCAGATGCGACCGTACCGTGACATTGAATCGTTGTTGCAACAGGCTGAATATTTTATCGATGCCGTTTCCGGTTACCGATCGGACTTTGCGCTTTTCCCGGAATTTTTCAATGCGCCGCTGATGGCCCAAAACAATCATTTGGGTGAGGCCGAAGCCATTAGGGCACTGGCCCAGCACACCGATGATATCGTTCAACGGTTTTCCGATTTTTCCATTTCCTACAACATCAACATTATAGCGGGGAGTATGCCCCAAATTAGGGATGGCAAACTGTACAACGTGGGCTTTCTGTGCAAAAGGAACGGTACTATCGAACGCTATGAAAAACTGCATGTTACCCCCGACGAAGCCAAGGTTTGGGGCATGCAGGGAGGCCAGGAACTTAAGGTATTTGACACCGATTGCGGTAAGATTGGTGTCTTGATTTGCTATGATTCGGAATTTCCTGAATTGAGCCGATTGCTCGCCGATGAAGGCATGGACATATTATTTGTTCCGTTTTTAACGGATACCCAAAACGGTTATTCAAGGGTACGTAACTGTGCCCAGGCCCGGGCCATTGAAAACGAATGCTATGTGGCCATTGCCGGTAGTGTGGGCAATTTGCCGAATGTGCACAACATGGACATCCAATTTGCACAATCCATGGTGTTCACCCCTTGCGATTTCGCATTCCCGACCAATGGTATAAAAGCCGAGGCCACTCCAAATACCGAAATGATCCTGATTGCCGATGTAGACATCGACCTGTTGAGGGAACTGCACCAATTTGGTAGCGTGCGTAACCTTCGTGACCGCAGAAAAGACATTTTCGAACTGAAAAAAAGATAGCTTTACCTAGTATAATCCGCTAACTACAACGTCTAATGAACCCATCCTCCAAACAAGACGAACGCATAGCAAAAATGATTTTTGGATCGGTATACCCCCATTACCTGACCAAGGTGGAAAAGAAGAACCGAACCAAGGAAGAATTGCATCAAGTCATCTCCTGGCTTACGGGGTTTGACGACCAAAAAATTCAGGAGCTCATCAACGAAAAAGCCACTTTTGAACGCTTTTTTGAGGAAGCTTCGTTGCATCCGCATGCTGAATTGATCAAAGGGGTCATCTGCGGGTATCGCATTGAGGACATTGAAAACCCATTGACCCAAAAAGTTCGCTACCTCGACAAGTTAGTGGATGAACTGGCCAAAGGCAGGAAAATGGAAAAAATTTTAAGGTAAGGCGAATGTTGGATATCTTTTCCATTATCACTGGCCTTAAGATTTGATACAAAAGAATCAATGCTTCAACCTTTATAAAATTTGCACACTTTGAACGATCTCAATGGACAAACTAATTTTTCAAGTCGCAAGGATCTTCTCTTTACCTTGGCCATCTTTGGGACAAATATCTTTATTCTCGTCATTGTTGGTTATGGGATATCCAAGGGCAATGCCAATACCCATTTGTATTGGGTGGTCCCCTTGGTCCTGGGGGTTGTCATCCTCTTGTTTTGGATGTTTTTTGGCACCAAGTACGAGCTGTCATCGGAAAGGCTTTTCTACCAATGTGGCCCAATTAAGGGGTCCATTGCCCTGGAAAGAATTCGGGAAATCGTAAAGGGCAGAACGTTATGGGTCGGATTTCGACCCGCCACCTCGAGGAAAGGGTTGATCCTAAAGTTCGATAAGTTCAATGAAATTTATATCAGCCCGCAGACCAATGAAGCTTTTATTGCCAAAATTTTGGAATTGAAACCTGATATCATCATTAGCGAATAACGAACAAAAAAAACTCATGGAGCAACGTGAAACAGAATTCTCAATAGCATTTTTGGACCATGTGGCCATACGGGTTGCCGATATGGAAGCGTCGATTGCTTGGTACCAAAAGGTGCTTGGCCTAAAGAAATATCAACTGCCCGAATGGGGCGATTTTCCCATTTTTATGTTTGCTGGCAAGAGCGGGATTGCCTTATTCCCTGCCCATTTGGACCATCCCAAGTTGGATAGGGACTCCCGAAACGTAAAAATCGACCACTTTGCCTTTAACGTTACGAACGAGAATTTTGAAAAGGCAAAAAATCGATACCATGCACTTGGGTTAGAGTACATCATCCAAGACCACCATTATTTCCAATCCATTTATACCAAAGATCCGGATGGGCATGTGGTGGAACTGACCACCTTAATGGTCGATGCGGATTCGTTTTACAGGGGTTGATCGCCACCATTGAGAAAACCGAATAAATCAACCTCCGGTTTGTTAAACTTATCTGCAAATCTTTTTAAAGCACTGAATATTACCTATTTTAGAGGTAGAAATCATAGCACTCATGTTGACCCTTAGACGACCATTGATCATTCTTTCCATTATTGCCCTTTTATTGTTGATTCCCTTCATTGGCATGCAAATTTCCAATGAAGTGCATTGGTCCGTTTTTGACTTTTTGGTCGCCGGTGGTTTGTTGACCATCACCGGATTTGCCATTGACTTTGTCATCAGAAAAACAAAATCGGTAAATCGTAGATTCCTTTTGATTACGGCCTTAGCTTTACTTTTCCTACTCATTTGGATAGAAATTGCAGTCGGTTTGTTCGGTTCCCCGATTGCCGGAAGTTAAACCATTGACCACCTAAAAATCCAAATCAAAGTCAGCAGTGCAACCAAGTTGGTTCCACTTTGGCATCTCCTAATTTTTGATGATCTTTAGGGTTTTTAATCCATCGAAATGGGCAAACGAAAACAACAGGCCAAAACACTACGTATTTTCAGGAAAATCCATCGTACCACAGGAGCTTTATTGTTCATTTTTTTCTTTTTTGTTTCAGTTACGGGACTGATTTTGGGCTGGAAAAAGAATTCCAACGGTGTTATTTTGCCCAAAACCCAAAAAGGCTCCACTGCCGATTTAAAAGAATGGTTGCCCCTTGACAGTTTGCATACCATTGCTTGCTACACCCTGCATGATAAAGTCTCATCGGATTATTCCTTGGAACTCGACCGTATCGATGTCCGTAAGGAAAAAGGTTCGGTAAAGTTTGTTTTTGTGGACCACTTTTATGAGGTGCAATTGGATGGGGCAACCGGTACCGTGTTGTCCATTGGCCAACGGCATTCCGATTTTTTTGAACATGTGCACGACGGTTCCATTCTGGACCGTTACTTGGGTACAGGTGGCTATATTAAATTGATCTATACCAATGTTATGGGCATTGCGCTGTTGGTGTTCACCATTACCGGTTTTTGGTTATGGTACGGCCCAAAGCGTATGCGCAAAGCAGGGAAAAGCTAGGACCCTACCCCTTTATTTTTTTAACCGGAACCGTTCCGTATTTATCGATCAGATAGACCAAACTGGCCATGGTGGCAGCCCCAAGTTCCAATTCGCGTTTGTTCACGTGTTCGAAGGTATCGTTTTCGGCATGGTGATGGTCAAAATAGCGCTGGGTATCGGGTCGTAAGCCCACCAACACCATTCCTTCTTCCTTAAGCGGGCCAATATCGGCCCCACTGCCGCCTTTGTAAAACATGTGGATCAAATAGGGTTCAAACAGGTCTCGCCATCCTTGAATTTGGGCAATGTTTTCATCCGAGGCATCGATGGAAAATCCGCGTGGCGTAAATCCGCCCGAGTCACTTTCGAGTGCGAACACATGGGTTTCGTTATTGTTTTTGGCCACTTCGGCGTACTTATTGCCGCCCCGCATGCCATTTTCTTCGTTCATGAACAAGACTACCCGTAAGGTTCGTTTTGGACGATAGCCTGTTTCCTTCAGCAACCGAAGCACATCCATACTTTGGACACAACCGGCACCATCATCGTGCGAGCCATCGCCCAAGTCCCAAGAATCCAAATGGCCGCCAACCACCATCACTTCATTGGGATAGGTGCTCCCTGTGATCTCCCCGATCACATTGTAGGATTGCACATCTTCGTATTGCTTACAGCTCTGTTTGAAATAAAACTTGGTATCTGGGTTCAATTTTAGGGTAGTGCTCAACAATTCCGCTCCTTTGGTGCTTATGGCCGCGGCTGGAATGCGTTGGTTTACGGGAGTTTCCCCATAACCCATGGATCCCGTATGTGGAAAATCGTCCAATCTGAGATTCATGGAACGTACTATCACCCCTTTTGCTCCAAATTTGGCAGCTTCCGCTGCGCCGGAGTAGCGTTGGTCCACACAACCGGAATAGGAAGCAAATGTATTGATCAATGTAGGGTCCATCGGTCGGTTGTAGAACACGATTTTCCCTTCAATCTTGGCCCTGCCCAGTTTTTCAAGATCCTCAATGCCCTGTACTTCCACCACATTGGCCTTCAATCCACCATCGGGCGTAGCCACAGACCCTCCAAGGGCACATATTGGCACGTTGGTGGTCAATCCAGGTTTGGTCTCAAAATAGGCAAATTCGGGAATGCCCCTTACCCATTTGGGCACCATGACCGGTTGCAGCCAAACACGGTCCAATCCCAATGTTTCCAATTGGGCCTTGGTATATTCAACAGCTTCCTGTGCCTGCACCGAACCTGAAAGTCGACCGCCGATTTGGTTAGATAGGTAATTGAGCCAATCGTAGGCTTTACCGTCGGTGAGGGCCTTATCGTAAATGGCCTTTAATTGCTTTTCGTCTTCGGATTGTGAAAAAAATGGGGTACTGACCAATAAAAAGGCCAATAATAGGGTTAGTCTCATTTGGATTCTTTTTCCAGTTCTTGTTTAAAGATTTCTAAGTTAGCTTTTATTTCATCATCCAACTCTGGCTCCTCGATATCTTTGTACTTTTTTAACGCTTCCAACATGATCGAGGCCACGATTACCCGGGCCGCCTCCTTATTGTCGGCTGGAATCACAAACCAAGGAGCATGGTCCTTGGAAGTCTTTGCCAAGGCTTCCTCATAGCAGGCTTGGTATTTGCCCCACAGTTGTCTTTCTTCCAAATCGCCGGGGGAGAATTTCCAGTTCTTTTGTTTCAACTCAATGCGACGTAACAGGCGGTTGCGCTGTTCTTCTTTGGATAAATGCAGGAAAAATTTGAAAATGATGGTGCCGTTTTGGGCCACATGCTCCTCGAACTCGTTTATCTGTTGGTAACGTTTGGCCCAAAAATTATCGTTGATGTCCGCAACGGATTCGACCCCGGGTAAATTTTCGCCCAAAATGTATTCGGGATGCACTTTGGTGACCAATACATTTTCATAATGGGTACGGTTGAACACCGAAAACTTGCCCCGTTCCGGTAACGCGATATAATGGCGCCATAAATAATCGTGCTTGCGTTCCAAGGTCGAGGGCACCTTAAAACTGTGGACCACCACCCCCCGCACGTTGAAATCCTTGAACACCTCCCGAATAAGGCTGTCCTTTCCGGCCGTGTCCATACCCTGCAAGCAGACCAGCACCCCATATTTAGCATGGGCATACATTGTATCCTGAAACTCGCCCAGATCTTTACGTATTTTCTTTAATTGCTTTTTCAGTTGTTTTTCTGAAGCGCCCAGGTCATCATAGGTATTCACTGTTGAAAGAGCAACGGCTTGCTTCACTCTGTATTTATCTGTGTTTACGTTTTGCATTGGTTATAAGAACTTTAGAAAAGGTTGGAAATATTTCCCCAATCTGCATTGAAAATAATAAATAACAAAACAATCATTAGCAATGGTATTGCAAATAGTGCTATGTTATCATTCAATCTTGTATAGGTGCTTGTTCCAAAATCCTTTTTAGCCTTTAGAGTTATTATAAACCTTACGGTCAATATTAAAAAAGTGATAATTAAAAAAGGAATTGATTCCGAGGGCCAATCACTTAAAATAGGAGTCATCGTTTATTTGAACTTTTTTCTTCCAATCACAGCAATTTATTTATTATTTCTGATTGTCTTCTTCCTGATTATACTTTTGACTTGATTTGGATGGTTATGATACAAATAAAGGCCTATTCCGAAACATCCCAGAACAAGCAAAAAGGGAAAAAGGAATTTTAATTCAGACTTTGCATCATTCATGTCGTAAAGCATTTCCATTTCTCCAGTAGCTATTTGAAAAATAGTGGGCTCCAAGTTCAACTGGTCATTTTCTTTAATCCAAATAATTGCGCTTCCGGATTGTTTAAGTTCCCTCTTGATTGATTCAAACTTTTCATTGTACCAACTTTGTTCAATGTTCTTTGTCAATCGGAATCTTGTAGTGTTATTTTCTAGGACAATGTTCAATGCAGATTTTACACTTTTATGCCTTCCTGAACTAACTTGACCATAACTCGTATCAACCGTTTCAAGATCACCATTTATTTTTATCAAAGATTTTTGCGGCGTAAATAAAATTGGAGCAAAAAAATAAAGGGCACAGGCAATACATGTTATTCCAAACCAAAGTGCTTTGGAAGCATAGTAATCTTTTCTCCCCTCGTTTTTAGATTCCATATTGTTTTTTACTTATTGGACAATTTGGCTTGTAGTTTATTTTATCTTTATCGTTTTATCTCTTTATTAAAATCGACTCTCAAACTCTTAAGAATTCGAGACACTTCCCCATAGGCTTGAATATACACGTTTTTGCGCATTCCTTCCATCCCAAAAAAGTGTTTTTCATCGGTATTTTGAACGGCTTATAGCGTTTGCTGATCGTTTTATCGAATAATTTCCTGTACAAAATACCTTACAAGTAACTTAGTTGAAAATGATTGACGCGTTGTCCCAAATCGTTAAGCGTTATGAAAAACAGAAAGATTATCTTGTTCATAGTCTTCATCTTAGGCGTTCTCGGCCTATGGTTGATGGCTTCTTTTTCGACCTACAATGCCTGTGCCTATGCCAGCTCCAACCTGGAGTACATCAAAAGTAAAATTGAGTCGGCCGTAGTAGCCCAAGACCTTAAAATGGCAAAGTATCATGCCTACAAAGCGTTAAATGGTATTGAAAAAACCCGGAAAAACTTTGAGGATTGTGGTTGTGAGGGCACCATTGAAAGTTTGGAATCTGCATTGATCGAATTAAAATCGGCAACCCGGGCCGAAACTTTGGAGGCATCCAAAATTGAATTGCACCGTGCCCTGGAAAGTACCATGATCGGCATAAAAGTACTTGCAGTGTTTGAACAGGAAAATGCCAACGACTTTGGCAATGAGGTACTGGTGCTCAATACCAAGGAATCCCTTTCGGATCCCGCTACAATGTTCCAAACCAATGAAAAAGAGGTAAAACGGCAGGTACACAGTTGCCTATTGGGTTTTGAATCTTCGTTGGAAAAAGCAATCAATGAGGTCGATTGCGAGGATGCGCGACGGTTCATCACCAATATTCACGAAGAATCCCGGCTCATTTTATTGAACACCGGCCTATCGCCCCACAAAAAAGAGTATCACAATCGGGTTAAACTATTGTCCCAAGAAGCCCTGGAAAAGTTGGGCGATTGTAATCCCTAGACTCTATTTGCTGGCAAACAGTTTTACATCCTCTTCGGAGACTTCCTTACCTCCTAGAATGATCAATCGTTCCACCACGTTACGAAGCTCACGAATGTTTCCGGTCCAATCGTAGCTCTTGAGCATATCAATGGCTTTTTTCGAGAAATTCTTTTGGGCGGTACCCTGCTCTTCCGCAATTTTTTTGGAAAAATGGTCGATTAACAACGGAATATCGTCGCGTCTGTCGTTCAACGCCGGAACTTTAATGAGAATTACCGCCAACCGGTGGTACAAATCTTCCCTGAATTTTCCATCTTCAATCTCTTTTTTCAGGTCCTTGTTCGTGGCCGCCAACACGCGCACATCCACTTTGATGTCCTTATCAGATCCAACCCTTGAAATTTTGTTTTCCTGCAGGGCACGAAGCACCTTGGCCTGTGCAGAAAGACTCATATCGCCAATTTCATCCAAAAAGATGGTTCCCTTATTGGCCGCTTCAAACTTACCGGCCCTATCTTTTACCGCAGAGGTAAATGCCCCCTTTACATGGCCGAACAATTCACTTTCGATCAACTCGGAAGGAATGGCGGCACAGTTCACCTCAATAAAGGGCTCTGATGATCTTGGACTTTTTTCGTGCAACCAATGGGCCACAAGCTCCTTTCCGGTTCCGTTAGACCCTGTGATCAACACCCTGGCATCGGTCGGGGCCACTTTTTCAATCATTTCCTTTATCGTCCCAATCTCTTCACTTTCACCGACCATTTCATAATTCTTAGAGACTTTTTTCTTCAAAATCTTGTTTTCCACTACCAGTTCCTTTTTGTCCAAGGCATTTCGGACCGTGGTCAACAAACGGTTCAAATCCGGCGGTTTGGAGATGTAATCGAAAGCGCCCATGCGCATGGTGTTTACGGCCGTGTCAAGGTCTCCGTGGCCGGAAATCATGATAAACGGAATCTCAGGTTTGATTTTTTTGGCGGCCTCCAAAACTTCCACACCGTCCATCTTGGGCATTTTAATATCACAAAGAACCAGATCAAAATCTTCTTTTTTAATCACTTCCATGCCAGCCAAACCATCTTCGGCCTCTTGCACATTATAAGTGTCGCTCTCTTCGCTCAATATCTTTACCAAGACCCTTCTAATGGCCGACTCATCTTCAATTACCAAAATTTTTGACATAGTACCTTATTTAAAAAATTCCAATTTTGAACCCAGTCCGAATATAAAGATTTGACTCGTCATTCAATAAAAAAACATCTCCCTGGTCGTTGTTCCTCAACTTTCCTTCCTGTACAATGGACCGTCCCACCATGGCAAAAAAGGCCATTTTTTTGGACACATTGTACTGATACCCAAAAGCGCCATACAAAGATGTTAACGATATTTTTGAGGCCACTTCACCATTCATCATGGGGATATCATTTTGGAGATTTATGAAATATCCATCCAAGAACAGTGCCAATTCCACAAAATGCTTTTTGCCAAAGTATCGTCTCAGGTCCGTTCTCGGTATGCCTAAGGTAAACGACCAATCGGGGTGAAACCTTCGGTAGTAGTTGATCAAGGGCAAAGGTACCGGAAGACCTGTTGTACTGTTATAGGTCAACCCCAGTACCAACCGAAAAGGTCTATCCGCATCCATGCGCTCTTTCCAAAAGGTTACCGTGGCATTCATGAAAAAATCTTCGGTGGCCACGCCACCACTGATAAAATTGGATGCCAACCGGGGCGTCAAAATACCGACCAAGTTCCAATTTTCGTTCCATTTGGTCAATAGTCCCACATTCAAATCAATGATATGAAACCGGATCAGTTCACTCTTATCGAAAGGGAGATTTCGCGAATAGCCCATATCGAACCGGTTATATTCCAGACCCGTAATGAGGTAATCCTTTTTTTCGTTCAATTTGATGGGCAGGTTGAACAGTCCCTTATAACGTTGGGTCATTATCCCGGTATCGTTCTCGGGAATGTTCAGGTATTCAATTCGAAAAATATCCGTGCTCTGTGCCCATCCCACTTGGCCAAAGAGAATTACAATGAAAACCAAGGGTTTCCAAATTGCAATATGGTGTGTCGAGGTTTTTATTGCTTTCTACGGTTTTGGCTGAATAATATGTACGTCGCGCTGAGGGAACGGAATGGTAATGTTGTTCTCCTTGAACTTGGCATTTATTTTATATCGGAGCTCACTTTTGATCCTTGGGTCCCTGAAACTGTCATTGGTAAAAAAGTTAATGGAAAACAGGAGTGCGGAATCCCCAAAATCTTCAAAAAGTACAAACGGTTTTGGATTCTTCAATATATTTTTTTGTTCTGCGGTTATCTGCATCAATATTTTTGTCACCAATTCCACATCGCTGCCATAAGCTACCCCGACATCCACTTTTTCCCGAGTGGTTTTATGGTTTTGGGTGTAGTTGTACACAATATCGCTGATGAACTTGTGGTTGGGCAAGATCAACACCTTATCATCTCGGGTAATGGCACGGGTGGTGCGTAATTTGATCTCAAACACCTTACCGACTTTTCCATCGACCTCAACCACATCACCCACTTGCAACGATTTGTCAATAATGATAAAAATTCCACCCAATACATCCTTGAACAATTCTTGCAAGGCAAGGCCCAACCCCACAAATAATGCCGCGGAAGCGGTGATGACCAAGGTGATATCTACCCCAGCCGCACTCAAGGTGATCAGCACGGCAACCAAATACACCACATAATTGCTGAACTTGAAGACACTGGTAAATTTTTGCTTGTCTTCCTGCTCCATTTTTCGGGTGATGATGTGGCGTAACCATTTCAACAAGAATTTGGTACCAATCAATGCAACGGTCAACAACAGTAACAACCCCAACGTTAGATTGATGGTTTTGTCACCTTCACCAATATGGAAACCGATATCCAAAAAATTCTTAATGGAGCCCCAGATATCTTCCTTGATGATCTCTTTGATGTCTTCGGTGCCTTCCTGCATCTTAACTTAATATCTCAACCATTTTACCAATTCTTTGTAGGTCGGTTTTTTGCCATACATCAAGATACCGACCCTATACACTTTTGCCGCCAGCGTTACAATCCCTAAAAAGGTAACGATCAATAGGAATATGGACAACAAAAACTGCCATAAAGGTACTGCACCTTCTCCAATTCCACCCGGTAATCGCATCAGCATAACAATAGGCGAGGTCAACGGAAACAGTGAAAACCCAACCGCAATAGGTCCATGGGGATTGCTGAAAACCGAGAAAAAGCCCACGTAAATGGCCAACATCAAGGGCAAAATTATGGGAAAAATAAATTGCTGCGTATCCGTTTCATTGTCCACTGCGGCACCAATGGCCGCGTAAATGGAACTGTAGATCAAATAACCCAGTACAAAATAAATCAAGAAAGAGAAGATCATCAATCCCCAGGGAATATCCAAAATCTCCTTGGCGTACAACATCATATCGCTATCCATGGGTGCCAGTTGTGACATGCCTGGCATGGATGCTCCCGACATATTGGGATCTTGGGAAAGGGCCGAAATATCCACTCCGAAAAGCATCACCACCAACAACAAAAGGGCTGAAGCGGAAACGATCCAAATGGCAAATTGGGTCAATCCGGCCAGAGAGGTACCAATGATCTTGCCCAGCATCAATTGAAATGGTTTAACGGAAGAAATGATCACCTCAATGATTCGGCTGGTCTTCTCCTCAATAACGCTACGCATAACAAAACCACCATAAATGATAATGAACATCATGATCGCATAGCCAAACCCACCACCGATAAAGGCCTTAAGTTCGTTGATGCCCTTCATGCTCCTTTCGCCTTCAAAGGTGGAAAGATTGATCTCGAAAGGCTCTTCCACACTGGAAAACTGTTCCGACGATACGCCCAGTCTTTTTAATCGATCTTGGCGCAACTGCCGCTGAAAAATACGTTCCAGCTGTTGGGTCACCGTGGTATTGGGGTTGTTCTTGGTAAACAGATAGGTTTGATGGGCCACTTCTTCCAGACTTGCTCCTTTAGGCAGGTACAACAAACCATAATATTCCAAGGCATTCGTGGAATCCTTGGCCTGTTCCAAGTTCAGGTTATGGAAGTTTACGAATGATACGCTTTTGGTTGGGGTAAAATCCTCCTGAAAAAAATCGCTTTCGTTCAAAACCGTGACCACACGCACATCCTCATCATTGACCTTGGCCAAATAGGTGATCAGCACGATCATACCCACAATCAACAAAGGGCTCAGAATGGTCATGACAATAAAGGACCGGTTGCGCACCTTGGCCAAATACTCCCGTTTAATGATGAGTCCCAGCTTACTTGCCATTTTCCTTGTTGTTTACGGTTTGTATAAATATGTCGTTTGCCGAAGGCACCAACTCGTCAAATCGGTTCACATTTCCCATTTTGGTAAGTTTGGAAAGAATGGTAGCCGTATCGGCAGATGGAAGCTGTACTTTTAGGTCCCATTGATTGTCCTTGACATCCCAATTGGAGGTGATCACTTCCGCATCTTCGTTCAGTTGGGCTATTAGGGGTTGTATGTCCCCATCCACATGCATGCCTATACTGTACATATTGTTCTTGTAGGCATTTTTGATATCGGAAAGTTTTCCATCCAATATTTTTTCCGATTTATGGATCAGGGCGATGTATTCGCACAGTTCTTCCACCGATTCCATGCGGTGGGTGGAAAATATGATCGAGGTCCCTTTTTCCTTTAACTGTAAAATTTCATCTTTGATGATGTTGGCATTAATGGGATCGAATCCACTGAAAGGTTCGTCGAAAATCAGCAACTTGGGCTCATGCAGCACGGTTACGATGAATTGTATCTTCTGCGCCATTCCTTTGGAAAGTTCCTGGATTTTCTTGTTCCACCAGTCGCCGATATTGAGCCTATCGAACCAATATTTTAGGCGTTCCTTGGCCACTTGTTTGGGCAACCCCTTCAATTGCGCCAAGTAGAGGGCCTGCTCCCCTACCTTCATGCTTTTGTACAGTCCGCGCTCTTCGGGCAAATATCCGATTTGGGCAATATGTTCCGGGCCCAAGGGTTCGCCATTGAACAAAATTTCCCCAGCATCTTGATGGGTAATCTGGTTGATGATGCGTATAAAGGAGGTCTTCCCTGCCCCGTTCGGGCCCAAAAGACCGTAAATACAATTTTTCGGGATTTCCAATGAAATGTTGCTCAATGCAGTGTAGTCCCCATAGGTTTTGGAAACATTTTTGGCAACAAGGATATGATCCATGTAAACTATTTTTTCAAAGATATGTATTTGACAGTTACCAGTGAATTCCTTAAAAACAAAAACCCACCCTCAAAAAATTTAAGGATGGGAAAAAAATTGCTATGAAAAAGAAAATTAGATATCGGTCACCCAACATCAGTTTCAAATATACGTTTTTTATTTAAACAGCAAGAATTTTATGCTCAAGAGAACATATCTTTTACTTTTTCAAAGAAAGATTTGTCGGATTTTTCGGGTTTTGGTGCGAAATTTTCATCGTTCTGCATCCTTTCGAAAAACTCCCGTTGCTCCTTGCTGGTCACTTTTGGGGTCCATACGTTTACATGAACCAAAAGGTCCCCGCTTCCATAACCGTTCAAACTGCTGATACCTTTACCCCGCAAGCGCAATATTTTTCCGGATTGGATTCCGGGCTCCAATTTGATGCGGACCTTTCCGCCCACGGCATCAATTTCTTTGGAACTGCCCAAAACCGCTTCAGATATGCTGATGTACAAATCATAATGCAGGTTGTCCCCTTCTCGTTTCAAGGTTTCGTGCTCCACGGTTTCTATGGCAACCAACAAATCGCCGGGCACTCCATTTCCTGGGGCTTCGTTACCCTTTCCGGCAACCTTCAACTGCATGCCATCCTCTACACCTGGCGGAATTTTAATGGATACGGTTTCCTCTTCCACCTTCAATCCCTGTGCATCGGCACCATGGGGCTTTTGATCGATGGTCTGGCCCGAACCACCACAACTGGTACATGCCGTGGCCGTTTGCATTCTACCCAATATCGTATTGGTGATTTTGGTAATCTGACCGGTACCATGACATGTCGGACAGGTTTTATAGGTAACCCCATCGGCCTGTACCTTTCGGCGCACCTTAACCTTTTTCTCCACCCCATTGGCCACTTCTTCCAACGTAAGTTTCACGCGGATTCGCAGATTGCTTCCCTTCATGCGGCGTTGACCACCACCAAATCCGCCGAATCCACCAAATCCACCACCGAAGGCACCACCAAAAATATCACCGAACTGGCTGAATATGTCGTCCATGTTCATACCTCCGCCACCAAAACCGCCGCTACCATCAAAAGCGGAATGGCCAAACCGGTCGTACTTGGCACGTTTGTCCGGATCGCTCAATACCTCATAGGCTTCGGCTGCTTTCTTGAACATTTCCTCGGCCTTGGCATCACCTGGATTTTTATCGGGGTGAAATTCTATGGCCTTCTTTCGATAGGCTTTTTTGATTTCAGCTTCGGATGCTCCTTTGGAGACACCCAATATGTCGTAATAGTCCTCCTTCATACACAATTAGTTTCCAACGACCACTTTAGGATGTCTAATAATGCGGTCTCCCAATTTGAATCCTTTTTCAACCACATCTATGATCTTACCTTTCATTTTTTTATCGGGAGCGGGTATTTGGGTAATGGCATCGTGTACCTCGGCATCAAAAACATCGCCAGCCTGCACCTCGATTTGCTCCAACCCCTTGTTCTTTAGGGTTTCCTTGAATTTATTGCTGATCAACTCCACACCTTTGAACATTTCGGTGTCCTCGGATTTGGACAGTTCTTTAAGGGCCCTATCAAAATCGTCCATAACCGGCAATAGCGCCACAATGACTTCTTGGCCGGCGGTTTTAAAAAGATCCATACGCTCTTTTGAGGTACGCTTTTTAAAATTTTCGAACTCGGCAAAAAGTCTCAAAAACTTGTCCTTTTCCTTGGCAAGGTCTTCGCGGAGTTGTTCTTCCACAGAAAGTTCTTCCTTGCCATCCCCGGAATTTCCAGATTCGTTGTTATCCCCGTTCAGCTCAGTACTTTCAGAGGCTTGGCCATTTGTTGGCTCCTCCATTTCCTCAACCTTGCTCTTATCGCTCATATACTCGTTTATTTTGTTTCCGATTTGAAACGGCAAAAGTACTGCCAATTGTGGAAAAATGTCAAAATGTCACCACAAAACATTAAAAAATCCGCCAAAGGCGGATTGTTACATATTATACCCAGAAAAATTGGCTATACCAATTCGTTTTCTGCAGTCTCCATTGGGGCTATTTCGCTTGCATGGGCATTGTGGTACAAATTTTCCAATGCGGTACAAATGTTGGCAAACTGAAATGTAAAACCTTCATTCTCTATTTTCTTGCTGCTTACCCTTTGGCTCGCCAACAACAACTGGGACATTTTTCCAAGCAGTGCTTTTAGGACAAACGTAGGTACATTGGGCATCCACAGCGGACGGTCCATCACCCTGGCCAACTCTTTGGTCAATTTGGTATTGGTGACAGGGTTTGGTGCAACCCCATTATAAACGCCACTCAGGTTGTTCTCCACAATGAACACGAACATTTGGGCCAAATCCTTTATATGTATCCAGGATTGCCACTGATTTCCATGACCGATGGGTGCCCCCACAAAATTCTTGATGGGCATTGCCATTTTGGGCAAGGCACCACCTTCACGGGAAAGCACCACACCTATGCGAACTTTGGCCACTTTCATATCCAATTCGCTTAGGGTATCTGTCTCAGCTTCCCATTTTTCAACCACTTCCCCCAAAAAACCATTGGCAACTTGATTTGTATCTTCTTCGTAAAAATTGGAGGGTGAGTCTGGATAAATACCAATTGCCGATGCGGAAACAAAACACTCCACATCGCTTGCCCCGAATTCTTCCAATCCTTTTTTAAGGGTGCTTATACTTTTGATCCTGCTTGAAAGCACCTTTTTTTTGTGGGCTGGCGTCCATCTTTTGGCAATTGTGGTTCCCGCAAGATTAATAATGGCCTGCACACCTTCAAAACAATCGAGGTCTATTTTACCTTTGGACGGATTCCAATAGAACCCTTTGTAGTCGTTGTCCTTGGTAATTTTTTCCTTACTGGTTGTCAAATAATTTACGGGGATGCCTTTTTCTTGTAGGAGGCTTGTTATCTCTTGCCCCACCAATCCGGTCGCTCCTGTAATCAACACTCTCATACCACCAATTTACCACAAATTTAATCTATTGGAACCCCGTTTGTGAGACGTTAATTTAGGTTTAACACAAATGTTCAAACTTTAAAACAATTTATGACTGGACATAATTGATTGGTTAACAAATTTTTGGGAAGTTCATTCTTTAATTCCGCGAAGCATTTCCCGCTTTCCTGGTGGACCCGGCAATCGTTCAACTGAAAATCCAACCGCTTGCATTGCCCTGCGCACACTGCCTTTGGCGGCATAGGTGACCAGTACACCCCCACTTTTTAGCGCCTTAAACATGATGGAAAAAACTTCTTCGGTCCATAATTCAGGCTGCACCCGGGCACCAAAAGCATCAAAATAAATGAGGTTGAACAAATTTTGGTCTTGAATGTCCCTGAAATCCTTTTTTTGTTTGGTCAATACAAAATCATCGGAAATATCGAACCTTTCATCCCATGGGCAACTATGCAAACGTTCAAAAATCGCATTGGAACCTTTCAAATCCAATTGTTTTCCATAATCCAAGCTTATCGCTTCTTCCATGGAAACTGGAAAGGCTTCAACGCCCACATAGTCGATGGTAACATTCAATTTTGGGGCTTCCAAATAAGTGATCAGGGCATTCAGGCCTGTGCCGAAACCAATTTCAAGGATATGCACCCGCTGATCGGCAAACAATCGTAATCCGTGTTCAATAAACACATGGTAGGCTTCTTGGACGGCCCCATGCTTGGAGTGGTACTGTTCGTCCCAATCCTCAATTTGGATGGTTTTTGAACCATCCCCGGTCACGATGATCCTGCGTTTCAAAATTAGTTGGAGATCAACACACCATCTGCCTCAAAACGAAGGGTTTTTTTGGGTGCCGTGATCAAGGCTATTTCATCCTCCGATGCGCCTTCATCCTCTGCAAAATGCCTTTGGTCATCCACCGACATCTCCTCCAAAAAGGCGGCGCCATTCATGGCCACTTTTTTACCCGCAGCATCTTTTGGCACAAAGAAACCATAGTCCTTGAACCTTACAAAAACCTCATTATCGGCATCCAATTTTACCTTCATCCAACAGCCCTTGGACTGGCAGACTTCGGTTATCTCACCGATCAATTGGGTCTGGACCGAATCCTTGGCGGAAAGGTTCGTATACGTTTCAGCCGTTTGGTAGGCTTTTCGGGATACCTCGAACTCTTGTCCATAAAAATCCCCTTTCATGACCTCTTCCTTGCAAGAGATCATTCCTAGAAAAACTAGTAATACAACAGCAAAAGTGTTAAAATGCTTCATTTTTAATAACATTTAAATGTTTGTAGATTAAGTATGATATTTAGATTTGTACATGCCTCAAAACTAACAATAAATAGCTAATTTTAACATTCGAAATGTTAATCATATGGAAACAACGTTGAACAATGTAGCAATAGAGAAGGTAAAGAATTCCAAAATACATGATGTTGACTTTGACAATCTATCTTTTGGAAGTGTGTACACAGACCACATGTTGATCTGCGATTATAAAGATGGGAAGTGGATGGTCCCAAAGATTGTCCCTTACCAACCCATTACCTTAGATCCTTCCGCTAAAATATTCCATTATGGCCAATCCATTTTTGAAGGAATGAAGGCCTACAAGGATGAGGATGGCAAAGTATGGTTGTTCCGCCCTTTGGAAAACTTTAAACGATTCAATAAATCTGCTGAACGACTTGCCATTCCCGAATTGCCCGAATCCCATTTTATGGATGGTTTATTGGCCCTTATTAATTTGGAAAGCGATTGGGTACCACAAAACCCAGGAAGTTCCTTATACATAAGACCTTTTATGTTTGCATCGGGGAAAGGCTTTCACGCATCCCCTGCCAATGAATACAAGTTCATTATCGCTTGCGCCCCATCCGGTTCTTATTTCTCAGGAAAGGTAAAAGTGCTTATTGAAGAAACCTATTCACGTGCTGCAAACGGCGGTGTAGGTTACGCCAAGGCGGGTGGTAACTATGCCGGTCAGTTCTACCCTACCAAATTGGCCGCGGAGAAAGGTTACCAACAAGTAATCTGGACCGATGACAACACCCATGAATTTATTGAGGAGGCCGGAGCCATGAACGTGTTTGTTCGCATAAACGACACCTTGATGACGGCACCCACCAGCGATCGTATTCTGGATGGTATCACCAGAAAGAGTATTCTTGACATTGCCAACGACATGGGCATCAAGACAGAAGTGCGCAAAATCTCTGTTCATGAATTGGTCGAAGCCGCGAATAATGGAACACTCAAAGAAATGTTCGGCGCGGGGACCGCTGCGGTTGTTTCACCCATTTCCGGTTTTGGTTACCACGGCAAGGACTATGAACTGCCCGAAGTGGCCAACAGTTATGCAGACCAGTTGAAAAAGCGAATTACCGATATCCAATATAACCGGGCCGAAGACAAATTCGGTTGGCGTTATCCTGTTGAATAAAATTATGGTAAGTACTCAAATAAAAAAGCGCACCGATGGGTGCGCTTTTTTATTTGTGCATAATGGATTGGATATCCGGTTTAAAATAATTGGGGCCCTTCAACACTTTGCCATCTTCTCGATAAATGGGTTTTCCATCGGCGCCCAACTTACTCATATTGCTTCGTTGGATTTCTTCAAACACCTCTTCAATTTTATATTGCATGCCATGCTCCAAAATGGTGCCGCAAAGAATGTAGAGCATATCCCCCAAGGCATCGGCCACCTCCACTAGATCACCATTATTGGCCGCCTCAAGGTATTCCTGGTTTTCCTCGTCCATCAAATCGAAACGCAATTTGTTTTTGTCCGCACCCAAATTAGCTATGGGTTCATGGTTTACCCCGAGACCGAATGAATTGTGGAAGAGCTCCACAGCCCGTATTTTTCTTTCCATTCCCTAAGTTTTTGATTTAGCTTTGCGTAAAAATATAAAATATGTTCAGTACGGGACAGCTCGTTTTTGCCATTCTCTTTTTTGTGGCCTTTGTCATTGTCATTGTTCTTTCGTATCAAAAAGACAAAAAGTTGCACCAACGCAATTATAAAGGTTCTTCAAAATGGATCTTGATTTCGTTTATTTCTTTCATAATTATATTGTTCCTGATCAAGCATTTTCTCAAAAATTAACAGGTAAATTGTGTTAACCACAAAAATGCTCATATTCACAACATTAGGTTCACCTTGATTCGTTTAACATAAGAAAATACGTACTTTTGCATCGAACCTAACCAGTTTTGACAAATGACCACATTTCTTAGTCTATTTTTCATTTTACTTGCCGTCAATGCCGTGTTATTGCTCTTCAGTGTCAATGGTGCCAAAGAACGGAACACCAAACAAGTTCGAAAAATATCAGGAAGCTCCATTACCAAAATGCTCCCCAGAGAGACTTCGGAAACCAAATACAAGGAAGCGGTTTAGTTTGTACCTTTAGGGGATGAAACAGGCCTTTCTTGTTTTTTTGGGCGGAGGATTCGGTAGCGTATTACGCTTTCTTATTTCCAAACCCATGAATGCTTTATCCCAAAACTTCTTTGTTGGCACGTTTTTAGTCAATATTATTGGCTGTCTGCTCATTGGACTTGTACTTGGACTTTCTTCAAAAGGCAATGTGCTATCCTACAACAACACCTTATTTCTTGCCACCGGTTTTTGTGGCGGCTTCACCACCTTTTCCGCATTTGCCTTTGAAAAGCATCATTTCCTAAAAAATGGAGACTTCCTTAATCTTGCCATTTATATGGTTTCCAGTATCATCGTAGGTGTTTTGGCCGTTATTCTCGGTCTTTGGCTATCCAAACATATAGGTTAGTTACATTTTACATTTTTTCAGTTAATTTTTGTTAATTCTTAAACATTATTCATTCAAAAAAACCTTTTTGATGAATAAACTTCATCTGTTTTACGTCATTGTTAAATATTAATCAACAAAAAGATAACAAAAACTTCTTTAAAATCAGATACCCCTAAATTTTTAGGGGTATTTTTTTTATAGCCATAAAAATAGGACATATAACCCCTTCAATTGGGTGGTCTTTTATCAATTACTATATATTTGACACATCAATTAACTACTTAATTATGAAAAAAGTCGAGGCAATTATTAGAAAATCAAAGTTTGATGAGGTTAAAAAAGCCCTCCATCAAATTGAGGTCAACTTTTTCAGTTACTGGGATGTAACAGGGGTTGGCAATGAGAAACAAGGACATGTATATCGTGGTATTTCGTATAGCACAAGTGATATACAGAGAAGGTATTTGGTTATCGTGGTATCCGATGACTTCCTGGAAAGAACCGTGAATGTTTTATTGGACACCGCATCCACCGGTAATGTGGGAGATGGAAAAATTTTCGTTTCCGACATGATCGAAGCTTACAGGATCCGAACCAAGGAAAGCGGCCACGCCGGAATCAACTAAAAACGATTAACCAAAAAACAACTCAAAAAATTAGATTATGATTTTACAAGAACAAGAAGCAATAGATAAAGCTGTTGAGGCCATCACAGGCGATATGGGTGCTCTATGGATCACCATTGCCGCTGTTTTGGTTTTCTTCATGCAAGCAGGATTCACATTGGTGGAAGTTGGATTCACACGTAGTAAGAATTCAGGTAACATCATTATGAAAAACTTTATGGACCTTGCCATTGGCTCGGTCATGTTTTGGGCCGTAGGTTACGGCATTATGTACGGTAGCGGAGTGGTTGCCGGTGGATTTTTCAGGACCAGCCCTGCCGATCAAGGGTATTTCTTATTCAGCGCGTCGGATTGGTACAACCTTTTCTTCCAAACCGTTTTCTGTGCAACCGCTGCCACGATTGTATCAGGAGCTATCGCAGGAAGGACCAAATTTTCAACGTATTTGATATTCTCTGCGGTTTTAACAACCATTATCTACCCTATTTCCGGTAGCTGGTACTGGCCTTTTGATGACGATGCTTGGCTGAACACAGCAGGTTTCATCGATTTTGCCGGTTCATCGGTGGTTCATGCCGTAGGTGGTGCCGCCGCCTTGGTTGCTGCCATCTTGGTCGGACCCAGAATTGGAAAATATGTGGACGGTAAGGCACAGGCCATTCCAGGCCACAATATGATGTTCGGCGCCCTTGGGGTATTTATCCTTTGGTTGGGCTGGTTCGGATTTAACGGAGGTTCCCAATTGGCTTGGGGCGGTGACGATACCGTTGGCGCTACCAGCGTGATCATCAACACCAACCTCGCTGCTGCAGCAGGCGCCATCGCCGCACTATTCTTTACGTGGTTCAAGTATGGTAAAGCGGATATTTCCATGACCCTGAACGGTGCTTTGGCCGGCTTGGTGGGTATTACGGCCGGATGTGGTGCGGTTAGCGCACTTGGTAGTTTGGCCATTGGACTGATTTGCGGCGTAGTAGTAGTATTGTCCATTGAATTCATCGACAAAAAATTGAAGATCGATGATCCTGTGGGTGCCATTTCAGTACACGGGGTTTGTGGATTCTTGGGTACGGTATTGATTGGTTTCTTCGCTCTGGACGGTGGCCTTTTCTACGGTGGTGGCGGTAAATTGCTTTGGGTGCAGACCTATGGCTCCCTTGCCTATATCGTTTGGGCCGCATTGGCCACATTCGTGGTACTTTTCATCCTTAAGAAAACCATCGGACTACGTGTTTCCGCAGAAGAGGAAATTGATGGTCTTGACCTTCATGAGCACGGGGTAGAATGCTACCCAGAACATATTTCATCACAAAACAATTAAACTCACAAAAAAGGAAACGGAGCGTTCTGCCAAACGCTCCGTTGGTAACCTTTTCAATAAACTCACAATTTAAACAACAAATTGTCCCAAAAGGACAACTCAAAATGATTATGATATGAAAACGATTATAACAACAAATTTCGAAAAAAATTTGGCTATTGCCATGGTTTCATTGTTATCAATTTCTGCTTTTGCGCAAGAAGAGGAAACCAAACCAAAATTTAGCTTAAGTGGATCTGTTGATGCGTATTACCGCGCCAACCTTACAGCACCCAATGACGAGGAGGCCATTGCTCCTGGATCATCTTTTGCCAACCTACCCGGTTTTTCCTTGGGTATGGCCAACGTAATTGCGGCCTATGAAGGTGAAAAAGTAGGTTTTGTTGCCGATTTGGTATTCGGCCCTCGTGGAACTGATGCAGTTTTCGCCTCTCCCATGTATTCCGCCACCGGTAACATTGTAAACCAATTGTATGTATACTGGAGTGTTAGTGATGATGTGACCTTGACCTTTGGTAACTTCAACACCTTCTTGGGTTATGAAGTCATCTCTCCCGCATCCAACTTCAACTACAGCACCTCTTACCTATTCTCTTACGGACCTTTTAGCCACACAGGTTTAAAGGCCGATTTTGATTTGGGCAACGAATGGTCTGCCATGTTGGCCGTTATGAACCCAACCGACCTTACCGAGTTCAACCCAACCGGGGACTATGCCGTTGGGGCACAATTGGGCTACTCTGGCCAGTTCTTGAATTTTGTGTACAGTCAAGGTAGCTTTGAAATCGACTTTACAGGTGGATTTGATGTTTCCGAAGAATTCTTCTTGGGGATCAATGCTGCACATTTCAGCGTAGAAGACAATGGCGGTTCATTTACCGGTGTGGCCCTTTATCCACAATACGCGGTTTCTGAAACGTTCAGCCTTGGTCTTCGTGGTGAATATTTCATGACCAGTGACTTCTTGGGCAACGCTACCGGAATCGGTTCCGATATTGATGGTGATGGCAGTGTATTGGCATTGACTTTGACCGGCAGTGCTACCATTGGTGATTTGATCTTGAAGCCTGAAATTAGATTGGACAGCTCCGCAGAGGAAGCTTTCATCGATAACGACCTGGCACCGACCAAAAGTTTGGCATCTGTACTTTTCGCTGCAATCTACTCCTTCTAGAATTTGTAGTGTGGACACCAACAAAGCCTTTTTCCTTCGGGATCAAGGCTTTTTTAGTCTTTTTTAAAATTTTTCACTCCTGCTCTCACCTTAGTTCTCAAATAATTTTGCCTTGGCACTAGAGGGCAGGAGTACTTTTTGTTATAGGCACAATACGGATTATAGGCCTTATTGAAATCAATCACAATTGAATCCCCTTCCGGAATCGAAAGATCGATATAACGACCACCTCCATAAGTTTCTTCTCCGTTTGTCTCGTCTAAAAAAGGCAAGAAAAGGTAATCCACATATTCTTCTTGGTCCATCAAATCCAGACTTTGGTACACCTCTAATTGGTGCTCGGTTCCATTGAGCATAAAATGGGCAATCCCATAAACGACCTCTGGCGATTCCCTATTGGTAGTGGTTGGCATCATAAAGGGAATGGCATCGGGGGTACGCACAAATTGGGCAACAACTACATAGGTGGTATCCGGCTCAAAAAATTCGAGCCCCTCAAAGTCTTTTCTATATTTATCCGGCAATGGAGAAGTATCCGGATCTCGGAAACTTTCGTTCAACTCTTCTTGAAACTCCACAATGTCGGCAACCAAGCCCGAAGTACTTACCGAAGTAGTTTCATCATGGTACTTTTTGCCTTGGCCACAGGAAATGGCCAAAAGCAACATAAAAAGCAAACCGTAGCGCATAAAATTGATTTGCTACAAAAATAGGGGAAATCAGTTTTTTTCGATCAGGTAACGGGCATCGTCCAAATATTTGGCGACCAATTCATTGAATTCAGGGGTAATGCGAAGCAAAGCCGTGCCTTCCAAACCATACAATTTTTCCTTATCCTTAAAACCCTTCTTCAAGACCTCCTCCAAATAGAACAATGAAGTTCCAAAATCTTCGTTTTTGGCGCTCAGGGAAATGGTATTTAGATAATATTCGAAATTGTCCGGTTCCAAAATGGTTTTGAGCATGTACAAAAACGCCAGGGCATCCTCATCCAAAGCAGCTTCAGATAGTACCAAATCGATATTATCTTCGGCCAAGGCATTTACAAAACCCAACAACCGATGCCCCATTTGTTGCTCGAGGGGTTTGGCACTGTTTATATATTTCTGTAATTCACCCATTTGATATGTCCACCAACCCAAATTGTTGAAATTATGGGTGTAGAAATCTTCTTCCATATAATATTGAAAGTCTTCCTTAAGGATGGACTCCTTTAAAAACACAGCATTTTCGGCACGGTTCATCTCCCTATATTGTTTGTCCCTACGAAGCTCCTTTTGCACATTTCGCAACGAATCCAAATTTTTATGGGCCCCGTAGATGGACATCATTTCGGTCAAGTATTGTTCGGCCCAAAGCAGGTCACCCCTATTCTTCAATTGATTGACCTTGTCAAGGTCTTTTTTAAAGGAACTCGAAATAATTATGGAATCCTTGGGAATCAAACTTCTGCCCATGGCATCCAAGGTAAAAAGTTGCATCCCCTTTTGAATATAATCCACACCCGGCCATTCTCCGTTGGCATCGAACAACAAAACTTGGTTCGGAAACTTGAGCTTATCCAACAATTTGGCATCTGTGAGCATGGAGGTGTAGTTAAAGTCGTTCTTATTGACCATGCCGATAAAATGAAATGGCTCCTTAATATTCAACAACTCTCTATTGGCCAAGGATGCCCCAATGGTCATCACTCCTTTGACACCATCCATCAGCACCGGAATTAAACTAGCAAATCGACCCGCTTTTGAAGCACCGGCGGTATACACCCGATTGGGGTCCACAGGAAAAAGATTAGCCACCTTTTCAACAACCCTACTGCTGGCCAACACATTTTTCGTCAAAGACAATGAATCGATCATCTTTGGTGAAGCAAGTATATACCCCTCTTTTTCAGCAGCCACCACAAACATCGACATCGCTTGTTTTTCCTTGCCATCCATATCAAAAACCACCATCAAGGGCCATTTGGTTTCAGTATTGAAGTTGGTCGGTAAATACAGTGAATAGGTAGTGTTGGTGGAATCCTGAACGGGCAGCGAATCAATTATCTCACCTTTCTTCAAAACCAATTGTTGTGAAAAAACGGTGGTTATCGATGCAACAAAAAGGAGTAACGGGAGGTATGTGTTTTTCATAGCAATCATCTCACAAAAATCTGGCCAAAATGTGGCCGACCACATTAAAATTAATCCATTTTTATTTGATGGCCCGATTATTTTTTATCGGTGCATTGGCCACCACATTGGACAACACAATATGCGTTCTACACTCTCCATAAACGATCAGTTCGTCAATAAATTTTTCCAAATGGGACTGATCACGCAGCACCACTTCCATGATGATGTTTTCGTTACCTGTGATCCGATAGCAGTTTACCACTTCCTGGAAGGTTTTAACTTTGTCCAAAAAGGGTTTCAATTTACCCATAAAAGCCCGTAGCATTATGATTGCCTTCAATTGATGGCCAGCTTCGACGTAGGAAATACTGGCTCTATATCCTTCTATGATACCCAGGTCTTCCATCTTCTTTACGCGCTCGGCAACAGCCGGAGGGGTAAGGCCTACCTTTCTGCCAATATTGGCAAAGGATTCCCTTGCATTTCGCTGCAAATGCCCCAGTATCTGCCAATTCAACTCATCTATTTTCATTTACAAAGAAAAAATGATGTTATTTTTTATAATCCAAAGCAAAATTACAATTCCGCCTTAGTAACAAAAGTAAGAATTTTTGTTTCGTCCGTAATTTTATAGTACAAAATTGCTTTTGAAAAATGGAGAGAAACTCCCTAAATTCTTTGGTTGTATACCGCAAATCTTTGGCGCTCCGCGATTTGAGCGAAGCAGTGGCTACCTATTTTTCCGAGAATAGGGAAATCCTGTCACTTCGCAAGATCGATTGTTTCCGGGATGACATCTCCAAATCGTTGTTGGCCGATGCCCATTTAATCACCAAAGAGGTGGAGCAGGCCGCCTTGAGCAATTCCCATTCGGTTCGCATGCGCAGCCTATCCTATGTAAACATCATGACCCGTAATATTTTGGCCTATTGCAATGGCCTGGAACGGGATGGTGTAAAGGAAAAGGAGTACCTCAACCTATTGCGCCGTGAAATTCGGATATTCCGTGTCTCCTTTAAAAAATGGCGGAAATCACTGATCAATAGGAACGACTGATTTCACTACATATTTCTTCGATATTGCCCTCCCACTTGGAACAAAGCCTCTGTTATTTGACCTAGGGAACAATATTTGGCCACTTCCATCAATTTTTCGAAGAGGTTTTCATTGTTGATTGCCGTTTGTTGCAGCGCGTCCAACTGCGTTTTGGCTTTTTCCGCTTCTCTTTTATGTAAATTTTGAAGGGTATTGATCTGATGTTGTTTTTCCTCTTCCGTGGCGCGGATTACTTCCGCCGGTAAAACAGTAGGCGAACCTTTGGAGCTCAAAAAGGTGTTCACACCAATGATGGGATATTCCCCCGTGTGCTTCAGTGTTTCATAATGCAAACTTTCTTCTTGGATCTTGGAACGTTGGTACATGGTTTCCATGGCCCCTAAAACACCGCCACGTTCGGTGATTCGATCAAACTCCATCAACACGGCCTCTTCCACCAAATCCGTCAATTCTTCAATGATGAAAGAACCTTGCATTGGATTCTCATTTTTGGCCAATCCCAATTCCTTGTTGATGATCAATTGGATGGCCATGGCCCTACGTACCGATTCTTCCGTTGGGGTAGTTATGGCCTCATCATAAGCATTGGTATGCAGTGAGTTACAGTTATCGTAAATGGCATAAAGGGCCTGGAGCGTGGTTCGGATGTCGTTGAAATCAATTTCTTGGGCATGCAAACTCCTGCCTGAGGTTTGAATGTGGTATTTTAACATTTGTGCCCTCGCATTGGCGCCATATTTTTCTTTGAGAGCCTTCGCCCAAATTCTTCGGGCCACCCGGCCGATAACTGCATATTCGGGGTCCACCCCATTGGAAAAGAAGAACGAAAGGTTTGGACCGAATTTGTCGATATCCATACCGCGGCTCAAGTAATATTCCACATAGGTAAAGCCGTTGGAGAGTGTAAATGCCAATTGTGTAATGGGATTCGCCCCAGCCTCGGCAATATGGTAGCCAGAAATGGAAACCGAATAGAAATTGCGGACATTATTTTCAATGAAGTATTCCTGCACGTCGCCCATCAAACGTAGTGCAAACTCGGTTGAAAAAATGCAGGTGTTTTGCGCCTGATCTTCTTTTAAAATGTCGGCTTGTACCGTTCCGCGCACCTGACTCAGGGTTTCCTTCTTGATTTTTTGATACACATCGACAGGCAAAACCTGATCACCTGTTACCCCGAGCAAAAACAGCCCCAATCCGTCATTACCGGGTGGGAGTTCACCAAGATATTTGGGTCGCTCAACACCCTTTGCTTGGTACAACGTATTGATTTTTTGCTCCACTTCCGCTTCGAGTCCATTTTCCTTGATGTATTTTTCGCAGTTTTGGTCGATTGCCGCATTCATGAAAAAGGCCAAAAGCATTGGAGCCGGCCCATTGATCGTCATACTCACTGAGGTCATCGGGTCGCTAAGATCAAATCCGGAATAGAGTTTTTTTGCATCGTCCAAACAACAGATGGAAACACCTGCATTACCAATTTTTCCATAAATATCGGGTCTATGGTCCGGATCGTTTCCGTAGAGCGTCACCGAATCGAACGCTGTGGACAACCGTTTGGCGGGCATATCCATACTCACATAATGAAAACGTCTGTTGGTTCGCTCTGGCCCTCCCTCACCAGCAAACATGCGGGTAGGATCTTCGCCTTCCCTTTTGAACGGATAAATCCCGGCCGTATAAGGAAACTCGCCCGGCACATTTTCTTGAAGGATCCATTGCAAAATATCGCCCCAAGCCTTGTATTTGGGCAACACCACTTTCGGAATTTGACTGTGCGACAGGGATTCGGTATGGGTTTTGATCTTGACTTCCCTATCCCGCACCTTGAACACAAACAGTTCGGATTTGTATTGGTTCACCTTTTCGTTCCATTTTAACAGGGCATCCCAATGTTGGGGCATCAACTGCATTTTGACCTTATCAAACTCCTTGATGAGCAGATCGACCAGGGCCGCAGTTTCGTTACTTTTCGTTAAATTTTTTAGGGTGGATTCATCAAGACCCGATTTATGCAACAGTTTTTCCTGTGCCTCCTCGGCATCCAAGCCCACTACCGAGGCCAAGGTTAGAAATACGCCATATAATCGTTGGGCAACCTCCGACTGTGTTTTGGACTTGGCATCGTAAGCCCGGTTGTTTTCTGAAATCTCGGAAAGGTATCTCGTGCGGGACGGTGGAATCACATAAATCTTTTCAGCCATCTCCCGACTCACCGCCATATTCGAGATTAGTTTTGATCCCGCTTTTTCCACCAAAGTGTCCATCACCTTTTTGTACAGGCTGTTCATCCCCGGATCATTGAACTGGGAGGCAATGGTACCAAAAATGGGCAATTCATCTTCGTTGGTATGCCACAATCCGTGATTGCGGGCATATTGTTTTTTCACATCTCGAAGTGCATCCAATGCCCCTCTTTTATCGAACTTGTTGATGGCAACTATATCGGCAAAATCCAGCATGTCAATTTTTTCCAACTGGGTAGCCGCACCAAATTCGGGGGTCATCACATAGAGGGAAACATCACTGTGTTCCAAAATTTCGGTATCGGATTGGCCGATTCCCGAAGTTTCCAAAATGATAAGATCGTAATTGGCCGCTTTTAACACCTCTACCGCTTCTGCCACGTGTTTGGATAGGGCCAGGTTGGATTGACGCGTAGCCAAGGAACGCATATAGACTCTTTCATTATTAATGGCATTCATCCGGATTCTGTCCCCGAGCAAAGCTCCACCAGTTTTGCGTTTTGAGGGATCTACTGAAATAATCCCAATGTGCTTCTCAGGAAAGTCTATTAAAAACCTGCGGACCAATTCATCCACCAAACTGGATTTACCGGCCCCACCGGTACCCGTAATACCTAAAACTGGGATATCGCCCTGTCTGTCCGCAATTTCTTGGACAAATTTTTCATAGGCATCATGACGATTCTCGGCCAAAGAAATCAGTCGAGCCAAGGTGTTGGGGTTTCTTTCATCGAGCAATGAAGCCAAAGTCCCCTTTTCAGGCAAATCCAAATCAGGAACAGCCATATCACAACGTTCCACCAAATCATTGATCATGCCTTGCAGCCCCATTTGACGGCCATCATCTGGAGAATAGATGCGTTCAATTCCATAATCCATCAATTCTTTGATTTCCTCAGGAAGAATAACACCGCCACCACCACCAAATATTTTGATGTGCCCAGCGCCCCTTTCTTGCAACAAATCGTACATGTATCGGAAATATTCGTTGTGCCCGCCTTGGTAGGATGTCATAGCAATAGCGTTGGCATCCTCCTGAATGGCACAGTCCACCACTTCGGCCACACTGCGATCATGGCCCAAGTGAATCACTTCAACACCAGTGGCTTGAATGATTCTTCTCATAATATTTATGGCCGCATCATGGCCATCAAAAAGGGAAGCCGCGGTAACAATCCGGATTTTATGCTTGGGTTTATAGGGCTGAATTTGTTCCATCTGCAATAATAGGTCTGATTTTGCCTTGCAATTTACAGAAAATGCAACTCATTTTATCTTTTGATTAGAATTTTACAAAAACATTGCAGTCATTGGGGTTCCTTTTTTGAATACCATAATTTTAACCCTTCAATTTACTGCATGAAAATTACCTTGCTCATCCATTGTGCCGATCAACCGGGTATTATACGATCCGTGACCACTTTTATACACGAACAGAAGGGAAATGTCATTTACTTGGATCAACATGTGGACAAGCAGGCCGGTGTTTTTTTTATGCGCATTCAAAGTGAGTTCGATGCTGAATTGGACCTAAATGATTTTCGAAAACAATTTGGCGAACAATTGGGTAAACCTTTTCAAATGGAATGGGATATCCACACGGATGAATACCGCCCAAAAATGGCCCTTTTTGTTTCCAAATACAATCATTGTCTTTACGATCTATTGAGTCGATACAAATCGGGGGAGTTGAAGGTGGATATCCCCTTTATATTGAGCAACCATCGCGATTTGGAATATGTGGCAGAACAGTTCGACATCCCATTTTACCATGTACCGGTTACTAAAGAAACCAAAATAGAGGCTGAAGAAACCCAACTGCAATTATTGCAGCAACATGAAATAGATTTTATTGTGTTGGCACGGTACATGCAGATTGTTTCCCCTAAGATCATTGATGTATATCCCCAGAAAATCATCAACATCCACCATTCGTTTTTACCTGCCTTTGTCGGCGCCAAACCCTATCATGCGGCTTTTGAGCGCGGGGTGAAGATCATTGGTGCTACAAGCCATTATGTTACCTCGGAACTCGACGCAGGGCCCATTATAGAGCAGGATGTAACCGCTGTTTCACATATTCATTCGGTACATGATTTTATCGCAAAGGGGCGGGACTTGGAACGTTTGGTGCTATCCCGGGCCGTACAGTTGCATGTGGCTCGCAAAACCATGGTCTACAATAACAAAACGGTTATTTTTTCATAAAAAAATAGGGGCAATTGCCCCTATTTTCCTAACTACAAACCTCAAAGACCAATAGCCCTCGTAATGCTATGGATTGGTCCTGAACTCGAAAATTTCGGATTGTGAAGAGTTGCCTGCCGAATCGGAAGCAACAACTCTCCAATAGTAAATGGTGTTAGCGTTAATAGTAGTTGTATAGCTATTTGTGTTTGTTTGTCCCAGTAATGTCAAAGGCGGCGAGGTTGTATCCAAATAAACGGTAAAACTGAGGGGGTCGCCATCCAAATCACTGCTTTTCCAACCCAAGGTTATTTCACCTGCCACAATGGCTACTCCCATGGCAGGTGTGGGATCATAAGCAGGAAATGGTGCATAATTTTGAACCCCAGGGCCTGCATTATAAAATCGCCAAGTATCGCTTTCTGCGGTTTGGTTGGTGCCATTTGCTTTGGAAACCACGGACCATGCATAGGCATTGCCGCGTAGTATATCGACAGGTAATTGAGTGTTGGTAGTGTTTAGGGTAATTTCTGACCCCAACTCCAAATCTTTCAACTTTAAGGTATAGGAATCTGTATTCTCGGAAGCGGCCCATTGAAATACTACCTGACTTTCAGTATCCGAAATGATGGCACCTTCGTTACATTCCTCATTATTGGCTGGAAAAACAAGTGTTGTAGCCACTGGTGCCGGCACTTCAGGTTGTGGGGTTGGTGTGGGATCATCCCCTCCTCCACTGCATGACACCAATAACAATGTCATGGATAAGCCCAAAAAACTATTCAAAAATCTCATTGCTTTATAATTTTGAATTCATGGGAATTTGCTCCTTCAATAACCTTGACCAGATACATCCCATTTGCATAGGAAGACAGGTCAACCTCCAATTTTCCGAACACTGAAGTCTTCGTGGTCGATTTAAGCAATTTTCCATTTAGACCGTAGATTTGGACCTCCAAAGTCTCCACTGTCTCAACTCCCAAATCGATGGAGACAACATTGGTATACACCATGGGATTGGGATATGCAGAAGCCTTGTCGCTTAACTTGAACGTTTCCTCAAACAACCCTTGACACTCCTTATCGGTTGTCACCACAACTCTGTTCAAGGCTTGTTCCAACTTCAGCGTGATCGAACTTTTGTCCGTTACGTATTGTTTATTGTTCAATTGGATGGTATACCAATTCCCGCCTTCCAACTCTAAGGTCACCAGATTTGTACCTGACAGGTCGGCATATACCGATAATGGTAAAGGTTCGGAAACCACTACTGAATAACACAGTTCATATCCAGCTTGTCCGGCAACGGTAATACACAGGTCATAGTTTCCAGCAACCAATCCTTCAAAAGAAGTATTGGTTGTAAACTGTTTGGACTCGTTGATCGATCCAGCCAAACTTGCCGTATAGGATAGTGCGGCGAGGGCCGTGATTTGAATACTGCCATTATTACTGCCCCTACACGATTCACCTTCGACAAGAACGTTAAAATTATCCTCGGGCAAACTAAACACTTCACATCCATCAACATCCACGGTAGTTCCCAAAGGGGTATCGGGGCATAAATCGTTGGCATCTACCACGCCATCTGAATCCGCATCGGGCGGATTGTCGTTCGGAAACAGACTGGTTGGATTATTGCCGAATATGCGGAATTCACCGGGTGCCAAAACCAAAGGTTCATTAACATTGGTGACGATATGTTTCAGATTGTTCGCCAAAAATTCATACCATACCCCTGTTTCCTGAAAAGCTGGGTCTATAGATTGTTCCTCTACTCCAAAATTCCCAACAATGGTCACAAATCCAATACCATTTGCATCGGCAGAGGGGTCAGTTAAATGAATGGTTTTCAATCCGTTGGAATTTGCAACATCCAAGCTAAAGTCGGCTGTTTCAAATATGGGCTCGCTTACGGCCAATTTGTTCAGATCGGACCAGGCATTGTACACGGCCTTTCGATCGGGTTGATCAAAATAGCCCCATAAAATGGGCTTGTTCCCGGTTCTACCATTATAATCAATGGAGATATCATATCCCAATTCCCCAAATTGCCATATCATTTTGGGTCCGGGCACGGTAAAGTAAAAAGCACCCGCCAACTCCAAACGATCTAAAGCTGTCGCCAAGTCTTGTGTACTGTAATCACCAGATGCATTTCCAAAATTTAGGTTTTTGTACATCAATCGTTCCTCATCATGGCTTTCCATATAGGATATATTGGAAGGCACTGTCCAATTTCGCTCCAAATAGGAAACCTGTGAGAAATTGGAAGAATCGTTCCAACCCATGGTCGCCTCATTGTACGGACCGTTCAGATTGTTCCAGAGCATAATGCCCTTACCTTCATCTAGTCGGTATTCTGCCCATTCGGTTTCTTCTGCTACGGTACCCAAATGCTCAAAAATCACATAAAAGTCGGGATTCACTTCCCATTGATAATCTGCATATTCTTTGAGCACAGCTACCCTATCGGCTTGATAGCTGCCTGTACAACCTTCATCTGAAGGTGTACAATTTTGGGTAAATCCTTTGGTGAGGTCCCAACGAAAACCATCCAATTTGAATTCATCCAACCAATACTGCACAGTACGTTTTACATAATCCCTGGTTGGTTGCTGGCTATGGTCAAAATCGTTGAACACACTATAGGAATGGGTGGCCACTGGATTAAAAAAGGGACTATCGTTGCTTGCCTGACCATTATAGCCACCATTATCGGTATTCCACAAACGGTAATATGGATTTTGGCCGGAAGCATGGTTGTACACTACATCCAAAATAACGGCCATCCCTCTTCCATGGCATTCATCTATCAACTGTTTTAGTGCATCCGCCGTTCCATAGTATTTGTCCAAAGCCATGTGGAAAGAAGGATTATAGCCCCAACTTTCATTTCCGTCAAATTCTGAAACGGGCATCAACTCGATGGCGTTCACCCCAAGGGTCTGCAAGTAATCCAAACGGTTACGAACGGCATCAAAACTGTGCAGCTCATCAAAATCGCGGATCAACAGTTCGTAAATCACCAAATCGGTCTTGGTGGGAATAGTATAGTTTAAGTTGGTCCAATTGTATGCTGCATCCCCTGTTCGGAGTACCGTAACCGCATGGTTGGTCTGTCCGGTTGGGTAAGTGGGCAAATCAGGATACGTTATGTTGTCGATGTAGACGTCGTTGTATTCATCCAATATCAAAGTGGAATACGGGTCTGCCACGGTAATTTCCCCATCCACCACATATTGATACATATGGTTGGTTTGCGGTGTTAAACCAGTGAGCTCTATCCAAAAACGGTCTTGACCACTATCCTTTTTCAATAAATAGGTATTATCGATGGTCCAATTGTTGAAATCCCCGATCAAATGCACCACTTGCTTTCCAGGGGCATAAAATACCAAGGTGGCCTTCGTATCATCCAAAGGATCTAGATTGATTCCATCCAACATACCTACGGGAACGGGTTCTTCCACCACATCGACAACCACCATAAAATTCCGTGAAACCACATCGACCCCATTGGTAGCCTCCAACGTGTATTGGGTATTTTCTGTGATGTTGGTATGATCAAATGTGTATGTGGTGGTACCATTTGCGGAATCCAAAAGGTTTCCATTTGCCGTCAATGTGAAATCCGCAGAAAGTGATGTGGTCGCTGAAATGGATAGTGTTTGTCCGGATGTTAATAGGGTAAGGCTTTCAGTAGGGCTGTTAAGTTGCAATTGAAAACTGCCTACATCGAAAAAGAAATCGGAACAACCATTATCTTTTAATTCCTGGGAACCGGATTCATTGCGAAAAACCATTCCCATTTTGGTTGCATTTGCAGCTTGTGTTGGTGAAAGATTATAATAGGTTTCTGGCGTGAAGGTGATGCTCCACGTGCCATTTCCATTATCCGTCATCTGTCCCATACCGTCGTCCTGTCCCCAGTTTCCAACTACGGAATAACCCCATGGATCAACATCGGTACCAATTCCCGAATGCAGATATACCTTTGAAGGGGCAGTAAAACCATTACAATCCGTATCGCCGCTAGTTGCATCCACTGTAACGGTAATGGCCTCACCAACTGAAAACGGAAATGGCTCGATCGTCACCTGCGCCACGGTGGCCAACGACCAGAACATTCCCAACAAAAACAACACTTTTTTCATATCATACTTTTATGAACAAGGGGAAATGGACATGCCGTTCCCCCTTGTTTCAATCCAAAAAAAATGACTTTTACCTTATCGTGCGATAAGTGAATAGGTCGGGGAAGCCTCATCGGTAAAATCCAATGTAATGATGTAGGTTCCAGCCGTTACAGCGATATTATCGCCACCGGCATCCAACACACCATCAGCACCGGTATCACCATAGTTTATATCCCATGCTTCATTGACCCTAAACTTGATTTCCCCATCGATCAATGTTACATTTTCGGCAATCCATATTCCAGGGTTCACTTCGGTGAACATAAAATCATTGGTTGCGCCCCAATCATTGTAACCGCTACCCACAACTCCGTAAATGTTTCCGGGCTCCATAGTATAGGTGCCTGCATTGAAATCCAAGGTAATCATGTAATAACCTGCCGTTACAACAATGTTATCACCTCCATTATCCAAAGTACCATCAGCACCGGTATCTCCAAAATTGGTACCCCAATCGTTGTTCAAACGGAATTTGATCTCTCCATCGATCAACTCCACGCCAACTTTAAATGTATCGGTGGTATAATCGTAGAAGAATTTGGCGTCTGGTCCTGCTCCACCCCAATCGTTATATCCGGAACCAACCACACCCCAAGTATAGGCTTCAATGGTATATGTATTGTCATTTAAGTTCAAAGTGATTTTATAATCTCCAGCTGTAACCGCAATGTTGTCGCCACCGGCATCCAAAGTTCCGTCTGCACCGGTATCACCAAAGTTGTTGGTCCAATCGTTGTTCTCACGGAACTTGATTTCACCATCCAAAAGATTTACATAGGCCACATATACCCCATCGGTACCTGTAGTATAGAATGGAGCATCGGCAAACGCACCCCAATCGTTATATCCAGAGCCAACAACTCCCCAAGTGGAGATTTCGGTCGCTGTTCCAGCTTCGACAGTTTTTTCCACCAAATTAATGGTCAACGCCACAACATCTGATGTTGTTGATGTGGCATCGGTTCCTTGGCCACTTCCAGCAAAGGCAGTAACCTTAAAATAAACGGTTCCCACATTATTTGGCTTTCCTGAAGAATCCGTTGTGGATGGATCATCGTCCAATTCCAAACCTGCTGCCATATCCAACAATTGATCTACGGAAACCGAGGCATTGGTCTCTGACAAAGCTCCGGAATCAAATTCGAATTCTGGATCTGCATCAAAATTTTCGGAAATGGACCCTTCCAATTGATAGGAAATTTCGGTTGGCACACCAAAATCAACGGGGTTCCAAACAAAGCGTTCAGCGATATTCGCAGACGTTTCCTTGGAAAGTAGATAGTCCGTTAAAAATTGATTTTGGAATGCTATGTTCTCCGAAGCGGGTTGCACCGTAAACTCGGGAACGAGGTCATCATTTTCACATGCTGAAAAAACGGTCAGGGCCATTACCACCCCTAAAACTCGTGCTATAATTGTTTTTATATTTTTCATGAGAGTCGTTTTAATTAGTATCCTGGATTTTGAGTTAGATTTTCATTGGCCTCCAAGGCGGTCAATGGTATTGGAAATAAATTATAGGTATCCGGTATGGAAGTGCCGTTTAAGGTATTGCCCTTCCATGGCCATAGGTAATCGCCACCGGTAAATTTGCCAAAACGAATCAAATCGCTTCGTCTGTGTCCTTCAAAATTGAGTTCCCTTGCCCTTTCATCCAAAATGAAATCCAAGGTAAGGTCGGCCTGTGCCACCGTAGATGCATTGGAACGGGTCCTGACCGCATTTACATAGCCAAGGGCGGTTGACATACTGGCTCCCGCGGCTCCCCTTATAGCACATTCTGCATACATCAAATAGGCATCGGCCAATCGGAATAATGGGAAATCAGTGCTTGAAAAACTGGTTGGATTGGAAGCACTATAAAAGTTAGTGTTCCTAAATTTTATGGCAGGATAACCATCCGTCCATTTTTTGTAATCAGTCATTTCGTAGCTATGGCCCTCAGTCCAGAATAGGGAGGCCCTAACATCGGTACTATTGGCCAAATCGCCATCATTGAACAATCCATACCAGGCTTTTGTAGATCGGTGGCCGCTCCATCCTTCCTCGGCTCCATAATCACTAAGGGTCATGGTCTCGGTTCCCAAACTACCGTTTACAATGTAGGTAGTGTTCCCGTAACTTTGGCTGGTTTGTGCATCTGCAATAAGCGGAAAGATAATTTCATTGGACAAATTGTTATCCCCGGAAAAAATAGCAACAAAATCGGGGTCCAAAGAATAGCTCCCCTGATCTATGACCTTTGTAACATAGGTTGCGGCATCGTCAAAACGTTGTGTTCCGGTATAAACGGCCGCGTTCATATACAATTTGGCCAACAACATTCTTGCTACAGTTTTATTGGCCCTACCATATTCGTTGGTATCGGGCAACAATTCCTCTGCGGCCAACAATTCGCTTTCCACATAAGCGAACAATGTTTGTCGGTCCACTTCTGGTAGGGGGTCCGAAGCCCCATAATTCTCCTCGGTGGCCAATACGCCCTTGCCGAAACAGTCGATCAAGTAATAGTAAGCCAATGCACGAATGAAACGTACTTCGCCCTCTATACCATCCTTACCTTCAAGATCAACAGCACCCAATACCAATAGCAGGTTGTTTGCCTGTGGAATGGTATAATAGATCCTGTTGTAGAGGTAACGGAAAAACTTGTTGTTCTCATCCCAGTTGGAAGTGGTGGTCAATTGGTCCAGACCATCATCACCCCATCTGTTTTTCATGGCATCTGCCGTAAAATCCTGAAGGTTGACGATCCCCCTTAAAAATGGGGATTCCCCAGCATCGTCGTCAATATCCGAACTACCGGGCCCGTCTGGTCCTGAAAGCGCAAAAGAAGCGTACAATCTGGATAAAATACCATTAACGGCCTGGGGGTCTTGGTTCAGCAACTCGTCCAAAGTGAGTTCCACCCTTGGTTGCGTGTCCAAATCATTGGTACATCCCTGGATAAAAACTACCAAGGGAACTATCAATAGAAATATAGCTGTTATTTTTTTCATGTTGAATATCTTAAAAGTCCACATTCACCCCAACTGTAAAGGATCGAGGCCTTGGGTAAAAATTATTGTCAATTGAATTGAAATTTTCAGGGTCTTGACCATCGTACTTGGTGATGATGAACGGATTGTTCAACGCACCGTAGAAACGCATGGAAACATTGGGCAACGCATTATCCAATCGATACCCCAAAACAATGTTCTCACATCTCAAGAAAGTGGCGTCTTCCAAGAAATAATCCGAAAAAGGCACATTACCCTGTACGTTCACAAAATTGAAATTGGCGGCACCACTGTAAAAGTCGAGCACATTGGATAGGCTGTTCGAGTTGTTCGGAATGGCCTTGTCAACCCATCCAGAGGTCAATCTTCTGGAATTGTATACCTGGCCTCCGAATTGTCCTCTAAAACTGGAGCTCAAATCAAATTTGCCATAATTAAAGTTAAAACCAAAACCGAAGGTCCAGTTCGGACGCAAGGTCTTGTAGTACCGGTCGTCGTTATCAACAACCCCATCCCCGTTAAAATCGGCAAAGGCTCCATGAATAGGGTTGCCCTGGGCATCATACAATTGTCTGAAGACCCATGCGGAATACGGTTGGTAACCAACAGCATGATAGGCCAAACGAACCCCTGTTCCGGTTGGAAGACCCGATTCACTTGCGGTGATACGGCTCACATCCTTAAGATCGGTAACCTCGGCCCGACTGTACGAAGTGTTTCCATAAAACTCCAATTGCATTTTTTCCTGATCGATGGCCCTAACGTTCAGGTTTACTTCAAAACCTTTACTTTCAGTTTCCCCAACGTTCTTCACAAAGGAAGAGGTTAGTGCTTGACCGGGTGCCACGGGAACTGTGGCCAAAAGGTCCTTGGTCGTGCGATAGAACACATCAAACGAACCACTGATCCTATTGCCTTGCAATAATCCAAAATCCAGACCCGCGTTATAGGTTTCTGCCTTTTCCCAGGTAAGGTCCGAGTTATAAGGCCTGGCTGAGAACAAGGCATAGCCCGCCAAATACTGGCTAGTGGCAGAGCCCGCTTCGAACAAGGGAATGGAAGGGTAAAATCCAACGGCACCTGTTATGTCCTGTTGGCCGGTTCTACCCCAGCCGAGTCTTAGTTTTAAATTGTTTACGACATCCACATCTTTCAAGAAACTTTCTTCCTTAACCTTCCATGCCAATGCCGCAGCAGGGAAATATCCCCATCGGTTTTCTTTGGAGAACAACGATGATGCATCGGCCCGGAAAGACACCGTCAGCAAATATTTGTCGAAGAAATTCACATTGGTCCGCCCAAAATAGGATTGCAAATTCAGTTCGTTGTAATACCTGTTGGTCGGGTTTTGGGGATCAATGATCAATTCCCGGATTCCGGTATCATCGTTATAGCGATACTCTTCTTTGTTTCCGTCGTTTTTAAAGTTTTGATAGGAATAGCCCGCCTGCACATCAAAACTACGGATAGGTCCATCAAAATCCTTTTCGTAGGCCAAATAGGTTTCCAAGGTTCTGTTTACGATATCTTGGTTTTCCCTATAGTTTACACCAGGGTTGAATCTATAGTTATTGGCTGGGTCCGTGGCAGTATCGTCCTGCTTGTAAGTTGCCAAGGAATTGTCCAAGTAGGTTTCCCTTACTTTTGCCTTGGATGCTTCGATACCCACATTGGCCACTGCACGAAGTTCTGGCAAGAAATGCATTTTATAGTCCAGCTCCACATTAGCCAATATTTTTTGCACCTCTTCTGGTCGATAGCGTTGCATCAAAATGGCAACCGGGTTCCACTGGCCGTCCAAACGCACAAAATCACCATCCAAAACCGTATTTTGATAGTATCCGCCAAATCGATTATCGGGCGAATCATCAAAGATGGGTTTTGTAGGGTCCATGTTCACAGCTCCGCCCAAAGCACCTCCTTCATCAATGGCATTTTTTCTGGACATGATGCCTTTGGCATTAAGATCCACCTTTAAGTGATCGTCCAAAAATCTTGGGGTCAATTTCATAGAACTGGTGATACGCTCATAATTGCTCGTTTTCACCAAACCTTGACTTTCCGTATAGCCCAATGACAAACGTATTGGCACTGTTTTGAAAACACTTCCTCTTGCACTTAGGCTGTGGTCAAAAGAAATGGCAGTACGATAAATAGCATCCTGCCAATCGGTATTGTAAAGAATTCTGCCTTCAATAGCTTCGGTGTTCGGATTATCGACCGCATCGGTTGATGGGTCATCCACACCCAATAAATTGGTAAAATCAGGGTGATATTCCCGAATGAACCTTGTGAAGGACTCTCCTCCCATTACATCGATTTCCTTACCGACCCTACTTACCGTTGTATTGGAAGAGAAATTGAACTTAAATTCTCCGGTAAGTCCTTTTTTGGTGGTAATGATTATAACCCCGTTGGATGCCCTTGATCCATAAATGGCCGTTGCCGATGCATCTTTCAAAATGGAAAAACTTTCCACATCGTTCGGGTTGATCAGCGTTAAAGGGTTACTGACACCTGCCGGGTTCGTGTTGTCCACCGGAATTCCGTCAATTACGATCAACGGATTGTTGTTGGCTGTAAGTGACGACCCACCCCGAATCCTAATATTCGGTGCAGAATCGGGCTGTCCACCGTTATTGGTGATCCGAACCCCTGCGGTCTTACCCGTTAACAATTGATCCGTACTTACAATGGCACCTTTGTTAAAGTCCTCCGTGGTCACCGATGATACGGAACCCGTGGCATCTTTTACAGTTGTGGTACCATAACCAATAACAACGACTTCATCCAATAAAGTGGTATCCTCGGTCAAGGTCACATTTAGCGTACTCCCAGAAACAACCACTTCCTTCGGTTGAAACCCAATGTAAGAAAACACCAAAATGTCCCCAACATTTGCCTGAAGCACATAATTCCCATCAAAATCTGTGGCTGTTCCCTGGGCAGTTCCTTTAATAACTACACTTACCCCGGGCAATGGTTCCTGGGTGGCCTCATCCGAAACCATTCCCTCTACAGTGATTTGGGCAAACTGTACCAACGGAACCAGAAACATGCACCAAAGAAGGTACATACGTCTAATTTTCATATTCTAGTTAGTTTGAGTTAATTTTTAAGATTATGTTATATTTTACTTCCCTTTGGCTAAAATATGTAAATTGACCCCTGAGTTTTTTTGACAATTGTCATGTTTGGTCACTTACAACGTTTTCAGGTTGACAAATTTTTAAGTTAACCTACAAACGCACTATATTTAAGTCATAATTCTTGAACCAATGGACGACCCCTCCAGAAACGCTGTAGTCGAATGAAACCAAAAATGACGCTTAAAAAGATTGCAACTGAACTAGGGCTTTCCATATCCACGGTTTCCAAAGCACTAAAAAACGATAAGGACATCAGTAAGGAAAATAGGGAGAAAGTGCAGGCATTTGCCAAATACTACAATTATCGACCCAATAGTATCGCCCTTAGCCTGAAGCAAAAGAAGACAAAGACCATCGGGGTCATCATCCCGGAAATCGTACATCACTTTTTCGCCAAAGTAATTTCAGGAATAGAGGAAGTAGCGAATTCCAAGGAATACAATGTGATCATAGGGGTTTCCAATGAATCCCTCGCCAAGGAAGCCATCAATATGGAGATGTTGATCGATGGTAGCATAGACGGTTTCATCGTATCCCTTTCCAAAGAAACGTTGTTGAAACAGGACTACCATCACCTCGAAGCAACACAGAACAGGAATATTCCCATTGTAATGTTCGACCGTGTTGTCGATGATATCGATTGCGACAAGATCATCATTAATGATCGCGAAGCTGGACGGATGGCGGTCCAAAAACTCATCGATATTGGTTGCAAAAAAATCCTATTGCTCACCACCATGGATTACCTGCATATCGGTAGGATGCGCACCGAAGGGTATAGGGATGCACTATTATCCAATGGTATGGCGTATGATGAAGAGTTGGTGGTTAAAATCGGTGAACTCGGCGATTCGGATGAAGAGCAACGCAATTTGGAGCACCGAATCAATCTTGTTTTTGAAAAACACCCAGATATTGATGGCATTTTCGGCGTAAACGAAATCTATGCCGTGACCGCTTTGAATGCAGCACGGCTACGAGGCCTAAAGGTACCTCAAGAACTGTCCGTAATTGGATTTTCGGATGGGATATTGTCCAAATATGCCCGTCCACATTTAACGACAGTAAGTCAACATGGAAAGGTAATCGGCAAACTGGCCGCCAAAACATTGATCGAGCGTTTGGAGAGAGATGAAGACACACCTTTCATTACCCAATTGGTCAAAACCGAATTGATCATTCGTGATTCAACCAATAATTCCAAAATCAATTTGAACTAGATCTAACCGGTCAAGAATCAAAACCAGCTGAACATACTATCCAGAAAATTGCCCCACTCTTCAAAAAAATATATATTTGAAGAATTGTTAACGCTTATATTTTACTTCCCAAAAGTAGCGCAGGTTGGCGAAAAGCCTTCTGCAATGTCGATTCAAAAAAAAAAGAATCACAATGTAAAAAAAAATGTAGGCGAAGATTTACAGCAACCAAAGACATTGATTCGGTTTTCCGGTTGCTCAAATACAAATATCACTTCCAAATTCAATGATTTCATCCTAATTTTTGGATAACGTGCCTTTTAAGGGATGTTCAAAAACATTATACCATCATGAAAAAAATAACACTTTTACTCTTTCTTTTATGTGTAGGGCCAATTATGGCGCAAGTTCAAAAATTGGAACCGCCTTATTGGTGGAGCGGCATGAAGGATTCAGAACTGCAATTATTGGTCTACGGGAATGCCATTAACGAGCTACAGCCCGAGTTTCCAGAAAATATCATTGTTAAAAAGGTGGAACAGGTAAGCAATCCAAATTATTTGTTCATTACCATCGATACCAAAAATGTAGAACCTGGCCCGATTACCTTCAAATTCAAAAAGGGGAAAAGAACAGTTTCAAAAATGGACTACGAGTTCAAGGAGCGAAGACCCGGCTCGGCTGAACGCAAAGGGTTCGATGCCTCCGATGTGATCTATCTATTAATGCCCGACCGATTTGCCAATGGCGACACCACCAACGATGGTCGACCCGAAACCATTGAGCAGGCCGACCGAAGTATTCAAGGAGGCAGACATGGCGGGGATATTCAGGGCATAATCGACCATTTGGACTATATTGATGAATTGGGCGCTACTACCTTGTGGAGCACCCCCATGACACTGGACAACGAAAAAACCTATTCCTATCATGGGTATGCCTGTAGCGATCTCTACCAAATAGATCCACGCTATGGTAGCAATGCCGACTTTGCGAGACTTTCCAATGCATTGCATGATCGAAACATGAAACACATTATGGATTACGTGCCCAACCACTGGGGATTGAGCAATTGGATCATCCAAGATCTTCCAGCCCAGGATTGGATCCATTACTGGGAAGGTGGGGAATATGGTTTTAAACGAAGTAATTACATCCAAACTAGTCAAATGGATCCTTATGCATCCAACTATGATGCAAAAGGCTGCATGGACGGGTGGTTCGATTATACCATGCCCGATATGAACGAGAATAATCCCATGGTCATCAATTATTTGGTCCAAAATGCCATTTGGTGGATCGAGAGTGCCGATTTGGACGGCATGCGTGTGGACACCTATCCGTATAACGACAAAGCTGGGATCACCGAATGGGTTACCCGGGTGTTACAGGAATATCCACAGCTCAATATAGTCGGGGAGATTTTTATGCACGACACCGCCCATATTGCCTATTGGCAAAAAGACAGTGCCATCGGAGCCATTCAAGGGTTCAATTCCAATTTGCCTTCAGTTATGGATTTTCCTTTGCACGATATTATCCCGCAAGTTTTCAATGAGGACCAACAAAACTGGGGCGATGGATTGTTCAAGGTGTACGATCATTTGACCAAGGATTTTCTGTATCCCAACATCAACAACCTGTTGATCATGATGGCCAACCACGATGTCAACCGTATCAACCAGGAATTTGGTGGCGATGTGGACAAATACAAATTGGCCATTACCCTTTTGGCAACTTTAAGGGGCATTCCACAAATTTATTACGGGGATGAAATTGGTATGATGGGCGAGAAAAGCAAGGGCGATGGTGATATCCGTCGTGATTTTCCAGGAGGCTGGCCCGGAGATCCGCAAAACGCCTTCAATGCCGATAACCGGACCGAATCCCAAAAGGCCTATTTTGATTACACCAAAAAATTGCTCAATTGGCGCAGGGACCAACCAGCCATACACAGGGGCAAAACATTACATTTTGCTCCCCAAAACAATGTGTATGTGTACTTCCGCTACCTACCGGAAAATCCAAATGAACTTGTGATGGTGGTATTGAACAATTCACGGGAAATGCAGTCGATTTCATTAGACCGATTTGCTGAAGGTTTGAAGGAACATACCTCGGGAACAGAGGTCATTTCAGAACGGAAGGTGGATTTGACCCAGCCGTTACAAATTGCACCTAAAACTGCGATGGTGATCGAATTGGACTGATAAATCGCTATAACCATAGTTTGCATTTGGTCCAAAAACCAAAGGTTGGGCAATACATTTGGTGGTTTCGCCGTACTTTAACAGCAACTATAAGAAAATAAACATGAAACGAATTTTGCTATGCGTATTGGTATTTCAACTTGTTGGTTGTGCCGAATTGCAACAAGTAGTGAACCAATTGCCCCAAGGAACGGGAATCGGAAACGCCGAAATTGCACAGGGACTGCGAGAGGCCTTGAACATGGGCATCGAAAAACAAGTGAACAAACTGGCCTTGGAGAATGGTTTTTTCAAAAATGAACTGGTCAAAATCTTATTGCCGCAAGAATTACAGAAGGTTGACAAAACCTTGCGCGACATTGGACTTTCCAGTTTGGCGGATGAAGGTCTTAGAATATTGAACCGTGCGGCAGAAGACGCGGTTGGCGAGGCAACTCCCATATTTGTGGATGCCGTAAAGGGCATTACCTTTAATGATGCCAGACAGATTCTGTTGGGGGCCGACAATGCGGCGACGCAATATCTGGAAAGAACCACCCAGACCCAATTGTACAATAAGTTCAACCCCATTATCCAAAATTCTTTCCAAAAAGTGGGTGCGGACAAGATTTGGACGAACATCATTACCAAATACAATAGTTTGCCGTTGACCAATGATGTTAATCCCGACCTTACCGATTACACCACCAATGAAGCCTTGAAAGGGGTTTATATCATGATTGCCCTGGAAGAAAAGGAAATTAGGACAAAAGTTTCGTCCCGCACAACAGATTTGTTAAAAAAGGTGTTTGCTTTGCAAGATTAAGTTTAATTTTTTCAGAATAACGCAATAAGTCAAAAAAATTTCCGTTATTAACTCAATAAAATGAAATTATTATAACAAAATCCTAAAGTTAAATTAACCTTGAGCTGAAGGTTAAAAATGATTTTTGCAACGAGTTATCTGAGTTAGCATTTTTTTGAGTTAGTTAGTTTAAAAGCCGGTCTTCACACCGGCTTTTTTTATTGTTCCATGGGGGAATAGAGCCCGTCGAACGCAACAGATACCACTTCTCCGTCAGACAGCACCTCCCATAATTGCCGTACCTTTCCATCCTCCAAATGGGTCCATGTTATCCTGTTTTGGTACATTTTTCCATCCTTTTTGGCAAATTCATCCGAAGTCAATATCATTTGGTTTCCAATCCTGTTGCCTTTCAGTTTAAGATGTGCCCCTGCATTGTCCACCCATAATTGTTCCCACTGCTGGGTAGTACCATTAAAGAAATTAAGACTGGTACCCGTATACCCTGTTTGGGTACTGGTCCAATTTTCATGGATTACACAACCATTTTCCTCCTTTCGGATAACGCTACTGCCTGCAGGGCTACCATTGTTGTAGTGGGTCACTGTCCAATTGCCCACCCAAAAATCAAAAGCAGTCTGATCTGCTGAACAACAATTGCAATCGGATTTTTGCGCGAATGTGACCGTCGTTATCAAAATGAACAACAGAAAAACAATTCTCTTCATGGCTTTTGAATTTTAGAACCTGTTGTTTTAAAGGTAAGTTAATTTTATGCCAACCCAATGTGAACGAATGTGCCGAATAGGGGGCCAATCGTTAAATTTTAGATAAAAACACCTGATTTCTAGACGTATACCCCATACACCCATAGTCCATCAGCAGGTTTTCAACGTATCTTTGATAATAACAAATCTTGTCATCATGAACAGTCAAAATTGTAGAGTAGGAACAGTGACCCCAATCACCAGTGGAAGTGAGGCCATTTCCGTTTTGGAGGTCATGTACAGGAATTTTATCGAAAAAGCTGCGGATGTTTCCCATGCCGACACACGATTGGCGGAATTCTTTAAAAGAAAGGCCCAAAATATTAAAAAGGTTTTGGAAAGTTTGGGGTAAGTAGTTTATAACTTACTAAGCTCCACTGCCATTTCCTCTTGTATTTCCTTTGCCTGCATCGCTGCCATTTTTGCAAAATCCAGTCCATTGGAAGCATAGAGTATTCCTCTTGATGAATTTACCAGTAGCCCCACATTTTTGGTGATACCGTATTTGCAAACTTCTTGCAAACTACCCCCTTGTGCCCCAACGCCAGGGACCAATAAAAAGCTTTCCGGTACAATTTCACGAATTTCCTGTAAATAGGTGGCCTTTGTTGCCCCTACCACATACATTAACCGTTCCGCTCCTTTATAGGTTTTGGAAATTTTAAGCACTTGCTTGTACAGTTCCGTTTCCCCTACTTTTTTGGTTTGAAAATCGAACGCCCCCTGGTTGGAGGTCAATGCCAATAAGATGGTGTGCCTGTCCTCAAATTCTAAAAAAGGTTCTACAGAGTCCTTTCCCATATAGGGCGCAATGGTGATGGAATCAAAATCCATGGTCTCGAAAAACGCCTTGGCATACCGTGTGGAGGTATTCCCAATGTCTCCCCTTTTGGCATCGGCAATGGTAAACATTTCCGGATGATGGGTGTTCAAATAGGCCATAGTACGCTCAAGAGACTGCCAACCCTTCAATCCATACGCCTCATAAAAGGCAATATTGGGTTTGTAGGCCACACAATAGTAGTGGGTGGCATCGATAATAGCCTTGTTGAATGCGAAAATGGGATCTTCCTCGGCTAAAAGATGTTGAGGAATCTTTTCCAGATCGGTATCCAGACCCACACAGAGAAATGATTTTTTCTTTTGGATCTGGGCTATTAACTGTTCTATTTTCATATCAAGTGGTTCTCGACTGCGCTCGAACTAACAACAATTGAATTTCGAGCACTTAGAAAATTTCCGAAGCCTCTTTCAGTTTTTCGGTATTCTCGACCAACATAAGCTCATCGATGATTTTCTGGATATCGCCGTTCATGATGTTCTGCAAATCGTAGAGCGTTAGTCCGATTCGGTGATCGGTAACCCTTCCCTGAGGATAGTTGTACGTGCGGATTTTGGCCGAACGGTCCCCGCTGCTAACCTGGGAATTCCGTTTTGCCGCATCCTCGGCTTGTTTTTTGGCCAATTCCATATCGTACAAACGGGCACGTAACACTCTAAAGGCCTTATCCTTGTTCTTGTGCTGTGATTTTTCGTCTTGGCACTGAGCCACAATTCCAGTGGGAACGTGCGTCAATCGGACTGCGGAATAGGTGGTGTTCACCGACTGTCCTCCCGGTCCGGATGAACAGAAATAATCGATACGAACATCCTTGGGATCGATCTGTACATCAAACTCCTCAGCTTCCGGAATCACCATAACGGTGGCAGCACTGGTGTGGACCCTACCTTGGGTCTCGGTCTGAGGCACACGTTGTACACGGTGCACCCCTGCTTCAAACTTGAGGGTACCGTAAACATCTTCACCTGAAACTTCAAAATGGATTTCCTTGTAGCCCCCACTGGTGCCTTCACTCAAATCTATCACATTGGTCCGCCAACCTTTGGACTCACAGTATTTGGTGTACATTCGAAAAAGGTCGCCGGCAAAAATACTGGCCTCGTCCCCTCCTGTTCCGGCCCGGATTTCCATCACCACATCCTTGGCATCTTCGGGGTCTTTTGGAATCAACAAGAACTTGATTTCCTCTTCCAACTTGGGCAAGGCACTCTTGGCCTCATCCAGTTGCATTTTGGCCATTTCGAGCATCTCGGCATCACTGCCATCAGAAATAATTTCCTCTGCTTCTTTTATGTTGTTGGTCAAGCCAATGTATTCATCACGTTTTTCGGCCAGCACCTTCAGGTCTTTGTACTCCTTGTTCAACTTGATGTACCGCTGTTGATCGGCAATTACATCCGGTTGAATGATCAGGTCGGAAACCTCATCAAAACGTTGTTTTACGATATTCAGTTTATCTAGCATATACCTATCCTCCTTAGGACTGCGAATTTACGATTTTTTACTTGGATTATTTTTGAACTTGTACAGTTCAATTCCCAATAAAAGTAGTCCCTAAAGTAATGATGTATGCATTGAGGCCATCGCTCCGATCGTATTTGCTAAATCGCAGGTCGATGGTCTTTAGACCAAAGTTCAAGATGCTTGCAGACGTGAAGATATCCCGGTACTGTACTCCCATGCCATATTGATGGGCATTATAATTGGAGAGGTCGTAATCCGAAGTGTAAAACTCATTGGTGGAAAGTGCCTGCTCCTTCGGATAAAAGTAATCGGCGGCCGTTTGGGTATAATAGCGGTAAGTGGGATATAACGTAAACTTGTCCGATAACTTAAAAGGAGCCTCCAGACTTGCCGTGTGTGAGGTAATACCCCAATCATCCCAGTAATAGCGATAATAGCTCCGCAGCACTATCAAATCGTTGAGGTAGTAATTCAATCGACCACCAAATGGGACTTTGAACCGATTATTGGGCAATTGCTCCACGTTGTCGGCCAACTGAAAATCGTCAATGAAAAAATCGGCAAAATCCGAAAAATAGACCCGTTGAAATGGTGTACTCAACAAACCGTTTTGGGATACCAAGTCCAGAAATAGTGCCCCCTGCAACTTTTTGGTCAACACTTGTGAGAAGCTCAAGGAAAGGGAATAGGAATTTCGGGTTTCAGTATCAAATTCCGTGAAAATGGGATTGTAGGTACCCGGTCCCGTAATTCTATCATCAAAAAATCCATCTCGGAGCTCAATGGGATAAACCGGGTTCCATTTATCCAGAAAAACCCGTCCACTCAAGGTAATCTCGGTATTCTTTTCGTTAAACAAGCGCGTGTAACTGCCCCCAAATCCAATGGAAAAATAATCGTATTCCGAAGATAGATAGGCATTGGCGCTCCAAATTTTGTTTCGGTCTTCTGAGTTATGGGTATATGTAGGGTTGATGTACGCCAACAAATCTTTTCGTGATTCCCCAGATGAGGCATCAAAGGGCGAAACGGTAATACCCCCATCCAATGGGTTCACGTTACTGGAAGATGCAGAAGTATAAGCCGAAAGTCCAACATCAACGGTCAACACATCGTCCTCGTTCATGGGCATGCGCAACACAATGGTGGAGGTAGCATCGGTGAGTTCCTCCGTACCCTCGCCACCGGTAACGGCCGCATGCACCCCATCTTGATTGTAGTAACTGAACAATAAATCGACCTCACTGGTCTCCAAAACACGTCTTTTATAGGAGGTATCATCTTGTTGGGCCCAAGCCGTACTTAGGGTCAAACCAAAAATAAACAATAGAATAGGCAGTTTTTTGTTCATGGAGAGGGTTACGTTGTTTTTCCTTTTTGTCGTCACTGTTCCCATATCAATTACAACCACAACCGCCTCCGGTCTTTCCACCATTGGCCCCGGAAGATGCTTCCCGATAAATATGGAAATTGGTCTCGAAACGTTCACTGGCCCTCGCCCCCAATTGCATTTCCACATCGTTCAGGTAGACCTTATCGTACTCCCGAACTGCGACACACGAACTGCTGAAAATCAACAGCAACAAAAAGAAAATTGGTTTGGCCATAGTTTAAAGTTAAGGATTCGTATTGAACATAATACCTGAGCTTTTGTGAATTTTATTTTCAGCATCTACAATGATCGCTTCCACCCCATTGATTTGGTTGATCAAGTGCAGACCCACATCCCTTCCCAATATGAAAACGGCAGTTGCCAATGCATCACACACTTCGGCCTGTTTGGCAAAAATGGACACACTGCTAATTCCCGATGTTGGGTAGCCCGTTCTGGGGTCGATGATATGGGAATACTTTTTATCGTTCAGAGTAATGTATTTTTCATAATTGCCCGATGTGGCCACAGCGGATTCCACAATGGGAAGCCAACCAAAGACCCTTTCCTTGTTGAGGGGGTTGGTTATGCCCACCAGCCATTTTTCACCAGTGACCTTGGTCCCCCACGCAGTCAAATCTCCAGAGGCATTGATGATTCCTCCTTTCACGCCTTTGGACACCAACAATTTTTTTGCCCTGTCAGCGGCATACCCTTTCCCTATGGCTCCAAATCCGATCTTCATGCCTGGTTCAGGTAAATAAACTGTACTTTTTTCTGCATCAAGGATTATTTTTTGATACCCAATCTTTGCAATGGATTTTTTTATGTCGGATTCGTTGGGCATTGCTTTCATGCTGCCATCAAATTTCCAGATCTGGTCCATGGAAGCATAGGTAATATCGAAAGCACCATCGGTAAGTGCTGAAATCCTGATACATCTTTCAATCAACCCAAAAAGCTCGGGACTTACCTTAACTGGCTTAATACCGGCATTTTTATTGATTAGGGATGTTTCAGACGACTCGTCCCAAGAGGAAATAATTTTTTCGATGCGCTGGATTTCCGAAACCGCCTCATCGATATTGATATAGCCAATTTCCTCATTTGGGGCCACCACCGTGATCTCGAACCTTGTACCCATCAATTTGAGCACCTTTTGCACGGTAATGTCCTTTTGACGCATTTGCCCATTTGCCATCAAAAAAAATAAGCTGAATAAAAGGGCAAAGAATGATTTCATTTGAGGAAACTGTTCAGCTTTTTCAAGTACTTTTCAGGAGTTGTTCGGGCAACAAAACCGGTCTCGCCCAACACATGTTCATTTTTATCCAACACCACAACCATGGGAAAATATCCCTTCGGATTGTATTTTTCAATGAGTGATTTGTTCACGGACATTTTATCCTCGGGCAATTGATTTTGTTTTTTCCGTGGAAAATCCGCATTGTACAATACGTAATGGTCCTTGGCATACTCCTTGAACTCAGCGCTATCGAATATGTGTTTCTTCAATTTAATGCAAGGTGCGCACCAATCGGAACCGGAAAACACCAATACAATTGGTTTATCTTCTGTATTCGCTTTGGCAATGGCTTCCGAAAAACTGTTCTGCCACTCTTGAGCGTGCATCGATACGGCTAAAACGAGTAAAATAAGGGTAACTAATTTCTTCATGTTGTGTTGCTTAAACTATTCGAAAATTCGAAGTATGGAACCATTGAGTTCCGTATTGTACACTTTAATAGGTTTTGCCGGAGAGTTATCCACTTGGTTTAAGGGAGACCCATTCTGGGCAAATCGGGAACCGTGTACATCACAATAAAAAATACCGCCATTTTGGTTCACGAACCGTACTTGATCATAGGCTTGATGGCTGCATACCTGACTGGCAGCAATGTATTCCCCTTCCAGGTTTTTGACAATGACCACCAAATTTTTAAGAATAAAACCGCCGTTTGTAGCTAGAGGCTGCGCTTCTTGTGAAGTAAGGTCCACCGTAAAATCCACGCCGGTCGGCTCCTCGACAATGTTACCTGCCGGCTCGTCCTTTGAACAGCCTTGCAAACAGGGAAATGTTAGGGCAAAGGCTGCACCTGCTCCCAAACTTCGCAGAAATTCCTTTCTTTCCATAGCATGAGGTTTATTAGTAAGAACGAATTTCGGCAGCGAATCGTATGCTAGTATTGAAAAGTGCCGTACTCGCTTTGGATGGTCAATTGTTTACTTTCTGAAGCCTCCACCCGACCAATGATCTGGGCTTCCACACCAAAACTTTTGGATATGGCAATCAGGTCTTCTGCAATTTCCTCATTTACATACAATTCCATACGGTGTCCACAATTGAAAACCTGGTACATTTCCTTCCAATCGGTACCGGACTGTTCCTGGATCAGTTTGAACAAGGGTGGCACGGGCAACATGTTATCCTTAATGATGTGAAGGTCATCCACAAAATGCAAAATCTTGGTCTGCGCCCCACCGCTGCAATGCACCATCCCGTGTAGGGTATCGGTGGTGTATTTTGACAATATCCTTTTGATGATCGGAGCATAGGTACGAGTTGGGGACAAAACCAGTTTTCCAGCATCCAATGGCGCACCAGGCACTTTATCGGTCAATTTGGTGCCCCCGGAATAGACCAATTCGTCTGGTACCGCAGCGTCAAAACTTTCCGGATATTTTTCAGCCAAGTATTTGGCAAACACGTCGTGGCGGGCCGAGGTTAGGCCATTGCTGCCCATACCTCCGTTATACTCGGATTCGTAGGTGGCCTGTCCATAGGAAGCTATACCGACAATCACATCACCTGCTTTGATGTTGGCGTTGTCAACAACATTTTTGCGCTCCATTCGGGCCGTAACCGTCGAATCCACGATGATGGTACGGACCAAATCACCCACATCGGCAGTTTCCCCACCTGTGGAATGAATAATAATGCCATGTTTTCCAAGATCGTTGATCAGTTCTTCCGTTCCGTTGATAATGGCTGAAATGACTTCTCCGGGAATCAGGTTCTTGTTTCTACCAATGGTTGAGGACAACATGATATTATCGGTTGCCCCCACGCAAATAAGGTCATCCACGTTCATGATCAACGCATCTTGTGCGATGCCCTTCCAAACGGAAATATCGCCGGTTTCCTTCCAATACATGTAGGCCAGGGAGGATTTGGTACCGGCACCATCGGCATGCATGACCAAGCAATGGTCTTCACTACCGGTGAGATAATCTGGAACAATCTTGCAAAAAGCCTTCGGAAAAAGTCCCTTATCAATATTCCTGATGGCATTGTGCACATCTTCCTTGGAGGCCGAGACCCCGCGTTGGGCGTAACGTTTACTTGCGTCGGATGACATAAAATTGGTTTGCGCAAAAATAAAGGAAAGCCTTCAATTTACAGGCATGGTTTTATCCTTTTACACCCAAGGGGTTACTTGGAGAACAACATTTCCCGATATTTGGTGAAAGGCCAAAGCTCATCGGCTATCAATTTTTCCAAGGCATCGGAATGTTCCCGAATACTTTCGAAAAAGGGTTTCACATTGTTGCAGTAGGCCTGCGCCTTTTTATTTGAATTGGACATACCGTTGGCCCTTTGCCGGGCATCCGTCATCTCATCGGTGAGTTTTTTGAGCTGCAGCACATGCTCAGCTATCTGCTCCAAAATAGTCAACTGAGGGTCGGCTACTTTCTTATGGGCCGCTCCGTACACCTCTTTAAGTCCATTTATGTTGGTCAATAACATATTTTGGTATTGTAGTGCAGCAGGTATGATGTGGTTGTAGACCATTTCGCCCAACACCCTGCCTTCAATCTGGATATGGAAGATATAGGCTCCCAATTCCACTTCTTGGTGTGCCTTGAGCTCTACTTCACTCATAACGCCCATCTCCTTGAACAAATCGATACTTTCCTTATTGGTAAGCACCTGCAAGGCTTCAGGGGTGTTTTTATTGATACTCAACTTGCGTCTTCGGGCCTCTTCTTGCCATTCCATGCCATAACCATCTCCTTCAAAACGGATGCGCTTGGAGGTTTTGATGTATTCCCGTAACACGTTGAACACGGCCTCGTCCTTCTTCAATTTTTTCTTATCGATCAACGCATCCACCTCCTTCTTAAAGTCGGTGAGCTGTTTGGCCACAATGGTGTTGAGGATGGTCATGGGTTTGGCGCAGTTCATTTTGGAGCCTACGCCCCTCATCTCAAATTTATTCCCCGTGAAGGCAAATGGCGAAGTACGGTTACGGTCTGTATTGTCCAACAAGATCTCGGGTATCTTGCCGACCACGTTCAACTTCAATTCTGTTTTTTCCTCGGGAGACAATTTTCCTTTGGAAACGCCTTCCAACTCATCCAATACATTGTTCAATTGTTTTCCGATGAAAATGGAAATGATGGGCGGCGGGGCCTCATTGGCGCCCAACCGATGGTCGTTGCTTGCCGATGCAATGGAAGACCTCAAGAGTTCCTCATAGGTATCCACCGCTTTGATCGTATTCACAAAAAAGGCAAGGAACTGTAGGTTCTTCATGGGTGTTGATCCCGGACTGAGCAGATTGACCCCGGTATCGGTGGCCAAGGACCAGTTGTTGTGCTTACCCGACCCGTTGATGCCCGCAAAGGGTTTTTCGTGAAACAACACGGAAAATTGGTGACGGTCGGCGATTTCTTCCATTACATCCATCAACAACAAATTATGGTCCACGGATAGATTGGCTTCCTCAAAAACAGGCGCCAATTCAAATTGGTTGGGGGCCACCTCGTTATGTCGGGTCTTCACCGGAATGCCCAGTTTGGTACATTCCTTTTCCAGGTCGCTCATAAAACTGAGCACCCTGGGGGGAATCACACCAAAATAATGGTCGTCCAACTGTTGGCCTTTGGCGGAAAAACTACCGACCAAGGTCCTTCCCGTGGTAGTAAGGTCAAATCGGGATTTGGCCAAGGCCTTGTCCACCAAGAAGTATTCCTGCTCCCACCCCAGAGTTGCATGTACTTTTCGCACGTTTTTATCGAAATATTGGGCCACATCGGTAGCGGCTTGGTCCACTGCATTGAGTGCTCTCAGCAATGGGGCTTTATTGTCCAAGGCCTCTCCCGTGTACGCCACAAATATGGTGGGGATACACAAGGTAGTTTTATAGATGAATGCCGGCGAAGTGGGATCCCAAGCGGTATAGCCACGTGCCTCAAACGTATTTCGTATACCCCCACTTGGAAAACTGGAAGCATCCGGTTCCTGTTGTACCAATTGGGCACCGCCGAATTTTTCCATGGCCCTGCCATCGGAAAGGATGTCGAAAAAAGCATCGTGCTTTTCGGCCGTGGCACCGGTTAGGGGCTGAAACCAGTGGGTATAGTGTGTCGCGCCCATGGAGAGGGCCCATGCCTTCATTCCTTCGGCAACCTGATCTGCTATTTTGCGATCGATCTTACTGCCTTGAAAAATGGCGGATTTTACGTTGTCAAAAGCCTCCCTGGTTAAAAATTGCAGCATCTTTTCTTCATCGAAGACATTCTTGGCAAAGAGTTCGGAGCGCTTTCCTGTTTCACTGATCGGGGTGGGCTTCCTTTTACGGCTTTCGGCCAAGGCCTGGAATCTCATTTTTGGCATTTCAATCGAATTTAATTTTCAAATCTACGATTAACAATTTAATAATATAAGCTGAAAAAATTACTTTTTTTTCATTCCTCCCCAATTAAAACAGGGGTAATATAAATTATGTCGGATATTTTGTGATTTTACCCCCTCAAAACATTGGCAATTAAATGAAAAAGTTATTTTTGTCCTTCAAATTATTGAGAACAATTAACTACCAGCATTATGAGCAAAGCTAAATTAGAGTATATCTGGTTGGACGGTTATTCACCTACCGCCAATATGAGGAGTAAAACAAAGATCGAAGACAATTTTAGCGGGAAATTGGAAGATTGCCCCATTTGGTCTTTTGATGGAAGTTCTACACAACAAGCAGAAGGCGGTTCTTCGGATTGTCTGTTGAAACCAGTGGCCATTTTTCCAGATCCTGCACGAATCAACGGGTATTTGGTAATGTCCGAGGTTTTGAATCCAGATGGAACACCTCACGAAACCAACTCTAGGGCAACTATCGACGATGAAAATGATGATTTCTGGTTCGGGTTTGAACAAGAATATTTCATTATGGACACCAGAACGCAATTGCCTCTTGGTTTCCCAATAAACGGATATCCAGGCCCTCAAGGTCTATACTATTGCTCTGTTGGTGGTAAAAACACCCACGGCAGGGAATTGGTGGAACGCCATGCCGACCTTTGTCTTGAAGCAGGCGTCAATTTTGAAGGAATCAACCAAGAAGTGGCTTGTGGCCAGTGGGAATTCCAAATCTTCGCGAAAGGTGGTAAAACGGCCGGTGACCAAGTTTGGGTGGCCCGTTACCTTTTGGATCGTTTGACCGAGGATTACGGTTATTATATTGAATACCACCCAAAACCCATCAAAGGGGATTGGAATGGTTCCGGTATGCACGCCAACTTCTCCAACACCACATTGAGAACCTGTGGTTCCAAAGAAGTATACGAGAAAATCTGTGAAGCTTTCCGTCCAGTTACTGATGAGCACATTGCCGTTTACGGTGAGTTCAACGACCAACGTTTGACCGGTAAGCACGAAACAGCTTCCATCCACGACTTTAGCTACGGTGTATCCGATAGGGGTGCTTCCATTAGGATTCCTATCATGACCGTTGAAAAAGGATGGAAAGGTTGGTTGGAAGACAGGAGACCTGCCTCCAATGCCGATCCATACAAAGTTGCGTCAAGAATTATTAAAACGGTTAAATCCGCAGACGTTTAGGAAGCCAATAAATTAGTTGTTGATTATAGATAAGAACCGTCCCTATTTTTGGGGGCGGTTTTTTTTATTTGATGGTCAGATACACGAAAACGGTGTAAAAGGCCAATAGCACCAGACCGTCCCTCCACCCCAATCGGAGCCCTTTTGGGAAAAACACCAAAGGAAAGATCAAAAAGGCAATTCCCAACATCCAGAATATATCATTGGACAACAGCCCAGGATCTACAACCGTAATGGGTTTTATGATGGAAGTTATTCCCAGCACCGCCAATAAATTAAAAATGTTAGATCCGATCAGGTTCCCCAACGATATTGCCTTTTCCTTTTTCAAAACAGCGATCACCGAAGCTGCCAATTCGGGAATACTTGTGCCTACCGAAACTATGGTAATACCGATGACCCGTTCACTGACCCCCAATGAAGTGGCCATACCCACAGCACCTTTGATCAACAGTTCGGAACCGCCCCAGAGCGCTGTACCTCCCAGACCCAAAAACAAAACGATCATATGCCAAGGCAATGGCTCGTCATCCTCTGGCATTTCATCCACTACGGCGGTTTTCTGAAAACGAAGTAAATACACCAAAAACACAAATAACATGGACACCAGGATGATGCCTTCGTAACGCTGGAGCACACCATCAAAATAGATAAAACCACAAAACAACAGGGACGCGATCATCATAACCGGCCAATCGGTGGTATAAAAACTTTTACGCACATCGATACTCCCCATGATCACGGTAATGGCGAGTACCAATCCCAAATTCGCAATATTGGAACCGATCACATTGCCCAGTGCCAAATCGGGAAAACCTTCCAATGCAGCGTTTATGCTAACGATAAGCTCCGGTGCCGAAGTGGCAAAGGATACCACTGTCATTCCCACGATTATTTTGGGAATGAACAAACGCAAAGAAAGGGCTACTGCGGATTTCAACAACCAATTACCTCCTGCGATTAACAGTACAAGCCCCAAAACAATAAAAAGCAGATTTCCCAATTCGAAGAATTTCGGGTAAAGATAACGGAAGATTTACGGATAGCGCTTCCAAAACCAAAAAGAAAAAACTAAAAAAATAGTTAATAAACTACAAATATAGTTGTTTAACTATTTTTTTCGTACTATGTTTGTTTCCATAAGTTATATGCCATGCAAAAATTGACCAATAAGGAAGAGGAAGTGATGAAAATCCTCTGGAAACTGAAAAAAGCCTTTGTAAAGGAGATCCTGGAAGAAATGGAAGGTGAAAAGCCCCATTACAATACCCTTTCCACCATTGTACGGAATTTACAGGAAAAAGGGTTTGTGGATCATGAAGCCTTTGGCAATACCCACAGATACTTTCCTACCATCAGCAAGGACCAATACCGTAAAAAGTATGTGAATGCTGCCATTGCGGATTACTATGAGGATTCTTTTAAGAGTTTGGTATCCCATTTTGCACAAGAAGAGAAAATTTCCATCGATGAACTCAAGGAAATCATCAACCTAATTGAAAAGAAAAAATAATGGAACCTATTTTAGCATACCTATTTAAATCGGCCCTTATTTTAGGGGGATTTCTGGCGGTTTACCATCTATTTTTAAAGCGCGATACCTTTTTCACTGAAAACCGCTTGTTCCTTGTGGCCGGTTTACTGCTCTCCTTAGTTTTCCCATTGATCAAATTCCAAAATACCATCATTGTGGACCAGCCTATGGTTGTTGCAACCCGAGGCAACACAACAACAACAGTTGTAGCTGAAGCAAGTCCCAACCTTTTCACCCTCGAAAACATATTGATTACCATTTATGTGCTGGTGACCCTATTTTTCCTGGTTCGCTTTATTTTACAATTGTCCGCCTTAAAACGATTGGAAAGAGACGCCAAAACTTGGAAAGAACACCCCTATCTGCATGTGGAGACAGCTAAAAGGATAGCTCCCTTTTCCTTTTTCAACCATATTTTTTACAACCCTTCCCTTTTTAACTCAAAAGAACTGGGCATTATGCTGGCACACGAAAAAGTACATGCACGGCAGTTACATACGCTCGATATTGTCTTATTGGAGCTCATTAGAATCGTGTTCTGGTTTAACCCCATACTTTGGTTCTACAAGACGGCGATCAAACAAAATTTGGAATATTTAGCCGATAGGTATGCTGTGGAGGGTATGGAGAACATTAAAAGTTATCAGTACCTAATGCTCAAGCAGGTAGTGAACAAACCCGAATATGCAGTTACAAATTCATTTTATAATTCATTAATCAAAAAACGAATAGTCATGTTAAATCAAAATCAATCCAAAAGAACAAGTGTGTTTAAAACGCTGCTGGTATTGCCCTTATTGGGCCTATTTCTTGTCAGTTTCAGTGTGGAAAATGTGTACCTATACAAAAAGTCCGAAGACGCTTTGGATACCCTTGCGGACAAGACCGTGGAGTTCACCATTGACAAGAATACCACGGATACCGAACTGGACAAAATCAAAAAAGATTTGGTCAAGGATGGCATCGATTTTAGCTACACCACCGTCCGTAATGATGCCCGGGAAATTATCGACATCTCGCTAAACCTAAGTGGAAAAAGTTCAACCGGTGCTAAATTCAGCGGCAATTACAGCTCCAATTCTGAAGGACCCATCGACCCCATCCAAGTTTTCTATGATGACGAAGCCAATACGGTGTCTTTTGGAAATGCAAAACAATTTAAGTATCGAATCCATAAGACGGATGGAGATAAAATCCATTGGGAGACCGATGATGAAACCGAAATCGTTATTCGAAAGGAAAATGCCAATAAGGTAGTGATCGTTAATGGCAAAAGGTTAACCGATGAAGAAGTAGAGGAAATGGAAATGGAAAAAGGTTCAACCATCTTCATCAGTTCCGGTGACGATGATGATGAAGATAAGATTACAAAAAAAATCAAGGTAAAACGTGTACATAAAGACGATGGACAGGTCATGATCATCAAAAATTCGGATGATGATGATGAAGACATTGAGGTTATTGGTGACGATGATAGCTTTTTCTTTATCAATACCGATGGTAATAAAGAGCCATTGTTTTATGTGGATGGCAAAAAAGTGAAAAAGGAAGACATTAAAAAATTAGATCCAAGCTCTATCGAAAGCATGCAAGTCCTAAAAGGGGATCAAGCCATCAAAAAATACGGCAAAAAAGGCAAGGACGGCGTGGTAGAAATCACCATCAAAAAAAGTGGGAACTAAACCAAAAACTATATATTTTATCCGAAGGCCGTAAAACCATTTTACGGCCTTTTTTTATGGATCCAAATAAACGAAAAGGTCAAAAAATGCCTGTTTTTAAACGAAACGCCCCTTGGTTTTCAAAATCAAGCCAAAAATACCCCTACAAATCTTACATTAATTAATCATAACGTTGTTTTATAATTACATTTTATAACTTCTTTCTAGGCACTCAATTACTACTCTAGGAGCATCTCGTTTTTTTAACTACAATCTTGTATTCAATTGTATAGATTCTTCCCTAAAAGTTTGGAAGCATGACTTTTATCATTCTATATTCAAATCCATAACCGGTTTTACAACAGTTTTTTGAACCTAAAATCAATCACACAATGATCGCAATAGTTAAGTTTTTCGTTATGCTTTTGGTACACTTGATAGCTACTATTTTTCTTTAAGGAAAGTAATGGACTTCATCGGAAAAATACCCTGCCCTTTTTGGAACTTGGAACCGGTTAGCTGCATTTAGGAATTACATGAGTATATTTGTCGGACACAACTACCCAACATGTTTTATAGGATTCTGGCAAAGATCAACAAGGCTGTACTTCCCTCCTACACCAAAAAGGGCTTGGACCTTTCCAAGGCGTCCAAGTTACAATTGGCCATTATTGGCTGGCGGTATTTCGTTACCACAAAGGCACTGGACGCTAATCAGTAGCGCAACAAAGCCTCAATTGGATACCCATTCAGTTTTTCCGCACCCTTTAAAAAGGTAAGTTCGATCAAAAAGTTGCACTGGACCACCTGTCCGCCCAACTCCTCCACCAATTTACAAACGGCACTGGCCGTACCTCCGGTAGCAAGCACATCATCATGTATAAGGACCCTTTCGCCCTTGCTGATGGCATCCTTATGGATTTCCACGATAGCTTCCCCATACTCCAAGGCATATGCGGCAGAAATGGTCTCATAGGGCAATTTTCCCCTTTTGCGCACAGGGACGAAACCGGCACCCATTTTGGCTGCCAACATGGGTGCAAAAATGAATCCCCTACTATCTACACCTACCACTTTGTCTATCTGCATTTGGGCGGTAAAACCCAAGAGTGCTTCCGAGGCTTTTTGCAGGGCATAGGGGTCGCTGAGCAACGGTGTGATGTCTTTGAAGACCACCCCTGGCTTGGGAAAGTCGTTGATGTCGCGAATGTAGGAGGTAAAATCCATTTTTTTGTACACTAAGGTTTTGTGATAAAGGTAAAAAGAAATATATTTGCAGCCCTTAAAACATGGCCGCGTGGCGCAACTGAATAGCGCATCTGATTACGGCTCAGAAGGTTGCAGGTTTGAATCCTGCCGCGGTCACTAAACGGGATTTTTCACAAATTGAGTGGAATTTCCCGTTTTTTATTTCCTTCAAATTACCTGAAAACGAACCGATTGTGCCAAAAATTTCGTTGACCCGAAAAGTTTGAACTGCTTTGTTTTTGAAGTCATACACAATCCCGTCAGGGAACACCATATATTGTATGGCCCTTTTTGTTTCCAAATCCCCTAACTTCCATAAATACGGTAAGTTACAAGCGTAATCGAGTGCCATTTTTACTGACTTTTTGAGGTTTGAACTATTTATCCCGCTATTCTCCAATTTCATCTCCAATTCCCTTTGTTTAGCTTTCAGTTCAGGCATAAAAAGATCATATTGGGACTTTGTGATTTCGTTCAGCACTACATACCTTCTTTCCAATGTATTTATCTGCTCTCCGATTTGAGCGAGTTCTTTGGTCAATCGTTTTTGGTCGTTAAGTGCTTCTTGATTGTAAGCCAACAAGGTATCGTGTATGATATCGGTCAAAGGTTCGATATACTTTTTATCGGCTATGGTATACCTGTTCAAAACATTTATAAACTCTTCATGGAGCTTTTTTGCGCTTCTACTTTCCCTGCTTCCCTTACGCCTGTTCTTGTAATAATATAGCCCCTTTTTCTTCACAATAAACCCAGTATAAGGTGTCCCACAAACCGAAGATCTGACAAACTGTTTTAATGGCAGATTTTCATCGTCGTACGAATATTTCTTGGGTGTATCTCCCTCGTGAAGTAGATTATGGATCTTTAAAAAGATTTCTTTCGATATCAGGGCCTCGTGTTTTCCTTGAATCACTTCTCCAGGAATTAGGCTATTGACAATAAGTCCACAATAGAACGGGTTTCTAAAAAGATCGGTCAATTTTTTTGCGTTTATGTCCAGACCCTTTTCTTTGAGCCGTTTTGCAATCTCGACATGGGACATATTGGAATTTGCCTTCCATAAAAAAGCCTGCTTCAACAATCTTCCTTCATTGGTGATTACAAAATTGGGGGTCTTTCCTTTACCGGGGTTCGTATTGGTGTATCCAAATGGGTAGGCTCCTGTCCAATGGCCCCTTCGTAACTTTTCCCGCATTCCAGTAATTGATTTGTCCCTACGGACCTGATTGTCAAAGTGGGAAAACATATGATAGAGGTTTTCTTGAAAGGTGCCCGCACTCGTGGTTACATCGATTTCCTGGGTGGCGGATATAACGGCCACTCCCTGCTTTTTTAACTGCTCGCTGATATAGGCACCGTTCGCGCCCGTACGTGAAAACCTATCATAGGAATAGACAATGATATAGCCAATGTTCTTTCTCCTTTTGACATACTTCAACATCCTTTGGAATTCCCTACGTTCATCGCTCTTTGCGGATTCATAGGTTCCCCCGAAATATTCCAGTACTTCCAATTCTTTTCGAAGTGCATACTCCTGGCAATATTTAAGTTGAGTGCTTAGACTGGCATTTTTGTCAAATTGCTCCTTACTTGAAACACGGGTGTAGATAACGGCCGTATTGTTTTTCCCTATAATCCTTCCCTTTTCCCTTTTGGCAAATTGATCAAATACCTCTAAGTTCATATGTTCCCTTTTTGGACATGGCGGCAAACTATGTTGGCGAATTCCCGGAGTTGTTCCACGATCTTTTTCGCTTCTTCCTCCTGGCAGTCTTCAAAACCTTTATAAGTCTTGAGCCATGTACTGTTGAATGTTCTGTTTTTCCGCTTTAGCTCGATTATCGGGTTTGACATTTCCGTTAAATAGCAATAGCTCCTTCATGTTGTAAGGTCACCACCGTATTTGCATAAGCAGGCTTTAATTTACCCTTTTTAACTATTTAAATCCAGTATCGGATGACAATTTTATTCCTTGAATATCAATGGTTGGTTAACTTCTTTTTGTTTTTGCCAGAGGGGAGACTTTTTTCCTGAATATCCTGTTTACACAAACAATCTTGCCATTGGTTTGTTTGATTTCCAGGTTCTGAAAATCATGTTGTTTCAACATATCGATGATACGCTCCCCTGTGTCCAATCGTTCCAGACCTTCAATAGCATCGACCTCCCCGTTCTTGATGATCACTTTGATGGACAGGAACCTTTTACTGCGTATCATCTCCAATACCTGGATCTCGGAGGGGGTCATTCCTGAAGGTTTTTGCTTGTTGTTATTTTCCATAAGTTCAAGTTCTAGAAGCCCAGCCCTTTCCTTTTCTTCTTTCTTTTGGACTTCTTCTTATTAATATCATCTTTGAGTTCCAGTTTGAAAGGATTCCACTCCGCTTCATCCAATAAAGGCCCGGTCATTCCATTTTCCTTAATTTCTCCCACATGACTTTTTGATTGTTGAGCAGAATTTCGAGTGCCTTTTGCAGTCCCATTATTTCTTGGTTCAACCTTGACTGTTCCTTCATCGTTTCCTTCGTGAGCTTGATCAGTTCCCCGTTCTTTTCCATTAGCCGATAATATAACTGAACGGTCTCTTGTTTGCTCATAATCGATTTGTTTTACAATACTGTTCCATGAGAATTTTTTGCCTAGGGTACTGCCTTTATATACCACATCTTGATATTTGAAAGATATCCCCGAAACCCTGCCTGTGGTTTTGCTTACGTTGAATCTTGGCGAGATATTTTGCTCTTGTAGCAACTTGATAAATTCTGTTGTGTCCATTGCTTTTGAGATTGCCGAACCGATTCGCTCCTGTAGGACAAGTTTGATAGGTACATCGCCTGTTCTAAGGGTTTTCTCTATTTCCTTTTGGTCAAGTGATTTTTTTCCACCAATTTTTGTTGAAATCTGAGTCAATCCATATTTCTTCTCCAAATCATTGAGCACTTCCCGGCTTCTTCTTTTAATGTTACTGTCACTCGTTATCCTGCCTGAATACCTGACCCTATTGGCCACTATATGGATGTGTTCGTGTTCCGTGTCCGTATGACGGTACATAATGAACTGGTTGTTATCGAAGCCCATCTTCATTAGATAGTCACATCCGAATGAAGCAAACTCCTTATCGTTCAATTCATCTGAGTAGGGCAGGTTCAAGGAAACATGAAGGACCGCATTCCCAAGTCCCGGACGCATTTGCCTGATCAAATTGAATTCCTGTGTCATGTTTACCGCTGTGGAAGGCTCTATATTGGAATCGATGACATATCCTACTCCTTCGTTTACCTTTTTTTCATTGTAGACCAGAACACCATAGAAATCTTTCCCTATTGTTATCTTACCTATCATTGTTCGAGATACTTGATTTGAGCTGTTTCAATAGCATTTTTACCTCCTCCAATTGTTTATGAATGCTGAAAGGGTCACGGATACCTGAGTTCGAGACCCTAGTGAGTTGGTTCAGGTTGTTTCCCATCCGGCTCAGTTCGATAAACAGTTTCCGGTCCAAAGGATCTACCTTTTTCGTTGGCAGGGATTTTCCCGTACATTTTCTTCGGATATACCCGGCGACTGACAGCCCAATGGTCTCCGCATTATTGGTAATGATCACGTATTCACTTTGTGAAACCCTAAAGGCGATGACAATCGTCCTTTTTTTTGATATGTCCTTTTTAGGTCTTGCCATTTTCTATGGTTTTGGTATTGTTCTAAAGGTCATTTGTAAACGAAGTGCGCAGTTTTTGTTTACAAAAACACAACTTGCTTCGTGACCTCCGATCAACTATATCACAAACCTATGGCCTATGGATTACTTGCAAGGATTTTGCCGTACATGGTCTTTTGTACGGCAAATAATTGAGAGATTTTTTCAAATGGAAAATCAAATATAGCACTGGACATGAACCAAGGATTTCTATGGGAAGGGGGAAAACGGCCGATAGGTTCCTTTGGACAGAATCTTCCATATTAGATCAATGGCCCGATTTTTGTCCCAAGTCATATTGAACACGGGGCCATGGGCCGGACACTGGGATATTTCGTATATTTGATATAGAAAGAACTATGAAAAAGTCGCACAACATAGCATCATCCAAAGGAAAGAACCTAAAGGGTTATTTTCCCGGACCTGTATTTTGGGATGTCGACCCCAGCGTGCTTGATGTGGAAAAGGACAAGATATTTATCATTGAAAGGGTACTGTCCCGCAACATGGGGGACCCACAATATTTTGAGCTTCTCGAAAGACTGTATCCGATAAGTGACATTGTCCGGTGTGCGAAGAGGAGCGAACAGATCCGGGGGAACAGCAGTATCAGGGCCGTGGCCGAACGTTATGGCATCAGACTGGACCATATGAAGAACTACAACCCCTCATTTGGATAATGACCGTCAACCAAGCCGTTTCGGATTAGCTAAAAAGCGTCATCGTCCAATTGATGCATGCGGATTGTTTAAGGGACTTCAACCTTGGAGGAGGACCAACCTCGCTATCCGGCACAATCATAGGGCTTCTACGGACCTCGATCTCTTTTCCCAAGGTGTGGTCGGGGTCGAAAGATTGAAGGAAATAAGTGCTTATTTCAGATCAAACTTCAAAGACGGGCTTTTGGGCCTCTTGGAGGAAAACTTCGGGGATGACCAAATGGCCTTTCTCAGGGTGAACGTACAAAGGAACGGTGTCCCGATCAAAATAGACATCATCCAAAATATCCCGTTGCTCCATCCCGTTGAAATATTAGACAACATCAGGTTGATCCATGAACTCGACATTGGGGCCTTGAAGTTGGTCTCGGCCGCCAATCGTGGGACGCAAAAGGATTTTGGGGATCTTTTGCTGCTCTGCGGGCTGTATTCCCTTGAAAGACTGCATACCGAGCTTATGAAAAGGGAAAGTATGTTCATCGGCAAAGAGTATGGCACCATCTTCAACGTTGAGGGATTTCCCAGCGGTCTGGCCGGTGACCTGTCCGCCTTGGGCAATTTCAATAGGGCAACGGACCGAAAAAGTGAAAGCAACCGCCTTATCCTGACGGAAAATTCCCTGATTCCCGGTTCTTGGCCCGAACTTGGCCAAAGATGGACAGGGATGGTCGAGGCATATACAAAATTGAAAGGTCTGCGTTTTTCCCCTCCTTCCAGAAAGAGAAGATGGAAAAACAAAGGGATCGGGCTGTGAAAAGCCTGTCCTTCAATGAGAAAGTTCCGACTTTTTGAAGTTTGTGCCAATATGTTTTGACCTGACCCACTATGACCTTTGTAGTGATAAAAAGTGAAAAGGGAGAAAAAGACAAAACAGCTCGGTATCCAAGAAAGTGAACGTGGAAATCGATATCGCTCAAAATAAAAATTGCTTCTTCCTTTCAAAAGCAGCAAACCATTGTCCCTGATCTCACAAGAATGACAGGTGAACCTGTCTAAGGAATTCTATGCTTCGTTTCAAAGAACAACGAATGGAGCAATTCCCCCAATACACTCCTTCGTACCATTACATTAATTATGTACCCATCAGATTTGTTTACATATTAAAACATCTGTTTATCTGTACAAATACATAATTGTACATATGTATAATTGTATATGCATACAATTGCATACTCAATCATTTGTATGGATAAATGCTGCTTTGAACCAGTTTGGAGATTATCCGAAAGACTTTTTAAAATTTGTCCTGCAAAATCAAAATACCATTTATGGAAAATGATGTATCCAGCAGCCGATCATTGCCCATCTCAAACCAATGGGATTGCTTTAAAGATATCTGCATCCAAAAAGGACAGAGAATAATGTTCTTGGAAATCTTCTTTTCTCCCTATCCATAAAAAGCACCCTTTAGGGTGCACAGTGTAAAGACCCCAATCTTTAGGACAGGTTCTCTACAAGACTAATATAATTAGATATAGTTCAGATTGCTAGTTTAAGATAATCATTGGAAAGACCCCAATAAACAATTGTTGCAAATTGTTCTTTTAAAAATGCTTTATTTACATCATTATTATCTTGAAAAGAATCATGCAAATCATTGGCGGTAATCGGATGATTGTCATGAAACAAAACCAACAATTGATATATATGGCGCAATGATATTACCATGTCAGATGTAAAGGAACGAAGATAAAAAGAGTTCGAAACTTTTTCAATAAAAAAGTCCTCTTGGTTGAACTTCACCTTTTTTCTCATGAACGATAATTTTCTTTCTTCGATATGTTCCGATAAGTTAGATAAACCGAATCTATCAATATAAATTTCCTCATTTTTCCAATTAAATTTTGGGCTGTCAAAAAGAGAAAATTTCTTTAGACGAATTAGGTGAGTTAAAATATATTCTTTGCCTGAATTAAGACTATAAAGACCATTAGAATTAACTCTGAGCAAGTCGAAAAATTCTGCATAACCCAAAAACTCGTGGCTACAATTATTAAAACTAGAATCTAAAAACATTCTTTCTTTTAAGACAACATGTGTCATCGATTCGATCTCTGTATCTATTTCTAAAATAGAAATACCCTTCAAACATTTATAAAATTCCCAATTACATTCATCAAAGCAAAAGTTATCTTCATTTGTTAAGACAAACTCCCAATCTTTGCTCTTTTTAAATATGTATTTTATCTTGTCAGAATTCTTGTAAATGGCAAAGAAGCCAGATAAATATTCTTCACGTACAGAAATTATCTCATATTTTCTAAGTTTTTCGCTATCTATAAACTTCTCAATGTTTCCCAGAATTATATCTAAATCACAATAACCCCAAAAATCAAAGTCTAAAATAAAATCTTCAAAAATCAAACCATATGCTGGCTTGAAATCACATAATTTATATGGTTCAGAAACATCAATCTCTAACTTTAACTTCTTACTGGCCAGCTGATTAAAATCCTTCAAATTGAACCTAACAAATTTAATATTTGGGATATTTGGAAGTGTCTTTGGTATAAGGATATTTGTGAAGATTATAAATAAAAAATTATTATTATGTGAGGCTGATTTTAAGAAATAGTGAAAATAATCAGGGAATTTTCTTCCAAAATAGGGAATTAAAAATGCAATCTTTCTGGACACTGTTTTCAAAAAATATATATTAAAAAACGGAACTAATAAATCACTTATATGTCCATTTTAATCTTCCAAATAAGCTTTTTAAATATTAAATCTGTCGCTTTCTCTACTGTAAAGCTTTCGTTTATTTCAAGAAATGGATTTACAGGAGGTTCGTAAGGGGCAGAAATTCCGGTAAAGTCATTAATTTTACCTTGTCTCGCTTTTTTGAATAATCCTTTAGCGTCTCTTTCTTCGCAGACTTTCAAACTAGTATTTACATATATTTCCACAAAATCCACATCCCCTATTAGGTTTTTTATTTTCCTTCTTTCCATTAAATATGGAGCTACAAAGGCCGCAAGCACAACTACTCCAGCTTCAATGAATAATTTTGAAATTTCTGAGACAATTCTTAAGTTCTCTGCCCTGTCAGCAGGGCTGAAGGACAGGTTTTTATTTATTCCACTTCTCAAATTGTCCCCATCAAGAATAAAAGTTTTGATATTCTCAGAAAATAGTTTCTGTTCTAACGCATTAGCAAGAGTTGATTTACCAGAACAAGGAAGACCTGTGAACAACACCATAATTGATTTGTGACCATTGAACATCATTCTATCATTTCTTGAAATTTTGAAATGTTCCGGAAAAATGTTATTTCTTATTTCTTTATGTTCTACCATAAATTAACATTTATACTCTCCTTACTATGTTGAAGAAATAATATGATTCAGACAACAAATTGCCGTTCTTTATTTTCCACAGAGATTCTACTATTCTCATGTACTCTTAGTAATTACTTTTTCCTGCATTAATCTATACTTCTCAAAAGCATCACTTTTCTTTATTTTTTTTTCTATAGATGGAGTCTCCCTTTTCCCAAGAATTTTTGGATTTATATATTTTTTTTGAACCACTTGATTATCAACTTCTTTAATATTCAGGAAGTCCAATAGTTTCCCTAACTCTTGTTCATTTTGTATTGAGGTATTTTCGAAAAACGCATAATTCTTATATTTTTCCGAATACTCAAGCATTATCTTACTGATATTTTGATATTCTTCAAGAAAATCTTCTAGTTTATGGCCATACTCCCACCATTTATAGTGATTAACCGAAACCCATTGATTTATAGGGTTGCGGAACAAAAATATGAACTTGGAATTTTCAAAAATCTCTCTCAGGCTCACTAAAGTAGCAATGTCTCTAATTCTAATATCTTTAAAACCGAATCGTACTATACCATTTGGAGCTTTCAAATTATAAATTATAGCCTCAATTAATTTTTTCCTTAGTTCGGATAAGTTCCCCATGGACATCATAAATGGATAATGGGGATATAAGTGGTTTTTAGATCTAAGGCATTGATGAAAGATTTTATTATCCTCTATTACAGTTGAATCTTGTGAAAATTTATCAACTCTTTTTATAATGCACAATATATCATCAATGATATATTGTTGTTCTCCCCAAATACAAACTTCATTGCTTGAGTTGAGAATGCGTTGCATAGCTGTTGAAGAACACCTACCACCTACACCGAAAATAAAGATATGCTTCTCCATCATTTTTATTAAGAATTAAATCAAATCGGAATTTTCGTGATAACATGGCTAAAAGTCTACCCGATTATTCTAAAATGCTACACATTAATGCATTATGTTGCATTGAAAAAATTTAATGTCTCAATAAAAGTAAATAATTTCGTACAATTAATAAAGTATTATCTTCTTTTGTCAAAATTATTTATTTTATATGTAAAGCTTAACATAAAGTATCTCTGAAGTATTAAACTTTCTCTATTTTCAATGAAATTTTGAGTAACAGTTCTTGAAATATTGTTGTTTTGCCTTAACAAATCATATACAGTAAATTTTAGGTTTCCATTTCCCTTAAACATATTCATTCCAAAACTTAAATTCCAAAGCAAAGATGTTTTTTCAATATTACCTTGGATAGACCCATTATAGACATAACTTAAATCATTCCCTATTACAACTCCTTTTGGCCAATATGAAGTTACTCTTAGTTCTAAACTATGAAGAGTGAAATCGGTTTTCTGTCTATCGTTATAAGTAGTAGTATTATATGTCAGTCGATAAGAGGGACTAACATCAAAAAAATCTTTGTAGCTATATTGAAGTCCTAATCTCGGAACAAATCGAAACGTACTAGTTTTAAACTCAATATCATTATTTAAAGTAACATCATTTCTAAACACAAATCCGCCACCAGTCGAAATGTTCAAAATGTGAGTACTATCTTTTTTTATCCGCTTATTAATCCCAAAACCCCCAAATGTATTAATATTCCCGTCCATATTTACGAAACCTCTATTTCTTATCAAGTTATTGTCTACATCGAGCTTCTCAACAATTTTGTCATCCGATATTTCTGATTGAGCGAATAAGAAAAAATTAGTTTTTGATTTTGAATTGTATCCCGTATAATTAAGCCTAATCACATGATTGTAAAAAGAACTCAACTCATTATTGCCCCCCGAAACATTCAAAGGGTTTTTAACGTCTTCAATAGGCTGTAATTCATTGAGAGAAGGTATGGTATTATCTACTCTATAATCTAAAAAAATCTTGGATCTTTTATTAATTTGGTATCTAAAAAAACCACCAAAATAAGTTCTACCATTTATTTTTGAATACTCCAATTTTTGGATTGAATCATTATTGCTTAGCTGAACGTTGATATAGCTCCCATTTATATTAAAACTATATTTGTCTCCTTCATATGTTAAACCAACTTTAGGTTGGACTACATCAGCGTTATAAGAAAAATAGGAGCTTAGGTCTTGATTTAAGTCTTCAAATTCATTAGTGGTATCGTTGAAATCATTAACTACCCTATTGTTCTTCTGTCTACTAATTAGGTAATTAAAATCAAAATCAAGAAACAATTTCTTTTTGCCTAATGGTAGCCTATATGATATTCCAAAATTGTAGCTTTCATTTTTGCCATATGACTCTTCTAACTGCTTAATTTCGATATTGTCCGAAGATGTGGAGAGCTCAGATGAATATCTGGATTTCCCATCATTTTCGATGTAAGAATTTCTTAGGTTAAAACTTAAAAACCTTCCTTGATTTCCATACCTTTTAATGATTTCTATATTGTTGTTAAAATTTTTTGTTGAAATACTAGAACTATCTACAAGTACACTTTCACTAGTAATCTCATTTCCTAAAGAGAATGAAGATTCGTTAGAAAAAGAACTGTTCATAGTTTTATTATAAGTGAATTTTGGTTGGAAGCTTAATCTCAAAGAAGAATCAATATTCGTTGAGAATAGCCCAGTAAATCTATGTGAATCTGTCTCACTTAAATAGCCTGATGCCTTATCGGTGAAAAACAAATCATTTTGTAACTGATTTTCCTGAAAAATTTTGGTTTCATTGTTAGTATTGGCTGAACCAAAAAAATAATCGGTTGAAACTTTCGTATTGTTATTAAATTCATTTGTATAATTTGCCCCCAAATTGGTAGACTCTGCAATTCCCTCTCCTGACCCAAAAGCAATATCACCTAGATTAAACCCATCATTATTGTTCCTATTCAATTCTCTCTTATTTCCAATCATATCATAGACTTCATCAAATGAAAACCCCGGATTATTTATGTTGTTCTTTCCTAACAGAAGACTAATACGCTCTTTACCGTTAAAGTAATTTCCTATGGCATTAAATTGATACCTATCATCTGTTCCATATCCCGCTGTAGCCCTCATCATGTGTCCCTTATTTTTGTCTTTTTTAATTGTTACATTGATTGTCTGTTTATCGGAACTCCCCTCTTTGCCCGTAAACCTTTCTTTTTCTGTCTTAGTCGAAGTAAGTTCTACCTTATCCACTATCTCCCTAGGAATGTTTTTAGTAGCAATTTTTAAGTCATTTCCGAAAAAAGGCATTCCATTTATTAATATTTGGCTAACCACTTGTCCATTCATGGTAATCCCACCTTTTTTATCGATTTCGATTCCTGGCAATCTCTTTAGCAACTCCTCCAAATTGGCATCAGGACGTGTTTGAAATGAGTCTGCATTAAATTCCAGCGTGTCTTTTTTAACTATTATAGGAATCCTATCGCCAAAAACTTTTATCTCATCAAGTTGATTTGCTTGAATTTCCAAATTGATATCCCCCATTTCTATGTTGGGTGTTTTCAATGAAATTTCCTTAACAATTGTTTTATATCCAATATAAGTAATGAATAGGTTTATATTTTTCCTATTTGTCGAAAAATCAAGTTGAAACATTCCGTTCGAGTCACTGATTGTATATGCAATTAAGGTACTATCCTTTATTGATTCTACATACACGGTAGACGACTCAAGCGGCTCCTGAGAAACTCTATCCTTTAACTTTCCGGTGATAGAAAAATCCTGCGAATAGACTAAACCGCAAACAAATACCAAAAAAATATGAACTATATAACGTTTATGCATCTTAAATCTCTTTAAATTAAGTCAAGAAAAGCCAGCCCATCTTGCAATTAAGAAGACAGAATAATCAAAAAAAAGCCGTAAAGGTTTTAGGAGCTTAGTAAGCGCAAATCACTATTAGGTCTTAGAATCAGAGAAAGCTTTTTGTTTCATAAAGAAAATTTTGTTATTATAACTTTAATGAATCTTCTATTTAAAATCAATCGGTATTGAAAACAAAACATTTACCTTTTCTCCATTGTGCTCGGCAGGGATCAACTTGGGTAAAGATGAAATAATATCAAGAGCGGCGTTTTCGAGATTTTTGTCTAAACCTTTAATTTTAATATTTGCAACATTTCCCTCAGCCGTAATGGTACACAAAATTTTAACCGTTTTGTCAGGAGATTCACGTTCTTTAATCTCTAAGGATTTAATTCTCTTATTTATATGATTTTGAAGCATTTCCCCAAAACACAATTTTAAATTATCCGTACCTAAACATGAAGGGAAAATGGGAGGTCTATCAACCAATGCGAAAGGAATTCCATTGATGGTTGATAAGCCATCCGTGATTAATGTCCTATCGCTTAAAAGCTTAAGACTTTCCTTTTTTAAATCAATACTTGATGAAAAACCCAACATTCCTCCAATAACAGGAATCAATAGTAAAAACTTCAATTTATTGAAGCTATGCGACCTTTTTCTTTTTAACATAACTATCCTTTTCTTAACAAGAGAATTATTGAAAAATGGATTTATGAGAGAAATGTCATGCGTTCTTAAAGCTTGTGCCAACAACAATTTATATTGTTCAATTTGATTAGTTGTAGACACCAGTTCATTGTCCGCAATGTATTCATGTAATACTGAAATTCTATTTTGGTATAAATATGAAAAAGGATTGAACCAAAAAAGAATCCTCATTATTTCAAAAAAAAGTAAATCAATCGTGTGTTTTTGCCTAACATGGACTAGTTCATGTTCCAAAATACTTGTATGGATTTCTTTATTATTAATAATATCACTACTAATAAAAATATAGTTGAAAAAAGAAAATGCTGTATTCTTTGTTGGTAATTCTACAAGAATATAATCTCCTAAAAATTCTAACTTTCCCAATTTGATGTAATTCTTGATTTTTCTTATTTTCCCAAAAAAACAAATTAGTGCGGAAAGTGATCCTAAAGCTAAAATTAATTCGTTCCATGCCAATGGTGTTCCTATACTCACATTTTGAGTCATTCCAATTTCGTTCACTTGCATTAAAAAATTGGGGTATAATTCATACCTATCGGGAATTGCAATGTTGAGGTTGGTAAAAGAAGGAAGAATTGGGAAGATTAATGAGATTGCAAAAGATGAAAGTAGATAAAATCTGTTAAGCTGAAAAAATGTCTCCCTTTTCAGAAGGAAGTCATATATTATCAGAAAAACTGATTGAAAAAATAAAGCTTCTATTACATATACAATCATTAGCTTTTCTCTTTAATTTCATTCAACATCAATTCCAAATCATTAACATTCATATCATTTTTCTTCATGAAAAACGAAACCATACTTGTGAAGGACCCTTGAAAATAGTTATCTACCAATTTACTTATGGTTTGATTACTATAGTCGTTTTTTTGCATCAAAGGAAAGTATATGTAACCTTTGCCTCTTTTTTCATGTGAAACAAAACCCTTACTTTCCAAAATTCTAACAACAGTTGATACAGTGTTATAAGCCGGTTTAGGATTCGGAAACTCTTTAATAATTGCAGCAACACTCCCTTTCTTTAGTTTCCACAAAACCTGCATAACTTCTTCCTCTGCTCTAGTTAGCTCTTTCATGATTAACCTTTCCTTTATAACAAACTAAATATACAACTAAATATTTAGTTGTAACTAAATATTTAGTTTTTTAACATTTGTCGTGGTGTGCATCAGCATATAATTTATTCCTCTTTATTACTATCCATACTTTGAACGTGCCAGAGTAGAAGAATAATACCTAAAAAGAAAGTCATAACAAATCATTTCCTGCATTCGAATTTTGGAATTCAAGAGTCTGTTTATCGACATGTGGATAATACTACTTACTAGTGAATTAATTTCGATTTCCAAAAAACCTTTAGATTCCATTTCTCTAATCTTTGTGACCAAAGGGCTTATCTCATCTTCTTTTCTTTTTAAGATTTTTATTGCAGAATCAAAATTTTCATGATTACTATTATATAAGTTCAAATAACTATCAATTTTATGATAGCTTTCTCTGTATTTCTTGTCTAATTGTTTTTTCAATGGACGAGACATTCCAAATTCTTTTCCAAAAGCTGTTTTCAAACCTTCGATTAGTTTTATTTTTTCCTTTGTTTCATAATTAAAGTATTCAAGGTATGAATCAATTGCTTTTAATGCCAAAAGCCATTTAACATTATCATCTCCTAATCTAGAAACCATCTCGATTAAATCTATAGCACTTGAACTGTCGCAATCGAAAATTTCCTCGCAAATTTGTATTGTATTAGAGCCATAACGCCATAATTCTCTATGATAAGTATCTGTTTCAACTTTCCAAATGATTTTATCCTCAACGAAACCTTTCAAAACTTCATGAAGCCTTTGAATCACTATAAATAAATCTTTTCTTTTATAGATTTCAAATCTCAGTCTAAGATGAAAATCAGGGCTTCCGTATCGGATGAAAAAAAATGTTTTGATGACCTGTTCAGCCTTAAGATCAATTACTACGGGTTTAATGACTTTGGTTAAAAACCTGTCCGCAAATTTCTCCCCTGTGAAAATTTTGTAATAAATCCATTTATCCCCAAGAAAAAAAAAACTCTGCATTGTTATACTGTTGGCTGTTTATAAAAGGAAACTATTACTTCGTTTGCGCAATTTATTTGTGTATTGGTACAACCATATAAGAATTCTTTTAATGTTATGCGTTCTCGTTTTTTTATCGTTTCCAATAACATTTTCACAGATGTGAAATTTTTTAAATTTATTGCCAATCGATTATCACCATCCACCAACATAACAAAATCTGGCATGTTTTTTTTCTCTTGAAAAAGTAAAACTGAATTTAATAAATCAGGTTTGTTATCAATTTTATACATATATGATATATCATCAACTTTAATATTCCAGGTAGCTTCAAATAGTATCAAATTTTGAAATTCGATTCTTGGTATAAAATCATATTCATCCATAAAAGGCCCAAGGTCGAGCCCTAAACCCTTTCTCCCTTGCTGAAATTGCATATCGCACAAGAAATGATAAATCGGCAATTGACGAGAAGAATAATTATGGGCATTTGTTAGTCGAGGAACAATTTCTTGTTTCAACCTTGGGCATTTAAGTTTCAGCTTACCATCATCAAGATAAATTGCTAATTCATCAATCGTGATCTGATTCTCTTCATTTTGGATGGATTTACATAAGTATGGTATTTCATAATCTCTGAAGGATGGGCGACTCAATACATTTCCAACTCTAGATTCGGGAAGATGTACTATTTCAGCTAGTATTCCTTCTGTATGAATTTCTTTCTCTTTGGTTAAAATTGATTTAACATGATCCATTATTTTCTTGTCTCCATGACAAAATCGTCCCATAAAATTTGCTGCGCTAGAACCATAAAATCCTGCAAACCTTATCTTGTTCTTTTCATTAAATTCCAGAATCTCAATCATGACCGAAATTGTATCTGGCAAGTCTTCCCAATCCTCTTCATATATACCAAACTCTGATTCATTCAATTTAATGCAGTACTCCTTATTCAATCCAGCATTAAATATCTTACGGTGGAAAATCTCATTTATTTTGGACCATCTTACGGGTCTGGTTTCTGTTTCCTTTTCCGGAAAAGAAATATCATCAACTAAGGGGTTAACTACTCCCGATATATTATTCTGTTTATAACCTAAACCTAATTCAACATCAAGCACAGTAGCAAGTGGCATCTCATTGCCATCATATCGATTTATATATGCTTCTTTAAACCTAATCAAGTCTGTATCTACCGGAGGCAAGCTAATCTTATTCAAGAGAGTTATTCCTTTTTTAATTGATTCTGTAATACTAGCATCTATTTGATTTTTTTTTGGATTTAGAATTAAATTTGTTTGGACAAGAAATTTTCTCTCAAAATCAGTTCCTAGCTTATATGCAAGATTTTCAAACTCTTTATATCTTTCTATTTTATTGCCAATGGAAGCATCTACCAAACGTAGATTTTCCTTCATTTTCATGATTAAATCAATGACGTGGCTTGTGTTCTCCAGATTTTTCAATACAGAACAAATTTGGTCTAAAAACTCTGGACCAGACACTGTTGGTTCCAGCTCACTTACAAGAAGTTGACTATCAACTAATTCATTAATATAATTGGAAGCAACTCCTTCATCGATACCATCGTCTTTTAATATCTTTGTCAGGCTATTTAGCTTTTTACCTTTTTCAGCATTTGTTAATATTTTCTCCAAATATTTGTCTCTTTCAACCGAAATCATGAGATGAGTTCTCTTTCCCTTGTTATAGCTATACTCAACATATCTCAATTGGCCACCCACCTCATATATGCTGGTATTAGGGTAAAAATGTAACTGCTCGCGAATTATTGATTTATTTGCCAAATCTTGAGATAAAGCAACCAAATAATTCATGTCCAATCTTGTATTTCTTTTGTTTTTGGTCGGTAAATCACTTTTAATACAGGTTTCATTTCCAAATTGCCCAGTTGAGCAACCAGCGAAAAGGCCAAAAGGTGTTGGACGTGTGGACATTCTAATTAAGTATTTTAAAAAAGAGTACTTCAATCTTTCCCTTTTCTCAATAGGTGTGTCTCCTACTGACCAATGCTTTAATTGCCTATGTAATTCTGGAGATGCTAAGTAGATAGCTTCAGAAATTTCGGGATTAATAAAATGCTTTTTTAATTGTGCATCATCAACTTCATCATTCTCCATGATGGAGAAAAAAAAATCTAAGGGGTACAGTGGTGTTCTGAGAATAAATTTCTCGAAATGTAAATAGGGGTTCTTTGCCATATTCTTATTCTTTGAAAATAGCTTACGCAATCATTAAACAGGCATCCCAATTCGGTTCAAATTCAGATGAAGTTGACAGGTTACTTATTATTGCTAAACCAATACCAGCAGTTCCAGTAAGCACAAAGTGAGAACCAACCCATCTTTTATCAGTCCCCTTCCACTCTTTGAACCCAGCAAATCCTCCATTATGGTTTGCTCTTGTCAGACCATCATATGCCCAAAAATTTGCTTCCTGTAAGAAGAAATCTATTTCCATATCATCATCAGAAATTGACTTCATTTCATGATACATTCGATTATATATTTGTGAAATACCGAAGGAACCATGACAAAGTCCAGCATCTACAACCAAGTTTTGTTCATATGATTTTCGTTTTGATGATTCTTTAAACACATGGATGGATGCATCCTTTATCTTCTGCTGCCCCGTGCTTTTATATGCACTCCACAATGATATACCAATACCCAAATCTCCATAGCACCAACCTAACCGGCTGGGCACATTCAGTGGTTGTCCTTTTAGGCTTATCCAATCAGGAAATACAGAAATTCCATTTGCACTTCGACCCATATAGGAAAGCACAAACTCTACAGAGCCATTTAACAAGTCTTCACATTCATCCGTAAAGAAATCTTGTCTATGTAATCTAGCCAAAAATCCAATAATACTTGAAATCCCATGTGATAGGCTCAAATTATAGCCTCTTGTTTTACCTTGGTAATCAAGGACGGAAATCCATTCAACAGAATTTGAGAGTTTATTTCTCTTCGATTGTTCTTTCAGATTTTTTACAAAATCCAATAATGAAGATTGGTAGAACAACTTCATATGTGTGTTTGAAGTGGTTTTATATCGATTTAAAAAATAAAATGCATAACCAAGAGCCTCGTGCAAAAAATCAAACTTCCCATCTTTGATATTAGTTGTCATTATTTGATTCAAATACCCATCCAGTTGAAACAACATATCATCACATTCATTATATATAAAACCACTCTCCTTCAAATGATCAAGAACCCATCCCATACCAGCTAAGCCCGCACAATAAGTAGGATATGAAAAGCCATTATTTATGTTTTCGATACATCTTTTAAGAATTTCCTCCCCTTTTTTCTTTTCATTTGAATTGTCAATTAACTTTGAATAGTAAAATTTAAAAAGCGCCAAACCAGAAAGCCCAGCCAATCCCCCAACTTGATTATACAAGTCATAGTGATTGTCTATATCTTCATTAATTTCTATTAGCTTTTCCCACAATAGTTGTTTGTCCATTTGATTACTTTCCTTGAATAAATAATTACTTTAAACGAGGCTGATTTGAAAAATCATTGCATTATTTGTCAGATGTAGAAATGTATATACAGTTAGTCAACAAATAAAGAAGGCCAAACATGTTTGGCCCTCATCATCTAACAAATTCTTGCATTAAACAACCCATTTAACAGGAACAGGAATAATTGCAACAAGTGCATGTGTCCTCAACGTAAGTGTCAAATCCAAATCCTCCCTTTATACTCTCCATATTGGTAAGATTGGATACTACTTCTTTGTTCAATTTCAACGGCGGTAATGCTGTTTCTTTCATGATACTGAATTTAGATTAATACTGTTTTCTCCATAAATATAGAAAAATATTAAATTTAATGTAAGAAAAAACTTTAATATTTTTAGGATAATATGTTAAATAATAATTTATTTGTGAAAAACACCTTTCTATTGGGATGATGAAACAAGAATCCAACTTATTCAAGCATAAAATTTCCTTTTGTACCGTTTGCATGAACAGATTGGAACCCCTACGAAAAACGTTGCCGAAAAACATCAAGGATAACCTATCATATGGGAACTTAGAATTTGTAGTACTCAATTACAACTCAAAGGATGACCTTGACAATTGGATAGAGAAGGAAATGTCAGATTATCTAACTAGTGGTGTTTTAAAATATATAAAAACATCTTCTCCCAAATATTTCTTAAGAAGCCATTCCAAAAACGTTGTCTCGAAAGAAGCTACTGGAGAAATCATTTGTAATGTAGATGCTGACAATTACATTGGGAAAGGCTTTGCACAATATGTAAACAATTGTTTTCTAAAACGGAAAAATATTTTTTTAGCTACAGATAGAGCTTCCGTTAGAAAAGATTGTTTGGGAAGGATATGCCTAAAGAAAAAGGATTTCGAAACCATTACCGGATATGATGAATCAATGGAAAATTATGGGTTCGAAGATTTGGATCTTAAAAACAGGCTAATATTGTTAGGCAGACAAGTGATTAATATATCCGATGGTAAGTTCTTAAACGCCATTTCACATAGCGATGACACAAGACTCCAAAACGAACCAAATGCTCACCTTATCAAAGACATATACATAAAATATATAAATCATTATAGTACTGAATTATTATATCTCTTGACTAATAGGATGTACTATACCGGAATTGTAGTCATACATAGATTGAGTCAATCAAATGACACTCGTGCAATCTTCAAAGAGTTCGAAGATGATAATTTACATGATTTGAACAACCCAATTTGGAATCTTGAAAAACTAGAATGGAAAATCGGAAATTGGCAAAAGAGTGGATGCGGTCTTATATTAACAAATAGTTTAGGGGTTAAACGAATTGGAAAAATCGGTACACCCTCCTTGAATAAAATTGTCAAAGACGAGTACTATAAGTGTCAAGATGAACAATCGTTTCAAAAACTTATTATGTTTTTCTCTCAAATCAACAACTGTATCAAAATGTATGAAAATCAAAAAAATAAAATAATTGTCGTTAATAAAACTTTTGGTGAGACGGAATTAGATTGGTGAGTATGGAAGTAACTGAGATTGACAAGGACTTTTGCTTGAGTATTTCAATATTTTATTCTCAAGATAGTTGGCACAAATTAATTTCAAAAGGTTTGATTCCTTTTTATGATAAGCAATTAGGCCCTAACAATTATTTCTATTTGCTAAACAAAAACAGAGGCGACCATATAGCACTTTTTCTCATAATACAAAGAAGCAAGACCATAGAAGTCGTAAAAGATTGTGACAACCATTTCAAAAAATTTCTTTCCAGCAATCCCTCTTCCATAAATTCTGTTTTCCAAACAGGTTCAAAAATCTTTTGTGATTTTGAAAATAACACGGTCCATTATGGCCTTTATAATGGGGAAATATACGCTAAGCATATAGCGGTCTATAAAAGAATTTCCAAAATTTTGTCATTTTCATTTGAGGAGTATGCTGACATGACTATTGAATACCTTCCAGAAATAGTTCTTGACTTACTTATAAAACTTTATGTTTTTTCCGAAAAGGATAAGGACGAAGTCTTGAATAATTTTAAGAAAACACTCGCTAGAGAATTTGGAAAGCTGGAAAATAGAAATTTAAGTGTAGTCAAAAAGCACTTACATAAATTTTATTTGGCCAATAGAAATACAGTAGCTTCCTTAATTGATAAAGAGAGAAAAACAACTAATTTGAAGCGTACACAAAAATACTTGGTTGATATTTTAGAATTACGAAAAGAGATGAATGTTGATACTGGGTTTATTCTTAATTCTCTCTGCGACTTTTTTGGCTTAGAAAATATTGAAAAAATGAGCCTATTCTATTTGATATCAAACTGTGTAATTTCGAAAGAAAAGTTTGATTCTAAACACAATGCCTAACGTTTAATAGCTTACAAGTTTCACTAAAAAAAAGACTAAAAGCCTAGAATTCAGCCAAAATATGAGCACGTCCAACACTTTAGAAGGAATACTGAGTCAATATCGCAATAGTGCCTACAACAATGATTTAGTCTGGATCAACTTTACGAGAAGGACTGATAAGTTTCCATTCCTTAAAGAGCATAGAGACTTTATTGAAAAAAACAATTTGGGGTTTGGGGACAGGGCATTTCACTACATGTGGTACTTACTTATTTCTCACTTAGTACTTAAAAATGGACATCCAAAAGTTCTTGAAATTGGTGTATATAAAGGACAAGTCATTTCATTATGGGCCTTAATAGCTAAATATTTGAATTCTACTATCGATATTGTTGCGGTGTCCCCCTTTACAGGCAACATAAGCAATAACGTTTTTTTAAATAACCCTTTTGTCAATAAAGTTCGGGGCTATATATCACAGAAATTTATTCAAAATCAAAAAGTAGGTAACTATCATCCCCGACAAGATTACTTTTCAATAATCAGGGAAGTATTTGAACACTTTGAGTTGAATTTTGATGAGGTCAATAAAATAAAAGGATACTCGAATAGTGAACCTGTTTTAAAATGTATTAAAGACATGCACTTAGATATAGTTTACATTGATGGTGACCATAGTTATGATGCGGTGGTGAAAGACATTCAAAATTATTCAAGTTTAATAAAGCCTAGTGGATTCCTTGTCATGGATGATGCTTCCTATTTTTTACCTGGAAACCAGTTTTGGAAAGGCTATGAAGAAGTATCCAGAGCCTGTGCAATAATCGAAGATTTAGGGTTTACCAACGTTTTAAATGTTGGTCACAATAGAATTTATCAAAAAGATTTAGTTACTACCAGAAGTATTAATAAAAAGATATTCCTGTAATTCTTCTCATCAAGGCTGCTCATTTATGTTTTCTTTACTCATGCTTTAAACTTCAGTAATCTTTTTCTACATCCGGGCTACCATAAATTATTTAGCTCAAAAAAAGAAAATAAGGTGCTTTTTGAAATGTGTTTTTTATTTTTATGTTGTATTTTCTTACTAATATTTGATGTGTTTTTTTAAAAAATTTAACTTTTACAGGCAATTGGACTCAATGGACTGTGGCCCCACTTGTCTTCGGATGATTGCCAAATATTATGGCAAATCCTTTTCCATTGAATTTCTAAGAAAGAGAACAGGAATTACCAAAGTTGGCGTTTCCCTGGCTGGAATTTCGGAAGCAGCTGAAAGTGTAGGTTTTCATTCAATTGGAGCTACAATTGACTACAATACATTAGTAAAAAAAGTTGCCCTTCCTTGTATAATTCATTGGAGACAAAGACATTTTATTGTTGTTTATCGAATAAAAAAAAACTTAGTATTTGTAGCGGATCCATCACACGGGCTTATGAAATATTCCAAAGATAAATTCATTTCTGGTTGGATAGGCAGCAATGCAGATAATAGTAAAGGCCTGGGGTCGGTCTTGATATTGGAACCAACTCCTAAATTCTATTCAGGAAAGGAATCTTCTGAAAACAGATATAACCTATCTTTCTTATTGTCGTATTTTCGACCCTATCGGAAACAGGTGTTTCAATTATTTCTTGGCCTAATCATAGGCAGCCTTATACAATTGATACTACCTTTCTTAACCCAAGCCATTGTTGATCAAGGAATAAGATATCAAGAATTAAACTTTATTTATCTAATTCTAATTGCACAATTAACTCTATTTATTTCCCAAACAACTGTGGAGGTAGTAAGGGGATGGATTCTTCTTCATATAACAACAAGGGTAAATATTCATTTAATATCCGATTTTTTAGTGAAATTGATGAGACTTCCGATAGCCTTTTTTGATTCAAAAAACACGGGAGACATTATACAAAGAATACATGACCATAGAAGAATACAAAACTTTTTGTCAACAACCACCATCAATACAATATTTTCAGCTTTTAACATTGTTATTTTCGGGTGGGTCTTATGGTATTATAGTCATCTAATCTTTTCAATATTTTTTTTGGGGTCAATGCTTTATATAATCTGGGCACTTATTTTTATGAAAAAACGGGCAGAGCTAGACTACAAAAGATTTGATGAGTCCTCTGATAATCAAAGTAGCCTATTCCAACTAATTTCGGGCATACAAGAAATAAAACTGAACGGGTCTGAGAGACGTCGTAGATGGGAGTGGGAGGCAATACAAGTTCGATTGTTTGAAAATTCAATGAAAAGATTGAAATTATCTCAGACACAAATTACTGGAGGTCGTTTCTTAAATGAGCTTAAAAACATTCTTATTACATTCATCTCAGCTAAATTGGTTATTGATGGTGAAATAACATTGGGTATCATGTTATCAGTTCAATACATAATAGGCCAACTTAACCTACCCATTAACAATTTTATAACCTTTGTACAAAATGGTCAAGATGCGAAAATAAGTCTCGAAAGGCTCTCAGAAATCCATAATGAAAAGGATGAAGTAAGTCCCGAAAACAGTACTCTTCAAATAATACCAGAAGATAATACAATAGAGCTAAAGTGCGTGAATTTTAGATATGGCGGAAAATCTTCACCTGCTGTTTTAGAAAATATAGACTTAAAAATTCCAAAAGGAAAAGTTACTGCTATTGTTGGCACAAGTGGTAGTGGGAAAACAACACTGTTAAAACTGTTATTAAAATTCTATGTACCTAATGAAGGAGAAATATGTGTAGGCGGGCATGATTTAAAGAAAATAAATACCAATGTTTGGAGAAATGCCTGTGGGTCGGTCATGCAAGAAGGTTTTATTTTCAATGATACGATCGCACGAAACATTACCGAATCTGATTCTGAGGGGGCCATCGATCAAGAAAGACTTAATTATGCTGTAGCCGCTGCAAACATAAAAGAATTTATTGAAAAACAGCCACATGGATACAATACCAAAATAGGTATTTCGGGAATGAAAATCAGCGGAGGACAAAAACAACGTATTTTAATTGCCCGTGCAGTTTACAAAAATCCAGATTATATCTTTTTTGATGAAGCTACCAGTGCACTTGATGCAAGCAACGAAAGGGTCATAATGAAAAATCTTCAAGAATTCTATAAGGGGAAAACTGTAATCATAATTGCTCACAGGCTAAGTACTGTTAAAAATGCTGATCAAATTGTTGTTCTGGAAAAAGGAAAAATAGTAGAAAATGGGAACCATACTCAACTAGTTGGTAAAAAAGCAGTTTATTATTCACTGGTTAAAAACCAATTAGAACTTGGTTCGAACTAATTAAACTTAAATGTTAAAAGAAAAAAATGAACTAGAGAATAAAGACCTTTTGATTGACCGGTCAGATGAGGTTAATCAAATTCTTGGTAAACCCCCGAACTGGATAATCAAGTGGGGAATTACAATTGTATTCATTGTTTTAATGTTTCTAATTATTTTAATCAATCTCATTAGTTACAAAGAAACCATAAATAGCCCTGTTGAATTAAATATTAGTAAGTCTATTAGCTATTTAAGGAAAAAAACCAATGAGAAAATAGAACACATACTGGTAAAGAATGGTCAATTCGTCAAGGAAGGAGAAATACTTGCCGTTATGGAAAATAACGCCAACAACAAAGATATAGAACTAATTCAAAACAAGTTAAACAGCATCCTTGATTCAGGCTTTTTAAATCATTACTCAGTCCAGACTCAATTTCCTTTAAACGTTAGATTAGGAGGAATGAATACCCCCTATCGTGATTTTGTTTCAAAATATCAGCAGTACTTAGAGGCTAGTTTTATGTCCCCAAAAAAAACTTTAATTAACGAGAGAATTAAACGAAGTCGAACCAGGCTGGCATTTTTAAAAAATAAAAGACTAATCATAGAGGAGGAAAAAACTCAAGTTGCCAAATCTTACTATTTGGAGCAAAAGAAGTCTCTAATTACAAATCACGGTAGAATTCATGAATTCGAACAAGCATTGACCAAGTATTTAGAACGCAAGAACAGGACAGACAATATTAAAGATTCGATTAGCCTACTTGAAATGGAAATTGATTTCATGAATGACTTCATATTACCAGAGACAACACCAACATTTCTTCCAAAAAAGGGTCTTTACTCCAGTCTATTTGAACTTAAAAGTAAAATTGAAGAATGGGAGTCTAAATATACTGTCAAGAGCCCAATTTCAGGTAAAGTATTGTATTCTTACCCTCAAGCCGTATTCAATGATCAATCGATAAATGATACAATCTTCGTCATTATCCCCAATGAATTAAAAAGTCTTGAGGCACAACTAAGAGCAAAATCAAACCATCTAAAAGAAGTCAAAGAGAATTCATTAATCTTATTAAAATTCCCACAACATCCATTCAAGCATTTGGATGAGGTTCGAGCTAAAATTTCTTCGATAGAAAAATATACTCATAATGAGGAAACAAACTGTAAGCTATCTTTTGATTCAAATGTAGTAGCCTTAATGTTTGATGAAAAATTTGATCTTAAGGAAAATATTGTTGGCGAGGGAACCATTGTAATAAGAGAAACAAATTTATGGGACAATCTGTTTTCTCAAATATTTGAATCAGTAAATAAATTACCAGAAGACTAGGCCCTAATTATTACATTTTAACTGTAACACTCTCAAATCAGAAAAAGTATCCGTATTTATCTATGATCAGTCTTTCCTTTTCTTTTACCAATAATACTGTATTATTATCATAATACTTTTTATATTGCTCCCTTATTGAAGTGTTAGTAGGCTTTTGATTTGCATCTAGAACTTTTTTCATTTCGGCCTGCTTATAACCTAATATATCACTATTCAACAATAAGTCTTTTTGAATGTGTTCAGTTCTTATCACGAAATTCAAGAAGTTATTTTCTTTGTCGTGTTTGAAGGCCGATTGAAAATTCCCGATTGTATTGATTTTGTTTGCTTTGTAAGTAAAAAGTTTTAAATATCTATATGATAAAAGGCCTATTTCAGTCGATATTTCACATTCTTTATAACCCTCTCCAATGGAAATTTCAGGTTTTGAAATAACAATCTCTAGCCATGACCGAAAATTGTGCATATTATTAGGATCTGAATAAAGGGTATTCCAAATTTTCATGTTCAATTGAGGGTATTTTTTTGGTATAAATTTTTTCTCAATGTCTTTGGGTATACTTTTAAACTCCCTTTTTTGAATCTTAGCGACCGTTTTAAATAATCCGCCTTTCCCCATACAACCAAAAGCCCATAAAGAAACGTACCAATCCCAAGGGTTTCGAATATTGCCAATCTTAAGTTTGTCGTCAAAATTTCCAATTAGGCCTGGATGAATTGAATCATATGTGTTATGAACCCCCTTAAGAACATAATTATCCTTAGCAAGTGAAATAAGTATATCCTTTGTATAGGAACTACCTGTCTTTTGTAATTCAAAATAAATGAATTTCTCAGCAATCAACATTTGATAAAAGGTTTCTAATGTTATATTCCATCTAAAAAACGTTGTGCAGCGATTTTATCGCCAATAAAGTGTTGTCATGGATTTTTTGAACGACTTCATAACCTATACTGTTAATGTTTAATTTGAACCAATCTGTATAAATTATTTTTTTATTGTCTTCAAGAATAAGCATTGGCTTACATCGATTAATCAAGTCAAGGCCTCCTGCTATAGCCTCTTTCTCATATCCCTCAACATCAAGTTGAATAATTGACACATACCTGTTTTCAGGTATAAGATCATCCATCCGCCTAATTTCCACATCAATAGTTTTTCCTTTTCCATTATCTTCTTTTAATATCCTACTTGCTCCGCCTAAACGAATTCCTGAATTTGTTTCAATAAGCATTTTTGATTTTGTATTTGCTTCTCCAAGCCCGTAATTGAACAATTCAACATTTTTTAAATTATTGATTTGAGAGGTAATTTGTGCGCATCGAAAATTTTCCAAACAGGGTTCAAAAGCCCATATTTTCTTGTCTTTACCGATTGAAGCTGATATCCCGGGAAGAAAGTCTCCAAAAAAGGTGCCAGCGTGAATCACATCACCTTCTCCACAATTCTCCCTTATAAACTCAATGGTATCAGGTTCAAATACCTCTCCTCGTAAAATTTTTTGGACCGCAGGCCTCTTTTGAGAGGAAAATGGGACAAAATACCAGCCATAACTATTACTTCCCACAAGTCCATACAATATTTCTTTAGATTTATTTATTGATATTGTCATCTACTTGATATAACACTTATGTAGTTAAGCCATACTCAACCATTAACATTCTAAAAGGATATAAATATAAAAGCCCTTTTACTTTCAATTCGTCATCAATAATGCTACACAAATAGGATGGTAATCAAACTCATAAAACACATCCCAGGTTTTCCAATAGTTCAACATTAAAAGGAAAGTACCTCGACAGCACTATATGTAATCTTATTCCTACTAATATAAATAAAAGAAACTTGTTTTCGATAAATATCCTGGCTTTTCTATTCCATAAGAAATTCAAATTATTATATGCTGTATGTGGCTAAAAAAGTAGACAACAGACATACCATATAAGGATTTGAGAGTTGGTTTTAAATGTTTAATTGTGTGAAATAAAAATACATTTGAACTATATAATGGTACACTTTAAATTTGAAACTGCAATAACGTCCCAAATATTTACCCCAACTTTTGCGCATGGATTCTATCGGGATTTTGTAGGTTCCGGTAGATAGGCCTGAAGCAAAAACCCGATAGGGCCTACTTTTGAATTTCAATAGTTCCTTTTGGAAACCGTTGTCCTATTGAAGGTCCTTTCTGCTAATTGGTAAAAACTGTCCAGGTCAAAACCTCTCTTGACCATTGGGGAAAGCGTACAAGTGTTCTTTACATCCCTTCTGCTTATTATGATTTTTGCATTTCTGCGGCTACGGGCTGTCCGATCTGTTTATGAGGAGCCAATCTTATTTGCTCAGCGATTCTTTATTCAAGCTCTTTGACATTTCCGATGCATTCGCCCCGTTCCACTCTGCGTATCTCTTTCCTAACCCTTACTATTTCTCCCCGTCAGGGTGGATGAAAAGCAAGAGCTTGTCCAGAATATCCCGATGGAACCACCGACCCTGGTCCAAAAGGAAAAGTCGCTCGATGCTCAGTTCAGCGAACTCGATTTGGGCTTTTCCAACTTTCAAAACGACCTATTGAAGCTTTTGAACGAAAACACCTCTTTCAATGGGGTAAAAATGATTCAGTTCAACGCGCCCACACCATTGAGTATGACAACACCAATATCAAGATCTACATCTTTGTTCTTGAAGGGGCCTTTCAGCAGGATATTAAAGGTGGTCCATGCACTTGAAAACCAAGGGGGTTTTGGAGCCATCTCCTATATGGGTTTTGAAAAGAAAAGGGATTTCGGGACGAAACAATCCTCATTTCAGTCAACAGTTCATCTTGAGCTTATGGAATAACTCATCCTTCTTTCATCTTCTCATTTATTCTGTGTTTTTAACTCAGAATAACCGCACATGATACCATTCACGTTTTTTAGCAAAATAGGCTGTGCCCAGCATAAAATAAGGGGTTTGATAGAACTTATAATCAGAAAACCTTTATAGGAAAAATACTTTCAAAACAATCCTTTCTACTTATTTTATCATATAACTTCTTAATGAATTAAAATCAAATATTTTTAATATGAAATGATTTATTGATAATGATTTCGATATCCTCCTTCAAAAAGTTTGAACTCTGTCCTGCCGCGGTCACGAATAAATCAAAAGCAAGCGTTTGTATAGCGCTTGCTTTTTTGTTTTTTGAAATGTTTGGTTTGCAGCTAAAAGGGAAATTTTTCTAAATTCTGGCGAATAACTAACGACCGTGACTTATCCTATGTGCAAACCGCTTTTTGGAGGATTGATAATTGCAATAAAACTTCATTCTATACCAAATAATTTCTTGACAACGGCTCGGGAAATCCTTTCAAGGATCTAGGAAAGCTAACCTATATGGCATCATCCTTCTTGACGGAACTTTGTACCATCAAATAACAGTTAAATAGAAGATGATGAAAACAGTTGAAAACAACAAGGATTACGAAGCTTTGATAGCCCAAGGAAAGCCCATACTATTGGATTTTTATGCAGACTGGTGTGGTCCATGTCAGGCATTATTGCCAACGGTGGAAAAATTATCCAAAGAGTATGAGGGCAACATCGAGATCCAAAAGGTGAACGTGGACAATAATCAGGAACTGGCCTCAAAATTTGGGGTAAGAAATATTCCTGCCCTATTTTTTATCAAAGACGCTGAAATAGTGGATAAAGCCATTGGCGTGCAGCCCGAAACTGTTTTAAGGGAAAAATTGGATTCCCTTTTAAATTGATCCAAAGACAGGTCAATTGTATGCCCATTAAAAAATGCCGATCAAAAAATTGGTCGGCATTTTTTTAATCCGTACTCCATGATCCGGCCAAAAAAAATGGCAGGGATAGAGCCCTGCCATCAGATTATTTTAATCTGTGTGCAAACCTAAAGAGCCATTATTCTTGTAGGGATTGCTTAAACTCCTGAGTGGTGTACACATGGCTGGCAACAAAACGATAGTTGATCTCAGCCGCCACGTTTCCATCATAACCCGGCACTACTGCGGAAGCTGTGGCATCGACCACCACGGCAACCTCAAAACCGTCCTCAAGCAGTTCCCTTAAATGGGATTCCACACATAGGTTTCCGGACATCCCTGCCAAAACAACCTTATCGATTTTTTGCTTTCTCAATTGAAGGCTAAGATCATTCTGCTCAGGACCGTATACTTTATGTGGGCCAACAACGGTGACAAAATCCTTTTCAATGTATTTTTTGTATCTGGGCAACCAATCAGCGCCAGATCCCTCAAAACCTTTTTTATTGAGCTGATCACCGCGATCGAACATGCCGATATCGTGCATCAATTTTTCGAGGGCTCCCTCAAATTTCCAGCGATGGTCGTGCTCATAATAATAATGGGGTGAAATAAATACTTTTATTCCGTTGGCCTCTGCCAATTTGAAGAGTGTTTCCAAGTTTTCAACCGTTTTGTTCTTGATAACGCTCTCTCCAATAACACCCCAAGTAACCCCATCAGGGCTCAAGAAATCATTTTGGGGGTCGGTAATAACGATTGCCGTGGTACCATCGACCTGAAATCCAGGGTCCGGTATTTGGGCATGAAGGCTAGGTGCTCCTAAGCACAACAACGCCATTAAAGAGAAAAATTTGAAAGATGTGGTTTTCATAATATAAAAGAATTAGATGAATGGATTACTGATGAATTGATTTTACTCTTGGTCAATGAAACTGGAAAAGGTTTGGCAACCAACCCATTACATTCTGAATGAAGGTGCTTTTGCCTAAAATCTAAATAAACAGACCCTTATCGTCATTGGTGAAATCCAAATACTCTGAATCTTCAACTTCTGATGTGTTTAAAAGGTGTTGCCTCCCAGTGGTGAACCAGGCAAATACCTGTAAATGTGCCAAAGCACCTATGTACTTGTTCATTAGTTTCATTGATTGTTTTTTTAGGAATTAGGAAGCAAACTGCAAACTGGCTTGAAAGGCCTTTCTAAACTGCAATGGCGGGATGCCAAAATTAGACTTGAACAGTTGGGAGAAGTGGCTTGGATTGTCACATCCGACGCCCATTCCCACTTGAATCACACTTTCATCCGTTGATAACAGCAACTTCTTGGCTTCCTCCAATTTTAGCCTGGTTACAAATTGATGCGGTGTCTCACCGGTGGTTTTTTTGAAGACCCTTATAAAATGGTGCACACTCAAGTCGACCACCATGGCCAATTCAGATGTTTGGACAGGACGATCGATATGCTGAAGTATATACCTTTGGATCCTTTGCACCTGAAACGGACTCAAGCCCATTTTCAATTTGGTGTCGATTTCCTGTTGCATGTTGTGCCTTTTAACCAGATAGTCCCCCATGGATACGATCATATTTCCGAGATATGCCATGTCCCCTTCCCCACAAAGCAACAGTTCCTGAATTACATAAAGTGCCAATTGATTGCTCAGTGGGGTATCCAAAATTGGTTTGGCACGAAAGGTTGCACTTTGCATACTTGGTTCCAAAGTGCCAAATGCACCGTTGTAAATGCCCAATATCAATGGTTTTTTCATTTTAAGATCCGGAGTTGGACGCAGGGAAAAGATGAACTCATATTCTTGGTGCATCACGTTCTTTTCATTGGCACCTTCATTGTCACGCATTAAAAATAAAAGGATAGAACTTTTTTTAAGATGGCCCTTAACCTGGTGTCTTTTAATATTGCATTGTTCTATTTGGGTCACGTATTTCATTGCTCACTTTTTTTGTGGTTAGTCATTGGAATGATTCCCTTTGGAAATCCCTATTCTTCATTAATGGCAGACTATACTTTTAATTAGCTTGATGATTACCGTAAATGTCATTGGTTCAATTGATTCTTGATGATCGACCTGCAGATTTCCCCATCAGATTCAAACCAAAAGTAGCAGTCGAAACGGTTGACGACCAGTCAGAATTTCTTAAGGGGGGCAGTTTTCTTACCAATGCACCATTTTGACCAAAAACACCCCAAAATGAATCAGGCAAGTGATCAAAAGGAACAAAAGAATCTTCTTAACGTACCTGTTTCGTTTCTTAACGTGCCGGTCAATCACGTATAAATGAGTAAATTGTAATCCAATACGCACCTCATGACACAGCTACGAATCAAAGATGTGGACCTAAGGATCCAAATACACAAAAACAAGGGCATTGTCGAAGAAGCAACCGGCGGAAAAATTGATTTGGATCATTGGCCCAATTTCATAAAGTCCCCCTTTTTGAAAAGCATGTCGATCCAAACCGTAAATTCCTTGGGCCCAAAAAAAACACTTTACGAAGTGCCCTGCCCACATACTGATTTTCCAAGCCCACCCACTACCGATATTGAATTTGAAGCATTTATCGATCGATCCATAAAACTAACGGAGGCCATCATGGAGGTGCACCAAGCCAATTGTTGCTTCGGCATACTGCGAAACGATCGCATTTTGATCGGCCCCAACAACGAGTTGATCATATTGGGTCTTGCCCTGTTGCAACAGTCCTATTCAAAAAGCGACCTGACCCTTTACCAAGAAAGTGATTTCTATTTTCTTGCACCCGAATTCAGTAGACGAAGCAACAAATTACCAGATAAAAGATCGGACCTTTATGGCTTGGGCTCCCTACTCCATTTTTGGCTAACCGGATCACATTTTATCAAGGCTATCGACAAACAGGAGGTTTTACACAAACACCTTACGGAAACCTATAACATTGATGACTTTGAATACCCTTGGAGAGCTACTGGCATCTATAACATCATAAAGGGATTAGTTGAAAAAAATCCAGATGAACGATACCAGTCCGCCCATGGCGTTTTAAAAGACCTACAGCAGTTAAAATCACAATTAAACCTTAGCGAACCACTCTTGTTCGACCAATTGAGCCTACAATTCAATCCAGGAACAATCCGTTTTACAGAAACCCTCTTTGAAAGGGACGATGCCCTAAATACATTGGCCAATACATTCAATGAGGTATGTAATGGGGCGTCGGCAGTTGTTTTTTTGGAAGGGGCATCGGGAATGGGAAAAACCGCATTGGGAAGGGCTTTCGAATCGAAAATAGCCGATGCAAATACCCTTTTTTCACTTGGTGGATTCGATGAAGGGCAATCAACTCCCTACAAAGCCTTTCAACAAGCATTTCAAAATATTGCGCAACGTATTTTGTTGAAGTCGGGTAAAAGTCATGCAGAGGTTCGAGACATTTTCATGTCGGGTCTTGGCCCAGACCTATCAGCACTTTTCCAAGTCATTCCAGATCTAAAGGAACTAACCGGAAACCTGCCACAGCCAGAACCACTGGATCCACTGGAGACCGGCGATCGTTTCGTCAACCTTTTTGCAAGATACTGTCGTACGCTTGATGGCATTGGTTTGAAACGAGTGGTTTTCATTGATGATGTGCAATGGTGCGATCTTTCTTCCCTAAAGCTGATAGAATATATGGCTTGGGCGCCCATCTCCAGGGTTATGTTTGTACTATCCTATAATCCTGAAGGCCTGGCACCGAACCATCCATTAATTCATTTCCAACAATCGTTGGTACGGGCCAACAAAGTGGCACCTGTGATCAAATTGAACGCTTTGGGAGAAGAGGCTACCTACCAAATGGTCGCCGAAGCGCTATCGGAGCAAGGACAGACCATTCGGAATCTTTCTCGTTTGGTGTTTAATAAAACACATGGAAACCCACATTACATCAAGCACTTTTTAAAATCACTCCAAGAGGATGGCGTGCTCTCATATGACATGGCCGCACACCAATGGCAGTTTGACCTCAAAAGGGTACAAATTCAGGAAATGGCAGACAATGTTTTGGCCATCCATGAAAAACAATTGCTGCTTCAATCCTATCAGGCCCAAGTTTTGCTAAAGGTTGCAGCCTATGATGATGGGAAATTCAATATCCCGTTATTAGCTTCTGTTTGCGATTTTCCAAAAGAAATTGTTCTTCTTCTTTTGGAGTTGTTGACCGAAGCAGGACAACTTATGAGGGTGGATTCCGAACAAACTTCCTATACGTTTGGCCATAATCGTATTCAGCAAGCGGCGTTCCAACTGAAAATCCCTGGTTTTGATGTTTCCAATGAAGGCTTACATCTTGCTGTGGCCCAATACCATCTTGAACATGGGAACTTGCAAAGTGCCATTCACTTGAATCAACTGGTGGAGCATTTGATGCATTCACAAAAACTGTTGGACCTTGAAACGGTGAACAAAGCGCTTGGTTACATTCTTCAAGCCGGCCAACTCGCGAATGATTCGAACTCCCCCACTGCCGCAATTCAATATTTGGGATTTGCAAACAAACTACAGAACCGGTTCAACGTGCAGACCTACACTTACGAACTCCATTTTGGGCTGGCCAAAGCCTCCTATTTGTTGAAAAAATTGGATGATGCCCAATCTTTTGCAGACATTGCACTTAAGAACGCATCCAATTTGGAACAACGGGCCGAAGTATATCTGCTAAACCTTAAATTCCAGGAAGCCTATTCCTTATATAAAGAGAATTATTTAGAAGGTGTTAAGGCCCTCAAAGCTTTGGGTGCGCCTTTAAAAACTTCACCCAGTGTTACTGATATTGAAGAGGAATACCGGAGATTCTCAGCGGCATTGCCTAACAATGTCCAAAAAATTATAGGTGAACGTTTTACTTCAACCACAAGAAACCGATATGTTACCGATGTACTGGTAAACATGTGCACCTCTGCCCAACGCAACGATCAAAATAGCTATTCCCTGATTCTTCTTCAATTGGGTAATCGATTGCTCGAGTTTGGCTGCGATGAAGCAACTCCCTTCGTGCTATCCCACCTTGGGTCTTTGTTTTGTTACCGATTTGGTCCCAATCGCATGGGCGTACAACTGGGAAGTCTTGGATTACAACTTTTGTACAAAGGCGATTCGGACAAATATTATTCAAAAACCCTTGCTGTCCACCATAGCGCTTTGGGACCCTTGCAATTTGACTATGCATCGCTTGATCAACGTTTGGAGCCTGAAATTGCTTATTGTATTGACCGGGGCGATATTCATGGCGCGCAGCATCTTCAATATGCCAAAATCCGTAATCAACTATTAAGGGGAGATAATCTTGGAGACATCCTTCAATTTTGCAATGGATCACTGGAATCAGGAAATATATACAATAGCGATGTCTACACCGCACAATTGCAACTTTTCAAGACCATTGCGCTCACGTTGAAAGGTTTTGACTCAAAAGCAGCGGCCAAAGCCTATGCAAAAACCATGGAATTGTTGGCAAAGTGTCATTGCAAGTCGGCAGAGGCTACCTTTCATATCCTCATGGGCTGGGCACATTGCCTTAATGGGAAATTTGATAAAGCTTTGCAATATTATAAACTTCATGAGCCTATTTTACAATATGCAACCTCGGAACCACAATATTTCCGCTATCAAATTGTGTTGTCTGTTTGCGATCTAATGTCAATGGAAAAACCCGATAAAAATATTCTGGATCGGGTAACTTCAAGACAGGAGCGTTTATCGGAGTGGGCTGAAATCATGCCAGACAATTTTAAAGCTGAATTTCAAACAATCGAACTTTTGCTCGCTTGTAAATCGGGTAAATTTAAAAACTTGGTCGATACGGTTGAAGCAACCCTAAAACAGACCGAGAAGGGAAATTTGATAGCTGTAAGGGCCCTTTTGACCAGCGTATTGCATTCAGCCTTGCCCAAGAACAATTTTACCTTCTTGAAACAGGCCCTTAAAGATGAAGCCGATCGAACCTTTGCCTTTTGGGGTGTTTACCGGGATGGACAATCTTCCGTACTGGAAATCCAAAGGTCAACGGTTGAGAATAATCCCAAAAAATCCAGTTTTGACTTTCAAAGTCTGATCAAAGCCACCCAAACCATTTCGGCCGAGGTCAATAAGGATCGACTGGTTCAAAACCTGCCCAAGATTGTGATGGAAAATGCAGGAGCCGATAAGGGCGCTTTGATCTTATCGGACAATGCAAGCCTATCTGTTGCCGCCTTCATTGATCTGACCAGGCCAACACCCCAACCTTTCATCGAATGCCCTCTGGATGAGTGCTATTCCTTGCCCACTGGTTTGATTGAGCACGTTGTGATAAACAAAAAAGAGTTGTGCATTGAAAATCTTTCCGATTACGGCCACAAAGTAGAAAACGATACCACGGACAATTCGGGTTCCATGCTGCTCATGCCACTGATCAAGCAGGGAGATCTTGTGGGTGTACTTTATGTTGCCAACAGCCAAATTACGGGCATGTTCACCGAGGGCGGACTGGAAGTCCTTAGGATCATTGCGTCCCAGGCTGCCATTTCCATAACCAATTCGATCCTTTATGAAAAAGCGATAACATTGAACCAGGAACTGGCTTCCTCAGAAAAAAAACTTGCCAAGCTCAACCAGGCCCTGGAAGAAAAAATAAAGGATCGAACCCAACACCTTCGCCAAGAAATTGAGATGAGAAAAGAGGCGGAAAGAGATCTTATTTTCGCAAAGAACGATGCGGACAGTGCCAATAGGGCAAAATCGCAATTTTTGGCAAATATGAGCCACGAAATCCGTACGCCCCTGAACGCCATTGTTGGGTTCTCCCAAATTCTTTCCAATCAGAGCAAGTCCTTGGACCTTACCAACTCCTTCCGTAGATATTTGAGCAATATTTACCAGAGTGCGGAATCGCTTTCGGAAATTATTAGGGACATTTTGGACCTTTCCAAAATTGAGGCGGGAAAAACCGCGCTTGTTGTTGAGGATATGGATTTGCGGCAACTGTTCTTTTCGGTCTATCGAATTCAAAACAGTCTGGCCAAATCTAAAGGGGTAAAAGTGGTGTACAATCTTGCCCCTGGCACCCCTCGTTATATTCGATCGGACCGGGGTAAAATAAAACAGATTTTGATGAACATTATTGGCAATGCCGTAAAGTTCACCCCTGCCCAAAACAATGTGAAGCTTGGGCTAAGCAGCACCGATACCTGTTTGATCTTTACGGTTGCCGATGAAGGCATTGGCATTCCAGCATCGGATCTGGAGCGCATTTTTGAGCCTTTTACACAATCGGATGCAGGCATGGACCGAAAATATGGCGGCACCGGACTCGGACTGACCATCACGAAAAGCCTGGTCGATATTCTGGGCGGTCAACTTACAGTAGAAAGCGAAGAGGGATCGGGCACCTGTTTCACCATTCAAATTCCATATGAACTGGCAGCTCCCTTACAATCCGATTTTCCAGAAACACTGCTCGCCAATTATAAGATTCCAAAGCACAGTAAAATTTTGGTGGTGGAGGACAATCCCATGAACCAAGAAATGATCCGTGCCCTGTTCGCTGAACTGGGATCGGAAATCTTACTGGCCAGCAATGGAAAAGAAAGTATTTCCATGACGAAAAAATTTGGTCCCGACATCATTTTTATGGACATCCACATGCCGGAAATGGACGGTTTTGAAACCTTGAAATTAATACGGAAATTCAATTCGGAAACCCCTGTAATCGGGTTATCGGCGGATGCCTTTAAGGAACATCAAGATGCTGCATTGCAGGCCGGATTTTCAGCCTACCTGACCAAACCGATACAAATTGCCAAAATTGTGGGCTTGTTGAGGTCGTTTTTACCCGACCAGAACGAAAAGCTGCCAAAAAGTAACCCAACTTTGGATGAAACCCAACTAAACCAAAAACTACGGGCATTGGAAACCATTCGGAACCTTCCCATTTTTGAGACCGAAAAATTGGCGGAAGTGGCAGCATCGCTCAACGAAGTTCTTCCACCGGAATCCTTGAGCAGATTGGAAGATGCCATTTATACCGGGGATGAAAAGGCATTGCACGAATTTTTAAGTACTTCCTTGCATGCTTAGGGGCACTTCCATTCTCATTGTTGACGACAACCGGCAAATCCTTGAATTGGTCAAACATGTTTTGGGTGAGGAGGGGTATGATATTTCCTTTATCCCAAAGGGGCAATTCCTTTTTAAACGGTTGGCAGCGCAGCATTTCGACTTGGTACTTTTGGATATAAACCTTCCGGGCATCAGTGGGTTTGAACTGTTGGCAGCGATGAAATCCGACCCCACCTATAAAATGCTCCCGGTGATCATCATCAGTGCGGAAGAAGAGGACGAAACCTTGGCCAAATGCTTTGACCTGGGTGCCAGCGATTACATAAAAAAGCCGATCCATCATGAAATCCTCAAGGCGAGGGTGCGATCGGTAATCTCGGCCTCCCGATTTCATCAAAGTGCAATACAAGCACAAAAACAAGAAGCATTACGAGCACGCATGAAAATGCTTTCGTCCCAAATGAACCCACATTTCATTTTTAATTCCCTGTCCTCCATACAAGAGTTTGTGCTGGCGAACGAAACGGACAAAGTCTTGGACTACCTTTCGGAATTCGCCGGGCTCATGCGTCAAAATTTGGAGAATTCGATGCTGCCCCATATCACACTTTCCAATGAAATCCAATTTTTAAGGACCTACCTAACATTGGAACGTACACGCTTCAACAATGTATTCGATTATGAACTTCGCATTAGGGTGGCTGCACCTGAAACCATTATGATTCCCCCAATGCTCATTCAGCCCTTTCTGGAAAACGCGATTATCCATGGTTTGCGCAAGTCGCCACGCCCGGGTAAATTGGTTTTGGAAATCCAGGAAACGGAGGAGTCCCTTAAGTGTTCGATCATGGATAATGGTGTGGGGCGCGAAGCGTCATTGGCCATTCCAAAAAACGGACACCGATCTATGGCCATGTCGAATATTGAAGCTCGGATGGAATTGTTGAACATGGAGTTTGGTGTGGATGTATTCAGTGTGGCCATTGAAGATCTGAAGCAGGGCAACGAACCCACGGGCACGCTGGTCACCCTTTGTTTGCCCAACGATTTACATTAACTTTTTCAGTAGTGCTTCCTTTTTCCTGACCGAAACATCAACATGGGAGCCATCCTTAAGAATCAGATACCCCCCCTTTCCTTTTACATATTTTTCAACATGGCCGAGATTGACCATATGCGACTTGTGCACCCGAAAAAAATTAAAGGATTCCAATATAGGTTCAAAATCACCAAGTGGCTTGGATACCATAATCATCTTTCCATTGTCCAGGTAAAAGTTGGAATATACATGGTTTGCCTCCACACGTATCAAACGATTTGCTTCCACAAAGTCGATACCTTCCGAAGACCGAAGTGCAATCTTGGTCTGGTTCTTGTCCTGGAGATGAATGTTCTCCCGAAGTACCTGATATTCCTCTTCCCTTGAGGGGGCCTGCTTTGTCAATATTTTTGCCGCCCTAGCAACCGCTTGCTTAAGCTCTTGGATATTGATGGGTTTTAAAAGATAATCCAAAGCTGCGTATTTGATGGCGTTTATGGCATAAAGATCATGGGCCGTGGTAAAGATCACCTCAAATGGCGGTTCCTCGAAATGATCGAACACATTGAAACCATTGCCATCCGGCATTTCGATATCCAAAAAGACCAATTGTGGTTGTTCGGTTTTTATCAAAGAAACGGCCTCGCTTACGGAATATGCATGACCGATCAATTCGATTTCTGGACAGAAGGTCGAGAGCATTTTCCCCAAGATATCGTGGTGCCTTTGTTCGTCATCAACCAGAATCGAACGAATTTGGAGGGTCATGGCTGGCAATGTTTGAATAAACCGCTTAAATATAGCGGAATTTATAGAAATATTTCTATTTTGTATTCATAATCAAGGAATTGTAAATGATATTGGGAATAGGTAGTATTGCACCGGACTTTATGGCTACAACCACTGAAGGAAAATTAAGTTTCCATCATTGGCTTGGGGACTCTTGGGGCCTTCTTTTTTCGCATCCCGAAGACTATACTCCCGTTTGTACGACGGAGCTAGGGATGGTAGCGCAATTGGAGCAAGAATTTTCCAAACGCAACGTAAAAGCCATTGCCCTGAGCGTAGATTCGCTGGATGCCCATATGGATTGGAAAACAGATATCGAAAAATCGATGGACGTTGATGTGCGGTTTCCAATCATTGCCGATACTGATGGGGAGATTGCCCAGTTGTACGGCATGATCCAAAAAGGTACCACAGACAAAAAAACGGTTCGTTCCGTCTTCATCATCGATTCCAACAAAACCATACAGCTCCTTCTTACCTACCCTACATCCATTGGAAGAAATTTTGATGAGATCTTACGTGCCATTGATGCATTGCAATTACATGCCAACCATCAGGTTCTGACCCCCGCCAATTGGAAACCACAGGAAGATGTTATTGTAGATCCCCAAATGCCCAAAGATCAGGCCGATCACAAATTTCCTGATCGTCGCGTTCAAGGGGCACCTTACCTTCAATTTTCAAAAGATCCCTCCAAATAATAGTTGCTTTCCATCACCAAAAGGTTTTATAAGTTTGGTTTTGTGGCCTAACTAGGCATTACTTGTTGTCCAATAATGGGCAATCGACCTGTATTTTCTATATGGTTTTGTTCACTCTCCACCAGCCGAACAAACGAGCATACTCCATTTCAGTCATCCAAAAGTGGTAACCTTCCATTTTAATGCATTTGAAAACAAAACCGCAACCTCACAACATTTCGGCAAATTTTGGATAAAACAGGTTGATGCTTTAAAGGAATTTTAGGGTGTATTTAAAATTTAGAAAAAATCACCACTATGAATTCGACAACTCACGCAAAACAAGGAAAGAAATCCGCCCAACTTCCGATAACGGGTTTTGAGATCGATCGACACACAGCCATTGTAATCGTGAACCCCCAAAATGATTTTCTGAGTCCTGACGGGGTTGCTTGGGGCGCGGTGGGTCAAAGCGTCATGGAAAACAACACCATAAACAATATAGAGACCTTATTCCGTTTGGGCTCCGAAAACGGCATTCACGTATTCGTATCGCCCCATTATTACTATAAACATGATCATGGTTGGCAGTTTGAGGGCACTTTGGAAAAACTGATGCACAACATCAACATGTTCGACAGGGAAGATCAGTTGAACCTAGATGGTTTTGAAGGATCAGGGGCCGATTGGCTCAACCAATATAAGCCCTACATCATGAACACCGATAAAGTGACCATCTGCAGCCCCCATAAAGTTTTTGGACCCGAGAACAATGATTTGGTCCTCCAACTGCGCAAACAGAAAATTGACAAGGTTATCTTGGGTGGTATGTCCGGAAATCTTTGTGTGGAATCCCACATGCGCGAACTTTTGGAATGTGGGTTTGAGGTTGCCGTTGTTGGGGATGCCACGGCATCCGCAAAGCTACCCCACCTCGATGGGGACCAAGCAGCACAGACCAACTATGCAATGATGGCAAGTGAGGTCTATACCACCAATGAATTGGAGGAGATTTTGGAAGCACGACAAATTCTCGCCGAGGAATAAAAAATTGAATCCCATTAAAAAATGTTATCTGAGTAGTGTTTGATTTAGTTAAGGGGAAGAGGAGGTGAAATCCATTCGCCTCCTCTTTTAAAAAACGATCCTACGAAGAACAATAGATGGAAGCCAATATCACCTGAAAGAAATAAAAACAGCCATGTACCTAGATACCAACATTAATCGCCTGCCATTGGTTTTTAAAACCAATTGCGGCAAAAACTACTTCGAGTTCCATATCAATGGACAATTGGCTTCGTTGCAATACACCATGGTTGGGGACCAACACATCGAACTGTTAGCACTTGAAATAGACAAATACCTTAATCGGACAGAGGTTGGCAATGCCCTCATGGAACGGGTCATGGAATATGCCGAAAGAGCTGATTTTAAGGTGATAGATACAAGTTTGGAGGTGCAATCATTTCTAAAAAAACGACCAGAATACCAAAAATTAGTTGCTACGGCAGCTATTCCCTTGCCACAAAAAACACCTCAACCCAACCTATAAAAAAAGTTACTACCAATTAAAAAAACATTCTAATGGAGACCATAACTGAAAACAAAATTGAACTCAATCCGGATCTATGGATGATCCGGCACAAAGATTACCTGTTCGCCATGGCCAGAAGAAAGCTTCCCGAGGATAAGGTGGAAGACATTGTTCAGGACACCTTTCTTGCGGCCTTAAATTCTGCTTCGGGTTTTAGAGGCCATTCCAGTGAACGAGTTTGGCTTACCTCTATTTTAAACCACAAGATCATGGACCACTACCGCATGGCCTATTCTAAAAAAGGCAAGGTCCTACATACGGCGATCCGGGTATCGGAATATCCTACCTGGCACGAATGGGAAAACCCTTCCAACGGGCTCAACCATGCAGACGTCACCGATTATTTGAGTGCCAACGAATTGCACATGGTTCTCGATTCGGGAATAGATCAATTGGGCACTAGGGAACAACAAGTGCTGCGAATGAAAATAAAGGGCTATAGCACAGAGGCCATCTGCCAGACTTTGGATATCAACAAGGTAAATGCCTGGGTTGCCCTGAGTCGCGCACGTAAAAAAATGAAGAGTTACTTAGCCGACAACTGGTAATCCACATAAAATTCATTTATGCAAAATCTATGGTTTAACATACAACTGGCACTTTTTCGATTGGGGATAAGTCTGGTCGATGCGTACCACCAACATAGATCTAGAAATCAGAAAAAACAAAATCAGAAGAAATAATGGAAAAGAAATTACCCCTACCCCCTTTTACGGAGGCCTCGGCAAAAACGAAAATTCAATTGGCCGAAGACGCTTGGAACAGCCAAGATCCCGTAAAAGTTTCAATGGCCTATACCGTGGACAGCGAATGGCGCAATCGGTCACAGTTCATCAATGGGCGTGCTGAAATTCAGGAGTTTTTGGCTGACAAATGGAAAAACGAATTGGATTACAAACTCAAAAAAACCTATTGGGCCCATACCGATAATCGCATTGCTGTGCGATTTGAGTACGAATATCGGGACCGGAACGGACAATGGTATCGCGCTTACGGCAACGAAAACTGGGAATTTGATGAAAACGGACTTATGCGTAAACGCTATGCAAGCATCAACGATGCCTTCATTGAAGAGCATGAACGTCGAATTTTATAAACCGGCCGGACCATTTCCAAATTGGCCCTAGACATCATACAAATCAAAAGACAACTAAAAAGCAATAATGGAATACAATGCCCATATCCCAAAAGTTTCACGACTACATGCCACCTAATTTGGCATCAAACTTTAAAACAAAACAATATGAAAACAATGAAGACTTCCAATCCCAAAAAATGGTTAGCCCTTGCTTTGGGCCTATTCTTGATCGGCACGGGCTCAATTTTGGCCCAATCCCACAGCTATAGCACAGACGATAGCATGATTGCCCTTGAAGGCTATAGTCCTGTATCCTATATCGAACAAGGTAAGGCGCAAATGGGGAAAAAAGCCTTTAAAACAACCTATGATGGCATCACCTATTATTTTGTGAATCCTGAACAACAAAAACAGTTTCAATCCAACCCGAAAAAATACCAACCCCAATATGGTGGCTGGTGCGCCTATGCAGTTTCCCTTGGTGGAAAATTCCGGCCAAATCCAAAAAATTTCCGCGTGGTGGATGGCAAATTGTATCTGTTCACTGTCAATTTGGAAGGTGATTTTGTAAAAGCTTGGGAAAAGGAAGGAAAGGATAAACATATTGCACAGGCCGACCAGAACTGGAAAAGTATGGGGAAATTCAAAACCTTTTAACCGTATGCAAGGATAGTTTCCTATTCACAAAAATGCTGCAAAAGCCGCTGCACCGACAAACCACACTCTTCATGCCATGGGTTGGTGTTAGCGGCTTATTTATTTTTAATGATTTACCTGAAAGCCATCATACCTGGCCTGTATTTCAAAGCAGGTAAGCTCCAAAGGTCGGAAACGTCAAAAGATGTTTCCATTAAAACGACATCAAAAATTCATAGCTAATTTTAATATGTAACGCATAAAAAAAGCCTGTGATCACAGGCCTTTAATCAGTCGAATCATTTGATTGGTAAACCCCCACTCGTTATCGTACCAGGCCATGATCTTTAAAAGATCACCATCCACGACCCTTGTCATATTCAAATCCACAATGGAAGCATAAGGACTGCCAACGATATCGGACGATACCAGAGCCTCCCTGGTGGTCGACAATACTTCAATGTACCGTTCCGATAAAGCCTCTTGCTCCAAAATTTCGTTTATTTCTTCGGCGGTCACCTCTTTTTTGGTCACGAAGGTCATGTCTGAAATGGATCCTACTTTGACCGGGACCCTAACCGCTACACCATCGAATTTACCCATGAACTCGGGGAGGGCCTTTGTTGTGGCGATTGCTGCCCCTGTGCTGGTGGGCACCAAATTATCTGCAGCTGCCCTACCCATGCGCAGATTCTTTGGAGATGCGCTATCCATTAAACTTTGGGATGCGGTATAGGCGTGAATGGTGGTCATGATGGCTTTATGAATACCTACTGTACGACCAAGAATTTCAACGATAGGACTAATGTTATTTGTGGTACAGCTGGCGCATGAAAAAACAGAAGTCTGGCCATGTGGCGTATTCACACCATGCACCACTGTAGGGACATTTTCACTTTTGGTCGGAGCCGAAATCACAACGGTTTTCGCTCCAGCCTTAATATGTTTGTTGGCATCTTCCAATTGGGTAAAAATACCTGTGCTTTCAATAACCACATCAACATCGAGCGTTTTCCAGGGAAGGTTTTCCGGATTTCTTTCACTGAAATAGGGAATCATCTTCCCATCCACGTGCAAAGCATTATCCACCACCGACACTTCCTTACCAAATTTCCCATAGGTGGAATCATACTTCAATAGGTAGGCCAAGTTTTCAATCGGCAAAATATCATTGACCGCAACAAGGGTCAAATCCTCTGTTTCCAAAATCAGTTTAAGCGAGGCACGTCCAATACGGCCCATTCCATTTATTGCAATTTTTTTCATTTTTATTTCTTTTTTAATTCATTTTCCAATTCGGTTATACGAGCCTTCAAAGGCTGAACAATTTGGTTCATTTCTTCCGATGTAAAGCGTTGTACTATATGTTGTGGACAATTGACATCCAATGCCTTGATCGAAAAGATAACCGCACGTTCCACTTCGGCCGTGTACCCCCTTATGGCCAAGGATTGCATCAACTGTTTGTCATCATACTCCACTTTTGCCTCGCCCCATATCTTTACCCGTGTCCTTGAGGGGTAATCCATCAAGAACAAAAAAATACTCGGGTTCTCAGAAAGATTCCCCATACTGATATATTGGCGGTTTCCGGAAAAATCGGCGAATGCCAAGGTTTTGTTGTCGATTACCTTTAAAAAGCCTGGGGCTCCACCCCGGTGTTGGATGTATGGCTGCCCCTGTGTATTGGCCGTCCCCATGTAAAAGGAATCCCTTCCTTCAATAAAAGCTGTTAAGGGAGGGGTTAGTTCATTGAGCCAGCCTCTTTGCCGCTCCATTCGCTCATAACTTTTTCTAGATCCATATTTCCGCTGCAGTTCCTTTACTGCCGGAGAAAAAGCAATATCCGAGGTAAATTCATCTCCCATAAGTGATTCCGATTTTAGCAATTCTTATTGATTGCTTAGTATCATTTTGATGAAATACCTAACACAAACACCTTTTTTTAAGAGACTTTTCCATTTTGAAAAGCGTGTGTCTGGAATGAAAGAATCCTTTCCAATTGTAGCCGCAGCTCCTTTGAAAATTTCGGATGATCCAGTTGAAGTCACATAAAAAACCTGCGATTTCTCACAGGTTTTTTTAGTTGTAATGGCAAAGGTCAACAACTCATCAATACGTAAGTGTATTGTACCCATTGGCCTGAAGTTGCAGCAATCTAATGGAGTACGTTGCCACAGGATTCATACCATCTATCAATTGGTCTTCGGTAACGCCCAATTTGCCCATGGCCACACTGCATACACTCACCCGTACTTTACCTTTGTATTTTTTAAATAAAGTTTCCAACTCCGATCCTTTAACCAGTTGTTTTACTACTTTACCCTTAACCACGATTTCGTAATCGGTTACCCCAACTCCACTGTCCACAAGTCTATCATACATTCCCAACACGCCTCTAAAATGGAGTTCTTGGCTAACCCCAAAGGCATACTGTTTGGCTGCTTGAAGATCGGAAACAATTTCGGCATCCAATTGATCTTGTCCAAAAGTATCATAGGTCACCCCTACAAAAAAGCCAATAAAAATTAGTGTTCGGATCATTGTTTTCATAAGGATAAAATTTGTTGGTTACCTGCCTTTGGTAGGCATACCCAACAAATATCCTTTATTTTTTTCTAAATCAAGTCGTATTAAAGGGAAGAAAAAATAAGATTTCTTTTATAATTGGATGATTTTCACTAACTACACATAAGATTTATAAACTAACACCAACTTGAACCAACCCAAATGAAAACTCTCCAATTTAAAGCTGCACTCCTAATTTGTTTCATTGCCATTCATTTTGGACAGGCACAAATCGAAAAAGCCCCACCTCGTGAGGAAGGCGAAGGACCATGGTCGCAACTGATCATTCGGGGGGTCACCGTTATTGATGGAACACTTTCGCCTCCTATTGGCCCCGTGGACATTGTGGTGGAAAACAATCGTATAGCCTCGGTGGAAGTAGTTGGCTTCCCCGGTTTGGACATCAATCCGAACCGAAGACCCAAACTAAAACCCGGCGGCAAGGAGCTCAACGCCGAAGGCATGTATCTTTTGCCCGGTTTTGTGGATACCCACGCCCATATTGGCGGTACTTCGCAAGGCACAACAGCAGAATACGTTTTTAAACTTTGGATGGCACATGGCATTACCACCATTTGCGATCCTGGCTGTGGCAATGGTATCGATTGGGTGGTGGACCAAAAGAAAAAGAGTGCCAACAATGAGATTACAGCGCCAAGAATCAAAGCCTATAATTGGTTCGGCAACAGCTTGAACGGGGAACGTGGTCGAGGTGACATCACCACACCCGAAGCAGCTCGCGAATGGGTGCGTGCCAATGCAAAAAAAGGTGCCGACGGCATTAAATTTGGCGGTGGTTTGCCCGAAGTCATGACAGCTGCACTCGATGAAAACAAAAAATTGGGGCTTCGCTCCAAAACCCACCATGCCCAGCTGTATGTTGGGCGCTGGAACGTTCTGAACAGTGCTAGGGCCGGACTGACTTCCATGGAACACTGGTACGGACTACCTGAGGCCCTATTCGACGACAGAACAGTACAGAACTATTCCCTTGACTATAACTACCAGAACGAACAAGATCGTTTTGGGGAAGCCGGCCAACTGTGGGCCCAGGCAGCAAAACCCTATTCCGATAAATGGAATTCAGTGATGAATGAACTCCTGTCACTCGATTTTTCCATTTCGCCTACCATGGTAATCTATGAGGCCAACCGGGATCTGCAAAGGGCACGTCGAGCCGAATGGCACGAATCCTATACCTTGCCCTCCTTGTGGGATTTCTATGCGCCAAGCAAGCAATCCCATGGTTCCTACTGGCATTTTTGGGGCACGGAACAGGAAATCGATTGGAAACAGAACTACCAACTTTGGATGACCTTCTTGAACGAGTATAAAAACCGCGGAGGAAGGGTTACCGTGGGCACCGATGCCGGGTTCATTTATCAACTTTATGGTTTTGCCTATCCCAGAGAGATGGAATTGTTGCGGGAAGCCGGATTTCATCCGTTGGAAGTGATCAAGGCCGCCACATTGAACGGCGCTGAAGCTTTGGGCATGGCCGATGAAATTGGGACCATAAAAGTGGGCAAATTGGCCGATTTTGTAATCGTCGAAGAGAACCCCTTGGTCAATCTGAAAGTACTTTATGGCACAGGAGCCATTAAATTGATGGAAGACAACACTGTGGCCAGAGTCGGTGGTGTAAAGTATACCATAAAGGATGGGATCATCTACGATGCCAAAAAATTATTGGAAGATGTAAAACGCATTGTGGAAAAGGCAAAGGCGGATGCAAATTATGAAATAGTGCAACCTGGCATGAAAGGGGAATAGCATTTCTTCAAAATGGAAATATGGCAGCAATCAAATGATTGCTGCTTTTTTTTGGTTTAAATTGGAAGGCTAATTTTTTAGGGAATCCAATTGCTTTTGGGCTGCCTGCAATTGATTTCGAAGTAATTGATTTTCTTGAAGGTACTGCTCCTGTAACTGTTCCATTTTTCGCTTAAACTCATCGGCGGGAACATAATCGGGTTCCAACCAAGCCTCCTTGATAATACTTACCAAAGTGAACAAAAAACTGATGCTGATCGCAGAAATCAATAGGAGCAATAGATTTTTTTCCCTTTTGTGGGCCGGAGTTCGTTTCAAGAGATTTTGCTCATCCTTGGTCAGTTTCTTATTGCCAGATAATTGATCCAAAAAAACATCCCATTTCTCCTCCTCTTTGACATACATGTCCATAAAACCGCCCTCTTCCAAAAAATCTTCCGTGCTGGTAGTGGAGGCCACCATAAAAATTTCCATACCATTCCCACTCATCACATCCAGCAGCTCAGGATCGTACTCCTGGATTTCCTTTACCAATTTTTCAACAAACTGAAGACTATAATTGGGTCTTAAAAACTCATCGTAAAGGGTTTGAATCTCAAAGTAATCGCTTCGTTCCAAGGCATATTCCAGAAAACGATCTTTTAATTCTGCCTTAAAAAACTCGCTCATAGCGTATGATAAAAGATTGGTTGGTATGGGTTGTTGTTGGTCGTTTTATTCTTTTTGATTCTACAAATTTTCAAACCTCAGGTGTGGAAGTGCTGGAAATTTTTTGTTTAAGGATATGTGGCAAATAAGGAATGATTCCTTATTGAATCCAAAAAATTTCAGTAATTGACTTATTGGAAGGCACTAAACGATTTCGGCACTAAGCCCGGCCTGCAATAACTGGGTACACTTAGGTTTAAGGAAATCGTATTCACCCGTTTTCACCGTGCATTTGCCATTATAGTGAACAATCAATGAACACTGTTCGGCCTGCTCAGGGGTATGCTCACATACACTGATCAACGTTTCTATCACGTGGTCGAACGTGTTGACATCATCATTAAAAAGTACAATCTCATTTTGCTTGACCGTCTCTTCCTCAAGAAGGACATCTTCACTTTCTTTTTCTCTAGTGCCCATATTCTCTGGAGTTTATGCTTTTCTAATTTACATATTTTGCTGAAACCCAGCGATTCTTCTCCAGATTTTTTTCAAATTCCAAACCATGGGCGGCACATTTTGAAGAAATGGCATCCAAGTCCTCCAAATAAAAGCCACTCAAAAATAAAGCACCTCCCTTGTTCAAACTGTTGGCGTAAATGGGAATGTCCTCCAGCAGTATATTTCGGTTGATATTGGCCAAGATGATATCGTACTTCTTGCCTTTAAGCAGACTACTGTCCCCTTGAAAAACTTGGATATCGGCGCAATTGTTTCGTTCCACATTTTCAAGGGAATTCAAATAGCACCATTCATCAATATCGATGGCGTCAGCAGATCTTGCCCCTTTCATTTTGGCCAAGATAGCCAAAACGCCGGTCCCGCAGCCCATATCCAAAACCGATTTTCCTTCGAAGTCGGTGTTTAAGATATGTTGGAGCATCATATACGTGGTTTCATGATGCCCGGTACCAAAACTCATTTTGGGTTCGATCACAATGTCAAACGTAACCTCTTCCTTGGCATGGAACGGCGCACGGACCATGCATCCATCACCCACTCGAATCGGATGGAAATTCTTTTCCCATTCGGCATTCCAGTTTTGTTGCTCAATTTCCTTGCTGGTCCAAGTGATTTCAAAATCGGGATGTTGCAGCACAAAAAGGTCATTAAGGGTTTGCTCCTTCCATTCGGATTTTAAAATATAGGCCAACAGGCCTTCTTCGTTTTCCACAAAACTTTCAAAGCCAAGCTCGCCCAATTCCGCCATCAGAATATCGGAGGCAGGTTCCACAGGCTTCACTTTAAAATCAAACTCCAGATAAATTAAGGACATATCTGTTTAGATCCCTTTAATAATTTCCACAAAATCAGAGGCTACCAAGGATGCCCCACCGATCAATCCGCCATCCACGTCGGGTTTGGAAAATATTTCGGCCGCATTTCCCGGTTTTACACTACCTCCGTATAAAATGGAAACATTGTCGGCAACTGTGGAATTATAGGCCCCAGCGATTGTTTTTCGGATAAACGCATGCATTTCCTGAGCCTGCTCCGGTGAAGCGGTTTCCCCAGTACCGATGGCCCAAACGGGCTCGTAGGCAAGAATGACCTGTTTCCATGCGTCGGCATCCAAATCGAACAGGGCGTTCTTCAATTGACTTTCCACCACTTCAAAATGTTTATCGGCCTTACGCTCCTCCAATTCCTCACCAAAACAGAAAATGGACTTCATCCCTTTGGCGATGGCTGTCTTTACTTTTTTGGCCAACAGGGCATCGTCCTCCCCAAAATAGGCACGTCTTTCCGAATGTCCCAAAATAACAATGTCAATGCCCAGGCTCAACAACATATCGGCAGAAATTTCGCCGGTGTAGGCTCCGTTTTCCGCAAAATGCATGTTCTGTGCGGCTACTTTTATGGTTGATACCTGTAATGCGGCTTGGGCTGCCTGTAGATTTACAAATGTCGGTGCCACAATTACTTCCGCTGGGCTATCGGGCAACATGGCGGAAAGTTCGGCCAATAAAGCTTCGGTTTCTTGCAATGTCTTGTTCATCTTCCAGTTACCGGCCACTATTTTTGCTCTCATACTATTATTTTTAAGTTATACCGTTTGGCGTTCGGTGTAAAATTTTTTTCTTAATTATTACTATTGAATTTTTGACCTTTGATTTTTGAGTTACGAAGATAGTACATGAATGCTCCAATTTTGTTCTCACAACGTTCTGTCAGCTCCAGGGCCATATTGAAACTTTCTTCAGAAATCAACTTTTTATCGATTGAACGATAAAACTGGGATTTCAATTCCGCACATGATCCTTTTGAAAAACTCAAAAAATTATGAAATTCTTTGTTCCCGCCTCTTCCAAAGCCTTCAGCAATATTATCCATTATTGAACCTGAGCTTCGTTCCATTTGGTTCCGTAAAGCATAATTTCCCCTAACTCAGTGGTTAGAAAAAGATGTTCAACCATTTGGCATAATTCCCTTGAAATTTTCCAGACTTCCAAATCCTCAAATCTATCTATCCTGCCCATAATGATGCAATATCTTTAGCGGAAAAACAACAAACACTAAAACGCTAGCCTATCAATATCGTTGTAATGTACTTTTTGTTGGATGGTTCCCCGTTGTAGCACAAGGATCCCGGGATTGGAACGTACGATGGTCTTTAACGTAGTTTCATCCGTGAAATAGAACTCAAAGTCCAAACCGTACTGATTTTTCAACTCATTGGCCATTTGATTGCTGGATGCCGACATCCCTATCACCCGATAACCTTTTGCCATGGCTTTTTTGGCCATTTCGGCAACTGCTGCAAATGCTTTATGATGGCTTTTGGTCAAATCATAGGCAATGACCATCACCAATTTATCCTCTTCCAACAAATCGGCTGCATAATCCTGTCCTTCTTGCTCAATGGTAAAATCGTGTATCGGCGGTTCGTAGCCTTCTTGCAAAAGAGTCGTTTCCACATCCACAAATTCGCCATCCACCGATGGGTATTCGCCATTAGTGACCACGATTTGATCGGCACCGTTGACCTTGAATCGCCATGCATATTCGTAAACAGGTTGTGGCGCACCCTCTGGAACGGACATGCCTTCCTGAATGTTCGCTCCAATTTTGTACGGTCTGAAATCCACCGAAGGTAAATGGTTAAGTACGTGGTAGGCAAACCATCCACAAGCCACCAAAGCTATCCCCCCAATAATCCAATTTAACTTGTCCTTGAAGAGTGGCGTGATATATTTTCTACCATAGAAAAGCACCAAAATGAACACCAACAGGATTACGTCCTTGGTAAACGACTCCCAGGGTGTCAACTTAACGGCGTCACCAAAGCAACCACAATCCGTCACCTTGTTGAAATAGGCCGAATAAAAGGTGAGAAAAGTGAAAAATACAATCATTGCCAGCAAGCTCCAAACGGTTAGTTTGGGTTTAAACCCCATCAAAAGCATTACCCCCAATAGTACCTCAACAATGACCACAACAATGGAAATACCCAAGGCCAAGGGCACTAAAAAGGGCAGATCCAAAACCCCAGGGCTAAAATATTCTTCCAATTTGAAGGAGAAGCCCAAAGGGTCGTTCAATTTGATCAAACCACTGATGATGAAAAGTACCCCAACGATAATCCTAGAAATCCAAACCAAATATTTCATTCTGTTTCGTTTAAATGTATCAATGCAAAAACCGCATAATTGACAATATCCTGATAATTGGCATCCACTCCCTCGCTCACCAAGGTCGAGCCCTGGTTGTCCTCTATCTGTTTTACCCGTAGTAATTTTTGTAATATCAGATCGGTTAGGGAACTTACCCGCATATCGCGCCATGCCTCCCCATAATCGTGATTTTTGTCCTCCATCAACTTTTTGGTGAGGGCCACTTGTTCATCATAAAGGGCCACCGCTTGTTCCGCAGTAAGATCGGGCTGTTCCACCACCCCTTTTTGGATTTGGATCAACGCCATGATCGCATAGTTGATAATTCCAATAAATTCGGATTGTTCACCCTCATCCACTTTACGGACTTCATTTTGCTGTAAACTCCGAATGCGTTGGGCTTTAATGAAGATTTGGTCCGTTAAGGATGTTAACCTCAAAATGCGCCACGCGGTACCATAATCCTTCGCCTTTTTCAAAAACAAGTCCCGGCAGGTTTGTATCACTGCATCGTACTGTTGGGAAGTCTGCTGCATGTAGTTTTGCTAATTTGCGTAAATTTCGTCTTCTTGCACAGCCCTTGGGGCCGAGCATGCCAAAGATAATGAAACCCAACAAAGCTGGTATTTTTTATGACCATAAACTGTAAAGGAACCTTGGTAGATCTCACCACTCCGAAAGTGATGGGCATTTTGAACCTCACTCCCGATTCGTTTTACGATGGCGGAAAATACAAGGATGCTGACTCCATACTACATCGGGTTGCGACTATGTTGCAGGAAGGTGCCACCTTCATCGATATGGGAGCCTACAGTTCCCGGCCCGGCGCAGAACATGTGCCAGAGGATGAGGAACTGGCCCGGATGTTGCCGGTAATCGATTTGGTATTGAAAAATTTTCCCGATACCTTAATTTCCATTGACACGTTTCGGAGCAAAGTAGCCTCGGAATGTATTGAACATGGTGCGGCCATCATCAACGACATTGCCGCTGGCAATTTGGACGATGCCATGATGGCAACAGTTGCTAAATATCAGGTGCCGTACATCATGATGCACATGAAGGGCACTCCCCAATCCATGCAAAAAGAGGCTACGTATGATGACCTTATCAAAGACCTCCGTTATTATTTTTCAGAAAAAATTGATGAAGCCACCACCTATAAGATCAACGATATCATCATTGATCCGGGTTTTGGTTTTGCCAAGACCGTCAGCCAAAATTTTAACCTGTTGAACCATTTGGACCTCTTCCAAACCTTTGGTTTGCCTTTGTTGATCGGATTGAGTCGAAAATCGATGATTTACAAAACCCTGGGAACCACACCACAAGAGGCTTTGAACGGCACCACCGCCATGCATACCGTGGCACTTTTAAAAGGTGCCAACATAATTCGGGCCCATGATGTGAAAGAAGCCATGGAATGTGTTAAACTTGTGGAGGCGCTGAAAGCCAATGCCTCCTGATTTTTTGTTACCCGAATTTTGTTAATTTTACAAAAACGCTGCCGTTGGATTTTCTAAATTTTCTCGAGTTCAAGATTACGGATATCATCGACATTGTCCTCGTGGCTGCGTTGCTCTACTACATCTACAAATTGGTCAAGGGAACGGTGGCCATCAATATTTTTATAGGCATCGTTATCGTTTGGGCACTATGGAAATTGACCGAACTGCTCCAAATGAAAATGATCAGCAGTATGGTCGGAGGGTTCATGAACATTGGATTGATCGCCTTGATCATTGTCTTCCAACAAGAGATCCGGAAGTTTTTATTGATGATCGGTTCCACAAATTTCGCTACCAAACGCAATTTTTTAAAGCACTTTAAGTTTTTGAAGCAAGATGCTATTTCGGCCACTACCGACGTGGATGCCATTATTGGCGCCTGCGAACGTATGGGCATTACCAAAACAGGTGCAATTATTGTAATTGAACGCAACAATTCCCTTGATTTTGTAAAATCGACCGGGGATGCCATGAACATTCAGGTGACCCAACCCATTTTGGAAAGTATTTTTTTCAAAAACAGTCCCTTGCATGATGGGGCCATTGTGATACAGGATAATTTTATCACGGCGACAAGGGTGATCTTACCGGTTTCCAACGACCGAAATATTCCGCTGCGTTTTGGATTGAGGCATAGGGCCGCAGTAGGCATCACTGAAAAAACTGATGCAGTATGCTTGGTGGTCAGCGAGGAAACGGGTTCCATTTCCTACATCAAAAATGGGGAATTTGTTCCTTTTAAAGGAACTGAGGAATTGACCCAGCTCATCAAAAAAGACCTGGAGTTATGAACTGTGCCAATTGCGAAGCCAGCCTGCGATCGGATTTTGGTTATTGCCCAACCTGCGGTGCAAAAGTGGTCCGCACCAGATTGACATTGAAAAATGTTTGGGAAGATATGAGCTTTCAACTCTTCAACTTGGACAATACATTTCTGAAGACCTTCAGGCATATGTTTTCGCAACCGCAAAATGTCATCAACAGTTATATTACCGGAATCCGAAAAAGGTACATGAACCCGATCAGTTATTTTGCCATTGGGGTGACCCTATCCGGAATCATGTTCTATATTCTCCGGAAAGTTTACGAAGTGAGCTTGACAGAAAATAGTTTTTCTGATACCAACACCCAAGTGGCAGCCAATATGGATTTCGTTTTTGACTATCAAGGCATTCTGTCCTATCTCATCATTCCATTATATGCCTTGTTCACCTGGTTGCTCTTTATGGATAAAAAACAGCTCAACTATACGGAACACCTAGTGGCCAATGCCTACATTTTCGGGCAGATTTCGATGTTACAACTCATCATCAGTCTACCGATTTTTGGTTTGTTCGATATCCGGTACGATGTGTTCAATTGGTTCTTTTTGATCGCATCGGTCATTTACCAATTTTATGTGTTCAAAAAGTTATTCAATTTAGGAATCTCCGGAACCATACTGAGGGGATTGGCCTATTTGACCATGACTTTCATCCTGATGATCGGCATAGGCATTCTTTTTGCCATCATTGGCCTTATGACCGGTAAGTTGAATTTGGAGGACTTTGCCCCTAAATAGCCTTAGGCCACTTCTTCAGCCAAAAACTGGGCATTGTACAAGTCGTTGTAATACCCACCTTTTTTCAGCAGTTCCTTATGGGTGCCCACTTCAATGATCTTGCCTTCATCCATCACAATGATCTTGCTGGCCTTTTTAATGGTGGCCAAGCGGTGTGCAATAATGATAGAGGTTCGGCCTTCTGTAATCTTATCGGTCGCTTGTTGGATCAATTGTTCGGAATAGGTATCCACGGAAGATGTGGCCTCGTCCAAGATCAAAATGCTCGGATTGCTCACATAGGCCCGAAGAAAAGCAATCAATTGACGCTGACCACTGGAAAGCATGGTACCCCTTTCCTTTACATTGTACTGATACCCACCAGGAAGGCTCGAGATAAACTCGTGCACGCCTATCTGCTTGGCGGCCGCTTCAATCTCTTCCGTGGTGATGTTGTCATCCTTCAGCGAAATATTGTGTTCAATGGTATCCGCGAAGAGGAATACATCCTGCAAAACAATGGCAATATGCGATCGCAACGAACGGAGCGTATAGTCCTTAATATTGATGCCATCCACAAGAATTTGCCCGGAATTGATCTCGTAAAAACGGTTGAGCAAATTAATGATGGTGGATTTCCCTGCCCCTGTGGCCCCCACAATGGCGACTGTTTCCCCAGCCTTAACATTGAAGGAAATGCCATGTAGCACCTCTTCATCCTTCACATAGCCAAAACGGACATCCTTAAACTCGATATCACCCTTAACATCGGCTTTGTCAAGATTTCCATCGTCGGCAATATGGCTGTCGGTGTCCAAAATCTTAAATACCCTATTGGCGGCCACCATACCCATTTGCAGGGTGTTGAACTTATCGGCAATCTGGCGCAACGGACGGAACAGGAGATCCATCAGGAAAAAGAAGGCCACAATGGCCCCTTTGTTGTCCAGACCAACATTCTCAATATTTTGGATCACGCCAAAATATACCACCAAACCAATCCCTATGGAATTGGAAATTTCTGCCACGGGAAAGAAAATGGAGTTATACCAAACCGTTTTCAACCAGGCATTTTGGTGTTTTTCATTGATCACACGGAACTTTTCCTTTTCAATTTCCTCCCGATTGAACAATTGTACGATCTTCATCCCTGCAATACGTTCCTGCACAAAGGAATTGAGATTGGCCACTTGGGCACGCACCTCTATAAAGGCCACTTTCATGGCTTTTTGGAACAATCGGGTAGCAATCAAAATTACCGGCAAAATGGCAAATACGATCACGGCCAATTTCCAATTGATCACGATCATGATGATGGCGGCAGAAATCATTTTGAGCACATCGGCCACGATCATAAAAAATCCCTGGCTGAAAATCTCCCCAATACGCTGCATATCCGCCACAGAGCGAGTGACCAATACCCCAATGGAAGAATTGTCGAAATAGGTCATTTTAAAACCGGTCATCTTTTCGAACAATCGAATGCGAATATCCCGAATGACCGATTCACCCAACAAGTTTGCATAATAGTTGAAGAGCAGCTGGGTGGTCACCTGGCCCATCAAAAAGACCAGCATCAAGATCACAGCATTCAACAATTGTTGCCCGTCCTTGTTTTCCAAGGACTGGTTGATGATGTTTTTAACCAAAATGGGGATTCCTATCGCGAAGGCTGCCGATAAAATGGCCACAATGGCGACCAGCCAAAAAATGCTCCGATAGGGCCTGGTATGTGCAAATACCCGTTTGAACAGTCTATAATCAAACGCTTTTCCGGAATCGTCGCTCTTACTCATCAAATAGTTCTTTTGGGTATATAACCTGTGTCAAATATAATCCTTTTGCAGGGACGGATACGCCTGCTTTTCCCCTATCCTTACTTTCGATGATGGTATGGATGTCTTCGGGCTCCATTTTACCCATTCCTACATCCAGAAGGGTGCCGACCACCGCGCGGACCATGTTCCGTAAAAATCGATCAGCGGAAATGGTGAACACCCATTTATCGTCCCGCACCTCCCAAATCGCTTTCCGAACATCACAGTTGTAGGTCTTTACATCCGTATTGGATTTGGAAAAGCACTCAAAATCTTTATGTTCCAAGAGCAGGCTGGCCGCTTGGTTCATGGCTTCCAAATTCAAGGGTTGGTGCACATAATGTGCAAAATCCGAGCAAAAAGGGCTATTTTCCCTCACCACCCAATATTCGTAGGACCGTTCCACGGCATGGAAACGGGCGTGGGCATCGGGCACCATTTTAAAAATATGCTGTACCGCAATGTCCTCCGGCAAAAAGGAATTCAATCGAAAAACCAATTCGTCCTTGTCCAGCTCATCATCGAAATCAAAATGGGCAAACATCTGCTTGGCGTGCACCCCGGTGTCGGTTCTGCCAGCTCCCACCACTTCCATTTTTTGGCGCAGCAAAGTGGATAGTGCTCCCTCCAAAACCTCCTGTACCGTGATGGCATTGGGTTGGTTTTGCCACCCATGGTATGCCTTGCCGAAATAAGAAAATTGGATGAAATATCTCAATGGAATCCCTTACTTTTAAGTCGATAAAGATAATTCAATCCCTTCCAACATAAATCCGCCCTTATTTTTTTAGCATATTTTTAGCGTTATGACCAAGATTTTGTTGCTTTCCGATACCCACGGACATATGGACGAAGCCATTTTAAAATATGCTGCCCAAGCCGATGAAATTTGGCATGCCGGCGATATCGGCGATCTTGCCGTGACTGACAAACTGAATGCACTGAAACCGGTGCGTGGGGTGCATGGCAATATTGATGACCATACGATCCAAATGGAGTTTCCGGAACACAATCGGTTTCAATGTGAGGATGTGGATGTTTGGATCACACACATTGGTGGCTATCCCGATCGGTACAATGTGCGGGTCCGGGAAGAAATCAAAAGAAATCCACCCAAATTGTTTATATGCGGACATTCGCACATTTTAAAGGTGATGTACGACAAAAAATTGGGTTTGTTGCACATGAATCCCGGTGCCTGTGGAAAACAGGGGTTTCACCAAGTGCGGACCATGTTGCGTTTTGTGATCCATGGGGAAAAGATCACCGATTTGGAAGTAATTGAACTGGGAAAACGATAGTATTTATTTACAATACTTTACGTGATGACAGATGGTTCTGCCCAAAGACCAAATGGGTTGGTAAGTATTTTCCAAAGACTTCGTCTAAGCATTCGAACAACAATTACCAAAAATCTAACTATGAAAGTATTCAATTCAACCTTGCTATTTGCCACCAGTTTATTTCTTTTGATGTCATGTGCCGAAAAAAGAGAGAAAAAACAAGAAACGGCAGGTGCACAAAAGGAAATCCCATCTTCTAATCCCACGTATGATGTAAACCACCCCAAAACCATATTGACGGCCGTTGCCAAGGCTTCCGGAGGATGGAACAATCTATGGAAGAAGAAGGATGTACAATACACTTATGATTATCGCTATGCCGATGGAAAAGCGGACATTTCCACTGAGCGTTACATTTTTGATTCCGAAGCTTCTTATGGGAAGTATCAAAAACATGAAATCAATGTAATGCCGGACCAAGAAGGCATCGTAATCCAGTATTTCAATGGAAATGAAACCATTGTTGAAGTGGATGGAAAAAAAATGGACGCGCCAGAGCTTATCGGCGCAAGTGATTTTTTACGCAAGGCCAATTACTATTGGTTTACCATGCCCTATAAATTGGACAGTAAGGCCGTTATTGCCAAATACCTCGGTCAGGAAGAATATAATGGTATCCAATATGACAAGGTTGAAGTATCTTATGATCCAGCCATTACCGGAAAAGAGCAAAATGACATGTATATTATTTATGTGAACCCTGAAACAAAATTGATAGATAGGTTCTACTTTTCCTTGCCATTCTTAGGAGTTAACGAACCAGTGATCATTGCCAATTATTATTATGAGAATGTCAAAGGTCTGATGATTTCAACCAAGCGTACTTATTTTATGCCCAGTGAAAATGGTTATTCCGAGGAACCGAATCTAGTGCAGACGTTAACGGATATTACCTTCGACAACAATTTTACGTTGGAGAATATAATGGAATAAGAAGTCCAAAAAAGTTTCAATAAAAAAGCCCCGAACTAAATCGGGGCCTTCTCGCACTAATACTACTAAGATGTTAGGTTCAACGCAAGCGATCAACAGATTTTACAAGATCCTCATCCTTTTTGATAGCCCTGTTGGCCAGGACCAGAAAAACGATAGAAAATACAGGAATCAGCATCCCAATACCCTTCTCTGAGACAACCGTCTCTCCGGATAAGCTTAGCGATCGATAAACGAAAAATCCTAGTAAAAAAAGATTCAATATCATATTCAATCTGTTCATCACAAATTGATTTTGTCTGTTTTTGTACATCAAAATCGTGGCAACTGCCAACACTGCCGAAACATAAAAAACAATGCTTACCAGTACTTGGTCCTGGGCATACACCTCTTTGCCACCGACTTCGACCCAAAGATTCAGAAAAAAGGGAAGTACGCCCACCAACAGGGCAACTACCAACAAAAATAACGTCTGAATTCTTTGAATCATTGTACCAATGGATTTCAATTTGCAAAAATAGGCGTCTTTTTGAGAAATAAGGATTAATTCTTCAAAAATTATTCGTATCATTGTGTCGTTATTGCAAATGCACCTACCTTGGAATTCTTTCCACCAGTAGCACCCAAATAACTTTACTTCATATTCAGATTTACACAAGTTTAACTTATTCATTACTTAATGTTCGAGATTTCAGATCTAAAAGCTAAGAAGCTTCCTGAGCTACAAGAAATTGCTAAGGACCTCAACGTTCCTAAGTTCAAAACGTTGAAAAAACTGGACTTGGTTTACCAAATACTCGATGTCCAAGCTTCCAACCCCAAGGCTGTAGCCGAAACTGTTGGCGCCAGCACCGAAGAAAAACCCGCCCCAAAACAGAAACGTGCGAGAAGTCCCCGTCCCAAAAACGCGGATGCCAACAAACCAGCGGACACCCAAAAACCGGTGGAGAAAGCTGCTGAAAAAAGTACGGAAACGGAAGACAAGGGCAACTTCCAAGATGATGGCAAAAAGCCAGTGCACAAAAAGGAGAACAAACCCAACAACGTCCAAAAAACCCAGGGCAACAGCAATGCCAACAGAAGGAACAATCCGCACCACGACAAGAAAAACAACCAGCACCACGACAAAAAGAGCAGCAATTTTGACAAAGACCTGAAAAACAGGTACAAAGAGCCAGAATTTGAGTTCGACAGCATTATTGAAAGTGAAGGTGTCCTGGATATTATGCAGGATGGCTACGGCTTCCTAAGATCTTCGGATTACAACTATTTGTCGTCCCCGGATGATATATATGTATCCCAATCCCAGATTCGTCTTTTTGGATTGAAATCGGGAGATACGGTCCTTGGGAATATTCGACCCCCAAAAGAGGGCGAAAAATATTTCCCGTTGATCAAGGTGAACAAAATCAATGGTTTGGACCCGCAAGTGGTTCGCGATAGGGTTTCCTTTGAACATTTGACCCCATTGTTCCCAAAAGAAAAATTCAAATTGGCCGAAAAACAGAGTACCATTTCCACAAGGATCATGGACCTTTTCTCTCCAATTGGTAAAGGACAGCGGGGCATGATCGTTTCCCAGCCGAAAACCGGTAAAACGATGTTGTTGAAGGATATCGCCAATGCCATTGCTGCCAACCATCCCGAAGTGTACCAAATCATTTTGCTGATCGATGAACGCCCTGAAGAGGTTACCGATATGCAGCGCAATGTTCGCGGAGAGGTTGTCGCCTCTACGTTTGATAAAGAAGCATCCGAGCACGTTCGCGTGGCCAATATTGTTCTGGACAAAGCGAAAAGATTGGTGGAATGCGGTCATGATGTGGTGATCCTTTTGGATTCCATTACCCGATTGGCACGCGCCTACAATACCGTACAGCCTGCATCCGGAAAAGTATTGAGTGGTGGTGTGGATGCGAATGCTCTGCACAAACCGAAACGTTTCTTTGGAGCTGCCCGTAACATTGAGAATGGCGGTTCGCTTTCCATTATTGCCACCGCATTGACGGAAACCGGATCTAAAATGGACGAGGTGATCTTTGAGGAATTCAAGGGTACCGGTAACATGGAACTTCAATTGGATCGTAGAATTTCCAACAGAAGGATATTCCCTGCCATCGACCTTATTTCTTCTTCTACCCGTCGCGACGATCTGCTTTTGGACGAAAATACCATTCAACGTATGTGGATCTTGCGCAAGTATTTGGCAGACATGAATCCGGTGGAAGCCATGGAGTTTATGGAACAACGCATCAAGCAGACCCGAAACAACGAGGAGTTTTTGCTCACCATGAACGAGTAAAAATTTAAAATACTACATATCAATAGTTTAAAAACCCTTCAAAAAATATTGGAGGGTTTTTTATTGACCCATAATACAGAAAAGACATATCTTTAAAATGGTTTCCTCAAACTGAACTTTAAATACTTATACCATGAAAAACAACAGTAAAGCAATCATTGCTTTTTTGGGGTCAATTCTATTGTTGCTGGGGTCTTGCCAGCAAGGTCCTAAAAAAGAAGGTTCCACAGATTCTGAAACACCCAACACAACACAGGAAACGAATGTAGAACCACCCTCTGGAATTATTTCGTTGGTGGAATCCAAATCACTGTATGACAATTATACCCGTCATCGATTGGATTTGATTAAGCAATATGAGGCCGAAAGAAGCGAAGTTGAATTTATTCCGGCCCGGTTCACTTCATTCGCTTTTGATGACATCAAACAATACATTGCATTTATAGAACAAGAGGCCAAGGCCGCCAATGTGACCATTTCCTCCTTACGGATCTATTTTGCCAATTACCCCGACAAGCCCGATTTTCCGGATGGCCAAAAAGTGGTCCACCCTAGGCAAAATTCCCTGTTCATCCTTCCCACCATGATTGTGGATGGTCAAGAATACGGTTTTTACATCGGGGCCGACGGCAAGGCCAAGTTGATCAAAGATGCTGTTGGAGCCAAAGAAATGGGATCAACGGGCGAAAAGAATCAGTCATACGCCAGTTTTGCCCCAACTATGATGCAAACCGAAGATCAAAGCCTGGTCATGAACAAAGGAAACTCATCACCGCCACCTAACAGCGATTATTAGAGATTTTGGTGTTTGAAGAGATTTTGACATACCTGAAAGACCAGTTTTTTATTATAGCCTATTTCATCACATGGGTTGTATCGGTTGCGACGTATAGGAAGTATTTTGATACTGCACTAAAGTACTTTCCCATATTCATCGCCTATACTTTTTTCACCGATTTGTTGGGTTATTTCATCAAGTACAATGATAATTTCCAGTTCTTTTCGGACAATCGTTACTCCTCACTGAATATCATTATATATAATATTTACCAGTTGGTCGCCTATCTTTTCTTTTATTGGGTGTACTATAGGGTGATACAATCTGTCCGTTATAGAAAAATGATACGATATGGACTGGCCGTGACCTTAACTACCTATGCAATCAGTTTATTTTTTTACAATCCGTTTTACAAAGGTCTTTACATTGCCGAAACGGTAGGATCCTGGGTACTCTTAATGTGTATTGTACTCTATGTCTTGGAAAAACGCAAAGAAGAATCAGCATACCCGATTGTCCGCAACTTGCTATTTTGGATAAGTTTGGGCAACTTCATTTTTTATCTATTTACGCCCTACATGTTTTTATTGGGCTCCTTTGATGATAAATTGTGGTTCAAGTATCCAATACAGAAGGCACTGTTCGTACTCATTGCCTTTATGTACGGTTCCTATACACTGGGTCTGATTCTCTCCAGAAGAAAAGCATTCCGTTAGCAAAAAAATAAAAGAGTAATTGACACCCCCTTTAAGAGGGGGTGTTTTTATTGCTTAAATTAGACTCCAATAATACCAAGCCAAAAAGACCGCCCCACCTTGTAATTATGGATGGATTCTATACATTTATAATTGAACAATTCTATATCCCCCTTTATTTTGTGGTATGGTTGGTGGCGGTGATACGATACCGTAGCTATTTTGATACACCCTTGAAGTATTTCCCTATTTATTTGATGTATACCTTCCTCACTGAATTGTTGGGGTATTTCATCAAATACCATGACCAGTTCCAATTTTTTTCTGAAGAGGAGTACAGCTGGCACAATGTGATCATATACAACATCTATTCAGTTGTGACTGCCTTATTTTTTTATTATATCTATTGGCGGGTCTTAACCATTGAAAAGCATAAAAATTGGATCAAATATGTAACCGCTACCAGTTTATTGGGATATATGGTTAGCTTGTTTTTCCAAGATCCCTTTCATATGAACCTGTACTATGCAGATTTACTGGCATCCCTGCTCCTATTGTTCGTTATCACCATTTACTTTAGGGAACAGAGGCTAGCCCAGGCGGCATATCCCCGGCGTTATAATCTAATGTTTTGGATAAGTTTTGGCCTGGCCGGATTCCACGCCGTTTTTCCATTTCTTTTTCTAATTGCCTACGAAGCGCCACACATTTGGGCCGAATTTCAGTTAAGAAATGTTTTGAAGGTTTTTATTGTGTTCATGTATGGCAGTTTCTTTGTCGGATTTCTCCTTTCAAAGAGAAAAGCTTTCAATTAGCATTGTTCTGAAAAAAAAAACGCCCCCTAAAAAGGAGGCGTCTCAATGTTTTTAGTTTGAAAAGAGATTACATCGCGGCAACCTTGCTCATCAATTTGCTCTTAAGGTTCGATGCCTTGTTTGTATGGATAATGTTGCGCTTGGCCAACTTATCGATCATACCAACCACAGTGGGCAACAATGCCTCAGCAGCTTTTTTGTCCTCCTCGTTACGTAATTTTTTAATGGCATTACGCACGGTTTTGTGCTGATACCTGTTACGCAAACGTACTGCTTCGTTTCTTCTGATTCTCTTTAATGCTGACTTATGGTTTGCCATTATCTTAAATTATTCTTTCTTGTTCCTTTTTGTAGCCCGTAGGGGAATCGAACCCCTGTTACCAGGATGAAAACCTGGCGTCCTAACCCCTAGACGAACGGGCCATTTAATTTCAAAAACCCGGGATAATACCCAAGTTTCAAAAGTTTCAATAACCTTTCGTAGCCCGTAGGGGAATCGAACCCCTGTTACCAGGATGAAAACCTGGCGTCCTAACCCCTAGACGAACGGGCCATATGGTTGCACAATTGCGGATGCAAAAATACAACTATTTTTAAGTCTTGCAACAGTTACTATTATTTTTTGCACCCTAATTAATAGGCCTTTGCAAACAAGACTCGATATTGCGACGGTTTTCCGGTCACCATACATTTACCGACCTCCTTTTCCACGTTCAATGGTATACAACGGATCGTGGCTTTTGTTTCTTCCTTGATCTTATCCTCGGTTTCCGGTGTTCCATCCCAATGCGCTGATACAAATCCACCCTTTTCCTCAATAACCTGTTTAAATTCCTCATAGGTATCCACTTCGGAAATATGGTCGGCTCGGTAATCCAACGCCTTTTTATAGATGTTTTCCTGAATTTCCTCCAAAAGAGTTGCTACTCTATCCACAATATCCTCGGCCTTCACAGATTCTTTGCTCAAAGTATCGCGACGGGCTACTTCATAGGTACCATTTTCCAAATCGCGTTGGCCAATCGCCAAGCGAACGGGAACCCCTTTCAATTCGTATTCGTTGAACTTGAACCCAGGTTTGTGGGTATCCCTGTCATCATACTTTACGGTAATTCCCCTAGCCCGCAATGCTTTTACCAGTGGGTCTACTTTTTCGGAAATGGCTTCCAATTGTTCCATCCCCTTATAAATAGGTACGATTACTACCTGAATGGGAGCCAGCTTTGGCGGCAGCACCAATCCATTATCATCACTGTGCGTCATTACCAATGCGCCCATCAATCGGGTGGACACCCCCCAAGAGGTCGCCCAAACATATTCTTGACTCCCCTCTTTGGTGGCAAATTTCACATCAAAAGCTTTGGCAAAATTCTGTCCCAAAAAGTGTGATGTACCTGCTTGGAGCGCTTTGCCGTCCTGCATCAAAGCTTCAATACAATAGGTTTCTTCGGCTCCTGCAAAACGTTCGCTTTCCGTTTTGGTTCCTTTGATTACGGGAACCCCCATATAGTTTTCCGCAAACTCGGCGTAAACATGCATCATCAATTCGGCTTCTTCCACAGCTTCCTCCCTTGTGGCATGCGCCGTATGGCCTTCTTGCCATAAAAATTCAGCCGTTCGCAAAAAGAGACGGGTCCGCATCTCCCAACGCACCACATTCGCCCATTGGTTGATCTTTAAAGGTAGGTCTCGGTAAGACTGTATCCATCTCCTGTAGGTATCCCAAATAATGGTTTCGGAAGTCGGACGTACGATGAGTTCCTCTTCCAACTTGGCATCCTCATCCACTACAATACCGCTACCATCCTCTGCATTTTTTAATCGGTAATGAGTCACCACCGCACACTCCTTGGCAAAGCCCTCCACATGGCTGGCCTCTTTGCTTAAATAGGATTTTGGGATAAATAAAGGAAAATACGCATTCTCATGGCCAGTTTCCTTGAACATTTTATCCAGTTGGGCCTGCATCTTCTCCCATATGGCATATCCGTATGGTTTGATCACCATACAGCCCCTAACCCCTGAATTCTCGGCCAAGTCGGATTTCACGACCAGCTCATTATACCATTTGGAATAATCTTCGGCGCGACTAGTTAAATTTTTACCCATCTATTGTAGTTTGGCACAAAACTTGTGATTTATTTAATAAAATAATTCGGTAAAACTAGTTATTTTTAATATGTTCAACAATAAAAATTGCGCCATGTTAACGTCTTTACCCCACAAGAAAATTGGATTGTATACCACTTTAATCGTAGCTGCCCTTTTGGCGGCTTCCTGTGGTTCGTACCAACAAGCTTCTTATTACGATGATGGTATCTACACAAGCGGCAACCAAGTGGTCCGTGTTGAGAAAAGAAATGCCGAGGCCGTTGCGAACGATCGTCGTGAAACCAACTTATATGGCGAATACTTTGGTCAGAAAGCAGATATGTATGGTGAAATCTTGGACAGCGAGATTTTCACCGATGTCGACAGTTACTCCAGCGAATCGGCCAATGATAGTATTCCATTGGGCAATATGGACGATTATTTTGCCTATGACGATGAATTCAACACCTATAATGGCAATCCAGGTTGGGGCGACAATCCTTCCAACGTAACCATCAATGTTTATGATAACAATTGGGGTTGGGGTTGGAACAATGCCTACTGGGGTTGGGGTTGGAACGATCCTTATTGGTCCTTGGGCTGGGGATGGAACAGTCCTTACGTCGGATGGGGCTGGGGATGGTACAATCCCTGGAGATATAACCGCTGGGGCTGGGGTGGCTACTACGGATGGGGTTATCCTTACAACGGATGGGGCTATGCCGGTTACTATGGCTGGGGTGGCTACTATGGTTGGGGCGGTTATTACGGATGGAATAGACCCTACCTATACAATAGTAGGTATGGTAGAAATTATACCTACATGACCGGAAGAAGAGGTTATGCCAATAACTACACTAGGAGTTCAAATTTGACCTCCCGCAATACATACACCAATAGGTTCAGAAACAACAGTGGGCGTTCCAACGCAACGGTAAACAGAAGTTCTTTGGCCAACAGAAGCTCACGCACCTATAATGGCACCACGGCCAGAAGACGCGTAAGTGCCGATGCCATCGCAAGAAACAGGAATTACCGCACCAGTAGAAGTACCCGGGCCACTCCTTACAGTGGAACCGCTAGATCATATCGTTCCTATGGTACAACGCCTAGCACACGAAGCAATGGCGCTTACAACAGGAGCAGTTCATCGAACGGCAGATATTCCCCAGGCTATAGCACCGGTAGAAGTACTAGAAGTTATCAATCTTCTGGTAGATCCGTACCAAGATCAAGCAATTATTCCCGATCTTCCGGAACCTCCAGAAGTTCAGGAAGCTATAGAAGTAGTGGTAGCAGTTCTCGAAGCTCTGGAAGCTACAGAAGCAGCGGAGGCAGTTCCAGAAGTTCTGGTAGTTACAGAAGCTCAGGCGGTTCATCCAGAAGTTCTGGTAGTGCAGGCAGATCGTCAGGCGGGTCATCCAGATCCGGTGGAAGAGGCGGCAGACCATAACTAATCCAAACTTCATCATTCATAATCTAAATCAAACGAAATGAAACGAATCTTAACTTTCATAATGGTATTGGCATGCACTTTTGCTAGTGCCCAGACCATTGATGACGTGTTGCGCTACAGCACCGAAAACATGCAAGGAACAGCACGATTTCAGGCCATGGGCGGTGCTTTTGGAGCCTTGGGCGGCGATTTGTCGGCCATAGGCATCAACCCCGCGGGATCGGCCGTGTTCAATTTTAGTGAAATGAGCATTACCGGCACCAATTACAATCGGAACAACGATGCACTTTTTGGAAACAGCCTTACGAACAGCACCAACAACTCGCTCGAATTGAACCAGGTCGGCGGTGTGTTTGTTTTCAACTCGAGCAATAGTCCTTGGAAAAAAATTGCATTGGCTTTCAATTATGATATGGTCCAAAATTTCGATAACGAATATTTCGCATCCGGAAATACGGCATTGGGCATTGACAACTATTTTTTAAACTTTGCGCAAGGTCAGGCTCTTGGACCCCTTCGCACACAACCCGGAGAATTCATCGAGGATGCCTATTTGGACATTGGATCTAGTTTGGGCTATGCCGCCCAACAGGCATTTTTGGGCTTTCAGGCAGGTTTGATCGAGCCTACTGAGGATGATGACAACAACACCTCTTATTTTTCCAATGCGGATTACAGCGGGGTAAACCAACAATTCTCACAAGTTACCAATGGGTATAACAGCAAGTTCACCCTAAACTTTGCCGGTCAATACCAAGAAAACCTTTACCTAGGTGCCGCTTTGAACTTTCACAATGTACTGTATGAGCGATTCACCTATTTGGATGAAAGTGGCTATGCACAGGATTCCCCTGTTCAGTTTGCCTCCTTCGACAACTTCCTTCATACGGAAGGCTATGGTTTTTCCTTTGCATTGGGGGCCATTGCCAAATTGAATGAGAGCATCCGTGTGGGTGGTAGCTATCAATCCCCAACCTGGTACAGGTTAACCGACGATACCGCACAGCGCATCAATTCCAATCTGGCTGTCTCGGATATCGATTTCATTAACTTCGGAATTATCAACCTTTACGAGGAATATCGCATCAAAACCCCGGAAAAATATACAGGAAGCTTTGCCTTGGTCTTCGGACAGGACGGACTCCTAAGTTTGGATTACAGCTATCAAGATATGTCCAAAGCCGAATTGCGACCCAATGGGGACCCTTCTTTTGCTGCGGAGAACAATATTATTGCCAGCACTTTGGGTGCCGTAAACTCGTACCGCTTGGGAGGCGAGTATCGTATTGATGAAGTTAGCTTACGAGCAGGCTACCGCTTTGAGGAGAGCCCTTACGAAAATGGCGATTGGATTGGCGATCTTAACGGTTTTTCCGCCGGTATCGGCTATAACTTTGGTGGTAGCCGATTGGACTTGGCCTTCAGCAGAACCGAGCAGGACGTGAATTCCTATTTCTTTGATGGCGGCATCGACAGTGCGGCCTTGGTGAACCAAATCAATACCAACATATCCTTGGGGTATGTGATAAAATTTTAATGGAAAAGAAAATACAGTAAATAAAGGCTGGGCTTGTCCCGGCCTTTTTTTATCGCACCAATGAAAAGTGTCGACGCACCGAAGTAGCCACCAACACCCCTTCATCATCCCGATTGTAATCCAATCGGAACCAGTAGTCCGACGATGGCATATCCCTTCCGTTGAAGGTGCCGTCCCAACCATTGTTGGGTTCCAATTGCTTCAACAGTTTCCCGAATCGATCAAAAATGTAAACCACCGGGCTGTCCAGTTCCTCAATACCCAAAACTTGCCATGTATCATGCACAAAATCGCCATTGGGCGTGAAAAATTTAGGGAAGCCCACCACCAAAAATTCAATGGGCTCTGTGGTTCCACATCCGTTTTTATCATTGATCACCACCGTATTGAGTCCGGGCGGTACATCATAGAAAATGGGGTCGTCCTGAAATTCACCGCCATTGATGGCATATTCATAGTCGCCATCGCCCACCGGAACGATCTCTATGTTGTATGGATCGGTCTGCGTGCTGTTCACCAAATCATCAATGATGCGGACCTCATCCAATTCGGGTACGCCGTAAAAGGTGATGAGAATATCATCGGTAATGGTATTTCCAAAGGTAGATTCTATGGTGACGCGATAACGTCCTGAATTTGGACTGGACACGGTCAATTCGGTTTGTCCGGCGCCAGTGGCAAGCACAGTTTCATAAGTGCCATCATCATCGGCATCATATTCCCAAGTAATATTGGCTATATTGGGACCAACCGGAGAATTCAGGGCACTCAAAACAATATCGGGATCCCCTTCACAGGCGACAATATCCAAGCCCAAGAATTCATCCCGAAGGGTACAGTCCAACGCAGTATCTTGATTTTCATCCACAGAACTCCCTGTAAACGTTAAAATGAACGACTCCGGCTCGTCATCAAAATTGGTATTGTAATTATTGATGTACAGGTAATAAATTTCCCCAGCGGTCACGTTCAACCATTCATCATACGTATTCTGGCTGCTCTTTACGAAAGGTGCCCCTTCCCTCCCATCTACTGGGTTTACGCCAATGCCGGTAAATCCGGTATCATTGTATTCATAGTTGCAACGAATGGGCTGGGCAGAGCCGTCCCCAATAATTGTACAATAGTTTTGTCCCGTAGTTTCGTCAAACGGCCCATACAGGGCAAAATCCCATTCAGCAGTAATGGGACCCCCAGGATTTACGGGCAAGGCCTCAATATCAAATCCAATCTGTCCATCGGTTCCCGCACGAAATACAAACCAGCCCGTATTGTTTTCGATATTGGCAGAACTTACACTTCCCTTTTCCAAGCAACCCGTTTGGGTGATCACTTCAGGGTCAAAATCATCGATATCGCCACTACCGTCGGTCACCCCCATAATGGGTGCATCGGCACACACGGGAATCGCCGTTCTACAATCCGGTGAATTTTGTGCACTTGCTGAAAAGTATGTCAAGAAGATTAAACAGATAGCACTGATCAGGGCTCTCATAAACGTTTGGGGCTAAAGGTTATGCAACATAACCTGTATAACTTCCTTAAAACCCTTTTTAGTATGCGTTGGTCCTAATAATTGACCGTTAATCGATGAAATGCCTGAGAATTACCTTCGCAATGAGAAATGGCTCTGTAAATATTTGGCATAGACCCGGTTTCCATCATCATCCAAATAGGATAGTTTGAACCAATAATCCGTAGATGGCAATGGTTTTCCATTGAAGCTGCCATCCCATCCCGGATCATACTCGTTCATTTGCTTAATGAGTTTACCATATCGATCATAAATGGTCACAATTGGGTTGTTCAAGGCAGAAAGTCCCTCCACCTGCCATGTTTCGTTCAATACATCGCCGTTCGGGGTAAAAGTGGACAAATAGCCGACCACCACGATTTCCTCGGAAACTTCCCCGCATCCCAAAACATCGCGCATGGTAACCGTATGCACCCCGGGAGATACTCCTTCAAAAGTCGCATCAGCCTGAAAATCCCCGTCATCCAATCGAAACTCGTAATCCCCTTGGGTCGCTGTTTCTATAGTGACAGTGTTATTCAATTGCATATCCTCAACATGGACTTTGGCAATGGCAGGCGATTCTGAAAAAGTGACGGTAACCGTGATATTGTTTTCGCAAACAGCCCCTCCAGAAACATTGGCAACTGTGACCACATATTCCCCTTCTTGTGAAACCACTATACTTGGGGTTTGCTCACCAGTGTCCCATAAATAACTATAAGCTGCTTGCGGATTGGTTTCTCCAATTTCCACACTACCTACATTTTCACAGATGACCACAGTTGTTTCAAATGTGGGTTCGGGCGTTTGTACCGCATTCAACATGAAGTTCTGCGAGGCATCAAAACAATGGGGATTTGCCAATGAAGAGGTCCGAACATAAATGGTTTCTTGTCCTACACTCTGTGCGTACTGTTTTGGTAAGGGATTTGCCCCTGTATTCGCCTCCAATTGGGAGGTATGGTAACTGACCAGCACCGAATCGGGCGATTGAGGACCCAACGCCTCTGCATCCTTTTCCGCAAGGTCAATAATAGTACCGTTCGTATAGCAGTAGGAGGTGTCGGTAACGGGATAGGTTATGGGGCTTGGGTTAAAACCCACCTGCACATCGCTGATTATGGTACCTGTTGAGGTGACCACTTGAACACGATACAATCCGGAATCCACCGCTTGATAGGTAGCCGATGAAGCACCGGAAATAAGTTGAAAGCCAGAACCCTGGTCCAAATACCATGCATAATTTATGGCATCAGTGGTGGTGGCGTCCAACATAACCGTATCATTTTCACAGGCTGCTATGGGAGGACCCAATAGGTTGCCCACAATGGAACAATCCAGCGCATCATAGGGGTTGGTCAACCAAATATCACCCGTAAATTGAATGGAAAAGCCAGTATTGGCATTGCTAAAGTTGTTGATCAACAAATAGTAGTCCTCTCCAGCATTTACCTGAAGCCAATCTTCATAATGCACGGAATCCGTATTGCCCGTAGGGTCTTCCCCTACCCCGACAAAACTGACATTTTCACTGTTGTCAAAAAAATTACATCGTATGGGGTCGCCCAAATTGGAACAATCCGTGGCCTTGTAGAGTGCAAAATCCCAATCCTCCGTGTTATCGTGGCCAATGTTGAAGCCCAGTTGGCCAGATGCCCCCGTACGAAAGCGATACCAAGCCGAATTGGATTCTATCGTACCTGAAATGGTTGGTTCCAAACATCCTGTGGAAGCAGCCCCGTTAAAATCGTCCACACCAAACCCATTCGTCCCACCATTAATGGGCGTGTTGTTACAGATCGGTATTGCATCGGCACAATCCTGACTGACTTGGGCACTTGCAAATTGGTAGAACGCAAGGATAATCAGGGCGTTTTGGACTAATCTTAGCATAAAAGACTGTAGGTTTGGGCATTATAAAAGTATTACGGCAGATGCCTTAACAATAATTTATGTTGTCAAACACCGAGTTGCAGATGTTAAATCGCTCATTAATGTTATCTTTGCTGTCTTGAAGAAACAGCTATGAAACTAGAGCAGGCTTTGGAAGAACAATATGAGGAAAGGGGCAACGATCATGTGGGATCGTCCACAGATACACCCATGCGTGAGGATGCATTTGTATTGAGCGATGAAGAAAAAATAGAACGCATTCAAAAAAGTGTGAGGGAAATTATGTTGACCCTTGGACTTGATTTGGAGGATGATAGCCTTAAAGGCACCCCAAAAAGAGTGGCCAAAATGTTCGTTAAGGAGATTTTTGGCGGGCTGCATCCCGATAGAAGACCAACCTCCTCCACCTTCGAGAACAAGTATAAGTATGGGGAAATGTTGGTGGAGAAGAACATTGTACTCTACTCTACCTGTGAGCACCACTTGTTGCCTATTGTGGGCAGGGCCCATATCGCCTATATTTCCAATGGCACCGTGGTCGGACTTTCCAAAATGAACCGTATTGTGGATTACTATGCCAAACGACCCCAGGTTCAAGAACGTTTGAACATCCAAATCGTGAAGGAAATGCAGCGCGTTTTAGGCACCGAAGATGTAGCCTGTGTAATCGACGCAAAACACCTTTGTGTAAATTCCAGGGGAATTCGCGACATAGAAAGTAGTACCGTTACGGCAGAATATGGTGGCAAGTTCAAAGATGAGGCCGTGCGCAGGGAATTTTTGGATTACATCAACCTAGATACCGAATTTTAAACAGACAAGTTTAAATGCAACTGTACGAAAATCAACCTTTACGCATTCACAACTCACTTTCAGGTAAAAAAGAACTGTTCGAGCCCATTAACGAAGGCTATGTGGGCATGTATGTATGTGGCCCTACGGTGTATAGCAATGTACATTTGGGCAACTGCCGTACCTTCATGTCCTTTGACATGATCTTTAGGTACTTGAAACATTTGGGTTACAAGGTTCGCTACGTAAGGAACATTACCGATGCAGGTCACTTGGAAAACGATGCGGACGAAGGTGAGGACAAGATTGCTAAAAAGGCCAAATTGGAACAGATTGAACCCATGGAAGTAGTACAACGCTATACCGTGGATTTTCATAATACCATTCAGAAACTCAATTTACTTCCCCCGAGCATTGAACCTACCGCTACCGGGCATATCATCGAACAGATTGAAATTATCAAGGAAATCATTGCAAAAGGGTTTGCCTACGAGGTGAACGGTTCTGTCTACTTTGATGTGGTCAAATTCAATGAAGACCATGATTACGGCAAGTTGAGTGGGAGGAAATTGGAGGATATGATTGCCAATACCCGCGAGCTTACCGCCCAGGATGAAAAACGAAACCCGCAGGATTTTGCCCTCTGGAAAAAAGCCGAACCACAGCACATTATGCGATGGCCGTCCCCTTGGGGCGACGGTTTCCCTGGATGGCATTTGGAGTGTACCGCAATGAGTACCAAGTATTTGGGTGAAACATTTGACATCCACGGTGGCGGAATGGATTTGAAATTTCCGCATCATGAGTGCGAAATTGCTCAAGCTGAGGCCAGTACAGGAAAATCTCCTGTAAAATATTGGCTGCATGCCAATATGTTGACTTTGAATGGCAAAAAAATGTCCAAATCGACAGGCAACAACATTTATCCATCGGAAATCTTCAGTGGAGACAATTCCATTTTGAGCAAGCCCTATACCCCGGCAGTGGTCCGCTTTTTTATGATGCAGGCCCATTATACCAGTATTCTGGATTTAAGTGATGATGCCCTACAAGCATCGGAAAAAGGATACAATCGATTGATGGAGGCACTGACCAATTTGGAAAACCTGAAAACAGGAAAATCATCCGACTTTGATGTGGCAGCTTGGCAACAAAAGTGCTACGATGCCATGAACGATGATTTCAATACGCCCATTTTGATCGCCCATTTGTTTGATGCGGTGAAACACATCAACTTGATCAAGGAAGACCAAGAAACCATTACAGAAACGGATAGGTCATCTTTGGAGCAAGCCATGAAAGCCTTTGTTTATGATGTACTGGGGGTGGAAAACCAAACCTTGGCCAAAGACGATTCGAACGCACTGAGCGGGGTGATGGACCTTTTGATCCAAATCCGGAACGAGGCCCGTGCCAACAAGGATTTTGCCACTTCAGACAAGATTCGTGACGAGCTCGGAGCCCTCGGAATTCAGTTGAAGGATGGTAAGGATGGCACTTCTTTTAGTATCAATTGATCTTAATTGCTGCCATTGTCCATAAACTTGGATTGGTATTCCCCTGGCGACACCTGTAATTTTCGCTTGAACAAGCGGTTGAAATAGGAACGGTTCTCGAAGCCACATTCCAAATAAATCTCCTTGATTTTTCGCGAAGGGTCTTCCAATAATCGAATCGCCAACTTTATGCGCTGACTATTGATGTAGTCGATTGGGGTAACGCCCAACTCCTCCTTAAAGGTCTTATGGAAATGGGATTCGCTCATACAAGCCCTTTTGCTCAGATCGCTCACCGATAAGGGCTCGTGCAGGTGTGTTGAAATATAGTCCAAAACATAGGCCAACCGATTGCTGGAGCTCAGTTTGGATGCATTTTCCATATAAGATTCCCGGGAGTTTCCCTGCAGGATGCGAATGATCAATTCTTGGAGCATATTGTCTACGAAAAAATCCTTGGAGGGATGGTTTTCCGTGAATAAGTACAATAATCGCTGAATGATGCCATAAATACTGGCATCGTTGGTAAAATGGTAATTGTAATCCATCAAGGCCCATTCCGATCCATCGTGTTTAGGCATGCCCTCGTTCATCAACCGAATCACTTTATTGATCTTTTCCTCGGAAATGGCCATGGCCAGGCATCGCGTGGGATTATCTTGGTTGGCCTCTGGAAAATCAATCTGCATGATTTCATTGGAAGGCAGGATCAAAGACTCCCCCGGTAAAAAATTGAATGCCTTTTTATCTCTGAGGTGCATCACCTTCTTACCGATAAGCATTGAAGCCAGTACGGGTTGGTCAAACTGCAGCATTACCTTTTCCGCTTGAAGATGCGTCTCAAACACATGCATGGCCGCATTGTTCAAGGTGTAGGAGGTCTGGTTTTCCACCAGGTGCTCCAATTTTCGCTCTTTATAAAATCGATTAGGAAGCTGCATAAAAAATATTTACTCCTTAATATATTATACAATTACTTGATAAATATAAAAATTCAAGTGGGTTATTTTGTTAAAAATATAAAAACAAAGAGGATTGGTCATATCATTAATAGTATACGTCAGATGTACGGGAATCAAAATCAATACTTTTAAAATCAGTCAGTTGGACGACCGCACAGTCCGCATCATAAAAATTAATCCTAACAACTAAAAGTACGTATTATGAGCAATGTACAAACGACAGAACGCAGTGTTTTGGAAAAACCTAAGTTCAAAGATCAGTATGAAAATTACATAGGGGGCAAATGGACCCCTCCGACCAAAGGAGAGTATTTCGATAACATTTCACCAGTGGATGGAAATGCTTTCACCAAAATAGCAAGGTCCACCGCTGAGGATATCGACAAAGCTATAGATGCTGCATGGGAAGCTGCCCCTCAGTGGAACAATTCCTCCGTCACCTACAGAAGTAATCTGTTGTTGAAGATTGCGGATGTCATGGAGCAAAACTTGGAAGTATTGGCCCGTGCCGAAACTTGGGACAACGGAAAGCCGCTTAGAGAGACCCGCGCTGCCGATTTGCCCTTGGCCATTGATCATTTCAGATATTTTGCAGGGGTTATCCGTGCAGAGGAAGGATCGGTAAGTGAATTGGACTCCAACACCGTTTCCATGAATGTATTGGAACCGCTTGGCGTTGTGGGTCAGATCATTCCATGGAACTTCCCTTTGTTAATGGCCGCTTGGAAAATTGCCCCTGCATTGGCTGCCGGTAACTGTGTGGTATTGAAACCCGCCGAGCAAACCCCCGTGGGCATTTTGGTCTTTATGGAACTGATCGAGGAAATTCTTCCTGCCGGTGTTTTGAACATTGTGAACGGATTTGGTTTGGAAGCCGGTAAACCGTTGGCCTCTAGCCCGCGGATCAATAAAATTGCCTTTACCGGTGAGACCACCACAGGTCAATTGATCATGCAATATGCCTCCAAAAACATTATCCCGGTTACCTTGGAATTGGGCGGAAAATCCCCGAACATCTTCTTTGAAAGTGTTATGGATGCCGATGATGAATTCTTCGACAAGTGCTTGGAAGGCGCCGTAATGTTCGCCTTGAACCAAGGTGAGGTCTGTACCTGTCCATCACGAATATTGGTACAGGAAAGCATCTATGATAAATTCATCGAGCGTGTTGTCGAGCGCACCAAAGCGGTAAAATTGGGTCACCCACTAGACCCAGAAACCATGATGGGTGCACAGGCTTCCAATGATCAGTACGAGAAAATCCTGAACTACATCCAAATCGGAAAAGAAGAGGGCTGTAAAGTACTCACAGGTGGTGAGGCCGCTTACAATGAAGGTTTGGAAGGCGGTTATTACATTCAACCGACCATTTTGGAAGGCAACAACAAAATGCGCGTGTTCCAAGAAGAGATTTTTGGACCCGTGGTTTGTGTGACCACCTTTAAGGATGAAGCCGAAGCTTTGGAAATTGCCAACGATACCTTGTACGGATTGGGTGCCGGGGTTTGGACCCGCGATATGCACCAAGCGTATAAGATTTCAAGACAGGTACAGGCCGGTAGGGTTTGGGTGAACTGTTATCATGCCTATCCTGCCCACGCACCGTTTGGCGGTTACAAAAAGTCCGGAATCGGTAGGGAAACCCACAAAATGATGCTCAACCATTACCGACAGACCAAGAACATGCTCATTTCGTACGATAAGAACAAATTGGGCTTTTTCTAAAAATAGGGGTATGACAAAGCGAGTACTGATATCTGACAATGCGATGAAGATCATTGACCAACTTCGGAAAAAACACGGAGAACTCATGTTCCATCAAAGTGGTGGCTGCTGCGATGGTTCATCGCCCATGTGCTTTCCAAAAGGGGAACTAATGCTCAACGGAAACGATGTGAAATTGGGCACGGTCCATGGTTGTGAATTTTATATGAGCAAGGACCAGTTTGAATACTGGAAACACACCCAACTTACTGTGGACATTACCACAGGAAGGGGTTCCAGTTTCAGTTTGGAAATACCATTGGGACTCCGCTTTGTCATTAAATCACGTTTGTATTCGGAAGAAGAACGGGAACATTTGGCACCCGTTGAATATGCTGCTGACTAAGCATTGATTTCGCCCCGACTTTGTCGGGGCTTTTTTATACCTTGCAGGCAGTTACGCGATTGCCCATGAAGAAGATCTTGATAGCGCCTTTTGTTCTTTTGGTGCGGTTTTACCAACTTTTTATCTCGCCCATGTTACCTTCCACTTGCCGCTATTCGCCAACCTGCTCCCAATACACCTTGGAGGCCCTAAAAAAGCACGGACTGTTCAAAGGAGGGTGGTTGAGCCTAAAGCGCATTGTAAGTTGCAATCCTTGGGGCGGAAGTGGATATGATCCTGTCCCGTAAGAAAATAGCTATCAATTTTCACCTGAGCAACCGAGCAAAGTAGTTATATTAGTCCCAAAATACCATTACATGTACTTCTTAGGATTTGACTGGAACCCCGAAGGAACCCTTTTCAAATTGGGGTTTATACAAATTAAATATTACAACCTATTATGGATCGCCGCCTTTGTGGTGGGCTGGTTCATCATGAAAAAAATCTTTGAAAATGAAAAGAAATCCATGGCACAATTGGATTCCCTTTTCATTTACACCGTGGTATCCATTATGCTGGGTGCACGGTTGGGTCACGTAATCTTCTACCAACCCGAACTTTTTACAGACGATCCATTGTCTATTCTATTGCCCATTAAGAAAAGTGCTGGAAGCACCCTTTTTGGCATCATCAATGGTTACGAGTTTACCGGTTTTACAGGATTGGCCAGTCATGGCGCCACCATTGCGGCCATTATTGGGATGTGGCTTTACACCCTTAAATGGAAAGATATCAAAATGTTATGGTTATTGGACCGCTTGGTAGTACCCTCCGCACTTGGGGCCGCATTCGTGCGTTTTGGGAATTTTTTCAACTCGGAGATCAATGGAAGAAAAGTGCAGGAATCATATTTTTTGGCGACCCGTTTCATTAGGGATTCGGACGACATGCCTGCCTACAAGGCCATGGAATTGACCAAGGAACCTACAGAAAATGCAGCTTACAAGGCCATTCAGCACAACCCGGAATTTTCTAACATTCTGGAAGCCATTCCGTACCGACACCCTGCCCAACTGTACGAAGCCTTTGGGTATATCATTGTATTCATTATTCTATATCAGTTGTATTGGAAATCTAGCAAAAAGGAAAAACCCGGATACTTGTTCGGATTGTTCCTGGCCTTGTTGTTCGTGGTTCGCTTTGTGGTGGAGTTTTACAAAAAGAGTCAAGGTGGGTTTGAAGATGCCCTAGGTGATGTACTTACAACCGGTCAATGGTTGAGCATTCCGATGATCATGGTCGGACTGTTCTTTATGTTCAAACCGACACTGGAAGAAAAATATTGAGATGTACAAAAATACAATCCTTCTATTCGCGCTAATCTTGGCCATGGCTTCCTGTAAAAATGAGGCCAAAACGGAAATCAAAACAGAAGCCATTTCCTTCACCAAGGAAGGAGATTTGAAAATCATCAAGTTGGCTTCGGATTCGACAGCGGTAGCCTTTGCCATCGAAATTGCCGAAACCGAGTACGAAACCCAAACCGGATTGATGTACCGGCCGTCCATGGAGACAAAACAGGGTATGCTGTTCATCTTTCCAAAGGCAGGTCAACGGTCGTTTTATATGAAGAACACGGAGTTCCCATTGGACATCATTTACATTGGCGAAGATCAAAAAATTGTCAGTTTCCAAAAGAATGCCCAGCCCTATAATGAAAGTAGCCTTCCTTCCGAAGGTGCCGCCAAATATGTTCTGGAAATCAATGGAGGGCTTTCGGACAATTTGGGATTGCAAGTAGGCGACAGTATCACCTTCACCCGGCAATAAATGGCCAATTATTTACTGGAACACGAAGAAACCGAACGGTTGTATTTTAGAAAATTGCAGCCCAAGGACTTTGATGACTGGCTCCCCTTCTATCACGACCCAAGGTCCACGCAATACTGGGAAGGCCTATCCTCCGACCCAACAGAAGCGTGTCAAGTTCAATTTGACCGCATTTTTGAGCGTTATGAACAGGATTTGGGCGGTATGAATGCCTTGATCAATAAGGAAACAGGGGCGCTAATAGGCATTTGTGGACTATTGGTCCAACTAGTGGACGGTTGCACAGAACTGGAAATCGGGTATTCCGTTTTACCTTCCTTTTGGCAACAGGGTTACGCTTTTGAGGCCGCCGAAAAGTGCAAGCACTTCGCTTTCGAAAACCAATTTGCCACTTCCTTGATCTCCATCATCCATGTTGACAATGTACCCTCCCAAAATGTGGCCCTCAAAAATGGGATGTATTTGGACAAAACCACTACGTACAAGGATAATCCAGTACATATTTTTCGTGTAAAACAAGGATAATCGTAAATTTAGGAGACCGATCAAATCCTATGCACCAGCCCAAAATCTACGCAATTCTAACCCATAACGATTCGAATACCCAAAATTTGATTCGCAATTTATTGGACCATGTGCTTGTGGAGCAGCTGCCCGACCTGCAACATCTGAACGGAGCATTGTTCTCTAGATCGGAAATAGACCGGTTTATGGATGAAGAGGAACGGCACGATATTAAAATACTGACCAAAGGGAGCAAACAACCTTTGAAAACCATGAGCAGTGGGGAGCAGAAAAAGGCATTGCTGAACCATTTATTGCAATTGGACCCGGATTTTATTGTTTTGGTGAATCCGTACGATAATTTGGATGTGGACACCCAATCTGATTTAAAACACCGCCTGCATACAATTGCCTCCCATAACACCCTGGTGCAACTAGTAAGTCGAACAGGGGATATTCTCCCAACCACTTCACACTTTTTTGAACTGAAAGGAGACACCCTAACCAAGTTCGATTCCCCAGAGGCCTTTTGGCAAGCTCACAATTCAAGTGCCTATTCCTTTGAAGGGAGCATTCCCCCTCCCTTGGAACCTATTGCTATGGAAAGCTCGGAACTGGTTACCTTAAAAAATGTCTCGGTAAGTTTTGATGGCAGACAAGTGTTGGAAAATATCAACTGGACCATCAAACCTGGGGAATTTTGGCAATTGATCGGGCCGAACGGCAGCGGAAAATCCACCCTGTTGCAGATGATCACCGGTGATAGCCATAAAGGATACGGGCAAGACCTTACCCTATTTGGGCATAAAAAAGGAAGTGGTGAAAGCGTATGGGACCTCAAAGAGAACATCGGCTACTATGCCCCGGCCATTACGGACCGTTTTCGGGGCTACCACACCTTGGAACATATGGTGATTTCAGGCTTGCACGATTCCATCGGACTGTATGTACAACCTACGGATGCGGAGCTCAATCTGGCAGGACATTGGCTCAAAATGCTTGGTCTCCAACATAACAAAGCAACCTATTTTCGGGATTTGAGTACTGGAGAAAAAAGGCTGGTCATGTTGGCCCGCGCCATGGTCAAGCATCCGCCTTTGTTGATTTTGGACGAACCCACTGCTGGCTTGGACGATGCCAGTACCGCATTTTTCGTAGCCTTGGTGAACAAAATAGCCAAGGAAAGTGATACGGCCATCGTTTTTGTGTCGCATCGCAAGGAACCCTATTTGGACCCCCAATACATTTATCGTTTGGATCCAACGCCCAATGGCTCCATAGGCAAAAAGGAAATCCCCTAGCCTGTCCTGAACATCGAGACCTCCGCTTCGCAATTTTTTTGCTATCTTAAATGGGATTCAACCCAATACCCTCCCACTCATGCAAAAAATCAATGTGAAACCCGGCGCCAAAATAGAAGATTATAAGGCGTACGGTTCGTTATATTCCTCTGTACTCGACTTTTTGGACCAAGCCCAAGAACCCATTAAAAATCTGAGGGGCCGCACCATTTGGATGATCAACTCCACGGCAATAGGTGGTGGAGTCGCCGAAATGTTGCCCAGTCAAATGCGCATATTACGGGAACTTGGCATATCCATTGAGTGGTTGGTGATCGAGGCCAAGGAAAATGCATTTTTTGACATCACCAAGCGCATCCATAATGCCATTCACGGTAGCGGTAATGGGATTTTCACCAAAGAAGACCGTGAAATTTATGAAAGGGTAAACCGAAACAACCTGTCCAATGCATTGGAACTGATTCAAGATGGCGACATCGTGGTGGTCCACGACCCACAGCCCATGCCCTTGGCGGCCATGATCAAAAAAGAAAAAAAGGTTTCCATAATTTGGCGTTGCCACATCGGGTTGGAAGAAGACACGGACATAACCGATGCCGTGTGGGAATTTCTAAAACCCTACACCAACGATTACGATCATTTTGTTTTCAGTTTGCCTTCCTATGTTCCCAAACCTTTAAAGAAGAAAACTTCGATCATTCCTCCGGCCATTGACCCGTTGAGCCATAAAAATAGGGAACTCCAATTGCACAAATGTATTGGCATTCTATACCAATCGGGGGTATTGGACGACCATAAGGCGATTCTGTACCATCGATACAACCATTTGGTGCGTAAAGTAATGCCGGATGGTAGTTTCGATGTCTTGGATGCCGATGTCAACCTTGATTTGATATATAGGCCCATCATTACCGAAATCTCGCGCTGGGACCGTTTGAAGGGCTTTAAAGAATTGATGGACGCCTTCATCAAAATGAAACTGGACAATCGAAAAAATGGTGATCCCGAAAGTTTGGACTACAAACGGATTGAAATGACCCTGTTGGTCATGGGCGGGCCAGATCCCGCCTTTGTTTCTGATGACCCCGAAGGCCAAGAAGTGCTCCAAGAATTGACTGAAGCTTATAAAAAGGTGGATAAAAGCATGCAGAACGATATCGCCATACTGCTTTTACCATTGGACAATCCGAAGGAGAATGCCTTGATCGTAAATGCCCTGCAGCGGACTTCGAGCATCATCGTACAAAATTCCATTCAAGAAGGTTTTGGACTAACGGCCACGGAGGCCATGTGGAAAAGAAAACCGGTCTTGGTCTCGGGAGCTGCCGGTCTCAAATTTCAAGTGGTGCACAACAAAACAGGACAGATCAATGAAGACCCAACGGATATAGACAAACTGGCCAAAACCATGGAGTATATGTTGAACCATCCCAAACAACGTGACCGATGGGGGTTCAATGGACAACTACGGGTGATCCAAAACTTCACCTTGTTCAGCCAATTGATTGCCTGGTTGGAGGTATTGGCAGCCAATAAAGCGTAAAAATAAAGGGCCATTTATAAATAAATGGCCCTTTATGGTGTAATCTAAAAACTTAAACTATGCTCCTGTAGCAGCAGCAATCTTTTTCTTCAACGAATCGAACATGATCGGAGTTGCAATAAATACCGAAGAATAGGTACCTACAACCACACCCACGATCATAGCGAACATAAAGCCTCTCAAACTCTCACCGCCAAACACAAAGATGGCCAACAACACAATTAAGGTTGTTAAGGAGGTGTTCAAGGTTCGGCTCAAGGTACTGTTCAATGCTTCATTGATATTTTCCCCACCTTTCAATCCTTTAATGTTCGTTATTTCACGGATACGGTCAAATACGACCACGGTATCGTTCAACGAATAACCAATCACCGTCAAAATCGCCGCGATAAAGGCTTGATCGATCTCCATATTGAAAGGCATGATCTTCCCGGTCAGGGAGAAAATACCCAATACGATCATCACATCATGGAATACGGCCACAACAGCTCCCAAGGAGAATTGCCATCTTCTGAATCGCAACAAGATGTACAAGAATACTACCGCCAAAGAACCGATAACGGCCAATACGGCACTCTTTTTAATATCATCAGCGATGGTCGGACCTACTTTACGATATTTCAAAACTCCGATGTCATCGTTGTCGCCACCTGGCTTAAACTCATCGAATGTAGTTCCGTCAGGGAAATATTTTAATAGATGGGTATACAATTCATCCAAAATCTGATCATCCACCTCTGTACCATTTTCTTCAAACCTGTAATTGGTAGTGATCATGATCTGGTTTGCTGCACCAAAGGTCTTGGCATTGGTACCACTTCCAAATACCGTATTTAGATCGGCGGCAATCTCGGTTGGGTTCACGGCATGTTCAAATCGAATCTGATAGGAACGACCTCCCACAAAATCCACACCTTGTTGCAATCCTGTTGTGAAAAGTGAAAAGGCACTAACAGCAACCAAAATACCGGAGATCACATAAGCGATCTTACGTTTTGCCAAGAAATCAATATTCACATTCTTGAACAAGTTCTTGGTAATCGCTGTACTGAAATCCAACCTTCTACCTTTCTTGGCCGTATAGGAGTCAATCATCAAACGAGTTACAAAAATGGCAGTGAACAAGGAAGTTACAATACCGATCATCAAGGTAGTGGCGAAACCTTTAATAGGCCCGGAACCAAAGATGAAAAGAATGATCGCTGTAAGACCTGTTGTTATGTTGGCATCCAAAATGGAGGACAATGCATTTCCAAAACCATCGGCGATGGCTTGTGCCTTGCCCTTGCCCTTGGCCAATTCTTCCTTGACCCGTTCAAAAATCAGTACGTTCGCATCCACCGACATACCAATGGTCAATACGATACCCGCAATACCAGGCAATGTCAACACAGCACCCAAGCTGGTCAGCACTCCGAAAATCAACAAAATGTTGAACACCAAGGCGATGTCTGCAAATAGACCGGCTTTGCCATAGTAAAAAATCATCCAAACCAATACAAAAAGCATGGCAATCACAAAAGACATCAAACCACTACTGATGGCTTCCTGACCCAAAGATGGACCTACCACAAAGGAATCGATGATTTCAGCGGAAGCTGGCAGTTTACCAGCACGCAATACGTTTGCGATATCCTTGGTCTCATTTACGGTAAACGTACCGGTAATTTCGGAACGTCCACCGGATATAGGTCCAGATGAAACCCCTGGTGCAGTATATACTTTATTATCTAGCACAATGGCGATACCGGTCTGGTTGGTGTAGGCATCCCCTGTCAGTTTTTCCCATTCCTTGGCCCCACGTGTGTTCATGGTCATGCTCACGGCAGGCTTGTTGAACTGGTCGAAGGTATCTTGTGCATCGGAAACCACATCCCCACTGATCCGTGGCTCACCGTCCCTGTTCGATTTAAGGGCAAAAAGTTCAACTACCTCAGAATCCTGAGCTGGTCTTTCCCACAAGAACTTGGTGAACTGCACGTCGTTCGGCAACAATCTCTTGATTTCCGGCATTCTCAAATACCCACCAATTACGGCTGTATCAGCGACCAATGCCCTTGCAATGGCATGGCTTCCTGGGTTGGCTGGAATCAACTTACCCAACAATGGGTTGGCATCCACGGACATATCCAAAGAATCCTGGGCCACATCCGAAAGCAAAGAATCGATTTCAGATTCTGGCTTGGTTTCCGGCTCTTGTGCAGTTTGTTCAGGTTTTAGGATTTCCTTCAAACGCTCATTCGCATTGAAGAGGAAAGTACCGAGGCTCTGGTTGCTCTGGGAATAGGTCTCCCAAAACTCCAATTGGGCCGTACTTGACAACAGTTCCTGGGCACGGGCAATGTCCCTGGCACCAGGCAACTCCACCAAAATACGTCCAGAATTTCCTTCTCTTTGAATGTTAGGTTGGGTCACCCCAAAACCATCGATACGCTCACGCAGTACCTCAAATGCAGAAACAATGGATTCGTCAATCTTTCTTCTGATGATGGGCTTTACCTCATCATCGGTCATTTGAAAATTGATATCGTCGCTTAGTCCTTTATTCGCAAAAATATCGGGCGAGGCCAATTTGGTATCCCCTTTGATATTGTCAAACGCTTCAAAAAAGAGGTCCAAATAGGTTTGGTCACTATTTTTGGAAGCATTGTCGGCATCGGCCAACGCTTTGTTGAAAACCGGGTTCTTGGTGTTGTTGGCCAATCCTTTCAAGATATCCTTAACGGAAATCTGAAGGGTCACGTTGATACCTCCCTTAAGGTCAAGACCTTTGTTCAACTCTTTCTTCTTGGCATCCTCGTAGCTTGTGAATCCCAAAACCGTGTTGTCGCTAATGGAATCCAAATACGACGCCTCTAAAGCTTCACGCTTGGCCACATAGTCATCCTCAGCTTCCGAAATTTGGCTAACCGCATAGTTCTCAGCATCTTTCTCCAACTTGTTCGTAATGAAAGTGTAAGAAAGCTGATAGATACTCACCAAGCCAAAAAGGATAGCGAAAAGCCTTATAAGTCCTTTATTTTGCATTGATTATTAAATTTTTAGAAGTTTTCTTAAACAGCGTGCAAATATATCATTTCCGATAAGATTTGCCAATAGAAATTGATGTAATTGCAATTGGGTTGAACCAATGCTGTGTTAAATCAAAATTGCCATTCCGAACAAATTGGGTAATCCTGGTGATTTAACCCCAAGGATTTTGGCCCTAAATTGAACAAAATGGCAATTCTATATGGTTTCAATCGGGATTAGACCTGAAGCAGTCCGTTGGTTTTTTTAACACCTTCGGCACTTTCCTGCATCTTGGCTTTTTCCGCGTCAGACAATTCAATTTCAACGATTTTTTCGATACCGTTCTTGCCCAATATCACGGGAACACCGATACAGATATCATCCAATCCATACTCCCCGTTCAACATGGTGGAGCATGGGTACATTTTCTTTTGATCGCAGGCAATGGCCTGTACCAATCCAGAAACAGCTGCTCCTGGGGCATACCAAGCACTGGTACCCAACAATTTGGTCAAAGTGGCACCGCCCACCTTGGTTTCTTCCACTACCCAGTTCATTTTTTCTTCGGAAAGGAATTCGGACACTTTCACACTGTTACGGGTTGCATGTCCGATCAACGGCACCATTCCGGTGTCACTGTGACCCCCGATCACCATACCGTCAACATCCGATATTGGTGCACCCAAAGCTTCGGCCAATCTGTACTTGAAACGGGCACTGTCCAAAGCACCACCCATACCGATTATTCTATTTTTAGGCAAACCTGTGGCTTTGTGAACCAAATAGGTCATGGTATCCATTGGGTTGCTCACCACAATGATGATCACATTGGGGGAATGCTCCAATAAACTGGTAGCTACGGTTTTCACTATTCCGGCATTGATGCCGATCAATTCTTCACGTGTCATGCCCGGCTTTCTTGGAATACCGGATGTGATCACTGCGATATCGCTGTTAGCCGTTTTACTATAATCGTTGGTGCTTCCGGTGATTTTGGTATCAAATCCGTTCAGGGAAGCCGTTTGCATCAGATCCATGGCCTTGCCTTCGGCATAACCTTCCTTGATATCCAACAAAACCACTTCAGATGCAAAATTTTTCATTGCTATGTATTCTGCGCAGCTTGCTCCCACTGCGCCTGCTCCAACTACGGTAACTTTCATTTGTATTGATTTAAATTTTAGACCCCAAAAATAAGGCATTTAGAGCAGAAAAAAGCTGACTTTCACCAGATTTAGCCACCAGATTTTAGCAAAAATTGAAAATAAACAAAAGTGCCTGAAATGTTAAAGAAATGGGTTATTCATCGAAGAAATGCAATTTCACAACATTATTGGTCCGTTGGGGTGCAATACTTTCCTACAAATAAACGTTCTAATAGTCCCAAAATCAATTTAACCTACTTGACCTATGAAAAAGCTCTTTTCGTTGTTGTCCATCATAGGCATTATTGCCTTGAGCAACTGTAGTCAAATTCCAGAGAACAACGACCCAATTTTGGGTATCTGGGCAAAGACCGAAATCGCAACGATTGAAGGCAAGGGTACGGAAACCGTTCGAGAAGAATGGATCTTCAACGACGTATATCTGGGCAGGTACCAAAGTTATTCCAATTCCAAACTCGTATTTTACACCGATTTTAAATGGTCCGTGGACAACGGCACTTATACCATAATATATGGCAATCCACAGGTTACGGATGTTACCGTGAGCATGGAAAAGGCCAAAACACCGGAAATTTTGACCCTGGGGAACGGCTCGGTCTTCGCCACCAGGGAATAGACCCGAAGACCAACATATATGAAAATAGTAGGCCCCAATGCGAATTGGGGCCTTCTTAATTGGTCGGTTGTTGGTTTTTATCTAAATCCGAAGTTTACACCAAAGGTGAAGGTGCTGAATTCAGAAATATTGTATTCTGCATTAAGCCTGAAAAAGCCCAGTTTAATTTTGGTTCCCACATTGGCAGTTACGCCGCTTGCATCTTTGGAAACAGAAAAGGGGTCGGTAACGGTCTGTGTGAAAAAGGGTCCATTGGCCTCGTAGGTTCCCAACAGGTCGATATCAGATTTACCCGTGATGTACCCCAAACCTCCATAAAAATTGATTACCGGGATGTTCTTGGTGGAAACCACCGCACTAAAATTCCACGTTTTGAAAGAAGCATCCAATCGTTGATCAGTACCACTAATGGTACTGGAATCGGTAAAATCGTATTCACCGCTCAAATTGGTATAGCCAATAACTGCGGAAATTGCCACTGGAAGCACTTTATCTGCCGGAAGCATTTTGGTGAAATCATACTGGATACCTGCTCCAAAAAGCCCGATTTTGGCATCATCATCAAATTTGATTTTAGGCAGGAAACGCGCCTTTACTTCCAGTCCCTTTACCAATCCCACACTTCCCTGCAAATAACCTGAAGGTATAAAATTGAGGTTCTCGGAAGCCAAACCAGTTGGCAATTCAAATTCTTCCCGGAACAGACCGCTCTGGTCCTCCACAAATACACGGACCCCTTGAATATCACCCAATGCTGTTGCCACCTGCCTTGGTTGGCCTGGATTATTCACAAAGTCGAGGTTTTCATAATCGGCCGGATCCAGCAAGAATACCTTTTTATCGTCCTTGTTCTTAAATCCGGTCAAGTTTCCCACAATGGAAATTTCAAAGCCGCCCAATGGTTTCGCATCGGCGGAGTTGTACCATCCGTTGGAGATACTAAAAATCGATGCTTCGGATACGGGTGCCAAATAGGCATTGGCAAAACGTTCTGCATCAGCTACACCCGAAACAAAAATATCGTTCAGGTCCTGTGCCCTTCCCAGGGTTATTGAGGCCAAGGCCATCAACAAAACAATTCTCTTCATTTTGTAAAATTTTTCCTAAAACTAAAAAACTCGCCTTGTTGGGGCGAGTTTTTGTTGTGAAATGCTTGTATCTATACATCTATGTTGGCATAGACGGCATTTTTCTCAATAAATTCCCGTCTTGGTGGCACCTCATCGCCCATCAACATGGAGAAGATGCGATCCGATTCAGTGGCATTGTCAATGGTAACTTGGCGCAATGTCCTGAATTCCGGGTTCATTGTAGTGTCCCAAAGCTGTTCGGCATTCATTTCACCAAGACCTTTATAACGTTGAATACTGGCTCCACCATTCATGGAAGCTATGATTTCATCACGTTCCTTATCGTTCCAAGCGTATCTTCGTTTTGCTCCTTTTTTCACCAAATACAAAGGTGGGGTAGCGATATAGACGTGGCCGCCCTCTATCAATTCGCGCATGTAACGGAAAAAGAAAGTCAGAATCAAGGTTTCAATGTGACTACCATCCACATCCGCATCACACATGATCACGACTTTATGGTAACGTAGTTTATCCAAGTTCAGGGCTTTACTGTCCTCCTCGGTTCCGATGGTTACTCCCAGTGCGGTATAAATGTTCTTGATCTCTTCGTTCTCGAACACTTTGTGCTGCATGGCCTTTTCCACATTCAAAATCTTGCCCCGCAAGGGCAAAATGGCCTGAAAATTTCTATCCCTTCCTTGTTTGGCCGTTCCACCTGCGGAATCACCCTCTACCAAGAACACTTCGCATTTGGTCGGGTCCTGTTCGGAGCAGTCGGATAGTTTACCTGGCAATCCCCCAACACTCATCGGGTTTTTACGCTGTACCATTTCACGCGCCTTGGCGGCGGCGTGCCTTGCCTGTGCAGCCAATTTTACTTTTTCAACGATCTGCTTGGCATCTTCGGGGTGTTCCTCCAAATAATCGGTCAACATTTCGGAAACGGCCTGGCTCACGGCACTGGTCACTTCCCTGTTGCCCAATTTGGTCTTGGTCTGCCCTTCAAACTGCGGTTCTGCCACTTTTACGGAAACAATGGCCGTTAAACCTTCACGGAAATCGTCCCCGGATATCTCGAACTTCAACTTGTCCAACATGCCGGAATTGTCGGCATATTTTTTCAAGGTGGTGGTCAACCCCCTTCTAAAACCGGAAAGGTGGGTTCCTCCTTCGTGCGTGTTGATGTTGTTCACATAGGAGTGCAAGTTTTCGGTATAGCCGGTGTTGTACACCATGGCCACTTCCACAGGAATTCCGTTCTTCTCCCCTTCCATGGAAATTACACTCTGGATCAATGGCTCCCGGTTACCGTCCAAGAACTTGATGAATTCCTTCAGACCTTCTTCGGAATGGAAAGTTTCAGCGACAAATTCCCCTTTTTCGTCCTTGTTCCTTTTATCGGTCAACGTAATGGTGATGCCCTTGTTCAGATACGACAGTTCACGCATCCTGTTTGCCAAGGTCTCATAACTATATTCGGTGGTTTGGGTGAAAATGGTATCATCCGGAATAAAAGTGACCACTGTTCCGGTATCATCGCTATCACCAATGCTTTTAACGGGATAAAGGGCCTTACCCTTTTCATATTCCTGCTCCCAAATTTTACCTTCTCGGTAAACGGTTGCCTTTAAATGGTTGGATAGGGCATTCACACAAGAAACACCCACACCATGCAGACCTCCGGAAACTTTGTACGAATCTTTATCAAACTTACCTCCGGCACCAATCTTGGTCATTACAACCTGTAGGGCCGAAACACCTTCTTTTTTATGCAGGCCAACCGGGATACCCCTACCGTTGTCCTTAACCGTAATGGAGTTGTCTTCGTTAATGATTACGCCAATGGTATCACAATAGCCGGCCATTGCCTCATCGATGGAGTTGTCGACCACTTCGTAGACCAAATGGTGCAAACCCCTGACCCCTACATCCCCAATATACATGGAAGGTCTCATACGTACGTGCTCCATGCCCTCAAGGGCCTGGATACTATCCGCCGAGTATTGTTTCTTATTCGCTTCTTCGCTCATATATTTTCAGTATTTGCCTTGAAATTTTCAAATCTTACAAATATAAGGATTACCCTATCCAATTGGGGTTTTGAAGCCCTTTGATAGGTCTAAGTTATCAACAAATTCTGTGGAAAAATGATGGTTTTCACGAATAGGGTCCAACCGGGCACATTATAACAAAAAGCCCCTTGGTGAAGGGGCTTTTCCGACTAATTGAAAAATGAAACAAAACTTCATCCTGCTCCATATTGTTGGTTGGTTTATTCAGGCTATTTTACATAGGCATCGGTATGTACCTTTGCCACGGCACGACCGGATGGATCGTTCATGTTCTTGAAAGCCTCATCCCATTCCAGCGCAATTTTGGTACTACAGGCCACCGAAGGTTCCTGCGGTACGCTCAACGCCGCTGCATCCGACGGGAAATGACTTTCAAATATGGAACGGTAATAATACTCCTCTTTGGTGGTCGGTGTTTGGATTGGAAACTTAAAATGGGCGTTTTTCAACTGCTCATCGCTCACTTCTTGATTTACCATTTCTTTCAAGGTGTCAATCCAGCTATAACCCACACCATCGGAGAACTGTTCTTTTTGTCTCCAAGCCACACTTTCTGGCAAATAGGATTCAAAGGCTTTACGCACCACCCACTTTTCCATGCGTTCCCCGTTGATCATTTTGTCTTTTGGGTTGATGCGCATGGCGACGTCCATAAATTCCTTATCCAAGAAGGGCACACGTCCTTCAATGCCCCATGCTGCCAAGGATTTGTTGGCCCTTAAACAGTCGTACATGTGGAGCTTGTCCAGTTTGCGAACCGTTTCTTCATGGAAATCCTTTGGACTTGGTGCCTTATGGAAATATAGGTATCCACCGAACAGTTCATCGGCACCTTCTCCCGACAATACCATTTTTATACCCATGGACTTGATTACCCTTGCCATGAGATACATAGGAGTAGAGGCCCTGATGGTCGTAATATCGTAGGTCTCCAAGTTGTAGATGACATCTTTGATGGCATCCAACCCTTCTTGAATGGTAAATTTGATCTCGTGGTGTACCGTACCGATATGTTTGGCCACTTTTTGGGCAGCTGCCAAATCGGGTGATCCTTCCAATCCCACGGAGAACGAGTGCAATTGTGGCCACCAGGCATCCACCGTGTCACCGGATTCGATTCGTTTTTGGGAATATTTCTTTGCAATGGCAGAAGTGACGGAGGAATCCAACCCTCCGGACAATAATACGCCATAGGGCACATCGGACATCAATTGACGGTGTACGGCTGCTTCCAAGGCATCCTTAATGGCCTGGATGCTGGTTTCGTTTTCCTTTACGGCATCGTACTCCATCCAATCCCTTTGGTACCATCTTTTAAACTCCCCATCAGAGCTGTGCAGGTAATGCCCAGGAGGAAACAATTGAATCTTGGAGCAGGTACCTTCCAAGGCTTTTAATTCGGACGCCACATAAAAGGTTCCGTTCTTGTCCCATCCGATATACAAAGGAATAATTCCCATGTGGTCGCGGGCAATGAAATACTCATCCTTTTCGCTATCATAAATGGCAAAACCAAAGATGCCGTTCATTTCATCCACAAAATCAACTCCTTTTTCCTGATATAACGCCAAGATCACTTCACAATCGGATTGTGTCCTGAACTCATACTTCCCTTCAAACTGTTTCCTCAATTCTTGGTGGTTGTAGATTTCACCATTGGCTGCCAACACCAATTTGCCATCGGCACTGAGCAAGGGCTGCTTACCAGAAGCTGGATCTACAATGGCCAAACGCTCGTGGGCCAAAATGGCTTTATCATCTGCATAAATGCCACTCCAATCCGGACCCCTGTGTCTTACTTTCTTGGACATCTCCAACAGTTGGGGCCTTAAAACCTCAGTGCTTTCCTTTACATCAAACGCACAAACTATTCCACACATCTTTAACTTATTTTATTACTATTTTAATACAAAAATGACCTAACATGTTTTAATATAAAAGTTTATTTGTCATTTTCATATTAATTAAAAACTTATAAATCCATTTTACTGTCATTTTAAAATTATATATACCGAAAAACGATAAAATTTGAACGGTCTGTAAGGTTATCCTATTTTAACGTCTTTTTAAACAATCACTTGTTAAATTCATTATAGATTTGAAAACAACTAAAATCGCAATCATGAAAAAATTGACCTTACTAGTACTTATGATCCTAGCTATCGTATTCACCCAAGAGGCGAATGCACAAAAATTCAGTGGCCTGGACAAAAGCCCGGCGGACATTGCTTACTACCCTGCCAGTTCACGGGAAACGGATAAAGCTGTGCGTGTGCTTTACAGCAGACCACAATTGAAAGGCAGAAGTTTGGATGAGCTAGCCCCTATGGGCAAAGTATGGCGAACCGGTGCCAATGAAGCCACTGAAATTACCTTTTACAAGGATGCCAATGTTGGTGGAAAAACCATTAAGGCCGGCACTTACTCTTTGTTCTCCATACCCGGTGAAGGTGAGTGGACCATTATTTTGAACAAAAATCTTCATCAATGGGGGGCTTATTCCTACGATAGCGATGCCGATGTGGCCCGCGTAACGGCAAAAGCTTCTTCTGATGGTGACGAATTGGAGGCCTTTTCCATCGCCTTTGATGATGACGGCGCCATGGTTTTAGGCTGGGGAACCACCCGAGTTTCTGTACCCATGAGCTTCTAATCCAAATAGTACGAAATATGAAAGCCCCTTTTAGGGGCTTTTTTTATGGTTCATCAATACCGTAGTATTTGACTCCGTATGCTTTGGATTTTTTTAAATAGTTTTCAATTATCTTTTGATCTTTTGGAAGTAACCTTGGACCTGCAACAAAGCTTATCTCTCTATCATTCTTGAGCACTAAAACATAGAATCCATCACCTTCCTTCAATGCCAAGTCCGCATCCATTTCTTTACCGACTAAAATTGTATCTGAGTCAAGATTGTAAGCGTAGTAAAGATTATATTCGTTCCAGCCGCCTCTCGCAAAAATAGGGGTTCGTGTTATTTTGGTGACTATTCCGGGCACCATGATAAAGTCATCCTCCTTAAAATCCTCATATTTTGGCTTTTCGTCACTTTTGCAGTTACAAATAGTAAGAAGTAAAAGACTTCCAAAAAATATTTTTACAAAAAATGATTTTAATAGATTCTTCACTTCGTTCAGAATGACAAAAATGCCTTATTTCATTTCATTCCCGCCAACAAACACCTTTTCTGCTTTTAGGTTGGGCACCTCTTCTATGGGCATGGTCATGATATCATCACTTAGCAACACAAAATCGGCCAACTTCCCGGGTTCAATACTGCCCTTCTCATCTTCCTCAAAATTGGAATAGGCTGCCCAGATTGTCATTCCCTTCAACGTCTCTTCCCGGGTCAGGGCATTTTCCATTTGGTAACCTCCTTCGGGATACCGGTCCAGATCCTGACGGGCCACGGCCGCATAAAACGTAAGGAACGGACTCACCTGCTCCACAGGAAAATCAGTGCCCAAGGCCACCATTCCCGCTTGGTTCAGCAAATCTTTGAAGGCGTAGGCCCCTTTTACCCTATCCGGACCCAATCGGTCCCCTGCCCAGTACATATCACTGGTGGCATGGGTAGGCTGCACCGAGGGGATAATGCCATTTTTGAAATAATCGAAATCTTGGGGTGCAATCACTTGGGCATGTTCCACCTTCCATCTTCTGTCTTCCTTCCCTGCCAAAGCCTTTTCGTAGGCCCTCAACACCACCACATTGGCAGAATCACCAATGGCGTGGGTGTTCATTTGATACTCTGAGGCTGCAATACGCTCGGCCAATGCCTCAATCTGATCCACGGGCGTGACCATGGCCCCAAAATGGCCCGGCTGATCGGAATAGGGTTCCTTTAGTGCCGCACCACGGGATCCCAAGGCACCATCACCATATACCTTAACGGAACGCACATTCAATCCATCAGTCTTAATGATGCCCTTGTTCAAAAAGTAATCGAGATTTCCAGGATAGTTGGCCACCATGGCATAGACCCGAATGGATAAATCTCCGGCTTGTTGCAAGCTATCGATCAATTCTATGGTTTCCCTGGCCAGGCCAGCATCGTTCACGGTGGTTAATCCGTAATCCAAACTAATGCGTTCTGCATCTTTCAATGCCTGTATTTGTTGCTCCTTTGTCGGCTGCGGCATTACCGCATCGACCAAGCTCATCGGATTATCCACCAAAACACCCGTAATTTTTCCATCCTTCTTCACAATCGCACCACCATCTACTTGGGTTTCATCCGTAATGCCTGCCAAATCCAAAGCTTTTTGGTTCACCAAATACGCATGTCCATCGACACGCTCCAAAGCAACCGGGGTATCGGGAAAAAGTTCATCTAGTTTATCCTTGGTGGGGAATTCCTTTGCTTCCCAATCGTTTTGGTCCCATCCCCTACCGCGAATAAAATTGGAAGGGCGTTCTTTTTGAAAGGCGACCACTCTATCCACAATTTCATCAAAACTGGTTGTGCCCACCAGATCTACAACTTGTTGGTTCAATCCCAAACCATAAAAATGGCAATGGGCATCAATCAAACCTGGCACCATGGTCTTGCCCTGGGCATCGAATTGTTCGGCTGCATTGTATTTTTCAGCAATTTCCTCTGAACTGCCCACAGCCACAAACTTCCCATCTTTGATAGCAACGGCCGAGGCCTTGGAAAAATTGGCATCCACCGTGTAGATATCGGCATTAAAAACAATGAGGTCTACCTCTTCTTTAGAAGTACAGGCAATAAAAAGAGGGGCAATTAATACTAAGAGTAGCTTTTTCATTTTTAGGAGATGGTTTTCCCAAAAATAGAAAATGCATTGCAATGTTTACGGATTTTCGTCCTCAAACTCTGTCATTACAAACTCCACCCTGCGGTTGAGTCGACGGGCCTCCTCGGTCTGTGCTGTGTCCAAAGGATTTTTGTATCCATATCCCTTAGAGGAAATCCGCTTTTTCTCCAATCCCAAGGCCATTAAGTAATTGGCGACCGTTTTGGCCCGTTCCCTGGAAAGCACGTTGTTGTATTCATCCGAACCCATGTCATCGGTATGACCCGAAATGGAAACCTTAAGGTTTGGATTTTTTTTCAGATAGTCATACACATCCCGCAAGCTTTGCTTGGCCTTCGGCTGCAGATCAAACTTATCAAAATTGAAATTGACATGATCCAGTACATACACCTCATTGGGCTTGTACTCCGGACCCAAATAAACCAACGAAATATCATCCACATAATAGTACGAATAGCCTTCGGTTGTATTGGGACCATCAAATGCTGTGGCGGAATTGCTCTTGAAATTGCCTAAGATCAGATGTTTTTCGAACCCTTTGCCCACAAAATCAAAAGTGAGTTCCATCCATTTTTGCTTATCGTCATAAAAGTCATTGGCCGGAAACAATTTGATCGGGGTGGTCTCTACAACTTCCACGGAAAGCATGCCCTGCGCCAAATGCCGTTTGGTATGGATGGACATGGGATTTTCGGCAAAGACCGCCCCCATATCCTTTACTGCGCCATCCGATTTTTCGGAGAGGCTCAAGAACAAAGTCAATCGGTAGCGACTGCCTTTCTCCAGGGTTTCCGTGAGGGGTACTTGAATATATTCCCGATAATCCTTGGGTGCATACAAATACAGTCCGGCATAGGCACTGCCTTCGTAAGCCTCTTGTTTTCCTTTAAAGTTAAGGGGGATGCCCAATTTGGTCCTACTGCACTCGTTGAAATAATCGGTAGTGCCCAAAGTGGGAGCACTCCAGTATTCCGCATCGCGGTTCAGGTTACTCATTTTTACGGGGCAGGATACAAATTCCTCGAAGCCCCCGTTTTTGACCAAATTTTGCGAGTAGGAAAAAGAAAAGGTCAAAACGAGTACGATATGGGGCCATATGTTTTGCTGTCGAAACGGCATGGTTTCCGATGTATTCCACTGCCAAATTCATCATTGCCAGTGTATTGACGGAACTGTTAAAACGCCAATTTCAACAAATTATTGCGTAAAATCCTACAAGTTAGAAGTCAAACTTATACGATACTCCGGCCAGCGCCTGGAAACCCTGTACCCTAAAATTGGCCCATCGTTGGTAATTGTTATTGGCTATGTTGGATGCCTTTACAAAAATGGAAAGCTGTTCGTTGAAGCGATACCCCAAATGCGCATTGGCATCGAAATAGCCATCCAAGGTCACCACCATGGCTGGAAAATCGGAAGGTTGACCGTTGAGCACCGCTTCGGCCATCAAATCATCACGCTCCCCAACATAGAACAGGTTGGCCCCCATGAACCATTGTTCCCCAATTTGGTAATCCATGAACAAAGATCCTTTTATGGATGGTAAATTCCAGGCAGGATTATCGGTTTCGGTATCATAATCATAAAATTCGGCATTGATACCCAGCGTGAAGTTTCTGTTCACATCCACATTGATTTCACCAAACAGCCCCAAGGTTTTCACATCATCATAAAACACTTGGAAGGAATTGCCATAGAAATAGCTTTTCTCATCATCCCTGAACGTATTGAGTGGATTTAAATAAAACAATGGCTTTCGGTTTTCGGCCATATAAGAACCCTTCAGGTTGTACCCAATATTGGTAGTCAACTGACCTTTTAGGCCAACATAACCTTCGTATTGTTGATCGGTGGGCAAAACAGCCAATGTTGGGGACACATAGGGATTTTCATCCACAAAATCGTGATAGGAGTTTTGCTTCAACTGCCCTTCTATCCCTCCGTAGGCGATCACATTATCTTCCATGACACGGTAGGAAGCGGTAACGGCCGGATAAATATAGAAGTCGCTATCGCTGTTCTCGGTATCCATGCCGTATACAAAATTGGCTCCCAGATTTAAGGTCAAATCATCACGCAAAATCAATAAACTGGGCGACACCCCCGCTTGAAAATGACTGTAATTTATCTCGCCTGTGTTGGTGGTGCTGTTCAAGGAGGCATTTTTAAAATTACCGCCCACATAATCCAATTTGGCAGAAATGGTGATCAGTTCCTCGGTGATGGGCAACTCCAAAGTTGGGTTGATCACTACCCGGTTCTCTGCAGATTCCGTGGCATCCCAAAAGCGTCTCAACAAAATATTCCCTTTTTTGAAATAGGAATCCTCCATTTGCATATGTGCTTTGGCCTCTGCATTGAAATAGTTTTGGGTCTCATCCATGGCCGCTACCAAATCGTCACTGAATGCCCCATTTTCAATGCCATACCAATTATAGAGTTGGTGTTGCAAACCAATACTTGCCCCCCAGTCCATGTAGCGATCCTTTTTCGCATAGGATGCATCAAATTTGGTATTGTAGAAATCCGTATCCAAGGGTGTGGAATCCAGATCACCACGGGATGAATTATGGGTTAGGCCAAAATCCAACAGGTCTTCGCCCCGATTAAACTCCCTACTGGTATAGAAATCCACCAAGGCATTGTTGAAATTCCCGAGCCCAACGGAGGCATAGGAATTATACAACGTGGGCGGCGGGGTCTTCTTTACCGTGGATGCCTTGCCCTTGGCCGGGGTAAAGGTTGATGCCACCGGCACCGAAAATATACTGTAATCAATCTTCTTTTTTTGCAGCACAATGGAATCGTTAAGGCTTGGAGCGGATTTGATCTTGAAGGCATCCGAAACGGTAGGGGAATACGGTTTTACAACCGTTACCGTTTCCGTACCAATGTTATCCTTTTCCTGGGCGATAACCACTCCACAAAGGCTCAAAAAAAGTAATGAAAATATATAGGTTCTCTTTTGCATGCTGTGTCTCGTTTAGTTTTCGTTGGGGTCCACGGATGAGTTGCTTTCGGCTTCCTTGGCCTTGATCTGGGCCAATTCAGCTTTCGCATCCACCAAAATCTCATCAAACTCGGCAAAATTGGTAATCACACTTTCCAAAATGTAGGTGGCCTGGAAGGCGTCCCCCAAATTGTAGAAGTTCCTAGCCATGATCACCAGGCCTTTGCCCGCCCATTCCTTGTAGCCGGCATAATCCTTGGCCAATTTTTGCACCGCCTCGTTGGATGCCTCAAAATTGCCTTCCTTATTTTTAAAATAAGCGTCGTAATACCACGCTTCTGCGGCCAACTCCCCGGTTGCAATTTTCTTTACGTCCAGATAGGCTGTTTTGGCCAAGCTTTCATTATTGGTGGCAATGGCGGACCTTGCAATCATGATCTGTGCATCACTCTTGATACGGTCGTCCAATTTAGGCGCGCCTTGCACTTTTTCGGCATAGGCAATGGTTTGCCCGTAATCCTTTTGACCGTAATAGCCTTTCATTAAATTGGACTGCGCAAAAGTTTTGTTCTCGATAATTTCAGCCGAGCTTTCCAATTGTTTCAAATACGGAATCGCGGCATTGTAGTTTTGTTTTTCCACATAGATCTCGCAAACACGGGTCAACGCCTGTTCCGTATACTCCCCATTGCCACTGTCGGCAACCGCTTTGTATCGTGGCAACGCCTGGTCTTTTTGACCATTGGCAAAATAGAGCTGTGCCAAAGCGAAATTGACGTTAATCGCATGCAATCCGTTGGGGAATTCCTTGAGATAATCCTCATAGCCACGGATGGCGGCATCGGTTTTTCCCTCCAACTGTTTTCTTTCGGCAGCCTCAAAACTGGCATTGTCGAGTTCGGCGTCGGTGACTTCCACAAAATCCAGGTTTCTGGCCCAAGCGGCATATTCACTTACCCTACCTTCATCCACGTAGACCAATTTGGCAGTGGCAACCGCTTGTTTAGCCTCTTGGGTATTCGGGTATTTCTGAACCACTTCCTTCAATTTGTCCAAGGCCTGCTGGTTTCTACTGGCATTGTAATGGACCAGTCCAGCCCGGAGTAATCCCCTCGGGGCAAACTTGCTCCTTGAAAATTCATCCACCAATCGATCATAGGCCTCCAATCCTGAACTTTCCTGATTATTGGCGATATAGGTATTCCCCAGTTCGAACAGGGCATCGTCCCGCAATGAGGATTTGAGGAAATAGGTCAAGAAATCGTTCAGCCCCTCAATTTTGGACGAATTGTTGCCCAAAAATCCACTGCACAACGTTTTTTGGAACGCGGCGTAGTCCCGTTCGGGTCCGTTTACCTTGGAGGCGTTGTCATAGGCCTTCATGGCCAATTGATAGGAGCTGGTCACAAAATAACTATCGCCCAAACGCAGATACCCATCGGTTTTGCGCGCCTCATCCAACTTGCTGGAATTGACCACATTTTTGAAATAGGACACTGCATTGTTGTAATCCTTCAATTTGAAATAGCAATACCCCAAATTGTAATCCAGCTGATCATATTCTTCAAGTGATCTAGCTGCAGGCATGCCTTGGAACTTTACCAAATCTACCAATGCTTCCTCAAAACGGTTTAGACGATAGGCCGATTCTGCCTTCCAATACAAGGCTCGAGCCTCAAAATTGGCATTGTCGGCACTTTTCAGGGATTTGGAAAAGCGTTCCAATGCACCTTCATAATCACCATCGATAAAAAGTTCAACCCCCCGGTAATAGGCGACTTTTTGATAGGTTTCCTTACTTGCATAGTTTTTGTTTTCCTCCAACAGTTTCATAGCGCCTTCAAAATTGCGGGAGGTGATGTAGGAATCCACCAAAAGCTCTTGGATCTCCAGTTGGTGTTCATCCTTTGGATATTTTTCCAAATAGGCGGCGAGCACTTGTGGTACAGGCTCGTATGCATTGCCGACTTCATAGCTCAAACGGGCGTAATTGAGCCATGCATCTTTTTGGATATCCGCACTGTATTCCATTTGTGAGGCATTCCGAAAGGCATTGAGCGCCTCGGACTTTTTGTCCAACTTCAAATAACACTCTGCCAAATGGTAATAGGCATTTTGTGCCACGGCGTTGTCTCCTCCAATAATTTTGTTGAATTGTTGGATCGCACTTGGGTAATCCCCCAATTGATAATGGCTGTACCCCAACAAATAGTAATCGGTATTGCTCCATTTGCCACGTTTACCCCTATACTTTTCCAAGTAGGGAATGGCTTCGCCGTATTGTTTTAGGTTGAAAAAGCTCTCCCCAATGATCTTGTTGAGTTCGGAGACTTCTTCCCGATTGGATTTCGGCAATTGCTTTTTGGCCATGTCGATGGCTTCATCAAATTTGCCCAACTTGAAGTTGAGATCGGCCTGGTAATAGGACAGTTTTTCGTTGAGCAGTTCCGGATCGGTGATTTGGTCGAAACGCGCACTGGCTTCCGTATAATCGTCCTGCTCATACGCGATGTAGCCCAAATAATACTTGGCTTGTGAGCCGTATTTTTGGGAGGTGGTCACCTTGCTCAAATAGCGTTCGGCCTCCTTTGGTTTTTTGGAAGCATACAGGGCATACCCATTATTAAAATTAAATCGGTCCCTGTCGCCGTAGGCCATCGATGATTCATCCACCTTCTTGTACCATTTTAGGGCATACGGGTATTTCCCCGTTTCAAAATAGTAATCGGCCACATCCAAAAATGCCGAATTGCGCTTGGTGGAGGTTGGGTATCGTTCCACAAAATCCTCCATCATTTTATCGGCCCCACGTTGGTTCAAACGGATGGCGGCGTTGGCGGCATAATAGGCACTGTTGGCCTCGGTCTCGTAATCGTTGGTTTCGGATTTTACTTTCTCAAAAATGGCCTGGGCAGCCTGGTACTGTTCACTGTTATACAATGCCAGAGCATCTTGGTAATCCTTGTTGCTGTGGGTGTAAATTTCAGTTTCCTGTGCAGAAAGTATAAAAAAAGATCCCAGGAAAATGGGAATACAAAGGAGGTTTTTTCGATTCATAGTGTTCTACGCTGTTCTCGATTGACTTTAACCATAACGTCAAAATTTAGGCCAAAGTATATTTGATGATAAAGTTGTAAAAAAATGATGGATTCACCATCGAGAATATTTTTAGAACTTAGTACCTTTCCCATGTAAAGCGAAATTATGCCCGAGACCGTTGTAAAATTAGAAGATGTAGCCGTATTTCAAAACGAGAACATGGTATTGAACCATATCGACCTTGAGGTGAAAAAAGGGGAATTCGTTTATGTAATCGGCAAAACGGGCAGTGGTAAAAGTAGTTTTATGAAAACGCTGTATGCCGATCTTCCGCTCAAACAAGGAACTGGGCAAGTGGTCAATTTTGACCTGAAAACCCTAAAAGAAAAGGACATTCCCTTCCTCCGTAGAAAACTGGGCATTGTTTTCCAGGATTTTAAACTATTGCCGGACCGGAACGTGAACAACAACCTCCGTTTTGTATTGAAGGCCACCGGGTGGACCGATTCGAAAAAAATGGACGATAAAATTGAGGAGGTCCTGAATAAAGTGGGCATGAAAACCAAAGGATTTAAATTTCCCCACGAACTTTCCGGAGGTGAACAGCAGCGTATTGCCATAGCCCGGGCCTTACTGAACGATCCCGAATTGATCTTGGCGGACGAGCCCACCGGAAACCTAGATCCCCAGACCAGTGTGGAGGTTATGAAAGTGCTGCAGGACATCAATCAAAATGGGCGTACCATCATCATGGCCACGCACGATTATGCCCTGATTTTGAAATATCCGCACAAAACCTTAAAATGTGATGGCAGTAAAGTTTTTGAGGTCATCCAGAAAGCAGTCTAGAAATTGGACGATCTCCGAACCTTGAGAACCCGCATTATTAAAGCAACAAAAGTTTTTGTTTCTTTGTCTAACTAATCTACAACTCCAAATATGGAAATTCTTGGTATCGATATTGGCGGCTCTGGCATAAAAGGCGCCTTGGTTAACGCCGAAACCGGTGAAATGCTAACCGAACGCTTTAGAGTAGCAACCCCAAAATCGAGAAAGCCGGAAGACATGGCCAAAGTTGTTGCACAAATTGTGGAACACTTCAACTACAAAGGCCCGGTTGGCTGTGGATTTCCTTCCATTGTAAAAAACGGGGTTTGTCTTTCTGCCGGTAATTTACATCGCAGTTGGGTAGGTGTCAATATCGACGAATTGTTCACGGAGCATACCGGTCAGGAGTTCACTGTGCTGAATGATGCCGATGCAGCAGGATATGCCTCCATGAACTATGGTGTTGGCAAGGGACAGACAGGATTGGTGATCATGATCACCATTGGAACCGGTTTGGGCAGTGGTGCCTTTTTTAATGGGGTGCTCATCCCCAACTTTGAACTGGGTCAGATTCCATACAAGAAATACAACAAGATTGAAAAATGGGCTGCAGCTTCGGCCAAAGACCGTGAAAATCTAACTCTAGAAAAATGGGGCAAACGGTTCAATAAGTTCCTGCATTATGTGGAATTGATCGTTAGTCCCGATTTGATCATTGTAGGTGGCGGTACGTCCAAAAAATGGGAGGAATTCAGTCACTTGATCACCATAGAGACCAAAGTGGTGAAAGCCGAACTGATGAACCATGCCGGTATTATAGGAGCGGCCGTGGCCTGTTTACGGGAACAACACCACGGACACTTGAACGCAAAAGGCTAAACTGCCTTATTGCGTTTACGATCTACCTCTTTCAAGAAAATCTTACGCAATCGGATATGGTTGGGGGTCACCTCAACATATTCATCCTTTTGGATGTATTCCAAGGCTTCTTCCAACGAAAATTTGATGGCCGGAACAATTTTGGCCTTTTCATCGGCACCTGACGAGCGTACATTGGACAGCTTTTTGGTCTTGGTCACGTTCACCACCATATCGTCCCCTCTGGAGTTTTCACCAATTACCTGACCTTCATAGATATCCTCTCCCGGGTCGATAAAAAACTTACCTCTTTCTTGTAATTTGTCAATAGAGTATGGTATGGCGGTTCCATTTTCCATAGACACCAATGAACCGTTCAAACGCTGGGCAATCTCCCCTTTCAACGGCTGATATTCCTTAAATCGGTGTGCCATAATGGCTTCACCTGCAGTAGCGGTCAACAATTGGTTTCTCAAACCGATGATACCGCGTGATGGAATCATGAACTCACAAATCATTCGGGACCCCTTGGACTCCATACTGATCATTTCTCCCTTACGGACAGATACCATTTCCACTGCCCTTCCGGATACATCTTCGGGCAAATCGATGGTCAAATGTTCCACAGGTTCGCATTTCACCCCATCAATTTCCTTAATGATCACCTGAGGTTGGCCAATTTGCAATTCATAACCTTCACGACGCATGGTCTCGATCAAAACGGAGAGGTGCAATACCCCACGACCAAATACCATAAATTTATCGGCACTGTCGGTTTCCTGAACACGAAGGGCCAAATTCTTTTCCAATTCTTTTTCAAGTCTTTCCTTAATGTGCCGGGAAGTAACAAACTTACCATCCTTCCCAAAGAAGGGGCTATCATTGATGGTAAACAACATGCTCATGGTTGGTTCATCTATGGCGATGGTGCGCAATTTTTCAGGATTTTCAAAATCGGCAACGGTGTCCCCTATCTCAAAACCTTCCATACCTACAATGGCACAGATATCACCAGCAACCACTTCCTGCACTTTCTGACGTCCCAAACCTTCAAATGTAAAGAGTTCCTTCACCTTGGTCTTGATGACTTTGCCATCACGTTTTACCAATGAAATGGGCTGTCCCTCTTTCAAGGTGCCTCGTTGCAACCTTCCGATGGCGATTCGGCCTGTAAAGGAAGAATAATCCAAAGAAGTAATCAACATTTGGGTAGAACCTTGTTCCGGTTTGAACTCGGGAATATGCTCAATGACCATATCCAAAAGTGGTTCAATAGTATCGGTAGGTTTTTGCCAATCCTCGCCCATCCAGTTGTTCTTGGCGGAGCCATACACGGTTGGGAAATCCAACTGCCATTCTTCGGCACCCAATTCGAACATGAGGTCGAATACTTTTTCGTGCACTTCTTCGGGTGTACAGTTTTCCTTATCCACCTTATTGATCACCACACAGGGTTTCAAGCCAAGGTCGATGGCTTTCTGCAATACGAATCGGGTTTGTGGCATGGGGCCTTCAAAGGCATCCACCAACAACAAAACCCCATCGGCCATGTTGAGTACCCGCTCCACTTCACCTCCAAAATCGGCGTGCCCGGGGGTGTCGATAATGTTGATTTTGGTGCCTTTATAGATTACGGAAACGTTCTTGGAAACGATGGTGATACCACGTTCCCGTTCCAGATCGTTGTTGTCCAAGATCAAATCGCCCTTGTTCTCATTCTCACGAAAGAGCTGGCAATGGTACATGATTTTATCCACCAAGGTAGTCTTACCGTGGTCTACGTGGGCAATGATGGCAATATTCTTGATTTTGGACATAACCTAATTTTTAAGCCCGCAAAGATACTGCTATTTTCCACTTGGCAACACACCCAAATGTTATTTTTATCTTATTGATTTTGTGAAAGTTCCAAACCTACAGACCCACACACCATCGTTTTTCACTGATGATCCATCCCAAGCTGAAGTTCACCACAGGCAGAATCTGACCTTTAAAGAGTCCTGCATAGTACCCTGCACCTACATCAATCGAAAAACTGAGGCCCGAATTGTAACTACGCTGAATGCCGTAGACCAATCCACCGTAACCGTGGACACCTTCCACCAATTGCCCTTCCACCACTCGATTGCCCGGTGAGAAAACGGCAGCAGTTGGCGCCACATAATTCCCGGAATTGCCATAAATGGACCTGCGACGATGGTAACGACCGTTAAAATTGTGGTAGAACCGATACTGTGCTGTAATGGCCGGAAAGAATTCCAAATTTTCGGTGGGATTTGCACTGGCGGGCTCCAGAGCCAATTGCCAAGCCACCCTTAAATCCAAGGTGCTGTTGACGCCCAGTCCCATTTCATACTCCAAACCCGGATTGAAGAAGTTGATCTTTATCTGACGGATTTCACAGTTTTTGCCATACTGGGCCTGTAAAAACAAACCCATGCACAAGAACAGTACAAGGTGAAAGCAACGCATTGTAGGTTAATTTGGTACTGTTATAACTGCTACTTTTTTAAAAAAGTATGCATGGACCCCACAATCTGAACGTTAAAAATCAAATTTTGGGTCTTTGGATTTTCGTTTGGTGGCCACCCATCCGAAGGTAAACGTTACCAAAGGGCCGTAACCATTGAGCACCCCATCACCTCGGTAATACCCTGCGCCAAGTTCCGCATTGAAATTGAAACCATTGTTATAAGTACGTTGCACACCATAGACCAAACCATAAAATCCCAAATTGAAATCCTTTGGCCCTTCAATATTGGTGGAAATGCGCAATTGGGAGAAGAATATGGCCTGGGCGGCTGCAATATAGTCTCCCGAATTACCGGAGACATTCCTACCCTTATCGATCCGTCGTTGAAAATTGTGGTAATAACGATACCTCGTATTGAGGGTCAGACCAAAAGCATATCCTTCTTCATAGGTGGCAGTGGCCAATCCCAAACTTGTGGATACACTTTGATTGCGGAAGAGCCCAAGTTCATAGGTAAATCCCGGACTAAGCAAATCAAACTTAAACTGATGTCGTTCCAAATTGATAAGATCAAAAACATTTCCCTTTTCATGTATCTGGGCGATGGAAGAATTCACAAAAAAACAAATCAGAACTAAAGTAACGGGTATTGCTTTTAGGGTCATGTTAGCTAGTTTAGAGAATTATAAATCTAAAAAGAGTACCAAGCTTTAGTGCTATATTTGTGCAAACTTTAAGAAATGGACATCACCAAAATACCACAGATACACCACGCAACCAGTGATAACTTTTTTTTGTTGGCCGGTCCGTGCGCCATTGAAGGCGAGGATATGGCCATGCGCATTGCCGAAAAGGTGGTTTCCATTACGGATAAGTTGCAGATTCCCTATGTTTTTAAAGGCAGTTTCAAAAAGGCCAACCGTAGTCGTATCGATTCCTTTACCGGTATTGGGGACGAGAAGGCCTTGAAGATTTTGAAAAAAGTATCGGACACCTTTAAAGTGCCTACCATCACGGACATTCATGAAATTTCGGACGCTGCCATGGCTGCCGAATATGTAGATGTTTTGCAAATACCTGCCTTTTTGGTCCGACAAACGGATTTGGTCGTGGCCGCGGCCGAAACCGGCAAAGTGGTCAACTTGAAAAAAGGACAGTTTATGAGTCCGGAGAGCATGAAACATGCTGTGACCAAAGTTACGGACACAGGCAACGAACAAGTTTGGATCACGGACCGTGGAACCATGTTCGGCTACCACGATATGATTGTTGATTTTAGGGGGGTGCCCACCATGAAACAATATGCACCTGTGGTGTTGGATGTAACGCACTCCTTACAGCAACCCAATCAATCCTCTGGAGTAACGGGTGGTCGACCTGCACTGATCGGTACCATGGCACGGGCAGGAATCGCTGCCGGTGTAGACGGACTGTTCATGGAAACCCATTTTGATCCCGCCAATGCCAAAAGCGATGGTGCCAACATGTTGGATCTAAGTTTACTGGAAAAATTATTGACCGATTTGACCGCTATTCGAAAGACCATCAACTCCCTGTAATTTCGAATTTTCCTCCTATTCACAAAATCAACCTTTTGATTTTTAATGGATTAAAATATTATTGATTTATTATTTATAATTAGTCTAAATATATTTTGGATAAAATAATATTGGCACATACATTTGTTTTGTTATTTATTTAGACTAATTTAAAATAATTAAATGAAACCAATATTATTCCTATGCAGTCTCATGATATGCACGGCCATACATGCGCAATACGGTAGTCTTAACGGAAAGGTTACCGATTTCAACAACAAACCCCTTTCCAATGTCAACATAGCCATTTCGCATACCAGTCTGGGTACGACCACGAATGAAACTGGTGATTATGTCATCAGCAATTTGGCTCCGGGCACCTATACCCTAACCTTTTCAATGGTAGGCTTTGCTACCCAACAGGTATCCGTTTATGTTAAGGGTGGAGAATCCACAAGCATTGCTACCATTATACTATCAGAAGCACAGGAGCAGCTTAACGAAGTGGTGGTTCAAGGTGAAATGGTGAACAAATATACCCGCCCAGCCAGTGTCTACGTTTCCAAAATGCCGCTAAAGGATATTGAAAACCCACAGGTCTACAATTCCATCACCTCCGAGCTGCTCCAAGATCAAGTGGTAACAAATTTTGACGATGCACTAAAAAACGCTCCGGGCATTGATAAGCTTTGGGAATCCACAGGTAGGGGCAATGATGGTGCCGGTTACTTTTCACTGCGTGGTTTTCCCGTGCAACCGACCATGATCAACAGCTTGCCCGGATTGACCAACGGGAGTCCAGATCCTGCCAATATCGAATCCATTGAAGTCATCAAAGGCCCATCTGGCACCTTGTATGGTAGCAGCTTGATTTCTTATGGGGGATTGATCAACATCAACACCAAAAAACCATTCTTCGGTTTTGGTGGGAACATCTCCTACACTTCCGGTAGTTACGGCTTGAACCGGGTAAGTGCCGATGTGAACACCACTTTGGGCACGCAAAACAATATTGCCCTTCGTGTGAACACTTCATACCACAAACAGAACAGCTACCAAGATGCAGGGTTCAGAAAATCGTTCTTTTTTGCACCCTCCTTGGCATTTCAGGCGAATGACAGACTTTCGTTCAACATCAACACAGAAATCTATAACGGTAGGAGCACCAATCAAACCATGTTGTTCGTGGACCGTGGTTCACCCCTACGCGTGACCAATTTGGATGAATTGGGCTACGACTTTAAACGCTCGTACACCAGCAACGATCTATACATCGATACCCCAACCTACAGTTTTCAAGGTCAGATGAACTACATCTTGAGCGATTCTTGGACCTCCCAGACCGTTTTTTCCAGATCTAATGCCAAGTCCGATGGTTACTATTCCTATTTGTACGAAGTCACCTCAACGGTGGAATCCCTTTCAGGTGGCGCCATTAACGATGGCATTATTTTGGGGCGCTACACCAGCAACCAAAATTCCGAAACCTTGGGAACCGACATACAACAAAACTTTATCGGGGATTTTATGATCGGAAACATGCGGAACCGTCTGGTCGTCGGTTTGGATTATCTGAAAACCCGAACGATCAATAACAGCACGGGCTATGGGAACCAAGGCTTTATTTATGTGGGATCCAATCCGGATGAGTTCCAAGCGGTGGCCCCTGCCCTGCACGAATATTTCGGAACGCCCATGGGAACTGGCCTTTACGACTCTGGGGTATTGACACAGGCTGGTGCCGATGCAGGAATCGCCACTTTGGCCAACCCAGGTGCCCAATTCAGCGAAGCGGAGCAGGAAATTTTCAGTGCCTACGCTTCCAATGTCCTCAATCTATTGCCAGAACTGTCCGCAATGGCCAGTTTGCGTGTAGATCGTTTCTCCAATGACGGATACAACCAGACGGCTTTTTCTCCCAAATTCGGATTGGTATACCAACCCATTTTGAACAAAGTAGCCTTGTTCGCCAATTATATGAACGGATTCAGCAACGTGGCTCCCGTTACAGAACTGATCAACGGAAACCCTTCGGTACGGGCATTGAACCCGGAACAAGCCAACCAGTTTGAGGTCGGAACCAAATTGAACTTATTCAACGATAGACTTTCTGCTACATTGAGCTACTACGACATTACCGTAAGCGATATGGCACAGCGCATCGATACCGATGCCAACAACTATTTCTTCACCCAAGATGGCAAACAAACCAGCAAAGGTTTTGAAGCGAGCATTACCGCATCCCCGGTCGACGGGTTGAACATTGTTGCGGGATACAGTTACAACGACAGTCAATTGGTGGCAGGAGATGCCAGCTTTACCGGTTTTAGACCCGAGAGTGCCGGCCCCATGAACTTGGCCAATGTATGGGCAAGCTATCGATTCACTGAAGGTGCCCTGGAAAACTTTGGACTTGGATTTGGAGGGAACCATGCCAGCGAGAACAAAATCTTCAACAGGACTAACGGTACATTCACCATTGACGCGTATACGATTTTGAATGCATCTGCCTTTTACGATGCCGGGAACTTTAGAATCACCCTAAAGTTGGACAACATTGCGAACCAAGATTATTACAAAGGCTGGTCCACCATCAGCCCACAAAACTTGAGAAGTCTGTCAGCCAATCTTACTTATAATTTCTAAGAACAACGAAATGAAACAACTAAATGCAACCTTATTGTTCATTGTCCTGCTCTGGATTTCCAAATACATTGTGGAGACCACGACCAAGGAAGAAATTGCTTGTTCTCATAATGGTGTAGACTACAAGTTTATTTGGCACTGCGCTACCTATTGCATAATCAGATAAGTCATGGTCACGCTGATTGTAGCACTCACTTTTATGGCCTTTTACCTGTTGTACGGCACATCAAAAAAAATGGCCGCAGTAGGTGATTTGGGCTTGGAAAAATGGTCAGCTGAAAATCAAAAAGTTTCTCAATGGGTCAGTTTGGTCCTGATGATCTTATCATTGGGGCTGAGCTGCCACTATTGGGGGCTAGGTTCGGGTACGTTTACCTTTTTCATTCTTTTGATGACAGTGGCCAGTTTAACCCTACTGTTGGCACCCTTGCGATTGCTGAACCGTCGTTTTTTGGGACTCCTTTTTTCAGTTGCCCTATTTTTTGAAACCTTCTTGTTCTAACTATGCCGGCAAACAACAAATATTTGACCCCATCACCCTCGCAACGATTTGCCAAAATAACAGCTGCCATTTTGGGCGGACTTATGGTGTCCATCCTTTTCCATATGGCCTTGGCCAGTTGGTTCAATCCTGTTACGGTGATCATTACCAGTACCTTTTCTGCCTTCATCCTTTGGGCCGTTTTAATGGTGGTTGCCTTTTTGGGCAAAAATGGTTGGAAAGTGTGGGGCATGTACCTTTTGGCCAGTCTGGCATTCTTTATCCTATTCTATTTCGGAAATCAAACCAACCCAATTGTTTAAACCCATGGGAAACCGCATTTACAATATTTTGTTCCATACCCATACCGTAAGTGGCATTGTGATCAGCGTAGCACTCTACGTTATATTTTTTACCGGTTCCTTCTCCTTTTTCAGGGATGAAATTGCCAATTGGCAACGTGGACATGCCGTAAGCCAGGAAGATGCATTGCCGGGAAGTGTGGACGAACATCTGACCAACCTTTCCCAAGATTACAATTTGTATGGTAGGGACGTGGAGTTACGACATTATTATAACGAAAGAAGTATTTCTGTCAACTTAGGGGCATCCAAAGATGCATTGGCATCGGAAGTGGACAAAGCACCCGTATTCTTCTATCTCGACCCCAAAACCCAGACCAAAACCAAGGATTATGCAAGCCATTATCATTTGGGGGAATTTCTGTACCGCCTACACTTTTTAGATCAAATCCCCTACCCTTACGGCCGTACCTTGGCCGGATTGGTGGCCTTCTTTTTCCTTTTTGCCATCATCACCGGAATTTTGGTGCATTGGAACAAGATCATTTCCAACTTTTATACTTTTCGTCCTTGGGCCAAAATCAAAACCGTATGGACAGACGCCCATACCGCTCTCGGGGTGATAGGATTCCCGTTCCAGTTCGTATATGCCGTTACGGGGGCCTTCTTTTTATTGAAAGGCATTTTGGTTTTTCCGATGGTGATGGGTCTGTATGATGGCGACCAAAACCAATTGTTTGAAGATTTGGAGTACAACCATCCTGTTTACGAATTCCAGAACCAAAAATTGGACAAGGCCATCCATTTGGATGCATTTGTCCAGCAGATAAAAGCAGACTGGGGCGATTTTCGGGTTACCGAGACCCATATTTTCAACTATGGGGACCAAAATATGCATGCTGCCATTAGTGGATACCTCGGTTACGAAACCAAGTTGAACGGTTTGGGGTACCGCGTTTACAAAGTTGCCGACGGTACCATCGCGCAGGAAAAAACACCTATTGGCCCAACTTCGTATTTGGATGGTGTAAAAAATATGATGTTCCGCCTTCACTTTGGCGATTATGCAGGTTATGGACTCAAAGTGATTTCATTTATCCTCGGATTGGTTTCTTGCTTTGTGATTTTATCGGGAATTATGATTTGGCTGGTGGCCCGCGACAAAAAGAATATTCCCGAAAAACGGCGTAGGTTCAACCAACAAGTGGCCAATTGGTACATGGCCATCTGCCTTACCCTACTACCCGTTACCGCTCTGGAATTTATCCTGGTACAGTTCGCTCCAGAAGTGAATAGGGGTTTCCTCTACCAAACGTATTTCCCGATTTGGTTGTTGGCCGCAGCGTTCTTCATCTGGAAAAAGGATATCGCTTTTACCAATAAATGGACATTGATTTCAGGGGGTATTTTGGGATTATTGGTTCCGATCGCGAATGGAATGACATCGGGCAATTGGATGTGGGTGGCCTTTCAAAAGGGGTATCAACACCTCCTTTTGGTGGATTTGCTTTGGTTGCTTTTGGGTAGTGTGTCACTATGGATTGCTTGCTACAAACTGAGAATTAAACGGTCCGAACTGGTCCCAACCAAAGGTTGATCATTTCCAAAACCCCTTGTGGTTCACAGCAGCGGCCTCTTGGAGTACTTCAATACATATATCGGCATCGAGGTCGTCCAATGTAAAATACCGCAAGGATTTCATCACCTTTCGGCCTTCGGTCACCATTTTATCTTGATGGACCGTTAAATGGGCGGAGCTCCAAAACCCAACATCCACATACCCTTTTTTACGGGAAACATTGAAATAACAAAAGGGTTTTCCGTTCAAATAATAAAACGGCAATCTGTATTTATATTTCAAATCGATATCGGGAACGGTCGTCTCGACCAAAACTTGCAGCTCCAACAATATGCTTTTGAAGGGTTCCGCTTGATCTAGGATGTAGGCTTCGGCAGGGTTCATGACTTAAATTAAATCAATGTTCCAATATTTTGAAAATAAATTATTCCATTTGAAAATTTATTTTAACTTTGAATTTCAAAGTACTTTAAAATGGATTCGAAGAAATATTTGGACGACATCTCCCAAATCAAAGATTTGATGAATCGATCCTCCCGATTTATCTCTTTAAGCGGCCTATCCGGAATACTTGCCGGTGTGTACGCCATTACGGGCGCTTTGGTGGCCTACTTCTTTTTATTGCCACAAGATGATAGTTATGTCGTAATTCATGGCTGGAATTTCAAATTGATTGTCGGTATACTGATCACCGTGGCGGTATTAAGCTTCGTTTCAGCCTATTTATTGACCACGCGAAAGGCGAAAAAGAACAACGAAAAAATTTGGGACGATACTACCAAAAGATTGCTCCTCAATTTTTTTGTCCCTCTGGTTACTGGGGGCATTTATATCCTCATCAAGCTAAACAGCCAACATTATGGTCTAACCGCCTCGTTAATGCTTATTTTTTATGGTCTGGCCTTGGTGAACGCATCTAAATATACCATTGGCACGGTACAATATCTTGGCTATACCCAAATTGTGCTTGGTTTGATTTGTGCTGCCATGCCTGGATATGGTTTTTGGTTTTGGGTCGTAGGTTTCGGAATTTTGCACATCGTTTACGGAAGCATCATGCATTTTAGAGAGGAAAAGGCATAACGTGGGACTAATTGACAACATAAACAAGCTTTTTGACCATCGCATTCGTCTGGGCATCATGTCCATACTTATGGTGAACGATGATGTGGACTTCAATAGGCTCAAGGAGCTTTTGGATGTAACCGATGGAAATTTGGCCAGCCACACAAAAACTTTGGAAAAAGCTGATTACATAAAAATTGAAAAATCATTCATAGGAAAAAAACCAAATACAAAATACATGATTACCCGATTGGGCAAAGAAGCTTTTAAAAAACATATTGATGCCTTGGAGCATCTTATCAGAAACCAAGAATAATTTTTTTATCAATTTACTTTGTATTTCAAAGTACTTTAATTTTATAAATATGACACCACAAAAACGAATTGGCAATTGGCTAAAAAACTCCATCTCAGCAAAAATGATAACCGTAGGATTTCTGATCCTTATCTTATTGATTCCACTAGGTTTTGTTGATGACCTAATACGGGAACGAGGACAAAGACAGCGGGAAGTTATTTCCGAAATCAATACCAAATGGGGAGAAGAGGTAATTATAAATGGCCCTATCCTAAAGGTACCCTACCATCAGTACGTAGAAGAAAAGATATATGATGAAAAGACCAAAACCTATCTTAAAACCAAAAATGCAGTTAGGCACGAGGCCTTTTTCTTTCCAAATGAACTCAAGATCAATTCCAATGTTACAACACAACCTTTGGAACGTGGTATTTACAAATCCGTTGTTTATACTTCAAATTCCAACCTAAAAGGAACTTTCTCCGATCTCAACTTTTCGGAAAAGGAGATTGATGTAGAGGATATACTTTGGGACAAGGCGACGATTTTGTATAAGGTGAGCAATTTAAAAGGCATACGTAATACCGTTGCCATCAACTTTAACAATCACAGCTATAACTTGAAACCAAAGTTTGACAACGCATATATGAATACGCTTGAATCCAATTTTATAATCAACTTGGAAGAAATTCAAAACAACAGTTTGGATTTCGAATCAAACATTACCATAAACGGCAGTAATCGTTTACAATACATCCCTGTTGGCAAGGAAACTATTGTGGCAATGCAATCCAATTGGCACTCCCCTAGCTTTAATGGAAATTTTTTACCTAACACGGAAGGAAAGAAGATTTCAAAAAACGGATTTGAAGCCGAATGGAAGGTTTTGGAAACCAACAGAAGGTTTGGACAATCCTTTTTTGACAATCTTCCGGATTTAACCGATTTTGCCTTTGGGACCGAATTTTTGGTGCCTGTGGATGATTACCAAAAGACCTCACGTACAAGTAAGTACGGATTTATGATAATTGGACTAACGTTGTTGGTTTTTCTGTTGATTCAGATCAGTAGTAAAATTCCCATTCATCCTTTTCAATACTTGATGATTGGTCTGGCATTGGTCTTGTTTTATACACTTTTGATTTCTATTTCCGAACACAAAAACTATCTTTTTGCTTACGTTGTTTCCGGAATTGCAATTGTTTCTTTGATAACAGTTTATTCCCGGTCAATTCTGAAAAACACAAAATTTACACTATTGATCTTGGGCTCCATGTTGGGACTATACTCTTTTATTTTTGTAATTATACAGTTAGAAGATTATGCACTTTTAGTAGGTAGCATTGGGCTTTTTGCAATCTTGGCCACCATAATGTTTACCTCAAGAAAAATTGATTGGTCAGGCCAACTGGACAATTGATAAAAATTGAACTGCTCTGGAGTTTCCAGAGCAGTTCAATTTTATCTACGTTTAAACATCATTTTCACCAATTTCATCAAAATCAGGGCAACAACACCCACAACCAATCCTAAAATAAAGTCTTTGAGCAAGGTGGGGAGCCCAGGAAATAAATGATGAAAGAATTCGATATTGTGGTTAAATATGCCCCCCGAGACCAATAAGAGTGCCAGGGTACCCACCACGGAAAGTGTTTTGATGATAATGGGGAGCGCCTGTACCAACGCCTTACCCACCTTATCGGAAAAACTATCGTCCTCCCCATTGAGGTTAATCAGTCGATACCCGTAATCGTCCATTCGAACGATCAAGGCTACAATGCCATATACCCCTACGGTTGCCAAAAGTGCCACCACGGAAACGGTCACAATCTGAATGGTCAGGGTTTCGTTGACCACCGTGCTCAATGCGATGATTACAATCTCAATGGAGAGTATAAAATCAGTGACTATGGCCTGTTTGATTTTCTTTTTTTCCAATTCTGGCAAATCCTCCTCAGGAATATCGATGGGATCTTTGGGACTCCCCTCCTCCTTTCGATGGAAAAAAAACTCGTACACCTTTTCCGCTCCTTCGTATGCCAAATAAACACCCCCTAAAATGAGTATTACGGTAATGGCAACCGGCAAGTAGGCACTCAACAAAAAGGCAATGGGCAGAATGATCAATTTGTTCAAAAAAGAGCCCTTGGTAATGGCCCAGAGTACCGGAATTTCCCTACTGGATAAAAACCCTGTGGCCTTTTCTGCATTCACGGCCAGGTCATCACCCAATATACCCGCCGTTTTTTTGGTAGCGATCTTGCTCATGGAAGCAACATCATCCATGAGTGCGGAAATATCATCCAATACCGCAAAAAATCCAGAAGACATACTATAGTTTTACGATTCGTGTTCAGTAAATGGTCGATGGCAAAATAACGCATTACTCTTTAAATTGCATAGCGAATCCAAATAAAGCAGACCTCTTCCTACCTAAACGCCTTGCAACGATAGTAATGTGGCGACCCATATGATCACCGAGGAAAAGAAAATTCCAACGGTATTGGCCGCAAATGCCCTGCGTTTTTTCATTTTGAACAGATAGGCTGCAATACTTCCTGCATAAACCCCTGTTCCCGGTAACGGAATCATTACAAAAAGAACGATTCCCAAAAAACCAAAACGCTGGATTTTATCGCCCGAACCCTTTTTGGCCCTTTGACCCACAAATACAGCTGACTTTTTGTAGAAACGCCATTTGAGCAAATACCGATTGATATGCTCCAAGAAGAGCATCATAATAGGAAAGACCAGAACATTGGCCAAAAAGCACGCAACAAAGACCCAATACTCATTCAATCCTTGGTACATGCCATAGGGAATGCCCACTTTGGCCTCCCCAAACGGGGATAAGCTCCAAAGAATCGCTATGATAAAATCTTCGTGCAAAATGCAATTTTTTTAAGCTGCCAAACCTAGTAAGTAATTTATGCACAAACACGATTCTGTTCCTTAAATATTTATTAATTGTGATTTGTCCCATCCATTCTGCAACCTTTGGGTTAAGCAAATCATCACAAGGTTAATTGATTGTAAAATGGATGGGGCGGCGTTGAAATACACCCAATTGTTTCCTAGCTTTGGAAAAACCGCCCATATGAAAATCCAATTCCATTTTATCGCTTTGTTTTCTACCGTGCTTTGTTTGGCACAAGAACATTCACACCAAAGTTCCAGAGCTCTAGAATTTCCCGATGTACCGGGATTCGTAACCTTGAAGACCGATTTGCACCAACACACCGTTTTTTCCGATGGGAATGTTTGGCCCACCATTCGCGTTATGGAAGCACTTCGGGACAATTTGGATGTGATTTCGCTTACCGAACATATTGAGTACCAACCCCACAAGGCGGATATCCCACATCCGGATCGCAATAGGTCCTACGAACTCGCCCTACAGGAAGCCAAGGACCACGACCTGATGATCGTGCATGGCTCCGAAATTACCCGAGAAGCCCCGATGGGGCACAACAATGCCATTTTTATTACGGATGCCAATAAACTTTTGCACGATAAAGCAGCAGATGCGTTTGCCGAAGCCAAAAACCAGGGGGCCTTTGTGTTTTGGAACCACCCAGCTTGGTATGCCCAATCGCCACAAGGCAACCCAATCTTAAGTGATTTTCAAAAAGAGCGTATAAAAAATGGGGAATTGCATGGCATTGAGGTCATCAATACTGGGGACTATGCCGAGGAATCGTTGGCCCTAGCCTTGGAGCACAACCTGACCATAATGGGTACCAGTGACATTCATGGACTTATCGATTGGGACTATGTGGAAAAAGGCCATACAAGACCAATAACGTTGGTATTTGCCAAGGAAAGAACTCCGGAGGCACTCCGAGAGGCCCTGTTGGCCGGACGGACGGTAGCCGTTTTCAATTCCCTTTTGGTGGGCAAGGAAGAAAACTTGATTCCCTTGCTCAAAGCCTCCGTAGTGGTGGAAAATGCAAAATACATCGGTAGCACCTCCATTTTGAAAGTTACTTTAAAGAACATAACCAGCAGTGACTTTATCTTTGAAAACCGTATGCCGTACACATTCTATTCCAGTTCACCCGTTTTTACAATTCCTGCGGGAGGAAGCAAAACATTGAACATTAAAACATTGGAAAAGAAAACCTCCATCCTATTGAAGTTAAAAGCGTTGGGCGCTTACACGGCACCGAAGGTACAACCGGAAATCAGTTGGGATATTACCGTAGAGGATTGATCTAGCCTACGGGATTAAAGCTTGATCCATTGATTTCAATATCGAAATCGGGCAAGATTTTTTGGATAATGTCCATGGGCGTTTTTTCGGAAATCCAGACCCATTTTTTCTGAAGGTCCACATCAAAATGAAAGCTGGAAAAATCCCCTAGGCTGTCGCCATCAATTTTTTTGAGCAAAAACTTCGTGATTTTTGGCCTGAGGCTGTATTCCATATCGATACAGGCTCTTTTTGTAGATGGATTTTCATCCCCGGAAATCAACCAATTAAAATGCACTTTATTGAACTAGGACGAACAATATACTAAAAAACGATCTTCGTCCAACCTATTTTATCTTTCAATCGTTGAATGTTTCAATCCTTCCCATCAACGTAATCCTGTAGATAGGCATAACGTGTTGTCAACAGACCATTTTGGGTCATTCGGGCGCGTTCCAAAATTCCATCCTCATCGTTATTGAAAAAAGCAGGGATTACATACTTGGAAAACGCCTCGCCGAAACCGTTGCTGGCATCCCGTGGCAATTCGCAGGGCAAATTGTCCACCGCCATTACAGCGATAGCGTTCGACTCTTTAAAATCGGTTTCAGATTCGGTTTGGGGATCATACCCATAAATGGGATCGGCAATGGTGGAAGGTCTAATGGTCGAAGCCACCGGACCATCGATATCGCAGCTCACATCGGCAACCACCTTGATCTTGAAATCGGGTTGTTTGGCATCTTCCCTGGTGTATAGATAGGGTGCACCATCCCCATAAAAATGGCCCGCAATGTAGAGATCGGTCACCCGCGCGAAACGGAAAAAATTGGACCGGTACTCTTGGGGATTCTTGAAAAAATCTTCTTTGCTGCCTCGCACCCCATCTTTTCGTTTGTTGTATTCCGAGGCATCGATTTGGCAATAAACAGGCTCGTTAAAGGTCTTCTTCAGATAATCGTCGACACCTACCCGTTTCATGCCCATGCCATCGAGCATTTCTTTGGCGCCCATACCGACCCGTCCCCTACCCGTCAATAAAATTTTAATGTTGGGCAATTGCAATTTTCGGAGTTCGGCAATGAGGGCTTGTTGATCCTTCAAGGTTTCCGCCTTGGGCATTTGATATAGGTCAAACTTTAAGCCGTACGCCCTAAACCCATTGTAAGCGCCAACTATACCCGCGTAACGGCCAAAAGCGACCAAACGTTGTCCTTTTTGGTTGGTGATCACCTCATGATCGTACAGTTCGATGTTTTTTTCCAAAATGGCACGGAGCAGCTCCCGATTGTAGGGCTGTTTTTTAATGGTATGGGAAAAAAAGAAGTATTTTTTGTTCGGAATAAGTGCATCGATGGGCACCTCCTTAACACCTAGGAGCACTTCACAATCCTCCATGGAATCGACCACCGGCAGTCCTACATTGTGGTATTCGGTATCGGTAAAGACCCTTATTGGTGAAGACTCCACGTAAATTTCAGCTTTAGGAAATTTTGAAAGGACATTTTGACAGGCTTGTGGGGACAGCACTACCCTGCGATCGGGGGGATTCTTGCGTTCGCGTATGATTCCGAATTTCATAAATGGTTTTGGTATAATTGTTGACCAAAATAAGAGGTTTGTAAAGGGTAAACAAACTTTTTATCTTTTGATCGATATGGTTACCTTTGCCGACCGCGTTAGGGATAGAGGCAAGTACCCTGTACAGCCGATAGCCCGACCCTCGATTATTCGAGGGAACGCCCACACTTCGACAGCGTTCATACTGAGCGTAGTCGAAGTACTTAGTGCAGGCTAAGTTCTTTGATAAAAAATGAGAATGCGTTTAGGCCCTTCGACTTCCCTCAGGGCATAATTCGTTTACGGTAAGCCCAGCTTACCTAACTCATTATGGGGCCGACCGGTTTTGACAGCGAGACCAATGGCGATGTAAGCATGCCGAGCGCTGGGATATAGCTCGTTAATCTCATGTTTCACACTTTTAATTGGCGAAAATAATTACGCTCTTGCCGCATAATCTGAATTATAGTAGGATTTGCCTCGTCCCTACAAGGTAGGGAAGCGAGATGTTCCTGAATAGCCCTTGTTGGCGGCGATTCGTAAAGGAGCACCAAAAAAGTCAACATAGCGATCGTATGGCTTCGATACGGTCGTAAAACTTTAGAAGCTAAGCGTACGATAGGCGGTTTTCGGTCGGTCGTGCGTCGACAACCAAACGAAGACTACGCATGTAGAAAGCATGGTTATTGCTTGTTTGGACGAGGGTTCGAATCCCTCCGGCTCCACCTACGCCCTCCGTAGCTTTGAGTTTAACGAAAAGCGAAGGAGGGCTTCTTTTTGTATTCAACCTCCTTTTTATTCTGAACATTTGGGCTTCGGAGGACCCGTCCATCGTAACCCAAACGAACCTTTTTAATAATGAACTGGACGGTTTATATTCTTAAATGTAACGATGGTAAATTCTATACCGGTTTTACCAATAATCTAAATCGGCGACTGAAAGAACACGAGGAGGGTAAATCTTTTTCCACTAGCTACAGATTACCATTTGAGTTGGTCACCTATATTGTGTTCTGTGATAAACAAAAAGCTTATGCTTTTGAAAAATATCTAAAATCAGGTTCTGGAATTGCGTTTAGGAACAAGAGATTGGTTTGAACTTCTTACATAAATTATTCATTATCAATACAATGGTATAAGTGTCAACTTATTGTGTGACACCTTTCTCAACTTTATGTGTTTCCTTTGGAAAAACAACTCCCAAATCAATCAATATGGAAAAATTCAAAGTCATTGAGCTTGAAAACCTAGACCTCCCCTTGGAAACCTATTTTGGTTCGTTGATTCCCCAAAAAAGAGATTTTAGTGCCACCAATTTACGGTTTAAAGGATATCGTGACCTACTTTTTAAAGTAGAGTCGTTGCTCAATGTCTGTATTTTGGCCTTGGACAATCCCAACTCTGGCAACCATAAGGATATTGTAGAACCGGACGTGAGCATCCTATCTGTTTTGGAAATGGCTGTGCAATTGATTCCGTTTGAAGAGGCCGAATTTTTGGATGAAGTTAGAGAGCATATCGGTGAGAAAAGGGGAGCATAAACTTGCATTATGCCAAGATTATGGATAGAATGCTGAGTGATGATATGCGGTTTTGAAAGAAAACTTGTTCAGCATTCACCAAGTCACGGCAAACAGCCACAAATTATAGCAATCACTAATTGGAGTTTGAAAATTCAACAAAATGGCATAACTCATTTTTTGACATCCAACTTTTTCAGCGCTCCTTTAAATTTCTTGGTTACTACGGGTTATCATTCTTTTGTTTTGTAAACAAACGGATTAAAAAAATTAAAGACGGTATCAATTGTGATTATCAGAAGTTAGCTGCCAACTTAATTATTCCAATGATTCTCAAAAATCATGGATCCAGGCAAAATGCTCCCTTATGATTTGATCTTTGTTATGATCCAAATAATCCAAAAAAGCCACTGCCGCTGGGGAAAGTTTCTTTGATTTCAACCAAATCAGGTTCCAGTTGGTAGTGATAGGCAAACCGTTTACCTGCACAATTTTCAAATCATGGTTACGGAGTGCATTTTTGATGCCGATCAAGGGCATAATGGAACAGCCCAAACCCGAAATCACTGCTTGTTTCACCGCCTCATTGGAGGTAAGCTCCATTTTCTTGACCACCGCATAGTTGTTCTTTTCGATAAAACTCTCCATGGCATTTCGGGTGGCAGAGCCTGGCTCCCTGTATATCAAAGGTATCTTCTCAAACAATCTACGTTTATTGATGGTTTTGGGCAACTCCCGGCCATAATCGCTTACATAAAACAATTTATTGGGCATGAGCTCCACCCGCTCCACTTGCAATTTGTCCGGCAATACCGAAACGAGGGCAAAATCCACTTCATTCTGCTCCAAACTGTGTACCACCATCGATTTGTTGGTCACATCCATCACCAACTCCACTCCCTCATTTTTTCGCATGAAATCGGACATAAAAAAAGGCATCACATACTTACCTGTTGATACCACGGATATCTTCAACCTCCCGGAAAGTTTCCCTTGATAGGCCAGGGTTCGATAGTTGATCTCGTGCACCTCATTCAGTATTTTTTCCGCGGCACCGGCTATTTCCTTACCAAAATCGGTGATAAAAAGCCTTCTGCCCACCACCTCGGTAAGGGGAATAGGGAATTGATCTTGAAAATTTTTCAACTGAATTGATACCGCAGGTTGGGTCAAATGAAGGGCTTCCGAAGCCTTTGTAATGCTCTGCAGTTCAGCTATTTTCAAAAATATTTGAAGTTGGTGCAACGTATAATTCATAAATTATATTAATATATAACATTATAAATATAAATAAAAATTAATGATTAAAATGCCCAACCTTTGCACGCAGAAAATCTAAAAAACAAAAAAGCATGGAAACCAAGGAATTGACCCAGACCACAACAGACCAACGCACCATTGAACTGGTCAAAGGATTGTTCACCCCAACCGAAGCTTCGGACGTCATTATTTCTTTGATTGATGATAAAATCAACTTTCACAAAATACAACGGCTTAAAATATGGGAGGGCAACCATCACAGCAAAACCAATCTGTTGGACAACCGTATTGAAGAATTGGAGCAGGAAAAGGCAACCGCGCGTCGTATTCTTGATATGGCCAGGAGCCAAGGTAAAAATGTAAGGATCAGCGGCATTTTGAAGATGCATCTCGAAGACTGATTGCCGGCAACACCATTTCAATTCGATAAATCTTAAAAACAAAACAAAATGCAAATCAACAAAGACATAGTAACCACAGGTTTGGGCATTGTTTTCACGATTGCCCTGATCGTTCTCTCTTATGTAAACGGGTCCATTTTCCTCGACCAAATCCTAATGTGCAGCTTTATAATCGCAGTGGCACTTTTTGCCCGGCTGCGCAGCGGTGTTAAAAAAGTATCCGTCGAAAAGGAACAAAACAATCATTAAATCCAAACATGGAGACCATCACCATTCAGCGTAAAACCCAAAAGGCCGTCACCGGAAAAAAACCGTTGATCGCCAAAATAATCCCACCCCTGTTCTGGGCCCTGTTCCTCGGCAATCTACTGTATACAGTGCTCCAGTACCCTAACTTTCCAACAGGGGATTTAGGGCACTTCATTCGTTTCAATGGTTTTTCGCAGCTACTGTGGGCCACGGTTACGTTCTTTGCTGCCATTGTAAGCTCCTATGCCAGTTCCTATTTCAAGCACAGAGCACAATTGTCAAGCTTTATGTGGCTCTGTTTGGCCTTCACCTTCAGCGTAATGTTGTTGGTCGTTTCGGAGCATGTGGGCCTATTGATCCTTAGCTGGTTGCTGATGGGTCTCTTTATGTCGAGACTGATCGGATTGGATTCCACCTGGGGCGAAGCCAGGCAAGCCAAAGGGTTTTCCAGAAGCTATTTTCTTGTGAGCAGCCTTTTATTGGAAATCGGGGTATGCTTGCCCGCATTTTATGTCGGCAGCTATTCTTTAAGCACCATCTTAGCAAAATTGGATGGGATTCCCAATGCTATTTTACTGGTATCCACCGTGTGCATCATTTTGGCGGCACTCATACAATCTGCCATTTTCCCCTTTCATAAATGGTTGCTCTCGGCCATGACAGCACCTACACCCGCTTCAGCGCTTATGCATGCTGGATTTGTGAACGGCTCAGGAATTCTGTTGACCTTGTTCGCCTCCATCCTGTTGGCCACGGATTCGTTGGACATCCTGTTCATCATCGGAGGGCTCACAGCCATTGTAGCACAGTTTACAAAACTCATTCAGGTAAACGTAAAACAACGTTTGGCCTGCTCCACCATTGCGCAAATGGGATTCATGATCATGCAGTGCGGCCTCGGCTTTTTCAATGCCGCGATCACGCACTTGATCCTTCATGGATTCTACAAGGCGTCGTTGTTCCTATCCTCCGGTGAGGAAATCCAACAATCCAATCCCAAAGCACCACCGATCATTCAAATCAAATGGTTCCAAGCCATTATAGTGGTCCTTTTCAGTTTGATCGGCGCTTACCTTTTTGCCCGATTGACCAGAAAGGGCATGCATTGGGACAGCGGTATTTTCTTGACACTCGTAGCATCGATAGCAGTGGGTCAGGCAACCTACAATATTGTAAAACAACAATTGTTGAACGGATGGCAAAAACTCGTGCTTCCATCCGTACTCTTTCTTTCAGGAATCGGTATTTATGCCCTGTTCTATAATTGGGTCACCCTATTAATGGCAGACATGGCGGTGGTTTCGGTCCATATGCCGGTATCCACCTTGCAGATAGGGTTTGGGATTATCTTCCTGATCGGTTTCTTTTTGATGAAACTGGGGGTATACCGCAAAATTCCCTGGATCTACGTAAAACTGATGAATCTCTCCCAACCGCATAAAAACACCATGTTAACGTACAAAAACGAAAACCAATGAACCAAAACGGCATTGAAAATCTAATAGCAAAAGCTTCCGAGCGTGTCGGAAAGACATGGCCACTTTATTCCTTCGTGACCTCCAATCCATTGAGCGGATATGAAAATGCTCCCTTTTTGGAAGCTGTTGAGCAGGCCGGTGCAGTTTTTGGCTGCCAAGTCTTCCCTAAAGCGGATATGTATCGTATGGCACTGGAAAATGGAGAGATTGCACCCTTGGAACTTGAGAAACTATTAAAGGAAAAAGGGTACACCAAGTCCTTTGAGCATTATCTGGAACTGATGGACACTCCAATTGCAAAAACGGTGAAAAACCCATACCACCAACTGGACCGATCTATGGTGAAGTGGTTGTCCAGCTTTATGGATGAAGGTTTGGCCGAATGGGAAATGCCTTTTAAGGCCGAAGGGTTCTACAAAGCTTGGCGAAAATTGGTGACTTACGATGGGACGATGGGAAAAGTGAAGCTATCCACTATCCCCAAAACACATGAAGCCGCTTTGGAACAATTGGTGTCCGGATATGATGAGGGGATCATCCAGGAACTCTTCATCCAACATTTGGCAGCCCTGCCGGGATGGACCGGATACATTAACCATCGTACCCAAAACCTACCCCTTTGGCAGCAAAAATATCCGATAGACCTTGCACAATATTTGGCGGTTCGTTTGTGGAGTGCAAAGCTGCTCAAACTACCCGTACTCTGGGATGCAGCTCCAACAAACCAAGACACACAACACTTTGAATTAAAATATCTGTGGTTAAAGGCATGGGAAAAATCATGGCAAAACCGTCTGGTGCACACACTGAAACAAAATGCCCCATCCGAAGAAATCGAATTGGATGAAAAAGCACCGGATGCGCAAATGGTCTTTTGCATCGATACACGGTCAGAACTTATTCGAAGGCATGTGGAAGCCAATGGGAATTACGAAACCTTTGGATATGCAGGATTTTTTGGCATCGCCATGGATTATGAAAGCCCTAATGATGGTCACGTACACAAAGCCTGTCCGCCAATTGTTCCTTCGAGCTATACCGTCTCGGAAAAAACCAATACGGATAAAATGGAGGCCAAAAAGGTATTCGAGCGCAAGAATAGCCTGCAAATTTTTTGGAACTACTTCCTAAAACGAATGAAAAACATGCTGCCCTCCACCTTCGGTTTTGTGGAAGGTGCAGGATTCTTTTACGGAATCAACCTTTTGGGCAGAACACTGGTCCCCGACTCTTTGTACAGATGGCACAACCGAAAGAAAACCTACGAGTCCATTAGCGAGCCCGAATTACTTGGTTGCAATGCGTCCGACAAGGAGCTACAAATTCCGATTGAGAGCAAGACAGCCATTGTTAAATCGGCGTTTGACCTTATGGGCTGGCAACAGTTCGCTCCCTTGGTACTCTTTGTAGGCCACGGCAGCCATTCGGCAAACAATCCCTTCGGCTCCAGTTTGGACTGTGGCGCATGCGCCGCAAGCCCAGGAAGGCACAATGCCCGTATGTTGGCACAATTGGCCAATGACAAAAATGTAAGGCAAGCTTTGAAGGAGCAATTTCAACTGGAGATTCCTGAAACCACTCTTTTTGTGGGTGCGGAGCACAATACCACCACGGATGAAATAATTCTTTTTGACGCCAATGCCCCAGAAAGCCATGAAAATGCTTTGAAAAAAATTAAAGCAAACTTGGCCAAAGCACAGGTAACGGCTACCCAAGAACGTTTGGGGACCCTCAAGAACAGTATTGGGCAAGCCCAATTCAATGCCAATTACTGGGGCGAGACAAGACCCGAGTGGGGCTTGGCCAAAAACGCAAGCTTTGTGATCGCTCCGAGAACAATGACACAAAACCACAACTTGGATGGTCGTTGCTTCCTCCACTCCTACGATTGGAAAATGGACAAAAAAGGTACTGCCCTCGAGGCCATTATGCAGGGGCCCATGGTGGTCACCCAATGGATCAACAACCATTACTACTTTTCCACGGTAGACAACGAAAAATTTGGCGGGGGCACCAAAACCACACACAACGTTACCGGTAAATTTGGGGTGGTTCAAGGAAACGGTGGTGACCTAAAAATGGGACTGCCTTGGGAGTCACTTTTTGATGGGGAAAACAACCCCTATCACAAACCACTGCGGTTATCCGTTGTAATCCAAGCGCCACTAGACCGAGTTACCTCGATATTATTTAATAACGATGGATTAAAGTCCCTACTGGACAACGAATGGATCTATTTGATCGTGCTGGATCCCGAAAAAGGCATGTCGTCATTTACTTATGACAAACGACACATTTGGCTAGAGAGGGAAGAAACGGCAACCCCTTCCAAAAAGGAGAACAGAATCATTGAGGAAGTCATGCTTTAAGTATTTTGAATTAGGTTTAAGTAGCATTGGCATGAACAATTGGCCCTTTGGATATTGCATAAATACCAAGGGGATTTTTTAAAAATAAAATTTTTCAGAATCCACAGTTTTCCCAAGTGGGATATTTCAAACCACAATACGCGGCCAACACCAACAAAAGGCCTTCAAAATGGTACTCCGTCCCTTAAATCGTTTTGTTAACTTAGCGTGACGATTTGTAACCAATGACAGCCCCAAACCCCATTTTAACCACTATTATTTTTGTTTTTGCCCTACAAGCCATGGTATTGGGTGTGTTGTTGATCTTAAAAAGACCCCGAAAACAAGCCCATGTTTTCCTTTCCTTTTTGATTTTCTTTTTTGCATTGATGGCGTTCAATATTGCCTGGGTCAATGTTTTGAGCGCAAACAACTTGATGCCGGTATTTCGCTATTTTCAGATGGAACTTTTATATGGGATCGGGCCCTCCCTCTATTTTTATACCAAATGCATAACCGATAGCGAATTCCGGTTCGCTAAAAAAGATTATATCCATTTTGTTCCGGTCGTTCTCGAATTCCTGTTTTATCGAACGGCCTTCTACCGATTGGGTGCGGAGGGCATGTACCAAGACCCTGTACATCCATACACCAAAATCTATTTGGGGGAACAGTGGCTGGGCATACTTTCCATCACCATCTATGTGGTGGTTTCCTTGATCCTGTTATATCGCTATCAATCTTGGTTAAAAAGCCAGTTTTCCAATATTGAGCACAAATCCCTCAACTGGATGAAACTGCCGGTAATCATTTATGCAGGGTATTGGATCGGTTGGATGGTATTGACGGAAATCGATCGCTTTGCTTTCGATCGCTCTTTACGGGACTCCTATTTTTTACCTGCTTTCGTGGGTTTGGCCATGGTCACCAACTGGATCGGATTTAAGGGGTATCTCCATTCCCGGGCAGCAATTTCTGGCTTTGTTCCGCAAAAGACACGTCCAAAAAAATCAAAATCCAATTCCGAATTGGCCCAGAGGATCACCGAACTCATGAAAAGGGAGCGGCCCTATTTAGATCCTGAGCTTGATCTTTCCGGGCTTGCCGATTTACTGGATATCAATCCGAAGCAATTGTCCCAAACCATCAACCAGGATTTCGCAATGAACTTTTACGAGTTTGTCAACAGCTATCGCGTGGAGGCCTTTAAAGAAAGATTACAACAACCAGAGAGCAGTAAACTGACCTTACTTGCGCATGCTTTTGAATGTGGTTTCAACTCCAAATCGACCTTCAACGATGTTTTTAAAAAAATGACGGGCAGCACGCCAAGTTCCTATGCCAAACAGCTAAAAAATTAGTCCGAATGGAAGCAGTCGGTCGTTCCGTAAAGTGTACATGCCTAGTTTTGCGCCTTTAATTTCAAACTGTTTGCATGAAATTCCCTTTAGCTTTCACAACACGTTTGTTTAGATTTCAAAATGTTGCGGTATTCCTTTTTTGGTTCTGTGTTTCTGCCCAGGAAACGTTCACAAAAGATCAAATTCTATCGGACATGGCCTATCTGAAAAGCACTATGGAAGAAGCCCATTATAATTTGTATGCCTACACTCCCAAAAAAGAATTTGATCGCAATTATGAAGAGATCAAACAGTCGGTTCGCAAGGACAGCTTCAACCTATTGGAAGCGACATCACTTTTGCAACGCATCATTTCCAAAGCGAACAATGGACACACCGAGATTGGCTTCCCCGGGCAGTCATATGGAACCTATGCCTATGCCGGTGGAACCATTTTTCCTTTAGAAATTACCTTTGAAGATGGTAAAGGGTGGATACGAAAAAATTGGTCGGGGAATGATAGCATCAAAGTTGGGTTGGAAATTCTAGCCATCAATGGGCAATCCATGGAACAGATCTTGGCCAAAATTTATCCCCAACTCTCCGCCGAACGGCCCTATTTTAAAAATGCCAAGATTGAACTGTATTCCCTTCCGCGTTTGTACTGGCAGGTTTATGGTCAAATAGATTCCTTTACCGTGGAATTGGTTTGTGAAGGTAAACCGACAAAATTCACCCTTAAAGCAGTGGATGTGATCGATGGGTATGAAATGAAGCGGAACGAAGTGATTGATTCCAAAATGCAACTGAAATTCATGGGCGAGTCGGCCTACCTCAACCCAGGAGGATTTGGTGGCGATGAAGCAAAATATCAGCAATTTATCGATTCGTGCTTTACCCAGATCAAGGCTCAGAAAAGCAAGAACTTGATCATTGATTTGCGGAACAATCCAGGTGGTAACGATTCCTTCAGCGATTATTTGGTTTCTTATTTTGCGGACAGACCCTTTACCTGGCATTCACACTTCTCGCTAAAAACCAGCAAGGTCCTGAAAGAGCATACCCGAAAGCATTTTGATACCACCAAGACCTATTTTCGGGAAATTCTGGCTCATGAAAACGGGACCACCTATGAACCCGAATTGGATTACTATCAACCGCAACCCAAAGCCAAACGATTTATGGGAAAAGTGTATGTTCTGGTAAACCGTCAGTCCCATTCCCAGTCTACGGTCACCGCGGCCCAAATCCAAGATTATGGTTTCGGGACCCTAGTTGGGGAAGAAACAGGGGAATTTCCCACGCTTTATGCCTCCCAGTTTCAATTTCAATTGCCCAATACGGGCATCACGGTCAATCTATCCAAAGGATACAGTATCCGTGTAAATGGAAGTACCAAAGCGGAAGGAGTGGTGCCCGATATTTGTATCAAAGATCATTTATTGGATGAACAGGATGAAATTCTGAACGGTTTACTGGCCCAGCTTCAAAATTGATCATGTACTATGGAATGTATCAAGCAGGCACACCTTTTTCCAATGTCAAAAATTAGTTACTTAAACCCTTGAAAATAAAAGACATAATTGAACGTTGATAGGTTTGGAAGCGTGTAAAATCCCATTTTTGGCATATTTGTTGCCCTAAATCCTTTACCAAAACCTTACCGTCATGAAAAAATCTCAACTTTTTGGCTTAGGCCTAATCGCCCTTACCCTTTTTTCCTGTGCCAGTTCCGGTTATGTCAATCTCGATTTCCCCCAAGAGCCCGCCTTGGTGCTCCCTGATGAAATCCAAACCATTGCGGTGGTCAATCGTTCATTGACCGAGGAATCGGATAAATCCAACAAAACTTTGGAATCCATTGCGACAGGCGAAATAGTAGGTTCCGACAAACTGGCTTCCGATGAGGCAATCAAGGGTATTTTTGATGGGCTCCGCGATCAAGGCAACCTGCAGGTGGTTATTCCGGAAACGACCCGATTGGTGGGCACCGGAACAAGGTCCACACCTGAAGTTTTGAGCTGGGATCAAGTAAACGAAATTTGTGAAGCTTCCGAGGCCGATGTGCTTTTGGTGCTCGAAAATTTCGATTCCAACACCGATTTTGTGATCAATACAGCGGTGGAACAAGTTACCTCGGTTCTACAAACGGGTAAAATGAGCGGCAGAATACCAAGAAGGGCCCGCGTAAATGTAAAAAGCTATTGGCGATTGTACGACCCTGCCGTAAAACGAATAGTGGATCAATTCCAACAAACCTATTTGATGCAATTTGACCTTGCCGATGGAACGGTTCCCTTTACGGCCTTGCCCGAAACGGCCTATGCATCCGGAATGGACTATGCATCCCGATTTTACCCCAGCTTCTATAGGGTAAGACGTGATATGTACAAAAAAGGAAGTGGCCGTGACAAAAGAATGTTCGAAGCAGGCTGGAGAGCCTCAGAAGTGGCCAATTGGAAGGAAGCCATCGAAATTTGGACCGAAGTGTCCCAAAAAGGAAACAGAAAATCCGCAGGGCGTGCGGCTTACAACATCGCCGTGGCAAACGAAGTACTTGGAAATACAGATCTAGCCTTGGAATGGGCCCAAAAATCCTATCAGGATTTTGGGGATCGAATGGCTAGGGACTATGCAAAAATATTACTGAACCGAAAGCGCATGGAACGCTGACCATTACATAAAAACTGCCACAATTCCATAAAAGGTATTGTGGCAGTCAATTTTATGGAACCAGTACCAAAATGTTAGAGTTCCCGAATTTTAATATCCCGGAACCAAGTTTCAAAATACCAATATTGTAGTGCTATCTTACCTTCGGTCGCTTTTCCGAATTCGGGATATTTGATAAAATGGGTTTCTGAAATCTTCTTTTGCCACTCCGGTGAACCAAAATCCTCGGTGGCCGTTAGTACACCGTTCAGATAAAATTCCACTTTCCCGTCCACTTGTTTGATGCGCGTCTCATTCCATTGATCTTGTTGCATATCTACCTCATTGGCTTGGGGCAAAAAAACGTAAAGGCAACCCGGGCGCTTTTCGGGCACTCCATAATCCATATGGTCCGAATCCAAAATTTGATATTCCGGACCGGTTTGCCAAGCTGTGGGAATTTCTGGTTTTTCCTGAACATTCATAAAAATTCCGCTATTGCCCCGATTGGAAATTTTCCACTCCAAACTTAGTTCGTAATTTTTGTAGGCTTTATCGGTGACCAAATCTCCGGCTACCAGGGATTCATCTTTGGCATTGGAATGGATTTCGCCATCCACCACCTCCCAAACCGAATTGCCTTCCGGGACATTGTACACATGCCAGCCATTTAGGGTTTTTCCATCAAAAAGCAATTGCCATCCCTGCTCTTTTTCAATATCGAGCAGTTGATTGTGGGTTTCATTTTCCACGGCCTGTTTCTTGGTACGCCAAGTGGTTTCCTCTTGTTTTTGTTCTTGATTTTTGCAGGCAACAAGTGCCATGAGGGCTAAAATCAGGAATTTGTGTTTTGGGTACATAATGCGTTAGTTAGGTTGTACATGGATAAAATTAAAAAAATGAAATGGGTTCGTATGGGTTCCGATTCTTTTCAAAGGGATTTTTATGATTTTCGTCAATGTTATAGCTGGGTCGTTTTTATAACTTGCATAATCAAAATCCAAAACTATCATGAAAGGGAAATTTGCAGATCTGATCAACTCGGACCAATTGGTGCTCATCGATTTTTCTGCGGAATGGTGCGGTCCCTGCAAAATGCTGGCGCCCATATTAAAGCAGGTCAAGGATGAAATGGGCGACAATTTGAAAATCGTTAAAATTGATGTCGACAAAAACCAAACGCTGGCCAATACCTTCCAAGTTCGTGGTGTGCCCACGATGATGTTCTTTAAGAACGGAAAACAGTTGTGGCGCCAATCGGGTGTGCTCCAAAAAGGCGAGATCATCCAAGTGGCCCAATCGTTCATGTGATTGACTGAATATCGAAAATGTTGACGTCAAAGTACATCACCGAGATTTAGGGTGCGTGTTTCCCCTTTAAAATTGGTGACCCGAATTTCCTGTGTCTCTTGCTTATTGAATTTTAAGGTTCGGGAAGAATTGCCCAAATACCCGTCGCCATAAACGAACTCCATTTTCCTTTCGGTACCGTCCTTGGTCTTGATGATGGCAAATGCATCATCACTATTTAGGGAAACCCTGGCGTCTCCATTGTCCATTAATTGGTAGGCTTGCATATTACCAGAGTTCATTCCAAAGAGCAATACCGAATTTCCATTTCCCATTGTAATGCTTGCTGCCCCTTTGGCACTACCCGAAATGTTCAGGCCACTCTCCATCGGGTTAACAACGGTAAAATGACCTTTTCCATCTCCCAGAAGACAATACCCAATGGAAGCATCATTTTGCCCAATAAAGGGTTCAATATCGAATTGGTTGCCGGTGACCAAAACATCCAGATTTCCATCGTGGTTATAGTCGCCTGTCAACATGCCAAAAACCGGTGAAAACTGTACTTGGTTGGGCAAATCACTGATTGTAAATTTCCCATTGCCCAAATTTTCAATATAGCTACTGGCAAAATTGTACACCTTCATTTGCTCGGCCCCTGAAAGACCCACTGCTTTCTTCACTTCTTCAAAATCCGCCCTTGCATAAGAATCATTGTCCTTGAACTTGCCCTTCATGGAACTGATCTGGTCCACCAAAATATCGCGTGTATGGATCAAGTGTTCCTCTCCTCCCCTAAAACAACTGATTAAGGGATCAATGGTCCCGTTGCCATCAAAATCCTTGGTATAAATGGTCAATGGCTGTTCCGGGGAACATTTGAAATCGCTGTTCAGTCCAAAATTACCCACTAGGTAATCCATATCGCCATCGGCATCGAAGTCGCCCGAAACAACACTGTTCCACCAGCCGCTGGTATACTTCAAACCTGTGTTGTTTGTTACATCCTGGAATTTTCCTTTGTTATTTTTCAAAAAAGTGATGTCCATAAATTCGCCCACCACGATCAAATCGAACCATCCGTCATTGTCAAAATCGGTCCAGAGGGCATCGCTTACCATTCCCAGTTCCTGTTTGGGTAGCACATCCAAAGTAACATCCGTAAATCCATTTGGATCGTTTCGAAGCACATAACTTTTAGGACTCTTGGGATAAAATCCATTGATGACCCTTCCACCGATGAACACATCCAGGTCGCCATCTTTGTCAAAATCCGCCAATTCCACACCGGAGCCCCTGGATTTCCTTTTGAACAGGGTCGCACAGGTGAAGTTGCCTTCGCCATCATTATAATAGGCCATATCTTCATAATTCTGCAACGCCATTTCTTCAATACTACCACCATCTACGGCTAAAAGATCCAAGTCGCCATCATTGTCCAAATCGACAAAAACCACACCCATATCTTCTTTTAGTCCAGCACAGGCTATCGGTTTTTCCACAAATTTGTCACCCTCCACCTGCATGTAGAGTGTTCCTTTCTTTTCCTTGGTTCCCCCTATATAAAAATCTTCCAGTCCGTCGCCATTTACATCACCTACGGCAATCCCCGGGCCTAATTTTGTGTTCATTTTTAAAAGGGTGGTCTGCAATTTGAATTCGTCAAAGTCGTCCTCGACATGCTTATAATCAATTCCCAGTTCTTGGGCCACCTCCTTGAACAATTTTGGCACGTTATTCTGGAAAAGTCTTTTTGAACCCGAACCTGCATTGGCAATATCCACGACCAGTTTTTGGTTGGCATCAACGTCTTTTATTAGCTCCGAGGATCCGTCATACCAGTGCACCACAATGGAGTCCACCTTATTGGCATGGCCCAGTCCAAAGTGGAGTTCAGGATCCATGGTGGACAAGTACCCTCGAACCGTAGAAGCAAATTTGTATTGGGTTTTACCATCTTGATAAACCCAAACTTCCGTTCCCGTTAAATCCTCGTTGGCCTTCCCTTTCAATTGTAGGGTCAGGTACGAAATTGGATCATCGGCCGTGGCCTGCTCCATGGTATTATTCCTGTAGATGCTTACAGGGTCGTCGATGTTGTTCACCACCAGATCAAGGTCTCCATCATTGTCCAAATCCGCGAAAGCAGCCCCATTGGAGTACAAGGGAGTTTCAAAGCCCCATTCCTCAATTTTTTCAGTAAAGGTCAAATCCCCATTATTTTTATATATGTAATTGGAAAGTTTGACCTCCGGTAAGCTGCTTACCCGCTCCAATTCGCCTTGGATCAGTTCATCCTCGGTTTGATATTTGGCCGGTCTCTGGGTATAGGATTGGTAATCCAGGTTGGTAATGTCCCTACGATACCCGTTGGTAATGAAAAGATCATTGAACCCATCATTGTCAAAATCCGCGATCAAAGGGGCCCAACTCCAATCGGTGTTATAGATACCACTGAACTGGCCTATTTCGCTATATGTCTCATTACCATTATTGAGTTGAAGCGTGTTTCGGACAAACTGTGGTGCATAACCCAACGAAATATTGTGGTCCAAAACATCCAAACTCGGTTTCATCATGGTCTGTTTGATTCGCTCGTTGCTATTGGGAAACATATCCACGGTAAACAGTTCGGGGTTCCCATCATTGTTTAGGTCGCCCACGTCGTTGCCCATCCCGTTATAGCTCAAATGCTTGAAATAATCCGTAAGCCGATCACTAAAAGTGCCGTCCTGATTGTTCACCAGTAAAAGGTCGTCGGTCAAAAAATCATTGGAAATATAGAGATCCAACCAACCATCCTTATTGATATCGCAGACCGATACACCAAGTCCAAAACCTTCCATGGTAATGCCTGCTTCCATGGATATATTGGTAAATGTGCCGTCGCCATTGTTTCGGTACAACCTATCCGTACTCTGTGCACTTCCATCGCTTGTTTTGTATTTGCTTGTGTTCCTATTATAGTCGACCAGGGCATTGGTTAGCACATAAAGATCGCGGTCCCCATCTTTGTCATAATCAAAAAATACGGACTGCATGCTGTAGCCAGTGTCGGCAACGCCATATTCCTTGGCCATGTCCTTGAACGTACCATCCCCCATGTTCACGAACAATCTATTGGCCCAATCGTCTCGCGACCATTCGCGCATGCCGCCACGGCTCACATAAATGTCCAAGAGTCCATCTTCATTGATGTCGGTCATTGTTACCCCGTTGGACCAACCTGTGGATTCGATATGGGCAGACGCACTGATATCTTCAAACACAAAATCCCCCTTGTTCAGATACAGCTTGTCATTTACTTGATTTCCTGTTAAGTAGATGTCCTTTAGGCCATCATTATTGATATCGCCAATGGCAACCCCTGCACCATTGTACATATATTCGAACCCAACAATGTTCATGGTATCCGATTCCACTAATTTGTTGATAAAATCCACCTGGGTGTGTTGGGGATTTAAAAGTTCAAAACGAAGGGGTTGGTCATTTTTTTTGGAACAGGAAATTGTCTGCAAAACCAAGACTGCGAGGACTATTAATCTGTTATTCATTAATCGAGGTATGTATTTAGTTTAGTGATTGGTGGTTCAAAACTCATTAATATGGCCGGACAACATTCGCTTTGTTCCGACAAAATTCTTTACAATGATAAAAATTCCTTTTTTCCCAACTGCAAATTGCAACCAATAGGCATTTGTTCAATTCAGGCAATGATTCCTTGAATTTGGTTCAACTATTTTAATCAAATTATCCATAGACCCAAAGGGTTAATCCTCCCTTATTCCCACATTAACCAACTATTAATCAAAAAGTTAAATAAGTGTTAAAAAAATCTTATCGAATTCAAAAATTGACTGAAGATTGAAAGTATTTGCCCTCTTAAAGTTTTAAAATTTAACTTAAGATATTCCAAATATGGATATTGCTTTTTTAGATTTATAACAAATTTGTCCAATTCAATTTGTTTTATCAGCAAAAATATCTTTTAATTTGTCATTATCATTTTAAGATTTCTTTAAGCCTTTTGATGATTTACAAAGAATATTTTAACTTTTTATTTAATTTATTACAAACTAAACCTAATTAGAATTATTTAACTGAAATTAACTAAACAAACCTCGACAATTATGAATGAAATCAATTGTTCATGGCCAAAGCATGGTAGGCCTTTGCTATCCTATGCCTTTGGTTTATTAATGATGCTGTGTTGCAGCAATTTCGTCCGAGCCAATGAGAACTTTCCAGATTCGGCGCTCGAAACAATTCAACAAACAATTACAGGTACGGTAACCGACGAAAATGGAGAAGTCCTGCCTGGCGCCAGCGTTCTGGTAAAAGGGACAACCAATGGTACACAAACCGATTTTGACGGTAACTTTACCATCCAAGCTGATGGCAATGCCACCTTGGTATTCAGTTATGTTGGATTCAAGACACAGGAAGTTGCTGTAAACGGAAGATCCGTAGTTAACGTGACATTGGTGGAAGATGCCAGCCAGTTGGATGAAGTGGTTGTATTAGGTTACTCCACCCAAACACGTGGCGATTTGACAGGTTCTGTTGCTTCGGTAGACCTTTCAGAAGCCACCAAAGCTCCACTTGTGAACGCCGCTGAAGCCTTGGAAGGCAGGGTAACCGGTGTATCCTTGATCAACTCAGGAACTCCAGGTTCTTCACCAACTATCCGAATTCGTGGTTTTGGTTCCACCAATGGCAACGACCCGTTGTTTATTATCGACGGTGTCCAGACCACTGATGGCTCCATTTTGAACGCCATTGACCCTGCGGACATTCTTCAAATGAACGTTTTGAAGGATGGTGCCGCATCCATTTATGGTGCAAGGGCTTCCAATGGTGTTATCATCATCACTACTAAAAATGGTGGTTACAACATGGAAACTGCTGAAGTTTCGCTTGACATGTACACCGGTTTTTCTAGAGCGGCAAACCTGCCTGGCATCCTGAACGCCGAACAACATGGTCAAATGATATTTGATAGCTTGTCCAATGATGGTTTGACTCCCACTCATCCGCAATACGGAGATGGTGCGTCCCCTGTTGTACCATCCACTATTATTGGTGCTCCAGTTCCTGTGACCACCAGAACAAGTGGAACTTGGTTTGATGACATTTTTAGAAGTGCTCCGACCCAGAATGTTTCCCTACGATTGGAAAATGGAAATGCCGGAGCCAAATATTCCGTAACCATGTCCTATTTGAATCGTCAAGGTATTCAGTTGGAGTCATCCTTCAAAAGAGGATTGACCCGAGTGAACTCTGAGTTCAAAATTGGTGATAAAGTTAGGGTGGGCCAACACTTGAACGTTTCCTTCGCCAACAGCAGCGCTCCTAAAAATCCGAACACAAGTCTTGGTGGAAGCCCCTTGATGTTGGCCATGCGTAACAGCCCATTGTTACCTGCTTTTGCGGACGATGGAAGCTATGCCGGTACTTACAGCAATGCATTGGGACTTTCCAACCCTACCAACCCAGTTGCTGATTTACAACGTGCTGGAGATGATTTTTATAAGACGTTTAGAATATTGGGAGATATTTATGCTACTTATGAAATTATAGATGGTCTTACCGCTAAGTCATCCATTGGTGGTGATGTGGAATTGTTGAGTACAAGAGCCTTTTTGCCAACAAACCCAGAACATTCCGAAGCAAGATCGACCAACCAATTGACTGAATCCGATGTGGATATCTTCAACTGGATCTGGACCAACACGTTGAACTACAACAAAACATTTGGCGATCACACCATCAATGCCCTTGTGGGTATCGAAGCGGTTGAAACCAGAAACAAGCAAAAGACCATCAGTGTTACCAATTTCTTGTTTGAAACTCCAGATTTCTATTTGTTGAACAGAGGTTCCGGAGATCCAACATTTGGTTTTGTAGGTGACAACACCACTTCACTATTCTCGGTTTTTGGTAGTGCAAATTACTCTTTCAAAAACAAGTACTTCCTGACCGCTACTTTGCGTCGTGACACTTCTTCCAATTTCTTGGGAGACAACAAAAGTGATGTATTCCCTGCTGTTAGCGGTGGATGGTTGATGAGTGATGAAGATTGGTTCGATCTTGGCATTATTAATCGTTTGAAGTTGAAAGCATCTTATGGTGAATTAGGTAACCAATCAGTGCCAACAGCCAACCCAACGATCAACGTTTCTCAAATAGACCCTGCTCAATCCAACTATGCCTATAATGGCTCTGGCGCTCCTGCGACTGGTGCAATTGTTAGTGCAATTGGAAACCCAGATTTAACTTGGGAAACCTCCCAGACCAGTAACATTGGTATTGAACTTGGTCTTTTGGATAACAAATTGAGTGTGGAATTTGAATACTTCAAGATCAAAACCAAGGATTTGATTGCTCAAGACTTCCAGCGTATCAGTACTACTGCAATTGATGCCAATGCACCATTCGTGAACATCGGTAGCGTGCAAAACACCGGTTTTGATTTGGCAGTAGGCTACAGGGACCAAACGGAGTCCGGTTTTTCCTATGGTGTGGATGTGAATGTTTCGCGTTACAAAAACGAGGTGACCGATTTGATCAACGAAATTCAATTTGGTAATGCTGGTTTCCGGGGTGGTGCCGTAACAGCGACCCAAGTGGGACAACCTATTTCCTCTTTTTATGGATTTGATGTCGTTGGTGTTTTCTCCAGCGAAGCCGAAGTGAGTGCCGCTGCAAGTCAAGGGTTTGAAACCCCAGCAGACGGTGTTGGAAGATTCCAATATCGCGATGTTAACGGTGATGGTACCATCAACGATGAGGACAGAACCTTTATAGGATCTCCCCACCCAGATTTCACTTATGGTATCAACATGAACTTTGGATATAAGAACTGGGATATGTCCTTGTTCTTCTCCGGTGTTCAAGGAAGGGATGCATACAATTACTCCAAAATCTTTACTGATTTCCCTACCTTCTTTAACGGGAACAGAAGTACAAGGGTATTGGATGCATGGACACCACAAAACACCAATACAAGCATTCCCGCTTTAAGTTCAACCATTACCAACAACGAATCCAGTCCAAACTCTTATTTTGTTGAGGATGCTTCCTACTTTAGGCTCAAAAACCTTCAGATAGGCTACACACTTCCTGATACCATTTTGGATAAAATCGGAATGAACCAGATCAGACTTTATGTTCAGGCTTCAAACTTGTTTACCATTACTGGATACAATGGTATGGATCCAGAAATTCCAATCTTGGTAGCTAGCGGTTCTGTGGACAACTTAACCCAGGGTGTTGATACAGCTCCATATCCATTGGCCCAGATTTACACATTTGGCGTTAACTTAAAATTCTAAAAAAAAATGATGAAGAGAATATTTTTATACGTAATACTAATCTGCACTGCAGTTGCCTGTAAAGAGGATTTTACAGAACAGCCCGCAGTCGGTTCGTTGACCGATGAGGCAATAGCCAACGAAACAGGTGTTGACCTCCTTCTTACCGGCGCCTACTCCGCTTTGGATGGTGTTCGTTTGAATCAAATCGGAAACGGATTTGCCATCAGTCCAGATAACTGGTGGTTCGATGTAATGTCCGATGATGCCCATAAAGGCAGTACGGATAGTGACCAGGTAGAACTTTACCAATTGGAAACCTATGACATCCAAACCAGTAACCCCTATATTTTGGGTAAATGGTTGTCGTTGTATGCAGGGGTCAACCGTGCCAATGCGGTTATTGCTTTAATTGCAACCATTGAAGATGTTGATTTCTCCGCCAAATTGGCCGAAGCCCGTTTCCTTCGAGGTTATTTCAACTTTGAATTGCAGAAAATGTACGGTAATCCAGCCTATATTTCTGAAGAAAACTACGCTGCAACGGAATTCAACCAACCCAATACAGGTCCTATCTGGGACCAAGTGGAGGCCGATTTCCAATACGCCATTGATAATTTACCTACCACCCAACCGGCAGCTGGTAGACCAACATCATGGACTGCAAAGGCTTTTATGGGCAAAACCCACTTGTTCCAATCGGAATGGGGAGCTGCGCTTACCTTGTTGCAAGATGTAATCAATAATGGGCCTTACAGCTTAAATGACGAGTTCTTGGACAACTTCAATGCTGCTGGTGAAAACTCAGCTGAATCAATTTTTGCTATTCAGTTTGCATCCGATGGTGGCCAGTCCTTGAACGGTAACATTGGTAGTACATTAAACTTCCCAGGTGGTGATCCCTTTGGATCTTGCTGTGGTTTCTATCAGCCAACTCAAGATTTGGTGAACGCATACCAAACAGATGGTTCAGGTCTGCCTTTATTGGACACCTTTAACCAAACCGATGTGGATAACGATCAAGGAGTTCCAAGTGCCGATCCATTTACACCACATGCTGGGCCACTTGATCCAAGATTAGACTATACTGTGGGTAGAAGAGGCATTGATTATAATGGTTTCGGACCTATGGCTGGACAAGATTGGATACGAGCATTGCCATCCGATATCTCCGGACCTTATCTTCCCAAGAAGAACATTTACCAAGCTAGTGAATTGGATGCCAACCAAGGTACAGGTGCTTGGGGACAACAGCATTCGGGAATCAACTATAACGTAATGCGCTTTGCAGATGTATTGTTGATGGCTGCAGAGGCTGCTGTTGAAACCAACGACCTTCCAACTGCCCTTGATTATGTGAACAGGGTAAGAAATCGTGCCAAAAATATGAGCTACGTATTGAACGAAGCTGGCGATGCCCCAGCTGCCAATTACCAAATTGAACCTTATGGTTCATTCCCTGATGTGAACTTTGCCAGACAAGCTGTTCGTTTTGAAAGGAGATTGGAATTGGGTATGGAAGGCCATCGTTTGTTCGATTTGAGAAGATGGGGCGTGACTGTTGATGTATTGAATACATATATTGCCAGCGAGGATAGGACCATTCCTAACTTCAACACAAAAGTGGCAACTTATCAAGCCTATATGGATCTATTACCAATTCCGGTTACAGCGATTGACCTTAGTGGTAATATCTTGACCCAAAACACAGGGTATTAAATAGTTTAATTGAGTTTAGTTAAGCGTTTTCCGTTTAGTACCTATAAGGCCCCGTCAATTGACGGGGCCTTATTACTTTTACAAACATTGATTCGCTACTCAAAAAGATGGATGACCAAAAAGGGAACTTTGGTATTGAATGCTATTTTTTTAATTACCGGTTCACGGGTCAATCGTTCAAAAAAAGTATGGTCATGGTTGATCATCACAATCAATTGAATACTATCGTCATCTTCAATTAATTGCTGAAGGGTGGCATTAACCGAAATGTTTTCAGCAGCGTCCACAAATTGATAATCCGCTACTTTTAACAGACCTTCCAATGCTGTTTTGGACTCGAGTTGTCTCTCATTCAAAGCTTCCTCGGGCCCCACATGCACTATTTTGATGTTCGAGCCAAAATGTTTGGCCAATTTCAAAACTGGTTTAAGTTCATACGTTTCAAAAGAATGCTCATACCCCGTCGCCAACAAAATGGCATCGATACTTGGTTGAATTTCATAATCATCTGGAATGGCCAGTACCGGACAAAAATCAATTTCCTTGATGATTTTATAGGTATTGCTACCCATGAACACTTCTCGAACCCCTGAAGCTCCCTTTGTTCCCATTACAATGTAATCCACCCCTTGGTTATACACGGTTTTTCCAATGGCATTCACCAACGTATCGGCAACGGAAAGTGTTTTAAACGAATGCTTGTTATTGGCTCCCCGCCCGTGGATTCGTTCCATCACCCGTTTCAATTCGCGTTCCGATTCCTCCTTCATCAATTGAAACAATCGGGTGTCATTGGCCATTCCCATTTTCGTCGACAAGCCTGACGAGCCAACCTGAAAGGCATTTACTATAAAAAAATCACTAGGGACATCCCTAAAAATTGTTAAAGCATACTTCATTGCATGCCATGCATTTTCAGAGAAATCCGTCGGCAATACAATGCGTTGCTTTTTCATGGTCTATCTGTTTAGGTTTTGCATGACCAAGAAGGGGATTTTTACTTTCAAACCCAATAAATCCACGGTTGATCTATACAGCATATCCTCAAAAAAGGAATGCCTGGAATTCACCATTACCAATAAATCGGCCTTTTTCTTCTCGATGTGTTCCATGATTGCCTCTGCCCTATTTGTTACGGGAGTGGTCTCAAAAAACACATAGGAACGGGAAAGTGTCCCTTCCAAAAACAATTTATTATCCTCTTGTCTTGGACTCAAATCTTCAAAATCGGTAACATAGAGGCAATGCACATTGGCTTTGAACTTTCCGGCGAGGTCATCCAACAGTTTCAATTCCCTTCTTTTATAGGGCAACATATAATCCGTGGGAAAAAGCACCGTTTTGGGCTGGTGGTATTTAAAATCCTCTGGAATGGCCAAAACAGGGCATTTTACATACTTGAAAACCTCGATGGTGAAACTGCCAAAAGTGGTTTTGTGATCACTGGTCGATCCTTTGGTTCCCATAATCACCAAATCGATGTTCATTTCATCCACAAATTCGTTCACGCTGTCTACAAGCGTATCAAATGCTGCAATGGTTTCAAAGGTATGTAATGGATTGGGTGGCTCGTCGATTACGTTATCGAGCAAATCATCCAATTTTTTCTGCACCTCTGCCTCCTTTCGTAGTTTCAACTCATCCAACTTGTCCTGATCCACATTTTTGAATTCACCATACACCTCATCTGCATAGGCATGCAGCACAAAAAAACAAGCACGCTCACATTTATAAAGTTCTTGGGCGTATTGCAGGGCATGCAACGCATTCTTTGAGAAATCGGTGGGTATTAAGACAGTTCGCATGACTTTTGGGCTTTATCCAAAGATAGCGGTAAGGCCACACCTAGAAAATGACATTGGTCAATCGAAGACCGGACCAAGCCTATTGGTATTGGTTTGCTTTACCTATCCATCTTCAGTTACAAATTAGGAAGATTGCCCCATCATAAGCAGGGGGTTCTTATAGGAATCACTTGTCCATTACATTAAATCAAACCCCTTTTTTTCTGCAAAAAAATCCCCTGTTCTCAATTTTGAACAGGGGATTTCAAATTTTATCAGTTGAATGCCGTGGAGAATTTCCATTGGGTCTTATAATCTTTGCTCAAGGGTTTATCCTGCAATAAGGCGCGTAACAGCTCAATGGGCATCCGCCCTTCGTGCATTACACGATCGTGAAACTGCTTCTCGGTCCAGCCCTGCTCCAACATTTCGTTTCGCAATGCATAAAACTGCAATCCACCCATCATGTAGGCCAATTGGTACAGCGGGGGGTATCTTGTGGTAAAGGAGCGACGGACCTCAGCTTCTGCATTGGCGTACTCATGGCCCACTTCATCCACTAATAGATCGATGCATTGCTGTGGGGTCATTTCACCCATGTGGAACTTTAAACTGAAAATGATACGGGCACAACGGTGAATCCGCCAGAATAGCATCCCTAATTTTTGTTCCGGGGTCTGTGGAAAATCCTTGTTCCAGAGTATGATTTCCCAATACAATGACCACCCTTCCGTCCAAAATGGGGTATAAAAGGCATTGCGGTAACTCTTGTGTCTATTGGTCATAAAATATTGCAGGTTATGGCCGGGCAACAATTCGTGGTGCACCGTTGCACGCGAAAAATTGGGGTTGTTGCCACGCATACTCATCATTTTATCGTCATGGTCCATTTCATCGGTCGGATACGATATGATGATGTCGGTACCTCCCAAGAAAAAGGGGCTCACTTTTTGCCGCTCGGGGCTCATCATTTTCATGCCCCAAGTTTCCTTGGCCATGGCCGGAAGGGTGATCAAATCCCTCTCCTCGATGAAATCGACCGATTGGTTGTACAGGTCCATGATGGCCTGTGGTTGCTCCCCGGCGGGCACATAGGTATTTTTCACATGCTCCAAGGCTGCTTTCCAATCATCGCCATAGCCTAATTCGCGTGACGCCTTGATCATCTCATTTTTACACCAATCAAATTGTTCTTCTGCTGTTTTAATCAATTGTTCCGGGGTATAGGGAATGAACTCCATGGCCAAACTTTCCATAAGTGCGGCTTTGCCAATCGGTTTTCCGATAATGCCACTGCCATCGTCCTTGACACTGTTTTCGGAATAGTTGTTCTTAAGGAATTCGGCATACGCTTTCAAATCTTCATTCAAACGTTTAAAAGGCTGTTCCACCCACCAGGTAAAATCGGGGTCGTAACCGTAGTAAAACTCATAAGCTTCTTCCAATGTTTTTTGAAAGGATAGCACCACATTGGAAGCCTTTTCGGCGGTTTGCCAGTCTTTAAATGATTTGTTTTTTCTTGCCTCGGTTTCTGCCGCAATGGCTTTGGCAGCATCCTGCATGTGTCCCGCCAACTGTTTGGAATCGGGTTTTTTGCCCCTTCTTCGTTCTTGCATAAATGGCACCAACTCTTTACCCAAATCCATAACATTGGCCACCGCTTTGAACTCGTTGTAATCATTGGAAAGGAAATAATCCCCCTTGGTCACGAGATTTTTCAAAAGGATGTAGTCCACTTTTTCTTGTTGGGAAAGGGAACCAAATTCAAGGTCATCCATTCGTTTGGACCAATCATCATAAAACTTGGAAAACCGTTGGTAGTATTCATCGGATTCTTTCATGATATACACATGGTTGAGTCCCCAATTGTCCGCTCGGAACTCGTCTATCAAATCCGCAAGTTTGCTGGTCTGTGCCGAGGCCGCAATGGAAGCCAAGAGTACCAACCAAATCGAAATTCCCTTCAAAAGTTTATACATGGTGCTATATTTTATTCGTTCATATCTAAATTACCTGGAACCCATGGGCATAAGGGTCGTCATCGTCTATAATAATGTTGTTATATCCTGTTACCTGAGCCCAACCCTGAATGCTGGGCACAATGGCCTGTTTTCCCGCCAAGGTCGACTCTTGCTCCACCTTGCCCACAAATTTGCTGCCGATGAAACTTTCATGAACAAAAGGTTCTCCCATTTTCAGTTTTCCTTTGGCAAACAATTGGGCCATTCTTGCCGAAGTTCCTGTTCCACAAGGTGATCGGTCTATGGCCTTATCCCCATAAAAAACAGCATTCCTACCAGAAGAAGCTGGATCTAAAGGTTCACCTGTCCACATCATATGACTGACGTCACGTATCGTTGGATTTTCAGGATGGATGAAGGCATCGGGATATTTTTCGTTGATGCGCTTGCGCACCACTTGGGAAAATTGAATGATCTGTCCCGCAGTGAAATGTTGCAATCCTTTGAAATTTTCTTGGGGATCCACAATTGCATAATAATTGCCCCCATAGGCCACATCAAAAGTAATCTCGCCCAATTCTGGGCAATCGATGGTCAGGTTTTCTGCCGCCAAATACGATTTTACATTGACCAATTTGACCCATTCCACCTTTTTACCGGTCAGTTTGTATTCAATTTCCACCAAACCTGCGGGTGCTTCCATGCGGATTTTCCCAGGCACCTTTGGGGTGATCAACCCTTCTTCAATGGCTATTGTAATGGTTCCGATGGTGCCATGACCACACATGGGCAAACAACCGGAAGTTTCAATAAACAGAATGGCAAAATCGTTTCGGGGGTCGTGGGGTGGAAATAGGATGCTCCCACTCATCATATCATGCCCTCGGGGCTCAAACATGAGCCCTTTGCGAATCCAATCGAATTCACGGAGAAAATGCTGCCGCTTTTCGCTCATATTTTCCCCCACCAAATTGGGACCCCCACCAGCCACCAGCCTGACCGGGTTGCCACAGGTATGGGCGTCCACACAAAAAAAGGTTTTTCTTGCCACGTGTTTTTTTTAAGCTACTATTTAAGATGTTCCGGCAACAGTTCCTTTGGAAAGGATTGATAGCTGATAGGTCGAACCCACCTTTTAATGGCATGGGTACCAACAGCCGTAAACCTGGAATCCGTTGAAGCCGGGTACGGCCCTCCATGCTGCATGGCCGGGCAAACCTCTACTCCGGTGGGAACACCATTATAAATTACTCTACCAACCCTATTTTGAAGGGCATCGACCAATGCTACCAAATCCAGGTCATCATCTTTCTCCGCAATCATGGTCCCTGTCAATTGGCCTTCCAACCCATCGATGATTTCAATCAATTCGTTCTCATTTTTACACTTCACCACCAAGGAAAAAGGCCCAAACACTTCTTGGTGCATCTTGGGGTTTTTCAAAAACTCCGCACCCGACACACTGGCAATGATGGAAGCCGCAAAATTGGGGTCCAGATTCCCTTCAAATTTGCCCACCACTGAAATACCCGGTTGGGAAGTTACCTGTTCCCCTTTGCTTTCATACCCTTTTTTAATGTTGGGGTGCAGCATGCACTGAGGTTTAATGGCAATGGTTTCCTGTGCCAATTCATTTATAAAATTTTCAGTATCCGCACCTTCCACAGTGAGCAGCAGTCCTGGATTGGTACAAAATTGTCCTGTTCCCAAAGTGATGGATCCCGCATAGGTCTTTGCCAATTCCGAAGACCGCTTTGCTATGGCTTTGGGTGTAACAATCACTGGGTTGATGCTCCCCATTTCCGCAAAAACCGGAATGGGTTCGTCCCTTTTTGCTGCAAGGTCGTACAAGGCCCTACCACCGGAAATACTTCCTGTAAAGCCCACCGCCTTCACCTTCGGATGGCTCACCAAGTCCACTCCTGCTTGGATACCGCCGTTAATACTGGAGAAAACCCCGGGCGGCATTCCTGTTTTTTCCGCGGCTTTTACAATAGCTGATGCCACCAACTCCGAAGTGCCCGCATGCATAGGGTGCGATTTAACAATTACCGGACAACCTGCTGCCAGCGCACTTGCGGTATCACCTCCTGCAGTGGAATACGCCAAAGGAAAATTACTCGCCCCGAAAACAGCAACGGGACCCAATGGAATCATGGTCTTTCTCAAATCCGCTTTGGGCAAGGGTTTTCTATCCGGTTCGGCAGCGTCAAATGTATTTTCTCGCCAATCTTCGTTTTCCACCAGTTTGGCAAACGAGCGCAACTGGAAAACCGTTCTGCCACGTTCCCCAACGGCCCTGCCTTCAGGCAGTCCCGATTCGAGCATGTACATATCCACCAACTCCTTGTCCAACGCCAATATTTCATCGGCAATGGCATTCAAAAAAACGGCGCGTTTTGCCCCTGGCAATTTCCTGTAAACTTTAAAGGCATCCCAGGCCTTATTGGCCGCTTCGATCACTTCATTTTGGGTTGCCTCCAAAAATACGGTGGGATTATGCACATTATTTTTTGGATCTATCGTCCTGAATTCGGTTTTGCCTTCCGCTTTAAATTTTCCTGCTATACAATTTTTACCGGTGATCATGCCATACTTTTTAGATTCCTATATGCTGGAAGCACTGGTCTGTGCTTCATTGCCGTATCGATAACGGCAAGCACCCGCTCCCTTTCAGCACCTTGCAACGGAAGTCTTGGTTCTCGCACATATTCGGTGCCAATGCCTGTGGCCACTTCGGCCAATTTGATATTCTGAACCAATTGTGGGCTTATGTCTAACTCCAATAGGGGCATGAACCATCTATAAATTTTTAGTGCTTCCTCAATTCTTCCGGCCTTTACCAGTTCATAAATGGCCACAGTTTCGGCAGGATAGGCACAAACCAAACCGGCTACCCATCCCACGGCACCGATCACCAAACTCTCCAAGCCCAACGTATCCACTCCAGTAAATACTTTCACTCTATCACCAAATCGATTTTGTATCCGAATAACATTTGTAATGTCCCTAGTTGATTCCTTGATGGCCTGAATATTCTCACACTGGATCAATTCTTCAAGCATATCAAGGGTAACCTCAATTTTATAATCGACCGGATTGTTATACAGCATGATCGGCAATGCAGTGTTGTTTGCTACGGCCTTAAAATAAGCCACCGTTTCATAATCCGTTGCCTTATAGCGCATCGGCGGTAACAGCATGAGACCGTTTGCACCCACCTTTTCGGCCAATTGGGCAGCCGCAATGGCACCCTTAGTACTCTGTTCGGCCACATTCATGATCACGGGGATCTTTCCATTGGCTAATTCCACCGATTTTTTGATCAGTATCACTTTTTCCTCCTGCTCCAAGGTACTGGCTTCCCCCAAGGTCCCTCCTAATATGATGCCATGCACACCGGCCGCTATCTGTGCCTTGATGTTCTTTTCGAACATGGCGAGGTCCAACTGGTCATCACTGGTAAATTTAGTGGTAACCGCAGGCATCACGCCTTCCCATAGTACTTTCATGATCTAATTGTTTGAAGCTAAAATTACAAAGACAACATCGCATCAACTATCCGATTATTAGCTATTTTTGATACTATATTAACCAGTAACCTGTCTTTTTTTAATTTAACTGATGATTTTTCGCTAATTGATGAAAGTACTGCCCTTTAAAATTCCAAAACCAAAAAATGAAGCCTTGGTCTATCAAGTGGATCGGGAACAGGTTTTTTATGATCAATTGCACCAACATGGGGAAATCCAAATCAGTTTTGTGGAAAAAGGAAAGGGCACTTTGATCGTGGGCGATAGCATCAATGCCTACCGCGAAGGGGACATCTTGGTCATCGGAAGTTATATTCCCCATGTGTTTCGGAGCGATACCCGAATTCGGGAGGAATCGTTGATGCATACCCTATTCTTCAACCACGATTCGTTTGGCAAAGATTTCTTCGAACTGTCGGATATGTCCGGTACAGCCTCCTTTTTCAAGAAATCGGAATTTGGGATGAAAGTGCAATCCAACAAGAGGAAAATCACCTCTTGGTTCCATCTGTTGGCCCATCAGAACAAAGTGGAACAGATAGCCACCTTATTGCTCATTATCAATCAAATCGCAAAATCCAAAACGGTGCCGTTATCCTCCTTCGTGTACCGAAAATCGCTGAGTGATGATGAAGGGAAGCGCATGAGCCATGTTTTTGAATATGCCATGGAACGTTTTAATGAACCCATCACTTTACATGAAATTGCTGCCAAGGCGAACATGAGCAAAAATGCTTTTTGTCGCTATTTCAAGAAAAGTACGAACAAAACCTTCTTTCAATTTTTGATCGAGATCCGAATTGAAAGTGCCTGTAAAATGTTGGCGGCACAACCAGAGTATCCCATAAACACCATTTCGGAACATTGTGGGTTCAGCAATATTGCCCATTTTAACCGGAAGTTCAAATCCTTGAAAGGTTTCACCCCTTCCCAATACCGCTCCCAATTCAGGACTTGATCTCGTATTTGGAGACTGCATGGTTTATGCCTAATTTCAAACTTAAATTCCAATAGCTTCTTTTGTACACCATCATCGACATAGAGACCACGGGCAACGGTATTAAAGGCAACCGGATTACGGAAATTGCAATTTTTAAGTACGACGGTTTCCAAATCGTGGACGAATACACCACCTTGGTCAATCCCGAATGCCCCATTCCCTATTTCATTACCGGGCTCACAGGTATCGATGACCAGATGGTACAACATGCCCCCACATTTTCTGAAATCGCCCAAGACATTTTAAACATTACCGAAGGTTGCATTTTTGTGGCCCATTCCGTCAACTTTGATTATGGCGTGATCAAAGAGGAGTTTCGGCAAATCGGTATCGATTTTACCCGGAAAAAGCTGTGTACGGTGCGACTTTCCAGAAAACTGATTCCGGGGCTGGCCTCCTATAGTTTGGGAAAATTGTGCACGGCAGTTCGTATTCCGCTTACCGACAGACACCGAGCCCGTGGCGATGCACATGCCACAGCCTTATTGTTCGAAAAATTGTTGGGCGAACCGGAAGCGGAGGCAGTATTTAAAAAATTCCTGAATGCTCGAAGCCAAGAGGCCACGCTGCCGCCACACTTGCCCAAATCGGTTTTTGATACTATTCCACCTAAACCGGGCATCTACTATTTCAAGAACCAGAAAGGGGAGATTATTTACGTGGGCAAGGCCATCAATCTTAAAAAAAGGGTATTGGGGCATTTTTACGACAAAAGCGCCAAGGAAATACAGCTCTGTAGTGAAACCGCCGATATCGACTTCAAACTCTCTGGCAGTGAACTTGTGGCCCTATTGATGGAATCCGCGGAAATCAAAAGATTGTTCCCACCCTACAACCGGGCCCAAAAGCGAACTGTACGGCAATATGCCATTTTTAATTACGAGGATCGGAACGGCATTCAACATTTGGCCTACAACACCATAAAAGGTGTGCCGAATCCATTAAAGGTTTTTTATAACCAAACCGATTGCCGATCTTACTTGGAAACGTTGTGCAAAGAATTTTCCCTATGCCCGCGTTTTTGCCATTTGCAACAAACCAATGCGGCATGCTCCCATCATAAAATTACCACTTGCGAGGGCATTTGCAGGGGCGATGAACCTGTTGCCGCTTACAACAAAAAAGTGGAAGAAGCCATATCCCATTTGAAAGAAGGTGCTTCAGAAATAAAAATCATTAAGGAAAAAGGAAGGACAGCAGATGAAAATGCGGTAGTACTAATTGCCGAAGGGATGTACAGGGGCTATGGTTTTATCGACAAGGACACCAGTATTGGAACCTTGGATGATATAGAAGCCTTCATAACGCCCCAAAAAAACACCGTGGAAACGGAAAGCATACTCACTGCTTACCTGCTCAAGAATTCGGAAAAGATTTACACTACGCCTGTCACCTAACAGCTTCCAACAAATAAGCCCCCTTTAAAAGGGGGCCTGGAATTATGAGCAACTAACTACAGAATTAAAATTTTCCAGTATTAAAATTGGGCAGTCTCCGTACTACCCTTCATGGCCATGGTACTTGCCTTTCCAGCGGTCACGATATTCTGGACCATATCAAAATAGGAAGTACCCACAAAGCCTTGGTGTTTTACGGCTTTGAAACCATCATTTTGCAAGGCAAACTCGCGCTCCTGCAATTCGGAATACCCTGCCATTCCCCTTTCCTTGTACGATTTGGAAAGCTCGAACATACTGGTGTTCAAGGCATGGAACCCGGCCAAGGTGATGAACTGGAATTTGTAGCCCAAGGCAGCCAATTCTTCCCTGAAGGTTTCCATTTCCTTCACACTCAATTTGGCGGCCCAGTTGAACGATGGCGAGCAGTTGTAGGCCAAAAGTTTTCCGGGGTATTTACTGTGGATTCCCTCAGCGAATTTTCTGGCTTGCTCCAGATCTGGGGTAGAGGTTTCCAACCAAATCAGATCGGCAAAAGGCGCATAGCTCAAACCGCGATCTATGCCCTGTTCCAAACCATTTTTCACATAAAAGAACCCTTCCGATGAACGTTCTCCGGTCAAAAACTGATGATCTCTTGGGTCGATGTCACTGGTCAGCAGATTGGCAGCGTCGGCATCGGTTCTGGCAATGATCACGGTGGGCACGCCCATAACATCTGCAGCCAATCGGGCAGCTATCAATTTATTGATGGCCTCTTGCGTAGGCACCAAAACCTTACCGCCCAAATGTCCGCATTTTTTAGCGGAGCTTAACTGGTCTTCAAAATGGACACCGGATGCGCCATTTTCAATCATGGATTTCATGAGTTCATAGGCATTGAGGTTTCCGCCAAAACCGGCTTCTGCATCGGCCACAATAGGCACTAGATAATCCTTTTTGTCCCGAACCCCGTTAACGGACTGAATCTGATCGGCGCGAAGCAGGGCATTGTTAATGCGTTTCACCACCATGGGCACACTATTGGCTGGATACAACGATTGATCGGGATACATTTCGCCCGCCAAATTGGCATCGGCGGCTACCTGCCAGCCACTCAAGTATATCGCATCCAGTCCGGCCTCCACTTCCTGAATGGCCTGGTTACCGGTCAAGGCGCCCAACCCAGCCACAAAATCTTGGCTGTTCAGCTTTTTCCATAGCTTTTCTGCCCCCAAACGGGCAATGGAGTGGTCAATTTCATAGGAGCCACGAAGTTTGATCACTTCCTCGGCCGTATAGGGACGTTCTACCCCCTTCCACCTCGGATTTATGGTCCAATCGGTTACCAATGCTTGAATTTTCTCTTTTTTTTCCATAATTTTAGAATTCGAAATTTGACTTGAATCCCATGTAATGTTCGCGCATTCTTGGGATTTTTTTATGTATTGATTGACTTGTTTAGATTTCGTTATAGGCCTTGAGGGTAAGGAACTCCTCAAACTCATTGGCCTGCACCAGTTTATCGAAGAGCGCTATGGCTTCTTCAAATTTGGTATTGTGCATGTTGCCCTCACCGACCACATGTCTGATCTTGATGACCTCCTCCGCCAAGATGGATTTATATAGTTCTTGAGTGAGTTTTCGGCCATCATCCAATCGGGCATTGAACTTTAGCCATTGCCATACCTGTGTTCTGGATATCTCAGCGGTTGCCGCATCCTCCATAAGGTTATTGATGGCGACACAACCATTGCCTCGTAGCCACGATTCGAGATAAAAAATACCCACGGAAATATTTTTCCGTATACCCTTTTCGGTAATGGTCCCTTTGGGAACGGCCAGCAAATCGGTAGCCGAAATATGGTCTTCTTCCCTTAATTTGCCCAACTGATTGGCATCTGGCATATGGGCATTAAATACTTCCATGGCTATGCTCACCAATCCTGGATGGGCCACCCACGTACCATCGTGGCCATTTTTAACTTCGCGTTCCTTGTCGGCCCGAACCTTTTCCAAAGCCTTCTCGTTGGCCACGGGGTCGTTGTTGATCGGAATCTGTGCCGCCATGCCCCCCATGGCATGAATGCCTCTTTTGTGGCAACGTTGGATCACCAATCGGGAGTAGGCATCCATAAACGGCACCGTCATGGTCACTTGATCGCGATCGGGCATCAGATAGTCTGGATGGTTCCTGAATTTTTTGATATAGGAAAAAATGTAGTCCCATCGCCCACAGTTCAAACCAACGATATGATTCTTCAACTCATAGATGATTTCATCCAACTGAAAACTGGCCGTAATGGTTTCGATCAATACGGTGGCCTTGTAGGTACCCACCGGTATGCCAATATATTCCTCGGCAAAGGTGAACACATCGTTCCACCATCTTGCTTCCAAATAATGCTCCAATTTGGGCAGATAGAAATAAGGGGCTGACCCTCTTCTTCGCAACGTGCCGGAATTATGGTAGACGTACAGGCCAAAATCGACCAAACTACCGGAGGTCTCCTCTCCATTGATCAAAATATGACATTCGTTCAAATGCAATCCTCGTGGACGTACCAACAAAACGGCAACTTCATCGTTCAATGCATATTGTTTTCCTTTTTTCGAATCATAATAGGTAATAGTTCGATTGTTCGCATCGATAAGGTTCTGTTGACCCTGCATGCAATTGTACCATGTGGGTGCATTACTGTCCTCAAAATCGGCCATAAAGGTCTTGGCCCCTGAGTTGAGTGCATTGATGACCATTTTTCGTTCCACTGGTCCGGTAATTTCCACCCTTCTGTCCTGCAGGTCCTCAGGAATGTTTTTAATGCGCCAATTGGCTGTACGAGTCTGTTCCGTCTCTGCCGGAAAATCAGGAAACTCCCCGAGATCAAAACGTACCTGTCTTCTGGCCCGTTCGTCCAACAATTGTAATCTTGACCTATTGAACTTTTGATGTAGTGCAATCAAAAATTCCAATGCGCCATCCGTCAACAATTCCGGATAGTAGTTCTCCACTTCTTTTGCAAACTGCAACTTGGTACTTGTGATTAATGCTTCTTCCATAACATTTCATATTTACTTCAACAAGATTAACGCAAACGTTTGAGAAAAACAAGCGAACGTTCGCTTTTTTATATTTATCCGCTATTTTTAAATGATTCGCAAAAAAGGCTATCTTTGATCAAGAAAAATGGAAGAAGAGTACATAAAATTGATTTTTGGGCTTAAGCTGAAGCAGGTTCGCACCAAGCGAAACCTTTCTTTATTCGGCCTAGCGAAGCTTACCGGCCTTTCAAAATCGTACTTGAACGAGATTGAGAAGGGAAAAAAATATCCAAAAACGGACAAAATTGCGCTGCTTGCCGAAAAACTGGAAGTACCCTACGACAATTTGGTTTCCTTGAAATTGGACAAGAACCTGGCACCAGTGGGTGAACTGTTGCAATCCAAGGTGCTTAAGGAATTGCCATTGGAACTGTTCGGCATTAAGGAAAGTGATCTTATTGATATTGTAGCCAACGCACCCACCAAGGTCAATGCATTTATCAGTACCATCATCGAAATTGCCAAACACTATAATTTTGGTAAAGAGAATTTTTACCTGGCCGCCCTTCGATCCTATCAAGAAGCGAGCAATAATTTTTTTCCGGAACTGGAAGACGCTGTTTTACAATTTGCCAAAGCCTATCAGATTGATTTGGCCCAATCGCCAACTTCAAAAGAGTTGGAAGAAATATTGGTGGAAGAGTATGGCTACACCATCAATACCGATGAACTGACCAAATACCGGGAACTGGATAATCTCCGATCTATTTTTATCCCCAAGACCAAGACTTTGTTGGTGGCCGATCATATTGATGAGGCGCAGCGCACTTTTATCTATGCCAAAGAAATCGGTTACAATTATTTGGACATTCAGGAACGACTCTACACATTCACTTGGATCAAGTTCAATAATTTTGACCAAGTACTGAACAATTTTTATGCTTCCTATTTTGCGGGAGCCTTGGTCATCCCAAGACTAGTGATCAAAAAACACGTGGATGCGTTCTTGGCCAAACCCAAATTTGACAAGACCTTTTTAACGGGATTGAAAAACTACTACAATGCGTCACCGGAATCCCTGTATCAACGTTTGACCAACATTTTGCCCAACGATTACCAGCTCGAAAATCTGTTTTTCCTGCGGTTGGCCCATAAAAAGGACACCAACCGATTTGACATCACCAAAGAACTGCACCTAACTCACCACCATTCACCGCATGGGAACGAGACCAACGAAAAGTATTGCAGACGATGGGTCTCCATTCGGGTTTTGCAGGATATTGCCAAAACCGAGGAAGAGCATCATATGGATGTCCAGATTTCCCATTATCCGAACGATGGATTATCCTATTTAATTTTTTCCAGTGCCACGGTAGACCCGTTCAAAAAAAACCTATACCGCAGTGTGAGCCTTGGCCTGCAGATCAATTCCGAATTACGGAAGAAAGTGGCATTTTTGAACGATTCCTCCATCAAGACCTATAATGTGGGTGTTACCTGCGAACGTTGTTCCATCGCCGATTGCGATGTACGGCAATCCCCCCCAACCATTTTAACCCGTCAGGAACGTAACCGCAAAACCGAAGCTGTGGTCGAAACCCTGCAACAAAAATTTGGCTAGATCATGTACCGGGGCGCAAGAAAACTTTAAAAATGGCCTCCCCTTCCAGCATTTGAAATCCATGGTGCAAATTGTGTTGTTCCACGGCATACGGATAAAAAGAAATGGGTTCGATGCAGACCATGTTCCGAACTTCCGTCCAGCACATGAAATCACCAAAACCTTCGGTGGCAATCGTAAATTCCTTTTCATCCCTAAGGGTAATTTCGGTACATTCAGGCACATGTAACGCCCTGCTCCCGACTGCCAATACCTGATCCAAGGTAATTTCCCGCTTTTTAGTGATGATGGTTGGCAACGGAGTGGTCAACTTAAAGGCAGGATGATAGCCCAACATAAACGGCATGCCTTTTTCACCTGATATTTTGAAGGTAATTTCCAACGCATCTGCGCTCAAATCAAAGGATTTTTCAAACCTAAAATCGTAGGGCCATGAAAGCGTTTCCTCGGTTGATTTTGCTGGATATTTTGAATTTGGAATTGGCGTACCTGCTTTATATTCCTTGGTAAAAACTGCAGAAGATTCTGATTTTGAAACCAGAACATACGACATTTGGCGTAACAGTCCATGTTGGTCCTGTACAGCCTTTCCCCTCGGTGTAGCCACCCGCAAATCGGCCTCATCCACCGGTCCGATTATTGGGAACATTTCCGTATCGGCATTTCCCCAACCTGGACTTCCTTTTTGGTGCATAAACTCATGGCCATCCACTTCGTAACCCACAAGTTCGCCTTTATCGATGCTGACGACAGTATTATTTTTTTGGAGTTGTACCATTAGTTGGTGTTTATCAATCGGTAGATCAACAATGCAGTACGTTTGGTCAATGCCTGGATTGTATTCAAATTTACCGTCTCTTGTGGCGTATGCGCCCCTGAACCCATGGTGCCCAAACCATCTAAACAATCCACATATTCCGCGACAAACGAAACATCGGCGGCACCCCTTCGACCCGGATCATAGGCCAAAACTTCCCCTTGGCCAAGATCTAGGCTTACATCGTTCAAAATTCCCAATAATTGCATGTTGCCCTCCGTGGGTTTCATGGCTGGATAACTGTCGGTAAAACTCACAGTGGCTGATGTTTGGGGTAAATTATTGGCAGCAATCTCACGCATTTTGGCCCTGGCCCTTTCCTTTTGTTCTTCGGAAATAAAACGCAGTCCACCTTTTACAATGGCTTTTTGCGCTACCACATTCGACTTTCCAAAGGCATCGCCCTTACTGGTGGCCTCATCAAAGTTGACAAAGGTACCACCCAGTAAAACACCCGGGTTGAAAGTCAACAAATCCTCCCCTTTTACATCCGTGTAAAACCCATGCAGTATTCTTGACATCTCAAAAATGGCACCGGCACCGGTATTCTCGCTAAAAATGCCTGAGGAGTGGGCTCGTTTTCCTTCCACTTCCACTTCCCAACCCGATGCACCCCTTCGGGCTACCGTGGCATAATTGAATCCCGTGGAGGTTTCAAACCCAAGGGCTATATCGCTTTGCTTGGCCGCTTCCACCAAGTCCTTTCTGCTAATATCCAAAGGTTTTCCAGTACTTTCCTCATCCCCGGTAAATGCCACAATAATCTGCGCATTGTTTAAGAGTCCATTGTCATGTAAAGCTTTCAAGGCATAGAGGACGATAACATCGCCCCCTTTCATATCATTGCCCCCTGGCGCATGGGCGATACTGTCATTTACCATTTCAAAAGTCTGAAACGGACTATCCTTTTCGAAAACGGTGTCCAAATGACCGATCAGCAACAATTTTTTGCCCTTGTTTCCCGAAGTTTCGGCAAACAGGTGACCAGCTCGGCCCATTTCGGCGGGCATATCCACCCAACGGGTATCGAATCCGATGTCGTCAAATGCATCCTTAAACACCCTACCCACTTCCTGTACTCCTTTGGCATTGAGGGTTCCGCTGTTGATATTCACCACTTTTTCCAAAAACCCGATGGCCTCCGAATTGTTCTTTTCCACGGAAGCGACAATCTTTTTTTCAGTTCTGGAAAGTTTTTGGGCTGATAACGAAAGAGATAGCAATAATGCTATTGCGGCGAAGGCGTACTTTGAAGTCATGTTGGTTGATTTTACCACACAAGGTATCAATTTATGCGGATAATTCCGAGTCGTCACTCAAACTGAATGGCCTTGACCGGGGTGATTTTGGTGATGATATAGGAAGGCACCAACAACATGAGCAAACACAGGAACATGACACCCAAATTGAGCAAAACCACGGTCGTCATGCCGATATGCACCGGTATATATTCGATATAGTATTCCTCTGGGTTCGGGAACTTGAACATGCGGTATTTATCCTGAAGAAAAATGAACCCTAATCCTATCAAATTGCCCCAGAACAATCCGATGGCGATCAAATAGGCGGCATTGTACAAAAACACCTTGCGTATACTCCAATTGGCCGAACCCAATGCCTTTAAAATCCCGATCATTTGTGTGCGTTCCAAGATCAAAACCAATAGGGCCGTGATCATGTTGATGCCCCCCACGATGATCATTATACCTATGATCAGTGCAATATTGAAATCAAAAAGTCCGAGCCATTCAAAAATGCGGTAATACTTGGTCTTTATGTTTTGGGTATCCAAAGTGGAAGGCGTTTTACCATGAATAGTATTGCTCATTTCTTCCAAGCGATCAAAATCCTCCACAAATACTTCAAAATTGCCAATCTCATCTTCTTCCCATTTGTTCATACGTTGAATGTGACGAATATCAACAAATACATAAGTCGCATCAAACTCCTCAAATCCACTGTCGTATATGCCCACAATGCTGAACCTACGATTGTTGGGCACTTTGGAGGCATCCCCATCTTTCAGAAAAAAGGAAAAAAAGGTGTCCCCGACGCCCAATTGCAAGCGGTTGGCCATCATACTCGAGATCAACACCTCATCGTTGAGTTTGCCTGAATAATCCGGTAAACGTCCATCCACAATATATTCCTTGAAAATATTCCAATCGTAATCGGTTCCCACGCCCTTTGCCAACATGCCCTCAAAGGTATCCTCGGTGCGAATGATACCACCTTTGGTGGCCACTGCCTGAACATGCCTAACCCCTTCCACATTTTTGAACTCCGGATAAAAATCTTGGTGAATGGAAATGGGAAAAAGGGAAACCTCAGAAGTATTGTTGTCGTAGTTGGAAATTTGGATGTGCCCGTTGAACGCAGCAATCTTCTCCCGAATCTTTTGCTTGAGACCTACACCCGTTGCAATCGCAATGAGCATCATGATCACGCCAATGGCGATTGCCGCAATGGCAATTTTTATTATAGGGGCGGAAATACTAATTTTATGTTCCTTCCCTGTGATCAGGCGTTTGGCAATAAACAATTCTAAATTCAACGAATGGCCATTTTTTCTAGATTCAAAAGTACAGTTTTCTTCTTGTTTTTGGTGTTTTCGTCTTGTAAAGGGCAGCACAAGCAACAGGAAATGACCAATGACGAGGCCTTAACCGATGCCCAACCCGCTATAGTTGTGGCCGCCAATCGTACCGAAGCCTACCTGCCTTTGCTCGAAGGCAAAAAGGTGGGGGTCGTGGCCAACGCGACCAGCGTGGTGTTTCATGAAAAGGGTCATACCCATTTGGTGGATTCCTTGATTTTCCGTGGTATTGCCGTTCAAAAAGTTTTTGCACCCGAGCATGGGTTTCGAGGTACCGCGGATGCAGGGGAACATGTGAAGGATGGTATGGATGCCAAGACTGGGGTACCCATCATTTCCTTGTATGGTGATAACCGAAAACCGTCCCAAGACCAATTGGAAAACTTGGATGTAATCGTTTTTGACATCCAGGATGTGGGCGTGCGCTTTTACACCTACATCGCCACTTTGCAATTGGTGATGGAAGCCTGCGCGGAACACCAAACACCCATCATTGTCTTGGACAGACCCAACCCCAATGGCCATTATATCGACGGCCCCACCATGCTTCCTGAACACACCAGTTATTTGGGCATGAACACCATTCCTTTGGTGTACGGGATGACCATGGGGGAATATGCCAAAATGCTCAATGGCGAAGGATGGCTTGAAAATGGCAGCAAAGCTGATTTGACAGTGATCCAACTGGAAAACTACACCCATCAATCGGAATACCATTTGCCCATTCGGCCCTCGCCCAACCTGCCCAATGATGTTTCGATCAACCTGTATCCTAGTTTGGGACTTTTTGAAGGCACCAATGTGAATGCCGGTAGGGGTACCGAATTCCAATTTCAACGGTATGGTGCTTCTTTCTTGGACAGCACCAAGTATGATTTCCGTTATGTGCCCGAACCCAATTTTGGGTCCAAATATCCCAAGGAAGAAGGTAAAACCTGTTATGGAAAAGATTTGTCAAATACCCCAAGGATGAATGAAATGACCCTACGTTGGGTGATGGATGCCTACGCCAACTGTTTGGACAAATCCAAATTCTTCCTCACTAGCGGTTTTACTAAACATGCGGGGGCGCCCTTGCTGCAGCAACAAATTGAGGAAGGATTGACCGAAGCCGAAATAAAGGCCACCTGGCAAAACGAATTGGAGGCCTTCAAGCAAATCCGAAAGAACTATTTGCTCTACGATTGAGTTTCCGTGGTCGGCCGGCGGTATTTGTGAAAAGGTTGCTTTAGCAAACCAGTGATGCTGCTGTTTTCCTTTTCATCCGGAAAGGTATCTACGCCATAAACAATATCCTTTACATCCATGGTCATGTAGGTACCGAACAATCGGTCCCAAATGGAAAAGATATTGCCATAGTTGGAATCGGTATAGGGCAATTGGTAGTGATGGTGCACTTTGTGCATATCAGGGCTCACAATGAACCAACTAATGGCATTGTCCACTTTTTTCGGCAATCGGATGTTGGCATGGTTGAACTGGGAAAACACCACGGACAAGCTCTGATACAACATAATGATGCCTATGGGAGCACCCACCAACAAAACCCCGGTCAAGGTAAAAATATAACGGATCACGCTTTCCAAAGGATGGTGACGGTTGGCGGTCGTAGTATCCACGTTATGATCGGAATGGTGCACCAAATGAACCATCCAAAGCGGTTTTACCTTATGTTCCACCCAATGGGCGGCGTAGGCACCTATCAAATCCAAGAACATTACCCCAAGCAACACATACAGCCACAAAGGCATTTCGGGCAGCCAATTAATGATGCCAAACTGGTTTTCCACGGCCCAATCGGAAGTCTTGAGCAACAAGAACGCCAAGGGAAAATTCACGATGATCGTGGTAAGGGTAAAAAAGAAATTGGGAACGGAGTGTCGCCATTTTTTATAGGGCACGTTGAATAAGGGCACAATGCCCTCCAAAATCCAGAAAAAAGTGATTCCTCCCACCAAAATCAAACTTCGGTGTGCTGAGGGAATGGTCTCAAAGTAAGAAATGATCTGCTCCATATTTCCAAATATAGGAAATCGTCAAATTTTTATGCGCTTTTTCATTTCTTCAACTATGTTGAAGGCTGCTGGACAAATAGCCACATTTTTAAGGGTCAGATTGCTGATCTGTTGGAACTTTTTGCGGTCGGTGTGCGGAAATTCACGGCATGCCTTGGGCCTCACCTCATAAATGGAGCAATAATTGTCGGCTCCCAAAAAGGTACAGGGCACGGATTGTAGCACATAATCGTTTTCTTCATCGATACGTAGGAACTGATCGATAAATTGGGAAGGCTTCATCCGGAAGTATTTTGCAATGCGCTCAATATCGGTGTTGGTGAACAATGGCCCAGTGGTCTTGCAGCAATTGGCACAGGTAAGGCAGTCGGTCCGTTCAAACTCGGCCTCGTGCAGTTCCTGCATCACATAGTCCAAATCTTTGGGCAGTTTCTTCTTCAATTTGGTGAAGAATTTTTTATTCTCCGCCTGCTTTTCCCTCGCCCTTTGGGGCAATTCCTCCAGAAATTCTTCCATACAACACAAACTTATCCAATTTAAATCGTTCTCTGCGATTAAAGTCCCACCTTTGCAAAAAAGCAGCACCATGGCAGATGTTTTGGGCATGGCCTTAAGGGACTACCAACAGGGCAATTATACGGAAGACATTAAGACATTTTCATCCTTGGACGAAGAAGACGTGATTCCAGTGCCCTACCTATTCCGTTCGTACAAAGAAATGCCCAAAATTGAACAAAAGGCCCTGCGATTGGCCATAGGCAAAGTGTTGGACGTGGGCTGTGGTGCAGGAAGCCATGCTCTTTACCTGCAGGAAAAGGGTTTGGAGGTAACTGCACTCGACAGCTCCTCAGGCTGTATTTCGGTCTGTAAAGAGCGTGGTGTAAAAAACGTGGTGCAACAAAACATTTTGGCCTATTCCGACCAAACATTTGATACAATTTTATTGCTGATGAATGGCATCGGACTTGCAGGCACGTTGAAAAATGTTGCCCCATTTTTAAAGCATTTAGGCACGCTGTTGGCACCGGATGGTCAAATCTTGTTGGACTCGAGTGACATTATTTACATGTTCGAAGAAGATGAGGATGGTGGCTATTGGATTCCGAATGATGGAAAATACTATGGTGAAGTTACCTTTACCATGGCTTACAAAGGGCAAAAAAGTGATGCTTTTGATTGGATTTATTTGGATTTCAATACCTTGCAGAATGCATGTTGGGACAATGGCCTGAACTGTGAACTGATCATGGAAGGGGAACATTTCGACTATTTGGCCCGATTGACGAGCCAAACGTAATAGATTCCAATATGGAACGTTCTATTTTATATTTGCTATAGATGAAAAAGAAAATTGCACTTTACGTTTTAACGGGCCTACTCCTCTTTGCGGCATGTTCCAAGGACTCCGATATTACCTCCGAAAACCCAACGGTCAACAAAACAGCAAACTTGCTGACCACAGGACTATCGGCCAGTGATTTTTTGAGCAATGCCGAATTCGATAAATTATTGATCGAGATTGCCTTTGTTTCGGGTTTTCGACCCACGGCAGAAGCCATTACCAATTATGAAAATTTCTTGCGGGAACGGACTTTTAAGCAAGACATCGAAATCAGGTACACCACCCTACCTTCACCCCAAGAAGCAACTTTGACCTTGGATGAGGTGGTGCAATTGGAAAGCGAAAACCGAAATGTCTACAACGATGGCTCCACTTTGGCCTTGTATATTTACTTTGCGGATGCCCCTGCCGATACCGATAACGAAACAGAAGGTACGGTGACCCTGGGTGCAGTATACCGCAATACCTCAATGGTGGTATATGAGCAAACCATACGCGATTTGGCCAATAGCAGCAGTGCGGTACAGGTTGAAGATGTGGAAACGGCGACTCTTCTGCACGAAACCGGCCATTTGTTCGGTCTGGTGGCGCTGAGCACCACCCCTGTAAACGACCACGAAGATCCCGATGCAGAAAACCATTGCAATGTTGAAGGCTGCTTAATGCGTGCCGAACTCCAGTTTGGGACGTCCCTATTGAAAATGATGCAAAGCAATGTTTCCAAAGGAACGGCTGCCGTGCCCGATTTTGATGCGGAATGTTTGTTGGACCTTCAAAAGTATGGGGGGCGTTAATTTACGCTTAGGGAATATTCAAATACTTATGGGTTTGTAGCGATACCTTCCATTTGGGGTGCTGCATCACGTAGTCCACGATCAAGGGAACCATTTTATCGCGAACGCTCCATTCCGGTTGTAGGTACAAGATGCAATTGTCTCCTACTTGGGCTGCCTGCTCCTCGGCAAAAACAAAGTCGTGTTTGTTGTACACGATCACTTTCAGCTCATCCGCTTTTTTATAGATATCACCTACGGGCAATTTGTTCTTTTTTGGGGAAAGGCAGATCCAATCCCAGTTGCCCGTCAAAGGATAGGCCCCTGAGGTCTCAATGTGGGTTTTCATCCCTTCTGCCTTCAATCCTTCGGTCAATGGCCCCATGTCCCACGTCAACGGTTCCCCACCGGTGATCACAATGGTATCGGAATATTTTTTGGCATTGGCGATAATACTTTCAATGGCGGTCGGCGGATGCGTCTCGGCATTCCAGCTTTCCTTGACATCGCACCAATGGCAACCCACATCGCACCCCCCTACCCGAATAAAGTAAGCAGCGGTTCCCTTGTGGTAGCCTTCTCCCTGAATGGTATAAAATTCTTCCATCAAAGGCAACATCAGGCCCTTCTCCACCAAATCCATTGTATTAGCTTCAACCATGGTGCAAAGATACATTTATGCCCGTGGAATACCAGCTATCTTTTTGATTATTGCTTGAGGGTAAAATGGCCGTTACGTCGGTGGATCATCCCCTCATGATCGGTAAGCTCCAACGTATACCAATAATCCGATGGAGGCAGTGGTTTTCCATTGTAGAGGCCACTCCAACCCTCTTGGAAAGGATCGATTTGCCCCAACAATTTTCCATACCGATCAAAAACGAGAAAATTGCCGCTGGCATAAAACTCGCTGGTTACCCCCTTAATGGCCAACACATCATTAATATTGTCGTTGTTGGGCGTGAAGAATTTGGCCACACCCACAACCCCTACCTGAATGGCATCCACACCACACCCATTTTTATCAATGGCGTATAGTGTATGCAAGCCGGGTTCCACATTGGTAAAAACGGAGGAATCACCTCCTTCACCGTAAAGATTGTCCAAATAAAAGGCATAATCTCCAAGACCCAGTTCCCCATTTTCATGCAGTACGGTGATAGTACCTGTCTCACCATCATCTTCAACCTGTACAAATTGGGGCTGCAGCACCGGAGGGCTCGATTCCTCCACCCCAAAAGAAAGGGCTGGCGATGTACAACCAGCTTCGGAGACTGCCACCACACTGTATTGGCCGGCTTCCGAAAGAACCATGGATTCACTTTCACCGATCAGCGTGTTACTGGCATCGTACCACCGATACTGGTAAGCCCCCAAAGGTCGCAACGGGACCACTTCCACCGACGATCCACTACAGAAAAAATAGTTTTCTTCCAATTCAAAAGAAGGGGTAGGCAGCACGGTAAGTGAAAGATGTTGTCCCACTCCAAAGCATGTACCTGAGACTTCATCATCCACTCGTACAAACAAGATTTCGGAATAGGCCATTGTATTGGTATAGGCCTGGGTATTTCCAATCGGGTTTCGCTTTAAAAGGGCATCGTCTTCGTTTTGATAAAAAGAAACGGTCAACCCTTGAGATGTAGGAAACTGGTCTAGCAAATCCTGTTCGGCCTCCAAGAGATTGAAGATGGCAATACCATCCGCATTACGATCATCACACGTTTCAAGGACATACACATACCCATTTGGAAATGATGTTGTGGAAACGTCCAAAAATACCGAGCCGATAGCATAGCAATAATCGCCAGTGCCTTCTACTCGAAAAAACAATTGGTCGGCCACCGCATTATTGAAATTTTGAGCGTCGATTTCATTTGCACGATTTTCCGCATCCGCTTCGGAGAGGTAAAAAGTGAACGCAAAATTGCCATCTTCAGTACTGAGCAAATCCAAATATTGGGTAAGGTCAAATTGGGTAAAACCATCCGCAACCCCATCCTCATCACAATTCGTCAACGTGATTCCATCATTGATATTGGGTGGAATTAAAACCGTTGCCCGGATCGGAAGTCGCTCACCTACCATGCAACCATTATACGAAGCCATAACGTAATAGGTTTTGGAACTATCCAAAACAGGGGTGTCAAAATTATTCCCAGTGGCCAAAGCGGTTCCACCGGTCTCTGTTTCAAACCAAACCACATCACCAAAAGAAGATGTGGCCTGCAGACTCACAGTACCAGAACCACAAATGGTACCAGGCGTAACCGAAGTAATTTTAGGTGTTGTGATTTTTGTGCTGGCAGATAAATTCAGTATCGGATCACCAGGCATACCCCCATATTCCACTATATATCCTTTGGGTTGATAATCCCCTGTGGGATCTCCAGTAATGCGAAGATCGTTCCAAGAACCGGTTATACCAACACCTGGGGCGGTAATATGGGCGTAATCCTCATCACCCAAGTTGTTGGGCTCATTGGTGTTCCAAAACGCAAAGTTTGGACTACTGCCTGTATTGTCCCCGTTCCAAAATACCTGCCCTTGCTCTGGCCCAGTCATCCATCGCCATACACCCTCGGTTTGTTCGTCCGAACCACCGATCCAACCTGTTCCAGTAGTTTGTTCCCCAGTAATTTGGGCCTCGGCAGCAGAAGTTATGGTAGCCAAATAGCCTTGCAGCCCAAAATAGGTCCTATTCTCCGCCGCAGTTCTGGCATCGTCCCAGCGAATGCCCACATCGGATACATATTCGTAGTAATGCCCGGTTTCAGGCAAATAATTTGCATTTCCGATGGTCAATGAAAAAAACTTTTCTTCCTCAGGCGCAATAGAGGTACTTTCAAACACCACATCCCTGACCGCAGCGATAAGATCCGTATACAACATGGGGACACCACCTACTCCAGTAAGCGTTAATTTCCCTTCCTGGGCATTCCAATTGGCGGTAATGGTAGGGTGACTGTTTTGTAGACTTAGTACATCAAACCCTCGTTCGTAACCGGTAGAAATCTGGATATAAAAGGCATCAATTTCCGTATCATCCGGATCTACGATATTAAAATCCGTAGTGATGGGCAGCATCGATTGCGGGCAATAGAACTGATCACCCGTGGCAATTATTTGGGGGGCCACATTTCCTTGGGCACACAGCAAATTGGAAAACAGGCCAAAAAGCCCAATGAAGAGTGAATACTTTAATTTTTTATTTAATTTCAACCTATATCACTTGTGTTCTCGCAAGTTTGAAAGATACGAAGTAATTCAAGAGTTCAAATTTTTACCGCCCAAAGCTTTAAATTTCCCGATGGCCCTTCATCATTTTACTGCGATCACATCAATTTCTATTTTACCATTGGCCGCTATTCCTGAAGCCGCAAAGGTGGTTCGGGCCGGTTTTTTGGTGAAATATTGGGTATAAATCTCGTTAAAGGATGAAAAATCATCCATGGTGCTCAAGATCACGGTACACTTGACCACATTCTCCAAGGTAAGATCGTGCTGGGCCAAAACGGCCTCAATATTTTTAATGGCCTGCTCTGTTTCCGCTTGAATACCACCTTCCACCAAGGTCCGTGTGGAATGGTCCATACCGATCTGTCCTGCCAAAAAGTACAGGTTGCCCGCCTGAACCACATCGCTGAATGGAGCCTGCTGCTTTTTGGGTTCGTGCGATTTATGAAAAATAAGTTCCGTACTTTCCTGTGCATAGGTGGTTGTCATGATCGCACATAACAAAAAAGACAAAAGTGTATAGTGAAAAGGTTTCATGATCGTGTTTTTAGTTTTGCTTAAAATTACCCTATTTTTATCGGAAATTGAACACCATGGGCGACAAAGAAAAATTCTTTGAACACATCGAACAGGGCTACACCATGAAAGGCGATTACATTACGATGGGCGCTGCCATGTTGGAAGGAGAAACCATCACCAATGCCTTTGTAAAAATACCTCTCAAAACCTTGAACCGACACGGATTGATTGCCGGGGCCACGGGAACGGGAAAGACCAAGACCCTTCAGGTTTTGGCCGAAAACCTTTCCGATAAGGGCATTCCGGTGCTTTTGATGGATTTAAAAGGTGATTTGAGCGGTATTGCCCAACCCAGTCCAGGCCATCCCAAAATTGATGAACGCCACGAAAAAATAGGATTGCCTTTTGAGGCCAAGGGGTTTCCTGTTGAAATCCTTTCCCTCTCCGAACAAAATGGGGTGCGCTTGCGGGCCACGGTGTCCGAATTTGGACCGGTGTTGCTCTCCCGTATCCTTGACCTTTCCGAAACCCAAGAAGGCATTGTGGCCGTTGTTTTCAAATATTGTGACGACAACAAGTTGCCGCTCTTGGACCTGAAGGATTTCAAAAAAGTATTGCAATATGCCACCGGTGATGGGAAAGAGGAATTTCAGGAATCCTATGGCCGAATCTCGACCAGTTCCACGGGTACCATCCTTCGAAAGATCATCGAATTGGAACAACAAGGTGCCGATTTATTTTTTGGCGAAAAATCCTTTGATGTGGAAGATTTGGTACGCATCGATGAAAATGGCAGGGGTTATGTGAACATTATAAGATTGACGGATATCCAAGACCGTCCCAAGTTGTTCTCGACCTTTATGTTGAGCTTGTTGGCGGAGATCTATTCCACCTTTCCGGAACAAGGGGATAGTGACAGACCTGAACTTGTTTTGTTCATTGATGAGGCCCATTTGATTTTCGACAACGCCTCCAAAGCCCTGTTGGACCAAATTGAAAGTATTGTAAAATTGATACGCTCCAAAGGGATCGGACTCTATTTTGTGACCCAAAACCCAACCGATGTTCCTGATGATGTTTTGGCGCAATTGGGATTGAAGGTACAACATGCCCTGCGGGCTTTTACGGCCAAGGATCGAAAGGCCATCAAACTAACGGCACAAAATTATCCCATTACGGAATTTTACGATACAGCAGAAGTTTTGACCTCCTTGGGAACAGGGGAAGCCTTGGTTTCCGCTTTAGACGAAAAAGGAAGGCCCACCCCATTGGCGGCTACCATGATGCGAGCGCCGATGAGCCGTATGGACGTGTTGTCGGAAAGCGAACTCAAGGAAGTATTGGACCAATCCAAATTGATCAAAAAATACAATGAGGAAATCGATCGGGAAAGTGCCTATGAAATCTTGAACGCCAAGATGGAACGGGCCGAAAAAGAAGCTGAAAAAGAAAGAGAAAAAGAAAAATCCATATCAACTCGACGAACCACTACTTCCCGAAGAAGCACTCGAATGAATCCTGTGGTAAAAGTATTGACCAGTGCCACATTTATTAGGGGTGTAATGGGTGTGTTAAAAAAAGTGATGCGCTAATTTTATGAGAAAGAATATCCAATTATTTACCCTTTTTCTGGGTATCGCAGTTGTGCAGTCTTGTCAAAAAGACACCAAATTCCTAATCACCGAAACCACTGTGGGGCCTTTGTCCCAAAACACAACAATTGAAGAACTGGAAACCGTATTTGCACAAGATTCCATTGTTCGGGATACCACGGTTGCCCTAAGTTCTTCCGGTAAAAAAATCGACATATTCGAAAAAGGGGGCAAACATCTCCTCATCATCACCCCAAGTAGCGACAGCATACCCAACGTGGAAAATGTGCGCATCATGGACAAGCGCTATGTTTCGGACAATGGCGTTGGACTGACCAGTACGTTTGGGGAAATCAAAAGGAAATACCCTATAAAAAAGATTGTGGCTACTTTGAGCAGTGTGGTTGTTTTTCCTGAAAATAGCAATCTCTATTTTACAATCGACAAGGAAGAGCTACCTGAAAATCTAAGGTTCAGCACCAAGGTAGAAGAGGTACAGATTCCTGATGAAGCCAAGATCAAGTATTTGATGTTGGGATGGGAGTAACTGTTTTAAAATAAGCCGTAACGTTCCCGATTGGCCATTACTTTAGGGCTATTATCGTGCATCCATTCGGCCAGATCCAACAGCTTTTCCACATACGAACGCCCGAAGTCGGTCAGGTTGTACTCCACCCTAATAGGCACTTCGGGGTATGCCTTGCGTTCCAAATAGCCATCGGCCTCCAATACTTTGAGTCGTTGACTCAGCACTTTATTGGAAATGCCATACACGTATTTTTTCAATTTATTGAACCGTAGCACCTGAAAATACCCCAACCACAATAAGATCAACACGCTCCATTGATCGGAGGCGACCGACATCACATCACGTACCGGGCAAAGTTCTGGCGGGTTCTTATAATCGATGTGGCCGAACATTTTTTCCAATTTTTTTACGGTCCTAACTTTTTGATTTTCAGTAACAGTTTCCATATAAACACCTAGTTTTCAGTTAGTGACTACTTTAATTTTTAAAAATGAATATGTACTTTTAGTATCAAATTAAGAGTAAGTTACAAAAAGTAACCTAATGAAAAAGCTCATCAAGCAAATAATGCCCTTGGCCTATGGCCAATATTATAATATATACACCCTGATCGCTCCAAAAAAAGCGGCAGAAAGTGCCTTTCATCTATTCTGTACCGTCCGCAAAGGCCGTGTTCAGCCCCAACAGGCAGATTACCTTGACCAAGCCAAATTGAATGTGGAAGAAGTTGAAGGCCATAAAGTACAGTCCTACCACTGGCCGGGAAACAAGGAAACGGTATTATTGGTGCATGGTTGGGAAAGCAACACCTTTAGGTGGCGCAATTTGATCAAGAAACTACGCGAAGCCGATTTTAACGTCATTGCCTTTGATGCCCCATCACATGGCTATTCCACCGGCAAACACCTGTATGTTCCGCTGTATGAAAAAGCAGTGAACCACATGGTGAAAAAATACAATCCACAGCATTTGATCGGACATTCGGTGGGTGGCATGACCATTATTTACAACCAGTACAAAAATCCATGTCCGGATGTGGAAAAAATGGTGACCATTGGTTCTCCATCCGAATTTCATGAAATCATGCAACATTTTCAAGATATTTTGAAGTTCAACAACCGCGTGATGAAGCAATTGGACAGGTATGTCTTGGACCGTTTTGGATTTCGCATTGATGAGTTTTCTACCTCCCAATTTGCCCGTTCCTTGAGCAAAAAAGGATTGTTGTTCCACGATAAATTTGATGCCATAACCCCCTATCATGCATCGGTCGCCGTAAACCAGAATTGGGAAAACAGTACTTTGGTGAGCACCGAAGGCTTGGGCCACTCCATGCACCAAGATGATGTGAACGATCAGATCATCTCTTTTTTGGAAGCTTGAAAAAGTTGTTCTAATTTTCACAAAAAATAAACCATGCAAAACATAACCCCCTTTCATGTGGCTATCCCAGTTCATAATTTGGATGAATGCCGTACTTTTTACCGTGACGTTTTGGAGTGTGAAGAAGGCCGGAGTGCAGACCACTGGGTAGATTTCAACCTATTTGGTCATCAATTGGTGATCCATTACAAACCAAAATCCGAAGAAGAACTGCACACCAATCCTGTGGATGGAAAAAATGTACCAGTTCCACACTATGGTGTTGTTTTGCCATGGGAAACCTTCGAGTCCTTTTCCAAAAAATTGGAAGCCAAGGGCATTGATTTTGTAATTGAACCTTACATTCGATTTAAAGGTGAAGTCGGGGAACAGGCCACCATGTTCTTTTTGGACCCAGCTGGCAATGCTTTGGAGTTCAAGGCTTTTAAGGATATGGGGCAATTGTTTGCCAAATAATCATACCAAGGTTATGCCTTTGCGCCTCACCCAAATGTAGGCAAACAGGATGTTGGGCACCCAACATAACCACGCCACAATACGATAGGCGGTCAGGAACTCCCCCAAAACCAGGGTGAGCAACGGTAGCCAAATTCGCAGGGTTACCGCAGCGAAACACGCGGCATAACTGTATATCATCATACCTTGGTGAAGGGACATATCTTTTCGTTTTACGCCGACATAGGCCACAACTGTGGTAAACAACCAAACCAGTCCAAGACTGATAAAGCCTAAGGAAGAAACCAAACCTCCGGTGGCGAAGAATCCGATATACACACCACAGAGTCCACTTATTAGCACCGAAATTATGTAAATTTTACCCAAAGTCCTGTGCAGATTGAGATGTTTAGCCCTCAGCTTTTTACTGAATTGGGACCAACCGGACAAGAGCGCCAATCCCCCAAAACTAATGTGTCCATAAAAGGCAAGATTCCAAATATCGGATGCCAAAACCTCCTCGGATTTGCCCAAAAGCAGCCCAAAATCCTCGGTTGCAAAAAGATAAATCAGTGGATAAAGACCAATACCAATGGCCAACAATACAAATACAATCCAGGCTACCTTGTTTCTTACGGTTTTGGCCATATTGTTCTGGTTAGGTACAGGTAAGTTATCGAATAATTGCCAAGAAAAACAAGAATTTGAGACGTAAATCGTTATAAATGTAATGAATAGGCCTTTGGGCCGAACCCAAATCGTACCGTTATGAAAACAATTTTACTTTTGATCACCATCCTGTTTTCCGGCATGGCCGTTTCCAGTTGTACCAACGATGAAGCGGATACCGAGTTCGATCACCTCAATCCGGATGAGGAACAACAATCCACGGCGGCTCCTTTGGAAACCGAGACCGTGAATTAAGCCCTTTTCGACTTATGGCGCTCCCTGGCCAACAGGGTATTCTTTAGGAGCATAGCGATGGTCATTGGGCCTACCCCACCAGGAACCGGCGTGATATAGGATGCCTTTTTGCTCACATTTTCATAATCCACATCACCGGTGATGTAATAGCCCTTTTCTCTAGACTCGTCGCTAACTCGGGTAATTCCCACATCGATGATCACCGCACCTTCCTTGACCATATCGGCTTTTAGGAAATTGGGCACTCCTAAGGCGGAAACCACAATATCGGCATGCTGTGTCAAAGATTTGATATCCGTTGTACGGCTATGGGTCAGTGTCACCGTGGCATTGCCCGGCTTCCCTTTTTGGCTCATTAAAATACTGATGGGCCTTCCCACAATATGGCTTCTGCCTATGACCACGGCATGTTTGCCCGAAATGTCCACATTGTATCTCCGCAAAAGCTCCATAATGCCAAAAGGTGTTGCCGAAATGAAGGTTTCCATTTCGAGGGCCATTTTACCAAAATTGGTGGGGTGGAACCCATCCACATCCTTATCGGCATCCACGGCCATCAACACCTTTTCCTCATCAATATGTTTGGGAAGGGGCAATTGCACAATATAGCCATCTATATCGGGGTTGTTGTTCAAATCGTGGACTTGTTGCAACAGCGCTTCTTCCGAAGTGTCTTCGGGCAGATGGATTAGGGTAGATTCGAAACCAATTTTTTTACAGGAACGTACCTTACTGCCCACATAGGTAAGGCTGGCACCATCGTTACCAACGAGCACGGCTGCCAAATGGGGGACCTTTTCCCCTCTTTCCTTCATCTGGGCCACCTCAACGGCAATTTCTTCTTTGATCTGATTCGATATTTTTTTTCCGTCAAGGATTTCCATGGACAACGGGTTTAGGTTTGGGTTTGTGGTTATTCAGTTATCAAATTTGATAGATGTATTGCAAATCAGATTTCTTGAATTTACTTCATATTCTGCATCATCTGCATCATTCGCTTGCCGCCACCACCTTGCATCATCTTCATCATTTTGCCCATTTGGTCGAATTGCTTTAGCAATTGGTTTACTTCTTGAATGGAAGTACCGCTACCGGCAGCAATCCGCTTTTTACGGCTGGCATTCAATTTGGACGGGTTGGAACGTTCATCCGGTGTCATGGAATGGATAATGGCTTCGATATGCTTGAAGGCATCATCATCAATATCCAAACCTTTTAAGGCTTTTCCCGCACCCGGAATCATCCCAATCAGGTCCTTCATGTTCCCCATACGCTTGATCTGCTGGATCTGGCTCAAGAAATCGTCGAAGCCAAACTTGTTCTTGGCGATTTTTTTCTGGAGCTTTCGAGCCTGTTCTTCATCAAACTGTTCCTGGGCGCGTTCCACCAAGGATACCACGTCTCCCATGCCAAGAATACGATCGGCCATACGTGAAGGATAGAACACATCGATGGCTTCCATTTTTTCACCGGTACCGATGAATTTGATGGGCTTGTTCACCACGGATTTGATGGAAATGGCGGCACCACCTCGGGTATCACCATCCAGCTTGGTAAGGATGACCCCGTCAAAATTCAACACATCGTTAAAGGCCTTGGCCGTATTCACTGCATCCTGACCTGTCATGGCATCCACCACAAACAACGTTTCCTGTGGTTGAATGGCTTTATGGATGTTGGCAATCTCGGTCATCATCTCCTGATCTACGGCCAAACGACCCGCGGTATCGATGATCACCACATTACAGCCCAAACTTTTGGCATGGGCAATACCTGCCTTGGCGATGGCCACGGGATCATTGTTTTCCCTATCGGAATAGACCTCAACGCCAATTTGCTCACCCACAATGTGCAACTGATCGATAGCAGCCGGACGATAGACGTCACAGGCCACCAACATCGGCTTTTTGGATTTTTTATTTTTGAGATAGTTGGCCAGTTTTCCTGAAAAAGTGGTTTTACCCGAACCTTGAAGACCTGACATCAAAATCACCGATGGATTACCTGAAAGATTGATGCCTTCCGCATCGCCCCCCATGAGTTCGGTAAGTTCATCCTTAACAATCTTCACCATCAATTGCCCAGGCTGGAGCGTGCTCAACACGTTCTGTCCCATGGCCTCTTCCTTTACCTTGTTGGTAAATTCCTTGGCTATCTTAAAGTTGACATCCGCATCCAACAGGGCCCTTCGAATTTCCTTAAGGGTCTCCGCAACATTGATTTCCGTAATCTGACCATGCCCTTTGAGGACGTGGAGTGCCTTATCCAGTTTTTCGCTTAAATTATCGAACATAGGTTCTTAGGGTTTTAAGAGGGACAAATTTAAGAATAATTAAAAAGAAAAGGACGGCTTTGGGGAGAGCCGTCCTTTAAAAATAAAGATTGGGGAAAAATATCTAGTTCTTTTCGAAAACCAGCTTGTCGGTTCCACCGTTTCCTCCACTGATGTCGATTAGCTCGATTCGAACCGCGGTGTACTCCACAATGTCCCAATCGTCTGTCAAATCAGCGAAATCAGCCGGTGAGGCAAATGCAATATTGAAGTCCACATCACTATCATTGGGACTATCATCATTACCATTATCCGAATCTGTAACGGACCACGTACCATTCACGGTTGTGGCGCCATTGGTGGCAACCAGGCTTCCATCGGTGTTGAAAGTGAAGGTATATCCATTAAAATGGGCTGTTTCCTCCTTATCAGTATCGAAATAATAAGCGATGGTCCAAGTACCACTGGCAGCAATTCCTTTCAATTCAGTAATCTGGGCGGCCGACAAATTGTTCAACATGTTGTCGTCTTCGCTTTTTTCGCAACCCAATGTTACCATGAACATTACCACTGCCGCTATTTTCAAAATCGAGGTTTTCATAAAACGGGGTTAAAATATAGTGTTCTCGTTTAGTTGGGACTTATAGTTTCTCGAAAACCAAGACATCAATAGATCCGTCGTCACTCACATCTTTCAATTCGATTCGAGTGGTTGTTACGGAAACTATTTGCCAGTCATCTGTAAGATCGGCCAAATTGTCGGTGGTATCGAAATTGATGTAGAATTTCAACCCGTCCTCAGAGTCGCGAAGCACTCTCCAAAGACCATCGGCAATAGGATCTGCATTTACAGCAACTGCCACTTGGTAGTCTGCACCAAAGGTGAAATCCATTCCAGCGTAATCAGCGGTCATGTCCACATCACTTTCTGAATACAAGGCCACGTTCCAAGTTCCGCCCATGGCAATGTTCTTGATTTCGGCCACATCGGCATCGTCGGCACTTTCGTTACATTCACGTAGCAGTACCATTTCATGGTCCGTTTCCTCAATTCTGAATTTCAATCGGGATTGGGTAAGTTCACGCACCGGCCATTCAAAGCTTACGCCAGGTTCATCGCCCATGGTGATCATTACTGACAGCACCAATTGACTGTTCAATCCAATGTCCCAAGTACCTTCTTTGGTGTTCACTCCATTGCTCAAGGTAACTACACCTTCGGCCATGAACTTAAACTCGTATCCAAGCAACCTTTCAACTTCCTCTCCTTGGTTTTTAACCTTTTTAATCACCCATTCACATTCTTGTAGAATGGCTCGCAGGGTATTGGGGTCTGTTTCTCCCACAGAGTCATCGATATCACATCGTTTTTTGAATACGATTCGGTTGCCGCTGTTCTGGTACAACTTGATACTGTGATCTTCCAATTCATACACTTGCCCTTCAATGTTGAAATCGGCCAACATCTCAAAATTCAAGCTTAGGTAGACACCTGCTTCGGTAGCAGTAGTGCTCCATGTTCCGGCCAATGAAGCGTTTACTCCACCGCCGAACATTACGGTACCATCGGCCATAAAGGCCAACAACTGCTCAAAATATTGCTCGGTATTGTCCACTTCATTGCGAATCACTTGACGCACTTCCCAAGGACAGGCCGTTAAATAGGCATCCAATTCTTCTTTACTGAAATCATCGTCGTTGTAATCGTTATCATCATCTTCATCGCATTGGTTTTTTGCCATTTCAAGGGCAGCTGCCAATTCTTCATTGCTATTGATGGTCAATTCTGTACCATCGTATTTTTTCATGGTAATGGGGAAATCGAAACTGATGAAACCATCATCATCCAATTCTTCAAACAAACGTCTCAAACCTCTATCACTTTCTACAGTGAATTGGCCGGTTTGTTGGTTCTCAAAATTGAAAGTGTACATTGTAATAGGATATACAAAATCGATACATTCGATATCATCATCGTCACCACCTTCCAAACATTCACGGGCCAAAGCTTCCAACTCATCCATATTATTTATGGTGATTTCACTAAAGTCGGCCAAGGTAATGGTCACTGGGAAGTGAATTTCCAGAATATCGTCGTCGTCGAGTATTTCGTCAAAGATTTCTTCAATAACATCCAAGTCGCTTTCGGAATCGATGGTCACCTGAATACCGTTTACATCAACGGTATACGGAAAATTCAATGCAAAACAACTGGCACCATCCACAATATTGTCGAAAGAGCCATCATGGGAAGAGGTGTTCTCGATTAAAAGGGCTGTGGAAGAGCTGGCAGCTATGGATTCGTTGCCGCTTCCTGTGTCAATTTTTTCAAATTCCTCTTGACATGAGGCAAGACTAAAAATCAATACAACGAGAGCCGCGCGCATCAAGTTGTTCAGAAACTTTTTCATAACGATTGAATTTTGGGGTTATAATTCAACTCTAAAACAACCAACTCCGAAAAAACCCTACTTGATCTTAATTTTTTTTCAAATATATTTGGATTTCAAAATACCTAACCATGGACAATGTCTGTGAAGACCAAACATTTAGTTCTCTGTTCAAGGCGCATTCCAAATCGGTCTTCAATTATATCTATTATAAGTTCGGCAATGAGGAGAAGGCCAACGATGCCGTTCAGGAGGCTTTTGTAAAACTGTGGGAGAACTGTGCAAAGGTTACCCCCGACAAAGCCAAATCGTTTGTGTATACCGTAGCCAACAACCTATACCTTAATGTTATAAAGGCTGAGAAAGTACGGTTGAAATATGCGGAGAAAGGCGATGATCGGTCCCATGAGTCCCCAGAATTTCTGATGGAGGAAAAGGAATACAAACAAAAATTGGACAATGCTTTGGATGCACTGCCTGAAAATCAGCGCACCACCTTTTTATTGAACCGGATCGATGGCAAAAAATATGCAGAAATAGCAGAAATGGAGGGTGTAAGTGTAAAGGCCATTGAAAAACGGATGCATTTGGCACTCAAAAGTTTGCGAGAGCAGATAGATGGCATCTAGTGGAAAAGAAATATATTTTAAGGTAGGGTATTGATCAAGTTGGTTGTTATAATACCGTAAAGCATAGAACCCATGCAAGAAAATTACTTGGCAAAATGGCTCAGCGGAGAGCTTTCGGAAGCAGAACTTGCGGAATTTAAAAAGTCCGAAGAATATGCGTCATACCAAAAGCTCTTGGAGGTTTCCAAAACCTTGGAAGCCCCCAATTTTGATGCGGATGAAGCCTTCCAGCGCTTAAAGACCGAGCGCATCGGCAATTCACCAAAAGTAATCACCCTCAATCCTTTTAAAAAGTTCCTGAGAGTGGCTGCCGTGATTGCTGTGCTCCTTGCAGGTTCGTATTTCTATGTCAGTTCGTTGGATGAAACCTATAGCACCCAACTTGCGGAACGCACCGAAGTTACATTACCCGATAATTCCGAGATTTTCCTGAATGCGGAATCCCAAATTTCATTCAGTAAAAAGAAATGGGATCAAAAAAGGGATGTTACCTTAAAAGGCGAGGCTTTCTTTAGAGTGGCCAAAGGAAAAAAATTCACCGTTTCCACAGACCAAGGCACCGTAGCCGTTTTGGGAACTCAGTTCAATGTGGAAAATCGCGACAATTTTTTTGAAGTAACCTGTTTTGAAGGTTTGGTCAGCGTAACCTTTAAAGGTAAGGAGACCAAATTACCAGCAGGAACATCCTTCGTTGTAATTGATGGCGTTATACAGCCCACAAACAAGCCCGAAGGTGCCCATCCCGCATGGATGAACAACGAAAGCAGTTTCGACCGAATCCCCCTTAAATATGTCTTAGCCGAGTTGGAGCGACAATTCAATGTGTCGGTAAAAACCAAAGATGTGAACACCGAGTTGATTTTTACCGGTTCCTTCGACAACACAAACCTCGAAATGGCGTTAAAAAGTATAAGTACCCCGTCTCACATAAAGTATACTGTTGAAGACGATAACGTACTTTTTTATGCTGGGAACACACCTCAATAAACATGTAGGCCTCATACTGGGTTTCCTGTTTTTTCTGAATTGCACCATTACCATCAGTGCACAGGAAGAGCAGCAGGCTTCCATTCCCCTGATTTCCTACATTCAAAGTTTGGAAAATCGGTTCAATATCAAATTTTCTTACCTCAACGAGGACCTGGAAAATTTGACCATTACCATACCACAACAAACTACTACGCTCGATACCATCCTAAAAATCATACAGGAAAAATTCCAGATCAGGATAGAAAAGTTGGATGACCGATACTACACCATGGTTAAGGACAACACCGTTGACCTTTGTGGCCATGTGCTCGACAATTTCGCAGAAAACTCCATTCCCGGTTCCACAATCGAAATTTTAGGCACCAACCGGGCACTGATCACGAACGACGATGGGAAGTTCACCATTAACGGCGTTCCAAAAGATGCCTCCATTCGCATTCGCTATTTGGGGTACCTTACCAAAAATATGAGTGTTGCCGAATTTTTGTCCCTTGGTGATTGTCCCAATATTCTCATGTCTCCACACTTGGAACAACTTAACGAAGTGATCGTATACCAATTCCTCACCACAGGTATCATCAAGGAAAACGATGCCAGCATCTCCTTGAACACTGCAGAATTCGGTATCCTTCCCGGACAAATAGAACCGGATATCCTTCAGACCGTACAAGCACTTCCCGGAATCAAAAGTATCGATGAAACGGTTTCGGACATCAATGTTCGGGGTGGCACCAACGATCAAAACCTGGTGTTGTGGAACGGCATCAAAATGTACCAATCCGGTCATTTTTTTGGATTGATATCGGCCTTTAACCCCTATTTGACCGATAAGGTGACCATTTATAAAAATGGAACACCTTCCGCTTATGGCGATGGGGTAAGCAGCGTGATTCAAATGGAGACCAGCAATACCATTGCCGAACAATGGAAAGGCGGTGCCGGATTCAACCTGATCAGTGGCGATTTTTACACAGAGGTTCCCATTTCCAATAAATTGGGGGTTCAATTTGCAGGACGGCGTTCCACAACGGATTTTATCAGCACGCCCACCTACAATCAATTTTTTGATCGGGCATTTCAGGATAGCGAGATCAGCGACCAGAACAACAATGCGGTGGATGATGATATTGTTCGGGACGAAGACTTTTATTTCTACGACTTTTCAGGAAAAATTTTATACAACATTAACGACGATCACCAGTTCCGGTTGAGTGCCATACAGATCAACAACGACCTCAAGTATGTGGAGACCGATCTTACAAACAACGCTACTAGCACCAGTTTATTGAAACAGAGCAACACCTCCGTGGGCGGTCAGTTGCAAAGCCAATGGAGTGAACGCTTTTCGTCCCTCCTAAACGTATATTATTCCCGATACAATTTGGATGCCGAGAACGTTTTTGGAAACCAGTCACAACTACTCTTCCAAAACAACCAAGTCATCGAAAATGCGGCCAAACTGGACACCGAGTTCAAACTGAACGATCGATTCAACTGGAACAATGGCTACCAATATATAGAAACCGGCATCACAAATGCCACCATTTTGAACCAACCTTTGTTCCAAAGTGAGATCAAAGGCGTAATACGAATCCATGCTCCCTATACCGAAATCAATTACCATAGTTCGGAAAACAAGTTCATTGCCCGAATAGGGTCACGTTTCAATTTTATCGAAAACATAGGAACCTTTACCAAATTGGTGGTTGAACCCCGTCTCAATTTGAATTTAAAATTGGCCAATTACCTCCGAGCAGAAGTGTTGGGCGAATTCAAAAGCCAGACCACCAACCAGATCATCGACCTGGAACAAAATTTTCTCGGTGTGGAAAAACGCCGTTGGATTTTATCCAATGATGGCACCTTACCTGTAACGCAAAGCAAACAGGGTTCGGTGGGCATCAACTACGAAAAAAACAACTTTTATATTGGTGTAGAGGGCTTTTATAAATCGGTGGATGGTATCAGCACACGAACACAAGGCTTTCAAAATTCCAACCAATTCTCCGGTGAAATCGGTAGCTATGAGGTACAGGGTGTGGAATTCCTCATCAACAAAAAAGGGGACAATTACAGTACCTGGTTGAGCTATGCATACAACAAGAACGACTATACTTTCGATTCCATCATACCCCAAACGTTCCCGAACAATTTGGACATTCGGCACACGTTGACCTTTGCCAGCACCTATACCTATAAAAACCTGAAATTGGGCATCGGCATCAATTACCGAACAGGCAAACCCTATACCCAACCGCTGGATGGCAATGAGGGATTGGACACGGATTTTTCCCCTGCCCGCATCAATTACAAAGAACCAAATAGCAGCAGATTGCCAGAATACATAAGGGCAGATGCCTCTGCCGTGTACAGTTTCCCATTGGGCAGAAGGGTGAAAGCCAATGCCGGACTTTCCCTATTGAACATGACCAATCGAAGAAATACCTTGAACCGCTATTATCGGGTCAATGAAAACGATGAGATCGAAACCGTGGACAATGTTTCCTTGGGAATTACCCCAAACTTCAGTTTTAGAATCGATTTTTAGCCTGCCAGCCCATATCGTTCAGATCCATGTTGAGCATGGTGCGGACAATTTCGAACACATAGGGAAATTGCTGCTTGAACTCCAATGGGGTCTCCACAAAGTTTTCAGTGATTACCGCGAAGAATTCCACAAAATTGGTCTTGCCATAATCTCGAAAATAGTGGGAATTGGCCAATTGGGTCGTAAAGGTTTCCGAGTCGTACAGTTCCTTGATCTTGGCCAACCCTTTTTGAAATCGCCTCGCCTCGAATGAAGGTTTGCGGAACGTTTCGATCATAAGGGCATGGGCCACTTCATGGATACCCAAATTCACATTGTCATTGGGTATGCTAAAACCATTCTTTAAACTTTCCGCGGAAAACACCAGGGTGCGAAGCCTCGGATTGTATTCACCTACATGATGGTTTCTTGAAATTCGGGAGTAATAATCGCTGGGATATACGATGATCCGTTTGATCGACCGTTCAAACCGATAGTTGGCCATCCCCAAGGTCAACAATACGGCAGAGGCACTCACGTAGGCCTTGATCTCTTCTTTGTTCCCGATATTTCCGTAAAAGACGAAGTGCTTTTTGGACTTGAACCATGCAAACCGTTCCAAAAAAATCTTGCGCTGGTCAGTGGAAAAATAATGATAGGGGTGCAAAAATTCTGAAATGAACTGTCGCTCCTTGGCATTGATTTTTTTTATGGGATGCAGGATGTTGAAAAGGGTTAACCGCTCTTTGGTCATTCGTTCATAAACGACCTTGACAATTACAAAAACCAAACCGACAACCAAAAAAATGGCAACGATTTCCTTTTCCGATTGCGTCAATTGCCCCATTACATGCGTTCAGGTACCTGGATACCCAATAGTCTAAAAGCTGATTGGATCACTTCGCCCACTTTTTTGGACAAGTGCACCCTAAACTGTTTTTTCTGCTCGTCAGGCTCTCCTAAAATGGAAACCTGTTGGTAAAACGAGTTGAACTCTTTCACCAAATCGTAGGTATAGTTGGCAATCAGGGCGGGGCTATAGTTTTCTGCCGCCAATTGCACCGTTTCCGGAAAAATCTGGATCTGTTTCAACAGTTCCTTTTCCTTTTCATGCAGTTCCAAAGCGGTCTCGACTGCGCTCGACCCGACATTATCAGCCTTTCTTAAAATGGATTGGATCCTGGCGTAGGTATATTGGATGAACGGCCCCGTGTTCCCTTGAAAATCCACTGATTCTTCAGGATTGAAGAGAATCCGTTTTTTGGGATCTACCTTGAGGATGTAATATTTTAACGCTCCCAAACCAATGATGCGATAGAGCTCCTTTTTCTCTGGTTCTGAATAACCGTCCAGCTTGCCCAGTTCTTGGGAAATTTCTGCCGCAGTGTCCTCCATGCTCTGAATCAGGTCGTCGGCATCCACCACAGTACCTTCCCTACTCTTCATTTTGCCACTGGGCAGGTCCACCATGCCGTAGCTCAAATGGTATAATTGTTCGGCCCAGGAAAATCCTAATTTTTTAAGGATGAGAAACAACACCTTAAAATGATAGTCTTGCTCATTCCCAACGGTGTACACCATTCCGTTGATATCTGGAAAATCTGTTACCCGCTGAATGGCGGTTCCGATATCTTGCGTCATGTACACGGCCGTACCGTCCGATCGCAAAACTATTTTTTCATCCAGACCATCTTCGGTAAGGTCGATCCAGACACTGCCATCTTCTTTTTTGAAGAACACACCCTTTTCCAGACCATCCTTTACCACATCACGGCCCAACAAATAGGTATCACTTTCGTAATACAGGGTATCGAAGTCAACACCCAAATTTTTGTAAGTGGTATCGAAACCTTCATACACCCAACCGTTCATCATTTTCCAGAGGGAAACAACGGCTTCATCACCCGCTTCCCATTTGCGGAGCATTTCTTGGGCCTCCAACAAAATGGGTGCTTCCTTCTCTGCCTTTTCTTTTGCAACACCCTGATCCATCATTTCGGCAATCTGCTCCTTGTAGGCCTTATCAAAGGCCACATAGTATTTCCCCACCAAATGGTCGCCCTTCATTCCGGAAGAAGCAGGAGTTTCCCCTTCCCCAAATTTCTGCCAGGCCAACATGCTCTTGCAAATATGAATACCCCGATCATTAATGATCTGGGTCTTGTATACTTTCTTTCCCGAAGCTTTTAAAATCTCGGCCACCGAATAGCCCAACAAGTTATTTCGGATGTGTCCCAAGTGCAGGGGTTTGTTGGTGTTAGGCGAGGAATATTCCACCATGACCGCGTCGGTGGAAATGGTTTTCACATACCCAAAATCCACCTCATCTTTGATGGTATTGAAGAAATTCAGATAGTACGCATCCTCGATCACAATGTTCAAAAAGCCTTGCACCACATTGCATTTGGCCACTACGTCCACATGCTCCTGCAAATAGTCCCCGATTTGGGTACCAATTTGTACTGGATTCCCCTTCACAAAACGCAACATGGGAAACACCACCACGGTAATGTCCCCTTCAAAATCCTTTCGGGTCGGTTGAAATTCCACGGTAGGCAGGTCAACTTGGTACAGTTGTTTTACCGCCTCGATCACTTTCTGGGTCAAATCGTTCTGCAAACTCATCTCAAAGACTTTTCAGCCCGCAAAACTACATATTTTTTGCCCTTTAATGGCATTTTGGCGTGGTGTTGCAACCATGGAATCCTTATTTTTATAAAAAACAGAGCTATGAACCATTTACAACGTGCGGTTCCGGTACTCTTCGCACTGGATGTGCGCAAGTCGGTCGCTTTCTACAATGAGAAATTTGGTTTTGACAAACAAGGTTGGGTAGACGACCATTATGCGGTGATCGGACGGGATTTGATCGAACTGCACATTGCCAAATGCAACAACAAGATTTTTCCCGAAAATACCAGTTGCTATATCCATGTGGAAAATGTGGATGGACTGTACGCTGAACTAAAGGCAGCAGGGGTGGTACATCCCAATGGGCCCATTGGCGACAAACCTTGGGGACTTCGTGAATTTTCCGCTTTGGATGGTGAAGGCAACCTGTTGCGCTTTGGACAAAAACTATAAACATGCTATTGAACGTATCCTACACGGACAAAAACATCACCAAAAAGATTGACGAAGCCGTAGGCAAGCCCTTTCCCATTCGGGAACGATTTGCCATGGGCGGTATTGGTTCCCCGAAACTGCACATCACCGAATGCAGCATCGACATTTATAATTTGCTGATTTTGGACAATAACCTGAACACCTGCAATATCGAATTGCGACCCAAGGGCATCATTGTTCGGTTTCGCTCATTGTTGGAAACATACGGGCTCATTATCCCCTACTACAAATTGAACCTGTACAAAGGAGATTTGGCCATCCATTCCATTTATATGGACCATTATTTCATCAAAGTACGGAGCGACACCAAGGCGGTTCAGAGATTTTTCCGAAAACTGCTTGATTACCGGGCAGACCACCTTCCAACCTCCATCGAAGATCTATGAAAATATTGCTCACTGGTGCCAATGGCTATATCGGAATGCGATTGTTGCCCAACTTGTTGGAGATGGGCCATCAGGTGGTCTGTGCCGTGCGGGATGCCAATCGCCTTTCGGTGGATGCCAAAACACGTAGCAAAATAGAGGTAGTGGAGATCGATTTTTTGGAAGATCCCAAAGACCAATCCATTCCTAAGGATGTTGATGCCGCCTACTACCTCATCCATTCCATGACCTCCTCCGTTACCGATTTTGATGAAAAGGAGGCACAGGCTGCCAAAAACTTCAATACGCTGATCGAAGGCACCAATTGTCAACAAGTGATCTACCTGAGTGGCATTGTGAACGATACGGAACTCTCCAAACACCTCAGCTCCCGCAAAAATGTGGAGGACATTCTCTACCAAGGGCCGTTTCACCTAACCGTACTCCGGGCAGGGATCATTGTGGGCTCTGGAAGTTCATCGTTCGAAATCATCCGGGATTTGTGCGAGAAACTCCCCTTTATGATCACGCCAAAATGGGTGCTCACCAAAACCCAACCGATTGCCATTCGCGATGTGATCCAATTTCTGACCCAAGTGTTGGGCAATGCAGAAACTTTTAACCAATCCTTCGATGTTGGGGGACCCGACGTGCTCACGTACAAGGACATGCTGCACGGGTATGCCAAGGTGCGTGGATTCAAAAATTACATCTTTACGGTGCCGGTGATGACCCCAAAGCTCTCTTCCTACTGGCTCTATTTTGTGACCTCTACCTCTTACAAACTGGCCGTAAACTTGGTGGACAGCATGAAAATGGAAGTGGTGGCCCGAGACAATCGTTTACAGGAATTGTTGGGCATCGAGACCCATACCTACGAAGAAGCCATTGAGATGGCCTTCAAAAAAATTGAACAAAATCTGGTGGTGAGCAGTTGGAAGGACAGCATTGCGAGCGGACAGATCAAGGAAGACCTGGAAACCTATATTCAAGTGCCCAAATATGGGGTACTGCAAGATAAAAAGTCTGTTCCCATTGCCGACGAGGAACGTGTTTTGGACAACATTTGGCGCATTGGGGGCGAAACCGGATGGTACTATGGCAGCTGGCTCTGGAAAATCCGTGGATTTCTGGACAAACTGGTGGGCGGTCCCGGTCTGCGTCGCGGTCGCACCCATCCCTATCGTATTTATCCCGGAGATGCCCTCGACTTTTGGCGGGTGCTGTTGGCCGACCGAAAGAACAAACGCTTGTTGCTCTTTGCCGAAATGCGAACACCAGGCGAAGCTTGGCTGGAGTTCAAGATTGAGGATGGTGTGCTCTACCAAACAGCCACTTTTCGACCCAAAGGATTGTGGGGCCGACTGTATTGGTATTCCGTTTTGCCGTTCCACCTCTTCATTTTTGGCGGCATGATCAGAAACATAGCAAAATTCAAGGTGAAGGGTGAAGGGTAAAAGGTTAATGGCTGTCACATCGAGCGCAGTCGAGATAGTTTTTGCCACCATTACTCAAAGCTGTTAAAATACTATTAACCAACTTCCAAGATTCAGTATTTCTTCGATCTTTGTCACAATTACCGACCACGCTCGTCTAACCAACAAAGCAACCTTTCTCCCCCAAAAGGCGTCTTAAACATATAAACGGATAACAAAAAAGCGATGTCGATCCACAAGTCACTGTTAGTCACTTTCCTGTTCAATTTTGCCATTGTACCCCTTGCGGCCCAAACCATCAGTTCCCGATTGGTGGATGCCAAGACCCAAAAGGGCATTCCCTATGCCACGGTGCAATATGGGGAGTACCAGGGCGTGATCACCAACGAAGAAGGCCGCTTCAGTTTTGTGTTGGGAGAAGGGGCTACATTGCCCGATTCCATCTATGTGACCTCCATGGGGTATGAAAAGAAAGGCTTTACGCTGGGCCAGTTGCAGGATAGTATCGTGGCCCTTAATGCCAAGGCCATCGAATTGAGCGGGGTGTATGTGTTCGATAAAGAACTGGAAGTGGACGACATTATCGAAAAGATGAAGGAACGCATCCCTCAAAACGTGAATAAGGAACCCATTAAGCAACGGTATTTTTTGCGGACCGCGGAACTGGCCAACATGCAAAAGGTGGATTTCGGTTTCGAGAAATCGTCCATCAAGGAACTGAACAAACAATTGATGGACAGCATTGCCAATTCCATCCCTAAAAACGCCCACCACTATACCGAAAGCCTGGGCGACCTCTACAAACACAACACCAAATACAAGCTGGAGATTTTAAAGGCCGCCGACCTGTTCGATAAAAAGGATGTAAGCTCTTTTGAGGAATTGGCCGAGCACATGGAGGAGATTTTTAAGAAGAACGTAAAACCGGGCTCCTACCTCAAGATCAAGTCGGGGATTTTTAGTGAGAAAGTACAGGTGGATTCCATTTTGGACACTTTTGATGAAGAGCGGGTGGACCAAGTAAAACAGGTGAAGGCCCAAGTACAAAAAGACAGCATTTCCGGACTGTTGGACAGCCAGCGCGGCGAACTGCGCTCCCTGCTCAGCGGGCTGTACTATAAAGAAGATGTGAAGGTGGATTTTGTGGAAAAGACCCGTAAATACGAATTTGAACTGGCAGGCTATGCCGAAATTGACGATGCCGGGGTGTATGTGATCGACTTTTTTCCCAAGCGCGGCAGTGCCGATTTTAAGGGTCGCATGTACATCAACATCGAGGATTTTGCCATTATGCGGCTCGATTTTGAAAACACCCAACGCCTGCGCAACTTCCGTTTGTTGGGCATTACCTACCGCGAAAACCTGTACAAGGGCACGGTGCGCTTTGCCAAATTGCCCAATGGCAAGTACGATATCCGATTTATGGACCTGACCGAGGGCCGGTATTTTGCCGTGGACCGTCCGTTAAAAGTGGTGGAAAAGAATAAGCATGTAAAAGGCCGTCGCAAGCAGAACGAACTGTTGTTGAACATCGACTTTCGGATGAACATGACCAACAAATGGGAACTGGTGGTCTTTGACCAAAATACGATTCCCGAAAACCAGTTTACCGCATACAAGGAGGACAAAACCGTACGCGCCACCTATATGCCGCGTTATAACCCCGAGTTTTGGAAAGGCTACAACATTATGGAGCCCAACCAGGCCATTCGGGAGTTTACGGTTTCTGAGGAGGAACAATAGTTATGGTTGATGGTTGATAGTTGATGGTTGAAAGCTTTAAGCTTCTAGTCTACAGATTTCAGACAAAGGAACATCAAGAGCTTGGGCAATGCGAAACAATGTATGGATTGTGGCATTCGTTCTCCCCTTTTCGATTCTTGAAATATTGGTAGTGTCAATTTTGGCTTCGATTTTACCTACCAAATCCACTTGTGTATAGCCTTTAGCAAGCCGAGCTTTCTTAATATTTTCACCAATTTTCTTTAGAACATCCAATTTTTCCATACTTGCCATATTTGACAAGTCAAGAAAAGGCTTATATTTACCGTAGTTAATGTCATATATGACAAGTTTAGAATTGTTATGATACATGATGAGGTTTTACAAAATTGGATTGAGGATTGGTATGGTTGTCCAGAGGAACTGGCCAAAGTCTTAGATCTTGCCGTAGAAATGTTGTTTTATTTGGAAGAAGATACCTTTGACCGCAAAGAAGTGCAACAGGTGGTTGCTGCGCTTAGGGGGTTGGTTGTTATTTATAGAAAATAGAATCATCTATATTCTTTTCGGACCAATTCGCTTAGACTTTTAACAAGAAATGAAACTTCATCACTAATTCTAGCATAACTTTCTGTTATCTGTTCTTGACTCTTATTGGCAAGAAAAAACAATTTTTCAGAAATATCTAAAAGTAATTTAATCAATTTTGATTGTGAATTAAGATTATTATCAACACACCAGCGATCAATTGATTTTTTTGAAAGCCCTACAATTGAATATTCAAATTTTGAATTGTTCACTATTTTTATTACTTCTCGTTGAAGTTGAATTCGATTGATAAACTCACTCATATTTTTCTCAGTATTAAATCAAACCAATCAGAAATTTTTTGTATTTCTTGTTTAACCTTTTTTATTTCAACATCAGTTGTTCTATTGCCTATCCCTCGTGTTGACATTATTCTTGCTCTTTCCAAAATTGAAAAGCAATCTGATGAAATATCTAGTTTATCTGATTCTAACATTAATGCAGATTTTCTTGAAAAATTAAACTGATTTAAAAAACCAAGAGAATAACAAGTGGCAAAATTCCGAATTGATAAGAATAGCATTGACAAATCAAATTCTAAAGAATAGTTTGAACTTTCAATTGAGCTAAGAGATTCATAAAATAAATTCGAAAATTTCCTTAAATCTATTTCCATATTAACATATTGGTTTGGCTCCCCCCATTTTTGAATCAAATTTTCATTATTCAACGAATATACCAATGTAGATTCTTTGAATAGATGCCAAGCAAAAGGATTGCCCTCATCCCATAACTCTAATAATCTTTTTTCACTATAAATAGAATAGATTTGAGTATCAAGCTGTGAGATATTCTTTTGTTCAGAGTCATGTACAACCAATAGATCTATGTCTGAAAACTCATCTAATTCTCCTCTACATAGGGATCCAAATAGATATATGTACATTTTTAACGTTTATTGAATCTTTTAAGTAGAATAGACATAAATAATCCAAAGGCAACAATTCTTACAATAAATATTAAACTCAAATATAAATTTGAGTAATGCAAAGGTTTTTCAATGCTCAGGAAAATCTGAGGCATTTTAACAAAGGATTTCCAATAAGAGGAAACTGTATTTAAATCTCCATCTATCCAAACATCAATAATTGTCATCACAAACCAAAAAAGCAATCCAGCTCGTATTAATTTCCAAGTACTTTCTCCATTGCCCCAGACTAACTCCTCAAGTTTAAATCTGAACCACTTTAAAAAAGCGATAAATCGATTAAACCCTGAGTACTTTTTTCTATAATATGATTCATTAGAATTCCAACATTTAAATAAGTGAGATTTTTTGGCTTCCAATTCAATTTTGATTGCATTATTGGCCGCTTCGGCATCTCCAAGTCCTTCAAAATTTTTCCTTAGAGACCTAGCAAATTTTAATTTAAGGTTATCAAACCCAGGACAACTTGAATACAATAATTCTTCATCAATTTCTGTATTATTAAAAGTTGCATAATCAAAATTACAACCGATAAATGTGGACCCCGAAAAATTGGAATTCATAAATTTACATCCATTGAAATTACAGGAATCAAAGACACAATTTCTGAAATAACAATGATCAAAATAAGTGTGGCTGAAATCAACATTGGTATACTTATCAGTTTTTGAGCCAACCCTTAGGAATAGTTTATTATGATAATTTTCCTCATTAATTGAACCATTGATTATTTTATCCTTAATTTCTTCTCTTCCACTATTTGATACCATATTCTTTATTTGGAGAATGTCTTATTTTTAGAAAACACCCTTTTTTAAAACTGAATAAACAACTGATCGATTTGAAACTTTATTTTGGGGGAGAATAATTCAAAATAGTACTGTCAATATACACTTTTTTTGCTGGAAATTACTTACGGTTTTCCGTAAAAAAACAACTATTGGGTATAGTGCGTCATTTCGATAAGCGCAAAGCGATTGAGAAATCTCAGAGAGGGTTTAGATTGCTTATTCGAGAAGATTTGTGTGATTCGTGTCAAAAGGCAAATTGAGATTTCTCACGGCTCCTTCGCAAGTCTCAGGACAAGGTTCGAAATGACAAATATACCGTTGGCTGAGCGTAGTCGAAGCCGAAAATAAGATTTCTCACATGCGTTCGAAATGACAATAATGTACTCGTGAAAACTGGTGCAATTCGTGTCAAAATTTTTCGCTTTGCTCAAAATGACTACTCAATGGCCATTATGTGCCATACATAAAATCCAATCCGAAATAATGGGATGCTGAAACCAGTTCAGCATGACGCACCTACCTTTAACCCATTACCCTTTTCCTTTTACCCAGTCATCATTGTTTGGGCCTCAGCAGTCTACCCAAAAAATACAGGGCCGCCATAACCAATATGATCACGGCCAAAACCAAGACACTGTTCAGCAGGGTCTGCATACTGCCCAAAGTATCCAAATCGAGGAACGGATAGGGGTAAAACCCGGAATACCGGCCGCGCACCAGTACCCAGACCAAATAGAGCAATGGATACAGCAACCAACCTTGCAGTTCTTTCCAGCCCACCAAGTTTTTGGAGGTGAACAACAACCAGTACACATACATAAAAATAGGGATTACGGTATGCAGGAGTTCATCCACCACCTGTTGTAGTCCCGTGGGGTTCCATATTTGGCGCAACACCACTTGGTACACCAGCCCCACAACCAAAATAAAAGCGGTAAGTGCCATGGGTGTGGGCCGTCGGTGGAACAAGATCCAGGCCCGACGTTTGAGTCCGAACACCCTAACCGTAAAGAAAAGGGCCACCAAAGTGTTCGTTAAAATGGTAAAATAACTGAAAAAGCGCAGCAGGGCCTCACCTACCTCGGTCTGTCGGTTATGGAGTGCCAATATGAGCTGGGCAATCACCGCAAACCAGCCCATAGAAAAACCCAGGATTTCAAAATTTCTGCGCATGGTCGAAGATAATCAATTCAATGTTCAATTATCAATGATCAGTTTACAATAAACAATATTCAATGGTAATAAAGTTGATCCACATGACTGCTCATAGGAACTCGCTCCATTGAACACTGATAATTGATTATTGTTAATTGGTTTTGGGCAAAAACACTTCGGCCATCATACAGCGGGCACTACCGCCACCACAAGTCTCTATGGTATCCAAAGGGCTGTGGATGATGGGGCAATGTTTTTCAATGGCCTTGATCTGTGCATCGGTAAGGCTGTTATAGGCCTGAGTGCTCATGACCATGTAGCGTTGCTCATTGGCCCCGATCACCTGGAGCATGTTGCCAGCAAAGTGATACATCTGCTTTTCGCTGATCTCAATGATTTCCCTACCATCCATTTTGATGTGGTCCACCACGTTCTTCCGCTCTTTTTTATCGTCGATGGTATCCAAGCAGATCACCACAAAGGTCTCGGCCATGGCCATCATCACATTGGTGTGGTAAATGGGTAAACGCTTACCGTCCACAGTTTGGTTGGCATGAAAAATAACCGGAAAGCAATCAAAATCCTCACAGAATTCAATAAAGAGTTCCTCGTGGGCCCGTTCCGACAAGGCACAATAGGCCTTTTGGTTGGTGCGATCCTTTAGAATACTGCCCGTTCCCTCCAAGTACACGCCTTCGTTCTCGGCAGCGGTGTAATCCATCACATCGTTGATCACATAGCCTTTCTCTTCCAATAAATCCAAGATGTCTTCCCGGCGTTCCTTTCTTCGGTTTTCGGCAAACATGGGGTACAAACAAACCGTACCGCTGTCGTGAAAAGAGACCCAGTTGTTCGGGAAAATGGAATCGGGCGTGTCGCGTTCCAGCGTATCGTCCACAGTTATCACGTTAACACCATATTCCCGAAGAATCGTTACAAATTGGTCAAATTCTTCCTGTGCCTTTCGGTTGATCTCCGTGTTCTTTAAATGCGGGTCTTCCTGAAAGTAATTGTTGACCGCGGTCTGTTCGTTCATCCGGAAACTTACCGGACGAACCATTAAAATGGTGTTGGTAACTTGCGCTCTCACTACTTGGTTTCGATTTGCTTTACCCTGTGGCAGCAGGCTATGATATACTAATTTATTCTCTGATCAAAGGCATGGTACTGCATCGGAGCAGTCCTTCCTGTTTGGCAATTTCTGCATAGGGAATCTCCTCCACGGTAAATCCGTGGTCGCGTAGCCAATTGTTCAAACGGGTAAAGTGCTTTTCGGATACCACCACTTCGGGTGATATGGAAAATACATTGCTGAACATTTGGTACATTTCCTCCTTATCGATTTCAAAGATATTCTCCGGGCCAAAATAATCCACCAAATACTGGTATTCTTCTTCCACCAAAAATCCATTTTTATGCAAAATGGCCTTATCCTTGCCCACGGGTTGAAAACAGCAATCCAAATGCAGGGCGTTTTCCCTTGGGTCGGTATTGGACTTTCGCAGTTCGAAGGATTTTACGGTTTTATGGGGAAACATGTCCCGGATATATTCCACGGCCTCTCTGTTGGTACGAGCGGTGATATAGCTGGCGTAATCGGGCGCAGTATAGGTTCCGATAAAAATATGATCGTTCCAGGGCATCACATCTCCCCCTTCAATATGCACCTCTTCTGGTGGACGCATAATCTTATTGGGATCGATAAGGTCCAGCACTTCATGGATGGCCACGAATTCCCGTTCACGATCTGGTAAAATATTGGAGTGAAACAGTTTGTCCTCAATGACAAAGGCAATGTCACGAGCAAAAATCTGGTTGCAATTTTCCAATACTTCAGGCCGATAGACCTTAACACCATACTTATTGAAAACTTCCACAAAGGCATCCATTTCCTTTACCATATCGGCTTCCTTCGGATAGGTTCCGGCCTTTATGTGCTCCATGGACTTGGGATCATAGGCCTGTTCCAAGGTAGGAACAGGTCCACAGCTTTTGGCCGTGCCCAAAATAACTTCCTTTAAAGGACTGGTTTCGTCAACAATATGCAACTGCATCATAGGAATTCAATTGGTCGTGGATCACATGGTTCACCTTACTTACAAAAACCATGGTCTTGATGGGGCAAATCTAGTGTTTTGCCGCAAATTTCACACACTTAAAAAATGGAAAAAATGCAATGAAATTAGGGAAACTATCAGCCAAAATATGATTTTATAAAATTCAATAACCTTTTGTTTATCAAATGCTTAAAATTCAGGTATTATATCGACATTTTTAAATACCAAGAGGCAACCAAACAAATTTATGATTACATTTGTAATAAGATTTTTCCTACTTATGAAAAAATTTTTATGCTTAGGCATCTTAACGGGGGGTACCTTTGTCATCTTGGCCGGTGTCAATTTGTACAATCACTTTTACCATACCCCCACTGGTACCCATCAGAATGAAAAGGTGACCACCAATTATGTAATTAAATATAATGATTGCATTACACAGGAGGATTTTCCTTTTGACCTGGATGATTCCAAAAATCAGATTGAACTTGGGCATGATTGGGATTTGTTGAAGGTGAATTCTTCAATTCAACGCTTTCGACATTCGATGGATTCCACTTTGAAAAACTTGAGTTCCATTGATGCCCATAATTTTATTCATAAAGAGTTCGAACGCAGTAAAACCCTTTTACAGGAAGAAAACTTAACCGAAATACGCAGGTATTACTATTGCGAGATTATGCGAATTTGCTTTGATAGCGATCGACAGTTGAACATCGGTTCCATCGGTCAGCTATAAAACCAAAAAAGGGCGGTTACCGCCCTTTTTTTATATTCTTATGTTTCCTTTTTATCTTTTCTCCAATGGAACAAACGTTCTGAGGTTTTCGCCGATATACACCTGACGTGGTCTTCCAATCGGTTCCTTACGCAAACGCATTTCCCTCCACTGGGCTATCCATCCGGGCAAACGGCCCAAAGCAAACATTACTGTGAACATTTCAGTTGGTATGCCCAACGCACGGTAAATAATTCCTGAATAGAAATCCACGTTTGGATACAATTTTCGATCCACGAAATAGGTATCTTCCAATGCTTCGCGCTCCAAGCCCTTGGCAATATCCAAAATAGGGTCTTCGATACCCAGGTTGCCCAAAACATCATCAGCGGACTTTTTAATGATTTTGGCCCGAGGGTCAAAGTTTTTGTACACTCTGTGGCCAAAGCCCATCAATCGGAAAGGATCGTCTTTGTCCTTTGCCTTGCCCATGTATTTTTTGGTATCGCCTCCATCTGCCTCAATGGCTTGCAACATTTCCAATACGGCTTGGTTGGCACCGCCATGCAATGGTCCCCACAATGCGGAGATACCTGCAGAAAGGGAAGCAAACAACCCGGCATGTGACGATCCTACGATCCGTACCGTGGATGTGGAACAGTTTTGTTCGTGATCGGCATGCAAGATCAAGAGTTTATCCAGCGCGTCGATGGCGATTGGATCCTTCTTGTATTCTTGATTGGGTCTTTTGAACATCATTTTGTGGATGTTCTCCACATATCCGAGTGAGTCATCACCATAATCCAACGGCAATCCCTTCTTTTTGCGCATGGTCCAAGCGACCAACACAGGAAATTTGGCCAAAATACGTACTATGGAATTGTACATGTCTTTTTCTGAGGACACATCCACAGAACTCGGATTAAAGGCGATCAGAGCACTTGTCAACGAGGATAGAACACCCATGGGGTGCGCTGCTTTTGGAAAAGCATCCAAAATCTTTTTCATTTCCTCATCCACATGGGACTCTTCCTTAATATCGTGGTGGAATTTGGCCAGTTGTTCCTTATTGGGCAACTCTCCAAAAATCAAAAGGTAGGCCACCTCCAAAAAATCGGCCTTTTCCGCTAGCTCTTCAATGGCGTAACCACGATACCTCAGAATTCCCTTTTCACCATCGAGGAAGGTTATGGCACTTTCGCAAGATCCGGTGTTCTTATATCCGGGATCGATCGTTACCATTCCTGTAGTGGCCCTCAATGTTTTGATATCTATGGCCAATTCATCTTCCGTACCTTTGATCACAGGGAATTCATACCGATTTTCCCCATATTCGAGTATAGCTTTATCCGACATTTTATATTTTAAAAGATTAGTAAAATAAGAACTGGAAAATTACGAAAAACCGCAACCATTAACAATTTCCAGCAACTATTTGTGTAGATCTTAACGCTAATTTGGTATAGAAAATCGGGTTAATCCAACCTATAGAGCACCGTGTAATATTCGTCTACCGATTTCTTCCAGGTAAAGCGCATTCTTTTGGCCGCAGCCTGAATCTTTTTCCAAGTGGGTTTGTCGTTGGCAAACACATCCAAGGCTTCATCAAAAACGGCCAACATGTTCTCGATTTTTTCATCGTAGCTGTCCCCATCAAAACTGAACCCGGTACGCATATGTTCCACCGTATCCTTTAGACCACCAGTGTGGTGCACCAAACAGGGGTTTCCATTCCGCATGGCCAACATTTGACTAATGCCACAGGGTTCGAAAAGGCTGGGCATGAAATAAAGATCGGATTCCAGGTACATCGAATCGATAAGTTTTTCGGACTGCCCGTTGGTGAAGATAAAGTTCTTGTGCTCGTAACTCAATTTCCGGAACAGTTCCTCATACTCTGGGGCACCGGTGCCCAACAACATGAAGATGCCATCCACTTTTTCCAATTTCTTCAATATTTCCACAAATGCCTCCGGTGAGCGCATGATAAAGTAGAACTTCTGCTCGGTCAATCGGGCGACACTGGATGCGATGAATTTGGGCCTGTCATCCACGAACTCCATGATTTTTTCCCCGGTATGGGCCAAAAAGTCGGCTTTGTATTTTTTGGATTCCTCCTGCAACCATTGGAAGAGTGCCTTAACGGTATTTCTATAAATGTTGCCCTTTTTCTCCTTATTGATGTTGGTATAGTTGCATCCATTGAGGATACCAAACAAGCGGCCTTCCTCATCGGCCTGCTGTAAGTCCTTTTCCAATCCTTCTCCGCCGATGAATTCGGGCGGCGAACTGGGCAGTAGCACATCTTCCTTATAAGATGGGGAAACGGTGTGCACGGCATCGGCAAAACGAATGCCCACAGCCATCAAATTGATACAATCCTGATATCTCGGGTCCATCAACCGCTGGTAATCCAAAGGAACGTTGGGGAACCAGTTCTTCACGGAGGAATAATTTCCGGTGAACGGTCGTATACCTTGAATGGCCAAGTTGTGGATGCTGTAAACAAAGCGGATATCCTTCAAGTTACCATAATCGGCATGGTATTCCCGTAAGAACAGCATAAGGCTGGTATGCCAATCGTGCAGGTGTACCACATCCAAATCACCGAAAACACCTTTTTTAACGGCCTCGGCCACCCCTGTACAAAAAATGAAGTATTTGATGGCATCGGTATAAAACGGCTCTTCCGGATCATTATGGTAAATATGTGCAATATCGCCGGCCTCAATCTCCGGATGGTGCAAGACGTAGTGGAAAATATTCGGAAATTCTTTCTTGGGCTTTACCTCATACAACTCCGCAGTATAGGACATTCCCCGTAATGAATAATTCAATGTCGCCTTAGGCAGTCCACCATGATGCAATCTGGAATAGGCGGGTACGATTACATGTACTTTATCGCCACGTTCAGATATCTGTCGGGGTACATCACGGACCACGTCGCCCATACCTCCAGCCTTGCAAGCGGCGAGTGCATCATTTTCTGCGGAAACAAAAAGAAAATTATTCATAAGGGAAGTTTTGCCTTTTTAGCTTAGTTCAACGTCAATTTAACCAAAGTTTGGAACTGTAACAAAAAAAAGCCTTTTCCAAACGAAAAAGGCTTTTGATATGCTAACTAATCTTTATGATTACTTCACCTTAAAGGCTTTCTCCTGAGGATAGTAGGCAATGTCGCCCAATTCTTCCTCTATACGAAGCAATTGGTTATACTTGGCCATACGATCACTTCTGGAAGCGGAACCTGTTTTGATCTGTCCGGTGTTCAATGCCACGGCCAGATCGGCAATGGTATTGTCCTCGGTCTCACCAGAACGGTGCGACATTACCGAAGTATATCCTGCATTCTTTGCCATGTTGACGGCTGCAATGGTTTCGGTCAACGTTCCAATTTGGTTCACTTTGATCAAAATGGAGTTGGCAATGCCGTTTTCGATACCTCTGGACAAACGCTCCACGTTGGTCACAAAAAGGTCGTCACCAACCAACTGTACTTTGTGGCCGATTTTCTCGGTCAACAATTTCCAGCCTTCCCAGTCATTCTCGTCCATACCATCCTCGATGGATATGATCGGATATTTTTCACAAAGGTCGGCAAGGTATTGTGCTTGTTCTTCAGAAGTCCTCACCATACCCTTGCTACCTTCAAACTTGGTATAGTCGTACGCACCATCCACATAAAATTCTGCTGAGGCGCAATCCAAGGCGATCATTACATCGTCACCCAATTTATAGCCTGCTTTGGCCACGGCCTTAGCGATGGTATCCAAGGCATCTTCGGTTCCACCTTCCAAGGTTGGGGCGAATCCACCTTCATCCCCTACGGCAGTACTCAAACCACGATCGTGCAATACTTTTTTCAGGTTATGGAAAATTTCGGCACCCATTTGCATGGAGTGGCTGAAATTTTTTGCCTTTACCGGCATGATCATAAACTCTTGGAAGGCAATCGGTGCATCGGAGTGCGATCCTCCATTGATGATGTTCATCATGGGAACAGGAAGCGTATTGGCGCTTACGCCACCGACATAACGGTACAATGGCATGCCCAACTCATTGGCAGCTGCTTTGGCCACGGCCAAGGAAACCCCCAAAATGGCATTGGCGCCCAACTTGGATTTGTTTGGAGTGCCATCCAGTTCGATCATGGTCTGGTCTATGTAGTTCTGTTCAAAAACAGAGGTTCCGATCAATTCTTCGGCGATAACGGAATTTACGTTCTTCACGGCCTGGGTCACCCCTTTGCCCATGAACGCACTTCCTCCATCGCGCAACTCAACCGCTTCATGCTCTCCCGTTGAGGCTCCAGAGGGAACGGCAGCGCGTCCCAAAACACCATTTTCGGTAACTACGTCCACCTCTACGGTAGGATTACCTCTTGAATCCAATATCTGTCTTGCATGAATGTTGATAATAATGCTCATGTTAGTTCAATGTTTTTAGTTGTGATTAATTAGGCTAAGATACAAAAGGAGTCCCTTTTTACTCTAAGATAGTGCCCATAAAACACACTTAAATGCTTAAAAGTTAAACTATAACGTTTTAGTTTTTCGCTGATCTTATCGCATCGAAAAATTGGTCGAAAAGATAATCGGCATCGTGTGGTCCCGGACTTGCCTCGGGGTGGTACTGCACCGAGAACACATCTTTGTTTTTCATTCGGATACCGGCCACTGTATGGTCGTTCAGGTGGGTATGTGTGATTTCCAGTTCCGGATGGGCTTCGGTTTCTTCCCTGTTCACGGCAAAACCATGGTTTTGTGAAGTGATCTCCCCCTTACCGGTCATCAAATTGAGAATCGGGTGGTTGATTCCCCTGTGTCCGTTGTGCATCTTGTAGGTGCTTACCCCATTGGCCAAGGCCAATACTTGGTGCCCCAAACAGATACCGAACAACGGTTTATTGGATTGAATCATCTCTTTGGTGGCTGCAATGGCATCCGTCAACGGTTCTGGATCGCCAGGACCATTGGAAACGAAGTAACCATCGGGGTTCCACGCCTTCATTTCATCAAACGAAGTGTTGTAGGGATACACCTTGATGTAGGCACCTCTTTTAGCCAAATTTCGGAGAATGTTCTTTTTGATCCCGATATCCAAGGCCGATATTTTGAATTCGGCATTTTCATCACCATAGAAGTACGGCTCCTTGGTGGAAACTTTGGATGAAAGCTCCAAGCCTTCCATGCTGGGCACTTTTTTCAATTCTTCCTTAAGGGCCTCAATTTCATCCACTCGGGTCGAAATCAAGGCGTTCATGGCTCCATTGTCGCGAATATAGCTTACCAACGCTCGGGTATCCACATCGGAGATGGCCAATAGGTTGTTCTTGTCCAGAAAATCCAATAAGCTTTGGTCGGCGCTGGGTCTGGAATACTCGTAACTGAAATTTTTGCAGATCAATCCGGCTATCTTTACGGAGTCGGATTCCACTTCATCTTGGTGTGTACCGTAATTGCCAATATGGGCATTGGTGGTCACCATCAATTGTCCATAGTAGGAAGGGTCGGTGAAAATTTCTTGATAGCCCGTCATCCCGGTATTGAAACATACCTCTCCAACGGCGGTACCTTCCCTGCCCCCCACGGCCTTACCGTAGAAAATGGTCCCATCGGCCAACAAAATCAACGCTTTCTTCTTTGTGTGATACTTCATGTTGTATTCTAGATTTCAGTTATGACAAAAAAACATAAAAAAAGGATAAGTTTTCACTTATCCTTTTTCCACTAATACAATAGTTAATAACATCGTTCTTATTCTTCAGAATCGTCGGTTTGGGTTTCAGCTGCTGCTGGTGCCGGAGCTGGAGCCTCCGCTTTTTTACCACCACCTCTTCTACTTCTTCTTGTAGATTTTTTCTTAGGTTCCCCTGCGTTGTACAATTCGTTGAAATCGACCAATTCGATCATGGCCATATCAGCGTTGTCACCCAAACGGGAACCCAACTTGATGATTCTTGTATATCCACCTGGTCTGTCACCTACTTTTTCGGCTACGGTGCCGAACAATTCGGTAATGGCATGTTTGTTTCTCAGGTTACTGAAAACAATCCTTCTGTTGTGCATGCCTTTCTCGGCAGTTTGGTTGTTCTCGGTTTTGGCCTTTGTGATCAAGGGCTCCACAAATTGCTTAAGGGCCTTGGCCTTGGCAACAGTGGTATTGATTCTTTTGTGCTCGATCAACGAACAAGCCATGTTGGCCAACATTGCTTTTCTGTGGGCCGACTTTCTACCTAGGTGATTGATTTTTTTACCGTGTCTCATTTTTCTAATTTATCATCTTGCTACCAAATCCCTTTTTGAACCGGGAGAGCAAAATATGATGGTTAATCTTTATCTAATTTGTATTTGCTCAAATCCATTCCAAACTGAAGGCCTTTGTTGATCACCAACTCTTCCAATTCGGTCAAGGATTTTTTACCAAAGTTTCTGAACTTCATCAAATCGTTCTTGTTGAAGGAAACCAAATCGCCCAAAGTATCCACTTCGGCAGCTTTCAAACAGTTCAATGCCCTTACGGACAAGTCCATGTCCACCAATTTGGTCTTCAACAACTGACGCATGTGCAATGATTCCTCATCGTAGGTCTCGGTCTGGGCGATTTCATCAGCCTCAAGGGTGATGCGCTCATCGGAGAACAACATGAAGTGGTGAATCAAAACTTTAGCAGCTTCGGTCAAAGCATCTTTAGGGTGGATGGAACCATCGGTGATGATTTCAAAAACCAATTTTTCGTAATCGGTCTTTTGCTCTACCCTATAGTTTTCGATGCTATATTTTACGTTCTTAACCGGAGTGTACACAGAATCGACCGCAATGCTTCCAAGGGGAGCATTGGATTTTTTGTTTTCCTCGGCAGGAACATAACCACGTCCTTTCTCGATAACGATTTCCATGTTGATGCTCACTTTGGGATCCATGTTGCAGATCACCAAATCAGGGTTCAATACTTGGTACCCTGAAATGAACTTTTGGAAATCACCAGCGGTCATCTGTTCCTTCCCGCTAACGGAAATGGAAACAGTCTCGCTCTCAACATCATCAATCTGTCTTTTGAAACGAACTTGTTTCAAGTTCAATATGATCTCAGTTACGTCTTCAACAACGCCTGGGATAACAGAAAATTCATGTTCAACTCCATCTATGCGCACAGAAGTGATGGCGAAACCTTCCAAAGAGGAAAGCAATACCCTTCTCAGCGCATTCCCAACTGTTAATCCATAGCCAGGTTCCAAAGGGCGAAATTCAAATTTCCCTTCGAAATCTGTTGAATCTATCATTATAACTTTATCGGGCTTCTGAAAATTAAGTAATGCCATAATTGGATTAATGTTGAATTCTTATTTAGAGTATAATTCGACGATCAGTTGCTCCTTGATGTTCTCAGGGATCTGAAGTCTTTCTGGCACGGTAACGAAGGTTCCTTCTTTCTTTTCAGAATTCCAGGTAATCCATTCGTAAACAGCACTATTTGCAGCCAAAGAATCAACGATGGATGGTACGGATTTGGATTTTTCCCTAACACCTACCACATCACCTGGCTTTAGTTTGTATGATGGAATGTTCACTACCTCACCATTAACGGTAATGTGACGGTGCGATACCAACTGGCGTGCACCTCTCCTTGATGTGGAGATGCCCATTCTGTAGACCACGTTGTCCAAACGGGATTCGCACAATTGAAGCAACACTTCACCGGTTACTCCTTCTTTTCTTTTGGCCTCGGTAAACAAGTTACGGAACTGACGCTCCAAAATACCGTAGGTATATTTGGCTTTTTGCTTTTCCATCAACTGGATTGCGTATTCCGATTTTTTGCCACGGCGTCTGTTGTTGCCGTGTTGTCCTGGAGGGTAATTTTTCTTTTCAAAAGACTTGTCATCTCCGAAAATTGCTTCGCCGAACTTTCTGGCGATCTTTGTTTTTGGTCCTGTATATCTTGCCATCTTCTTTAAATTTGAAAGTGCGATTATGAATTAAGGCTTATCCTTCGATAATCTAACTGCACCTTCTGTGAAGACCCTTTTTAGGGGGCCCGTTAAACAATAATTGATAATTAAACTCGTCTTCTTTTTGGAGGTCTACATCCGTTGTGTGGAAGTGGGGTAACGTCTACGATCTCGGTTACCTCGATCCCAGCATTGTGGATGGAACGGATAGCAGATTCCCTACCGTTACCTGGTCCCTTAACGTATACCTTCACTTTTCTCAATCCAGCTTCGTGTGCCACTTTTGCACAATCCTCTGCCGCAACCTGAGCTGCATAGGGCGTGTTCTTTTTGGAACCACGGAATCCCATTTTACCAGCGGATGACCAAGAGATCACATCACCCTTTTTGTTGGTAAGGGAAATGATGATATTGTTGAAAGATGCAACTACGTGCGCCTCGCCCGTAGACTCTACGATTACTTTGCGCTTTTTAGCTGCGGTTTTTGTACTTGCTTTTGCCATATTTTTTAGTTTCTAGTGTTAGCTCTTAGTTATTGGAATCCTAGACTTTTACATTTCAAACAGATTCTTCTAACGTCTAAATACTAATGACTATGTTCTTATTATTTAGTTGCTTTTTTCTTGTTGGCAACTGTTTTTCTTTTTCCTTTTCTGGTCCTAGAGTTGTTCTTGGTACGTTGACCCCTAAGTGGTAAACCAGCTCTGTGACGGATTCCTCGGTAACAACCAATGTCCATCAAACGCTTGATGTTCATTTGGGTCTCTGAGCGAAGTTCTCCTTCAATGGTATAAGCCCCAACAGCGTCACGGATTCTTCCGATTTCATCATCGGTCCAATCGGAAACCTTGGTATCCTCGCTTACCTGGGCGGTCTTCAAAATCTCTTGCGCCCTACTTTTACCCACTCCGAAGATATAGGTAAGTGAAATAACGCCACGCTTTTGTTTAGGTATATCTACACCTGCAATTCTTGCCATAATTACCCTTGTCTTTGTTTAAATCTAGGATTCTTTTTGTTGATTACGTACAATCTGCCCTTTCTGCGTACAATTTTGCAGTCGGCACTTCTCTTCTTTATTGATGCTCTTACCTTCATGTAACTAGTATCTATAAGTAATTCTTGCTTTTGTTAAATCGTATGGGCTCATTTCCAACTTCACTTTATCCCCAGGAAGCAATTTGATGTAGTGCATCCTCATTTTTCCGGAGATATGCGCGGTTACCACGTGTCCGTTTTCCAATTCTACCCTGAACATTGCATTTGACAATGCTTCAATAATAGTCCCGTCTTGTTCTATTGCTGGCTGCTTTGCCATAAATTATGCTACTTTTCTGTTTTTGCCGGTTTTCATCAAGCCGTCATAATGCCTGTTCAACAAATAAGAATTTACTTGCTGTACCGTATCGATGGCCACACCTACCATGATCAATAGGGAGGTGCCACCATAAAACAATGCCCAACCTGCCTGCACGTCCATCAACTTGACCACTACTGCTGGCAGCACTGCCAAAAGGGCCAAGAATATGGAACCTGGGAAGGTGATCAAGGACATGATCTTATCCAAAAAGTCACCGGTTTCCTTACCTGGACGAATACCAGGGATAAAACCGCCACTTCTTTTCAAATCATCGGCCATTTTATTGGTAGGCACGGTGATCGCTGTATAGAAGTAGGTAAAAATGATGATCAATACTGCGAACAAAATGTTGTAGGCCAAACCAAAGATATCTTGGAACTGAACCTCCATCCACTGACCTACCGCAGTATTGTTGAACGTTCTACCCAACAAACCGGGCGCAAACATGATTGCTTGTGCGAAAATGATGGGCATTACCCCGGAAGCATTCAACTTCAACGGAATATATTGCCTAGCTCCCATGATGTTCTTTTCATAACCACCGGAAGCGGTTCTTCTTGCATATTGCACAGGTACTTGTCGTACAGCCATGGTCAAATACACACTGGCCAAAATTACCAAGAACCAAACAATTACTTCGATCAACATGAACATGATACCACCGGTATTATTGGTAGTCCTTGAAACAAATTCCTGGGCGAATACCTGAGGCATTCTAGCGATGATACCGATCATAATCAACAAGGAAATACCGTTTCCGATACCCTTATCGGTGATTTTCTCACCCAGCCACATGGCAAATACACACCCAGTTACCAAGATGATCACGGCAGGAATGATGAAATCCATTCCTTTGCCCAAAACAAATGCGCTGTCTGGAACACCCAAAGCACCCAATCCATACAAATAGGCAGGGGCTTGTACAATACAGATACCGATGGTCAACCAACGGGTAATCTGATTGATGGTCTTTCTACCGCTCTCTCCTTCTTTTTGCAGTTTTTGAAGATACGGAATGGCAATTCCCATCAACTGGACCACAATGGAAGCGGAGATATAGGGCATGATACCCAATGCAAAAACAGAGGCATTTGCAAAAGCACCCCCTGTAAAGGCATTCAATATTCCCAAAATACCTTGCTCCGTGTTGGAGGACAATTCGGCCAATTGGGATGTATCAATACCTGGAAGCACAATTTGGGCGCCAAATCGGTAAACCAACAGTAGCCCAAGGGTAAGGATGATGCGTTGTCTCAGCTCCTCAATTTTCCAGATATTTGATATGGTCTCAATAAATTTCTTCATGCTGTAAAATCCTTATAAACTTATTGCCTCACCTCCAGCAGCTTCGATGGCAGCTTTTGCGGAAGCAGTAAATTTATGAACCGATACTTTTAGGGATGCCTTCAATTCGCCATCGCCCAAAATCTTTACCAAATCATTTTTGTGTGCCAAACCGTTGGCCTGAAGGTGTTCCAAGGTAACTTCTCCTTTAACGGCACCTTTGTCCACCAACTCCTGTAATTTGCCCAAGTTGATACCACGGTATTCCTTACGGTTGATATTGTTGAAACCAAACTTGGGAACACGTCTTTGCAATGGCATCTGACCACCTTCAAATCCAATTTTCTTGGAATATCCAGATCTAGACTTGGCTCCTTTGTGTCCACGAGCGGCGGTGCCCCCTTTACCAGAGCCTTCACCTCTACCAACACGTTTTCCTTCTTTGTGCACAGCGCCTTCCGCTGGTTTTAGATTACTTAGATCCATTTGCTTGTAATATTTTAAGCTTCCTCGGTGGAAACCAAGTGTTTTACCTTACTAATCATTCCAAGGATACTGGGTGTTGCATCATGCTCAACAACCTGTCCGATTTTACGCAATCCAAGTGCCTCCAATGTTCTTTTTTGGTTCTCTGGCCTTTTGATGGCACTCTTTTCCTGTTTTACCTTAATCTTTGACATACTATCCTTTGTTTATCCTTTAAAGACTTTTTCCAAAGAAACTCCTCTTTGTTTTGCTACGGTATCCGCGCTTCTCAATTGCAAAAGGGCATCAAAAGTTGCTTTTACCACGTTGTGAGGGTTGGAAGAACCTTGTGACTTCGACAATACATCGTGCACGCCTACGGCTTCCAATACCGCCCTAACAGCACCACCAGCGATTACTCCGGTACCGTGTGAAGCTGGCTGGATATAAACCCTGGCACCTCCAAATTTTCCTTTTTGTTCGTGTGGAAGGGTTCCTTTGTTCAAAGGAATACGTACCAAATTCTTCTTGGCATCCTCGATGGCCTTTGCGATGGCAGTGGCAACTTCTTTGGATTTACCCAAACCATGTCCAACAACACCGTTTTCATCACCAACAACAACAATGGCTGAAAAACCAAAGGCTCTACCACCTTTTGTTACCTTGGTAACTCGTTGTACTCCAACCAAACGGTCTTTCAACTCCAGTCCACCTGGCTTTACTATCTCTACGTTTTTGTAATTCTGGTACATAGTTTCTTAGAATTTAAGTCCGGCTTCCCTAGCTCCTTCAGCCAATGATTTTACTCTTCCGTGATATAGGTTTCCTCCCCTATCGAATGCCACGGCCTCAATACCAAGCTTAAGGGCCTTTTCCGCTATGGCCTTGCCCACTTGGGTGGCAACCTCGGATTTGGTCCCTTTGGCATCAACATCCTTGTCTCTGGATGATGCAGCGGCCAGGGTAACCCCCTTGTTGTCATCGATCAATTGGGCATATATTTCTTTATTGCTCCTGAAAACAGACAATCTTGGTCTTGCTTCAGTTCCGAAGGATACTTTGCGTATTCTTCTTCGGATGCGTTGTTTTCTTTCAGTCTTAGATAATCCCATAGTCTTAATTATTAAGCTGATTTACCTGCTTTTCTTCTTAGTATTTCACCCACAAACTTGATACCTTTTCCTTTGTAAGGCTCTGGCTTACGGAAAGAGCGGATCTTGGCGGCAACTTGTCCTACCAATTGCTTGTCGTGTGATGTTAGTTTTACAATCGGGTTTTTCCCTTTTTCGGATACGGTCTCGATTTTTACCTCGGGAGCGATATCTATAATGATATTGTGGGAGAAACCTAAGGCCAAGTCCAATTTCTGACCTTGGTTGCTGGCTCTATATCCTACCCCTACCAATTCCAATTCTTTGGTCCAACCTTGTGATACCCCTTTGATCATATTGGACACTAGAGCTCGGTATAGACCGTGTTTTGCTTTGTGCTCCTTGGAATCGGAAGGCCTTGCTACCATAACATTGCCATCTTCAACCTTTACGTCAACATCTGAAAACTCCTGAGTAAGCTCTCCCATTTTACCTTTTACGGTTACAACAGCATCCTTCACCTCTACAGTGACACCCTCAGGAATTGCAATTGGATTGTTACCTATTCTTGACATTTTTTTTCTCTTTTCTCAATTAATATACGTAGCACAATACTTCACCACCTACATTCTCTTGCTTAGCTTGCTTGCTGGTCATCACTCCATGTGAAGTGGACACGATGGCAATACCCAAACCGTTCAAGACCCTTGGTAGTTCTTCAGAACCGGAATACTTGCGCAAACCAGGCTTACTTACCCGTTGCAATTTTTTGATGATGGGTTCTTTGGTGAACTTATCGTACTTAAGGGCAATCTTGATGTTACCCTGAACTTGGTCGTCCTCGAACTTGTAGCTCAAAATATATCCTTGATCGAACAATATTTTGGTAATCTGTTTCTTAAGATTGGAAGCGGGAATATCCACTACCCTATGACCTGCCTTGCTGGCATTTCTGATTCTGGTCAAATAATCTGAAATTGGATCTGTAAGCATTTCTTTTCTTTATCTAAATTACCAACTTGCCTTTTTAACTCCTGGGATAAGACCTTGGTTGGCCATTTCCCTGAAAGTAACTCTGGATATACCGAAGGTTCTCATGTACCCTCTTGGTCTCCCGGTCAATTTGCAACGGTTGCGCATACGTACCGGAGAGGCATTTTTGGGAAGCTTTTGAAGGGCTTCGTAGTCCCCAGCTTCTTTTAGCGCTTTTCTTTTCTCGGCATATTTTGCAACCATTTTTGCCCTTTTTCTTTCACGGGCTTTCATTGATTCCTTGGCCATACTAGTTCTTTTTAAAGGGTACTCCCAATTCGGTTAACAACGATTTTGCTTCTTTATCAGTTTCAGCAGAGGTAACGAATGTGATATCCATACCGTTGATTCTGTTGATCCTGTCTATATTGATCTCTGGAAAGATGATCTGCTCGGTAACACCCAAGTTGTAATTTCCCCTACCGTCGAAACCGGTAGCTTTTACACCTTGGAAATCACGTACCCTTGGAAGGGCAGAAGTGATCAAACGATCCAAAAATTCGTACATACGCTCTCCTCTCAAGGTCACTTTGGCACCGATTGGCATTCCCTTTCTCAATTTAAAGGTAGCAACGTCCTTTTTGGATAGGGTGGCAACCGCTTTTTGACCGGTGATCATGGTCAACTCGTCCACTGCATGGTCGATAAGTTTTTTATCGGATACTGCAGCACCTACACCACGGCTAACCACTATTTTTTGCAATTTGGGCACCTGCATTACGTTCTGGTAACCAAATTCTTCGGTAAGCGCCTTGATCACACGCTCCTTGTATTCTTGCTTTAATCTTGGAATGTAGCTCATGACTAAATTACTTCATTGGATTTTTTGGAAACCCTAACTTTCTTCCCATCCCTTACTTCGTATCCAACTCTGGTGGCATCACCGGATTTTGGATCGATCAATGCAAGGTTGGAGATGTGCATAGGTGCTTCCTTCTTTGTTATGCCTCCTTGAGGGTTCTTAGCACTTGGCTTTTCGTGTTTGGACACCATGTTGATGCCTTCCACGATGGCTTTGTTCTTCTCACGGTCTACCTGAAGTACTTTTCCTTCGCTGCCTTTGTGGTCTCCCGCAATGACTTTGACCGTATCCCCTGTTTTTATTTTCAACTTCATCTCTCTGATATTTCTTTTACAGCACTTCAGGTGCCAATGAAACAATCTTCATGAACTGTCTGTCCCTAAGCTCCCTGGCAACAGGTCCGAATACACGGGTACCTCTCATTTCACCGGCAGGGTTCAACAAAACACATGCGTTGTCGTCAAAACGGATGTAAGAACCATCAGGTCTTCTTACTTCTTTCTTTGTACGAACCACAACTGCAGTCGAAACAGAACCTTTCTTTACAGTACCGTTGGGGGTAGCTTCTTTTACGGTAACAACGATTTTGTCACCCAAGGAAGCATACCTTCTCTTTGTTCCTCCCAGTACGCGGATGGTCAAAACTTCTTTTGCACCAGTATTGTCCGCAACCCTTAATCTTGATTCTTGCTGTACCATAATTATTTAGCTCTTTCTAGGATTTCTACCAACCTCCAGCATTTGGTTTTGCTCATAGGTCTGGTTTCCATTATTTTAACGGTATCGCCTTCGTTGCAATCGTTCTTTTCGTCGTGGGCAACATATTTCTTGGTCTTCAAAACGAATTTCCCGTACATGGGGTGTTTTACTCGTTTTACCTCAGAAACCACAATTGATTTCTCCATTTTGTTGCTGGTAACAACGCCTATTCTTTCTTTTCTTAAATTTCTGTTTTCCATAAGGCAGAACCAATTATTGTAATTCCCTTTTAGTTAATTCAGTTGCAAGTCTTGCTACCGTCCTTCTAGTTTTTCTGATCTGTAAAGGATTTTCCAATGGAGTAACGGCGTGAGCCATTTTAAGGTCGGCGTGTTGTTTTTTGAACTCGGCCAACTTCTCCTTTAGCTCTTCAATTGAAAGTTCTTTTATCTCTGATTGTCTCATCTTAATCCTCAATTAAAAATTAGGCGGAATAATCCCTTGCTACCACAAACTTAGTCTTAACAGGCAACTTTTGGGCCGCAAGCCTCAAGGCTTCCTTGGCGATATCCATGGGTACACCGGCAACCTCGAACATAATACGTCCTGGTTTAACGATGGCCACCCAGTATTCAGGAGCACCCTTACCTTTACCCATACGTACCTCAAGAGGTTTTTTGGTGATGGGCTTGTCCGGGAATATCTTGATCCACAATTGACCTTGTCTCTTCATGTATCTTGTCGCAGCGATACGTGCAGCCTCTATTTGACGGGCAGTGATGAAGTGGGAATCCAAAGATTTGATACCGAACATTCCATTGGAAAGTTGGTGACCTCTTTGCGAAATTCCTTTCATACGCCCTTTCTGGGCTTTACGAAACTTTGTTCTTTTTGGCTGTAACATCTTACCTTACTTTATCTTATTACTTTCTACGGCGTGGTTTTTTGCCACCTTCTTGTTTACCGCCTTTTGCTTGACTCTTGCTCAATCCTACCAATGGGGAAAGCTCTCTTTTACCATAAACCTCACCCTTCATGATCCATACCTTGATTCCCAATCTACCATAGGTAGTGTGGGCTTCGTGCAAGGCATAGTCAACATCGGCACGGAAAGTGGACAATGGAATCCTTCCTTCTTTGTAAGATTCTGAACGTGCCATTTCAGCACCGTTCAAACGACCTGATATCTGTATTTTGATACCTTCGGCATTCATACGCATTGCAGCTGCAATCGCCATTTTAATGGCTCTTCGGTATGAAATTCGGCTTTCAATCTGTCTTGCTACACTTGCAGCAACCAAATTGGCATCCAATTCAGGTCTTTTTATTTCGTGGATATTGATCTGAACCTCTTTGTTGGTGATTTTCTTAAGCTCTTCCTTAAGTTTATCCACCTCTTGTCCACCTTTACCGATAATGATACCAGGACGGGCCGTGGTAATGGTAATGGTGATCAATTTTAAGGTTCTCTCAATGATTACCCTGGACACGCTGGCTTTTGCCAAACGAGCGTGTACATATTTTCTGATCTTATCGTCTTCAGCCAGCTTATCGCCGTAATCGTTTCCTCCGTACCAGTTGGATTCCCATCCTCTGATAATTCCTAAGCGATTTCCTATTGGATTGGTCTTCTGTCCCATATTCTTTCTTCTAGCTTTGAACGTTGTTATTGGATTCCAAGATCATGGTAACATGGTTGGAACGCTTTCTGATCCTGTGGGCCCTTCCTTGCGGTGCTGGTCTCAATCTTTTCAACATGGTTCCTCCGTCCACACGGATTTCCTTGATGTATAGATCAGCTTCCTCAATGCTGGCATCCTCATTTTTGGCTTCCCAGTTGGCGATGGCAGAAAGCAATAGTTTCTCCAATTTTCTGGATGCTTCCTTAGGGTTGAACCTCAAGATGGCCAAAGCCATTTCGATTTGCTTTCCCCTTACCAAATCTGCCACCAAACGCATCTTTCTTGGAGATGTCGGGCAATTGTTAAGCTTTGCGATAGCAAGTTGCTTTTTCTCTTCTTTTAACCTTTCGGCCATTTGTCTTTTACGAACTCCCATAGCTTACTTACTTTTTACCTTTGTTTTTAGCCCCAGCATGCCCTCTAAAAGAGCGTGTTGGTGAAAATTCTCCAAGTTTGTGACCTACCATATTCTCGGTTACATATACGGGAACAAATTGTTTTCCGTTGTGCACCGCGATGGTCTGTCCCACAAAGTCTGGGGTTATCATAGAGGCTCTAGACCACGTTTTGATAACTGATTTCTTTCCTGATTCTATATTGGCCTGGACTTTTTTCTCCAGACTAAGATGAACGAATGGTCCTTTTTTTAACGAACGTGCCATTTACTTTTTCTTTTATTTCTTTCTACGTTCTATGATATATCTATTGGTATCCTTGGTCTTGGAACGGGTCCTGAATCCTTTGGCAGGAATACCGTTTCTAGATCTTGGGTGACCTCCGGAAGCCCTTCCTTCACCACCACCCATTGGGTGATCTACAGGGTTCATGGCCACTGGCCTTGTTCTTGGTCTTCTACCCAACCATCTGCTTCTACCGGCCTTACCGGATACAAGCAACTGGTGGTCGGAGTTGGAAACCGCACCGATCGTGGCCATACATGTGGCCAAAATCATACGGGTCTCCCCAGATGGCAATTTAATGGTCACGAATTTGCCGTCTTTTGCCATCAACTGGGCAAAAGTACCTGCACTACGTGCCATTACAGCACCTTGACCAGGTCTCAATTCGATACAGGAAATGATGGTACCCAATGGAATCTCGCCCAATGGAAGAGCGTTTCCAATCTCAGGTGCAGCACCAGACCCTGAATTGATGGTCTGACCGATTTGCATCCCGTTCTGGGCCACAACATACCTTTTTTCTCCATCCTTGTACTCTACCAAGGCGATAAATGCAGTTCTGTTGGGATCGTATTGGATAGACTGCACAGTGGCATCCACTCCTTGTTTGTCCCGCTTGAAATCGATGATACGATATCTACGTTTATGCCCACCACCTCTATGGCGCATGGTCATTTTACCTTGACTGTTCCTACCACCTGACTTTTTTAACGGAGCAAGCAAGCTTTTCTCCGGCTTATCAGTAGTAATCGCGTCAAATCCGTTTACTACTCTAAAACGCTGCCCAGGGGTTATCGGTTTTAATTTTCTAACTGACATTTCTCGTCTTTATAGATTACTGTAAAAATCAATAATATCACCTTCAGCAACATCAACGATCGCCTTTTTCATGGCGTTGGTCTTACCGTGCTGTATACCGGTTTTTGTATAGCGACTCTTACGCGTTGGACCATAGTTCATGGTTCGCACCTTTTCCACAGAAACACCATAAGTAGTCTCTACCGCTTCTTTGATTTCCAATTTGTTGGCCTTTGGGTCAACATAGAAACCGTAACGATTGAAAAGCTCGCTGTCAGCGGTCATTTTTTCCGTAATTATCGGTCTTATCAACACACTCATGACTTTCTTATTTCTTTAGGTTCGATTCAATTCCTTCCAAAGCGCTTTCGGTAAGAACAATACTATTAGCATTAACTATTTTGTAAGTATTTAATTCTGAACCAGTTACAACTTCGGAACGCTCCAAATTACGCGACGACAAATATACGTTATTATTTGTATCACCCAACACAATAAGAGACTTTTTGTTCTCTAAGCCCAATGAAGTCAAGAAACTAACGAAATCCTTGGTCTTTGGAGCTTCAAAATTAAAGTCTTCCACCACTACCAAAGCATTCTCTTTGGACTTAAGGCTCAAAGCCGATTTTCTGGCCAAACGCTTAAGACCCTTGTTCAACTTTTGGGTGTAATCTTTTGGTCTTGGACCAAAGATTCTACCACCACCACGGAAAACAGGAGACTTGATGCTACCCGCCCTGGCGGTACCGGTACCCTTTTGCTTTTTAAGCTTTCTGGTACTTCCTGCAATCTCAGCTCTTTCCTTGGCTTTGTGGGTTCCTTGTCTTTGGTGTGCCAAATATTGTTTAACATCCAAATAGATGGCATGCTCATTTGGCTCTATGGCGAAAACATCGTCAGAAAGGTCTACCTTTCTTCCTGTTTCTTTTCCTTTGATATCTAATACTGCTACCTTCATTATTGCCACCTTTGAATAGTTACATATGCATTTTTATGGCCTGGAACGCATCCTTTGACAACCAAAAGATTCTTTTCCGGCACTACTTTCAATACACGTAGGTTCTGTACTGTTACTCGGTCACCACCCATTCTACCGGCCATTTTCATTCCTTTGAAAACCCTGGCTGGGTAAGAAGCAGCACCAATGGAACCTGGAGCTCTCAATCTGTTGTGCTGACCGTGGGTTGCTTGTCCAACTCCTCCAAAACCGTGGCGTTTAACAACACCTTGAAATCCTTTTCCTTTAGATGTACCTACAACATCAACAAATTCACCTTCCATGAAAATGTCGACACCAACGGTATCACCTAATTTGTATTCACCTTCAAATCCTTGGAATTCAACGACTTTTTTCTTTGGAGATGCACCTGCCTTTTTAAAGTGACCGCTTTCGGCCTTATTAGCATGTCTATCTGCCTTGTCATCGAAACCAAGTTGAAGGGCACTGTACCCGTCAACCTCTTCGGTTCTGACTTGGGTAACCACGCATGGTCCAGCTTCAATAACGGTACATGGAACGTTTTTTCCATTCTCGTCGAAGATGCTGGTCATACCGATTTTTTTTCCTATTAACCCAGACATAAATATTAATTATTAATTGTTTACTTTTTACTTGCGCCAATTTCTTGGCAAAAAAATTGGGTCAAGAAAAACATTCTGCTCTGACCCAGATTTTTTTTCTTTCACCGTTTTTCCCGAACCGTCGTCCAGGACATGTAATTCCTACCCAAAGACAGAAACTTCATCAAACTTTGATCTCAACCTCCACACCACTAGGAAGCTCAAGCTTCATAAGGGCATCGATGGTTTTGGATGAGGAGCTATAAATGTCCAATAGTCTCTTGTAAGAGCTCAATTCGAACTGCTCCCTAGATTTTTTGTTCACGTGGGGTGAACGCAAAACCGTAAATATTTTTTTGTTCGTTGGCAACGGAATAGGTCCCGTAACCACCGCACCGGTTGTTTTTACCGTTTTCACGATCTTTTCAGCAGATTTGTCCACCAAATTGTGATCGTAAGATTTCAATTTAATTCTAATTTTTTGACTCATCTTGCTGATTGATTAAGCGGTTACTCCTTTAGCTGCCTTGATCACTTCCTCCGCAATGTTGGAAGGTGTTTCGGCATAGTGTGAAAATTCCATTGTGGATGTGGCCCTACCTGAAGACAACGTCCTCAAAGCAGTTACGTATCCGAACATTTCAGAAAGTGGTACTTCAGCTTTGATCACTTTGGCACCTGCCCTATCGTCCATGTTGTTCACCTGACCCCTTCTACGGTTCAAGTCACCTACAATATCACCCATGTTCTCTTCTGGTGTTAGCACCTCCAATTTCATGATAGGCTCCATCAAAACAGCTTTAGCGGCCCTAGCAGCAGACTTGTAACCCATTTTTGCGGCCAATTCGAAGGACAATGAATCGGAATCCACAGGGTGGAAAGATCCATCGATAAGGGTAATTTTCATACTATCCATCTCAAATCCGGCCAAAGGTCCATTTTTCATGGCTTCCCTAAATCCTTTTTCTACTGATGGGATATATTCCTTAGGAATGTTACCTCCTTTGATCTCATTAACAAACTCCAATCCAACCTTACCTTCTTCAGCAGGCTCCATGGCGAATACGATATCCGCGAACTTACCACGACCACCGGTCTGTTTCTTATAGGTTTCCCTGTGGTTTGCTTTTGCAGTAAGGGATTCTTTGTACTCTACCTGAGGCTGACCTTGGTTCACTTCCACTTTAAACTCACGTCTCAAACGGTCAACAATGATATCCAAGTGAAGCTCACCCATACCTGAAATAATGGTCTGTCCTGAAGCTTCGTCAGTTTTTACCTGGAACGTTGGATCCTCTTCAGCCAATTTAGCCAAAGCCATACCCAATTTATCCACATCAGCCTTAGTCTTAGGCTCAACAGCAATACCGATTACTGGATCGGGGAACTGCATGCTCTCCAATACGATTGGGTGTTTTTCATCCGAAAGGGTATCCCCGGTCTTGATATCTTTAAATCCAACAGCAGCACCAATATCACCAGCCTCGATGAAATCGATGGCGTTTTGCTTATTGGCATGCATTTGATAGATACGGGAGATACGCTCCTTGTTTCCCGAACGGTTGTTCAAGATATAGGAACCAGCATCCAAATGTCCGGAATACGCCCTGAAGAATGCCAAACGACCTACGAATGGATCGGTTGCAATCTTAAATGCCAAGGCAGCAAATGGTTCTTTTGGGTCCGGCTTTCTTCTTTCTTCTTTCTCTGTGTCAGGATTGATACCAACGATATCATCCTTATCCAATGGAGATGGCAAGTAACGACATACGGCATCCAACAAAAACTGAACTCCTTTATTTTTAAAGGATGAACCACAGATCATTGGAATGATCGCCCTGTCCATTACGGCAGCTCTTAATGCGGCGTGCACTTCTTCCTCAGTGATGGAATCCTCATCTTCGAAGAATTTTTCCATCAAGTTCTCATCATATTCTGCAACCGCTTCAATCAAAGCCGCTCTATATTCCTTAACCTCGGCCTCCATATCGGCAGGAATATCCACAACATCGAAAGTAGAACCGAAGTTCTCATCGTGCCATACAATAGCCCTGTTTTTGGCCAAGTCAACAATTCCTTTAAAATCAGCTTCGTCACCGATAGGCAATACAATTGGCACCGCATTGGAACCCAACATTTCACGAACCTGCTTGCACACGTTCAAGAAGTTGGAACCTTGACGGTCCATCTTGTTCACGAAACCGATACGTGGCACTTTGTAGTTATCGGCAAGCCTCCAGTTGGTCTCGGATTGTGGCTCAACACCGTCAACGGCACTGAACAAGAACACCAATCCGTCCAAAACACGCAATGAACGGTTTACCTCAACGGTAAAGTCCACGTGCCCGGGGGTGTCGATAATGTTAAAGTGATAATCTTTGGTATCAGGCAATGGCTGCGCATTTTCCATTGGAAACTTCCAAGTACAGGTTGTAGCGGCAGAGGTAATTGTAATACCACGCTCCTGCTCTTGCTCCATCCAGTCCATGGTTGCGGCACCATCGTGCACCTCACCAATTTTATGACTCACACCTGTATAAAAAAGAATACGCTCTGTAGTAGTTGTTTTACCAGCATCAATGTGAGCTGCAATACCGATATTCCTTGTATATTTTAAATCTCTTCCCATTTTGTGAATTAGAATCTAAAGTGTGAGAATGCTTTGTTGGCCTCCGCCATTTTGTGTGTATCTACTCTCTTCTTCACTGCAGCACCTTCCTCTTTGGCAGCAGCCAAGATTTCGGAGGCCAATTTTTGAGCCATTGATTTCTCGTTACGCTTTCTGGCGTAGCTGATCAACCATTTCATTGCAGTGGATATTTTTCTATCCGGACGAATTTGCATAGGAATCTGGAACGTTGCACCCCCAACCCTTCTACTGCGTACTTCTACGTGCGGCATTACGTTGGACAATGCATCTTTCCAAAGCTCCAAAGCCGTTTTTTCCTCGTCGGTCTTTTTCTCGTCAACTATATCGATGGCATCATAGAAAATCTTGAACGCTATCGACTTTTTACCATCCCACATCATCATGTTCACAAAACGCGTTACAAGCTGATCGTTAAATCTTGGATCTGGTAATAGTGGTCTTTTTTTTGCCTGCTTTTTTCTCATTGCTTCTTCTTAAAGTTGATTACTTCTTAGGACGTTTAGCACCATATTTAGATCGACGTTGCGTTCTACCGGCAACACCGGCAGTATCAAGCGCACCGCGAACGATATGGTATCGAACACCAGGCAAATCCTTTACTCTTCCGCCCCTAACCAATACTATCGAGTGCTCTTGGAGGTTGTGACCTTCACCGGGGATGTATGCGTTCACCTCTTTACCGTTGGTCAGCCTTACCCTTGCAACTTTACGCATTGCAGAGTTTGGTTTCTTCGGCGTAGTAGTGTACACACGCGTACAAACCCCTCTTCGTTGAGGACACGAATCCAAAGCAGCCGATTTACTCTTCTTGGTAATTGTGGCCCTTCCTTTTCGTACTAATTGTGAAATTGTTGGCATTAAATTTCTTTTAAAAACTAAATAACCCTCATTTTGAGGGCTGCAAATGTAGTGATTATTCGGAATAATTCAAATCCATCCCAATTAAATTTACTTCAAGGGCCAAAAATATTTTTTTACGCGATTAACACTCTTCCATTTAATCAAAAATTTCAGGTCCAAATGTTATGTACATATATTAAGGTAAAGGCCAATAAAAAATGTTTTCCCACTTCCACATCTGGCTCATCTCATGCCACCGACCAAAAAAGCACAGGTCGTTCTTAAGTATTTGTTAATTTTAAAATAGCCTGCAAAATCAAGGCTTCACAACCCTTGCCCTAGATCTTTTTGCATTTTGAGCAGATCATTACCGCAATAATTAAAGACTTAACAATGAAAGTTCATCATTTTACACTTATTGCATTTAACGATCAACTCTTAAAGATTTTATAAAATTAGTTTGGATTATTAACATGAAATTATGATTTTAGCGATTAGCTAATTCAAATAATTTAACAATGAGAACAAAACTTAATGGATTGTTAACGCTATTATTGGCGTTTGTTGTGCATATATCCTTTGCACAAGACAAGACGATTACAGGTACTGTTACGGATGCTGATGGGCTTCCGTTACCTGGGGTCAACATTGTCGTTGAAGGGACCACCAATGGTACCCAAACAGATTTTGACGGAAACTACTCGATCAGTGCAAGTCAGGGTCAAACTTTGATCTTTACTTACATAGGACAAAAACCTTCTACAAGGGTTGTCGGAGCTGGTAGCGTGATCAATGTTCAAATGGTGGAAGACACCCAAGCTCTTGAAGAGGTTGTGGTAACCGCTCAAGGTATCAAGCGCGAGAAAAAAGCGCTGGGGTACGCGGTGAGCGAAGTTGGATCCGAAGAACTTGAGCAACGTACCGAAGGTGACGTCGCAAGGGTACTTTCCGGTAAGGCTTCTGGGGTACAAATTACTTCACAGAGTGGTACTTCAGGTTCCGGTACAAACGTTGTAATCCGAGGTTATACGTCCATCAACGGTAGTAACCAGGCACTATTCATCGTTGACGGTGTTCCTTTCAGTAGTGACACCAACGCACAAGGCAACTTCCTAAACGGTAACACAGGTTCTTCCAGGTTCTTGGATTTGGATCCGAACAACATCGAAAGCGTAAACGTATTGAAAGGTCTGGCCGCTGCCACACTTTATGGTACTGCTGGTAGAAACGGTGTTATTGTGATCACAACCAAATCAGGATCTTCAAAAAGTGCCCAAAAGAAAACAGAGATTTCGGTAACGCAATCCATGTTCTTCAACAAGATCGCTTCTTTTCCTGATTATCAAAACTCTTACGGTGGTGGTTTCGACCAATCTTTCGGATGGTTCTTCAGTAACTGGGGACCTTCTTTCAACGCCAATGGTGTTGATGGTTACCTGAACGACCCTGCAGGTGTCATCCAACCTGATGGAACTGTGGAACACCCTTACGGATCTTCCTCGTTCTTGAACAACTTCTTGGGCGGTAACAACCTGTTGAACCAACAGTACACGGGTACCAGATACCAATGGAAGCCATACAACAACGTAGAAGAGTTCTTTAAAACAGGAACAGTTTTGAATACTTCCCTGAACATTAGAGGTTCTTCCTCCGATGGCGCGGTTAGTTACAACCTTAACTATGGACACTTGGAAGAGCAAGGATTTACTCCAGGCAACAAAGTGGCCAGAAATACCTTGTCTGTTGGTGGTAGCGCTCAATTGAGCAACAAGTTCACCGTAACCGGTACATTGAACTTCTCAAGAAACAGCATGGTTACCCCACCGGTTGCCGCTTCCCGTGGTAACGGTTCTTTGGGTTGGTCAACTTTTGGTCACGTATTCTTCACGCCCCGTAACGTGGATTTGATGGGCTTACCTTTCGAACTTCCCGAGAACGGTGGTAGTATCTATTATCGTAATGGTAACGACATCATCAACCCACGTTGGTCTGTTAAAAACGCACAAAACGGTCAGTTGACCCACCGTGTGTTCGGTAGCGCCTCATTGGGCTATACCATTAATGATAACTTAAACCTTACGTATCGTGCAGGTCTTGACTTCTATAACGAAAGAAACCATGCGCAATCCAACAAAAATGGCGTTGGATTTGATGCTGCAATTTTTGGCTTCTATAACACTTGGGACAATAACGTTACCATTTGGGACCACTACTTGGCCTTGAACGGTGATTATGACATTGGCGAGAAATTTGGCCTGTCCTTTGTTGCGGGTGGTACTACCAGACAAAGAACTTATGATAGAAATGGTACTGCAAGTAATGGTCAGATCGTATTTGGCGTGTTGAGACACTTCAACTTCCAAACACAGTCTCCAATCCAATACTACGAGCAACAGAACATTGTTGGGGTATTCGGTGAAACCACTTTGGATTATAACAACTTCTTGTTCTTGACAGCTTCTGCAAGGAATGACTGGGTTTCAAACCTTCCAACCGCCAACAACAGCAAGTTCTATCCAAGTGTGAGTGGATCTTTTATCCCAACCTCTTTGGGTGGATATAACTCCAACGTGTTGAACTACCTGAAATTGAGAGCTGGTTTGGGTCAGTCTGCTGGTTTCCCAGAAGGTTATCCAACCGTTAACACGGTTAACCAGACTACACAGGTTCCTGGTGGTTTGGTAGGTGGTTCCACAGGTACTGTAACCAACTCGGTTAACAACTTCCAAGCGAATCCTGATCTTAAGCCTGAGCTTATAAGTGAATTCGAAGTTGGTTTTGATGCCAGACTTTGGGACAACAGAATCAGCCTTGATCTTTCTTACTATGATAGAACAACCAAGGATTTGATCGTATTCAAACCTTTGGCTTCTTCTTCTGGTTATACCCAAACCCAAGATAACGTTGGTAAGGTAGAAGGTACCGGTTGGGAAATTGACCTTGGTGTTGATCTTTTCAGAAACCAAGGCGACGGATTCAACTGGAATTCCAGAGTGAACTTTACTACCAACGAACAAATCGTTACCGAGCAAGAGGATGACCAAATTCTTTATGCTGGTTCCACCGATCCAATTTTGGGTGCCAATGCAGCCATTGAAGGAGAGCAATTGGGTGTGATCGTTGGTACTCGTGTGCAACGCGATGATGCTGGTAACCTTTTGGTAGGTTCTGATGGTAACTATTTGGTACAAGACAACGTAGTTTTGCCCGATGGTAGATCTATCACACCGATCATTGGTAATCCAAACCCTGATTATGTGATGAACTTCATCAACAGCCTGTCTTTCAAAAATTGGAACTTCAACTTCCAAATAAATCACACCAAAGGTGGTGATATTGCCTCCGCAACCGTTGCTACATTACTTGGTCGTGGTTTGATCGTGGAAGATCGTAAGAACACTTTCATCCTTCCAGGTATTCAGCAAACAACTGGAGAACAAAACAGAAAGCAGATCAACAACTCTACCTACTATTTTAGTAACGTATTGTTCGGTCCAAAAGAACTTCAAATCTATGATGGTTCCGTACTCCGTTTACAAGAAGTTTCTTTGGGTTATAGTTTCCCATCGAAATTCTTGGACAAGACTCCATTTGGAACGTTGACCATTACGGCCAGTGGATTTAACTTGTGGTACGATGCCTACAATACGCCAAAAGCCGCCAACTTCGATCCCAACGTAGCGGGTGTGGGTATTGGTAACGGTAGAGGCTTCGACTACATCAACGGTCCTAGTTCCAAGCGTTTTGGACTTAGTGTAAAAGCCACTTTCTAAAAAAAAATTAATTGAATTATGAAAAAATATTTTAACAAATCAATAATATTAAGTTTGATTCTGGCTGTCGGAATATTCCATTCCTGCGAGACCATTGAACTTGAACAGGTTAACAACCCAAACCAATTGACGGAGGCTGATCCCGATTTGCTATTGACCTCCATTCAATTAAGCTATCTATCAGCTGCAACTACATTCAACAATGTGGGTTCACAATTGAGTAGGATTGAATACATGTCTGGACGTAACTATTTCAATAGATGGGGTTCCGGTACCTTCAACGGGGCATGGACCAACCTTTATGCCAACATTGTACCTGACCTTGCTGCCATTGAAGCGATCGATGAGGCAAATACCGATGTGGATCTTTCTTTCCACAGGGGTATCAGTAAAATCATGGAAGCCCACCTCTTGATGTTGTTTGTGGATTACATTGGCGATATTCCTTATTCAGAAATCAATCAGCCTGATGTATTCCCAAACCCTAGCGTTGACTCTGACTCAGCTGTTTATGCAGCAGCCATTGCGCTACTTAATGAGGCAACCTCTTTGTTGAATGGTGCTACCATTGGTACCGGTACAGACTTCTATTATGGAGGTGATGCCAGTAAATGGATAAAATTGGCCAACACGTTAAAAATGCGTGCCGATTTGACAACTGGCAACTACGCTGGTGTAATTAACGCGTCCAACGTTATTGAAAGTGCAGCGGATGATTTTGCATTCACTTATGGCACCAATGCCAACTCTCCTGATACAAGACATCCTGATTACGCAGCCGATTACCGTAGCGATGGTGCAAACATTTACCGTTCCAATTGGTTGATGAACAACATGGTTGGCAACCGCGGTGATGTTACTGGTGACGACGATCCAAGAAGACGTTACTATTTTTACAGACAAGTAGCGGTTACTCCAGGAAGCTTTACCACCCTATTGTGGGAAGCTGATGATAATTTCTATAACTATACAGGTGATCCAAACGGTGAAACCCTATCCTGCTCTTTGGAAACCGTTCCCTCTCAATTGGAATTTACTCCAGACGAAGATTATTGGTGTTCTATGCGAATTGGTTACTGGGGTAGGATGCACGGTGATGACGATGGTATTCCACCAGACAACTTTACCAGAACTGCTGTAGGTGTGTACCCTGCTGGAGGAAACTTTGACGATCATCCCGATTATGTGATCCTATCAGCTGATCAAGAAGAATTGACTGGTTATAAAAACCGCTTGGCCCTAGGTTCTGGTGGTGGCGGTGCCGGTATCGAGCCGATCATGCTCTCTTCTTACGTTGAATTCATGAGAGCCGAGGCTTATTTGGCCCAAGGAAATACAACCGATGCCGTGGACGCCTTTGAGGCAGGTCTTACTGAATCGATAAACAAAGTCGTTTCCTTTGGTTCGCTTGATGGTCAAGCAGATACATCTTTTGCTCCCGATCAAGCCAGAATCGATGAATTTATTGATGACATGGTTGCAGAGTTTGATGGTGCTGCCAGTAGTACTGGTTTAGATGGTTTTGGATGGCCAGTTGAAAAAGATAAAATGGACATTTTGGGTGAGCAGTACTTTATCGCAATGTACGGTGCTGGTGCTGATGGGTTCAACTTTATCAGAAGAACAGGATATCCAAGAACCTTGGCCAGAAACGTTGAGATCAACCCAGGAGCGTTCCCTAGAACTTTGTTGTATCCAGGTAATGAGGTAAGTTCCAACCCGAACATCAACCAACGTACGGATAACTCAACACAGGTATTCTGGGATAATGGAACGCTTAATCCCGCAAACTAAAAAATTAATTCGATGAAAAATACATTCAAAACTTTACTATTGGTATGCCTGACGGTCTTCAGCTTCTCCTCTTGTGAGGATGGCAACAAGACCATTGATGAGGTACTTCAATATGAAACCGGAGCGGTTCTGCGTACTATCAATGTTGTAAACGCAGTATTGAACTCCAGTGACGATTCTTCTTCCTTTATTGTAGAGGTTGAGGAGCAAGACGAACAAGATGGTGCTTTGTTGGAAAGCGTGGATATCTATGTCAATATGCGTGACCTTTCTCCAGACAACGGAACCACAACGACAACCAATTCATTGGTGAAGACCATTCCAGCTTCTGCATTTACTACTGGTCCTGTCGGTCTGCCAAGAGCCACCCTTTCTGCAACTTTTGGTGAATCGGTTGCAGCTTTGGGCATTGGATCGGACGATTATTTTCCTGGCGATTTGTTCATCTTTGAGCTACGCTTGAACTTGACTGATGGAAGAACGTTTGGTGCAGCTAGTGCAGCAGGTATCATTACCGGTGGTTTCTTTGCGTCCCCATTCCAGTACAATGCATTGTTGACCTGTACTCCAGTTCCTGGAGATTATGTTGTGGACATGCATGACACCTATGGTGATGGTTGGCAAACTGACGACGGTAATGGTGGTAGTGGTATCCAAGTTACTTTAGACGATGGTACCGTTATTGAAATTGGACTTTGTTCACCTTATGCTGCAGCAGCAGGAACTTTCCTTGGAGGTTCTGATTGTACTCCCAACGACGGTTTCGACGGTTCAGCCGTTGTTACCATCCCAGCAGGAACGTCAGAGGCCAATTGGTCTTTCCCTGGTGATAGATATGGTGAAATTTCCTTTGAGGTTTATGCTCCGGATGGAACTTTACTTTTGGCTGTTGGCGTAGGTGAAGGTTCTGCTGGTCTTTTGGCAGTGACCAACTGTCTATAACAAATAACATTTATTTAAGAAAATGGACCGTAAGACTAAGTCTTACGGTCTTTTTTTTTAAGTATATTTGAATCTAACCATTTAAATATCAATCAAGAATGATTATTTCAATTAAACATCGACTATTAATCGTAACGCTATTAATCTCACCTTTCATCCTATTGGCCCAATACGGAGATATTGGTGGTATGTCCGGTACGAGAATGGGAGATTACCTTTCCTATTATGGTGGCAGTACCGGTTCAACCAGTAAATTAAAGAGCCCCGAACATTATTTGTTTTCAGGATGGGAAAACAGCGGATCCGTTTATGTTGGTAAAACAGTATTTCGAATCAACAATATCAACTACGATATAAAAATGGGTCAGTTCATGACCAAAACCGACAAGGATTCCCTTTTCATTTATGATAAAAACAGTATTGATAGCATCGCAGTAAATGGCAAAAAATACAAAAAATACTATGACCCATCCTCAACCACAGATCGGGTGGTATTCGCCGAGATCATTTTTGATTCCGATGGCATCAACATCCTTAAAGGTTATTACCTGAGTGAGGTTGAGAGTTCCCCGAACCCCATGATCAATAGACCTAAAGATGTTATTAAACAAAGAACCCGATATTTTACTACCAGTGGCAATACATTGGTACCCTTTAATTTGAACAAAAAAAACGTTCTCAGACAATTAAAGAATTCCAAACAACAGGATTTGGCAAAGAACTTTGCCAAGGAAAACCATCTATCCTTCAATTCGGACTCGGACGTTACAATGATCCTTAAGCACACCTTGAACCAAATGGAATAGGACAATTCCAGAATACAAAACTCAGAACGCCCGATATTCAGGCGTTTGTTATTTAAACTGTTTTTCCATTCCAATATTCCTAATCAATGGATTTTTATTTTATAAAAATGGCAATATGCCCTAAGTAATTTGAAGCTCAACAAAAGATAGAATAAGAGTTTGCCCAAAGGTGTATTTATTAGTATATTAAAACCTAAATCTCAAAAAAAAACAGTTGAAAATGAAATCATTGTTCAAAAAAAAATCCTTGCTATTTTTTATGGCCTTGGTGACACCTATAGTTATTTTGGCCCAAATTCCAAATGCCGACCCCAGTAATTTGGTAGGAGCGACTACTTCCGATTTCAATTCTTTGTTCGGCAGTCAATACGATATTTCCAAAATAAACTCTTTTGGTAGCGTCACCAATGTGGAAAATCTGAAATATGGTGACATGCAAACCAAAGGGGAAAAATTTTTGTTCGAGGACTGGGATAACAATGCTATGCTTTTCGTTGGAGAAAAGGTCTATCGATTGAGCAATATCAACTACGATATTAAGGTTGGGCATTTTATCACTCAAATGGAAAATGATTCACTCTTCATTTTCAATAAATACAGTGTTGATAGTATATCGGTAAACAATAAGATGTTCAAGAAATTTTATGACCCGGCCTCCAAGGATAAAATTGTTTTTGCCGAAGTCATCTATGACGCCAACGGAGTAAGGATTTTGAAGAACCATTACATCAAAGAGGTTGAGGGCTCACCAAATCCTATGATCAATCGGCCAACCAACCAGATCAAGAAAAGAAGCAAATACTATACTGCCATTGATGACACCCTTGAGCCTTTTAATCTGAACAAGCGTAACGTTTTAAAGCAAATTGAAGACCCTTCATTGACCGAGCAAGCAGTGATGTTCGCCAAAGAAAACCGGCTATCGTTCAGTTCTGAGGAAGATGTGGAGCAAATTCTAATATCAATTTATAATTAAGATTTAACTTCCGGACGAAGTTTCGGGTCACTTTGGCCCCGTGTACAAAAAATAAACCGTCCCTATTCCGGGGCGGTTTTTTGGTTACTTTTGCGCTATGAAAGACAACCAGCTCATTTACGGTATAAGGGCGGTCATAGAAGCCATCAATGCCAATCAGCCCATCAATAAAATTTTTCTACAGAAAGGGTTAAAAGGCGACCTGTTCAAGGAGCTGGAAACCACCATTCGAAAAATGGGCATCAGCTCTTCCTATGTTCCCGTGGAAAAATTGAACCGACTGACCCGAAACAACCATCAAGGAGCTGTGGCACAAATCTCCCCGGTTCAGTTCCAAGATTTTGAAACCGTTGTGGAAGAAGTGATGTCCACTCAAAAAGCACCCTTTTTTCTTTTATTGGACCAAGTTTCCGATGTCCGGAATTTTGGAGCGATCATCCGAACAGCGGAGTGTTGTGGTGTTCACTGCATTATTGTTCCCAAAAATGGAGCAGCACCAATTACGGATGATACGGTAAAAACTTCCGCAGGCGCCGTTTTCAATGTTCCCATTTGTAAAGTCGACCATCTTAAAGACGCCATTTTCTATCTGCAGTCGTCAGGAATCGAGGTTACCGCTGCCACAGAAAAGGCTGAAGGTGAAATCTACTCCGTTGATTTTTCCAAACCTACCGCCATCATTATGGGCTCTGAAGAAAAAGGAATTTCCCCTTCCATTCTATCCATAGTGGACCACATGGCGAAATTGCCCTTATTTGGCACTATTGGTTCCTTAAATGTCTCTGTAGCCTGTGGGGTTTTCCTTTATGAGGTAGTTCGGCAGCGAAGTATCTAATATTACTCTTCCTTGGACTCTCTATAATGGTATTTGACCTTAATTTCCGGTTCAGCATCTGATTTGTCCTCAATAAAATTGCCATTTTCATCAAAATGCCGGAGAAATGGATCATGTTCTTCTTCATAGTCCTCCTTCTCCCATTCGTATTTTTTGGGTTCTGGGATATTCACTTTTAAAAACAATGCCATTAACAATCCAGTAATAAAACCTGCCAAATGGCCTTCCCAAGAAATATTGCCTTCCACCGGGAACACATACCAGATCATACTCCCGTAAATGAACACCACCACCAACGATAATGCGACCAATCGAAAATATTTGGTAAATATCCCTTTAAAAAAAATGAAGCTTACCAATACATAAATAATACCACTGGCACCAATATGGTAGGATGGTCTAGCGATTGCCCAAGTGATGAATCCAGACAAGACAACCCCAATGAAAAGTGCCTTTACTGCCGATTGTCTATAAAAATAGAAAAGAAAAGCAGTGAGCACCGCCAAGGGAATGGTGTTGTTGTATAGATGGGACACGGAGCCATGAATAAACGGACTGAAAACAATTCCCCTTAAACCTGAAATTCTTCTTGGATAAATCCCATAATCATTAAAATTGAAGCCAAACTTCACTTCCACCCAAAATACGGTCCAAATGGAAAGCACCGCCAACAAGGGTGCCAATATCACAGCGTTCGAAAACTTAAAATGTTCCTTATTACCCATATCGAGCAAGAAAATCAATTATCCTACCAGAACCATCAATTTACACAAATTGTCAGGCATTTGATATCCCCTACTTTTAAAACAGCACTTCGCCCCTAAAATTGTATTATTTTTAAACCATGAACGAACCTTTGGCCGAACGGATACGTCCCAAAACACTGGAAGACTATATTAGTCAGGAACATCTGGTGGGTGAACAGGGGGCGCTTACCAACCAGATAAAGAATGGGGTTATACCGTCGTTGATTTTCTGGGGACCACCAGGCACCGGAAAGACAACCTTGGCCCAGATTATCGCTACGGAAAGCCAACGTCCCTTTTATACACTCAGTGCCATTAGCAGTGGTGTAAAGGATGTTAGGGAAGTTATTGAAAAAGCAAAGCAAAGTGGCGGTTTGTTCACCTCAAAAAATCCCATATTGTTCATTGATGAGATCCATCGCTTCAGTAAATCCCAACAGGATTCATTACTGGGCGCAGTGGAGAAAGGATGGGTGACCCTTATCGGCGCCACAACAGAGAATCCCAGTTTTGAGGTAATTCCGGCCTTACTCTCGCGATGTCAGGTGTATGTCCTCAAACCTTTTGGAAAGGAAGATCTTATATCCCTATTAAAAAGAGCCATCGCTACGGACAGGTTATTGAAAGACAAAAAAATTGAACTACAGGAAACTGAGGCACTGTTACGCTTGTCTGGCGGTGACGGCAGAAAACTCCTCAATATTTTTGAACTTATCGTCAATTCTGAAACTTCCGATTCCATTATCATTACGAACGAATCGGTCTTGAACAAGGTTCAAAAAAATACGGTGCTGTATGACAAAACTGGAGAACAGCATTACGACATCATTTCGGCGTTTATCAAATCCATTCGGGGAAGTGATCCCAACGCTGCTGTGTACTGGCTGGCACGCATGATCGAAGGCGGTGAGGATGTTAAGTTCATTGCGCGCCGGATGCTCATTTTGGCTTCTGAAGATATTGGGAACGCAAATCCCACTGCCTTGGTACTTGCCAATACCACATTTCAGGCGGTAACCACCATCGGGTATCCCGAAGCACGGATTGTCCTAAGCCAATGTGCCACTTATTTGGCCAGTTCTCCGAAGAGCAATGCCAGTTATGCGGCCATTAAAGAGGCACAACAAAAGGTTCGGGAAACTGGTGATCTATCGGTACCCATGGCCATTAGGAATGCCCCGACCCAGCTTATGGAAGATTTGGGGTACGGCAAAGGCTATGCCTACGCACACGATCACGAAAACAATTTTGTGGATTTTGAGTTCCTTCCCGATGAAATCTCTGGAACTACTTTTTATAGACCGGGCAACAACCCCAGGGAAAAAGCAATGAAGGACTTTTTAAAAAGCCGCTGGAAGGAAAAATATAATTTTTAGAATTTGATTTGGAGTTCAATCTGGTGCTTTTCACCATTTTCGGAATATTCCAAAAACCATTGCTCGCCCTTTTTAAAGATCATGGCACTGTTACCTTGATATTTTGTCAAAAAGATATTGTCTATGGAAGTCGCCTCCAACCTTAAAACCACTTTTGGTGTACTGTCCACCAACTGATAGCCATTTTCCACCGGTTGCGCATAGAGCAAACTTTCATGCCAAGTCGGGGACATGTGCTTTTTTTCTTCGGCTTTTACAATGTTGGAAGGAACGGGTTCCACACTTTTATAGACCTGTTCTTCCAAGGTTGCTTTTTGCTCCACAACAAGGGAATCCGGTTTCTTCTTTATGTTTTTCACATCATCTTTAAAACTGATAATAATGGGTGCATCTTCCTTTGAGGTCTCCTCTTTGGGTTGATAGCTATAATTAATATTTGAAAATGACCTGAATGCATCCTGAATGGCTTCTCTATAGGCATCGTTATAATCTTTCAGTTTACTCTTTCCCACCAGAGTCCTGAACACCTCTTCATTTTTACAGTTCTTGAGAGTTATGGTAACCTTGGTCGATAACATGGAGGAGTCATCCAAGATATCCGCAATTAAACCCAAACATCTGTTCGTGACAAGATCCATGGGCATTTCGTCGTCATAAACAACTGTAAACCCAGCCTTAGTAAAGTAAAACTTGGTCAAGGTACTGGTCTGAAACTTGTTCTCACCCTTAAACGCGGCAAACTTTTTGGGCACAACAATATACTTGTATTCATTTAGAGAGCCTTGGGCATTAACGCCCATAACCATGGCAAACATTATCAAAAATATCCAATTCGTCTTCATACCTATGGAATAATCAATTATCGTTCCAAGATATGATATTAAATCCGAACTGTAAAGATAGATAGTGGCTATCCGCCAAATTGCGATAGCTCAACAAATTGTCGCCCATGACATAGAAATTAACGGGCCCGGCTTGCAAATTCAATCCTAAACCGATATTAGAAAATGAATATTTATCAACCGTGTAGGTGGTTTTTAAAGCCAGCACCCTGCCAAATCGCCTTTGGTAAAATCCGGTTAGGGCCGCTTGTACCCCGCGAGGCCTTTTCATCATAAACAACTGGCCACCGACACTGTTCCGGTACATACCCGTATTACTGCCTCCCCCAGCATTTACACCACAGCCACAATTGTCCATCAATGAATTTCCACCTTCGCCAAAATCGTAACGAATGGACCCGTAAGCCTTAACCGGTCGAAAAGAAATATACCCCGAAGTGTTTTCACCATATGGTAGATCGGCCTCAATATCATCCAAAAGCTCCTGCCAAAGGTCGTTGTTCAGGTTATTGATGTCTTCAGGAAGATACACCGTGATTCCTTCAGTACTGGCGTTCCCTTTCAACGTGTAGTTCCACACATCTTTGGAATTGTAAATAAACCCGACATCCAGAACGCTTGCGGTCAAAGTGGTCTGTGGCGACAACTGATAGCTGAACCCGGCATCGAAGCCCAGACCCAGGTTACCGCCCAACAACACTCGTTCTGTAAACAAACTGGTCAAATCCTTTTGAGTGGTCGAAGTATCTTCATCCACTATATCGTAAAAACCACGTACCCCGGCCGTCTGCAATTGTAGATCGGCATCCAATGCACTTACATAGATATTATCCTGACCTTGTGTGGTGGTGAAACTTCCTTTATTCTTGATGGATTGAAACTGAAACACACTGGAATATAATTTGGCCCTGGCACCAATGGTGAGGTCATTTCCCATTTTACGATTGATCCCAAAATGAAAGACATTGATCATTTCACCCCGAACATTTACATCTCCTAGATTGAAACGTCTGCCCAAATTGGCACCCCCATTGCCCTCAAAGGCCAAAATGGCCAAGTCTTTTGGCCAATAGGCGATAATATCGGTTTCGCCGTACATCCCAAAGGAATAATAATCGTCGGGCCTGTTCTTTCCCCGAAAACCAACTGTTATACCCTCTATCTGGCTTGTGGTACTAAAATCGTCCTTGCGGGTCATCACATCCAACAAACGCTCTTGTACTTTTGTAGTAAAATCGATGCCATCATTGGCAAAAAGATCGTTTACGGTAACCCCGCTCGTGGCTCCTTGAAAGGAAAGGCCGGAGATAATTGGCACACCAACATGCCATTTCTGGGGTGTCTTCACCCCTGGGTTAAGCATTAATGCCTGGGGAATCTCATAAAAATCGTAGAGCAGTTCTTTGTTCTGGGCACAAACCGAAAATGCACCCAACAGTACCAAAAAAACTATCCGCAACAATACCCTCATTTTAATTGGAATAAAAATTCAGCTGCAGAACCCAATTCAATTTTTGGGTCGGCATTGGTCGATGTACTTGTGGTGTTGCCAAGATTGGTAGCCGTAATGCGCAGTTGGGTTGTAGCAGTCAAGATGTCCAGACTTTTACCACCGGGGCCATATACCACTTCGCGAATGAATGTTTCAGATAAATTCGCCTCAATATTGAACGATTCCACATCAAGCACATTGCCCGATGCATCCAGAAATTCTATGGTCAAAAACAGATTCTTACTTGTGGTGTTATCGATGGCATACGTAATGGTCCCCTCCAATAAGCGCTCGGCCACATAGGTTTCGCTAAAGACTTCAAAATCGACTGTTTGCGTGTAAAATGTAGTGGTAGTCACCGAATTGTTTATGGTCTGCTCATCCGATTCCACATAAAAAAGAGGCGTTGCCAACGTAGGCGTAACTGTAAGGTCGTCTATCTGGTCGAAGTTCTGTTCCTCTGTGCACGAAAACAATAAGAACGCACAGGCAGTAACCAGCAGCATCAGGTCAATTCTTTTTTTCATAGCAAAAACATTTTCAAGTGTCCCAAATGGGTGTGAACTGCTTTTACTATAACTCTATAAAATGGTTTTTATTTCAATAAGGTCGTGAATCGTAATGCATTCCGGATGCACTGCCTCTAAATTGGAATTATAGTGTATTACCTGCATGCCCATTGCTTTTGCCCCTAGCACATCGGCCTCCAAATTGTCGCCAACCATCAAACTTTTATGCGGTTCCACTTTCGCTTGCTCCAAAGCCAATTCAAAAATGTAGGGATGGGGCTTTTTTACCCCAGCGGTTTCGGAATCGATGATCTTATCAAAATAATGATCAATGGCACTGCCCCTCAACTTTTTGGACTGTACTTCTTGAAATCCATTGGTAATGATATGCAATCGATACTTGGGACTTAGGTATTCCAAAACTTCGATGGTATTGGGCAATAAATGATTAAAGGAAGATAGGTGTTCTATGTACTCATGGGCCAAAAGGTCGATGGTCTCATCGGCAATCCGATGACCCAAGCTGTCGAATGTTCTCCGTAGCCTTTGATAGCGCAATTCGGATTTGGTAACCCGGTTTTCACGGTAGAGGGCCCACATTTGATGGTTTATGGGTGAATACAACTCCAAAAAGCCATTCAGGTCCACACCAACGTTGTTTTCGTTCAAAATCTTGGCAAAAGTGAGCGATGAGTTCTTTTCAAAATCCCAAAGCGTGTGGTCCAGATCGAAAAAAATATCGGTTACCTGATACTCAAACATAATAGCGCTTAATAAATGATTGATAGAGATCCATCCAATCCAAATGCTGTTTGCCCCCCAGTAATTCGTTGGAAAACACCATGACAAAGTTTCCGTTCACCTGTTTTACCAATCGGTATACGCGATCCATCTTTTCAAAGACCTCATCTTTCTTCCGATAATTGACCAAGGCATAATCGTGCATGGCAAAGGGATGGACCTTTAAGGGCTGGCGTACCTCCATGTTGATGTCATAAAAATGGAATGGTGTGCAGGTACCTGCCCGAAAGCCGATTTCATGGGTATAGCCCATGGAAAAATCATCGGTAAACTCGGTTTCCACCAAATTGCGATAGGCGGCTGGCACATTTACCCTGTTGTAGCGCAATCTTGAATAGTTGATGGGCCTATTGATCAGATTGCCCAGTTGTCTTTTTTCTTCCTTGAGCACTTCTTTGTTGGTAGAGGAAAGAAAGGATGTACTCAACGAAACCATACTATAATCCGCAATGGACTTGATCAGGTAACGAAACTTGTTGTTGTTGATGGAAATGTTCTTATCATGGGCCGAATGCTTGGCAAATTGAAAGAAGAACATGGTTTTTATGGGATATTTTTTATGGATGTCCACCAATTCGAAAAAGTTGTCGTAAGGATCTTTCTTGATTCCAAGCAACACGGAAAAACGTTGAACCACCTGGCCAAATTTCAATTTGCCCAAATCCAGGAACATACCGCCCAGCGTGCGGATAAAACCACGCATGGCATAGGCATGGGACGTGGTCACATTGATGATACTGGTACAACTATAGGTCCGGTCCTTTCGCCGTATATTGGGAAATCGTTCCTTCAATGCTGCCAACAATTTAAAGGCCCATAGATCCACCACGGGCATTTCCAAGAATTTATGTTGGTAGGCCAGACTCTCCTTAACCGGGAACCGCCCCACACTGTCCTTCACATGAGGCAGGTATTCCTCATAGCGGCTCAGTAGAAAAAAACTGGCCGAAAATATATCAAACGGAATGGCACTTTTATCTCCAGCTGCAAAAAAGCAAGGCACACCGTCCCAATCAGCCACCTTTATATCCACATCGTTGATACCTTGTTCAAACAACAGGTCGTTGCTTCGGATAAAGAATTCGTTCTGCAAAGGCTGTTTGGAGTAGGTCATTTTTGGTCCACTGTGCTTAATGAATTCCTCCACTTTGGTGGTAAACGAAACCTCCATACCAAGAATCTTTTCAAAAAGCTGCTTGGCTGTGTAGGTCAATCTGTTCGTTACCTTATGTGTGAAAATCAACAACATGGTCGTTTATAAAATGCCTTTGTCCGCAAAACTGAAATAATCCTGTTGGGCCAAAATCAAATGGTCCAAAATTTTGATGTCCAACGCTTCCGATGCCGACTTTAACTTATCTGTTATCTGTTTGTCTGCGAGGGAGGGGGTCATAGCGCCCGAGGGATGGTTGTGCGCCAAAATGATACCCACTGCACCGAGTTCCAAAGCTTGTTTCAACACCAAACGCACATCGACCAGTGTTCCCGTAATGCCACCCTTACTCAATTGGGCCTTATGAATCACTTTGTTGGAATTGTTCAAGTATACGATCCAAAATTCCTCGTGCTGTAAATCCCCGATCAAGGGATACAAGAGTTCATAGACATCATGGCTACTAGTAATCTTGGTTATCTTATCGACAGCCTCTACCCTTCTTCGCCTACCAATTTCCAATGCGGCAGCAATGGTGACCGCCTTTGCCTCGCCAATTCCTTTAAATCGCATCAATTGGTTCACGGAAAGCTTTCCGACCTCGTTCAGGTTATGGTTCACTGAAGCCAAAATACGCTTGGATAGTTCCACAGCGCTCTCTTCCCGGTTGCCCGATCCAATAAGAATGGCTATCAATTCGGCATCTGACAGGACATAACTTCCCTTCTGAACCAATTTTTCCCGTGGCCGGTCATCATCAGCCCAATTTTTAATGGAAAAGGAAGCGGTCTTTTCTTGCATGGCCTAAAGATAGAAGAATAATTTTATGTAATTTTCAAGATAATCCTTTCACCATGAAATCACTTTTCAACACTGAGGCCTACCAAGAAATCTTGGAACGCATGGATGCTTTGTCCGAGGAAACCAAAGGACAATGGGGTAAAATGAAGGTCGGACAAATGTTACACCACTGTCAATTTCCCCTTAAAATTGCCTTGGGCAGATATAATCCCAACAACAAGCCCAACCCCATGTTGAAACTGATGGGAAAACTCTTTCGTAATAGCCTGTATAACGACAAGCCATGGCGCAAGGGACTGCCAACCGCCAAAGGGTTACGGGTGACCGAAAACAAGAATTTTTCAGAAGAGAAAGCCAAATTGATAGCACTCATCAACGATTTTCACCAAGAAAAAAACAAGGAGAAATGGGATCCCCATCCAGCTTTTGGATCCTTTACCCCAGAACAATGGGGACAGATGCAGTACAAGCACCTAGATCACCATTTGCGACAATTCGGGGTTTGATCAGGACACAAATTTTGATTTCAATCCATCAAAATCCAAGTTACCATAATTGCCGGAACTCATCAATAACAGAACAGCTCCGTCATAATTCCGCGCAAGTACGTACTCTTGAAAATCTTCGGCCCTGGTAAAAACATGGATGTCTTCCCTACCAAAGGCCTTCAAAATTTGTTGGGCGGAAACCTCGGGAAGTCCCTTGATCTTCAGGGCATCGGGCGAATAAAAAACAATGGCCTCATCTGCCCCATCCAATGCACCTTTGTACTGCAAAAGAAATTTAGGATTCAAACTGCTATAGGTATGTAGTTCCAGGCAGGCGATCAATTTTCTTTGTGGATATTGTTCCCGCACCGATTTGGTGGTGGCGCGCACCTTGCTCGGCGCATGGGCAAAATCCTTGTAAGCAATCTTGTTTTTACCTTCGGCAATCTTTTCAAGCCTTTTGGCCGCGCCTTTAAAGGTGGTCATAGCCTCATAAAAATCCGCCTCGTCCACACCCATTTGTTGACAAATCCACTTGGCTCCGGCCAAGTTGCTTAAGTTGTGCGTTCCAAATATTTCAAGCGGCATTTCCCCATCTGGGGTCTCCAAATAGGTAATTCCATCTTCTACGCGATGCTCGGGTACCCCATACGGAAACTTTCGAATGGGATTTTCGGTGGCCTCCACCACGTTCTTAACCTCCACATCTTCCAGATTATAGGTAATGCTCCCACCCTTCACAATACTGTCCACAAAAATCCGGAATTGCTCCACATAGTTTTCAAAAGTTGGAAATACATTAATATGATCCCAGGCAATACCACTCAACAAGGCAATATTGGGTTTGTACAGATGAAATTTGGGTCTTCTGTCCAAGGCTGAGGAAAGGTATTCATCCCCTTCCAAAACAATAAAATCGTTCGTATCGGTCAAATGCACCATCCTGTCAAAACCCTCCAATTGGGCCCCGACCATGTAATCCACTTCCATCTCGTTATATTGGAGCACATGCAATATCATGGACGTAATGGTGGTCTTGCCATGGCTGCCCCCGATCACCACTCGGGTCTTGAACTTTGATTGCTCGTACAAAAACTCGGGGTAGGAATAAATCTTCAGTCCCAACTCTTGCGCCTTCAGTAATTCGGGGTTATCGGCTTTGGCATGCATTCCCAAGATTATGGCATCCAATTGTGCATGGATTTTTTCAGGATACCAACCGAGGGCTTCGGGCAAAAGTCCTTTGGACTGCAATCTGCTCTTCGAGGGTTCAAAAATGGCATCGTCACTGCCCGTAATGGTGTAGCCCTTTTCCAGTAATGCCAATGCCAAGTTATGCATGGCGCTGCCTCCTATAGCGATAAAATGTATATGCATGAAAATGGATTATCGTTCAAAAATAGCCATTGCCCTACCCAATACAAACAAAGAAACCATCTTATTAATTTTTATCTTGCCTTAAATTTTAGAACAATGAACTTATCGGATATCAAATCAAAGGAAATTATGCCCGGCTACCATGGCAAATTGGTACATGGCGAACAAATGAGCTGGGTTTTTTGGGATGTGGAGCAGAATGCCGAAGTGCCTGAGCACCACCATATGAACGAACAGATCATGCACGTGGTGGAAGGTTCGTTTGAATTCACCCTTGATGGGAACACCAAGGTATACAGACCCGGTGATATTGTAGTCATCCCTTCCCATACCCCGCACAGCGGAAAAGCGTTGACGCCTTGTAAATTGATGGATATTTTTAGCCCGGCCCGGGAAGAATACAAGTAACCATGAACATTGCACTAAACGAAAAAAAAGCCCTTGTAGGAGGCAGTAGCAAAGGCATTGGCGAGGCCATAGCACGACAATTGGCGGCCAGTGGCGCCAGTGTAACACTGATGGCCCGAAACGAAGAGCGCATGAAATCCATTATTTCGGAAATGGATACAAGCCATGGGCAGACACATCAATATCTGGTGGTTGATTTTACTGATTTCGAAGGATACAAAGCAACCATATCCGAATTTTTTCAGAACAACACCGTAGACATTTTGGTGAACAACACCCAGGGACCCGAAGCCGGTGACGCCTTGGAAAAAAAAGTGGACGATTACCAACGGGCATTCGACCTTTTGTTCAAGTCGGTGGTGTACACTACTGAACTGGCCTTGGCACATATGCAACAACAAAAATGGGGTCGGATTATCAATGTGGCTTCCATTTCGGTGAAGGAACCCCTAAATTATTTAGCACTGTCCAATTCCATTCGAGCCGCTGTGGTCACATGGGCCAAAAGTCTGGCCTACGATGTGGCCCCCTTCGGCATAACGGTGAACAGTACACTAACGGGATATTTCGATACCGACCGCATTGCCCAACTGAATTCGAAAAAAGCGGAAAAATTGGGAATTTCCCCAAATGAAGTGCGTTCCAATATGGAAGAGCAGGTTCCCGTAAAACGTATTGGCGAGCCAAGGGAGTACGGATATTTGGTCACATTTTTGGCCTCCGATAACGCTGCCTTCATTACGGGAACCAATATCCCCATTGACGGCGGGCTTCTAAAATCGCTTTAAAACTGATTCATTTTCAGTAAAATAACCGTATCAAAAATACAGGGCTATTCTTTTTTTGGGTACTTTTAGTGTACAACCTTCAAAACAATCACCTATGAATTCTAAAGTTTTTATGGTGGCGCGTATCCTTCTGGGATTGTTCGTCATCGTTTTTGGGGCCAACAAACTGTATCCCTTTCTTCCAGCCCCCGAAGAAATGCCCGAAGCAATGATGACCTATTTCACCGGCCTAACCGTATCCAAAACCTTGTTATTGGTGGGATTGGTGGAAGTGGTTTCAGGAATTGCCTTTATCCTGAACAAATATGGCGCCCTGATGGCCCTAATTTTGATGAGTGTTTCGGTGTGTGCGGTTTTGTTCCACCTGACCATGGCCATGGAAGGGATTGCGCCCGCATTGGCACTGCTTATTTTGAATATTGTGGTGTTATACGGCTACAAGGACAGATACAAGGATATTTTAAGACCCTGACCATAAAAAAGGCCTTCAATTTGAAGGCTTTTTTTTATAGACTCATTTTGTCTTTGAAAATATAGGATTGTCGGCGCGAAACCTCAACCTCCTCCCCGTTTTGAAGGGTCAATTTTAATTTACCATTGAACCACGGCACTACATCAACCACATAATTGGTATTGACAATCTGTTGGCGGTTGGCCCGAAAAAAGCAATCCTCCGGCAACTTCTCTTCCACTTGGTTCAACGATTTGTACAACATGGGTTTCTGATCTCCAAAAAAGACCCGGGTATAGTTCCCAACAATCTCAAAAAGAGAGATTTCACCGATTTTAACCAACCAACATGCTTCCCCATCCTTAATAAATATTTGGCTGCTTTCAGTGAGCTTTTTGGCCTTATGGGTATTCCGGGATTCATCCAGTTTCACTCTCACCTTCTCCAACGCCTGATCAAAACGTTTGGCACTAACAGGCTTCAACAGATAGTCCAGTGCGTTGTATTCAAAGGACTTGATGGCATATTCGTCGTAGGCCGTCGTAAAAACGGTTATGGGTACCTCATCCAACATTTCGAGCAGTTCAAAACCATCCTTTTCAGGCATATTGATGTCCAAGAACAACAAATCGGGTCTTTCGTTCTGGATAAGTTCAACACCAGCATCCACATTTTCGGCTTCCCCAACAATGAGCAAGTCATCGTGTTGGTTGATAAGTTCCTTCAGCTCGTTTCTGGCCAAACGGGAATCCTCTACTATGACTGCCCTGATCTTCATGACATGGGAATTATGATGTTGGCCACCACCTCTTCGGAAACCTCTTGGAGATCAAAGGATGCTTTATCGGCATACAACAGTTTTAAACGCTGCTTGATATTTTTTAGGCCCAATTGGGTGGACCCTTTTTCAATTTTCAATTTACCGGTGTTGCGTACCTCAATGAGCAGGTTGTCCCCTTCCCTAGTAATGGTCAAAACAATCCTACCTCCATTTTTTAGGTTGGCTATCCCGTGTTTGGCTGCATTTTCTATCAGTAATTGGATCACCATCGGAGGGATCCGAAGATCTAAGGTATCGGCGTCGACATTTTTGACAAACTCCAGCCTGTCCTCAAATTGAATCTTGGAAAGGTCGATATAGTTATCCACCACCTCCAATTCCTCACGCACCGGAATATCGTTGATGTTGTTCTTGGTGAGGGAATAGCGGAGGATCTCGGATAATTTGGTGAGCATTTCCCTCGACTTTTCCACATCTTCCAACATCAATCCACGAATGTTGTTCAAACTATTGAACATAAAATGGGGATTGATCTGGCCTTTCAATGTGTTTAGCTGCGCCTGTTTCAAGGTAGTGTTGAGTTCGAGGCGTTCTATACGATCTTGGTTGAGTTTCAATAACAGTTTGATGACCAAATAGGTGACGACCCAAGAACCGATCATGAACAAAGAATTGATGACCTGGATCCAAAAATTATCATAGCTCCTGTACAATTGGAGCTCCGCATCGGTCAAAGCAGGTCCAAAATGAACATAGATAAAGCCGAAAAATACGTTGAGTAGACCAAACAATAGGGAAGCCAACAATATCGAAACCACTATTTTGATGAGCTCCCGACCCCCAAACGATTCAAACTTAATGTTTCGTTTAAGATAATACCGAAGCAACGATGTGGAAAAAACCCCGATAAAAATACCGATGACCACCGAATATAGTGTGAGTTGCCAACTGATGTTTTTGGGCACAAATACCGCCAATAAATTAAGGAAGCTCCAACCAAACAATTGGAGCCCCCAAAATATGTAATTTCTTTTTTTATCGCTCAATTCCATTGAGACATGGAAGTTTTATCAAATATACCTCTAGTTTATTGGATTCCACAATCCTCACAAGACCATAACTAAGATTTCTGTGCTGTTCTTCTTTTAAAAAGATTGCAACAACAATCCTTCTTGGGCAAAAAGGCTATCCAAACCATGGTCAACCCTGAATAGAAGAAAGGAAAATAACGGTTATAATCCCATCCGTCGAACTTTCCAAAAATACCAATGGCACCACCTATAATACCAATGGCAATGATTACAATTTGCGTTGTACTGAACTTTTTCATATCGTTTTTACTATTATTACCCACCTTAGATCAGAATACTGACCAGAACGGAAATTATTAATTTGGCTAGTGCGATCATGACTATTGATTTGTAATTGTTCAGCTAAAGTAAGCACGTGATGTAAGGTGGAAAACCAAATTATGACCAGTGGTAAATTTGATGAGCTGAGCGGTAAACGGATTTAATTGTAGTGTGATTACGATTCCTAAATGCTGGTTTTCAGACTATTTGTGCTCGGGCGGGTATTTTGAAAACACCTTTTTCACCAATGCTTTTAGATTGGCTTCCCTTACGCTGGGCGAGGCATTGTCGCGATAGCCGCTTTCGGCAACCGCCTGCCAGATCAGGGCATCGCGCTGGGCATCCACCAAATCAATTTGAATGCTGCGTTGAATGCCACCACTTCCAACCGGGATACCAACGGATATACCGCCTCCAACATTTCGGCCCGTACCACCAATACCAACACCCACAGCATTGCTTGGTGCATTGCGAAACTCACTGCTCAGGATATTGATGAACATTTCAGGTTCTTCGGCCATACGATAGCCCCTGGATTGCAGAGTGGAATCCAGGATACGGACCAAGCGCCGTTCATCCAATTCGGATAGACCGGTTTGCAAATCCGAAAAATAATTATAGGTCGTATAATTGGAGAAATTGGTCTCCTTGTCGTAATCATAATTCACCCTGATGGTAGTACAGGATACCATCAGAAACAACAAGACCAATGACATAAGAAACCGCATTTGGGGCGTTTTTGGATGCACCTAAATTTACGGAATAAACCGATTGTCAGTGGAAAATTTGGGACTTATTCGTTCAACAACGTCCAAAGTCTATCCTTCAGTTCTTGAATGCCCAGTCCACTCACCGAAGATATAAAGAGGTAGGGCACATCCTTGAAATCTTCTTTCATATCATCCCGCATTTCCTCAATGAGCTCTTCATCCAACATATCGCACTTGGAGATGGCGACCAGCCTGTTTTTGTCCAACAATTCAGGATTGTATCGGCGCAGTTCATCCAAAAGAATGGCGTATTCCTGACTGATGTCCTTGCTGTCTGCCGGGATTAAAAAGAGTAACGTGGCATTGCGTTCGATGTGACGCAAGAAGTAGTGTCCCAAGCCCTTGCCTTCAGCCGCCCCTTCAATAATTCCTGGGATATCGGCCAACACAAAGCTCTTGAAATCCCGATATTCCACAATGCCCAAATTGGGTTTAAGTGTGGTGAACTCATAATCGGCAATCTTAGGTTTGGCGGAGGTCATCGCCGCAAGCAGTGTTGATTTACCCGCATTGGGAAAACCGACCAACCCTACATCGGCCAACACTTTCAACTCCAAGGTAATGTAGGTTTCCTGACCCGGAATCCCTGGTTGGGCGTATCTTGGGGTTTGGTTCGTGGCCGTTTTAAAATGCCAGTTCCCTCGGCCTCCCATTCCTCCTTCGAGAATGATTTTTTCTTCTTGGTCCTCCGTTATCTCAAAAAGGACCTTTTTGGTTTCGGAATCGCGGATTACGGTGCCAAGCGGCACTTCCAAATACACGTCCTCACCATCGGCACCGGTACTGCGACTTTTTCCACCATGTTCACCATGGCCCGCCTTAAAATGTTTTTTGAACTTAAAATGGTATAAGGTCCAAAGGTTTTTGTTCCCCCTGATGATCACATGTCCACCACGACCACCATCACCACCATCGGGGCCTCCCTTGGCAACATATTTTTCACGATGTAAATGCGCAGAACCTTTGCCCCCGTTTCCAGAAGCGATATGCACTTTTACATAATCCACAAAATTGCCCTCGGTCATATTGGAATGTTTTGTATCAAGGTAGTGCCATAAGCCATTAGGCCGGCCTTCACCTAAAATGGTACTATTAATTTAGGAACCTAACATTGGTCCTTCAAGGTTCTTACATCAATGAATCGATAACCTTGCTCAAACGTTCCGTAATCTCATCGATATCGCCGATACCGTTCACGGAATGGAACTTGCCCTGTTTTTCGTAGTAGGCTTTCAGTGGGGCTGTTTTTTGGTTGTATTCATCAAAACGGTTGCGGATCTTGTCCTCATCCTGATCATCGGAGCGACCACTGCTTTTGCCACGTTCCAACAAACGGGCCACCAAAATATCGTCCTCGGCCTCCAAAGCGATGGTAGCGTTTACCTTCATATCCTTGGACTCCAAAAAGTTGTCCAATGCCTCTGCCTGGGCAGCGGTACGTGGAAATCCATCAAAAATGAACCCGGCGGCATCCGGGTTTTTCTCCACCTCATCCTTCAACATGTCGATGGTCACCTCATCGGGCACCAAATCGCCTTTGTCAATATAGGATTTGGCCAATACTCCCAGTTCGGTTCCGTTTTTAATGTTGTAGCGGAACACATCCCCTGTGGAAATATGCTTCAAATTGTATTTCTCCTTCAAAAACCCTGCTTGGGTTCCTTTGCCTGCACCTGGCTTGCCAAAGAGCACTAGGTTGATCATATCTGATTGATTTAATTGGTAAACTTCTCTAAGGTTCCTCCCCAATTCGTTATAATCCAAGCCATAGCCCACAATGAAATTATCCGGGATATCAATTCCAAAGTAATCGATGGGATATTCGCCATTGTACACCTCGGATTTGTAAAAAAGGGTGGCAATTTTGAACTCTTTCACTTTTGCATTCGAAAACAGGTGCACCAATTGCTTCAGTGTGCGCCCAGTATCCACCACATCTTCCAAAATAATCACACTTTTGCCATCCAAATCCTCGGGGACATCCAACAGCGTTTCCACAATACCCGTGGAGGTAAGCCCTTGGTAGGAACTCAATCGAACAAAGGATACTTCACAAGGGTGTTGATAGGCCTTCAAGAAGTCGGCAACGAACATAAAGGCACCATTGAGCACCCCAACAAAAAGTGGCGTCTCATCTTTGTAGTCCTTTGCGATTTCCTTGGCCATTTTGGCAACGGCCGCAAGAATCTGTTCTTCCTTCAAATAGGGCTTAAAAACCTTGTCGTGAAGCTTTATCAATGTTCTCTTTTTATATTTAGGTTGGCAAAGATAGCATTTTTACAGGTGGTATTCCCAGCGATCTTTCATAGCTTCGGGGATTTCACGTATTTTTGTATTCATTCCAATTCGCTGATCAATGCAATTTTTTTCATCCAACTTTAAATTGGGCATTTTAGGAGGTGGACAGTTGGGCAAAATGATGCTCTACGAGACCCGAAAATGGGACATTTACACCAAGGTGATGGATGCCTCGCCCGAAGCACCCTGCAAAATAGCCTGCAATGAATTTGTACTGAGCAGCCTGATGGATTTTGATGCCGTTTACAATTTTGGCAAAGATGTTGACGTCCTCACCATAGAGATCGAGAACGTTAATTTGGATGCCCTTGAAAAATTGGAACACGAGGGGATTACGGTATATCCACCGACCAAAACCCTACGGACCATCCAAAACAAAGCAACACAAAAGTTGTTCTATGTGGACCACGACATTCCAACAGCGCCCTTTACCCGGTTTGCATACACCTCAGAAATCGAGGACAGCATCCACAACGGTGGGCTGCAACTGCCTTTTGTTTGGAAAAGCGCCCAATTCGGTTATGACGGTCAAGGTGTGAAAGTTGTAAGAAAAATGGAAGATCTTACCGACCTTCCCAATGTGGAGTGCATTGCCGAGCAAATGATCGATTTTAAAAATGAATTGGCCGTGATCGTGGCGCGGAACACCAAAGGTGAGGTGGCCACCTATCCGGTGGTGGAGATGGAATTCCACCCCGAGGCCAATCAAGTGGAATATGTGATTTGCCCTGCCCGAATCGATGATGCTATGGCCAAAAAAGCGCAGGAAGTGGCCTTGAAGGTATCCGCAGAGATGAAACAAGTAGGACTATTGGCCGTGGAAATGTTCCAAACCAAAAACAATCAGATTTTGGTGAACGAAGTGGCACCCAGACCCCATAATAGTGGCCATTACAGTATCGAAGCCAGTTACACCAACCAATTCGAGCAACACATTCGGGCCATTTTGGGACTACCCTTGGGCAAAACAGACAGCAAGGTTGCCGGTATTATGGTGAATCTGGTCGGTGCCGAAGGCCATACCGGCGAAGTGGTGTATGAAAACATGGAAAAAATTCTGCACATGGATGGGGTTACCCCGCACATTTATGGAAAGAAAGAAACCCGTCCTTTTCGTAAGATGGGCCATGTGACCATTGTGGACGAAAACATGGCAAGGGCACGCCAAGTGGCCCAAGAAGTAAAGGAAACGATAAAAGTGATAAGCAAATAACGATATGAGCAAAGTAGCCGTGATCATGGGAAGTACCAGCGACCTCCCCGTAATGCAGGACGCTGTTGATATATTGAAAGATTTCGGAATCGATGTGGACGTAGACATTGTATCGGCACACCGTACACCGGAAAAACTGTTCGAGTTCGGTAAAAACGCACATAAAAATGGCTATTCGGTGATCATTGCCGGTGCAGGTGGCGCTGCCCATTTACCCGGAATGGTGGCCTCTTTGTCACCGTTGCCCGTAATCGGCGTTCCCGTAAAAAGCAGCAATTCCATCGATGGGTGGGATTCGGTCCTGTCCATTTTGCAAATGCCGGGCGGTGTTCCGGTTGCGACCGTGGCGCTTAATGGTGCCAAGAATGCGGGAATTTTGGCAGCACAGATCATCGGCAGTTCACATCCCGAAGTTTTGGAAAAAATTGCTTCCTACAAAGAAGGACTAAAAGTAAAAGTCATCAAAGGGGCGGAAGAGGTAAAGAAAAAATCCTAATCGATCGCTTCACCATGAATTACAACCAGATTGGCATTTTATTGGGGGTTTGTATGCTCCTGTTTCTTGGAGTCACCTTTAAGAAAGTACACAATCCCTATCTCTTGAGCATCTGGAAAAGTGGTCTTCTGGTTTTTACATTATATGCTGCTCTATTGATCTATATCGAGATCCACTGGCAATTTATTTCCGATTATGCCGACAAATATGATTTGAACGGTAACGGTTTTGTCGACCTGAACGAATATTCTGAGGAGGCCATTAAAGCCATGAACAAAAAAACCTACGGAACCAATGTGCGGATTTATGCGCCTTTGACCATGGCTGCACTTTCTTCGATCATAGGCTTTGCCTATTTGATCAGCGATTGGACCGTAACCCGATTAAAAATTCAAGAATACAAGAAATCTGTATGAACAATCCATTATTGGAGCCCTTTGATCAAGCTCCCTTTTCAAAAATAAAGAACGAACATTTTAAACCTGCTTTCCTACAGGCCATTGAAGATGCCAAAAAGGAAATCGATGCCATTGTGGACAACCCGGAACCACCATCGTTTGAAAATACGGTGGCCACCTTGGATTTTGCAGGCCAGCAGTTGGACCGGATTTCCAGTGTTTTCTTTAACCTGAATTCTGCGGAGACCAATGAGGAAATCCAGAAAATAGCCCAGGAGATATCTCCGCTATTATCGGAGTTCAGCAACGATATCACCCTGAACCAAGGGTTGTTTCAACGTATCAAAACAGTCTATGAGCAACGAGACAGCCTGGAACTGAATCCGGAGCAGTACACCCTATTGGAGAAAAAGTACAAGAGCTTCAGCCGAAATGGGGCCAACTTGAACGATGCGGATAAAAAGCGACTGCGTGAAATTGATGCCGAACTGGCCAAATTGAAATTGACCTTTGGGGAAAATGTGTTGGCCGAGACCAATAAATATGAAATGCTCCTTACCGACGAGGAGGACTTGAAGGGACTTCCTGAAGGTGAAAAAGAAGCGGCCGCCCATTTGGCGGAATCCAAAGGAAAAAAAGGTTGGCTCATAACCTTGGATTATCCAAGTTACATTCCATTCATGAAATACGCCGAAAACCGGGAACTTCGAAAAGAACTTTCCATGGCTTTTGGCAGCAAAGGGTTCCATAGTGATGAACTGGACAATCAAGAAAATGTATTGAAAATTGTGAACCTTCGTCATGAACGGGCCAATCTGTTGGGCTACCCCACCCATGCCCATTTTGTGTTGGAGGAACGCATGGCCGAGACCCCCGAGAAGGTCCTGGATTTTTTGAACGAACTGCTGGAAAAGGCAAAGCCTGCCGCAGAACGGGAATTTGCCGAATTGGAGGCCTTTGCCAAAGAATTGGACAACATCGATAACCTTCAGAAATGGGACAGCGCCTATTATTCGGAAAAATTGAAACAGAAGTTGTTCAATTTGGATGATGAAAAGTTGAAGCCCTACTTCAAATTGGAAAATGTAATCGATGGGGTGTTTAAAGTGGCCGAAAAACTGTTCGGGCTCTCCTTCAAGGAAGTTTCCACCATAGACAAGTACCACGAGGAGGTAAAAACCTATGAGGTCTATGACGATGCCGGTAACTTCATTTCGTTGTTCTATGCCGATTTTCATCCACGACCCGGCAAGCGCGGCGGTGCCTGGATGACTTCCTTCAAACCCCAATTTACGTTGAATGGCACAAACAGCAGACCACATATTTCCAACGTCTGCAACTTTACCAGATCCACCAGCAAAAAACCGTCATTATTGACCTTTAATGAGGTTACTACCCTGTTCCACGAGTTCGGACATGGATTGCACGGGATGTTGGCCAACACCACCTACCCGAGTCTATCGGGAACATCCGTGTACTGGGATTTTGTGGAATTGCCCAGCCAGGTAATGGAAAACTGGTGTTATGAGAAAGAGGCCTTGGAATTGTTTGCCTTTCATTATGAGACCGGGGAACTCATCCCCATGGAATTGGTGGAAAAAATAAAGGAGTCATCCAATTTTCAAGAAGGAATGGCCACTTTACGTCAATTGAGTTTTGGCTTTTTGGACATGGCTTGGCACGGTAAGGACCCTTCCAGCATCAATAATGTAAAGGCATTTGAAGACCAGGCTTTCGAAGGCACCCGTTTGTTCCCCGAAACACCGGAAACCTGTATGAGCACTTCCTTTTCCCATATTTTTCAGGGAGGCTATTCCTCCGGGTACTACAGCTACAAGTGGGCAGAGGTGTTGGACGCGGATGCGTTTGCATTTTTCAAGGAGAATGGGATTTTCAACAGGGAAATTGCTGAAAAGTTCAAGGAAAATGTACTGTCCAAAGGTGGCACGGAAAACCCAATGGATCTGTACAAGAGATTCCGGGGCTCCGAACCCAACATTGATGCCTTGTTGGAACGGGCGGGATTGATTGCCAAGAACTAGTGCATTTTCAAGCTAGGTCGCAAGTGATCCTACGACAAGGGTTATGATGGTCAATAAAATACCAACCGAAACTCCAATAATTGTTTTTCCGGTGGAAAAGGTGCGTTGCTTGCTTTCAGTGATCATGGCTCTTTGGATGATGATTTCATTTCTCCGCTGAAGAACAGTAATGGTAGAATCGGTAACCGACTTGATGGTTACTTTTTCCAGGGCTCGGTCACCAATACGTATCTCATATTTTTCACCTATAATATAGGCATCTTGGGTGTCCGCCATATTTTTGTAACTGTAACAACTGGGAAACAGTACTAGCACTATTATGGGAATGATTATTCTGATTTTTGGTTCCATTTTTTTTATTAGTGGTTGATTATCTACAAGTTATAACTATTTTTTTCCATCCATACGAACCGTTGTTTTTGCACAGATTCGATCTACCAAATCCTAAATAAGCGTTAAACTTTAATCAATTTGTTAGCTAACCCACTCCATATCGTCTAATGGGATTTTAACCACAAGCAGGTCCTTTAGGCCGTGCTATCCAAAAAAACGATTACATTTGGTACCTCAATAGGACTATGGCCGTGAACGAACTACATCCGGAAAATTGGGTTGACCTGTATGCAGATTATCTGTTCAATTACGCTATTACCAGGGTAAGCGATGCAGAAATTGCCAAAGATTTGGTGCAGGAAACCTTTTATGCCGGATTAAATTCTTCCAAAAACTATAAGGGCGATGCGGCCGAACGCACTTGGCTCATTTCGATTTTGAAGCGAAAAGTGATTGACCATTACCGAAAGATCAATTCCAAAAAAGGAAAGGCCGAGGTACGTATGAACTATAGCTCGGATTCCGATGCTGAGGGCGATTGGTTGGAGCAACAAGTAGCAGACCCTTTTAGCAGGGATGGTGACAATGTAATGGAAAATGAGGAATTGGGATTGGCCATACAAGATTGCATATCCAAACTGCCCCAAAAACAGGCATTGGTCTTTAAATTAAAGACCATTCAGGGTATGAGCACCGAAGATGTATGTAATGAACTGGAAATAAATCCGTCCAATCTTTGGGTGATGATCCATAGGGCGCGAACCGCCTTGATGGGCTGTTTAAATGAAAATTGGTTTTAATTATGAAGATCAGTTGCGAAGAGGCATCGAGCATTTGTGACAAGTCACAGTATAAGGAGGCAAGCTTTTGGGATATTTTCAAGCTGCGCATCCATCTATTGTATTGTAAGGCTTGCAAGGCCTATTCGAAAAAGAACAGTGAACTCACTTCCATGTGCGATCGTGCCGGGCTCAATATGCTTTCCAAGGACGACAAGGACCAGATGAAAAGGGATCTGGAGAAAAAACTCTAAACATAACGCTCGATTCCCCAAAATAGCAAGAACCAAAAAATGGGAATGGCCTCCACCCAAAAGGACACAAAATAGCGCGTCTGCATTTTTTTGTTGGCCAATAATACCGTAATCAGAACTAGGGCCAACAACAACCGTAGGCCAATTTCCAAGGGATGGATGTCATCCTTGAGAAAAGTAAGGCTAAAGAAAAGTACGGTCAAAACAACACCCAGTCTTTGGGTGCTTTTAATCCCCAACACTTGGGGCAGTGTCCGCAAACTTTTATCATCCCACTGCAAATCCCGTATTTCAAAAGGCAAGATCAAAACCAGCACCAATAAAAATCGTTGGACAAAGGCAATCCAAAAATCCCAATTCAACGGCAGTCCTGCATCCAATAAGGGCAACAGCACGGTAAATCCTGCCCAAACAAAGGCCACAATATAAATTTTAAGTCCCGCCAAATTTCTGAGGTTCTTTGCCCTTGGCAAAAGAGGCACCGCATACAATGCAGACAAAAAACCCAAAATAAGGGTGCCCCACCAAATTTGGGCATCCAATTGCACCAAAAAATAAAGGGCTCCGCCAAAGGACGCAAAACTGAATAGCTGTATGGTTTTATGGTAGGCATTCGAGACAATGATATACTTGTAGGCCTCTACCCCATATTTGATGAAATTATAGCATACGATCACACTGAAAAAAATGAAGCCCAAAAGATCCAAATCGGAAAATGTGTCGAACAAATGAAAGGTGACCCCGGCCATGGCCAACACCGACAAAGCCACATGGATACTGGCATCCAGATAAAAATCGAATAGTGCTTTCAGCGTTTTCATGGGATTGATATCAAGGTCCGTTAAAAACGGTTGATCAGTGGTTAACAACTTTGGTCGACCTCCATTCAAAAATGGCCATTTTCATCGAATTAATCCCTAATTTTGTGCACTTTATTGGATTGAACATGAACACAGAAGTTTTTGCCGCCAGACACATAGGCATTACGGAAAACGACATGCCCCGCATGTTGCAAACGATTGGAGTGGACAGTTTGGAACAACTTATTTCCGAAACCATTCCGGACGACATCAAACTGAAACTACCCCTGGAACTTCCAGCAGGTATCAGTGAGCATGAATTCTTGGGCCACCTGCAGGAATTGGCACAAAAAAATAAAATATTCAAGACGTATATCGGATTGGGTTACCATGAAACCCTAACGCCATCCGTCATCAAAAGAAACATCTTGGAAAATCCGGGATGGTATACCGCCTACACCCCCTATCAGGCAGAAATAGCACAAGGCCGATTGGAAGCTTTGCTCAATTTTCAGACCATGATCACTGACCTTACCGGCATGGAAATCGCCAACGCTTCCCTGTTGGATGAAAGTACCGCCGCTGCCGAGGCCATGACCATGTTGTTCGATGTGCGAAGCAGACAGCAAAAAAAGGACGATGCCGTAAAATTCTTTGTTTCTGAAGAAGTATTGCCACAAACCTTGGATCTTCTAAAGACCAGAGCTATACCTTTAGGTATAGAGTTGGTTGTGGGCAACCACCAAACCTTTGACTTTTCAACTGCCTTTTATGGTGCTTTGTTGCAATATCCAGGAAAACATGGCCAAGTTCACGACTATGCTGAATTTGCGCAAAAAGCCAAAGAGCAAGAGATCAAAGTGGCCGTTGCAGCCGACATTTTAAGCTTGGTATTGTTGACACCTCCCGGAGAATGGGGAGTGGATGTGGTAGTGGGAACAACACAGCGCTTTGGAATTCCATTGGGCTATGGCGGTCCACATGCTGCCTTTTTTGCCACCAAGGAAGAATATAAACGAAGCCTCCCTGGACGAATCATTGGGGTTACCAAGGATACAGACGGCAACCGCGCCTTACGAATGGCGTTGCAGACCAGGGAACAACACATAAAAAGGGATAAGGCGACTTCCAACATTTGTACCGCACAGGTATTATTGGCGGTTATGGCCGGTATGTATGCCGTATACCATGGTCCGAACGGATTGAAATTTATCGCCAATAAGGTGCACAATGCCACCCGATTATTGGCAAAAGGGCTTGAATCCATTGGTTTGGAGCAAATGAACACTGCCTATTTTGACACCATTAAGGTACAGTTCACCAATACCGACAAGTTGCGGGAAATCTGTGAAAGCAGGGAGATCAACTTGAATTATATCGATCAGGAGACCGTTTCCATTTCCTTGAACGAGGCTACTTCCGACGAGGACATCAAGCTCTTGCTTTCCTGCTTCATCGTTGCCCAAGGCGACAAAAAGGATATTTCATTTACCAGTGGCATCAAGGAAGTTATTCCTGCCAATTTACAACGAAAAAGCGCCTTTTTGGAGCACGAGGTATTCAATGCCTATCATTCCGAAACCGAATTGATGCGGTACATTAAAAAATTGGAGCGCAAGGATTTGGCATTGAACCATTCCATGATCTCTTTGGGAAGCTGTACCATGAAATTGAACGCAGCCTCCGAAATGTTGCCACTGAGCTGGCCACATTGGGGCAACATCCATCCCTTTGTTCCTTTGGAACAAGCACAGGGCTACCAAGAGGTATTGAAAACCCTTGAAGAACAATTAAATGTGATCACCGGTTTTTCAGCCACCTCATTGCAGCCCAACTCCGGAGCACAAGGCGAATATGCCGGACTTATGGTGATCCGCGCCTATCACGAGTCACGTGGCGAAGGTCATAGGAACATTTGCTTGATTCCAGCCTCCGCACACGGTACCAACCCAGCTTCTGCCGTTATGGCCGGAATGAAAGTGGTCGTTACCAAAACTGATGATCAAGGAAATATTGACATGGACGATTTGGAGGAAAAAGTACACCAGCATGCCGATAATCTAGCCGCATTGATGGTCACCTACCCTTCCACCCACGGAGTTTTTGAATCGTCCATCAAACAGATCACCAAATTGATCCACGATAATGGCGGACAGGTGTATATGGACGGTGCCAATATGAACGCCCAAGTTGGTTTGACCAATCCGGCAACCATTGGGGCCGACGTATGCCACTTGAATTTGCACAAAACCTTTGCCATTCCCCACGGAGGTGGTGGTCCCGGTGTTGGACCAATCTGTGTGGCAGAGCAATTGAAACCGTTCTTACCTTCCAACCCTGTGGTAAAAACGGGAGGCAGTGAAGCCATTACAGCCATTTCCGCTGCTCCTTGGGGCAGTGCCTTGGTGTGTTTGATTTCGTACGGATACATTAAAATGTTGGGGGCCGAAGGGTTGACCAATGCCACCAAAGCGGCCATTTTGAATGCCAACTACATCAAAGACCGCTTAAAAGGCAAATTTGATGTACTCTATACCGGGGAACGCGGTAGGGCTGCCCACGAAATGATTGTGGATTGCCGTCCTTTCAAAGCCAATGGTATTGAAGTTACCGATATCGCCAAACGTTTGATGGATTATGGTTTCCACGCACCAACGGTATCCTTCCCAGTGGCAGGTACGTTAATGATCGAACCCACTGAAAGTGAAAGTTTGGCCGAACTTGATAAGTTCTGCGATGCCATGCTGTCCATTCGCGCAGAAATTGATGAAGCATCTGCTGATGAACCAAATAATGTATTGAAAAATGCACCCCATACTTTGAGCATGTTGACGAGCGATAATTGGGACTTTCCGTATTCTAGGGAAAAAGCGGCCTATCCTTTGGCCTATGTGGCCGAAAATAAATTTTGGCCCAGTATCCGAAGAACCGATGAGGCATTTGGGGATCGTAATTTGATCTGTACCTGTGCCCCCATCGAGGAGTACATGGAGGCGTAAAAACCGTTATAAATACTGATATTAAGCCCTGATCATTCATTTTGTTCAGGGCTTTTTCTATCTTTTACCCATTGCAAATCCCTTTTGGACATTGTAACACGTATTATGCATGCATAATAACCAAAAATGATTCGCGTAACTTGAATCAAATTGTACCTCGACATGAAAATAGGCATCACCGGCACAGGTTGTTACATTCCTTCCATCATCACCAAAAATGAAGATTTTTTAAACCACGAATTTTTGGAGACCGATGGCTCTGCGTTTGGGCAATCCAACACCGTAATTGTGGAAAAGTTTAAGGCCATTACTGGCATAGAAGCACGTCGTTATGCCAAACCGGAACTTAAAACGTCGGATATGGGCTATCTTGCAGCGGAAAAGGCGATAAAGGATGCCGGTATCGACAAGGAAACACTCGATTACATCATTTTTGCGCACAATTTTGGCGACCTTACCCCTGGAAAAATCCAAGGGGACACCTTACCCAGTTTGGCCACAAGAGTGAAGCACCTGTTGCGCATCCAAAATCCCAAATGCGTTGCCTACGATCTTATTTTCGGTTGCCCAGGTTGGATCGAGGGCGTGATCCAAGCCTCGGCTTTCATCAAAAGTGGCATGGCGAAAAATTGCTTGGTCATAGGCGCAGAAACCCTCTCCAGAGTTATTGACCCCTATGATCGCGACTGTATGATTTTTTCCGATGGAGCGGGCGCAACCGTGTTGCAAGCTAATCCCGAATCCGGTGAAATCCTTTCGCATGCCTCGGTTACCTATGCCAATGAGGAAGCCTACTATCTCTATTATGATAAAACCAATAGCCCCAAGGGCTGTACGGATACCCGCTACATTAAAATGCAGGGACGCAAAATCTATGAATTTGCCTGTGTAAATGTCCCCAAAGCCATGGCCGAATGTTTGGACGGCAGTGGAGTGGCCATCGATGATGTAAAGAAAATCTTCATCCATCAAGCCAATGAAAAAATGGACGAAGCCATCATCAAACGATTCTATAAAATATATGGCAAGGAGGTACCCGCCAATGTGATGCCCATGAGCATCCATGAATTGGGCAACAGTTCCGTGGCAACCATTCCCACCCTATACGATATGGTGTTGAAAGGTGAGTTTCCGGAACATAAACTTCAAAAGGGAGATGTTGTTATCTTTGCAAGCGTTGGTGCCGGAATGAACATCAACGCCATCGTCTATAAATACTAAATGTACGAGAACAACTTTCCCAATAAACGCTACAGACATACCTTGGCGTTTTTGCAGAAACACATCAACACCACCGAGACCATTTTGGATTTGGGCGTGGAAAATCCCTTTACAGAAATCATGAAATCGAACGGGTATACCGTTTCCAACACCAAAGGTGAGGATTTGGACGTGGATTTTTCCACCGTGACCCAATCGGATGCCGATGTGGTGACTGCTTTCGAAATTTTTGAACATTTGGTGGCCCCCTACAATGTGTTGAAAGAAATAAAATCCAACAAATTGGTAGCCAGTATTCCCATGCGACTCTGGTTTTCTGCGGCTTACCGAAGCAAAACCGACCCTTGGGATAGGCACTACCACGAATTTGAGGACTGGCAATTTGATTGGCTCCTGGAAAAAGCAGGATGGACCATAAAGGACTCGGCCAAGTGGACCAATCCCACCAAAAAAATTGGATTTCGACCCTTGCTCCGCTACTTCACCAATCGCTATTACATTGTTTACGCAGAACGATAGGTCCGCACAATTAGCAGTAAACAATTATCAAAGTTCAATATTACCTTGTCATTTTGAGCGTAGTCAAGAAATTCTAAAGATTTACTCTGTGCCTGTAAATTCGATATCATTTGTCTTCGCCTTTTTAATTGGATTCTTCAATCACTTTGTTCTTTCAGAATGACAACAAATGACAATTCCTGTCTCCTGTCTCCTGTCTCCTGTCTCCTGTCTCCTGTCTCCTGTCTCCTGAACATAAACTTAAACTTCTTTGGGTTTTATAATTTCTTTTTTGGAATTTTAGCCCATGCGAATCAGCATTGTCATTCCCGCCCATAATGAGGCAACTTACCTCAAAGCCTGTTTGGATTCCTTTGTGGCACAGACCTATTTGCCCAACGAATTGATTTTGGTCGACGATAATTCTTCCGACGATACGTTTAAGATTGGTCAGGAGTATGCTCGTAAACACAATTGGATCAAGGCCATCCAACGCGAATCGACCGATGTGCACATCCCCGGTAAAAAAGTGGTGGACACCTTTAATTTTGGATTGCAGCACACTTCCGAATTTGATCTGATCGGAAAGTTTGATGCCGATATCGTTTTACCCCCCAACTATTTTGAAGCCATGGTGAACCATTTCCAATCCAATTGGATGCTGGGCATGTGTTCGGGACTTCTTTTTATAAAAAAGGGTGATGCTTGGGTCTATGAAAACATCGCGGACAAAAACCATATCCGTGGCCCGATTAAATTGTACCACAAGGCTTGTTTCAACAAAATTGGTGGTTTACGACCCGGGGTGGGTTGGGACACGGTGGATACCTTACTGGCCAAATTTCACAAATTTGATACGTTGACCGTACCCGAGCTGCATGTAAAACACCTTCGCCCAACCGGACAGGGGTATAGCACCAAAAAGTACCAAGCCAAAGGGGAAGGGTTGTACAAAATGAGATATGGTATTGTTCTGGCCAAAATCGCAGCCTTAAAAATGGCCTGGCAAGCCAAAAGCCCACTATTATACCTGCAAATGGTGATGGGCTATCTCAAAGCGATGTTCCAAAACAAGCCACGATTTGTTTCCAAACTAGAGGGTAAATTCATACGTACCTATCGCTGGAAGGGGATTTGGTCGAAACTTTGATCGCGTTCCTAAATATCTCCCATCCATCAATTGAAAAAGGGCATTCGTCAATTGCTTTGCCCAAACTTTGGCTTTAAAACCTTCCTTGCATAAGAACATTTTAACAAGAGAATACTTTCGATGCTTCGAGAGTATTGTCCCAAATCCTTATGCAAATGAAACTACCGAGCCAATCAAAACCTTTTGTTGGATTATTAATCATCTCCATCCTTTCTTCTTGTGAAAAGGAACCTACCCCTGTCATTGACCTTTCCCAAATTGAATCTGCCAATCAAATAGACGCGGAAAAGGTTGTCTTGGGAGAAGAATTGGACATTCCCTATACTGTGGAAAACATGCAAACGGCATTCGACAATCTGCTGTTCAATTTAAAAAATAAATCCAAACACAGTAAGTTGTCCAAAACCTTTAAAGATGAAGAAGGAATAGAAATTCTGCCTTCTTATTACTATTATAGGTTTTTACCAAAGGATAGTGCAGAATACAATGTACTGGTAAACGACACCATTTTGCAGACAACCAATGTGCCCTTGCATTTTAAAATTGAACAGGAGGGGGATTATTACCAAGATCCCGACCTTGAGGATGATGGGAACAATTCAACTTTTTCCTATTTATATGCCGTTGTACCCTATGATCATCCCCTACCCGATAATATTCAGCATGAAAAATTGGACAACTACTATTTTGCCCCAGAATTGGGCAAGGAAGAGCCCGAAGAAGGAGAAATCATAGTAAAGCAGCCCATAAATAAAACCACGAAAGATATCCTAACTGTGGATGAAAACGGGGAAGTATTTGAGTATTTGGAACTGGAAGCCCTTAAGCTGACCAATAACTTGGAAGAGGATGAACTGAATGCCTTAAAGTTTTATCTGCCCAACGATTCCACAGCAACATTGTACACGTATGAGGCAGCACATGAATTGGGTTATGAACAAAAGGATTTGATCATTGATCTAGCCTCCATTGACGATCTATTGGAACAGGAAAAAATGGCAGGACGCAAAAAATGGCAACCTAGCGGCAAAATTACCGTACATGAAGACGCCGTGAACAAAACCGTTGGTGTTATTGGTGCCGAAGTTAAAGTGAGAAAATGGGGACTTGTTGTAATAAGAAGAGCACGTACAAATGCAAAGGGTGAGTTCAAGACCCAAAGCACACGGACCAAACGTGTAAAGTACGCGGTCCACTTTTTTAATACCAAGAAAAAGTTCCGTGTCATGGCAGGCACTATTTTGTCCCGTGCAAAACACAGGGGAACCCGCACATTTAAGAGAAAGCCTTGGTTCCAGCATTTCTCATCCGGAAGAGGAAAGTTTTATGCTTTGGTACATAATGCTGCTCATGATTTTTATGAAAGGGCCGTGGGCAAATTCGGTCTCTATCATCCTAACAAAAGTTGGTTGCGAATTAGTGCTAGATACAATGGTGAAGTTGGAGACTCACGCCACAATGACCTCAATGTTAATGGAACAATTCCCTGGGTGCCTATTTTAAGATGGAAATCAGAGATTCAAGTGGGAAGACTTAGTGATGGGTATTATGATGGTAGCGATAAAATTTATGGGGTTGTAACTCATGAAATGACTCATGCAAGCCATTATCGAATGGATAGAGGCTATTTTTTGAATTTTAAATTCATACCTAGTAATACTCGTTGCAAAATGCGCTCACTTTCTGAAAGTTGGGCAGAGGGAGTGGAAACTATCATTACAAATGATAGATATAAAGATCTTAATAATATCTATATTGCCTCCTCCAGCACAACCTCTCCAGCTGTAGGCAACTATTACAATTCAAGACTGCAAACGTTAGAAAAGAATGGAATGAGTGTATATTCCCCCATCGTGATCGATTTATTAGATGATTACAATCAAAGAACAATCAATGGCAGTACTAATGAAAATAGACCAAATGATCGAGTAAAGGGATATAGACTTTGGCAAATTCAAAGTGCTTTAAATTCAAGTAGAGGTATACACAATTGGAAAGAAAAACTGAAAAATTTATTTAACAACCCAACTGAAAAATTTGTAGATGAATTGTTTAATGAATACATGTATGATATCTGTAAATAAATTAGTAAAGATTTGCATTGGAATTTTGATTTTAATTTCCTCATGTTCAGAAACTACTGAAGAAATCAATTTCACCCTATACAATGATACAGACAACACGATCTTATTAAGAGCTTTTAAAAGTACAACGATGGAACTTGTTGATGCAATAAACCTAATACCAAATTCGAAGTATACCAAAACACAATCAATAGGTTTTGACGATACACAAAGTATGGCCTTTTATTCCGATTTTGGTGTTGACTCAGTTAGAATCATATTCAATTCGAACAGAGTGGTTATTTATACTTTATATGAAGGCAACAATACAAACTTGGATATTTTTTATGGCAACAATAAACAATATCATGTAACCGATGTCGATTTTTCAATGGGAATCAATTGTTTAGATGATTGTGAATAAAATAATCAAGGAAATTTTTGGAAGCCAGACATCGCGGCACAAAAACCCATAAAAGAAAACCGTGGAACCAACATTTTTCATCTGGACGCGGAAAATTTTATGCTTTGGTGCACAACGCTGCTTATGATTATTATACACGGGTGGTACCCACCTATGGTTTAAAAATGCCTCGTAAATGCAGGATAAGTGCAAAATACAACCTTAGTGGCAGATCTGAACATCGGGCGGATATTTTGACTTTATTGCCCACCTCGGACATTAGAGTCAATCGTAAAAAAGGTGGTGCATATCAAGGTAGTGATGGCATCTATGCCGCCACAGTTCATGAGCTTACCCACGCAGGCCATAGAGAACTAGATCCGGGAATGTTTACCGTATTTTCCTATTCCAGTTGTGATAGGAAAATTTTGCAAGAAAGTTGGGCCGAAGGTGTGGAGACCATAGTGACCAATGATAGACATTTTAAGTTGAATTCAAACTACAAATCCACGGAATCTCGAGATAAAGCCTTGGGATTGGCAAGATGGGGGGCTTGGAGACAGCGAAGAGAAGTCATTCAATTGGACGAATACACCCCAATAGTAGAAGATCTTATCGACAACCTTAATCAACATAAATTGAATTTGAATTTCCCTAAAGATAATGTTGAGGGCTACAAATTATCAACAATTGAAAAGTCTCTGTCAAAATGCAGAACACCATCTCAATGGAAAATTAAATTAAACCACTATGGACCATCAAGTGTCACTTCAGAAGAACTAGATGAATTATTCAATTATTTTCAACAAGTCAGAAACAATTTAGATACACCATGCAATTAAGATATTTAATAATTTCCATACTACTACTTACAGCTTGTACAACTGAAGAAAATTTAAAAACTTATTCAGTTTCAGTTACCAATTCATCCTTAGTTCAAGTTGAGATATTAGGTTACAGTGGCAATGCACTTGTATTCAGCAAGCAAATTGAGCCCTCAAAAAATGTAAAAATCTGTTCTTACATCTCAGAGTCCTTTACTGGAATTACCTGTGAAAACGATTCCATCGTTTTCAAATTTAACAATGGTACAGGTTATGCTTGTGACCTGCGTGGCGGATCAGACAGCTACTGTTTCAAAAGCAAAAACCCTTTTGTTAACGAGGTCTCTTTTGCAAAAATTGGAGACAACAATTACAATTTTGTTATTGATGAAATGGATTATGAAAACGCCTATGTACTACACAAATAAAACCAAAATATCGAATGATGAAATTACTTTTTACTATTCTATACAGTTTAGTCTTTTTATCAACCTTACTGGCTCAAGACCAAAAAGATAACATATCCGTACAAAATCCCATTAGGGCCATCACTTTTGATTTGTTGTCTCCAATATACTATAGTTACGGTCCCTCGAATTTAACGCGTTGGCGAATCGGCTATCGACACCAGTTGAACCGGCGACTGGTAATTGGAGCCGACTTGGGTTATGGAGATGAAAAATTCGCTTTACGTGATGAGGGAATTGATTATAGATTGTATGAGTTGGTTCCAGAAATGCAATATTTGTTGCAATTAAGGAGCAAGACCCAAGTATACTTTGCCCTACAACCCTTTTACCTCATCCATACCGAAACGCTTTATAGTAGGTCTGTTTATGCACAAGAGATTGGATCGGTTCATTTTGATGAGGCGGCCTACCAAAGAATGAAATACGGATTGACATTGAACTATGGGTTCATTTTTCCCATATCATCTAGAATAGGCATCAATATATTCATTGGCGGAGGCGTAAAACGAAGGGAAAACAACTATAAATCCTTTGTAAACCCTTCTTTGGATGTATTTGCATTTTCAGATGAATGCCATGAACCAAAGTACTACGAAAACGATATTCCTTTTACAGAATTTCAGTTCTCCTTTGGTATTAAAGCCTATTTTCTAGTTAAAAGAAGAAATTCACTTTAACACCTCCCCAATCGGTTTCCCGGTAGTGCCATTCGGGAAAGCAATGCCCAACAATGCCGAAATGGTCGGTGCAATATCAGGTATTTCGGTCCGGTTCACCGTGCTGCCCTGCTTTATGCCCTTACCAAAAAGCAACAAAGGGGAATGGGTATCATAAATCTGCGGGGAACCATGGGTAGAACCTGTTTTGCCGTAAGAAATAAACCCTGGATTGGGCACGATCAGCACATCACCCGAACGTTTTTGATTGTAACCGTTCTGCAAAATGTACGGAATGCCACGGGTATATTCATTGGCCCACATTTGATGGCCGGTGTACACTTGTCCAATACCTTCGTAAGACAATAGTTCCTTTGCCATTTCTTCTTGTGCAATTACAATATCGATGTCCAAATTGGATAAAATCCTATGATCCAAAAACAATTGATAATTGGACAAGTTTTTCACCATTTCCGTAGTGCCGTATTTGTATTTCAAAAATTCATTGAATTTTTCCTTCATCCCATTCATATCCAAATACCCAGCTGGGATTTTTTGGTCTTGCAGATAGGCCGGCACATTTATGGCCGCATGATCCGCGGTTAGGAATACCGTATACTCCCCTTCGCCCACTTTCTCATCAAGCTCGCTGAACAAGCGGGCCAAATCTTGATCCAAGCGAATGTAGGTATCCTCAATTTCCTTGGAGTTTACCCCATAAAAATGGCCTACATAATCCGTGCTGGAATAACTGACTGCCAAAAAATCGGTGATGGCGTCCTTTCCCAAATCTTCTCCTTCCAAAGCAGCCAATGCAAAATCCGTGGTCATGCTATTTCCGTATGGACTTCTTCTCAACAACTCGAATTCGCCATTGGTCTCCCACAGTTTGGGGAAATCATGGGGAAAGGTAGTGGTGGTCTCACCCTTTTGCAATCCTTCATAGGTATTGGCGTCGGAACCACTTTCCACATACGTTTCAATGGGCCGTAAAGTGGCCCACGGTTTTTTGTATTGCTCCACCGCATCCGATGCATTGAAATCCACAACCCATTGTGGCAAGGCATCCATATAATAGGAACTTGTAATCCAATTTCCGGTGGCGCCCCCCTCAAACCAATAGGCGGCATTGGCCGAATGACCCGCTGGCAAAATGGCACCACGATCCTTCAGTGCCACTCCAATTACTTTTCCGCGTTGTTGGGTATGCAAACGCAATTGATCGGTAACCGTTGTGGTCAACATACGGTGGGGTGACATCTGTCCGGAAGCCGAGTTGGTGCCCACGGAAGTCATAGTATCATCTCCAGCACAATAGACCATTTTATCCGCTTCCTTATCGTACCAATCGTTTCCTATGATTCCATGCATGGCCGGAGAAGTGCCGGTATAAACGGAAGCATGGCCAGGACCTGTACTCGTGGGAGCATAATTGAAATGATGGTTCTTACAGTTAAATCCTTCGTTCACCATACGCTTAAAACCCCCTTCACCATATTGATCCCAAAAGCGGGTGAGGTAATCATAACGCATTTGATCTACCACAATGCCCACTACCAATTTGGGAGTTTGGGCGATAAATTCGGTGGTTTGCACTTCAACAGCATCTTTCTTTTTGCGCTGTCCGAAGGAAAAGCCAATGGCACAAATCAGTGAAATCGTAACAAGAAGGTTGGTCTTTTTCATGAATAGGATTTAATCAAACAATGGCAAAGCTATTCAATAACCCCTTTAAAATGTTTAAATCAAGGTTAAATGCTGGACAATATTCTTATTTTTATCAACTCAAGTCCAAATAAACGCATGAAACACCTAGAAGCGATTGGAAAATACTTCATCATGATCTGGGAGGTTTTCAAGAAACCGACCAAATGGCCGATCATGAAAACCCTGATCTTAAAGGAAATCGATGACTTGATCTATGGCGCCATGGGTATCATCGTTTTTATTTCCTTTTTTATCGGTGGGGTGGTCACCATTCAAACCGCATTGAACCTAAACAGTCCTTTCTTGCCCAAAAGCCTTATTGGTTTTGCCACCAGACAATCCGTTATTTTGGAGTTTGCACCTACGTTCACCTCCATCATCATGGCAGGTAAAGTGGGGTCGTACATCACATCCAGCATAGGCACCATGCGGGTAACCGAGCAAATCGATGCCTTGGAAGTTATGGGCGTCAATTCCTTGAACTATTTGGTATTTCCGAAAATCGTCGCCACCATGTTGTATCCCTTTGCCGTGGCCATTTCCATGTTCGTTGGGGTAACCGGGGGATGGGTAGCCGCCGTTTTTGGTGACTATGCCCCCAGTGGTGAATTCATAAAGGGATTGCAAATGGATTTTGATTCGTTCCACGTTACCTATGCCTTTATAAAATCAGTGGTCTTTGCCTTCATCATTGCCACGGTGCCCTCTTTTCATGGGTATTACATGAAGGGTGGCGCACTCGAGGTGGGCAAGGCCAGCACTACATCCTTTGTGTGGACCAGTGTGGTCATAATCATCGTGAATTACATATTAACCCAATTGCTTCTTGGCTAATGATCGAGGTAGACAACATACATAAATCGTTCGGTGACCATCATGTACTTAAAGGTATTTCCACTGTTTTTGACAAAGGAAAGACCAACTTGATCATTGGACAGAGTGGTTCGGGCAAGACGGTATTTTTGAAGTGTTTGTTGGGCCTTTTTGAACCTGATGAAGGAAACATTTGCTATAATGGCCAGTACTATTCCGAATTAAGTGCGAAGGAGCGCCGGAACCTTCGGCAAGAGATGGGGATGGTATTTCAGGGCAGTGCCCTTTTCGATTCGATGACCGTGGAAGGCAACGTTATGTTTCCCTTAGATATGTTTACCAACCAGTCCAAATCGGAAATGCAGGACCGGGTCGATTTTGTATTGAAACGTGTGAACCTCATCGATGCCCACAAAAAATATCCGGCAGAAATATCGGGGGGCATGCAAAAAAGGGTGGCAATAGCCCGTGCCATTGTGATGAATCCAAAATACTTGTTCTGTGATGAACCCAACTCGGGCCTCGATCCCAAAACGGCCATCTTGATCGACAACCTCATACACGAAATTACCCAGGAATACGATATCACTACGGTAATCAATACCCACGATATGAACTCGGTGATGGAAATCGGTGAAAAAATCGTGTTCTTAAAAAATGGCTATAAGGAATGGGAAGGGACCAACAAGGAAATCTTTAAAACGGACAATCAGGCCGTAACCGATTTTGTATACTCTTCGGAACTGTTCAAAAAGGTACGGCAAATGTACATCGAAGAGCGCAACTAGGCTTATTCCACCTCCTTGATCACTAAAGTGCTGTCCTGTATTCTCAACTTTAACCAAGCAAGCATTTTTTTGGAATCCGCCTCCTTTTGGCTGCTACGTACACCCTCTTTCCATTTAACCTCAAAAACCGGAACTGTATCCAGCTTTTTGAAATCCGTTTTGACTTGATAAGAAAAACCCAGTTCGGAAATATTCTCGTAATTGGCCTTGGCCTCGGCACTGACTTCCCTAAATGGAATCTGCTTACCGGCATTTTTGGTCAAAGTGGCCACTTCGGCTTCCAACAAACGGATTTGTTCATCCTTGTTCAGTAGTTCCGCCTTATTTTTCTCATAGAGTTCGCTCACATAATTGAACTTTTCTTCCGAGTCATCCTTACCCCCTTGGATGATGTGCAATTCAGAATTTTTCAATCGCGAAAACTGGTTCTTTTGGGTCCTCCAGGTATTGATGACATTGTCCGGAACCAATTCGTCGCCCATGAACACAACCTCGATCAAGGAAGTACCATCGTCCACATAATCCAACTTGGTCAGGTTATCCACATATCTTCCAGCGCCTTCAAACTGATATACCTCCACGGTTTCCTTTAAAAATTCCTGTGCTTGTTTTGTGAACAGGGATTCTTGAAATACTTTGTAAAAAGTAAATCCAGCCGGAATCATTACCAAAATACCGGTAATGGATGCCATTCGTGCAATGAGCCGCCTTCTGTGGGAATTGGCGTAACGCACCATGGGAAAACGCAAAAACTTGATGACCAAGAACGTGGCCAATCCAATAAATATGGTATTGATGATGAACAAGTACATGGCCCCTGCTGCATACCATGGCTTTCCAATGGCCAATCCGAAACCAACCGTACAAAGGGGCGGCATCAGAGCTGTGGCAATCGCTACACCAAAGATAACACTGGCAATGGTCCCCTTTTTTGCCCGGGCAATCACAAGGGCAAGTCCACCAAAAAAGGCAATGAGCACATCGCGAATATCCGGTTTGGTTCGCGCCAAAAGTTCCGAGGATTCATCCCGCAATGGAAATAGGTAGAAGAACAAAAAAGCAGTGATCACACTGAGCACCACCATTACCGCAAAGTTCTTCAAAGATCTTCGCAAGGTATCAATATCGTTGATGGCCAAGGACATCCCCATACCCAATATAGGTCCCATAAGGGGCGAGATCAACATGGCACCGATCACAACTGCAGTAGAATTGGCATTCAATCCAATGGAAGCAATAAAAATGGAACAGACCAAAATCCAAGACGTATGCCCCTTGAAGGGAATATCCGCCGTAATGGACTCTTTGGTGGCCACAGCGTCGGTATTGGTGCGGATTTCCAAAAGCTCCGATAGAAACTTCCGGACACTGCCCAAAAGTCCCTTCAGGTCCTTTTTTACCTCTTCACCACTATCTTGGCCTTGAGAGGCTCCCTCTTTTGAACTGTTCTCTATCATATATTATGCGAACTGGTCGCCAAATTTGTCCTTTACTTCTCCCAACACCTTTTTAATATCTTGTTGTTTGGCCTTGGGATAGATCAACAACACCTCTTCCTTATCCACAATGATATAATCTTCAAGCCCATCCACAACTACTATTTTGCCTTTAGGTGACCGGATCATATTGCCCTTGGCGTTTTCCAAGACCACTTGTGCATTCACCACGGCATTGTCCGATACATCCTTATCCAGTTTATCGTACAGTGCTCCCCAGGTTCCCAGATCATTCCAATCGAAGGTAGCGGGCAGGGTGTAAATGGCGTCGGACTGTTCCAAGATAGCATAATCTATGGAAATGTTGTCGGCCTTCGCATAGTTTTCCTGTATAAAAGCACGCTCTTCTTGCGTATTATAACAGGAAATGCCACCGCCAAACAATTCGTATTGTGAGGGCTGATAGTTTTTAAAAGCGTTCACAATGGTTTCCACACTCCACATGAAAATTCCCGCATTCCAAAGGAAATTGCCTTGGGCCAAAAATTCCTTCGCTGTTTCATAATCTGGCTTTTCCCGGAATTGGGACACTTTTTTCAGTTTTTGGTCACTTCCTTTTTCAAATTCGATGTAGCCAAATCCTGTATTGGGGAAAGTGGGTTGAATCCCCAAGGTGCAGAGTACGTTCTCCTTTTCACACTTATCGAAACAAGCTATCACATCGTTTTCGAATGCCTCCTCATCCTCGATCCAGTGGTCGCTGGGCGCCACGATCATCACCGCATTCGGGTTCATCTTCTGAATTTTAAGGGAAGCGTACAAAATACATGGGGCTGTATTTCGCATGGCGGGTTCCAACACGACTTGATCGGGTTTTACCTTTGGTAATTGTTCCAATACCAAATCATTGTACCGCTCATTGGTCAATATCAAGATATTTTCCGTGGGAATAAAACGGTTCAACCGATCAAAGGTCTTTTGAATTAGGGTCTTGCCACTCCCCAGCATGTCGTGGAACTGTTTAGGGTTTGCGGTTGTACTTACGGGCCAGAATCGAGATCCCACCCCTCCTGCCATCAATACGGCATAATAATTTTGGTTCATTCTTTGTAATTTTTCAATTTCCTGAGGCTGCATCCCTCACCAATTCCACTTCGGCATTCGGTTGAAACAAATATACCCGTCCCGATGAAAGTTCGACACATTCGTACCGTTTCACCTTGCGTTCCCCTTTTTGGAACAACTTGCCATTATACAGTCTAAAAACACTTCCAAACGGAAGTTCATAGACATAGCTGTTGTTCCGTTCTTTTTCATCAAAAGCCTTTAGGGCAATGGACAATCGGGCATCGGTGCTGCTACTGGCCTTTGGGTTCTTAAAATGGTTCGCAATAATAGGCAATAATTGCATGGGAAACACCTCTGGCCGGATAAATGGAACCATTAAATGTTGAAAGGTACGTTTCCATTCGGTACCGTGGGGTTTTATGCGACGACCATAGGTCTCTATGGCCACCAAATGGGCGATTTCATGGATAAGCGTGATCAGAAAACGATACTTGTTCAAAGATGCATTGACAGTGATCAGGTGCAACCCATTGGGCATTTTCCGGTAATCCCCATGCCGTGTTACTCTATGGTCCACAATCTTCAAATGCACCCCATGTGTTTTGATGAGTTCAAAACAGGGATCTACGGCACGTTCGGGTAAATATTTTTGAAGAGTAGTGTTCATGGATTCGTCAAACGAAATTAGCCATTCATCAATTATTAAGGCTTTTGCCCAACCAAATTTAACATCTTTAATTGGGCTTAACGTATCAGAATTGGGCTAGTTAACCACAGAAATTATCATTTCAGACTTAAAATTTATGAATCGTAAACAATTACTTCTCCTTTTGCTAATTCTAGAATTTCCAATTTTTAATGGGCATGGCCAAATATCCGGCTCACATCTATGGGAGTTACAAAGCTGTTTTACGCTCGATCAAAACAATGAAGATGGAGTAACGATAAATGTCACGGAACCCGGTAATTTTTCCATACAGTACACCGGTGAATATTTATCCATATCAGGCAACTTTCCGACTTGCGACTGCTATTGTTCTTCTACCATCAAAGCGTTTGGTGACACTGAAGACTATACGTTGATCATGCAGGAAGAAAACGGTTGTGACATGTCAAAAGGAATCCACTCCAATAAATCTATTTATAGCATTTTGCCATCAGAAATATTTTCACTCGAATCCTTCACCAATGATGGAAAAATATCTTCTGAAATAGACTTTGCTATTTATACCTTAAATGTTGAGATACCTGTTAATGGCGATGAGATTTTTGTATACTTAACATTGATTCCTTTTGGAAATTTTATAGAGCACCCATCATTGATTCTACCCTCAACCATCAGGCTCGAAGGCAATTCAATCAATAGTGAAGTACTTGTCAAAACCAAGGAGGTTATTTTAAAGCTAACAGATGATTCCACAATCGACTACTTATTAAATAAGAAGTTTGATGAAATTTCCGTAAATGACAAAAACATACTTAAGTCGGAAATCAACGAAGAAGGACCATGGCCCGTCAAATCACTTGATGAACTTTCCGAAAAACTATTCCTATTAAAAAATATATATGATGTAAATAAGCAGGTTGATTTCACAAGTTTTTCTTTAAAGTGGAACGGAGACACAAATAGGTTTGAATTTCTTAACATCCAAAAGGATGATTTTAAAGAAAATCCAAAACCCCAATCCTTTAAAGAATTTATTCTTATGGGAAAATACTACATCCCAACTTGCTAAAAAAATATCAAGGCGTACTATTGCTCACCTGCAACAGTTTACCATTGTAGAGTTTGTGTCCATTCAAGGCAAAATCTTTGATGTAGGTGGCCATTTCGACAGCCGTTACCGGAGCTTGGTATCCTGGAAAAGCCTCTTCCAGCATTTCCGTTTGCACGGCTCCCAAAGCCAACACATTGAAATTGGGACCTGTGTCCTTGAACTCTTCGGCCCAGAGTTCGGTCAACGTAATCACTGCTCCTTTGCTGGAACTATACGCGGACAATCCCGGAAACTTTACACTGCCCTGAACGCCGCCCATGGAACTGATGGTGACCACATGCCCGTTCTTGCCCATTTGCGGAAGCACTGTTTTGGTAATTTCTGCCACGCCGAACACATTAACTTTGTAAACGGCCGCGAATTCGTCTGCTGTAATCTCTTCAAAGGGTTTGTTCACCAATTTTCCCGCATTGTTGATGAGTATATCCACAACATGCCAATGTTTCAGAAATTCTTTGACCTTTTCAAAATCGGTTGGATTGCCCAAATCGAACGAAAACGTATGCACATTGGACAATCCCAAATCCAATACCGGTTTGGCATTCCGTGACAAGGCCAGTACCTGATGGCCTGCTTGGGCAAACAATTTGACCAATTCCAATCCAATTCCCCTACTGGTTCCCGTGATGATAATATTCGCCATTGTAATTATAGTTTGTTATTCCTGCGAAGGCAGGAATCCAATACCAATTGTTTATTTCTATTTTGCTCTACACTTATGGCACGAATAGCCATGAAAAACTCCAGACTTTGCCTTTCTCCATTCCCAATACTTCCAACACCTGATATGTGGATTTCCCAACCTTTACAAGAGGTTCGAAATGACACCTATTCACTTAGCTTAATCTCCTGAATGGGTGCATTGGCAATGCCTTCCAACACTGGAATCATCTTGTTCACTACTTTGGCCATGTGCTCAAAATCCATGATATCCGGTTCATCACCCACTTTGTGGTAATGGTTAAAATTGGTGAAATCGAACGTACAGAAGGTATGGGACGGTACTCCAAATTCTTGGTGGAACGCATAATTGTCCGACCGTTGGTACAGGTTGTATTCCTTGGCGGTAGGCAAAAAACCTATCAGGTTTTCCTTTGCATAGGTGTTGCTTACTTCAGCCAAGTTGGATCTATTGTAGCCTGTGATGTACATAAAATAATCCTTGCCAATCATTGGAACGCCTGTCATCTCAAAATTGAGCATGGTATAGAGATTCAAATCTGCCTCCTTAAGCTTTTTCGCCAAATGCTTGGCCCCAAGCAGTCCTTTTTCCTCCGCGCTGAACAAAGCAAAGATGATCGTGCGTTTATTGGTTTTCTGCTTTCCAAAGTATCGGGCTAATTCCAGAACTGTCGTTGTTCCCGAAGCATTGTCATTGGCTCCATTTGCAATGGCATCTCCGTTTTCCATGTCTATGATCCCAATATGATCGTAATGTGCCCCGATTACAATAAACTCCTTTTTCAATTCGGGATCGGACCCTTCCACAAAACCCACAATGTTGTAGGCCGGCTTTTTAAAATTGGACAGGGTATCCCGATACGTTTCAAAATAGGGCTTTAACCCATACGAACGGAAATAGTTTTCAATGTACTTGGCTGCCATTTCGATACCCTCACTTCCGGTATCACGGCCCTTCATATCGTTGGAAGCCAAATAATGCATCATTTCCCCAACACGCCCGGCATCGGTAAACGGAGTTGTAGTCTTTGTTGTTTCGGAAATGGGTTCCCCCGCTGGTTGGGCCACCTGCGTTGTTCCGCAGTTCAATGCGAACAGGGCTACCAAACTATACCATACAATTTTCATGTCTATCGTTTTTTGAATTTTCTAAAGATAAAAAAAGCATCCTAAAAAGGATGCTTCCATTATTACGTTCTCGACTGCTATTGAACCGACAATCGATGAAGTGATATTATGCCAACATGGTCACAGGGTTTTCCAGATAAGCCCTCAATGTTTGAAGGAATTGGGCCCCTGTGGCACCGTCCACTGTTCTGTGGTCACAGGCCAAGGTAATCTTCATGGTGCTTCCCACTACGATTTGGCCATTTTTTACCACTGGCTTGTCCACAATTGCCCCTACCGACAAAATTGCCGAGTTGGGTTGATTGATAATGGAGGTGAACTCCAAAATACCGAACATGCCCAGATTGGATACGGTAAATGTACTGCCCTCCATTTCGTCAGGTTTGATCTTCTTGGTTCTGGCACGTCCTGCCAAATCCTTGACGGCAGTACCCAATTGGGACAATGTCAATTGATCGGCAAATTTGATTACCGGTACCACCAAGCCTTCATCAACGGCCACGGCAACACCCATGTGCACATGGTGTTTGTACACCGTGGTATCCCCGTTCCATGAGGTATTTACCTGTGGGTGCTTTTTAAGTGCCATGGCACATGCCTTTAGGACCATATCGTTGAACGATACCTTGGTATCGGGCAACTCATTGATCTGAGCACGTGAGGCCTTGGCATTGTCCATATCCACCTCAATGGTCAAATAGTAATGTGGTGCGGAGAATTTGGATTCGCCCAAACGCTTGGCAATCACCTTACGCATGGTTGAATTTTTCACCTCTTCCATACTTTCCTCGCCAACCGGTAAGGAAATTGGAGCTACTGGGGCAGCAGCCGTTTCAGTTGCAGCGGCAGCTGGCGCGGAGGCAGTTTTGGAAGGTTGGTAGTTCTCTACGTCCTTCTTTACAATTCTGCCATGGTCTCCCGATCCTTTTACATCGGCCAAGTTGATGCCTTTGTCACTGGCTATTTTCTTAGCCAATGGGGAGGCGAATATTCGTTGACCGTCATTGGTCGTGGTTACGGTTTCAGTTGGGGCTGAGGCTTCCGTTTTTGTGGGCTCCTCGGCCTTGGTTTCAGTTGCTGGACTGTCTACGGATGATCCACCGCCTGCTTGCGCTTTCAATACGGCATCCACATCTGTTCCTTCGGGACCAATAATGGCCAAAAGCGAATCAACTGGGGCACCTTCCCCTTCCTGAATGCCTATATGGAGTAACATTCCAGAATAGAAGGATTCAAATTCCATGGTGGCCTTGTCCGTTTCAATCTCGGCCAAAATATCGCCTTCTTCCACTTTATCGCCTACCTTTTTCAACCAACTGGCCACGGTTCCTTCTTCCATGGTATCGCTCAATCGGGGCATGGTCACAATTTCCACTCCTTCAGGAATGGCAGCTGACGAACCGGCAGCGGCAGGTTTAGCCTCTGCTTTTGGAGCTGGTTCTTCCTTTTTTTCTTCCGCAGCAGGAGCTGCGTCACTTCCGTTCAACAATGAAGAAATATCTTCCCCTTCATCACCAATGATGGCCAACAGGGAGTCCACCGGGGCACCATCGCCCTCTTGGATCCCAATATGAAGAAGCGTTCCTTCGTGAAAGGATTCAAACTCCATGGTAGCCTTATCGGTCTCGATTTCGGCCAATATATCTCCTTCTTCAACTTTGTCCCCTACTTTTTTGAGCCATTTCGCCACGGTACCTTCCTCCATGGTATCGCTCAATCTAGGCATGGTGATTACTTCTGCCATCTAGCTATAATTTATGTGATAAAAATGGATAGTCTTCTTGTTCGTAAACAACGTCGTACAATTGTTCGATCGGTGGGAAATCGGATTCTTCCGCAAATTTTTCACACTCATCCACCAATGCCTTCACACGCTTGTCAATAACCTTTATCTCATCTTCGGAGGCATAACCTTTTTCCAAAATGACGTCCTTAACCTGTGTGATGGGATCTATTTTTTTGTACTCCTCTACTTCTTCCTTGGTTCTGTAATGCTGTGCATCGGACATGGAATGACCGCGGTAACGGTACGTTTTCATTTCAAGGAAAGTTGGTCCACCGCCCGATCTTGCGCGTTCAATGGCCTTGTCCATTTCCTTGGCCACAGCAGCTGGATCCATTCCGTCAACAGGACCACAGGGCATTTCGTAGCCCAAGCCCAATTTCCAGATATCCGTAGTGTATGCGGTACGAGCCACTGATGTTCCCATGGCATAACCGTTGTTCTCACAGATGAAAACCACGGGCAACTGCCAAAGCATGGCCAAGTTGAACGACTCGTGCAACGAACCTTGTCTTACCGCACCATCACCCATATAACAAAGGGTAACAGAATCGCGTTTAAAATACTTATCGGCAAATGCCAATCCGGCGCCCAATGGAATTTGTCCACCCACGATACCATGACCACCATAAAAACGGTGCTCTTTGGAGAAAATATGCATGGAACCTCCCATTCCCTTGGAAGTTCCGGTTACCTTTCCGTACAATTCGGCCATTACTTTTCTGGGATCCACACCCATTCCGATGGGCTGTACGTGGTTCCTGTATGCAGTGATCATACGGTCCTTGGTAAGGTCCATGGCATGCAGGGCACCTGCCAGAACGGCCTCCTGCCCATTGTACAAATGGAGAAAGCCCCTTACTTTTTGTTGAATATATACAGCGGCCAATTTGTCCTCGAATTTCCTCCAGAACAACATGTCCTCATACCATTTTAGGTAAACTTCTTTGGTGATTTTTTTCATCAACGGTTGAATTAATTGAATTTTCCCTGTCGTGGGGAACAGCAAAAATACATATATATCTCTTTTGGAAAAAGATTTGGATTAAGAATCGCCCAAAAATGAATTGTTGAATGCCAAGGGCAAAATATCGGCCATGGAACTGCATTTGTAAATGGGGCCTTTTTCTGCTTTGAGCAAAATAGTGATGGGCGATTGCTGTTTTTGTTCGTATTCCATAATGGCCTGCCTACAATTGCCACAAGGGGCGGCAGGTTGGTCCACTACATGATCCATGGCAGCAGCACTGATGGCCACTGCTTTTATGGCCACACCAGGGAACCTTGCCCCGGCCTGAAAGATCGCCACGCGCTCCGCACAAAGACCCGATGGATAGGATGCATTTTCTTGATTGTTTCCGATCACGGTCTCACCATTTTCGAGGAGCACCGCTGCCCCCACCTTAAAACGGGAATAAGGCGCATAGGCATTTTCACGGGCAGCTTCGGCCGTGTGTAACAATTTTTGCTCGTTTTGTGACAACTCATTGGCATGCTCAAAAACGAACAGATCAAAGGTTATTCTCTTTTTCTCCATGTGATCGGGCTATGTCCAAAAATAAGAAAACCTGTCCATGGGGACAGGTTCTTTCCTTTATATTTTTAGCTGTTTAATCGTTGAAAAATTCCTCACCAAAATTAAAGGTCAACGAAAAACGCAAGGTGTTTTCCAATGGGTTCTTTACTTGTGAAGTGGAGAACAGGTACGAAAGGTCTATCTGGGCCGATTTGAATTTGAACCCGGCACCCAAGGTGAAATATTTACGGGCCCCTTTTTCAGGACTTTCGTTAAAGTAACCACTTCGCAGCATAAAGGCCTCACGGAAACGGTATTCCGCTCCCAATGCCCAAGTAACCTCTTTCAGCTCTTCACTGAATCCATCCGGGGCATCTCCGAAAGACTCGAATATTCCACTGAAAAAACCAATATTTTGGTACTCATCATTATCCTCGGCAGTGATCTGGCCATCCCCGTTAAAATCCCGAGGTGTGGGCACCAAAAGTTTATTGAACTCGGTATTGATCGCCAAGACATTGTCCTGATCGAATATGAAATCGAACCCGGCACCAAATTTTAAATTGGTCGGCAAAAAGTTTTCCTGTCCGCCCTCATCATATTGAAGGGACCCACCGATATTGGAAATATTGAATCCCAATCTCCATCGGCCATCAAAATTGCTGTAGGCGATTTCTGGTGACCTATAAAATCCGGCAATATCTACTGCAAATGCGTTGGCCGCCTGTGAATCCTGGGTACCGTCCTGAAACCTGAGATTGGAACTGATGAACCTACCGCCAACAGCCATCGAAAAACTCTGGCTCAATTTTAGGGAATACGATCCATCGAGGGCAAACTCATTGGGTTTTACCAAGGTGGCCTCTTGATCTATGGTTTGGCGGAGTTCAATCTCACCCAAACCAAAATAGCGCAATCCGAAAGCGAAGGCACTTCGATCGTTCAATTTATTGAAATAGGTGGCATTCAACAGGGAAACATCGTTTACAATGGTCTCCAAATAGGGCGTATAACTTATACCAACCCCCATTTTTTGGGTGGCAAAGGCATATTTGGCCGGGTTCCATTGCTGTGAATACGCATCAAAAGAGGTGGCTACGCCCATATCGCCCATACCGGATGCCCTAGCATCTGCCGCAATGGTCAAAAATGGAACTGCTGTGGTAATCGCTCTCTCCTGTTGTGCTCTGATCTGTGGGGCCAGGACCAAGAACACTACGAAAATGAGTAACTTTTTCATTCGAAGTTTTTAGCGTTTAGTAAAGTTCACGATCCAAAAAAAGCTTCGGATACATAACATGTTAAACGATGGATTGGCGAAATTCTTATAAAGCAAGGTATATTTTTACATCTTTTTTAAATTAATTACCCTATAAAGCAATCATCATACATCAAATACACGTTAAAAGGTGAATGGTCGATACTATTTTGCTTCCCTTTCCGTTAGAAATGTGTAGCCATTGCCAAAATTGCAATTGCCACAAATATTTGATCAACACAAAATATAATGGCAAAAACGTCGTTTTAATGCCATTGAAGGATTAAAAAATCAAAACAAGTTGAAGTTACTGAGGGCCCAAAAACCCTAAGTATAAAGTACTCAAGCCCAAATTATGAAAAAACACTTTATCAAAGTTGTACTTTCTTGCGCTATTGTGATGGGAAGTTTTTCGAGCTGTAAAAACTCCGGATCTTCCAAGGATATCTCCAGAGCCACCGGTTGGAAAATCAACGCCAAAGAAGGAGGATTCCAATACAATTCCGATTTCAAGGAACAGGAAACGCCTCCAGGAACTGTTTTTGTGGAAGGCGGAACCTTTACCAAAGGTAAGGTACAGGACGACATCATGCACGATTGGAACAACACGCCTACGCAACAACACGTACAGTCCTTTTATATGGACGAGACCGAAGTTACCAATGTCATGTATTTGGAGTACTTGGATTACTTGAAAGAAGTATATCCACCGGAAAATCCAACCTATGCCAATATTTATCTCGGTGCCTTGCCCGATACCTTGGTTTGGAGAAACCGATTGGGCTTCAACGAGACCATGACCAACAACTACCTACGTCACCCAGCCTATGCGGAGTATCCCGTTGTTGGTGTGAATTGGGTTCAGGCCACCCAATATGCCGAATGGCGTACCGATAGGGTGAACGAAGCCATGTTGGAAAGGGAAGGCTATTTGGCCGATGATACCAAATACAAAGTGTTGAACGGTGAGGTAAACGGTACTTTTAGCACCGAGGCCTACCTGAACAACCCAGAATCGGTATACGGTGGTGAAATTGACTCCCTTCAAGGAAAACAGAAACGCGATTCGATCAATGCCTTTGCCAAACGAAGCAGCGGTGTGATCATGCCCGAATATAGACTGCCCACCGAGACCGAATGGGAATATGCTGCCCAAGCTTTGGTAGGATCTAGGGAATACAACAACTATAGAGGAAGAAAAAAATATCCTTGGGAAGGTGACTATACCCGAAACGGACAACGTGTTGGCCGTGGCGACCAGTTGGCCAACTTTAAGCAAGGAAAAGGTGATTACGGCGGAATTGCCGGTTGGTCCGATGACGGCGCCGACATCACTGCCGAGGTTAAATCATACAAGCCGAACGATTTTGGTCTTTACGACATGGCCGGTAACGTAAGTGAATGGGTTGCCGACGTATATCGCCCCATTGTGGACGATGAAATCAGTGACTTTAACTACTACCGTGGCAACGTGTTTATGAAGAAAGCCATCGGTGAAGACGGAAAAGTCGAGATTCTTACTGATCAGATTGTATACGACACCTTGCCCAATGGTAAAATTGTGGCCATCAACCTTCCTGGTGAAATCAAGGAAGTACCTGTTGGCGATCAAGAAACCTATTTAAGGACGAATTTTGACCAAAGTGACAACCGTGGGTATCGCGATGGTGATCCAGGATCGTCCAGGTTCCTATCCAAATTCAGTGATGAGGATGAGAACAGAAAAATGTACGATTCACCACAGTTTACCGTAGAACGTGATTCCACTGGAAAATTGATCCGTGAGTACGATACTTCCAATTACAGAACCACATTGATCAACGATGAAGTTCGTGTGTACAAAGGAGGTTCTTGGAGAGATCGTGCCTACTGGTTGGATCCAGCACAAAGAAGATACCTACCACAATATATGGCCACCGACGATATCGGTTTCAGATGTGCCATGTCCAGGGTGGGATCAAAATCCAAATCGAAGAACAAAACAGTTCGCCACAAAAAGGCGAAATAAATTGAGTCAACTTATTTTTGAAGCTCCGACCAAAGATCGGAGCTTTTTTTTATCTTCGATTTATGACTTTGGAACAATTACACGCCCTGTTTTTGGAACATCCGCACATATCCACGGATACCCGGAAAATAGCTGAAAATTCTATCTTTTTTGCCCTTAAGGGTGATAATTTCAATGGGAATGCCTTTGCCACCGAAGCTTTGGACAAAGGTACCGCTTATGCCGTTATCGATGAGGCCGAATTCTATGTTGACGAGCGTACCATTTTGGTGGACCATGTGTTGGAGACCCTGCAACAATTGGCTACGTACCACCGAAAGCATTGCAAGGCAAAAGTTATTTCACTTACCGGGAGCAATGGCAAGACCACGACCAAGGAACTGATCTATGCCGTAATCTCCAAAAAATACAAGACCATTGCCACCCAGGGCAACCTCAACAACCATATTGGTGTGCCCTTGACCCTACTTTCGATACAAGAAGATACCGAAATGGCCATTGTAGAGATGGGAGCCAACCACCAAGGTGAAATTGCAATGCTATCCAACATTGCCCAGCCCGATTTTGGTTATATCACCAATTTCGGCAAGGCCCATTTGGAAGGCTTTGGAGGGGTGGAAGGCGTGATCAAAGGGAAAAGCGAACTGTACCAATTCTTGATGGCGAACAACAGGTACATTTTTATGAATGCCGACGACCCCATTCAACGGGAAAAATTGAACGGCTATGCCAAAAAAATGGGTTTTAGCACGGAGGACCATCAGTTTTACAACACCCAATTGGTGCAGGCTGACCCCTTTGTTACCCTAAAAGTGGAGGATGTGGAAATACAAACCCAACTGATCGGCAAATACAATTTTTCCAATTGCTGTGCCGCCATTTTAATGGGCAAGTATTTCAACGTGCCCTTAACGTATGTCAAATCGGCCTTGGAAAGCTATCAACCCCAAAACAACCGTTCGCAAATCCTGACCAAAAATGGGTTCAAGATCGTTTTGGACGCCTACAATGCCAACCCGACCAGTATGCGTGCCGCTCTGGAAAATTTCAGTGGCATGCAGGAAACGCAAAAAACCGTCATTATCGGGGACATGTTTGAACTGGGCGAAACGGCCGCGGAAGAACACCAGTCCATTGCGGATTTGGTACAGGAACTGGGGTTTGAATCGGCCTATTTGGTGGGTGAAAATTTCTTCGGGACCCAGACGCCATTGCCAAAATACCGCACTTTTGAAGACCTAAAAGCACACCTTTCCTCCCATCCCCTTTCCAAGGGTACTTTGTTGATCAAGGGATCTCGGGGCATGGCTTTGGAACGAGTGTTGGATTTGTTGTAAAATCCAACACAAAGTGAACTTTGTTAAGGGTCTTGGCAATCAGCGGTTGCATGGATTATAAAAGGCAATTAAAACCCGCAATTACTAATCTCCATTGTTGTGTATTCGCTTTTATAACTTATTACTGGGCTAATCTGTAAATACTTTTGATGATTGTCTTGCTGCCAAGTGCCATCCACTTTTAGTTTTTATCCAAACATTGGTGAATCTCCTCGGTATCCATTCTTCACTGTTAGGGTTCATATTTGAAGGCTGTTGTAGCTCTTTTCCCATTACAATTGCAATGTCTTGATTAAATGTTATGTTTTCAATAATTCTTTTAACTGCAGGGAATTTATGTCCATCTTTCATAAGCGCTACAATCTCTTTGGGAGTAACAATTTTTCCATTTGGATTGTTTACCACATAGTTCTCTGACCATATTTCCAACAATGAAGTCGTATCCCCCTTATCAAGCAATTCTGTCCAAAGTTTTTCTAGTTTTCTAATTTCCATTTCATCATTTGATTGCCCAAAGGCAAACGTAGCAATGAGAGTGAAGTTTATTAAGAACAAACAGAATGTTTTCATAATTCAACTAATTAAAATTTAATTTCTTTTTCCTTTGGTAAAGGTTTTTTCCAATTGACACCCAAGGTTCCAATATAACCATCCTTAACGGGGTTAAAATACGTTAATTTTTGGCACCACTGGTAGCAAATCCGCTCTGCCTGCATACAGGTAGAGCGGATTCAGCCAGCCCTGAGCACAGTCGAAGGGAAGCCGAATCCGCTATATTTGCGGTTATACAGTGTGGGCAACCACCTTTAGATCCTTTCGATTTCTTGGTATATTTTTCGCTTGGAGGTTTCGAACAGTTCGCCACCAAATTCCTCGTTGTCCAAAGAGATGACCGAAACATCCTCTATCCCCATTATTCCGAATACAAACTTGAGGTATGTGGTCTGGAAATTCATATGTCCATTTTTTTCGTTTTCTCCATAGCCGGTGTCGCCTCGACTGGACAGAATGAACATTTTTTTGTTTTTCAGCAGTCCAACATAATCACTATCAGGCTCACCGGAGCGAAATTTCCAGGTCTCGTTGATTCGCATCAGCTGGTCGATATAGGATTTTAGTCCACTCGGAATCGACCAATTGTACATCGGCGTGCCAATAACGTAGATGTTGTGCTCCTTGAATTCTTTGATCAACTGATCGCTCAATGCTACGCCCAACTGGTTTTCTTCCGTTCGATCTTCTGGTTTCACAAAGGCACTTGCAATCCATTTTTCATTTATGGGCGGTATTTCCTGTAATCCCACTTCCCGGTAGGTAAAAATGTCGTTTGGATTCTTCTTTTTCCAGTTTTCCTCAAACAATTGTGTCAGTTTTCGGCTATGGGACCTTTCATTTCGTACACTTGCGTTGATGATCAATACCTTGTTCATATCCTTTTATTTTGATTATGAAGCAAAGTTCCAAATCGTGAAAGTGAAAAAAATTGATGTAGTTCAAGATGCCTCGTTTTTTTTACGGATCCTGCTTAAAAATTCAGCAGAAATGCCCAGGTACGAGGCTATTAGGTAGTTGGGCACTTTGTCGGCTATTTTGGGATAGTTTTCCAGAAAATCCAAATAGCGCTGTGTCGCATCAAGGGTATTGTTCAAGATGATTCGTCTTTGCAGGCTTGCCAAATAATTTTCGAGGATGATTCTAAAAAAACGTTCCAGTTTTGGGATTTGCCTTAGCATTGCATGAAAAGAGTCGTAGCTGATCTGCAACAGCGTAGTTTGTTCTAAGGCCTGAATGCTGTACATGGACGGTTTTTGTTTTTGAAAACTCCCCATATCCGTTGCCCACCAGTCTTCAATGGCAAAATAGAGAATCTCTTCTTTTCCTGTTTCGGCATTGATGTAATAGGCCTTTAAGGCTCCATCAACCACAAAATTGTCGGTTTTGCAGGTTTCGCCATTTCTCAACAGGTAATCTCCCTTTTCCAGCGTTTTTTCGGTCCAAAAGGTGCCAATTGCATTTTCTTCTTCTGCACTTAATGCAATGTGTGTTGCAATCGTTTTGATGATCCTTTCTTTCATACCATTTGTTGCTATGGTTTCAGCTATGCCCAGTGGTAAGGTGCAATAAAATGATGATAATCCACCTCAATCAAAAATGGGTCATTATTTATCCCATTCCTCTGCCCATTCGCTTCCCGGAATTTTTGCAGCCACTACCAGTTTGTTTTTATAGACCCAGCTCCAGATCTCCGGAACACCTTGCATCTTTATTCGCCAATCGGTTTGTTTATAATTGGGATTTCCAAAAAGATGGGTGGCCGCCTTTTGGGCCTGTTCCTCGTTTTGATAATTGATGATCACCTCATAAAGGGGTTTATTGTTTTCATTGTCAAAGTAATAGACAATGGAAGATATTTCCCGCAAATAGGTTTTCTGCAAATAAACAAGCCTAAAATCTGTAAGACTGTTTGATTGTGATTGGAAGTTGCTCCCCAATAGTTGCTGCACATCGGCCAAGTTCATGCCAAAGAACAGCTCCGAATTTACTTCGGCGGGCAACACACTGCATGTTAGGCCGGTATGGTTTTGGGCCATGGCCGAAATAGGGCTTACGCATAAAGTAATGATCAAAAGACAGGTTGCAATGGTGTAGTGTGGTTTCATGTTTAGGAGGTTATGGTTTGGTTGTGGTTTTATGCAAACAAGTGTTATTATTTTCGGTTTTTATGCTTGTTGCCAACGGCCTTGGCTATGAGTAGTTGCTTGTGTTAGCACTTAACTTTCCAAGTACACACCAAACTGAAAATCCGCGAGGATTTTCAGAAGTAGGCGAGAACAAGCAATTACTTATAGCCATTGTGCCTGTTGCACAAGTTAATAAAAAAAGTGTTCGTTGATCATTGCTGCTCCAAGGATGGATCGTACCTTTAGGTATGCAGGGCAAGAAAGATTACCAAGAAAAGCTGTTCGCGAGCTTTCAG